>Ga0101945_1000007_pt1 | contig 924420 bp, 728 predicted proteins | sample DewCreD2012metaG_2_FD_75246 | JGI IMG/M metagenome (GOLD analysis project Ga0101945, IMG submission 75246) | Hot spring sediment bacterial and archeal communities from British Columbia, Canada, to study Microbial Dark Matter (Phase II) - Dewar... ... | reverse complement strand
GGATGGCGCAGCATTCTGAGCGGATTGCGCGGCTGGAGGAGCTGATGGCGCAGCATTCTGAGCGGATTGCGCGGCTGGAGGAGCTGATGGCGCAGCATTCTGAGCGGATTGCGCGGCTGGAAGAGCTGGTGGCGCAGCATTCTGAGCGGATTGCGCGGCTGGAAGAGCTGGTGGCGCAGAATACGGAACGCATTGCTCAGCTGGAGAAGCTGAGTGCGGAGATGATGGAGCTACTGCGCCAGCATGGCCAGCGTCTTGATGCCCACGAGCAGCGCCTCAATAAACTCACCGATGATGTGGCTTTTCTCAAGGGGATGGTGCTGGAAATCCGAACTACGCTGAGGATACCTTCCGTTTTTGGGCGGCTTGTTCGGCGTTGCCGCCAGGCTGATATGAACGAGGTCTTTGAGCGAGCGTATGCCTTGCAGGAAGCAGGCGAGCTCACCGACGAGGAAGTGGAAGAGCTGCTGAATCTTGATCTTGTGGTAGAAGGGCGCCTCCGCACTAATGGACAGGTGCCTATCTTGCTGGCGGTGGAAGTGTCTTTTGTGATTGATGCCCGAGATGTGGAGCGGGCGGCGCAGCGGGCGGCCCTTTTGAGCCGGGTGATGGGGCAGCCTGCTCGGGGGGTGGTGGTGGGAACCCAGCTTACCGCAGAGGGCAAAGAAGCCGCCGCCGAAAAAGGTGTAGATTGGATCCTTCAGGTGCTTCCCCGAGGAGACTGACTCGGGGGACTCCAGTACGCCAGGGCTTGCAGCGCTACTTCGGTTAGCACCGCCGTTCCCACTGCCAGCGCCTCCTCAGCCACGTCAAAGTCGGCCGTATGAACCGGTCTTAGCGAAGGAGGGTACTTCTCGTGACCTGTCCCAAGCCGGATAAAACAAGCAGGCACCACCTGGCTGTAAAAGGCGAAGTCTTCTGAGCTGAGCCAAAGTGGAAGCGCCTGTACCTTGGAAGGACCTAAAAGGGTTTCGCACCAAGAGCGGGTAAGCCGGGTAAGCTCGGGGTCGTTTACCAATACGGGATAACCCGGTGCAAAGGTAACTTCAGCTTGGAGGTTCCATGGACGGGCTGTCTCTTCCACCAAGGTCTTGATGAGGGTACGGGCTCGGGCCCGCCAACTTTCGTCGAAGGTGCGGAGGGTACCGGCCAGCCGAAGCTCCGAAGCCAGGATGTTCGGCGCTGTTCCTCCTACCACTTGCCCGAAGCTCAACACGGTAGGGCTGCGCGGGTCTGCGGCGCGACTCACTACAAGCTGGAGCTGGTTTATGAGAGCCGCTCCTACTGCGATGGGGTCTGGCGTTTGGTGGGGATACGCTGCATGGCCTCCGGGCCCTTGTAGTCGGATGTGCACCTCATCGCTGGCGGCCATGAAGGGACCTTCCCGCAGGCCTACCTGTCCTACTGGCAGTTGGGGCGTTACATGTAGGCCCCAGATGGCGCGGATAGGCACCTCGGTTAAGGCGCCTTCGGCCAGGAGTAGGCTGGCTCCGCCGGGAGCCTTTTCCTCGCCGGGCTGAAAAAGTAGCCGAATGCCTCCTTGCCAGCGAGTTCGACTTTCCCACAAAAGGTAGGCGGCTCCGAGGAGCATCGCCATGTGGGCGTCGTGGCCGCAAGCGTGCATTAGGCCAGGTCGGGTGGAACGATAAGGCCGCCCTTCCATCTCAGTGAGGGGGAGCGCGTCCATGTCTGCTCGTAGCGCAATCCAGGGGCCCGCCGGGTTGGTCACTAAATCGGCGATTACACCGGTTTGGGCTGCCTTTCGAACGCGTACACTCGGGAGCTTCTCAAGCTCCTGGATCAAAAAGCGCTGCGTCTCCCACTCTTCAAAGGAAAGCTCCGGATGCTGGTGCAGGTGTCGCCGCCACGCCCTTATCTGAGGAAAAAGCACCTGAGCCCGCGCGAGAGTTTCCATTTTGCAAAAGTGGCTACTTTTGTGGAGTGCGTTGGCTGCTCGAAGGGTACTTAGCGCGGCACTTCCGCCTGGAAGAGGTTCTGGTCCTACCTTCGCCAGAGGCTTCCGTTTCGGTTCCTCCCTTGCGGCTGCGTTACCGGATCATGGCTCGGCTCTTGCGGTATTTTCCTCTGCTACTGGGCTTATTTGTGCTGCTCTTTCTGATTCAGGAGCGCTGGCCCTTCTTGCCTACAAAGCTTGCTTGGTTGTATGAAACGGTTTATACGCTTTCGGTGACAGGTCTGGTGGGGTATGGTACCAACTGGCTTGCCATCAAGATGCTCTTCCACCCGCGCAAGCCGCGTCCTATCTTAGGGCAGGGGCTCGTGCCAGCCTACAAAATGCGTATCGTGGAGCGCTTTGCTCAGGCGATCTCCACCTACATCCTCAATGAAACGATCCTCCAGCGGGCCTTGCACGAAGCGGGGGTAGCCCAACGCCTGGCTCAGGCCCTGACTGAAGGCACTTCTAACCTCCTCAATGACCCTGAGTTTCGAGAAGAGCTAACCCAAAGAGGAAAAAATCTGCTTCGGGAGTTTGTTGAAAATCCCGTACATCAGCGCAAGCTGGTTCAAATCTTGGATGCAAAACTGCTCCAAGTGGTGCCCGCGGGCATCGCCGGAAGCCTATTCCGCTCTTATCGCCAGCTCAACGAAAAGGGCTATCGGGACGTGCTCACCCGCGCGGTGTTAGCGCTACCCGAGGCGTTCGAGCAGGCCTTGCGCAGCCTGACCCTACCCGAGTCGGAAGTCCGAGAGTTTATCCTTTCTCACACCGAAGAGTTGGAAACCATTTTAGGCGGGCTCATCCGAGAGGTGATCGGCCGCATTCCTATTTATCCTATCATCTACAGCCAACTCAGCTCTTTTGACGAACGGCAACTGGAAAACCTTTTTCTGCACACCACCAGCGAACACCTGGAGTTTATCCAAAACTTAGGAGCCCTCTTAGGGGTTTTAGCCGGAGTTTTTCTGCTCAACCCATGGATATCCCTTTTGGGGGGTACTCTTACGATTGGAGGGTTGTGGGCGTTGGACGAGGTGTTGTATCGCTGGCAAAATCGCCGTCGTGCATAGGCTTTGGGCGCGGTACGTAGCGGGTGACCCAGCTCTACATCCCTTAGTGGCGTGGCCTTGGCCTGCTGTGCCTTGGGCGGCGGTTCTGCGTAGCCGGGCGGCCTTCCCCATCCCTCGCAGAGCGCTCGTAGAGGCGCTACGGCGCCAGAATGAACGCTTTCTTGCTCAGGACTCGGTTCTGGAGGCAGCCATAGAAGCCCTACAAAAGCCCACTACCTTCACAGTCACGACGGGGCAGCAGTTGGGCTGGCTCACGGGTCCTCTCTATACCCTCGTCAAAGCGGCCCATACCATCCAGCTTGCCCGTGAACTGACCAAGTTCTTAGGCCCGCCTTATCAAGTGGTGCCGGTGTTTTGGCTGGCTTCGGAAGACCACGACGCCGAAGAGGTGCGTACTACTGAAGTGGGATGGGGCCGCCTTTTGCGGTACGAAGGAATCTTCGCAGGCCCAGTGGGACGACACCGCATCCAAGCCGCTTTCCCTCCCGAAGCAAACCACCTGGCCTTACAGCGTTACTGGGAAGTGGGCCAGCTTTGGGAAACGGCTTTTCGGGCGGCTATGCAGACGCTTTTTGCCGGAACCGGTCTGGTGTGGTGCTCCGGCGATGACCCCACCCTCAAAGCCCTGGCCAGCCCCCTGTGGATCGCCGAAATCCAGCATAAGCGCACTTATGAGGGGCACGCTATAGCTGTCTCTTCGCTGCGGGCGCTGGGCGAAAGGCCTCGCCTTCATGCCCAGCCTGTCAACCTCTTTTGGCTTAGTGACACGGAGCGTCGCTATCCCACTCCAGCAGAGTGGCCTGACCTGCTTACCGCAGCTCACCTCCATCCAGAACGCCTCAGCCCTAACGTGCTTCTTCGTCCTATCTACCAAGAGTGGCTCCTTCCTAACCTGGCTTATGTGGCAGGTCCTGCCGAAGTGGCCTATTGGTTGGAGCTGCGCTGGGTCTTCGAGGCCTTTGGCCTGCCCATGCCTGTGGTCTATCCGCGGGGGCATCTGCGGGTGCTACCGACCCCACCGCCTGCCCTGCCTGAAGGCCTCTCTTGGGAAGGGGTCTGGCCGCTTTCTCAAAACCGGTTGCGCACCCTCTTGGCTGAACTATGGAGCCATGCCGAGTTGCAGGCGCTCTTGGACTGGGCTGAGCGGCATCGCCCCCCTATCGAGGCGCTTTCTCATAGGCCTTTTCTGCATAACGCCCAACGAAGCTTGGCGCGCTTTTGGGGTAGGTGGACGCAGCAGCTCAGGCGGGCGGTACTACGAGCCGCTCAGGTTCGGTATCAGTCTGCTCTTGAGGCCATCCTGCATTACCGAGCTACCGTAGAGCCTGAAGGTCGCCTTCAAGAACGTAGCCTGAATGTGCACGCTTTTGCTCCAGAGGACCCTACGCAGTGGGTGCGGCGCCTGCTTGAGGAGGTGACCTTCCAGCCTGGCCAATGGACCCTATGGCAAACCGCCTGATAAAAACGCCTCTATGCCCACTACGAGGCGTCGCCCAGGCATGGGATAACCCTGAATCACCTGGTAGGACACTTCCATCAGGTTTTCCGCCCGAATCTCTATGCGGTAGTCCGTTCGGGTGTAACGGAGTGCTAAGGTATGTATCCAATAAGGGGGGAGAGCTTCGAGACCTGCGAGGCTATTGAGGCGCCAGCTCACGTACTGCGTGAAGTAGCTCAGGTGGAAGCGGCCCCGAGCGTACCTTGCACCGGCCAGTCCAATATACGGCGGCGTGTAAGGCAGCAGTTGCCCCGCTGTGAGGGAATAGTCTCGCGCTATCAGGTAGGTGCCGGCTACCCAGAAGTAAAGAGGGCCTTTTTGCCAGGTGAGACGCCCTTCTACGCCCTGACTCTCTACAAAGCCAAGACTATAAGCTTGCCAGCGAACAGGGGAAAGGGGGACGGTTAGGATGCGATCTCTCGTTTGAGCCCAGAAGGCGGCGCCGTAAAGGGTGAAAGCTCTAACACTTTTCTCGAAAAAAAGTTGGAGTTGAAAGGTTTTTTCAGGCTGCAAGGAAGGGTTGCCGTAGCCTATCCAATATCGTTCCCAAAGGCTGGGAAAGCGAATGCCTCGCAGGCCTTCCAGGCCCCAGGCCCCCCATCGCAGGAGTACTTTTCCGCTCGGCAGCAGGGCGTATCGAGACAGGTACGACAGCCTTACTTCTGTGCGTAAGAGCACAGGCCCCCAAGCGTGCCCCCAGCTGCCCCAGAAGGCGGCTTCGATTTGGTCGAGCTGAGAGAAGGGGCGGTAGCTGGTCCCCATCCGGTTACTCTCGATCCAGTCGTAAGCCCCATAGACTCCGGCTTCTATGGAGTTTTTGTCCAGCTGGAAGGGCCGGCGAAGTTGCCCTTGCCAGGAAAAAAGCCGAGAAAAGGCCGTCTCTCCAAAGCGGTCTACGTGCCTAAGGTACTGAAGTTGTCCTTGGGCCTGAGCTTGCCAGAGACCTGCCTCGCAGGCCAGAGTCTGGAGGAGGTGAGACTGGGTCAACGCTTCAGGGGGGGAGAGGGGGGCGCCTATCACGACTGGACCAGGTATCGCCTGGCTGCTGTGGTAGCCCCAGGTGGTGAAGGTCCACTTTTGCGGGCTCCATACAAAAGCCCCCTGCATCTGCCGATACTGGGCATTTTCCCGAAGGCCTGCTACCGGCTCCCGAAAAGGATAGCGGTTTTCGGCAGAAAGGGCCGCTCCTTGCACAAGCCATTTGGGGCGTTCCCATGCTGCGTAGGCGCCCACTTCCCCAAAAGAACCCACCCACCAGCCTATCCGAGCCGAAGGGGTTTGAGGTCGCAGACGAAACTCGATGAGTCCTATAGCGCCGGGTGAGGCTTCAAGCCTGGCACTGGGAGAGAAGCGGACTTCCTTCACTCCAACCAGATAAAAAGGCGCCAAGTCGACCAAGTTTAGCTGCGGCTGGCGAAGAGGCAGCCCTTGGAAGCATACCGCCGTAAGGGGAGCCCCCATGCCCCGCAGTGAGACGGTCTTGAGGCTCCCGTGTCCCCCATAATCGCGTAGGTAGAGCCCTTCCGCCTCAGCCAGAAGCTGCGCCACCTGCGTGCCTCCCACAGGCCAGCTCCCACTGTCGGCTGACCAACGCTTGGTGCGCAAGGCCCGCTCTTCCTGGATCAGCACCGCGGGCAAAGCGGAAGGCTGCTCCTGAACCGTGTCGAGGGCTTGGGGTAGAAGAAAGTTAGCTGAGCAGATAAGGAGCCAAAACCAGCGCCACAATGCCCGTAAGCTTGACAAGGATATTCATCGAGGGGCCGGAAGTGTCCTTGAGGGGGTCGCCAACGGTGTCGCCGGTTACAGCGGCTTTGTGAGGTTCAGACTTTTTGTAGTAAGTCTGACCGTCGAGGGTCACTCCTTTTTCAAAGGACTTTTTAGCGTTATCCCAAGCGCCGCCGGCGTTGCTTTGGAAAAGGCCTAAGAGGACGCCGGTTATCGTGACGCCTGCCATGTAGCCGCCCAGCACTTCTGCGCCTAAGGTAAGCCCGATGAGGGCGGGGATCAGGAGGGCCAGGGCGCCAGGCAGCACCATTTCTCGCAAGGCCGCTTGGGTGGAGATGGCTACGCACCGTTCGTATTCGGGTTCGGCTTGCCCTTCCATCAGGCCGGCGATTTCGCGGAACTGTCGGCGCACTTCTTTCACCATGTCCATGGCGGCGCGGCCCACAGCCGAAATAGCCAGCGAAGAGAAAAGGAAAGGCACCATGGCCCCTACCAGCAGGCCTACCAGCACCGGCGCTTTGTAGATGTCTATGCCATGGATGCCAGCCACCCCGACGTACGCTGCGAAAAGGGCCAAGGCAGTAAGGGCTGCGGAAGCGATAGCGAAGCCTTTCCCCATGGCGGCGGTGGTGTTGCCGACGGCGTCGAGGATGTCGGTGCGGCTGCGCACTTCTTCTGGCAAGCCGCTCATTTCGGCGATACCGCCGGCGTTATCGGCAATCGGGCCAAAAGCGTCTATGGTAAGTTGCATGGCGGTGGTGCTCATCATACCGGTAGCGGCGATGGCCACCCCGTACAGACCGGCCAGCGCGTAGGCCCCTAAGATGCCAGCGCCCATGATAAGGGCAGGCAGCGCCGTGGATTCCATACCTACGGCCAGCCCACCTAAAATATTGGTGGCGTGACCCGTAAGGGACTTCTGGACGATGCTGTTTACCGGTCTTTTGCCCATGCCGGTGTAGTATTCGGTCACCCAGCTCATCAGCGCCCCCACCAAAAGGCCAATCGCAATAGCCCCAAATACCGCCTTCGGTTCGATTCGGGTGCCTCGTAGCTCCGCCCCCTCAGGCAAGAAAAAGCTTACCAGGAAGTACGACGCCGCTACCGTAAGGAGGATAGCACTCCAGTTTCCGAGGTTGAGGGCCCGCTGGACTTCGGCCGGGCCGCCGTTTTCCCGCACTCGCACGATGAACGTCGACAAAATCGAAAAAAGCAGCCCTGTCGCCGCTACCGCTAAGGGCAGCACCACGGGACCTAACCCTTTCGCACTATAGACCATTTCGCCGCCCAACACCATGGTGGCTAAAATGGTCGCCACATAAGATCCAAACAGATCAGCCCCCATGCCGGCGATGTCCCCTACGTTATCGCCTACGTTGTCGGCGATGACGGCGGGGTTGCGAGGGTCGTCCTCCGGAATGCCCGCTTCGATTTTGCCGACCAAGTCTGCCCCTACGTCAGCCGCTTTGGTGTAAATACCCCCCCCTACTCGGGCAAAGAGGGCTATGCTTTCGGCGCCGAGGGAAAAGCCCGTTATCACTTCGATCACGCGCCGCAGTTCAGGGCTGAAGGGGTCGCCTTTCGCAAAAAACAGGTAAAAGATTACGAAGAGCCCACCCAGGCCGAGCACTGCCAGGGAGGCTACGCCGATCCCCATGACAGAGCCGCCATGGAAGGCGATAGCGAATGCCCGAGCCAAGGAGGAGCGTGCAGCTTGGGTGGTGCGTACGTTGGCGCGGGTAGCGATCCGCATACCGATGTACCCGGCCAGCGCCGAGGTGAAAGCCCCTACCAAAAACGCTACTCCAATAAGAGGGTGGGATGGGGCTTCGCTGCGAGGGGGGGTAAGCGTACCACTGTAGGCTAAAAGCCCCCCTACAATCAGCGCAAAAACAGCCAATACGCGCCATTCCGCTTTGAGGAAGGCAAGGGCACCGCGGGCTATGTAGCTGGAAATCGTTTGCATGCGGGGTTCGCCACTGGGCTGGCTCAGAACCCACCGGCTCCGCCACACCAGAAACGCCAGCCCTATCCCGCTTAGCGCTAAGGGGAAAATCAGCGTAGCATCCATATCGGCCGCAAAAGTACGCTTTCGCTACGGCTGCTGAGGAGGCACCTGCAGACGACTCCGGCGTCGGCTGTAGAGAAAGTACACCAAAATCCCCGCCATGGCCCAAATCAGGAAGGCGCGGAGGTTTTCTTTTCGGGCTTGCGTGATGAGGTACAGGTTGAAGGCGGCTCCTCCTAAAGACACCAGGGGCCACAAGGGCGCCTTGAAAGGCCTTTCTACCTCAGGTCGCTGAAGGCGCAACAGAAAAACCGACACACTGACCAGGGTAAAGGCCAGGAGCGTGCCTAAGCTTGTCAGTTCTGAGACGTTGCCAATAGGCACGAAAGCGGCGGTGAGCGACATAATGGCGCCTACTAAGAGGGTGCTCCGGAAAGGCGTGCGAAACCGAGGATGAATGTACCCAAAAACGCTTTCTGGCAGGAGTCCGTCTCGGGCCATCGCCAAAAAAATCCGTGTCTGGCCTAAAAGCATGACCATCATGACGGAGATCAGCCCGGCCACGGCTGCGATAGTCACGATGTAGGTAGCCCAGCCTACGCCCGCCTCAGCGAACGCCGACGCGACGGGAGCCCGTTCGTCCAGCGTATCGTACCGTGCCATGCCCGTTAGCACCACCGACACGCCTATGTACAACGCCGTCGTAATAAGGAGCGAAGCCACGATTGCAAAAGGCACATCCTTAGTGGGGCGCAGGGCTTCTCCCGCTTGCGTCGAAACCGCATCAAATCCGATATACGCAAAAAACACGATCACCGCCGCGGTAAAGATGCCATCCCAACCGTAGTGGGTGTTGCCGGCGGCGTCGGTCACCGGTTCCGGAATGAACGGTTTCCAGTTTTCGGGGTTGATGTAGAAAGCTCCAGCCAAGATTACGAAGAGAACAGCGCTGACTTTGATGAAGACAATGAGGTTATTAGTGGAGGCGGTTTCTTTGATGCCGCGCAGCAGAATCCCCGTCACGACCCAGCAGATAAGGAAGCCTGGCACGTTCACGGCGAAGGAAGGAGCCGGTAGGCCCAGGGCCTTGGCCTTCTGGGCGGCGGTGAAAGGGTCATTCAGTAGCCAGAAGGGTGGCTCTATGCCAAAAAGGTGTAACAGCTTCTCGAAATAGCCGCTCCAGGCTACCGCTACGGTGGTGGCGCCCATCATGTACTCCAAGATCAGGTTCCAGCCGATGAACCAGGCCACCAGTTCGCCGACGGTGGCGTAGGAGTAAGCGTAGGCGGAACCCTCTACGGGGACGATGCTGGCCAGTTCGGCGTAGGCCAGGGCCGCCAACAGACAAGCCGCCCCAGCAATCACAAAAGACAAGGCCAGCGCCGGTCCTGCATAGTTTTTGGCGGCTACGCCCGTCAGCGTGAAGATACCCCCCCCAATGATGGCCCCAATCCCTAAAGAGACCAAGGACCACCGACCTAAAGCGCGCTTGAGTCCCGACTGCTGCGATTCTTTTTGGTAGGCTTCTACCGGTTTGGTGCGAAACAGGGTTCGCCAGAAGTCAGGCTGAGCCATGCGGCCAAAAATACGCTCTCCCCTCGTTATAGCTGGTAGCGCACAGTTAAGTAGGTGCGGTAGGCGGCCTTTTCCCAGATCGCGACATTGTCCCGGTTGGGGTCAAACTGGTTTGCGTTGAAGGCGCGTTGGGTACGGCGATAGGGCTGATTCAGAATATCCCACCAGGCTATGCGGACTTCCCAGTGGGAGGAAAGACGATAAGAGGCCTGCACCTCCCAGGAAAATCGCTTTTCTTCTAAGATGTGAGGGTATATAGTTGGGTCGAATCCCAGAGCCCAGATTTGGGCTGAGGTGTAGTTGAGGAAGTTGGACAGTTCCCAGCGCTTACTCTCGAAGAGGGCGCCGGCGTTGATGACGATAGGCGCTTGGCCTTGGAGACGGCCTTCCAGCCGGCCCAGTTTCTTGAGGAAGCTTCTTTCTGCCGCGCTTTCACTGAGCGTGCCCGTGAAGTAAAGCCAAAGCCGGTTGTCTCCTTGATGGTAGAGGGTTTTGCGGGCTTCGAGTTCGATCCCGCCAATTTCGCCCCAGGCGCGGTTTCGCAGAGAATACATAAAAGTGAGTTGAAAGCTGGCTGGAATCAGGTACTGCTCAGGTAGGTTGTAGAGCCGCTTATAGAAGAGGGTGATGGCCAGAAGATTCTCTTTGTCTTGGAGCCACTCATAGCGCAGGTCGAGGTTATAACTGCGGCCACTGGTGAGGGCGGTATCGCCTCGCCAGTAGTAGGCCCAGAGATAATCGAAGTAAGCCAGCGGCACCTGAGCGGGCAGGGGCGGACGAATGAGCGTAAGGGTAGTGGCCAAACGCAAGCTCTGGCGCTCTGTAAGGGCGTACTTCAGGAGAAAAGCCGGTAGCCAATGGCCGGTATGGTAGGTGTGCAGGGGGGCTTCCACCTCGGTAGCGAGGGGGGTATAGTAGAGGGTCCGATGCCAGTATTCATAGCGGCCGCCTAAAAGGGCTTCCAGCTGAGCCGAAAAGCCTACCCGCAGCCACCCATACCCTGCGAGAATGGAAGTAAGACCCCGATGGCGGTGATAGTCGGTGGTCCGCTCGATTAGGTACCAGCCGCCTGGACCAATATAAGCCGGGTCGTAGACATGCCGCACATTTTCCCATAAATAGACAGCGGGGTCGAGGACGGCGGGTCCGCCGCCGGCGGTATCGGTCATGAAACCCAGCTGCCGGCCTGTAAACCGTTGCTCTTCTCGGGAAGCCCAGGCCCCTATACGCAGCTGTAGCCATCGATCGGGAAGTCCCCATTTCCATTCGGCATAGGGGTGGGCATACATCTGCCAGGCTCGGGTGCGAGAAGTCCAAACCTGGGCATAGATTTCGGATTCGCCGTACAGCTCCTGTTCGTAGCGAATCAGCGAATCGCCCGGGTACCGTACATAGTTCATCGCCCCCGCTTGAGGGATAGCGTGCCCCTGGAAGACCACACCTACCTGAGTTCTCACTACGTTCTTTTCTGAGGGTAGGAGAGTCCAGTTTAGCCGTCCTATGGTTAGGTAGCTGCGCTGCACTAAGAAAGTAGGGTACAGACTATAAACCAGCTGGGTAGAGTCAATGTCGGGATTGAGGTAATGGCTTTCCTCTCTCATTGTGCGCTGGGCAGAAGAGGTGAGCCCGAAGGCTTCCAGGAGGAAGGTATGCTTGGAGGAAGGGGCGTAAGACAGGCTAAGAGCCCCCCCTCCACTTCGAGAGAAGTAGCGCACGGGATGGCGGTGTTGGCTGACCAGGGTAGGGACAAAACGCCACTTCCCGTCAACCTCCTCGAAGCTGCCATCGCTGAACTGCATTTGCGAGGCAAGGTAGCGTTGGGAAAGGGCTCCTCGAAGGCTCATCGCCCAGTGATTTCCTCTGCGCTCATAAAGAAGTGTGAGGAGTCCGCCAGGCCAAGCGTAGGGAAGTGTATCAGGTATGGTGTAGCGGCGGACCTGCTTACCGTAGGCAAAGTTTTCTGGCAGGGGGCGGCCGGCGTTTTCGGAGGCCTGCACCGCGGCAGGAGCCGGAAAGTCTCGGGGGAGGGGTTCCTGCACGGGCCCGCGCAGGAGCGGAAAAGGACGCGCCGTGGCGCTGAGGTCTATTTCACTGGTGTAGGCCACCTGCAGGCCTTCTTGTCGCCCGGGCTGGGGGAGTTGAAAGTCCACCATTCCCCCACCAAAATGCCCTAAGAGATCGGGCGTCCACGACTTGCGCACTTCTACCCGTCCAAGAAGCGTGGTAATGAGCTCCTCTACCTCTCCAAAGGAGCCATCGTATCGGGTCCACGCCGGATAGGCTGCCCAAAAAGCATAGCTGTTATACCTTTCACTAAGTCCGCGTATAGAGATGAAACGCCCACTGAGTAGCGAAACGCCGGGCATACGGCGCAAAGCGTTAGGCACGTAAAAGTCTGTGCTTCGTTTGAGAATGGCTTCTTGGGCGTAGAGTTCGCCGATTTCGAGGCTGCGCAAACGTTCGAGAAATAGGCCGGCTTCGGTTTCCCGGCTGACTTCAGACACTATTCGGACGGTATCCAGCTGAGATTCCAAGGGGGTCACCCGCAAAAGAAGGGAAGCTACAGGAGCCGTGAGAGGCACCTTGACGGTGCGGTAGCCTAAGAGAAAAGCCCTAAGGGTGTCCGGCCCATGAAAAGGTAGCTGGAAAAAGCCTTGCTGATCGGAGAAAGTGCCGCTTTGGCCTAAGCTGACCTGCACGCCAGGCAGGCCCTCTCCAGTTCGGGCGTCGATCACCCGCCCGCTCACGCGGGGCTGCTCTGCTCGCAAAGGGAAGATTCTTCTTTCCTCTTGGGCCCACAACCCTACGCAGCAGCCGAGCCCAATCCAAAACTTCCGCATAGAAAGCAAAGATAGCCAGTAGGGAAGGCCCGTTATTTGTATCTTTGCTTTGTTATGCGATACCTACCTCTGCTGGGCCTGCTGCCTTTGTGGGGGCAGCCGCGGTGGATTCGCTGCGGGACGATGCAGCATGACAGCCTGATGCGGGCCTTGTATCCAGATTGGCCGCGCTTAGAAGAGTACGAGCCCCTTATCCGGGAGAAGGTGCGTCAGCTCAAAGAGCAAGCGCAGCGGGCGCGTACTATTGGGGGGGTATACCGCATCCCTGTGGTCGTGCATGTGATTCACAACGGGGAAGCGGTGGGCACAGGCCGAAATATCCCCACCCAAAATATCCTCGACCAGATTGCGGTGCTCAATGAGGACTTTCGGCGGATGGCGGGCACTCCAGGCTGGAGCAATGACCCTCGCAGCGCAGACACGCAAATCGAGTTTGTCTTAGCCAAGCGTGACCCCAGCGGCAACCCCACCACCGGCATCGTCCGCTGGAATCGCAACACCTATGGCTGGAATGCCCCTCCCTATACCTCAGCGTATATGGACGGTACCATCAAGCCCGCCACGATATGGGACCCCAACCAGTACCTCAATATCTGGGTAGCGGACTTGAGTGGGGGACTTTTGGGGTATGCGCAGTTTCCGGACGCGTCGGGGCTGCTCGGCATGCCGGGCGATCAGGGCATGGGCGCGCCTAACTGCACACAGGGCGCCAATACCGATGGCGTGGTGATTCTGTACAGCGCCTTCGGGTCTGCGCTCAAGGCATCCACAGGTCTTACGGCTCCTTACCATCTGGGGCGCACCACGACACACGAGGTGGGGCATTGGTTAGGCCTGCGCCACGTATGGGGGGATCAGCAGCCCGCCTGCGGCGACGATTTCTGTGACGATACGCCGATGGGCGACGGCCCGATTTACGGCTGTGCGGCCGGTGCTCCTTCCTGTGGAGCGACGGCGAGCCTGACGCGTATGGTGGAAAACTACATGGAATACTCCGATGACGCTTGCATGAACCTCTTTACGCAAGACCAGGCGCTGCGGATGCGGGTAGTGCTGGAATACTGCCCTCGGCGGCGTAGCCTCCTCACCTCTCCAGCTTTGGTGCCGCCTGCTACGACCGATGCTTCCTTGATCGACTTGCCGCTGTCTCGGGACCTCTGCCCAGGCACCTATAATATCACGACGGTCCTACGCAATAGCGGCACGACTACCCTCACGTCTATTCCTGTCGCCTACCGCTTGAATAATGGCCCTTGGCAAACCCAGACGTGGACGGGCACGCTGGCCGGCGGCGCCACCACCAACTTCACCCTGACCGGGGTGGATCTCACGACCCCCGGCGAGTACTGGCTCACAGCCTGTACAAACCTGGCCGGCGATCCCGACCAGACCGAAGACACCACCACCACCCGATTTGTAGTCCATAATGGCTTTTACCCTCTCTATGAGACCTTTGAGGCTGGCTGGGAAGGCCGTCCCATCCCCTCGAACCTCTGGCGAGTAGTGGACCCCAATAACGATTGTTTTACCTGGCGGCCAGGCCATTGTGTGGGCAGCGATGGGCAGCGCACGACCGCACTCTTTGTCAACTGCTGGGCTTATGACCAGACAGGTCGGCGCGATGAGTTGTACACGCCCCTTTTAGATCTCACGGGCGCCCCGGCGACGGTGCAGCTTCAGTTCGATGTGGCCTACCGGCGCTATGATAACTCCTCTACCGACGAGCTGCGGGTGGAAATCTCTACCGACTGTGGGGCCACTTGGAGTGCGACCCCCATTTACCAAAAAAGTGGAGGCACCCTCGCTACAGCTGCCAATACGACGGCGCGGTTTGTCCCCTCCACCGCCGGAGAGTGGCGTACTGAAACGGTGAGCCTCACTTCCTATGTGGGGCAGCGCATTCGGCTCCGCTTCGTCACCGTCAATCAGTACGGCAACTGCATCTGGATAGATAACGTGCGCATTACGCATCAGCCGCTGGTCTTTTGGGCTGACACCGGCCAAGCGGTACGCGAAGAGCTGACTTGGCCTGGGCTGGCCGGGGATTGCCGGCGTTATCGAGACTTCACCTTGCCTGTGCGGATTTCCGCTGCGCCCTCGAGCCCTGTAACGGTAGCGGTGTCAGTAGACCCCGTCAGCACCGCCCGAAGCGGAATAGACTTTTCCTTGGTCACGCCTACCCTCACCTTCCCGGCCGGCAGCACCGCCCCCCAAAATGTCACCGTGCGCGTGTATGAAGACCAGGCCATCGAGCCGGACCGGGTGGCTTACTTGAATCTCGCTGTCACCAGTGGCCCGGCTACCCTCGCCGCCAACCGAAGCCAGTATGCGCTCTGGATTCGCGACAATGACTTTTTCCCGCCTGAGGTGATTGTGTATCAGCAGGACTTTGAGGCGGGGTCAGGCGGCTTTACGCAGGTCACTATCACGGCGGGCGCTAACCAATGGGTGCGCGGCACCGCTGCCCCTCTCACCGGCTTTTCGCTGTATATCACGAATAACCCCAGTGGTACGCCGCCGCCTTTTACCTACACCACTACCTCTGCCAGTCGAGTAGCGGAGGTATCGCCGGCTATCAGCACGGTGGGGACCACTGACTTGGTGCTCGCTTTTGATGTGGTGGTGAGCGGAGAATATGGCTCGCCCACGCTCCAGGATTTTGGTCGTCTCTTTTACTCGACCACGTCGGCTACCTCGGGCTTTCAGCCGGTGATTGGGTGCGCTTGGACCAGTAACACGTGCGTTTTGGCTAGCATGCTGCCCAGCCAACGCCTGTACGGCTATCCAAACGTCGTCCGCCGCCTCTACGTGAGCCTTCCTTCGGCTACCTGGAACCAGCCCAACCTCTGGCTGGCCTGGCGATGGGATAACGACGCCGATGGTAACGGTACTCAACCCCCCATAGCTATCGACAACATCGTGCTCTATGGACGCAGGACGCCCGCTATCGAAACGGCTTTAGCTACGACGACGGTGTACTTTGGGCCGGGAGACTCCCTTTATGCCTATAGCAGCGCCGATGGCGACCTGATGGCTTGCTTGGTCAACACGGGCAGCGGCGACTACGGCTGTACCCAGGTCCAAATAGATCGTACCGGTACGACTGCGCAGGCCCTTCGTCCAGGACATACCCCGCCCGAGTATGTGACCGATAAGACCTTCCTCATCACCCCTACAAACGCCGTGAGTAGCGCCTACCACCTTACCCTTTACTATACCAACGCCGAAGTCAATGGCTACCAAACCACCACCGGCCAAAGCTGGAGTACAGCCCCGTATATAGTCAAGACGGCTAACAGCATTGCGAGTGAGTACACAGCGCCGACGCCTACGTATCAGATGAGCGCGGTGCGGGCGGTAGGTGCGTATGGCACGACGGGACAGTGGATTTGGGGGCAGTTTGGGAGCTTTTCCGGGTTTGCGGCCGGGGCTTCGCCGCCGCTATTTGCGCGACCGGACGAGGTAGAGGCCTCTGACGAAGCGGCACCTCAGCGCTTTTATGCGGCTTCGCCGTTTGGGGATCAGCTAAGGGTGTGGACGGAAAAGCCCCTTTATGAGGTGCGTCTACGTGCGCTTACAGGGGCGGTGGTGTGGGCTGCCCAAGGCCCTTATCAGCCTGGGCTCTACCTCTTTGCTATGCCTGGCCTGCCGGCCGGCTTGTACATAGTGGAGGGCTACGATGCCCAGGGCCTCCTGGTGGGGCGAGCTAAGGCCTTACACGTGCCATAGGTTCTTCTTTCTTACGGCTCTCTTGTAGGGTTTGGCCGTCCTAAGTTATCTTTGCCTTATGGCTTCCCCAGCTCCTGAGCTGAGGGTGCGCTACGACGTGAAAGGGGGAATAGTAGGAGGGATGATCCTCCTCCTCTTCGGGCTTGCTGGCTTTTTCCTGCCTCGTCTGGCCGACTCCTTTGGCCTTCAACCTGCGGAGGCCTCTGAGGCTTGGAAGGTGCTCGTGCTTCGCAGCGTTTTTATGTTTTTTGGCTTGTTAGGCATTGGTGCTCTCATCACAGCTATTTCCCGCTTTAGGACCAGTGTTTTGCGGTTAGATGAGCGGGGGATATGGATCACGCCTAAAGCTTACCTGATTGGTGAAGTAATCGCCCCCAAACCAGCATGTACCGTGAGCCAGGAAGTATGCCTGCCTTGGGAGGAGATTGCCTCGGTAGAAGTGGAAGAGGTGTTCTCCTCCCCCTTGCCAGGCAAGTACAGGAAAATAGAGTTAGCTACGGAAGAGGGGAAGAGGAGGGTGGTGTACCTTGAGAAGAAATCATCCCAGCTGTTGACGATTAGGCCTCGTTTTGCGCATCGGCTGGTGGAGAAACTTCCGCTCACCGAGTACCGGCTGCAAGAGCTATTAGCGAAGGAGACGCTAATCGGGTCATGGCCGTGGGCAAGCCTAAGAGGGTAGTGGAGTTTGCCCGTCGGTATGTGGGGCCGGCTGAAGGTGGGGGGTCACAGGACGTAAGGGGATCGGGGCTTCCAGAGTCGGCTTAGAAGCCATCCCACGGCGAAGCCGCCTACATGAGCCCAGAAAGCGATGCCGGAAGCTGCCCCGCCTACCCAGTTGATAAAATGGTCGGCTATACCTTGCAAAAGCTGAAGAAAAAACCATAGGCCTAAGAAAAACTGGGCGGAAAGCACGGTGAGGAACCAAGGGGGGACCCACGTAAGGATCCGAGCGCGGGGGTAGAGTACTAAGTAAGCGCCCATAACGCCCGAAATAGCTCCCGAAGCGCCTACTACAGGCGTCTCGGAGAAAGGGTACAAGGCCGCATGGGTAAGTACTGCGCCGACCCCTGAGCCCACATACAAGAGCGCGTATCCTACTTTACCCAGCGCGTCTTCTACGTTGTCGCCAAAAACCCACAGGGTCCACATGTTGAAAAAAAGATGGCCCCACCCCCCATGCATAAACATGGAGGTGAGGGCCTTTTTTAGCGAGAACCCCTCGGCTGGGATATACCCCAGCTGGTAAATCGCCTCTTCGAGGAGTGCGGGGTCGTGATAGTGCCAAAAGACGCCTACATTGGTAGCGATAAAGGCCCACGTAAGGAGCGGGGTGGACTCAGCGGGGTTGATATCGCGCAAAGGCAGCACCCCACGAAGATACGGACCTTCGTAGGAAAAGCCTCTTGAAGAGACAGGTAGAGAGGATTTCGCTCGAGCATTGAGCCCTGGCTCTCTATCAGTAGAGAAAAAGCAGCAGAGTTTGTACTTTTGCGGTATGCGTAGGAAGTTTTGGATAGGGATAGGTGGAGTTTTGACTGTGGGGGTAGGGGTAGGAATGTTTTTTTGGCTTTCCCGGCCAAACTTTGTAGTGGTACAACCGGAGGGGGGCCTGCCGCCTGGCGTCCGAGTTTTGCGGATTCAGTTGAAGAAACCCTTAGAGAGGGAGTTAGAGGGAGCGCCTTTTGCGGTGGAGCCAGAGGTGCCAGTGGTGGGGTGGCGTAGGGTAAGCCAGGAGGAAGGGCTGTTGTTTTTAGGGGTTTCGCTTTCGGCGGGCCAGACCTACACGGTGCGTGCGCTGCCTCGAAGTGGGCTGGCGGGTCAGGTGAAGGTGCGCACTCGTCCTATGGAGGTGGCGCTGGTGCCTGCGGCTTGGTGGGGGCCCCACAACGAACCGGCCCTTCTCCTGCAAGCCAATGGCCCGATTCATTCCCAGAACTTTCCCCCCGATTACCTGCCGAGGGAAGGAGGAACTCGGCTTCCCGTTCAGTGGGTGAGCCTTTCGTCCCGCGAAGCCCTCTTACTCATTCAAAAGAACGTCCGTAAGGCCGAAGTACCCTCCGGTCGGCAGTCAGGGTGGATCATAGAAGGAGGCACCGTAGAATGGCCCTCCAACCCCACCTTTGCCATACAAGAAGCCCTGTTAGAAGAAGCCGAGGAGGGGTCCCGCATTCGGATTCGCTTCAATCGGTGGGTGGAAGGCCTATCTAACTTAGAGTCGTATTTTCACCTTGAGGGGGAGATTCCTTTCAGGTGGGCAGCCAGAGCCGTAGAAGTGTACTTGTATCCGGCGCGGCTTCCAGAGGGGAGCTTTAAGTTGGAGGTGAAGGCAGGTTTTCCAGGTCAGGGGCCCACTTTAGAGCGGACTGAGCGTTTTGTGCTTTCTCCGCTTCGGGAGACGGAGCTCCGGTGGGCTCATCCTTTTGTGCACTTTGTGCCGGTGGGCACGCCTCTTCTTTTCCGTTCAGATGGCTCGCCTACCTTGCGCATTGCCCTATGGCGCATCCTACCTCAGAACGTTCGGTTTTTTCTGCGTGATCGGGGAGAGCGGCTGTGGTTTGATTATAAGGCGGAGCAAGCGGAAGAGTGGATTTGGGGATCAGAAAGGCTGCCTATGGAGGTGTACGGGGAGCTGGTGCAGGAGATGGAAGTTTCTCCCACCGTCTTGCCTAAAGTCGTGCGGGGTGGACAAAGTTGGCGGGCGATTGGGCATGACCTGACGCCGGGCCTCTACTTTGTGGAGATCAAGGGGCGGTCATGGTGGCCTCTTCAGACCTGGTTTGCTGTAGGGGAATACGGTCTAATGGCTCGAGCAGGCAAGGGAAGCCTTACCGTATGGGCTGTGCGGTATGAGAACATGGAGCCGCTTTCGGGAGTACGCATAGAAGCTTGGGGGCCGGCAGGACAAGTGCTTGGACGAGGAGAGACAGGAGAAAAAGGAGAAGTCACCCTAACTCTGCCCAAAGCCGTAGGGGTAGAAGGGGTTTGGGCAGAATGGAAAGGCCAGCCCAACTACCTTTCTCTGCGGGGGTTAGGACCGGGCCGCTGGGGCTTCGAGACCCAAGGGTTAGACCCAGCCCCAGAAGACTTGTTGGTATACTTACAGCCGGGCCGCACGCTTTTCCGCCCTGGGGAGAGTCTCACCGTAGCGGGCTTTGTTCGAACCGCCGACATCCGCTACCCCAAGGACCTCAAACGAATATGGGGCCGTTTCGTGGACCCTCGGGGCAGTGTCCGCTGGGAAGGCTCCTTGTCCGTAGACCCTCAAGGGGGTTGGACGTGGTCCTACGACCTTCCTCTCTCCGCGCCCACTGGAGAATACCGCCTCCAAGTGTATCGCGACCCTGACAAAAACACCCTTCTCGCGACGCTGCCTTTTCAGGTAGAGTTCTTCCGACCTAATCGGTTAGAAGTGGGCATAGACGCGCAGTCTGAGATGGACCGCTTGAAAGGGCAAGTAAGCGTCACTTTCTTGTATGGGGCGGTGGCGCGCAATTTGCCGGGGGAGTTGAGCGTTACGGCTCGACCCGCTTCACCCCAGGGGGCTCACGCCCAGGGCTACGTATGGACGGTGAGCGTGCCTGATTCCTTCCTGAGGCGCTTGGCTACGCAAGAAAGTTTTACGCTCGACTCTAAGGGCCAGTGGTCTTTTGTCCAGCGGTTACCGGCTGGGGTGGGGCTGTTGGACTATACCCTTCTTGCGCGAGTGAGGGATGACGAAGGCCGCCCTAATCTGCGGAGCCGCCACCTTACCGTCGCTACTCAACCTTTCTTGGTGGGTCAAAAGGCCTTGCCTGCTTACGTAGGAGCGGACCGTACCTTGACAGTAGAACTGCGGGCCCTCGAGGCAAACTCTTTCCGTCCTGCCCGTGAGCCCGTCGTCGTCCAAGTAGAGGTAGTGCGTCGCACCTACGAGGAGGTGGTGGTAGAGGAGCCGTGGGGTAGCTGGGATTGGCGATGGGTACCGGTCTCGGAAGAGAGGGTTTTCCGCAGCAAGGTAGAAATGCAAGGAGGCCAAGGCAGCTTTACTTTCACGCCCCCTCACGGAGAGCTGGAGATTCGGGTGTGGGCACCGGGGCAGCGCTACCCCACCGTACAAAAAATCGAAGCTTGGAGCTGGACTTCTACGTCGGTCCTTCGAGGAGACCCCGAGGGGTGGGTGGAAATCCTTCCGCAAGCGGAGCGGTATGCGGTGGGGCAGAAAGCCCGCCTTCTTCTCAAGCTACCGGCGCCGGGGCGGGTGTTGGTTTCGGTGGAGCGGGGGCGTGTCTTGCATAGCCAATGGCTTGCTCCGCAAGGCCTCACCGCCGAAGTAGAAGTGCCTTTGGCTTCGGACTGGATGCCCGGCGTGTATGTGCATGCAGTGGTGCTGCATCCGGGCTCAGAGGTGCCTTTCCGGGTTTCCCGGGGCCTGCTCTACTTGCCGGTAGAAGACCCTAAGCGACGGCTGGCCCCTCAGCTCGAGGTGCCTGAGCGGGCCCTACCCGGCAGTGAAGTCACGGTGCGAGTACGAGGAGTGCCTCCCGGCTGTCGCTTAGTCCTGGCGGCCGTAGACCAGGGACTTCTGGCCCTCCAGCAAACTGACATAGGCAGCCCCTATGATTACTTCTACCAGCGGCGAGCGCACGGCCTCGTCGTCTCGGAACAGTTTCCCTACATGCTTACCTGGGGCACTCGGGCCGTGGGAGGCGATATAGGTGAAGCGGAGGAAGCCTCCCTGGATCGCGAAGCCCGCGAAGAAGGGGTTGCTTTGCTTTGGCCAGACCTCAAGGCAGACAAACAAGGCCACATCCAGGTCTCTTGCACGCTGCCTACGTTTACGGGGCGGTTGCGCTGGCGAGTGTATGCCCTCATGGAAGAGGCTTTTGGTATGGCCGAAGCCCACACCCTGGTCGCTATTCCTGTAGTAGCCCGTGTGACTCTGCCTTTCTTCTTGTCTGAGGGAGATGAAGTGTTTCTTACGCTTACGCTTCGCAATACTACCTCGCAGCATCAGCAAGGTACGTGGGCGCTCTCTTGGGCTGGGCAAGGCATAGAAGTGGAGCCGCGTCAAGGTAGTTTTGCTTTAGAGGTTGGGGGTCAGCAGCAGCGGGTGCTTCGGTTGCGGGCGACAGCGCCGATAGGGATTGTACCCGTCCGCTTGTTGGTGCAGGGGCGCGTGGTGCAAGAGCGGGAAGTGCGCCTGCGTCCGGCCACCGCTCCCCTGCGTGAGGTTCAATGGGACACCCTACCGCCAGGGGAGACGCGGGTCCTCCCAGTGCCTGGCCAGGGCTTTTCTCCGGTGGGGCGGCGTATACAGCTGGTGGTTACCGGAGAGAGGGGCTTAGCGGAGTTGGTGGGACCCCTTAACGAGCTCCTCACCTACCCCCACGGCTGTGGAGAACAAACCACCTCGGGGGCGTTTGCGGTGCTGATGGCAGGACAATGGCTGAATGCCCTCACGGGTCTGTCGCCCGACACCGTGTGCCCCTTTGTAGAAGCGGGTATAGCCCGCCTTCAGCAGTTTCAGACTGAGGACGGGGGATTTGCTTATTGGCCTGGAGAGCCTGCCGACGCTTGGCTGAGCGTGTACGTGACTCATTTTCTCTACGAGGCCAAACAGGCGGGGTATACTACAGCTACCCTTCTCTTGGAGAAGGCGCTTGCCTACCAGAAGGAGCGGTTAGCCGTCGGAGAGGTGGGCAGCCTTACGGCGGCGTATCGGGCTTTGGTGCTGGCCCAAGCGCTTCCCGCCTCCGAAGTGAAAAAAGCTTTCCCCTCGGTGGCGCAGGTGGAGCAGCAGACCCAAGGGCTTTCTCGCCTCCTCTGGCGGGCCGCCTTTGCCCAGGTGAAGCTCCCCTTACCCAAAGCTTCCTCCCTAAAGAACGTCTACGAGACCTCTTACGAGCTGGCGGAGGAGTTGGAGTCCCCCGTGCGAAACTACGCCTTAGCCTTGTATGCCTTGTCCTTTGTAGAAAAGGCGGATAACTTACTTGGATGGATACCCGGGCTGATAGAGCGGGTCAGGAGGGCAGAAGGCTGGCTCTCTACCCAAGAGACAAACTGGAGCCTGTTGGCGTTGCGTCGCATCAGTGCGCGGTTGTCTGCTGGAGCGGTGGAACTTACGATAGGCGGAGCGTCGGTGCGGATTTCGGGGCTTTCGTGGGGCCGGAGTGTAGATCGACACGTAGGGCAGCCTATCACCCTTCGCAATCTGGGGGATAAGCCGGTGTATATAGGCTTTTTGGTGTACGGGGTGCCGCTCACCGCGCGGCCCGCGCAGGCACAGGGGCTAGCTATCTCCTATTCCCTTGTGCGGGAGGGTTCACGTGGGCCGGTCAGCCTTGCGGACCTTGAAGTGGGTCAGCGGCTACGGTGGGTGATTGAGGTCCGGAAAACAGACGACAGCCCTCTTCCTTACCGGGCTCAGAATATTGCCCTTACGGTGCCTCTGCCGGCCGGCTGGCAAGCCGATAATGCGCGCCTTACCCCCGAGGCCGCAGCTGATCTAATCGAAGGCGGCCTTTCTTTGGATTACGTAGACCGCCGAGAGGACCGGCTGCTTTACTACTTTACATTAGAGGGCGAGAAAGGGCGTATAGCGGTGCCGGTAGAGGTAATCTTAGGGGGACGGTATCGGTTTCCGGCTCTCAGTGTACTGGCCATGTATCGCCCAAATGTGTATGCTCATACGGCGGGGGGTGAAGTGGAGGTGGGGAAGGTGGAGTGAAGCGCTGCTGTGGTGGGGGTTAGCGCTTGTTGTGGGGGCGGGTTTGGTGTGGGAGGCGGCACCGCCCCTTCCGCCCGTTAGCCAGGCTTTCTTCGATACGCAGGGCCGCTTGATCCATGTGAGCTTGACGGAGGATGGAAAGTGGCGGCTTCCCCCTTCGGCGGAAGCTATACAACGCATAGCCCTCTTCCTCCTGGCCAAGGAAGACCGCCACTTCTGGCACCATCCGGGCTTTTGGCCACCTGCGCTGGGGCGCGCGCTCTGGCAGACCCTTCGGGGGCATCGCCAAGGCGGCTCTACCCTTACCATGCAACTTGCGCGCTTGCGGCGCCCTGGACCCCGAACTTTCCTGCGAAAACTCCAAGAGATAGGCTGGGCCATTGGATTAGAACTGCGCTACAGCAAGTCGGAGCTTTTGCGCGCCTACCTCACCTGCGCGCCTTTCGGTGGGAATGTAGAAGGAGTTACGGCGGCGGCATGGCGCTATTTCGGGCGGCCAGCCGAACGGCTTACCCCCTTAGAGATAGCGGCGCTCTTGCTGGTTTCGCAGCGGCCTCGCTTGCGGTCTGCTTTTTTGCGGAGTGATCCCGCTTTTCGTAGGCTGGCGCTGGCGTGGGTCCGCCGATGGGCCGCAGCGGGTCTCCTCTCCCCTGCTGAGGTGGCCCAAGCTGAAGCGACCCCGCTCCAGCCCGCGCTTTACTCCTTTCCGCGTCTACCCCTCCACGTCCTACCCGCTTGTGCCGCGGTGCAGGATACCCTTTTCCTTTCCATGCCCCTTCAAGCCCAGGTTGCTCATCGAGTAGCTGAACACCTCCGCTATTGGGAAAGTTGCGGTATCCAACAAGCGGCTGTGGTCGTGGCCGAGGCTCCTACCGGGAAGGTGATAGCCTACTGGCCCAGCCGCTCTTACGAAAGCTGCGCTATAGACCTGGTGCAAATACCCCGTGCCGTAGGTAGCACACTGAAGCCTTTTTTGTGGGCGGAGGCTTTGGAACGCGGACTGATTCATTCGGCCACACCCCTTATTGACGCGCCTCGCTCCTACGAGGGCTATGTGCCGGTGAACTTTGATCGCACGGGGTACCAGGGGGTGGTGCCAGCAGGCTTAGCTCTCCAAACGTCTCTCAATGCGCCGGCGGTAGACCTCTTGAATCGGGTGGGCCTTCGCCTTTTTTGCCAGAAGCTGGACAGCTTAGGCCTGCGGGTGAGGCCGCAGGTAGGCTATGCCCTGATTACGGGGGCGGTTGAGGCTTCGTTGTATGAGCTGGTCCAAGCCTACCTGGCCCTGGCCAACGGAGGGATAGCTCGGCCATTGCGTCGTCGGCCAGCTGATTTGCCTACCCAGCAGCGCCTCTGGCACGAAGCCAGCACCTGGATCGTGAGTAAGCTGCTCCGAAAGGGTAGCTGGAGCTACAAGACTGGGACTTCTGCCCGTCTCCGAGATGCTTGGTGCCTCGCGTGGAACACTCGATATGTGGTAGGGGTGTGGCTGGGGAACCCCGATGGACGGCCCAGCGGCTGCCTCAAGGGCTTTTTGACGGCTTTCCCACTGGCGCAGGAGATTACGCAGCTGCTGGGTGAAAGCTCCCCCCCTCCGATGCCCGTGGATCTTCGCCGTCAATGGGTGTGTGCCGCCACCGGTCAACTGCCGGGCCCGGCTTGCACCCACCAGGTCGAAGCTTGGAGCCTCGCTACCGCTCCTCTTCCTCCGCCTTGCACCCATGAGCGAATCCTTTGGATAGATGAGTCGTACAGTTACTGCTCATGGTGTTTACCAGCCGACACGGTTGGCCATAAGCTCCAGCGGGTCGCGCTACCGCTATTGCCCTGGGCTATTCTGGCGCAGCGCCTTTCCTCGTCGCTCCCACCGCATTTCCCTACTTGTGCGGCCCTTACGGGAGAGGTGCTCTCTCCGCCTGAAGGCGTTACTTTCTGGGTCACGCAGGGGGGTGGGGCTATTCCGCTCGAAGCGGTGACTTCTCCGCTTGCACCGGTGCTTTGGGGGCAAGGTCGAGATACCTTAGGGTGGCAAATGCCTGGCAAGCCCCTTCTATACCGGCCGCTGCCTTGGGATACCCTCTTGCGTTTTTGGGCTCAAATAGGTCATCGGAAACTGCGTACCTGGTGCCGGGTGCGCTGGTTTTACCATTCTTCCTCAAGGCCTTGAGGAGAGCCGCTTCGGCGCCTTCGCCAGAAGTTCTCCCCGGCTCGGGTCTGCTGGTAGCGTACTTGTACTCCCACCACTCGAAAAGGCACCCCCGTAATGCTTTCCTGAAAAAACGTGGGCCCTTGTAAGCGAGTCTGGAATCGAAGGTACTGATAGAAGGGGTTATACACCAGTCCCCCTACAGACCATCGTCCTTTGGCGAAGGTTTTACGTACCCCCAGTTCCTGAAACATAAACACCGGCTGTAAGCCTTGTAGCCCTATACGAGGCGAGTTGTAGTTGCCCGAGAGTTCCACCAGCCAGGAGGGGGCGGGTTTCCATTGGAGGGAGCCTCGCACGCTGTATTGCCAGCCGGAGTTTTGGAGAAGGGTGCTTCCGATTTCTGCTCGGTTGTTGACCCAGCCGATTTCGCCATTGGCTTGGAGAGTAATCCGGTCTTGGAAGAAGGTTCGGCGGAGGAAGAGGTTGGCGCCGTAGTAGCCTTGGGTGCCGGCGTTGAGGAAGGTAGTGTGGGTCACGCCGGCCGCATCTACGAAGGCGTAGCGTTGTACAGCCTGGGTGGTATACCGGGCAAAGACCGAAACGAAAGGAAAGGCCGACAGTTCGAGGGCGTGGGTGAGTTCGGGGCCGAGGTTAGGGTTGCCGTACTGGATATTGCGGGGGTCGGAGGCATCGACGAAGGGGTTTAGTTCGGCCAGCCAGGGACGCCGGATGCGCTGGCTGTAGCTGAGCTGAAGGGGAAAAACTCCTTTCAGGCTATAACTGAGGAGGAGGTTAGGGAAAAGGTTCTGGTAGTGCTGCTGGAAAGGGAGGGTGCCCCGCAGGAAGCGAGCCTGGTTGTAGGTGTATTCGTACCGGAGGCCGGCTTTGAGGAGCCAGCGATCGCGTGACCAGGCCACAGACACGTAAGCGGCTGGAATCCACTGGGTGTAAGTGAGGGTGTCTTGCCGTCCTGGGAGGGGGAGGTAGCTTTCGGTGGCGGCGCTCCATCGCTCGTACTGGTAGCCGGTGCCGAGGCCGCGCAGATTCAAGCGCGCCCCCGTCTCGAGTTTCCACCGCTCCCCAAAAGGATGGGTGTAGTCAGCCTGAAACTGTCCTTCGTAAGAAGGGCCTTGGTTTGTGCTGCGCTCTTGCAGCGAAAAGGTGTCCAGGGGGGCTACTTGGTTCAAAGTGTAGCGCTGTGTGCGCTGGCCGTACCCTCCCTGCACAGAGAGGAAAAGTTCTTGGCCGGGACGGGCAGGCACTCGGTAGGTGTAGTCTAAGTTGGCGTTCAGGCCCCAGTCAGCCAGGGGAAAGCGGGCCGAGCGGGTATAAGACACGCCGTTCCAAGGCCCACCCTCCCATCGCACGTTTAGATCGTTTTGGCGGTCAAAAGCGAGGTTCCGTCCATTGACGCCCCAAGAGAAGCTATGTGCGGCGTTCTTGGTGAAGTCGCCTCCGTAAAATACGTTCGTAGCGAAGCGGCGGGGCAGAAAGCTACCCGCTTGATAGAGGGTCTGTGGGCCGGAGGGGGTTTCCTGAGTGCGGTAGAAGTGGGTATAGCCGGTGCCGGCGTAGCGATAGCGTCCTCCTACATTGAGGGTATGGGACCAGCGGCCCACTTTGGCGCCCAAAGTCAGGCTGGCGTTGGTCATTTGGTTGGTCAGGCCGGCGTTGGCGCTAAGGGTGAGCCCCTCGAGACGATTCCGCTTCAGCACAATGTTGAGGATCACGGCGCCTTCGGCTTCGTAGCGGGCTGAGGGGTTCGTAATCAGCTCCACGCGTTCTATCTGGTCGGCGGGAATGGCCCGCAGCGCATCGCTGGGGCTATTAGCAAAAAGGAGCGACGGTTTGCCATCTACATAAATACGTACGGCGCCACTACCTCGTACTTGAAGGTTGCCATCAAGGTCTACTTGGACAGCGGGCATTTTGCGCAGCACATCTATGGCATCCCCCCCTTGTATGGTGGGGTCTTTTTCGGGAGCGTAGACGATCTTTTCTGGCTGGTACTGGATGGGGCTGCGTTCAGCTTGGATTTCGACGGCGGGCAGTTCTACGCCGCTCTCCGCTAAGTATAGCGTACCTAAGTTGAGGTCAGGGCGCAACGCGGTCGTCTCGATGATTTTTTCGGTGGGTGCGTACCCTAAGGGCTGGATGCGCAGCCGATACCGGCCGATGGGCACTTCTTGAAGTACAAAAACCCCCTGGTCGTCGGACAGGGCGCCCGTGATCAATTTGTCTCCCCGATACAGAGACACCCCTACATACGGCAAAGGCTGCTTACTGGCGCTATCTTTCAAGACGCCTTTGATGGTGCCTTTGAGGGCTGCTTCAGGATGGGGGGGGGCACTTCTTTCCAGGTCTGGAGGACCGCCTCGTCGGCCTGGACCAAAGCCACTTGGCGGTTGCGCCCAAACGCCAGCCAGTACAGCTAGGGGTAGCAGGTATCGCATGCTCGTCTTAGGAATGAGAGGCAGGGAGAGAGGAGTAAGTTTAACATAAATCCGTGAGGTAAGTTGAGGAGCATTTCCTCAAGGTGTAACTTTGTCGCATGCGGGTAGCGTTAGGCCTCATATCCCTGGTGTGGGCTCAGGGGCTGCGCGCCGGCTTTGTAGGCGCGGTGACGGATACTTCCGCTTCCATACAGGTTTTAGGCCCTGCTGGCCAGCCAGTTCAAGTAGAAGTGAGCCAGTACCCCGATTTCAGCGCTTCTCGGAGTCAGCTGGTTACGCTGGATAGTTGGGGTTTTGGACGAGCTTCGTGGGCTGGGCTTTTGCCGGCTACCCGCTACTACTGGCGAGTTTATAGGCCTTCCATAGATACGGTGGCGGGCTCCTTCCGTACTTTCCCGCCAGACACCTTTCGAGGCTATATCCGGTTTGCCTTCGGTTCGTGCCAGGCCTTTGGGTATGCTCCGCCTACTTCCGAACCTATTTTCTCGGTTATCGCGCAGGATACGCCCTGGCTCTTTATTCAATGTGGAGACTGGGGCTATCCAGACCTTCGATACTACCGCCTCCCGCAGGATAGCACCACTTTTGCTCAGTGGTGGGATACCATTGTGGCCAGCTATTATGCGCGCTACCAGGGTTCAGATATTCAGCGCATTTTTCGCATCACGCCTGTGGATTACGTGTACGACGACCACGACTACATCAACGACAACGCCTCCGCTGCGACAAGTCCACACATTAGCGATACGCTGATTCGGGAGTTTGGCTTTCCCTCCTACGCTCGGCGCAATATTATTCAGGCTTATAGCCAGTTTTTCCCTCACTATCCGCTTCCGGATACCAGCCAAGGCATCTACCACCGTATCCGGTTGGGTCCGGTAGAGATTTTTGTATGCGACAATCGTGCGGCTCGCAGTCCCGATTTGAATGCGCTGGAGTGGCGGGGCGATACGGTTTTCTTTATTCGCCCTCCTGGGCATTCGATGTTGGGTAGCGCGCAGCTTCAATGGCTGCTCGATGGACTGCGAACTTCTACCGCTACCTGGAAGTTTGTGATCACAGGCGTGGCCTTCAACCGGGGCTATCGCCAAATCTTGGAGGCCCTCTCCGGTAACTACACCTTGCAGCAGTGCCGGTTGCCGGGCTTGGGCAATGGAGCCATGCTTTTAGCGGGGCTTTCGGATACATGGGCGGCTTTTGCCGAAGAACAAGACTCTATCCTTCGCTATCTACAGCGCCATGGCATCCGCAACGTAATCTGGCTCTCCAGCGACTCTCACACCTCCGCCATAGACGATGGAACGAATGCCGGCGTGCCCGAACTGATGGCAGGTAACCTCCGCCAACAAAACTCCCAACTCGCCTGGCTCATGGCGAACGCAGGCTCTCTTCTACCGGCTATTTGCCCTCAAGCAAACTTCAGTCAAAACTTTGCTGTCTGGAATGCAGGCGGTCAGGGACTCGGTAACTCCAACTTCAACGATGCGTATGGGCGGGTAGAGGTGTTTGGTGAAGACTCGGTGCGCCTCTCGATTGTGGACGTGAATGGAACGGTGGTAGCGAGCCTGACTTTGCGGCCTGGGCAAGCGGCGGCTTTACAAAAAACCCATCCTTTGCCCGCTGATCGGTTCAAGGTGTATCCCATCCCTGCTCAGGACAGAATTTGGCTTCAAGTTGACCCGTCTTTGCTTAGCGAACCCACCCCTGTTTACCTCACCGATGCGGTAGGCCGAGTCATAGGGCATCGTACCCTCTCTTCTCGGGATAGCCGGGCGCCGGTGTCGTGGGAAGTGGCTTCCCTGCCCCGAGGCTTGTATTTTGTGGTGTTGTGGCGGCGGGAGGGACCCTATGTACGCAGTTTCCTTAAGGAGTAGGGGCTTCTGTCAGGTACAGGTCCAGAAGGCGATGGCCAATATCGAGGAGGGATGTGCCGGGGGGGAAGACGGCGCGCACCCCCTGCTCTTGCAGAACCGGAATGTCCTCAGGAGGGATGATGCCGCCTACCGTGACGGGGATGTCGGGGCGGCCTAACTTCGCCAGCGCCTGCAGAAGAAGAGGAACGAGCGTATCATGCGCCCCCGCTAAGGACGAGACCCCAATAAAGTGGACATCGTTTTCGACGGCTCGGCGCGCGGCTTCTTCGGGGGTTTGAAAGAGTGGCCCCAGGTCTACATCAAAGCCTAAGTCCACCAAGCCCGAGGCTACCGCTTTGGCGCCGCGATCGTGCCCGTCCTGACCCATCTTGGCGATAAAAATGCGGGGACGGCGTCCATACCGTCGGATAAACGCTTCGATGCGTTCTTGGAGTCGCTTCCAGTCGGGGTGCTGAGCCAAGTGGTGCAGGTAAACGCCGGTGACGATTTGGGCGGCAGGTTCGTACCGTCCAAAGGCTCGTTCGAGCGCAGCGGAGATTTCGCCGAGGGTGGCACGTCGGCGAGCCGCCTCGATAGCCACCGCCAGGAGGTTTTCGGTTTTCTGTTGGGCCGCTTGGTAGAGCCGTTCCAGAATGTCGGCCACGGCCTCTGGGTCTCGGCTCACTTTCACGGCCTGGAGCCGTTCAATCTGTTTCTGGCGCAGTGCCAGGTTGTCTATTTTCAAGAGGGGGATATCGGGGATGTCTGGGGCTTGAAAGCGATTCACGCCTACCCAGATGTCTTGGCCGGTTTCGAGGCGGGCCTGGCGCTGGGCCGCCGCCCGTTGAATCTGCAGCTGGGGCCACCCCGCCAAAATCGCTTTCGTCATGCCGCCCATCTCTTCTACTTTGCGGATCCAGGCTAAGGCTTTATCGGCCAGCTGCCGGGTCAGTTTTTCCACCAGGAAGCTGCCGCCTAAAGGGTCTACGGGACGTAAAATGTGGGCTTCCCGCTGGAGGATGAGTTGGGTGTTGCGGGCTACGCGAGCAGAAAGTTCAGAGGGGAGGGCCAGGGCTTCGTCGAACGCGTTGGTATGGAGGGATTGGGTGCCGCCCAAGACGGCGGCCAGTGCCTCGATCGTAGTGCGCGCGATATTGTTGAAGGGGTCTTGAGCGGTAAGGCTATAGCCTGACGTCTGGCAATGCGTGCGCAGCGCCAGCGAACGCGGATGGGCAGCCCCCTGTTCCCGCATGAGAGTGGCCCAGAGAAGCCGCGCCGCTCGCAGCTTAGCCACTTCAGCCAAAAAGTTCATCCCAATAGCAAAAAAGAAGCTCAGTCTCGGCGCAAAGTCATCTATGTTCAACCCAGCGGCTCTACCGGCTCGCACGTATTCCAGCCCATCAGCTAAAGTGAAGCCTAACTCCATGTCCAGGGTGGCGCCGGCTTCGTGCATGTGATAGCCGCTAATGCTAATGGAGTTGAACTTGGGCAGGTGCCGAGAAAGATAGGCGAAAATGTCCGTGATGATGCGCATGGAGGGCTCTGGGGGGTAGATGTAGGTGTTGCGCACCATGAACTCTTTGAGGATGTCGTTTTGGATGGTGCCGGAGAGTTTTTCGGGGGCTACGCCTTGCTCTTCGGCCGTCACGATGAAGAAAGCCAGGATGGGTAGTACGGCGCCATTCATGGTCATGGAGACGGAGACTTGGTCCAGGGGTATGCCTTCAAAGAGGCGCTTCATGTCTTCTACAGTGTCGATGGCGACGCCGGCTTTGCCTACGTCGCCAATCACGCGGGGGTCGTCGGAATCGTATCCTCGATGGGTAGGTAGGTCAAACGCTACGGAAAGGCCGGTTTGGCCGGCGGCCAAAGCTTTTCGGTAGAAAGCGTTGCTTTCTTCGGCGGAGGAGAAGCCGGCGTATTGGCGGATGGTCCAAGGTTTGCCTAAGTACATGCTGGCGTAAGGCCCCCGCAGGTAAGGGGGGTCTCCCGCAATGTAGTCTACGTGCTTCATACCACGAGTATATCGAGGTCCAGGGAGTCCATCTGAAACAGACGGGCCAAGGTTCGGTTTGTGAGGTGCTTGCTGTAGGTGTAGACGCCGGTGCGCAGCATGTGGCCCGTAGCCAGCAGATGTCGGAGGCTGCCGTAGTCCCCCAGCCGCAAAAGAATCGGCAACAGCACGTTGCTGAGGGCGATGGAAGCGGTGCGGGGCACCCGAGAGGGAATATTAGGCACGCAGTAGTGGATCACGCCGTATTTGGAGAAAGTAGGTAGCTCATGGGTGGTTTGTACGCTGGTTTCGATATTGCCGCCTTGGTCTATAGCTACGTCAATAATGACGCTGCCCTCGGCCATGCGGGCGACCTGTTCGGCGGTCACGACCAGGTGCGCGGGCGCGCCCTTGCGGTACAAGGCCCCGATTAGCACATCGGTTTTAGGCAGAAGCTCGTCCAGTAGGTCTGGCTGGATAAGCCCTGTGGCGATGGGCATGCCTAAAGCCGTGCGCAAGCGCTGTAAGCGGTACACCTCCTCATCCAAGACCGTGACCGAACAGCCAAAGCCGAGCGCGGCGCGACAGGCATTTAGTGCCACTGTGCCAGCACCCAGAATGAGCACCCGGGCAGGCGGAACCCCCGTAATGCCCCCTAAAAGCATGGCGCGCCCTTGCTGTGCCAGCAGCTCCCCCGCAATCTGAATCGCCGCATACCCCGCAATCTCGCTCATGATGCGCATAATGGGCAGACTCCCATCCTTCGCCTGAAGAAACTCATAGCCGATGGCGGTTACGTTTTTATCTATGAGGGTTTGGAGGTATTCGGCGCGGAGCGAACCCATGTGCACGGCGGAAAATAGCACTTGCTTAGGCCGCAAAAACTGGAGTTCTCGTTCGGTCGGAGGGGTGATCTTGACGATGTAGTCGGCTGCAGCGTAGACTTCTTCGGGGCTGTACACCATGGAAGCGCCGGCTTCGCTGTACGCGCGATCAGGGAATGAGCTGTATTCGCCAGCTCGATGCTCGATCACTACTTTGTGGCCACGGCTGACTAAGGTAGCCACCGCTTGGGGCGTCAGCGGCACCCGACGTTCTTGAAGCTGGCGCTCTCGAGGGATGCCTATACTTAGAGCCGTTCCGCGCGGTAAGAGCTTTTCTGCCTGGGGCTGGGGTTGGAGGGAGGTCAGGCGTACACCCTCCATAGCCTATTCAACCTGGAGAACTTGTACCGTATAAGTGAGGGTTTGCCCAGCTAAGGGATGGTTGGCGTCAAACTCTACAAACGTTTCTCCGGCTTCTCGTACGTAGACAGTGACCGTATCGCCTTCTGGGGTATAGAGGGTTACGGTTTGGCCGGCTTGGAGGGGGGGCTCGTCTTCTCCTTGAAGCTTTTCTCGGGGCACGCGGAAAACTAACTCTTCTCGCCATTCGCCGAAGGCCTCTTCAGGCTGAAGCGTAAAAGTACAGGTTTCGCCTGCCTCTTTGCCGAGTAAGGCCTCTTCAAAAGCAGGGAGAATCTCGCCACTACCTACGACGAAACTGACGGGCTCTTGGCTCTCATCGAGCAGATTACCTTGCACATCCACCAGCCGATAGTACAGCGTCACACGGCTGCCTTTCTGAATAGGCATATCTGCGCTAAGGTACAAAAAAAGAAACAGGCGGGAGCTCAACCCGAAGGGAGCTCAACCGCCTGGGCTTGCTTTCGCTTCGTATGGGCGGCTACTTAGCTCAAAGTTGCCGAAGGGCTATCTCCCTTGTCAAGAGTTTTTGCAGGAGTGGTAGCTCTCTTCATCTAAGTGGACAAAAACCCTGCCTGAGCTGCCCCAAAAAAAGCCGACACCACTCAGCCCTTCTTCCTTGCTGGCTAAGTGGGCATAGATGCGCTTCAGGCACGAGTAAAGCCCCCTGAAGATTTTTGTTTCTTTGAAGCTATGCGGGTTCTGGTGGCCATGAGCGGCGGCGTAGACAGCAGCGTCAGTGCGGTGCTGCTCAAGCAGGCTGGTTATGAGGTGATCGGCCTGACTATGAAGACTTGGGGTTACGAAAGCGCTGACCTTACTCGCCGCAAAAATACAGGCTGCTGCAACCTCGACGACATCAATGACGCTCGCAGCGTCGCCGTCAAGTACCACTTCCCACATTATGTATTAGACCTGCGGGAGGAGTTTGGGCAGGCGGTGATCGATCACTTTGTGGAGGAGTACCTCCGGGGCCGCACCCCTAACCCCTGCATCTTGTGCAATACATACATCAAGTGGGATGCCTTGCTGAGACGGGCTCGTCAGTTAGGCTGTGACCGGATCGCGACCGGTCACTATGCCCGGATTGGGTCAGAAGGGGGGCGGTTTTTTATCCGCAAGGCAGTGGACCTTAGAAAAGACCAGTCGTATGTGCTATGGGGCCTTTCGCAAGAAGTGCTGGCGCAGACGCTCTTTCCGCTGGGGGAAAAAACCAAGGCCGAGACGCGCGCCTTAGCGATGGAATGGGGCCTTACGCGGGTAGCCCAAAAGAAAGACTCGTACGAGATCTGCTTTGTTCCGGAGGGGGATTATCGGGCGTTTTTGGCCAGGCGAGCGCCGGATCGGATAGAGGCGCTACGAGGCGGCCCTATTCTACACGTGGAAGGGCATTGGGTAGGCCAGCATGAAGGCTTTCCTTTTTATACGATTGGGCAAAGGCGAGGCCTGCCGGCTTTGGGCGTTCCGCACTATGTGGTGGAGATTCGGCCGGAGACGAACACGCTGGTTATCGGCCCCGAATCCTACCTTCGTCGGCGCACGCTTTTCATGCGGGACCTTGTTTGGCATAGATACCCCGCCCTTCCCTATGAGGGGTACCCTGCACAGGTTAAGATTCGCCACCTGGATCCGGGGCACGAAGCCAAACTCTACTCTGGTCCAGAGGAAGGTACCCTGCGGGTAGAGTTTGTGGAAGGGGTGCGAGCTATCACGCCTGGCCAGGCGGCTGTCGCTTACGAAGGCGATGCGGTGGTGGTAGGAGGCTGGATTGCCGCCAGCGCCTAAAAAGGCTTTTTGCTGACCAGGCTCTCAGGGTCGGCCGCTAAAGTACGTCGAATCCCATCCAATAACCCATTCACAAAACCGGGGCTGCGCGCTGTGCCATACAGCTTGGCAATTTCGATCCATTCGTTCAGCGTCACCCGTAAGGGAATGTCCGGAAAGTGGGTCAGCTCGTACACCCCACACAAGAGGATGCACTTATCCACCAGGAAGAGGCGGTCCCAGGTCCATCCTCGCAGCTGCCTTTCGATGAGCTGGCGTAGGGTGGGCATTTCCCGGATCGTGCCGAAAAAGAGTTCTTTGAGAAACTCGGCGTTGTGGGGGGCTTCGGTTTTAGCCGCTTCGTAAAGCTCTTCCAGCAGGTAAGCAAAAGCCTCTTCGGGGGGCGTGTCACCTACGATGTGGGCGTAGAGGGCTTGCATGACGCGCGTGCGGATCTTGTGCCGCGGTACGATGAGGGGGGGAGTGCTTCCCTCTGCTGCGGGAGAAATGCTTCCAGGTTCCTTTTGCGTGTCTTTCATAAGGGTTTGGGTTCTGGGTTTTCAGGCGGGGGAGAGAGAAAGGGTAGAGAAGGGCGATCGCGTACGGAGTGTGGCTACGGCTTGGATACGCTCTTCGGCCAGGCGCATAGCCGCTTCGTGGGGGGTAATGCCTCGTTCTTCGGCCGCTGTCAGTACCCGCAGCGTGGCCTCGTAAATGTACTCCGTACGCGCCAAAGCCCGTTTGCGGCTATACCCTTCGAGTTCGGTATAGACGTTGATCAGGCCGCCAGCGTTGATGAGGAAATCCGGCGCATACAAAATGCCGCGTTCAGCCAAGCGCCGGCTATCGGCCACTTCATCGGCGAGTTGGTTGTTGGCGGAGCCGGCTACTACGGCGCAGCGCAGCCGTGGGATCGTCTCCGCATTCAAAACCCCGCCGCGAGCGCAAGGGGCAAAAATATCCATGGGCTGGTTGTACCAGTTTTCCGGAGAGACGGGCTGTACGCCGTAGTTTTTGTGGGCTTCTTCGAGCTGGCTGGCCGAAAGGTCGGTGGCGTATAGAAGGGCTCCTTCTTTAGCAAGCTGTTCCACCAGGGCTCGGCCTACCTTACCCAAGCCTTGGACCAGCACTTTGACGCCGTGGAGCGAATCGGTGCCAGTGAGTTTTTTCCACGCGGCCTTCATGCCGAGGTAAACGCCATACGCGGTGACGGGAGAGGGGTCTCCGCTTCCGCCCATTTCTTCTGGCAGGCCGGTTACGTAGCGGGTTTCCATGCGCACGTATTCCATGTCGCGCACCGACACGCCCATGTCTTCGGCGGTGATATACCGGCCTCCCAGGCTATCCACGAACTGGCCGAAGCGACGCAGCAAAGCTTCGGTTTTGATTTGTAGGGGGTCGCCGAGGATGACGGCTTTTCCTCCGCCCAGGTTGAGCCCGCTGATGGCGGCTTTGTAGGTCATGCCCCGAGATAGGCGCAGCACATCAATGAGCGCTTCTTCTTCTGAAGTGTAAGGCCAAAAGCGCACGCCACCCAGGGCAGGTCCCAGCGTCGTGTCGTGAATAGCGATAATAGCTTTGAGCCCTACGCGGGGTTCGTTGCAAAAGACGACTTGCTGATGGCCGCGTTCGGCCAGCTCGGTGAAGAGGTTCATACCGTAATGGCTGTGGGCGCGGGCAGCAGTTCGGCTTGTGCGAAAAAGAAAGCGATTTCTCGCTGGGCGTTTTCGGGGCTGTCGGACCCATGTACGGCGTTACGTTCGACGTTTTGGCCGAAGAGCGCTCGGAGGGTGCCTGGAGCGGCCTTGGCGGGATCGGTAGCGCCCATTAGCGTTCGGTAGTCGGCTATGGCGTTTTCCTTCTCCAGCACAAAGGCCACGATAGGCCCTGACGTCATAAACTCCACCAAAGAAGGAAAAAAGGGCCTTTCGCGGTGTACGTTATAAAACGCTTCGGCTTGTTCTCGGGTGAGCTTGAGTAGTTTGAGGCCTACGAGACGAAACCCTGCACTAAGAATATGGTCCAGGATTTTGCCCAGTAGGCCTTGGGCCATGGCGTCGGGCTTGATGAGGCCTAAGGTTCGCTCGGTCCGGTTCATGCCCCACAAAGCTACAAGTTTCCGTAGGTTTGCGGCATGGCGTGGATTGTGGACGTACGGGCGCGGGAGATTTTGGACTCTCGCGGCCAGCCCACCGTAGAAGCTGAAGTGGTCTTGGATACGGACCATGTAGGGCGGGCTGCGGTGCCGTCTGGGGCTTCTTGCGGCTCACACGAAGCCTGGGAACTCCGAGATGGGGACCCTGTGCGCTTTGGGGGCAAAGGCGTTCGACAGGCGGTGCACCACATCGAAGAGACGATCCGGCCTGCCTTGGTGGACATGAGCGCCTTAGATCAGCGGGCTATTGACCAGAAGCTCATTCAGCTGGATGGCACCCCCAACAAAAGCCAGCTGGGGGCGAACGCCATCTTGGCGGTGTCGCTGGCTACGGCTCGGGCCGCAGCCGCGGCGCTGGGCCTGCCCTTGTACCGGTACCTCGGCGGTGTCTCCCCGTACCGCTTGCCGGTTCCTTTGCTCAACATCCTCAACGGCGGAAAACACGCCGACAACGCCTTGGATGTGCAGGAGTTCATGATCGCGCCGGTCGGGGCCTCTTCTTTCCAAGAAGCGATAGAGTGGGCCAGCCGCGTCACTTCGACCCTAAAGGAGCTCTTGAAATCTCAAGGGTTCTCTACGAATGTAGGCGATGAGGGGGGCTTTGCGCCCAACCTGCGCGACAACGCCGAAGCCCTCGAACTGCTTCTCTTAGCGATTGAAAAAGCCGGCTTCGTCCCTGGAAAGGACCTTGTCCTGGCGCTGGATGTGGCCGCTACAGAATGGTACGACCCCGAAACTCGGCGGTATCGCCGCTTCAAGTCTACGGGCGAGACCTTGACCACCGAACAGATGATTCGCCTGTGGGAGGGGTGGGTACGATCCTACCCTCTCTTTTCGCTGGAGGACCCCTTAGCCGAAGAGGATTGGGAAGGTTGGGCGGCCCTCACGCAAGCGGTGGGGGCTCACGTCCAGCTCGTAGGGGATGACCTTTTCGTGACGCATCCCATGCGGCTCCGACAGGGGATTCGCAGTGGGGTAGCCAACGCTATCCTCATTAAGCTTAACCAGATTGGCACCCTCACCGAAACCCTCGATGTGATCGACATGGCGCACCGAGCCGGTTATCGGACTATTATTAGCCACCGTAGCGGCGAAACGGAAGACACCTTCATTGCGGATCTGGCGGTGGCCACCAACGCAGGCCAGATCAAGACAGGGGCTTTAGCCCGTACCGAACGAGTGGCCAAGTATAACCAGCTCCTCCGCATCGAAGCCGAACTGGGCGAAGTGGCTACCTATGGCCTCCAATAAGAAAGTGTGGCGCCTGCTGCGCAGCCCTTACTTTTGGATTACGATGGGGGCGCTGGTATGGGTAGGTTTGCTGGACCCCTATAGTTGGGTAGAGCAAGTGCGCCTGGCCCGCCGGCTTGCGGAAATGCGCCAGCAGTATGCCCTCTACGAGGAGCAAACCGCCCTTTTGCGAAAAGAAGCCTTGGCTCTTACGCAGGATGCCTACACGCAAGAAGCTTATGCGCGGCAGCACTACTGGGTCAAACGCCCAGGCGAAAAACTCTTCATCCTCCAGCGATCCTCCCTAAATCCCTAAGTTTGCGCCCAGATGGCAGGCGTCATCCAAAAGATTCGAGACAAGGCCGGGCTGGCCGTTCTGCTGATTGGCATTTCGCTTCTCATTTTCATTTTGACAGACCTTCTGCAGAGCAATCCTTTCGTGCAGGGGCTTTTTTCTGGGCGGAGCGACTTGGTGGCCCGTATCGGGTCAGAAGACATTCGCTATGCGGAGTACAACGCCCTGTATGAGCGCGCCTTGCGAAACGCTTCCGTGGAGGACCCCTTGGCCGAAGAGCAAATCAAAAGCGCGGTTTGGCAGCAGCTTCTGACGGATAAACTCTACGCTATAGAAGCCGAAGCCGCAGGGTTGGCCGTCTCTGATCAGGAACTGTATGAGATGTTTGTTTCGGACCAACCCCATCCTTTGGTGATCCAGGTTTTTTCGCAGGGCGGCCAGATGTATGACAAGGCCCGCGTGCAGCAGGTGTTGGCTCAGGCGCCGAATAACCCCGAGATAGCTGCCCAATTGCGCGAGTTTGAAGACTACCTGGTCCAGGTGCGCCTGCGAGAAAAGTACGATGCGCTCCTCCGAGCGGCCGGCTACGTGCCGACTACCCTCGCAGCCTACCAAAATACGCTCGACAACACTACGCTCTCGTTTTCTTATCTTGCGGTTAGCTACAGCGCCGTAGCTGATTCTCTGGTAGCGGTTTCAGAAAGCGATATTCGTCGCTACTACAAGGCCCACAAGGCTGAGTATCGGTTACGTGAGCCCGAACGCATCCTACAGTATGTAGCCCTCTTCAAAGAGCCTTCTTCGCAGGATAGCCAGGTTGTGTATCAGAAAACGCTTGAACTGCGGGAGGCCTTTGAAAAAGCCGAAGACGATTCCTTATTTGCCGCAGCCAATACGGATGTCAGGCAAGATTTTATTTGGCGGCGCTGGCCTGATCTGCCTCGGCAGGTGCAAGATTCCTTGCGGGGTATGGGGCAGGTCATTGGGCCTTACCTGAGCGATCGGGGGTATGTTCTGGCGAAGGTAGACTCTATCGCTCGGGACTCTCAGCCGGTGTATCGGCTCCGGCACATCATGATCGCGAAGGGATTAGACAGTGTAGCGGCTCGGCGGCGGGCGGATAGCCTCTTGCGCGCGCTCAAACCAGAAAAGTTTGCTGAGGCCGCCAACCAGTTTTCCGATGACTGGCAAACGCGTTTTTCCAGCGGTGAGCTGGGCTGGTACACGGCTTCGGGTCGCTTCGGCAAGGCCTTCTATGAGGCGCTGGCTAAAGCTCCCATAGGCCGCCTTTATGGGATCCTCGTGTCGGACCAAGGTTACCACATCGTCGAAGTGCAAGAAAAATCAGACCGGTTGGTGCGGCTGGCTTTCATCGAAAAGGAGATTGTGGCGACGAGTGCCACGCTTTCGGTCTTGCGCCAGAAAGCCCAGCAGATCGCCCGGGCTGCGGAGAAAAACTTCGAGGAAGCGGTCCAACAGGCAGGGCTAAACTTACGGATCAGCCCTACGATCCGGCCCTCCTCTGCTTCCATACCGGCTTTGGTGGGTACGCGTGAGCTTATCCAGTGGGCCTTTTCGCACAAGGCAGGAGAAAGGTCCGGTGTGATAGAGACTCAGAACGCTTTCGTCGTAGCGCGTATTGTTTCGGCTTCTGAGCCCCCGTATCGAGAGTGGGAAGAGATCCGAGATCAGCTCGAGCCGAAGGCCCGCAACGCCAAAAAAGCCGAGTACATCCTCAAGCGCCTCAAAGAAAAAGGGGGCACCACCTTAGAAGCTCTCCAGCAGGCGTATGGCCCTGGGGCCTATGTCAGCCGTGCGGAAAATGCTCTGTATGGCGGCATCGCCGTGCCGGGTATCGGTATGGAGCCTAAGGTGTTGGGGGTAGCCGCCAGCTTGAAGGAAAACCAGCTTAGCGCGCCGGTGGAGGGTACAAGTGGGGTGTATGTGCTTCAGCTGACGAGCAAAAAAATCCCTGAACCCCTCACCGCCGATGTGGCTCGCAGTTATGCCGCCAGCCAGTCCAGCACCCAGGCCAACCTCCTCACAGGACGTTTTCAAGAAGCCCAGAAAGAACGTCTGGAAGTAGAAGACTTCCGGTATCGGTTTGGCTTTTAGGGGTAGGGGGCCGATGGTTAGGCTGGTCGCCCTAAGGTCGAGAGGGGTGTTTTCAGGAGGGTGAGCTGTGCAAGGGGCGGCTTTTTTCCTCCTTCTGGGTGGAGCGATAGGGGCGCTATTTTGGCCTGCGGGCACGCCTTCCTTAGAAGCCGGTTACCGGCTTACCGCTGACCGCTGGCGGCAGGGCGAAGGGGTGTATACCGTTCTCCAAGCTCCTATTGACCCCCTTTTTGTGACGGTATACCGCTACCTGCCTGCAGAAGCCCCTTATCTCTTGCGGGCCTGGAAAGCCTTAGGGGTGATAGCCTGGGGAATCTGGCTATGGAGTTTGCGTCCTCGAGAGGGCTACTCACCTGGGGCGGCCTTGTCGGGAGCCTTGTTGTTGGCGGTTCACGCTCAGGTGCCATGGCATTCCCCCCTCGAAGTGGGCCTACCCCCCCTCGGGCTTTTGCTAAGGCTAAGCCGCTCCCGCATCCGAGCTTTTGAACAGGGTATTCTATGGGGAGGCGTCGTAGGAGCTTTTCCCGTCGCTACTTTAGCCTTGCTGGGCTATCTCCCCTTCTACCTGAGTCGAGAACGCTTTCGATCTTTAGGGCTTTTCCTGCTTGGCGCAGGATGGATAGCCTTAGGAATGGCCGCCCTGCTTAAGCATAGCGAAACTTTCTCTGCTTATGTGCAGACTTATTGGGTAGCGGTTTGGCGCCTGTGGAGGGGGGATATCGGTATGCGCCTCTTAGGCGTTGCGGGGCTTGTGATGCTGGTTTTTCGGCTTTCGACTTATGCGTATAGGCCCTATGTCGAGCGTCTTCTCTTTCAGGATCGGGTTTGGGCGGCTTTAGTGAGCTGGGTGGTGCCTGGGGCTGGCGGTCTGATCTCTTGGGCGGTGGTACTGGCGGAACGCCTGTCTCGGAGGGGAGCTTACTTTTTGGCTTACGGGCTGGGCTTGGCGGCTTGCGCCTTAGGGCTATATGCCCGGTTCACTACACCAACCTGCCACTTGCCCTTGCCGGCGCACAGTTGCTGGTGGGGGCCCGCTCCGTGCTACCTCCACCTCCAAGGCCCTTACGGCTGTCGGTGGACTACCCCCTACACCTGGACAAAAAACCGGCAACTTGAGGACTGGAAGACTTTCTACAAAAAGTGGGATTCTCCGCAATATATTTTTGATTTTGACCACGCATGGGCTGAAGCGTCTTATCATCTGCCCCATTTGGCTGGACAGTATGAGCGGGCCGACACAATGGTGGCTATGCCTGTTTTTCGCCGTCAGCGTCGGTAATCGTAGCCCAGTATCTCATAGTCTTTGGGTATCTTTAGGGTTCTTGGGTCCAATCGTATAGCCTTTACGATATAGGCTACTACCTCAATGGTAAGGTCTTTCCGTTTGCGGATCATCTTGAGGGGTATAGCGCCATACAGGCCCTCGTTCAGAAAGAAAGCTTGCGCCCGCTTTTTGCCGGCAAAGAGCGAGAGATCTACCCGGTATTTAGGGTTGACGTAATAAGTGATTTCTTCGTCGGGCTTTTTCACCACAAACTCATAACACCAAAGCCCCAGGATTTGCAGGCTATCTCCGGTGTAGGTGGCGGGGTAGTTTCGGGCTTTTTTGCGGTATTTTTCGTACTTGAAGGCTCGCTTATACAAGGGGTCCAAGACATACATCCAGTCGGAGTCAGGGTCATAGAGTCGGCTTATAGGGAAGTTTCCTCCTGCTTCGTTGATGAGAAAACGATTGCCTCGGATGTAGAGTTGCATCTCGGTAGGGGGGTTATTTTCTTTGAGGGACTCGGCGGCGGGGCCTCGGAAGCGCACTTTGTAGAAGATGAACCCTTCAAAAGGCCGGGTTGGGGCTTTGAAAACTTCTCCTTGGGCGTAAGCGCGGGAGCTTCCCAGAGTTAGACTACTCCACAATACGAAGGCCCACCAGCGTTGCATCGTCGGTAGGAGGGAGGTCGCCCATCCATTCGCGTTTCCAGCGGTTGTTGAAAAGGGCGCGCTGTTTGGCCATGCTGGGTTCGGCCCAGATTTCGAGCAGTGTTTGACGCAGGCGGGGGGTGCCAAAGCGCTTTTCTTGCGGCCCTCCAAACTGGTCCGTGATCCCATCCGTAAAAAGATAGATCCGGTCTTCTGGTTCCAACTCCAACGTAAAGATTTGAAACTCCACATCTTCGGTGAGGTTTTCGCCGCCGATAGGTTGTTTGTCGGTTTTGTATTCGAGGAGCTGTCCTTGGCGAATGAGCCAGAGGGGGCGATTGGCGCCGGCAAACTGGACTTCGGTCATCCCATAGTCGAAGCTGCATAAAATGATCTCCATGCCGTCTTTGACGAAGCGCCCTTCTTCAGCGTCGTCTTGGAGGAAGTATTCTCGCAGGCCTTTGTGCAGCTCGGCCAGAATCTGATGGGGCACCGAAATGCCCCGGTACAGGACAATCTGATTGAGAAGGTTGTAGCCAATCATGGTCAAGAGGCCGCCAGGGATGCCGTGGCCGGTGCAATCCGCCACCGCCAGGAAGGTGCGGTTGCCCATGGGCGATCGGGCAACCCAGCAGAAGTCGCCGCTTACGATGTCCCGTCCATGCGTGAGGAGGAAGCTTTCGGGGAAAAACTTTTGGAGGGCGTTGACACGGGTGGGGAAGATGGCGCGTTGGATGCGTCGGGCATACCGAAGGCCGTCTTCAAAGTCGGTGCGCAGCTGTTCGAGAGCTTTTTCTGCCTCGAGACGAGAGGTAATGTCATAAGCCAGCCCTAAGTACCGACTGGGGCGGTTGTCGGGTCCGGGGATGGGCAGAATCAGCAGGTCGATTTGGTAGAGCTCATAGTCGCGGCTACGATTCTTGATTTTGCCGCGCCAGGGGCGGCCTTGGGTGATGGTATTCCACAGGTCGCGGAAGTAACCCGGTTCGTTGGCGTCGCTACGCAGGAGGTTGATATTTTGCCCCAGTAGTTCGCCGGGCTCATAGCCGGCAGCTCGGGCAAAGGGCTCGTTTACGTAGGTGATGAGGCCTTGCAGGTCAGTTTCCACCAACAGGAGCTCCGGATGATACTCGCGGTAAAACCTATCCAGCGCCTCAATCAGCGGGAGGTAGGTAGGGCTAAAGTGCAGGTGAGGGTACAGTTGCTGTACCTCCTCCCATAGGGGGGTGGGTGAAAGGGTCTCTTCAGAGGGCGTAGCCATAGCCCTGGAAGGATTGGAGGAAACGAAGGTCATTTTGTCCGAAGAGCCGTAGGTCAGGTATACCGTACAAAAGTTGTGCCAATCTTTCTACGCCCAGCCCAAAGGCGAACCCCGTATACCGGTGCGGGTCAAGGCCGCAGGCCTCGAAGACGGCGGGGTCTACCATGCCACAGCCCAGCACTTCGACCCAGCCGGTGTGTTTGCAGACGGCACAACCGGCCCCTTGGCAGATCAGGCAGGCAATGTCCACTTCGGCGCTCATCTCGGTGAAGGGGAAGTACGAAGCCCGCCACCGCATAGGGGTTCCCGGCCCGAAAAAGTTCTCTACAAAGCACGTCAGGGTGGCTTTGAGGTCGCTGGCTTGTAGGTTTTCCTCTACGCACAGGCCTTCGATCTGGTGGAAGTACACGTGCGCGCGGGCGGAAACGGTTTCGTTGCGGTAGACGCGACCAGGAGCCAGTATGCGAATAGGAGGCTTTTGACGTTCCATGACCCGCACTTGAACGGTAGAGGTATGGGTACGCAAAAGGAGGCCCGCTGCCAGGTCCAGAAAGAACGTATCCTGCATGTCGCGGGCAGGATGATCAGGCTCGAAGTTGAGCGCGGAGAAGTTGTGCCAATCGTCTTCGATTTCGGGGCCGCTGGCCAGTCTGTAGCCGAGCCGCTGAAAAAAACGGATGATGCGGCCTTCTATCAGAGAAAGGGGATGGCGGCCTCCTACTACAATACGAAGGGCCGGGAAAGTGGGGTCTTGCGGCTTATGAGGTGTAGAGGGGGTGGGTAGGTGGGCTTTTTTAGCGGCTTCCCAGCGTTGGCGAGCCTGCTCTCGCAGGGCGTTCAGCGTTTGACCTCGAGCTTTGCGTTCCTCAGGCGGCAGGCTGCGCAGCGCACTAAAAAAGCTATCGAGTACGCCGCCCTTTTGCAGAAAGCGTCTTTGGAAAGCGGCCCGCCCTTCCTCCGTGCTAAGATCGGCTTCGAGTATTTCTTTCTCTACGGCAGAAAGGTCCATGTACGGCAAAATTACCAATTTCGCTGCCATGTGGGCTTGGGTCCTGCGGGCCTCCTTGCCGAAAAATACGCCCCCGGCTGGGGAAAAGGTGTGGGAAGAAGTGCTTAAGTGGGAAGAGGTAGCCCTACCTACCTTGGCGTCGGGCTATGCGCGGGTTAAAGTCGAAGCCAGCGCTCTTAATCGGCGAGATTTGTGGATAGCGTTGGGGCTGTACCCTCGTATTCAGTATCCGGCGATTTTGGGTTCGGATGGGGTGGGGCAGGTGGTGGAGGTGGGCTCACCCTCCGATCAGAAGTGGCTGGGACAAAAAGTCCTCATCAATCCCAGTCTGGATTGGGGCCCGTCAGAACAAGCCCAGGGTGAAGCGTTTCACATTTTGGGCATGCCTACTTGGGGTACGTTTGCTCAGTACGTACAAGTGCCTGTGGCGAACCTACATGCTGTGCCGGCCCACCTCGCTCTTGAAGAGGCGGCGGCGGTGCCGCTTGCAGGTCTGACGGCGTACCGGGCCACCTTTGTGCAGGGCCAGCTGGAAGCCGGCCAAAAAGTGCTGGTACCGGGCATTGGAGGAGGCGTAGCTACCTGGGTCCTTCAGCTTGCGGTCGCGGCCGGCGCCGAAGTCTGGGTCACCTCCAGCCAACCTTACAAGATCGAAAAAGCGCAGGCCTTAGGTGCGGCCGGCGGTGTGCTCTATACCGAACCGGACTGGCTGCAGCGCCTCCAACAAATCGCTGGAGAGTTTGACCTCGTCGTAGATGGGGTGGGAGGCCAGGCCTTCCTCGCCTATTTGACGCTGGTGCGGCCTGGCGGACGCCTCGTCGTGTATGGAGCTACCCAAGGGAATCCTCCCCAGTTTGATTTGCGGCGCCTTTTCTGGCGGCAGGTGCATATTGTAGGCTCTACCATGGGCAGCCCCGCCGACTTTGCCGCGCTACTTCGATTCCTCGAAAAGAAGCAGATACAGCCTTTCGTAGAGACCCAGCTACCCCTTTCGGCGCTGCCGCAAGCCCTTTCCCTCCTATGGAGCGGCCACCAGATGGGCAAGATCGTGTTGCGCCACTAAAACGCCCCCAATCGCCGGCAGCCCTACCGAAGCCCCTACCTGTTTCCCCTTGAGCTCCAGGGGCCTGATGCCAAACTTCGGTTGGCATTGGGATTTGGTTAGCGGGTTTTTGCCTAAGTTTGTCTCGATATGCGGTACGTAGTCGTTTTAGCAGTCAGCGCGTATCTGTACGCGCAGTCGGGGTGTGGCCCCTGTACAGCCAACAACACGCTTCCTCCTAAGACGTTCGATCCGCCCTTCCTAACCATTTCGGTGGGGAGGGATACAGAGGTGGTTGTACAGTTTGCGTTGCCCGAGACGGTCTCGGCCCCCAGCCCAATCAACTATGTTTACCCCAACTTCGCTATTTGGGTAGATAGCCTGCGCATGAAACATGGCAACATGTATGTATCCCTCAGGGGGCAGCCTTCTGTGGCACCGGCTTACAACACTGCCAACCCTTCTCAGGGGGCGCTTCGCTTCGATCAGGACCACCGATACAAGCAAGTGCGCAGCAACCCTAATGCCTATGCCTATGTAGTCGTGTACCAGAATCCCGGCGGGGGCAGCCCGAGTAGCCCGACTCCGCCACGGGGCTGCGTGAGAGCATGTATTCGCGGGGTTCAAGTAGGCACCGATACCTTGATGATCTACCTACGGGGCTTTGTGGACCCGAATTCTATCAACCTCTTTCCTGGCCAGTCTAACGACATAAACAACAAAGACACCACTAATCTGATGCCTACCCTGGCGGGTCAACCTCTTTACAGCGATGTTTGGACGGAATATGAAGTGCGAGTGACGGGTTCGCCGACGAGTATTCAAGCTGGGGTTTTAGGGGAGGTTTCGGTGGCGCCTAACCCGGCCTGGGGCCAGGCAACGCTGCACTACACCTTACACCGTTCCAGCGATCTGACCGTGCGCGTACTTGCCCTTTCAGGAGCCGAAGTGCAGACCTACAAGCTGGGCGGCCGACCTGCCGGAGAGTATACACTCGACTTGGCTTTACCGGCAGGCGTTTACCTGATCCAAGTAGAAGCGGGGCAAGAACGCCTCCTTCAGAAGCTCGTAGTGCTCTGAGGGAGTGGGTGTAGAGGACCATAGCGAAGGGGCCTCTCAGAGGCCCCTTTCTTTTTTATTGGCTGGGGTGCCGGTAAGTCAGCTGAGGCAGGAGGGCTTCTTTCCACTCTGCGAAGGTTCCTGCTTCGAGGTGGGAACGAGCTGTGGCGACCAAATCGAGGAAGAAATGCAAGTTGGCGGCGGTGGCGATCGTCAAAGCGGCTGGGTCCTCGAGGCGGAAAAGGTGGTGTAGATAAGCGCGGGTATAGCCCCACGGTGGAACCGGTGTAAAGTCGCGCGCGTAACGGGCATTGCGGAGGTTGCGGAGGCCGTCCCAGCCATAGAGTAGGGCATGGCGCGCGTTGCGGGTGGGCAGCACACAATCGAAAAGGTCCATGCCTGCGCTGATGGCTTCTAAGAGGTCTTGGGGCGTGCCAAGGCCCATTACATAGCGGGGTTTTTCTGGGGGTAGGAGTTGGCCCATCAGATGCAGGATAGGCTTTCTCAAGTCGAAGGGTTCACCTACAGCCAGCCCGCCTACAGCCCATCCCTCGAAGGACAAGGGCTTGAGGGCCTGGTAACTGGCCTGGCGCAGCTCTGGGTCCACTCCACCCTGTACGATACCGAACTGCTGGAGGGGGTAGCCGTAGGCGGTCGGGTTGGCTTCAAAGGCCTGGCGGGCGCGGGCAGCCCACGCATAGGTCAGTTCCAGCGCTTGGTGCATCTCGGCGGGGGAAGCAGGGTAGGGCGGGCATACATCCAGCACCATCTGAATGTCCGAACCTATGCTACGCTGGAGGGCGACCACTTTTTCGGGGGTCAGCAGGTGTCGAGAGCCGTCTATGTGCGAGGCAAAGATCACGCCTTCGGCAGAGAGGGTGCGGCGGGAAGCCAGGCTAAAGACTTGATAGCCGCCGCTATCAGTGAGCAAGGCGCCTTTCCAGCCCATGAAGGCATGGAGGCCGCCAGCCGTTTCCAGCACAGCGGTACCAGGTCGCAGGTAGAGGTGGTAGGTATTGGCCAGGAGGATGGGACTGTGCAGGAGGTGGTGGGGGAAAGCCCGCAGGCTGCCCTGCGTGGCTACCGGCATAAACGCGGGCGTCGGCACCACCCCATGCGCCGTATATAGCCGGCCCAGGCGGGCGGCTCCTTCTACTTTGAGGACCTCGAAGCCAACGGTCGGATCCAAGCCCATGCTCGTTTTTTCGCTTCGGGGTCGGTCAGAAGCTGGGGGAGGCTCGGCAGAACGAAAGTAACCGGTTCTTCCGGCCAGCTTGTCGGGGGTATTTTGAGGAGACGCCAGGGCCGCCGGCTATAAGGAGCTACCTGCGTGCCGGGTACCAAAGTACCCAGAACCCAGCTTACCCTTTCTGAGAAAACCGACAGTTGCGCAGGGCTAAGCGGGGAAGAGACCAGCCATATGCTGGCCTCGGGAGGCGGGTAGTGGATAGCTTTTAGCATTTTATCCAGGAGGGTGAGCGCTTCTTCTGTTGCGTGGGGGGTGGGCAAAAAGACTACCAGGTCGCCTTGGGTGCGGCGTAAGGGTTGAAGCGGCGGCTCCAGTGGCCAAAGAAAGGGACCTATAAAGAGGGTTGCCATGTTTGCAGGGCTTTTTCTACGATAGCTTCAGCCAGAGCTAAGGCGGCCGTCGCAGCCGGAGAAGGCGCATTGAGTACATGAAGGCTCCGCTGCTGAGACACAAAGTAGAAGTCATCCCAGAAGGTGCCTTCCCGGGTCAAGGCTAAGGCTCGTATTCCACAGCGGGCCGGGAGGAGGTCTTCTTCGCGCAGGGAGGGCACCAAACGTTGTAGGCTTTGCCAAAAGAGCCGTTTGGAAAAGGCGCGACGGTATTCCTGGAGTCCTTCGCGCCAGTGTTTGAAAAAGAACCGCCAAGTGCCGGGGAAGCTGAGGGCTTCCCAGGTGTCTTGTAGGGAAAAGCCGGTGCGGCGGTAGATTTCTCGGGCCCAGGCAAAAACGGCGTTGGGTCCGGCCTCCACATGTCCTGAGATGAGGCGGGTCAGATGGACTCCGAGCACGGGGTAAGTGGGGTGTGGGAGGGGATAGATGAGGTTACGGACTTTATGGCGGGCTTCTGGGCGCAGTTCGTAGTAGTCGCCGCGGAAAGGTACGATGCGGAGGGGCGGGTGGAGGCCATCGGCCCGCGCCAATCGGTCCGCTTGCAAGCCAGCGCAGGCGATGACGTAGCGGCTGGTGAAGGTCTGGCCTGATCGAGTGTGGAGACGATACCCGTCGGCGGTGCGGGTTAGGGCCTTTACTTCGGCTTGGTAGTGCAGGTCAGCTCCACTTCGCTCCAGAAGGCGCCGCGTCACAGCGCTGTAGTCAATAATCCCTGTCACGGGCACGTAGATAGCGCCCACGCCGCGAGCTTCGGGTTCGTACTGGGGGATCTCGTCTGAGGAAAGCAGGCGGATACCCGGTATGCCATTTTCCTGGCCCCGCTGATAAAGGGCTTGTAAGCGGGGCAGTTCGGTTTCTTCGGTGGCCAAGATGAGTTTGCCGCACTGCTCGTGGGGCAGGTTTTCCGATCGGGCAAAGGCATAGAGGGCTTCTCGGCCTTTTGTACAGAGGGTAGCTTTGAGCGAACCGGGCTTGTAATAGATGCCGGAGTGGATGACGCCGGAGTTTCGGCCGGTTTGATGGGCTGCGGGATGCGGCGCTTTTTCCAGTACGAGCAGGCGGGCTTCTGGCCATACTTGGCGCAACCGCTGGGCCACAGCCGCTCCTATGATGCCTGCCCCAACGATCGCTACGTCGTAGCGCATTAGTGCGTGCGAGTCATGGTTTCTGGTACGACCAGAAATAAGTCCGCCGCCTCCGGTCGAATCGGTTTATAGCGAGTGGGATCAGAGACCTCCTCGGTGGTAAGGACCACTATTTTAAGGCCTGGGTGGTAAAGGCGCAGATAAGCGGCGATCCCTTCGTGATAATCGCTATGGTAGTGGCCATTGAGATGGAAGAAAAGAGTGCCGGGCCTCCAGGCTTGGTGGATTTGGTAAGCCATGGTGGCGTCTCGCAGCATCTGCGCCAGCCGAAAGGGTTCTGGATTCAGGCCGTGAGCCTGGGCCAGGCTATCGAGCCGCTTATAGCTGGGCAGCGTATCCAATCGCGCCAACGGCAGAGGGGCTATATAGCGCCGCATCTCGGCGGGGAGGCCTTCCAGGGCACTGGCCCCTTGGCGACTGACCGCTTTTACCAGGGCCTTGGGGGCGTTGGTGGCGTAAAAGGGAATCTTATTTTTTCGGCAGAGTTCCAGCACAGGCGCATAGTCGGTGCGAAAGTTTGGCCATAGGGAGGTTTCACTGGATAGTTTGTCGATGTCTGGTATTTCGCCTTTGAGGTAGCGCAAGAAAATATTTTGCTGGTCGGTTTCGGCCATTTCCATACCCACAAGGAGGTGGTCGGGTTTTAGGCGGGCCAAGTCCTGTATTAGTTCGTACTGCAGCCAGTGATCAATGGGGTTATTGTGGACTTCCCCGAAGAGGACTACATCGGCTTTTTGTAGGATCTTGAGCACGGCGCTGTAGGAGATCACCTTGCCCTTAGGGGTGTAGAAGAGGTAAGCGGGTTTGTCTTGGGCTACCATCCACAGGGGCAAGGTTAGCCATAGGGTTCGCACGGCACGAAGGTAGAGAGAAACGGGGCATTCGTGGGAAGTTCTGTACTTTTGCCGGTCATGAAAGGGCATTCAGGGAGCCAAAAGCGCTTCAAGCGTACGGCGACCGGCAAGCTGATGCACAAAGCGACGGGCCGGCGCCACAACTTCTCCTCTAAGAGTCGGCGGCGCAAACGCGCCCTTCGCCAAGATAGACTCGTCAAAGCGGCTGACCGAGCTCGCCTCGAACTCTTAACGGTTTATTTGGACTGACCTATGCGTACCAAGAATCGGGTAGCCTCTCGGGAGCGGCGGCGTCGGATTCTGCGGCTCACCAAAGGGTATTGGGGTCGCAAGAAGAATGTCTTTCGCCACGCCCACAATCAGCTCCAGAAAGGGTGGGTCTACGCCTACATTCACCGCAAGCGCAAAAAGCGGGAGTTTCGGCGGCTGTGGATCGTGCGCATTGGGGCGGCGGTACGAGCCCATGGCCTTTCGTATAGCCAGTTTATGCACAAGCTGAAGAAGGCGGGCTTGTCGCTGGATCGGAAGATGTTAGCGGACTTGGCGGCTACGCAGCCTTCGGCGTTTGCGGCGATCGTAGAGAAAGTGAAGGCCGCCTAATGGGGGTAGCACTGCTTTTTCCGGGGCAGGGCTCACAAGTGCCGGGGATGGGTCGCATCCTCTATGAGAGCCGACCGGAGGTACGTCCTCTTTTTGAAGAGGCCGAAGCCATCACGGGCTTACCCTTGCGCGAGCTTCTTTTCTCCGGTAGTGCAGAGGACCTTCAGCGCACTTCTGTCACGCAGCCGGCCCTCTATCTGCATGGGTATGCGGTGGCTCAAGTGCGGGGTATCACCCCCCGGGCGGTAGCAGGCCATTCGCTGGGGGAGTTTACGGCGCTGGCGGTGGCAGGGGTGTTTTCATTTTCAGAGGGGCTTAGGCTGGTGCATGTGCGGGCTCAAGCGATGCAGGAAGCTTGTGACGCTCGTCCCAGCACCATGGCAGCTATCATAGGACTGGCCGACGAAACGGTTGAAGCGCTCTGCCGAGAAGTGCAGGAAGGCTTGGTCGTCCCAGCTAACTACAACTCGCCGGGGCAGCTGGTGGTCTCTGGCGAAACCGCCGCCGTCGAAGCCCTCATGCAAAAAGCCAAAGCCGCCGGCGCCCGCTTGGTCAAAAAACTGGCCGTCAATGGTGCTTTTCATTCCCCTCTTATGGAGTCGGCCCGCCAAAAGTTAGCCGCCGCTATTGAAGAGACGCCATTCCGCTCACCCCGCTTCGCCGTCTACCCCAACGTAACCGGCCAACCTGAAACTCACCCCGACAAGCTCAAGGCCCTGCTTATTCAGCAGTTGACGGCACCTGTCCGTTGGACCCAGACGCTCCAGGCTATGTGGGAAGCCGGCATCCGTACCTTTTACGAACTGGGGCCAGGGAATGTCCTTTCCGGCTTAGTGCGACGTACCTTGCCCGAAGCCACCACCGCCTCCTACGATGCGTAAAAATCCGTATATTCGTTTTGTCTATGCCTACTCTCGAGGAACTCATCAAAGCCGCTCTTCAGAAACCTGACCTGCGCAAGTCGGTAAAAGGCATTTTGGAACAAGCCTTGGAGCAGCTGGCTAATCCCACGCTGCCGGAAGACGAGCGTAAACGGCTCCTCGAGCAGGCCGAAAAAATCGCCCGCGAAGGGTAATCAAGACCATTCCACGGTGCCTCGCAGCACTTCTTGCAGCGGGCCTGCAAGCCAAAAGAGATCCCCTTCTGCGTGTACGGTTAGCTGGCCACCTCGCGCCTGGATCTCGATCCGACTTTCGCCTTCGGCTTGTAGAAGGGTTGCCAGGGCTACACTGGCGGTACCGCAGCTTAGCGTTTCAGCCCACACGCCCCGCTCGTAGGTACGGAGAGCCCAGGCTTTTTGGCCTACCGGAGCAAAGAAGCTTAGGTTGATGCCCTTTTCGGGGGCTTGCTGCATAAGGGGAGCCAGTTCGGGTATGAGTCGGTGGGCGTAGGCGGTTATGTCGAGGGTATCAAGCAGGGCTGCTTCTACGGGGAGGAGGGCATGGGGCGAACCCGTATCGACCAACCAGGCCTCTTGGGCTGGCACTTGGGAAAATCGGAGGGGGATCTTTTGGGGCGGCTGAGACACAGATAAGCCGACTTCGGCGATTGGGGGGGCTGGGCTGAGGAGGCGGGCTGGATAAACGCGCTGCCCAAAGCGCAACTGCACCTCTCGAAGTCCCGTCCCCTCATAAGCCAGCCAGGCAGCCACTCGAGCCCCATTCCCACAAAAAGAACCGGGCTCCCCATCTGCGTTCCAGTAGCGCAGGTCGAAGGTTGCCTCATCGAGGGGGGTTAGGGCCAGCAGCCCGTCCGCGCTTAGTCCTTCGGTCCGGTCACAAAGGCGACGGCGCGTTTCTGAGGAGAGGAGGTCGGGATCGGTCTGCAAGACGAGAAAGGTATTGCCCGTAGCGCTGAACTTACGGAAAGAGATTTTTGGCATGGGGTAGGCTCGCGATGTGCAGGGTACGCGTAGGAAAAGCAAAGTCAGTCTCGGGCACATGTCGACGTATGGTGGTGAGGATCGTCCAGCACAGGGCATCTTGGAGGGGTAGTACATTGGGTACGCTGCGGGCCGGTGAGCTATAAAAAGGGTCTACGAAGACCACAATGGTCAGCTCAAGCGCCGAATCCTGAAAGTTGGTCAAGAAGACGGTGGGCGCTTCTTTCATGAAAGGCAGGCGGCTTAAGGCGGCTTCCAAGTCCTGTTTTAGGGCTTTGAGCACCGGTTCGGGCGTGCTGTAGAGGAGGCCAATGCGATACATAAGGCGCCGGGTAGGGGTTCGAGAGAGGTTTTCCAGGGGGCTATCGGCCAGTTTTTTGTTGGGGATAACCAGCAGGGTGCCATCCACGGTGCGGATGAGGGTGGATCGCAGGCCTATACTTTCGATAGTACCTGTGGTACCGTTCTCCAGCCGGATGATCTCGCCCAGTTGGAAGGGCTTATCGGCAAAGATGGCCAGGGCCCCGATGAAGTGCTGGAGGGTCTCCTGCGCAGCTAAAGCTACGGCTAAGCCTCCGAGTCCTAAGGTCGTGAAGAAGGGCCCTACGTTGACCTTGAGGGTGATTTCCAGTACGAGAAAACCTATGAGGACGAAGAGCAAGATGCGTCCGAGGGTAAAGAGGGGGTGGACGAGCTGGAGTTTGTAGAGTTCGTTGGCTTGCTGGTAGCGGCTGGCGAGGATGGTTTCGGTGACGGCCAACAGTCGGCTACCCACCAGACCCAGCGCCAGCAGCACCAGTGCTTGAAAGAGGCGATGTATCCAGTCTACCCAGCGGGCCGAAAGGTGAAAAAACTCCACCGCTTGGATGGTGGCATACAAGACGGCCAGTAGGATGGCAAAGAGCCAAGCGGGGCGCATAAGGCGGTGGAGCTCACGCCGGGTGATGTCTTTTCGGGTTTTACCGAGGCTTAGGTAGAAGAAGCGGCTGAGCAGGGAGGCCAACAGCCCTGCCAGTCCGAGCCCTCCCACCAGCAAAAGCACAGCCACCAGCCACCGCCCCAGCAAAATCCCGTGCCATTCACTTTCCCAGAGCCAGCGCCACCAGCTCATCGAGAGGAGACGATAGTACCCACCTTTTCGCCGGCGAGGATGCGATACAAAGCCCCTGGTTCATTGATGTTGAACACCGCCATGGGCAGGTGGTGTTCTTGCGAGAGGGTGAAAGCGGTGAGGTCCATCACTTCGAGGCGTCTTTGTAAGGCTTCTTCGTAGGAGATATGAGTGAGGCGCTCGGCTTGGGCATCTTTTTCTGGATCGGCCGTGTAAATCCCATCTACCCGCGTGCCTTTTAGTAAGAGTTCGGCGTTTATTTCGATGGCGCGCAGGGTAGCCGCCGTATCCGTGGTGAAGAAGGGGTTGCCGGTACCGGCCGCAAAGATGACCACTCGGCCTTTTTCCAAGTGCCGGATGGCGCGCCGTCGAATAAACGGCTCGCAAATGCGCTGCATCTCAATAGCCGATTGGACCCGGGTAGGTACCCCCTCTTGCTCAAGGGCATTTTGCAAGGCTAAGGCGTTGATGACCGTGGCCAGCATGCCCATATAATCCGCTTGGGCCCGATCCAGCCCTTGATCTTTGCCTTCTATCCCTCGAAAGATATTCCCCCCACCGATTACAATAGCCATTTGTACACCGGCCCGCGTGACCGAAGCGATCTCCCGAGCAAAGTAGCGCAGTTTCTCGGTGTCTATACCGTACGGTTTATCCCCTTGTAGGGCTTCGCCGCTGAGCTTGAGGAGTACTCGCCGATACTTCATCATTTGCCGCCAACCTGAAAACGCACAAACTCCGCTACCGTGAGGGTAGGAGAGACTGATTTTAGGTACTGCCCCACGCTTTTCTGGCTGTCTTTGAAAAACTCCTGCTCAAGCAGGACCGCCTCTTTGAAGAACTTTTCCAGCTTGCCTAGCGCGATTTTATCCAGCAGATGTTCGGGTTTACCTTCGGCGCGGGCCTGTTCCCGAGCGATTTCTTTTTCTTTTTCCAGCAAGGCGGGGGGCACAGACTGACGGTCCACGCTCACAGGACGAAGGGCTGCCACTTGCATAGCCAGGTTTTGAGCCACTTCTTCGAGCACGTCCGGAGAAAGTCCTTGAGTGCCCTTGAGCGCGATAAGCACGCCTATTCGCCCCCCCAAGTGAATATAAGCGCTTACATACTCGCCGTTCAAGCGGGCCCACCGGCTGATTTCCATTTTTTCGCCGATACGGGCGGTCATCTCCGCAAGGCGGTCAGCCAGCGGCGCTCCATCAATGAGCAAAGTCGGCAAAGCCTCGGCCGAAGTAAGATGCGCTTCCAAGGCGGCCTGAGCGATCTTTTTGCCAAACGCCTGGAAGTCGGCATTCCGGGCGACGAAGTCGGTTTCGCAAGCCAGTAAAATAAGATGGCCTTCCTGGGTATTCCACGCCGCAAAGACGGCTCCTTCCTTGGCGTCTCTTTCCTGTCGGGCAGCAGCCATCTTGTGGCCTTTCTTGCGCAGGATTTCTATGGCTTTCTCGAAGTCACCTTGGGCTTCTTCCAAGGCCTTTTTGCAGTCCATGATACCGGCACCCGTCGTCTCTCGAAGGCGCTTTACCTGGTCGGCCGTGATTGCGGTCATAACCGCAAAGGTAGCAATTACCGGAGCACGGTGACGGTGCCGCTGCGTTGGAGGGTTTGACCCGAGTAGAGCCGAGCTTCAAATACGAAAGTGTATACGTCTTCGGGCACGGGGTTGCCTCGATCGTCGTATCCATCCCAGCGGGGATAGCCGACAATTTCTCGAATAAGAAGGCCCCACCGCGAGTAGAGGCGTAGCCGACTCCAAGCCAACGGCGGAGCTACAATCTCAAAGAAGTCGTTTACTCCGTCGCCGTTCGGGGTAAAAGCCGTGGGAATATAGATGCCTGAGAAAGGCCGCACATACACAGCTCGAGTAAACGTATCGCGACAGCCCTGGGCATTCTGGCTGATCAGGAGGATCGTGTAGAGGCCTTCTTGGCTGAAGGCGCGCGTAAGGGTAGGGCTGCCGGGAAAGGTATCCGGCGGGATAACCCAGAGCCAGGCCAAGCCCCCCTGGGTACTGTCTATGAGCAGGAGAGGCTGGCCCACCTCGATCGAATCAGGCGGCTGGGTGACAAAGTAAGCTTGAGGTTTGGGGTGCCAGCTTAGCAGGAAGGGGGTACTTTCGGCGGTGCCGCAGACTTGTACTGCTTGTACGCTGTAGGTGCCCGGCTGGGTAGCGGGGAGTGTAGGTCCCGTAGCGCCAAAGATGGGGAGCCCTTCGTAAAACCACTGGTAAGCCAAGGCGGGGGTGGCGCTCAGCCACAGGGTATCCCCTGGGCAAATCTGGGCTGGCGAGGTCGGACTAATCGCCACTGACGGGGCAGGTAGGCCTTCTACCACGATGGGGGGCGTAGTATAGCGGCATCCCAGAGAGGCTTCGATCGTTACGGTGTACGTGCCAGGACTGGTGATCCATACACTCGAACCGGTCGCTCCATGACTCCAAGTGTAGGTCCAGTTAGGGCTTGCAGGTTGCACAGTCAGCTGCACGGAATCACCGGGGCATAGTTGCAAAGGCCCAGGAGGCATGATTTGACCTGTAGGTTGGCGTACAGCCAGAGCAAAAGGCGTAGGCGTAAGAACAGCTACCGTTTGTGTCATGAACGTAAGCGGCCCCGTAGCCATCGGCGTACCTCCGATACTATCCCACTGGGTGCCTTTCCAATGAGCGGCGGCATCGTAGGCCCCGTCTTGGACCGGATCATAGCCCAGCTCCAACAAGCCTCCCGTGGCCCCGCTTACGTGGTGGAAAAAGTCGGGATTGATTAGGCATAGCCGGGGGTCTTTCTGGCTGCGGTCATAGCCTTCGAGGGTAGCGTCTACGGCAGCAAACCGGCCTGCATAGGGCCCGCTGCCTGTTGGGGTGAGGTAGAAAGGCCGATAGCGCACCACCGGCACCGAGTCCCCTAAGGGGAATAGGTACCTGTTTCCACTTAGACAGCGGCGCACAAGGGCTCCCCCAAACCCCGATCGAACAAACCCTACGCCTCGCAAAACCGAACCGGGGTCCGTATTCAGGTGAAAGAGGGTCTCGGCATGGGTGTTGAGGAGCCGGTCTCCCAGGTCCAGCCAGTGGCGCACATAGGCTTCTTGATCGAGGTTTTTGCTGGAGGTGCCCCGCAGTTCCAACGTGTCAAAATAGATCGGGTCGCTGCCGGTGATCCATTGGTAGGCGCCCCAAAGCTGGACTTTGCCAGGAGAAACGGGGGTATTGTCGGGGAAGGTAGCGCGAAACATCTCATTGCCCGCCTGGTTGTCTAAGGTGTCGGTAATATACAGGGCGCCGGAGTGGTACCATAGGCCTCCCTGCCGATTGGTCACTGAACCGAAAACGCTTACGGTCGTGGCAGGCAATACCCGAATCACCTCGCCCCAGTTGCTCAGTGTCTGCGCAAAAGCAAGCCCCAGAAGCCAACCTCCCCAGCGCACCTCACAAAGATAACGCTTTGCATAACAGGTTGGCTCCTTTCGAGTCGGTGCCGCCTTGCCTTCTTCCTAACAAAAACCGGCCTACCGGTCTGCTGGCCGAAGTTTTAGGTCGCTGGAAGGATTTGTAGAAGCTCCCGAGCCACCTGTATAGGGTCCTCGGCGGTGCAGTAGGCAGAGAGGACGGCCACCCCATGCAGGTGGGGAACCGCCGCAAACAGTTCTCGGGCGCGGGCTGGCGTTATCCCTCCAATGGCGATGACAGGATGAGAAATGGCCTCTACAAACTGTCGCAGCCCCTCAAGGCCTAACGGAGGGTAACCGGGGTCCTTCGTCGAGGTAGGGAAAACCGGTCCTACCCCCACATAGGCCAGGGGCAGTCGTCGAATCCGCTCGTAATACTCCAGCGTGTGCACCGTGGCCCCAATCAGCGAAAAAGCCGGTAGCTTACGCAGCGCTTCTTCGATGGGGGTGTCGTGCTCGCCGAGGTGTACCCCCGTCGCTCCTATCTCTACCGCTAAGTCTACGTGGTCATTGATGAACAGTTGGGCCCCGTGCTTGTGCACAAGCTGGGCGATTTTTTTGAGCTCCTCGAGGTGTTTCTCGGGAGAAAATTGTTTTTCGCGATATTGGATCGTAGGTATGCCAGCTTCCAGCGCCATGCTAACCAGCTCATAATGAGAAAAACGAGACTGGATGTGGGTATCTGTGAGGAGGTGTATGCGTCCGACGAAAAGCACCCTCAAAGATAGCGAAAAGCGCGGGCTTTCACATCTTGAGGTAGCGTAGGAGGGCTTCGAGGTGGTCGCGAGCGTTTTTTTCCATCAACTGATCGCCTTGTAGAGACACAATGCGATAGCCTTTCCGTTCCAGCAAGTCAATAGCTCGAGAGAGGTAGATTTGGTTGACCTTGAGGACGATGTAGGTTTTTTGGAGGTCGGAATCGTGGCGTAGGAGGTAGGCCGAGAGGATGCGGATGTCTTCTGCTTCAAAGATTTGGGCGATTTCGGCCAGGCTGTAGTCGTGCAGGTAGCTTTCCAGGATGATCACAGCGCCGGGTTCCTGTACGGCGCCCAGTCGGCTCCACCACCGTACCAGGCTATCTGTCGTAACGAGGCCCAGGTGGCGTCCCTCTTCACTGACCACTGGCACTTCGGGGATTTTGTGCAGTTCCATGGCTTGGAGGGCGTCGTAGATGGTGGCGTAAGAAGGCAAAGGGGTTATCTCTTTGTGGGGGAGGTTTTGCACGGGGGTCTCGGGGGGCACTTGCAAGAGGGAGCGTTTAGGAAAGAGGGCTACATAACGCCCTTCCGCGTCTACGAGAGGCAGGTGGTAAAGACGAGGATACCGACGGAAGCTTTGTCGGGCCTGGGAGGCCGGCGCCTCAGGAGAAAGGTACGCTTGCTGGTAGCGGACCAGGTTCGAGACTCGAAGGGTGGGAGGGCGGCTCATACCCACACACGCTGCAAAAATGGAGCCAGCAGTTCGTAGAACCGTTCAGGCTGTTCCATCATGGGGGCATGGCCGCAGTGGTCTATGAAGTGCAGTTCAGCTTTGGGGAGGAGGTGGTAGAAAGCGTAAGCCACCCGGACGGGGGTGATGGTGTCGTTGAGCCCCCAGATGAGGCAGGTAGGAGCGCTAATCTGCGGTAACCAAGGCCCCACGAAGTCTCGTTGGGCTTCCCGGGCTATTTTGAGGATGCGCAGGGCTTTGTAGTTGTCGTTGACCAGGGCGAATACTTCCTCGATGAGGGCGGGTGTAGCGTGCCGAGGGTCATAGAAGGTGTATCGGACACGTTCGGCCACGTATTCGTAGCTGCTGCGCCTGGGGAAGGTGCTCCCCATCCCTTCCTCAAAGAGCCCGGAACTGCCTGTCAAGACCAGGCCTTTTACGGCTTGGGGGGCAGTGCGGGCCACCAGCAGAGCCAGATGACCTCCGAGAGAGTTACCCATCCATACGGCGGGGGCCAACCTTTCTTGCTGGTAAAACTCAACCAAGTATTGGGTCAAGCCCGCCAAGGTAGGCTCGACAGGGCTTTTCTCGTAGATGGGCAGTAGCGGCACATAAAGCGCGTACGTGTCGGCCAAAGCCCTGAGGGAAGCATCCCAGTTGCTAAGGGCACCGAAGAGCCCATGTACTAACACCACGGGTGGGCCATCGAGACGCCCAGCCCGCGCAAATCGGTAACTGGAGCGTTCGATGATCTGCCAAGCGGGGGCTGCCCTGAGCGTCTCCGGGGAAGGCGAGGGCTGCATACCTATCCTTAAACAAATTCGTGTGGTAAGGTAGAAAGCGATAGGACCCAGTTTCGAATCAGCAGGCTTCCATGGGGCGTCAGAATGGAATCTGGGTGAAACTGCAGGCCCCAGATAGGGTAAGTAGGGTGTCGGATGGCCATACAATGGCCTTCTTCGTCTTGGGCGACTACTTCCAGGGTAGGGGGCACATGAGCGGCGTGGAGTGCATGATACAGCCCTACGGGCAGGGGATTAGGCAGCTGCGCAAAAAGCCCTTCGCCGCTATGGTGGATAAAGCGTTGGAATCCGAAGAGAGGACGGCCCATCGGCTCTACCTTGCCCCCAAACAGATACACCAGCAGCTGGTGCCCCAGACAAACGCCCAAAATAGGCACGCATAAGTGAGGAGGCAAAAGAGGAGGCAGCAGCTCGGCCAGGGTAGCGGGATGCCCTGGTCCTGGCCCTAAGACCAGCCCTGCCCAAGGGTAGTGGTAGATCTCTGCGGGTCGTATCTCGTCGGCGGCCCGTACACTAACCCGCACCCCTGCCTCCATCAGGAGATACACGAGGTTGTACGTGAAAGAATCGTGGTTATCGATCAGCAGAACAAAGGGTGATGACTCTTTCTTCATAGTCCGCGTAGAAGGGTGGAAACCGGTACTTCCTCTCGGTATACGCTGCGCAGCTTTCCAGCCGCATCGTACACATACACCGTTGGCGCCACGCTATATCCGAAAAAGCCATCGAACTTGAAGTCTTTGTCCCGGAGCACAATAGACTGGGGCAGCCCCTTGAGGTAGGTTTCTTTGAACTTTTGTATGGCTTCTGAGGTTTCGGTAGAGACCCAAATAAGCTGTATGCCTTTGAGCTGTTCAGCCTTTTCTTGTAGAAAAGTAGCTTGTTTCTGGCAGTGGTCACAATAAGGGTCAAAGAAGATAACGATCCGCCCTCGTGCAGCGGGCGGCAAATCCTTGTCGGTGAAAGGCTTGCCGTCTAAGGTGTAGAGAAGGAATCGTGGGAACTGTTGGGCAGGCGGATACTTCTCCGGCTGGGCAAAGAGATACCATCCGCTCAGGAGGGCCAGGTACCGCATGCCTCAAAAGTAGGCAAAAATCTTGCCACACTACCTTTGTGTGGTGGAACGGTGGGCTACCCGTATAGGAGCGTTGATGGCGCTTATTGGAGGGGCGGTAGGGCTGGGTAACTTTTTACGCTTTCCTTTCCAGGCGGCTAAGTGGGGAGGAGGGGCCTTCTTGGTGCCTTATATGGTGGCGCTTGTGCTGGTAGCTTTGCCGCTGGTGTGGATGGAAATGGCGATTGGGCGGGCTGTCCAGCATACGGCCAGCTTGCCGCACGCGCTCCAAACCCTGGCTCCCCGCACAGGACACAGAGTAGGCCTTCTCAGCTTGTATGTAAGCTTAGGCATAGCGAGCTATTACGCGTACTTGACAGCGTGGACGCTGGGCTATAGCGTGCATGCCGTGGCCGGAACTTTTAGTGGGCTTTCGCTGGCTGAGACGGTGGCTTTTCATGCCCATTTTCTCCAGCGGGAAAGTTGGGTGTTTTACCTGCTGGTGTGGGTGATCCTGGGCTGGCTGCTGCGAAAGGGCCTGCAAAAAGGCCTGGAAACCCTGAGCTTGTACGGGACTCCTCTACTTTTCCTGCTGGCGATAGGGATTGCGGTAGGGACCCTCCTTTTGGGAGAGACAGGCCGGTGCGAGACCTGCTCGGTATGGGCTGGGCTGGCTTACTTGTACAAGCCTCGGTGGAAAGAGCTGGCCCAACCGGCGGTGTGGCTGGCCGCTACCGCTCAGGTCTTTTTCTCTGTGGGGGTAGGGTTTGGGATGTACCCCGTTTATGCGGCTCATGCCCGTCGCCTCAACGCTTACCGGGAGGGTTTCTTCACGGTCCTGGCTAACACCCTGGCCGAAGTAGGGCTTGGGGGGCTTATCGTCATTCCTCTTACGACGGCTTTTTTGGGGCTGGAAACGATGCGTGCGCGGGCCAGCTTTGGCCTGGGCTTTGAGGTGATGCCTTATGTGCTCCAGGCTTGGGGCGGGCGACTGCTGGTGCTGGCCTGGTATGCCCTGCTGTTTTTAGCGGCTTTCACCTCGCTGATCGCGATGGCGTGGGTAGGTCTAATGTGGCTGGCTGAACAGTTTGGAAGGCCGCCGAATCGGTGGGCTTGGCCCCTCGTGGGGGCTTTGGCCCTCCTTGGCCTACCCGCCGTGGTCGGCGTCTCGTTAGGCACCCTCGACCTGTACGATTATTGGATGAGCAACCTCTTCCTCCTCTTATCAGCAGCGGGCTTCTGGTATGTGTTTCGCCTGCGCCCGTTGTGGGCACTGTTGGAGGAAGAGAGTCGCTTTCGGATGCCGGGTTGGCTCAAGCGAGCTTTGATCAGTACTCCCCCGGTGTTTCTCGGTGTGCTCCTTGTAGGGAGCTTTTTCCAGCCGGCCGCGGCAGACTGGGTAGGCGCTTTTCGTACCCTGATCTACACGGGCCGGTGGCCTTTTTCGCCTGAGGCCCTGCCTGTCTGGTTAGGCGACAAACTGCTGGCTGCTCCGCTCAATCTCCTCGGTTTCTTGATGCTGGTGGGGTGCGGGGTCACCCTCATATTTTTGTCGAGGCGTGCGCACACCTGAATGGGATTGGCGAGGCCTGTGGATCGCCGTGCCTGGCCGGGAAAAACCCTTCCTTCGGGGCCTTATCGCCGGTGTCTTGCTGCTGGCCGGCTGGGTTTTCGCTGGCTGGTTGGCACGGTATGAGTTTTCTGACGTCCTATTACCGTTCACTTTTCAGGAAGAGAGCCTCGAACCCATCCAGGAGCGCACGATCCATCATCGCACTTATGTGCTGGAGCTGCCGGTCCGCTGGGCTTTTGAAGTCCGGACTGCGGATCTGATTTTACCTCCCCTTTCTGGGCTATTGGTGGCTTGGGCTTGTACCGTGGTGGGGTGGGGCGTGCTGTTGGCCGTTACCCTGCGCCTCCAGGGCTTTTGGCGATATGCGATCTATTTTCTGTGGGTGGCCTGGGTTTACCTCAGCCGATCGGCGCAGCACTGGGCCGGTGTGGACCCTCTGTATGGGGTTTCGCTGGGGCTAAGCCTGGTGGTACTCCTGCCCGCGTATTTGATTCAAACCCGCCTTTGGAGTCTACCTTTTCTGCCGTCGGTCCTGCTTTTGACGGGGTTGGTGAGTGCCGTGCTCGGTCTGCCTGCGCTGTGGAAGGGTTGGGTGGTCCTTCATGATGCGGTGGCCTTTCCGGCGGTGCTCACGTATGCTGCGCTTCTATTGGCTTTCCTACAGGCGGGCATAGCCCTCGTAACTGGGCTTACCTACCTTTTCCATCACTACCGGGTGGGTTGGCGGGGTTACCTGGTTTGGGCAGGAGGCATAGTGGGGCTGGCAGCTGCGCTGTTGGGGCTTCCTTCAGACGCCGCTTATACCCTCGCCTTGGCCGGCACCCTCCTGGGACTATCGGCAGGCTTTGTGGGCCTTCAGCCCTTTTACCCTGTGTGGGGAGAGAGCTTCAAACATCCCGCGGCGTTCTTTTGGGGGTGGGCAGCACTCTTGCTTGTAGGGCTGGGGGGGTTGGGTTATCACGCCTGGAACCACCAGGACCTTTTCCTCTACCGAGCCGCCCAAGTGAGCTGGACCACCTTCTTAGCCGGAACCCTCGCCATGATCCTCTATCTGGGGGTGAACTTTTGGCCTTTGTGGAAAGCGCGCCGGATGACTTACTGGGAGTTGCATCGTAGCGTACGAATGCCCTTGGCGTTGGTGTACTTCCTTCAGATTGGGCTGCTACTACTTCAAGAGGCCCGGAATGACTGGCCGAGTTCTCGACTGCCGGCTCGCCTTCAAGCGATCCTTCAGGCGGAGGCGGCGCTCCTCACTGGCGACTGGAACGCCGCCCAATCCGCCTACACCGAAGCCAGCCTGTACCTGCCCTATGAAGCCAAGCTCAACTACAACCTGGGGCGCCTGGAGGCGCAAGACCCTGCCCGCGCAGAAGCCGCCGCTGAGCGGTACGACCGCGCCTTGCTGGCTAAGCCTTTCTTGCCGGCGGCGATTCAGGCTTCCTTGACCTGGATCGCCACCGAAAGGTGGGTACGCGCTATACAACTCCTGCAGAACTACATCGCTCGCTTCGGGGGGCAGGCCGTGCTGTATAACCAGCTCGCCTTGGCCTTTTATAAGTACGGCCAGCTTGATTCGGCCGCTTACTATTGGAAAGCCGCCATTCGCGACGCCCCGGCCGAACCCACCTACTACCTGCACCTGGCTCTCTTGTACGCTCGGTATGGACGTCCCCACTGGGCCCGTACGGTGGCCCACGCTGCGTTAGCCTTGCCCTCGACCTCGCCAGCTTTTTGGGAAAACCTAACCTACTTCCGGCTTATAGGGGTGCTGGATAGTTTGCCCATGCAGAGCGGTCCGGCCTGGAATGCTCAGTGGCTGGGTCAGGAAACCGATACGGGCGCGGTCGGGCGCTTCGTCCGCCGAATCCACCAGAAAGCTTACGCTGAGGCCCTGCGGTTTTTACCCTACTTCCGAGAGAGGGATCTTGAGCTGGCCCCTCGCTTGACTCGGTACCTGGCCGTTCACCTTCTGGAGGAGGGGTGGGCGCGTCGAGCTGCCGATCTCTTTCTTGAGGCCGGCACTCCGCAAGACTCCCTGTATGCGGCGTATGCTTTGGGCGATGCGGGTTGCCTGGAGGCGGCCTACAGCTTGGCCAGCCGACTGTGGGTGACCTATCCCGCCCTCGAAGAGGCCGCCCGCCGAGAAGCTACCCTTCTCCTCGCCGCTTCAGGCCATCTTCAAGAAGCCCTGCTATTGGACCCCCTCTCCACTTGGAAAGACACGGACTATTTGCGATTCGGTCGGTATGCTTTCCTGAGGGGGGATATACAGGTGCTTGTAGCGGTGCTGCGGCCTTGGATAGAAGGGGGAGCTGCCTACGACGAGCCTTATGAGTGGGTCGCGCGCCTATTCCTGCGCCAGGGTGACACCTTGGGCGCAGAGGAAAACCTTCAGGCGGGGCTCCAGCGCGTGCCGGCTTCGGTGAGGCTTCGCACTACGAGAGGGGAGATAGAGCTGCTGCGGGGACGGGTCGATCAGGCGCGCCGGTGGCTGGATTCCGCTTGGAGGTATGTGCGATCGGCGCCTGACTCGCTGCGGGCACAAGCCCTGGCCCTTCACATAGATTCGAGCGCCTCTCGGCTCGAGAAAGTGGTCCAGCGGTTTCCCGGCTATGGACCAGGCCAAGTCCTCTGGGTGCGTACTCTCATCCGGCAGGGCCAGGTCGAAGAGGCTTACCGGTATCTAAGCGCCCTCTTGGATGTGGAACCCTATGATAAGGCGCTGTGGGAGGCTTATGCGCAAGTCGCTGAGCGACTAGGTCTGAGTGAAGAAGCCGATTTCGCTCGAAAAAAACCCGATCCATGTCCCGCTGCCTTATAGTGTATTCGGGCCGGGGGCGGCTGGCGGCTGCCGTGGCCACCTACCTCCAAGAGAAGGGGGTACCGGTAGTAGGGGCCGTAGACCGCTCTACGGCCAATCGGGCTGCCCTCGAGAGTCTGGGTATCCCGGTTTTTTCCTTAGAACCTACCGCTGAGGAGTGGGCCGGGCTTTGCTTGGACCAGCAGGTAGCCTTGATTGCATTGGCGGGTTTTTTGCGGCCGGTTCCGCCTGACATCGTGGCTCGGTACAAGGGCCGCATAGTCAATAGCCATCCAGCCTTACTACCGGCCTTTGGGGGTAAGGGGATGTATGGTCGCCATGTTCATGAGGCGGTAGTGCGGGAAGGGGCCATAGAGAGTGGTTTCACTGTGCATGAGGTTACCGAAGCGTACGACGAGGGGCCGGTAGTGTATCAACTGCGCCTGCCCATTGAAGGGCTCTCGATTAGCGAAGTCGAGGCCTTCGTCCAAGCTGTAGAACGCGAGCTGTACCCGGCTATTGTGTGGCGTCTGTGGGTCGAGCGCGTCGAACGAAGAGTTTTTTGAGTCCTACTCTTATAAGCCAGAGGCCTGTCAGGCCTGTGAGTAGCCATTGTAGGAGAGTGGGTCCCCAAGCAATGGGGGGTACGTCTCGTCGGGTAGGCTGGCCTCGCACCAACGGGCTGGCGTACAGTTCCACTTCAGCGGTGTACGCTTCGAGGCGTAGATAAGTGTCGAAAGGACGGATGGGGTATTCCAGATGGTCGGTTTGGTAAGCGGAAGTCCGTACGGTTCCACCTTGGCCGATAAGCCGTATAGAGTCTACGGGGGCGGTGAGCTGCACTCGGAGGGTTTCGCCTGCTAATGTCACTCGGGCCAGCCGAGGATAGGCCTGGGCGATCGGAGCTAAAGTGCGGTTTTTGTAGCCCACTGTGCGGCCTGCAGTCAACGCGGCTCGTAACGCTTCTTGGGAAGCGTCAGGGGAAAGGGCCACTTCCGTCCATCGGCTCATCAGCTCGTGAGGGTTTTCTACGTTGTGTACGTTGTCGTGGGCCAGGATAGGCGCATATTGGCCTGAGGAAAGCGCACTATCCCATTCGGCCACAGAGTCGCCATAGCGGTTGAGCACCTCTATCGCGTCGTAGCCGCCGAGTCGAGCTAAATCAGCCCCGCTGTAGCCATGCAAAAACCGCGGATGGGCCAGCACCAAAAAAGGAGTCGTCGAACGCAGCCGCGCCAGAATCGTTTGTTTGATCGCCCGCGTTTGAGGCAGCGGGAAGTCTATCCAGACCACTTCCCGGGGCCAAAAGCAGAGTTGGTGTACTTTTTTCAGGCTCCAGCCGTGTTCGTAGAGGGGGATCGGGCTTTGGGGGTTGACGCGCTGGTAGTCAGAAATGCCTATCCAGGCGTAGCCTAACTTTTGGTAAGCGGCCTGGAGTTGGGGGGGAGACTGTCGGCCGTTGGTGAGCCCCCCCCAGCTGTAGCTGTGGATGTGGAAGTTAGCTCGACTCCAAGAGAGGGTTTCGGCTTGGAAGGGGTTGTACCAGGTCTTGCCTTGGAAAGGCCTTGGAGGGGCAAAGTCGTACCGAGGGCTCAGCCCATAAGCCAGGATCAAGAGCCCAGAGAGCAAGAAGAGGCTACCGTACCACTTAGTCTTGGAGCGCACGCAAGGCCTGCGTCAGCAGTTGGACTCCGGCTTCGATTTCGGGCAGGGCCACGGCGTAGCTGAGGCGAATATGGCGGTCTGAGCCGAAGGCCGATCCCGAGACGACCGCTACCCCTTCTTGCAGGAGGTACTCCGCCACGTCATCGGCGGTGGTTAGCCGCTGGCCAGAAGGGGTTTCCCGATCTAAAAAAGCCGAAATGTCCAAAAAGTAGTAGAAGGCTCCTGCAGGCAGATAAGGTCGGGTTTCGGGCAAGTGAGCTTGGAGGTAGGTGTAGAGGGCATCTCGACGGGCGCGGAAGGCTTCTATCATGGGGGCCACTAAGGACTCCAGGTCGCCTGTGAGCCCGGCCAAAGCGGCTTTCTGCGCAATGATATTGGCGCCGGCGGTAGTCTGACCTTGTACTTTTGTGGCGGCTTCGGCCAGAGGCTGAGGAGCCAGGAGATACCCCAGCCGCCATCCCGGCATCGCAAAAGCTTTAGAAAACCCGTTGCATATCACCGTTCTCTCATACAGGGCGGGCAGCTGTGCAGGGGAGAAGGCCTCTCCTTCGTACCGGATCAGTTCGTAAATCTCGTCGGAGATGACCCATATTTGGGGGTGTTTTTCCAGGACTTCGGCCAGGGCGTGGAGTTCGGTGGGCGTGTAAGCGGTGCCGGTGGGGTTAGAGGGGCTACATAAAATCAGGGCTCGCGTGGCTGGGGTGATAGCCGCTTCGAGCTGGTGAGGCAGCAGCTTGTAGTCCGTTTCGACCGTCGTGGGCAATATAATAGGGCGTGCTTCCGCCAGCTGGATCAAGGGCAGGTAAGACACCCAATACGGAGCGGGTACAATTACTTCTTCACCGGGCTCGAGAAGCGCCAGCAAAACGTTATAAATGGCCTGTTTGGAGCCGTTGGAAACCACGACCTGCGACCCCTGATAAGGAAGGCCGTATCGGCGATGGTAATAGGCCGCTATGGCCTCGCGTAGGGAGGGGATTCCCGCTACAGGAGGGTAAGGGGCATGCCCTTCCCGGATCGCGGCTATAGCGGCTTCTTGGAGAGGGACAGGTACGGGGAAATCCGGTTCTCCCAGCAGGAGGCTTATTACTTTCTTCCCGGCTGCGCGCAACTCACGCACCCGCTGGGCCATGCCCAGCGTTTGGGCTTCCGTGAGCGCAGCAATGCGCCCATTTATCGACACTGCACTCAAGACAGGAGGGTGATGCGCGGTAGCTTTACAGACAAGCGCCCTAAGGTAAAGCGTATCGCCTCGTAAGCGCTATCCAACACATTTTGCCCCATCAGTTCAAGGGGCACCCGCATGTAGGTTTCGATCGCTTTTTCCGTGTCTTGAAAGCCTTCCGACTCATCGTGGAGCCAGAACTGAATCAGTCCCCAATGCAGGCCCCACAGCACATCCAAGTACAGGGTCTCCAGGTGGCGAGATTGAATCTCTTCAGCGATTACCCCTTCCTGGATCACCTCAGCCATGTGGTTGCGAAACTTACGCTGGTAGCCTCGCAAAAGAGAAAACTGCGTGTAGGTTTCGGCAATAAAACTGCGATCTTTCACCGCTATTTCAAAAAAGGTGAAGAGATACGCCAAGATCTTCTCTCGAGCCGAATAAGAAGCGTAAGTTTCAGAGCCTTTGAGGGTCTGGATCACCTCGTCAGCGTATTGGGTCCAGATTTTGCGGCCTACCGAATCCAGCGAAGAAAAGTGCTTGTAGAAGTCCGCTTCCGAGATGTCCAAGAGCTTACAGAAGGCGTACACGCTCATTTTGCGGATCTTCTTTTCTACCGTGAGCTGCTTGTAAAGGTCTACGATGCGCGCCTCGAGCGCGACTTCTTTATTCTTGCTGGCCATACCTCTGCAAAGGTAGGCAAACCGGGGAACTAAGCTCCTATTTTTGTGGGGTGAGGTGCCTATGGCTGGCTGAAGCCGGCGCTACTAAAACAAACTGGCTGTGCGCGCTTGAAGGAGAAAAGCCGGATCAGTGGCGTACAGTCCAGCTGCCGGGCCTCAACGCCGAAGCCGAAGGCTGGACCCAAGCCGAAGAGACCCTTCGCACCGCCGCTCGATTCCTCCTTACGGAAGCCGGCTGGCCCGCTCCTACGGAGCTATACTACTACGGCCCGGCCCTCCACCGCCCCGAAGCCCAAATGCGTATGCAGCACCTCTTAGCCGACGTATGGCCTCTACCCCCCCAAAAAGTCTTGGTTTTCCATGACCTACTGGGGGCTGCTCGGGGGGCCTATCCCCAAGGAAAAGGCATCGTAGCTATCCTGGGAACGGGCTCCAACTGCGCTTTCTGGGATGGAGAGGCTATTCGTCGGCAGGCGGGAGGACACGGGTACCTCTTGGGGGACGAAGGCAGCGGAGCCGATATTGGCCGTCATCTTGTTAGCGCTCTCCTTCACGACGAGGTGCCCCGCGAAATCGCCTCCCGTTTGTGGGCCGAGGGCCCGTACTCTTCTCCCTTGGAGTTGCGGCAGGCGGTCTATAGCGCACAACGCCCTTCTGCTTTTCTGGCCGGGTTAGTTCCTTTGATTGTGCCGCTGGCGGACCATCCTTGGGTGCGCGCGCTGGTGCAGAACCGCTTTGAGGCCTTTGTTCGGCGCACGTGGGCGCGGTGGCCGGGCTCCCGACCTATCCGATACATAGGAGGAGTCGCCCAAGCTTTCCAGCCCATCCTCCGTATCGTGACCGAAGCTTACGGCGGCGACTTTCAAGGAGTGGTCCCAAATAACCAGCTGGCCTACCAGCTCCTCTCTTACCACCTCCAGCAAAAGAAAAACTAAGCTTTCGTTCGAAGCCCTGCACGTAAGTTCAGCCACTCTACTCCGGCCGAGAAAAACAGTGCAAAGTAGAGGTATCCTCGGGGTATTTCTTGGCCGGTGCCTTCGGCCACCAGCGTAAAGCCAATCAGAAGTAGAAAAGCCAGCGCCAGCATGCGGAGGGTAGGGTGCCCTCGGATAAAAGCCTGAATCCGCCGACCTGTCAGGAGCATCAGCCCCAGCGAAAGGCCTATCGCCATCGCCATCACCCAAAACGAGCGCGCCATGCCAATCGCTGTGAGTACCGAGTCCACCGAAAAAATCAGTTCTATCAGGGCTACCTGAATAAGAGCACTCCAAAAAGTTCTGGCCAGAGAAACAGGCTTTTCGGGCTTTCCTTCGACTTGTTTATGTATCTCTATCACTGACTTGTACAAAAGAAAGAGTCCTCCCGCCAGGAGTAGGAGTTCTCGCCATCCTACCGGATAACCGCCTACTTTGAAAAGGACCTGGTGGAGGTGTAGGAGTTGTAAGAGCCCGAAAAGCAGCGTGAGGCGCAAAAGAGGAGAGTACACCAGCCAAAAGCGCCAGAGTCTGCGCTGGAGGGAATCAGGCAGCTTTTCCATGAGGATAGCCACGAAGAGGACGTTATCCACGCCGAGGGCTATTTCCATCAGCGCAAGGCTGAGGACGCCTATGAGGGTGTCCCACAGCATGTTTTAGCGGAGTATCCAGCCTAAAGCCAGGCCCAGGTAGAGGATGGGGCGGCCTCCAGGCCGCAAGATGAAATCTCCCACGCCTAAGGCGGTTCGGTTTTGAGCCGGGGGGCGAAAGGGTTCCCAGCTATGCTGGGTGTATCGCACCCCAATCCCGCCCCATATATCCAGTACGAGGCGGGAACCTATTTGGTCCTGGTATCCCAAGAGGAGGCCTCCCCCCATGCCCAGTATCCGCCGTTGGAAGGTGAGCGGGGGAGCCGGTGTAGGACTGAAAAGGGCGGTATCCACCTGGCCAAAATCTTGAGTGTAACCTTGTACGCTGGCCATAAGGGCCACGTAGCCGCCTGTATGGACACCGGTGGAAGTTCGGGGAGGTTTGGAGCGGCCTAAGTATTCTCGCCATTGCACCCGCACCTTAAAGCCAGTCTGGCGAGGCTCCCCCTCATCAGAAGAGAAAGGTCGGGTCTCCTCTCCTAAATGCCCAAAAACCCATCCCCCTTCTATTTGGAGGCTGTTGCGAGCGAAGGGAAACTCAAGCCCCCCTTGGAGCGTGTATTGAAAAGGGTCTATCAAGGCTAAGGGTTGGATCTTCAGGGCCGGGCGGGGATCCGCTATCCAGAAAAGGTTTCGTTCTTCCCCCTCTTCCTGGGCCAGTAGCAGTCCTACCACCCCAGTCAAACTACATAACCACTTCATGAGACTGAGGCGGGTAGCACCTTCAGTTTTTGTCCTACGCGTTTGAAGGCTTCTACGGCCTTTTCGATATGGGCTGGGGTGTGAGCGGCGCTAAGCTGAACTCGAATGCGAGCCTGGCCTTTTGGAACTACGGGGTACGAAAAGCCGATTACATAGATGCCTTCTTCCAGCAGGAGGTCGGCAAATCGGTTAGCCAGCACGGCGTCGTAGAGCATGATAGGTACGATAGGGTGGTCGCCGGGCTTGAGGTCAAAGCCCACGGCTTGCATCTGACTACGGAAGAGGCGGGTGTTTTCTTCCAGGCGGTCGCGCAGCTCGGTGGTCTCACTGAGCCAGGAGAAGATTTCTTTGGCGGTCGCGGCGATGACCGGCGAAAGGGAGTTTGAAAAAAGGTAAGGTCGGGACCGCTGGCGCAGGTATTCAATGACGGGTGCAGGGCCGGCTACGTAGCCGCCCATCGCTCCGCCGAGCGCCTTGCCCAGCGTGCCTGTCAGAATAAGGCGATCAGACCCAAGCAGACCAAACTTTTCTGGCGTACCTCGGCCTGTAGGCCCTACAAAGCCTGTAGCGTGCGAGTCATCTACGATCACCCACGCATCGTACCGCTCCGCCAAAGCGAAAATACCGGGCAGGGGGGCATAGTCCCCATCCATCGAGAAAACCCCATCTGTTACAATCGCCCGGAAACGAGCGTCTTGGGCTTCTTTGAGTCGGGCCTCCAGGTCATTCAGGTCGGCGTGGGCGTAGACAAACCGCCGAGCTTTGCAAAGTCGTATCCCATCTATCAAGCTGGCGTGGTTGAGCGCGTCCGAGATAAGGGCATCTTCCGGACCAAAAAGCGGTTCGAAGATCCCCCCGTTAGCATCGAAGCAGGCGGCATACAAGATAGCGTCTTCGCAATGGAGGAAACGGGCCAGGGTAGCTTCGAGCTCCTTATGCACAGTCTGAGTGCCGCAGATGAAGCGTACCGAAGCCAGGCCATACCCCCATCGGTCCAGCGCTCGATGAGCCGCTTCTATCACGCGGGGATGCGAAGCCAGACCTAAGTAGTTGTTGGCGCAGAAGTTGAGTACCGTGCGACCATCCGCCAGCCGGATTTCTACCCCTTGTGGCGTGTCTATCTGTCTTTCGTGTTTATAGAGGCCGGCTTGGTGCACTTCTTGTAGTTGAGCCCTCAAGTGGTCCAGGAAGCGGTCCTGCATGGTAGCAAAGGTAACCAAATCTGCGCCTGTTTTTGTCGTACCTTCGAGTATGCGATGGTGGGTTTGGGTAGGGCTGGTCTGGGCACAAAGTCCGGTAGATTCGGTGTACGGGCTGTTGGGGCGTTCTCTGGAGTCGCCGGTGTCTGAGTTTGCTGGTCTTTTACCCAAAGGCACCTTCCAACGTAAAGTGTGGTACCGCAGTTCCCTCGACACGGTTTGGGAGGGGATTCGTCTGGCGGAGGTCCGCTACGCTTTTTATCGGGGCAGGCTTCATACGATACAAGTTCGGGTAGAAGGGGAGGAGGCCAGTCGAGCGCTGCTGCTGCTATTGGAGACGCTCTTTGGCCCGGGCAAGCAGGACGGCTATGCTCCTCGTTATCGGTGGGTAGGCCAGCGCGCAGCCCTCTTGTACGATCAGAACATCCTCACCCGCAATGCCGAGGTTCGTTTGGAGAGTCTTGTTCTCCAGCGGCAGCTTGAGAAAGACGCCTACGAGGAGTTTCGTCGGCGATGAAAAGCGTGGCGCTGTTGGGGCGGTGGACTCAGCGTATCCAGGTGGCTGTACTGGAGGCCTGGCAGGCAGAGTTAGGTCGGGCGGGTATTACCCTCTATGTGGAGGAGCGGTTTTGGGAGGCGTGGAGCCAGGTGCGGGGTGCCCCTGTGGAGCTGCCGGCCTTCTCGCGCTTTTCGGAGGTGCCCTCGCCCCTTTTTGCCTTCGTCATAGGGGGGGATGGGGCTTTCTTAGATGCGGTGCGAAGTGTAGCCCCCTGGGAAGTGCCGTTGGTGGGGGTGCATGCCGGCCGTCTGGGCTTCCTCACCGAAGTGCCCCAAGAAGACCTCCTCTCCGCTACACAAGCTCTGCTGGCAGGACACTACGTCATAGAAGAGCGAGCCTTGCTCTCGATTGTCACGGAGCCCGAAGCCTTCCACCCCCAAGAAGCCTTCGCCCTGAACGAAGTCACCTTTTCCAAAGCGGTCACCGCCGAAATGATCCTGCTCGATGTGTACCTCAACGGCGAACTCATCAACACCTACTGGGCCGATGGGCTGATTGTGGCTACCCCTACGGGTTCGACGGCCTATTCGCTGGCGTGTGGAGGGCCTATCCTGACCCCAGCCTGTCGAAACTTTCTGCTCACACCGATGGCACCTCATTCGCTTACGGTGCGCGCACTGGTCATCCCCGATGACGGCGTGCTTACGGTGGCTTTTCGTTCTCGCACCGGGCAGGTTCAGATTGCGCTCGATGGCCGTAGCGTAACCGTACCCGACACGACTTTGGTAGCCTTGCGCCGATCTCCCCTGCAGGTCAAAATCGCTAAGCTGCCTGCCTCCAGCTACTTCCGCACGCTGCGTGATCGCCTCTCCTGGGGTGTAGACCGGCGCGAAGGATTGTAAGCCAGCCTACAAAAGCGCCTTTAGAATGTCCTACGAAACTGGTACAAACCGTCTCTCTCGAGCTACTTTGCGACTCAAGAACCGCCGCCAGAACTCCACCCCATGGGAAAAGCACAGCCCCTCTGTCAGCTCCTCCGGCGAAAGACCTGTTTCTTCAAAAAGCGCATACTCCGTCTGAAAGAACTTCAGCAGGCCTGGATACAATACGGAGGGGTACTCCAGCACGGTCGGCACCGCATCCAGCGGGTCTATAAACCCATCGAAGTCACTGCCCAGACAGAGAGTCTGGACAGCCTTTCGAGGGGGAATCCCCGCCGCCACTAAGGTGGAGTAGATGTACCGAATCTGCTGAAAGAGCGGCTCGAGAGGGGGGACCTGCCCGCTTCGAACAGCGGCCAGTAGCTGTTCGCCCGCCAGAATCCGCTCATCCAGAATGAGTCCGATAAGTCCGCCGCTTTGCGCAATGGCGATGAGGTCTTCGTCGTGCAGGTTGATGTCCCAGGGGTTGAAAGTTAGACTTTGGACGCGGTGGCGCGGCTTATCGGAGCGCGGCCGGCGTGTCGCGCGGGATCGACCCGAGGCCGCCACATGCGACGCTATAACGGGCATCCCATATTCCCGGGCAATCTCATACACTTCTTGCCGGGCTGCTTGATCACAATGCTTGACATCAATCAGCATGCCCTGCCGATAGGCCTCCTCCACAAAATAGGCCCCATAGCTGGTCAGACCGCGGTATCGCCCTATGCCGCGCAAACTGCGGTAAGGATTGGGCAAAAAAGCCATGGCGCCGCGCAGCTCGATCGCTTTGGCGGGGGTCGCCAGGTGGTTGTATACCATGTGCACCAGCGTAATCAGCTGAACCCCCTGCTGGGCAGCCCAGCTCAAGCGCGCGCGGATGGTCTCTCGATCCAAAGGGGTAAACCCTTCGTAGGCAAAACTCGCAATCTTGGGAAACTCGTAGTTTCGGAACTCAAAGCCCAAAGCGTGGGCTCCTTCGATAGCCAAAATGACTGCAAGGCCATGGGGGTCAGACAAGGCTACATCGAGATCTTCAGGACGCCGGACCAAGTACACTTGGCCTGGGCCGTCTGGTTGTTTCCGGTAGGCTTGGAAGAGGTTGTATTCTTGCTGGAGAATGGTAAAGGGATTGGATTGCAGCACCTGACGTACCCGCTCCAGCCGCATGCGGAAAACCAGCGCATAAGCCAAAGGACGCGTCGTAAAAGCCGAGATCAAGTACCTTTCGATAGGATGCAGGGCCAAGCACACTACCCGTGTGCCTGAGCGCAGGAGCTTTTTATAGTCGCTTTGGGTGAGTTTAGGCGTGCGGCGCACGCGCTCTTCGGGGGTGGCTTTGTCGTAGTCTTCCCAGGGCGAGTCCACCGCGCTAAGCATGTAAGGCTTGAGCGTACTGTGGACATGCAGGTCAAAAAACCGAGGCGGGTTCATCGGTATTTTTCAAAAAGTTTTCTTTGCGGATTGTCAGAGAGGTGGACTTCCTGGCCTTCTATCCAGGCCCGTAAGATGCGAGAGGAAGGGATGTCTAACAGGTCCCCCTCGACAAGTAGGAGGGAGGCTTTGTAGCCTGGGGCGAGGCGGCCCAGGCGGTTCAGGCCCAGCCACCTTGCGGGCAAGTTCGTCAGGAGGGAGAGTGCTTCTTCTCGAGAGAGGCCCCAGGCTGCGGCGGTCCCAGCGTTGTAGGAGAGGTTGCGCTGGTTCCAGAAACTCTCGTGGCCCAGCATGACTGTGATGCCGCTGTCGCGGAGGGCTTTGGGCAAAGTGTAGCTGTGGGCAAGAGGGGCATCTTCCGCGGGGGGCAGGCGGTGCGTACGGGTGAGTAGGACAGGTACTTGGGCTTGTCGAAGAAGGGACGCTACCGCCAGCGCTTCGGCTCCGCCCGCAATGGCAGCCCGCAGATGCCACTTTTGCGAGAGGGCTACCGCAGCCCGAATGTCCTCTGCGGTCTCTACGTGCCAAGTGACGGGCTTTTCACCCCGTAGGTAGGGACACAGTGCCCGGTAACGCAAGTTTTGTTCGCTTGAATCGCCGCTGCACCAGCGCGCTGCCTCGCCTAAATACCTATCTATCTCTTCCCAGGCTTTTCGGGCTTTTTCGAGGGCTTTTTTCTGGTCTTCGTAAGAGGCGTACACCCAAGGCCGCAGGGAGGGAGGATAAAAATGAAGGCTGGCTTTTTCCAGGACAAGGGCTTCTTCGCGGGTGCGGCCTTGGAGGCGTAGGATGCTGGATTGGCCGGCTATCCATCCGCCTTCTGGGACAGACTCCACATATAAAAGGCCGTTTTCCCGAAGGGTAGGCAGCACCCGTGAGTCTATATTGAAGGCGGTGTAGGCTACGACCTCTGGAGTGAAGGTCCCTACTTCTGCGGCGTCGCGCGTAGCACGCACCGCTTCTATCTCAATCAGGCCTACGGGCGTATTCAGTCCGATAAGAGCCGGATACACGTGGTGACCTCGAGCCTCTATGACGGTATAGCCGGGCTGCGCAGGCAAGGTGGCCCCTATGGCGGCGATGCTATCCCCTTGGATCAAGACATCTCCTTGAAAAGGTAGGCTGCCATCGCCTCGATGCACCCAGGCGCCGCGCAAAAGCACCTGAAGCCACAATACCCCGCTCAGGATGGTCATGCTAATAGCCAAAACTCACCCGGGCGCCTACTTGGTAGCTAAAGGCCGGCTGAACCTCTTCTATAATCTCGGCTCGAGCTCGCACCGAGCCAAATAACTCGAAATACCGTACTACATTGAAAAGCACGCCCAACCCCGCATACACATCTGGGACGATGACGGGCTTTTCGGTGGTGCCCCCGTTGCCGTCTGGTTGAGGAAGCTTGTTATAGTAGTAGGCGCGCCCGCCCAGGTCCACGTACGGCAAAAACCAGTAAATCCCACAATCTTGGGTAAGCCAGCCGCCGAGCACCGCTTGATTCATACCCAGGCTGAGTACGTATCCTTCTTGCAAGCCAGTTACGTAGGGTGCTCGAGAGCGTCCCCATCCCCCCGCGATTTCTACGAAGGTGTACTGACTATAGCCCAGCGGCAGCCGGAAGGAGGCCCCTATCAGGTGGGGCCCATACGTGCCGCCTATTCCTACGCGTCCAAAACCGGCTACCCCTTTCTGGGCCTGCACAAAAGTCCCCAGTAGCAAGCCAAACGTAATCGCCCGCATAGGACAAATATACGATCGGATCCCCGCCTGGTACCTTTGTGGTATGAGCTACTGGGTGGGTATTACGGGAGGCAGCGCTTCGGGCAAGACTTTCTTTCTGGAGGCGCTGAAGAAGGCGCTGCAGGGCCTGCCTGTCACCTTTCTTTCTACCGATCATTACTACAAGGACCTGGACCAGCAACCCCGCACCCCAGACGGAAAAGTGAACTTTGACCAGCCAGAAGCGCTGGATCGGGAAAAACTCTACCAAGACCTGGTGTCTCTGCGAGCTGGCCGGTCGGTCCAACAGCGGGAATATACCTTCAACCAGCCGGATCGGGTGCCTCGTTTACTCACTTTTGAGCCGGCGCCCCTCTTAGTGGCCGAAGGATTGTTTCTTTTTTACTGGCCAGAAGTGCGAGAGCTTTTTGACCTGCGCCTCTTTATTGAAGCGGAAGAGCCTTATCGGTTTTTGCGTCGGCTTGCGCGCGACCAGAGCGAACGCGGCTATGCTCCTGATTTCATTACCCACCAATACCTAACGCAAGTGTTGCCGGCCTATAAGCAGTTCGTGGCGCCGCTCAAGCAGTATGCCCACCTCATCGTGCAAAACTCGTATGGGGACCTTGGGCCGGCGTTGCGCGTGCTGGTAGACCACCTCCAAGCCATAGCGCGCCGGTCAGCCACTTCGCCCCGTTGAGGGTAGCTCCTGTCCCGAGAGGCCACGCTATCTTTGCGCCATGCGGTACTCTCTCGCCTGCCTCCTTTTTGTGGCGGGATGGGCGCAAGATTGGAGCAAGAGGCAAGCTGAGCTCGCTCGTTTGGGTAAAAACATCCGAATCACACAGGCGGAGTTTGAATACGCCTACGCTAAAGCCCATGGGGGTTGGAAGCAGGCAACCCAGCATACCCCTGACCAGTACCGGGCTTATCTCGAAGCGTACTTGGATTTCCGGCGCAAAGTAGCGGAGGCCCAGCAGCGCAAGCTCGACACCAGCCGCGCTTTCCGAGAAGAGTACGAAAGCTACCTTCGCCAGTTAGCTAAGCCCTACCTCCTTGAAAAGGAAGTCTTAGATACGCTTTTGCGCCGGCTCTACGACCGCTATCGTGAAGAGATTCGGGCTTCTCACCTGCTTGTGTCGGTCAAGGAGGGCGATACCACCGCCGCTTACCAAAAGGCGATGGCGTTGCGCGATTCGTTTTTGCAAGGCAAGCGATCTTTTGAGGAGCTGGCGCGGCTTTATTCAGACGACCCCAGCGCCGCCTACAATGGGGGAGACTTAGGGTATTTTTCGGTATTTGACATGGTGGCGCCTTTTGAGGAAGCCGCCTACGCTACGCCTCCGGGTAGCGTGTCGATGCCGGTGCGTACCCGCTTTGGCTACCACCTTATCTATGTAAAGGCCCGCGTGCCTCACGCCGGCCAACGCAAAGTAGCCCATATTCTGGTGCGGTGGGGCCCTACTTACGCCGCAAAAGACAGCCTCCAGGCCGAACGGCGCATCCGCGAAGTGTATGCCCGCTTGGCTAAAGGCGAAAAATGGGAAGACCTGGCACGCGACTTCTCTGACGACCCGATGACCGCCACCCGGGGAGGAGAACTCGGCTGGATGCGGCTCTTGCCCGAAATGGAAGAAATCAAACGCCAACTCCCCGCCGGCGGCTACAGTGAACCCTTCCGCACGCGCTTTGGTTGGCACATTCTCAAGGTCCTCGAAGTCAAGCCCATAGGTTCTTTTGAAGAAATGCGGTCCGAACTCAAAAGCCGATTGCAGCGGGATGAGCGGTACCGATCGGCAGAACGTGAGTATTTCCGTCAGCGCGCAAAAGCCCTGGGCTACCAGGAAAACGAATCCCTCCGCGAGCAGCTTTATAAGGCGCTGGATACCCTTTACCCGGATCTGGAAGGGGCCTTGACGAAGCTTCCGCCTACACTCCTGCAAGCGACGCTGTTTACTTTAGGCAAAGAAAAATATAACGTGCGCTCTTGGCTCACCTACTGGAGCGAAAACCGCGGCCTTCAGTTGGCTCGCAAACTCACGCCTGAAGTCTTTTCAGAAGCGATGCAAGCTTTTCTCCAGGAAAAACTGTTGGAGCGAGAAATCCCCGCCCTATCGAAAAAGTATCCGGAGTTTGAGCTTCTGCGTCGGGAGTATTATTATGGTGTGCTTTTCTTCAACATTAGTGAGCAAGAAGTGTGGCGCAAGGCCGTGGAAGACACAGCGGGTTTGCGGGCTTTCTATGAGCAGCGGAAAACCGACTACCCTGCACAAGAACGGCTCGAAGTGATCGAAGTCCAAGGGGCTGATTCGGCGAGTTTGGCGGAGCTGCCTCGGCGCTTGCCGGAAGCTTCTCTGCATGCCCTCGATTCGCTCAACCGGGCGGGGCGCTACGGCTGGCGCATCTTGCCGCAGTTTGTAGAAAAAGGCAAAGCCACCGCCTTGTACCAAGCCGCTTTCTCTAATGGAGCCTTAGGTTGGACGGCCCCTCAAGGCCAGGGTAAAGATTGGAAAATCGCCTACGTGCTGCGTAAACTCCCCGCCGGCTACAAAACCTTCGAAGAAGTGCGAGTGGAGCTTATCCAGAAATACCAGGAAGAGCTGGAGCGGCGGTGGCTGGAGCGTTTGCGGGCGGCTTATCCCGCCAAAGTCCATGAAAAAGTATTGGCTCGGCTTTTTCGGTAGCCTACTTATAGGAGGGTGCAAGAAAGCGCCTTCGGAACCGCTGCTGGCTCGATACCAAGATAAGTATCTCACCCGCAGTGAAGCGCTTCGCCGGCTTGCGGTGCCTCCGGGTGCTGATACCTTCTTGCTTTTGCGTTCGTATGCGGTAGAATGGATCAAACAACAGGCCTTAGCCGATACGGCTTACCGTCTTTTGCCTAACCTGCGTGCACAAATCGAAACCCAAGTCGAGGAGTATCGCACACGACTCTTGATTGCCTACCTTTCCCGCTTGCTTACCGAGAGCCTGCAGGCTCGCTTTGAGCTATCGGACTCCGTCTTGCTGGCTCAGTATCAGGCTCAGCCTGAGGCTTTTCGGGCGCTGCAAGCGTATTACCAGTACCGCTGGGTGAAACTGCCCGATTCGTGGCTTGCCCGCCGAGAAGTGTTTCAGTACCTTAGCGGGCCCGACTCTCTCTGGCGCAGGTGGCTTCAAGAAAAAGGATACACAGGAGCGGTAGTAGAGGAATGGGTGCCTCGGGCCGCTTTGGATAGCTTGCAGGCTTTTTTCCCCGCGCCCCTTACAGGCCTTTCAGTGCGCACCACCGCCCAAGCTTCTCGAGTAGAAGGAAACCAGGTATACCTCCTGGTTTTTCAGCTTACTGGCCTGATTTTGCCCGGGCAAGTCTTGCCTTTTGAGCTGGTGAAACAACAGATTCGCGATTTTCTCTTGCAAAAACACTTACATGAAGCGCTTTCTGCTTTTGAAGACAGTGTCTATCGGCGGGCGATGGCTCGGCCAGATGTGGCTCTGTATTAGTGGACTGCGGGCCCAGATTCTGCTGGAAGGGATCGCCGCCGTCGTGGGCGATGAGATCATTTTACGATCGCAGGTTGCCCAGCAATACGCCTACTTCAAACAGATGGGCATGAAAGACGATGGGGGCCTCTACTGCGAGACCTTAGAGCGGTTTATTGTGCAGCGGCTGCTTGTGGTGCGCGCCCGCTTAGACAGCCTCAAGGTCACCGATGAGCAGGTGGAGCGGGAGCTGGATCGGCGTATTCAACTGCTTACCGCCCAACTCGGTTCGGTCGAGGCCATCGTCGAAGTATACGGCAAACCCTTGCCGGTGCTCAAGCAGGACTTGCGGCAGGATGTGCGGGACCAGATTTTAGCCGAAGAAATGCGCCAAAAAATCACCGCTGAAGTCAAGATTACCCCCCAAGAGGTGCGTGAGTTTTTTGCTTCTATCCCGAAGGATAGCCTGCCTTTTGTACCTGCGGAGGTCGAGCTGAGCCAGATTGTGCTGTATGCGCAGCCTTCGCCCCCCGAGAAGGAAGCGGTACGGGCACGATTAGAGGAGATTCGCCGAGAGATTATAGCAGGTAGGATGGACTTTGCCTCGGCGGCGCGGGCTTTTTCTCAAGATGTGGCCTCGGCGCGTCAAGGCGGGGCTCTCGGAGAGATTACTCGGGGTCAGATGGTGCCCCAGTTTGAGCGGATGGCGTTTTCTGTGCCGGTCGGGGAAGTCTCGCCCGTTTTTGAGACGCCGTATGGTTTTCATATCCTTCTTGTGGAGAAGCGAGTGGGGAATAAGGCCCAAGTACGGCACATTCTCCTGCGTCCTACGATTTCGGAGGCGGACGTAGCGCAAGCCCTCGAGCGACTTAGAGTCCTTCGAGCGCAGATTTTGCGGGATAGCTTGTCTTTCACCCGGGCAGCTATCGAGTTTTCCGAAGACCCCCTGACCAAAAATACCGGAGGACGCCTTACAGACGAAGAGACTGGCAGTTACCGCATTCCTCTCGATAAGCTCGATGCAGAGCTGTATTTTATCGTAGACCGGCTAAAGGAAGGCCAAATCTCGGAGCCAGAACGGTTTACGGCGCGGGATGGTCGGCCTGCGGTTCGGATTGTGCAGCTACATCGCCGCTATCCGCCCCACCGGGCGTCGTTAGAACTGGATTATGAGCGTTTTGCGGAGGCGGCCTTGCAGCTCAAAAAGCAAGAAGCTATCGAAAAGTGGCTTGAACGCGCCCGCAAAAACGTGCCCGTCGAAATCCGAGACCCTCGCTGTCAAGAAGCCTTAGGAGACTGGGAGAAAGCCCTGGAAAAATAGCCTTGTGGGTTGGCCTGCTTATTACACCGCTACCGGTGCAGGAATAGCCGGGTGATGTCGGTAATGCAGAAGCTGGATGTCTTCCGGCTGAAACTCATCCAGTTCTTGGCGAAGGGGGTTCAGCTGGATTTGCGGCAAGGGGTAGGGAGACCGGCTAAGCTGAAGGCGGGCTTGCTCTTCGTGGTTGCGGTACAGGTGCACGTCTCCTAAGGCAAAGATTACCCGATGAGGCCGGTAGCCGGTCACCTGAGCCACCAGGTGCAGCAGCAGCGCATACGAAGCTACGTTGAAAGGCAACCCCAGAAATACGTCGGCGCTGCGTTGGTACACTTGGATGGAGAGGCGCTGGGTATCCGGTTCGGCGTAAAACTGGAAAAGGATATGACAGGGCGGCAACTGCATTTGGGGGATTTGGGCCACGTTCCAGGCCGAGACGACAAGACGACGGCTATAGGGGTTTTCTCGAAGGGTTTTGACTACGGCGGCGAGCTGATCGTAGGCTTCGCCGTGATAACCGGGCCATCGGCGCCACTGATACCCGTAAATAGGGCCCAGTTCGCCGTCGGGCCCAGCCCATTCATCCCAGATGGTCACTCCGTGTTCGTGGAGGTATTGGAGGTTGGTTTGCCCCCGCAAAAACCAGAAAAGCTCGTACAAGATGGAGCGGAAGTGTACTTTTTTCGTGGTAAGTAGGGGGAAGCCTTCTTCGAGGTTTACGTCCAGATGCAGGCCAAATAGTCCTCGGATTCCCACTCCGGTGCGGTCGAGGCGTACCGGCGCGGATAACAGGCGCTCCAGCAAAGAGAGGTAGTCCTGCTCGTAGCGGCTCATCTAAGCGAAGTTATAACAAAAGCCGTGCCAGTTTTCCGCAAGGTGTTCACAGGGTGCGGAGCCAGGCGGCTACATCGAGCTTGTCAGTGAGGTAAGCCCGCACCCCCGAGAGGGGTATGCGTTCTTGGGTCAGGGTGTCGCGGTCTCGGATGGTGACGGTGTCATCTTGGAGGGTTTGGCCGTCGATGGTGATGGCGAAGGGCGTGCCCTTGGCGTCATAACGGCGGTACCGCCGCCCAATAGAGTCCTTTTCTTCGTAGGCTACCAGGAAGTGAAAGCGCAGCTCCTCATACAAGGCCCGGGCTTTTTGGATGAACTCTTCCTTGCGCACCAAGGGAAAGACAGCGACCGGGATGGGGGCCAAAAGCGGGTGAAGCTTGAGTACTGTACGCAGTTCTTGTCCGCCTTCGGCGGTGGGGGCCGGCTCTTCGGTGTAAGCTTGAGACAGGTGGGCCAGGACCAGTCGATCCACCCCCACCGAAGTCTCAATCACAAAAGGCACATACGAGCGGCCCAGCTCATCGTCGTAGTATTCGAGCTTTTTACCGCTGTATTGGCTGTGTCGGCTGAGATCATAGTCGGTGCGGGAATGAATACCTTCCAGTTCTCGGAAGCCGAAGGGAAAGCGAAACTCGATGTCGGTAGCGGCGCGGGCGTAATGAGCTAAGGTTTCGTGGTCTTTGAAGCGGAGGTTTTCTGGGCGTAGGCCTAAGTGCTGGTGCCATCGCAGCCGTTTTTCTCGCCAGTAGGCGTACCATTCGGCTTCGGTGCCTGGCCGCACAAAAAACTGCATTTCCATCTGCTCAAACTCTCGCATGCGAAAGATAAACTGACGCGCCACGATTTCGTTGCGAAAGGCTTTCCCGATTTGGGCGATGCCGAAAGGTATCTTGAGGCGGGCGGTCTTGAGTACCAGGGGGAAGTCCACAAAAATGCCTTGGGCGGTTTCAGGGCGCAGGTAGAGGGTGGTGGCTTCTTCTGCGACGGCTCCCAGCTGAGTCGAAAACATCAGGTTGAACTGGCGTACGGGGGTCCATTCCGTGGAGCCGCTTTCTGGGCACGGGATTTTTTCCTGCTGGAGGAGGTGAGTGAGGGCTTCCCAGTTTTGGGTTGAGAGGGCTTCTTGGAGGCGTCGTCGTAGGGCCTGGGCACGCTGGTAATCCCGATGGGCGGCCATCTTGTCTGGCAGGGCCTCTACAGGCAAGTTCTGCTTGCGGAGCTGCTTCTCGACCTCTTTCTGGGCTCGCTCTTCGAGTTTTTGGGCGTACTCTTCGATGAGCGTGTCGACACGATACCGTTTTTTGGAGACTTTATTGTCTACGAGGGGGTCATGAAAAGCCTCCACATGCCCCGAGGCTTCCCATACACGGGGGTGCATAAGAATAGCGGCGTCCAAGCCGACGATGTTCTCATGCAACTGCACGAGCGAACGCCACCATAAATCGGTGAGGTGCCGTTTGAGTTCTACGCCCAGAGGGCCGTAATCGTAGACTCCTCCCAGCCCTTCGTAGATTTCGCTATTGGGGTACAAGAAACCCTGCTCTTTGGCGAAAGCCGCCAGTCGACTAAGGTCCACCGAGCTCATAACCAGGCTTGACCGTAATAGGGTTGTAAGGCTTTGGGTAGGCGAACCCGGCCGGTCGGGGTCTGGTGCGTCTCCAGCAGCGCCGCCACGATCCGGGGCAGCGCCAGCGCACTCCCGTTTAGAGTATGGACGTAGGTAGGCGTTTTACCCTTGCGGTAACGAAGCTTCATGCGGTAACTCTGAAAAGTCTCGAAGTTACTGATAGAGCTCACTTCAAGCCAGCGCTCTTGAGCCGGACTCCATACCTCTACGTCATACGTCTTGGCCGAAGCAAAGCTCATATCCCCCCCGCAAAGCAGCACTGTCCGATAGGGTAGCTCCAGCTTCTCTACCAGCGACTGCACGTAAAGGCGCATGGTCTCTAAGACCTCATACGAAACTTCCGGTTGGACGATTTGGACAATTTCGACTTTGTCAAACTGGTGAAGGCGGTTGAGACCCCTTACGTCTTTGCCGTACGAACCCGCTTCGCGTCGAAAGCAAGGCGAATAGCCACAAAGCTTGATGGGCAGCTGGCTTTCCTCTAAGATTTCTTCTCGGTAGAAGTTGGTGAGGGGCACTTCGGCGGTGGGGATGAGGTAGAGTTCGTCTAAAGGGATGTAGTACATTTGAGCGTCTTTGTCGGGCAGTTGGCCGGTACCGAAAGCTGTAGTGGGATTCACCAAGAAGGGCGCTTCTATTTCGGTGTAGCCGGCTTTTTCGGCCTCAGCTAAAAAGAACTGGATCAAAGCGCGTTGAAGTTTGGCGCCGGCCCCCACATAAAAGGGGAAGCCTGTGCCTGTGACTTTAGCCCCCCGAGTAAAGTCAATAATGCCTAACCTTTCGGCCATTTCCCAATGCGGCAGCCGTCCTTCTGCGCCGGGAAGGGGGTCTGTATAACCTTGGTGTACTACTACATTGTCCGCGGAGGAGGAGCCTGGAGGCACGCTCTCATGGGGAGGGTTAGGCAGGCGCAGCAGGATTTCTTCCAGTTTGGCTTCGAGGTCAGTCAGTTGTTTTTCTTTTTCGCTGATGAGGTTTTTGCAAGAGAGGGATTCGGTTTTGAGGGCTTCGGCGCGGGAAGTGTCTTTTTGGCGCATAGCTTCGCCGATTTGGCGGGAAAGGGTGTTGAGCTGGTTGCGCAGGGTATCCAGTTCGGCCTGGGTGTGGCGACGCTCCTCGTCGTATGCCAAAGCCTGTTCGACTAAGGGTGCGGCTTCAAAGTGTTTTTTGCGCAAGGCTTGGATAATCGCCTCGGGAGCCGAGCGTAGGCGGGCGATTTCAATCATGCGGGGCAAAGATAGGATTAGAGGAGTGGCTGTAGGCGAGAGGGGGAGTTAGCGAGGCCTTTCGAATTGCAGGAGTTCTACGCCGAGGTCGTAGGCCTGGTCCTGGGCTTGAGCGGTGAACCGAGTGCCCCAAGCCACCGGTCGAAGGGTAGGCTTTTCTTCTGGGTAGAGTTTGCGGAGGAGTTCGGCACGGCGGGCGGCCCGTTCTACATCGTAGGAGTCTACGGTCCACGAAACCTCTACCGCGAAAACGTAGAGGTCTGGCTCATGAGGGCGTCGTGCCAGGATGACCAGGTCCAACTGCATGAGTTCTTGGTATTCTTCTGGGGTGATTTGATTTTCTTCCAGGGCTTTTTCGAGCCGTTCGCCCAGTTCTACGGGTTCAAGGGCCTTGATGCGATAGAAGCCCAGCTGGGCGAAATAGGCTGGGGCTTTTTGAGCGGCACGCAGTTCTTGCATAGCGCCTTTGAGTTCGCCGAGGTCCCTTTCGGCCCGTTCCATGCGCTGAGTGAGTTCATCCACGCGCTGGGTCAGTTCATTGAGACGCTGGGTGAGTTCATTGAGGCGTTGGGTGAGGGTTTCGATTTGGGCTTCGACGCGCTCCATACGCTGGGTGAGTTCATTGAGGCGCTGGGTGAGGGTTTCGATTTGGGCTTCGACGCGCTCCATGCGTTGGGTGAGTTCATTGAGGCGTTGGGTGAGGGTTTCGATTTGGGCTTCGACGCGCTCCATGCGTTGGGTGAGTTCATTGAGGCGTTGGGTGAGGGTTTCGATTTGGGCTTCGACGCGCTCCATGCGTTGGGTGAGGGCTTGGACTTGGGTGGTCAACGCCTGCACCTGTTCGGTGAGGCGTTCTACTTGCAGGGTAAGACGCGTCACTTGTTGAGCCAGCTCCTGCACCGTTTGGCGGAGCGGTTCATGCTCCTCGCGGATAAACTGTTCAAATCGTTGTGGGAAGCGCTGTTGGTCTTCTGAAAGCAAGAGCGTGCGCAGTTGCTCCCGCCATTCGGGGTGCTCCTGGAGGATGCGTACCAGGTCCGTGATGGACCCAATAGACAAGGGGCCTTCTTCACTCATCTTCTCTCAAAGATACGCAAAAGCTGCCTATCTTTGGAAGGTGGCCGCAGGATGGAAAATCCTTTTGGGGGTTGGTGGAGGCTTGCTTTGGGCTGGGGGAGTAGATGTGGTGTGGGGGCAGCTGCGAGTTCAAGTGGCTCCGCCGGACTCTTACTTGCGGGCGCAGGTGGTGTGGCATTTGACAGGGCAGACCGAGCCTCTCATGCAGTGGGACTTAGGCGCTGGCCTGCGCCTGACCCAAGTAGAAAGTAGTTGGGGCATAGATACGTTTTGGCACGACACCCTCGCTCGCAAGGTTTGGCTTCGGTTTAGGAGCGTACCGCAGGGGGAGCTGGGATGGGTGCAGGTGGGTTATGAGGGGACTCCTCGCAGTTCAGGGTTTGGCTCCTACGAGGTGCGTGCCCATGCTACGGGGTGGTGCTTGTGGACGCTCTCCCAACCCTACGGGGCCCCTGATTGGCTCTTTTGTCGGGATGGCTTGGCAGATAAGGTAGATTCCTTAGACTTTACGGTAGTCAGTCCGCCCTCTTACTTGGGGGTGGCCAACGGTCGCCTCGTAGCCGACTCGGTGAGCGCCGAAGGATGGCGATACCGACATTTTCGCCATCGGTACCCCATCGCCGTATACTTGATTGCCTTTGCGGTCTCCAACTACGTAGTGCAGGAGATCCCGGTAGAAACGCCGTACCACCGGTTTACCCTCCGCAACTATGTGTATCCCCAGGATACGGCTACGGCTCGTCGCCTGTCAGAGCAGTTTCTGCCGTATTTGCGCTGGATAGAAGCTCGAATAGGGCCTTATCCCTTTGCGGCGGAGGATTATCAGCAAGTGCAGATAGGGTGGCTCGGCGGCATGGAGCACCAGACGGTTACTTTTTTTGGCTCATACTCGTTAGAGCTGTGGGCGCATGAGCTGGCGCATCAGTGGTTTGGGGACTGGGTGACCTGCGGGAGTTGGCAAGACATTTGGCTGAATGAAGCGTTTGCTACCTATTTAGGGGGGGCGGTTTATGAGGCGCTTGAGAGACCCGACCTCTGGCACTTGTGGCGCCACCTTACGGTGAAAGCCGCTTGGCGCGATACAGCCCACGCGATCTGGGTAGAAGACACCACAGATGTGTGGCGCATTTTTTCCTACTGGACTACCTATGCCAAGGGTGCTATGGCCCTCGATGCGGCCCGTAGGTATTTAGGTGAGGAATCCTTCTGGGGGGGGTTGCAGGCGTATTTGAGACGCTATGGTTCGGGCTTTGCCAGAACCGCGGACTTTGCTACGGTTGTGCAGGCCTATTGGGGCGTCGAAGCTACAGAAGCCTTCGTGGAAGGATGGATTTACACGCCGGGTTATCCTAAGGTGAGCCTGGAGTGGGGGAGGGGAGGAACGCTTTTGTGCCAGCCTAACCGCCCCTGGCTTTTGCGCGTGCCGTGGCGAGCTGTCTTTCCCGATGATACCGCATGGGGCGAAGTAGACCTCCTCCATCCATCAACGATTGGGCTGGGTTTGCCGGTGGCCCGTCTGGAGTTGGACCCCGATACGCTCACGCTCCTTTGGGCAGTGCGGGAGATTGTTCCCAGCTCCGCTTCCATCTGGCCTAATCCCTTCACCGAAGGCCTATGGGTAAACTTGGCTGACGGGAAGGAAGTCCGGCTCTACGACATGAGTGGACGCGAGGTAACAAGAACAATCTTCACAGAGCCTTTCCCCGTTTTCTGGGACTTGGCCTGGCTTACTCCAGGTCCCTACCTTTTACAGGTAGATAGCCCACACGGATCAAAGACTCACTTTCTGGTCAAAGTCCCTTAGCGGCTACTGGTATGCCGTCGAAAGGAGGGTTTTTCTGGATTGCAGGGGTGGCGCGTGTGGCTCTGCGGGCCGAGCCCAACCCTCGAAGCGAACAAGTATCTGAACTCTTGTGGGGAGAACCCCAACAACTGCTGGAGGAGCATCGGGGGTGGACGTATGTGCGGGGTTGGCTGGACGGTTATGCGGGGTGGGTGCCCAGTGGGGTTCTGCTACCGGCCTGGGGTGAAGGGGAGGGCTGGCAAACCGTGGCAGTGCGCCAGGCACCTCTCTATCGAAATGGTCGTTTGGTGGGTTGGGTATCGGTGGGCAGCTTATGGCCAAGGGTGGGGGTGTGGCGCACAGCAAGGGGGGACTACACCACCTTGCCCGAAGGGCTCTGGTCAGCGGAGCGAGGAAGGTTCGCTCTAAGTCATGTACTGCGGGTTTTTCGGGGGGCGCCTTATCACTGGGGCGGGAAAAGCCCATTTGGCGTAGATTGCTCGGGCCTTGTGCAGGTGGTTTATCGGCTGCGGGGGGTGTTCTTGCCGCGCGATGCGTATCAGCAAGCCGAAGTGCTCTCTCCGACTGAGACGCCCCGGAGAGGTGACTTGGTGTTCTTCACGGCGGTGGAGGGGACTTCCTCCCGGATTGGGCATGTGGGGTTGTATCTGGGGGCCGGGCAACTCTTCCACGCTACGCCCTCAGGAGGGGTCCACCGTATCCCTCTCTCGGCGCTTTTTACCCACCGTGTCCACAGTTATCGCACGGTAGCTGAAGGGAATTTCGTTATTTAGGGCAAACCTCTTAGGCTGTGGCCGTCCTCGTGCTAAACTACGATTATCAGCCTGTGCACATCACGACATGGCGGCGGGCCTTTGTGTTGGTGCTGTTGGGGAAAGCTGAGATCGTAGAGGCGCGGCCGGATAGGGTACTTCGTACGGTGCGGGCAGAGTATCCCTGGCCCAGTATTATTCGCCTTCTGCGATACGTGTCGGTGCCGTACAAAAACGTGCCCCTAACTCGTCAAAATATCTTCAAACGAGATGGCTTTCGGTGTGGGTACTGCGGCAGTCGCCATAACCTGACGGTGGATCACATCATTCCTCGCAGTCAGGGGGGCGGCGACTCCTGGGAAAACCTTATCACCGCTTGTGAGGCGTGCAACCGACGCAAAGGCAACCGTACACCTGAACAAGCGGGGCTATCGTTACTTTTTCCGGCTCGAAGGCCGCATTATTTGCTTTTCTGGCTACGGGGAGCCGAAGAGATAGACCAAAGTTGGCGTCCTTACCTTATGCTGGAGTCGCGTCGGGTATGAAGCCGCTTTCGGGGTGTTTCCAACCTGAATGGCTTTACTGGCAAGGGCGCCTGTGGTACAGGCCCGTGATCGAACTGGCTGAAGGGCACCTACGCTCGCTCAATCCCCTTGGCGGTACTGACGCTACCCCGCTCGAAGGGCTTTTGTCTCCAGCTTGGACGAATGCCCACACCCACCTGGAGCTGAGTCACCTTCGGGGGAGGCTTCCCCAGGGGCGGGGCATGATAGCCTTTTTGGAGGCGATGGGACCTCAAAGGGGTCAAGCTTTTCCCAGCCAGATTTACGCAGCGCTCGAGGAGGCTGCCTATGAAGGAACCTGGGCTTTTGCCTCCCACCAGAATAGCCCCCTTCCCCTCGAAGCCTTGCCTGCGGGCGTGGAGGTGCAACCGCTGGGGGAGTTTTTCGGACTCTCTCCTCGGAGGGCACGTAGGCGACTGCGTGCGACGAGCCGCCTGGGGTATCCCCTTACTCCGCATAGTTTGTATGCGTTGTCTCGGCCGCTCCTCAGGGTAGGTCGCCGCCGTACGCCTTTTCCCCGAAGTGTCCATTTTTTTGAAAGCCTCGAAGAGCGCCTCTGGCTATGTGAAGGAAGGGGCCCCTTCAAGGTATTTTTTCGACGATTTGTGCGGGTTCCTGCTCCCCCTCGGTGGGTTTATTGGCTGAGGCAGTGGTATCGAAAGGCCCCGGCTCTGTGGCTGGTGCATACGACCGAGGCGCCTGAAGGGGTATTGGAAACCCTGCTGACGCGTTATCCGCGGCTGTATGGGGTGCTTTGTCCTCTGGCCAATCGGTATCTTTTTCGTCGAAGTCCCAACGTAGATTTTTGGAAGCGCTGGCCGGGGCGGTTTTTGCTGGGTACCGATAGTCTGGCGAACGCTCCTTCTCTTTCGCTGTGGCCTGTGGTGCGTTACCTTGTGCAAGCAGGCCTACCTTGGGAGCTGGTCTTACAGGCGGCGGCGGATACCCCCCGCACTTGGATAAAGGCCCCTCTTCACTGGGTGCAAATCCACCCCCTAAGGGCTGCGCTTGGGCTGGACCCCGCTACGAAGGCGCATACGCTATCGGGGGAGTGAATACACCAACGCCCCGCCTATGGTGCGAAAATCCAGCGGTACGGGATCGATACTGCCCAAAATGTCGGTGTTGCGCCGGCTGGGCAGCACGTCAAAGTACAGTCGTAAAGTCGTGGGGCTTACCCGACGCAGGTTGAAAGTCAAATCCACAAAAGCGGTGGGGTTCAGGTAGCTTTGCCGGAGCTTGCCAACGTAGCTATTGGAAAGGGAGGTATAAGTGAGCTGAAACGACACGAACCGGAGTCCCGCCCCTATGCCCAGTCCGAGGCGCTGAACGTTGTAGGCGGTAGCGCCGGCGCCTATGTGGGCGTGGGCGTACACCGGCACTTGGATCATCCAGTTGGTGCCTAACCCACCCAGAAACTGGAAAGCGCCACTCACTTGCGCGCCCGGACCTACGGCTAAAAAGTCGTCTTCGGTGCGGAAATACGTGTAGTTACTGCCTACGGTAAGCCCCCAGTAGTTGGTGGTCGAGGAGAAAAGGGGGGTATTCAGGAAGCGGATGTCAATGAAAGCCAGTTCACCTCCAAAGAAGGGGTTGAGCCGGCTCCATAGGTCCTGGGTGGACGAGGGAGGCTGAGCTTGGAGGCCCGCGATCAGCCCAAGGAGGAAAACGAGGCGCACTTCAGCAGTATTCGTCGAAGAGGGCCGTCAGGACCTGGGCAATGGATTGGGGGGTGTGGCCTTCGATCTCATGCCGGGGGATAAAATGCACCAGCTCGCTACCTTTCCAGAGGGCCATGCTGGGGGAAGAAGGCGGATGGGGAGCCAGGTACTTGCGCAAGGTGGCGGTGGCTTCTTTGTCCACTCCGGCAAATACGCTATAAAAGTGGTGTGGTTTTTTAGGGTGTTGCAGGGCCAGGGCTACAGCCGGGCGCGCCGAAGCCGCCGAACACCCGCAGACCGAGTTGATGAGGAATAAAGCGGTTTCGCCGCTTGATCGCAGCGCAGCGATGGCCGCTTCCACTTCTTCCGGTGTGCGAAGTTCCTTCAGGCCTATCTGTACGGTTTCTTGGCGGATAGGTTCGACGACGTAGGTGGGGTACATGGCGCGAAGTTAACGCAATCCTGGCCTTTAAAAGTTCCGGGAAAGTTTCCTGCTAAAAGCGGAGGTGCAGGGTGAGGTTTCGAGGAGGAAAGGCGCTTTCTGTGAGGTCAGCGGGGCGGGGAAAAGGTCGTCCTTCGGTCCATAGGGCGGTCCAGCTCCAGCTTTCGGCTAAGGTGCTGGGGTAGTAGTCGTTTATGCGCACAATGTAGGCGTAGGGAATAGGGGCGGAGAGGGTTTGTTGGAGGAGCTGGCGCAGATGTCGAGGAAGGCGGAGGAAGGGGTCTTGGGTGACCTCTTCATCGTAGGGGAGGCGATCGTCGCTCTGGAGCAGAAGGCCTACCTTTTCCAGCCGAGCCAGGCCGGTGGGGAAGGTCCGTAGGGTCAAGCTAAGGGCACTAAGGCGTCCTTGAGGGGGGTGTTTGTGGAGTAGCCAGCCTTGGAGGAAAGGTTCCAAATAAGGCAAGTTGAGAGGCCAAAGCGTATCTTGAGGGGTTTGGGGGCGCGGTGCTAAGGGTAGGAGGAGTTCGATTTCTCGGTAGGGGGGGTGGCCTGGCAGCCATCTCCGAGGCCCATATAGGCACCGAAAAGCCCTGCGCATCCATCGTGGATGAGGGGGCCGACTCTGAAAGCATACCGAATCTTCTCCTCGCAAAAAGTACCACTTCCAGAGGTGGCCTTCTTGGCAGACGCGATAGAGGGCGACCGCTTTTTGCAGGAAAAAGTCTTTGGGTGGGGTTAGTTTACTGTGGATTTCTCGTAGGTCCAGTTTATGGCGGGCTCGACTCAAGGCCCGCAAGCTACCCGGCTTTTCCACCCATACGCTGTCTTGATGCACCAGGTCGCAGGGAAGGGCGCACCCCTGGGCCCACAAAAGAAGGGTCAGCACTTTCCCAAAGGTAAGGAGTACGGTATCTTTGCGCTATGCGGGAGGTGGGGCGGGTGTCCCTTATTCAAGAAAGCTGGGCCCTCAGTCGAGAGCTTGTGCAACAGACTCGATGGGGGGGCTTTGCCTCGACGACGTTATGGGGGTGCCCCACCCGCAAGTATCATAGCTGGCTTTCGGTATGGCGGGGTTTTGGCCGCTACGAACTCCTGCCCCAGGTCGAAGAGCTCCTACACCTGGAGCAAGGGCACTTCTTGCTTACGACGCATTTCTTCCAGGGGCGGCTGGCTTGGGAAGGCTACCGGCACCTCACGCGCTTTACGGCTCATCCCGCCTGGAGCTGGCACTATCAAGTAGGGGAACTAAGGGTGGTGAAAACTTTTTTCCTGCATCCTACGCGGCCTGTAGCGTGTTTTGAGTATACCTTTTCAGGGCCAGTTCTTTTTCGGTGGACGCCTTTGTGGGCCGTTCGTGCGTGGCATACCCTCCGACATGAGCCCTTGGCTATCGTACGCAAAGGAGACCAGCTGAACCTGGGCGAAGACCTCGTACTTTACCTCAAGGTCGATCCCGTGCCGCGGTTTATCCCTTGGAGTTATCCGTATGCGGGCAGCTACTATCCTCGTGAAGCGGAGCGGGGGTATGAAGCGACTGAAACCCTTTACGCCGCTGAATGCTGGGAATGGCGCCTTCACGGTCCGGGCACCATCCGCATTGCGCTAAGCCTTACTGGGCCCGTTGACGCTTGGCCTTCCCTCCCGGCTGAAGCGCCAGGCTTTTCCTTTACGCAGGCTTTGGCCCAGGCCGCCGAACAGTTTTTCCTCTCCGACGCTGAGGGCGAGTACATTCTGGCGGGACATCCGTGGTTCGGAGTATGGGGACGGGACACTTTTATTAGTCTGCCAGGGCTGACCTTGGTCCGAGGCCAGGAGGAGCGCTTTCACCGGATCATGGAAACCGCCCTGCGGTATCTTTCTCCGGATGGGCGCTTCCCCACTATTTTTCCCGAGGTATACACCGCAGAAGATGTGGGCTTATGGTGGGGGTGGGCGATTCTCCAGTATCTGCGCATGGGGGCCGACCCAGCCCAAGTGTACCGTCGCTATGGAGAAGTGCTTCATCAGGTCGTGGTGGGATATCTGCAAGGGCTTGCGGGCGAAGACGGACTTTTGCGCGTGCCGGCGTTTCCTCCGGCCTCCTGGATGGATGCGGTCATCGAAGGCCAACCCGCCGTGCCCCGTCAAGGCGCCCTTGTCGAACTCAACGCCCTGTGGTATGCCCTCCTTCGCCTCCTGGCGGAACTCTCGCCCTCTGAAGGGGCGCGGTGGCGTTGGGACCTTCTGGCGCGTCGTGTGCTGGCCCACTTCAAGCCTACCTTCTGGGAAAAAAGCCGAGGCTACCTCGCCGACTGGCGCGAAGGCCCCCTTGCCAACTGGCAGATTCGGCCTAACCAGCTCTTTGCGGCGGCCCTCCCTTACCGCCCCATCAGTGACAAAATCGCCGAACTCGTGCTGGAGACCGTCGAAAAGCACCTTTTGACGCCGCGGGGTTTGCGTACCCTTTCCCCAGGCGATCCGGCGTATTGCGGTCTCTATGAAGGGTCCCCTGCTCAGCGCGATTACGCCTACCACAACGGCACGGTTTGGCCCTGGCTACTGGGCTCTTACGCCGACGCTAAACTCGCTCTCTGGGGAGAAGCCGCCAAGCCTGCCCTCGAAGCGCTTTTTTCGGGCTTTGAGTCGGTCTTTTACGCCTACGGCTGGGAACAAGTGGCGGAAATCTTTGATGGGGATGCGCCCCACACCCCCCGGGGGGCTCCAGCCCAAGCCTGGAGCGTAGCCGAACTGCTCCGAATCGCTTTCCATCTCAGGCGCCTATGAAAGTGCTTATGTTGGGCTGGGAGTTTCCTCCGCGTATTGCCGGCGGATTGGCCGTGGCTTGCTACGGCCTTGTCAAAGGGCTGGTGCACCATGGCCTCCAGGTCACCTTCGTCATGCCCTTGCGCAAAGGCGACGAGCCCGTCCAAGGTTATCGCCTCCTCGGTGCCAACGAGATCGAAGTGCCCGTCACCCCTGCCTACAAGGAGACCTGGCTGCGAAGCGTAACGTGGTACGGCCTTCATACCTGGCTGGGGCCCTACCTCGAGCAAATCACCTCTTCTCCGCTCGAGTTTCGGACCGTATGGCCAGAAGAGGTCGAATCCTCCACAGGTAGTCTGCGCCTGGAGTTTTCCGGCAAGTACGGCCCAGACCTCCTGAACGAAGTGTATCGCTACGCTTATGTCGTGAGCCATCTGGCCGAGAGGGAATCTTTTGACCTTATCCATGCCCATGATTGGCTGACCTATCTGGGGGGCATAGCCCTCAAGGAAAAGACAGGCAAGCCCTTGGTGGTGCATGTGCACGCCACCGAATACGACCGTTCGGGGGAGGGCGCCAACCCGCTCATTCGCGAGATCGAAGCGCGGGGCATGGAGGCCGCCGACGCGGTAGTAGCCGTGAGCTGGTACACTCGTTCTATCGTAGTGGAGCGGTATGGTATTCCGCCCGAGAAAGTCTGGGCCGTCCATAACGCTGTCTTACCGAAGGACCGTCGGCCCGTAGAAAAACCTCCTTCTACCCGAAAGGTGGTGACGTTTGTAGGGCGGGTCACGCGCCAGAAAGGGCCCGAATACTTTGTGGAGGCGGCGGCGCGGGTGGCCCCCTACGTGCCCGAAGCCCACTTCGTCATGGCCGGCACGGGAGACCTCCTGCGGCCCATGATCCATCGTGTGGCCCAGCTGCGATTAGGTGCACGCTTTAGCTTCACTGGCTTTTTGCCCCCCACCGAGGTGGAAAAGCTCTTTGACCTGAGCGACGTGTATGTGATGCCCTCGGTGTCCGAACCTTTTGGCATCTCGGCCTTGGAGGCGCTGAGGGCCGGTATTCCTGTCATCCTATCCCGCCAGTCTGGCGTAGCCGAAGTGCTTCCCCACGCCCTCAAAGTAGACTTCTGGGATGTGGAGAGGTTGGCCGACCTCTTGTATGGCGTTTTGCGCTATCGGGGCATCCGGCCTTTTTTCCAGCGTCACGCCCAAGAAGAGCTTAGCCACCTTCAGTGGGAACGGTCCAGCGCACGCATCGTAGAACTGTATCAAACCCTACTCGCATGAGAAAAATCTGTCTATACTTCCAGGTTCACCAGCCTTTTCGGCTTCGGGTGTATCGGTTTTTTGACATTGGCGTTTCGCATGACTACTACCACGAGTTGAATAACCGCGCGCTCCTCCAACGCATTGCCCGCAAGTGTTACCTCCCCATGAATACCTTGCTAAAACACCTGATTGAGCGGTGGGGACCGGATCGGTTTTCGGTGTCTTTTGCGATTAGCGGAGTGGCGTTGGAGCAGATGGAGCTGTACGCCCCGGAAGTGTTGGAGAGCTTTCAGGAGCTATATGCTACGGGAGGGGTCGAGCTGATTGCGGAAACCTACGCCCACAGCTTGGCTTGCCTAAAGTCGCGCCGGGAGTTCGAGCGCCAAGTCCGGCTCCACACCGAGAAGCTAAAGAAGGTCTTCGGAGCGGTCCCTCGCACCTTTCGCAATACGGAGCTGGTTTTTTACGATGAGGTAGCCCAATGGGTCAGTGCAATGGGTTTTTCGGCGATGTTGGCGGAAGGGGCCGACACGCTACTGGGCTGGCGCAGCCCGAACTTCCTCTACGAGAGCGCGGCAGCGCCGCTCCGGCTCCTTCTGCGTAACTACCCCCTTAGTGACGACATCGCTTTCCGCTTTTCCAATCGGGATTGGCCGGAATGGCCCCTCACCGCAGAGAAGTTTGCCCGGTGGATTCGAGACTTGCCCACCGACCAGCCCTTGGTCAACCTCTTCATGGACTACGAGACCTTTGGAGAACACCAGTGGGCCGACTCGGGGATTTTCGCCTTTTTCGAGGCCTGGGTAGAAGAGCTACTCAAAAACAAAGAAGCGGTTTTTGTAACCCCTCGCTTCGTGCTGAAAGCGCTTGAACCGCAAGCAGCCCTGTCTGTGCCGGCGCCTCTCTCCTGGGCCGACTCGGAAAGGGACCTAACCGCTTGGCTGGGTAATGAGCTTCAGACCGACGCATTTGAAAGCCTCTACGCCCTTGAAGAGACCGTGAGCGCCATCCAAGACCCCGCTATCGAGCGCGATTGGCTGCGCCTGCAAACCAGCGATCACTTCTACTACATGTGCACCAAGTTTTTCTCGGACGGGGCGGTGCACAAATACTTCAACCCTTTTAGTTCGCCTTACGAGGCCTACGTGACGTATATGAATGTATTGGCAGACTTTATGCAGCGGGTACAAGAGGCCATCCCAAAGAAGGTTCCTTCCTAAGAATGTGTAAGTTTGCCTGGTATGCGGTGGCTTAGGATAGCGGTTTGGAGTCTGCTATGGGCGCAGAAAGGGCCGTATTTCACCGATATCGAAAAGGCTTTTCGTGAGGCGCGCCAGCAAAAGAAGCCCCTTTGGGTCATGGTATCAGCCACTTGGTGCGGTCCTTGTAAAGTGGTGGAAAAGCAAGCGCTGGCTAAGCCCGAGTTTGTTCAAGCGTTGGCCAAAGACTTTGTCCCGCTCAAGGTCTATGCCGCCAGCGGTCCCTCCAACACCCCGGGGGGCGACTCTCTGGCGGCACAGTATGGGGTGAAGGCTTTTCCTACCTTTCTTTACCTGGAGCCAGGGGGACAGGCCTTTTACTCCCACAAGGGGGCTCCGATAGGGGTGGGAAAACCCCTCCCCGAAGCACTACTGGCTTGGGCGCAGGAGGCCCTTCAGGCCCGCCAAACCTTGTCTGAGCTGCGCAAGCGCTTCCAAGCGGGGGAGCGGTCTTTGGATCTCTTGCGCTCGTATCTTTCCTACGCCGTTCGTACCGCCAATAAAGAGGAGATTCGGCAAGTGGTGCAGGCCTATCGTCAGCAGGCCCCCTCACCCCGTATCGCTTGGACCGAAGAGGCCCGCATGGTAGAGGTGCTTAGCGAACTCGTGGCCCTGGATACCACCTATGTAGACTACGTCTTGGCTATAGCTGACTCCCTGCGGCCTTATCTCATGCCTTCCGCTTTTCAGGAGATTTACTGGCCGGTGGTGCTGAAGTCCCTTTTTGCAGGCCTGGAGGGGAAAGCTGCCGGCTCGACTGAAATGCAAGATAGCCTTGAACAGCGGACGCGCCGATGGCAAGCGCGCCTTCCCGAAGCCGAACTTTGGGGCTTGGCAGCACAGGTGCAGGGGGCTTTTTTGTCTCTCCGTACCTTGCGGCGCGACTCCGTCAAGCACGCAGAGAAAGAAGCTTACTTGCGTTTGCCCCTGCTGCGCCTTGCAGCGCTGTGGATCCAGTTTTATTCAGCCGACACCAACAAAGCCCCCTTGGCTGAAGAGCTCAATAGTCTTGCCTGGAAGGTCTATGAGGAAGTTCAGGCCTCTGACCTGATATGGGCAGCGGTGGGATGGGCGCAGTATGCCCTGGCGTGCGCGCCGCAGGCGTGGCACATTTGGGACACCTTAGGGGCGCTGTACGTTAAGCTAAACCGCCCACGCGAAGCCGCTCAAGCCCTTCGTAAGGCGATCTCCTTAGCTGAGAGTCAAGGCCTGCCCCCTGAGGAATACCAGAGCACGCGCGAGCTCCTTCAAAAGGTCCAACCTTAGCTCACCGGCACAAGGGGGACGCTCGTAGGAGGGCTTTTGTTTCTTTGCCTGAAGTATGCGCGTGCAAGAGCTCCTGGAGAAAGCGCTGGAGGGGCAGCCCTTATCCGTCGAGGAGGGGCTGGTGCTCTATGAGGAAGCCCCCTTGCCCTTACTGATGGCCTATGCGCATGAGCGCCGTTTGCGGGTCAAGGCCGACACCCCCCACATCGTAACCTGGCAAATCGACCGCAATGTCAACACCACCAATATCTGTGTGGCCAACTGCAAGTTCTGTAACTTCTTTCGGCCGCCCGGCCACCCTGAGGGTTACGTTACGGATGAGGAGACCTACCGCCGCAAAATCGAAGAGACCCTCGCTTTAGGGGGGGATCAGTTGCTTCTGCAGGGGGGGCACCATCCCGACCTGGGGATAGAATACTACGAGGAGCTTTTCCGCAAGCTCAAATCCTGGTATCCGAATCTGCGCCTTCATGCGCTCAGCCCCTCTGAGATCGTGCACATTTGTCAGCGAGATGGGCTTTCGTACGAGGAGGCGCTGGTGCGATTGCGGGCGGCGGGCATGGATTCTTTGCCTGGAGCTGGAGCAGAAATCCTTGTAGACCGGGTACGGCGCCTTATCTCGCGGGGCAAATGCACCGCCGATGAATGGCTCGAAGTGATGCGCACCGCTCACCGACTCAATATCCCTACCAGCGCTACCATGATGTTTGGCCACGTCGAAACCGTCGAAGAGCGCCTCATCCACCTCGTCAAAATCCGATCTCTTCAAGATGAAAAGCCCGAAGGACACTATGGGTTTACGGCATTCATCCTGTGGCCTTTCCAAGATGAGGGCACTAAACTCAAAAAAGTACGGGGTGTGCGCAACCAAGTCACCGCCGCAGAATATGTGCGCATGCTGGCGCTTTCTCGGCTTATGCTGCCCAACATCGAGAACATCCAAGTGTCTTGGCTTACGGTGGGTCCCGAGGTGGCGCAAGTATGCTTGCATGCCGGCGCAAACGACATGGGTTCGATCATGATTGAAGAAAATGTAGTCTCTGCGGCAGGGGCTCGGTATCGCTTCACGGCGGAGGAGATCCAGCGGGTGATTCGGGAGGCGGGGTTTGAGCCGAGGTTGCGGGATCAGTTGTATCGTTTCCGTGAAGGGGTAGGGGTATAAGGTCATCCCAGCCCACCCCTATCCAGAGGTTGTGGCGGGGTAGGCGTTGGGGAGCAGCTACAATCAAGTAGCCGGTTTCGAGGCGGAGCGCGCCGAGGCGAGACCGTAAAAAAAGCCAGCTGCGACTTTGTCGCAGGCCCGCATGCCAACCTTTTTGAGGATTCCAGCCGTAGAGGAGCAGTTCTTGTCGAAGGGCCAGGTGGAGCCGCCCCCCCAAGGGAAAGGCGTATTCCGCCTGGGGACGGACCATCCGTTCGATCACCTGCGGTCCTTCCCATCGCTGTTCAAGGGTCAAGCGTGTGGGTAAGGTAGAGAAGGGCCGCCACCTCCAATGCATCCGGAAGCGCCATTGCGTAGCTTGTCGAGGGTGCCATATCCAAGCGCGGTTGACCTCCGCAGAAAAACCATGTCGCCTTATCCGGTACCACAGGAAAAAATTGGTGACCAGTACTTCCATTTGCTGGGGGGGCAGGAGCGGCACCAACCGCGGCTGAACCTGCAGCTGGGTAGAGAACCGCTTAGTGAGCGCGACTTCGCTTTGCCAGCTTGTCCAAATGCCCGTTAGCTGCGCCCACACCGCCCCACTCAAGGCAAGTACAGTACCTTTTCTATCCATCGCAGGAGGGGGTACGTACCTGGCCAAGTTAGGGTGGCGGGGCGGTCCTGTCCGTCGTGGTAGTAGCCTGGCCCCCCTTGTAGGTAGAAAAAGAGGGCCGGAACGCCCCTTTCTCGGAAGGGGTAATGGTCGCTATTGGGGGCATTGGGTCGCACGAGCAACGCCACTTTCCATCCTTGCTCCACGCGCACCCTATCGATGCGGGTCCAAAAGTCTGGTTGATCGCTGCCCCCCACTACGGCGACGCCTTTTTCTCCAAAGCCTACCAAGTCGAGGTTGAGCATGCCCCGAAGCCGAGCTAAAGGATAAGGTGGGGCCATAACCCACGCCTGCGAGCCTATCAGCCCTAACTCCTCCGCCGTAAAAGCCACCAGATACACGTCATAGGGGGGCGGAGGACTTTGGGCCAGCCGCTGAGCCAAAAGCAAAAGAAGCGCCGTACCGGAAGCGTTGTCATTAGCACCCCAGAAAGTCAGGGAACCCATCCGCCCCAGATGGTCGTAGTGTGCCCCTACGACCCACGCCGAATCGGCGCGTTGGCCGGCGCGTTTTACCCACACATTGGCTGCTTGCCCTTGTACGAGGCGACCTTCAATACGAAAGGCTATCCGCTGCGCTGGAGGAAGGTCTTGTCGCCGATAAACCACCGCTATGCTATCCGGCTCCAGCGCTATGCTACCCACAAGGCGTTGTACGGGGTAGATCACCACTGCCACCCGGCGATCTCGGGCAAGCTGGCGCACCGCAGCCAGCGGTCGAGGGGCGGTTACCCACCAAGCGTACCCTTCCCTGGGCAAGGTATCTATAGACCATTCACCTCGAAGGGGAGGGCAGTCAGCGGCAGGTAAGAAGTCTTCTCCGAGCTTCCAGCGCTTCCCCTGGCGGCCTGTCTGCGCTCGGGCTTCGGCGCGAGTGATTTGGTACACCGACAGGGAGAAGACTTGCCTTTGCGGGGAGTAGCCCATCTGCCGGAATCGCTTGACCAGGTAGGCTTCGGCTTTTTTGCCGCCGGGGGTTAGTGGCGCCCGCCCTTCAAACCGGCATAATCGTCGCACTTCCTTCTGTAGAAATCGCACCGCCTGTGTGGAATCGGGACTTTGCCCGTAAAGTAGGAGGAGGCCTACCCCTAACCTGAGCAGCTTCATAGTCCGCCCCAACTGTAAATGCGGCGCACGCGCCGAGAGAGCCGTACCAGAGCTTCGTAGGGGGTGGTATTCCAAGCCTCGGCAAAGGCCCGCAAGGGTCGAGTGGGCCCCCACACCTCGACTGGGTCCCCCGGCGAGAGAGGAAGGTCCCCCGCAAATACCAGCGTGAGGTCCATATTGAGGGGGGGTAAGATAGGCAGTTTTTGCCCTTGCCAGAAAAAGTGGCCGTTGGGATGGGCGCCCCCTCGTAAAAGGCCATCTCCATACCCGATGGCGACGGTGGCTACTTTACCGGTGCGGGGTAGCCGCGCCGAAAAGCCATAGTTCAAGAGCTGGCCTTCGGCGTACTCGCGTACCCGTAGGATGGGGGCATATAAGCTGGTGGCTTCTTCGAGGGGCGGTAGCACACCGTATAAACCTATCCCTATCCGGACCATATCGTAAGCCGTCTCTTTCTCCAGAGAAAGTACCCCAGCGGTATTGAGCAGGTGCCCAAGCGCGTCAGGAAAAGCCTGCTTGAAAGCTTCATACACCGCCGCGAACCGCTGCTTTTGCTGTTGGGTGGCTGGATCATAGGGGGCTTCTCCCTGGGCCAGATGGGAAAAAAGGCCCCGCACCTGCGCTTTTTTCTCCTGGAGGAAGCGGACTACGGCGGGGAGTTCCTCGGGTAGAAAGCCCATTCTCCCCATGCCTGTGTCAAACTCTACATGGAGGGGCACATGGCCGGCCCAGTAAGCGAGGGCTTCCCACGTGCCTACGGCTACTTCCAGTTCGGCGGCTTGGTACAGGGCTATGGGTTCCTGGCCGGGGTAGAAGACTACGATAGGGACTGTGAGGCCGGCTTCCCGTAAGCGGAGGGCCTCTCGGGCATACGCCACGCCCAGATAATCCACTCCCTGTCGCACTAAAAAATGCGCCATGCCCAGGTCGCCCCCGCCGTAGGCCTCCGCTTTGAGCATAGCTAAGATTCGGCTGCCTGCCGGCATACGGGATCGCAAATAGGCCAGGTTTCGATACACCTTTTCCCAATCTACCCGCAGTTCGGGAGCCAGCCCCTGGCCCATGAGGTGAGGTAGCACCGTTTCGAGCGCGTGTCGGCGACTTCCCTTGACAAAGAAAACCCGTCCAGAAGGGCGAGCTTCCCGCAGGAAGTTCTCCTTATCCGGGTAGCAGTTCCCCCACCCCACCTGGCTAAAAAGCGGACCTATGAGATGAACCTTTTCCGGCGGGAAGTGGGCCCGCAAAAAAGCCACCACCTCTTCGTGGGCAGCGAGGGTATAGGGGGCAAAGTCGCTCAAGATTACGACGGGGTGGAGGGCTTGCAGGGAGACTATTTCTTGGAGGGCGGCTAAGACGGATTCTTTGTCGGCGTGGTAGGTGTCGTCTATCCAGAGGCGCCCTTCGGCGTCATAAATCCATTGGAGGCGATGAGGTAAGGGGGGTAAGGTGGCCAAGCGCGCTTGTAGGTGTTCGGCTGGAACTCCTATCTGATACGCCGCCGCAGCGGCCAGCATGGCGTTCTGCCAGGCAAAGGGGCTCTTTTCGGGTAGTCGAACCGGTAGCGAACGTCCATCCGGAAGCCACCATAGCCCTTCCCAGGGAGTGTGAGCTTGCCAACGAAAATCTCCTGTTTCGCCCACCCATCGCATGCGCGACTGCGGCCCCGTCGTGAGGTAAGCCGGCTCTTGGGGTGCGACGATCCACTCAGCCATCGCAAAAAGCTGGAAGGTTTCCCGGGCGCGGGCTTCTCTGTCGGGAAAGGCTTCGAGATGTCGAGAAGAGTCGGCGGTCAGTAGGCCCCAGGTAGGCGCCACCATCTCTGCATGTAGGGTTATCTCGCCCGGCTCGGTGAACCCCACTTCCACCAACCCCACTTCAGCCTCCCGCGGAAAGCTCAAAAGACTGACCGGTACCCCCAAGCGACTATTGAAGCTGCCTGGGCTCCGAACCGCGACAAGCTTGCCTTCAAGTAGGTAGGTCAGCCATTCTTTGACCCAAGTTTTGCCGATGGCCCCGGTGATGGCTAAGAGGGGATAGGGAAGGGTTTTGCGCCAGGCAGTAGCCCACTTCCACAGGGCTTGCCAGGTGTCGGGCACAACCAGTTGAGCAGGCGGGCCTGATAAGGGCTTCTCGCACAGACTGGCCACGGCCCCTCGATCAAACGCCTCGGCTAAGTAAGTGTGCCCGTCTCGAGCCGCTCGTAGCGCTACAAAGAGTACATCCTGCCCGCTTTTGAGGGCCCGGGTATCCCAGGCCAAGTAGCGCACCACTCGATTTGAGCCAAGAAGGTAGCCTCCGGTGATTTGCGCAAGCTCTTTGAGGTGCCACGGGCGGCCTAACGCCACCATAGAACCGCCATGTCATATATCGCATGACTCCATGCCGCAATCCCGAAACCCCGCAAAAGATACAGCCCGCTCATAAACAAACCAAACAAAAACCGGTACCAGAAAGCGTAAGAGGTAGGCTCTTCATAGAGAAAATGGGCGGCAGAAAAAAGCATGGCCGAAAGGGTCCAGATCACAAGGTAGTGGAAAGCCGTGGCTTTTCGGGGGCGCAGTCCAGTAGAAAGGTACAGCAGCCCTTCTACCAGGAGGAGGCGAAAAAACAGTTCTTCATAGAATCCGGCTCCCATACAGAGGGCTACGCTTTCCCAGAAGGCTGGGGCAAAGGGGTTGAGTTGGGCAGGGGGGGGAAAGAGAGCGCGGGTTAGCCAGGGCAGCAGTTTATATAAGGCCGCTGCCCAAGCTGTCGCTTCGAGGATCATCAGCCCGAAAACCCAATCCGTGAGCCGAGTGCTCTCCCGCCGAATGAAGTACACATACACTACCCCTAACAGGGCTATTACCACAGAGAGAACCCATTCATAGGGGGAAGCCCACCCTACGAGACGGGTCAGCCATACCTCGACGAGGTTACGCTGCGAGGTGGGTGTGGAGCTCAGACGTAGGATGCCTTCATACCCTACGAGCAGGACCAGGGCCAAAAAGAAGTTGTAAGCGGGGCTGAGCGAAGCACGCCAATATCCTCGCATGTCATTCCGCTACTTGGGCACGCATGCCGTATACGCCCGCTACCATGTAGCGCAGCGACTTGCTCCAGGTGCTGGCAGGAGGGATCGACGGCACGAGCAAAGTATCGGTGCGTTTCACTTCGCCGGCTTTGTTGAGGAGGTACACCACCACTCGGGTAGGCGCTGAAGACTCGGCGCCGGTGTTGCGTACTTGTAGGACGGCTTTGGTTTCCAGAAAGGTCGTGCGGCGAAAATCTTCGATCTGCGGCACCAGCTGTGGGCCGGTAGGAGCCGTGGGCGGCTCAGCCGAAGGCGCGGCGGGCATAGAGGCCGGCTCCGAAGGGGGTTCTTGGGAAGGGCGGCGCCGAGAAGGAAGCGACGAGGAGGGTCTTTGGTTGCGTAAAACAGAGGGGGCCGGGCTGGCGGGGGTTATGGGAGGGGCTATCACTACGTTGAGCGTTTCTGAAAACGGTTGGAAGGGCTCGGGGTTGATACCCCCTTTCTCCCCTTCTTGGGTGGAGGGGCCGAGTAACCACCAGAGTCCCACCCCCAGTCCCGCAATCCCTATAAAAGCTATTACAACCGGCACCCACGGAAGCCTTCGAGGACGGGGTTTTTCTGCTTCGGAAAGCACGCGCGTAGCCGGGGCGGTCCAAGAGCGTTCTCCCCCAAAAGCGGCTTGAAACTCTTCCAAAAAGGCCTTGCACGAAGGGTATCGATAAGCAGGGTCTTTTTCGGTGGCTTTGAGGATCACCTCCACGAGGCGAGCCGGAATCTCAGCCGGCGGTCGGCTCAGATCAAAAAGCGGTTCCTTGACGATTTTCAGACTCAGGTCAAACTCGCTGAGATCAGTAGGGTAGGGGGGTCTGCCGGTGAGAAGTTCATACAGCATAACCCCTAAAGAGTAGATGTCGGAGCGCGCATCTATGTCTTTTTCGCCTTTGACCTGTTCGGGGCTCATGTAGAGGAGGGTGCCCAGTCGCATGCCGGTGCGGGTGAGGCTGTGATCAGTCTGTAAAAGACGAGCTACCCCAAAGTCTAAGATTTTGACCCGCCCTCCCGGTGTAATCATCACGTTGGCCGGCTTGATGTCTCGGTGGATGACGCCTTCTTCATGGGCATACTGAAAGGCCTCCAGCACCTGGGTAAAATACTTTTCGATCAAGTCCAAGGGGAGCGGGCCGGCCTTGAGCAGTTCAGCCAGCGACTGGCCCTCCACGTACTCCATGATGAGGTAGAGGGCGTTTTCCTCTTCGATGTAGTCGTAGAGGGTGACGATGTTGGGGTGATTTAGGCGCGCCAGCACCGCCGCTTCCGAAGCAAACCGCTCTCGAACCGCCGGGTCCCGGGCCAGATAAGGGGCTATCGACTTGATGGCGACTTTGCGGTTGATGCGCTTTTGAAGCGCAAGATACACAATGCCCATTCCGCCTTCTCCGAGGGCGCGGAGGATCTCATACTTCTCTTCTAAGCCGGGGAGCCTCATGTAGGCAAGGAAAGGGCCCCCTGTAGAGCTTGGAGGGCCGTGTCGAAGTGGTGAGGTTCGGTGTACTTGCCCCACGAGAACCGTAGGGATCTTTGGGCTTCTTCGGGCGAGAGGCCCAGGGCTTGGAGCACATGCGAGGGATGCCCACTTCCCGAGGCGCAGGCCGAAGTGCCCGATACACACACCCCCGCCAAGTCCAAATGTAGCACCAGCATGTCGTCGGCTATGGAGGGGGGCAGGCCAAAGTTCAAGATGCCAGGGTGGCTCCCTTCAGGGCGGGTATCCCCATGCAGTACCGCTTGTGGAAAAGAGGCTTGTATCTGCTGGAGGAGGTAGGCTTTGAGCTGGCGCAGGTGCGCTTCGTACGAGTCTTTTTGTTCGTAGGCTTTTTTGAGAGCGAAAGCCATGCCCACAATACCGGCTACATTTTCGGTGCCGGCGCGCTGCTCCCGTTCTTGAGCGCCTCCGGTGAGTAGGCTCCGGATGGGCTTTCTCCGGTACAAAAAACCTACCCCTTTCGGTCCGTAGAACTTGTGCGCGGAAGCGGTGGCAAAATCTACGGGCCATTCTTGTACGTTGACCCATCCCAGGCCCATCACTTGGACGGTGTCGCAAAGGTAGAGGGCTTCCCATCGCTGGCACAGCGCCGCAATCTCGTGTACAGGCTGTAAGGTGCCGATTTCGTTGTTGGCGTACATTACCGCTACGAGGCTGCGGGGGTATTTTTGGAGCAGGGTTTCCAGGGCCTCCAGTTCGACTCGGCCGACGCTATCTATGGGGAGGGGATGAGCCTGGACTTTGCCTTCGTGGGCCAGCGCTGCTACCGTGTGGAGGACGGCGTGGTGTTCGGTGGGGTTGTAGAGAATGTGGGAGATAGACCAAGCCTCGACCGCGCCGCGGAGGGCGTGGTTATCGGCTTCGGTGCCGCCGCTGGTGAAAACGATTTGGCCGGGGTCTGCGCCGAGGAGTTCGGCGATGGTGGTGCGGGCTTCTTCGATGGCGGTGCGGAGAGATCGCCCTGCTGCATGGATGGAGGAGGGGTTTCCCGTAGCGCGCAGGTAGGGGAGCATCGCGGCTTCCACTTCGGGGTCCAGCGGCGTAGAGGCCGCATAGTCCAGGTAAATCCAAGGCTCCACCTCACAAAGGTACGATAGGTATACCGGATAGGTATACCTTTGTAAAGGAGAAATGTGGAAAGTCATTGCGGCGGTCTCGGCGTATGATCGGGGAATAGGAGTGGGAGGGCACTTGCCATGGCACATTCCCATGGAGCTTCGGCTTTTTCGGCAGGAGACCTGGGGGGGGGTGCTCGTGATAGGGCGCCGCACCTGGGAAAGTTTGGGTCGGCCTCTCCCGGGCAGAGAGCTATGGGTGCTGTCCCGCCAGCTACGCTCATCGCTGGCAAGCGTACGTTTTTTCTCCGATAAGGCAGCCCTGCTGCAGGCCCTCCAGAGCGAGAAAAGACCTGTCTTTTTTGCGGGGGGAGCGCAGATTTACGAGTGGGCCCTTGCTCTGCCCCAAGTGAAAGAGCTTCTCTTGAGCTGGGTTTACATGCAGACAAAAGCAGAAGTGTTTTTTCCAGAGTTTCCCGAATCTACATGGAGGTTAGAGTCCGCAGAGTTTTTTGGGTTTTGTGACGCGATTCCTGGATTTGTGCGAGCTCGATACACGAGAATACTACGCTGAGTATGCCATTTAAGGTAAAAGTAATCAATGCCGTCATATGGGTGATTTTTGTTACTATAGGCTTTCTTATCTCTCTGCCCAATCATTATAACTTTCGGACTTATGCGTTGGATTTAGGTTATTCGCTTCAGGTTATAGACTTTCATGCGCAAGGAGGCCTTATCCCTCCGCCCCTTTCTTCGAGCAGCATCTCGCCAAGCCCCACGGCTAAGCTGCAAATGGTTTTACCCCACTTCTCGCCCGTTTTCTTTTTGGCTGTACCCTTCTACAAAATAGGGGGTGCTTGGGGGGTTCTGACTTTCCAAGTGCTGTGTTTTGGCGTAGCAGCGATAGGGGTGTTTGCGTATGCGTGGGTTCGGCTGCGGGAGCCTTGGGCTGCTACTCTTGTGCATGGGCATTTCTGGGGGATGTGGGGTATCACCAGCGCATTGGGGTTTGACTTTCATGAGATAGTGGTGGGTATCATGGGTCTGCCTTTTGTGTGGTTGGGGTTGGAAACGCGCCGGTATGGGATCGCCTACCTGGGTTGGGTGATATTTATCGCGGCTAAAGAGAACCTGGCTTTATGGGGCGTTTGGATAGCCTTGGTACTTTGTTTTTTCTACGTGGAGGCCGAACGTCGGAAACGGCTTTTGGCTATGGCTTTGGGGGCGACCCTCTGGTTCGTAGGAGGGCATTTTCTTTATAAGGTACCAGAAGGGGTAGCCATTGAAGCCTCTCGCACCGCGGGTTTGTATGGTTACTTAGCCGCCTCTGATCCGGTGGCGGCAGCCAATGGTCAGGCGCCCCAACCCGGATTTTCTTACCTTGGGGTACTACGAACCTTCCTAACTAAGCCCCAACTCGTTTGGAGCCTTCTTTTCGAATCGCCTTTGGATGATGGGCGCTACCGGTTCATCAAATCCGAACTGTATTGGACTTTACTTTGGTCAGGGGGGTGGTCTTTTCTTTTTGCCCCTTTGTACTTTGCTTTGCTTTTTCCCGTGATACTATACAAGACATTAGCCGTTGATCCGTTGCAGTGGGGTATCTTAGCCCAGTATAGTGTTGAGTTTGTGTGTATTTTGCCTTTTGCCGTTCTCCATGTGGCCGAAAGATGGAGAGGACGAAAGGCTTTCTGGGTGGCCTTAGGGAGTGGGGCGATGGGAGCTCACTTGGTGAATATCTTCATAATGCAGGACACCTACTCTGTATGGCTTCATAAAGAACAGCTGCTATGGTACCGCTGTGATCATTATTCTTCTGAGTATAACTACGCCTGTGTCCATGAAGGTCTTTCCCTTATTCCGAGAGGGGCGTCGGTGGCCGCAACGAGTCGGCTTTTGCCTTATATTCCGGCTCGGCCGCGCTATTATCTGTGGCCAACTGGCGGCGCACAGGCAGACTATATAGCGCTCCTACAAAAGGATCCCAATCCCTGGCCTATGAGTTCACAAGAACTACAAAGGGATATTTTAGCTCTGCAGCGTTCGCAAGCCTGGGAAAAGATCTGGGATCGGTGTAATCTGGTGATTTTTCGGCGGCGTCAGAGGTGAATTACTTCCCCGTAAGCGGCGGCGGCCGCTTCCATGATGGCTTCGGAGAGGGTGGGGTGGGGGTGGATGGTTTTGGCCAGTTCGTGGCCGGTGGTTTCCAGCCGCCGCGCCACAATCAGTTCTCCAATCAGCTCTGTCGCATTGGGTCCTATAATGTGGGCCCCTAATAGTTCACCATACCGGGCATCGAAGAGGAGTTTCACTAAGCCTTCGTTTTTGCCCATGGCCGACGCTTTGCCCGAGGCGGTATAGGGAAACTTTCCGACCTTGATGTCGTATCCTTTTTCTCGGGCGGCTTTTTCGGTCAAGCCCATAGAGGCGACTTCCGGTTGGCAATAGGTACAGTTGGGGATAGTCGAGTAATCCAGGGGCTGCGGGTTTAGGCCGGCAAGATGTTCTACGCAAATGATCCCTTCCATGGAGGCCACGTGGGCCAGGGCGGGTGTGTTGAGCACGTCTCCGATAGCGTAGATGCCGGGTACCGAAGTCTGGTAATACGCATCTACAGGAATGCGCCCTTTTTCCAGCTGTATACCCAGCTCTTCCAGACCCAAGCCTTCGGTGTTGGGGGTAATGCCCACCGCCAGCAAAGCTTTTTCGGCTTCCACTACGAGGGTTTCTTTAGGGGTTTGCAGGGTAGCTTTGAGGCCTTTGCGGGTTTTTTCTATGTGGGTTACTTGGGTGCTGGTGAGGAGGGTGAGGCCTTTTTTGCGGTAGATTTTTTCCAGCTCACGGGCGATCTCTTCGTCTTCTCGAGGGAGGATATGGGGAAGGGCTTCTACGAGGGTGACGCGAGTGCCCAGGGTATGGTAAAAGTAGCTAAACTCCACTCCGATAGCGCCGGCGCCAATGACCAGCAGGCTTTCGGGCTGCTTAGAGAGGGTCATCGCTTCGCGGTAGCCCAGGATGGTTTTGCCATCTATTTGAATGTGAGGGAGGTTAGCGGGGCGGGCGCCGGTAGCAATGAGGATGTGAGGGGCCTGGAGCCGTTGTTTTTCGCCTTTCTCGGAGGTCACTTCTACTTCTTTTGAGGGGAGCAAACGAGCGGTTCCGTGAATGACCTCGATTTTGTTCTTGCGCATCAGGTAGTCTATACCGCGGCTCATTTTATCGGCTACCTGGCGACTGCGCTGGATAATCTGGGGAAAGTCGATCTGAGGTGGGTGGATTTTGAAGCCGTACGTCTCCGCATTTAGGAGGTACTCCAGCACTTCGGCGGATTTGAGGAGGGCTTTGGTGGGAATGCAGCCCCAGTTGAGGCAGATGCCTCCCAGCCGTTCTCTTTCTATGAGTTGTACACGAAAGCCCAGCTGGGCAGCTCGGATAGCGGCTACGTAGCCGCCGGGACCTCCGCCTATCACAATGAGGCGTTTCTCCATGGGGGCAAAGATACGGCCCTGATTGGCCTGGGCTTGCGTATCAGGGTTTCGCTGTATATTTGTCCTGAGTAAAGTCGCACGTATATGCTTAGAAAGCTACTTTCTACGCTGGTGGGGGTGAGTCTCGTCCCCTGCCTCCTGGCTCAGCAAGACGCCGGTAAGATACGGGGTGTGGTCCGGGATAAGGTCACTCGCGAACCGCTGGCCTTTGCTACGGTGGTGATCCTGCAAAACGGGATTGTGAAGGGGGGCACCAACACCAACGAGAATGGGGAATACAGCATTGCGCCGGTTTCTCCAGGTACCTACGATGTGCGAGCCAGCTATGCGGGCAAGACCTTCACTATAAGCGGCGTAGTCGTGACCGCTAACCGCACCATCGTCCTGGACATCAACATGGAGTCCAGTGTAGAGACCCAAACCCAAGTCATCGTAGACTATAAAGTTCCTCTCTTTGAAAAAGACGAAACTGTAACGGGTAAAACCATTACGCTCGAGCAGATCCAGAAGATGGGCACCCGGAATATCAATACTTTTCTCGCTACGAGTGCTGGGGTTTATCAGGTAGATGATAAGTTCGGTGCGGGTATCAATGTGCGGGGGGCTCGAGGAGATGCGACCCAATACTTTATAGATGGGGTGCGGGTAATCGGTACGTTTGCGATGCCCCAGCGGGGTATTTCGCAGCTTTCGGTGTATACAGGGGGCATTCCGGCTGAGTTTGGCGATGTAATGGGGGGGGTAGTGCAAATCACGACAGGGGGGCCCAGTGCTCGGCACACCTTCGGCGGTGAAGTCCAGTCCAGTCAGCTCACCGATCCCTATAAGTACAACCTGTTTGCGTTCAATACGTCAGGGCCGATCTTTTCTCGCGCGGCGGACGACGGCACCAAAACCCCTATTCTGGGGTATGCCTTCACGATGGAATATCAACGCGAGCGGGACTACGACCCCCCTTATGGCGGTGTGTATCGAGTGAAGTCCGACTTATTGGAAGACTTGCGGCGCACTCCTCTCACGCCTTTTGGGACGGGGCAGGCCTTCTTCGTCAATCGGGCCAACTTCCTCACCCCCGCTGACATTGAAAACATTAAATATCGTCAGGGAGCTACCCTTCGACAAGTGCGGGCCAACCTCCGCGCAGACTTACGCTTGGCCGAAAACGCCTTTCTTAAGTTCGGCTTCGGGATCGAAGACTCCAGGCGGGATTTATGGAACCTGAGTCGTTCGCTCTTGGCGTACGACCGCGTCGCGGTGCGGGATGCTCGTACCCTGCGCACTTTTGTGCGGCTCCAGCAGACTTTCCCCGGTGATACGGGCAGTTTGCTGCGCAGCTTCTTTTACACCCTCCAGTTTGACTTCACTCGTTTTGACGGGCGTACGGCGGATCCGCAGTTCATAAAAAACTGGTGGCGCTATGATCAGATCGACTGGTTCCGCCATGGACATATCGGGCGCTTCGAAACGCGGTACGCCGAGCTGGTAGTGCCCACCCTCGTCAACGGAAACTTACCTGCTTATGAGACGGTAGGTTATGTGGAAAATGAGTATCTCTTCGACCCGGCCAATAGTAGCCATCCGGTGCTGGCCAACTATAACACATACATCTACAACTATCTGGCCCAAAACCCTCGTCTGCTCTTCAATCCCTACACTTTACAGGTAGAGCCCAGTGGACGCGTTCGGAGTTATGTGGACCTTTTGCAGCTGGGGGGGAACGTAAACGGTCTGTTAGGGGCGCAAACGCTTATTTATAACCTCTACCTGGGGCAAGGGTACATCGCTACGGGCGGCCCGAGCTTTGATAATACCGACATGTTTCGTGTCACGGGCCAAGCAGGCGTAGAACTGGGCCGCCACAACATCAAAGTAGGATTCGAGTTTGACCAGCGGTATTCTCGATTTTATCAAGTTCTCCTCACGGGATCCAACGGCTTGTGGAACCTCATGCGGCTCTATGCTAACCGGCACCTGCAAGAACTGGATAGAAACAACCCTATTATCTCGGGCGATACGATTCGATACCTACCTTTGTATCAGGCCGATCAGCAGAGTTACTTTGACAAGAAGATGCGAGAAAAGCTGGGGCTGCCGGTAGATGGGCGGGATTTCATCAGCCCGGATGCGATGGATCCGAGCTTTTTTGACCTGCGTATGTTTGACATTAACGACCTGTATGCTGGCGGTAACCCGGCGGTGTTCTATCAGGGGTACACGGCGTGGGGAGAAAAAGCTCGGCGGGTCGCGCCGGAGAAGTTTTTCACCGATCGAGAAAACCGCCCCCAAAACGCCTTTGCTCCGACCTATGTAGCTTTGTATGCGCAGGATAAGTTTGAGTTCGACAAGATGTTCTTCAACCTGGGGGTTCGGGTAGACCGCTTTGACGCCAACCTTCCGGTGCTGCGTGATCCGTACATTATCCGGCCGTTTTATCGGGCGGAGGAAACGGCCCGGTTGCTCGGTATCAGCCTGCCGCAAGGGGTAGGAGGAGACTGGGTGGCTTATGTAGACAATGCGCTCAATCCTACGCGAATCATCGGCTATCGGAAAGACAATACCTGGTATGACGCCAATGGCGCGCCTACCAGTGCGTTAGCCATCATTCGGGCTTCGGGGGGCCGAGCTTTACCTCACCTCAAGGCTGACAGCCTCACCTACGACGCGTTTGAGGACTACAAGCCTCAAATCAACATTATGCCCCGTATTTCGTTCTCCTTCCCCATCTCCGATGAAGCGACCTTCTTTGCCCACTACGATGTGCTTACGCAGCGGCCCCGCTCCGGCCAAGTGGCCCAGTTCGTGGATTACCTCTTCATTATCCAAAACGCTACCCTCGATATAGCCAACCCTCGTCTGCGTCCTGAAAAGACTATAGACTTTGAAGTGGGCTTCAAACAGCTTCTTACGCAAAACATAGCTCTCTCTATAGCGGGCTACTACAGAGAGATGCGGGATATGGTCCAGTCTTTCTCTTTCTACGGCGGCTACCCTGTCAACTATACAAGCTTTGAGAATCTTGACTTTGCGACCGTAAAAGGCATCAATGTGGACTTAGACATTCGTCGGATAGGGGTGCTGGAGCTGCGTTTTGCGTATACGCTTCAGTATGCGCAGGGCACGGGTTCCTCGGCTACGTCGAGCCGAGCCCTCATTGGAAGCATCGAAGGCTTCAATGTCTTTCGGTCTCTCTTACCCCTATCGTTTGACCAGCGGCATACTTTCACGGGGGTGGCGGACATTCGTTTTCTCGAGCGGGGCGTCAAAGGACCGGCTCTCACCCTGGGGGGCAAAACCATCTATCCTCTCATGGGGGCCGGCATCAACATCACCTACAATCTCGGTTCGGGCCGTCCCTATACCCGCTATCTCCTGCCTAACCCCGCCGATGTGCAGTTTGGGGTGAACCCGGTCAATCTCATCAGTGGCCAGCCCCTCTCTAATAACCTCCCTTGGTACAATCGGTTCGATATTCGCGTCGATCGCGACTTTATCATCCGACGAGGAGAGGATAAACAGTCTATCTTGAATGTCTACGTTATCTTCCTCAATGCCTTCAACCAACGGAATGTGCTGGAGGTCTATCCTTACACGGGCTTGCCGGATGACAGCGGTTATATCCAGTCGCCGGTGGGGCAGCAGCTGGCTCGTAGCCAGTACTCTAAGGAGAGCTTCGAATACCTGTACCGGCTCAAAGAGAAAAACCCGGCCAACCTGGGGGCTCCTCTCCGCATCCGGCTGGGCTTGCTATTTTCCTTCTAAACGCCTAACTTTGTAGAGATATGCGATACCTGGGCCTTGTGCGAAGTGTCCTGCTCGCGACTATAGGGTTTTCCCTGCTGCTGGGGCGGGAAATCCTGGGGTCGGTAGAGAGGCGAGTTTTGCCCCGTACGGCCAACAACTGCGTCTTGCCTTCGTCCAGTGTGCAGCTCGACATCAACAACGTGCGGTGCCTGATTCACAATGGAGGGGACATGTGGTGGGACTTGGTGAACAATCCTCGGTACGAGATTCCCAAGGTGCCGCCGGGGGTGCCGGCTATCCACTCCATGTTTGCGCATGCGGTGTGGGTAGGGGGGCTGGATGCGGCGGGACGCCTGCGCTTGGCGGCTCAAACCTACCGACAAAGTGGGACGGACTATTTTGCTGGGCCGCTTTCCTTGCAAGCCACCACCGATGCCGCGACCTGCCAGCAGTGGGATCGCCACTTTGTCATCACTCGCCAGGAAATCAATGCTTTCCGAGCCGCTTATCAGGCCGACCCCAACAACCTCAACTTAGGTAACTACCCCAATGTAGCCAGCTGGCCCGCTATCAATACGACCCCGGGCTTTGACCGCTTCCTTGCCCCGTTTGTAGATGTCAATGGCGATGGGGACTACACCCCAGCCGCGGGCGATTACCCGGATGTGTTAGGAGATATGGCTATTTGGTGGGTCTACAACGACAAGGGCAATGTACACACGGAAACAGGAGCACCCTCTATAGGACTTGAAATACAGGCTCTCGCGTTTGCTTTTTCTACTACCGATCAGATCAACAACATGACTTTTTACCGCTATCGCATCATCAATCGGGGTACTTTGTCTCTCACGCAGGCCTATATGGGGGTATGGGTAGATTCTGATTTGGGCTTTTATAGTGATGATTACGTGGGCTGTGACACTGCTCGGGGGCTGGGCTTTTGCTACAATGGGGACAATTACGACGATCCTCCTAACGGTTATGGAAGCAACCCTCCGGCCATTGGCACGGATTTCTTCCGAGGTCCTCGTGGAGATAATGGGCAGCTCATGAAAATGACCAACTTCGCTTACTATGAAAACGACTTTAGCGTGCGGGGTAACCCTTCTAATCCGATACACTTTTACAACTACATGCGTTCTATTTGGAAAGACGGCTCGCCCATGATCGCCAATGGTGGGAATGCTTATGGCGGGGTGGGTCCCGTGACTAACTACGTGTACACCGGTTATCCGGGTGGGGCGGCCCAGGCCTCAGCCTGTCCGTTCAATCCACCGGCCCCGGGATGGGATGAGGCTTCAGCGGGGAACTCTCCTTTTGATCGCCGCTACCTTCAGTCAGCGGGGCCTTTTACCTTGCAGCCCGGCGCCGTAGATACGATCGTGATTGGTGTGCCTTGGGCTCGCGATGCCAACGCCATCTACGCTGCGGGGGGAGATGGACGAATTGGTTCGGTGTGCCTCCTTTTCCAGGCCGACGATATCGCTCAGGCGCTTTTTGACAACAACTTCCAGCTCGTGGAGGGGCCTGATGCCCCAGACCTAGAGATTGTAGAGCTGGATCGGGAGCTTATCCTCAAATGGGGCTATAAGAATCCCCTTTCCAATAACTATCGGGAAGATTACATTCAGCGGAGTCCTGTTTTTGCTGCGCAGGGCTTTCAAGATCCCTACTATAGGTTCGAAGGCTACCTTGTCTATCAGCTCCGGGATGCTCGCGTGGGGGTGACAGACCTCCAAGACCCCAATAAAGCCGCTCTGATTGCCCAATGTGACATCAAAAATGGCGTCACCACCATTGTCAACCGCGAAGAGCTGAATGTGCCTGGTCAGTCCCAACCCCTCATTGTCGACAAAGTCATGGTCAGTGGCAAAGACGAGGGGCTCTTTTATTCCTTGCGGGTCACCGAGGATAAGTTTGCCGAAGGAACGGACCCGCGCTTAGTCAACTATCGGCGGTACTACTTCATGATTGTAGCCTATGCTTATAATGGTGATACCGCGAATAAGTATGTGCGCTTTATTTTAGGGCGCAATAATGTGCGTGCTTATGAAGCGGTGCCCCACAAAGTCGAGTTTGAGAAAATGGGGACGGTCTTGGCCAGCGCGTATGGAGACGGGATAAAGATTTCTCGGGTGCAAGGTCAGGGCAATGGTGGCCATCTACTTCGCCTCACGCAAGAGGCGGAGCAGCGGCTCTTTTCACCGCCCTATCGGGCCAATCCGGTGACTTATGAGGCCGGTGCTGGGCCCTTCACCGTCAAAGTGGTGGATCCCAAGCTCGTCAAGCCCTACGATTATCGCCTCGTCGTGAATGTGGACACCACCGTGCGAGACACGATTACTTCTCCTACTGGCGACCCTATCTACCTGGTCAAAGAATGGGACCTCTATGGGCGACCTGCAGGCAGTGGACAGCCTTATCAGCTCATCTATACTTCGTGGGCGGCATTGGCGGCAGCCGACTGGGACTATGCCAAAAACACCTGGAACTTCCTCCTAAATCGCTATCAAGCAGGGACCGAGCGGGTGATTCCAGGCCATGGCATCTCTATTTCGCTCAAGCAGCCCTTGGACCCGGGCATCGAAGGTCGCTTCTATAAGGCCTCGCAGTACCCGTGGCTTTGTGGTACCAATAACCCGGATACTTACTACTTTCTCCAGGACAAGAATAACGGTCTGATCGATATCAAGATTGAGTACGCCGATCCGAATAAGCCTTGGTGGAGTACGTTTGATCCGGCTACGGTAGGTTGGACTCAAGGGCCAGGGAGCCCTTCGGGGACGCCTCCTACTCCGGCGGTCCCTGAGTACCAAACCTGTCAGGTTACCTTCAGTGGTACGGGGCCATCCCCTTATCCTGCGCCGCCTGCTACTCAAAACTGGATAGGTTTTTACGATGCCAACGTGAAAGCCTTTTATAAGACCACGGCCGAGAAAGGCTGGATTCCCTTTGGGCTTTGGAGTCCGTTCAACGCTTCCAGGCCGGAGCAGGTGGGTATGGGAATGGCCTATGCGCTCAACCTAACAGGTCCTCTTCCCCCTCCGCTTACTCCCCTACAGACAGTGGCCGCTTGGCACGTGACCTTTTCTAAGCTACCCAGCGTAGAGGTGGTGATTACCCCCGATCGCAGCAAGTGGAGTAAGTGCTTGGTTCTGGAATCCTCTCCTTCGCCTTCGCTTTCTCAGTTGGTAGGGCGGGGCTATCCGCGGGTAGCTAAGTGGCAGCTTAGCCGGGACGTGGTGCAAGGAGATACGCTGGCTTTCCGGTCGGAACCGCTCACGGTGAGCTCGCAGGGCTACAGCTACTTCCCTGGGTATGCGGTAAACTTGGAGACCGGTGAGCGCGTCAACATCCTTTTTGCTGAGGCGTCTTGGTTCCGGGGCGAGAATGGGGACGATATGCTCTTCAACCCGACCTCGACGGCGGGCTCTTCGGGGGATGCGTACGCTGGGCGCCATTGGATTCTGGTGACCACCTATCCTTACGACGAATGTCGGCAGTTTGCTCAGTGGTTGGCCTTAGCCGATTCTACGCCCCTCCTGAAAACACCTGCCGGTCAAGAACGGGGGATAACCTTCCGTCGAGCTTCGGGGGATACCGTGCGGCTGGATTCTTTCACCAAGTATGTAGCCTGGGTAGGTTTCCCGCGCATAGCCTCTAAGCAGTATGAGTTCAAGCACTACAAAGACATTCCCACCGAAGTGCGCATTACGCTGGCCGTCAATAAGTCCTACAGTCCGACGGCTACGGGTCAGTCCCCTACTTTCGAGTTTTCGACGGGTGAGGTGGCGGCCCGTGTCGGTGACATTCCTACCGCTAAGAATGCGCTTGACCTGATCCGGATCGTGCCAAACCCCTTCTATGGCCGGTCGGGTGTGGGCCGGGGCCGCTACGAGATAAGCCAGGTGGATAGCCGCGCTAAGATTACCAACCTCCCACAACGGTGCACTATTCGTATCTTCACCCTCAATGGGGTGCTCGTGCGCACTTTCCGCAAAGACTCCGAGGAGCCTGATATAGAATGGGATCTCAAGAATGAGTATGGGGTCCCTATAGCCAGTGGGGTGTATATCATCCACATTGAGGCTCCTGGCTTGGGTGAAAAGGTGATAAAGTTTTTCGCTATCATGCCGCAAGTGGACCTCAACAACTACTGATATGCAGCGATACCTCATACTTCTGGCTTTAGGAGGCGTGGCGCTGGCCGGCAACCCCGAACGGGCGGGCCAAGCCGGCGCCACCCAGCTCCTCATCAACCCGTATGCCCGCAGCTCCGGTATGGGCGGCCTCAACATCAGCAACTGCTACGGCATCGAGAGTGTGATCATCAACCCTGCGGGTATTGCTCTGACGCGCCGTACGGAGTTTCTCTTCTCCCACACGCGTTGGCTCGTGGGCAGCGACATCAACATCAATGCTTTCGGTTTTGCGCAGGGCTTCAAGAATGGGGGGACTTTAGGCTTGGCGGTCATGGCTTTTGACATGGGGCGATTCGAGCGGACGACCATTGATAACCCCGATGGCGGCTTAGGTTATTTTTCTCCCACCATCTTGAATATATCGGTTGCTTACGCTAAGATCTTTGCGGATGATCGTATATTTGTGGGGGCTACGGCGAAGTTTATTCATGAGTCTATTCCGGACGCAGCGGCTAATGGGGTGGCGTTCGATGCGGGGGTGCAATACCGAGACAAGCGAGGGAACTTCAAGTTAGGGGTTGCCTTGCGCAACGTGGGTCCGCAAATGCGATATCGGGGAGAAGGTCTCTCGGCCCGAGCTAATCTTAGCGGGGCCGGCGGTACCTTTACGAATGTCGTCCAAACCCCGGCGGCCTCTTTTGAGATTCCTTCTGTGCTGCTGTTGGGGGCTTCGTACCGTTTTGGGTTTGGGGGGGAAGTGGAACTGAAGAGTCGGGAAGCCAGTAGTGGAGGGACGGGCGGGGATACCGATTACCTCTTTTCGGTGGTGCCCATGGTTGGGTTTTACGCCCACTCTTTCCAGAATAACCAGCTGGGCACAGGTCTGGAGCTGCGCTACAAAAACTACTTCATGGTGCGGGGAGCCTACTTGTGGGAGCCAGACATCACCAGCCAAGAGAAAACCCAGAATGCCTTCAACGGGCTCAGTTTTGGGGCTACGGTGGAGCTGCCCTTCCGCACGGGCGAAAATCGCTACTCTACCTTCGGCATAGACTACAGTTACCGGCCTACTTATTTCTTCAACGGAACCCACAGTATTGGTGCGCGTCTCTATCTATGAGTCGGATTCTGACGCGAGAAGCTTTTGAGCGGCTTCGCGAGGAGCTACATCACCTCAAGACGCACCGTCGGCAGGAGGTGGCTACGGCTATCGCCGAAGCTCGGGAAAAAGGAGACCTTAGCGAAAACGCCGAATACAAGGCCGCCCGAGAAGAGCAGCGCCTCCTCGAAGCGCGCATCGCAGAACTGGAGGCCCTTCTGGCCGAAGCCCAAGTGTGGGACCCTACGCAGCTTGATCCTTCTCGAGTAGGGCTCCTTGCTACCGTCAGGCTCCTCAATCGCAAAACTCGGCAAGAAGTGGTCTATACCTTAGTTCCGGCCGTGGAGGCTCAGATTCGAGAAGGGAAGATCTCGGTGGAATCCCCTGTAGGTAAGGCTTTGTTGGGACGGCGCGTAGGCGAAGTGGTCACCGTCCAGGTGCCGGCCGGCCTCCTGGAGTTCGAAATTATGCAAATCCACTATCCTGCGTAATGCCCAGCGTTTTCTCCCAGATTGTAGAAGGAAAGCTGCCTGCGTACAAAATCGCCGAGACGCAGGATTATCTGGCTTTCTTGGACATTCGGCCGCTGGTGCGGGGGCATACCCTCGCCATTCCTAAAAAAGAGGTGGATTACCTCCTGGACCTGGAGGAAGAGTTATATGTGGGCTTGTGGCTTTTTGCGCGGGAAGTGGCGCGGGCTATTCAGGCGGCGATTCCCTGTGAGCGGGTAGCTTTCGCGGTCGTAGGGCTGGAAGTGCCCCATGCCCATATTCACCTCGTGCCTATCCGCAGCATGGCTGACCTCAACTTCCAGAATCCCCGCTTGGAACTTTCCCCTGAGGAGTTTGAGGCTACCGCAAAAGCGATTCAAGCGAAGCTGCGGGAATTCCACCCGCAAAGAACCGTTTCGTAGGTCCAGCCAATCCTTTTAGCCAGGGGGCTACTTCGGAAAGGGGGCGCATGCGGCCGTCCTTCCCAAGGACGGGTATTTCTCCGGTTCCTTCGGGCCAGTAAGCGGTGTTTTCGGCCTGGCCTTCGGTCCAAAACCAGGCTTTCCAGGGCCGGGCGGCCGCCGGCAAGCAGGCTTCCCAGGCCTCTCGTAGGGAAGTAGCTTCCTCGGGTGAAACAAACCTCACCTTATACAACACCCGCCACAGCAGCGCACGGCTGAGTGCACGTAGGGGAGGAAAAGCCGAGTCGGCCCCTTGATGAATCCAGCTCCAAACTTGCGCTTCGTCTACCTTCAAAAACTCCTCCACCGTGGAGAGGGAAGGCTTTCCTGTATGATGCTGCCAAGCTTGCCACCAGCGCCGCAAAAGCTGCTCCGCGCTCAAAACCGCCTTATGCAGATACACTTGCCAGTACATAAAGCGGCGCGTTACGATAAACTTCTCTACCGAGTTGAGTCCTTTTTCCTCTATGACAAGGCGTCCTTCCGCCACAGTCATTGTATAAACGAGCCTTTCGGTGCCTACCATGCCTTCTTGCACGCCTGTGAAGAAGCTATCTCGGGTCAGGTAATCTAAGCGATCTACGTCGAGCTGACCGGCAATCAGTTCACACAAAAAAGCCTGGGGATGGGTGCCTTGCCATAGGGCTTGCACTTCCTGGAGCGAACCCAGGTCTTTTTCCAGCTTCTGCAGGAGGAGGTGGCCTATCTCTTCGTGTGAGAGGGGTAGAATCTGGCCTTCGAGGGTATGGGAGAAAGGGCCGTGACCGATGTCGTGCAGGAGCGCGGCCAGGAGGGTGGCTTCCTGAGTTTCGGCAGGCAAAGAGAGGCCTTTAGTCTGGAGGGTCATGAGGGCTTCTTGGGCCAGGTGAAGGACCCCCAAGGCGTGGTTGAAACGGGTGTGGGTAGCGCCCGGGTAGACAAACTGCGCCAGCCCTAACTGCGAAATACGCCTTAGCCGTTGCAAGTAGGGATGTTCCAGCGCTTGCATGACGCGCCCTTCCGGCAGTCGGATAAACCCATGTACGGGGTCGTTTACGATCCGGGCCAGCTGCATCCGTGCAAGGTACGAATCCCTATCTTTGCTACTATGGACGGCGCTGCGCGGTGGCTGGCAGCCTTGCCTGCGCTCCGAGAAGAAAAGGATTTTAGCCGGCATATACAAGCATACGAGGAGGCTTTTCAAAAAAAGGCTACGCCTCCCTTTGAACCGCTTTGGTACCCCGAGCTGCTCGGCTCTCACCAGCCTCACCTGCAAGTGGTGCTCCAAGAGTTGGGGCACCCCTCTTATGAAAGTTTACACCGCTGGAGCGTAGAACGACGAGCGGATTTTTGGCGTTACTTGCTCCAGCGGCTCCATATTCCTTTTGAACGGCCTCCCGTGCAGATATTGGCTTTTCCGGAGGGGGACATTGCCCAGCCCAGGTGGCTAACCGGGGCCGTGTGGAATAGCGTGGAGGCCCTTTTCCGGGCCGATCCTCAAAACGTAGCGCTGGTGTTTTACCCGATAGCGGGGGCTCCTCGCACGTGGACGTATGAAGAGCTGCTGACCGAAGTGCGCCAGGTAGCCGGTGCTTTTCGGGCTCGAGGCCTTCAGCCAGGCCAAACCGTCGCGCTTTGTCTGCCTATGCGTCCTGAAGCCATCTTTTTGTACCTGGGGGCCCTCTACGCCGGCATTACGGTGGCTACTATCCCAGACAGTCTCTCAGGCGAAGAAATCGCCGCTCGCCTCGAGATCGTCCAACCTCAGCTTTTCTTCACACAAGATGGACTGGTGCGCGAAGGGAAGTTCTTGCCCTTGTATGACCGGCTCCAGGCGTACCGACTACCTCGCACGTACCTCTTGGCGACGGGGGAAGCCCTACAAGCCCGCCTGCGCAATAACGTCTATCCTTACCGAGCCTTTTTTGAGGACTTGGAGCCGCTGACCCAACCTCATCGGGCTGGTTCGTATCATCCTATTGGGGTACTTTTCTCCTCAGGCACTACCGCTACGCCTAAAGCCATTCCTTGGACTCATCTCACGGCCTTCAAAGCGCTGGCCGATGGGCATTTGTACCATGACCTGCGGCCAGGTGATGTGGTGGCTTGGCCCACAAACCTGGGGTGGATGATGGGTCCCTGGCTGCTTTTTGCGGGACTGGGGGCGGGAGCGACCGTCGCTTTGTATGAAGGACCCCCTACAACGCCCGGCTTTTGTGCGTTTGTCGAGCAAGCTGGAGTTACGGTGCTGGGCGTTGTCCCTTCTCTTGTGCGCCGTTGGGTAGAAACGCAAGCTTGGGCGGGTCAGGATTGGAGCCGGATTCGTCTTTTCAGTTCGACGGGTGAGGCGTCTAACCCCTGGCACATGTGGCAGCTCATGGCCAAAGCCGGCTACAAACCCATCCTCGAATACTGTGGCGGCACGGAGATAGGGGGGGGCTACATCACCAGTACGCTCCTGCATCCTAACGCACCCAGCCAGTTTAGTGCTCCGGCGTTGGGGCTGGATTTTGTGCTTTTGTCGGAGGAGGGCCAGCCCGCCGACGAAGGAGAACTCTTTTTGGTGCCGCCTTCGATTGGGCTCTCTCAGACGCTGCTCAACGCCGACCATGAGAAGGTGTATTATGCCGACACGCCGCCTATCCAGGCGGGGTGGCAGGGCGCTACAGGGGCGCCCATTCCTCAAGAATATGGGGGTGTGCCTGTGCGCCTGCGTAGGCATGGAGACTACATGCGCCGTCTCCCTTCAGGGTATTGGGTTTCGGGGGGGAGGGCCGACGACGCGATGAACTTGGGCGGGATCAAGGTCTCGTCCGCCGAAATCGAACGGGTGGTAGCTCAAGTAGCGGGGGTGAGCGAAGCGGCCGCTATTGCCGTGCCCCCACCCGAAGGAGGCCCGGACCGTCTTGTGCTTTACCTGGTCCTTCAGGAAGGCCAACCTCGAACCCCTGCCCTCTGGAAGGAAGCCTGCGCCCAGGCTATCCGCGAAAAGCTCAGCCCGCTTTTTGCCCTGCATGAGGTGATGTTGGTGGAAGAGCTTCCTCGCACGGCCTCGAATAAGGTGATGCGCCGGCTTTTGCGGCAGCGCTACCTCGAGCAACAAGCCTACTCGTGAAAAGAAGCCTGCTGGTGGCTGTATTGGGGGCTTGTAGCACCCCACAGGACACGCCTTCTCTCTGGGAAGCGAGGCTTTTTGGCGCAGAGGGCTGGGTAGCCCGGTTAGGCCAGCCTTACTGTAAAAACGAACCTCTGCAGGGAGGGGCCCCGTACTATGCAGACAGTCTGGGATGGGTGTATCGCTATAGCGAAGAGGAAGGCACCACACTCTGGGTAGAACTCTACAAAGGCCAGGACGAACGCCTCCACACCCTCAGCTTGAGCTGGGAAAGCGCTGACTTCCGGCGGCTTACCGAGCGGTACGTAGACCTGCGACGGCTCTTGGAGCGGCGCTATGGCCCTTCTCGGGGGGTGGTAGGGCGTCAGTACTGGGACCTCGATACGCTCCAGGCCTACCTTGTCCTGAGTCCGGAGCGTCGGTACTTGCAGGTGCACTTTGTGCGCAGATAGCGATATTTGCCCGGTGAAGATCTACACGCGCACAGGGGATCAAGGGGAGACGGGCTTGCTGGGTGGCGGTCGTGTCTCCAAAGCGGATCTGCGCATCGAGGCCTACGGTACGCTGGATGAGCTGAATGCGGTGTTAGGGCTGCTGGTGCAGGAGGTGCCTGAGGAGGACCAAGGGGCCCTTCGACGCATCCAGGGCCAGCTTTTTGTGATAGGTTCGCACTTGGCGGCCGGCCGTAGCGAAAAGCCCTTGCCGCTTCCTGCTTTCTCGGAAGGAGAGATCGCCTGGCTGGAAGCCGACATCGATCGGCGGCAGGCGGAGGTACCCCCTATGCGGTCCTTCCTTTTGCCGGGCAGCTGCCGCGCCGAAGCTTATGCGCACTTGGCTCGAACGGTGTGTCGCCGAGCCGAGCGGCGCCTCGTGGCCCTCCACACCGCCGAACCGCTTTCCCCCCTTTTCCTGCAGTACCTCAATCGGCTCAGTGACTGGCTTTTCGTGCTGGGGCGCCACCTGACCCATCGCCTCGGCGCCGTAGAAATACCCTGGCAGCCCGAGAAGCCCCGCTGATTTTCTAAAACCAGACTTTAGACCACTTAGGCAGCGTTTTCTACCGCTTATCCACCTTTTTGCGTAGCGCAGGCGCTTACGCCAACCCCTCAGCCCTCGCCCATTGCAACCCAGAAGTCAGATAGGCCGTATATTTGCCTTGTCTATGAGTTATGCGACTCCTGACAGGGGTATCTTTACTCTCTCTGCTTTGGGCTCAGACGATTGGAACGAGCGAATCCAACTTGGTGGTGTGTGGTGCGCCTGGGACGGTATCGGTGACCGTGAGCAACACCACAGCCAGTCCGATGACAGGTGTACAACTTGCGGTGGCGATGCCGCCAGGAATACTCTACCAGGTAGGTACCGTCAGCGCACCCGCTACCGAAGTCTCCACCACGCCTGCTAATCAGCCCGTATTTGGGCTGCCGGACCTGGCCCCTACCCAGTCTGTAACCTTCACTTTTGCCGTACAGGCGGGGTGTGATGTCCTTCCTTTTTTAGCAGACCCGGATAACGAAGTCAAAAACACCTACACGCTCACTTGGAGTGGCGGAGGCTCGTATGCGTACACGCCTACATACGAATATACGATCCAGCGGCCTCTTTTGCAGTACAGTAGCATTTCCAACCAAACTTATACAGCTCCGAGTGCACCGGCTACTTTCACACGTACTTTTACGGTGACGAATGCGGGGGATGGACGCCTGGGGCTTTTCCGCCACACCGAAACCAGCGGTAGTGGACTGGTCATCACCGGTAGCACGGGCGGTACGGTGATCAGTAGCGCGCCTAATGGGCTTACGTTGGAGTTTGATGGCACGCACTTTGCCGGCATAGGAAATGGCGATGCCTACCTCGACCCAGGAGAAAGTATCACTTTTACAGTAAGCTACCAGATTACAAGCTGTACAGATTTGGGTTCGGCTTTTTCGCTCACGTGGGGATGTAATAGCCAGACCTGTCAGACGGTGAATGAGTCAGGTGGAGCTACGGTGTCTGCCAGTGGGCTCGTGCCCAACTTCCTCACTGCCGGCTACTCGCCCAACGGGAATGTGATAGTGATTACGCAGGAGAGTAGTTGCTACCAAGATGCGCCTGGGGCCGCCAGCCGCGTGCGCCTTCGCTTGGCTAATCAGGGTACAGGGGCTGCCTATGAGGTAGCTCTTACCCTTTTCATTTCGGACTACCCTTCGGATGTGTACCGTCCGTACATGCCGGCTCGTATCGATACAAGTTCGCTTGTAGTGCGGATAGGGGGTACTATCCAGCCGCGTGTGATTACCGGGGCTTTGGCCGGCGATCCAACGCCTTGTTTTACAGCTTCGGATCCGGTCAAATACTTGACTCTCCATGTTCCTATTGTACCGGCGGGGGAGACCTTGTACGTAGAGTTTGACCATTATGTGTGCGGGCTTGAAGCGTGCCATGGCACAGCACGCCCCAACATCCGCAGCATAGGGTGGACTCTCTCCTACAAGAACGCCTGTAACGACCCCTATACCGCTGCCGGCGGCTCCAACTACCGGACCCAGTTCAATGCGCCTCTTACCCATACGCATCCAGGCACGGTCTCCGATGGGCAAGCCTTCAATGTGTGCGTAAGCTTGGGAGAAGAACCGGGTAACTATACAGAGTACTTTGTAGGAAACTACGTCAACTCCGGTGGCGCGCCTGCCTCTACGAACTACTACTTTATGTGGGTATTTCAGCTGCCGCCAGGGGTTGTGTACACAGGTGGGCCTGTCCAATGGGTAGGCACACAATGGAACGACCCGACGATCACCCTTACTTGGCCGGCCGACAATGTGGTGGTGTCGGGTTCTACGGTGACGGTGTACTTTACGCACGCGGGACGCCCAGGAGGCTATCAGACCTACTGGCCAACAGGTTCCTTCAAAAACTCGTATGTGTGCCTACCTGTGCAGGTGGTGTGCGGTACAGGGGGCACGGCGCCTATCACCTCAGCCGTGTACTTCAATCCGGATCCTACATGCAATCCCAGCCCTTTCTGCTACGGGATGCCTCAAAGCACCAGTCTTAGCGTAAACTGTCCGGTGGTATGCCCTGCCGGAATGGAGTTTACGCATTTCAGTTTCGAGCGGGTCTCGTATGGGCTGAGGGATGATAACAACGACGGAGTGCCCGATGCAGCTGTACCACCTAACCTCTCCCTGATTCGTAAGGATCGGTTCATGGTCACCGACACCGGTTTGGCGGTGTTTGAGGGGGTAGTGCGAGGCGGCCCATGGGACTATGCTTGGGCATGGATGGAGTTTGGTGCTTGGGGAGATGTCTTTCGGCGGGTAGAGGCCGAAGTCGAGATTCGACGGCCAGGAGGGTTCGTTTACCAAGGCACAGTTCCTCTCCTGGAGGATCCCTTCTGCAGTGGATGGCCTGATTGTATGCGGTTTGCGGTAGACCTGCGAATCCCCTCTTTGCAGGGGCCTTTAGGCCTGCCGCCTGGGTTTAGGTATCAAGACCAGGACACCGTTCGCGTACGCATGCGGGTGTATTACTTGTACAACCCGGGCGGTTATCAAGGCCCCATGAATATTACACCGTACTTTTACATCACGCCCAATCCTGCTCCGCTTGGCGCCCAGCTAAGTCCTCATTTGCCGGCCGATCGGTTGAGCTGCCGCAGTTGGAGTGCCAGCGCCGAACTTATAGGGTACTATTTCTACGCCACTGATCCTTTTCTGTACGACGTAAGTGGATGCGATACAGTACAAGTGGCGCTGCGACAGTACCTTAGCATTGGGCCTTGCTGCGCAAACTACTGCTCAGGCAATCTTTTCCCTTATGAGTACCGGCTTTGGGCTTTGCCTACGCAGATCACTGTAACGCTCCCACCTGGGTGGCGATATGTGCCAGGTAGTGGATACCTGCATCACCAACGCACGCAGGGCAACGCCACGGCTACGTCGGCCACTTGTGTGCCTCAAGAGACGGTGCCAGGCACCGCAGAACCCGCTGACCCTAACGCCAGTCCCTTGGTCTTTTCTCTCGGTACGCTCTTTACCACAGGGGGCGGGCCTCTTTTAGGCAGCGATGATGGGTTATTTGGTCTGCTGCATTTCAAGATTGTGCCTTCGTGCGGGGCTGCGGTGGAAACCGAAGTGCCTCTTTCGTACACGATTCAGTTTACAGGGCGGCTCAATGAAAATATCTCCTCGCCAGTCGGTCCTACAGGACTGCGTCTTTATTACCGGGGGCCTCGGCTCAACGTAGAAGCTATCACTAACCCCATCGTGGCGTCCCAAAATACCCTGCAGTGGCACATCAAAGTGTCTAACACTTCCAACGTCGCCGATGCACCTCATAGTTTCCTTTTCTTCCAGTCGCAGCACGGCAACCTTTCTGTGGTCAGCGTAATCGATGCGGCTACGAGCACGCCCATTACGCCAGTAGGGGGGTATTATCCGATTGGTACGATAGCCAAAGGTACTGATCGCTACTTTTATGTACAAGCTCAACTGACAGGATGCACACCGGCCGATACCCTTTGGGCTCGGGTGGGCTGGGACTGTGCGGGCTACCCTGCCTCCTTGAGCACTTACGCTTGTCTCTCTAATGCCCCTCGAGACACCCTTACCTACCTTTTGGGAGCGCCTGCTCTTACCATTTCCTCTTCCGTCAACCCTAACCCCTCTGACTTGTGCGACACGCTTGAGGTGGTAGTGACGGTAACCAACGCCGGTACGGCCTACGCTTATGCGCCTCGGTTGTACTTCATTCTGCCGGCGGGTGTAGTGTATGTGCCTGGCTCAGCCGAGGCGAATACGGGTAGTGGGTGGTATGCAACGGGCGATCCGTCGGTGTTCTGGGGAGTGTTGCGTTTTTGGGATCTTGCGGGGGTGGTGCCCGCCTGGAGTAACGGCATGCCTCACTCCGCCGGCGCTAATCAGGTCCAGTTTCGTTTCCGAGTCACCACCACCTGTAGCTACATTAGCGGGGCTCAGATTCGGTATTATGTCCTTTGGCGCAATCTCTGCAATCAACCCCAATATCAAATCTCGGCTTCCCCTGTGGTGGCGCTCTCCAATGTGATTGTACCCTACAATGCCAATATCGTGGTACCCGATGTAGAGGTGCGGGGTTGCACTCAAACTTACTCCTATACTGTGAGCCTTACCAATCTGGGTACGGGCGCCACCACCAACTTTGATAGTGTGCGGGTTTCCTTACCGGGCGGGGTGTATGTGACTGGCAGTACGACGGCCGGGTCTAACTTTACCCCTCACGAGCCTACCCTTACTACCAGTGGGGGCTATACGCTGCTCACTTGGGGGCTGCAGGGAGGCCATGGGCCTGGCACCGTGATGAGTTTCTCTTTCAGCTTTCAGGTGGACCCTGCTTTGCCTTCAGGTACGTACCCTATTACGGTGCAGTCGGTCATCAACGCTTCGCGTGCTTGTGGAGCCTCTACCTGTAATGTCTTCTATGCTACGGGTACCGCCAACGCCACAATGACAGTGGTGAGACCGGCGGGGCTTTGGACAGGCGAGGTCGATCGAGATTGGTTCAAGCCTTTCAACTGGGGGGATTGTCAGGTACCTACCTGTGCAGTGGATGTGGTCATCCCGGATACCCTCAATGATCCGCTTATTGCTGGGGGGGTAGCTTCGTGTCGGGATATCACTATCCAAAGCGGTGCCCTTTTGGAGATAGCTCCGAATGGGCAGATAGACATTTGCCGACATTATACGCTTGAGGTGGGGGCGACGTTGGATGCCAAGCCCGGTTCACATGGCCGGTTTGTCGGGGCTGTTGACCAGAACTATCGGCGGCAAGGTACGGGTGACTGGTGGGATGTCACCATAGCCCAGAGCGTAGCGGGCCGGCGCCTTGTCTTGTTGGATGATCTGGTGTTGGATGGGACGCTCACGCTCACTCTGGGGGTGATAGACGGCTTCTCGTTTGGGAAGGAGGTGTTCGCGCGCCGCGCCGCCGCTGATGCCGTGACCATAGGCCATCCCAATAGCTACATATCGGGTGTTTTGCGGCGCAATCTTAATACCGCAGCCGTGGACGGGTGGTATCATTTGCCGGTAGGGGAGCTGCCCAGCGGTAAAGGCTATCAGCTGGCACAAATCCTATTCGATGCGGCGCCAGGCTTCCCACAAATCGTAGCCCACTTTGAGCCTATTGCACCCACCTCATGTGTGCTTTACACCGACTGTGGGGCCAACTTTGGCACCTTACCGAACTTAGACCATGGGTACTGGGTCATTGATCGCGCGGCGGGTACGCCGACTTCTTTCCACATTCGGGTCTATGCGCGCAACTATACCAACGCCAGCGGGGTTTCGTACGCCGTGGTCAAGCGCCCTACGGGAAGCGGCGTGCCCTTTGACTTTCATGGTGTATGTGAAGGGGCCCCGTACGACCAAGCCAGCCAGACGGGTCGCTTGCAGGTGCCGGACTTTTCGGAGTTTGCCGTAGCACAGAGCCCTATGCCTTTGGCGGTGCGCTTCATAGAGGTGGCGGCGCGACCGGCTGCTGGTAGCGTCGAACTGCGCTTTGTGGTGCGACAAGATTGGGAGCTGGCCCTGCGGCACGAAGTAGAACGAAGCGTAGATGGACTCAGCTGGCAAAAAGTGGGTGAGCTGCCAGCCGAAGCCGCTTGGCGTCGAGAGGGCGAGGTCGGCAGTTATCGCTGGACGGATGCCCAAGTACAGCCGGGCGGCCGGTATCTCTACCGTGTGCGCGCCGTGGAACGCACAGGCAGCAGCTACCTCTCTTCCGTAGTGGAAGCGATAGTACCGCAGCCTGAGCAGCTTGTAGTTTCGGTTTGGCCGAACCCCGCTACCGCAGAAGCTTGGGTGGAAGCTTCAGAGCCGGGCCATACAGTCCGAGTGTGGGATATGCGGGGGCAGCTGGTGTGGCAAAGCCGCATGGAAGGCTATCGCTTGGCTTTGCCAGCCGCCTCGCTGGCCAGCGGGGTCTATGTGGTGGAAGTGGGCTCCCAGCGAGTACGGTGGGTGAAAGAATGACGATCCCTGGGCATGGGCGTTTCTCCCCAAGGGGCTGGCGGCCTTTCCAGGCCGCTGGCCCCTGGGCTTTTTTGTGCCTCTCTGGTGGGGGTTTACGTCTGGAGGGGCGTATGGGCTGGCAGGGGCGACATATCCAGCCAGTTGGGCCCTACTTTGAGTTCGACTTCAATGGGTACGGCGTGCGGTAGGGGAAGGGCCGTCGTCATTTCCTGGGCGATGATAGGGGCTACTTCTGGCACTAAGGAAGCCGGCATTTCCCACAATAGCTCGTCGTGGATTTGAAGGAGGAGGTAGGCTTGAGGGGGCAGCTTTTGGGCCAGTCGAATCATGGCCAGCTTAATCAGGTCGGCGGCGGTGCCCTGGATGGGGGTATTGATGGCGAGGCGCTCCGCTTCGGCTTGCTGCGCTTTGTTGCGGGAACGGATGTGGGGAATGTAGCGGCGGCGCTTTAGGAGGGTCTCGGCGTAGCCAAGCTCTCGCACGCGCTCGATTTGGGCTTCTATGAAGGCTTTGATGCCTGGGTAGCGGCGGAAGTATTCGTCTATGAGCTTTTGGGCTTCGGTGCGGGAGAGGCCCCCGCCCAACCGCTGTACCAGCCCATGGGCGGTGATCCCATAAAGGATACCGAAGTTGACGGTTTTAGCGATGCGGCGCATGTCGGGGGTGATGTCGTTCATGCCGAAGAGGTGCTGAGCGGTAGCGGTGTGGATGTCGCGGCCGGCCTGAAAGTCGGCTATCATTTGGGGGTCGCCGCTAAGGGCCGCCGCAATGCGCAGTTCGATTTGGGAGTAGTCGGCGGAAAGAAGCACCCAATCGGGCTCACTGGCCATAAAAGCCCGGCGAAAAGCCTGGCCTTGCTGCGTACGGATGGGGATGTTTTGGAGATTGGGGTTTTGGGAGCTAAGGCGGCCTGTAGCGGCTACAGCCTGCTGAAAGGTCGTGTGTACGCGTCCGGTTTTGGGGTGCAAGCTCCGCAAGAGGCCTTCGCCGTAGGTGTAGCGAAGCTTGTAGTATTCTCGGTATTCGAGGAGCACGGACACGAGAGGGTGCAAGGGGCTCAAGGCTTGGAGAGCTTCTTCATCGGTGGCGGGCTGGCCTGTGGGCGTCTTGCGCTGCACAGGCAGTTTGAGCTTCTCAAAGAGGAGGACCGATAGCTGCTTGGGTGAGTTGAGGTTGAAGGGTTCGCCAGCCAGCTGGTGCGCCTGCGCTTCCAAGGTGCGCAGTCGGGCTTCAAACTGGGTGTTGAGGTGGTGAAGGTACGCCGCATCGACTCGAATGCCCCGCAGCTCCATCTGAGCCAACACCGAAAGTAAGGGCAGCTCCACTTCGTAATAGAGGTGAGAGAGGTTTTTTTCCTCTAAGGCTTTTTGAAGGGGGGAAGCCAGCCGGAGTGCCAGTTCGGCGTCTTGACAAGCGTAGGCGGCGAGCCGTTCCAGGGGCACGGCTCGGATGTCTTTGGTTTTCAGGCCGGCAAAAAGGTCATTGTAACTGTGCGCTTTTTGCAGGCGTAGCTCGCGGTAGGCTACGTCGTTGAGGTTGTGGGGCCTTTCGGGGTCCAAGAGGTAATCCGCCAAAAGCGTATCGAAAAAGGGTCCTTTGAGTTCGAGGCCGTGGGCGGCGAGTACGACCAAGTCATATTTGAGGTTGTGAGCGATTTTGAGGTGTGAGCTGGCTGCCCAGGGGCGAAGGGCTTCTTGCCAGGCGAGCCAGGTGTCAGGGGTGATGGGGCAGAAGACGGCTTGGCCGGGCGCTGCACATAGGGCTAAGCCTACCAACTCCGCTTGCATGGGGTGGAGGTGGGTGGTCTCGGTATCTAAGGCAAGGGGAGCTTCAGGTGGGAGGTTGCTCAAGTAAGCGCGCAGCTTCTCTGGCGTTTCTATGACTTGATAGGGGCTTGAGGAGGAGGCCGAGCCTACCGAAATCGAAGAAGGCCCTGGCTGACTACTATTCCACAACTTGCGTAGGCGTTCGCGCAGGCTTCGGAACTCCAGTTCTTCGAGGAGGGGGAGGAGGGCGTCCCAATCCGGAGGGGATACGGCGAAGAGGCTGGGGAGGAAAGTGGCGTTGGGGGGCAAGGGGCGGCTAAGTTGACCTGTCTCAGGGACTAACCGAGCCAAAGCATAGGTAGCGAAAGCCAGCTCTCGTCCTGCGGCAAGCTTTTGGGCTATGGCCTTGGGTAGGAGCGGGAGGTTTTGATAGATCGCTTCTAAGGAGCCGTACCGCTCTAAAAGTTGGATAGCGGTTTTTTCGCCGATGCCTTTGACGCCGGGGAGGTTATCGCTGCTGTCGCCTACCAGCGCTAAGTAGTCGGGGATTTGGTGGGGGCTCACCCCAAACTTCGCTTTGACGTCAGCGGGGCCTAACTTTTCTGCGGGGGCCTTTCCTCGGGCTGGACGAAAAAGGTAGATTTTTTCGGACACGAGCTGGGCCAAGTCTTTGTCGGCCGAGACAATCCATACCCGTTCTACGCTGGGGTGAGCGCCCGCCTCTAAGGCCCAAGCGGCTAAGAGGTCATCGGCTTCGTAGCCCGGGACTTCGGCTTGGTAGAGGCGTAGGGCTTCTGTGAGTTTTCGTACGTAGGGCAACCCCGCGAGGAGATCTTCAGGGGGAGGTTCTCGATGGGCTTTGTAGGCGCTGAGTTCTTGATGGCGGAAGGTCGGTTCGGCACTGTCCCACGCGATCCCCCAATGGGTAGGTTGCAGTTCTTCATACAGGTCTAAGAGGGTGGAGAGAAAACCGAAGGGAGCGGAGGTGGGCAAGCCTTGACTGGTGCGTAGGGGGCGCCCGGCAAAAGCAAAATACGCCCTATACACCAGGCCCATGCCGTCCAATAGCACGACCTGCATGGGGGGAAGGTACGCTTTTTTTCGGGGGAGTGGCGGGGTTTTGTTTTTAGGGACATGACTTACCAGGGCATGCGGGATTTTGTGCGGGCTTTGGAAGCGGCGGGTGAGCTTAGGCGGGTGCGAGTACCTGTCTCTCCTCGGCTGGAAATAACGGAGATCGTGGACCGAGTAGTGAAGGCTGGGGGCCCGGCTCTCCTGTTTGAGCAGACGGGTACAGCCTTTCCTGTACTCATAGGGGCCTATGCGACGGAGCGCCGGATGGCTCTTGCGCTGGGGGTCCACCATATCGAGGAAGTGGCGGATCGTATCCAACGGCTGTTTCAAGCGCTCACTACACCCAAAGATTCGCTTTGGGAGAAGCTTTCCCTTTTACCGAAGCTGGCCGAGGTGGGTTCGTATTTACCTCGGCGGTACCGTGGGCGACGCCCCCCTTGCCAACAGGTGGTTTGGACCGGGGCGGAAGCCCGCTTGTCTCGTTTGCCGGTGCTGACCTGCTGGCCAGCGGATGGCGGCCCCTTCATCACCTTGCCTATAGTGCACACTTACCATCCAGAGACCCGAGCCCGTAATGTAGGCATGTACCGTATCCAGGTTCTGGACGACTACACCACGGCGGTCCATTGGCAGCTCCATAAAGTCTCTCGGCGCCACTACGAAGCCTGGAAAGCCCGCGGCGAAAAAATGCCTGTGGCGATCGTGTTGGGAGGCGACCCCGTCTATACCTATGCCGCTACGGCCCCCTTGCCGGAGAACGTGGATGAGTACATTTTGGCGGGCTTTCTCCGGCGAAAGGCCGTGGAGTTGGTGCCCGCTCTCACCCAACCTATCGAAGTGCCCGCTGACGCCGACTTCGTTATTGAGGGGTATGTAGACCCTAACGAACCCCTCGTCTTAGAAGGGCCTTTTGGAGACCATACCGGCTATTACTCTTTGCCCGATTATTACCCGGCCTTTCATGTGACCGCTATCACCTGTAGAAAAGACGCCGTGTACCCGGCTACTGTAGTAGGTATCCCCCCTCAGGAAGACGCTTGGATAGGCAAAGCTACCGAGCGCATCTTCTTGGTTCCTTTGCGGCTTACTTTTTTGCCCGAGATTCACGATATGGAGCTGCCAGTCGAAGGGGTTTTTCACAACTTAGCGATACTTTCTATTCGGAAGGAGTACCCTGGGCAAGGAATGAAAGCCATTCATACTGTGTGGGGGGCAGGCCAGCTTATGTTTACGAAGATAGCGTTGGTGGTGGATGCGGGGGTCAACTTGCGAGACTATTGGGCGGTGGCCCGGGTCTTAGCTGAAGAGGTGGATTTGCGAACGGATTTGGTTTGGAGCCAGGGGCCGATAGATGTCCTGGACCATGCGTGCAGCCAGATGGGGTTTGGGGGTAAGTTGGGGATAGACGGCACCCGGAAGCTACCCGGCGAAAGGCTCCTCCCCCCTCTGGCTTATCCTCCGGTAGACCGGACCCAACTCACCCTCGAAGCGTTGCAGGCCGACTTCCCCGAACTGGTAGAAGTGAACCTTCGTTTGATAGAAGCGGGCATTCCGGTGTGGATTGGATGCTTCTGCAAAACGCTTCCTCGGCATGGGATAGAGTTAGGCAGCCGTTTGGCGCGGCATCCGGCTTTTGCCGGCGTCAAGGGGATTTTGCTTTTAGATGGGGAGATGCCGATTCAGGACCTGGGGGATGTATTTTGGCGCTTTGCTAATAATACCGACATGCGGCGGGATAGCCGACTGGTCGAGGATGAAGCTGGACGTCTTCATCTCGTGTTAGACGCCAGCACCAAGACCCAGGAACTGGATGGTTTTGCCCGCGATTGGCCCAATGTCATCGTCATGTCGGAGGAGATGATTGAGCGGGTGGATCGTCGCTGGGCAGAGTATGAGATAGGTCCTTTTTTGCCCTCTCCTTCGCGTAAGTACTGGCCCTTGGTGCGGGGGGAAGGGGCGGTAGCTTTTTATGCGCAGCCAAGGACATAGCTTTGTGAGTGGATGAGGCCTGTTTTCAATGCGGCCCAGATGCGGCGGGCCGATGAGATCATGCAGATTGAGTATGGGTATCTGGGCGTGCTGCTGATGGAGACGGCTGGGCGTCGAGCGGCCCAGCTGGTGCGTAGGCTGTACCCTAAGCAAGAGCGCTTTGTGGTGGTAGCGGGCGGCGGAAACAACGGTGGCGATGGTTTAGTCATTGCGCGGTACCTGCGCCGCTATGGTAAGGAGATCTTTATTTTGCTGACGCACGATCCCGCTAAGCTCAGTGCCCTTTCCCGTATTCAGTACGACATTTTGACTCGATTTGGCCTTTCATGCCATGTGCTGTCGCCGGATTCGCTGCGTAAACTGCAAGCTTTTTGCGAAGCGGGGCCCCGTCCGGTTTTGATAGACGCCCTGATTGGGGTAGGCCTGCAGCAAGCGCTGCGGCCAACCCAGACGGCCCTGCTTGAGTTCCTTCGTTCACTTCATCTACCGGTGGTGGCGGTAGACCTGCCTTCGGGCCTGAGCGCAGACACCGGCGCCCTGCTCAACGAGCCCCTTCGTTGCGAGCATACGATTACTTTCCAAGTGCCTAAGATTTGTCATTTGGTCACACCAGCGGCTCTGTATTGCGGGCAGGTACATGTGGTAGATATTGGCATGTATCCGGAAGTGCTGGATCGGATTGGCGCGCGCACTTTTTGGGTGGTGCGTCAGAGTGTGCGGGGGTTTTTGCCGCCTCGGCCTGCTGATGCTCACAAGGGTACGTTTGGCCATGCTTTGATTGTAGGTGGGTCTCGAGGCAAGGGAGGTGCGCCAGCTTTGGCTACGGTGGCGGCTTTGCGGATGGGAGCCGGGCTGGCTACCGCTATGATTCCGGGTTCGGCTTTGCCTGCTTTTCACCGGCGCACCCTGAGTGGGATGAGCTTGCCCTATGGGGATGGGCAGGTAGCCTACTTGAACGAAGCGGCGGCGCTGTGGGGCCTGCGCCACCTCGAAGGCAAAACAGCTATCGCCATCGGTCCTGGCCTGGGACAAACCCCTGAAACGGCGGCTTTCTTGCGGGAGTGGCTGCCGGCTCTACAGGTGCCCTGCCTACTGGATGCGGATGCGCTAAACCTCCTTGCTCAAGATGAGACGCTGCGCGCGCGCATTCGAGTACCGCTTCTTTTGACCCCGCACCCTAAGGAAGCCGCCCGTCTTCTCAATACTTCCGTCGAGGCTATTCAAGGGCGCCGCCTGGAGTCAGCCCTCCGTCTGGCGCAGAAATGGCAAGCCCTTGTGCTGCTCAAAGGCGCTTATCCCCTTGTTGCAACCCCTCGGGGGGAGACGTATTTTTTCCGCCTTGCTGAGCCGGCCCTTGCCACCGCCGGCACAGGCGATGTCCTAACTGGAATGGTAGTGGGACTTTTGGCTCAGGGTGTTGAACCTTTAGCCGCTTTGCTTTTGGGCGTATATGTACACGGGCTGGCGGCGAGACTGGCTACTCGAGGTCGCCATCCCGCCTCCCTCACGGCCGCCCTGCTTCTGAAGGCGCTGGGTCGAGCCCTCCACCAAGTCAGCGCTTGAATCACAGGGTCTTGTGGGTGCCGTCGCAAAAGGGAGGATTCTTCGTGTGCTTGCAGCCACAGAGCCACACCTTTTTGGGGGCCTCCAAGGTGAGCTTGACCGGAGTGAAGCCCCGTCCTCGATGGCTGCCATCGCAGAAGGGCTGTTTCTGACTGTAGCCACAAGCACACCACCAGTAGGTGCCCGCTTCCAGGTCAAGGCCGTAGGGGCCTTTTTGGGCGATGTTCGGGGTAGGTTTCATGCTCCAAAAGTAAAGAAATCAGCGCAAGGCCGCTCGAATCCGTTCTGACCACTCGGCAAGCAAGGCTTCGGCTTGGTGGGGGGTAGGGGCTTCTACAATCAGGCGGAGGAGGGGTTCAGTGCCGGAAGGGCGCAGATGTACCCAGTGGTCGTTCCAGCGGAGTTTGAGGCCGTCTGCGCGGGAGAGGAGGGCGCCATTGGCGTAGCGTTCCAGCTTTTCAAAGAAGTCTGGAGGAAGGGGTTTTTCGAGGGGGAGTCGGGCTTTGTAGAGGGCATAGGTGGGATATTGGCTGCGCAGGTGGTGGGCATCGCCGCCTGCTTCAGCTAAGGCACTAAGGAAAAGGGCCAGGCCCGCTAAGGCATCGCGACCATAGTGGAGAGCGGGCCAGATGACCCCGCCGTTCCCTTCTCCGCCGATTATGGCGCCGACAGCTTTCATCGTTTGCACGACGTGGTATTCGCCTACGGGGCTTTCGTGAAAGGGCACCCCATGTTTTTGAGCTACCCAGGCCACGGCCTGGGTAGTAGACTGGTTGGCGACAACGGGCCCTTTTTGGCGGCACAGTACATAATCGGCTGCTACGACGAGTGTATACTCTTCACCGAAGGGGCGGCCATCCGGTAGGATGAAAGCTACTCGGTCTACATCGGGGTCTACAGCCAGGCCCAGATGGGCCTTTTTTTCTTTCACCGCCTGAGCTAAGGCAGAGAGGTTTTCGGGTAGCGGTTCGGGTGGATGAGCGAAGTGACCAGTGGGTTCGCCATTCAGCACGTACACCTCCTGGAGGCCCAACGCTTCGAGTAAGGCTGGCACAAAGATCGCCCCACTGCTATTGATTCCATCTACCACGAGGCGCAAGCCGGTCTTTTCGAGGGCTTCTCTTTGGATCCAGGGGTGGCCTACGATGGAGTGGAGGTGGTATTCCAGTAAGTGGGGGGCTTCTTCCACTGGGGCAGGGTGGTCAGTAGCAGGAAAGTGCAGGGAGGTGCGTAGAGATTGGATTTCCGTTAGGGCGGTGGGGGGGAGAAACTCTCCTTCTGCATTCAGGAGTTTGAGGGCGTTCCAGCCGGCGGGGTTGTGCGAAGCGGTCAAGATAAGTCCGCCCTGGGCCTGGAGAAAAGGTATCCCCATAGCTAAGGTAGGGGTGGTGGTGAGGCCGGCATCCCAGACGCGGATGCCTAAGGCGCGCAGGGTCTGAATGGCTATGGGGCGTAGAAGGGTGCCGCTGGGACGGGCATCTTGGCCTACGACGACGGCGGGGCGTTCGTATTGGGTGCGCAGCCACAGCCCCCAAGCAGCTACCCACTCTACCACATCGAGCGGGGTGAGATTCTGGCCGACTGGACCCTCTACCGTGCCTCGAATGCCCGAAGCCGAAATCACCAAAGCCATGGGCCCGAAGATAGGACAGATTCTGTAGTTTTGAGGGATGCGGAGGTTGCGGCTTCTTGTGTTGGTGGGGGGGGTAGTAGCCCTGGGGCTCTACGGCCTGCTAAGGCCAGCCGTATGCGATGAGGTCCTGCAGGTACCCTCTTTGCGGTATGCCGAGGTGGGGCCGGTCTCTATGGCCCGAACGACCCTGGTGGGCTTTCAGCCCTACCTGGAGCCGGTAGACTATCGCTGTGAACGCAGCTTTGCGGCGAAGGTAGGCGCTTATCTGGACAGTGCGCGCGCTCGGGGTTACCTTCGCTCGGGGAGTGTAGCCGTTTTTCCGGAGTATATAGGTACGTGGCTGGTGCTGATGCGAGAGTCGGGTGTGGGGCTTCGGTGGGCTACTACGCTACAAGGGGCGCTGACCTGGTTTGTGCTGCGGCATCCTGGGGCTTTCTGGAAGGCCTACAAGGAAGCTCAAAAGGCTGGTTTGGCCGATCCTTCTGCCGCAGCGGTTTTCCAAGTCAAAGCCGAAGCCATAGCTCGCGCTTATCATCGTACGTTTTCAAGCCTTAGTCGTCGGTATGGAGTAACCCTTGTGGCAGGTTCGGTGGTTTTGCCTGGGGCTCGCATCCAAAACGATTCGTTGGTGGTTCAGGTGGGGGCCCCCTTGGAGAATGTATCGGTGGTGTATGGCCCCGATGGCCGGCCTTTCCCTCAGATAGTGCGCAAAGCCTTTCCCATTGCTACTGAGCTGACGTTCACTCGGCCGGGGCGGGTGGAAGAGCTGCCCGTCTTTCAGACGGCGGCGGGGCGGCTGGGGGTACTGATTTGTGCGGATAGTTGGTTTCCGCAGAGTTATCAGGCGCTGGGGCGGGTGGACCTGCTGGTGGTGCCCTCGTATCTTATGGGGGATTCGTGCTGGGGGCTGCCTTGGCGAGGATACAGCGGGTGGCCTGCACCGCCTGATGTGCGCAGCGGCGCCCTCACAGAAGGAGAAGCCTGGCTTACTTATGCCATGGGCGGGCGCCTACCTCGGTTCGATACAGCGGCCGTAGGACTCAATGTGTTTCTGCGAGGCCGCTTTTGGGAGCTTGGAGCAGACGGACGGGCCATCGTAGTCTGGCAAGGCCGCCCTTACGTGATGGATGCAGACATCGTGGCGGTGCCCTTGTCTACAACTCAATGACGGTGTTTTCTCCAAGGTTAAGGGCGCTTTCTCGTCCCACCAAAAAAGAGTCTCCTCCAATCACCGATTCCCGCAAAAGCAAGTTTCGCACTCGGCTATAGGCGCCTATGATGCTATTCTGGACGATGGCGTTTTGGATTTCGACGCCTTCGCCGAGGCTGACGTAGGGACCAATAATCGCCCGATACAGCTTGCAAGAAGATGGGATATACACCGGGGGGATGAGCACCGTGTGCGGGTAGTCGGTGGGGAGAGGAGGGGGGGTTTTGTCCAGGAGGGTACGATTGGCTTCGAGGAGGGCTTCCTTTCGCTCGCAGTCGAGCCAATAGCGTACCGGCAGCGCATAAATCGGGATGCCTTGCTGGACCATGCGATCCAGCGCATCGGTGAGCTGGTACTCTCCATGCGAGGTAAGGCGATGTTCAAGAAGGTAGGCGATAGCTTCGAAGAGGGCTGCGCTTTCCTGGATGCGGTACAGCCCTACTAAGGCTTGGTTGCTGCGAGGTATGAGAGGTTTTTCTGTGAGGCGAAGCACGCGTCCGTTTTCGCCTATTTCGGCGATGCCAAAAGCCGAAGGGTTTGAGACGGGTGCTACCCCCACCAGCGTGTGCGTAGCGGAGTGTACGCGGGTCCATTCTACTTGCAATAAGGTGTCTCCAAGTAGAATGAGGAGGGGTTCGCCTTCGGAAAAGTGGTCCTTCGTCAAGTAGATGGCGTGGGCTAGGCCTTGCCGGGGCTCTTGAAGCACAAAATGCAGGGTCACGCGCTCCTCGTAGGTGGAGAGAAGATACGAACGTACTTTGTCGCTGAGGTATCCCAGCACGAAGATGAACTCCGAAAAGCCGGCTTGGATGAGGTCATCTACGATGTGGCTAAGGAGGGGTTTGCCGGCGATGGGCAGCAGCGGCTTAGGATGGGTGTAGGTATGGGGCCGTAAGTGCATACCGGCCCCCGCCACGGGTAGTACGACCTTCATGCGAGAACAAAGATAGGAGGGTTGGTCAGAGGGCCCCTATGGCGAGGAGGCCGCCGGCCATGGCGATTTTGAGGGCTCGACTTAGGTTGGTGTAGTCGCCCCACCGCGCCCGAAGCAAGGGAAACACCACCCCCCCACTGACCAGAAGCAGGTAGCCCCAGGCCCATCTATGCCAGAGAAGGCCTTGTATGAGGAAAGGCAGCACTGGAAGGCCCAGTAAAAGACCCCATACCCCGCACAGGAGCCGATTCCAGGCTCGGGGAGAAAGCTGGGTGGGGAGGGATCGCACGCCGTACAGCCGGTCGCCTGGGAGGTCTTCGGCGTCTTTGACCAGCTCCCGAGCAAAGTTGAACACAATGGCCAGTGGGATAAGCCAGTCAGCGGCGTAGGTGGTGGTTTGCATCAGTAGCATTACTTCCCACGGGACGAGGCCGGTAAGGGCTGCGATGGCGGCATTGCCCGGCAAGCCGGTTTTCTTGCCCCAGCGGGCGTACCAGGCAAGGAGGACCATAGCCACGCCATGCAGTAGGAGGATTTTCCAAGGTAGCCGTAGCGCCAGAAGGAAGCTAGCCCCCCACACCCCTAAGGTGGCGGTGAACACGGTGCGGCTTCCACACAAGGCCACCCACCGCGCTCGGTCGGGCCGGTTAATGCGGTCTATAGCCCGATCGTACAAGGCGTTGAGCCAGTAGCCGCCAGCCGCAATCCCAAGGGTGCTGCCAAGCATGATTGCCCAAAGTTGGGCGTATTCGGTCAGCCTCGGGGCCTCACGCAACAGCAGGGCATACGTCCAAGCGCTCGTGAGCGCTATAAGGAGCAGGTTTATCGGTCGAGAGAGAAAAGTGAGCCCGTAGAGCAGGCGACGGTACTTCCTTAGGGGCGCAGGACCCGGCGACAATGCCCCTGGGGAGAACGCAGCAGCCATAACCCAGAAGGGAGTTCGTTCACCCGATCTACGGTACCGACCCGGCGACCATCCCATCCTATCACCTCAAAGGGCCCTGCAAAGGTTTCCGTCTGAAAGGCAGGGGTCAGACTCGTACTGAAACGGCTATTCCATTGGTAGAAGTGGTAGCGTAGGAAGGTCTCCACATCGCTCATATAGGGGGGGTTGAGGCTTTGCTGGCCGCCGTAGGGTACGTGTCCTGCACCTTGCCAAGTAAAAAGCGCATGGTATAGTCCTCGTTCGGCCGCCACAGAGTCTATGTTGTACCCGCCTTCTACCTCCAGCGCAATGAAGGGCAGAGTCCCCTTTTTGTAAGATACGGTATTATCGCCGGTGCCATGCATGGCTACGACGGCAGAGACTTTAGCCGAGCTGATCCAGTCGGTTTTGAGCATGCCGCCCGAAAGCGAAAAGACCGCTGCAAACTGGCTGCTGTACCCCGGATTACCCGATCGGCCTTCTATGCCCCCCTGAGAACGGACGTAAGCGGTGTCAGCCTGGGGAACCTGGGCCAGTTCCGCGGGAGAGGTTACGTACGCAGCGTGTAGCGCGGTGAAAGCGCCTGCTGAGGACCCGCCCACATAAATGCGGCTGGTATCTATGCCATAAGGGTTATTCTGTTCGGCGACCGACCGCTTGAGAAAGCGCACAAAGGCTTTCAGGTCATGTACCGCTCGAATGCCAGCATTTATCCACTCGGTGGCCGTCGGAAACGCTACGCCTATGCGGTAGTCTATCGTGGCTGTTACATAACCCCGCTTAGCAAAGTAGCGCGCCAAGTAGGTGACGTCGCTATCGTTTCGTGAGCCAGAAATGTAGCCCCCTCCGAAAAGCAGGACTATTACGGGCCGCCTGGTCTCGGGGTCGTTTTCGGGCAGGTAGAAGCTCGCCTGTAGGTCCTGGGAGGAGCCGTAAAGGTTTTGAGCCGTTCCATACTGCACGGTTTCTACCCGATACGTGAAGAGGCTATCCCAATAGCGCCCACTTTGAGCCAAGAGCCAGCCCAGCCCTAACCAGGTATATCGCACCTTCCAAAGATACGAACGATGACCTATGGGAGGAGCTGAAAGAGTTTTTCCATCATCGCATGGAGGGTGGCTGGATCGGCGCGCAGCTGTTTGGCGCGGTACAGGTAAAGCGATAGGCCAGCCTTTTTAGCTTCTATCCAATCGGGCAGGAGCGTCAGGCGCCATAAGAGTGCCTCGGTAGGGTATTTCTCTAAATGTTCATTCCAGGCCTGCGCCGAACGGTTTAGCACCTTGTTTTGGAGACGGTTTTGGTAGAGCTGCCTTATTAGTTTTCTCAGAAGGGGAGCGGAGGCGATCTTGGGCTCCAGCTGCTTTAGCCAGCGTAAAAAAGCAGGTACCAGTCTGATCAGAGGTGTCCAGCTCTGCGCTTCGGTGTAGAGTACGGTCAGGAGCAGCTGGCCCTGCAGGCGCAGGAAGGGGCTAAGTCGAGCCTGGAGGAGTTGTTGTATTTCTTCGAGGGCTTTCGGGGTTGCGCCAGATAGATAAAGGAGTTGGGCCCAGGTGAGCCCATTTTCGTATGTGTAGAGGGATTGCCGGCACAAGCGCTGTTCCAGCGCTTCCCTGTAAGCGGGAAGGAAGCTGGGTGGGGCGTACCGCAGCAAGGTTAGCAAAACTCTATTCAGCAGGACCGCTTGATGCTGGGGTGGGAGGGGAGGAGATAGCCCTGCCCATAGGGATACAAGGCTCTCTATAGGAGAGTGGGCCATCAGGTGCACCAGCCAGGCATTGAGGCGGGCAGGGATGGCCTCGGCAGGTAGGTGCTCGTACCACTGGAGCGCTTCGCCTAAGTCGGCTCGGGCGATAGCGTACAGCGCGCGAAGGTTGGCTTCTCGGGCTGCTTGGGCCGGTGGGGTGGGTAAAGGGGCCTGCCAGCGGGGATGCCGAGCCAGCCGAGCCAGGAGGCGCTGCGCCGCTCGGGTGTAGGACCCCCCATGCTCTCGCAAGAGTCGGTGAAAAAGCAGCTCGAGTCGTTGGATTTCGAGGCTTTGCTGAAGTTCTTGGAGTTCGCTTTGGAGGACTCGGAGGGTCGAGACGCTCTGGCGAAACTTGCCTTCAGCGATTTGCCACCGCAGACGCTGGAAAAGGAAGCGTAACCTATCCCACGGCTCTGGAGGCAAGCGTTCCAGCAGAGCCAGGGCCTCGTCTTCCAGGCCAGCTTGGTAGTAGAGGGTGGCGCCTGTGAGCACCCATTCGGGTCGAGCCGGGGCTCGCAAAGGATGCCGACTGTGCTCTAAAAGCCATGTGCGCCGCCATATCCATCGTTCGGCGCGCTGGGCCAGTTCTTTTTCCGAACCGGAGAGCACCTGCGGCACGCCCGTTTGGCGCAGCCGAACCAGCAGGGCTCGGGTTTTGGGACCCAGTTCTTCCTCAGCGGCCCGGCTCAGCGCTTCCCACGCTTCCGCAGGTAGTCGACGCAGGTAGTTTTGCAGCCTCCCCATAGTCCCCCAAAAATAGCTCAATGTAGGCTCCAGAAGCCCATTTTAGCTTTCTTGCCGGTCTACCAGACCCCCATTCAAGGTGCGATTTGGAAAATCGTTTTCCCAAACTTTGTGCAGGTATGAAAGCGCGTGCGATACTTACGGGGATCGGGGCGATAGCCCTGGCTTGGGCCAATGACCTGCGCATCACAAACTTCTCGGTCAATCAAGCGGCCCAGACAGTCACTTTTGACATTCAATGGAGCAACGCTTGGCGCCTCACTACTCCTCCGGGCAACTGGGATGCGGTGTGGGTGTTTGTGAAGTTTCGCCCTTGTAACGCCTATACCGACCCTTGGACGCATGGCCGGATTAGCACCACGCTCAGCGACCATACTTTTCCTGCGCAGCTCGAGCCGGTGCTTTCGGATGGCAGCGCCGTCGGCATCGATCCGGCCCCTAACAACTTGGGGGTGATGCTGAGGCCGGCTGCGCCAGGCACTTACGCTACCTTAGGGCCGGTTACCGTCACCCTCAAGGTGAGCAACCTCCCCACCACTGGCAGCTATGACTTCCGCATCTTTGGGATCGAGATGGTCTTTATCCCGCAAGGTAGCTATGTGCTGGGTACCTTGTACGGATGGTATAGCTGGGGGGACCAGGCAGCGTACGCTTTCGATCAGAATGGGAATAATGGCGATCCCCACGTTCCTTACAACATCACCTCTGAAAATGCGGTTACTCTCAAGTGGGCGGGGTCAGGGGCCACTTCGATAACCGTACCCGCCACTTTCCCCAAGGGCTACAAGCCCTTCCATATCATGAAGTACGAGATTTCAGAGGGCCAGTATGCCGCTTTTTTGAATACGCTTCCTTCTGGTGCGGCGTCGCTGCGCTATGTAGGTAACTACAACAACTATCGAAATCGACTGGCCAATAACGGTAGCTATCCTAACCAGTACTATTCGGATCGAGAAGACCGTGCCCAAAACCACCTGTGTTGGCATGATGTGGCGGCTTATTTAGATTGGGCGGCGCTCCGGCCGCTTACCGAAATGGAGTACGAGAAAGCCTGTCGGGGTCCGCTTCCGGAAGTGCGGGGCGAGTATGCGTGGGGCACGACGAATATCACTTTTGGGACGACCCTGAGCCTCACGCCAGAAAACGGGACCGAAGTTTTCAGTGCACCGGCAAATGCTAACTGCACGGGATGGATTGGAGGGAACTACACCGGCGGTGATGGAGGCCAGGGTCCGGTGCGGGTCGGGATTCACGCCAAGCCGGGCTCGCCTACCCGCGAGGCCAGTGGAGCCAGTTATTATGGGGTGCTCGACCTAAGTGGTAATGTGTGGGAAATGGTGGTGATGGTCAGCGCCCCGGATGGGACGGTGGGTGCACCTACCTACGATGGCAAGTGGGGCGATGGCGTGCTGGACTGGACTACAGGCCAAGCCAATGAAACCACTTGGCCCCTGGGAAATCCTGGCGGCTTCGGTATTCGGGGCGGCTCCTGGGGCAATAACTGGGACGCTCAGCGGGTCTCTGCGCGAGGGTGCAGTCGGCCTGATCATACCTGCTCGGGGACTCGCAATCCCGATTTCCGGCATGAGCACCACGGTGGGCGGGGGGCCCGCTAAGCGCTCGTAGACGATGTGGGGTCGTGGCATGCTGGGCTGGGCCGTAGGGAGCTCACTCCTGCTCCTGGCCCAGCCCCCCGTCAACGACAACTGCACCAACGCTCGATTCATTTCTTTCGGTTCCCCGTATGCGGTAGGGACGTTTTACAGCGATACGGTAAACATTACCGCCGCTACTTTACAAGCAGGGGAGTATATCCCTCCTGGTGTACCGAATGGCAAAACCGTATGGTACAGTTTTTACCTGCCGACCACCCGTACCGTGCGAATCATCCTACGCCAGGTAGGGACTACGATCGACCCTACGCACGCGGGATGGACGCTGTATCGCACCAGTTCCTGTTTGCCCGGCTCCACTCAGCAAGTGGACCCGCCCATCGTCATCATGGAAGGGTACACACATGCCTGCCTCAAGCGAGGCTGGTACCTTATCCAAGTTGGTGCCAACCTGGCTGCCAGTGGCCAGGTTTTCTTAGAACTCATTGTTTCAGCGCCCAGGATAGACGCCGGCGCAGAAGCCTACTACGATCACATGGCTACTGCGCAGGATTTAGGTCTTCTTTCCACCTCTTCGGCCAGTGTGCTGCTAAAAGATGTGACCTTTGACTATGCTTGTCAGTCGGTCAGTCAGGGGGAGGTGCTTTGCGATAACGACTCAAGCTGGAGCAAAAGCACGTGGCATGTCTTTCGCACCGATGGATACGTAGATTGGGTCGGCATAGAGCTGAGCGAGGACCCCTGGAATAGCAGCAATCCCACGCCCCGCGAGTGGCGCCTTTTTGTCTACCAGGGCAATGCCCTTACCGATTCGGCCAGTGGCCTTATACCTCTGGTGAGCTGTGTGCCCATGGTCCAGAGCAGCGCTGGGGTGCCCCCCCGCTATGACTTTCTCTGTCAGCTCCAACCGAATACCTACTATACGATTCGTATTCTAGGACGCACCGACTATGCCAACCGGGTCCGCCTGCGTCTCTACCAGCGAGGCAGCCAGCTGAGCCTTTCTCCTGATCCGCTTACGATTCCTTCTTCACACAACTTGGGGACGCTGGCTTTTGGACCGACTTATACGATCGCTGACTTCTGGAGCTGCGGCGCTCGCCTCGGCGCCCATACATGTGGAGGACTGGGGACGACGCTCACGCCGGACGATACGATTGGGGATTTTGACCTGGCGCTGTACTACACTTTCACGCTGAGTGGAGCCGCGCATGTGCGGCTTTGGCACACAAACCCCTGGTGGTGGTACTATTGCATGGGCACGGTTCGATTTCGAGTCTTTCAGGGGGTGCCGGCGGTAGAGGGGTGTAATCTGACTCTGCGAGCTGTAGTGGATAACGATGGGTGGATTTCCTGCTTGGAAGCGGGGACGTATACGGTGCAGGTGCTGGCTCGAATCAATCGGGTTGTCCTGTGGAGCACTTGTCAGAGCCCTTATGCGGCGCTCGGGCTTCCGGTGAACTTGCATGTGCAGTTGGGTTCGACGCCGCAGCAGCGCTTTGGGCTGCATGTGCGTCCCCAAGAAGCAGACTCCTTCAACAGTGGCAATCCCTTGGTGCCGGGGGTGACCTATTATGCAACTTGGGACACGCTGGATTGTCGGACTACGGTGCTACCTGCGGGGGATGTGTGCGGCGCAGGCAACAATCGCGCTATTTATCGGATTATCCGGGTAGACCAGCCGGGCATTCTGGAGGTAGGGGGCGGAAACTGGTGGCGATTTCGGTATCGGCTCTATCGGGGGGATGCTCGGGTAGAGCCGATCGTGGCCGGGCGCATCCAGAACCTCATAGATCAGATGGGGTGCCAGGATTTGTACTGGCCTGCGAAAGTGTGCGTAACGCCAGGCTACTATACGCTGGTGAGCTTTGGGGACGATGGGGATATAGGGGAGCGAGACCGGCCCTGGGTGCGTTTGCATGTGTTTCCTCCAGGGGAGCGGCGGTTTTATGATCCGACGGCGCCGGTATCTCTGCCTGGGGACCCCGATCCGCGCCCCCGTGTGGAGCAGGTGGGCACGCTGGGCGGTGGCACAAACTCCCTTACGGCGACTTGGACCCGTGTGACCTGTGACGATAACCCCCTCACCATCCTTGGCTATGCCCCCTGTGGCGGAGCTACCAAGCAGTTTTACTGGGAGGTGTACATAAGTGAACCCAGCTTGGTGACTTTCTCCCCGCAGTATGATTATGTCGCTTGGCCGGAGCTGGGGGTGGCCGGCTGGCGAACCTTCCGCGGGCGCATTAGTGATGGGTCGCTCACGGGCTTAGAGCGAGATTGTCATGGGGGGTTTACGGCGTGTATGGCGCCCGGGTGGTACACGTTCGTAGTGTATGCGTGGGGGGGCACCTACAGCTCTCCCAGCTACAGTAACGGACGCGGTGGCGCTATCGGGAACCGTATCTGGTTTACTATCAGTCGAGATCCCCGTTCCCAGAAGTTTGGCACTTTTGCTACCGCCGATCGCCCGGGCAACCTCGATTGGGTGCCCCACTATGTCTATGCCCCTAATCAACACCGCAGCTATACCTTGGATTGGGAGTTTTGGCCTTGCTCGAATAACCTTCCTTTTCCGACGGGAATCACGCCCTGTGGAGCGGGCCAAAATCGTGTAAGCTATCGGGTTTTTTCTGTCACGCGCCCCAGCTACCTCGTGATCTACCAGAGCGGTTGCTATGCCAGTTCACGTTTGTATCAGGGGGACATTACGGCGCTTACGCCTCCGTATACGATTGTGCATGATTGCTTCTCCGGTACAGGTCGGGTTTGCTGGGTGCCGCCAGGTACCTATACGTTGGTCACGTTTGCTTCGGATGGCTGCGTAGGCAGCACGTACACACCTACGATTTATGTGGATTCGGTGGGCTATTCGCAGCATAACTATGCGGCGCTGGCGTATGATTTTGGTACGCTGCCCGCCGATAATACCGAATATCGTACGAAGCCGGGTGACCCCTTAGGCCCCTATGGCCGACCGGGCAGTACAGATTGGATTTTCTGCACGACGGACGCTTTCGCCTCCGATCCCGTCAATAACTGTCCGGTAGGGGGGGTGAATACCGATCCCGCTTCGGATAGCCCACCGAGGGTGCTCCCTGATCGACGCCGCAACCTCTGGTACACCTTTGTAGCGGGGGGCAACGTACGGGTGCATGTGAGCGTGTATCCGCAAACGCCGGGTACAGGGGCGCAGCCCGCTTTTGCGGTGTATGAGAGCGATGACCCCCCGGGGGCTTTCCCTGGTAGTGTAGATTCCACCACAGCCAGTGGGCTTACGCTCATGGCCTCTTCACAGGGATGGTGGTGGTGCTGTGACCAGTACCAAACTATTAGCTTTCAGCGAGATGGGTGCAAACCCCCTAAACGGTATTATGTGGTGGTTTATCGAAACACTTGTGGCAAAGAACCCAATATTCAAGTGGAAGTGGGGGTCCGGTTAGAACCTCTACCAGGAGGCGGGGTAAACTATGACCATTACTCCGAAGCCAATGTGATTACCGGCAATCCTACGCTTACGTGTGATAGGCCTTATACGTGGGTGCCCTTGCAGGCTGGCACCTATACGGGCTGTCAAGGCGACCTCACCTGCGCCACGAAAGACCCTACAGACCAAAACACCTGCGGTAATCGTACCATCTGGTATGCGTTCGAGTCTGCCGTGACGGGCTACTTGTACTTGAACTACGACCGACCGGGTACGAGTTCTTACAACTATAACCCCGACGATGTGCAGCTGTACTATCAGGTGGTGCCGGGGGACTCTTCGGCTACCGGTTTGGTACGGGTGCCGCTTACTGGAGTGTGGGCTACCCATCCGGATGTAGGCTATCGGTATTGGGGGCGGGGGTGCATCCGGCCTGGCCGCTATTACCTCCTCTTTACAGGCTGTAACCACCTCGGCCTGGTGGTTCCCCGCCTCTGGTTGCAAGAACACTCCGGAGACCACTGCTACGACTCGGTCGCCATCGCCGTAAGCGCAGCGGGCGGGCCTTACTCCGCTAACCTTTTTATCGACTGCTTTACGATAGGGGAGGGGGCCGGAGAACAGGATACTATCATGGCTTGCTTCGGTACACCCGTAGGGAAAAAATCCGCCTGGGTGCTCGTAGAAAACCTCACGCCCGATACCATGGATTTTGATGTGCAAATCATTGAGAACACCACGGCATTGGGCAGTCAAGTGCTGTATCGGGTGCTCACGGGCGATTGTTCCACCATGAACCAAGAAGAGTGCGTGGCCGAAGGCACCTACGTAACGCTCCACCTTAAGTGCCGTCCTCCCTTCAAGAGTTTCTGGGTGCAGATCGTCATGCCAGAGTGGGCGACAGGGGATATTACGGTAGAGGTGACGGCTAATCCCATTACCCAAACCTGCATTCCTCCTGACCCTGAGCGTCCCCGCGCAAACTTTGACTTTGTAGGTACTTGTTTAGGCCAGGTCACGCAGTTTCTCAACTACTCCTCTGTGGGACCAGGTATGTCATACTATTGGACCTTTGGGGATGGTAATACGTCCACCCTTTTCCAGCCTCAGCATACCTACGCTGCCGCCGATACGTACTTGGTGTGCTTAGGGGTCAGCAACGGAAGCCAATCTGATACCGCTTGCCGGTGGATCATCATTTATCCTAATCCTGGGGTCAATGTGGGAATGGCCCCGCCCTCACCTGTAAACCTCGGAGTGCCGATTACTTTTTCGCCGACGTATGTAGACACGGTGGTAGGTACCGGACCTACCATATATTGGAACTTCTGTGCCGGCGGGGGAAACTGTGGGGCTTCTCAGGTAGATTATGTAGGGCCGGTACCGCCGCCAGTTTGGTACACTATACCCGGTCCTAAGCGGGTCTGCGTGACAGTCGTGAATGGAATAGGCTGTGATAGTACTTTCTGCATAGACTTTGAGGTAGTCTGGCCTCCTCGTCCTGGAGGGCCTTATGATGGGGCCACAACAGCGTATATAACCAGCACTTGCCCTTGGCCTACGTATGCGGGGGGGCCGTATGATGGGGCGGCTACGCAGGTCCTTTTAGGGGGATGTGCTCTGCCGTATGCTGGGGGTCCGTATGATGGGTCAGCGGCGGGTGTGGTGTTGGCGAGTTGTGCGGTGGCGAGCTATCCTGGCGGTCCGTATGACGGGTCTGCTACGGCGTTTGTGGGGGCCAGTTGCGTGCAGCCGTATGTGGGGGGTCCATATGATGGGTCTGCTACGGGTGTAGTGTTGGCGAGTTGTGGGGTGGCGGTGTATCCTGGGGGTCCGTATGACGGGTCTGCGACGGCGTTTGTGGGGGCCAGTTGCGTGCAGCCGTATGTGGGGGGTCCGTATGATGGGTCAGCGGCGGGTGTGGTGTTGGCGAGTTGTGCGGTGGCGAGCTATCCTGGTGGTCCGTATGATGGGTCAGCTACGGCGTTTGTGGGGGCGGTTTGCTGGCCCATTACCGAGTATACGGGGGGGCCGTATGACGGCTCGGCGGTGGCTTCTCTAATAAACTGTCCGCCTCCTATCCATCCATATGCTGGGGGTCCGTATGATGGGTCATCGGCGGGAGTGTTGTTAGCGAGTTGTGGGGTGGCGGTGTATCCTGGGGGTTCGTATGATGGGTCAGCTACGGCGTTTGTGGGGGCCAGTTGCGTGCAGCCATATGCTGGGGGTCCGTATGATGGGTCAGCGGCGGGTGTGGTGTTGGCGAGTTGTGGGGTGGCGGTGTATCCTGGGGGTTCGTATGATGGGTCTGCGACGGCGTTTGTGGGGGCCAGTTGCGTGCAGCCGTATGCTGGAGGTCCGTATGATGGGTCTGCGGGGCAGGTGGTGTTGGCGAGTTGTGCGGTGGCGAGCTATCCGGGCGGTCCGTATGACGGGTCAGCTACGGCGTTTGTGGGGGCCAGTTGCGTGCAGCCGTATGCGGGTGGCCCGTATGATGGGTCTGCGGGGCAGGTGGTGTTAGCGAGTTGTGCGGTGGCGAGTTATCCGGGCGGTCCGTATGACGGGGCTGCTACCCAAGTGCTCTTAGGAGGATGTCCGCTACCCTTGGCCGGTGGCCCCTACGATGGGTTTGCTATGGCCTACTGGAGTGCCTTTGCCGTGCGTGACACCGCGGTATGTATAGGAGAGCCAGCCCTTCTCATAGCTACGGCTCCGGCCAACTGGTATACGGTGCCTACGGGAGGTACGCCGGTGGCTTCGGGCACTTCCTCTTTACTCCTTCCGAGCCTTACCCAAACGCAGGTCTTCTATGTGGAGAATGGGTGCTTACCCCAGCGGGCAGAGGTGGTGGCCGTAGCGAAGCCGCGCCTGACAGCCCAGTTTTCTGTGACGCCCAGTCCGTACTGCCCGAGCCAGACGGTGACCTTTACTAATCAGACGCTGGTCTCGGGTCCGAGCCAACCCAGCTTCGGCGCGCTCATCACCAGCTTCGGAACACATGGGACTGTACCCCCCGTAGGACGCCTTACCTTCTCTTCGGTGCAGACCGCTAACTTCTCTTACCTGGGGGATGGAGCGCATCAACAATGGCAAGCCTGGACCGCTAATAACGGCGGCCCCAGCACAGAGTGGGCTATGTGGAACTACCCTATTCCTCGCAGCGTTAATCGAGTAGTCTTCTGGGCCTGCCAAACCTGCGCCAATGCCGCGCAGCGCCTCCCTCTTCGAGCTCGGCTCTATTACAACGATGGTTCGGGGTGGAAGCTGGCCAAAGTCTTTCGCTTCGCTCCCAATACCTATCTTTATGACAGCGGCTTCTTCACCGAGACGCAGGGGATTTTTGCGCAGTTGTGGAAGCTTGAGTTTGACGTGAACGCGCCCAACGCCCCGGCTTTAGGGGAGCTACAAGTGTATTCCAGTTCGCCGGTGATAGGCGGCTCCGTACAGTGGAGCTGTGATGGAGGAAGCACCTGGGTAGGAGGAAGTAGCACCACGTGCACTTGGCCTGCGGCAGGTACTTATACGGTACTCCAGGTAGTGAATGCGCCAGGAGCTTGTCCGGATACCGCCAGCGTAACCCTCACGGTAGACCCTTGTGGGCCCCTGCCTGTGGTGCAGAGTGTGCTGGCGGCCGAGGCCACCCCCGAAGCGTTCGTGCGCTTGCAATGGCAAGCCACCCTCCCGGCTGAGTATGCGATCTTGGAGCGGCGGGTGGATACCACCTGGGTGGCCCTCTACCGGCATGCGGTACCGGGTGCCCAGAGCTTTGTGTGGGTAGACAGCTTCCCCAGCTTCACTCAGCCCAATGTATACCGCGTAGTGAGCGATCACGGAGTGGGCCACTTGATCTACAGCAACCTGGCGGAAGTGCGCTTCACCCCAGGAACAGGAGGCTTTGTGGAGTTTGTGCGGGCCTTTCCCAATCCTGTGGCTCGCCTTCTGACCGTACAGTTTAGTCTGGCTCAGGAACGAGAAGTCGAACTGCGGGTGTATGATATGCGCGGCGCTTTGGTAGCTTACCTGACGCCGGAGCGAAAGCGGGCCGGCCTGCATGAATGGACCCTTTATACCGAGGGCTGGGCTACCGGCGTATATACGCTCGCTGTCCGACGAGATGGAGAAGAAGTGGCCCTCAAGCTGCTCAAGATGGTGCCCTAAGCTCAGCTGGGAGGGGAGCGCATAGGGCGGGCCTTTAGGCCCGCCCTTTTTGCTATTCGGTGATGCCTTGTCGCAGCGCGTTCATGTTGGGGATTAGCAGGAGCAGGTCGGCTGCATTCACGTATCCATCTGCATCTAAGTCAGCGGGGGTGAAGGCGGGGCCGGTGATACCATTGCGGAGCCGCATAAACTCATAATCAGCGGCGTTGATGCGGCTGGCGTCGGGGGGCGTTTGGCCTGGGTAGGCTGCGCTGTGGAAGCGGTCATCGCAGTTGCCGGCCCAGGCTGCGGCGCGCGAAGCCCCGGGGGAAAAGGGATCCGGTGTCAAAGTGTAGTGCTCGCCGGGGATCCCATCCAAGTAAGTGGGGTCCGTAAGGTCCAGGAAGGTAGGAGCGGCCGGATCATTGCTCAGAAGGCCGTTGCTGAGAGAAAGGGGACCGGCACTACGCAAGAGCAGGTGGTGAGGGAAGCGCACCACTACCCACTTTGCACTCGCCGTATCGCACCGGCAGAAGCTCAAGCGCCAGGGCTGATAGTGGCTCCGAAGGGGATGGGTTGGGGCATCGCTACTGTCTACCAAGGGCGGAGCAAAGGCCCACACCCACCCCGCCGTATCCACCAGCCCCCACGCCCTATCTACGGCAGGTCCGTCCGGACTTTCCCGCACCTCCACTCGGCAAGGGCTTACCCAGGTGGGGGTGCTCCACCGGGATGGGGCCGCAGAAGTATCTGCGGGGTAGGCTTGCCCGCCGATTCGATCCCACAGCGCGCCCGTTCCATCGCCCATCAGAGGCAGCAGCCATAACGTATCCCCCAAGGGGCCTGCGCCGTTCTCATAGCTCTCGAGGAGGTAGGCGCGGGTGAAAAGGGGATGGGAACCCAGCCGCTGGAGGCTCCCCCGACGGGTAGCCGGCCCCTCTAAGAGAACGCGCACCCCCAGCTGATGCCCTCGCCGAAAACTCACGTTTGCCCCCCAGCTTTCCCCCCCTAAAAACGCCCGGCTCAAGATAGAATCTTCTCGAGACCGACTGGAGATAAAGAACCGGACTTGGCAACTTTGGCAGCTATCCACCACCACGAACCGAGCAAAGGCCGGCAGTCTACCTAAAGCCTCCCCTTCCTGGACTCGGGTGTGCAGAAGCTGGGCCTTGTTGGGCGGCTCTACCGCAAAAGTAAGGCCCCTGAAAAGGCGCTGTAGGGCGCACGCTTCGGGCCGCCCGACTTGAGAGGAGGCAAAATAAAAGAACTCATTGCCTCCATAACCTACGAGGGCATGGAAGAGCTGGCCTTGGCAGACGATGGAGGGCGCTTGAATAGAAGTGCTGTAAGAGGGTAGCGTGTAGCTTGCGGCCAGAAAGCGAGCTGCGGCGGCGCTGCTGCCGCAAATCGGCGCAGTTATCCAGAGGGAATCGTATCCAAGGCGGAGGGAGTCTACAAACCAGCGCAGGCGCGTCCCACCTGATTGTAGATCGACGGCGCGGCTGCTACTAACGGAGCCTGAGAGGGCTTGAGCCAGGTCCCAGCGTGTGGTGTCGGGGAAGCCGCTCCGCTGCACGTAAAGGGGCAAAGCCGCCCGAATCTCCCCTCCTACGCTATACAGGAGAAAGCCTCCTCGAGTCTGGGCTAAGCTAACGGCTTTGGGCCAAGAAAGAAGCGCTGAGCGGCCTTGCCCATAGCCACAACCGCTGCTGCCATCGCCTGGCCCTACCAAGGTATCTCGGGGGTTAGGTCGGCCATCCAGCCAGTAGCGCAGGAGGTACCCCGCCCCCGTTGCATAGTCTGCCAGCGTGAGCAGGAGATGAGGTGTAGGGTGAGCTTGCCACTCCATCGCTATCCGCACCGAGTCTAACGCCGCAAAGAAACCCCCCGTCCAAAAAGAGTCTATGGTGACCACTTCTCCACTGGAGGTCACCTGGCGCAGGTAAAGGCGGGGAGGAGCGCTGCAGTCAGGCCGGTGGCCCCAGTCCACCACGTAGGCTTGGGCAGGGCCTCTGCTCGGCACCGCCAGCGCCCGCACCGAAGCAATACGCGCACTCCAGACATCTCCATCTACGAGGGAAGGGCAGCCTGCGCTGAGAGGTTCCCCTACCCAGTTTACAGCGATGGGTGGAAAAAGTAACAGGTTCTCCACAGCCAAAGTAGGAAGGGTATCGGTAGGAGTGGCCCTCCAAAGTCCTCCTATCCATAGCCTTCCGAGGGTGTCTGTCTGGACTTGGAGGGGATGGGCGCGATCGGCGGTGATCTCCCAGATTGAGAGGGGTACAAGGCGGGGTCGAGGGTTGGGGGGAGTCACGAGAGGAATGGCGCGTATCCGATGATACCCTTCTACCGCTAAGAGTCGGCCCCACGCCGGGTCGTAAGTAAGCTGCTCAATATGGTCGGCAATCTCACCAGGAGGGGCGCCTGAACCAGAGGAACGGCGCCAGCTTAGGTACCGCTCTACTTGCCCCGTAGCGAAGGACATGCGATAGAGGAAAACCGAATCGGAGTAGTTGACGGCGATGTAGAGGGCTTCGCTGGCGAGGCTGGGGTCGAAAGGCACATAAGCGAAGGCGTAATGGGGCGAGGGGCCGGCCTCGCCATCTATGCGGGCGGCTCGCCGAGGAAAAGGCCCCCCTTGCGAGGCTTGCCGCCAGCCCACGCTCGCCTGCGCCTCCCCTACAAAGGGCAGAACCCAGTATACTTCAGCCGTGTCCTGGCGGTGTAGATCGGTGTAGCTGCTGCCGCTGCCCTGGAAAGAAAGCGCAGGCGAAAGCGACTCACATAGGAGCGACCGAGGCCAGCCTGTCCATACCGACAGAAACTCGGGTCCGGCACTTCGTCCTGGCAGGTACAAGCTGGGTATCGCCACCTGAAGGGTATCGGCCCGATCAGCCGGCACCGAAAGATGCCCCGCGCTGCGGGCCCGATAAGAAGAATCCCTCCACTCCAAAAAGATAGACTCGCCGGCTTCCCACCGTCCATAAAGCGTGAAGGCAAAGGGGCCGCCCGCAGTATCGGGGTTGCACCGGCTCAAGGTTCCAGTAGGTCCTGCCCACCGATACCACAAAAGCCGTCCTACCCAGCCCCGCCCTGAAAGAGGTGAGGAGTAGACGGGGCTTAGCGAGATGATCGGACTTTCCATCCCACTGCCTTGTAGGGTGTGGTAGCGAAAGTTCACACCTTGGCCTGTCCCAAAGCCATACAAGTGCCCATAAGAGTCTGCCGCCAGCCCATACCACCGTGGGGCGGGATTGCCTAAAAGAACGTCCACAGGAGCATCTACAGAAAAGGTACCGCCTGCCCTCTGGAGGCGTCCTAAGGTACTTCCTCCGCTGCTCTTAACCAGCGGTAAAAACACCCTTCCTTGGTGGTAGACGAGACCAGGAGCGTAAGAGTAGGCGGAGCTTTGCCACAGTACACCGTTGCCAGCTCCATTTATGGGGGTAGGCAAGAAACTCTCCATCCCTGTCCAGGCCATGAGATACACGCGCTGGGGGCTGCCGTAAGAGTCGCCGTTTATTTCGGTCGGGCGGCTGTCGCTCCAGGTAAGCCAGAGGGTATCCCCCACCCGCACGGGGTAGAGCATAGAAGGCGAAGGGATAGTGAAGCCATCGTAAGCCCAGAGCGGCTCCACTTTTAAGTCACCGAGCAGCGGTGTAGTAATCGGCTCGAGGTTCCCTTTCTTCAGGCCCAAGAAAAGCACCCGAGCACTAAGTCCTGAGAGCCCACTAAGACTCAACGAGGCAAAGGGCAGAGCTGCCTCACTCCAGCCGGCAGCGAGGGTAGAAAAGGTGGCTACATCTCGTCGCAGACCTATAAGGAAGTAGAGGGTGTCTCCTTTGACGAGGAGCGCGCGGCCATACCCTTGCATCATCCCACCCGTGGGGTAAAAGCAAGTCACTTGGGTCAGGGAGAGGACACTCCCCGTGGAAATCCGCAGCACAAAAGGAATAGCCGGTTCTTGAGCCTGTCGTGGGGGGAAGGCATTATTCATTTTGGGCTGATTGAAGACACCCAGTGCAGACTGCCCAATATTAGGGCGGCGGACCGTGCCGCTGACATACAACACCCCTGGCTCTTGCAGTAGGCTCCACAACCCCAACGATAGACCCGGGTCCGTTTCGTTATTTTCCCAATGCAAGCAAAGGTTGGTAGCCTGGGGGGGGAAAGACTCGACTATTTGCCAGAGCTGGGCAGTAGCCACATTTGGGTTGCTTTGGTAGCTGCAGGGGGCGTCCCACGACACCGAAAAGGAGCCTGTGCCGGGACTCCAGCGGTAGAGGAAAAAGGTGTTATTGGGGTCTATATCGGGATTGCCGCTTCGGCCTCGGCAACCCCCTGTAGGGAAATCTACGGCCAGCCAGACGGTGTCCCCTCCGAGCGATACGGCAAAGTCTCGAAACTCCAGGGTGAAGTCCCAGCTTGGGTGGGCATGGGCATAGTATCCTCCCAATAGCGTCCCCGTAAGTCGGTCATACGCTACAAGGAAACCTACTCCCACAGAGCCCCCCCCAGGAGCATTGGGATTGTGAACTAAGCGCTGAGGGCCCTGGCTGGAGGGGAGGTAAAGGGTATCCCGCTCTCGTACGCAGGCATTTCCCATAACCCAGAGGGTGTCGCCCTGCACGAGAAGCCGAGCAAAGAGACGCGAGTCTATAGCTGGCCCGCCCGAGTAGGTGATTTCGCCCTTGCCTGCTGCGCGTACTTCGGCGGTCCAGTCCCAGGCGTACTGAGCCCAAAGAAGGCTTCCAAAGAAGCCTAAAAAAGTGCGCAACATAGACCCAAAGCAAAGATAAGAGAAGACCTCAAAAGAAGGAAAGAAAGTTGCGCGGGGTTGGCTTTGGGGACCTTTTGTGGGGCATTACCCCCACCTGGCTGAGGCCGGCCTTTCTACTCCAGGTGGGGGGCTCTGTTAGAGAGGCTTACTTATTGGCAAGCTTCGCAGGCTTCGTCGCCGTTTTCGGCGTTCCAGCGGCACACTGCGGCCGAGACGGAACTTTCCGCTGGCGTGAGCACTTCCTCTCGAGAAACGGTGCTCTTCTCGATGGCCGAAGCCCCTAAGGTCCGCAAGTAGTAGGTGGTCTTCAGGCCAGCGTGCCAAGCGTAGCGGTACATGTGGCTTAGTTCTTTCATGTCCGGCTGCGCTAAGTAGAGGTTCAGGGATTGGGACTGGTCTATCCATTTTTGGCGGCGGGCCGCCGCATCGATCACGCGCCTCCATGAAATCTGAAAGGCCGTTTTGTAGCGTTCTACGAGGTGCACCGGTATGCCAGGCACTTGGGAGAGGTCTCCGTCAAAATACTTGATTTGCTTGCGGATCTCCTCGGTCCATAGGTTGAGCACTTTGAGGTCTCGGACCAAATAAGGGTTCAGGACCACAAAATCCCCTGACAAGTTGCTTTTGACATACATGTTGCTGTACAGGGGTTCGATGGACGGGGAGCTGCCCATGATGTTAGCGATGGTGGCGGTGGGGGCGATAGCCAAGACGTTGGAGTTTCGCATGCCTTGGCGCTGGATTTTAGCTCGCAGGGCCTCCCAGTCTAACCGGCCGCCTCGTTTGACTTGGATGGGCTGCCCCCGCTCTTGTTCTAAGAGGTCTAAGGTGTCGGGCGGCAGAAGGCCTCGTTCCCATTTCGATCCAGGGAAAGTGGGGTAAGGGCCTCGTTCTACGGCTAAGTCGGAGGAGGCTGAATAGGCCTCATACGCGATAAACTCCATCACTTGATCGGCCAGTTCTACGGCCTCTTCGGAGTCAAAAGGGATGCCTTGGGCCATGAGGAAGTAATGCCAGCCCATCAGGCCTAAGCCGATAGGACGATGGCGCAGGTTAGACCGGCGGGCCGCTTCCACCGGATAGAAGTTGAGGTCAATCACGTTGTCTAAGGCCCGTACGGCGATGCGAATCGTTTCCCGTAAGAGGGCCCAATCGAGGGTCCCATCGGACCGGAGGTGATTCTCCAGGACGATGGAGCCCAGGTTGCACACGGCGGTTTCTTCGGAGCTGGTGGGCAAAGTAATCTCGGTGCACAGGTTGGAAGAGTGGATCACCCCGACGTGGTCTTGGGGACTGCGGATATTGCACGGGTCTTTGAAGGTCATCCAAGGGTGGCCCGTCTCATAGAGCATGCGCAGCATTTGCTTCCAAAGTTCTATGGCTTCGATGCGCTGGCTCCAGATTTGGCCTTCTTCGGCTAAGCGTTCGTAGTAGGTGTACCGCTCTTCGAAGGCCTTTCCGTAGAGTTCGTGTAGATCGGGCACTTCGTTGGAGCGGAAGAGGGTCCAGTGTTGGCGGGCTTCCATGCGCTTCATGAAGAGGTCGGGAATCCAAGTGGCGGTGTTGAGGTCATGGGTGCGGCGGCGTTCGTCGCCGGTGTTGCGGCGCAGCTCCAAAAAGTCGAAAATGTCGTTATGCCAGACTTCGAGGTAAGCGCAGCCGGAGCCGGCGCGTTTACCGCCTTGGTTCACGGCTACCAGCTGGTCATTGTGCATTTTAAGGAAAGGGATCACGCCTTGGCTTTCGCCGTTGGTGCCTTTGATGTAAGCGCCGGTGCCGCGCACGGCTGTCCAGGAACCGCCCAGCCCCCCGGCCCACTTCGAGAGAAAGGCGTTTTCGGCGATGCCGCGCAGCATGATAGACTCGATCGAATCGTCTACTTTGTAGAGGTAGCAGGAGGAGAGTTGAGGGCGAGTGGTCCCACTATTGAAGAGGGTTGGGGTCGAAGAGCAGAAGAGGCGCCGGCGGTATCGGTCGTAGAGGGCCAAGACCCGCTCTTCTCGGTCCTCTCCTTCTAAGAGGTGGAGCCCCATGGCTACTCGCATCCAGAAAAACTGAGGGGCTTCGATGCGGCGGGGTTTGGGGCCGGTCTTGTCAGTAAGCAGGTAGCGATCGTAGAGGGTTTGGATGCCCAAGTAGGTGAAGGCTTTATCGTAGGTGGAGTCCAGTTCGGCTGCGAGACGATCCAGGTCATACGTCAGGAGGCGAGGGTCTAACCGTTCGAGGGCTACTCCTCGTTCTACATAAGGCCGAAAGCCCAGCTGATGAAACTCCCGCAATCGGTCGGGACCATGCCGCAGGATGTCCCAGCCGAGGGCTTCCTCATAGAGGTAGGTGAGGAGGATCCGTCCGGCAAACTGGGCAAAGTCGGCGTCGTATTCCATGAGGGCCTTGGCATTGAGGAGGATGGTTTTTTGGAGGTTTTCGCGGGTGATGCCGGAATAGAGGCTTTTTCGGAGGGCGGTTTCGATGGCGGTGGGGGAGAGGTTGAGGTTTAGCCCTTCTAAGGCGTAGTCCAGTCGGGCGCGCAGTTCTTGGCCGTCCCAGAAGGTGACGGTGCCGTTGGGCTCGATCACTTCGAGGAGGCTAAGCTGGAGGGGGGCTTGCCGGGCGGCTTCGAGGCGTTCTTGGGCCCTTTTGGCTCGGTAAAGGGCATACGCGCGCGCCACATCCCACCGCTCCTGCTGCAGGAGCGCTTCGATAACCAGGTCTTGGATCGTTTCGAGCTCGACCACCGCCCGGCCTAAGCCCCATACTCGTTGGGTGATTTTTTCGACCAGACGGGGGATGGGGTCTGTAGAGTAGCCTGTAGCTTGGAAGGCCTTTTCCAGGGCGCGAGCGATTTTGGTTTCCATCCAGGGCACGACTTGCCCTGTGCGGCGCCGCACCAAAGGCGCTGTAGGCAAAGGTTCTTGGGCGGGATGTTGGCGCGCCCGCAAAAGCAAGAAAGCGTAGGCGACGGTATCTTGCCCTTGTTCAAAAAGAGACCGAGCGATCAGCGCTACAATGTCGGCCTCCGTAGGTTTGACGGCTGAGGGCAGCTCATCCAGCCAAGTCAGCACCGGGCGTAGCCAAGCTTCCATCAGTTCCCGCAGCTGGTCGTAGTCTACGCTTTGGCTTAGTCGGGTGCTTAGCCACGCCTGGGCTAATAGCTTCATGTAGGGGTCGGCCTCGAAGTAGTGCGGCACTTCGCCATTGGCCAGCTCGCGGGGGAAGCTCGTCAGCAGCCCCCACGCCGAAGACTTCGGAAGAACAATAATACTTTTTTGCGCTTCCTTAAGACTCTCTTCTATCTTTCTTAGAGAAAGCATAGGCTGCAAGGTTTTTAGAGTTCATCGTCGCTGGCTGGCACCAGCGCCGATGCTTTTCGGTATTCGGTTACTCGCCCTTCGAAAAAGTTCTGCTCTTTGCGGATGTCCATCAGTTCCGCCAGCCAAGGTAGGGTATTGCGTGCGCCTGGGTAGAGAGGTTCCAAGCCGACACTCTGTAGGCGCCGGTTGGCCAGGTAGTAGATGTACTCGATGAACTCCTCGGGCTTGAGGCCTACAGCGGGCATAGGCAGACAATCTCGGATGAAAGCCACTTCCAAATCGACGCCTTCCTGCATGGTTTGCCGTAGCTCCTCCTGAAAAGATGGTGTCCATATGTCAGGATTCTCACTCACCAGCTCGAGAAGGAGCCGCCGGAAAAGCTCAATATGGTTGCTTTCGTCCCGCAAAGTATACCGGAACATCTGCCCAATCCCCGGAAACTTCCCTTGGCGGTACAGGCTTAGCACCATCCCAAATAAGCCATAAAACTGAGTGCCTTCCATCACCAGCCCGAAGGTGAAGATGTTTTTGGCCAGAAGCTGTTTATTTTCGGTTTGGGTCAGGTCCAGGTCTCGGCGTAGGGCTTGCGAAATACGCGTCACGAAAGCGTTTTTGGCTCGAATGGTAGGCACATCTACGAACATCGCCTCACACTCATAGGGGTCTATTCCGAGGGAGGAGATCATATAGAGAAGGGAGTCGGCGTGGACGTTTTCTTCGTGGGCGTGGCGGCCCAGCACCAGCTTCAGTTCGCTGGCGGTGACCAGCTCTCGCACCACATGGAGGATGTTGTCGCCTACGATGCCTTCGGCGGCGGAGAAATAGCCCACCGCCATGCGGATGATCCACCGGTCCAGGTCCGAAATGTCGGCGCTCTTCCACTGGGCTGCGTCTTTGTGCATGGGGATGTCTTCGGGTTCCCAATGGTTGGCTTTCATGGTGCGGTACAGGTCATAAGCCCAGGGGTACTTGAGGGGCAGCAAGTTGAACGCCATGGTGATGCGGCCGTTGATCACCCGCTTCTCGGCAAGCGCTTGCTCCGCCTTATCGACGTCCAGGACAAACTCGCGTCCTGCAAAGGTGTACGTGCGCGTGGCCATACGGCGAAGTTAACAGAGCCGGGGCCGAACCGATCGCGACCTGGTGGTGTAGAGGGTGTGGAAAACTCGGGTGTGGATGGTGCCGCCAGAGGGGAAAGGTTTTATTTTAACAGGCAGAGGGGGAGGTCCGGAAAAGCGGCCCGCACGCGCTGGGGATCGGTATCGGTGAGGAACGTTTGGCTGGCCAAGCGGGTTAGCCGACCCACGGCCTGCAAGCGCTGGCTGTCCAGCTTTTCTCCTATGTCATCCAACAGAAGGAGGGGAGGGTGGTGTCGCTGCCCGATGTGGATGGTTTCCGCCCACTTCAGGGCAATCAAGAGCGACTTTTTCTGCCCTTCGGAGGTGTAGCCCCGGGCCGGCTTGTCGTCTAAGCTCAGCAGGAAGTCTTCGGTATGGGGGCCCAGGAGGGTGTGACCTCGGCGCCGTTCCAGCGGACGCCACTGCTCCCAGGCTTTTTGCCAGGCCTCTTCGCTGGGCTCGACGAGTAGGCGATACCTGAGGTAGGGTTTTTCGGGACCCAGTTCGCTATAAAAGGCTTGGAGGGGCGCTTCGAGAGCTTGGGCGAGCTGTAGGCGTTGCCGTTGAAGGAGCAGGCCTTCTTGCATGAGGAGCCTTTCCCAGGCGTGGAGGGAGTCGGCTGAGGGGTTTTGAGCTAAGAGGGCGTTGCGTTGGGCCAGGGCTTGCTGATAGCGGGTGAGGGCCCCCAGGTAGGCGGGGGAAAGTTGACTTAGCAGGCGGTCGGCCCACCTTCGCCGCAGGGCTGCCGGCCCTTCGATCCACTCTGTGTCCGTAGGCCGTAAAACCACCACCGGCAATCGCCCAATCCATTCGGAGAGGGGGCGTATTTCTTGGCCTTGCCATATCACGCGAGTGCCTTGGCCTTTTTCGTACTGCACCTCCACCCAACCCGAAGACAGCTGCGCCCGCAGACGATACGCGCACTGCCCCCATTGAAGCAGCTCGTTTTCCTTTCCGAAGCCCCGTAAAATCGCCACCTTGTGCAGCGCTTCGAGTAGGGTGGTTTTGCCGACGGCATTCGGCCCTACAAAAGCTTGCCCTACCTCCGGAAACGTAAAAGTTTGGTACGCATACCGCCGGAAGTGACGCACCTCCAAGGCGCGGACTCGTTCCATGCCGTATCTTTGCTTTATGGCAAAAGTACAGGCCGCCCCAGCTGGTGGAGCCGTCTATTCGCGGGAGCAGCTTTTGACGTGGTATCGGCAAATGCTGGCTGTGCGCCGCATGGAAGAAAAGGCCGCTCAGCTCTACACCCAGCAGAAAATCCGAGGATTTCTCCATCTTTACATAGGTCAAGAGGCCGTAGGGGTGGGCATCGAAGCGGCCATCCGGCCAGAGGACTACGTGATTACGGGCTACCGCGAGCATGGCAACGCCTACCTCAGAGGCATTCCTATGCGGCAGATCATAGCCGAACTGATGGGCAAACAGACCGGCTGTTCCCGAGGCAAGGGCGGCTCTATGCACATGTTCTCTAAGGAAAAGCGCTTTTTAGGGGGGCACGGCATTGTGGGCGGGCAGATTGGCCTGGGTACCGGTGTCGCCTTCGCCCTCCAATACCAGGGTCAAGACCTTATTTGTGTGACGATGTTTGGAGATGGGGCGGTTCGTCAAGGCATTTTGCATGAATGTTTCAACATGGCCATGCTTTGGAAGCTGCCGGTGGTCTACGTGTGCGAAAACAACCAATATGCGATGGGCACCTCCGTAAGCCGCAGTTCGAACGTGACGGAGCTGTATCGGCTGGCGTGCGCCTACGACATGCCCTCAGAGCGCGTGGATGGCATGGACGTCTTGGCCGTTTACGAAGCCATGCAGAAAGCCGCCCACCATGCCCGCAGTGGGAATGGCCCCTACTTCCTCGAAATGCTGACTTACCGGTATCGGGGCCATTCGATGTCGGACCCCGCTAAATACCGCACCCGAGAAGAGGTGGAAAAGTACCGCGAAAAAGACCCGATTGCCCGCTTGCAGAACTACCTCTATACGCATAACCTGGTCACCAACGAGGATCTGGACCGCATCGAAGAAGAAGTCGCGGCCGAAGTGGCCGAGGCGGTGGCTTTCGCCGAGGCCAGCCCCTATCCCCATCCCGAAGAGCTCTATCAGGACGTCTACGTCCAATCCGACTATCCATTTTTGCGGGGATGGTAGAGGTAGGGTGCGCTACCCATCCTGGTCGCATTCGGTCCCACAACGAAGATTACGCCTATCACGGGCCAACCCCGCACGGGTATGTGGGCATTGTATGCGATGGCATGGGAGGACACGAGGCCGGTGAAGTAGCGGCTCATCTGGTGGCCGAAACCCTCTACGCTTTCCTCCAGGAAGCCCCGCCCACTCAACCGGAAACTCTGCTTCGAGAGGCGCTGCTGGCCGCTAACCACCGCCTGCTTCTCTACCGCCAAGAACACCCCCAGGCCAAAAACCTCGGCTCTACCGCCGTCGTGGCCCTCCTACAAAAAAACTACGCTTTTATCGCCCACGTTGGAGATAGTCGCGCCTACTTGGCTCGAAAAAACGAGCTTACGCCGCTTACCGAGGACGACTCGCTGGTGCAGCAGATGCTCACTTCTGGGCTCATTTCTGCCGAACAGGCTCTTCGGCATCCCCAAAAAAACGTCCTCACGCAGTGCTTAGGCCAAGAGACACCCCCAAACCCCCATGTGCACCGCGTAGTTCTGCCCGCGCGAAGCCTCCTCCTCCTTTGTACAGATGGCCTCTCTAACCTCCTCTCCAAAGAAGAAATACTCACTATCTTGCAAGATAGATCCCTTTCCCTGCAACAGAAGTGTGACAAGCTTGTCGAGAAGGCCAATCAAAATGGCGGTTATGACAACATCACGGCTCTGCTGCTACAAGCGCCTGTAAAAAGCGCTACCTTTGTAGGGTCCATGCCGTTCAAGTTACCTCCACCTCGGTACCTGATAGGGGGGGCGATAACCTTAGTGGTCATAGGCCTATTGGTGTGGGCTTTTGCTGGCCGTAAGGAAACCTCCACCCCCAAAGAAGAAGGGGGTGTGATTGTACTGAGTGACGATAGCTTGGGAGTCGATACCAGCAGCGCAAGCGCTCCTTCTCCTGCGGAAGGGGTAGAGGTGCTTACTCCGCCTTCGGATTTGCCTACGCCTTTGCCCGGCTCGCCTCCCGCTGAAGCTCCCCCCTCCAAGTCAGCCCCGGTAGCCCGTACGGGCTCGGCGCCTACCAAAACCACCACTTTCGAATACACCGTACGAAAAGGCGATAACCTCACGCGCATAGCGCAGGCTTTTTCCGTCTCTCAATCGGAGCTACGTCGCCTCAACGCCCTCCGAGACAAAGACGACCTCAAAGCCGGCCAAAAACTCAAAATCCCTGTGCAGGCCGTGCATACCCACACCGTCCAAAAAGGTGAAACCCTATCCAGCTTGGCTCGCAAATACCGTACCACTACTGAAGCTATCCGCCGAGCTAACGGCATAGAAGAAGAAAAAATCCGCATTGGACAAAAGCTCCTCATACCGGTCGTCAAGCGATGAGTACCCTCTTAGGGAAAAAGCTGCTCAACTATCGGATCGAGAAGCTCTTAGGCCAAGGGGGAATGGGGGAGGTGTATTTGGGGGTGCACACCGAGATCGGCCGTAAAGTCGCCATCAAGGTGATTGCGCCGCACTTAGCGCGGGACCCCAAGATTCAGGAACGCTTCAAGCGGGAAGCGCTCATCTTGGCCCGGCTCAATCACCCCAATATTGTCCAGTTGTACGATTACTGGGCCCGTCCCGAAGAAGGGCTTTACCTGATCATGGAGTATGTAGAGGGCATTTCGCTGGACCGGTACATCCATCGGGTCCTGCGGGGGCCTATTCCGCCTCGGCAGGCCATTGAGATCTTTTTGCAGGTGCTGGACGCCTTTCAGTATGCCCACGACAATGGGGTCATTCATCGGGACATCAAGCCCAGCAACATCCTTCTGCGTAACGATAATGTCGTCAAGGTGCTGGACTTTGGGATTGCTCGGATAGTGACGCCGGATCCTACCAACGCCGAGGACCCCGCCCTCACCAAGACCGGCACGACCTTGGGCACCGTCGTGTACATGAGTCCAGAGCAACTCAAAGCCAAAAACCCCGCGGACATTGATCACCGATCCGATATTTACTCGCTGGGAGTGGTGCTTTTCGAGATGCTGACGGGTAAAGAAATGTACGATCGCAACCAACTTTCCGAGTTTGATATTCTCGTCAAGATTGCCAGTGAGCCCCCCCCTTCACTGCGAGAACTGGCTCCGGAAATCGGTCCGGATTTTGAACCGATTTTGGCTAAAGCCTTAGCTAAAAAACGCGAAGAGCGGTATAGTCGTTGTCAAGACTTTGCCAGCGATCTCCTTCAGATTCTGCCCAAATACGCCAATCAAGAGGCGGGCGCTTTACCTCGTAACCCCGCCTTGACCCAAACCCAAGTCAGTCCAGCGGAGCCTTCGTTCTTGCAGCGCACGTATGCTCGCTTGCGCGCTTCCCTCAAGGATACTCGCTCGAGTAAGCGGTGGTATCTGTATTTGTCTGGGGGCATTTTGGGCCTTACCCTCTTAGGCATGGTCGCTTTCTGGTTTATGCGCTATCAGGTGCAAAAAAGAGAAGCCATAGAACTTACAGAAAAGTTCTCTCGAGCGCTTCATGATCACGATTTGAACTCGCTGGAAGGGCTTTTGGCTGAAAGGTTGAGTCCTTTTTTTACTGATCAAGACATTGATCGGAGGCCAGCGATCGAGAAGTACTACCGCAGCTTTTGGAAAACCCTCCAGAAAGACTCCGTAGTTTGGCAAGTGCTGAGCTCTACGCGAGAAGGGGATACTTGGCAGATAGAGGGGCTGCTCTATCAGCAGTATGTTACGTCTCCGAGGACGGTGTTGGAGCCCAAAAAAATTTACAATCGCTGGTGGGGGCGCTACGATACCCGCTACGAAGCGAAAACGCTCCCTTCTACCACGGTTTGCAAGCAGAAACGCCTCGTCTTTCTCCTTCGTGAGGGCCAAATCCGAGGGATAAAGCTCCTGGACGATAAAACTTGTCCTTAGAGGATCTTGGGGGTAGGGGATTAGAGCGTATTTTTGCGGGGATGAGTCGAGTTTTCGCTTTTCTCTGTTTGGGCGTTGGCTTGTTGTTAGCTCAAGAAGAGCGGGAGATACGCCAGCCTGTGAAGCCTTCGGGAGGTCCGGCGCCGGCTCCTACGGCCTACACGCTACAAGGGGTAGTCGTGGATGCCTCTTCGGGAGAGGCGCTGCCGGGCGCTTACATCAAAGTCCAAAATACCCTGATAGGTACAGTTTCGGACGCTTCGGGGCGCTTTCGGCTTTCGGTGTTGGGCAGCCCGCCTTTTCGCTTGGAGGTATCTTATGTGGGCTATCAGACTGCCCAGGTAGAAGGCTATCCTGGCCAGGAAATCCGCATACTCCTTCAAGAAGGGGGCCTGTCTATGCAAGAGGTCGTCATCAGCACCAGCCGGGTGCCCGAGGCGATCCTCGAAGCGCCCGTGACCGTGAGCCGACTGGGCATCCGGGAGCTGCGCATGGGAGCGGCCGCAAATATTTTCCAACAGCTCAGCACCCTCAAAAATGTCGATGTAAACTACCAAAGCATTACTTTTCCCGTCATCAATACGCGAGGCTTTGGAGGGACAGGTAACCCTCGTTTTGTGCAGCGGATAGATGGGATTGAAATGCTGGCGCCTGTCTTTGGGTTTCCGGTGGGTCTTCTTTCTTCCCCTTCGGAAATCGATCTGGAGTCTGTCGAGTTGACAGCGGGCCCGGCTTCGGCTCTGTATGGGCCCAATGCTTTCAATGGGCTCTTGGATATGTACACCCGCCAACCCCGCCGTTATCCAGGTCTGGCGGCTACAATCCGTGTAGGCGTGAACCACATCGCCTCGGACACTTCTGTGCAACCGTACCTCCATATTTCAGGGCGCTATGCGCACACTTTTGGGGACCGCCTTTCGCTCAAGCTCGTCGCCGAATACCTGCGAGCCACCGATTGGATGGCCACCGACTATCGCGATGAAGGGAGCTATACTGGTGCCCAGGGTCCCTACGCCGTCCCTGGACCTCAAAATCCTGGCTATAATGGCGTCAATACCTACGGCGATGAAGTACGTATTGGACCGCTGAACCCCGCTCAGATCGGCTTGCCTTTCTCAGAAAACTTTTATCTGGCTCGTACGCCTTATCGAGATCGAGACATTATCGATCCGGCTGTATTCTTGCAGAAGTATACTGCTCAGGCTCAATACTTTCTTTCTGACAATCTTGAGCTCTCCTGGCGAAGTTTTCTGGTCAATGGTAATACTATATACCAAGCTACCAATCGAAATGCCCTTCGAGATGTGCTCTTTCACCAGCATAAGCTGGAGCTGCGGGGAAAACGATTTTTTATTCGGGCCTACGGTAGTTGGGAAAATTCTGGCAGGTCCTATGATAGTCGGTTTACGGCCATTTTTCTCAATCAGTGGGCTAAACCGAATGACGCCTGGTTTTTGGGGTATTTTGAGGGGTATGCGTTGTATGGCGATCACAGCAGGGCGCGGGTGTATGCCGATACCGCTACTCGGCTGATGACTCTACCAGGCACGTTTCGTCGGCGGCTTGAACCTTCGGATCCGGACTTCAAGAAAGTGATGGAAGAAATCAACAGCGGCTACTACCGCGTGCAAGGCCAAGCGGGCTTTTATGATCGCTCTTCCTTCTATCATGCCGAGGCGCAGTATGATCTCTCAGACCATGTGGGCCGGTGGGTAGAGCTCTTGGTGGGGGGTAACCTTCGGCTTTTCCGCGTCAACACCCGGGGTACACTTTTTGTAGACTACGAAGGGCCCTTTATCACGCATGAGTATGGAGGCTTTGTGCAGGCCAACCGATGGTTTTTTCAGCGGCGCCTTCGAATACTGGCTTCGCTGCGCTATGACAAGAATCAATACTTCACCGGCCGCTTCACTCCCAGGGCCGCACTGCTATATGCTTTTGGGAAGGATCGCCAGCATAGCCTTCGACTCTCTTATCAAACCGGCTTTCGCATTCCTACTTTGCAAGATCAGTTCATTGCGTTGGATATTGGTTTCCGGGAAATCACCTTAGGGGGTACACTGCGGTCTCGTAGCGTTTATGGGTTGGATAAGTTCATGTTTACTCCCCAATCCGTCAGTCAGTACCAGGCTGCGGCGCAAGGCGTAACCGATAGCGCTACATTAGCTTCCTTGGCGGCTCAAACGCTCGTTTCGGTGTCGGTAGCCCCCCTCAAACCGGAGTTCGTGCAGTATTACGAAGCTGGGGGGCGTTTCCAGCTCCTCAAAGGCGTCTACGTGGACCTGGAATACGCGCGCGCCTATTACCAGGACTTCGTGCTCTACAGGAGGGTGATTTCCTCTGAGCCCCAGTATGAGTCGGGTACCACTCGGCCCGTCTCCCTCAGTAACATAGATCCAGCGACCTACGCCGGGCTACAAAACTTGCGTGACGGTAGGTACTACGCTTACAATACAGCCACGAACTTAGCTGATCAGGTGTATGCCGACTTTGCGTCGGTGGGGGTGGAGTATGCGATTACGCCGAAAATCTTGTGGACTGCGTCTTACTCGTATGCGACGCTGGTCCTTTCGGTCGCAAAAAGCCCTGACCTGCTGCCCAACTTCAATACCCCTACCCATAAAGTGGGGAGTTCAGTTTTTGTTTCGGGTTTCGGGCGGTGGGGGGGTAGCCTCAACTATCGGTGGATAGATGCTTTTCAGATGGATGGGCTGATTCTGGGGCCGGTGCCGGCTGCGCAGTGGGTGGATGCCCAAATCTCGTACAACCTGCCCCGGTGGAAGGCGCAGCTGCGCATAGGGGCGCAAAACCTCTTGAATGTGAAGTACCGTCAGATTCCTGGGGGGCCTCGCGTAGGCGGGCTGTATTACTTCCAGGCGGTGTACGACCCGTTTTTGCGGTAGCGAAGGGGGGAGGTATATTTGCCTTGCCCATGAAGTCGTACGAAATGATCGTGGGGCTGGAGGTGCATGCCCAGCTGCAGACGCGGGCTAAGGTTTTCGCGCCTGAAGCCGTGACCTTTGGGGAGCAACCTAACCGGTATGTGTCGGTTGTATCGCTGGGGTACCCGGGTTCTTTACCGGTTTTGAACCGGGCTTGCATAGAAGCGGTGGTGCGATTGGGTTTGGCTTTGCGGTGTGAGATCGCACGGGAGTTTTACTTCTCTCGGAAAAACTACTTTTACCCTGACTTGCCGAAAGGCTACCAAATCACGCAGGAAGCCGCGCCTATTGCCCGCAAGGGGGAAGTGTGGATTCGCTTGCCGGATGGGGCTCGGCATCGGGTGGGCATTACCCGCCTTCAGCTTGAAGAAGACACCGGCAAGAGCCTACATGACCAAGACCCTTTTGACACGCTTTTGGACTTCAACCGAGCGGGGATTGGGTTAGTGGAGATTGTGAGCGAGCCAGATTTGCGCACGCCCCAGCAAGCGATGGCTTACTTGGCCCATATTCGGCGGCTGGTGCGTTTTTTGGGCATCTGCGATGGCAACATGGAGGAGGGGAGCTTACGGTGTGATGCCAATATTTCTGTGCGGCGGGTAGGCCAAAAGGGGTACGGCACGCGCGTGGAAATCAAGAATCTCAACTCCATCAGTGCGTTAGGCAAGGCGCTGGAGTACGAGTTTGCTCGACAGGTTCGGCTGCTGGAGGAAGGGCACTCGGTAGGGCGGGAAACCCGCACTTGGGATGGTACCCAGACGGTGCCCCTGCGGGAAAAGGAATCCGCCGATGATTACCGCTACTTTCCGGAGCCGGATTTGCCGCCCGTGCGTCTTACCGAAGAGGAGATTTTGCGTTTGGCGGAGAGCTTGCCTCCGCTGCCCGAGGAGCTTTTTGACCAGCTGTGTGGCTCCTATGGCCTCTCTGCTGAGGAAGCTACGCTTCTCATTGAGGACCGGCCCTATGCAGAGTACTTCTTAGCGCTCTTAGGTGAGGGGGTGCCTCCCAAGACGGCCTCAAGCTGGATCAATGGGCCTATCCGCGCCTACCTCAACGAAGCGGCTGTAGAAATGGAAGCTTTTCCGGTGCCCGCCAGTCGCCTGGCTGAGCTAATCCGCTTGGTGGAGGATCGCCAAATCAGCCTTACCGCCGCTCGGGAGCAGGTGTTTCCTGCCCTGGTGCAAGCACCCCAGCGCAGCCCTCGGGAACTGGCCGAGGAAAAAGACCTTCTCCTTCTGCAGGATCAGGCCCAGGTAGAAGCCTGGATCGACGAAGTGCTGGCTCAGCACCCCGACAAAGTGGAGACCTATCGCAAGGGGAAAGCCGGGCTTTTAGGCTTTTTTGTAGGGCAAGTAGTGCGGCGATCCGGTGGCAAAGCCGACCCTAAGTGGGTGCAGCAGCGCCTCCTGGAAAAGCTTCACTGACCACATGCAGCTCTATCTCAAGCTCCTGGCCGACTTCTACGACCAGAAGGGCGAGGAGATCCGGCTATTAGGGTGGCCTTCTTCCTTCGATGTCCTACAAGAGGAACTGGGCCAGATAGGCTTGGTAGCAGCTTCTCAGTTTTTTTCTCGTCAGGACCTGCAAGCCCATTTTATGCGGCGGCAGTTACCCCTCTTGGCCGTATCACCCGACTGGCGGCGATTCTTCCTGGCCATCCCCGCTAAGGAAGAAGAAGGCTGGCAGGTATGGGAAGGTGATCGGTATAAAGGCTGCTTTTCCCCCGCGGAGCTTCCCCAACAAGGCTTCGATATAGGGCAACTATTGTACCTCATTATCCCTCGCGGGTGGTCTCCTTCGCCTTTCTCTTCCGAATCCATTAGCCCCATAAAACGGCTTTTTCGGCTCTTTTCTGCCGAAGGGCGTCTTGTAGGCTACATTTATTTGTATGCCCTTACAGCCGGCGGGGCCAATCTCCTCGTGCCTGTCATTATCCAGGCTATTTACACCTACATCCAGACCTTACAATGGGTGACGGGGCTTTCCACGCTTCTGCTTTTGGCCGCGGTGATTTTGATCGTTTGGGTGGTGGTGCGCATTGCGCAGTATATTCTCTTGGAACACCTGCAGCGCCGGATCTTCCTTCATTCTACCCTGGAGATTGTGTATCGGGTGCCGCGATGGCTGGTCTCAGCGGTGATTCGGGAAAACTTGCCTGGGCTTATCAACCGCTACTTCGAGATTTTTACGCTGGAAAAAGATATCTCCAAACTTCTCCTCAATCTACCCGCCGATCTACTGACGGTACTTTTGGGTATTGTCCTCCTCTCTTTTTATGCGCCTTTCTTTGCCTTTACGGTGCTCTTAGTTACGGCGTTTGTGGTGTTTTTGCTTTACCTGTCTTTTGAAGAGGCTTACAAAAACAAAAAAGAAGTCTCTAACCGCAAGTATGAAATGGCCAGTTGGCTCGAAGAAGTGGCCCGAGCTTTTCTTGCCTTCAAAGTAACGGGATTTCCTGCCCTTTTGTATTCCCGCACCCAAGAGATCGAAGAAAAGTACCTGACCAGCCGAGAGAAGTACTTTCGCTTGTTATTGCGCCAAAAAACCATCCTCTTCAGCTATCAAGTGGTGATTGCGCTGCTGATGCTGGGGGTGGGGGCTGCTCTCGTCATTGGCCGCCAGCTTAGCTTGGGGCAGTTCGTCGCCTCAGAGCTGGTCCTTTTCCTACTCATCAACGCTATCCAAGACATCATTTATAACCTTGATGCTCTCTACGGAAGTATTGTTAGCATAGAAAAGATGAATCAGATATTTGAGCCAAAAATTGAAAGTATAGTTGGTATACCTTTGCCCTCTTCCTCGCAAGGGTATAGCGTCTCTTTTCGGGAAGTGTCTTTGTATCGCCGGCAGGGTGAAAGGACCTTCCAGGTACTAAAGGGGATCACTTTCGATCTCCAGCCCGGCGAAAAGTTAGGCCTGACGGGGCCCATGGGCAGTGGTAAAACTACCCTTTTGTACACCTTGTATGGCCTTCATGAGGACTTCGAGGGGGATATTTACATCGAAGGCATTAACCTTCGGCAAGTGGACCGCCTTTCTCTGCGAAGGCGCACAGGCGATGCCTTGGAAGTGGGCGAAATCATCGAAGCCAGCGTATGGGATAACCTGACCTTGGGGCTTCCTCACCTCTCCTGGGAGAAGGTGATGGAAGTGTGTGATCAGCTGGGCATTAAAGAAGAGCTGGATCATCTACCGGAGGGGTTTTTTACTCGCCTTCCTCCTCAAGGACGGGGAGTCTTGAGCGGCCTCACTAAACGCAAGCTTATTCTGGCACGGGCCCTCCTCATGCGTCCCAACCTGCTCATTGTAGAAGATCTTTTTGTGGGGGTGGATTGGGAACAAAAAGGTCCCATTTATGACTTGGTTTTGGACTCTGGAGCTTCCTACACGGCTATTGTTGTTTCTCAAGACCCTCGCGTACTCCAAAAGTGCGATAAAATAGCCCTTCTGTGGAAGGGTGAATTGACATTTTACGGTACGTACGAGGACTTTATGAAAACAGAAAAGCTTTTTCTGTTATGAGGGCTTTGTTTCGGTGGCGCAAGGATCGGTTTGTGACCGTGCGGGCGCCTGAAGTGGGGTATGCTTTAGCGCATACGGTGGAAGTGCCCTTTTGGGTGCGGCGTGGGCTGCAGGTGCTGGGGATATTGGCGCTGATAGTGGGGGTGTTTCTGTTTTTGCCCTGGACTCAAAATATCGCTGCGACGGGCCGAGTGACGGCGCTTTCCCCGGCGGTGCGCCCTCAGACGCTGCATGCCTTCATCCCAGGCCGCATTCAGCGCTGGCTCGTCCAGGAAGGGCAGGCCGTTCGTCAGGGAGATACGCTGCTCTTATTGGGGGAAATCAAAGATTACTACCTGGACCCTCAGATCCTCCAGCGCATGCGCCAGCAGCTTGCAGCTAAGGAAGAAGCGGCGCAGGCCCAGCGTAGGAAAATCCAGGCGCTTATCCTGCAGCTGCAAGCGCTTCGAACGGCGCGCGAAGCGGCCTTGGCCCGGGCTCAGAATGCGCTCCTCCAAGCTCAGCTCCGCTTTGAGGCGGATAGCGCCGCTTGGCTGGCCGCGGAGGTGGAATACCAGCTTGCCCAGAACCAGTATGTGCGCCAAGAGTCGCTTTTCGTCCAAGGCTTGCGTTCGCTGACGGAGCTCCAAAACCGCCAAATGAAGCTCCAAGAGGCGCAGGCTAAGCTTGTGGCGCAGCGAAACCGTTATGAAGCCGCCCGCGCCGAGGTAGCCAATGCCCGCTTACAGCTTACCGCCTTGGAGGCAGACTACGCCGAAAAGATCGCCAAGGCGGAGTCTGATCTGCGCAGCACTGAAGCTTACCTCTACGACCTCGAGGCGGCGATCGCTAAGCTGCGCAATGAACTGGCCAACGTGCAGGTGCGCCAGAGCTTTTATGCGGTCGTGGCACCCCAAGACGGCTATTTGGTGCGTGCCCTCAAAACCGGCATCGGCGAGGTCATCAAAGAAGGCGAGCCCCTTGCGGTCTTCATGCCTAAGAACTACCGCTTAGCGGCGGAAGTGTATGTACGGCCCTTGGATGTAGCGCTTTTGCGACCTGGGGCGCCTGTACGTCTCCAGTTCGATGGGTGGCCGGCTTTTATTTTTTCGGGCTGGCCTCGGGTGAGTTTCGGGACCTTTGGGGGACGTGTGTACGCGATTGACTATGTGGAGGCGGGCACGGGCTATTTTCGCGTGCTGATAGAGCCTGACCCTGCGGCCGAACCCTGGCCTGCCCTCTTGCGATTAGGGGGCGGTGTGCGAGCTTGGTTCTTGCTAAACGACGTGCCCGTGTGGTACGAAATCTGGCGCCAGCTCAACGGTTTCCCTCCTGACCTGATCCCGCAGTTCTACCAAAGTGATCCAGGCAAGCCAAAGGGCGTATGACCGGCGTCGTGGCGGTTTTTCTTTGGGGGCAAGTTGTCTTACCGTTGTCTGCCTTGTATGAGCGCGTGCTGGAGGCTCATCCTCTGGCCCAAGCCCTAAGCTTGGGTCCTCGCCTTGCCCGCTCTGAGGCCCAAGCCGTAGCCGGCGTATGGGACCCTACCCTCTCAGGCAGCCTCACAGAAAAAGACTTCAAAACGCAGCTCTACTATACCCTCTTTTCGTCCGAACTCAAAGTACCGGTGTGGAATGGCTTAGACTTCAAGGCTTTTTATGAGAATACAGTCGGCTTTTCGCTGAACCCTGAAGATGTAACGCCTACGAAAGGGTTGATGGGGGTAGGGTTTAGTGTGCCGGTCGGGCAGGGGCTTTTTATAGACTATCGGCGGGCCGCTATTCAAAAGGCTCGGCTTTATGCGCAGATGGCCCCGTATGAGCGGCAGTTGGCCTTGGCTGAGCTACTGCTCGAAGTAGCGGAGGACTATTGGGGATGGTTTGCCGCGCACTATAAGGTGCAGGTGTACGCTCAGCAACTTGCGGTAGCGGAGGCGCGTCTACGCTTTTTGCGGCAGGCTATCCTCCAGGGCGAAGCCACCCGAGCCGATACCTTGGAAGCGTCTGTAGAAGTGCAGCTTCGTCGGCAAGCCCTCCTCAGTGCACAAGCCGACCTGGTCAAGAAGGGCCTTTTGGTGGCCAGGCACTTATGGCGCGAGCCCTTCGAGGCCGATCCCTTAGCGTTTTTCCGGGCCTATCGTCCAGATAGTAGCGTGCCCTACGTGCCTCGTGCGGCGTGGGACAGTTTGATTGCTCATCATCCCAAGTTGCGCCTCTACGACTACAAGCGGCGAATATGGCAGGTGGAGCGCCGTTGGGCTGCCGAGCAGCTTCGCCCTCGTCTCCAGGCTGAGTATTACTTCTTGAGTGAGGCTTCTTCCATAGGGCGGGGGTGGAGTCGTCTCTTTCAGAGTAACTACAAGTTGGGGTTGACTTTTGCCATGCCGCTTTATCTGCGCCAAGCGCGAGGGAGCTTAGAGGTGGCACGGCTGGAGCTTCAGCGTCTGGAGTGGGAGCAGGCCTACGAAGCCCGTTCTCTGTACAATAAGGCCTTGGGACAACTGGGGGTGGTGGATTCTTTAGCGCGTCAGCTGGAGCTTCAGGCCTCGCTAATCCAGGGCCTTTTCGAGCTGGTGCGGTTAGAGCAGGTTCGATTTGAGGCCGGTGAGAGCGACCTTTTTGTGGTAAATCGGCGCGAGCGAGAAGTATACGCTGCCCTTCTGCAGCTGTACGACTTGTATGCTCGGTGGGGGGTAGAGGTGGCGCGGCTGCGGGCTATCTTAGCTTGGTTGAGTTAGAAGGGGGGCAGGTCGTCTTCTTCGGGGAGGTCGTTGGCGCGCGAGGGCAAAGTGTAGCTACTTGGGCCGGCCGAAAGCAAAGAGGGTTCTAACGACAGGAAGCGCATGTATTCGTTTATAAAGCGGAGGCGGACTTTGCCGATGGGGCCGTTGCGTTGTTTACTGAGGAGGACTTCGGTGATGCCTTGGGTAGGGTGGCCTTCTTCGTCTTGCAAGATGCCGTAATACTCGGGCCGGTAAAGGAAAAGTACGACGTCGGCGTCTTGTTCGAGGCTACCGCTTTCGCGCAGGTCCGACAGTTGGGGGCGTCGGTCTCCTCCACGGGTTTCGACGGCGCGGCTCAGCTGCGATAAGGCGATGATAGGGACTTCCAGCTCGCGGGCCAGCGCTTTGAGGGATCGGGAGATCGAGGCGATTTCTTGTTCTCGGTTGGCTGCGCGCTGGGTAGTGCCCATCAGTTGGAGGTAGTCAATCATGACCAGTTGGATGTCTTTTTCTGCTTTGAGGCGGCGGCACTTGGCGCGCAAGTCGTAGATGGTGATAGAAGGGGTATCGTCAATGAAGAGAGGGGCTTGGGCCAAGCGTTCGAGTTTCTGGGGCAAGGCCAGCCACAGGTCAGGAGGGATTTGGCCGGTGCGTAACCGTTCAGAGCTGATCTCGACCTCCAAGCTGATCAGGCGGTACATCAGCTGCAGCGCCGACATTTCGAGGGAGAAGAGGGCTACGGGATAGCCATTTAAGGCGGCGTGATGAGCTAGGTTCAGGGCGAAGGCGGTCTTGCCCATGCTGGGTCGGGCCGCTAAAATGATGAGGTCGGACTTTTGCCAGCCGGCGGTCATGCGGTCCAGTTCCGGGAAGCCCGACGGTACACCGGTGAGAGGTTGGTTTTTCTGTCGGAGCTTTTCCAGCACGGCCAAAGTTTCTTGCAGCACCCGTTGAGCAGGCTGGACGGTGCGGCGTAGGTGGTGCTGAGAAAGCTCATAAAGGCGATTTTCGGCCAGGTCCAGCAGGTCAAACGCGTCGGTTTCTTCCTGAAAAGCTTTTTCGGTGAGTTCGCCGGCCAGGGCAATCACTTGCCGCAGGAGGTATTTTTCTACCAGCAGACGGGCATAGGTTTCGGCGTTCGCGCTGGAAGCCACCCCTAAGGTTAGCTCAGCCAAATAGTAAGGGCCAATCTCATTCAGCTCCCCGTTACGGCGCAAGACTTCTGTCGTGCTGAGCAGGTCTACGGGAAAGCCCTGCTCAAAAAGCGATCGGATAGCGCGGTAGATTTTTTGGTGGCGAGGGTCGTAAAATGTCTCTGGATGCAGAAGGTCTACCACTTTAGCGATAGCGTCCTTTTCGATTAGGAGCGCTCCTAAGAGGGCTTTTTCGATTTCTATCGCTTGGGGAACGATCCTACCGGTGAGGTCTGCGGGGGCTGTAACAGCGGTTTTGGCTTTGCGGCTCGCCACTCGTCAAAGGTACCAAAAAACAAGAAGGCCTTCCCCTTTCGGAGAAGGCCCCAAGAAACAGGTTTGCGGTCGGCTTACTTTTTCTCTCCGCCTTGGGCCGGCGCCGCTTGTTGAGGCTGCTGTTCCGGCTGAGCCGGTTGGCCAGCGCTTTGGTCAGCGGGTTGGGCGGGCTCGGCGGGTGGTTGTTCAGCCGGTTGCACCTGTTCTTGCTTTTGCTCTTCGGCTTTTTGCTCTTGCTGCTGCCCACTGCAGCCGACCAGCAGGTACATGCCTGTGGTCAAAAGGGCTACGACGAACGCTCGCATAGGCGTGTGTGTTTGCCCGCAAAGGTACGCATTTTCTCACATCTCCAAATCAGCCCCTTACCTTCGTAGGGTGTCCCAAGTCCACTGGCTGCTCCATATGGGTCCCCAGCATCCTTCTACGCATGGGGTGTTGCACCTGCTGCTTCAGGTGGAGGGGGAATGGGTCACCCACGTCGAGGTCGAAATCGGCTACATGCACCGCTGCTTTGAGAAGCATGCGCAGGAGTTGAGTTTTCCCCAGATTATCCCCTATGTAGACCGACTGGATTATGTAGCGCCGCTGGCCGGTGAACACGCCTTTGTGCTGGCTGTCGAAAGAGCCTTAGGGCTTACGATCCCCCCCCGTATCGAATACTTGCGTGTCTTAGCTGTGGAGCTGAACCGGATTGCTTCCCATCTGCTGGCGCTGGGTACGTACGCTATCGACCTGGGAGCGACCACGGGCTTTTTGTGGGCCTTCCGAGACCGAGAGTTTATTCTGGAGTTTTTGGAGGGCTGGAGCGGGGCTCGCTTGCTGTATAACCTCTTTTGGGTGGGGGGCCTTGCCTTTGATCTCCCGTTGCATTTTACTGAGAGGCTGAGAGCGTTCCTTCCATATCTGCGTAAAAACCTCGATGAGCTAAAGCGGCTTCTTTTCGATAATCGTATCTTTCGCGATCGTACGGCGGGGGTAGGGGTGATTCCTTTGGAGGTGGCGTTGGAGTATGGGGCCTCAGGACCAGTGCTGCGGGGCAGTGGACTGGCTTGGGACCTGCGGCGAACCCACCCTTACAGCGTATACCCCGAATTGGAGTTTGAGGTGCCGGTAGGTACGGGCGCCATGGGCAGCTTAGGGGACTGTTGGGATCGGTCTTGGGTGCGCTATCGGGAGATTGAAGAAAGCCTGCGTATCGTAGAGGCTTGTCTGGAGCGGCTTGAGAAGCGCTATCCGGGAGGGGTTGACTTCGACCCGCGGCAAGGAGAAGTGGGTCGAAAAGCCCGGCCTCGTCAAGAAGCCGCCCTCTACGCCGCTGTAGAAGGCCCCCGAGGAGAACTGGGCTTTTTCCTGGAGGTAGAGAAAAACAAGGACAAGCCACGCCGGCTCAAAGCCCGTTCGCCTTCTTTTGCACACCTCTCCATGCTGCCTGCCCTCGTCCAGGAAGGCCTATGGTTAGCTGACTTGGTGGCTTTACTGGGTTCGCTCGATGTGGTGATGTGCGAAGTGGATCGCTGATTCTGGGCGAAATCCCTATATTTGGCGCCGAAATGCGTCCCTATCCCCTTTTGCTTGTGCTGGTAGTCGGGCTTAGCTGCTCGGGTGGTCGAGAAAAAGAAGCCAGCCCTTATGTCTCGGACCAAACCCAACCCACCCGGGGAGATTGGGTTATTCTGCACACCCTTAGCGATCCTGAAAACCTCAACCCTACCAATGCTACCAGTGCTGACGCGCAGTATATCCAAAGCAACATCTTCTTTACCCTGCTGACCGTGGACCCACGGGATAGTACCTACCCTTATGTACCTGCTTTGGCAGCCTCCTTGCCTGAAATCTCTCCCGACGGCATGCGCTATACTTTCGAGATTCATCCCGCCGCGAAATGGGACAATGGAGATCCCGTAACCGGCTACGATGTGGAGTTTTCTTTCAAAGTCATCAAGAATCCGCTCGTAGATTGCGCTCCCCTCCGGCCTTACTATGAGTTTGTAGAAGATGTCTCCGTAGACCCCAAAAATCCTCGGCGCTTTACGGTGATCACCAATCAGAAGTACATGTTGGCTTTGTCTTCTATTGGAACGGCTTTTATTTTGCCAAGGTATGTGTACGATCCTGAAAACCTTCTGGCCAAGTATTCCCTTCGGCAATTCAACCGGGAAGTGGAAAAACTGCGCAGCGACCCCAATGTGCGACGGTTTGCTGAGCGGTACAACGCCATGCAGCGAGAGCCCCAGCATATTGTGGGGTGTGGGCCTTACCAGCTGGAGGAATGGGTGACAGGTCAGCAGATCGTGCTGCGACGCAAACTAACTTGGTGGGGAGATACCCTCTCCGGTGTAGCTTACGAAGCTTATCCCGAAAAGCTTGTCTACCGCGTAATCAACGACCCCAACACCGCTATCACCAACCTCAAAGCGCAGAAGCTCGATGTGATGAATGGCATTCCTGCCAAAGACTTTGTAGAGCTGCGTAAGAATAGCGGTTTTCAGGTGCATTATCGCTTAGAGACGCCGCCTATGTTTGCCTATACGTACATAGGCCTCAACATGCGTCCGCAGGGACGTCCTCCCATTTTTACGGATAGGCGGGTCAGGCGGGCCTTAGCGCATCTCTTGGACGTGGATATGCTGATTCGCAAGCTGTCGTATGGATTAGCGCAACGAATCACCGGTCCGCTGTACCCCATGCATCGAGGCGCGTATAACGATACGTTGCCTCCTATCCCGTACGAGCCCCAAAAGGCGGCCCAGCTCTTAGACGAGGCCGGTTGGAAAGACACCGACGGCGATGGCGTGCGGGACAAAGTCATCGAAGGAAAAAAAGTACCCTTGGAGTTTGAGATTCTCACGAATGCGGGGAACGAAGTGCGTCTGCAGGTGGCGCAGATCCTCAAGCAGGAAGCGGAAAAAGTGGGTTTTCGCGTGCGGATTAGCACCTTAGAGTGGGCGGTTTTTCTGGAGCGCACTAAGAAGCACGACTTCGACGCCTACATTGGGGGGTGGGTAGGCAGCCACAATCCGCAAGACCTCAAGCAAATCTGGCATACGCGCAGTTGGGCCGAGAGCGGCTCCAACTACGTGGGCTTTGGGAATGAAGAAACCGATCGGTTTATTGAGACGATTCGGCAGGAGCTGGATAGCCAGAAGCGAGATTCGCTGTATCGGATCTTTCACCGCATCGTGTATGAGGAGCAGCCCTATATTTTTCTCACTGCGCCGCTGGAGCGGATAGCGATTCATCGGCGTTTTCGCAATGCATACGTAAGCGCGATCCGGCCCGGCTTTTTCCCAGCGGGCTTCTGGACTCCGAAAAACCTGATTCGATACGGCAAAACCTCGGCTGCGCCTACCCCATAGCGTATGGGTGCTTACCTTTTGCGTCGGGTGCTATTTTTCTTGCCTACGCTGCTGCTGATTACTCTCTTATCTTTCTTCATTAGCCAGTCGGCGCCGGGTGACCCCGTCGAGCAGATGTTAGCGGGGCGGGCCGGTGGGGGGGGCGACCAGCTGGCTGAACGTCAGGTCACCCGACAAGCTTACTTGGACAAGCGCCGAGAACTCGGCCTGGACTTACCTATATTCTACTTTTCGGTGGCGCCGCTGGCCGAACCGGAGACCTTGCACCGTATACCCGAGGTGCCCGTCCAGGATGCACTCCGGCGGCTGCTATACCGATTTGGCAACTGGCAGGCGATACAGGCCTATTACCACGCGCTCTTGCGCTTAGACTCGGCTTTTTATGCGGTGCCGTCTGACTCCTCTTGGAGAGACCGCACCGAGGCTCGCGCCCTCTTGACCCTCCTGCCGCAGGAAAAGGATTATCAGGAAATCCTGTATAAACTGCATCAGCTAAAGAGCCGATTGCCAGCCTCGCTAAAGCCTTACTTAGCCGCAGTCCAAGAAGCCGCCGAAGCCCTCCCTCGCACCGCCCAGCGCTGGAAGGTGTATGTGCCTACCCTTCACTGGTACGGCACCCAAAACCAGTATCACCGATGGCTTGTCGGCCTTTTGCAAGGCGATTTTGGCTTCTCGTACCAGGATAAGCGCCCTATCAGCAGTAAGCTGGGGGATGCCGTGCGCTGGTCTCTCGTGATCAACTTTATTTCGATTCTGCTGGCTTATGTTATCGCTATTCCGTTGGGAGTGGTGTCGGCGGTGCGTCGAGATACGTGGCAAGACCGCACCGTTAGCCTCGTGCTTTTCATGCTGTATTCGTTGCCCAGTTTTTGGGTGGGTACCATGGCCATAGTTTTTTTGTGTGGGGGCGACTATCTGGCGATTTTCCCGCCTGGTGGCGTGCAAAGTCCGGAGCACTCGGCCGACTGGCCTCTTTGGGACCGGCTCCTGGACTGGGCGTATCATCTGGTGCTGCCTGTACTGGTCTATACCTACGGTTCCTTAGCCTTCCTGAGCCGTCAGATGCGGGTAGCGCTTCTCGAGGCGTTGCAGCAAGATTACGTACGCACAGCCCGGGCTAAAGGCCTCCCCGAAAAGCTTGTCATTTGGAAGCACGCTTTCCGCAACTCCCTCATCCCCATCATCACCCTCTTGGCGTCGGTGTTTCCCGCTATGATTAGCGGTTCGGTTATTCTGGAGACGATTTTTTCCATTCCGGGGATGGGCTTTTTGAGTTATGGGGCGATGGTGGCCCGCGACTATCCGGTGATCATTGCGGTTTTCACCATAGGGGCGGTACTTACGCTGGTGGGGATTCTGGTGGCGGACGTGTTGTATGCCGTGGTGGACCCGCGCATCAGTTATACCCGACGATAAGATGGAGCGGACTGTTTCCTATATACCCGACGATAAGATGGAGCGGACTGTTTCCTATTCTCCGCGAGCCCGCATTTGGGAGGCCTTCAAGAAGAACCGGCTGGCCTACTTTTCGTTGTGGTTTGTGGGCTTTCTGGCGACGGTAGCGCTATTGGCTGATTTTCTGGCTTATAACAAGCCCATCGTAGCCTCGTATCGTGGGCAGGTAATCTGGCCGATTTTTCGGGATTATTGGGAGGCTTGGTCGGGGCGGTCGGTGTGGCAGCCGGAGCTTCGGAAAGCCGATTGGCGGGCGCTTTCGTTGGATTGGGCGCTCTGGCCGCTGGTGCGCTACAGCCCCGAAGAACTGGACCTGCGCAATGCCCCAGCCGTGGGGCCCTTCGATGAGCAAGTGATCCGCACCCCCGCAGAGCGCCACTACCTCGGCACCGATAACCTGGGCCGCGATGTGCTGGCCGGCCTCATCCATGGAAGTCGCGTCTCGCTCACGGTGGGGTTAGTCTCTGTGGGCATCTCAGCCCTCATCGGCATCTTATTGGGGGCCTTCGCAGGCTACTTTGGAGACCATTCGCTTCAGGTAAGTCGAGCTACTTTGTGGTTTGGCCTGCCGGGTAGCCTTTTAGGCCTGTATTATGGCTTCTACTTGCGGCGCTATGCCTTAGGTGAAGCCCTTAGTGAAGGTTTTTTTAGCTTCGTAGGCAGTTTGCTGGTTTCGGTGGGGGTAGTGGCGCTGGTAACGGCGCTGGTGTGGCTGCCTTCCCGCCTCCTCAAAAAAACCCGCTGGGGAAGCCGGCGTGTGCATGTATGGGTAGACCTTTCGATTAGCCGGCTGATAGAGGTGATGATTTCGCTGCCTACCACCCTGCTTATTTTTACGGTGGCGGCGATAGCTAAACCCAGCCTTTTTTTGGTGATGGCGGTCATTGGGGTTACCTCTTGGACGGGGATTGCCCGTTTCACGCGGGGGGAAATGCTCAAGGTGCGTAGCTTGGATTACATCCAGGCGGCGCGAGCGCTGGGCTACTCCGACTTGCGCATTATGTTTCTTCATGCCCTGCCGAACTCCCTGGCTCCGGTGCTGGTGTCGATTGCGTTTGGGGTGGCCTCGGCGATTTTGGTGGAGTCGGGGTTGAGCTTTTTGGGCATTGGGGTGCCGCCCACTACGGTCACGTGGGGTTCGCTGCTGGCGGCGGCGCGCAGTGCTACGGGAGCTTGGTGGCTGGCGGTGTTTCCAGGTCTGGCGATTTTTGTGGTGGTTACACTCTTCAATGTGCTGGGTGAAGGCCTGCGTGACGCCATAGACCCTCGTTTGCAAGCCCGGTGAGTGGCATAGCCATAGGGCTTTTGGCCCTCTGGGCCGTTCTGCTGATGGTGTGGGTGGTACGGTTCCCCATAGACCAGCTGTATGCCGCGACGGACAAGGTTTTGGGGTGGATCATGGTGCGGGTGCTTTTGCGGTTTGGGGTAGGGGTTTTTGGGGTGTTGTGGTGGGAGAATCTCCGGCAGCCGCCGCCTTCGGCTGTTTTAGCGGTGGTGGTGGATCAAGGGTGTCCCGAAGCTTGGCAGCGGGCGCTGGCCGCAGGCCAGGTCTGGCTGGCAAAGGGCCATCGTGTGGGTCTGGTGGCGGGGGGGGCTCACCGCGCCTTCTGGGCTATCCCTCCTACTGTAGATACCTTCCTCTGGCACAAGCTAACTTCCGCCTGTCTTGAGGCTGCGCTGGCTCGCTCGGAAAGGCCCGCTTATGCAGCGGCTCGTCGAGCGCTTGACCCTTATCGCGACCAGCTTGTAGCCGTGCTCTGGATAGGCCGATGGAATCCCGGCCCTTCGTCTACCTGGTTTCTTTTATGGCCGGCTTGCGGTGGGCCTCCTCCGACGGGTTCGGCTCAGCTCGTGACGCGGGACACCCTTCCGTTACCCCGCATTTGGCCTGTCTGGGCAGCTTACGCACTACTCTTTTTCGTCTGTGGAGGGCTTCTGGTTGGAATGGAGGTAGCGCTCTACCTCACGGGGAAGCACCTGCCCCTTCGCCAGGCGGCGTAGCTCTTCCGCGAGGGGGTTTTTCTGCCGTAGGGCAGCCCACCTTTCCTCAGAAGTTTGGAAGGTCTGAATCTCGGGGAAAGCTTCCGGCTTTACCGCTACCTTGATGCGCAGGTTGGGTAGGTTTAGGCGCTTTTGTAGAAAGTTTTCCAGCTCTGTGATTTGCTTTCCTAGTAAGAGTTCAGCATGGCTAAGGTGGGGTACCCATACCTGCAACTGCTGGGCTTGGAGTTCGTATTTGCGGTTGGATAATAGGTCTACAAGTTGGGGGCTGGCGTCTGGACTGCCGCAGTAAGCTTGGAGGGCCGCTTCCCAGTCGGCGGGGGTTAGTTCGGCTCTTTGGGTGGAACCGAGGACTTTTTTTTTACTTCTTCCAGCGAGCGAGGTAGGGTAGCACGAGGGGTTAAGGAAGGGGAAGAGGCGGGGCGGGTAGGGGGTGCTGGGGGAGGGGAAGCAGCCGACTGGGGTTCGGGTGCTTTTTTCTCGGTGAGCGCCATGGGCAAGAGGGCGATTTTGAGCACGGCGGCTTCGAGGGCGATCTCGGGTGCGCGCGAGTAGGTTTGGCGGCGTTCGGCCTCCAGCAATAGGTCAATCCCATGTAAAAGAAAAGCCTCTGCGTAGCGGGGGGCTTCTTCTTCGTAGCGTTTGCGATAGTGGGGGGGCAAGTTTTCCTGGAGGGCCTTAGGCTCGTAGTGGGCCAGGAGGAGGTTTCGGAAGTGGCCTAAGAGGCCTTGGGTGAGGGTGGCTGGCTCTTGCCCGGCTTGCAGATAGCGGTGGATAGCTTCTAAGGCTTTCTCCCCTTGCCAGGAGCGCAAATAACCCGAAATCTCGAAGTACGCTTCGTAGTCGAGGGTTTCGAGGGCTTGCAGGGCGGCGGCGTAGGTGAGCTGCCCCGCCGTACGGCTCACAAGCTGGTCTAAGAGACTTAGCGCGTCTCGAAGGCTCCCTTCCGCTTTGGTGGCGATGAGGTATAAGGCGTCTTCTTCGACAGAGAGGCCTTCCTGCTGAGCAATGTGAGCCAGCCGGCGTACCATCGCTTCGGTGGGGATGCGCCGAAAATCGAATCTCTGGCATCGAGAGAGAATTGTAGCGGGAATCTTATGCTTTTCGGTAGTGGCTAAGATGAAAAGGGCATGGGGTGGGGGTTCTTCGAGGGTTTTGAGGAAGGCGTTGAAGGCCGCGGTGGTGAGCATGTGGGCTTCGTCCAGGATGTATACTTTGTAGCGGCCCTCTGGGGGGGTCAGGTAGACTTGGTCGGTGAGGAGGCGTATGTCGTCTACGCTATTGTGGGAGGCGGCGTCCAGTTCAATCAGGTTGAGGGATCGGCCTTCGGCGAAGCGTCGGCAAGAGGGGCACTCCCCGCAGGGGTCGCCGTCCGGTGTGAGCCGTTCGCAGTTGACGGCTTTAGCCAGGATGCGGGCACAGGTGGTCTTGCCTACGCCTCGCGGCCCAAAAAACAAATACGCCGGAGCCAGCTTGCCATGTCGAAGGGCATTGCGAAGGGTCTCTACGATAAAGGGTTGACCCACCACCTCGGCAAAGGTGCCAGGCCGATACTTGCGAGCAGAAGGCTGATGCCCCACCCCACAAAGCTACGCAATCGGGGAGCTTCGCCTACTTTAGCTAAATGCGGTGTCGGTGGGTACTGGTAGGGCTGGTGGGGTTGGTCGGGATCACCACCCTCCTTGGCTACGGGCAAAGAGCGGCGATCCTGCGATGGATGGGAGATTGGCTCGTGGCGCACAGCCGACTGGAGCCGCCGTGGGACGCGATAGTGGTGTTTAGTGGGCGGCCTTACGAGCGGGCCTTAGCCGCGGCGGCGGCTTACCAGCGTTATCCAGCCCTCATAGTGGCTCTGGGCGGCGCCCACAACGAAGATCTCGTCGCCATAGGCGCCCCCCTTTCTCAGGAATGCGCTTTCACCCAAGCGGCCTTGCGGGCTTTGTGCGTGCCGGATAGCGCTATCTTGCTGGCTTGTGAGGGCACCAGTACGGTCGAGGAGTTTGTCCATCTGGCCCAGCTGTGTCGGGCCCGCCGGTGGCGGCGGCTCTTGCTGGTGTCCTCGGTCTTCCATGGGCGCCGGCTTGAAGAGTTGGCTCGGCGACACCTTTCCCCCTTAGGCGTGCTGTGGGGCGTGCAGCCTGCCTCGGCTCTCCGCTTCCGTCCCGACCGCTGGTGGGAAAGCGAAGCCGGCCTCCTCACCGTCTGGGAGGAATATGCCAAAGTTTGGTATTACCGACTGGCCGGGTATTTCTGACAAAGTCGTACTTTTGCTCCATGCATCACTTTGCAGTCCTACTCTCGCTGGGCTGGGCTACTCTCTGGGCGCAGCTGAGTGGCGTGTACACCGTAGGTACGGGAGGTAACTATGCTACCCTTACCGCGGCCTTTAATGCCCTCACCAGTCAAGGGGTTAATGGGCCGGTGGAGTTCCGCCTTACCTCCAACTACATGGGGGAACCCGGTTCGACGACTTCTCTGCGGGTCACGCCTTATTCGGGCATGGGCACTCATCCTGTAACCCTCACCGTAGACCCCGCGGTAACTTCTCCTATTACCGTGGCTACTGCTCCTACTACAGGGGTCTTGAGTCGGTTTGTCTTGCGGCTCGAGGGCGTGGATAACTTTATCATTGACGGGGGGCCGCAGCGCCTGCTCCGCTTCCAGAACAACAACCCGAACTCGGGAACGGGCGTAATCGCCCTCCTCTCCGACAATAACTTTGCTCCTACCCCTTGCCGAAATATCAGCCTGCGAAACATCGAAGTGGATGGGCAGGATAAAAGCCAAACCCGCGTGGGTATCTATCTCGGAAGTAGCGGATCAAGCTTGATCGGGCCGGCTAACCTCTCAGGAAGTAACAATATCCTCATAGAGAAATGCTGGGTTTACGGCGTGCAGGAGGGGATTATTCTCTATGGCAACTCTACTACCCGTGACCAGAACAATGTCGTACGAGGATGCAAGATAGGGCATCCCACTCCTATTTTGAGTTGGGGAGGAAGTAACTATTCCGCAGGGATTGTAGCCGCTTACCAATCCAATCTCCGTATTGAGCGGGATACGGTCTTCAATGCTTCGAGTAGCACTAATTACGGCTACACAGGGATAGTGGTAGGCCGGGCTCCCCAATCTACTACCGCCGCGGTCTGCGATAATGTGCACCTCGCCGGTAACTGGATCTATGATATCCAGTACACGGGTTCGAGTGGGTGGCAAGCGTATGGCGTTGTGGTAAACGTCGGTGGCCTTTCCCCAGCGAACATTTACGTGTATAACAACTTCATCGCCGGTATCTCAGCAGACGGTTGGCAATCACCTGGCTCTTCTGGCAATGCCTATGGCATTTATTGTCAAGGCACTTCAAATTCCAACGCGGGCATTTATATCTATCACAACTCTGTGCATCTGTATGGCACTCCTCCTTCGAATAGTTACACCAACTCCAACCCCAGCTGTCTGGGCATTGCTTCTTCTATCACGGGGGGGGTATATGTGCGAAACAACATTTTTCAAAATACGCAGTCTCCACCGAACCCTACTTCTACTCGTACGACGATAGCGATTGCGTATGGGGGTAGTAGCCCTTCTGTTTTTGCGGAGCTGGACAATAATGCCTACTATGTAAGCAATAGTGGGGGCAGCCAGTATGCCTTCATTGGGGCGCTGGGCTCGAGTCGGTACGCTACGCTGTCAGCCTGGCAGACGGCTGTGGGGGGTGGACGAGAGCAGAATAGTTTGTCGCTTAGTGCGCCAGGGGCGCCTTTTTCTTCTCAGACTGACCTACACATTCCCCATGGCACCACTACGCCTATAGAGGGGGGAGGGGTACTCCTCACCAGTCCGATTGTGATCGCGGAGGATATAGATGGGGACCTTCGGCCGGATGGCTCGGCTGCGCCAGATATCGGGGCGGATGAGTTTGTGGCGGTGGTGCCGCCCTGTCCGTCTGCAATCAACGCGGATCAGCTTACGATTTCTCCCAGTACTGTCACGGTGGGTAGTAGTGGAGGCAGTTTCACAGTGAGTGTACAGACGCCGTCTAATGTGACTTCTCCAGCTCGGTGGTATGTGCGCTACAATAGCGGCCCTTGGCAGTTGGTAGGAGGGTACAACCCAAGTTCTCCTACTCTGGTGTATACCCCTACCGCTGTAGGGAGCTACGATTTTGTCCTCATAGCGTATGTGGCTCCTTACCATAGTGGTTGCTCGGGTCTCCAGAATGATACCTCCAATGTCGTCACCGGCACGGCGGTGTGTCCTACCGCTCTGAATGCGGACCAGATTAGCGTTTCGCCCACGAGCGTGCCGGTGGGGCAGTCTGTGACGGTTACCGTGACCAATCCCAGTGCGGTAACCCTGCCTGCGCAGTGGCAGGTCTCTACCGATGGGGGCGCTACCTGGACAGGGGTGGGTTCGTATACGGGCTCTCCGTACTTGTATACCCCTACGCAGATAGTGACCTATCAGATTCGCTTGGCTGCGCTGCCGCCGACGGGCTGTGGGGGCTCTCTTTCGCCGGCCTATTCCAATGTAGAGACCTTCACGGTGACTCCACCGCCCGGCGACTCTATTACGAATCCTATCAACATTACCCCCACCACCCCTACTCGTACCGACACCATTGTGAATGGCAACAACAGCCTGCCCGGCTACAGGAATAACTATACCGGCCCCGGCAATCAGAGTTCGCCGGATGTGTACTATCTGTATGTGCTGCGAGAGTGCCTGGACTCTATCCGGGTTTCAACTTGCAGTAGCACGGGCTTCGGTTCATCGAATGATCTGTATCTTCACGTTATTCACCTGCAGACCAATCGTATTCTCTACACGGATGGCGGCCGGTGTGGGGGTACTAATACGATTTTGCAGGCCGCACTGGATATTACGCATGATCCGGCCGCCACAGGATCTTCGCAGGTGACGAGTCCTTATCGGAGCACTATGCGGCTCCAGCAAGGGGACTCGCTCATCATCGTTGTACAGGGATGGTCAAGCAACACGGGTCCCTTTGTGCTGGACGTGACGGAGTACCGCTACAATCCAAGCAACCAGCCCACTTTACCCCAGCCGCCGTTTTTCTCGTTTGACACCAGCCGAGTGTGTTTCCGGGGGGGCATTGCGCGCGATACGCTCAACACGGGCATCACCACCCCAGGCCTGACGCATGTGTGGTACCTCAACGGCCTGCAGGTGGCAGGTGTATCTGGGAATGAGTACCTTCCCCAGTTTACGGCCCCAGGCACTGCTACGGTGGTGGTGGAGATTCGGTCGGCTTCGCTTTCGTACTGCGCTCCGGCCCAAAACATTCCGCGGGACACGGTTTATATTCTGGTCGACTCGCTTCCCAAAGAGCAGTTTCTGGTCAATGGCGCCAGCCTGTACAACCATGCGGACTATGCGTCGCTTAGTGGTACGGACCCTCTGTGTGTGACCTATGAGCCCAGCATTGTGAATCCAGCGTTTACTTTCACTTGGACCATCAATGGCAACACTTACACTGGGCCTGGGCCGCATCAGGAATGCTACACCGCTGCTCAGGCGGCGGATACGGTCGTCCTCATCGCTACGAATGGCGCCTGTGTGGAGTACGACACGCTGTATGTGATTCTTGACATCACGACGGGGCTGCGCGGTAGGGAGCAGGGTCTGGTGGTCTATCCTAACCCGGCTAAGGACCAGGTTTACCTTCGGGCCCAGCAAAGTGGGCTGGCCCAGGTTCGTCTCTTCGATCCTCGGGGAGGGCTGGTTTGGGAGCACACTACCACCCTCCAAGCACAGCAGCCCTATACTATCCCTGTTCGGGAGCTGCCTGCGGGCATCTACCTACTCGAAGTGCGACAAGGAGAACGACTCCTCCAAACCCGTCTGGCTATCCAGCCCTGAAAGGCCTGAGTCCGGCTTCGCAGCGAGGGGGGTGAGCTTGACTCGCCCCCCTCGTTTTACTTTTGTCTATGCGCAAGCTCCTCTATGGCGCGGGCGGCTTGCTGGCTTTATGCCTGCTTGCGGTTTGGCTGGTGCCGGTGCTTTTCCGAGACAAGATCGATGCCCTTCTCAAAGCTCAAATCAACAAGAACCTGCGGGCCACCGTCGAGTACCGACGGCTTGACTTGTCTTGGATTCGGCATTTTCCGGTGCTCACGATTCGGCTGGAGGGCCTGACCGTCGTGAATCACGAACCCTTTGCGGGGGATACTCTTATTCGAGCTGAGGCGGTAGAAGTGGGCCTGAACCTGCTCAGGCTTCTCGGTGGCACCGTCGAGGTCACGCGCTTGTACCTCATCCAACCTAAAATCCTCGCTCAGGTCCGCTCTGATGGGCAAGCAAGCTGGGATATTGCTTTGCCGGATACCGCTTCTGCGCAGGCAAGCGACACGACGGCTACCGCTTTCCAAGTAGGACTGCGGCGCTATGAAATCCAGCGAGGTGAAGTGCTTTATCGGGACTCTTCGCTGAAGCTATGGGTGCACTTGGTTGGGCTGGACCACACCGGCAAAGGAGACTTTACCCAAGACGAGACGACGCTCCAGACCGATACCCGCATTCAGCAGGTGTTTTTTACTTACGATCAGACTGCGTACCTCATTGGCCAGACCCTCGAAGCCGGCGTAGACCTGGATGTGGTGTTTTCGCAGGCTCGGTATGTGCTGCGTCGGGGCCAGGTTCGATTGAATGCTTTGCCCCTCGAAGTGTCAGGGCAGGTGCGGTTGCCAGATTCGCTCACGACGCTGCTGGACCTGCGGTTTGCGGCGCCGGGTGCTTCCATCAAGGAGCTGATTTCGCTCGTGCCAGCCGCCCATAAGCGGGGGTACGAGCAGGCCGCTGCTGAGGGCACGCTTACCCTCGAAGGGTATGTACAGGGTGAGCTTCGAGATTCGCTATTTCCGGCTTTTGTGCTGAAGCTGGCGGTAGACCAAGGGCGCCTCCAATATAAAGACCTGCCCAGGCCGCTGGAGGCGATTACGATACGGTTAGGCGTACAGCATCCGGGGGGGTTATTGGAAAGCTTGCAGATTCGGCTCGATACATTTTTTGTACGGGCTGGGGGGTCTGAGCTGCGGGCGCGCTGGGCCAGTCGGGGCCTCTCAGCCATGCACATCCAAGCTCGAATGGCCGGACAAGGTAACCTGGCCGAGTTTGCTTCTGCACTGCCGCTGGGCTATGAGCTACGTGGACGCTTTGCCGTAGACTTGGCTCTCGATGGCGTATACGGCGAAAAGCGCCTGCCTTCCATCCAAGGGAACCTAACCCTGCGCGAAGGGTACGTCAAGGCCGCGGACTTTCCCACGCCGGTGGAAAAGCTCGAAGTAGACTTTTCCGCAGAAGCGCCTGAAGGTTTGCCCGCCCGCACCGTAGCCTACCTTCGGCGTGCTTACGCCGAGGTAGCCGGTGAACCGGTAGAGGTGTCCCTGCGGGTCCAAGACCTTGAAGCGCTCCACTACGCCTTCACCGCCAAAGGCCGGGTAGACTTGGGTACCTGGACGCGTATTTTCCCGCTGGATAGCGCCCAGCTTTCGGGCAAAGTGCAGTTTGACCTGGCCACTCAGGGTTATCGCGCCGCTCTGGAAAAACACGACTACGCCCGCTTGCCTACCCAAGGAAGCCTTTCCCTAACTAACTTGGTTTACCGCAGCGCCGACCTACCGCAAGGGTTGACGATTTCACAGGCAAGTTTTACCTTTACTCCGCAATACGCCGCTTTGAGTGGCTACCAGGGTACCATAGGCCGTTCGGACCTGGCCCTCGAAGGCCGCCTGGAAAACTACTTAGGCTACCTCCTCCGAGACGAAAACCTTGTTGGCTTTCTTTCGCTGCGCAGCAATCGGCTCGACCTAAATGAATGGATGAGTGCGGATACGGCGGCCACCGCTTCGGCTTCAGACACCAGCTCGTCCATGGAGGTGATCGTCATTCCCCCTCAGGTGGACTTTACCTTGACGGCGAGCGTCGGGGAGCTTCGGTATGAGCGGATGGTGTTTCGCCAGGCTAAGGGGCGCCTCATTGTGCGGAACCAAGCGGTACGACTGGAAGGCTTCGAGATGGAAGGGCTTGGGGGACGTTTTGCGTTGGCCGGCACTTATGAAGCCCCCGACAAAAAGCGCGCTCGATGGGATATGACCCTCGACCTGCAAGGCATCCAAATCGCCGAAGTAGCGGCGCACTTCCCCACAGTGCGGCGTCTGGCTCCCATTGTGAAACAGACGCAAGGTACGGCCAACCTCCGGGTCTCAGCGGCCAGCGCTTTGCGGCCAGACTTGATGCCTGAACTCTCCACACTCTCTGGTTCGGGGCTGGTGGAGGTGATTCAGGCTGTCGTGCAGGGCTCGGCTTCTCTCAAGGCCCTTTCGGCGGCGGCTAAAATGCCCCAGTTGTCTACCCTCCAGATTGCGGGCACACAGATTCGCTTTTCCATCCAGCGGGGCGAGCTGCGGGTAGAGCCCTTCCAGCTTAGGGCAGGCCAACTCCAGATGGAAGTTGGAGGCGTAACCCGGATAGACCAGAGTTTGGCGTATGTGATAGGGTTGGAGGTGCCGGCTACCTGGGCACAGGGATTCTTGCAGGCGGCGGGGTTACCGATCCAGGCGCCTGCCACCGTGCGCCTTGTGGCTGACCTGGGTGGCACCGTCACCCAGCCTAAGGTATTGCGCATTCGACCTGCCGAGGGACAAGGCGGCGTTCAAGAAGCGCTCACAAACCGCCTCCAAGAAGAAAAAACCCGCGTAGAAGCCGAAGCCCGCCGCAAAAAAGACAGTGTAGAACGGGTGCTGCGAGCCAAAGAAGATAGCCTCCGTCAAGCCCTCGAAAAGAAAAAGCGAGAAGAAGAAGAGCGGCTGCGACGAGAAGCCGAAGAACGACGCCGACAAGAAGAAGAACGTTTTCGCCAAGAAGCCGAACGCAAAAAGCGGGAAGAAGAGGAGCGCCTCAAACGCCAGCTCGAAGAGGAGAAGCGCAAAAAAGAAGAGGAGCTCAAAAAGAAGTTACCTTTTCCCCGCTGATTTACGGGTGGGCTGTAGCTTTGCTTCATGCGATATTGGCTGGTGGGTGTAGGGGCTCTGCTCTGGGGGCAGGATACCCTGCGGGTGATGAGTTACAACCTTTTGACTTATGGGGCTACGGCTGGGTACTGCGATACCCGCTGCAAGGACCAGCAGTTACGAACTATTATTTCCTTTGTTCGGCCGCATCTGATTGGCGTGAACGAGGTGGCGGCTTCTTCGGCACTGATCCGACGGCTCCTGGACTCGGTCCTCAATGTGGGGGGGGTAAACTACTGGCGCAGCAGCCTCTACGCAAACACCACAGGCAGCAACATCGTAAGTGCACTCTTTTATGATAGCCGGCGCTTAGGGTGGCTAAAACAGGAGCTGGTGACCACCCAAGGGGGGCTACGCGACCTTTACGCCTACCATTTGTACTACAAAGACCCTACGCTCCCCCAAACCGGAGATACGTTGTTTGTCGTGGTGCTGGTTTCGCATCTCAAAGCGGGCAATACCCCGAGTGATGCGCAAGATCGGGCGCAGGCCGCTGTGGCCATCCGCCAGTATCTACAAAGCTTGCCTGCAACTCGTCGGTCGTTTGTCTTGGAGGTAGGCGATCACAACCTGTACAGTTCATCCGAGGCGGCTTACCAAGAACTCCTCCAGGTGTTGGTGGACCCTGGTCCTGCGGGTTCTTGGAGCGGAAATCCTCAGTACGCCTTTTTCCACTCTCAGTCCACACGTCTCCAGAGTCTGGCCGATGGGGGGAGTGGTGGGGGGCTGAATGACCGGTTTGACTTTATTTTCTTTTCGCCGGCTTGTACGACGGCTACCGCTCGGGCGCGCTATGTGCTGGGGTCATTTCGCGTAGTGGGCCAGGATGGGCAGCACTTCGGGAAAGCCCTCACGGATCCGCCTACGCCAGCGGGTTACTCGGCCCAGCTCGTCAACGCTCTGTACGCCATGTCTGATCACCTTCCCCTGGTGGCGGAGTTTGCTTTGTCGGTGAGCCCGGCTGTGAGTAGCCTCTCCCTTCAGCGGGAAAAGCGAGGATGGTGGGCTTGGAGCGAAGGTGAGCGTCTTTTCCTGAGGAGCGAGCTGGGGGGAGTGTACCGGATTCTCGATGGAGTTGGGCGCCTATGGGCTTTAGTCGAGCTAAGGCCGGGTGAGGTGAGCGATTTCAGCCTCCCTTCGGGCCTATATGTGGTTTGGGAGGGGCAAACCGGCGCCCTTCAAAAGGTAGCGCTGGGCCCTTAGGCTAAGCCGATATTCCCCGGCAAACCGGGTAAGGAAAAAGGCAGGTCGGTGCCCAGTTTTTCGATGACGAAGCGTTGGAGCTGGGCGCGGGCGTCGTCGTAGGCTTGGATGAGAGCCTTTTCGAGGGCCTCGGGGTCCTTGAGCAAGGCAGGGTCGATCTGAATCGCTTGGATGGTTTGGTGGCCTGTCATCACGAGGCGTACCTGGCCCGTGGGGTCTTGGCCGGTGAGGGTGGTGTGTTCGAGCTCCTGAGCCAGGTCCTGGAGCCGTTTGGCGGCTTTGAGTACATCCCACATGCCCCGAAGATGCGAATATTTCTTTGTACCTTTGTGGCATGTATTGGGACAAAGCGCTGAAGGCTCAGCTCATCCAGGAGCATAGCCCTCGATCCGAGGCACAAGATACCGGTTCGCCAGAGGTGCAGATTGCGCTGCTCACATACCGCATTAACGAGATTTCGCGGCACCTGCAAGAGCACAAGAAAGACTATTCGGCCCAACGCGGCCTGCTGAAGTTGGTAGGACAGCGTAAGCGTCTTTTGCGCTACCTCCAAAACGTCGATATCGAACGCTACCGAGCTATTGTGCGCAAACTTAATCTGCGGGGCTAATGGAGCGGCATACAGAGGTCTTTGAGATTCCGAACTCAGCCCCTATTGAGTTGTCTTTTGGCCATATAGCTCGCCAAGCGGATGGGGCGGTGTGGATCCAACAGGGGGGGACGATCGTGCTGTGCACCGTGTGTGCCAGCGACAAGGAAGTGGATACGGATTTTGTGCCCCTTACCGTAGATTATCGAGAGAATTTTGCCAGTAGCGGCCGCATACCGGGTGGGTTTTTTAAGCGAGATGGCCGGCCTAACGATAGCGAGATCCTGACTTCTCGACTCATAGACCGTTCTCTGAGGCCCTTTTTTCCGAAAGGCTGGCGGTACGAGACCCAACTGATTGCGATTTTAGAGTCGTACGATCCAAACTACCCTCCGGATGTGCTGGCGGGTTTGGGGCTTTCGGCGGCGTTGGCTTTGTCTTCTGTGCCGGCTGAGCAGGTAGTGGCCATGGCGCGGGTGATTCGGCGCGAAGGGGCCTTTTTTCTTAACTCCTCCACCGAAATAGCCGAGTCCGCTGAACTCAACCTCATTGTTTCTGGCACGCTGGACTCTATCGTCATGGTGGAAGGCGAAATGCAGGAAGTGCCCGAATCGGTGCTGGTGGAGGCTCTGCGTCATGCGCATGGGATGATTCAGGACTTGGTGCGTTTTCTGGAGCGTCTGCAGGCCACTTATGGCAAGCCGAAACGGCAGCTCGAGGCCCCTCCTTCGTATCCGGAGGTGCAGGCTTTTATCGAGCGGCAGGTGGGCCCCGAGCTAAGACAACTGGTTCGGCAATCCCTGCCCAAGGCGGAGCGCAAAGCCGCTTTTGAACAGGCCTTTCAACGGGTGAGCGAAGCGCTGGCGCTGGAAAATGCGGATTGGGCCTTGCCGGAAGTGCAAAAAGTTGCGGCCACCTATTTTGCCCAACTCAAGCGGCAGGTGCTGCGAGAAGCCGTCCTTTCTGAGGGGATTCGCTTGGATGGGCGCCGACCTCAAGACATTCGGCCTATCACCTGCGAAGTCGGGCTTTTGCCGCGCACGCACGGTTCGGCGCTTTTTACGCGGGGGGAAACCCAAGCACTGGCTACTGTCACCTTAGGCACCAAAGAAGATGAGCAAATAATCGATTACGCTACGCAGCAAGGTAGCAAGAAGTTCCTCTTGCAGTACAACTTTCCGCCTTTTTCGACTGGGGAGGTGAAACCGCTGCGGGCGCCTTCCCGCCGAGAGGTGGGGCACAGTCACCTGGCTGAACGGGCGCTCAAGCAAGTCCTGCCTACAGAAGGGGACTTTGCCGACTACACCATTCGCGTGGTGTCGGATATCCTCGAGTCCAATGGATCGTCTTCGATGGCGACCGTTTGTGCAGGGGCGCTGGCGCTAATGGATGCGGGTGTGCCTATCAAAGCTCCCGTGGCTGGCATCGCCATGGGCCTAATCTGGGAAAGCCCAGAACGGTACGCGGTGCTGACAGATATCTTAGGTGACGAAGACGCCTTGGGCGACATGGACTTCAAAGTAGCGGGCACCGAAAAAGGCCTCACCGCCTGTCAGATGGACATTAAGATCCAGCACATGCCGTACGAAGTGCTGGAGAAAGCCCTCCTCCAGGCCCGCGAGGCCCGCCTCTTCATTCTGGAGAAGATGCGTGCTACGCTGCCTGCCCCCCGCCCAGAGATTTCTCCCTATGCCCCTCGCGTCTACCGTATTCCGATTCCTTTTGATTTGATTGGAGCGGTGATCGGTACAGGGGGTAAAGTTATTCAGGAGATTCAGCGCACGACGGGCACGACCGTCACCATAGAGCAGGACGAGAAAGGCGGTGTGGCCATCATCTACGCCCAAAACAAAGACGCCTTAGAGAGGGCCGCTTCCATCATTCGGGAGATTATTTCCGAGCCGGAACTCGGTCAGATTTACTCGGCCAAAGTCAAGCTCCTGAAAGAAGCTGGCGCCATTGTAGAGTTCATGCGGGGGAAAGAGGGCTTTCTGCATATTTCTGAGATTGTGCCGCATCGAGTCGAAAAGATAGAAGACGTTCTACAAGTAGGGCAGGAGCTTTTAGTCAAGTATGTAGGGATTGATGCCCGCACAGGAAAGTACCGCGTGAGCCACAAGGCGGCGGTGAATGGGGGGGATTCGCCGGCGGGGTCGGTGGCACCTCGGCCCAGTCGGCCTCGTTCGGGCCGTCCTCCTCGTTCTCGGTCCTCTTCTTCGCGACCACCCCATCGCCGCCACCCATGAAGGTTCTTATCACGGGTGGGGCGGGTTTCATCGGCTCCCACCTCACTGAAAAATGCCTCCAGGAAGGGCACATCGTTACGGTGCTGGACAACCTCTCCACCGGCACGCTGGATAATATCACGGATTTTTTTCGCTATGGGGAACGCTTCCGTTTTGTGCAAGGCTCGGTAGAAGACGCCGCTTTGGTGCGTCAGCTGGTGGACCAGCATGACTGCATCTACCACTTAGCTTCGGTGGTGGGGGTAAAGCGGGTGCTGGCTGAGCCGCTCACCACCATTTTAGAAGGGCTGCGGGGCACGGATGCGGTCCTCTCCGCCGCCGCAGAACAAAACAAGCCTACCCTAATCGCCTCGACCAGCGAAGTGTACGGCCGAGCTCTGGACTACCTGGACCCTACCGGTCAGAAGCGGCTCGACGAAGAGTCTATTCTTCTTTTAGGTTCTCCTCAGCGGCATCGCTGGGTCTACGCCATCACCAAGTTAGCTAAGGAAGCGCTGGCGGTGGCTTACTACAAACAGCAGCGGTCCCCTTTCGTGGTGGTACGCTTTTTCAATACGGTAGGTCCTCGGCAGTCACCTGCCTATGGGATGGTGATCCCGAACTTAGTCCAGGCGGCGTTGAGTGGGCACCCGCTCCCCGTATATGGCACCGGCCAGCAAAAGCGCTCTTTCCTCCATGTCCAAGACGCTGTAGAGGCGCTCTACGGGCTCTTTTTTAACGCGCCCCGGGATCCTTGGGGAGAAATCTTCAACATAGGCAACCCTCACGAGATCACTATCCTGGCCTTGGCGGAGCGGGTCAAGGCTCTGACGGCATCGACTTCGCCTATCCAGCTCATCCCTTACGAGGAGTCTTACGGTCCCGGCTTTGAAGACATGCAGCGGCGCACTCCCAATATCGAAAAAATCTCCAGCTGGTTGGGTTGGAGGCCTACCCGGGACCTGGATGCTATTCTCCAAGAAGTTATCGAAGCCTATGTCAAGTCAGCTTAGCAGGATGGCCCCCCTTTTGGGGGTGATTGGGCTGGTCTGCGGTTGCCAGTACCTCGGCCGGGAAAAGGAGTTTGAAGGAAAGATCGTGTACCGTACCGCCCTCACAGGGCCTAATGCAGAGATGTTGTCCCTTCTCCTCAAGCCTCAGCAGGTTTCTCTTACCGTCTACTATAAAGGGGATCGGCTGCGTTTTGAAGAGTCCGGACAAACCATTTTAGTAGACTACCAACAAGACAGCCTCACCCTACTGGCCCCTGAGACTCGTCAATACTTTACGGTTTCTCTTGAAGAGGTACGAAAGGATAGAAGGTCCTCCTTTAGGGTGGAACGCTTGCCTGAGGAGCGAGAAATCTTGGGCCATGCGTGCGCAGGATATAAAGTTTTTGGGGACAAAGGCGATACGATAATCTACTGGGAAGCCAAAGACCTGGGGATCACTTCGGCCGCTTCTCAAATGTACCTTCTTCTACCTTCGGGGGTCGTGCTGAAGGGGGTTCCTTTGGCCTTCGAGCTGCCTATTCCCAATACGCCTATTCGTTTGCGGCGCGAGGCTGAGGAGATCCAGCCCGGCGAAGTGGAAGAATCGATCTTCGAGGTGCCGGCAACCTATACACGCATCGAAAAAAAGGACTTATGACCCTACGCATAGTACTTTGTGGGCTTGTGTCGAGCTTGGCTCTGCAAGCTCAGAAAACGTTTGAAGGCAGCATCACCTACACGACCAAAATCGAGGGCGCCATGGCGGAGCAGATGAAGGAAATGCTCCAGGACCAGCTGCCTGAAAAAATGGTCCTCCACTATCGAGGCAATCGGGGCCGCAGCGATCTCGGTAGTATGGCCCTCATCACGGATGGGGACGCGGGCTTGCTTTATCTACTCAACCCAGCGCTCCAAACTTATCAGAAGGTGCCGATTACGGATCCCAAAGACGCCCAAAAGACACCTAAAATAACCAAAACAAAGGAAAAGACAAAAATCCTGGGCTATCCCGTTACAAAGTACCTGATGGAGGTTGACACCGAACAGGGCCCGATGAAGATGGAGATGTGGGTCACGCCCGAGTTACGGGTAGCGGAGGTGCTCAAACGCTCCAATCCCCTGGCTCGGGGCGCTGAAGTGGAAGGTATTCCGCTGCGCATCTCGATGGATGTACCGGGGGTGGACCTGCGGATTACTTTTCTGGCCACGCAGCTTTCTAAAACCCCTCCTGATGAGTCACTCTTCCGCATTCCGGAGGGGTACGTGGAGGAAAAAGCCGAATCTGCAAGCCCCTCTGGAGGGCAGGATTAGCGAAGCTTCCCTTTGCCGTCCGAATGAGAAAGGCGGGTTTTTACCCGCCTTTTTTCGTTTTGTTAGAGGGCTTGGAAGGGGTTTTTCGAGGTTTTTTGGGGGCTTGGGTGGAGTCGCGGGGCGCAGGGGAGGGGTCAGAAGGTATAGAGTCACGCAGGGCTTGGGCTTCCTTCCGCAAAGGGTCGGTGGGGGCGTTCTCGATGAGGCTTTCGAGGAGGTGACGGGCTGACTTGCGTTTATTCTCGGCTATAAAGATGCGGGCCAAGAGGAGGTAAGCCCGGGCTCGCGGCTCTAAGTAGCTGGGCAGCTCGTCGCGCAGGCGATAGATAGCGGCCCGTGCTTCGTTGTAGAGGCCTTTTTGGTAGTAGAGTCGGGCCTGATGGTAGAGCGCCTCGGCGGCCAGGGCGGTTTTGGAGCGTTGGGTGGCCTGCGCCAGAAGGCTCAGGGCAGAATCAGGCAGGCCAGCTTTTTCGGCGGCCAAGGCCGAAAGAAGGAGGATTTTCTGCTGGAGTAGAGGGGGCAGAAGGCTGTCTGCCGCCAGGCTACGGAGTACCGTTAGGGCCGTGTCGGGTTTACCGGCGGCCGAGGCTAACTCTGCCCAGGTGAGTAGACCTTGCAGGCGGAAATACCCCCCCGCTGGCAAAAGTCGAAGCAGAGAATCTTGGCAAGCCCAGGCTTCGGAGAGGCGCCCTTGTGCCAGGTACAGACGCGCTAAAGTCTCCCAAGCTTGAGTAGCGTAGTCAGGCCATTGAGTCAGTCGGGCATGCAAGGCCAAGGCTGCACTCGTGTCGGACAGCTCCAGAAGAGCCCGTCCTTCCCAGAAAAGAGACTCGCCTTCGAGGGCGGGGTACCGCTCCCGCAGGCGTACAGCTTCCTGTTTGAGCGTTTCCCAGCGCTGGGTTTCGGCCAGCTGGCGGAGGCGGTCCCGTTCAAAGGTGAGGCGGGTTTCACTCTCTGGGGGTAGCTTTCGCAAGAAGGACTGATAAACCTCTTCGTAAGAAGCTACAGGCAGAAGGGTGCGCAGCCCTTCCAAGGCGAGCTTGCAGGCTTCGGTGGCGGTGGGGTGGTTTTCCAAGATGCTCTGGAGGGTTTTTTGAGCGGCTTCTTTTTCGCCCAGGTCTATCAGGGCCAGTCCCAGGCGAGCGCGCACCAGCGGGGCCCTGGGGGAATGGGGAAAGTGCGTGAGGAAAAGCTCAGCGGTCTGGCGGGTGCAAGCGGGCTTGTTGGTCCAGAGGGCGCAGACCTCGGTGCGCAGGGCAAGGGCTTTTTCTGCGCCGGGGTCGCTCACCGACACGGCGGCTAAGACTTCCTCGGCTTCGGCGTACCGTTCAAGTCGTAGGAGGGTCTGGGCCAGGTGATACCGCACTTCGGCGGTGGGGAGGTCCTTGAGCAGGGCTCGGTACCGCGTCCACGCTTCTTCGTAGCGCTTTTTGAGGAAGTAAGCGCCAGCCGAGACGAAGAGTGCACGAGGTCGTAGTTCAGGGGGCCCTTGTCGGGCAAGCGGTTCGCTGTAGCGGAGGGCTTCATCGGGGCGGTTGGCTTGCAGGAGGGTCCAGGCCAAGGCCAGGCGCGCTTCAGGCTCCAAGCCCGTTTGGGACGCCTGCGGATGCTGTAGGAATCGCCTATAACTCTGGATGGCGCTTTCGAGATGGGCCTGTCGATAGTGGGTTTCGGCCAGCCAAAATAGGGCCAGGGCTGTGTAGGGGCCTTCAAGGCTACTGGCCCGGTGGAAAAGGCTTTCGGCCTGGGCGAAGGCTTGGTTTTTCAACGCTTGGAAGCCAGCCATGAGGTAGAGGCGCTGCCGCACTTCGTAGAGAGCTGGGGTGGTATCCAGCTGGGCCAGCGCTTCGGTGAAGTGCCCCCGTGCGGCCAAGCATTCGGCGAGCCAGCGTCGGGCTTCTGGCTGGCTGGAAGCAGGAAAGAGGGTGAGGTACGCTTCGAGGGCTTCTTGGGCGGTTTCATAGAGACGAAGCTGCCAAGCCACTTGAGCGGTCATCCAGAGTGCCTCTGGCCCCGGCGTCAAAGGCGAGCGCGGCACCCTTTTCAGGTAAGCGAGGGCTTCTTCGGGGCGCTTGAGCCGGTAGAGGGCATGGGCTGAAGCGTAAGCGGCCCAGGCGGCGAGGCTATCCGGTCCGCTTAGTAAGGGTTCCCACAGCAGGAGGGCCAAGCTGTCTTGGCGTTGGTTCCAAGCGCACCAGCCTCGCCAGAGGTGAGTGAGGGGGTTTTCTTCGGCGAAAGCGGCGAAGGCCTCGGCTTTTTCGCAGAGACCGCCCCGCGCTAAAGTAGCCACTACGAAAGGCCATAAGGTATCGGGGTGGGCGGGTTGTTGAGCGGCCCATTTTTCAGCCCAGGTAGCGAGGCGGGGCAGGTCAGGTATTTGAGCCAGGGCGTAGGCCAACCATAGGGGCGCTTCTTGAGCAAAGGGTAACCGGGTCTGGACGGCTTCTAAGTGTGTGGCGGCGGCTTTCCAGTGGCCTTGTTCGTAGTACAAGAGTCCCACATAGTAGTTAGCTGCGTCGTGGAAAGGGCCCAGCCGTTCTGTGAGCGGTCTCAAGCGGGCCAGGGCCCGCACTCGGTCACCTGTGGCGTAGGCGGCGTACCCCTCCATGAACTGCATTTCGTCTTGGAGGGCTCGGGGAAAAGTCTTAGGGGAGAGGTTGGCCAGATGCTCGAGCGTTTGGGGGTAGTCTTTGCGGAGGAAGGCATACTTAGCGGCGTAGAAGCGGGCCAGGTCACTGCGATAAGAAGGGGCCTGAGCTTCGGCGTAGGTGCGCAGGGCTACCAAAGCGCTTTCCCGAAGTAGGTCAAACAAAGCGTAGTTTTCCCACACCTCGGGCAAGGCCGAGGGCGGCGCTGTGGGCATAGGCAGGGGTATACGGGTTAGATAAAGCCGATCCATCTGACGCCCCCAACTCTGGGCACCGTAGAAATGGAGCGGTTCGGCTTGGGTGCGTAGGCCTTCGGGTCCCCAGAGGGGAGGCAGAGCTTGCGCCAGCAGGAGGCCACTCAAGAGCCCCACCCACTGCGCCAGGTCCACCAAGAAGAGAGCGCTTTGGCGTGCCATTTCTCGTATCGAGATTGAATCTGGGCCAGGTGTTTCGGGTCGAGACCTTTTTTCTCGGCCCATTGGAGGAAAAGGAAAATATCCCGGGCTCGGCCGAGGGCTCGCGTGAGCTTGGGAGGTGGCACTTCGGAGAAAGGGTAGCACTCGGCGGCTTTTTCCCAACTGCGTAAAAGCCGGCGCAGCTCATGGGCCTGATCGGGGGAATAGGGGGGCGCAGGAAAAGCTTCGAGGCGGGCGCGCACCGATTGCAACCAGGCTTCTACTTGACCTTGCCAAAAGGGCTGCTCCTCAAACGTAGAAGGAAGAGGAAAACGCTTTTTCCAGTCATGTAGCGTTTTACGGATAGCGGGTTTTAGCTCACGATACTGGGATTGGAAGGCTTTTTTTCTTTTTCGGAGCCTTTTTTTGGCGGCTTTTATGAGAGCTGGGGCCCATTTTTGGGCGTATTGGAGGTTTAGCCTGGCACGGCGCAGTCGGCCGGCTGATCGGTAAAGCGCGTCCAGTGCGGGTTCCACAGGAGGCGCAGCGGGGAAGGTATACACCTCTAAATAAGCCCGCAGCCGTTTGACCCGCTGGCGAAAAGTATAGACGGCTTTGGGAGAGGCTTTTTGCAGACGCCGCAGTTTCAGGGCAAAAGGGTTCATTCGGAGGGTTGGCAGAGACGATGGACCGCTTCTCGAAAGGCTTTACCTCGCTCTTCGTAGCTTTCAAACCAGTCGAAGCTGGCGCAGCCTGGAGATAAAAGCACCACATCGCCGGCCTTAGCTATAGCATAAGCCTTGGCTACGGCGTCTTCCATCGAGGTGGCGCGAAGGAGGGTAGGGACGACCAATTGAAAGGCTTCAAGGAGCCGTTGAGGGTTCTCACCAATCAAAATAAGGGCCTTTACCCGGGCTTGCACGAGAGGCAAGATTTCGCCCCAATCGTTGCCTTTATCCAGCCCTCCGGCGATCCACACTATCGGCTGATCGAACTCCTGCAAGGCCTCCCACACGGCCCAAGGCGCCGAAGCCGCCGAGTCGTTTACATACAAGACGCCTTGAAAGTAAGCCACTTGCTCGCGGTGGTGAAGCTCCAGGTGCGGCATATAAAAGATGCGTCGTAGCTCGCGGTCCCGGATTTCCTGCTGCCGCTGGGCGATTCGTTGAGCCAGCGTGTGGGCGGGGTCTTCTAAGGGCAGCGGAGTAGGCCGCTCCTCAGCTGAGGCACCGGACGGCTTAGGGTATCGCGGTTTTCTCATAGGTCGAGGTTAGGTAGAAGGGTTTTCGGAAAGGCGCGCTTGAAGTCGTCGAACCGCCGTTCGGAAAGCTTCGCCGCGCTGCTCGTAACTCTCAAACCAGTCGAAGCTCGCACAACCTGGAGAGAGTAGGACTACATCGCCCGGCAAAGCCAAGAGATGGGCTTTTTCTACCGCTTCGTCGATCGAGGCAGCCCAGTCCATGTAGGGCACGACGGCTTGGAAAGCCCTCTCCAGCGCCCTCGTGTCTTGACCAATCAAAATCAGGGCTTTGACGTGTTTTTGTACGGGCTCCAGCAGGACCCCCCAGTCGTTGCCCTTGTCTACCCCCCCGGCAATCCAGATTATGGGTCGCTCGTAGCTTTTCAAAGCATACCAGACGGCTTCGGTGGTGGTGGCTTTGGAGTCATTGAGGTAGAGCACGCCCTGGATTTGAGCGACGGGTTCGAGGCGGTGCGGGTGCGGCTCAAAGGTCTCGAAAGCTCGCCGGAGGGTTTCCTGACGAGTGCGAATCAAGCGGGCTGCGGCCAGGATCGCCGGCAGGCCATTTTTTCGCTGGGGAAGCGGTTCTATGGGGGTGCCTTCGTATGAGACTTCCCAGCGTTCTTCTTCGTATTCGGTGTGTTTCATAAGGCATACCAGAAAGGGCGGTTCAATCCAGGCGTGGATACCGGGTCCAGGTGTTTCACAGAAGCGCCAGACTTGGGCTGAGGTGGGGTAGCGGGAGAGGGCAGCTTCAAGGTGGCGACTACCCGCATCATACACGAAGGCTGCAGTAGGGGGGAGGCGCTTTAGGAGGTGGAGTTTGGCGTCGGCGTACGCTTCCAGGGTGCCGTGCCAATCCAGGTGATTAGGGGCCAGGTTCGTCACGACGAAGAGGTTTGGCACCAGGCTCCAGGTATCCCATAGCTGGAAAGAGCTGGCCTCGACCACGTAGTACTCGGCAAGGGGATGGTCCAGGATCGCTTCGCAGAAGCTGTAGCCAATGTTTCCGCAAGCGATAGCGCTTTTGCCGTCGGCTTGGAGGAGGTGGGTCAGCAGCTGGGTGGTGGAGGTTTTGCCGGTGGTGCCGGTGACCATCCACAGTTGGGCTGAAGGGGGGAAGTGCCGCCAGCCCCATTCCAGGTCTGAGAGATGCAGGATGCCGCGTTTCTGTAGCTGTAGCAAGGTGGGGTGATCGGGGCGGATGCCGGGGCTGCGCACCACTACTTCGCAGGTAGAGAGGAGGGGAAAAGGGTCTTGGGTGATGCTCCAGTCCAGCCCTGCTTGGCGTAGGCGCTCCGCTTGAGGGGGGGCAGGCGGCTGCGAAGCGGTGAGCACCACCTCGTAGCCGTGTTTTTGAGCCAGGAGGGCGGCACCGGTTCCACTTTTACCCAGCCCCCATATTCCTACGCGGTGACTCATCGGACCTTGAGGGTGATGAAAGCCAGAGCATTCAGGAGTGCAGCCACAATCCAAAATCGCGTGACCACTTTCACTTCATGCCATCCTTGGAGCTCGAAGTGGTGATGGAGGGGAGCCATGCGGAAGAGGCGTCGTCCTTCTCCGTAGCGCCGGCGTGTGTACTTGAAGTAAGCCACTTGCACTAAGACAGAGAGGGTTTCTGCAAACGAAATGCCAGCGATGAGGGGTAGTAGCAGTTCTTTTTTTACCATAAGGGCGATGGCACCAAGGAGGCCTCCTAACATGAGGCTGCCGGTGTCTCCCATAAAGACCTGAGCGGGGTACGCGTTGTACCAGAGGAAGGCCAGGCAGGCCCCCACCAACACCCCACAAAAGACGGTGACTTCGGCCGCATGGGGCAGGTACAAGATCATGAAGTAGTCAGCCCAGATGCGGTTGCTGGAAAAGTAGGCAAAGCTACCTAAACTCACAAAGGCGATGGCGCCCACTCCAATAGCCAGGCCATCTAAGCCGTCCGTTAGGTTGAAAGCGTTGCTGGTGGCGGTGAGGATAACCAGGACCACCAGCCCATACAAAACCAGTTGGAGCTCATAAGGCAGTCGCCAAGAGCCGAAGCGGCCGTATTCGATTTGTTGGAGCTTAAGGAAGGGTAGGTTGGTTTGGAGGAGCAGTTCAGGGTTTTGTCGTCCGAAGAGGGCGGTGGCGACGGCCTCTTGATGTTCGGGGGGCACGACGAGGTGGAGGGTGGTTGGGCCTCGCTGTACAAGGTACGAAGTGGGGTAGTGTCCCAGGTTTCCAGTGGGGCGAAAGCGCCAGCTTTCGTACACAAAGGGGCGGCCTTCGATGGCGAGGAGCCGGTCACCTGGACGAAAGCCGGCGGCTCGGAGCGGCCCCACCAGTCGAACTTCTCCCGTAGGGCCCACATGCGCACGCGTGCTGTAAAAACTCGGCTCCAGAACCATGAGTAGGATGAGCCAGAAAGCGGCAAAGCCCTGACCTAAGAGCTTTAGGCGAGGAGAAAGGCCCTTTTTGCTGCGGGTGCGCTTGAGCCAGTCATCCAAGAAGCCCAGGGTGCCGAGCCAGATAGCCAGGCCCAGCAGCGCCCACAGATAGGGGCTTCGTAGGTCGCCCCATAGGAGGGCTCCCGTAAGTAGGCTCAGCCCAATCAGGAGGCCGCCCATAGTGGGGGTGCCTTTTTTGGCGACGTGGGTAGCAGGTCCTTCTGGCCGAATGGTCTCTTGGAAGGACCTTTGCGCCAGCGCCCGGATGATCGAAGGCCCCAAGAGCCACCCCACCAAGGCCGCCGTCAACCCCCCCATTAGCGTACGGAAGCTCAGGTAGTACGCTAAGCCCATCCCAGGTAGATTGTACTGGGTGTCGAGATAGCGCATCAGTTCAGCCAGCATAGGGCACCTCCTGGCACGCTTGCAAGATGGCTACGTCGCTGAAGGGATACTTGACGCCGGCGATTTCCTGGTAAGTCTCATGTCCTTTGCCGAGGATAGCGACAAGGCTGTGCGGCGGCGCCAACTGAACCGCCGTGCGAATAGCCTCTGCCCGGTCCGCAATCCGAAGGATTCGATTTTTCACGCTTGCCGGCAGGGGGTCGTACATCTCGGCCAAAATGGCCATGGGGTCTTCGTAGCGCGGGTTATCGCTGGTAAGCACAACCAAGTCGGCGTGTTGGGCGGCGGCGCGGGCCATAGGGGCTCGTTTGGTGCGGTCTCGATTGCCGCCGGCTCCCAGTACAACGATGAGCTTGCCGCCGTTAGGAACCAGTGGACGCAGCGCCTCGAGAACCTTTTCTACCGCATCCGGCGTGTGGGCATAGTCCACCAAACCCACCCGTCCCTGGTTGAGAAAGACCGGTTCTAAGCGCCCTGGTAGGGTTTTTAGCGTGGTAGACCGGTGAGCCAGTTTCAGCCACAGCTCTCGGGCGGCTTTTTCAGGCAGCGGCCCTTCACTCAGGAAAGCCCCTCCTACCGCAGCAAGAAGGTTATACGCCTGAAACCGCCCAATCAACGCTGCGTGGAGTGAAGAGACCTCCGCTTGGAGACGTTCCCAGCGGCCCTGTCGTTTTTCGCTGCCCAGCTCCAAAAGAAGGCTGTAGGATAACCCCCACAAATCGGAACTCTCAAGCCGTAGTGAAAAGGTACCCAGCGACTCTACGCTGTAAGTGTAACGTTCGGCGGAAGTGTTTTGAAGCATAAAGAGGCCGTTTCGGTCGTCTATGTTGGTAAGGGCAAAGCTTTTGGGGCTCAGTTCATCGAAGAGACGCTTCTTTGCGTCGCGGTACGCAATAAAAGTCTTGTGGTAGTCCAGGTGGTCGTGTGATAGATTAGTGAAGAGGGCTCCCGCAAACGTTATCCCGGCTGTACGGTGTTGGTCCAGGGCGATGGAGCTCACTTCCATAGCTACGCGTTCCACGCCCTGGTCGGCGAAATAGCGCAAAAGCCGGTACAGCTCGAAGCTATCGGGGGTGGTGAGGGTAGCGGGGAGCTTTTCTGGGCCTGCTAAACAAAAGACTGTGCCAATGAGCCCTGCTTTGTATCCCAGTCCTTGCCAGAGGTGGTAGAGGTAGTACGCGGTGGAACTTTTGCCATTGGTGCCGGTAATACCGACGATGTGGAGCCGCTTTTGCGGCTGATCAAACCAGCGGCTGCACAGGTGCGCATAACTAAGACGGCTGGAAGTGCTCTGGAGGAAAACCACTTCATCAGGTACGGAAACTGGGACTTCGGCCAGGATGGCGACAGCGCCTCGTTCAATCGCTTCAGGGATGAAGGTGTGACCATCGGTGGTGTGACCTCTCCAGGCGACAAAAAGGCTGCCTGGCCGCACTTGCCGACTGTCGGCGGTAAGGTGGGTGATTTCCCTCTCTGGCACAGCCGCCGGCAAAAGCCCCGGCAGCCCCTCTATAAGTTCAGAAAGCCGACGCATGCCCAAGGTGAAGTAGGATTTCTTGTGGGGATCGCAGCGTCAAGTCTTGTACGACGGGTCCTGTTCCATGCCAGTAGACGGTGTAACCGGCGCTTTCAAGGAGGTGAAGGGCCTGGCGCAGGCTCATCCCCCTTACGGCTTCTGGAAGGGAAGCCTCATGCGGTAAGAAGCCCACATAGTGCGGTGTGGGGCGGGTCTTCACCCAGGGGGTCGGAGGCCGATCAGGTGTGGAAATGCTGAGGACGTTGTAGAGGGGTATGGCGGTCCGCTGGACCAGAACCGGCAAAGCGGGCAATCGCTTGGCTGGGTTTTCGGGTACCTCTTGCGGAGCGATGCGCAGATCTCGAAAAACCAGGGCATCCGCAATCTCTCGAAACACCGGCGCCGCAACTTCCCCACCATAAATCTGCCCTTCTTTAGGGTCATCCACCACGACAATGCAGGAATAGAGGGGCCTCTCAGCTGGGAAAAAGCCCACAAAGGAGGCCCGATATCGGTTTACATACATGCGTCCTTCGACTTTTTTGGCGGTACCGGTTTTGCCGGCAATGTGGTAAAGGGAAGGGGCTATGTTGCGGGCTGTGCCATACTCGACCACGGCGCGCAGGAGGCGCCTCAACGCGGCGGCTGTGGCCGGAGAAACGATCCGCTGGGCCGTAGGCTGCTCAGGAACCTCCCTACGTCCATCCGGGTATCGCACCTCCCGCACCAGGCGTGGGGGAACCCATACCCCGTCGTTCGCCAAGGCGTTGTAAAAAGTAAGGAGTTGTAAAGGAGTGAGCTGAATGTTATAGCCAATAGCAAGCCAGGGTAGGGTAGTGGCGTTGAAATAGGGCGTCTTAGGCAAGATGCAGGTGGGCCGGGGTTCAGGATAAAGGGTGATACCCGTAGGTTCCAGAATGCGCATTTTTTTTAGGTAATCATAGAAACGATGGGGCTGTGCACCGAAGAACTTTTGACAAAGGCCGGCGAAGGTGACATTGCTGGAGTAAGCAAAGGCCTCTTCCAGAGTCAGGATCGTGGCGGGGTGCCCATCAGAAAGCGTGCGATTCGCGATTTGCAGGCTGGCCGGGACCGAGAAGCGCTGCGAAGGCTTCACCAAACCCGCTTCGAGCAAGATGGCGGCTGTAACCCCTTTGAAAGTAGAGCCGGGTTCCCATAGCGTACTCACCGCGTCGTTGAAGCGTTCTCCGGCGTTGGCCAGGGCCAGAATCTCCCCTGTCTGGACCTGCATTAGGATGGCTACGCCCCTCTCGGCGCGATGTCGGGCCACCGCTTTTTCCAGCGCTTGGCTCACGATATCTTGCAAGTGCGGGTCCAAGGTGGTGAAAAGGTCTCCGCCCGGTCGCGGCTGATATTCGGAAAGGTCCTCCAAGGGTATCTCCAGGCCTGAGGGGAGTCGCTTCACCAAAACCCACCGCTCTTCTCCTTGGAGCTTGTCATGGAAGGCACTCTCCAGGCCTCTCCAAGCCACCGAGTCGTTGACCAGGTAGCCCAGGGTAATGCGCGCCAGAGAACCGTAAGGGTAGGAGCGTTTGTGTGTGATCTTTTCTACGATCAGCGGACGGCGTCGGGGCGTGCGGCTAAGTAGGGGAAAGCTCTCTACCCGCCGCTTTTCCAGGTAGGTCAACAGCACTTTGTAGGGAAAGAGGTACACATGGCGGTCGCGGGCTTTCCACCGCTCATAAAGGGCTTTGCGCAGCGATTCTGCCGAAGGGTGATAAAGAGGAAAATGCACGTGTAGACTTTCGACTAAGGCCCGCAGGGAATCCTTTACTTCGGCTTGGGTCCACTCGGTGGGGTCTACCGCCAGCCGAAAAAGCGGCATGCTGGTCGCCAGCACGGTCGTATCCCGCGCTAAAATGCTGCCTCGCTCACCGCGGACTTTTTTCAGGTAAGGGGTACTTTGGTAAGCTTCGTACGGAGAATGGTGCCGGTACTTCAGCTGTAGATAAATCAATTGTCCAATAAGCGTGAGCCACCCGGCCCCAAAAAGAAGAGCGATAACATAAAAGCGCAGCAAGACTTTACTCATAGCGCACGATGGTGGGGGCTTCGGTGGGTAGGACGAGGCCTAAACTGTCAAGCGCGGGCTTGAGGGCTGAGTAGCTGCGCTTTTGGCTGACTAAGGCGTTGAGTTGGAGGTATTCGGCGCGCTTTTCGGCCAGCGCATGTTGAAGCCGATGAAGTTCCCGCACCTTCTTTTCGGCGCGGTATTGCGTGGCCACATACACCAGGAGCCACAGAGCCCCGTACAAAAGCAGCCCCGCATGCCGAAATACTGCTTTCAGCAGTTCTATCCACCACCGCTTCATAGCTTTTGCAGAATCCAGAGTTGTGCGGATCGGCTGCGTGGGTTGGAACGAACTTCCTCAGCAGAGGGGCGGTACACGGCGATTTTTTGCCAGGTGTAAGTTTTGTGGCCAGTGCAGAAGTTTTCTTGGGTTGGTCGCTGATAGAGCGCTTTCACCAGGCGGGCTTCGCCGCTGTGGTAAGTGAGCACCACCAGACGCCCGCTGGGGTTTACGGCTTGGGTGCACCAGGCCAGCAGAGCCTGGAGGGCCTCCAGTTCGCCATTGACGGCGATCCGCAGCGCTTGAAAGACTTGGGCTTTATAGCGGTGGGCGTGGGATCCGTAAGTCTTTTGCACGGCTTGCACCAGATCGCTTGTAGTGAAACCGGGCCGCCAGGAGAGTTGGATGGCTCGGGCCAGCTTCCGAGCTTGGGGCAGGTCGCCATACACCCTTAGAAGGTGAGCCAGGCATTCTTCTTTCTGCTCTGCAAGCCAAGCCCAAGCGGGCAGACCTTCTTGGGGGTTCATGCGTAGGTCCAGGGGGGCGTCGAATCGGTAGCTGAAGCCTCGCTCGGGGGTGTCTACCTGATGCGAAGACAGACCCAAATCCGCCAAAAGACCTGTTATGCGGCTCACCCCCCGCGCCCCGAGGAGAACTTCGATGTCTCGGAAGTTTCCTCGGATGGGGTAGAAGCGCGCGTCCTGGATCGAGTCGAGAGGGGCTTCGGGGTCTCGGTCCAGGGCGAAAAGACGGCCCTTCGACCCAAGTCGGTCCAGGATAGCCCGGCTATGCCCACCTCCCCCAAATGTAGCGTCTACATACACGCCTTCCGGGTCGGTCACCAACGCTTGTACAACCTTCTCACAGAGTACGGGCTGGTGATAAAACCCTCTCACCGCCCCAAGAACTTTTCGATCCATTCACCAAAGCGGTTTTCGGTCTGGGTTTGCCAGGTCTCATAGCGTTCTTTGCCCCAGATTTCGATGCGGTCGCGCAGACCCACCAACACCAGATCAGCTTCGATGCTGGCGTAGTCACAGAACGGTTTGGGGACTACGAGCCGTCCGGCGGCGTCTAAGCTTACAGGTTGAGCGCCACTCTGAAAAAGCCGCACAAAACTACGGCCTTCGGGCGTAAAGAGATTGACTTTTTCGTGGATTTTTTCGAGTTCTGACTTCCAGATTTCGAGGGGGTATAACCACAGGCAGGGGTCTGGGGCGCGTTGGAGTACAAAGTGGGTGCGGCTCCCCTCCGGCAAGAGCGAAAGGAGCGCACTCGGCAGCACAAATCGCCGCTTGGCATCCAGCCGAGCTACGTACTCGCCAAAGAGAAACACAGCTTCACAAAGGTAGCCACTTTGCTCCACTTTGATCCACTTCGCGCCCGTAGTGGATAACCCGGCCTTTTCTGTGGATAATCGACGTAGGTCATCGGCCCTTTTGTGTAGGGGGACTTTGCTACCTTCGTCTCATGGCGTTTCAGGTTCGGGCTGAGGTGCTGCGAGAGGGGATTGCTCGAGTACTGCCTCTGGTGCCCTCTCGGTCTTTGTACCCCATCACGCAGAATATCCTCCTCCACCAGCAAGGGGAAAGCCTCGAAGTGCGGGGTACAGACTTGGAAATCAGTTTACGCACGTGGGTGCTGGTATTGCCGGAAGAAGGCGATGCCGTCCGCCTGGCTTTGCCCCCTAAAGTGCTTTTAGACCTGCTGAAGGGCTTTTCTGGAGATGAGGTCTTGACCTTCCGCCAGCAAGAGTATACCTTGCAAGTCTCCTCTCGGTACGGCCATTACGAGTTTAGCGGGATTGCGCCTGAGGAGTTTCCTCTTTTTCCGGCGCGGCCCGAAAAAGAGGGCGTGCGGTTTCCTTTTTCCCGGTTTATTCAGGTGGTGGAGCAAACCGCTTTCGCAGCCAGTAAAGAAGACAGTCGGTTAGCGCTGACGGGCATCTATTTTGATTTTGAGGAAACCGAGACCAACTTTGTCGCTACGGATGCCCATACGATGGTGCGGCTCACGCTAAACGATCTGCGGCTGCCTGGCGCACCCAAACTCCTCATTCCGGTCAAGGCATTAGGGGCCTTGCAGCAGGCTATCAAAGGCCTCCCCGAAAGCGATGAACTGATCCTTTATCCCGCTGAAGGCCAAGCCTTTTTTCATCATCCCGTCGTTGAAATGGTGTGTCGCCTAATCGATGCGCGTTACCCGGACTACAAAGCTGTGATACCCGCCGCCCCGCCGTATGTGGCTCGCTTGAGCACTGAGGCCTTCCAGCGTACCCTAAGGCGGCTGTCTGTACTGGCCAGCAAAAAGATGGGCTTCATCCGGTTAGAGTTTGTGGGCAATACCCTTACGGCCCGCGTAGAAGACCCCGAAGGTGGCCTGCGCGGCGAAGAGCACCTCCCCTGCGAGTATGAAGGACCCGACTTTCAGATTGCTTTCCGCAGTAGTATCCTTGAAGGGGTGTTGGAGCACCTCCACGCACCTAACCTCCTCCTTCGGATGGAAGCCCCGGGCCGAGCCGCCCGCATCGAACCTGAACCTCAATCCCCCCACGAAGAAGTTCTCTTCCTTGTCATGCCCATCATGCTGTGATCCTCTACGGTGGTGGAGACCATGCCCTCGCAGTATGGGAAACCCTCCAGCTTTTAGGCATCCCCTGCGAAGGGTTTTTTGATGATGGAGAGGGGCCTTTCACTTTGCCGGCAGACTTATACTTAGGCCCGTACTCACCGGACGTGCTTCCCACCGTGCCCGTCCTTCTTGCGATGACAGACAACACCATCCGTCGCAACCTCTCTTTGCGGCTAAGGCATCCACTTGCGCCGCCGGTGGTGCATCCGCGTGCATACATCTCGCCTTCTGCTTTGGTAGCGGAGGGTACAGTGGTGCTGGCTGGGGCGGTGGTTCATAGCCGGGCTCATGTGGGCGCCCACACCATCGTCAACACCGGCGCCGTCGTCGAGCACTTCGCCGAAGTAGGAAGCTTTTGCCATCTGTCGCCAGGGGTGATTGTGGGGTGCCGCAGTCGGGTGGGGGATGCCTGCTTCATAGGCAGCGGCGCCATCCTCGTCCCCAAAGCCTCCGTAGGGGAAGGGTGCGTAATAGGCGCCGGTAGCCTCGTCCTAAAAGACCTTCCGCCTTTCACTCGCGCTTGGGGCCACCCCGCCAAACCCCAATCTGAAGCCCCTCTGCCGTAGAGTTTGTATTTTTGATGAGGATGAACCGCTTCGGGTGGGTGACTTTTTGGGGTATAGTGGCGCTATTGTGGGCTCAGCCGCAGAAAGCTCAAAAGCATTTGCGTCGCGCCGAAGAGCTCATGCAGATGGAAGATTATGCCAACGCACTCGCCGAGTACGAAACCGCCCTCCAGTACAACCCCTTTAGTGCAGAAGCGTATGCCCAGGGAGCCTATTGCGCCTGGCGTCTGCGCCAAAACAAAAAAGCGATCGAGTACTTCCAAAAGGCGGAGCAAATGCAGGTTAGTTTTACCCCTCGCTTGCTTGTCGCCTATGCGGATGCCCTCCAGCGCACCGGCCAACCCAGTAAAGCCCGTCCTATAGTCGAGCGGCTTTTGGCTCAAACTCGGCCTTCTGATCCGGCGTACGAACGGCTGCGTGTGACCCTCCAGCACCTCAAAAACGCCGAAAAGTACCTCGCCAAGCCCCTCCGAATCGAGATCAAAAATCTCGGCGGCCAGCTCAACTCGCCGTATCCAGATTATGCCCCCGTTATTTCGGCTGACGAGAGTGTGCTACTTTTCACTTCGCGGCGGCCCGGCTCCACGGGAGGTAAGCTGGCCTCCGATGGGCTCCCTTACGAGGACGTCTACATCTCGGAAAAGACCCCTAATGGGACTTGGTCGCCCCCCCGCAACCTCAGCAGCCCCATCAATACGGCCGTACACGATGCCTGCATCGCCCTCTCCGCCGACGGACAAACCCTTTTCCTCTTCAACTCGGACAACGGTGGCGACATTTTTCAGAGCCGACTCAAAGGCCAACGATGGCTACCTCCTAAAAACCTCGGCAGCCCCATCAATAGTAAGTACTGGGAGCCTTCGGTCTGCCTTTCCGCCGATGAACGAACCCTCTTTTTTGTGTCGGATCGACCGGGAGGTTTAGGGGGGCGTGATATCTACCTGTGTCGCCGCTTACCCAATGGCAAATGGGGTCCCCCTATCAACCTCGGCCCGCCAATCAATACCCCTTACGACGAAGATAGCCCCTTCTTCCATCCCGATGGCAAGACCCTGTTTTTTTCCTCTAATGGTCCGGCTTCGATGGGCGGCTTCGATATTTTCCGCTCGGAACTGAACCCGGATAGCACCTGGAGCACCCCCGTCAACTTGGGCTACCCTATCAATACCCCTGGCGACGACATCTACTTTGTGCTCTCCGCAAGCGGCCTGCATGGCTACTACGCCAGTGAACGAGACGACTCCTACGGCGAAAAAGACCTTTATCTCATCGACTTCTCCACGCTCCAGCTTGAAAAACCTCCTGTGGCCGAGAAAAAAGAAGAAGAAATCGAGGTTACTTCGGAGCCGGCTACCCTTACCTTCCGGCCTAACCTAACCTTGGTGACGGGTATTATTTTTGACGCGGAGACCCAGGCTCCTCTCGAAGCGACTATCACCATCGTAGACAACGTCAAAGGGGATACCATAGCGGTGCTCACTTCCAACGCCGCTACGGGTAAGTACCTCATTTCGCTGCCTGCAGGCCGCAACTACGGTATAGCCGTTACAGCAGAAGGATACGCCTTTCACTCCGAAAACTTTATCGTAGAAGAGACTCAAGGTTATCGAGAAGTGCGCAAAGACATTGGCCTGAATAAATACAAGTCTGGCACGGTTATCATTCTCAGGAATATCTTCTTTGATTTCGACAAATCCACTTTGCGGTCGGAATCCAAAGCTGAACTGGAACGGGTCTACCAGCTTCTTGTGCAGAACCCCAGGATGAAGGTGCGCATCGCTGGGCATACCGACAGCATGGGATCGGAGGAGTACAACCAGCGCCTTTCGGAAGCCCGCGCCAAGGCGGTGTACGACTACCTTATCGGGCGCGGCCTCTCTGCCGACCGTCTTTCCTATGTGGGCTATGGGGAGAGCCGGCCGGTAGACACCAACGACACCGAAGAAGGCCGCCAAAACAACCGCCGTGTGGAACTCGAGATTCTCTAAGGCTCGAGGGCGCTGTACCTCTAAGCCTTTTTTAGGCCTTTCGCGAAAAAAGGGTATCTTTGTTTGGCAATGAGTAAGCGCGCAGCGCCCGCGAAAACGGCTCTCCCTACCGCTGAGCGGCTCGCCCTGGTTCAAGAAGTCCTGGCCAGCAAAAAGGTGGAAGATATTCTCAGCCTGGATTTGCGGTCTTTGGGCTACCTGCTGTGCGATTATTTCGTGATCGGCACGGCGGAGTCGGATCGCCAAGCTCAGGCGGCGGTGGATGGCATCCTCACCCGACTCAAGGAAGTAGAAGGCCCGCTCGACTCTTATCGAGTGGAAGGGTACGAAGTAGGCCAGTGGATTCTCCTGGACCTGGGCGACATCATCGTACATGTGCAGCAGCCCGAAGTCCGGCGCTATTACCGCCTGGAGGAACTCTGGGGTGATGCCAAACAGTACCCCTATGCTTGAAGACTTCACCTTCACCAGCCTCTTCAATCCTAAAACCCTTATTCACCTTGGGGGGATAGGGTTGGTGCTGGGGGTGGTGTTTGCGGAGACGGGCCTATTGGTGGGGATTATTTTTCCTGGCGACTCGCTACTTTTTACGGCGGGTTTGCTCACAGCGGTGGGGGTTTTGAAGCTGCCTTTTGTAGTGGTGGCCGGTTGTATTGCCTTAGCGGCTTTTTTGGGGGACCAGAGTGGTTACTGGATTGGCTGGCGTACAGGCCGGGCTCTATTTAGCCGTCCTAAAAGCCTATTCTTCCGCCCAGAATACGTAACCCTGACTCGCGATTTCTATCGAAAGTACGGGAGCTGGGTGCTCATTCTGGGTAAGTTTTTGCCTATTGTGCGTACTTTCGCTCCTCTGCTGGCTGGCGTGATTGAAATGCCTTATTGGAAGTTCGTAGTCATGAGTGGCCTGGGAGCTTTGGCGTGGCCTTTTGTGCTGGTGTCGGCCGGCTACTTCTTGGGAGAGGTGCCTTGGGTACAGGCCTACTACGAATGGATTATCGTAACGCTGGTGGTCGTGACTACAGGGCCGATTCTGTGGCGGGTGTGGCGCGCCGCCCGTCGCCAGTCCCAAATCAAAGTTTGACCTCGTATGTGGCAAGAGCTCGAAGAGTTTTTAGTCCCCGTCTCCGAAGAGGAGCTGCCTTTCTTATGGCAGCGACTTCTGGCGCATCTCAGTCGGCTGCTTCAGGCGCCGGCGAGCCTCCTTTATATCGCCGACCCGGCGGGTTACACGCACTTCCGCTACGAAGCGGGGGTGGGCTTAGCTCACTCCCCCCAACCCACGGCCTTCGCTTGTGGTGAAGGCTTTCTGGGCCAGGCCGTGTATGAGAAGGCGCTCTTGGTGCAGACTTTTCCCGCCGCCGTCCTGGGGGCTTCGTGGCTTTCGGCCCTCGTCGAAGTGGAGGAAGTGACCCTGGTGGCTATTCCTCTTCTTTACCAGGGGCAGGTAGAGGGTCTGTGGGTAATCGCCTCCACTACTGCAGAGGTTCCTTCTTTCCTCAAACAGTCGGACTGGAAGGCCTTTCTGGAGAAGTGGGCCGCCTACCTACACAGCCTCCGCTCGCGGCGGTATATCCAAGCCCTGCTGGAGCAGACCCAAGTTCAGAATCAGGAACTCCTCACTCGAGAGGAAGAGCTGCGACAGAACCTCGAAGAGCTGGCCGTCACTCAAGAGGAAATGCGCCGGGCTCAGCAGCTCCTGGCTGAACGCGCCCGCTGGCAGGAGTTCGCGATCGACCTTTTTACGATCATGGCCGGTTCAGCTGTGCCGGCGCGGTTTGACAGTGTGGCGCGTATCTTCTTGGCGCAGCTTGGACAATACGTAGGGGCCCAGGCCTGTGCGGCACTGCTACCGACCGAGGAAAGCGCCACGCTCTTATACGCCTGGAAACCTCGTAAGGTCGAGTTTGAACCGCCAGCCCGTTGGCCGCTTTCTGCCCACCTCCTCACTACGATGGCCAGTCAACGAGCCTGTACGACTGCTACCCCTCGCGAAGTGGGCCTGGAAGCAGGACCCGCGCACTGGGTGCTGGCGCCGTACTTCACGCCTAAAGGCTTGGGAGGCCTCCTTGCTGTGGGCTTTGTCGAAATAGCCCCCTTAGAGCCAGAAGCCGCTCGAGCCTACAGCTGGTTGGCCATCGCGTTTTTTTCTGCCTACGAGCGTATAAAGACCCAGATAGCCCAGTACACGCAGCTTATCCAGGTTATAGCGCAGCTAACGGGAGCCTCCCTACAAGAAGTGAACTTCTCGGGCTTTCCTGCGCAGCTTCCTTGGAGTCCGCCGGAGGCGGATCAAGTCGCCTACTGGGAGTCTTTACAAAAAGCGCTCGAAAACCGAGAGGCTTTCTGGGTGCCCCCGCCCAAGCTCTCTCCGGTCCGTGAGCTGGTTGTGTTGGGGGGCAAAGAAACCGGTCTACGACTTACCTGGCCATGAGGCGCTGGTGGAGTCTGCTTTTTTTGCTGAGCGGTTGTAAGCGAGACCCTGTGATTTTTTCTGTGGTGCCCCAGATTGAGTTTATCGAGATGCAACCTCGCCAAGTGCCTGACTATGGCACGCTTACGATTACGATCCGGTATCGAGATGGGGATGGCGATCTGGGTGGGCAGCCCGATGGCACGCCGGATTTGTTTTTGGTGGATAGGCGCGACAGTACGCGATTCCCCAGCGGGTATGATGGGCTTTTGCGCTACAACATGCCCCGATTTTATGAGGGGCCGCCCCAATCTATTCAAGGCACGATTCAAATCACCGTTCCGGGGGTGGTACGGCTTGATCCCAGCCTTCCGGCCGAACCCTTGGTCTTCGAGATTTACCTCTTGGACCGGGCCGGGCACCGCAGCAACACCGTGCGCACCGATACGGCTTATATTGGGCCATGAGCGGCTGGGTGAAAGTGTCTGAAGGCGCCAATGGCCTGTGGGTAGCCCTCTTGCGCACCTACCTTGAAGGGGCCGGCGTGCCTGTTTGGGTAGAGAACGAACACACCCAGGCGGTCTTTGGGGCGGGACTCTTGGGCTCGCCTAATCCGGCGGTCGGGCCTTTGCGGCTGTGGGTGCCCCAACCGTATGAAGAGGAGGCTCGGCAGCTTATCGAAGCTTTTTTCGCGGTGTAGGGGGTACCTTTGCGCGCATGGCGTTGGCTTGTGGGATCGTAGGCCTGCCTAATGTGGGCAAGTCTACCCTCTTCAATGCGCTTTCAGGTACGGCTTTGGCCGCGGCGGCCAACTACCCCTTCTGCACTATCGAACCCAACCGCGCCATTGTGCCGGTGCCCGATCCTCGGCTGCACACGCTGGCCCGTCTCGTGGCCGCCCAGTATAAACATCCCCCTGAAAAGATCACCCCGACGACCCTCACCATCGTAGACATTGCGGGGTTGGTACGAGGAGCTCACGCCGGCCAGGGCTTAGGCAACCAGTTTCTGGCCCACATCCGCGAAGTAGAAGCCCTCCTTCATGTGCTGCGTTGCTTTGAGGACCCGGACATCGTCCATGTAGAAGGCAGTCCAGACCCCCTGCGCGACCGCGAGATTGTAGATACCGAACTCCAGCTCAAGGACTTAGAGACGCTGGACAAAGCGATCCCCCGAGTTGAACGAGAAGCCAAACTGGCTGCCCCTCCTGAAGCGGCCTTTCGCCTGACGGTACTACAGAAGGCGCGCACGCATCTGTCAGCCGGCCAGAATCTTCGTTCGCTAACGCTCTCGGCCGAAGAAAAGGCGGTCTTGGCCGAACTGCACCTCCTTACCCTCAAGCCGGTCTTGTACATAGCCAATGTGGAGGAGAGCAGTTTGCCTGGGGGCAACGCGCTCAGCCAGGCGGTACAGGAGCAGACCGCCGCCGAAGGGGCCGAGTGTTTGGTTCTCTCTGCGGCCTTAGAAGCGCAACTGGCCACCCTGCCCCCTGCAGACCAGCAGGAGTTCCTAAGCCTGTATGGGCTGGAGGAGCCGGCCCTGCCCCAGCTTATCCGCAAGGCGTATCAGCTCTTAGGCTTGATTACGTTTTTTACGGCCGGACCAAGAGAAGTGCGGGCATGGACGCTGCGCCGGGGTACAAAAGCACCCCAAGCTGCAGGGCGCATCCACTCTGACATGGAAAGGGGCTTTATTCGGGCCGAGGTGATTGCCTGGGAAGACTACGTTCGGTATGGGGGAGAAGAAGGGGCTCGAGCGGCAGGTCGCCTCCGCTTAGAAGGCCGCGACTACGAAATCCAAGAGGGCGACGTGGTGTACTTTCGCTTCGCCGTGTAAAAAAAAATCAGGGGGGCAGACTTCTGCCCCCCTGAGTAGCTACCTACCTACTATTTTCATCGCATGGGGAGCGCGTAGGTCAGGCTTAGCATAAGTCCGCCCGTAAGGGCTTGCGTAGAGGGACGGGTATACCCCGCCGGTGCCCCTGTCGAAGAGAAATTATACCTCGGCTTCACTTCCCAGTAGGGGTCTTGGTGAGTAGCCCCAACCCCAGCCAGTGGGTGGTTCACTTTGCAATCCTTATTCTCCACATCTCCGAAGATGTAGTCAAGGCGCACATGCACGCCCAAGAGGAGTTCTTCTGTGAGCTTGAAGCCAGCCCCCAGGCCCACCACCGCACCCAGGGTGAGGGGTTTGTAGGCTTTGGCGGTGAGGGACGTTTTATCCGTGAATGTGGTGCCCGGGCCAGAAAAAGTCGTTGTTTTCTCCTGGTTTTGGGTTTCAAAAGTCCAGGTTATGCCTCCGCCGGTAACTTCGGCTTTATCCGTGTAGCTCAGGAGGAGGTTGGCCTGGGGCCCGGCGAAAAAGCTAAACTGGACAGGGGAGTTGGGGTCGCTGTTGAAGCGAAAGAGTAGCGGTAGTTTGAGGTAGTTCAGGGTGGTTTGGGCGCTAAGGTTGGTTCCGGACTCTGTGCCTTTGTACTTTTGGCCCTGACTGGAGTAGAGCACATCCAACCCTACGCCGAGGTAATCGGTGAAGTGGTAGGCCACGGTAAGCCCGCCAGCAAAGCCCCAAGTGGTCTGGTAGTCCAGGTTAGGGCCGGCGTCTGAGTCGTCCTGGTTGAGGAGCCAGGTGCTTTGTGGCAGCAGCGCTGCACCAATCTTGACGGTACCTTCCTGGGCGTAGCTCGATCCTCCAAGGAGGAGAGCACCCAGCACGAGAGAGAGGCGCGTTTTCATATCGCCGCAAAGGTATAACCTCTCTGGCGATTTCGATTAGGGTAGAGAGTCGCCTTCCGTATGGATTGAGGGGGCCGGGCCTATTGCTCCTCTTTCTCAACCTTCGGGTGGGGCAGAGCAGGCGTTTGACTGACTGTGAGCCTTATATTCTTGGTTGGCACGACTTTTGTACCTTCGAGCTCCACCTATGAAGCGGCTTGTCCTGCTTAGTGGGGCCTTATTATGGGCTCAGACTACGGGGGACCTGGTGCTGGTTTCAGAGACAGGTGCCCCTTTTCGTCTCTACCTCAATGGCGAATGGATTGCGGAAACGCCGGTGACTCGGGCTGAGGCGCATGATGTGCCAGACGGCCCCCAAAAAGCCACCATCTACTTGTATCCAAGTGAAGGAAAGACCCTTCAGATTCGGAAGACCTTCTATGTAGAGGCTGGCATGGTCGAGTACTATGCGATCCGTCAGCGGAAGGGTAGGTACGTAGTGGTCCAGTTCAATCGCACGCCGCGGGAGGAGACGGCGCCGGCACAGACCCCTCCGGTGGCCAGTCCGTCTTCGGGGGTTGGGCTTTCTCAACCCTCTCCTTCGGGGGGCCAGCCTACGCCTCCTCCAGCCGGCCAAACCCAGACCAACCAGCAAACCATCGTCTTCAATCCGACCATTCAGATTCAGACGGGGGGTGGGGGTACGCAGGTGAGTGGTCAGCCGCCTGCGCCTCAGCCGGGAGGGACAAGTCCTACGCCAGCTCCGATGCCTCCTTCGACGGGGTACAGCGGCCCTTGTAACTGCCCCTGGCCCAGCAGTAGGGAAAATATAGCTCGCATCCGTAGTACCCTCCAGAGTGAGCCTTTCGAAGAGACCCGGGTAGAGATTCTCAAGTCTTTCTTGCGCAGCAACTGCGTCTGGACTCGCGATGTAAAGGACCTTCTTGAGCTATTTAATTTTGACAACAATCGCCTGGAGTTAGCGAAGTTTGCCTACGATTATACGCATGATTTGAGCAGTTATGCTGAAGTGGCGGAGGCGCTAACTTTTACCCATCATCGGCAGGAGCTGATGCAGTATATCAATGGGCGGCCGGCACGCCAAACCTGCGGGGGCGGAGTAGTAGGATCCTCACCCTCGTGGGGAGGGCAGCCCGGACAGCCCGTCGTTTCTTCTGCGCAGCTTTCCAGACCTTGCCGGCCCTGCATGGAAAACGGCCCTTTCCAACAGGCCCTCCAGACGGTGCGAAACACCGCCAGCGAACCTACCCGCCTCCAGGTAGCTAAACAAATCGCTTCTACCAACTGCTTGGCCGCAGCCCAAGTGCGTGACCTGTGCAAAGCGCTCATATCCGAACCTTCCCGCTTGGAGCTGGCAAAATATGCCTATACTCGGGCTTGTGACCCTCAGAACTACTTCCTGGTCAACGACGCTTTCATATCAGTCGCCAGTAAGGAAGAGCTGGCTCAGTACATTCAAGGTTTGGCTGGTCGCTGAAGCTTTTCTGAGGGGTTTAGTGGCGCAGCCTGCCCTCCCCTGTTTGCGGGAGGGTTTTTTATTGCCGGCGCGGGATACGGTGTACCTGCTGGTGGTGTTTGCAGAGGTGGATTACGGCCCGTGTGGGGAGTCCGACCCCTACGAAGCAATCTACGGGCGGGCTTGGCCTGTGGGGCCGGATGGCCACATCGTGGTGCCCTTCGATGCACCCCGTCTGTTGGATGCCTACTTGGCGCCGACTGATACCCCTCAAGGCCTTCTCACCGCCACCTACTGGGAAGCCTCTTTTGGGCAGTTTGTGGTGCTGGGGGACTATTGGCCGCAGGTGGTGCGCGTGCCTTGTCATTGGCTACCCCGAGGCGGCACGTACAGCCTCGCCGAAGAGGTGAACCTGGTTTTACGAGCGTGGCCGGAAGGTCCTTTCCGTACGGCACGTGGGGTGCCTTGGCAGGCATTTGACCGGTGGCAGCTTCTGCCTCAGCAAGCCGGCCTGCCCAAAAAACGTACGCCGTCCTCTCCTGACCCTGAGTACAAGCCTCGCTTAGATGGGCTCTTCATTATTTGGCGCAATCTGGCGTATCGGTTGGGTGCCCAGCCCCCTTTTGCGTGCAACTACGGCTTTGGCCTGTGGAGCTGTGATGTCAACGTACCCTTGGGACCCTTTACAGGGGGCGTCGAAACCGCTTCTTCGTACACCACTTGCCAAACGGCTGAAGGAGCGGCTATCGGGTTTTTGGTAGAGTTCTTTCACGGCCTGTATGGCGGCAACCATTGGCATACTGCAGGAGGGGCCGGTTTGCATACGTTTCCCTTTCTACCGGTGGCTCGCGGCCTGAGTGTGCAGGGCGCGCGACCCGTGTACGCCATCGGGTACGACCGCTGGATCATGGACTGGAAAGCCCCCCATAAAACATACGTCCTCAGTGCCCTGGACGAAAACGGCCGAGAAGTCCCTACAGACCTGGTTCAACCTGCCCGTCCCGAGACCTTGCGGGTATGGCTGCGCGACTTCCTTAGCACGGGAGATGTGATTCGGATCCGCTTGCCTTATACGGAGCAGGGAGGGCCTCAGGTCAAAAACCAATACCTCTGGCTGGAAAATCGGCGGTTTCTTTCGCCGCGGGAAGTGGCGGTGGGGACCTTTTTACCTGGCTGCCCGGATAACCCCTTCCCCTCTTATCCGAGGGGCGTGCCTGGGCTCTACGCTTACATCCAGGTGGGCAAAGACAAGCTGTGCGGCTCGGATATTTACTCGGCTCATCCAGCTCATCCCAATGGCCTGGGAAGCTATATTTTCCCCGTGACGGCCGAGGGCAACTACGATTTTGCTTTTCGGCCGGACTCTTCGGGCCGCTGGATACGGGATCGCAGCCGAAGTCTCCCTAATCCTTTCACGGGCCAGCACGATCTGTATTTAGGCGTAGACTTGGATGGAAATGGGCAGGTAGACCCCATCAAGGAAGGGATCCTTTTAGGGGACCGGGAGTGGCGAGGCGATACGGTAGTCCATACCTGTTCAAGCTGGGGAGACTGGGAAGATGGCTTTAGTTGGGCTACGCAGCGGCGGTTGGGTTTGGAGACCAATCCGGCGCCGGTGCCTGTGTATACCCTTGTCTCCAGCGAAGCTTATCAGCGGCCTACGGCTGCCCGGCCGGCTGCCTATGACAACCGCATCATCTGGCTAAGCGGCCTAGCCATCGAGATTATAGCGGAGCGACCGCAAGACGGGGCCCTGCTGGTGGAAGTTCGGTGGAACGATCGGACGATTCGCCGGCCGGTGCGCTGGTGTGGCCATATCCGGTTGCCACCTAACCCTTTTTCGTCTGCCGAACCGGCGCTGTGCGTGCGCCGCACGACCGTGACCCTGGACTGGGGCGAAAGCCCTACCTACGGTACTGCCCTGCGCTACGACTCACTGACCAGACGGTACGTCTTTAGCGATACGACGGTTTTTGTGGTGGAACGTGGGGCCGTGCTTCGTCTGGAGAGGGGACGTTTGCGCTTGCGGCGAGGTAGCCGGCTGGTGCTTTTGCCCGGTGCTCGGCTCGAAGGCTCCGGTGAGCTGCGGCTGGAATCCGGCTGTGTGATCGACACGGCTCCTGAGGCCTTCATAGATCGCCGCATTCGAGTGCGGCGCGGTTAAGGGCGAGGACCCTTCTGGTTGGGGAAAAGCGTGTCTGGTCGGAACGGAATCACCGACTGGAAGGGGCTTTGGCGATGGGAACAAGGGTTTACTTGGCAATGGGCACAGCAGGGGGGTTCACAAGGGTCCATGTGCCAGAAAAACTCCACGGGGCGGTGCAGCTCTTCGGCCAAGGTCTTTTCCAGGGCTTTGAGGGCGGTGTGGGCCTCCTGGAGTGACCAGTACCAGGGAAAGGTGACGTGGCCGTCGATGTGAAGGGTGGCTCCGTAGCGTTGGATGCGCACGTTGTGGATGTCTATCCATTCTGGGCGGCGGTGTTTTTCGAGGGCCTCGGCCAGGCGTGTCAGCAAACGGGGGGCTTGCTCATCGAGGAGGGCTGCGCTGCTTTCTCGCAGCAAGCGGAAGGCCCCATACGCAATCAGTCCTATTAGCACCAGTCCCACGCCTTTGTCTATGAGGGGGGGGAGGCCTATGTGTACTGCGCCTAAGCCGCCCAGTACCAGCGCCGAAGTGGCCACATCACCCAAGAGGTGCCAGGCTTCAGCGGTGAGGAGGTGCGAGTGTAAACGCCGTCCGCCTTGCCCGAGCAGGAGGGCCAGCGTAGCATTGAGGACCATAGCCAACGCTTCGTAGGGGAAGGCCGAGAGGAAGGCTTGCTGCCGAAGGGGACGATAAGTGCCGGTCATCATCGTATAAGCCAGAAAGAGCGCCGTTCCTCCTATTAGCAGCGCTTGCAAGGCGGCAAATAGGGCGTCGGCTTTACCATGGCCGTAGGGATGGTCAGAATCCCGCGGGCGTTGAGCCCATAAGCTTCCATATAGGCCCAATAGGGCCGTCAGCACGTTGAGGAAGCTTTCGCCGGCATCAGAGAGCAGTCCCGCGCCGCCGCCTACTTCGTAAGCCAATCCCTTCAGCAGGAGCACCAGGAGTGCACCTCCCAGGGCCAGCTTTAGGTAGTCTTCAGGCTTTCTGAGCAAGGTAGGTTTTGAGTCGGTCGATCACAGGCACCGGCGTGGGGTCTACGCCGTGTTTCTCTGCCAGGTAGACCGAGAAAATATCTACGGCGTGGAAGAGCCACATCAGTTCGGCTAAGAAGGGAGCGCGTGGTGGGGCCAAGTGCCAGAAGGGCAGGCCATATTCCGCAAGCAGGTTTTGCATAAACTCCAGCCGTAGGTGGTTTCGGGGGTGGGTATGCGATCCACTCAGGAACCAAAAGGCCACTTTGTCTGCGAGGGGATTGGGGTGTTCCCACCCGACGATTTCGTTGTGGTTCATTTCTGGGAAGGTGTGGTGCCAAGCCAGGTGTTTGGCGTTTTCTTGGATTTGTTGGCGGGCGCGCAGGGCGATGGCTTCGTATTCAGGGGGGGTGTACACTACGATGAGGCGGTTATGCCAGTCGTGGGCGTGGGCTTTGAGAGGGCCTATGGGGGGGTGGTCTTTGCTCAAAAGGAGCTTGAGGAGGGCTTGGCTTTCTTCTCGCCAGGAGGAGGGGAGGAGGCCGGCGCCTTCGAGTAGGCGCAGTTGGGCGGTAATGGAGAAGGGCACCGCTGCGCGGGGAGCTCGTCCAGGAGGCAAAGGCAGGAAAGCCGCCAGACGTCCGGTTTCTCCCCATTGGCGGAGGAGACCCCCACTGGCTATCCCTACGACGGTGGCTCCTCGCCGGAGGGCCTCTTCGGTGGCTTCTAAAGTTTCCTCGGTGGTGCCGGAGTAGGAGGCGGCCAGCACCAGCGTGTCACGACCCACCCATCGGGGCAGCCGATAATCCCGCACAATGAGCCACGGAATCGACAGGTGTGGTTGGGCCCAGCTGCGAACGACTTCCGCGCCAAAAGCGGAACCGCCCATGCCTACGGTTAGGAGGGCTCGCCAGGGGCCTCCCGGCACAGATACCGGTGGGGCTTCCATCCCCGCTTGCCAGTCCACAGGCAGGGCACGAATCCATTCCCACATGACCCGAAAGTAGTAAACTTCCCTCAGGGTAAGAGCAGTATCCGCCAGCTATGGGAGCCTATACGGAGGTGGTATAGTCCTTGTGGAAGCGACGCCGGCAGGCTAATCTCTCCTGTAGGCCCCACTACACCCGCAAGTAGGCAGCGACCCCACCCGTCATACAAAACGTAAGGGGCTTCTGCGGCCCCTTTCACATACCATGTGTGTCCCACTTGAAAAAGGACAGGCCGAGCTGGCTGGGCAGTAGCCAGCCCCACTACCTGCGAACCGTAAAAGAACACGTACGTCCCGCCTAAGAAGCGGGCTTGGGTCAGGTGCCCTTGGGCATCGTAGGTATATTGGCAAGGGAAAGGCTGCTCTCCCAGGGGCTGCCCTTGGGGCGTATAAAAGCGCAGGTGCAGCGAGTCTGTTTTTAGGCGGCCTTGGCTATCCCAGTTTAGGAAGCGGTACTGGGCCAGGCATTCGGTCGGGGTGCAAAAGCTATCTTGGGTAGCCAGCAGGCGACCCGTAAGGTCGGTGCACAACCGGTAGTGCCCCACAAAAGTGGGGTTTATGCGGGGGGCGTTGTAGAGAGCCAGGCTATCGCAGAGGCCGGTGGAGGCGACCCCTACATAGCCGCTCTCTTCTACAAAGACACCGAAATCAGGGTCGAAGGATTCTACTTGCATGCTGTCTCCCCAGAGGGTTCGATGGTGTAAGACGGCAAAAGGCCATACCGACTCTGCGGCAAACCAGCTCCAGCCCAGTCCTGATACGCCTACCCAGCTTGAGAGCAGCGAATCCCATTGTGCAGAGCCGCCCCATAAGGTGAAGCGTCGGTGGGCCACCCAACCGGAGAGGTTGGGCGCGTAGTCGTAGGTGGTGCAGCTCCACAGGTTAGGTTGGGGGTAATCGCAGACAAGACGCACAAAAGGAGCCAGCGAAGGAGGGGCTGGGGCGGTAGCGGTGTCTATATACCGCCGCATTTCTCGTAGGCGCTTCTGGGGGTCTATCCAGCAGGAGTCTCGCCCTAAGAGACGCCATGTGCCGGCCGTTTGGGTATAGCGTAAGGCTTGCCATCCCCACGGGGTGACTTGCCATTCTACAAGAAGGGTGGTATCTCCGCTGCCAGCCTCGACAAACTTGACGCTGTCGGGGATAAGCTGCGCTCCTGCCAAGCCGATCAGCAAAAGCCAATGGCGCATTCACAAAAGTAAGCGTTTTTTAGGCGGCTTTGTAGGCAGCGAGGCGGCTCAAGATCGCATACGCCAGCAGGAGGGTAGGGGGCCAAGCAGGGGGAGGAAGCAAAACCAGGGCGGTTCCGCCTACCAGCAGAAGGCCAAGGAGCCAAGGTAGGTTGGAGCGACTTTTGAGGGAGAAGAAAGGCCAGCGGCTTACCATAGCCAGGCCCAGGAGGGTTATGGTGCCTATCCAGCTCAAGGGGTGGAGCCAAGGTCCTTCGGGCCGAGTTAGCAGCCAGCCTGCCCAGAAGGCGCCATGGGCTGGGGTGGGGAGCCCAGAGAAAAACCGTTTGTCGGAGTGTTCTTCGATGGTGAAGCGGGCCAAGCGCCAGGCTGCCAGCAGCGGCAAGACAAATGGGGCCAGCACCATCCACGCGCGCCATTCCCGGTCGTAGGGCAGTAGTGGTAAGGGAGGCCGCAGGTAGTTATACAAGGCGAAGGCCGGCGCTATGCCAAAACTCACCAGATCGGCCAGGGAATCCAACTCTTTCCCTAAGGGCGACTCGGCGCGCAGGAGCCGAGCGGCAAACCCATCCAACCAATCACAGACCATGGCTATACCTAGCGCCGCAGCAAAAAGTACCCACTCTTGCCGGTAACTTAGGGCAATAGCCCAGCTTCCGGCGGCCAGGTTGCCCAGAGTGAGGAGGTTAGGCAGGAGGGCGCGTACCGTAGAGCCCACGGGCATAAATGTACGCTTCCACGGCTAGGGGTACCCAGTACCGGATCGAACGGCTCTCACGGAGGTATTTGCGGATTTGTGTAGCGGAGAGGTCTATGCGAGGCGCTTCAGGAAAGAAACGAAGCTGCGGTGAAGCCGGAAGGTTTTCTTCGGAAGCGCCTTTTCGGGGATAGACCCAGAGAGGCCATTCTCTCAGGATACGGTCGCCTTCTTTCCAAGTGGGCAGGCTTGCTGCAGCATCTGCACCTAACAGGAGCACAAAAGCGTGGTGGGGGTAGGCTTGACGCAGGTGCACAAGCGTTTGGATGGTGTAAGAGGGGCGCGGCAACTGGAATTCCACCGCCGACGGATGTACATAAGAGTCGCCTTGGGTGGCCAGTTCGACCATGTGCAGGCGGTCTTCGGCAGGGGCCAGGTCGGCAAGGCGCTTGTGGGGGTTGTGGGGGGAAACCATTAGCCACACTTGATCCAGGTCGGTTTCGTTGAGCCAATAGCGCACCACCGCCAGGTGGCCCAGATGCACCGGATTGAAAGACCCGAAGAGGAGTCCGACTTTCACGAGAAGTGCCGTTCGATCAGGGGCCTAAGGCGGCGTAGGGCCTTGTCCAGCTCGTCGTTGTACAGCAGAAATGAAAACTCTGGAGCCAGCTGGATTTCAAAGGCCGCTCGGGCTAACCGCTCCTCCAAGTCGGGGGGAGGCTCAGGCGCTCGAGCCAAAAGCCGTTCCCGCAGTACTTCGATGGAAGGCGGCAGCACAAACACCGACACGGCACCTTCCTCCAGCTTTTTTTGCAGGGCTAAGGTGCCCTTCACGTCTTTGACGAAGAGGGGGATTCGGCCTGAGGCTCGGATGCGCTCTAGCTCCCGATGCAGGGTGCCGTACCGATAGCCTGAGTATAAGCGTTCCCACTCTACAAAGCCTCCCTGTTCCAGCTCCTGGTCAAACTCCGCCTCCGTGAGGAAGTAGTAGTCTTTTCCTGGAACTTCGTTGGGGCGGGGGGGGCGCGTGGTCGCCGAAATCGAGAACACAAACTGGGGGTACTCTTGCAAGAGCAGATGGGCAATCGTAGTTTTGCCGGAGCCGCTGGGGCCTGTAAGAAGGAGCGCTTTCACGGCCACAAAGTTAGGTTCTCCCCTTGACGGGGGTTGTCCTACTTTTGCGCCAACATGAGAGGCGGGTTCGGATGGCTATCGGCTACGTTTCTCGTAGTGGCCAACATGATTGGCACGGGCATTTACACCACTTCGGGTTTTATTGCGCAGGTGCTGCCTGCTGGAATGGGGATACTGAGTTTATGGGTATTGGGTGGATTGGCCGCGCTGGGAGGGGCTCTGGCCTACGCTGAGCTGGCCAAACGCTACCCCCGTTCCGGCGGGGAATATCACTTTTTGGGCCGCTTGTACCACCCCGTTTTGGGGTATATGGCCGGGTTGGTGTCGCTGGTAGCGGGTTTCGCAGCTCCGATTGCCGCTTCAGCTTTTGCTTTTGCGGCCTACTTGCCTCTGCCTCTCTCTGAGAGCGCCCGCAAACTGGCGGCGGCTTTGCTTATTTTAGCTTTGGCTGGCGTGCATACCCTGGGTCTGGTTCGAGGGGCCCGCATCCAGAATGCCTTTGTCTTGCTCAAGCTCCTCCTGCTAAGCGGCCTGGTGGTTGGGGGGCTTTGGAGGGCGCCCGAAACGCCTACAGAACTGACATGCCCTCGCCTCTCGCTTGAGACCCTCCAAACCGCTGCGGTGGCGCTTATTTTCGTGAGTTTTGCTTATTCTGGCTGGAATGCAGCGGCCTATATCATGAGTGAGGTCCCCGCCGCTACCCGAACGGTTCCTCGGGCTATCTTGTTGGGTACCCTACTGGTGACGGTGCTCTATGTGGGCTTCAACTATGCGCTACTGCGGCACCTCTCGATCGGGGAGCTAAGCGGCGAAGTGGTGGTAGGCCGGCTCTTAGCTCAGCGGCTATGGGGAGAGAAAGGCCATCAGCTTTTTGGGTGGGGGGTCAGTATAGCGATGGTGTCTTCGGTGAGCGCAATGCTCATGATTGCGCCGCGGGTAGCCAGCGTGATGGGCGAAGATTACCCTCGCCTTGCGATCTTGGCTCGCCGAAACTCGGCCGGCGCGCCTCTCCGATCTATCTTTCTGGTGGCGGGCTTGGCCCTCGTTTTTCTTTTTTCGGCGGCGTTCGACGCCGTGATGAACTACATTGGCTTTACCCTTTCGCTCTCGGCAGGGCTCACCGTGGCGGGCCTTTTCTGGCGTCACCGACAGGAAAAAAACCTACCCTGGACCCTCGGCTTGGTTTTTCTGGCGCTAACAGCTTGGATGGTCACCAACAACGTCTGGGAACGGCCCTGGGAAAGCTTAGCCGGGCTGGCTACCATAGGATTAGTAGGGACTTCCTACCTTTGGGCACGAAAATGAAATGGGCTATCTGGATTGTGGTGGGTGGGTTTTGGGCCTGTCAATCGAGGCCTTCTGAGCCAGCCCGAGCCAGGCAAGCGCCTGTCGCCCCTTCTGTCGTCCTACCCACCGCCGCCCAGACTCGCCCTGCCATTCATCCTTACTGGAACGACCTGGCTCGGTTATTAGCCGGCCTTACCCCTCAGGATACCCTTTTCTGGCGGGAAGCTATCCGAGATTCCGCCTGGAAGCGTTACGCCAAAGGCTTGGCTTGGCTCTGGGAAGCGCGTAAGAAAGCCCTGTACGACTCCTTAGCTGTGTGGGCTGCACGCGAGCTTGAGCCCTACCACACTTGGAAAGGAACGGTGTTTTACCCCTTCAGTGGGGCGGATTGGCCTACCGTCGTCTACGTTTATCCGCAGGGACAGCGGTACATTTTCTTTGGTCTGGAACAGGAAGGGGACCCCCACTACCTTCGGTTGCTCCCGCCGGGCGAAATCGTTCGGCATCTGCAAGGCACCTACGCTACTTTACAAGACCTCCTGCGGCTGAGCTTCTTCAAGACCAAAGACATGCAAGAACAGCTTGCCCAAGGTAAGGTGCGGGGTCTTTTGCCGGTTTTTTTAGCCCTCTTTGCGCGCACAGGGCATCTCATTTACTCCGTAGAACACATTTACCTTCGTCCGGACGGCACCATAGATACGCTTTCTGGTTACCAGCGCAAGCCTCCCCAATCGGCGTGGGATAATCCCATTACGGGATTGCGGTTTCAGGTAGGCCGGCCTGAGGGGCCTGTGCAAGAGGTGCTTTACCTGAGCCTCAATGCGGCCAACACCGGCCTGGAAAGGCAGCAAGGGAGCCGAGCGTTCTTGAGTCGCTTGCGTCCCTGCGTGACCTTGATCAAGTCCGCCTCTTACCTTCTTTTTGGGCCTGATTTTAGTGAGATGCGGCGACTGATTCTCTCCCAGAGTGTAGCTATCCTCGAAGAAGACAGCGGTATTCCTTATCGCTTTTTCGACAGTACGGCCTGGCGGCTGCAACTGTACGGGGTATACCACGCCCCTATCCCCCTTTTCAGGAACAAGTTTCAGGCTGATTTGTGGCAGGCTTACCGTACGCAACCTGTGAAGCGACTTCCTTTTACTATTGGCTATCACACCGTGCCTGGCCAGAGCAACTTGATCTGGGCGGTGCGGCGCAATCCCGAGGCGGCGTTGCCTCCCTTGCCGGCCGATACCTTTGTGGCCCAGCCTAAGGTTTCCCCTTTACCTTCCAAGCCGGCTTTTTCGGATAGCCTCCAGTTTGCTTTGCCGGAGACGGCCGCGACGGGCTCGGACACGACTTCAGCCTTGCCAGCTATCGAAGCTCCTTCCGGCGGTTCCGAATAAAATCTTCAAAGACAAACGCACCTACTTTCTGCGGATGCGCGTAGTATGCGCGTCCTCGGTTGACCTGGGTGAAGCGTTGTACAAAGCGCTGCAAAAAGGTATCTCGTGCAATCATGAAGGTAGTGATGACGATGCGCTGTCGGCGGGCTCGTTCGGCTATTTCGAGAGTTTTGTTCACGATTTTGGGGTCTAAGCCGAAGCTATTTCTATAGAATCGGTTTCTTTCTCGTATGCAGGTAGGCTTTCCGTCGGTGATGAGGAAGATTTGTTTGTTAGGTACGCGCAAGGGAGCCAGGGTAGCCACGGCCATTTCGAGGGCTTCTCGGGTGTTGGTGTGGTAGGGGCCCGCCTGGAGGAAGGGCACCTCATGCAGCTGGAGCGGCCAAGCATGGTCTCCAAACGCCCCGATAAAGAGGAGGTCCTTAGGGTACCGCTGCCGAATCAGCTCAGCTAAGGCCATGGCCACCTTTTTAGCCGGGGTGATGCGATCTTCGCCATAGAGCACCATGGAATGGGAAGCATCAATCAATACATAGGTAGCGGTCTGGGTTTTGGCTTCGGTCTGTATGATGGAAAGGTCCCGCTCTGTGAGGCTAAACTCTTCCAGTCCGTGATTTAGGTAGGCGTTATTGAGGGTTTCGGTCAAGTGGAGGTTTTCTAAGCGGTCCCCAAACTCATACGGGCGGGTTTCGTAGCTGAGGTCATCTCCAGGCCCAGGCTTGGGTAAGGGATGGTCACCCAACAAGCCCGAACGCAGCGCACTAAAAATCTCTTCCAAGCTTTGCCGCCGAATCTCCACCAATGCTTTATCCGCTGGCACATGTACGCTACCGGATTGGGTACTTTCGGTGATGTAGCCGCGTTCTTTGAGGTCTTTCAGGAAGTCGCCCATGGTGTACTCGGAGTCGGTGAGGTGGTGGCGCTTGTCGAAGTAGGTGAGCCAACGCAAGGCTTCGGCCACATTGCCGCCGGTCTTCATCAGTAGCTCGAGAAAAAGGGAAAGCAGCCGCTGGAACTTTTCTTCCCGGGTATTGCGCGGCAGAGGGCCGTGGAAAAGGACATACTTCATACGCCAAATGTAACACTTTTTGGCCTGCCTTGCGTGCTCAGAAGGGGGCAAACCCCATTCGCAGGTAGAAGCGCTGGTGAGGGAGGTTGGCAGAGAGCCGGGTGAAGAGGCTCAGTTCGAGAAAGGCGAGGTTCTGCACCAGGCGGGTCAGGGCCGGAGGGGCCCACCCTCGTACAGAAAGGCCTATTTCAGGCAGAAGGGTGTCGGGCAGCCAGGCCCCCTGCAGGTGGAGCGTGAAGATGGGGGCCCACCGTTCGGAAGGGAAACGCCGGTTGGGCAGGCTCCACCGCCAAAACCCGTACACGACTTGCGTAGAGGTCTTGCTCATTGGGTGAGCCGCCAACGCATACGGTACAGAGAAGAAATCCACTTGTAGGCTGCGCAGGCGAAGGGGCCACAAGGCGGGGCTTTCTCGGGAGAAAAAGCCGAGGCCGCTCAGGCGCATCTCGAAGTCAGCCCATCGGCCAGCCTGCCATCGGTGCCAGAGGTCCGCCTGCAGGTAGGGATACGAACGGCCTTCCCCCAAGAGGGCTCCCACCTGGAAGTGGATCGCAGGCCCCTGGTAGGCCGCCCGGAGGAGGGCAGAGCCGCGCTGCAGGAGGGTGCTTTCTCGCAGATACACCAGGCCAAGACTGACCTGGTAGCCTTGCCATCGGTCCGGTGCAGCTATGCGTTCGTAAAGGCCTGCCGTGAGGTAAGGTTCCAGAGGCCCCCAGGGCGCCAGCCGAAAAAAGACTCCAGCGGCTTTTTCGCGCACCAGGTCTTCCCATCGAAAGGCGTAGGCACGGTTGGAGTTTTCGTACACCCGGCTTGTGCCGGGGATGGCGTGAGGGGCCTGGTCCAGGAGACGAGGTAGGGTTCTTTCCCGTACATCGTCATAAGCAAAAAGGCGCAGCAGAGTCAGCCGGCCCCATTCGAGTTCGGCGCCGTAGCGCCAAGGTGTGCCCTGCGCCCCAGCCCACCGATACGTACCGTACCCTAACCAGCCTCGCAGTCGCCAGTGGGTGGAAACCCGATCGCTGGTTTCCAGGCCCAGTTGGGGGCGAAGGCCTTCTGCATCATGGTAGAGTATCAAAGGCTTGAAAAGCAAGTTGAAAAAGCCTAAGGGGAAGCGCCCTGTAATCAGGTTGGGCTAGTCCCATAACGCGCTCATCCGCCGTAGCGAAGTGCGCGCCACCAGGCTGTCTAAAAAGCGATACGAAGCTTCCTCTTCTGGGGAGAGGGGTTCGGTGCGCTGGGCCGGCGTGAGAGGCTGGGGGCTCATCGGCAGAATGACCTGCGAACGGGGGGCCACCACTTCGACCGGTGGCACCTGAATCGCCTGTAAAAAGCTACGGGTGCGCGCGACTACCTCCACATAGCGCCCGGTATTACCCGCCCGCACCGCCAGGCCCAGCTCACTGTGCAGTTGGGTGGGAAACCACAAGGTATCCCCCAGCTTTTCGTAAAGCTGTTCGATACGGAGGTAGGTAGGGTAAGAAAAGGCGGTTCCGCCGCCCTTCCAGGTGAGCGCCCCTCGAAAGCTCCGCAATGCCGCATCGGGAAAGCTTACGGTTAGGTAGCCGCTGAAGGCCCATCCTTCTCGGCTTGGTCGCGGGAAAAACCGCAGCCTGTACAGTGTATCGGCTCCCTGGTAGGTGGTATCGGTCAGATCGTAGTCGTAGTAGTCTAAGGCATGAGACCCGATAGGGCTGGCAACCCGCTTGTCCAGCAGCTCTATCCAAGGAGGGTACAAACTCAGCGGTTGGAAGGTGGTAGGGGAAAGAGGAATTTGAAGGGGAAGCTGGCCTACGGTTCGTTGAGCTAAGAGGCGTTCTTCTTCGCGGCCGGGACCCGCGAAGATTTTCTCGGTCTGCGTCTCCCACAGAAAGAGATAAGGCGGCAGAGAATCGCGAGTGGGCGCGTTCGGGAGGCTGAAGGTGAGTTTGTTATAGCTGAGGTACCTATGAGGATGGGCGTGGGGATCCCATCGGTTCCGGGCCTGCATCACGGCTCGAATAAGCCGATAAGCAGGGTTTTCGACGGGACGAATGATCACCGGTTCGACTTCGAGGGGCTGGGGCACCAGCCGAATCGGGCCTGTAATCTGGTACGCGACACTTTGGTACGGCGCATAGCCTAAACAGCGTACGGTGATCGTGTCGGTGGGCAGCGCTTGAAGCTGGAAGGCGCCTTGCAAGTCTGACAGTGTGCCTTGGTGGGTTCGGCCATTCTCCACAATGGCAAAGGGCACTGGCACACCGCCCGTGTCGGTCACGGTACCGCGGACCCAACCCTGCCCCCATAGGGGCAGTACCACAAAGGCTATCCACCCACTTCCTATCCTACGAATGAGGCAAAAGTACGGCAAGGCCCCACGATTTTTGGGTACCTTTGTCGGGTGAAAGACTGGTTCGCCAGCCCCTACTACCGCTTGTTGTATGCGCATAGGGACGACGAAGAGGCGGTGCAGTTTGTGGGGCGTCTTATGGAGCGGCTTGGGCTGAAAGAGGGGGCCTACGCGTTGGATGCCGGATGCGGCGAAGGGCGCTATGCCCGAGCCTTGGCTCGAGCGGGGCTGATCGTAGACGCAGTCGACGAAGCCGTGGCGCACCCCAACCTACCTGAAGGCGTGCGGTTTTTCCAGGTGGATTTGCGTATTTGGCAGCCTGACCGCCAGTACCATCTGGTGGGCAGTTTTTTTACCAGCTTTGGGCTGGGTACGGCCAGTTGGGACGGATTACTGCGGCTAATGCGGAGGTTTTCCAGTTGGATAGAGCCCGGCGGCTGGCTGGTCTTAGATTACCTCAACATCTACCAGCGCAACCCCCTTGCTTACGAAGAGCGGCAGCTTGGGGGTCTTACCTTCCGGATCGAGCGGTGGCAGGATGATTTATGCCTCTATAAACGCATCACCGTGGAAGATCCGGCGGCTGGCCCTCAGGTTTTTGAAGAGCAGGTCTTCAAACTCACTCAAGGGGACTTGACGGCGCTGGCCCAGCGGGCTCGCCTCACCGTCGTAGAGTTTTGGGGGGATTATGAAGGCAGGCCTTTTCGGGTGGAGGAGAGCCCTCGTCTCATTCTCCTTGCGCAAAAGCCCGTATCTTAGAGGGGTGATCCGCCTCTATCACTACGACTTTTGCTTAGAGCTGATGGTGTTGCCGTCAGGCCTGCGCGGTCTTCCTACTTCGCGTAGTCTTTCTCCAGAAAGGGGATCTCGATACCTGTACTTGCCAGGGACCTTAGACCAGGTGCGTGCTTACCACCTCTCGCAAGGAGAAAATAGAAAATCGGGGTGCTGTACGCTGTATTTCCCCTCTGAAGAAGCCTTGGAGCGGTTTTTCCAGCAGTACCGATCGACTTTTGAGGCTGTGCTGGCGGCGGGTGCAGTCGTGATGGAAGCGCAAGGGCATTTGCTCTTTATCTGGCGTCGAGGCAAATGGGACCTGCCCAAAGGCAAAGTCGAACCCACCGAGTCGCCCGAAGTCGCCGCCGCGCGGGAACTGGCCGAAGAAACGGGCCTCTCTTGTGGGGTTCCCCAGCGCTTCCTCACTCGCACCTACCACCTCTATTCCGAGGGTGAAAAGACTCTCTTGAAAGAAGTGCAATGGTACCTTTTTCGGTGTGCGGCCCAGAGGCCTCCCGTCCAGGTCCAGGTCGAAGAAGGCATCCAAAACTACAAGTGGGTGTCCCCCGCCGAGGTGCCCTTTCTGTACCCGTACTCCTACGGAACGATTCGAGATGTGATCGAATACGTGCTGGAGCATGTTCTTTCTGCGCCTTCGCGATAGGCTGTATCCGCTGGAGCCGCCCCGCATTTTGGGGATTGTGAATGTGACGCCGGATTCCTTTTCGGACGGGGGTGAAGCCCTGACCGTAGAGGGCGCGCTCCGCAAAGCCGAGACCCTGCTCACAGAAGGGGCCGATATGCTGGACTTAGGGGCGGTTTCTACGCGTCCTGGTGCCCCTGAAGTGCCCTTAGAAGAGGAACTCAATCGCTTACTGCCGGCCCTTCGAGCGGTGCGGCGCGCCTTTCCTACCGTGCCCCTTAGCGTAGATACCTACCGAGGAGAAGTCGCCCGCATCGCCCTCGAGGAAGGCGCCGACTTCATCAACGACATTTCGGGGGGGGCCTTCGACCCGACACTATGGGCCGTAGTAGCCCACTACCGCGTGCCCTACGTGCTGATGCACATCCAAGGCACCCCCCAGACTATGCAGCAAAACCCCACCTACACCGACGTAGTCCAAGAAGTCTGGCAATACTTCGTCCAGAAGCTCAACGCCCTGCGTGAAAGAGGTATTGAAGAGGTGCTATTAGACCCGGGCATTGGATTTGGCAAGACGGTTGCGCATAACTATGCGCTTTTGCGGGCTCTTCCGCGATTTCGACAGCTTGGACGACCTTTACTGCTGGGCCTGTCGCGCAAGTCGCTGTTGTGGAGGCCGCTCGGCAGCCACCCCAAAGGCGTCTTATGGGCCGCTACGGCCCTCCATTGGCAGGCCCTGCAGGCGGGGGTCTCCATCTTGCGCGTGCATGATCCTCTTCCTCTTCGCCAGCTTGTGCAACTGCGCACTCTATGGAACTCTTCCGCATAGGGCTCTTACCTGTTACTTTGAACGATGTAGTGGATGTAGTGCTGCTGGGCGTGCTGCTCTATGCGGTCTTGCTATGGCTGTATCGCCTGAATCTCCTCGGGGTAGCCCTCTTGCTTCTCTCTATGGCTATTCTGCTCAAGCTGGTCAGTCTGATAGAGCTCATGGCTTTGGCCTTTTTTCTTAGGCAGGTCGTGGGGCTGCTCGCCCTTATCTTAGGCATTGCGCTGGCGCCAGAACTGCGCCGCTTTCTGCTAAGCTTCCGACTTTTGCCGGGCATTGCGCTTTTCCGAAAAACCGTCCTCACCCACCAGCAAGCCGAGACACTGGCCCAAGAACTTATCGAAGCCCTTCAACTTTTGTCCAAAAACGGCCTGGGAGCCCTCATTGCGCTGGAGGGCAATACCGACCTCACCCCTTTCACTCAGACAGGAGACCCCTTGCAAATGCCCCTTGAGGCCCGTATGCTGCTCATGATATTCGAGAAAAAAAGCCCTCTCCACGACGGTGCGGTCATAGTGCGGGGTGACAAAATCATCGCAGCCCGCTGCTCGCTGCCCAGCAGCGAAAGACTCGATCTACCGCAAACCTACGGTCACCGCCATCGTGCGGCCATAGGCCTGAGCGAACAGACCGACGCCCTCGTCCTCGTCGTGTCTGAAGAAACCGGCCTTATCTCCTTCGCCCGCCACGGCGAACTCAAACGGCTCCCCCTCGTGGAACTCAAAAAACTCCTTGTACAGTTTTACCTGGATTGAGATGGGTGTGGTAGTGGTTACAGGCCTTACGCGTGGAGTGGGTTATGCCCTGGCGCGCCGCTTTGCCGAACGGTACCCTATCGTAGGGTGCGGTCGAGACCCCGACCGCATAGCCAAAGTGCGCCTTGCTCATCCTGATTGGGATGTACAGCAGGCTGACCTGGCTGACCGCACCCAAGCCGAAGCCTTCGCCACCTACGTGCGCAGCCGGTACCCTGAAATAGCCCTCCTCGTGAATAACGCAGGGGCCTTTCGAGAAAGCTCCCTCCTTACTGAGCCCCCCGACCTGCAAGAAGCAATGCTGCGCACCAACCTATATAGCGCATATTACGTGACCCGGGGGCTTCTGCCGGTGTTTTTGGCCCAGAAAAAAGGCCTTATTGTGCTCATCAGCTCGATAGCGGCGTTTTTGCCCTATCCTCGGGGGGCCAGCTATGCGGTTTCCAAGGCGGCTTTGCGAGCGCTGGGCCGAAATCTCCGCTACACCCTCAAGGACTATGGGGTAGCCGTCACCACGATTCTGCTTGGGGCTACCTATACCGATTCGTGGGCTGGGGCCCCGTACCCGCCAGAGCGGTTCATCCCGCCAGAAGCGGTCGCTGACCTGGTGTGGACGATCGCTCACCTGCCACCTTCGGCCGTGGTCGAAGAGCTCGTGCTACGGCCTTTGCTTGGGGATCTCTGAACGGCCTTCTATCCAGGCGCCGTAGCTGGCCAGGTAAGTAAGCCATTCCGCTACCCACTTCGGCCGCATGGAGTCTGGCCGCGAAGAGCCCCACCGGAGAAAGCGCACCCCTTCGTGAGGAGAAAAGGTTGCGCGGCCTTCTTGGCCGACAGCCTGAAAGAGGAGGGGCAGGGGTTTCTGTGGGGCCCAGCGCGCCGACGTGGTATCCCAAACACTGCGACCCCACACCGGTACCGCCCACGGATACCCTATCGCATGCAGAACGCTCGGTACTACATCGAGGTGGCTTGCCAGCTCCGCACAAGGAGGTAAAGCTTTCCCTGGGACATAAAAGCCTAACGGCACCTGGAAGACCCGTACCGGATCATAAGGTTCCTCGCTGGGACCCGTATGATCTGCCGTCAGCACGAAAAGCGTGCGCGGGGCCCAGGCCGTCGTCTCGACCGCCGCGAAAAAAGCCCTCAGCGCCCAGTCCGCATACTGCACCGAGGCATGAATGGGCAAAGGCCCTCCTCGAAATCGATCTCTCATCTCCGCCGGCACCGCATACGGATGGTGCGAACTCAGCGTGAAGATCACCCCGCAAAAAGGCTCTTTCAGCTCTCCCAGCTTTTGCGCGCAGAATTGGAGGAAGGGCCCATCCCATATCCCCCAGGTGCCATCGTAGTCGCGGTCAGGATGGGGGTATTCTCGCCGGCCGTAGTACCGCTCGAAGCCCGCCTGTAAAGCGTAGCTGTCGAGCAGCATGGTGCCATTATTGCCCCCGTGGAAAAAAGCCGTGTGATAGCCCCACTTCCTGAGCAGCTCGCCGAGGCTGTAGCGGATGCGCACGGCGTACGGCGTGAAAATAAGCGGTTCTTCTCCCCACGAGGGCATGCCCGAGAGGATAGCGGGCAGGCCTTCTGCGGAGCGGCTGTTGGTAGCGTAGGCCTTTCGCACCGAAGCGCTTTTCTGGAGCAATTCGGCCAAAAACGGAGCGTACCCTCGCTCAACGTATTCGGCCGAGAAGCTCTCCAAAATCAGGACTACTACATTATAGCGGGGAGCCGGATGGAAGGCGTTATCGGGCTCCCAGAGTCGGGGATACGGCGCTATCGTGGGGTCGGCCAGGGGCCAGGGCGGCAAACGGGGCTGTTCAAGCGCCCGCACGAAAGCGAAAGTGCTGTTGAGCACAAAAGGGCTGCAGGTGGGGCAGCCTGGCACCGTCGCATCTATCACGGACAGGGGCTTGAGGCTCACGCTTCCCCGCACCCCTACCGCCAGCACAGACAGAGAAAAGAGCCATCCGGCCCAGGGCTTGAAGGGAGGGGGACTCGCTCGGCGAAGGACATACCACCCAGCCCAGGCCAGCAGCGCTACAAGCATCCCCCATAGTACGAAACCCACCAGAAAATCCCGCACATACTTGCTCAAGGCGGGCAGGCTGTCCTGCCAAAAGGTGAGGATGGCCAGCAGCTCCGGTCCAGACCGCCGGTGGGTGTAGGGGAAGTAGCCCACATCTATCACCTCGAGGGCCAGGCTAAGGCTGGTCGCGCTTATCCACAGGCCATAGGCTAAGCGTAATCGCTGCAGTAAGAGGGCCAGCCACGCCGGCAGGGTAAGCCAGCTCGTGGCCGTGAAATCAAAAATCAGCCCCTTGAGGAACACTCGGCCCAGCGAAGCTCCACTTTCCAGGAAGGCGCCGTTCCATCCTACAAAAGTCAGCCGCACCAGGCTATACCCGCCCATCAGGAGGGCTTGCCAGAGCCAGCCGTACCACCACACGGCCCACAAAGGTAAGCCCCTCTACGCCCAAAGTTCGTACCTTCCCCTTCGTGCGGCTCGAGAGTTTTGTTCAGTGGGTGACGCTGGCGGAGGAAAGGCAGGTGCCTTTGTGGCGCGTTGTCCTGGAGTACGAAATGCACCAGAAGGGTCGATCGGAAGCCGAGATTTGGGCGCGATTGGCTCAAGTGCTCGCGGTGATGCGCGATGCCGTTCAGACAGGCCTTTCCGAACCCCGCCAGACGCCCAGCGGCCTCGTGCGTGACAGCGGCAAAAAGCTTGCTCAGGCCACCCTGCATATCGTGAGTCCCCAGTTTACCCGGCTGCTGGCCTACGCCATGGCCGCCAAGGAAACCAACGCTTGCATGGGGCGCGTGGTGGCCGCCCCCACCGCCGGCGCTTCCGGTATCTTGCCAGGGATCTACACCTTTCTCGCCGAGGAGCATCAGGTGTCCGAACGTACCCTCTACGAATGCATGCTCATTGGGGCCGGTGTCGCGCTCATCATCGAGCAGAAGGCTTCCATCGCAGGCGCGGTGGGGGGGTGTCAGGCGGAAACGGGTACCGCCGCTGCCATGGGCGCTGCCGGTATCGTGCATGCCTTCGGGGGGTCCAATAGCCAGATTTGTGAGGCCGTCGCCCTCACAATCATGAACATGCTCGGGCTGATTTGCGATCCGGTGGCGGGCTTGGTGGAGCTACCCTGCGTCAAACGCAATGGCTCCGCGGTGGTGATGGCGGCCGCGGCGGCCCAGATGGCTTTGGCGGGCGATACGGCTGTGATACCGGTAGATGAGCTGGTGGTGGCCATGGGGGAGGTCGGCGCGGCCCTGGACCCCCGCTTCAAAGAAACTGCCTTGGGAGGCACCGCCGCTACCCCCACTGCTCAGGCTATCGCCCGTAAAATGTGGACCGACCCCTCCCAGATCCGCTACGAAGACCCCCCAGAATAAAGCCCTGCGTCTTCAGGCAAACGGCCGCCTATAGCTGTCGGGCCCTTCCAGCGGCTTAGATGATCCATTTGCATGCATACGTTTTTTTTCCCTACTTTTGCCTGAGATAAGGTATTAGGTCTTTGGCGAGTTTCACTTGGGGCCTCCTAAGCCGTTTCCGAAGTGAAGGGTGCGAGGTACAGGGAAAGGGTTTCTGCGGTTTCCTTGGTGATCCTTCGCTGCCGCCTCGCAGAAAACTACAACCTCCACGTATATGAAAACGCTTGCGAAAACTTGGCGGAACTTTTTTCTGCTCTCGCTGGCTTGGACCCAGACTACGGTCCTGTTAGACGGTACGACCAATGCCGGTTCGTTTGAGGGGGCAGGTGCGTCTTGTGCTACAGGTACTGCTACTTACCAAGGCTGGACTATCGTCAATGGCACGGAGTCCAATCGCTGGGTCATAAATACCGCCGCTGGGGCCCAGCACGGCAGCCAGGCAATCTACATCACCAATAACTGCGGTAGCTCGCCTCCACCTCATCAGTACGACAGGAATGCTTCTTCGGTCGTACATGTTTACCGCGATGTGACGCTGCCGGCCGGGCAACCTGCCCTCACCGTCTCCGCCTACATCAAGGTCTCAGGGGAGCCTTGTTGTGACTACCTGGATCTGTTTGTGGCGCCAACCAGCGTAACTCCCGTAGCTGGTGCCGAGGTGGGTAGCGCTTATCGGATTGGCCGGTATAGCCGCCTTCCTGCCGGCTGGAACCTCGTAAGCGCCTCTTTCTGTGGTACAGCGGGCACGACCTACCGCGTGATTTTTTCTTGGAGAAACGATGACGCACTTGAATCGCAGCCGCCGGCTGCCTTGGACCGGGTTCGCCTCGTGGCCAGCGCTACTCCCCCAGGGGTTTTCAATGTGCCTGCCCTACCCTATACCCATGGGGCAGACGATATCTGCGGCAAAGGGAATAAGTTTACCACCGGCAACTCGTCTGCGTGCGGTTCTGATTATGGCGGGGAAGATATGTTGTGGGCCTTCACTCCGGCGGTGAGTGGGGTGGTGACGGTGAATTAGCTTCGGTACTCGACAACGCTGAAGTAAAGGTATATCGAGCGGCCGGCCCTTTCCAACCTTGCGCAGGACTGCCAGGGGCTACCTGCTTGGCTTACGATGGCACTTCCGCCTCTAATAGAACCCTCAATGTATGCGTGGCCGCAGGGCAAACTTATTATGTAGTGGTAGATCACCCCAATCCCCTACAGTGTAGCGCCTTCGCAAACTTGACGATTTCTGAGCCGGCGGCCCCTACGGGGATCGTCTCCGTGGATTCGGTACCGTATACCCATGGCCCCGGTACTACCTGCGGCTAAAGCAATAAGTTCACCCGAGTCAGCGTCCCTGTTTGTGGTAGCGCCAGTTACTACAATGGTGAAGACCTGTTATGGACGTACACGCCCTCCACCAATGGGACGATTACGGTGAGTCTGAGTTCTTCGGCGAGTGGGATGGGGCTGATGGTGTATCGAGGGGGGACGTTGCGAGGATGTGAGCTTACCGGCGCCACCTGCGTGCGTCATGATCAAACCAGCGCAAACCCTAAGACGATAACGATCAATGTACAGGCAGGTCAGCCCTATTACTTTTTGGTGGATGGGACCTCGTGCGGCGCCTTTGATGATTTTACGATTACGTTTTTGGCCTCTTCGTTGGGTGGGGCGGCGGGGCTTGGGGCCTATTCGAGTATCACCTGCCCCCACTTCGGACGCGCTGCAGCTTGCTTTTTCTACGGGTTCGATGGAGGCCGTGCATCTGGCTCTGTATGATGCGCTCGGGCGGGCGGTCTATACGGAAGCGCTGGAGGGACGGGTAGGCGTGGTGACGCATACGCTTTCGCTGGCGGGCTTGCCGGCGGGCCTGTATGTGCTCACTTTACGGCAGGGGGCTGCGTTTGAGCAAGTGCGCGTGGTGAAAGAGTAAACCCACTTCGTTCAGGCCGAGGGGGAAGGGCCTCCTTCCCCCTGGCTTTTTGGGGCCTGCCTATCCCTTTTCCTTTCCGCTGTTACCTCTCAGTCCAGATTCGCTACCACTCAGGAGCGGATCCGTACCGCCTTAAGATGGAGCCCTTAGGGGAGGAGCGGAGGGTTTTTTGTACCTTTGAGGTATGCGACCTTATGTGTGGCTTAGCGTAGGGGCCCTACTCTGGGCACAGAAAGCCGCCTCTCCGCCAGAAAAAGTCGTTTCGTATGCAGTAGTAGGTCAGCTTCGGGATTTCAAGGCGGGGGTGGCTCCTTCTTCGGAGCGGTTGGAGACTTTTTCAGCGGTAGTGCTTAGCAAGGTGGGTTTTTATCGGGTGGAGGGTCTCTCTGTCTCGCCAGAGGGCGAGCTGCGCTGTCGGCTTTTGGTGGACCCTCAGGTGTCGCCTGCAGACCTGCGAGAGGTGCTGCGCGCCGCCGGCCTCGAACAGCCCTCTTTTCACTTCGTAGAAAACCCTAAACCCTCACAAAAATGAGTTACTTACGATACCTTACTCTCCTCTCATTGGCTGCGGCCCAGACCATCCTCGTGGATGGCACCAGTGGTGCCGGCTCTTTCGAGGGGGCTGGTACCGTCTGCCCGACAGGCACCGTCACCTACCAGGGCTGGACTATCGTCAACGGCTCCCAGACCAACCGCTGGGCTGTAAATACCGCCGCCGGCGCCCAGCACGGCACCCAGGCAATCTATATCACCAACAACTGCGGCGGTGGACCACCCCCATACGCCTATACCGTCTCCTCCAGCTCGGTGGTGCACTTTTATCGCGATGTGACGCTACCGGCGGGAGAGCCTTACCTCACCCTCTCTGCCTACATCAAGGTGCGGGGAGAAAACAACTACGACTACCTGGATATCTTCGTAGCGCCGACGAGCGTGACGCCCACCGCTGGTGTGGAGGTCCCCGCCACTTACCGCCTCGCTCGCTACAGTATGTTTTCCTCAAACTGGACTCAGGTGAGCGTTAATTTCTGTGGTACGGCAGGTCAGACCTACCGGGTGATTTTTTCCTGGAGAAACGATGGTTCAGTAGGGACGCAGCCGCCAGCCGCCGTGGACCGGGTTCACATCGTCTCTAACAGTACCCCTCCCCCGCCGCTACCCGGGGTCGTCAATGTGCCTGCCCTTCCTTATACCCACGGCGCAGACAACACCTGCGGGAAAGGCAACAAGTTCACCTCGACCAACACACCCGTGTGCGGCAGCTCCAACTACTACGGCGGTGAAGACATGATGTGGGTTTTCACCCCCACCACGAGCGGTATCGTTACGGTAAGCCTCACCTCTTCCACGACGTATACGGGTCTGATGGTGTACCAGGGGGGTGCCCTCAGTCCGTGCGGCGGGCTGACGGGAGCTACTTGTGTGGCCCAGGCCCAGAGCAGTACAGGAGACAAGACCCTTTGTTTTGCTGTCACAGCGGGTCAGACCTACTACCTGCAACTGGACTACTGGCCTTCGCCTACCTGTGGGCCTTTCAGCAACCTCACCATTTCGGCGCCGGTGGCGCCAGGGCCTTGTACGGGCCTGGGTTCGGGTATCACGACCGTGACCACCCTGCCGTACAATAGCGGAGCAGGCACCACTTGCGGAGCAGGGGACGATATCACCTCTTCCAATGCGTTGCCGTGCGGCTCTTCTTCCTACTTTACCGGCGAGGATCGGGTCTGGGTGTTCACGCCCAGCAGCTCGGGTGCTGTGACGATTTCGCTCACACATAGCAACGCTTCGAGTCCCTGGTTTGGCTTGAAGGTGTATCAGGGCTGTCCGGTGGGGTGTAATAGAGGCGTATGTCTCTGCACAAGCGAGAGCGCTTCGGGACCGTATTCGGTTAGCATTAATGTCACGGCCGGGCAGACCTACTATGTGGTGCTCGACCATTTCGCCAATCCAACTTGCGCCGCTTACGATAACCTTTCTATTTCGGCGCCGGTGGCTGGAGTGGGTCCTTGTTCAGCCCCACTTTTTACGAGCTATCCGGTGGTGACGACGGGCACGACGAGCGGCGCCCCGCCATTGGGGGTTTCCCCTACCTGCCTAAGTGGGGGTGATTGTGGGGTAGTGGGCCGGTGGTATGCCTTTGTGGCGACAGCGCCGAATATGACGGTGCATGTAGCGCCGGGCACGCTTTCGGACCCTGCTGTGGCGGTCTATTCGGCGCCTTCCTGCAGCGGGCCCTTCACCCAGATCGCCTGCAACGACGATGGCGCCGGATGCGAGAGCTCTCCAAGGTTTGCCCAGGTAACGCTTACGGGCCTCACGGTAGGGCAGACCTACTACGTGGCGGTGGTGGCTGGATCGGGCGGAGGAGCCGGCGACTACACCCTGGCGATATGGGAGACGGCCAGCGCCCCCCCTTCCCAGTACGGGCAGGACTGTGAAGCCGTGCCTGGGAATCCCGCTTCCGGGCCGCTACCCGTATGCAGTTCTACCTTCTCGGTGGGGGCGCCTGGCTTCTTAGGGCCAGGTTTCACCTGTGACCTACCTTATCCAGCGGGGGGGTGCCCCGCCTCGTGCCTCACCTCCGGTGAGCGAAACTTCGTATGGATCCGCCTGCCTATCAGCGCAAATGGTAATCTCTCTTTCGCCATCACCCCCAGCACCAATGTGGACTATGACTGGACCCTCTACCGCATAGATAACGTAGCCAACCCTTGCCAGGCCATTCGGAATGGGACGATAAACCCCGTTCGCTGCAGCTTCGATGTGCCTACCTCGTGCGATGGGACGTATGGGACGGGGGTGGCCTGCGGCACGCCCGCCTGCGCCTCGGGTACTTGTGAAGGTGCAGGCGGGCAGGGCTGGCTCCAGTGCTTGCCCGTGAATGCTGGGGAGGTGTACCTGCTCGGCATCTCTAACTTCTCTACGACCACCTTTCCGGGCTTCACGGTGGATTTTGGCGCTTCGCCGATAGACTATGCGGCCGGGTCGGCGACCGCGGTGTGGACGGGCGGCGCAGGTACCACCGCCTGGAATAACAACGCCAACTGGGGCGGCTGCCCTTTCCCCAATAGCTGCACCCGAGATGTCATCATTTATGGTGGATCGGCCAACCAGCCTGTCATTGCGGCGGCCGAGACCTGGACCGTGCGCGATATCACCGTGCCGGTGGGGGCTTCCCTCACCGTCAACGGCATCCTGAATGTATGCGGCCACCTCACCGTCAATGGAGACCTCCAGGGTACAGGGTGGATCGTCTTTACTGGGGGTGTTGCGTATCCCGTGCAGGAGATTCGCGGCGTCCTTATGGGGGCTACCCAGTATATCCCTAACCTGCGGGTCCAGCGCGGCGCCGTAGGCGAGGTACGCCTCATGACCAACGTCCAGGTGCGCTCTACGGTAGAGATTGTGTCCGGAGCCAATAATACGCTCAATCTGAATGGCCGACGTCTCTTTGTCGGGGGTAATGTCGTAGTAGGAAATGCTGCGGCCACGCTATCCGCCCCTGCCAATAGCTTTTTGATTTTCAATGGATCAGCCCCCCAAACCTATACAGACCCGGGTTCGGACCCGCTCTTCAATGTGGAGGTCAATCAAACTGCCCCTTCTACGGTGACCCTAAACAACACGATGCGTATCCTGGGCACGCTCACCCTTACCTCTGGGCGTCTTGTGGCGCCGGTGAGCGGGACCCGGGAAGTGCGGGTGGAGAACACGGCGCCCGCAGCGGTTTCTCCCGGCAATGCGAACAGTTTCGTGGTGGGGTACCTGCGTCGCTTTCTCAACAACACGGGCGGTTCGTACGACTTCCCTATGGGTTTGAACGCGCCCGTGCGCTATGCCCGCATTAACCTGAACTTTAGCGGCAACCCGGGCGTGCACAACTTGCTTGCGACTTTCACGGGATGGGGGGGCGGCCCTCCGACGCCCTCCGGTTCACCTGTAACCGAGTGCGGCGCCAACTACGGCACCTGTCCTCTCCTCGATAACGGCTACTGGACGATAACTGGCTGGCAGGCGGACCTAACCACGCAGGTCACTACGAGCGGCCCCTACACCGCTACCCTGTACAACACAGACTATAACCCTTGTACAGGCGCTCAGCAGTGGGGGGTGCTTAAAAACAATGGGTCGGCTGGAAATGGGGCCGACTGGTTCATTCAAAATCCTGGCTGCCACGCCAACACGGCTCCGGCGGCGCCGGGCGTGGTCTCCCGGCCGGGTATGAGCGGCTTTTCGCACTTCGGCACGGGCCAGAGCACGCTGCCGCTGCCGGTGGTGATCCAGGCTTTCGAGGGCAAGGTCGTCGGGGAAGACCACCTCCTTTCTTGGCAGGTAGCCGAGATAGAAGGGGGCCGGGTACGGCACTTCACCTTGGAGGCCGGTCCTACGCCAGATAAGCTGAAACCGCTCACGACGCTGCCACGGCACACCTCGAGCTGGCTCCGGCGCAATCCTCCTTATGGGACTTCCTTCTATCGGCTGCGTATCCAGACCGAAGAAGGGGCGGAGGTGGTTTCTTCGATGGTGGAGCTGCGCCGCGACCTTTCGGAAGGGCGTTCACCTACCCTCCAGGTTTTCCCTAACCCCACGACCGGGGAAGTGACGCTGCGTTTCGTAATGGAAGGGCCTGGCCCTGTGCGCCTCACCCTATACAATGCGCTGGGGCAGCGGGTGCGCTTCGAGGAGCGGTCTGACTTGCTACCTGGAGTCGTAGAACTCTCTTGGTCGCTGGCCGGCCTGCCGTCTGGCCTCTACCTCCTCACCGTAGAAAGCGGTGGCACCTTTCAGCAAGCTACCTTGCGCAAAGACTAAACCCTTCTCCACAACCTCCGGGAGGGCGGCGCCCGTCGCCCTCCTTTTTTCGTTTTTCTTTGCGGCATGCGAAAAGCGCTTGTAGGGACGGTCCTTGTGCTGTGGGGATGTAACGGGCGGTCTTCGCGGCCGGCGGCCCGGCCGGCCGATGCCATAGGGCCGGCTACCTGCTGGCAGGTTTTTTTGGAGCGGGAAGGGCCTCGCCTTCGCCGTCAGAAGCTGGCTCTGGTAGCGCACCGTCCCACGCGAACCCTGCTCGATAGCTTACTGGATAAGGGTTTTTCGGTCGTGCGGGTCTACGCGCCTGAACATGGGCTTTTTGGGGAGAAGGCGGCCGGCCACAGGGTTGAGGACACCATTTACCGGGGGGTGCCGGTGGTCTCGCTCTATGGTCGGCGTAAAGCCCCCACCCCCGAAGAGCTTGCCCAGGCCGAGGCGGTGATTTTCGCCCTCCGTGATGTAGGCGTGCGGCACTATACTTACCTCAGCACGCTGGCCCTCCTGCTTGAGGCGGCGGCCCAGGCTCAGCGGCCCGTCTACGTGCTTGACTTCCCTAACCCGCATGCCCACTACACCTACGGGCCGCTGCTCGATAGCTCGCTGTTTTCGTTCGTGGGGATGCATGCGGTTCCGCTGGTGCCCGGCCTCTCCATCGGCGAATACGCTCAGCTTCTTGTAGGGGAGGGGTGGGTGCCTCGTGTGCCGCTGATTGTGGTGCCCTGGCCGGGGTGGCGGCGCGGGGACCCCCTCCCGAAAGTAGCGCCTTTCTTCACGGAGCCGCCTTCGCCGGCCCTACGCGATACCCTGGCTCTTGAGTTGTACCCTATCCTCGGGTGGTATGAGGGCGTGCCGGCGGTGAGTGTGGGGCGCGGCACCGACAGGCCTTTTCAGCAGGTGGGCCTGGCTACACCGGCTCTCCCGCCTCGACTGGATACGGTGATCTACGGGTATCGTCTGGAGCCGGTGACCTTTCAGCCCGATCGAGAGAAAACCCTTTACACGGGCTGGCGCCTCTCTCGGGTTTATCGGGGGCCGGTTCAACCCGATAGTCTCTTCCGAGTGGGGTTTTGGCTGCTGCGCACTTTCCGGCAGGCTTGGCCCCCTTCCGCAGGCCCCTTCTTCCAAGAGGAGTTTTTCGACAAGCTTTTTGGCACGCCGCTCCTGCGCTGGATGGAGGAGAAGAACCTGCCCATAGACACCCTCTATCGCGCGTTTGAGGCACCGACTTCTTGGCAGGCTTTGCGCCAGAGGTACGCCACGCTGTACTGAGCAGAAATGCGTACTTTGCCCAGGTGAAAGCCCTTGCAGCGAAGGCGTGGGCGGCGTGGGTCGCTCGTTCGTATGCCCAGAAGGTGGGGCGGGAAAGTTTTTTACAGCAGCGGACCCTCGCTATGCTTTTGGCGAAGGGCCAGCGTACCGCTTTCGGCCGGGATCATCGGTTGGCGGAGGTGCGTTCCTACGAGGCGTTTCGGCAGGCGGTGCCGGTGTATTCGTATGAGGAGCTGTGGGAGCGGTACTTAGGCCGAGTGTGGGCAGGCGAACCCTCGGTGCTCTGGCCGGGCCGGCCCGCCTACTTTGCCAAGACTTCCGGCACGACCGCCGGCGCAAAGTTCCTCCCTATCACCCCCGACAGTGTGCCTATGCACATTCGAGCGGCGCGGGATACGCTTCTGCTCTACATCGCCCGAAAACGTAACGCCGACTTTGTGGGAGGACGGTGGCTCTTCCTCTCGGGCAGCCCGGCCCTGGAAAAGAACTCGGCAGGCATCCTGTACGGTCGGCTCTCCGGCATCGTGCATCACTGGGTGCCGGCCTACCTTACCCGCAATCGCCTTCCGTCCTGGGAGGTGAATAGTATGGAGGACTGGCCCCAGAAAGTAGACGCCATCCTGGATGAGGCACGAGGACTGGACCTACGGCTGCTCTCGGGCATCCCTCCCTGGGTGGAAGGCCTCCTCGAAAGGCTCCAGGAACGCTGGAACCACCCCCCCACCCAAGTGTGGCCCCACCTCCAGCTCTATGTCCACGGCGGCGTAGATTTTCGCTTGTACCAGGAACGGCTGCGAGCCCTTTTACCAGGGGTAGATTTTGTAGAAACTTTCCCAGCGTCGGAGGGGTTTTTCGCTTTCCAAGACACGGATGACCCCGAAGCCGGCCTGCGCTTGATTGTAGATGGGGGGATTTTTTACGAGTTTGTGCCGTTGGAGCGGGCAGAGGACCCCAATCCCCCTCGCCTTCCCTTGTGGGAGGTGGAGGTAGGCCGGCCGTATGCCCTCCTTATCACTACGAATGCAGGCCTGTGGGCCTACGCCATAGGGGATGTGGTGACTTTTACTTCGGTGCGGCCGTATCGGCTGCGGGTGAGCGGCCGGGTGAAGAACCACCTCAGCGCTTTTGGTGAGCACGTCATCGAAGCCGAAGTGGAAGCGGCCCTTCAAGCGGCCCTCCGCGCCACGGGCGCCCGCGTGCGCGAATACACCGTTGGCCCTTACTTAGGCCCAGAAAAACCCCGCCACGAATGGCTCCTTGAAGTCGAAGCGGAACCCCATAGCTGGCAGGCTTTCCTCACTGTATTGGACCAGACCCTGCGCCAGCTCAACCCTTACTACGACGACCTGCGGCGAGGCGCTATCTTAGAAGCGCCGCGCCTGTATCGCTTGCCCGTGGGGGCCAGTTATGCGTACCTGGCTCGTCTGGGTAAGCTGGGCGGCCAACATAAGTTTCCCCACCTGCGCAGCGATCGCCAGCTTCTTGAGGCGCTCCTTCCTCAGGCCGAGCCTCTACCTCTGCCGGTATGAAGCGGCTTCTCATAGCCTGGATGGGCTATCTTACGGCCGCACCCCTCACCGACACCGTCGCCGACCCCCACATCTACACCGTCCAGTTTTACCGCGGGCAAAACACCCTGAGCTACCCCTTTCTCGGCTTGAATGAACAAAACACCCTTACGCTGGAGTTTGACGAAGTGAGGGAGGGGGCGCCTTCCGACTTCTGGGTGCGTGTCCGGCTGTGTAATCGTTTTTGGGAACCCTCTTCCCTCCCTCTCACAGAGTACTGGCCGGCTTTCATCTCAGACCGCATCACGGAGTTTAGCCCTTCTTACAATACTCGGGTGCCTTACCTTCACTACCGCTATCAGTTGGTCAATCGCTTCCAACGGAGCGGGTTTTATGTGCTGGAGGTTTTTCGAGACAATGACCCGACTCAGCTTGTGCTGCGGCGGCGCTTCTACGTAGTGGAACCCCTGGTCAAAATCGTACCGGATGCGCGCCTGCAGGTGGTGACCGGTGCGCGACAAGGGCTACAGGCCTTGGCCTTTTCGGTGTATCCGGGTTCGCTCCAGAGTAGCCAAGCGTATCAGGAGTTTTCGTGCATGCTTCTGCAGAACGGGCGCTGGGATAACGCTCGCACCGGTCTCAAACCTACCTTCTTGTATCCGGACCATTTGGAGTATCGGTTTCAGGCGGGGTTGGAGTTGCCGGCGGGGGTGGAGTTTCGCATGCTGGACCTGCGTTCGGTGCTGCGCCGGCGCAGTTTCCAGATAGAGCGGACCTTTTGGACAGACAGCGGTATCGTGGTGCGGCTAATGCACGAACGGCCCCGCGCAGGTCTGGCTTACACTTCGCAGTTTGATTTGAACGGGCGTTTTTTCGTGCAGATTCAGGAGGCGCTTCTCGATACGGCGCGCCAGTGGCAGGGCTGGGATCAGCTCAGTACGGTACAGGCCGATTACTTCTGGGTGGAGTTTCGGCTGGAGGCGTCCAATCCCTACCCTAAGCCCCTGTATGTGGTGGGAGGGTTCATGGGCTGGCGACCCGATCGGCGCTTCGAGATGCGCTTCGATGAGGAGCGGGGCCTCTACATCTGCCGTGTGCCCCTCAAGCAGGGTGTGTACGATTACCTCTATGCCCTCTGGGACGAAGGGCAGGGGGCCTTCCTGATTGAGCCGGTCGAAGGTAGCTACTTCGAAGCCGAAAATACCTACGCGGTGATCGTGGTGTATCGGAGCTTTACTGATCGGGAAGATCGGGTGGTGGGACATCGGTGGTTTGGATACTATGAGTGAGGGGGTTTGCGTACTTTGCCTTGGATGAGTGCAGTCCAGCTTATAGAGTGTCCGCGTGACGCTTGGCAGGGGTATCCTATTCGTGTTTCCACGGAGGTCAAGGTGCGTTACTTAACGGCTCTACTCAAGGTGGGGTTTCATACGCTGGATGCGGGTTCTTTTGTCTCGCCGAAGGCCGTGCCGCAAATGCAAGATACAGCCGAGGTGTTAGCGCAGCTGCCGTACCAGGCGTACCCAGAAACGGGTATTTTGGTGATAGTGGCGAACCGGCGGGGGCTTGAACAGGCTGTAGCTCATCCGGCTGTGCGGTATGTGGGGTACCCGCTCTCATTGTCGGAGACCTTTCAGCGGCAGAACACCCGTCAAACCCGCGCCGAGGCCGAAGCGTTTGTAGACGAGCTGGTAGCTTACACGCAGGCCTCCGGTAAAGTGCCTGTAGTGTACCTTTCGATGGGGTTTGGCAATCCGTACGGCGATCCTTACGACCCCGAGGAGGTGATAGAGGTAGGGGCGCGGCTTCGGGCGAAGGGGGTACCTATCCTGTCGCTGGCCGATACGGTAGGAGTAGCTACTCCTGAGGCGGTGTACGAGACCCTTCGGGCGGCGATCCAAGCTGTCCCGGAGGTACAGTGGGGGGTGCACTTGCATGCGGCTCCGCAGGAAGCCCGCGCCAAAATCGAAGCCGCCTGGGAAGCCGGATGTCGGCGCTTTGACAGCGCACTGGGGGGCCATGGGGGCTGTCCTTTTGCGGGGGTGCCCCTCGTGTCTAACCTCCCCACTGAAGCCGTAATAGCTTTCCTGCAAGAAAAAAAGGCCCTTCCCCCTCTGCGCACCTTTGCGCTAATAGAGGCCCAGGCCCTCTTGCCCCAGGCTTTCCCAGCGTAAAATTTGCGTATCTTTGCTGCACCTGACCATGTGGCGGCTGTTGTGGGGAGTGCTGGTGGCTTGGGCGCAGCCTCTACCCGAAATCGAAAAAGAACTGGCACGACTGGGGCGGTTTGTGCTGCACCATGACGACACCGCCACAAAAGACTCGGTGAATCGTCTTTTTCTCCAGCTTTGGCGGGAGGTCCTCGCGCGCCCTGAAGCTTTCTCCTACCCCTTCGATTCGGTGGAGACCGTGTCGAAACTGTACCCTCCTGATAGCGCTTTTCGAGTCTTTACCTGGCAGGTGATAGACTTTCCGGCGCAGCACCACCGGTACTATGGGTTTTTGGTTCGGCGGTGGCGCGATCATAAAAAAGCTCCCTGGCAGGTGCGGGTCTATGAACTGAAAGCGCTCCCCGAGGTGTTAGAAGAGGAAGACATTGAGCGGCGCACGCTTACCCAGGAAGAGTGGGTGGGGGCGCTCTACTATCATCCCCGCTATAGCGAGTATGGGGTTTTGCGGTACGAGGGCGAAGCACGTGTGCCTCGAGGTACTCGGCTTGTACGAGAAAAGCTGGTGTATTATGTGCTCCTCGGGTGGAATGGCTACGACCGCAGGCGCAACTTCAAAGTGGTGGAGACGGTTTTTTTCGACCCGAAAAAACCCGACCAGGTGTTTTTTGGAGCGCCGGTGATTTACGCGGGGGCCGTGCCAAAGATGCGTTTGCTCTTAGAATATGCCGAGACCACGCCGCTTTCGCTAAACTTGAGCTGGTATGTAAAAAAAATAGGAGGAAAAAAGCGGTATCCTGCGATTATCTTTGATCACATAAGTGTTTCTCGACGGGGTTTTTCTCGCATGTACGAGGATCCTCGGCCTTTTTTTGGGGCGGATGGGACTTACGATGCGCTGGAGTTTTGGAAAAAGCGGCGGTTTGAGGGGCGTCGGGGTATCCTGGTGTATCGTCGCAATGTGATTCCGTACGCGCCGGAGATCGAGCATTACGACCCTCGAGAAATCTGGAAACAAAGCCGAGAGGCCGCTTCTCGCCTTCAGAAGTATGGACTCAAACCTTAAGCGCTGGCTCCCTGTAGGAGGGGTCTTTCTGGGGTATGTCCTCTTCAGTAGCGGGGTGCTTTTGTACTGGTATCATCCGGTGTACTTGACCCAGTGGCAGGAAGGGGAGGTGTGGACTTATCGGGATCTCTTTGCGCCGTTTGAGTACCGGGTCTTCAAGGGCGCGCAGGAAGGGTCAACGTGGGATTCCCTGGGCCCCAGTTTGACGCTCATTTTTGAGCGGGATACTTCGGTCAAGCAGCGGGTGGTCCAGCGCCTGAACGAAGTGAGCCCGCGTTTTTCGCCCAGCCTTCGCAGCGAAGTGACACGGCTTCTTCGATATGCTTACCGGTTTGGGTATGTGGATGTGCCCATCGCAGGTAAACAGGGACAAGCTATCCTCCGCGAAGGACCCTACAAAGAAGAAGTCCTGCCGCTCGAAGCCCTCGTGGATAACCAGCGCCTGGAACGATGGATCACCGAAATCGTCTCCGAAGACCGGCAAGACTCCGTCAGATGGGTAGTCCAGGCTTTCCTTCAACCGGACTGCCGCTACGACCCCAACGCCGTACATGAGCTACTTCAAGCTGCCGCCAAGCAGGCTTCGCCTTATAGTACGACCGTGCACAAGGGTGAGCTCATCGTACGGCGGGGTCAGCTGATTTCCCCCGAGGTAGCCCAGAAACTGCGTTCTTTATCTCTGGCTTACGGTTCTCTGCATCCGCTGAACAGTCGCTTGCTTAGTTTTTTGGGGCTGGTCGGGCTGGTGGGCCTACTTACCTTCATTGCTCTTCAGTACCTGTATGTAGCCAAACGCTTCCAGCCCGAAGAGGTGCGGCCTGTCTTGCTGCTCTTGTCTGTTTTTCTGGTCACTATTGTAGGGGCGTCGTTATTTCTGTATATTACCCAGCGATGGACCGAGACGACCCAGTATCCCCTCTACCATTTATTCCCTGTGGCTTTGGCTCCTATTATGGTGGCTATCTTTTTTGATGATCGAGTAGGCTTTATCTCGGCTATTACGTTGGGGGCGCAGGTGAGCCTCGTGATGGAAGAGCCAGTGGAGTTTTTCTTTGTACACGGCCTCAGTAGCATGCTGGTGGTGTTTCGGCTGCGGGTGCTTCAGCGGCGCTCCCACTTTTTGTATGCGTTGGGGACCCTGGCCCTGGGCTACTGGGTAACCTTTCTGGGGTACCATCTTTTTCGTACGGGGAGCTTCGAGACAATCCCGTGGGCTGGGCTGCCCCTTCTGTTGGTGAATGGGCTACTGTGCTTGATGGGGTACCCTCTCGTGTATGTGCTGGAAAGGCTTTTCCGCATGAGTTCGGATGTGACCTTTTTGGAGCTATTGGACTTGCGGCATCCGCTTTTAAGGCAGCTGGCGGAGAAGGCTCCAGGGACCTATCAACATAGCTTGGCGGTAGCGGAGCTGGCGGAAGTGGCCGCTCAGAAGATTGGGGCCCATTCCCTCAAGGCTCGCGTAATGGGACTTTTCCATGACATCGGCAAACTGGAGAATCCCTCCTTCTTTATCGAAAATATCTCCATCATTTCTCAAGGGGGCATTTCCAATCCTCATTACTACCTCTCTCCTCGAGAGAGTGCCGCTCTTATCCGGCGTCATGTGGAGTATGGGGTAGAGCTGGCCAAAAAGTACAACTTGCCTACGGAGGTGGTGGCCGGCATTCAAACGCATCACGGCACGACCTGGATACAGTATTTTTGGGAACGGCAAAAACGGGAAGCCCCTCAAGAGGCCTCGCTGTTCGAGGACGAATTCCGTTATCCGGGCCCGCTCCCCGCTACCAAAGAGGAAGCTATCCTCATGCTGGCCGACTCGCTCGAAGCCAGTACGCGGGCTTTGCCTGACCCTACCCCTGAAAAGTTGCGCGCTCATGTGCGACGCCTTATCCAGCAGCGCATTGCAGAAGGTCAGCTCGACCGAGCCCCCTTGACTTTTGATCAGGTCCGCCAGCTCGAAGAGGTCTTTTACGAGAACCTCCTGAACCAACGGCACACCCGCATCCCCTATCCTGAGCCGGCGCTTTTCCAGAAAAATGTGTAGATTTGCCGCATGCGCTACCTTTTTGTACTTAGTCTCGTGGGGTGGGCTTGGGCTCAACCCCACCGATGTGGCACGATGGAGCGGCTAGCTTATCTAATGCAGCAGGACCCTACGATTCGGGCGCGGATGGAGGCTATTGAAGCCCAAACTCAGGCCTATCTCTCCAGCTTAGCTTCGCAGTCTCACCAGCGCACCCAGAACATCATCACCATACCCGTGGTGGTGCATATCGTGTACCGCACCTCCAGCGAAAACCTCTCTGATGCCCAGGTTCAGTCGCAGATAGCCGTGCTCAACGAAGACTTTCGCCGGCTCAATGCGGATACAGTAAATACCCCTACTCTGTTCAGAGGGGTAGCGGCCGATGCAGAAATCCAGTTTTGCTTAGCTACGCGCGATCCGCTGGGCAACCCTACCAATGGGATTACCCGTACGCAGACGACCAAGACTTCCTTCAGCGTGTACACCGATGATGTGAAGTTTTCCAGTCAGGGGGGCAAAGACGCTTGGCCTACCGACCAATATCTCAATATCTGGGTCTGCAACCTTAGCGGGGGCGTGCTGGGGTATGCGCAGTTTCCAGGAGGAGGGCCAGCCAATACAGATGGGGTAGTGATTGATTATCGGTATTTTGGGCGGGGCGGTTCGGCGCAAGCCCCGTACAACAAAGGCCGCACGGCCACCCACGAAGTGGGCCACTGGCTGAACCTTCGCCATATTTGGGGCGATGCCCAGTGTGGCGATGACTTTGTAAACGACACCCCGACGCAGGAGCAGGCTAACTATGGGTGTCCCAGCTTTCCCCATCCCTCTTGTGGTAACACCAGCGACATGTTCATGAACTACATGGACTACACCGATGACGCTTGTATGAATCTTTTCACGCAGGGGCAAAAGGCTCGGATGCGCGCCGTGCTGACCGCTCCCAATGGCTTTCGGGCTTCGCTGCTCTCTTCGCAAGGGTGTGCGCCGCCGGGAGGGGGCTGTTCAGGCACCCAGACCCTCACCGCAAGCAGCGGGACCTTCTCCGACGGCAGCGGCAGCTCGAACTACCAGAATAACTCAGACTGCCGCTGGCTGATCCAGCCCCCCAATGCCCTTTCCATAACCCTGACTTTTTCCAGTTTTTCGCTTTTGAGTGGCGACTCGGTAATCGTATATAATGGGAGCACGACCTCTTCACCGAGGCTCGGGGCTTTTTCGGGCTCTTCCCTCCCTCCGGTTTTGACTTCGTCGAGTGGGGTCATGCTCGTGCGCTTTATCACAAATGGATCCGGTACGGCGGATGGCTTCGTCGCTTCTTATACTTCCCAACTTAACCTTCCCTGCTATGGTACTCAGGTGATCACGCAGCCTTCGGGCACGATCACCGATGGAAGCGGGTCCAGTGACTATCGAAACAACAGCGATTGTAAGTGGGTCCTTCAGCCGGGGAGCGGGGCCGGTATCCGCCTCGACTTTACGCAGTTTGCCACCGAGGCGGGCTATGACTTCGTCACCATCTACGACGGCTCTCAGGCAGACTCTCGGTACATGGTGCGGCGTTTTTCGGGTACGAGCCTTCCACCGAGCGTCACGACCTTTGGGCCAGAGGCTACGATTTATTTCACCTCCGATGAGAGTATTACGGCAGCAGGCTGGAGTCTAAACTATTCTACTCTGAGCCAACCTTATTGTCAAGGGACGGTTCAGCTCACAGCTCCTTCCGGCAGCTTTTCAGACGGGAGTGGCACCAGCGATTACACCAACCGAGCCAACTGTCGCTGGCTCATTCAACCTTTAGGGGCGACGTGGATCCGACTTTCTTTTACCAGTTTCAATACCGAGAGTGGGTATGACTTTGTGCGGGTCTACGATGGGGCTACGACGAGTGCGCCGCTTTTGGGTAGTTTTAGCGGGTCTTCGTTGCCTCAGACGCTCACTTCGTCGGGGGGCAGTATGCTGGTGGTTTTTACCTCCGACAGCTCGATAACCCGAGCGGGATGGGAGGCTTCTTACACCAGCAATGGAATGGCTACTGCCCTCGGCAATGCTCCGCTGGATCAGGTGCGCTACTATCCGGTGCCGGCAAGAGAAGCTCTCACCCTCGAGGTTCCGGGTGAAGCAGCGGCCTTTTTCGAAGTCTACGATAGTCAAGGGCGTCGGGTTTGGCAAGGCCTCCTTCAGCCGGGGGAGAATCGCCTTTCTTTAGCAGACTGGGCACCTGGTCTGTACTTGGGCGTCTTATCGCGGGAAGGGGCCTCGGTAACCCTTCGCTTCGTGCGCGAGTAGCCGTTGGAGGGGAGTCGGCATACCATGTTTGGGCAGCGTTTCCCAAGGGATGGGCATAGCCTGCGGTGGAGGAGCAAGGAGCCGCTCTATGTATCCTGCCAGCCGGAAGTGGGTCAGCTCGTGCACAAAGTCCGGGGGCGTGGATTGGAGGGTGGGTAGCTCTTCCATCGGGAGGCACCACAGGCCGCTCCACAAGCCGCGTTCAGGTCGTTTTTCGAGCCATACTGCTTCCGGTGTGGCATACAGAAAAAACCGGAAGGCGCGTAGGGGCCGTGCTTTTCGAGCTTTGCGAGGAGGGTAGGCTTCTGGGTGGCCCTGCCGGTAAGCCGCACAAAAGCGCTCCAGAGGGCAAGCCCGGCATCGGGGCTTGCGGGGTAGGCACACCCGATTGGCCAGGTCCATGAGGGCGAAAGCCACTTCTCGGCTGCGCCAGGTCTCTGGGAGGGCATCCGCAAGAGCTTGATACTTCCTTCTTTCTGAGGCTGGCATGGCGAGGCCTATGAGCCGACTCAGTACCCGTGCTACATTTCCGTCTACGGGCAGGCAGCCGTATCGTCCTGAGAAGCTGAGCAGGGCTCTGGCTGTATAAGGGCCTATGCCGGGCAAGGTTTGCAAGTGGGCTATAGGGTCTTTTGCGGTCAAGTAGGCTTCCCATCCGCCCCTTTCTCTCACAAGCTGGGCGGTTTGGTGGAGGTGTACGGCTCGGTGGTAGTAACCTAACCCTTGCCAAACCGCTAAGACGGCATCCAGAGGGCTGGTGGCCAGCGCTTGTAGTGTGGGAAAGCGCTCAAAAAAACGCTTGAGATAAGGCTCGGCCTGTTCGACTCGGGTTTGCTGGAGGATCGTTTCGGCCACCCAGATGCGATAGGGGTCGGTGGTTTCGCGCCAGGGGAGTTTCCGTCCGGCCGCGCGCTGCCACGACAGGAGGGCCGCGACCACCTCGTCACTCTCCAATAATCTTGACCACCACTCGTTTGCGGCGCTGCCCATCAAACTCCAGGTAGAAAATCTCCTGCCATGGGCCCAAGTCTAAGTCGCCTTTCGTTACGGGCACCACCACTTGCAAGTGAGTCAGAAGGTTTTTGAGGTGGGCATCGCCGTTGTCTTCGCCGGTGCGGTGGTGGCGATAGTTGGGTCGGAAAGGAGCCAGCTCCTCCAGCCACTCGAAAATATCCTCATGCAAACCCGCCTCATGGTCCTGGATAATCACCGAAGCCGTCAGATGCATGGAAGAAATCAGACACAGTCCCTCCTGAATACCGGATCTTCGGACTTCTTCGCGCACTTGAGGTGTGAGATGAACGATGCCCCGCCGCTCGCGCGTGTGCATCCATAGGTAGGCGGTATGACTGCGCATAGGGCGAAGTTCCGGATTTTAGCGCTACATAGCCGAGTCGTTATATTTGCCGTATGCGCTACGGTTTTGCTTTTGCTTTTTCCGCTTTTCTGTGGGGGCAAAAGGTAATGGGTTACGACCTCTGGCTGGACTCGGTTTCGTTTGCTGACCGATGGTGGCGATGGCGAGCGGGGGTGGTGATAGCCCCGCAAAGCGCCTCTACCCTCACCCTTGCTCTGCGGGGCTACACCATAGACTCGGTCTGGTGGGGCTCGACGTCCCTGCCGTTTTCGTACAATGACAGTTTGTTGACCGTGTCGCTGCCGTCCCTGCTTGGGCTGCAAGAGACGATTTGGGTGGCCTATCGAGGTTCGGGTGTGCAGGATCCCGGCGGCTTTGGGGGGCTCTACTGGGGCGGCGGCAGCGTGTTCAATATTGGCGTTTCGCTGTATATCTCCCCGCACAGTTATGGGCGAGCGTGGCACCCCTGCGCCGACACCTTCGGTAATAAGGCGTATTACCGGTTTCATTTGCGGGCACCGGATACACTCACCGCTACCGCCAATGGTCTGTTGGATAGCGTCGAAGCGGCAGGCCCAGGCTGGCGCCGCTGGCACTGGAGGCTGAGCTATCCCATCTCGGCTTACCTGTCGGGCGTGGCTATCGGTAAATACGTAGCGGCTATCGACACTTTCATTCGAGCACCCGGGGATACCGTTCCCATCCAGTACTGGGTGCGCCGCTCTGACAGCGCAGGCACTTACACCACCTTCCAACGGCTCAAACCCCTCCTGCGCGACTGGGAGAAAAAGTTTGGCCCCTACCCCTACGAACGAATCGGCTATGTAGGGGTAGACTTTAGCTCCGGCGCTATGGAACACGCCACCCACATTGTGTACCCTAACTTGGTTATCTCAGGTACCAATCAGTACGACTGGCTGTGGGCCCACGAACTGGCTCATCAGTGGTTTGGTAACTCTGTGGGGGGCACCCAAGAAGCGCAGATTTTCCTCAAAGAAGGTTTTGCCACCTACTGCGAAGCCCTCTTTTATGAGCTTTTCTTTGGTCAAGGTCGGTACTTTGATCACCTTAGGGGCTTTTTAGAGCGGACTTTGCGGGCGCTCAAATGGGAAGAAGGACTTTTTCCCCTTTCAAACATACCTCCGGAACACACTTACGGGATAGCGACCTACCAGAAAGGGGCTACTGTCCTGCATACACTGCGACATCAGATGGGCGACAGCTTATTCTTTCTGGGGCTGCGAGCTTACAACAACCGCTATCGGCATGGCCTGGTAACCTTAGATAGCCTACAGCGGGTGCTCGAAGACAGCACAGGCCTTAGCCTAAACGCTTTTTTTGACGACTGGCTGCGTCAGCCTGGGGAAGTGCATTTTCGGATAGACTCGTTTGGGCGGTGGGGTTCGGATAGCGTCTGGATAGCCTGGCGTATGAGTTTGCGGGATAAACCTTCCTATTCCACGCCTACGCGCCTTACCGTGTATCTAAGAGGGGCGGGGGGGCAGGAGACCTATAGCCAGTTTTTCACTGATGGGGGCTTGGCCGGTGTGGCTTATGTGCCTTGTTCTTTTGCGCCGCTTGTAGCGGTGCTCAATCCCCAAGGCGAAGTAGCGGACGCCACGACCCACGGTCTGCGCTGGCAAAAGACCAACGGCAGCTTTACTTTACCCGCTACCTATATCACGCTAAGGCCTATTGGGCTGCCTTCGGGTGACTCGGTATGGTTCCACGTAGCCCACAACTGGGTAGGGGCTTACGATCCGGGTGCTTTGCCGCTCTCGGTGCAGCGCTACTGGCAGCTTGATGGGGTGTGGTCTTCTTCGCTGGCACTGCGGGGTTTTTTCACCTACAATGGTCGACCTTTTGGCAGCGGCGCTTATCTCGATACCCTTTGGCTGAACTTTTCAGAAGATTCATTGGCCTTGTATTGGAGGCCTTCGGTGCGGGAGCCTTGGAGCGAATGGCCCTATTATACGGTGGACCGGGGCATTTCGCCCACAGACTACCAAGGTCGAATCATTGCAGACTCCCTCTTGCCTGGCGAATACACGCTGGGGAAAAAAGTGGGGGGCACGACAGCCCTGGTAGCGTTTTCTCCTCCAGCGCAAACCTGGCAAGTGCAGGCGCAGGAAGGAGCCTTACGACTTTTCAACGGGTCTTCCACAGGAGGGCGGTATACGGTGTATGACCTTTTAGGGCGGGAATGGGCTCGAGGTTGGCTCGAAGCCGACACTGAACGGCTTCTGCCACTGCCTCCAGCCCTGTACCTGGTGAGTACACCTGAAGGACCCCACCGGGTGCTGATATGGAAGTAAATGCTTACCTTTGCCCCCGCTGTGAAGAACCCACCAACGTATCGTACGCCTATGTTCCCTCCCAAGGGGCAGGTCAGGGAATGGGTGCTGGTGGATGCTACGGGCATTCCGCTTGGGCGGCTGGCCAGCCAAGTAGCGCATTACTTGCGCGGCAAGCATAAGCCTACTTTCGCTCCGCAGTGGAACCTGGGCGCCGCCGTCGTCGTCGTCAACGCCGAAAAGATTGCCCTCACCGGCAAAAAACCCACCCAAAAAGTATACCTCCGTCATACCGGCTATCCAGGAGGGCAAAAGGCCATACCTATTTCTCGCATGCGCCCTGAAGAGGTTATATGGCACGCCGTGAAAGGGATGCTCCCCAAAAATCGTTTGCAAGCTCGGATGCTGCGCAACCTTCACATTTACGTCGGCCCCAATCACCCGCACACGGCGCAACAACCTAAACCGGTTTCTCTGAGCTTATGAATCCGCTACTTACTGGCTACCGGCACACCATTGGCCGTCGCAAAACTTCGGTAGTGCGATTGTATATGCGGCCGGGTAGTGGGGCCTTCATCGTGAATCGCCGTCCGTGGGAGGAATATTTCCCGCAAGAAATCTACCGGCTTGAAATTCTGCGGCCTTTTGAAGTGCTGGGCTTGGACGTGCAGCGGTATGATCTTGTAGCCTACGCTAAGGGCGGAGGCATCAAAGGTCAAGCCGAAGCGCTACGCCTGGCTATCGCCCGAGCCCTTCTCGAAGAAGACGAAAGCCGTCGGCCTTTCCTTCGCAAGGCGGGCCTCCTCACGGTAGACCCCCGACAAGTCGAACGTAAACACTACGGCCACAAAAAAGCTCGTAAAAGCTTCCAGTTTTCTAAGCGCTGACCTATGTACATACCGACCATCGAAGAAATGCTCGAAGCGCGGGTGCACTTGGGCCATCTCCGCAGCCGGTGGAACCCTCGCATGCGCCCGTATATCTTCATGGAAAAAGACAAAATCCACCTCATCGATGTGCTCAAGACCCAGCGGCTCCTCGAAGAGGCGGCCAAAGCCATTCGCGAGATTGCTCGGCAGGGTCGGGCTATCCTCTATGTGGGCACCAAGAAGCAGGCGCGGGAGATTCTCAAAGAAATGGCGGAGTCGGTGGACATGCCCTATGTGACGGAGCGTTGGTTGGGCGGCATGCTCACCAACTATAAAACCATCCGCCGCTCCATCATGAAGATGGAAGCCATCGAACGCATGATGCGAGATGGCACCTTCGAGAAAATCTCCAAGCGAGAACGGCTTCAAAAGCTGCGTGAGAAAGAAAAACTCGAGCGTTTTCTGGGGGGCATTGCGCGCATGCCGCACTTTCCTCCGGCGGCCGTGTATATCGTAGATATTGTAGAGGAGGCTATCGCCGTGGCCGAAGCTAACCGCCTCAACATCCCCACTTTTGCCATGGTGGATACCAACGCCGATCCTACACAAGTGACCTTTCCCATTCCAGCCAATGACGATTCGACCCGTTCGATTGAGCTGATTACGGGGGTCATCACCGCCGCTATCCGAGCAGGCAAAGAAGCGGCGAAAACCGAAGCCCTTGCCCGAGAAGCCGAAGAGTAAAGTACGCCCTGTCCTTCCTTCGGGTTTTCGGGATTTCGGCCCGCAGGAAGTACGCCGCCGTCGTGCCGTCTTTGATACTTTGATTCGCCTTTTTGAACGCTTTGGCTACGAACCGCTCGAAACGCCGGCCGTCGAACTGCTTTCTGTACTCCTGGGCAAGTACGGAGAAGAAGGGGATCGGCTTCTATTTCGGATTCTCAACTCGGGTGATTTTTTGGAGGGGGTGCCGCCAGAGGCCTATAGAGAGAGTCGGGCCCTGCTGCCTTACATCACCGAGAAGGCGCTTCGGTATGACCTTACCGTGCCCATGGCTCGGTGGGTGGCTCAGCATGCGGGCCAGCTGGTTTTTCCCTTCAAGCGGTACCAGATTCAGCCTGTCTGGCGGGCGGATCGACCTCAGCGGGGACGCTTCCGGGAGTTTTATCAGTGCGATGCGGACATCGTAGGAGCCGAAGGCTTGGTTCCGCTCTTGGAGATGGTGGCCTTGGTTCGAGAAGGGCTTACGGCGATCGGGGTTCAGGGAGCTGTTTTTCACCTCAACCACCGAGCCCTCCTCGAACAAGCCGCTCTCGAGACCGGCTGGCCTGCAGACCAACTGCCGGCCTTCTGCACGATCTTAGACAAAGCCGACAAAATCGGGTGGCCAGCCGTGCAGCAGCTCTTTGTTGAGCAGGGCTATACTTTACCTGCGTGGCTTGATCCCAAGGCCCCGCCTGAGGTCCTCTGGAATACGCTCCAAGCCATCCCGTCTTTGGCGGCCGACCTAACGAGCCTTCGTCAGCTTTTGCAAGCTCCCACAGACGCTATGTCGGTGCGTTGGGATGTGACTTTAGCCCGTGGGCTTGAGTACTACACTGGCTATGTGTATGAGGTTCGGGTGCCGGGCAGTGGGGTCGGTAGCATCGCTGCGGGCGGGGCCTATGCGAGTTTGGTGAAAGAGTTTGGCGGGCCAGACCTACCTGCTATGGGCATTTCCTTTGGGATCGAGCGAATCCTTACGCTGCTTGAGCAGCAGACACCGGCCTCGGCTGTCCAACCCCAACCGGTTCTCGTAGCCTGGATAGACGCTTCCCCTTCGTACATCTACCGGGTGGTGAAGCACTTCCACCAGGCGGGTATAGCGGCTTTCGCTTTCCCTGCGCCGAAAAAGCTCAAAGCCCAGCTCGACTATGCGCAGCGCCGAGGCCTGCGATGGGTCGCCATTGTAGGCGCCACCGAAGAAGCCCACGAAACCTTCCAGCTGCGCGATCTCATTCAACATACCCAAGTGGTGCGTTCGTTGAATGAACCACCTTTGCCTTGAAAGCCCCTGAGGACCTCCCGTGGCCGATTCCTCATGAAGGGTAGCAGGGTTAGGGCGCGTGCCGAAAAGTCCTGCCCTGAGACTAAAAGTTCTACCTTTGCTTCTCCGATGGGCCGCTGCAGCTTGTGGCTTTTGGCGCTAATGGGTTTCGCTTGTACGCCTCGGCTTCCTGAGCGGGCGCAGATCCTGCGACTGCAAAAAGAACTGCAAGAGCGTCTGGAAACTCACGGTCCTTCCAGTTCACCTTTTTTGGAGACGGCGTTAGCGTTGGTGCGGGCTGAGGAGGCTTTTGCTCGCAAGTACCCTAACCACCCCGATGTGCCGGCCTTCCTCTTGGAGGCCGCCGAAATCGAAGCCACCTACTTTGGCAGCCCAGCCCGCGCCGTAGAACTGCTCAGGCAAATAGACCTTCGTTTCCGGCAAAAGTCCGACGTCGCCCCCAAGGCCCTATTCTACGAAGCGTTTATCTGCGAGACGATGCTTTCTGACACCGCCCAGGCTCGCCAGCGGTATGAAGACTTTCTTCGCTATTACCCCAACCACGAGTTGGCCCCTCAAGCTCGAGCTTCTCTACAGCACTTGGGGAAAACCCCAGACCAGCTCCTGGAGGAGATCCTGCGCAAGAAGCCCTTACCCTGAGCCTCTCAGCAGAAAAGCGTACCCTTGAGGATACCTACGTAGTGGTACAAGGGTTTTCCTTTGCTCTCCTCCTGACCATGTGACGATGTCTTGAGCTCGGGCTTAGGACTACAGGACTGTCTCTATGTGTGGGCCAAAAGGCCAGCCAGCGCGTGTAGCGATCTATAGGCATCGTAGAACCTACATGCTGGAGGATCTTCAAAGGGGCTGGGGGTCGGTCGGGGAAGAGATAGTCGGGAAAGCCTGGGAGGGTCCCTCCTAAGGTGAGCCTGGAGAAGAGGGAATATCAATCATTCTTGGGTAAAAGAACTTCTGTCACCCAGGGTGTATGCCTGATCGTGTTTTCTCTGGCTAATGGCTCAAGCGAAAGAGCGCTTCATTTCACCACCATCATACTTCTTCCAGTTGCGTTATTCCTGGTTCTCATCTGTACAAAATATAGACCTCCTGGTAGGTTTTTTGCGTCAAATATGACCGAATGCTCGCCTGCTTGCTTTTGTTCGTCTGCCAGTGTGGCTATCTCTCTTCCGAACGCATCGAAGACTTTGAGGATTACATACTCGGGTTGAGGAATGAAAAAGCGAATGGTGGTTGTATGATGAAACGGGTTGGGCTCATTTGGGTACAGGATAAAGCTTGGGGGAGTTTTGTCCGGTTTTTCTATTCCGGCCATAGTCATACCGGCGCGCAGGCCTACCACGCCAGTCCAGGCGGGCAGCACGAACTGGGTGACGGCTGGAACGCTTCCAGGATTTTTGAAGTTGTAGTGGTTCAGGATTCGGGCTGAGTCCTGGGGGATGGTAAGGGTAATGTCGGTATTGGTGGGGTTTACCCACACCCAGCCCCGTTCGAACTCGCGTTCCCAGGCGCCAGATGACAACTTGCGTGCGGTATCCAGTGGCAGGCCAAGGTGCAGGTAGCGGGGGTCGTACTCATCGAACCAGTAGCAGTCACGATACCCCCATGCCGTGAAGTGGAAGTAGGCGTTTTGCAGCGTAGGCTCGTATCCGAGTAGAAAACTGGTCATGGCGAACCACAGCACATCCCAACCTCGCCAGGTGCGTCCCGTAGCTGGGTCCGAGATGAGGGTGTCCATTATTTCGATGCCCTTACCCGGACCTGCCGAGCCCAGGGCGTCTACGAGCACATTGGTGTTCATGATCTTGGCCCTCTTGGCGGAGCGAAGCATATTCAAGCGTTCCTCCCAGTGTCTTGGATTAGGAGGGAATCTTCTCTGTATGACGGCGCAGATGAAGCCACACTCTTCCATGGCCCATCCTCCCACCTGATTAAGCAGATCCAGATAGTTTGGTTGTAGCCTCCACACATTGAACATGGCTTCCAGGCCGCGTGCCTTGAAAAAAGGGACAATTTCCGAGACGGCCTGCAGCATATGTTGGCCCCATAGGGCGTCATTCCACCTCCCTGGGGTCCAGTAGGTTGCTGCGGTGTCCCGTGCACCGGTACAACCGGAACCTGTCCACTGGGATAGGGGGCAAAAGGGATAGTGGCTGTACGCTGCATGAGCCTGGGACCCGTCCACCAGGATCCCGTTTGTTCCCCGAACGTCGATCTGAGGGGTCGGCCCCCAGAAGCCCTCCCAAGTTTTTTCCCTCCAGAACCTGCGCCAGTCAGGGTGGCTCAGCTTCATAGCCATGTATACGGGATAATACATGTCTACCAGGTAGTCCCCGCTGTGGTGTCCTTGTTCAAACCAGGGGTCTGGCTTATCGAGCCCGTGAGTTGCGCGCAAGGCTTGATAGGTAGAGTCCCCCCCAGCGGGAACGGGATAGCCTGCCCACTTTATCCCTCCCGGTCCGAAATGGTAGACCAGGATTATCGAGTTAGGATTCAAAGCCCGGATGGCATCGAGTGCTCGGTCAGGGGTGCCGCACCATCGGCTGGTCTGCCCTACGAGGTAAGGAGATAGGTCCAGCAGGGAGAACTTGGCAGCCTCTTCTATGGGGTAGCAGTTGTCAGGGCGGCCTGTATTGTTTGCGATGGGGCCATACAAGACGGCGGCTGCAGGGATGAAGGGGGAAATGGAGGCTTCCCCTGCCGAGGATTCGATCGTTTGGGGAAAAGCGGGCTTGAACCACAAGTGGACAAAGGCAAGCCAATACAGTAAGGGTCGTAGGAGACAGACCTTGGGATGGGGGCGTCTCGTATCATGGCTCTTTTCGGTGCTGACGCCAGCGGTATTCATAGTTGCAAATCTATGGATTTTCCAATAAAAAAGTACAACCTCTGTCCCGGACACTCTCCAGGAGAGGTCTATAGATCGTCTCTGGCTCTCCGTCTATCCGGGGTTGAAAGGGGCAGACAGGTGTCTTGCTGGAGTAATGGCCTGGCCTGCTCTGGAATTCTTGCAGACCAGCCCAGGAAGAGACCTTCCGGGTTTATTGCCTGTTTCTTGGCTATCCAGCGAAAAGTAATCTTTCTCCGCTGAGGCCTATCGGCCGAAACCCGTACCTTTGCGCTGGCTATGAATAACCCCGCTGCCATAGGCAAAGTCGTGCAGATTATTGGTGCGGTCGTGGATGTGGAGTTCGACCCTCAGGAAGGCTACCTGCCGGAAATCTACGATGCGCTCCTCCTGGAGGCCCGAGGCAACAAAGTCTACCTCGAAGTGCAGCAGCACTTAGGTGAGTACCGTGTGCGTACCGTGGCTATGGACAGTACCGATGGCTTCAAGCGAGGAGACCCGGTGAAAGCTTTGGGCGGTCCCATTTCGATACCTGTGGGCGAGGCTATCCGAGGTCGCCTCCTCAACGTAGTCGGCGAACCCATAGATGGTCTGCCTCCTATCCAAGCGAAAAAACGCTATCCCATTCACCGCCCCGCTCCAGCTTTCGAGGAGCTCTCGACTGAACCGCGGGTGCTGCTTACCGGTATCAAAGCCATAGACCTGCTGATACCGTACAAAAAAGGGGGTAAAATCGGCCTTTTCGGTGGGGCCGGTGTGGGCAAGACCGTGCTTATCATGGAGCTTATCAACAACATCGCTAAAGCCCATAAGGGCCTTTCAGTTTTTGCAGGGGTAGGCGAACGTACCCGCGAAGGCAATGACCTGCTGCGAGAGATGATCGAAGCCGGCGTAGCCCGCTACGGCGAAGCCTTCAAGCACAGTATGGAAAAGGGTGGATGGGACCTCAGTCAAGTGAGCCTCCAAGAGCTGCAAGAGTCGCAAATCACCCTGGTATTTGGCCAGATGAATGAACCCCCGGGGGTGCGGGCTCGGGTGGCTTTGACCGGCGTCACTATCGCCGAGTACTTCCGAGATGGGGAGCCTGAAGACCCTACCGGTCGCGATGTACTCTTTTTCATTGATAACATCTTTCGGTTTGTGCAGGCCGGCTCGGAAGTGTCTGCGTTGCTGGGCCGTATCCCTTCTGCCGTGGGGTATCAGCCTACCCTCGCCACCGAAATGGGCGCCCTTCAAGAACGGATCACGTCCACCAAACGCGGCTCGATCACCTCAATACAAGCTATTTATGTGCCGGCCGACGACTATACCGACCCGGCCCCGGCTACGACCTTCGCGCACCTCGATGCGACGACCGAGCTTTCGCGTGCCATCGCCGAGTTAGGGATTTATCCCGCTATTGACCCGCTTACCTCCACCTCCCGCATGCTCACCCCTGAGATTGACCAGCAAACCGTCAAAGATCACTACCAAACCGCCCAGCGCGTCAAAGCTATCCTCCAGCGCTACAAAGAACTCCAGGACATCATCAACATCCTCGGCCGCGAAGAGCTCTCCGAAGAAGACAAACTCGTAGAAGCGCGCGCTCGCAAGGTGCAGCGCTTTCTCAGCCAGCCTTTCCATGTGGCGGAGGCTTTTACTGGCATGCCAGGCGTCTTCGTGCCTATCGAAGAGACCGTACGCGGCTTCAAGATGATCTTAGATGGAGAGCTGGATCACTTGCCGGAACAGGCCTTTTACATGGTGGGTACCATAGACCAAGCCATCGAAAAAGGCCGTAAAATCCTGGCTGAAATCGGACAGGCATGAAGGTAGGCCTTTTTACCCCCACCGGCCCCCTCTACGAAGGCGAAGCCCAACGCGTGGCGGCCGTAAGCGTAACCGGCGCTTTCGAAGTGCTTGAAGGTCATGCTCCCTTCGTGGCGGCCTTGGCCTCAGCCCCCTTGCGTATCCTGACGCCCGAAGGAGAAAAAAACTTCCCCTTACAAGGAGGTTTTTTGTGGGTGAGCCCTGAGGGGGAGGTACGCATCCTGGCTAAGGTCTGAGCCTCGGCTTTGAAAAAAAACTGCGGGGGCCCTCTTAGAAGGGCCCCCGCCTCGTCTTGGCCTAAACCTTCAGTGGAGTACGGTCACCTGGAAGGCGGCTCGTACCACATCACTATGCGCTCGTAAGAGGTACGTGCCGCTCGGTATGTCCGTCACATCTATGGAAAGCACGTTCTCGCCGGCCTGCAGCGCACGCACGGGCCACGTCTTGACTACCCGTCCATCCACCGTATGTAGGACAAGCTGCAGGGTCGAGGCCGCCGGCGCACGCACCTTGAGGTGGAAGCAATCGGTGGTGGGGTTCGGATACGGTGTGAGAATCTCACCAGCCCCTCCTCGGATCCAGGCACCCGTTGTGATATCCTGCGCATATACAATGGGGAAAGCGACAAAATTGAGGCCATTGCTGAGGGGCGGACCAAAAAGATGAGTAGGAAGCCAATCCGGAAGGCTACCGCCGCTTAGTTGGGAAGGGGTGCCATAGAAGGTTCCGCCTGTAGTAGGGTTATTGGTGGTGTCGTAGAGCGCCCAGGAGATCAGACTCCGTCCTAAACGAACCGTATCACCATTGAAGCACGGGTGAGAAGAAATAGGCCCAGCATACGCAGGCCCATATAGGAAGTATATCGTATCGGTGAGGTTGTAGGTGTTGATGTTGTACCGTTCTGTCGAGACGACCACATAGTACGAAGCGCTATCGGTAATATCCAAAGGGGTATCGAAGTAAGCAAAGTCGAAAACCTCGGTGATGCTACTGCTTGCGGAAGGGCACTGCGTACCTGACGCGCCCAAGAGCCAGTTCCCCAGACGGATTTGGTCGATCGTATGCGTGTCGGCTCGGACAGGGGTAGAGGCCGGAATAGTGCCAGGTCGGGGTGGATTGTAGAAAGGTGAGCCGTAAGTGTAAGGCTGGGCTGCATGAAGCGCATACATGAAGGTGTAGGCATTGAGGCCCTGGCCAGGACTGGGATCCGATAGGGTAGGGGCACAAGGATTGCTTGTAGAAGCTGGAATATTGATCAAAAGCAGAGCAATGCCCTTGATGGTGACGGTGCGGTTTATTCCTCCTTGATCCGGGGTGATGTCGTACCGCTCGGCGATGGCGCCGTCGTAGTAGGGTGCAATCCCTAACGAAGAGATGCCTGAGCCGACTTTGAAGCGTTCATTGCTGACGAGAAGGTAGGCCGCTTCCTGCTCCAGTGAGTCAAAAAAGGTTCCTACGCAGGCGGCCGGGGGATTGGAGCGGGTGTTAGGGCCGGTGCCGTTGCTGATAAGGGTGTCGCCCGCGTAGTCCGGATCGCTCGCATTGGTAGGCACGATGGCGTAGTCCTGGTTAGGTTGTAGCCAGGGCAAACTGCTTGTGCGGAGAGCTGGAGGGGCGTCTTTTAACCGCAGAGCGACTTTCCCCCGAGGAGTAAGCCGACCCGGGTCGAGCTGCACAGCCTGAGCCCACAAAAGGGCTCCAGCACACAGTAAGGATAGGGTTTTCATATCGCTGCAAACTTAGGGAAAAGGGCGATACGGAGGAGCAATGTCGACCTTATTTATCTATTCCATTCCCAATGTAGGTATAGGCTCCGGCCTGGGAAGGGTATCCCGCCAGGGATCCATTGGCGGAAGCTACTCAGATGAGGTTGATAGGAAGCATTCAAGAGGTTTTGTACGCCTACGGTCAGCCGCCGCCACCGACAAGCGGCGTGTACCAGGAGATAGCCTGGGGTAGCAGACTCCGTCCGATACAAGCGGTAAACTCGAGTTTGTGGAGCGTAGAGGATCAGCTCGACAAAAGGCTTCCATGCTTTCCACGTGGCTTCGTAGGCGACTCGTACCCGAAGCGGGGGTATCCGAGGCAAAAAGCGAGCTTCTCGAGGATAGGAGCCTACCCACCGACCTTGTACCCATCCTACCCCCAAAGACCATCCCTTTCGCTGTCCTTCCAGTTCGGCTCCATAGAGGAGGGCTTGGCGACTTCCCCATTGGAAGGCGGCCCCGACGGCGGTAGGGAGGGTATCCGGTAGCCTTTCTACGAAGAGGTAAGTGGGAAAGTACTGCACAAAGGACCGAATAGCGCAAGCCGGCCAAGGGGAAAGGTCTCCTTCTAAGGTCCAGGCTACTTCGGAAGGGAGGGTGGGGGAGCCTATCTCATACCGGCCAGCCCCTGCGTGAAAGCCGTTTGCCCACAGTTCGACCACTTGCGGAAGGCGAAATCCCCGGCTCAGACGCAGCCCGATGGGACTGCGAGAGTAAGCCACCTCCATCGCCCAGGTGAGAAAGCTACGCGAGAGCCTTCCTTGCAAAGGGCGGCTGCAAGCTCCATGCACCCGAACCCCCATCAAGAGGGTATTGGAGCCCCATTCGTGCGTATGACGTCCCCATACGCCCACTTCTGTGTGGTGTACCCGAGGCAAAAATGGGGACTGGCCTGCGTCGTGGGTCTCGCGCCAAAAACCGGTGAGCCCTACCTCCGTGCTTTTTCTTATCTTGAGAAGGGCTTCCCAGTCTACGCGTCGGGTGCGCAGCAGCACGTCTGGCGTAATCGGGCTGGTGCTATACTCGGCCCGGACATTGCGCTGCATGCTCAGAGACAGAAGGTACACCGCAGAGATCTTCCGCACAGACAACCCCGCAGAATGGATGCGTTGGAAAGGCAGGTCCCGCATAAAAGCATAAGCTGCGGAAGCAGGGATGGGTTCGCCCGTAGAAGGAGAAGTCCAGGTAGCGGTACTTGGGTCGTAGTGGGTTGGGGGGATCCCCACTTCTTCGTCTGTGCCAAAAGCCAGTACTGTCCACACGGAAGTGGGCGAGGAAAACTGGGCCGCTGCGTATCCGTACAGGGCTTGGAGGCCACTATTCCAGACGTACCCTTTTCCTGGCCCGTAGTAGTTGTGATAGCGCCGCCCAAAAAGCTCGCCCCAGACGCTTCGGGCCTCTTGTTTATGGGCAAACGCGGCTTGAAGATGCCCTCCTCGCGGATTGGTGAGGAGTGTGAGCGCTCCCCATCCGAGCGACGAGTCAGGGCACTGGGGGTGCACTTTTAGGACCCCTCCCAGGGCATCGCTCCCGTACCGAACCGACTGAGGACCCAAGTGTACGGTTACCTCCGTGAGCTTCCAGGCTGGCGGAGCTTCAAATCCGTGGTCCTCGCCCCAATAGGCCCCTTCGCGTGGGAGGCTGCCAAAAAGCCAGAGGATTCGGCTGTAGCTATGCCCTCGCAAGACTGCACGCCCACTGAAAGCCCCTGTCGCCATCCACTCTACTCCCGCTGCACTGTGGAGCGCTTCTTGAAGGGAAAAAACGGGTCGCGGCAGGCTTTTCACCCACCGGCTGGCCAAAAAGCCAGACCAAACCCCGTACAAACGGATAGTGTCTATGGTGAAGCTATCCAACGGCCCCTCTTGCCCTAAAAGCCAAAAGCCCCCTGCGCCTATCCAGACGATATAGCGCATGGGGCAAAGTTGGTCAGAAACTTTTTTATGCTGACAAAAATCGAGGTCGGGGCCCTTTTAGGGCGTCAGATACAGGCGGAGGTAGCTCTCCCCAACCCGCAGGAGGTAAAGGCCAGCTGGGAGGCTTTCTGGCAGGCGGAAGGTGGGCTGGGTGCCGGTCACTTCGCCTTGCCAGAGGAGCCGGCCACTCAGGTCATAAAGGGAGAGGCTGACCTTGGCGGTCGGGGCCAGACAGCCAAACCGTCCCTCTCGACTTGGCATTGCATAGCTAAAGCACCCCGATCGCAAGAGCCCTTCTACCGACGCAGGAGCCGAGTACACATACCGCCAGTAGTACAGTACAGTGTCAGCTTGTGCAGATTGTATGCTTCGTAATGGGGGTCGCTGCCAGCTAAAAGGCTTGCCTGCTATGCGCCTAAGAGGACCACCTTGTTGGGAGAGGCTTAGTTCTTCCACTTCAGAAAGGCGGCCTTGATTATCGTAGGTGTAGGTGATGAGGCGCCGGCTATTGTACTCCAGGTTACCTTGGCCGTTGTAGTTGAGAGCTTCCGACGAGTCTTTGACTACGCGGCCTGTCGCCTCGTAAAATACAAAGCGGTACCTTACGCTGGTATCGCTTGCGGTGGAGTCGCGCTGGAGGTGGAGCTTACCTTGCGAATCAAAACAAAAGCTTATGTCCCACGACGTGCCAGAAGGAAGTTCGATTAGGCTATCACATACACCGCTTTTTCGGGCATAGCCATATAGGTAGACCCAGGTCGGGGGATTGGAAGTGGTGTCCCACTCATAGAACCGTAGGGTATCCCCTATGTGTGCCCGCCTGTAAAGAGAGGGGGCAGGATAAAGATAGTCCACCAGAAAATTTCCTATAAAACTGGCTAACACATCGCTGGGATCTTGCGAGGGGGCCACCCAATCGTAGCGGCCGATCGGCTGCCAGCGAAGACGGTTTTTGTCCCATTCTTGAAGTTCTACTTGAGTCTGAGTGGGCGTAGGGTAGCTGAAAAGCGCTTGATAAGCAGACGAGTCACGCTGGTTTTGATTGTTAGTGTAGTAGGAGCGGAATACATACCGTTCGATTTGGCCCTGGCTGTTGAGCAGAAGGGTATCTTGCTCGTGAAGTTCCCAAGTGGAGGGGCCGATGCGGCGCCAGGATTCACTGATGAGGGGGGAGCTGCGGCTGCGCCAGATACGATACTCGGTCCAGTCGCTAATACCGTTGGTGCTGATTCCACGCCACAGGGTGTCCGGTAAGGGCGGCAGTTGGGCCTTCAGAAAGGCCAGGCTGAGGGTTACCAGAAGGGTTCGCATAAGGAATATAACCCAGCAACTATTGTGCCAATCAGCCTGCAAAAGACGTTTTAGCTGGCCAGCCTCCAAAGAACAAGGCGACGGGGCTTTGGGTAAAAAAATCCTTACCTTTGTCGCATGTCGGCGGAGTTTGATCCTAAAAAGACGCAGCCTTACTCGGGCGAGGAAGGCCCGAAAGTGGATCGTACGCGCATTTTAGGGTCTGGTGGGCCGGGAGAGGCGGCCCCTGGCGGTGCGCCCCCCTTCGATCCCAAGCGAACGCACGTCATGGGACAAGGGAGGGCAGCCATAGACCCCGGCAAAACGCAGATCTACCAGGGGCCTGGTGTTTCTCCACAGCGGCAAGTGCCTCAAAACCGCAAGCTGGTCGGTTGGCTGGTGTCTTTTACCCTCCATCCAAACGGCGTGGACTTCCGCCTGTATGAAGGCCGCAATACGATTGGTTCGCGCCCCGATTGCGATATTGTACTCCAGGATCCGCAGGTTTCCGGACACCACCTTACCATCTTGTATCGAGCGGGCAAGTACCGCTTTAAAGACGAGCTGAGCACCAACGGGACCTTCGTCAATGGCGAAATGGTGGATGAAGGCGAACTCCAAGACGGCGATATCCTGAAAGTAGGTACGGTAGAAATGAAGTTTCGAACGGTCTGAGCTATGAAACGCCTTTGGCTTGTATGCTTGGGCGGCCTTTTCCTGTCTGCCCAGCAGGCGGATGCGGTGATTCTGATAGAAAGTAGCCACTACACGTGTGGCGCACCGCTGCAAACTGCGTTGAAAGCCCTGTCCGGTCTCTGTGGCCATAGTGAAGCCGTCGTCAAAGTGGGGGTTTTCTCCTATTCTCGAGGGGGTAGACCCGTACGCTGGCTCACTACCCCTACGATGCCGCTCTCGGATCGAACCGTATGCCAACAAGTATTTAGTGCAGCCTCGCGTTACTGCGACACGGTGCCGGCGGTGGCGCTATATTCGGCTATTGAACAGGCGCTGGAACAAGGAGGCGCTCCGACCCTTATTTTAGTCGTTTCTGGACAAGAACGAGGAAGCGCGTCGAACATCGGGGATATCCAGAAGCTGGCCCGGCACAAAGGAGTCTCTTTGTATGCCGTGGCGATTGGCTGGTCTGGCGAAGGCCCACAAAAACGACTCAAGGACCTTGTAGGGTACTATGACCGCAGCGATGCTTTTTTGCTGGCGACCGGCAACGCCCCCGACGCCATAGCTCTGCAAAAATTTGTCCTGTCAGCTCTGGGTAACATATCTAAAGCAAAGCCAAGCGGACCTGCTTCGGCGGCTCCCTCATCGGCCGAACCTACAGGCTCATCATCTGAGAAAGCAGGGACCTGGCCCCAATGGTTCTGGATGGCGTTGGTGGGGGCGGGGGTGATCCTGCTGGTGGGAGTGGTGTGGTTGACGGTTTTCTCGGGCCGGGAAAAAGCCCAAGCCCCCGTGGCGGCGCCGCCTGTGGCCTCTGTCCCTACAGAAGTGATTCCTCCGGCTGCGCCGGCTCGACCGCCGGTGCCCACGCTGCGCCGGCTCGTCATCTACTACCCGCATGGTCAGCAATCGGTTAATCTGTCGCCCAGCACTGCTCCTATCACCATAGGCCGCGCCCCCGATAATACGCTGGTCATTAGTGATCCGACTGTCTCTGCTCGGCATGCTCGCTTGTACTTGCAAGGTATGCAGTGGTATGTACAAGACCTGGGTAGCACCAATGGTACGTTCGTCAATGAGGCTCGTGTAACTCAACACCCCGTCCAAATAGGCGATAAGATCCGCGTCGGGGCTATTGTAATCCATCTGGCCGGATGAAGCCCCGACCTTCGTCCTACCGCGTCGCGGTGCTCAGCCATGTAGGGCACCATCGAGAACACAACGAAGACTTATATGCTGTGTTTTCCTCTCCGGTGGGAGAAGTTTTTCTTGTATGCGACGGCATGGGGGGGCATGGGGCAGGGGATGTAGCGGCTCGTCTGGCTGTGGATCGCATCAAGGAAGTGCTGAGCGGTGCTTCCGCGGCCCATTCACCGGCCTATTGGCTTCGTCGGGCCTTTCATGAGGCCCATCACGCCATCTTAGGAGCGGGGCAAGCGGGACAGGGAGCCCTCAATATGGGCACCACCGCTGTCGCCCTTGTACTGGCGCCTACAGGAGAGGCTTGGTGGGCGCATACAGGAGACTCGCGCCTGTATTTGTGGCGCAAGGGCCGGCTTTTCCGCCTCACCCACGATCATAGCTACGTCGCTTACCTCATAGATAGTGGGCAGCTGACCCCCGAGGCTGAGTTCGACCATCCTCATAGCAACCAGCTTCTCTTTAGTTTGGGGGGCTTGCAGGGTTTTACGCTGGTGGAAGCGTGCGCGTATCCTCTTCAGACGCAGAAAGGCGATCGGTTCCTGCTCTGCTCGGATGGGGTAAGTGGGCTGGTGCCAGAGAAGCGGATCAAAGCCACGCTGGCGGCTAAAAAGTCACCTACTGAACTGGCCCAGGACCTTATTGATCAGGCGCTTGAAGCGGGCGGTCATGACAACGCCACCGTTATTGTCGTGGAAGTTGCGGAGGGGCCGGCCGAGGCCCCTCCTCGAGAAAGCCCCTGGAAAGTAAGCTTGGGCGTGCTGGCGGGCTTCCTTATAGGGCTGGGGGGCGCCTTATGGACTTTCCAGGGGGGTGGGGGCAAAAGCTTGGCTAAACCAGGGCTTTCGGACTCTTCGCAGGCTACAGCCCCAACGGCTACCACTGAAAAGGAAGACCTTCCACCCGAATCAGAAGCCGATACTACGTCTGAGAAAAACCCTCCGTTTGCGACGACTTCTCCCCCTAACAAGGGTTTGCACGCATCGGATACGGTCCATCCCGCCCGGGCTATACCTGGACTGGGGCCTTCCCGATCAGATACCTCGACCCATCCTGAGCGGTAGCGATTTTGTTCTACATTTGTAGGGCTATGGCCATTCGCATCACGGAAGATTGCATAAACTGTGGGGCCTGCGAGCCCGAATGCCCGAATAACGCCATCTATGAGGGGGGCATTCACTGGCGCTACAGCGACGGCACGCAGCTTTCTGGGCAGATTGAGTTGGCGTCAGGTATCGTCCTCGATGCTCAAGCGCCGCATACTCCTCTTTCTACCGAGTACTATTACATTGTGCCCAGTAAGTGCACCGAATGTACCGGCTTCCATGAGGAGCCGCAGTGTGCCGCTGTCTGTCCGGTAGACTGCTGCTTGCCTGACCCAGACCATGTAGAGACGCCAGATCAGCTTCTGGCTAAGAAAGCCTTTTTGCATGATGGGGCTTCCTTGCCGTCGGATGTTCTTACGGTTTACCTCGAAGATTTGGAACGGGCCTGATTCATGGCCGCGGTCATCGAGCTGGAAGGAGTCAAGAAGTTTTATCCGCTCGGCCGCGAGGGGGTGTGGGCCCTGCGGGGGGTATCTTTCACTATTGAGGCCGGCGAACTGGTGGCTATTATTGGTCCGTCAGGCTCCGGCAAAAGCACGCTATTGCATATCTTAGGGTGTTTAGATGTCCCTACAGAAGGTTCTTATCGGCTGGCTGGGCAGGAAACGACTCACCTTTCTGATGCGGGTTTAGCTCGTCTACGTAACCAGGAGATTGGATTTGTGTTTCAGACCTTTCACCTTTTGCCTCGGTACAGTGCGGTAGAAAACGTAGCCTTACCGCTGGTGTATGCGGGGGTGCCGCGCAAGGAGCGCTTTGAGCGCGCCCGCGCCCTGCTCGAAGCGGTAGGCCTGGGAGACCGCCTTCACCACCGCCCTAATGAACTCTCTGGAGGGCAGCGCCAACGCGTCGCCATCGCTCGGGCCTTAGTGACCCATCCTTCCCTTCTCTTGGCCGACGAACCCACCGGCAACCTCGATTCCGCCACCAGTGAAGAGATCATGCGTCTTTTTCTGGAGCTGCATCAGGCTGGGCACACCGTGGTTATCGTAACCCACGAACCGGATATCGCAGCTTACGCCGAACGGGTCCTGGTTTTGCGAGACGGCCAGCTTATCGAAGACCGCCGCAAAGTCCTGGCCTGATGGAGAGCTCGTATCGCCAGATTTGGCGCATCGCTTGGCCTATTCTCGGGGCAAGCCTGGCCCAAAATGTCGTTTCCCTTGTAGATACGGTTTTTTTGGGGCTTTTAGGGCGTACGGAACTGGCGGCTGGGGGGATTGGAGTGGTATTTTTTCTCACGGTGGGGTTTATTGGCCTGGGGCTGGGCACGGGCGTGCAGGTGCTTACCGCCCAGGCTTTGGGACAAGGCGAGGAGAAGGTGCTCGGCAGCCTTTTGCGTCAGTCTCTCTGGGTGTCCGGCTTCATAGGACTTTTGCTTCTCCTGGCGATGTGGCAGGGTGTACCTTCCTTGCTGGAGTGGGTCATGCACGAGCCGACCACCCAAGCCACCACCACGTACTTCTTACAAGGTCGTAGTTTAGAACTGCTTCCGCTAATGATCTTTGGAGTATTGCGGGGATATTTTAGCGGTACGGCCCAAGCTACCTACATCTTGCGAGCGAATCTCCTTTTGGCCCTCTCGAACTTGGTCCTCAATGCCTTTTTTGTGTTGGCGCTGGAGTGGGGGCTCACGGGGGTCATTGCGGGGTCTGTGCTGGCGCAGTATTTGGCTACCGGCTATTTGCTTGCCGCCTTGAAGTGGCAGCGGTATGCCCTGGGTTCCTCTACAGCTCCCCCCTCCAACTGGCTGCCTTCTTTGCTGCGGTATGCAGGGCCAGCTATCCTGCAAAACCTCGTGGGCATGACCGGATGGCTGGTGTTTTTTCTCTTGATTGAGCGGCGGGGATCCTTAGCCTTAGCAGCCGCCAATATCGTGCGCAGCCTGTATAGCTTTACCATGCTCCCCACTTGGGCTTTTTCGACGGCGGTGGGCACGCTGGTGGGGTACTACTGGGGGGCTCGGGCGCCTCAGCCTCTTCTCCAGGCCTTCTGGCGAGCTTGGAAGCTGGCTCAGACCCTCAATCTTTTCCTTGCCATAGGGCTTAGTATGGGTGCTCCCTTTTGGGTGAGTCTCTTCACCCGAGATGCGGCGGTCGCAGCCCAAGCCCAGGTGGACCTGTACATGGTGGCGGTCTCGCTGGTGCTGATGCCTTTCTCCGCGCTGCTCATTTCCGCTGTGGTGGGTGTCGGGGCCGTTTTGTGGGCCTTTCTGATCGAAGTGCTCATCATCACCCTCTACGTGACTTATGCGGTGGTCCTGGAAGAGAAAGGCGTGAGTGTAACCTGGCTGTGGTCGGCCGAATGGGTATATTGGGTGCCTTCGGCGGTGGCTTTAGGTGGAGTTTTTGCGGCCAAGATCCGACGCTTTCGTGTCGTCACTGTAGTGCCTTAGTTCGTCAGGGAGAAGCGGAACTGCACCCCTACCGCCGTAAAGGAAGTGGGAAAAGCGTTGGACAGGGCGGGGCGGTTTCGGGTGTGCTCTACATACGCCCGAACCGTGAGTTGAGTGCTAAGGGCATAGTCTACAGCTGGCTTGAGGGTGAAGGTTCGGGTACCTCCAATGGGCTGAGTAAAGGCGGGATTATCGAGCTGGCGGTTCTGGTTGACGAGGCTGCGGTAAGTTATTTCTACTCGAAACGTTACGCTGTTGCGCAGTTCAAAAGTTCGTCCGAAGAGAGAGAAGGGTTTTAGGAAACTTTCTCGTCGCCAGTTCCAAGTGAAGGAAAAGTCGGTAGAGCGGTTTTGATTAAGTTGCAAGGCGCCGACGTTGAGGGTGAGGGTGCGGCTGCGCCGCAGTTCCAGGGTAGTGTTCATGCCGTTTTTCCAAGCGAAGTTGAAACCGATAAGCGGGGCAAAGCTCTCTTGGATGCTCACGGCGTTGATGACATAGAGAGGCTCGAAGTTGTATACGGTGAGACCTGGGAAAGTGTCCAGGGGGCTTTGGATAGGTTGGATCGTTTCGGAAAGGCCGTCACCGTTCTGGTCTTGGGCGCGTAGGTTGAGGGTGTAGGAAGTGGTGTAAGTAGAGCGGTAGCTATGGCTAAGTGTGACGGAGCGGAAGTTTTCTTTGATGAAGGAGAGTTGATTTAGGCCAGTGTAGTTGAGGCTCCAGTTGGGGAGGGGGATTTTGGGGAAAGGGTTGAGGGGCATGCGGTTGGGGTTATAAGGCCCGTAAGCGCTGAGGAAAGCCAGCACGACGACGTCTTGCTGGCTGCCGGTGTAACCGTTCCAGTAGTCTCGTCGAGTGAGGGTGGCGTTAGGTCCTAAGGTGCTTTCATAGAAGGGGTTAGCTAAGCGGAGGCGTTGAGAAAGGATATAGCGATATTCCCCTTCGAGGCGTTCGTAGCCGGGGTCGCGCGAGCCGGCCAGCGCAGTACCGAAACTGAAAAAGCTCATGCTGAAGGTGCCCTGTGCGTTGCGATTGCTAAAGGTAAAGTCCTGTAGGGTGGTGTCCCAGCTAAAGAGACCGCCTTCCGAGGCGGTTTGGTTGCGAGTCAAGGTCAAATCTAAGCGCAAGTCACGCAAAGGGGCCAAGCTGGCGCGCAGGTTGAGCTGGGTGCTTTGGGTTTGCTGGTAGGGCAGGGTAAATCTTGGATTGCGGGTCATCCAGCCTTTTTCGGCGGCGCTGCGCAACCATCCACCTGTGAGGTCGGGTTGTCGGCCCAGGATGAAGTCCCAGCCTGGGGCTTGGCTGGTTTGACCGGTCAGGGTATCTCGATAGGCCCAGTCCAGTCCGAAGTTGGCCGGCCGCGGGAGAAAGCCGGGTAAAGTGGTGCCCTGCTGCCGAGCGTAGCTGAGGTCCGCGTTCTGCACACTGAAAAGGAGGCGTCCCAGCGCTCGGCCTATCTGCCGCGCCGCTACATACGGGTCATCGCCCGCCTTGCGCGAAGAGTCAGCCTGGGAAAAGATGTTTCTTTTCGGCGGAGGGGTTAGAAGCTTGTCTATGAACTTGATCTTTTTGTACAGGCTGCTGAACTGGAGCTGGCCTGTCAGTTGGATGTTTTGGGTGTTGGCAACGGTGTTGCCGAAAGCTTCCTGGCCGAGGGCGGCGGTATTCCAGCGGTATTCGGCTGTGTAAGTAAGGCTGCTATTTATCCAGTCGGTCCATCGGAGCTTATTGAAGGGTAAGCGGTATGTGGCGGTGATATTTTGCTGGAAAGTAAGGGTACGACCGAAGTTGAGACGCTGGTAGCGTCCACGGGCGGGGTCTTTACCTATACTGAAAAAGTTTTGCCACAGCGAGTCTCTTTTTTCGGGGGTGTTGATAGGGCCTTGGGGTTCATCTACGCGAGCTTGCACGGTGGCGTTGTAGTTCAGACTCAAGCTGGGGGTAAGGTTCCATTGTAGGAGGTACTGGCGACTCAGGAGGAAGTTCTGATAAAAAGTAGGCTTGACTTCGGGCCCGCCGTTGATGGCGCGCAGGTGTTGCTCCTGATACTGGCGGTTGCCTTCGATGCGCCATCCGACTTGGTTAGGCAGGTAAGTCAGGCTAAAGTCTTTGAGGAGAGGCAGCTTCGTATTTTTGAAAGGAGACAAAGGCTTAGCCTGGAAGGCGTAGCTGTAAGCGATACTCCCAGTATACTGCTGGGCTATCTGGTATCGCGTTTGCGGGTTGCGTGTGAAAGTCTCATTGTACCCGTAGCTGAAGAGGAAGTTCTGGAGGTGCCAGAAACGTTTTCGGGCTTGTGGGTTGGTGTAGATTTTGCGCACGCCAGCGAAAGTGTAACTGTAGGTGCGACTGTAAGAAGTCAGAAGCTGTTCGATGCTATCGCGCTGAGCGGGGGTAGGTTGCGCTTCGATGCGGGTGCGCGCCAATACATCGGGGTCGTAGGGGCTGTAGAGGGGTTTCGTGACGTTCTCTCCATAAGTGAAAAACGCTGGAATCTCTATCCCCAGCTTTTTGGGCAGGAGCTTGTGGAGTTGGAGGCCGCCTGTGACGGTGTATCGTTGCGTCCATTCGGTGGAGCGCTGGCTCACTTTTTTCTCGATAGAACCGTACCAGGGCGTGCCGTAGCTACCCGAAACCGACAGGTTACCCAAATCGGCCAATCGCAGGTTTACCACGCCGGAAGCGCTCCAACCAGGTTGGGTGTTGTAGTTGGTCACGCGCAGCTCGTTGACCCACACTTCCACGCATATGGGGCCTCGGCCGTCGTCGGGATTGCGTACCCCAATCAAAATGGCTTTTACGTTGTTGAGCTGGGGCGTACCCTTCACTGAAACGCGGTGGCCATTGGGTAAAGTGTACGTATAGATCTGCGAAAGGGGGAAGCTTCGCGTTTGGCGCGCCTGATCCCGCAGGACCTTCACCAAGTTCAGGTCTTCTAACCGCACTTGGATGTCATTGGCCCAGATGTTTTCGGGCGTGAGGTTGCCGGGTTGAGAGAGCACAAGGGGTATTTCATACTCGTAGTAGTTGTCGGAGTAATCGGTACCGATGCGGATAAAGAGGGTAGCGTCGCCGGTCTGGTTTACGTTAGGGGGGATAGGGCTACCTTGGAGGGGTTCGGCGTGGGCCCATAGCCGCAAATACTCGTAAAACCGCAAGTCATAGTTGAAAGTGCGAAACACGCCTCGCCCGTCTCCATCGGCGAGGTTACAGGCGCGCAGGACCAGGCTTTGTTCATTTTGCAAGAGGCCAGCTACCGGGCTGCCTGGGATGGGCTGGCGCAAAATCCCCGGCGGCAGCACATAAGGAAAAGGCTGCCGAGACCCGTTTTCTTCGATGTTCATAATGCCGGTCTCAAAGCGGGTAGGGTCTGCGCTGGGGTCTGGCAAGAGCGTTTCGTCGCGCTGGTTGAGGTTGATTTGGGCTCGACGCCAGGTAGTGGCCACCAGTTCGAGCTTGCCAAAGCGCAACACCACATCCCGGTCAAAACCCGTAAGGTAAAGGCGGATAAAGTCAATCGCCTTGAAGTCCTGAATATCGCCTATGGGTGTGCCGCGGCTGAGGGGGATGCGGAATAGATACCAGCGCGTTCGGAGGGTATTGCCGTTGGGCGTCTTGATGTCCAGCTCGCGCTTGTCTACGATGAAGTTGCGGCCTACTTGGAGGTCTTGCGGCCGCAGCGATACGTGGTACGAGAAAAACGCCTCACGCGTATTTAGTGTACCGTCCAGGTTGATGTCCTCTACGTCGGGGAGGGCATTGGCCTGTCGAGTGTAGGGTTCGCCTGATTGGGGGATGGGGGAGTTGCCTTCCAGGCCCGAGAACCGGCGATAGCGTTCCAAGATATTAGGGCTGTTGATGTCTCGAAAATGGGCGTAGTCGTCGCTGGAGGGGTCCTCTGCGGCCCGCTGATACGCGTCTGGGGTGAGGAAGGTCTGGAGCTGAGCCAGGTAAGAGGCGAAAAAAGAGGCCTCGGCTTGGCTGCGCAGGCCATCCAGTCCTACATCCTGAAAAGCTCGAGCGGCCGGATTATTGTCGAAAGCTAACGTAGGAACCTGAATATTAGGTACGCGTCCCCACGGCGTAAGGGTCAAGTTGAGGTTAGCGGCGTCATCTTGGGCATTGGTAGGCAGGCCGTGCTCGTAAGCGCGCCGGTTGTCGGGGAGCACGTCTTCGCTTATTTGGCCCAGGTTGAAGTACAAGTCGCCGCCTGGTGCATTAGGGTCCTCCAGAAAAGGGTCCATGAGCCAGAACTCAATGAACTCGTAGTTGGCCGCTTCAAAGTCGGTATTTCCGATCACGCGGCGCATGATGCCTGCCCAGTTGCGGGTAGGGTTGCGGAAGGTCCCGTCTGGGTTTACGTCAGTTGGGTTGGCGTTGTAGTTGTAGGGGCCGCGTTCCCGAGGGCGGTAATACAAGTCAAATGTGCTGAGGATGTTGCTGCCGGCGGCGATGGTGCGATTAGGAAACACTTCGGCGGGTTCCACCCGACGGCTATAGTGGGCGTTGAGGGCTGGGCTTTGGTCGTCCAGGCCAAAGGTGGAAGGGCGATTGAAAAACTCGGGATCAATAAAGTACCACGAAAGGGCGGCGCGGGTGTAGTTAGGTGCCAGGGGGTCTGAGCTAAGCGGCGCCTGCCTGGGCGGCACCGAAGCCAGCTTCCAATACGTCCACTGCGTGAGGTCTAAGGTGTTGCGCAGCCCTTCAAAGTCGTCTATGTAAGCAATACCCCGCTCTTTGCCGGTGATGACCTGGCGAGGAATCCCCGGCCGCAATTGCGCAAACTCCCCCTTGAAGGTGATTTCGCTCTCTTCCTTCGTGCTGTAAAAAGGTAGCGCACTCAGGATTGCGCTGAGCAAGCGGGATTTTTCCTGGAGGTTGGCGTCTACACCCCACATGAGGTTAGCGGCCGGCTCCTCGGAGAGGATGACCTTGTTGATGAGGGGGCGCTCATAAAAACTGAGCCCCGTCACCCCCAGCTGAAAGCGCTGCGAAGGACGCCATTCTATGCGGCTGCCCACCAGCGTTTTTTGGTCTATCCCAAAGAGTTGGTTGCTCTCAAAGCGCACCCGTATTTCTTGACCAGACTGGAGGATGCCTTGGTTGGTGATGGTTACTTTTCCAATCGTGTAGTCCACTTGGTAATCTACGCCTTCGGTGAGCGGAGCCCCTCCCGCCGTCACCTGAATACTGCCTGGTTGAATCTGCGGCGTGTTGAGGTTGATCTCGGCCCCGGTAGACGAGACAAAGCTGTACTTGAGTTTGAAGCGATTAAGCTGGGGGTAATATTGGATGGCGTCTACTTGGGTCAAACGGTAGAGGGGGTCATACGCATATTTGATAGAGTCTTCGGTGGGGTTGGTGACAAACTGGCGCACCAGATGCTGGCCAAAAGGTTCCAGCACCGGGAAAAAAATCAGCCCCCGATCCGGGAAGATCGTCACCTGCGGGATAAAGTCGAATACGTTGTCCGAGCCGGCTTCCATGTTGTTGCGCAAGCGGTCCAGTCCCAGTACTTGAATCAAGGGCCGGTCTCGGGTATCGGGCGAAGGCAAGTAGTTGATGTCTCCGCTGCCATCCGTGGCTTCGTATACCACTTGCAAGTCAAACCCCTGGGCTTGAATGTTGTAGGCATCCAGCCGGTACACGTTTTTCATCATGAGGTCCCAGGTAGGATAAGGTCGATTGTCCAGGACGGGGCGGATGGCTTGAGGTTTGAGCATTTTCAGAAAGAGCACGTTGCTGTTTTGCGGGTCGGCGGGCTGGTCTACGCTAAACTCCCCCACGCGATAGACGGTGTTATCGCCGGCCAGGGTATATTCGTAGGCTACGAAGACGGCGTCATTGGGCTGAAGGGTGATGTTAAGGCTGATATAGCCCAACTGGCGATGGACGAAAAACTCGTTTTCGTTGAGGCGGCGCATGTTCTCCACCAGTTCGAAGTCTTGGCCGTTGACCAGGCCTTCTTGGGTGAGGTAGAAAACCACCGAGTCTCGGGCGCGGGCGCCAGGATGGCGAAGGGCTCGGCTATAGACTTCATTGGCGTTGTTGTCGGGGTAGTTGCCACTCACGGCCAAGCCGGCGTTGAAAAGACGGCCGCCTCGGGTAGGGAGGTTCTCTCCCAGGTCTACAAAACCCACCCCATTTCGGGTATTCTGGGCTACCGCATTTGACCGGTTGGTGACCCACACTTCGATACGGGTAATGTTGATAGGGGAAGAGACCACCGGTAGCGTCGAAAGAGACCGCTCATAAAGCGAACGGAAAAAATGATTCAGAAAGAAGTGCCGGTTATAGTCGTACTCGCTGGCTTTTTTGATTTTTTCCTGGCGCTGGCCGCCGGCTTTGACGACGACTTCCTGGCTTTTGCTGCGCTGCTGCGAAGCGATCGCCGTCACAAACACCGACCCAAACTGAAGGCGCGTCTTGACGCCCCATAGGTTTTGTCCACCGGTGATGAGCGTGCCCCCCAGTGGAAGGCCTACATTCCCTGCTTCGATGCTCTTGATGATGTCGTCTTCCTGGCCTTGGTACTCGATCTTGAACTGGTTCTCGAAACTAAAGCTGGTTTGAGTGTCCCAGTTGAGGCGGAGTTTGAGCTTTTCGCCGATGTTGCCTACGACGTTCATTTGGATTTGCTGGTTGAAGGCCAGGTTGGAGTTACGCTGTTGGCGGATGGTGAGGGCGGGGTTGCGCATGCGGTTGCTGCGGAAAGAAAGGTCCAGCAGCACATTGATGTTGGGGCGGATGTCTACTCGGCCGCTCCCAAAAATGTCGCGAAAAAGCTCACTGTTGACGTTGATAGGGGGGATTAGACCGGAGAGAGACTGCGTGGGTGTAGTAGAAGAGGCAGTGGGCGTGCGGCTAAGCTGGGCTTCTCGGCTGCGGCGGTCCAGGTACTGCCGCATAAAACGTTGGCTTTGCAGGCGCTCGTATTCTTCTCGGCTGAGGTAAGAAGGGCGGCGTACGTTGCGGCCCCCAATCCGTTCGTAGACCCAGTACCCTTTTCCGTCCGGCGTTAGTTCGTAAATGACTTCGTAGCTACTGGGTTCGGGCAGGAGCCAAGGGGGTCCCCACCTTCTTCGAGCCGAAGCATCCGCTGGCGAGTCATAAAACCTGTAGCGCGTCGTATCTCGGGGTTGAGCGGCGAGATACGACGTAGCACACAGCCCACCTATAGCCCACCGGAGGAGGCGTCCTGTGCTTGACTGCCCCACAGAATAGAAGAAGCGCCCCTAAGTTAAAGAGCCCGGTGGATTAGTAGACGTGGTTATCCACTCGGGTGGCTGGGCAGGAGCCGGTTCGTTGCCAGATAGAAGCCCCCCGACTCGTGCGAGCCGCAGAACACGCTTCGAGAAAAAGCAGAGCTACCAACACCGTAGCCCACAACCAACTTATGGGTCTGAGCTTGTGCATACGGCAAATGTACGAAAGAGGGCGCATTCCGGTGGCAAGGGCAAGGCATCCGAACCTTTCTGCGTTTTTTGGCTTTGTACCCTGCGGCGCAGCCTCCCAGCAGCAGGGCCAGCCCAACCAAGAGTATCTTCATCCCTTTCGCGGCCACTTCCTCGAAGGTACAGCTTTTAGTTTGAGAGGAGGGTAAATAAGGCCTCTACCAGGGCCGTTTGCCAAGCTTCCAAGGGGAGGGGCAGCGTAACTTGAAAAGGACGAGCTCCGTTAGGGGTAAAGACAATCCCCTCTATCGAGCAGGAGAGAACTGGCACAACTTCGCTATGGAAGCGATTACTTTCTGCGTAGACGATTTTCTGGGGGGTGGCGTAGAGTTCTAAGCGTTGGATATAGCCCAGGCCAGCCCAGCTTGAGGGGATCAAGTTGGGGTTTTGGATAAGCGGGGCTTTTTCGGGGTGGCGGTGTAGGTTTAGGCCTTGCCAACCTTTCTGGGTGGCTTTTTCTGCGAGGCTGTCGGCTACTTCGAGCAGAAAAGCGGCTTTACCGGAAAGCTCCGCTTCTCCCCGAGACAGGATCGCTTTTTTGTAGTAGGGGTCGAAGCGGAACCCTCGACTGGAAAAATAGATGCCGAGGGTGTCGCCTGCTTCAGGGGGCCACGAGCCGAAGTTCGCGATGGTAGCTGTCTGTACTGCGGACCAGAGCGCCAGCGCTGGAAAGGTCATACGCATCGAGCCGTTCGTAGCGGTGCACCAGGCCCACCTGCGGGGTGTATACCTCATAAAAAAAGCTGCGCTGTAAGAGACTGGTGGTATCCAGGCGCCTCAGTACGAAGGCGCTGTGGGGAAAAGATCGGCCTGACAGGGCGTATAAGGTATCGGTGTTGAGGTAACGGCACACTTCAGGGGGCAGGTCGGTGTATTCGTAGCGGTTCCAGCGCAGGTGAGGCGAGAGGGGGAAGCGCAGCAGGAGAAGCCGGCGATTGTCTTCCCAGAGTTCGGCTTGGGTGGAGTCTCGATACGCCAGCCCTACGCGGAAAAAAGCGAAGCGCCCACTGTCTGGTAGGGCCGAAGTGTCCCAAACGACATAGAAAGAGGGTCGGCCGTAAGCGTCGGTGGTGAGGGTGTCTATGCGCATGCGCAGGAGATATTGGGTAGCTTCGGGGCCGGTGGTGGTGTATGTGGTTTCGCGCACTTCGTAGACCCACCATCGGCCGGTCTCGAGAGGGAAAAGGTTTGTGCCTGCGGCATAAATGGGAGGAGGCAGCTCACGCCGGCAAGCAAGACCACTCAGCCCTACCGCAAGCAGGAGAACCTTACGCATGGGCCTTCAAAGATAAGTGTTTTGCAGGTTATTTGCGGCTGAGAAGGTCGCGTAGCCGGCTAAAAAACCCTTTTTCGGGGCGTTTTTGACTGGGGGAAAAAGTAGGGTCTTTGCGCATGGCCTGTAGGAGTTGCTTGGCTTCGCGAGAGAGTTGGGTAGGCACCCAGACGTGCACCTGTACCAGCAGGTGGCCTCTTTTGCGGCTGGCGTAGCGAGGCAAACCTTTACCCTCGAGGCGCAGGATTTCGCCGGAAGGCGTACCTGGGGGTACGCGCACCGATAGGACTTCTCCGGTGGGGGTAGGTACTTCGAGGGTGGTGCCCAGCACCAGGTCAGGGTAAGCCACCCATACTTCGTAGATGAGGTCTTCACCATCTCGGAGGAAGTAGGGGTGAGGGGCCTCGGAGATCTCGATAAGCAGGTCACCAGGAGGACCGCCCCAAGGTCCAAAATGTCCTGCTCCCCTGAGGGAGAGGGTGAGCCCGCTCACCGCGCCCGGGGGAAACTCTATGTCTTGCGTGTGGGTGCGAGTCTCTAAGCCGGAACCTCTGCACGCCGGACAAGGATTTCCAATGCGCACACCTGTGCCCCCACAATCCGGGCAGTCTTGGTAAACGATTTGCTGAAAGAAGCCTCCCCCTACCCGGTAGGCTACTTGTCCGTTTCCTCCGCAGGTGGGGCAGGCTTGCGGAGGCCGTCGGTCACGACTGCCTGTCCCCTCACACGCAGCACAGGGTACCTTCCGCGTATAACGAACCGTACGTGTGGTGCCTTGAGCGATTTCTTCTAAGGTGAGCTCCACCTGGATTCGTACTTCTTCTCCGGGGATAGCCGAAGGTCTCCTGGACCGCGGAGCGCGCCCCCCAAAAAAGCTTTGAAAGACCTCCTCCATCATCTGAGAGAAAGGGTCACTGGCCATACCGCCGCTTCCCTGGACGTTTCCAAAAAGGTCGTATTGGCGGCGTTTCTCGGGGTCGCTGAGCACTTCGTAGGCTTCACTAATCTCTTTGAAGCGTTCTTCGGCTTCCCGGTTACCGGGGTTTTTGTCGGGGTGGTACTGTACAGCCAGGCGTCGGTAAGCCCGTTTGATGGTTTCGGGGTCGGCGTCTCGGCTCACGCCGAGGATGGCGTAGTAGTCTTTTTTCATTCTGTTACGATCACGCGGGCCGGGCGTAGGAGCTGGCCTCTTAAGCGATAGCCTGGCTCGACGACTTCGAGGATAGTGTGGGGCTGCGTGCCTTCGGGGGCGGGTAGGGTGGAGAGGATTTCGTGCTCTTCGGGGTTAGGGAGGCTGCCTATTTCAGGCAGGATAGGTTCGACGCCTAAGCGGGCCAGCGTGTGTTGAAACTGGCGGGTCAGGAGTCCCAGGCCTTCTTTGAGTTTGTCGAGGTCAGGGGCTTCTTCGGCTGCCCGGAGCCCTCGTTCGAGGTTGTCAAGCAGGGGCAAAAGCCCCCGCAGAAGCTCGGCTTGGGCTTGGTGGAGCTGTTGAGGCAGGTCTCGTTGGACGCGTCGGCGGTAGTTTTCCAGTTCGGCGGCCGCGCGCAGGGCCTGATCGCGCCATTTTTCGACTTCGGCTTCCAGCTCACGCACCCGGGTTTGCCATACCTCTGTGGGGTCAGAGGCAGCGGCAGACTCGGCAGAAAGCAGATCAGCGGAAGCTTCCGCGAGCGGGGAGGCGTTTGTGGGAGGGAAAGTCTCTTCGAACCGTAAGAGTTCTTCGTTTTGTGGTGCTTTCGGTTCGGTCGTCATAGCTGAGAAGGATAGGTTTTTTGGAAAGCTTCCCAGCTCATGGAGCGATAGAACCCCCCCCCAAAATAGCGCAGGATTTCGTCTAAGAGGCGGGCGGGGATTAGACCGTGCAGTTTGAGTAGCACTGTGCCTGAGGGGTCCATCACTACCAGCGCTGGGTATTCCATTTTTCCCTCTAACAAAAGGTATGCCAACTGGTTAGCGTGCAGTTCGGGTAGGTAAGGGAAGAGGCTACCGTTGAAGGGGAGGGAGTCTCGGTCTTCGGCGTTTAGGCGCACGCAGTGGAAGTTAGCGGTGGCATAGGTGGCGATGACGGGGTGAGCCCAGCTGTGTTGGTCCATGAGCACGCAGGGGCTGCACCAAGGGGTGTAGATGTAGATCAGCAGGAGCCGGTCTTGGTAGCGGGCCCGTTCAAAAGCCTCCTCGAGCGGTTGCCAAGCGATTTGGGCGGAGAGAGAGAGGGGGAGGAGGTACTGCCAGAATTTCATGACAATAAGGCAGCTATCCCAGGCAAGGTTTGGCCGGCCAGCAGTTCCAGCAAAGCCCCCCCACCCGTGGAGAGGAAGCTCATCTGGTCGGCCAGGCCGGCTATTTCTACGGCGCTGGCGGTGTCGCCTCCGCCGATAAGGCTGTAGGCGCCTTTTTGGGTCTCTTCGGCTACGGCTCGAGCCACCTGGACGGTGCCGGTGCGGAAGGCTTCCCACTCAAAGACGCCCATAGGGCCGTTCCAGAGGATGGTTCGGCTTCCTGCGATGAAGGCTCGGGCGGCCGCTATCGTAGCGGGGCCGATGTCCAGCCCCAGGTACCCCTCTGGGAAAGCTCCCGGCTCGTGGGGGAAGACGCGTGGGGCCGCTTTCTCCGAAAACTCTGTAGCGCAGACCGAGTCTATAGGCAACAGCACCTTTTTGCCTTCTTGTGCGGCTTGGGCCAGTATAGATCGGGCCGCCTCTACTTGGTCGGCTTCGAGGAGGGATTTGCCAATAGGCAGCCCTTGCGCATGCAGGAAGGTGTAGCTCATGCCGCCTCCAATCAGCAGCCGGTCCAGACGAGGCAGCAAATGCCGTAGCAAGGGCAGTTTGTCGGAGACTTTAGCGCCGCCGACAATCACCAGATAAGGGCGTTCGATAGCCGAGAGGACGCGCTGGGCATTGTCCCATTCGGCCTCGACGAGAAAGCCGGCGTATTTCTGGGGCATGAGACGAGGCAGGGCTTCGACCGAAGCATGGGCCCGATGCAGAGACCCAAAGGCATCCGAAACATACAAGTCAGCCCACTGAGCCAAGGCCCGCGCAAAGTCCGGGTCGTTTTGGCTCTCGCCTCGGAAAAAACGGATGTTTTCCAGGAGGTAAACCTGACCAGGCCGCAAAGGCTGCAAGTGAAAAGGGTCAGGAATCCATCCTACGGGCTGGCGGAGGAGTTTCTCGAGGTGGGTTCGTACGGGGGCTAAGGAGTACTTAGGGTCGGGCTGGCCTTCTTGGGGGCGGCCTAAGTGTGAGCACAAGAGTACGGCGGCTCCCTTTTCGAGGAGGTATTGGATAGTGGGCAAGGCGGCGCGAATGCGCCGATCGTCGGTGATTTGCCCATCTTGGAGGGGAACATTGAAGTCTACCCGTACAAAAGCGCGCTTCCCGGCTGGGGAAGCTTCTCGCAGAGAAGGCAAGCGCTGCATTACACCAGGCCAGAAAGGGTGGCTACTTTCACCACCAGGTCCGCCGTACGGCACGAATAGCCGTACTCGTTGTCATACCAGCCCAATACTCGCACCATCGGCCCTATGACCATAGTAGACTGAGCGTCAAAAATGCAGGAGTGAGGATTGCCGAGGATATCGGTGGAGACGAGGGGCTCTTCGGAATACTCCAGGATGCCTTTGAGGGGGCCCTGGGCAGCGGCCTTGAAGGCGGCGTTGATGGCTTCTTTGTCGGCGGGCTTTTTGAGTAGGGCCACGAAGTCGGTTATGGAGCCATCGGGTACGGGCACCCGCAGAGCGATGCCGTCCAGTTTGCCTTTGAGGTGGGGCAGCACAAGGCCCACGGCTTTGGCGGCGCCGGTGGTGGTAGGTACGATGTTTACTGCGGCGGCTCGGGCGCGGCGCAGGTCTTTGTGTGGGGCATCTTGCAGACGCTGATCCGCCGTGTATGCGTGTACCGTATTCATGAAGCCTTGTTCTACCCCGAAGGCCTCATCAAGCACTTTCACCATAGGGGCTAAGCAGTTGGTGGTGCAGGAGGCGTTGGAGATGACCTGCATCTCTGGCTTCAAGAGGTGGTCGTTCACGCCTAAGACGATAGTGGCGTCAATGTCGCCGGAAGCCGGAGCTGAAATGATCACTTTTTGGGCACCGGCGGCGAGGTGTTTGCGGGCTTCGGCCCCGTCGGTAAACTTTCCCGTGGACTCCACTACAATGGAGACGCCGCTTCGGTCCCAGGCCAAATGGCTGGGGTCTTTTTCGGCAGAGACTTCGATGCGTTGGTCTTTCACGAGGAGGGTATTACCCTCTACGGTGATGGGGTAAGGAAAGCGCCCATGTACCGAATCATACTTCAGCAGGTGAGCCAGCGTCGCCGCGTCGGTAATGTCGTTGATGCGTACGATTTGGACGCCGGGCTTCTCTAAGAGGGCGCGCAGCACCAGCCGCCCAATCCGCCCAAAACCGTTGATGCCTACACGGATAGCCATGCCCGCAAAAGTACAACCAAAAGCCGGGGCTGGGCATTGCACGCTTTGACCCTCTGAAGCAGGGGATAACTTTTGAGGTAGAGGCCAACGTAGCGCCGACGGGGCACGCGGTCTGCCCTGTCCTATCAGGTCCTTATCGGTTTTAGGCCGGGTGTTTTTTCCTGGTTTTGCGAGCCCAAGGCCAGTGTTTACGGGTCTGCCTCCTGGGAGCTGAAGGGTTCTGGAGCGCAACGTTTTGTATTCATTACCTTTGCGCATGCTGTCTGCCTCCTTGAAGGCCGCCTATCAGCGGCTTCGGTCGGAGCAGCCGCACCTGTATTTGCGGGATGCGGCTGCGCAGCTTGGCGTTAGCGAAGGCGAGCTTGTACCGGTGGCCTACGAAGACGACGCCGTCCCTCTGAAGCCTGAGTTCCCAGCGATTTTTACTGAGCTTACGCGGTTGGGCTTGCTCATGGGCTTGAGCCGCAATGAGTGGGTCGTCATGGAGACCACCGGTCCTTACCCTTCTCCTGCCTTCGACGGGCCTATTGGAGTGCTTCATAGCCCCATTGTAGACCTGCGTCTGTACCTTATGCACTGGGGATATGGATATGCGGTACGTTCTTTTGGTCGGGACGGAAAGCCCTTGTATAGCCTGCAGTTTTTTACTCCCTGGGGGGAAGCGATTCACAAAGTATACCTCAAAGACCCCGCTTTTCTTCCGGCTTGGGAAGCTCTGGTGAACCGTTTTGCGGGGCCTGCCCCCGAGACGGTTCCTCCGCCTGCTCGTCAGAACCTTCGTACGCTACCGGCAGTAGATAAAGGACAGTTCTTGGCTGATTGGAAGGGCTTGCAAGATACCCACGACTTCTTCGCTCTTTTGCGGCGCTACGGTTTGTCTCGCTGGGCTGCGGTGCGCTTAGCTGAGGGTACCTACACCTGGCGCCTGCCCACGTCTACTTTTTCGGACCTTTTAGAATGGGCCCAAATCAGCCAAACACCTATCATGTTCTTCGTAGGTAATACAGGCATTCACCATATTTTTACCGGAGTAGTTTCCACGATCTCGCCTGCACGGGGCTGGATCAATGTTTTAGAGGATACTTTTACCCTCCATCTAAACCCCGCTGGTGTTGCAGAAGTGTACTTGGTTGAAAAGCCTACTCGAGAAGGGCCTATTTATTCGGTGGAGGTGTTTGGGCCCGAGGGCGAGGAAGTTTTGTGGATTTTTGGGGCGCGTAAGCCTGGCCAGCCGGTGCCGCCCGCCTGGCTAACTTACGTAGAGAAGCTCAGGGGGACCGCGCTGGCCCCAGCGGGCGGCTAAATACTACAGCTCTGTAGGGCTGGCTCATCCTCTAAAGAGGCTTAGGGGGTACGGTGCTTGGGGAGGGCGCTATAGGGTTAGAAGGTGGGGCGTTTGATCCGGCGCAGGTGGGCGATGTTTTCCACTGAGGTGGTGTGAGGGAAAAGGTCAAAAGGTTGCACGGCTACGATCTGGTAAGCTTCTTGGAGGTCGGCCAGGTCACGGGCCTGCGTAGCGGGGTGGCAGCTTACGTAGAAGATCTCTTCAAAGGGCAGGGTGCGGAGCGCCTTGCGTACGGTGGGATGGAGGCCTTCGCGAGGAGGGTCCACGATAGCGACGCTGCCCGGGGGCGGTGTGAGGGCTACCTGTGTCAGGTCTTCCAGCGCACCGGTGTACGTCTGCCATGTGGTAGTGGGGAAGCGATGGCGGTTGCGACGAAAGTTGGCTTCGGCGCTGCGTACGGCCTGCGGCAGCTTTTCTACCAGCACGACTTTTTCAGCCCGATCCGCCAATCCTACGCCAAAAAATCCTACTCCCCCATACAAGTCGTAGAGCACGGTGCAGCGAGGAGGTAGGCGTTCACGAATCCAGCGTAGAAGGTTTTCGGCTTGGGGTAGGTTCACTTGGAAAAAGTCTTGGATGCCCAACTCATATTGGAGCCCGTCTACGCAGAACTCGAGGCGAGTGTCGCCGGCCAGGGGGATAGGATTGAGGTCGGTTAGGCTGTCGTTGCGCTTAGGGTTGTGGAAGTAGCCGAAGCCGGCAAGGAGAGGGAGGGAAGCTTGGACAGGGCCAAGGAGGTCCAGTGCGACGTCGGGGCGGTCATCGGCTAAGCTCAGGAAAGCGATGAGGCGGTCTTCGGTGCCCCGCACGATAAGCTGACGCAGTAGGCCTTTGTGGCGAAGGGGATGGTAAGCGCGCAGGCCTTTTAGGCGCGCTTGAGCCAGCACCGTCCGTCGCACCGCTTCAAAAGCGGGTGGGACAATCTGACACGCCGTAAGGTCCAGCACCCGCGCAAAATCCCCCCGAGGGTGAAACCCCAAGAGAAGGTGGCCAGGAGGATCTTCGCCGAAGGTGTATTCGGCTTTGTTGCGGTAGTGCCAGACGAGGGGAGAGGGCACGACAGGGGGCACTTCTACAGTCAGGTGCCCCAGATGGGAAAAAGCTTGCTGCACGAACCGCTGTTTGTAGTGAAGCTGGTAAGGGTAGTCCATCATTTGCCAGCGGCAGCCGCCACACCGCCCAAAGTCTCCACAATGCGGCTCCACCCGATGCGGAGACCTGCGGTGCCAAGCCACAGCCTGGCCATACCATAACTGGCGCTTGCGACGAGTGATGGTGATTTCCACCACTTCGCCGGGCAGGGTGAAAGGCACCAGCACTACAGGGGCGTTGTGTGGACGCACTACGCCAAACCCTTCACTGGCCAGGTCTTGGACGAGCTGGGGAGGAAGGGTCTGCGTACCAGGCATACTCCTGGAGCTTTTTTTCCAACCAATCGATGGGGAAGTACACCTCCCAGAAACGCTGCAAAGCGTGACTGCCTTGGCTACGCACTTCTTGGAGGTAGCGGGCAAAGGCATCTAAGGCGGTTTCCTGGGTGGGAAACTTCCCTGACAACACTTGCTCGAGGTATTTCAAAAAGGCTTTTTCGAGTTCGCCGGGGCGAGGTAAGGCCCGCAGCTTTCTGTAGACGGCGTGGAGGTTCTTGCGCAGGAGGGAAGGGTCTTGGGTTTGGACGGCCGTCAAGAGCCGCAAGATGAAAGCCGCCAAGAGCAGGTCTCGTCGTTTGAGTTCGAGGGCGCCCTGTTCTACGCGCTGGAGCACTGCAAGGGTTTGGGGCAGCCGGCCAGCCGCAAGCAGGTTGAAAGCCAAGAGGTAATAGCTGCTGATGGCGTAAGAGGGGGAGGAGCGGAGGTAGGTTTTTTCGAGCCGTTCGAGGTATTCTTCGTAGCGGGCGGCCACGGCGTCGCTCCGGCCTTGCAGGAAAGACAGGTTCAGTTCGTTGAAGACGAGGAGCCGTTCCTTCTGGAGGGCCAAGTAGCGGCTGGTGGGCACAATGCTGCGCAACTTTTCCAGGGTTTGCCAAGCTTCGTCGTAGTGTTTTTGCTCAGCCAGGCCAGCCAGAAGGTTGTTGAGGGCCAGGAGATATTTGGACTGCAGAAACCGAAGCTTCTTGGGTCGCTGTTCCATTTTGTATACGAGGAGCCGGGTAGTGTCGAGGTATTTTTGAGTCTGGCCGTACAGGCGGGCCCTTAGCGCTTGTCCGGTATCGTAGAAGAAGTGCAAGGTGAGCGGGTCAGAGGGATGAGGGGGCTCAAGGTTCAGGTGGGAGGCGTACTGGTCTATCACGAGGAGCCGTTCGCGGGGGTGGCTTTCGCCCTCTTCTAAGATGAGTTCGGCGTACAGCGCGGCCAGGTACCACGCTTTGTGAGTCTGCGTAAGGTAATGCAGCACCCGTTCGGTGTAGCGAAAAAGGTCTTCGGCTCGCAGGCCTTTGCCTCGAATGAGGTTCATGCCCCAGAGCTGCTTGAGCAGGTCCACCGCTTGCAAGGCTTGGGCGAAACGTTCCTCTTGTAGAGCTTGGTGATAGACTTTGAGAAGCATTTTAGGCAGAAGGGGCAGGAGTCCCTTATACAGAAGGAGTTCTGTGCGCCGCAGAGTTTTACTAAGGCGGTGTTCGGGAGAGTTTGTCTCGTAGTAGAAAGTGAGAGCTTCGAGGAGCCTTTCGTTTAGGTGTTTGACAAGGTGTTCGAGTTTAGGGTCTTCTTTTTGGAGGGTGGGGCGCACCTGGCTAAGGGGGAGTCTACGCTTTCGCAGCGCCAGAAGCCGGTCAAAAAGTTCCAAGTAGAACTTATCCCCTCCATGGAAGCCCGAGAAACGCTTGAAGTAGCGGACTTCGGAGGGCTCCATCCGACTAATCAGCTGGTAAGCAAACTTTAGGCTGTACAGGTTCAGCATGGGTCTAAGGTAGCAAAAATCAAAATTCTGACACCCAAGTCAGGGAGACGAGGAGGCGGCGTAGGTCCCAGGGGTTGCCGGTGAGGCGGGCGGCGGCGAAAGTTAGACGGAAAAGCCCGGCGGAGAGTCGGGTTTGTAAAGCCAGCCCGGCGGCCTGGGTGGTTTGGTTTCCGAGGAGGTAGAGGTCCAGGCGAGCCACTTCGGCGAAGGCCGCAAGGTAACCTTCTTCTTCGAGGTGAAGGCGCAGCTCAAGCAGGCCCTGGACGTAAGCGGCCGTGGGTAAGGTGTTTTCGGGAAAGCCCCGCAAGGCTTCCCCGCCCAAGCGGCGAAGTTCATTTTCGACGTAGCCGCGGGCCCAGTAGCGGTATAGCCGTAGGCCTGTCCGTAAAGTCAGCAGAGCGGTGATCGGGGTGTAGCGTTCCAAGCTGGCTTCCACTTCTCGGTAAGGACTGGGGGGCGGAAGTCGATCGTACTGAAAAGCAGGCAAACCGGGGTTTTGCCGGTAGCCTCGCCGGCCTTGGGTGCCCGTCAGGGTCAGGATCCATCCTTGCCGGGGGGCGGTGCGTAGGTCAGTGTTTTGAAACTCCCACCCTAAGGTCAGGCCTTGCCGATCAAAGTCCAGCACTCGAGGGGGTGGCCAGACCAGGGCGCGATAGGGCGCCGTGGAAAGCAGGCGAGAAGTCGTGCGCTGCCCTTCTGCCAGAAGCGTCCATGCTGGGGAGAGGCGGTACCGCACCGAAAACCCTACCTCGCGAGAAAGAAAGCTGGTATCCTGGCGCCAGAGCATAAACTTCCCCTGCAGGGCTAAAAGGCCCAGCCAGAGATAAGGCAGCCCCAGCCGAACCTGCAACCGCTGCGAGCGATTGGGCAGTTGGGAAAAGTGGGCCTCAAGCTGTTCTCCCAACCGGAAGGGACTCACAAGCACCAAGTCAAACTGGCCAATCAGTTGCGGTCGAGTGGAAAGGCCACTGCCGGTGGGCAGTAGGGACAGCGATCCATCTAAGCGATTGGCGTTTTTAGGTTGGAGTTGGATTTCGAGCCAAGCCAGCCCAGGGAAAAGCCACAGTTTGGGGGTGTCCACCAAGGTGGCATAGGGTGTGCTACGCAGCCGGTGCGGAAGCATCTGAAGGGCCTGTAGAGAAATCGGCCGCCCCGGTCGCAGTCCGGTGATCTGGTAAAAGGCTCCTCGGGAAGCCGGCCAAGGCCCCCGCAAAAAGATCGTATCTAACCGCACGAGGGGGCCTGAAGTGAGGTGCAGCTGGGCTGTGCATCGGCCTGCGGAATCGCAAAAGAAATGGTGCCAAGCTGCGCCAGCATAGAGATAGCCTTGGTTGGCCAGCATCTGCCGCAGCGCTACGGGCACTTCTTGTAGGAGCGCTGGCGTGAGGGGCCGACCTTGCCAGCGTTTGAGGAGCCGAGGTGGGATTAGAGCTTGGGCCGTACTGTCCCCTGCTATGCTCAGGCTCCTAAGGTGGAAACGGGGGCCCGCTTGTCCACCTTGGGGTGCTGCTTGCCAGTAGCCCCAACTGCGTAAGAGGCTTTCGGCGGCAATGGTGTCAGGCCTTAGCTTTTGCCAAAGACGTTTTTCTGGGGGCGTCAGGCCGCTCAAGGCGACCTGCAGCCCTATTACCGCTACCAAAGTATTCGGAGGTTAGGCTGGTGCTTGAGCTGGGCTTCAATCCAAGCTCGGGTTTGCGGAGAAAGGGGATTGCCCCTCAGGCGCAGGTCCGTAAGGCTCGGCAGGGCCATCATCTCAGGAGGAAGGACTTCAAGCTGGTTGTAGCTCAGGTCCAGCACGCGAAGACTTTGCAGTTCGCCTATCCCCAGGGGTAGGGCCTTCAGGCGGTTATGAGACAGGTCGAGCACTTCCAGTTCAGCCCATACGGCACATGTGCCGGGAAACAGGGTGATTTCGTTGTGAGCTAAGGACAAGTAGCGAAGGTGCTTCTGCTCAAACAGTAAAGCTGGTACCCCAGTCAAGCGATTGTGAGAGAGGTCTACCCACTCTAAGGAAGGAGGGGGGCTAAGGTAGACAGGCCAAGCTGAGAGGTGTAGGCCGTGGAGAAAGGCTCTTTTTACTGCGAAGGGATGGTATAAGTGGTAGATTACTGCAGCCGAAACCACCACCCCCAAGAGGGCAGCTAACGTAGTCAGCATCCAGCGTGGGTAAGTGCGGGGCAGGGGCGGCGTAGGGGCCGCTACCGCAGCAGGACGAGGGGATCGGGCTGTTTTACGCAAAACCAAGGCCGCTAACCGTAAATGATACGCCAACCGCAGTTGGGGATCGCTCAGGATGCGGTATGCTTCGTTGATTTCTTGCATTTTGCGCAAGGCGTCAGGATCCTGGCTCACATCCGGATGGTACAGACGTGCCAGCTCCTTGTAGCGCTGCCGTATCTGCTCGGCCGAAGCCCCAAAGGGTAAACCCAACACATCGTAATAGGTGCGCATAGCCCCTACTACAAAAAAACGCTTTTTCAGAAAAAATGCACCTTCGCAGGGCATGCGGTCGTTTAGGTGGCTTTGTTGGGGTTGGCTAATCGGCAGTCTCGCGGCCCAAGACGCAGACGTGTTTGTAGGAAGCGAGCTCTACTCCTGGTGGGAGAGGTGGGATGTGCGAGGCTACGTGGATACGGTGGTGCCCATTGAAAGCCGCCCTTGGGGACGAGAAGAAATGCGTCACCTACTGGCGCATCTCGACACCAGCCGCCTGCACCGACTCGATAAAGCGCGCTACCAGCGAGCGGTTTTTTGGCTGCTTGATTCGCTCCCGACCCGGCAGACGCCTTCGTTTTTGCGGTGGGCTTTTCCTAATCGTCGGGACCTTTTTGTCTGGGAGCAGCCCTACGCCAGCTTGTACATCGGCCCTCTGGTGCAGGTAGCAGCTGGCCGAGACTCCAGCGGCCTGTTGTATCAAAACACCCGGGGGGCCTACCTGCGCGCCCGCTTGGGCCGCAAAGTCGGGCTATACGCCGATTTCCTGGAGACGCAGGCTCGTCCGCCCTTTTTTATCACCCAACGCTACTCGATTTACCAGACGCTGTGGGGAGAGGCTTTTGTGAAGCCCTTCCGCTCAAACGCCTACGACTACACCAACACTCGCGGTTACCTTACCTATTCACCGGTGCCGGCGGTCCGCCTCAAGTTCGGTCGGGACAAAGCCTTTTGGGGGCCTGGTTTTCAGAGCCTGTACCTTTCTGACTACCCTCCCGAGTACCTGTACCTGCACCTTCGTACCCGATTGGGCCGGTGGGAATACCATAACTTTTTCGCTCAGCTCATCGACTACCTGCCTAATAAGCCGGATTCTTGGGGCGATCAACCCCGCAAATACCTGGCCCTGCATCAGCTCCTTTGGCGGCCTCGACGGGGGGTCTGCCTGGGCCTCTTCGAGGGGATCCTATACAACCCTTGGACGCCTCGAGGGTACCGAGGCTTTGAGCTGACCTACTTAGTGCCAGTGATTTTCTACCGGGCGGTCGAACAGGCCTTAGGCAGTCCTGACAACGCTATGATGGGGGTCTTTTGGCGCGCAAACCTCCTGCGCCGCTTCCAAGTGTATGGCCAGCTCGCCATAGACGATTACAACTTCGGCAAACGCAAAGAAGGTCGAGGCTGGTGGGGCAACAAATACGCTTATCAAGTAGGCTTCAAGGCCTTCGATGTAGGAGTGTCCACCCTGGACCTGCAATTCGAACTGAACCAGGTTCAGCCCTACACCTACAGCCATTCCAATGTAGGAGCGGCTTGGACGCACCACGACCAGTTTTTGGCGCATCCTTATGGCGCTAACCTGCGAGAAGTGGTCGGCCTGGTGCGTTACCAACCTGTGCCGGGCTTGATCCTCGAAGGGCGTATCACTTGGCTCCAGCAAGGCCAAAACACCCCTACCCAAAACTGGGGTTCCAGCCCTTTTCAGACTGACATCACGCATGTGCAGGATTTTGGCAATCGAGTCTTGCAAGGACAGCGGCAAACGTATCGGCTCGTGCATGGGCGCTTGAGTTGGCAGCCCTGGTGCTTGCCTCTCTACTTGGAGGGAGAAGGCTTTTGGCGGGAAGGCCAGCAAGGGGGATGGATAACGCTCCGTTGGATGGTCGCACCCAAGCCCCTACGCTGGTAGGCTTTTCCTCTCCTACCTTTGCCTATATGGCCGGCGAAAAGGTCATCTATACCATGGTGCGGGTCTCCAAGATCCTCCCGCCTAACCGCACCCTCCTCAAGGGCATCTCCTTATCCTACTTCTACGGGGCCAAGATCGGTGTAGTAGGTGCCAATGGCTCGGGCAAGAGTACCCTCTTGCGCATCATGGCGGGGGTGGATACCGACTTTCTGGGCGAAGCGAAGTTGACTCCAGGCTATTCGCTGGGCTACTTGCCGCAGCACCCCCAGCTCGACCCCAACAAAATAGCCATTGAGATCGTACAAGAAGGCGCGCAAGAAGTGTATGACCTCTTGGCGCGCTACGAGGCCGTGAGTTTGCGTTTTGCTGAGCCGCTCTCGGACTCAGAGATGGAGGCTCTCTTGGCTGAGCAGGCCGCCCTTCAGGAACAAATCGAGGCCGTAGATGGGTGGAACATTGACACTTATATCGAGCAGGCCATGGAAGCGCTGCGTTGTCCTCCACCGGATGCGCCCGTGCGCGTCTTGTCAGGAGGCGAAAAGCGTCGTCTGGCCCTGGCGCGCCTACTTATCCAAGAACCGGATATCCTCCTCTTGGATGAGCCGACCAACCATCTTGATGCCGAGTCTGTGGCTTGGCTCGAAGCCCACCTCCAGCAGTACCAAGGCACCGTGATCGCTGTAACCCATGACCGATACTTTTTAGAAAAGGTGGCCGAATGGATTTTGGAGCTGGACCACGGACAGGGTGTGCCCTGGCGGGGTAACTACTCCAGTTGGCTCCGCCAAAAAGAAGAGCAGCTCAAGCGAGAACAGAGTTCACCGGAGCGTCAGCGCGCTCTGCGCAGAGAACTGGAGTGGATTCAAATGCAGCCCAAAGACCGAGAAACCCGACGTAAAGCCCGCCTGGCCGCTTACGAGCGTCACGCCTCTGACGATCGAGAAATCTTTATTGCGCCGGCCCCGCCTTTAGGGGATTGGGCGATCAAAGCTGAAAACTTAGCCTTGCGCGTGGGGGACCGTTTACTCTTTGAGGGTCTCTCTTTTGCCGTGCCGCGAGGAGCGATCGTAGGAATCATCGGGCCTAACGGAGCGGGCAAAACTTCTCTATTTCGCCTCCTTCTTGGCGAGCTCCAGCCGGCTGCCGGGCGCTTGGAGGTGTCGTCCAAAGCCGTGATCGCCTACGTAGACCAGGAGCATCGGGCGCTGGACCCCAGCAAAAAGCTTCTCGAGCAACTCTCCGGCGGGCAGGAGTACCTGACCGTGGGGGGGCGGCAGCTTCATGTGCGCTCTTACTTGGCGCGATTCGGCTTCACGGGCGCCGACCAAGAAAAGCGCATTGGAGACCTCTCCGGCGGCGAAAAAACGCGTTTCCACCTCGCTTACAGCTTCCAACAGGGGGCTAACCTCCTCCTCCTCGACGAGCCGACTAACGACCTCGATGTGCATACCATCCGAGCTCTCGAAGAAGCCCTCGAGGCTTTTACTGGATCCGCACTCATTATCTCACACGACCGGTGGTTTTTGGACCGAGTGGCTACCCATATTTTGGCCTTTGAGCCGGGAGAAGGCGTCTTTTTTGTAGAAGGCACCTGGTCCGATTACGAGCGCACTTGGCGGCCCCGTTTGGTCAAACGCCCACCCCCTAAGCACACCTATCGTCGTCTGCGCCCAGTAAGCAGCTAACCCCTTAGCCATGCGATTCCTGCTTTACACGCCTCATCTGTATGCCGTAGCCCTCCTGGTGCTGGGTTTTGTGGCCAGCCGACTACGCCAAAAAGCGGGGTACTTCTGGGGCGCGCTCGTGATCGGCGAAGTTGCTCGGTGGGGGCAGGTGCTTTTCCTGGTGCAGAATTTTGGTTATCCCATCTACGCCATCAAGTTACCTCATGCCATAGCCCCCCTCAGTTACACAGGGTTGTATGTGGTGGCCGCGGCGGGCATGGTAGGGCTGCTTGCCGGAATCGTGCTGTACTGGCGCCAGAAAACGCTTTTTCCTGGTGGCTGGGCAGCAGTTCTTTCCCTTGCCGAGCTATTGGCCGCAGGGGTGATAGCCCTGTGGGTGTAATCAGTCTGCCAGTCCGAAGCGATACGCTCCCTCCTGCGTCTCCAGCAGGTAGAAGCCAGCAGGCCAGGTGCTGAGGTCCCATTCGAGGGTCTGATGGGGGTGTAGGGCAGCTTGGAGAAGTAAGCGCCCCTGGGTATCGTAGACCTTACAGTAACCCTCCGTAGCCGAGCTGAGAAACAGCCGGCGTCCTTCGAGGTGGAAGGGCGTTTGCCAGCGTACAGTGCGCTGCGACAGGAGCTGGCGCCCTCCTTCTGGCCACTGCACAAAGAAGCTCATTTCGTACAGACCTGGACCGGGTAGTGTGTGCTGCCCACTGCCGAGAGCCTGTCCTGCGAAGAAGACTTTTCCAGAACGGCGATTCCCGCCCAAGGCTTTCCACACGATCTCCACATTGGAAAGGGGTTTTTCTGTGGAGACTTCCCATTCGTGGTGCACCTGGCCGCTCGGCGAAAGCTGGACCGTCCAAGCTCGAAGGAGCGTGGCAGACAATGGCAGGCAAACACGTACGCTGGGAAGCCACCCAAAAAGTAGGCCTCCATTCTGACCTGAGGTAGCCCCGCGGTCGAAGCGCGCTGACCCTGGAGGGATACAGTTGCTATTGCCCGAGTTGTTACAGCCGTTGACGTTTTCGTTGCGGGGGCTGCGTTCCTGACCGTTGGGTCCGCCCGCCAAGCTAACAGAAACGTTAGTTGGCAGGCAGGTTCTGAGAGGGCCACGTAGCCACCTCCTCCCCCTCCGCCGGGCCCATGGTCGGGGGTATTTATACACGGGCAGGTTTGCCAGCTTGCATCCTGACCGCGGGCTCCTTGTACGGACAGGTTGAGCTGGCCGGTGTAGAGACCGCAATAGAGGAGGATAGAGCCACCGGCACCGCCTCCCCCCGCGCCATCGTTGCCTGAACTTGCAGCGTTAGCGAAAGCACAGTTGGCACCCAGGTTTTGTATTGCCGTTTGACCGTCTGCCCTAATCCAATGGTTATTGCCTACGATTTCACGAGCCTGCAAGATAACGATACCGCCGCCGTTACCGCCGCCTCCGCCTTCATTGTTGTTTTGCTGGCCACCGCCGCCTCCCCCTCCAAAAAAGAGCCGTTGACCTGGAGGCGCGGTCACGTAGCCATTCAAAGCGGTGCCCCCTTTCCCCGTGGGAGATTGGATCAGGTAGGTGTACAAGTTCCCCACGCAGGCGCACGTGGTCCAGCCGCCTTGTCCGCCGGCGCCATAGTTGCCGCCCCCGCCTCCGCCGCATTTGTGCATGTTACCGCCGCCTCCGCCACTGGCCATTTTGCCACGATGAGCTAGGTGGGAGTTCGATGGCGGGAGGGCTATGCCTTCTCCTTTGCTACCGGCGTACATGGTTGGGGGCCCATACCAGGTCGTGTCTCTGTAGAGGTCAGGGTCTCCTGTGCTGCAGGAGTTGGTGGTCTGATTTGAGGATGGGCTGCCGCCCCGAAAACCCTGCCCTGAAACTTGGATGTCAGCGTTCAAGGTGAGGGTGCCTTGCGTCTCGATCACGACAATGCCGCCTTTGTCGCCATCCCAGGGCAAAGCCGTCACTTGACCGATTATCGAGACGTCGCCAGTGTGATACGAAACCTTAACAACCTGTATGGCATCGGTTACAGGGTTGCCGTAGGAGTACTGGAGCGGGCAATCCAGAGTCAAGATGTCTCCACTAATGGACTGAACGTAGGTAAACTCGAATACCCCGGCGCTGCCAACAGATTGAATGTCGCCATAAGTGCTATTGTTTTGCGTGGAAATCTGGGCCCCCTTGGCCTGGTGTACGAGGATCCGGTCTCCAGGAGCGAAAGGAGACGGATCTTGTACCTGGATTTGGTTGATAGCCGGGAAGCTCACCACTTTCGAATATTGATTCACGACGCCAGAAAGCTGGGCCCATACCCAAGCCCATAGACATGTAAGCATAAAGCTCTTCCTTGGCAAATACTGTGCCAAAAGCCCCGCGAGAAATCCCAAAAGAGAGATAGGTATAGCCTTTTCCTTAGGGGGCGAGCCGCACAGGGTAAGACTCTGCGCCCAGACGTAAGCAGTACAGGCCGGCAGGGTAGGGGCTCAAGTCGAGAACGAGGGGTTGGTTGGGGGAGAGGACTCCTTCAGCTAAGATGCGCCCGAGCGCGTCATACAAGGCAAAAGGTTGCGTTTCGGCCCCCTGCAGGTGAAGCACCTTACCCTTGAGCTGGAAGGGGCTTTCATAGGTGAGTCTCTTGCGAGAAAGCAGGCGGGCGGAGCCGCCAGGTAGACGAACAAAAAACCCCATTTCATAAGTGCCGGGTGCCGGCAGAAGGTGAACCAAGGTCCCTTCGGCGGCAGGCGGAAAGGTCTCTTGCCAGGAAGCTTGGTTGGTGGCCAGGGGCTGTAGGTGCAGCTCAATAGCGGTAAGGGGTAGGTCCGATTCCAGCCGGTAGCGGTGGACGAGCTGCCCGGTAGGCGCAAGCTCACTCTCCCAAGCCGCCAATCTCAAGAGGGGAAGGGGACAAGGGCTGACGGGAGTCCAACTGAGGTCGTAGAGGCTGGCGCCGTTTTGGCCGGGCGTCGCGCCGCGGTTGTACCGATCAGGGCCGGCCGGGATGCAGTTTCCTGTATTTGTGCAGCCGTACTGGTTTTCGTTGAGGGGGGTTAGTTCAATGCCGTTTTGGCCGCCGGTGGCGAGCACGGTTAGGCCAGGGGGTAGGCCAGCCGTAGAGAACCAGGCGTAGCCCCCACCCCCACCGCCTCCTGGCCCGTGATCAGGCGTGCAAGAGCAAAGGTGCGAACTGCAGTTTTGGCCGTTCGCGCCGCGCACATCGAGGGTGAGCGTGCCCACGTAAGTGGGGCAGTAGAGGGCGATTGCGCCTCCTGCCCCGCCTCCGCCCGCGCCGTCATTGCCGGCAAAGGATACGTTCGTCTGGCCGCAGCCACTACCCAGGTTTTGCACGCCTTGGGCGCCGCTGGCTAAGATTTGCCAGCCGTTGCCGACGATTTGGCTGGCGCGCAGCAGGACGATACCGCCGCCAGGGCCGCCTACGCCGCCTTGGTCATTATTCTGGTGGCCTCCGCCCCCACCACCCCCAAAGAAAAGGCGGGGATTGGCGGCATCGAGGTAGCTTGAGAGCGAAAGCCCTCCCAGCCCGATCCCGGAGTTGGACACAGAACTGCCTAGGCACGCCCCTCTTGAGCCGCAGGTGGTCCATCCCCCTGTACCGCCGGCGCCGTAGTTTCCGCCCCCGCCTCCGCCGCAGTTGTGGTTGTTGCCCCCGCCTCCGCCATTAGCCAGCTTACCTCGGTACCCGTAGTGGTTGAGGGAAGGCCAGTTGGCGATGCCTTCGCCTTTTCTGCCTGCTTGGTCGTCAGCCGCTCCATAATAGGTGCCTGCATTACAAGCTAAGCTGCTCCCGCCGTTGATAGAGCGATCGCCGCCGCGAAAGCCCCGTCCTCGCACGTCTATATTTGCGCCAAAGGTAAGGGTGCCTTCCGTCTCGATCACGACGAGGCCGCCTTTCTGGCCGTCCCAGGGCGCGGCGGTGACCGTACCCGTAAGGCTCACATCCCCAGCATGGTAAGAGACCTTCACCAGTTGTATGGCTGCTCCCACGGGGTTCGTGAAATCAAAAGATCGGGTCAGGGGGCAGGTGAGGGTGATCGTGTTGCCTGCGACTGACTGCACGACGCCGAATTCGAAAAGTCCTGCCCCGCCTATGCTGGTGAGGTCGCCATAGGCGGCGGTCTGGGTTTGGTCTATGGTGGCGCCTTTAGCCTGGTAAACCAGCACGCGATCCCCCACCGCAAACCCCGCCGCGTTATCTACCTGCAAGGTGCTCGGGTCCAGAAAACCCGTCACCGCCGCATACTGGTTCACAATCCCGCTAAGCTGCGCTCCTACCCAGCCGAGAGAGAGAAACCAAAGGTAGGGCTTGGTCATGGTTAGCTTCGGTTACTTTAGCAAAGATAGGGGAGAGGGAAGCCTGGTAGCGCCGCTGGCGACTCGGTGGTAGCGAAGGCCGGCTGGACGGTAGGTTTTCTTTCCTGAGTGGGTGGCTTTGTCTACTTTTGCGGGGATGGAACTCTACAATCGGGATGCACGCCGAGCTGCGCTGTGGGAAAAGCATCAACCCCGTCTGGAGGAGGCGCGATCAGCTTGGCATCGGCGCACGTATTGGTTTGCCTACCCCGAAGATCCCCGCGCTTACCCTGAGGCTTGGGCCTCTCAAGGAGAGAGTGACTTCAAAGCGCAGTTGAACCGGCCCTTTGACCGGTTGCGGCAGCCAGGGCGGCGTTGGGTGCTTTCCGACGAAGTGTCTCCTTACACGCAGCAGTCTCTTGGTCTCTCGTACCCCCAATCCGACGTCGGAGAATGGATAGAAACGGCCCGAGAAGCCCTCTCCGTGTGGCGATGGGTGCCGTGGACCGAACGGTTGGGCTTACTCATGGAGTCGGTAGAGCGGTTTTCGCGCCGGTTTTTCGAGGTGGCCCACGCCACCATGCATACCACCGGTCAAGCTTGGATGATGGCCTTCCAAGCGTCGGGACCTCATGCGGCCGACCGCGCCGTAGAAGCTTTAGCTGTAGCTTATGAAGAACTGAGCCATATCCCCTACCACGTTCGCTGGCAGAAAGACCTGGGCAAAGTCCAGGCCGTCGTCGAAAAATACTTCACGCCTCAGCCTGAGGGGCTTTCGCTGCATATTGGGGTTTCTACCTTTCCGGTTTGGAACGTGCTGCCTGGCTTGTATGCCAGCTTGGCCGTAGGCAGTTCAGTCCTCCTCAAGCCGCATCCCCGAGCTATTTATCCCATCGCAGTGGTGGTGAGCATCTTACAGGAACTTTTTGAGGAATACGGCTTACCTCCTACCATTGTCCAACTGACCGTGGATACCTTCCGAGAACCGGTTACGAAGGCTTTGGCTGAGCATCCCTGGATTCGCCTCATTGACTATACAGGGGGCAATGAGTTTGGGCGGTATTTGGAGTCCTTACCGGGGAAGATCACCTTCCTCGAGAAGGCCGGCGTGAATGGAGTGCTGCTTGAGAGCGTCGAAGACCTCGAAGCGGTGGCGAAGAACTTGGCTTTTTCGGCCAGTCTGTATAGCGGCCAGATGTGTACCGCCCCACAAAATGTATATGTGCCCCGAAGTGGGGTCAAGACCCCGCAGGGAACCCTTTCGTACGAGGAGGTACGTTCGGCGCTTACCCGTGCGATAGAGGAGTTGGCTGGCCACCCGAAAGCCGCCCCAGCTATCTTGGGCGCTCTGCAAAATGATCAGGTGGCCGAACGCATCCAACGGCTGGCGGCCCAAGCGATTGTGCACCGTTCTCCCGCAAGCTATACGCATCCGCAGTATACGCAGGCGCGCACGCTCACGCCCGTGGTAGCCGAAGCTCCTGCCCCGGATGCAGCCTGGGCGCAAGAAGAGCACTTTGGGCCTCGCTTGGTGGTGGTGCCTGTCCAAGATGCTCAAGAAGGGCTCGAACGGTTATACCAGCTTGCCCGGCAGAAGGGCATGCTTTCGTGTGCGGTTTACACGATAGACCCTGCTTTCAAACGGCATGCTGCGCGCCTTTTGTCGGAAGCGGCCGTACCCGTGAGTTTCAACTTCCGGGGACAGGTGTTTATCAATCAGAGTGTAGCGTTTTCCGACTTTCACGGTACGGGCGGCAACCCTGCCAGTAATGCGTCTTTCACAGATTCCGCCTTTGTGGTGAAGCGGTTCCGATGGGTAGGTCTGCGCGACTGCTTGGCGGGGTGAGGACAAAAGTGGTCTGGATAGGGGGGCTGACTACGGCTTTAGCGCAGGTGGGCTATATAGAGGAAGGGGAAGCCTCGTACTACGCTCCGGCTTTTCACGGACGGCGTACTGCCTCGGGTGAAAGGTATGACCGGCGAGCTTATACGGCGGCGCATCGGACGCTGCCCTTTGGTACGGTGGTGCGGGTCACCGATAAAGCTACGGGCCGTTCGGTCGTGGTGCGCATCAACGATCGCGGCCCCGCCAAGCTTAGCCGAATCATAGACCTCTCTGAGCAAGCGGCGAAAGAGCTGGGCATCTTGGCGCGTGGGGTGGCTCAAGTACGGGTAGAAGTGACCCAGGTTCCGGAGGGGGGGGGGCAAGGGACTGCAGGCGCCCAAGGAGGGGCTTCTGGCGTGGCGCTTTTTACCCACCCAGAAGGCCGCCCTTTCCAACCTAAGCCTTACGCTGTACAGATTGGAGCTTTTTCAGAGCTGGTGAATGCCCGGGCCTTAGCCCACAATGCCCAAAAAGAGACGGGAGAAGTAGCCTTTGTGTGGGAGGCGACTCATCGAGGGCGGGCCTTGTACCGGGTGCTGGTAGGCAGCTTTGCCCACCGAAAAGAGGCCGAAAAACTCCGGGACCGGCTCAGGCGGGAGGGATGGAACGCTTTTGTCGTACATTTGCCTGTATGAGCGACTCGCGAGGAAGTGGGGCTTTCTGGGCTTTTTTAGCCGGTGTGGCGGTGGGAACGGTGGTAGGCATCCTCATTGCTCCGGATACCGGTTCTAACACCCGTCGCCGCCTCCGCCAAAAGCTCAGCCAGTATTGGGAGGGGCTGCGCAGTAAACTAAGCGCTGAAAAGAACTCTCCTTACGAGCAAGCGCGGGAAAAGGCCTTCATGGAGAGTGGCCTGCGTCCGGATGAGTACCGCAAAGCCGAGCAGCTCCTCTTGGAGATCGAGGGCCTCCTGGGGGAAGTGCGCAGCACCAGTAGCTGAAGGAGTTTCGTATCTTTGCGGCGGTATGCGTCATCTACGGTGGGCCTTTTTAGGGCTGGTGTCAGCTTGTACGCCGGTAGCTAAAGACAATACCGGTGGTTCAGGTTCGGCAGCCAACGAAAAGTCGGCTATGGTCAGCCCAGCAAGCACCCAAGCCGCTGAGCCAGTGGCCAAAATAGAGTTCGACAAGATGGAGCACGACTTTGGCAAAATCCGTGAAGGAGAGAAGGTGTCTTACCGCTTCAAGGTGAAAAATCCAGGTACAGTGCCCTTGCGGATTACGGACGTCAAGCCGTCCTGTGGGTGTACGGCGCCAGCCTGGACTAAAGAACCTATTCCGCCCGGCGGAGAGGGCTTTGTGGAAGTGGTCTTTGATTCGCAGGGCCGTACGGGCGAGCAGATGAAGACCGTGACCGTCTTCGCTAACACCGATCCGCCTTCGCATCTCTTGCGATTTCGCGGCGAAGTGGTGCCAGCCAAACAGTAAGTTATGTGGGATTTCGTATGGGCAGATGGGGGCCCGGTAGCCGGTCCAGGCGCGGGCGCCATGATTATCCAGCTTGTATTTCTGCTGGGTATTTTTGCTGTATTTTACTTTTTTCTCATCCTTCCGCAGCGTCGCCAGCAGAAAAAAGAACAGGAGTTTCGTAACTCTCTCAAAAAGGGCGATAAGGTTATTACCTCTTCGGGCATTTATGGAGAGATTGTCTCTATCGACGGGGATACCGTGCTTCTCGAAGTGGATAAGAATGTGAAGATTCGGATTGAGAAGCTGGCGATTCGGTCGTATGCGCAGCCGAGTAGCGTTGGATGAGGGGCGTGTTTTTGGTGGGCTTAGCGATCGTAGCGGCTATTTTTTTGTGGCTTCTCGTCAAGCTTGATCAGCGGTACGAAGTCCGAAAGCGCGTGTGGGTTCGGCTGGGAGGCGGAGAAAAAAGCGCAGAGAACCTGCTGGCGGCGGAGTTGCAGATCAGCGGCGCGGGGGCTGCCCTGCTAAGGCGCCGTTTGTCGGATACGTTGTCTTTGGCTCGCTTGTGCAAGGGAATGGACCCCTTACAGCGGGATTTTTTCGTACGGTGGGTAATCTTCGGAGCGGAACAAGCGGATCTTTGCGCTCAGCTTAGCCAGGTCGTTTGTCGTCCTCGATTGCGGTGGATTTTGCCAGAAGGGGCCGATTTTGTGGAACCGTACCGGTGGGTTTCGGATACCGTATGGGTGTGGAAAGGTGGCCTTCTGCCGCTTCACGAGCAAGAAATCGTAGCCGAGATTGGACACCATACGTATCCGGTGCCTCTCCCTGCTTCTTGGGCGGTGTATCCGGAGACCTTGTATGTGCAAGCCCACATAGGCCGATACTTGCAGGGCGAGGTGGAAGTAGAGCCACAAGTGATAGGGGCCGAAAAATATCGGGTGCTCTTGCGCCCTAATCGAGTGCAAGTGCGTTTTCTGGTGCCGGAATCGTACGCTGGAGAATGGGGACCTGCCGATTTTGAAGTGGTGGTGGACATGCGCAAAGTGCTGCCCGAAGACACCGCCGTTTACCCTGAGCTGCGCCGAAAACCCCCTTTTGTGCGCAGTGTAGAGCTGATACCTCGTAGCCTCGATTTTGCCCGCATTTACTGATGCAGGTCGTAGGGCTGACAGGAGGGATAGGGGTCGGTAAAAGCTTTATCCTGCGCCGGTTGGAGCAGATGGGGTATCCTGTGTACGTAGCGGATGAACAGGCGCGCCTGCTCATGGAAACTCGTCTGCGCCCTGCCATCGAAGCCTTGGTGGGTAAAGAGGCCTTCACCCCAGAGGGACGGCTCAATAGAAAACACCTGGGGGCGCGAGTCTTTGCCGATCCGGCCTTGCGAGAGGCTTTGAATAACCTGGTCCATCCCTATACGTATGCGGACTTCGTAGAATGGGTCCAGGATCAAAGGGCCCAAGGTCACCCCGTCGTCTTCAAAGAAGCGGCCATCACCCTTGAAACCGGCCTGACCCAAGGTCTGACGGCCGTAGTCGTGGTTTATGCGCCGCTATCGGTACGCCTGCAGCGGTTGAAGGCCCGGGACCACCTCTCCGAGGCGGCTATCTTGGCCCGCCTTCGCAGCCAGTGGCCCGAATGGAAAAAACTAGCCTACGCCGACTTCGTGATCATCAACGATGGCTACCTCCCCCTCGAACCTCAACTTCAAGCCTTATTTCGAGTTTTACGCCTCCCACCTCCCTACCTTTGCTAAATGTTGCGGGCTTACCGCTTTGCCCCTTATACCCAAAAGAAGTGGGAGTCCTTCCAAGAACTAAGCGCTGACGAACTCAAGGACTACCTCTGGATAGATATTTGTGGCGTAGAGCGGAAAGAGCTTAGGTATATCGAAGAGTCCTTTGGCTTTCGCTTTCCTTCCAAACAGCAGCTCGAAGAAATCGAAACCAGTTCTCGCTATCACGAGGAAAATGGGTCTACGCTCCTGATCATGCGGCTTATTGAAATCCAGCCTGAAAACGAAGGGTTAGCCCTCTATGAGCAGGACTTGAGCCTTATCTGGCAGCAAGATCGGGTTTTTACTTACCGAGAGCGAGAAAGTCGGGTGTTTCAAGAGCTGATCCGCCGGCTCAAAAGCAATACAGAGTCGGTGGATTCATCGCTCAAGCTCTTTTTGGCTATTTTAGGACAGATTGTAGATACCGACGCGGATAATATCGAGCTGATTTCCCAGTACATTTATCGCCTCTCCAATCGTTTGCGCGAAGCCGATTATGCGGCCCAGCAGCGTATTATTCTCCAGACTCAGCGCCTACAAGAGTTTCTCATTCGTTTGCGGGAAGGCCTCTTTGACATTCAACGGGTACTTTCGCTCATGATTCGGTCTCAGCGCTTGAGCGAACCCTACCGAGAAATCGTGCGTATCCTGCTCAAAGACATCTCCTCCCTCATAGACCATAATAACTTCAGCTTCCAACGGCTTGAGTCCCTTCAAAATACCATCCTCAGCCTCATCAACCTCGAACAAAACCGAATAATCAAGATATTCACCGTTATCACAGTGGTATTTATGCCTCCTACGCTTATAGCCAGTGTTTATGGGATGAACTTTCATTTTATGCCCGAGCTGGAATGGAAGTATGGCTATCTCTTTGCTTGGGTCCTCATTATTGCCTCTTCTTTAGTAACTTTACTTTACTTTCGAGCGCGAAAATGGCTATGAGAGGGGGATACGGGGTGGCAGCCTTGTGTCTGGTGGGGTGGGCTCAGCGGTATTGTCCGGTGGATAAGGCTTTTTTGCGCCCCCACCTTTCGAGCGTTTCTTGGCGGGGGACGCTTACCGACACTTTGTGGGTGCCGATTGTTTTTCATGTGATTAGCCAGGATAGTGCGGGATGGCTTCCTGCTTACCGGCTTGGCGACCAGCTTACGGCGCTCAACCGCGATTACGAGGGTGCCCTGATACAGTTTTATCTACCTCGCTACGGACCGCAAGGAGAACCCACTTGTGGTATTACCTGGCATCTCTCTCCCTTAGCGATGCATGATTGGACCGCAGAGGAAGATACCCTCAAAAAACTCTGTCTTTGGCCCCCTGATAGCTTTATCAATGTGTGGATAGTAGACCAGATGGTGCTCAATACCATTGGTTATGCGCGGGCTTTGGGGGATACCACCGGCATACCCGGTCTGGTTCTCTTGAAATCGGTAGTGGGAAATCGAGTGGGGCTTTCACCGCCTTTCGATTGGGGGCGAACCGCCGTACATGAGATGGGCCATGTGCTGAGTCTCCTGCACCCCTTTGAAGGAGGGTGTATAGGCACTACCCCTCAGACCTGTGCGACCGAGGGCGACGAGATTTGCGACACGCCTCCCCAACGTCAGCCCGCTTTCGGGTGCCCTGCTCTTACCACCAACACTTGCACGGAGACTCCTCTTGACCAGCCCGATCCCGTAGACAACTTCATGGGGTACGTGGATGACAGTTGCATGGTGCGCTTTACGCCGGATCAGATTTTGCGTATGCGCCTTTACCTGCAAGGAAGAGGAGCCACGCTCATTAGCCCTATCAATCAGCAACGACGGGGGTGGGACAGCAGGCCCGATTCAGCTTGTGGAGTGGTCTTAGGGCTGCCCAAGCCGGCTGTGTCTCCTCTTCGTTTCTGGCGAGAGGGGTCTTTATGGCATCTCGAGGGTCCTTACCCCATTTGCTGGGAGGTCTGGGATGCCTGGGGCAGGAAAATCACCGAGGGTATGGAGCCAAGCTTTGATGAACAGGCTTTGCCGGTGGGGTTGTATGTTTTGCGGGTGCATACGCCTACCGGCTTGTATACTATCCGATGGTATAGGCTATGAAGGTGATAGTGCTGGTGCGACATGGAAAGTCGGATTGGGACTCACTGGGTGTTTCGGATTTCAACCGGCCGCTTAGCGAACGTGGCATCCGGGACGTGCTTTTGCAAGGGCAGGCTCTCCTTAAGGAAGGCTATCGGCCCGATTGGATTTTTGCCAGTCCGGCGATTCGTGCCTGGCATACGGCGCATCTGCTGGCTCAGACAAGCTCGCTTTCTCATGAGGCGGTGAGGCCCGAGATGGGCTTTTATCGAGAAGATCGCTACGCTGTCGAGACCGCCCTTCGGCAGCTGTCTGAAGAAGTCTCTACTGTCTTGCTCGTAGGGCATAACCCGCTATGGAGCGAGTTAGCCAGCGCTTGGAGCGGCGAGTCGATCGAGCTGGCTACAAGCGAAATGGTGGGGTGGGGTTGGGAAGGGGCTTGGGGGGAGTTTGCTGCCCACCGGCTTGAAAAGCTTTTCTACCTGAGGCGGACCGGGTAGTAAGCCTGGTAGCGAAGCTCTTCGCCCTGGTACAGAAAAACGCCTATCAGATAAGACCCGCGAGGCAGCTCCGTAACGCCCCAGAAAAAAGTATGCCTTTCAAGCGGAGCGGAAGCTTGAAGGGTAAAGCGTTTTTCTTCGATGGAGAGGTATCGAGTGAGTTCAGGCAGGGAAGATTCAGCTTGGTAGAGGGCGGCCTGCCCCAAGTAAGTGCCGGGTTCGAGAGTCAGCCAGAGCGTTTGAGAGGCGGTAAGCGTGCCGGTATAGCCGCCTGGACCTTCTTCAAAGACCAGGAGTGACCAGCTTTCTTCGTGGGCGGGCAAGGTCCCCTGCTGGTAAAAAAGCTGTCCGCGCGCCCTATCCCAAACTTCTACCTCCCACTTTGTGCCTTTAGGCAGGGGCGCGTAGCCCCATAATAGGTAGTTTGGGGTGAGGGGCTTTTCTTCGGGGGTGCTGAAGAGGAAAAGGTGGGCTTTCCGGTGCACTTGAACCCGCAACGAGTCTCGCAAAATCAGCGTTAACTCATACATGCCGTAACAGACGGAATCGGCCTGTACAAAAGCCCCAGGAGAGAAAAAAAGCGCAATCAGCAAGGTATCGCGACTCACTAAGAACCGCACTTCACACGGGTTCTGCCCACAGGTCGTATTCGGTAGCATCCACCACCCGAACAGGGTGAAAATGCCCCACTGAGAGACGATGGTCCGGATCGTGTACATAGACGAGGTTGTCTACTTCGAGGGCATCATACTGGGTGCGACCTATGGCGAGATCGCCTTGTCGCTCATCTACCAGGAGGGTGACGGTACGCCCGATTTGATCGGTGTTCCATTCATAAGAGAGGCGCTGCTGGAGGGTCATGAGTCGGCGGTATCGCTGTTTTTTGATGCGAGGCGGCACATCGTCGGCGTACGTGTAACTGTGTGTGCCCTCTTCGTGGGAGTAGAGGAAAGCTCCAACCCGTTCCAGCCGATAGGCTTCGAGGAACTCCAGTAGCTCTTCAAAGTGGGCTTCCGTTTCGCCGGGGAAGCCCACAATGAAGGTCGATCGGAGCACAATACCGGGCACTTTTTCTCGGATGGTGTGGAGGAGGGCTTCGGTGCGGGCACGGGAAAGACCTCGGCGCATTCGTCGTAAGATAGGGTCAGCGATATGCTGGAGAGGCAAGTCTAAGTACTTGCAGATCGCAGGGGCCTCTCGGATCACGTCCAGCACTTCCAGGGGGAAGCCTGCGGGGTAGGCGTAGTGGAGCCGCAGCCAGCCTATGCCGGGCAGACTGGCCAGGGTTTCGAGCAGATCAGCCAGTCGCCTTTTGCCATACAGGTCTATGCCGTAGTAAGTCAGGTCCTGCGCAATGAGGCTGATTTCCCGCACGCCTTCGTCAATCAGGTGTCGGGCCTCCTCCACAATGTCTTGGAAGGGACGTGACTGGTGAGGTCCACGCATAAGCGGTATAGCGCAAAAACTGCACTTGCGATTACACCCTTCGGAGATTTTGAGGTAGGCGTGGTGGGGGTATCCTGTTCGGCGGCGCTCCCCCAGTAGGTAACGTCGAAGATCCCCCTGAAGCACTTCGACCAGCCGATCGAACTCCGCTTGGGTATAGAAGCCGTCTACTTCGGGCAGTTCGGCTTGAAGGGTGGGGCGATCGCGCCCTACTAAACACCCCACTACATACAAACGCTGAACGCGACCCGCTTCCTTCTCCCGCACGTAGTGCAAGATGGCTTCTACGGATTCTTTTTTGGCTCGGTCTATGAAGCCGCAGGTATTGAGTACCACGATGTCGGCCGTAGCCAGATCGGAGCTATGGGTGAGGGTGTAGGCGCTTTCCAGGGCGGCGGCAAGCCGCTCCGAGTCAAAGAGGTTTTTGCTGCAGCCTAAAGTGGCAATGTGTAGTTTCAACGGTCGAGTGTGCATATCACGGCGGAAGAAGGGCGGTATTTTTGACGTAGTCTAAGAGGTGTGGACGCGAAACCCGGCCAGTAAGGTATTTCTCTACCACAAGGCTGGCGATGGGAGCGGCCCAACTGGCTCCCCACCCTCCATTCTCTACGATGACGGCGAGGGCGATTTTAGGGTCGTCATACGGCGCAAAGCCCACAAAGACAGAATGGTCGGCGCCATGCGGATTTTGGGCGGTGCCTGTCTTACCACATAACCCCAAACCGGGCACATAGGCGGTATAGCCAGTACCCGCTTCTACGGCCAGGCGCATGCTCTCTATGATCACATCAAAATGCCGACGATCTATCGGTACCCACAAGGTATCAAAGTACGTCACCTGTTTATGGGGCTGGAGGTACACGTATCGAAGGAAGTGGGGCTGGATGTAGTAACCCCGGTTAGCGATGAGGCACATGGCATTCGCCATCTGCAAAGGAGTCATCAGCACTTCGCCTTGGCCGATGCTATTGCTGAGAATGGTGAAGGCGTTCCAGCGATTTTTGCCGTAGATGCGGTCGTAGAAGTCCGGTTTAGGCAGATTTCCTGGCTTTTCGCCAGGAATGTCTACGCCTAATCGACGGCCTACGCCCAAGTAATGCAGGTATTCCCGCCACCGCTGGTAAGCCTCTCGTATCGAGCTGTACTTGGGATGGTTGAGTAGGTCCACAAAAAGCGAAGCAAAGTAGGCGTTACAAGAATGCTGGATAGCTCCAATCAGATCGAGGGGAGTGGGGTGTGCATGACAAGCGGGCTTACCCTGGTTGCGGATAAAGCCTCCTGCGCAAGGATACACCCCGGAAGGGGTTAGAGTGCTCTCCTGGAGGGCGATGAGCGCGTTCAGGAGCTTGAAGGTAGAGCCTGGCGGATATAACCCTTGAATAGCCCGATTGTAGAGAGGCAGGTGAGGTGCTTTATTGAGGTTAGCCCACTCGAGGTTGACATTTTCACCAGCCAGGCGGTTGGGGTCGTACACCGGCGAACTGACTGCACATAAGATTTCGCCGGTGGCGGGTTCGATAGCTACGAGCGCGCCGACTTTCCCGTAGAAGAGGCTTTCGGCAAACTGCTGGAGGTCGGCGTCCACAGTGAGCACCAGGTCCAGGCCGCGTACGGGAGGAATGTCGTGTTTGCCCTCCTGATAGGAGTAAAGTTCGCGACCCCAAGCATCCACCACGACGAAGCGGTATCCTTTGCGGCCAGCCAGCAGGGATTCGTATTGTCTTTCGAGGCCGGAGCGGCCGATGAGGTTGCCCAGGCTGTATTTGCCTTGAGAGGCGGCGATTTCGGCGGGGGTCACTTCGTTTAGGTAGCCTAAGAAGGCCGCTCCTGTAGGATAGAGGTAGCGGCGGGTGTTGAGTACCTGAGCTGAGAAGCCGGTTTGGTGCCACTGATGCTCCAAGAGAGGAGCGTACCGAGCCAGGGACACGTAGCGGGCGATGAGGCTGGGTTTAGTTCGGCTGTATTGGTAGGCTTGGGCCAGCCGTTGGGCAAGGGTGGGAAGGGGTAACTGTAACCACTGGGCCAGCGCTGAGGTATCAAGTCGGGTAGCTTCTTTCGGCGTGAAAAACACGTTGAAAAAGGGCACGTTAGACACCCAGAGCCGTTCTTTGCGGTCGCGTAGCGTGCCCCGAGGGGGAATCACTTCGACTTGTCGGATGGTGTTGCGTTCGGCTTGCTGACGCAGTTTGAGCGAAAAGAGTTGGAGCTGGGCGGCGCGGCCTACCAGTAGCGCTAACGCCAACCCTAAAGCCCCTATCCAATGCCAGCGTCGGACAGCAAACCGCTCAGCGTCGCGCATGTCGGCGGCGAAGAATAAGCTCAAAGATACTCCATTCCCAAAGAAAGGTGTAAAGGCCGCTGAAAACAATCAGAAGCAGCGTATGCCCGCTAAACTCCCAGGTGGCCAAAGGAAAGTACCCCAACAGGTAAACTAAGGTCAAAGGGAAAGCGTAGACGAAGAACTCCGTAGAGGACAGTTCGTCCAGGGAAAAAGCGGCTTTTTCAGCTTCGGTGGGGAAAGGGTGCAGGAGATGCAGCCAGCGCCCACGCAGAGCCCATACCCACAGCCCACAGAAGGTGTGTAACCCCCAAGGAGGGAAAATCAGGTCCAGTAAGAGGCCAAAAACCCAGCTCACCAGAAGTGTCACTTCCCCGCTCCAGCGAAGTGGCAGACTCAACCAGAAAAGGATGTAAGGCAAAGGCCAAGCCAGCCCTGGGATGGCTAAAGCGGGGGCCAGCAAGCCGTGAAACGTGATCAGGCCCATCCCTAAGGCGGCCACTCCAAGCCCTTCCCTCATAACGGCACCAGCACGTATACCGAGCCTATTCGATGCCAATCTACGTAGGTGCGCAGCTTGAGGGCATGGAAACCCCTCGAAAAATCGGTCCGGACCTCTTCGATTCGGCCTATGCGCAAGCCAGGAGGAAAGAGGGTACTGGGGCCGGTCCAGACTTCGTCCCCTTTTTGCACCGTCACATAGAGGGGAATGTACTCCAACAAGAGCTCGTTATAGGTCGGTTCGCTCCAGGAGGTGATGCCTAAGGCTTGTTCACGGGGTAGCTGTGCCGTGATATGCACCTCAGCGTGGAAGATAGGGTACACCACACTATAAGTAGCGGTGGTTTCAGCTACTACTCCCAGTACACCGGTGGGGGTGATGACGCCTAATCCTGGGTAAATCCCAGCTCTGCCTCCCTTATTCAGTAAGAGGAAGTTGTGTCGGGCTTGGAAGGTTTGATATATCACTTCGGCTGGTACGAAGCGATAGCGTCGAGTGGCGGAAAAATCCCCCCAAGCGCCTACGGGGAAGGCCACAGGCCCTTCTGCGCAGGCCATTTCGCTCAGCTGGCTCAGCAGATCGCTGTTGAGTTGGCGGAGGGTCTCTACCTCAGCTAAGGCTATCCAAGGGCGATGTACCCAATGAAAAAATCGTTGCACTGTAGCGGTAACGCTCAGTGTCCATCGGTTTAGAGCTTGCTGCGGCTTGGAAGCATGCCACAAGTACACCGTAAGAGCCAGACTTTGAAAAAGGAGCCACAAGAAAGGCGCTCGTAAGAGACCCCGTAGCCAAGCCGGTATGAGCACCTACCTTTTGACAAGGAGGAATTGGAAACGGTGTAGGTTGCGCAAAGCGTAGCTGGTGCCTTTTGCCACGGCCCGCAAGGGATCTTCAGCGATGCGGACAGGGAGGTAAGTCTGCTGAGAGATACGTTGGTCTAAGCCGCGCAGGAGCGATCCGCCACCGGCCATGTGGATGCCTCGATCTACGAGGTCTGCCGCCAAAGCCGGAGGGGTATCCCCCAGCGCCTGCATCACGGCTTCGAGGATTTTGGAGATGGACTTATCCAGCGCGTTGACCACCTCACGATAAGAGATCTGGAGGGTGCGGGGAATGCCGGTCATGATGTCTTTGCCGCGCACGGTCATAGCCGGTGGAGGATCAGGAATGTTCGCTAAGGCGGCGCCGATTTCGATTTTGATCTGTTCTGCGATACGCTCGCCGATTTGGAGGTTGTGTTGCCGGCGAATATACTCTACGATGTCGGCGTTGAGTTCATCGCCGGCAGTGCGGATGCTGCGGTCGCAGACGATGCCTCCCAGCGCAATCACAGCGATTTCGGTGGTGCCGCCGCCAATGTCTATGATCATGTTGCCTTCGGGGGCTTCTACGTCGAGCTCCATCCCCAGGGCGGCGGCCATAGGCTCGTGAATCAGGTACACTTCGCGGGCGCCGGCGCGTTCAGCCGAGTCGCGTACCGCTCTTTCTTCCACTTCAGTGATGCCGCTGGGGATGCACACCATGAGGCGAAGGTTAGGTTTGAGTAGGCGCCGACTGCCTGGTATCTTGGACAGGAAACTGCGCAGCATGACCTCCGCCATGGCAAAGTCCGCTATAACCCCATCCCGCAGCGGCCGAATCGTTTCGATGTTTTTGTAGGCTTTCTCATGCATGAGCAGCGCCTCGTGCCCGACCGCAATCACCCGGTTTTTGTTGCGGTCAATGGCTACGCAGGAAGGCTCGTCAATGACCACCTCTCCATCCACCATGATCACGGTGTTGGCGGTACCCAGGTCTATGGCGATATCCTGACGGAGCAACGGAAACATACTCAGTGACGAAAGTGGCGGTAGGTAAAAAAAGTCAGGCAAAGGTAATGCTTCTGGGCAAACGCCTCGATTTCAGCTTGGCGTTTGCCGCCAGGGGGCACAGCTACCCGACGCAGGCCCGCTTGGACGATGGCTTCTAAGCTATCGGTAAAAGGGAAGAAGCCGTCACTGGCCAAGAGCACTTCTTCTGGGGGTAAGTTTTTTTGCTGGAAGCGTTGCAAAGCCAGCCGTACGGCCTCGATGCGGGCTGTCTGACCGCTGGCAGCCGCCACAAGCTGTCCTTGGTGCACTATCACGATAGCGTTGGAGTACAGCGCCCGCAAAAGTCGAGCAGCCCAGCGAACCTGCGGGTCAGGGTGGGGTTCTTCCATGAGATGGGGCTTCTGCCAGAGGTAGCTGCCTAAGGCAGAACGCACCTCCCACGTAAGGGGGGTAGGGGGGATCAGTCGCACTTGGAGGGTAGTTTTGTGCCGCTGAATCCACGACACCGCTTCGGGCGTAAAAGCGGGTGCCGCCAGCACTTCGATGAAGTGTCCTTTGGTGAGGGCGGCCCAGGCCTCCGTGATGGGAAAGTTGGTCACGACGACGCCGCCATAGGCGGCTGTCGGGTCCGCTTCCCAAGCTTTGCGGTATGCCTCTTCAGGGCTGTCTGCATAAGCTGCCCCACAAGGTTGGCTGTGTTTGAGGATGACGCACGCGGGTTTTTCCCAGCCCTCCACGAGGCGCCAGCCCACCTCCAGGTCCAGTAGGTTGTTGTAGGAGAGGGCTTTCTGTCCTATCGAGGGCGGGAGGGAGCCTAAAAAGTAAGCTTCCTGATGGGGGTTTTCCCCATAACGGAGCGTTGTCGCCAGAGGAGGGGGTTCTTGGAGAAACCCTGCCGCGATCTCCCTGTCGTACTGGGCGCACCAAGCAAAGGTTTCTGCCGCATAGCGGTATCGCACATCGAGGGGAGGGAGGCCTTGGTGGCGTTGAAGGTCTTTTTGGGCTTGGTCGTAGTAGGCGGGTCCTGGAATAGCCCAGACACGGGCGTAGTTTTTCGCGGCAGCGCGCAAGAGGCTCACCCCCCCGATGTCAATCCGCTCTTCCCACCCTTCTTGGGTGCGGGCAAAGGGATAGAGCTCGACGACGACGATGTTCCATTGAGGCCAGTCAGGAGGCAAGGATTCTCCGGCTCGCGCCAAAAGCCCAGCAAACACTTGGGGATGGAGGGTTTTGACCCGTCCACCGAGGAGTTCAGCAAAGCCGGTGATCGCGTCGAGGCTCCGTACGGGTAGACCTGCTTCGCCGAGGAAGCGGGCCGTCCCAGCCGAAGCCCACAACTCTGCGCCATAGGCCTGTAGGGTACGCGCCAGCGCCAGTACCCGGTCTTTATGCCAAACGGAGAGGAGTGCCCGCAGCGGTTCAGCCGCCATAGACTTCGCCGGGTTTGACCGACTCCCGCACTACAGCGCCTGGAAGCACCTGGGCCCCTTTCCCAATCTGAACCCCCTCCGCCAATACAGCTCCTCGCCCGATGTAACTGTACGAAGCAATCCTGCAGTTTTCGCCGATCTGGCAACCGCTCCCGATGTTGACAAAGTCTTCGATGAGGGTGCCCGCGCCAATGTAAGTATGGCTTTCGATCGCCACATATCCCCCGACCCGAGCAGAAATGCCTACCACCACATAAGGCAAAAGGATTGAACCCGCACCTACTTCTGCTGTGGGGGCCAGAAACACCGAATCATGCACAATCGGTATAGCGGGCCGTTGGGTTCTCTCGAAGAGGGCTTGGGCCATTCGTTCTCGGAGGACGGGGTTGGTGAGGGCCACTACGTAATCCACCTTATGATCTCGGATAAGCTTCCACATGCGAGCTTGGGTGATGGGCGGGAGGATCGAGAGCCAATCTTGTTCTTTCTCTGGGTGTTTTCGGGTGGGGACAAAGCCATAGACCAGGCGGCCGGCCTTTTCAAGCAGTTGGGCCGCCCATCGCGCCAAGGTATCCGTACCGATGATGAGGACGCCTTCTTCTGGGTGTGGGTTTGTCATGGGTATCGAAGGATTTTACTGGGGAAAACGCCGACGGTAAGTCTTTTGCGTATCCCTTCTGGTCCGACAAAGATAGCTTCTCCTCGGACGCCTCCGGCCTTAGCGTTGAGCACGATCCACGATTCGCTTAGCGAGTCGTAGAAAAAGCCGTAGATCAGGTGGTAGTTAGGCAAGCCAAGTTGGCTCCGGGTGAGGAAGCGGTAGTCGATTTGGCCTGTGCGCCAATCATAACGGCTTATGCCGGAGTCGCCCAGAAAGTAGACCTGGTCGTTGTACAGGGCCAACCGGTAAACGCTGCCTTGAAGGGGAACGGTGCGCACAATCAGGCGTTGTGTAGGCTCTATATGCACCAGCATGCCTGGACGGTCAGCATAATTGCCTCGGCAGCCTACGAGCAGTTCTCCGTTGGGCAAGGGGAGGAGCGGGCCTGGGTTCTCCTCAGGTAGGGTCAGATAGCCTAAGACCGAATCGCGCTCAGGGTCCAGGTAAGCCAACTTATTGTTGCGGTGGGGATAGGCGTAGTTGCCGCAGCTGATCCATACCTCTCCAGCCAGCTTGATCATGCTTTCGGCGTAGTTTTCGATGGGGATGTGGGGGGGCAGAAGCTGACCGGTGCGAGGATCCAGGCGGTACACCGTACCATCGAGGAGAGAGTTCACATAGGCGCGCTCGGGAGAAACCTTCAAAAACTCTCGGGGGCTGGCTGAGGGCGGAAAAGACACCGTGTAGATTTCCCGCAAGGAAGGCAAACTTAGACACCGTAGTAGGCGAGACCCGTTCAGGACAATCCAGAGGGTGTCGCCGCTGCGCCACCAGGCATTCGCTACGTCACCTAAGGGCTGCTTGTTTACGCTCCGGTAAGCGTCTTCGTAATAAGTGCCGTCTGGGGCCAGCACATCCAGGGAGGCGTTGCTTAGCGTCCATTGTCCTTCGTTGAGCAGATATAAGCCGCGGTAAGCAGGTAAAGGAGAGGCCTCCGTAGGAGTAGGCTTTTTGACGCATCCCCCAAAGATTCCGGTCAGGGCGAACCACGCCGCCCAAAGGCCGCGCCTAAGAAGCCGAGACACGTACCCGCCAAATAGCCAACAGATAGCGCTCAACCAGCCAGCCTATGGTGGTGTAAGTGAGCGCCCCCAGCACCTGATAATGAAAAAACGGTATCGCCGCTGCGTAGCAGGCCATGAGTCCTGCGGCGGTGTAACCATAGTAGCCTTGAAGCCACACCCCAAAGTTGGTAATCAGGAAAAAGAGGAGGCTCTGCGATAGCCCTAAGCCAGCAGCCGATCGCCACGAACCAGGCTTCAGCCACCGCCGCCCGAGGAGTACGCCCACCAGCATGCTTCCCCAGGTAAAGGGCCACAGGGGATGCCAGCCCAGCAGCACATCGGTGAGGGCCATTACGCTAAGCGGCACCACCAAGGCCGCCCACAAAGGCCTGATCCACGCCCCACTAAAGAGAGCCAAGGCTTCCAGGGGCGTAAAGTTGGGAGGATGAGGAAGCAATCGCCCCCCCATGCCTATGAGTAGGAGGCCTGCAATAGCCCAGAACTGCCCACGCACCAGCCAAAGGTACATCAAACGCCGCATTGTACTTTTGCCACATTGTGACAAAAAAGTGGTGGAGGATCGTAAGCGCCGTGTGGGTTCTGGCGGGTTACGGACAAGCGGAGAAGGGGCTGGTATGGGGTTATACCGATGCTCCGGGCGGTGAAGTGCGCCTACTGCCTGAGGGGAGGGTCACACCGGTAGATAGTGTCGGGGCCTTTACACTGGAAGGGGTGGCGCCGGGCTTGTATCGCATCCAGCTCTGGTACCAGCAGCATCTCTTGGTCGATACTCTGGTCAAGGTGCCCATAGAAGGGCCTTTGCTTCTGTTTGCGCAGGAGCGGCTTCATCCAGTGGTTATCGAAGCCCATGTACCCCAGGCTTTTCACTTGGACTTGGGCTATTTGGCTCGGCAGCCGGAAAAGCCTCTCGCAGCCCACCTCAGTACGCTTCCTGGTGTGCAGGTGGGCCACGCTGGGCCGTGGCTTCAGAAACCCTTAATCGAAGGCCTGCGCGGTACCCGCCTTGCTTACTGGCAGGGTAGCCTCCCCTTGGCCTCCCAGCAATGGGGCGACGACCACGCTCCCGAACTGGACCCCTTTGCAGCCCAAGAAGTCGAAGTGCGCATAGGTCCTTCGCCTGTGCGCCACGGCCCAGAGGCTGCTGGTGGGGCTATCTTACTTCCTTTTCCCTCGTTATGCTGCCTGCGCCCTCTGGAAGTGCAGGCCCTCGGAAGTTTTTTCACTAATGGGCGTGGAGCGATGGGAGCCCTTCGCTTGCGAGGCACCTGGCGCGACTGGGGGTATCAAGCCCAGGGAACCCTCCTGCGAAGCGGCAGTTTGGCCGCGCCAGAGTACTTTTTGACCGGTACCGCCACCCGTCAATATCACGGGAGCTTGTCCCTCCAACGGACCTTTCGCCAGTGGCGGCTCGCACTTGCTTACGCCCAGTACAATGCCCAAATCGGCCTTTTCCAAGGCATGCATGTAGGAAACCTCACCGACCTTTGGGAGGCTATCCAGGCCCCTGTCCCGCGCACAGCTTCAGTGTTTTCGTACGCATTGACGCCGCCTTTCCAGTCAGTGACGCACGAAACTGCCCAAGCCAAAATTTCCTACTTGTTCTCAGGGGGAGGACTGCTTTCCTTTTCCTACGGGCGCCAGTATAACCGCCGTACCGAACACGACGCCCAAGGACTTTACGCTCCACTTGGCGTAGCCCTTGACCTTCAGCTGACTGATCACTACTCGGAAATCACCTACGAACACCGAGGCTGGACTGTCGGGGCTTTAGGCCGCTATCAACGAAACTACCGCCAGTACGCCTACTTTATCCCTTCTTATGAGCGAGGGGAGGGTGGGGCCTACGTCTACCGTCAGGGCCGTCGTTGGGAAGGCGGCTTCCGACTCCAAACTCAACTCTATCAGTGGGGTTTGCGTTCAACCGCGGGCGGCGTTTTACCGCCCGGTCAAAAGCAGACCTTTTGGGTGGGGGGAGCTGAGCTTCGCCGGTATATGCAGCTTGACTCGTCGGCTCGTACTTGCCTGGAAGCCGCTTGGGTTCATCGCCCCCCTAACCCCGCCGAACTCTACGCTTATGGATACCACCAAGCCAAAGGCGCTTTCGAGGTCGGCAAGCCGACCCTCCGTCCTGAGCCGCTTTTTACGATCCGGACGGTGCACGAGCGGCCTGATCTCCAGCTTTTGGTGGCGGCTTACTTTAGTCCCGCGTACATTTTAGCTCGGTTGGGTCCGCCTGTGCTATCTCTGCGCGGAGCTGCCCTTTCTCTCCAATACTTCCAAGCTCCTGCGGCCTGGCTCTCTATGGGTGTTCGCAAGAGATGGGTTCTGCCTTATAGTCTCCAAGTTGAGGCGCGGGGGAGCTTTCTCTACGGCCGATATGCAGAAAGTTGGGATGGGCGTTGGCGTCCGCTGCCCTTGTGGCCGGGGCCGACGGCTACGCTTGAGCTGCGCCGCGCTTTCGGTCTCTGGCACTTCGAGGTCGGCTGGCAAGCTTGCCTGCGTCCTCTTGAATATGACCCCTTGGCCGAGTACAGCCCCCCTCCGCGGGGATATCACCTCACCTACGGACAAATAGCCTATATTCGAGGGTCCTGGGCGGTGCGCCTGAGTGGAGAGAACCTCCTCAACGCCCGCTATCGCGCCTACCCCGACCTGCTGCGGTTCTTTGCCGATCAGGTGGGGCGGCAGGTGCGCCTTACGATAGCGTATCGCTATTAGGCAGGCTTTGTAGGTACTTTTCTCGACGGCGGCGTGCCCCCGACTCAAAAAGCGAAGTGGCATAGCTTTGGAGGGCAGGCCATATTGAGACCAACCGAGCTGCCATCGCTTTGTGAAAGGGCAAGAGTATTTCTCGGGGCCGTTTGCGGATAGCCCGCCAGATGGCTTGGGCGACCTCTTCCGGTTCCAGCAGGCCCCCGGCTGCCAGGGTATATACGCTTTCCGGCTTGGGGAGTTCGTTTAGGATGAGGGGGGTACGCACAGGACCTGGACCTATTACGGTGACGGGCACGCCGAGTGGTCTGAGTTCAGCGTCCAGCCCCAGGCTCAGGCCTCGTACACCAAACTTGGTAGCGGTGTACCCCACAATACCAGGAATAGCCGCGACCCCAGCTAAGGAAGAGAGATGAATGAGGTGCCCAGACCTCCTTTCAGCGAAGAGCCGCCCAAACGTCCAGGCTCCATAAGCCAGCCCAACCAAGTTCACTTGAAGCTGTAAGTGCCATGTCTCAATAGGCTGGTGGATGAACGTCCCTGCGCGCATCACTCCTGCCAGCTGGATGAGGGTATCCACTTCTGTGAAGCGCTGAGCGGCTTCTTGCCAAGCTTTGAGGCTCGTCACGTCCAAGACGTAGGAAGTCGAGCCCGCCGGCACTTCAGGGTAGGTGCGATGCAAAAGGCTTTCGTCTCTGTCGGTCAGCACCAAGTCGAAGCCCTTCCGCCAGAGCAGCTGGGCTGTGGCCTGGCCGATCCCGCCGGCCGCTCCTGTCAGAAGCGCCTTAGGCATACACTGCACGGGGTAAAGGGTGCTTTTTGATGAGCCGATCCAGCAAAGCGGCGTACTCGTACCAATCCACTTCGAGGAGGTGGCGGGGGCTGTCTGCGTACCGTTTTTGATGGGCTTGCCAGGCTTTTTCGGCTTCGGCTGCGGCCTGAGGGGGCAGTCGGTATACGCCCCTGAGGTATCGGGCAATGAGCGCAGCTTGCTTTTCAGAGAGGTTCCACAAGCAGCCGTTGGGTTGGATAAGGCCCACAAAGAGTAAGGTCGGCTCGTCCAGCGAAAAGATATTCAAGTAAAGTCGCTTGATTTTGTCGCCTTGGGGCACCAGCTCTGGGGGTAGGTAAGGGAAGGCGATTTCGTAGCCGGTGGCCCAGATGAGGGTATCGTATTCGGCGTAGGTGCCGTCAGTGAAGTACACGCGCGCCCCTTCTAAGCGTTCGATGCCAGGCCGTAGGCGAATCCTCCCATGGCGCAGGTGGTACAGCAGTTCGCTATTGACGAGGGGGTGGGTATAAAAGAGAGGGTGGCGGGGAGCAGGCATCCCATACCGATCTATAGGTCCTAAAAGAAGCCGTAGCGTCAACGAAGCCATAGGTCGCCGCAAGAACTTCGGCAAGGGGGCCACCAGGTTCCTATAAAGGGCGTCGGTGGGCTCCCCAAAAAACCCAAACTTGGGTAGAATATGGTACCCTCGCCGAATAGACAGGTCTACCGAGCGGGCGGTGCGTACGGCGTCGGTAGCGATGTCGGCTCCGGAGTTGCCGGCACCAATCACCAGCACACGACGATTCTGGAGCTGGAGGGGGTTTTTGTAGGCGTGAGAATGGTAACTTTCCCCGCTGAAGGTCCCGGGGTAAGAAGGCCAATAGGGCTTCCAATGGTGTCCAGAAGCAGCAATCAAGTACCGAGCCTTGTAGGTGTGACCGTCGGCGGTCTGAACTTCCCATTCCGTGTGCAGGCGCCGCGCCGACACCACTTCCCGCCCAAAGTGAAGGTGCTCCAGCAAGCCTAACTTCTCCGCATAATGGCGAAAGTACCGCTGCACCAGGGTATGAGGCAGGTAATCAGGCCATTCCGCTGGAAAGGGGAAGCCCTCCATTTCGGAGCAACTTTTGGAAGTGATAGTCACAAGGGTGGAGTAGGCGCTGGAATGGCCTTCGGGGTTATCTTCGTAGAGCCAGACGCCTCCTACGTCGTGACGTTTTTCGAGCGCTATGGCGGAGAGACCGGCTTCGCGCAGTCGCCGCAAAGCCGCCAACCCTGACGGTCCAGCTCCTACAATCAAGGCATCGTACCGCATCGCCCAAAGATAGCCTGGTTTACCCAGTCAGACAAAAGGGAGAAAGTCCGTTCCCAAAGTCCGAACTTTACTCTTGTGAGCGCAGGTTGGCCGCCTCTGCCTGAACGAATGCGTCCTCGCCGTCTGGAGGACTTTGTCGGGCAGACTCATCTCATGGGTCCGCAAGGGCTTCTGACCCGCTATGTAGAAGCGGGATACTTGCCTTCGTGCCTGTTTTGGGGGCCGCCGGGGGTGGGTAAAACCACCTTAGCGCGGCTGCTGGCAGAAAGGTTAGGCCGCCCCTTCTATGCCCTCTCGGCCGTGAGCGCCGGCGTAGCCGAAATCCGACAGGTGCTGGCTCAGGCCGATCATACCCTTTTTCCGCCTGTCCTTTTTCTGGACGAGATTCACCGCTTCAATCGGACCCAGCAAGATGCCCTCCTCAGCAGCGTCGAACAAGGCCGTCTCACCCTCCTCGCCGCCACCACAGAAAATCCCTCCTTCGAAGTAAGCAGCCCTCTATTGTCTCGCCTGCAGGTTTTTGTGCTGGAGCCTCTTCGGCCTGAAGAGCTACTGACCCTACTCGAACGGGCTTTGAGAGAAGACCAGATTTTGCGCTCAAAGCGCATTGAGCTCGTCGAGGTAGAAGCGCTTTTAGCATACAGTGGGGGAGATGCCCGCAAGCTTCTAAGTGGACTGGAGGCGGTGGTTGCTTTGGCCAGCGGTGAGCCTATCCGGATCACGAATGCCTTGGTGCGAGAGGCGCTTCGACTGCACCTTCGCTACGATAAGGCCGGTGACCAGCATTACGATGTCATCAGCGCCTTCATCAAATCTGTGCGGGGTTCTGACCCGGATGCGGCGCTCTACTGGTTGGCCGTCCTCTTGGAGGGTGGGGAAGATCCCCTCTTTATTGCTCGGCGGCTTGTGATTTTGGCGGCGGAAGATGTAGGGCTAGCCGATCCCACAGCGTTACCTCTGGCGGTGGCCACCTTTCACGCGGTGCAGCAGATAGGACTGCCCGAAGGTCGCCTTCCCTTAGCGGAAACTACCCTCTACTTAGCGCTTGCTCCTAAGAGCGTGTCGGCTTACCAGGCGCTGGAACGGGCGCTCCAGCACGTGCGCCAGCATGGGGCTGCACCAGTACCCCTCCACCTGCGTAATGCCGTAACTCCGCTAATGCGGGAGCTGGGCTACGGCCAGGGTTACCTGTACCCGCCTGACTTTGCGGAAGGCACCCCTCCTCAAACCTACTTGCCTGACTCCGTCAAAGGACCCTTCTACCAGCCCGGGAAAACCGGCTGGGAAGGCCGACTTCCCCCAAAAGAAAGCCCATAGGGAAGGCTTATAATCCCTCTTGGGCTCAGTTTGTAGGGGCGTAACTACCCACCCCAAACCCGCCAGCGGAGACGACGTTGGCCTTCAGGTGCAGGATGGCTCGGCTATTGAGGGGATCGTTCGTTTCTACGGTAATCGTCTTATGCTGGAAGCCGGTGCGTCCCCGTGAATCGAAACGGGCTATGATTTCGGTTTCCTGGCCAGGCTTCAGGACCTTTTCGGTGGGTTCTACGGCCGTGCACCCGCAGGAAGCTTTGACGCTTTCGATCACCAGGTCGCCTTTGCCTTCGTTGCGCAGTTTGAAGCGGTATTCGACGGTTTGGCCTTCCAGCACTTCCCCTCCGTCAAACTCCGTCACAGGGAAGACCGCCTTGGGGGCTCGCGCCAGCTCCTCTGGGCTGTACACGATCTCGAAGCTCCCGTTTACCACGACTTGCTTTTCAGGCCCGCCTGGGTCGGTAGTGCGAATGCGTAGAATCTCATAGAAGCCCGACTGATGTTTCCAGCCGGCGGCGCGCGCTGCCTTCCCATCCAGCTTAATGATCACTTTGCCTTCTTGGCCAGGCGCCAGCACTTTAGGTGAAAAGGTAGCCTGAAACATAGGCTTCGCTTCCACCAGTTCAAGCAGTTCTACCGGCTGTTGGCCAATGTTCTTCACCTCAAAGGTGACGGTAGGGGTCTCGTTGGATTTGACTACTCCGAACGTTTGGCGGCGTGTAGCCCAGCCCAGTAGTCCATCTACTTCGGTGTACTTGTCGGTTTGGGCGTTGGGGTTGGGCTTGACGGTGCCTTTGAGGGTCAAGACAAGGGGTGTTTCGCTGGCAGAGTGCTGGACCGTGATGGTTTTCACGAAAGCGCCGGGCCGGCCTTTCGTGTCGTAGGAGGCCTGGACCATCCCCTGGCCCCCTGGAGGAACTTCCTCTTGCGTCCAGCTGGGAGTGGTACACCCGCACGACGCTTTCACGCTGGTAAGTTTGACAGGCTTGTCGCCTACGTTGCGGAAGGTGAAGGTGTGGACAGCCGGCGGCCCTTCGACTATTTCGCCAAAATCGTGTTCGGTTTTATCGAAAGTAATCTGGGCCCAACTTGCCCCTATTAGGCAGCCAAGCAGCAGCGTGCGCATGGGGCAAATATACGCAAAAGCGCGGTGATCTCTACCTTTGCTCCATGGCGAAGGCCCCTGGCCTGTATGCTCCTCTCTTGCGTGACAGCATAGCGGACTTGTACCGGGACCCTCCTATAGGGCAGCGTCTTACCGTAGAAGGGTGGATACGCACTCGCCGCACTACTCGAGCCGTGAGTTTTGCGGAGCTACAGGACGGTTCGATTCTCCGTGCTCTACAAGTGGTCCTGCCTCACGACAAAATACCTCGTGACCAGATCGAAGCCGACCTTCATACCGGTGCGGGTGTACAGGTGTGGGGGCAGCTGATCGAGACTCCGGATCGACCTCAGCCGTTTGAGCTGGCTGCGGAAGGCTACCGGCTCTACGGTCCGGCCGACCCCACCTCGTACCCTCTGCAGAAAAAACAGCACTCCCTCGAGTTTCTTCGGGAGATTGCGTATTTGCGTCCTCGCACTCGCACCTTTCAGGCCGTGTTTCGTTTGCGCAGTGGCGTTTCCTTTGCTATACACCAGTACTTTCAGGAACGGGGTTTCGTCTACGTGCATACGCCGATTTTGACGCCCTCAGACTGCGAAGGCGCCGGACAGCTTTTTCAGGTCACGACTTTGCCGCTTGAAGCGGTGCCCCGCCGAGCCGACGGAAGCGTAGCCTTTGAAGAGGACTTCTTTGGGCGGCCGGCTTACCTCACCGTCAGCGGCCAGCTCGAAGGGGAAATGCTTGCCATGGGCCTGGGCCGCATCTACACTTTCGGCCCGACCTTCCGCGCCGAACCCTCCCACACCCCCCGCCACTTGGCGGAGTTTTGGATGATAGAACCTGAAATGGCCTTCTATGACCTGGAGCGCACCATGGACCTGGCAGAAGACTTCCTGAAGTACCTCATTCGGTATGCCCTACGCAATCACTACGAAGAGCTGGCTTTCCTCACTGAGCGGTACGAACCCAACCTTCTGGCCGAGCTGGAAAGCACCAAAGAAAGCGCCTTCCTGCGCCTCTCCTACACCGAAGCCATCGAAATCTTGACTCGCAGCGGCAAAACCTTTCAGTACCCTGTCGAGTGGGGAGCGGACCTCCAGGCCGAACACGAACGTTACCTCGTAGAAGAGTACGCGCAGCGCCCAGTCATGGTTTACCACTACCCTGAAGCCATCAAGGCTTTTTATATGCGGCTCAATCCTGACCAACGCACGGTCGCTGCCTTTGATGTGCTTTTCCCGCGCATCGGCGAAGTGATTGGTGGCTCCCAGCGGGAAGAACGGTACGACCTCCTCCTGCAGCGCATGCAAGCTCGAGGGATGGATACTTCCGCTTACCAAGCGTACCTCTCCACGCGCCGTTTTGGCAGCGTGCCCCATAGTGGATTTGGACTGGGGCTGGAACGGTTACTCCTTTTCCTTACCGGCCTGACGAATGTCCGGGATGTGATCCCCTTTTTCCGAGCTGCCGGGCAAATAGGATAGCTCAATCGAAAAACACCTCATATTGGAGGCCTACCTGCAGGCTCAGCAGCTGGTAGTAGGTGTGACTTCGCTCGGGGGCATACACAGGGGGCAGCTCAGGGCGGATTCGATACCCTTTGTTTTCGACGTCTGCGAGGCTGCGTTCGTATCCTACGAGTCCAAGTAGCCAGACTTGGGGCGCCAGTCGCACCCGCAAGCCGCCGCTTATACTTATTGTAGGCACCCATCGCCGGTACATGCGCATGAGCACCAGTCGGTCGTCGGGATCGGTGCTTTGGTTAAGGTAGGTGAGGGTGTTTTGAATAATCTGGGGATTGGTGAGACTGCCACGCTGGAGGCTATCGCCTTGGTATTGCTGGTCGGCCTGGGTGAGGAAAGCTAAGCTGGGGCTCACCGTCAGAAAAGCGCCCCACAGCCCCTGGGCATACTGGCCTGTGAAGGCTAGCCCCATACGCAGATAGTGCAGCCGCACCTCGGCTTGGTACGCTTCTCCATTCACGCCTAAGCCGTAATACGACTGGCCTACGCTTTGGTAGGCTATTTCCAAGCCGCTGGCCCAGTAAGGGCTCCAGTTCCACGCAAAAAAACCTGTCAGACCCGCTTTGTAGGTGGGGTTTCGATTCAGGAGAGGGGAGACGCGTTCTGTTTGGGAGAGGAACGTACTGCGCGCCAGCTGGAGGCGCGCCCCCATCTGAAGGCCTTGTTGTGCCCATACCAGCGACAATAGGACCGCCTTCGGCCCCCATCCATACCCCCGCATAGATAGACAAAGATAGGCGCCGGAGGTTGTACTTTTGCCCGGATGGGGAGGTGGGAAGTCTTGGGCGGCATACCCCATAAACGCGCCATTTTGAAGGCGGCCCAAGCTTTACGGGCAGGCAAAGTGGTTCTGTATCCTACCGATACGACCTACGCTATCGGATGCCTGCTCTCCGAGAAGGGGGCTTTTGAGACGCTGTGTCAGATTCGGCGGGTGCGGCCAGACAAAAGCTTATTTTCGGCTTTTTTGCCGGAGGTGGGGGCCATTGGCCAGTACGCCTTAGGGGTGGACACGCCTACCTACCGCCTCTTGAAGTGGTTGTGGCCAGGCCCTTATACGGTGATTTTGCGGGCAGGCCCGGCTATCCCCCGTCATCTCTGGTATCGCAAGACCATAGGTTTTCGGGTGACCGATTACCCCATTGTAAGCGCCCTTTTGGTGGAGGTGGGAGAGCCTATTGTGACGGCTGGGGTACCAGAGGGCCAACTTGAAAGCTACATGGCCCAGGTGGCTGAAGCCCTCGATGCAGGGCCCCTCCCAGAAGGGCGACGCACGACGGTGATAGACCTAAGCGAGGGGCTCGGAGCACTTCGAGTCTTGCGCCGGGGGATCGGGCCTTTGGCGGGACTCGAACCTTTCCTCCTGAGTTCGGAGCCCTTCCAAGAAGCGTAAGAGCGCTTCTCTCGGCACCCCCAGGTCAAGCTGGCCTGTCTCCCGAATGCGCACGCATAGACCTTCCAGTTCTGGCGGTAAGCGGATCGCTTGGCGCCTCCGGCTCCGACTTTTCATCTCTTTCTGAAACAAAAAGACCCCGAGGGTCCTCCGCTTCCGAGGAGCTGTCTTGTTTGGATTCATTCCAGAGAAAAGTCGTACCTTTGCGCTCGATATGCGACGCTTCCTCAAACCTGCAAGCGTAGCCTTGTTAGGGGGCTTTTGTGGCTTTTTGCCTGCGCAGATTGCTGCCGTTCGAGACACGGTGGTGATGGGCCCAGGGTACAGTAGCCAAGTGTATTACAGCCTGCAAAATGGAACAGTCGGTACAGCGCCGGCAGCGGGTTGGCATTTGGCTTTTGAGATTCCTATTCGAGGGGCTGCCATTCGCGCCAACCACGCCAGAGGTGTCACAGTGTACGCCACAAGCCGGGACACCAGTGGCTGGGCCGCCCTTTCGTTGGGGGATACCACCGTTCGTTTGTACAACGACAACTGTAAATGGGCCGTAGGGGCTTTCAACCAGACTGCTGCCCCCAATAATCCCTTCGATGTAGGCTGGGGAAACTACGACCTCGTCACCCACATCACCACCGGCGATTCCCTCTACATCGTGGCGATAGGCAGCGTGTACAAAAAACTCTGGATTCGGCGCCTTCAAGGCACTTCCTACTACCTTCGCGTAGCCAACCTCGATGGTTCCCAAGATACCAGTTATGTGGTGGATAAGACGCTGGCTTCGGGGCGCAACTTTGTTTACCTAAACCTCCTGACGGCGCAAGTGCTCAACTTAGAGCCCGCCGCGTCGGATTGGGATGTAGTATTCACCCCCTACCTGGAGCAAGTGTCGGGTACGCCTTATCCGGTGACGGGGGTGCTTCAAAACCTGCCTGTGCGGACGGCCAAGGTGGTGCTTTCCTCCCAAGCTAATCCTGATACCTTGACGCCGGGCGCTTACGCCTTCGATAGCTGCGCGGCTACGATTGGGTATGATTGGAAGCGGTTCGACATGAGCAGTAATAGTTTTGTGGTAGCCGATACGGTGTATTACCTTGTACAAGATGGACAAGGCAGGATATGGCGTTTGCGGTTCCTTCGCTTTGAGGGTAGCAGTACGGGGCGGGTGGTACTGGAAAAGGCCCTATTGCGGCAGACCGCCAGCTTAGTCGAGTCAGCAAGCAGGCGGGGGCTTGTGGTGTACCCTATACCAGCCCAGCAAAGCTTCCAGGTAGAGCTGCCGCAGACGCCCTTTGTCGGGCGGATCACGCTTCTAAATGCTTTGGGGCAGCCGGTGTGGCAGCAGCCGGTAGAGACTATAGCGCCTGGGATGACCTTTGTTCGTCCAGCTGGCCTGCCTAATGGCCTGTATGGACTCGTGCTGGAGAGCCCAGCGGGCCGTTGGACTGGAAAAGTGATCTTCGACTGAAATGAGAGCTGGCCTCCTGCTGGCCTTCATAGGGATCGTAGCTGCCCAAACGATCCTGCTCCAGGACGAAGAGGGGCGGCCTGTCAGGGAGGCGCGACTGCGCCTGGTGCCGGCAGATGGCAGGCCTATGATCCTGACTTCCGATAGCCTGGGCGGGGTTCAAGCCCCGCCCGGCACTTATCGGATAGAGGTGCAGGCAGAAGGGTATCTTCCTTATCGAGCTACGCTGACCTTACCTGGGCCAGCTGCGATCCAGCTGGAGCGCCCTACTTACACGCTGGAAGACAAAGTTATTACCGGTAGCTATGCTCCTCTGCAAGAGCTGCGTAGCCTTTACCCTGTGCGCATCTTGACCGCTGAGCGTATCCAGGCCCAAGGGGCTCTGTATCTACCTCAGCTCCTGGCCACCGAGCTCAACACCCGCTTAGCTCAAGACCCTAACTTGGGTACTTTCGCTACGCTTCAAGGTCTGGGAGGGGAGCATGTGAAAGTTCTCATAGATGGGGTGCCAGTAATCGGGCGCGTGAGCGGCAGTGTAGACCTCAATCAGCTCCCCCTGGCCGAAGTGGAGCGAGTCGAGATAGTAGAAGGGCCTATGAGCGTGCTTTATGGGACCGATGCCATGGGGGGCGTTATCAACCTCATCACCCGCCGCAGTCGCTGCCAGTGGGAGACGCGAGGACGTTTTCAGTATGAAGGAGTAGGGGTTTACGATGCAGGTTTTTCCGTGGCTGGAGGTCCCCGCTCACATCGTCTTTTGCTTGCAGGGGGGCGCTATTACTTCGATGGGTGGGACCCTAACCCGACTCGCCTACGAGCTCAACTCTGGCGACCTCGAGAGCAGTATAACGCCCTGCTTTCGTACCAATGGCGCCCTTCTGACCGCTTCCGCTTGCGCATACAAGTTCCTTTCTCCGACGAGACGTTCTTCAACCTCAAAGAACCTACTATCACGCCGTATCGAGTCTATGCGTTGGATGAATATTACTACACTCGACGGCTTTTACCGGCGGTGGAAGCTACGTATGAGGCCGGCCCACGGTGGCGATGGGACCAGCAAGCGGCCCTTCTGACCTATCGTCGCATCCGTAAGGTGGTGTACAAAGACTTGGTTACTCTCTCGGAGACGCTGGTTCCCTTGCCTGGCCAACAGGATTCTACTCAAGAGATTCTTCTTTGGGCGCGGGGCGGTGTCACGTATAAAGGGGCTAAGTTCTCTCTGCAATCGGGTCACGAGCTACAACACACCGTGATCACAGGGGGGCGTATCCAGTCAGGGCGAGCCGAGATGGGAGACTATGCTTTGTGGGGTACGGCCGAATGGCAGTTTTCGTCCAGCTGGGCCGTTCGTCCGGGTTTCAGGATTGCCTACAACACCCGTTATCGGGCTCCTTTTCTGCCGGCCTTGCATGTGCGATGGAGCCCTTCTCCCGCCTTCTCCTGGCGAATAGGTTACAGCCGCGGTTTCCGGGCCCCTTCTCTGCGAGAGCAGTTTCTCTACCTCGTCTTCACAAACCACAATATCCAGGGCAATCCTAACCTCCGCCCCGAAGAGAGCCATCACCTTCACACCAACTTCACTTGGAGCCTCCTGCGGAAGGAAGCTTTGGTTCGCTGGCGTTTCTCCGCCTTTTGGAACGATGTGCGGGATGTGATTCAGCTGGTGATCGTAGACCCTGCTACCCTCTTCACCACCTACTACAACCTGCAGCACGTACAGACGCTGGGTTTGCTGCCCCGTATTGAGGTGCGTTACCAACGCTTCTATGCCATGAGTGGAGCCACCTTTACCTGGTATAAGGGTCAGGCTTGGGGATGGGAGCTGGCCGCTCAAACAAGCTACGAATGGAAAGGCTTCACTGCGGCTGCTTTTTTCAAGTTACAGGGCCGTACGCCCCTCTTCCTGGCTCAAGAAGATGGTTCGATAGCCTGGCGATGGATTGGCGGCTACCCTTGGCTGGATCTCTCGATCAGCCGAGCTTTGTGGGAGAAGCGCCTTTATCTCACCGCCGGCGTGCGTAACGTCATAGGCGTGACCAGCGTACAGGCGGCTCTCGGCGGGGGCGTGCATACCGGAGATGGCCTTAGCGCTCCGGTAGGAATGGGACGCTATCCTTTCCTTCGAGCCGAACTGCACTTCCAAAAAGGGGAGTTATGATCCGAAGCCTTCGATGGAGCCTTCTCTTTGCGCTGACTTGGGTGGGTTGTCGCCGGCCTGAAAAGCCTTGGCCTCTTCCGGCCACCAGCTCGAATCGCTTTCTCCAAGCCAACGCCGGCACCGAATATGATACGATCGTTTTTTTGCGGCTTGAGACAGGCGAACTCCACCGAGTTCTGCGTACTGCGTGGGATTTGGAGCTACGACCCAACCCCACCCAGGGCGTGTACGAAGTTTGGCTCAATGCGGCGATGTACGCTTTTGCGGTGCCGCTGGCGGATTCTGTCTGGCAGCGCCTTCAGACACCCCCTTCCGAAGGTTGGCGGTGCGACCTGGCGGATACCGCGGCCCTGCCCCCTCTCGCCCCTGGCCAGCGACAGTACTTCCTCTTGGATCGCGATCGAGCCGAAGCCTTCTACAAAACCCCAGATCAGCGCTACCGAAAAATAGCCCTCAGCTGGGAAGAAAATCGGCTTCAGGTGGTTGCGTATACCCTTACTGGAGAAACCGCCGGATCGGTGGTGCTCCCTTTACCTACCCAGCCAGTGTACTTTTCCTTGGAAGGAGGGGTTCGCTGGGTGACGGTACAACCTCCTTGGACACCAGACTTGGTGTTGACGCGGTATATCCATCCCTTTTACGACCAGCCAGAGCAGTTTCGGTGGTATCCGGTGCTGGGGGTATTGTCAGGCCCTCAAACCGAAGTAGCTATGGTCTCCGCCGCAGAAAAACCCTTTGAAGATTTCACCTTTGCGGACGCTGGGGCGCGTGCTTACACTTCTCGGCGGGACGCCATCGGCTACGACTGGAAGCGGTATGACTTCAATACCGGCACTTACGTTCTCGATTTCTCGCGCTACTTCGTTGTGCGCAGCGGCCCTACTACCTACTACAAGCTGCGCTTTACGGATTTTTACGACATGCAGGGCCGTAAAGGTTGTGTACAGATAGAGTACTCTCCCCTGTAACCGGTTTTTTCTGCCTACTTTTGCCGCATGGCTGTAACTGTGACGCTGAAGGGGACGCCTTTTGCGCTGGCGGGCTCGCCCCTCCAGCCAGGTCAGAAGGCCCCGCAAGTTTGTCTCGTGGATAAAAAGACCCAAGAAATCTATGTGGGGGGAGCGGCGGGCAAGCCGCAGATTTTGATTACGGTGCCGTCCCTGGACACGCCCGTCTGCGCCGCAGAAGCCCGAAAGTTCAACGAAGCGGTGGCCACCTTAGGGCCGCAAGTGCAGGCTGTGGTAGTCTCTATGGACTTGCCTTTCGCTCAGTCGCGCTATTGTGAGAGTTATCAGGTAGAAAACCTGATTGTAGCTTCGGACTTCCGGTATCGCGATATGGAGAAGTATGGGGTGCTGATTGCGGAAGGCCCCCTGAAAGGCATCTTAGCGCGGGCTGTTTTTGTCCTTGATCCCCAAGGCCAGATTACCTATACGGAGCTGGTGCCGGAGATTGCCCAAGAGCCTGACTACGAGAAGGCTTTAGCTGCGTTGCGAGCGCTTCTATAGAGGCAAGTAACGACGGGTGCGGCGTTCGCTGAGGGCTACCACCCAGATGCTTAGTTCGTAGAGGCCCCAGAGGGGTACAGCCAAAAGGAGTTGGCTTAGCACGTCGGGCGAGGGAGTGAGTACGCCGCCGAGGATCACGGCGGCGGCGATAGCGTAGCGCCGTCCTTTGCGTAAGGCCTGGCTCGACACCAGGCCCGCCTTGCTCAGGCCCCACAGCAGGATAGGCAGTTGGAATACCAGGCCTACAGCCAGACAGGTTTGCACCACCAAGCCAATCACATCGCCAATGCGCCAGATGTTTTCGACTTCGGCGGCCAGGTGGAAGCTGGCAAAAAAGCGCAGCATAAACGGTACCAGTACCCCATAGCCAAATGCCACCCCTACAAAAAACAAGAGCGAGACCCACAGGACGATACCCTGGAGGGCTTGTCGCTCATGTCGGTAAAGGCCAGGCCGAATGAAGCGCCACAGTTCCCACACCAGGTAGGGGAAGCCCACCACAAGTCCTGTCGCCAAAGCTAAAACCATCGCTTTTACAAACTGTTCAGAGGGGTGGGTAGCTTGCAGACGCAGAGGCCAGGACGGTGGACAAGACCCCATCCGGCACAAAAGCCGAGTCGTAGGGAAATCAGGCCGAAGGGGACCCAGGAGTATCCGCCCCACTACCCAGTCTATTTTCCAAAAAGCCAGCCCCGCTAAGGCTATCATCACCAAAATAGGGCGCCACAAATGCCACCGAAGTTCTTCGAGGTGGGCCCAGAAGGGCATGTCTCGTTCCTGATCCAACGGCATTAGAGGCGGATATGGTAGATCTGGTAGCCGTTTTTACCGGGCGGGGGCAGTGCCAGGGTGATCACCTCCCTGAGGCTCAAGTAAGCGGATCGTCCGGGCAGGATCAAGAGGTCGCCTGCGGTATTTTCTGCCAGGTCTTTGGTGAGAGCTTGGCCGGTGTCATGGTTAAGCAGGTAGGCGCGCAGCTTGCCGCGTCCGGTGCGCTCTGTCAGAAATACCACGCTAAGGAAAGTTTCGTTCAGGCCCGAAAAGCACGATACCGCATCGGGGCGCGGTTCACGTTGGCGCTTTTCGATGCGGTAGCTCCACAAGTGGTGGACAGAATCTTGGAGTCCCCACCGGCTCACCCATACATCATACGCTAAGAAGGTCCCGCCTTTACTGCGTTGATCTTCGTACAGCACATAGAGGGCCGAGTCTCCTTGCAAAAGCAGGCGGATAGGGGTGGGCTGGATGGGTTCCTTGTACAGGGCAATCCATTCTGTAGGGAAGGGCGCTCGCCCCCACACCACCTGGGAAGTGTCAGAAAGGGGCAGTGCGAGCTTACCCACCACCCAGGCGCCGACTTGATGGCCTGAGGTGAGGGAAATCGTTTTTTCCGCGGGCACCAACGCTCCTACGTAGACGGCTTTGGGGGTCAGCCGTAGCCAAGGCTGCAAGACGAGAGTGTCTACCTCGAGGGGCCACGTACGACGCGTACGAGCCTTGGTATCTTCGTAGACCAGCTGCAGGGGTTTGCCAGGAGGGGCTTCGATGAGCCAGAGGTTGGCGCGGTTGTCGGGCAAGGCCACCACTGGAATCCCTTCCAGCGACCAGGTGGTTTGGGCAGCCACCTTGCGACCACTGCTGCTCCACACCGCATACCATCCCTGGGGAGGAGTGTTCTTACGAGGCGGGGTGTAAGCGTACCACAACAGGTACGAACTATCGGGGCTCAACGCCAGATGCGCTTGGGCTTCAGGTACTGCACGGTCGTAGACCGAAATAGGCACCCACTTGGGGAAAAGCGGGTTACCCTTTAGGTCGAAAAACCGCGCCACTTCTTGCACCACTCCTTTGGCCAGGGGGTCAGCCTGGTAGGAGAGGGCCACCACCGCGTCTCTCAAGCCTACGAGCCGCAAAGGTTTGTCGGCCCCTTCGGGAGGAATATCCAGAAGCTGAGACCACTGCGTATAGTACTGGGTATTCAGGCACTCTACGTAATAGCCAGGTTTGGGCTTGTCCTCTGCCCAGTACTCAATGAAAGCAAAACGACCTTTTCCAGCCGGCGTGGGGCTTTGGGGAAGGCCCACTTTTTCGATGGCGTACCCTTGCACTTCGATTTGGGTTCGGCTCAGAATCTTTTGCGCGCTAAGCAAAGTGAGATGGGAGAGAAGGAAGCACAGCGCTGGCCGACCCATGACCTACAAAGTACGCACTTTTTGGGCTGGGTTGGGCTTAGAGGTTGCGCAGGAGCACGGGCTGACCCTCGCTCAGGAGGGCGGCACCCACAGTGACCACGGTATCTCCCGCGCTGAGGCCGGCTACCGCAGCTTCGCCTCCTTGGGTGCCCAGCAAACGAACGGCTTTCTTGCGAGCTATTCCCCCTCGTACGACGTACACGTGGGCAGCGGTGTCCTGAAACTGAATCGCTTCCAGGGGTACAATCAGCGCGTCAGGTAGGGTTTTTTCGGCCAGTCGCACGTAAGCTACGAGGTTAGGGTGAAGCAGGCTGGTGGAAGAGGCAGGCAAGTCTCGAATGATCGCCGTGACGGTGCGGCTGAGGGGGTTGACGTTTTGGCTTACGACGGCGACTCGGCTGGAAAAGCGCAGCCCCGCATCCGGGATTTCCACTTCCACGGGCAAGCCCGGCCGTATTAGGCGTACATACGCTTCTGGAACTTCCACTTTGACTTCCGGCTGGCCATTGCCGATCAGGCGTATAGCGGGAGCTCCTGGGGCCAGCAGTTCGCCGACTCGGATAAAGACGGCGTCTACCCGACCCGCAAAAGGCGCTCGAATCTGCGCCCCCCGAAGCTGTTCCTGCAAAGTGGCGACGGTGGCCTCTAACGCTTCTTTATTGTTTTTGGCGGTCAGGTACTGCACTTCAGTGCCAATGCCCTCTTCGTAGAGCTTTTTTTGCTTTTCGTAGAGGGTGCGGGCCAGTTCGAGGCGGGTCATCACCTCAGCCAGGTTTTTTCGGATGACTTCGGCATCCTGTTCAGCCAACAGCTGACCGGACGAGACGACTTGACCTTCTTGTACGTAGAGGCGGGTAACGGGAGCGGGGATTTTGGCTGTGAGAGTTACCGCCTGGCGGTTGTCTACGCTGCCCTGCAGTTCTATGTACGAAGCGAAAGGACGAGGTTGGAGGACCGTATACCCTACGGCTACTCTTCGGCTCTGCCCGTAGGTGCTGTCCTCGGCTTGAAGGGCTTGTTCAAGTTCGAGGATTTGACTTTGAAGGTTTAGGGCTTCTTGGCGGAGTTTTTCCAAGCGCCGTTTTTTCTCTTCGAGTGAGAGGGTCTCGGGCTTGGAATGCGAGGAGCAGCTCAGCAGGACCAAGCTGGCTGCTAAGGCTACATAGCGGGTCTTCATAAGGCTTGGTTATTCGGTTGGAAGGGTTCCGAGGGCTTTTTGCCAGTCTACGTAGGCGAGGTAAGCTTCGAGCAGGGCGGTGGTGTAGTGGGTTTGGGCTTGCTCGTAGCTGGTCTGGGCTTGCAAGAGCTCGAGGTTGGAGCCGGCACCCAGTTGGTTTTTGCGCTGGGCGGTTCGGAGGACCTCTTCGGCTAAGGTGAGGTTGCGGCGCTGAATTTGAACGGCCCGGACCGCATTTAGCAGCTGACGACGGGCATTTTCGGCTTCGAGGGTCAAGCTCTGCCGAAGCTGAAAGAGGTCATTCTGGTTTTTTTGCAGCTCAAGGCGAGCCTGGCTAATCTGGCTGGCGCGGCGCAGCCCATCGAAAATCGGCACCTGAAGTTGCGCCCCTACAAACGCAATCGGGAACCATCTCTTTCGGGTGTCGAAGAAGTCGAACTCCTTTCGTTGGGCTTGCGTAGCGAGGTTGCCCACGGCCACAAGCGAAGGCAGGTAGCTGACTTGATACCGGCGCAGATTGAGCTCGAGAGCGCGGCGCTGCTGGAGTAAAATCTGATATTCCCACCTTCGGGTGGGGTCAAACTCAGACGGTGTTAGGGTATCGGGTAGGAGGGTCAATAATTCCTCCGGCGCCAAAGTGTCAGTCAGGGAAATAGGCGTTTCGAGAGGCATGCCCATCTGGAGTTTGAGGGTCAGGTAAGCCAAACCGGCTAACTCTGCGGCGCGGGTCTGCTCGGTGCGTAAGTTGTTGAGGCTCACTTCTACGCGGTCCAGGTCAAGCTTTTCGACGAAGCCGTTTTCGTAGAGGCCTCGCGTCTGGTCTCGAACCAGTTCAAGCTGTTTGAGGTTTTCGGAAAGCAGGCGGAGGCGCTCTTGGCTCACCAGAGCGGTGTAATACGCCTTAGTCACGGCGGCGACCGTCTCGGTACGGGAGCGCTGGTAAGACCGATAGGTCAGTTCTTTGACGGCTCGGGCCGCTTGCAGCCCTACAAAGTACGTCCCGTCAAAAAGAAGCTGAGTGCCAGTTACGCTAAGTTCGAGGTTGTAAGGCACCCCAAACCGTACCGGAATAAAGGTGCCTCGAGGGGCTCCAAAGAACTCTCCAGGCACAAGCGAGGTAGGAATCTCGATGAAGTACCGCAAGGAGGCGTTGCCGGTGAGTTGAGGCAGGCCGGCGGCGCGCACTTCGGCGATTTTTTGCCGAGCTAGCTGATAGTCCAGGTAGCTATTCTGTACGGTAGGCGAATGTTGGAGGGCATACCGAATACAGTCTTTCAGGCTGAGTGCTTGCGGGGTAGTTTGGGCCCAAACCAAGCCCCCCATCACGATTAGAAGGCTATTTTTTTTCATAAGGGCTGCGGAGATAGGTGCGGTAAGCTTCGAGCTGGGTGCGGCCTTTCTCGGTGCAGAAGCTGTACAAGAGTAGAAACAAGGTTTCAGCGTAGCTTTCGGCAACGGAATAGCCGGTCTCTTCGGCGAAAGTCGGGTTGAGCACCACATTTAGCATCACGTAGCTGACCCATCGGACGAGGAAAGCCTCCGAAGGAAGGTCGGGCCGAAAAAGGCCCTGCGCTTTTCCTTCTTGGAGGGTGCGAGTCAAATGAGTGTGGACCAGGTCTTGAATATGAGCTACGATTCGGACTCGGCTGTGGGGCAAAAGACGTCTTACCTCGGTGAAAAGGACCGGATTGATACGGTTCAGGAGGCTGTAGACGTAGCTGGCGATCGCACTAATCCGAAGCAGGACCTGATCGGGGTGGGCCTGTCGCAGCGTCTCAAAGTCCTGGGCTACCTTTTTGAGAAAGGCGTCGGAGCAGGCTTCAAAGAGGGCTTCTTTAGAGGGGAAGTGTTCGTAGAGGGTTTTTTTCGAGATACCCAGCGTTTCGGCCACCTGATCCATGGTGGTGGCTCGAAAGCCTTGCTGGAGGAAGCAGCGCTGGGCGGTCTCGAGGATGGCTTCCCGCACACGGTAGGAAACGGAAAAAACTCTGAAAAAGTTCCCAGTTCCCTCGATTTGGGGTATTTTCGGCCGTGGCAGTGGAAGAGTTCCTACGGCTGGGGTGGCTGCAGTGGGACCTGGTATGGGAAGACCCCCAGGCCAATTGCACACGGGTAGAAGCCTTATTGGCGGAGGCGCCGCCAGCCGACGTCTGGGTGCTACCCGAAATGTGGAGCACGGGCTTTTCCATGGCGACAGACCAAGCCGAGCCGGAAGGAGGTCCTTCCTGGCGCGCTATGCAAACTTGGGCTGAACGATATGGAGCGCTCTTTATCGGGAGCCTGCGCGTGCGCACGAGCAAGGACGTCCGCAATCGAGCCTACGCGGTCTACCCCGATGGAAAAGCCGTCTTCTACGATAAGCGTCATCTATTCCGCCTGGCTCAAGAGGACCGCTACTACGCCGCTGGAGACCAGCAGGTGCTTTTTTCATGGAAGGGATGGCAGTTGGCTGTACAGATCTGCTACGACCTGCGGTTTCCCGTCTGGAGTCGGCGCACGCCTCGCTACGCGTACGATGTGTTAATTTACGTAGCGAACTGGCCCGCGGTGCGGCACCTCCATTGGGAGCAACTCCTGCCCGCGCGAGCCATCGAAAACCAAAGTTATGTTCTGGGCGTCAACCGCTTAGGACGAGATGGCCATGGCCACCTTTACCGAGGGGGTAGCGTGTTGTACGACTTTCGTGGAGCCGCGCTCCTGAGCTCAGGCCAGGCCGAGGGCGCTTTCGTTCAGGCTATCGCCTTTACTCCCCTCCAAGCCTATCGCGATCAGTTCCCAGCTTGGAGGGATGCCGATGGCTTTGAGTTCCTTCCACCGCTCAGCTCTTGAAGCGAGCAAGCTATTCACAGGGGACGGTGGCCCGCTACGGGTGCCGGTATCTTTGCGCCGTGCTGGCTTGGATACGGGGAGATAAAATCTTGTGGGTGGTGGCGTTTATCCTCAGCGTCTTGGGGCTGCTGGTGGTATATAGCGCTACGGTGGGGCTGGTCTTTCGCTATCATCCCGAGATGCCCGAGTATTACTTAGCCAAGCAGGCGCTCACGATACTGGTGGCCTTCTTTTTGGCTTATAGCGTCCACCTCATGGACTATCGGCGATGGGGGCCTCTCTTCGAGCTTTTTTGGGTAGGGAGTGTAGCGCTATTGCTCTATGTCTTCTTGCGTGGGGGCGGTGCCCAGCGGTGGCTCTACGTAGGAGGTATCTCCCTCCAGCCGTCAGAACTGGCTCGGTTTTCGCTATTGGGGGTTTTAGCGTATCGAATGGCGGCTGATCCCGAGCGCCTGTGCAGCTGGCAAGGACTTTTTCCACTTCTGGTGCGTATTGGGATCACGTTTGCGCTCATCGCTCCACTCAACCTCAGCAACGGTCTCTCCCTTCTGATGCTAAGTGCGCTTTTTCTCTATATTGGAGGGATGCCGCTGCGGCACCTCATGCGGCTTGGGTTAGTGGGGTTGGCGGGGGTAGGGGTACTTTTCTTGGTGGCGCCTCGGGCGCAAGTATGGCGCGCTCGGTTAGAGGCTTATTGGCAGAAAAGCCCTCTGCGCACCCAGGCGGCGGACGACTACCAACGAGCTCATGCTTCCTTAGCGGTTTATTCTGGAGGGTTCTTTGGAAAGGGGCCGGGCCGCAGCACTCAGCGTTACTACCTGCCCCAGTCGTATTCTGACTTCGCTTTTTCCATCCTCATCGAAGAATACGGCCTCTTAGGAGGCATTGTAGTGCTGAGCTTATATGGGCTCTTTTTATGGCGGCTGGCGAGCATAGCTACGCTCACCCAGGGCTTTGCCCAGCTGCTTGTCATAGCCGCTTTTTTGCAAGTGGCCTGGCAAGTTCTCGTGCATGTAGGAGTAAGCCTGGAGCTTTTGCCTATTACGGGCGTACCGTTACCTTGGGTGAGCTTAGGCGGCAGCTCACTCCTGGTGCAGGCGCTGATACTGGGGCTCTCTACCGCTATTAGTCAGAAAGCCCTTCACGGATGAGTTTGTTGATTGCGGCTGGCGGCACAGGCGGGCATGTGTTTCCTGCTTTGGCGGTGGCTCAGGCGTGGAGGAAGCGTTGGCCTGAGCTTCCCGTACATTGGGTGGGGGTAGCTAACGGACGCGAAGAGAAATGGGTACGCGAAGTGGGCCTTTCTTTTTGGGGCTTGCATGTAGTGGGCTGGCAACCTCGCCGTCCCCGGCAAAATCTACGGTTGCTTTATCGGTTACCGCAAGGCGGCGTAGAAGCCTGGCGCGCGCTAAGCCGCTTACGTCCCCGAGTCGTGTTTACGACAGGTGGGTACCCTGGACTGCTGCCGGGGTATGTAGCGGCGCTGCGAGGTTTGCCTGTAGTCTTGCTTGAACTGAATGTGTATGCAGGCCGCACGATTCGATGGCTGGCCCCTGTAGCGCGAGTAGTGTACGGGGCTTTTCCGCACACAGAGGGGCTCCCGCGTAGGCGCTCAGCCCAATGGATAGGGGTGCCCGTGCGTTTTCAAGCCGCTGACCGTAGCCGTTATACGCCGGCTCAGGCTAAAGCCTCCTGGGGATTAGCTGAGGATCGGCCTTTGGTGTTGATTCTGGGGGGGAGTCAAGGCTCCTCCGCGCTCAATCGAGCGGTCTCTCGAGCTATTCCAGCTTGGGTGGAAGCGGGGGCCTCGGTGCTCTGGCAAACCGGGCCCGACGCGCCTTTTTCGACGGTTTCGTCGGCTGTGCGCTGCGAGCCGTTTATCCTTGACATGGTGAAAGCTTACTTAGCGGCGGATGTGGTGGTGTCCCGGGCTGGCGGTTCGACTTTGGGCGAGTTGGCCTGGTGGGGCAAAGCCGCAGTCTTAGTGCCTTCGCCCTATGTAGCCGAAGACCACCAGCGCAAAAATGCCCGCTACTGGGTTGAACAAGGCGCCGCTGTGCTGGTAGAAGAGAAGGAAGCCTTTCGTCTGGAAGCCGAGGTGCTTGCGCTACTGCGGGATCCTACCCAAAGGACGCGCTACGAGCAAGCGGCCGCTCGGTTAGCCTGCCCAAACGCCGCCGACGTCCTTGCCGAACACCTCTATCACTTGGCGTATGGCCTTTCCCGCTAAGCTTCGCCTGTGGGGTATTGGTGGGGTGGGGATGAGCGCGTTGGCGCAGCATTTCCACCGGCTTGGGCACCAGGTGACAGGCTATGACCGGGAAGCTTCGCCGCTTACGGATCGCTTATTGGCTCAGGGCATTCCTATAGACTTTTCGCCGGCGCCCCAGAGAGCCGAGGAAGCCCAAGGCATTGTCTACACGCCGGCTATACCGGCTGATTTCCCGGAATGGGAGCCGGTTCGCCGGCTAAGGCTCCCTACCTGGCGAAGGGGCCAGGCGTTAGCGCAGGTGGTGGCTGACCATACGGTATTGGCCGTAGCCGGGGCGCACGGTAAGACCACCACTACAGCCCTCTTGGCTTGGCTCTTGCATGCGCTGGGGGCCGAGCCTCTGGCCTTCATTGGAGGCCTTGCTCGGAACTTCGACAGCACCTATGTAGGAGGAAACGGCCCCTGGGCGGTCGTAGAAGCCGACGAATACGACCGCGCTATGCTGCTTTTGTCGCCCGCCCACGCCATTATCCAAAGCGTAGACCCGGACCACTTGGAGGTGTACGGTTCGCCAGAAGGGGTGCTGCAAGCTTATCATCAGTTTGCCCGGCAGGTGCAAGGGCTGTGTGTCGCGCCGGAGTCGGTGCCAGACCTGGGTAGGCCGCTCGTGCGGTACACGCTCGAAGCCTACCAAGCTCGGGGCCGGCAGGTGGAGCTGGTGTACCGATCCGAAGGCCGCCGCCGAACCGTAACCTGGACCCAGATTGGACGCCACTTAGCCGAAAACGCCGCCGCCGCTCTCACCCTCCTCGAAGCGCTGGGTTGGGACTTTCCCCGGCTTCAGCAGGCCCTCACCTCCTTTGCTGGCGTGGAACGCCGCATGGAGCTCTACGAGCTAAGTGAAGAGTACTTTGTCGTGAGCGACTACGCCCATCACCCTACAGAGATTCGCCGCACGCTTGAAGCCCTCCGAGAAAGCTTTCCTACTCATAGGCTCGTAGTGGCCTTTCAACCTCATCTGTACAGTCGGACGGCATTTTTCGCTAAGGAATTTGCGCAGGCCTTGTCCCTGGCGGATAGCGTGCTGCTTTTCCCCATTTATGCGGCGCGAGAATCTTCCACACCTTCCGTGACGAGTAAGTTGATTTCCCAATACGTGGACAAGCCCGTCCAGGAGCTTCTATCTTTGAACTTGGACATGGCGGCTCTCTCTACTTACCTTAGCCCAAAACCCGTAGGCTTAGTTTTCTTGGGAGCGGGGGATATTTACCGATTAGTACCTGAGGCCTTGGCTTACCTACGAGATCGGCTTCTATGAGACGCTGGGCCAAAGTAGTGGGGAGCATAAGTCTTGCGGTCATAGGGTGGGCTGGGGGGGATGCGTACTACCTTGAGCTACAAAAAGCGGGTCGGTGGCAGCTTGAGGGAGAAGGACTGCTGTGGGATAGTGTGTGGGTGGCTCGTCACCTCGAAGCTTACCAACAAGGCGACGAACCTCTCTCGATCTGGCCTTTATACCAGGCGCTGGAGGAGACGCGTCTTTTTGCTCGCTTGCGTTTCTGGTACACCGGCAAAGGCCAGCGAAAAGTGTCGGCCCGTACTCGTACCCCTGTGGCCCGGGTGGTCCTGCCGGTGCGTCAGTACTACTTAGACCCGGAGGGCCATCGCCTGCCTATCGTGCGTTCGCTGGACGTGCCCATCCTTTCGGCACTGCGGTGGGATAGCGTAGCTTTTACCGCCTTCCTCTCTTGGTGGAAGGCCGCTCCTTTTTACCACCGGGCCCTTAGCTATAGCTATCAAGACCCCCAAGGCGTCTGGCGGGCTCACCTCGAAGTCACGCCAGAAACCTTTGTGCTGGGACGCACAGAGAGCCTACCCCAAGCTTTTGCACAGCTCGATGTATATTTGCGCCTCCTCCAACCTAAACTTGGGGGTTTTGCTTGCAAGACAGTGCTTTTGTATATTCCTAATCAGATTGTTTGCCAGGAAAACGAAAAGCTATGAGAGAAATATATGCTATTGTCGACGTAGGCACGTACCAGGTGCGTGCGGTAGTAGGCCAGCCCGGAGAACCGGGACGGGTAAGTGTTTTGGGGGCAGCTTCAGAAAGGACACAAGGGTTGGATGAAAAAGGGGTAGCCAACATCGAGAAGTTTTCAGAGACGCTTCGTCAGGTGCTCACGCGTGCCGCTCAGCAAGCTGCGCTTCAGGTGAGCAAGGTGTGGGTGACCCTTTCTCATGCCAGCCTGCGTGGAGAATCTACCCAGGCCATCATCACCTTCCCCCAGACCGACCACGAAATCCAATACGCCGATTTGGAGCGGCTTCGTTGGCAAGCCGTCCAGCGCCCTGTGCCGGAGGGGTTCGAGCTTATCCACGTCATCCCGCAGTTGTACCATCTGGATCATCGGGAGGGAATTCGGGATCCGTTGGGCATGTCGGGTATTCGGCTGGAGGGGCAGTATTACTTGGTCTATGCTCCTAAAGCGCTTTTGGGGATGATTCGCCGCTGTTTTGAACGCATAGGGGTTGAAGTGGAAGGGTTTGTCTCTCGCGCCCTCGTTACTGCCGAAGCGTGCCTGACGCCAGAACAGAAAAGTATGGGAGCAGGCCTTCTGATGGTGGGGCATCATCACACCGCGGTGGTTTTGTATCATGAGGGGATTCTCAAGCATTTTGTCATCCTTCCAATGGGTTCGTATTGGGTGACCCAGGATATTCGAGAGATGATACGAGGCATTTTGCCGCAGCAAGCCGAAGACCTCAAAATCAAGGAGGGGATAGCTTTGGCTGCTCAAGCTCCGGAGTCGGTGCTGCGATTTCGCCTCAGTACCTCTATGGAAGTGGTAGAGGTGCAGATGCGCTTTCTGTCGCAGATCATCCAGGCACGCTTTGAAGAGATCTTGGTGTACGCAGCGAAAGAGATAGAAGAAGCCGGCCTTTTGGAAAAGCTCCATGCGGGGCTGTATTTGAGTGGGGGTGGGGTCCAGATGCGGTATTTTCCCTCTTTGGTGGAGTACGTGCTGGGGCAGCGGGCCTTTTATGTAGACACGAAAGCCCTTTTAGGTCCGGGGCTGCGGCGAGAGATCCACGAGCCCGCCTGGGCCGGGGCTGTTTCCCTCCTGGCCCTCCTGCCAACCCTAAAAGAATACCTCCCTCCTTTGCCTCCAGAAGCTTCTACAGAGAGAAAGAAGGCCAGAGAGAAAAATAAAGAAAAGAGCCTATTTGTTGAGAAGATTCGTTCTTTGCTATCGGAAACGTTCAAAATACCCAAAGAACTGATTGAGTAAAAAAACACAAACGATATGAGCTTATCCTTTCCCATGGAGACGTCTCCGCCTATCCTGCTGGTGATGGGGATAGGTGGCGCTGGCGGGAACGCCGTCGCTAACATGTTCCGACAAGGGATTGTAGGTGTGGACTTTGCGGTCTGTAACACCGATGCGCAGGTACTGGCTCGGAATCCGGTTCCTAATCGCTTGCTAATCGGTCAGAAGCTGACCCGGGGGTTAGGGTGCGGGGCTGACCCCCAGTTAGGCCAGAAAGCCGCCGAAGAAAGCCTGGACGAACTGCGAGGGTTGCTCGGACCCCACATCCAAATGGTTTTTCTCACAGCGGGATTGGGTGGGGGTACGGGTACAGGCGCTATACCTGTGATTGCGCGCCTTTGTCGGGAACAGGGCTTGCTTACCGTAGGGGTTGTGACGTTGCCTTTTTCTTTTGAGGGGGGGCCTCGCGAAAAAAACGCTTACCTCGGCCTGGAACAGCTCGAAAACGCCGTAGATGCCCTCGTAGTCATCCCCAACGATAACCTTCTCCGCATCGCCCCTAAAAACATGCTTCAAAAAGAGGCTTTCGCTATGGTGGACAATGTGCTTTATCGGGCGGTGCGCGGCATAGCCGAGGTGATCACGCGTCCAGGATACATCAACTTGGACTTTGCTGACATTCGCACTATCATGCGCGACAGCGGGTATGCCTTACTGGGCATGTCTACCCAGCGGGGCGAAAATCGAGCCTTGATGGCGATTGAAGAAGCCCTTAGTTCGCCCTTGCTGGATAATGTAGACATTCGGGCCGCGCGCGGGCTGCTGATCAATGTGACCGCTTCCTCAGAGAACTTCACCATCGAAGAATACCGACAAATCATGGAGCGGGCTCAGGAGGCGCTGGGCGACTCGGAAGTGGAAACGAACATTCTCATTGGCCAGGCTTACGACGAAGAGATGGGTGAGGCACTAAGTCTGACGTTGGTGGCGACGGGTTTGGCGCGTCCGGCCTCGCTCAAACCTAAAGGGTCACCCAAAGCCCGTTCTGCCACTTCGCCTTCGGTCCCTCCTATTGAGCCTCAACTTCCACTGTCTGGCTCACCGGCGGTGCCGCTTTCTCCTCGGGCAACGGATACGCCGTCCAGCTCTCCCTATCCCCTGCAAGAGCGCCTGCGAGAAATCAAAAAAGACCCCGACACGCTGGATCGGCTGCGCAGCGTGCCCGCCATCCAACGCGTGAACCCTCATTCTTCGCCTCCTCTTTCCTCGACCCGCATTGAGCCGGACCACGAGACGAATCCCCTCCTGCGTCGAAACAATCCCCGCCTGTACGACAACGCCGATTGATGCAGCGCTGGCTTTTACGATACGCTCGTTTGTGGCTCAATGCGGCGGAAGCCCGAGCCGAGCTGGTAGTAGGTCGATGGGCTGTGCGTCTCCTTGTAGGACTGGCTGTAGGGGTGGCCGTAGGGGTGGCGCTGCTCTTGGCTACAGCGGCCTTTGTAGCCTGGAAAGGGCCCTTATGGGGTTGGTCTTTTACCTTAGGGCTGGTGGCCGCGGTTTGGCTGCTGGTAGGAGTGGTGGGCACCTATATCCTGCCTCGCGTGCTCTATCGGGCTTTTCGGCTGGAGGAAGCGGCCTATCGATTGCGGCTGGCACGGGCCGGCCTACGTCTTTTAGAAGAAAAACTACCTCCTACGGAAGCGCCTCTGGCCCCTCTCTGGCAAGTCGCCTGGCCTTGGCTGGCTAAGCTCCTACAGCGCCTGCTCCAAAGTCTGATCAAAAAATGGCTCCCCTTCCTATGAGTGTGCTTTCCAGCTGGCAAAGTATAGCTGGCCAACCCTTGTGGCTGATTGACCCTGACAAGCTACCGCTTGATCGGTACGCTTCTGCCGCCGAAGCGTACCTCACAGCAGGAGGGCGTTGGGCTCTTGTAGGCGGGAGTTTCCTGGCCCAGGCCGACCTCCACGCCTGGTGCAGCGAAGCGCGGAAACGGTCGCCCTTGCCCTTGGTGCTTTTCCCAGGAAGCCCCCTTCAGCTGACCCCAGCCGTAGAAGCGGTCCTTTTTCTCTTTCTTGCTAGCGGCCGCAATCCCCATTACCTCATTGGCGCCCACGTAGAAGCCGCCCCCGCCCTCTATCGGTGGCGATTGGAAGTGATCCCCACCACGTACATTTTGGTGAGCTCGCCCGCCGATTTGCGTACGGTACACTACATGACCCAAACCTTTCCCATACCCTGGGATAAACCCGAACTCGTGCAGGCCACTGCGCTGGCAGGGCTCTTTTTAGGGCAAAAGGTGGTGTACTTGGATGCAGGAAGCGGAGCCTCTAAGGGTCCCTCCCTTGAAGCCGTGGCGGCCGTGCGGTCCGTAACGACCGTTCCCCTTTTGGTGGGGGGAGGTATAACCCGCCCAGAAGAAGCCCATGCCCTTTTCGCCCAAGGGGCTACCTTTGTCGTCATCGGCACCGCGGCCGAAAAACGCCCTTTCTCCCGTTCCGCTTGGGAAGAATTCTTTGCGGTATGTTCGTCTTGACGGTTTTCCTCTACGCTATACTGGGAGACTTAGACTTCAGCCAGGGGGAATGGACCCTCATTGGGGTGAGCGTGCCCAACTACGCTCCCCATCCTCTCCAACAGCGGTACCCGGCCTTTCGAGTCCAGGATCGGTCAGCGCTCCTTCAGATGCAGGCCCTCTGGCAGGGCCGTCCCTTCTACGAAGACTGGTGCGATTACCACTACATCCTCAACCTATACCAGGGCCGGCAGCTGCGAAAAACCCTCAAAGTCAACCTCCATTGTGGGTACATCACGGAAGGGGTGTTTTCGTACTCTTTTTCAGCGGAATGGCTGGAGCGGTTTGCCTCGTATTTTCAACCCATTGTATGGTCACGGGTTTGGTTTCGCCGCAATGAGAACCTAAAGCTCGCAGTGTCGGCCCTTCTCGAAGTGCCAGAGGTTTTCTTTTATGAAGATCCGAAGCCGTACCTTTTTGGGGGCAAGTGTATTATGGCGGTGGATAGCGTGCCCTGGCGCATAAACCGAGATTCTCTCTACCGAGCGGTGATCCAATCGGTCGAAGCTGCTTTCCCCCCGGGTCGAGTCTATGTGCGCCCCTACTTTTTCTTTTTGGATGATCGGTCGCGGCTACATTTTCGGTTTGAGGTGTTTTGTGAGAAGGCCGACTATGAGCGCTATGGCCGGAAGCTGCCGCTTAGCGTAGGATGGCAGCCTCACATCCACGAAGGGGAGGCCAAAAGGCTGATTTTGGTAGGGGTCAATCGAGAACGTTTTTGGAAGTACGTTCAGACTTGGAAGCAGCGACACGGCGGAGAGTCTGAAACGCCCGAATAGCGATCCACAACCCAGCGCAGGTCACGCCGGCCATCCATACGATCCGCGCATACCCCAGATCAAAAGGGAGGATCGCTTCAGTAGCGAGAGCCACCAAGACGCTGGCCACCAAGGCCCAAGGAACATGCCGGTGCAGAGGGTGGGGCTGGACTTCGAGCCGGGAAAAGAGAAAAAGGCCCAGCAAAGGGCCGTAAAAGTAACCCGACAGCTTAAGGAAAAACCCCAGCAGATGTTCTTCTCGGGGGATCAAGGTATAGACCAGCAGCAGGCCCCAGAAAACCCCGGCCCACAATCCCATGAGGAGGTTTTTGGTACGGGGGGTTTCGTACCTGGCAGGCAGGAGGTTTCGCAAGGTTACCGTCGTTAGAGCGGTCAACGTCCCATCTGCGCTGGAAAAAGAAGAAGCCGTCAGCCCCACCACAAAAAGCGCCGTCAAAAGAGGCGATCCCAGATGAGCCACGACGCTCAGATACAGCTCATCGGGTGCTTTTACAGGAACTCCATGGCAGTCTACATAACCCCATAAGAGACTACCCAGTCCAAGAAAGAGGGCGTTTACTGGAAAAAGCCAGACAGCGTAGAGCAGGAGGTTTTTTTGGGCGTGACGCAGAGTAGGAAGAGAAAGGTTTTTTTGCATTTGGTCTTGGTCCAGGCCGGTCATCGTAAAGGCCATCAGAGCACCGCTGAGAAAATCTTTCACCCAGAAGTGCGGACTGGCGGAGTTCGTATCCAGAATCTTGGGAGAGGCTGCACAGGCCAACACGTCTTGGCTGAGTAAGAAATACGCCGTATACGCCGCCGCGCCAATAAAGACAGTAGTTTGGAGGAAGTCGGTATAAATCAGGGCGGCCACGCCACTGCGCAAGCTGTAGGAGAGAATCAGGGCTATCGCTATAGCGCTTAGCAACGGGAAGGGTACCCCAGGCCAGAACGCCTTGAGCACCCACAAAGCCAGAAAAAGCCGAAGGCTACTACCAAAACCGCGTGAGAGGAGAAAAAGCCAGGTGGCGGTTTTTTCTGCGGGCGCTCCAAGTCGTTGACGAAAGTACTCATACACCGAAGCTTTTGCGTAGCGGTAGTACAGAGGCAGCAGCACAAAGGCGGTGGCCAAATAGCCAGCCCCGTACCCTGCCACCACCTGTAGGTACGTCCAGCTATCTGTCTTTACACTACCCGGTAAGGATAAAAAGGTCAGGCCGGAAAGGGCGGTGCCCACCATGCTATAACTGACCCAAAACCAATGGGCTTTCCGTTCAGCGGTGTAGAAGGTGTCTAAACTTCCACGACTACGCCTTGCCACGGCATACCCAATGGCCCACAGCAGGCCAACATAGGCCAGCATTAGCCAGCCCACCGCCTTTTCAGTAAATGAGTTGGCTCATACCTAATCCTACCAGTTCGACCTTGTTAGTAACGGCTTGCAAAAATAAAATGGCATCAATGATTTGCTTTTTGTCTGCGTACGGTACGATCGTAGAAAGGTGGCTTTCGGCGGTTTGGATGTACGTGCGCAGTTCTTCTTCCAAGCTTTTCATGGCTTTTTCGTTTGCCTGGACGGAGGGGATTTTGAGGTCGTTAGGGCCTTTAGGGTCCAGCTTAGCAAAAGGCAAATACTGCAATATGCGGTACAGGCGGGTGAGCTTCGCGATGTAAATGCGGGTAAGCTCGATTTTGTCCATTTTTTCCAGGTCACCTAAGGAATACACAATCGTAGCCCCCCCTGGCAGTTGGACGGCGGGGCCGCTGGGATCCCCTGTCGAGGTAGGGTTTTCTTGAGCTTTCAGCCAGCCCAACCAAAAGGGAAGTAGACATAAAAAGTAGCGCGCCTTACTCATAAGCAGTATCTTGGTTTAGTTTTTGCTTTGTTGGAGGCGGTTTTTCTCGCGTAGGTATTCTTGGGCTTTTTCGTTCATGCCCAAGTACGTGGTGGTCTGAATCAGACTTTGAATCAGTTGGAGGTCATCTCGGTAGTGTTCGTAGGCCTTTTCGAGATGGGGTAGTGCAGAGCGGAAATATTCCTGCATCTGGGCGAAATACTTCTGCTGGAGCTTTTCGTCTTTAGTTTCGTTGTATTTTACGCTCAGTTCTGCGGCTTGGTTGATATAGTAGGCGCCCAGGTTATAGTGGGCGTTTACGTTGTTAGGGTTGAGTTCGAGTACTTTGCGGTAATAGTAAGCCGCTGAATCGGGATTTTCGCGCTCCCAGAGCTGGGCATAAATCAGCAAGTAGGTTTCGTTTTGGGGGTCGCGCTCCACTTCCTCGCGGAAGCGTCCTAAGGCTTTTTTCTGCAGGTCGGGGTGTTGTAGGTACAGGTTGAGCTCGGCGCGGCGGATGTTGTCATCGGCAGGAAACTTACTACGAGCTTCCGAAGCGATGGCGATAGCCTTGTCTCCTTCTCCCTTCCCACCATACGCACTAATGAGCGCTGAGTATACAAATGGCCCTGTTGGGTCATTAGGGAGGGGTTTTTTGGCCGCCAAAGCTCGGGCTTTTTCTAAATCTTCTATGGCGGCGTTGGTGTCGCGCAGCTGGAGGCTCACCAGCCCACGCAGCGCATAAGGAGGGTAAAAATCCTTTTGCCCTATGTAGTCGTACATTTCCAGGGCCCAGGTGAGGTGCTGGCGCGCTTCAGCGGGCTTCTCCTTCTGGAAAAGCTCAAAGCCCTTTAGATACAATACACTGGCGGCTTGCATGGCGATCTGCTTGAGATCCTCTCCAAACTCTTTGCTGGCGTCCAGTTCACGCGCTTTGCGGTGAGCCAGCACCACTTCCTCAAGAAGGTTAGGGTACTTCTGAAGGACGGCTTGAGGGTCTTTGCTGGACAAAAGGAGGCCCATATAGGCCTTGCTGCGCAGCATATAGCCTTTGGCTTTATCGCGAGGTTTGAGGAGATCAGGCTGCGCAAAAGCCTGATCTAAAAAACTCAAGGCTTTCTCAAAATCGCCATCTTGCACAGCCAGCGCCGCTGAAGTGATTTTACTTTTCTGGGCCAAGCCCAACCCTATTAGCAGGGCGATTCCCCATACTCGCATGGGGCAAACATACGAAAAAAAATGCCCTACCTTTGCTGCATGCGGTTTGTCTGGCGTGTAGCGGTGTCCAGCTTTGGGGTGTTCCTCTGGGCCCAGAGTTTGACTGAGGCGGAGCAGGCCTTGAGCCGCGAAAACTACGATCGAGTGCTGAGCCTCACGCAGCAAATCCTGAGTGCCAAACCCAAGGAACTCTACGCCTACTACCTCCAGGGACAAGCGTATCTGGGCCAATACCGTCAGCTCGAGGAAGACGACCCTCGCCGGGCTCTCCTGCTAAAAAACGCTCGAGAGAGTTTCTCCGCCTCTATAGCCAAAAATAGTAAGTTTGCTTTCGGCTACATTGGCCTGGCGGAAGCGGACTTGTTAGCGGGGGCCACCGAGTCGGCCAAAAACCACCTCGCCAAAGCCGAGGAATACGGCGCTTCCGAGGCCAAGGCGCTTATCGAGGCCGCTCGCGTCTATACCCTTCTTGGAGGGAAGTTGGGCCTCGACAAAGCCACGCTCTTGCTTTCTAAAGCCAAGACGAAAGACCCTTCCAATCCCGCCATCTTACGGGGCTTGGGGGATCTGTGGCTTCAGCAGAATGTGCTCGAGTTGGCTATAGACAACTACCAGCAAGCCGCCACCGCCGAACCCCAAAATCCAGAAAACTTCTACCGGTTGGGCCTGGCTTACTCCAAAGCCAAATCGTACAAGGACGCCGCCGAAGCTCTCCGCAAAGCCATAGAACTGGACCCAGGCTTTGCGCCGGCTTATCGGGAATTGGGCGAAATCTACTACCTGGTTCAAAAGTACCCTCAGGCTAAGGAAAACTACCAGAAATACGTCATGCTACGTCCCGAACTACCGGCTCGGGTGCGGTACGCCACCTTTCTCTACCTTAGCAAGGACTATAAGGCCGCTATCAAAGAAATCCAGGCGGTGCTCAAGGATACATTTAGCTTGACTTTGCAACGACTCTTGGGCTATTCTCTCGTGGAAGACGGCCAGTACGAAGAAGGGCTCAAAGCCTTACAGTTGTACTTCGACCGGCAAAAACCCGAGAAAGTCATCGCCAAAGACTACGCGTTCTATGCCAAGGCGTTGGACAAAGTGGGTAAAGACTCACTGGCTGTGGTCTATTACTCCAAAGCCATAGAGAAGGATCCTAAACTGGGAGCCGATCTGTATCCCGAAATGGCCAATGCCTTCAACACCCTCGGCCGCTATAAAGAAGCGGCGGCAGCCCTGGAAAAAGCTATCCAGCATACCAACGCGCTCAATCACTACTATGCCTTGGGACGTATATATTACAAGCTTGGCCAGATAGAGAAAGACTCGACTTATTTTCGCAAAGCCATTGAAGCTTTCAGCTATGTGAAAGATAAAAAGCCGGACTTGGTACCGGTATATACCGAGTTGGGTCGGTGCCATGCGATGTTGGACCCAGAAAGTCAGGCCGGCCTGGCTAAGCCTTTCTACGAAAAAGTCGTCGAACTGGCCGAGGCCGACCGAAGCAAGTACGCCAACGACCTCAAAGAAGCCTACGCCTACTTGGGCTATTACTACTACCTCAAGGAAAACTTTCAAAAATCTTATGAGGCCTACACCCGTCTGAAAGAGCTGGATCCAGAGAATCCCCAGGCGGCTCAGGCCTTGCCTTACTTGGAAAGCATGCTCAAAAAACGCTGAGGATGCGAATCTATGCGGTGCGGGTAGAGCTGGAGGCCGAAATAGCCGAAGCATGGCAGCGGTGGATGGTGCATACCCATATTCCGGAGGTACTGCAGACAGGTTATTTTCGAGGGCACCGCTTTGGGGAAGTGGTGGAACCGCCTCCCCCTGCGGGGTACCGAACCTTCCTGGTGCTATATGAGGCGGCTTCGGCCGAGTCTCTCCAAGCCTACTTAGAGAAGGAAGCCCCTCGACTGCGAGCAGCTTACCCACCGGAGTTTCAGGGGCGCTTTCGCGCAGAGCGGTGGGTATGGGAGATGCGGTAGAGCCGGTCGTCATCATCGGGGCGGGACCGGCGGGTTTAGCCTGCGCCTGGCGCTTAGCTCAACTGGGCATTTCCCCGCTCCTACTGGAAAAGGCGGCCTTCCCCCGAGAAAAAGTGTGTGGCGACGCGCTCAGCGGGAAGGTCTTGGCGCTGGTGCGCAAACTGGGAGGTGAAGCGGCCTTGCGCCAACTCTTTAGTCATCCTGAAGCTCAGCCTGCCGCCGTGTTGGCTTTGGTGGATAGACGGGGACGCGCGCTGCGGTTAGAGTTTCCTCCCCAACAGGGGTATCCCCAAGGCCTCCTTCTGCGCCGCTACGCCTTTGACGCCTGGCTTGCTACTCAGCTCCCGCCCACAGTCCGCCTACGTACGGGCGTTGCCGTCAAAACCCTACTCCGTCGAGGAAGCGTCTGGCAAATCGAACTGGAGGGCCAGCCCTCGATCTATGCCCATTTCGTGGTAGGAGCAGAGGGGGTGGCTTCTCGCGTGGCTCGGTGGGTAGAAGCTTACCATGGCATGGGCCGTCCTCCTACTTTCCCCGCCGTGCGGGGGTACATAAAAGCCCATAGCCCTTTAGAAGCGCTGGAACTATATTTTGTGCCGCCGGTTCTGCCGGGGTATTTCTGGGCTTTTCCCATGGGCAGATGGTGGAACGTAGGCGTAGGCACCAGCCAGCAAAAAGCCCGCCTGCCCTTGAGGACCCTTCTGCGAACGCGTTGGCCTGCCGTAGAAGGACTGGCAGGACACGGGATACCCGTAGCTCTGCAGAAGCGGCCCCTTACGGCGCCCGGCTGCGCCCTCATTGGCGATGCAGCAGCTCTCGCCGATCCCTTCACCGGCGAAGGCATAGGGAATGCCCTCCTGAGTGGAATTCGGCTGGCTGAGGCCTTGGCGGCCTTCCCCCCTTCTACGTGGGGAACGCTGGACTTAGCGACTGCTTATACCCACCGGCTATATAAGGAACTCTCCGCAGAACTGCGTATGGCTCGATGGTTGTACCGATTGGCTGCCCACGCCTGGGCCGTAGAAAAGCTCATAGGGGTGGCTCGGCAGCACCCAGGGTTGGTGGGGTGGGCTCTGCACAGCTACGGCGTGAAAAAGGCCTAAAAGAAAGCGACTGCCTTTGAAGGCGAAGGAGGGTGTTTAGCATGCCTATAAAGGAGTTAGGGCGGCGCCTGCGGCGCCGCCCTAACCCTGCCCCTAAAAGACTACCTCCCTCACTCGCGCATGAGCTTACCGCTCCAGCTGTACCGAGTACCCCGCACTTCTACCGCATACAGCCCATGAGGCCACTCACCCGAGGGTAGGGCCAGCCGAGAACTCCCCACCCCATAATGACCCCGATGCAGCCATATCAGCTGCCCTAAGCTGTTGTAGACCCGGGTTTCCAACGAATCTTGCTCAGGCAGCATGCAGATGAGCCAGGTACCCCCTCGCGTGGGGTTCGGTTCCAACCGCACCGAAAAAGGCTGACCTTCTAGATTTAGTCGGGCTTGGGCCAGATTCGACTGGAGCACCTCTTCGCCCATAGCGCCCAAGGCTACTACCCGGTAGTAGTAAGTCTGGTCCGCTTCTACCTCGGTGTCCAAATAGGTGTATTGCCCATCACCGGTAGCGAGCTGCGTAGCTATAGGAACGAACGTCTGAAGGTCAGTAGAGCGCCGCAACTGGTAGCGCGTCACGTTGTCTTCTTGGTCGGCTTTCCAGGTGAGGGCGATAGCCGAAGCGCCTCCTTCCGCCGACAGGGTGAGGGTGGTCACAGGAAGAGGCGTACTGGAGCCCACAATCACAAAGTCGGAAAACCCATTGTTGAAGTCATTTCGGCATACGCCGCCGACCAGGGTAGAAGGGGAGCAGCAAGTACCATTCAAATACCAGGGACCTCCTTCGCGTTTCATGATGCTATAATAGGGGAGGGCGTTGCAGGTGGTATAACCTCGAGGGTAGAGCGTGAGGTCGTACAGTTGGCCAGCGGCCCAGCTGCCCCCTACCACCTGGATCGTCCAGAAACCATTGTCTACCGTGCAAGTGTAGTTGGTGCCGCAGTAGGGTTCAGCCAGCGTAGGGGTCGTTTGCGGTATGGGCGTAAAGTAAGCCAGCACTTCGGTGATGGTGGTGGGGTCCAGATTCAGTAGGGCAAGCTGGTAGCCTTTACCCGTGGCCAGCTGAGCGGGATGGATATCTCCTACAGGCAGGGCATACAAACCGCCTCCCGCTTGGATAGCCCGCCGTAATCGCCCCTGAATGTAGTTGTCTATGCTGTGTCCGGTGATGGAGACGGGGTTGGAGTTGGTGATTTGCACGTGGTTGGTAGCCAGCGTAGCTATCCGCCCCGCAATAAAGTGCAGCTGATTAGTGATGACCATAGGCAGCTGAGTGACTTCTACGCGCCGAACGGCCAAAGGTGCAGCCCCCTTATCCACGATAACTTGGTAGAAAGTGCCGGTAGCGGTGGCGGTGCGGGCGTAGTTTTGTACACCGCTACCCACGAAGCGCACACGACCGCCTGCGGTGGTATTCAGCGCTCCATTGTGGTTGAAGTGGCCGCATACTTGGAGCTCGGCGGTGGGGCTGGAGAAGGTCAAGCTGGCTCCCGCCGCAATGGTTATGTCGTTACAAGTAGCGGGAATAAGGTTGGTCCCGATAGTCGGATAGCGGGTAAGGGGCGCAGGAATGGTGACTGAGGTGCCGCAGGTAGGCACGCAGCCACTGGCCCAGTTCCCTGGGTCGAACCAATCCGTACTCACGGCACCTGTCCAGGTATCGGTAGCGGGCGGCGCGTTAACGGTCACCGTCACGGGGGCGCGGGCGCTTTCTACACAGCCTGGCACGACTACCGAGACATAAAAGGTGGTGGAAGTCGTGACGGTAGCTATGTAGGTATTGGAGCCGCCGGTCTGTAGGAGGGTACCTCCGGTAGGGGCATCCCACCAGTTATAGGTGGGGGTTCCCGGTCCGGTGTAGGTAGCGGTCAGGACGACGGGCCCGGGACCACATCGGCTCACATTAGGCGCGGTAGGGGCGGGAATCTGGTTCACCGTGATCGAGACAGGGGTGCGGCTGCTGCGACACCCTTGGGGAGAAACCGCTTCTACATACAGGGTATAGGTGCCCGGGGCGTTATAGTTGGTAGGCCAGGCAGCGGCTCCCGAGGTGAAGGGTATGGTGAGGGTAGCCCCCGTACCCGCTAAGGTGCCACCGGTAGCGGCGGTGTACCACTCAAAGGTCACGCCAGCCGGAGCGGTAGCCGTATACACGAGCGCGCTGCCTCGACATACGGGCGAGCTGCCCGAAGCGGTGGGCGCAGCCGGAATGGGATGTACCGTCACGGTGACTACGTTACTCCAGCTCGACCACCCGCAGCAGTCGGTGTACCGCTGATGTCGCACATAATACGTGCCCGCTGTCGTGAAAGTGTAAGCGTAGTTTTGGGTGGTGCCCGTAGCCACAATGGAGGTAAACGCTGGATCAGAAGCGATTTGCCACTGGTATGCGGCCCCTATCAAGTCGGTGGTGAAAGAGACGTTTGTTCCTGGGCATATACTGGTGGCCGAAGCTGTGATGGTAGGCGTTTGATTGGGGATGAGGATATTCCAGAAGTCTGTGTAGGTATTGCCATCGTAGGTGATGGTTTTGCGGCCGGTGGAGGTGTACTGGACGGTGGCTGGGCTGCTGGTGGAGGTAGCGGGGGTGGCGCCGGCGCCAAAGTTCCAGTTATGAGGCGCCGCATCGCCCGTAGCGAAGGAAATATCGGTGTTGGTGCAGGCGACGTCGGCTACGGTGATGATAGGCTCCGCCGCGAAGTTGTAAGGTACGGGGTTATTGCCTCCAAGCGCAATAGCCTGGGGCGTGCCCCCTACAGAGACGGCAGGTAGCGTCCCACTCACCACGTAGAGCCGGTAAGCCAGCCCTGGGTGGCCAGGCCCCCCATCGCCTCCTCGACCCCCACTACCTCCATATCCCCCGTTGCCGCCAGCCCCACAGTCGCCGCCACAGCACCCTTGAGTACAAGGTGTCCCCGCACACCCATGAACGCCCGGAGGCGAAGGCGGATTGCCCGGCTGGCCATTAGCCCCTATACCTCCAGGTCCCCCATTCCCCGCTGTCGGCGTATTGAAACCGCAATCCACAAACTGCCCATTCGCCCCGTTCTGATAAAGATACACCCCAAAAGCACCTCCACCTCCCCACCCGCCTTGTCCAGGATTGCCTCCTCGACCCCCATCGCCCCCTCGACCTCCATCCGTAGGTCCACTATAGCAAGTGCTGAGACAGCAGGTCCCAATATCCCCTCCGCCCCCACCGCCTCCACCTCCACCATGCCCACCCGGCTGCCCCGCCGAAGACTGCACCGGTGAAAACCATACCCCAGGCGTAGGCGTGACCGCCGCCGCCCCATTCGCCCCATTCGCCCCATTCGCCCCATTCGCCGCGTTACAGCCCGTACACCCCGCAGCATTGCAGCCGAAAATATTACACCCACTTCCGCAGCAGCCAGCTCCCCCTGCTCCGCCCGCTGCGCCCGAGGAAGAGGTACCCCCCGCCTGCCCATTACCCCCACATCCACCGCATCTCGTCATACTACCCGTGCCGCCCGCACCTCCCGCACCCGGCGAGCCGCCCATGTAAGGGCCTACCCCATTGGCCCCTGCGGCGCCGTCACTGGCTCGACCAGGCTCAAACCGGCATCGAACGATGGTGTAGTTAGAGCAGTTGCTGAGGTAGAGGGCGTAGGTAGAGACGCCGCGTCCCCCTGCGCAAGCGGCGCTGGCGGCGGGAGCGTTCACCACTTGGATGGTGAGGTCCTGCAGGCGAAAGTTGGAAGCATTGGAGATTTGGAGCGCCACCAGCCGGGGAGCGTTGGTGCCATCGGAGCAGCCTTCTACCCCTGTAGCGAGACGGCGAATCGTGGTGGCCCCCGCTTGCGAAGTTTTGCGCCAGCCGCTGGCTGGGTCAAACCCCCCTTCCAACGTGATATTGCTGGTGATGGTGGTGAGGGGCGCGCTGAGGTCGTAAGTGCCCACCGCCATCTTGATGATCGTATTAGAGCAGGCCGCCCGATTCAGCGCTTCTTGGAGGTTGGTGGGATCGCCTCGGGTGCCCGAGGCCGTAGAGGAGCCCGTAGGCGTGACGTAAATGACATTGCACGTATTGGTACTGGGTGGAGGAGCCGTCGAAACTGTAGCCGTGACGATATTGCTCCAACAGCCCGAGGGCGCCTGGTACCGGATCTGGTAGGTACCGGGGGACAGATTCATGGGATTGGGGGTGTTGATCCATCCAGAACCATTATTGTACTGCCACTGCCCACCCGGGATAGAGGTAGTGCCTGTGATGAGCGCTGTGCCACTACATATTACAGCGGTGGTGGGAGTGACGCTAATCACCGGGTTGGGATTGACGGTGACGGTGCCGGTGGCGGTTCGGGTACAGCCTCCATAGGTGACCGAGACCGTGTAGGTAGTGGTGCTGGTAGGGGAAACGGTGGTGGAAGCGGTGGTAGCGCCGGTGTTCCAGCTGATCGTAGCCCCGGCAGGAAGGCCTCCAGGCGTGTTCACCGTCAGGGTGGAGGAGGCCCCCGCACAAATCGTGGCCGGCGACGCCGTCACCGTGAGCGGAGCCAGGTATTGGAAGTTGACATTCGTGGGCACGAGGGCATTATTACACTTGTCCAAGAGGGTATTGCCGTCACTGCCGCTCTGGATAGTGAGGGTGCGCACGCCGCTATTCAGCGTGCCGCTGAAGGTGATCAGCACTTGATTGGTGAAGGTGCCGCATCCTACCCCTACTGCGCTGGTGATAGTGACGCCCGCTCCAAGAGAAAAGTCACTGGGGTGAATGCTGGAGCACCGGATGGGTTCGTTGAGGGTAACCAGTACTTGGTTGGGGTTCGTGCAGACCTGTTGGACGCTGGCCACTTGGGGGGCTATGTTGTCAAAGATTTGGGCGGTGCCGGTAAATGTAATGGTAAAGCCGGTGGCATCCCCCGTCCAGTTGTCTATGACGAGGATATAGGTGGTGCCGGCGGTGACGTTGAGCCCCGGCATGATGGGAGGCTGGGAAGCGTCCCACTGTAGGGAGCCCGGCTGGGGGTTATTCGCGTCCAGGCCGGTGGTCCCATAGTCGGCGGAATAGTTACAACGGATAGGCGTGGCGGTAGCGGTGCCCCCACATCCCCCTATGGCCCCATAGTCAAAAAGGGCAAAGTCATAGTCGTAGGTGGTATTGATGAGGAAGCCAAAAGTCCCGGAGTTTTGCACCGTGAAGATGAACCAAGCGGTTTTCTGCTCCTTCATGAGGAGGCAGGTGTTGTTGCCGAGCTCTTGGACTGCGCCGTAGTCTGGGGGCGAGCTGGTGTACGTATAGGTCTGTTGACAGACGGGTATAGCGTTGGGGCAGTCTGACTCCGAGAGGCTGAGGGGTCTGGGCACGCCCGGAGGACTGCCAAGGCCCCCCATCTGCGCAAGGCGATGGAGCGAGTCGGTCACCCGCATTTTCCAAGCTGCCCGTTCAGAAAGGGTCTGCCCACTCAGAAGGCAAACCCCAAAAGCCACCGCAAGCCCGCTATGTACGAACCGCATATCGCTGTAAATATACGGCTTTCCCCAAAAAGTCAAGTCCCCTTAGCGCGGGGGAAAGTAGCTCAACTCAGGAAGGTACGCGGGAGCGGGCCCTTTCGGCGGCTTGGATCATGTGGCGCAGGGCCGGAGTGACCTCTTCCCAGCGGCGGGTCTTGAGGCCGCAGTCGGGGTTGACCCACAAAAGGCTCTCTGGCAGCACCTGACGAGCCGCCTCTATCACTTGTGCGATCGCCTCGACCGAAGGAATCGCCGGAGAGTGGATGTCATACACCCCCAACCCAATCTGCCGATCCCACTGCGAAAAGCGCCGAAACTCCTCCACCAGCGTGCCTTTACTTCGAGAGGCTTCGATAGACACCACGTCAAAGTCCATCTCCCAGATATAGTGGAGGATACTTTCAAACTCGGAGTAACACATGTGGGAGTGGATTTGGGTTTCGGGTTTGGCACGGGAGGCCAGGCGGAAAGCGCGCACTGCCCAGCGAAAGTACGCCGGCCAATCCCGTTTTTTGAGGGGCGCCCCTTCTCGGAAAGCCGGCTCATCTATCTGGATAACGCGAATGCCAGCTGCCTCCAGGTCCTTCACCTCGTCTTGGATGGCCAAGGCAATCTGGTAAGCCACTTCCTCCCGCGTGGCATGGGGTGGAGCATAGCTCCAGTTGAGGAGAGTGACGGGACCGGTAAGCATACCTTTGACCGGCTTTTTCGTGAGGGACTGCGCGTACGCAATCTCAGCCACGGTCATCGGAGAAGCCCGCCACACATCCCCATAGATGATGGGGGCGCGGTACACCCGCGAACCGTAAGAAAGTACCCACCCTTGCTGGGTGATAGCGAAGCCTTCGAGCTTCTCCGCGAAAAACTCCACCATGTCGCTGCGTTCAAACTCTCCATGCACCAGCACATCCAAGCCCAGCTCTTCTTGGTAACGGATGACTTCGGCTATTTTTTCGCGAATACGAGCCTGATATTCGCTCTCGGGGAGGGTGCCTTCGCGGTAAGCTTTACGAAGGGCGCGCACATCTTCGGTTTGGGGGAAGGAACCAATCGTCGTGGTAGGCAAAAGGGGCAGCTGGAGGAGGGCTTGTTGGCGTTTGCTTCGCTCGGTATACGGCACTTCTCGGTGGAAGTCCGCTTCGCTCAGGGACGCTATACGGGCCCTTGTCGGAGGATGCAGGCCTAAGGGTTCCCCACTCCAAAGCCGTGCGGAGGCCTGGACCTCTTCGGCGGCAGCCGCATCCCCCCTGAGGTACTGGACGAGGGTACGCAGCTCCGCCAGTTTTTCCTTGGCAAAGCTAAGCCGCTCCCAAATGGGTTGGGGAATGTGGGTTTCGGGGGCTTTGGTGAGAGGCAGAAAAGAGAGGGGAGCGCTGGGCGCCAGCCATAAGTGTTTCACGCTGCGGGCTAAGTCTTCTACTTCGCGGGCTTTGGCTTGGAGATCGGCTCGCCATACGTTGCGCCCATCGAGCACCCCCGCAATCAGCACCTTGTCTTCGGGGAAGCCGTATTGAGCTAAGGCTTGGCGATTGGCGGTGCCGGCTATGAGGTCTAACCCGATCCCTTGTACCGGCAGCTCCACCAGCCGAGGGTAAAAGTCCACCGCCTCGTAATAGGTCAGCACGTAGAGGGGCAAGCCGGCCAGCCCGTGGTACAAGTAGCCGATTAGAGGTACGGCGGGTTCGTCCAGCACGAAGGCCGGCTCATGCAAGAGGAGTCCAGGCGCCCCGGCTTGCACCAGCGCTTGTAGGAGGTGACGATACACCGGTAAGAGCCGCTCGGCATACGTTTCCATCTCCTCCGGGGTGAGAGGCCGGCCCGCTTTCTTGGAAAGCGCCAGGAACGTATACGGCCCAATCAACGAAGGCCAGGCCCCCTTAGCCCCCACCGCCTGCGCAAGCTGGTACTGATTTAGGTAGAAAGTCGCGTCCGCTTGGAGGGGCACATCTTCCCATTCCGGTACGAGGTAGTGGTAGTTGGTGTTGAACCATTTGGTCATTTCGAGGGCTTGGGCGCCTCGCGCCATAGCAAAGTACGAGGTAAGCCCCGTGTAAGGCTGAAACCGAGCCGGAATCAGCCCTACCGCCACCGACAGGTCCAGCATTGGATCATATCGCGTCAGCTCTCCACTGGGGAAGACATCCGCATACGCCGCGTAAATAGAGAGACGTTCTTTTTCGACTTCATCCAAACCCTGAAGGAGGTCACTTTCTGAGATTTTTCCGCTCCAGAATCGCTCCAGCAGGGTTTTATACTGGCGTTTGGCTCCCAGGCGTGGGAGGCCGTAGGCGAAGACTTTCATGCGCAGCGAAGGTACGAAAACCTCAACTTTGTGCGAGATGAGCAAAAGGTGGGTTGGGGTGTGGGTTTTGTTGGTGGGGTGTCATCGGGCGCCGGCCTGGCTCGAAGAGGCGCCGCTGATTGGGGCCAGGGTGCGGGACGATGCCGGACGCGAGGTATACCTCGTGCGCCCGCCGCAGCGGGTAGCGCTGGCTACCCCCGATGCGGTACCCCTCTGGCAAGAAGCTGGCCTCTTTAGTCGGGTGATAGCCGCTTGCGAGGGCGTCGGAGAAGCGACACGCCTTTTCTTTTTGCCCTGTGACGATTCGCTTGCTTTAGAAGAGGCGCTCTATAAAAGTCACCCGACTTGGGTATGGGTGGCTTCGCCGGGGGCGCTACCCCCTACTACGGCTTTCCCCCTTTATGTCTTTCAACCTAAAGGTCCGGCCGATTGGCTTCGGCATGTACGCACCTTAGGTCAGGTCTACGACGAACCCCTACTCACGCACTTGGCCGATAGCCTGGAGCGCGAGTACCGCCAGGCCCTACAGAAGGTACAAGCGCTTCGTCGGCTAAAGGTGGTGGTGCTGCTGCCCGGCGAACCCCTTCGATTTCCCTCACCCTCCGATCCGCTCTCTACCTTGATCGAAGAGGCCGGAGGGCAGCTCATCCCTGTGGAAAGCCTGGCTACTACACTGCCGGAGGTCGTGATCTTGCCGGCAGACCAACCCGAACTGGTAAACGACTGGCTACGTCTCTACCCGGATGCTTACCTCAGCCCGGCACTGCGGTATAAGCGGCTTTTCTCGATAGAGCGACCGGTGTTGGAACGTCCGCTTGCACAGCCGGTGCGCACGTTTTATACCCTCTTGCGCATTCTTCATCCTGAGGTTAGCCCTTCATCCCCGCAGCCGGCTGAGCCAATAGAGCAACCCGCTGAGGATTAGGCTGATCAATAGGCTGGTTCCAAGAGGGAAATACAACTGAAAGTTTGGGCGCTTGATGACGATATCGCCGGGCAAGCGAGGCCAAGTCCCACCCGTCCTGCCAGCCCACCACAATAGCGCCCCGATAAGAAGGAAGGTCAGGCCTACCAGGATAAACAAGCGTGCAACATTCTGCATTAGCGCACCAGCACAAACCGATGCCAGCTTACGCGCGCGTCCTGCGCCAGACGGAGGAAATACACGCCTTCCGGTAGGGTAGGGGGAAGGTGGACTTTCCCGTCTGCGGGCACCTCTCCTTCGAGAACCACTTCTCCGACGAGATTGCGCACTACGAAAGTGCCTCGCGGGGGCTGAATGAAAAGTGCCCCGGCATTGGGGTTAGGCCCTACCCATACTGAGCTGAAAGCCCAAGAAAAAGAACTGGACCGAGCGTTGTCTTTGTACTGTATGGTGGTCGGGACGAAGTTACCCAACACAAAGTTGCCTTGTACCCGCAAGAGGGGCATGCCCTGACCTGTACCGAGCCACTCCAGCTCCGTATAGGAGGTGTCGCCTTGGCGGACATACAAACCTTGGAAATAGACGGTATCCTTTTGGTGCACATCTCGCCGCAGCCGCAAGCAAGGAAACTGGCCGTAAGGCGTAGTGATTTGCCCGTAGCCATCCACTTGGTGGATGCGGTAACCTCGCTGGACGTAGGTGACGGGGCCCAAGTTTGGCACTTGGAAAGTCAGTCGCAGCCAGAACGTCGTACTGTCTCGATTGCCATAGCTCAAGGGTAGTACGTAGATTTCGTCTGGGTCTTGGTAGCACTGCGTGAGGGGAGCCCCGTTCACAGAAACGCCGACCCCTTCTACGGTCATCTTTGAAGGGCCTTTACGTAGAAAAGCGTACACATCTCGAAGGCCGACACCCCCTTGCGAGGGCAAAGAGTCGGCTATCTTGAGCAGAAGGGCTTGAAAGCTGGCGTTACCGCAGGAAAAAAGGTACTGCGGCACCTGAAGGGGACTTTTCCACTGTACGATGAGCTGAGTATCTGCGGTGAGCTGGGAGAAATCCCAAGTGTAGTTGGGACCGGTGGTGAGGAAATCTAAGCCGGGGCGCGGGCGGCTCTGGCTGAGAATGTACTCGGTGCCGGCTGCAGGAAGGTCGGCCGATTGAATCTGGATTTGCGCCCAGACGAAGGTGAAACCCACCCAAAGGGTGCGCCGCATGTAGCAAAGATAAGGAAAAGGCGAGACATTTTACGGGATGGGGTCATATCCTGAACCGCCCCAGGGATGGCACCGGCTCAAGCGACGAAAGGCCAGCCAGATTCCTTTTAGGGGGCCGTATTTCTGAATGGCTTCCACCGCATACTGAGAACAGGTGGGCACATATCGGCAAGCAGGAGGGAAAAGCGGCGATATGGCCCGCTGATAAAGGCGAATAAGGAGGATCAGCCCTCGGCCCAAGAGGCGCGCCACGCCTCAAAAAGCTTATGCATTTCGGCCTTGAGGATATCCAGGGAGGGGAAAGTGGGAAGCTTCCAGCTCCACCATAGCCAGGCGCTACCCTTTGGCAAGGCCGAGAGGAAAGAAAGCTTTTGGTGGCGGTAAGCTTCCCGCATTAGGCGCCGAGCCCGATTGCGGTCATGGGCCTTTCGGAAAACGCGCTTGGGCACAGAAAAAGCCACTTGGAGTCGCGGCCCCCAAAGCGCCACGGCAAAATACACGCCCCGCAGACTCAGCCAGTGGCCTTCCTGGTAGGTGCCAAGGCGAGACAGTACGCGAAAACGGCGCCGCCCACGCAACCTCTCCCTTTTAGGCAGGCCCGCCAAGACCAAGCTAATACGGCTTGCCGGCGAGGGTGTCGCTCACGGTGAGGCGGTAACGGCCCTTGGCACGCCGTCGAGACAACACCGCCCGCCCCCAACGGGTGCGCATACGTGCCCGAAAGCCATGAGTCCGTAACCGCTTGATGCGGCTGGGTTGGTAGGTTCGCTTAGGCATGCGGCAAAAGTAGGAAGTTTCCCGCCTTCTGTACTTTTGCCTCGATGCCCAAACGCGTACTCATCACCGGCGCCGCAGGGTTTATCGGTTCCCATCTCTGTGACCGCTTCTGGGAGGAGGGCTTCGAGGTGATCGCCTTAGATAACCTTTCCACCGGCAACCTGGATAACCTCGCGCACCTTTTCGGCCGCCCTCGCTTTACCTTTCTGCACCATGACATTACAAACTTCGTCCATGTGCCGGGGGAGCTGCATTATATTTTGCACTTTGCTTCTCCGGCCAGTCCCGCTGACTACCTGCGCATGCCCATTCAAACCCTCAAAGTAGGGGCGCTGGGTACGCATAAATGTTTGGGGCTCGCGCGCGCGAAGGGCGCTACTATCCTCTTAGCCTCCACCTCAGAGGTATATGGGGATCCCCTGGAACACCCCCAGAAAGAAACCTACTGGGGCAACGTCAATCCCATTGGCGTGCGCGGCGTTTACGACGAAGCTAAGCGTTTCTTAGAAGCCCTGGCTATGGCTTACCATCGGTATCACGGCCTGTCTATCCGGATTGTGCGCATCTTCAACACCTATGGCCCGCGTATGCGTCTCGATGATGGCCGCGTGCTGCCTAACTTCATTGGCCAAGCCCTACGAAACGAACCCCTCACCGTCTACGGAGACGGAAGCCAAACCCGTAGCTTTTGCTTTGTAAGCGACCTGGTAGAAGGGATTTTCCGCCTCCTGCTCTACACAGACTATCCTTATCCCGTCAACCTCGGCAACCCCGAAGAAGTCTCGATTTTGGAGTTTGCCCGAGAGATTTTAGCGCTGCTGCCTGAGTCGCGCAGTGGGATTGTGTTTCGTCCTTTGCCGGAAGACGACCCTAAAGTACGCCGTCCCGACATCACCTTAGCCCGAGAACTGCTAAAATGGGAGCCCCAGGTGCCTCGTCAAGAAGGCCTGCGCCGGAGCATCGCCTACTTTCGAGAAAAACTGGCGGTGGCATGAGCCGCTATGTGCATGAGCCTTTACCCCTGGCCGGGGCTCTCCTCCTGCGCTTACCTCGCTACGCCGACGAGCGCGGGTACTTTGCTGAACTTTTTCGGGCCGAGATTAGCTCCGCGTTAGGCTTGCCCTCTTGGGTCCAGGACAACCTTTCCTGCTCGCGGCAAGGGGTACTAAGGGGGCTGCATTTCCAGCGCCCTCCTCATGCCCAAGCTAAACTCGTGACCGTCCTACAAGGCCGCATCCAAGACGTATTGGTGGACCTGCGTCCTTCTTCTCCCACCTATCGCCAAGTCTATAGCGTCCTCCTCTCGGACGAAGGGCCCTACTGCACTTGGGTGTATGTGCCGGTGGGGTTCGCCCACGGCTTCTACGTGCTGTCGGATCAAGCGCTGGTTTTATACCGCTGTTCGGCCTATTATGCCCCGCAGGCCGAAGGAGGCGTGCGCTGGGATGACCCCGACCTGGCCATCCCTTGGGAGATTCCCGAAGGGCAATCGCCCTTGCTCTCTCCTAAAGACGCGGCCTGGCCCCAGCTGAGCGAACAGTCCGTTCCTTTCGCAGACCTATGAAAGGCATTCTCTTAGCTGGGGGGGCCGGCACTCGCCTCTATCCCATGACGCAGGTGATCACTAAACAGCTGCTGCCCGTCTACGACAAACCCATGGTCTACTACCCGCTTACTACGCTCATGCTGGCAGGGGTACGGGACATCTTGCTCATTAGCACTCCGCAAGACATCGGGCACTTCGAGCGGCTCCTCGGCGATGGACGCCGACTGGGCTTGCGAATCCAATACACCATGCAACCTCGCCCTGAAGGGATCGCTCAGGCTCTTATTCTGGCCGAGGACTTTTTAGCGGGTTCGCCCTGCATGCTTATCTTAGGCGACAACCTCTTTTACGGCAGCGGCTTACAAGCTTTTTTGGAAAGCTGCCACGTCTCGGAAGGGGCCCTGATTTTCGCGTATCCGGTGCACGATCCTGAACGGTATGGGGTGGTAGAGTTTGACAAAGAGGGACGCGTGCTAAGCCTGGAAGAGAAACCTTTACAGCCTAAATCGTCGTATGCGGTACCGGGGCTTTACTTTTACGACGGGCGGGCACCAGCCATGGCTCGGACGCTTCGGCCCTCGGCCCGCGGAGAACTGGAAATCACCGACCTCAATCGACTCTACCTCGAACAAGGGCAACTTCGAGTGCGGGTGATGCCGCGGGGGTTTGCCTGGCTGGATACCGGTACGCCCCGCAGCCTCCTCGAAGCCAGCCTCTTCGTCCAGGTGATTGAAGAGCGCCAAGGACTCAAAATCGGCTGCCCCGAAGAAGTCGCCTTCCGGAAAGGCTTCATTTCTCTTGAGGAGCTGCGCAACCTTGCTGAACCCCTCGCCAAAACCCCGTATGGGCAATACCTTTTGCGGGTGGTGCGGGAAGCTGGTGGGTAGTTTCTCGCTTTTGCTGGCCCAGCGTTATTTTGTGCCGTCTACGGCACCGCTCGCAGGCGTGTGTACGGTGCGGGCGGTGGGGACTATGGCTTTGCCCCACGGACCGGAAGTACTTCGATTTGCGCGGCGGGGGGAGACCCTTGAGGTGGTGGTTCGTTTTTGGGAAGGCCCAGGTTGGGTAGCGTGGCGTTGGGGCGCTCAACCCTTCACCACCGAAGTGAAAGTGGGGTCTTTGCCGGCCGATTCGCTCATGCCTCTGGCGGACTTTTCGGTGCCGACTCTGCGCGAAGAGGCTCCGGCGACGCACTCCAAAACGCTGTGGGGAGTGTGGGTTGTGCTGGCGGCGGTGCTTATGCTGCTTGTGGTTTTTCCTTTCCTGGTTCGGCGATGGCGGCCTTATGCGCGCGCTTTCTGGCTGGCCCTCCGATGGCGCGCATTCTTGTATCGGTGGCATCCCCGCAGGCAGCGCGACCTGTGGGCTTTTGCCCAGGCGCTGAAAAAGCTCCTTTTACCCCATGCGGACCGGCACCCGGGGAGTTTGCTACCTCAAGAAGTAGCCCACCTCTCAGCCCCTCTCCCACTCCGACAAGCGCTCCAAGCCCTCCTCGAAGCAGAGCAACGCCTTTTTCTGGGCCAGACCCTGCCGCCCCACGAAGCGACTGAGCTCTATGCGCGCACTTGGCAGGCCCTTCGAGCGTGTGCACCCTCTCTCCTGCCTTTTCCACCTCGTACTCTTCTGCTTTATGCCCCTGCGGTGGGAAGCCCCTGAATGGCTCCTCCTGATGCCTGTATGGCTCGTCCTCCTCACGCTGGCGCTGCGCTTGCGCCTGCGCACAGGCTGGGTACAACCCGCAAAAAGCAAGAAGAGAAGACTCTTTCTGCGAAGCGCTTTTCCTACCCTGACCTTAGGTGGAAGCCTCCTCTTAGCTACCTTGGCCCTGAGTAGGCCTTCTCTCCGAGTGAGGCGACCCCAAAGCCTACCCCCCCTTTGGATAGTGGTGGATGTCTCGCGCAGCATGAAGGAAAAAGACCTTCTGCCTTCTCGTCAGGCGTTTGTGTTGGAGCGGCTTCGGGTGTGGATCGACTCGCTGGAAGGACAAAGGTTGGCTGCACCGGTGGGACTGGCCCTCTTTGGGGAAAGGGCTTATGTGGTTTTGCCGCCTACCTTCGATCGGCAGGCCTTGCGTTTTGCTGTAGAAGGACTCAGTGGGGTAGAGGTGGGTTCGGCCACCAACCTAAGCGATGCCTTACGGCTTCTGGGAGAGGTGGCGGAGCCGGGCCATGCAGCCTGGCTGCTCTCTGACGGCGCCCACAACCTCCGCTTTGAATCTCCTATCCCCGAGCTGGCTAAAAGGCTCCAAGAAAAAGGGATCATCCTCCATACGGTTTTTGTAGGGCGAGAAGGACCCCAGCGCTTTCCTGCGGCGCTTGAGCTCTTAGCGCGCATGACCGGCGGCTCTTACCAATCTAACCGCCTGGACCTGACCCCCCTCTTGCAAAAAGCCGCCGAGCCTGTATGGATACCCTTAGATGCCTATCTTTTGATGGGAGCCCTGCTGTGCGGGCTCGTAGGCTTGGCAGCTATGGCGATAGGAGGTTGGTTTTCGGTTTTATGCGCGTGAAGGGTTTAGATCACACGTGACGCGGACCTGGCAGCCCGCCGCTTCAAACATCGCCAGGGCTGCGCAGTATTTAGTTCGGGAAAGCTCTATACTGCGTTCAAGATCGGCCGCCGTCGCGTCAGGGCTTTCGACCACCAGGTGAAGTGAGACTTCAGTAAAAACGCGTGGGAACTCCGCTTGGCGCTCGGCCTGAACCCGCACCTGAAAGCTTTGCACCGTCTTGCGTTTTTTCCGGAGGATGCTCACCACGTCGGCGGAGAAGCACGCCACCATAGAGACTAAGAGACCTTCCATTGGACGGGCAGCCTGGTCCGTGCCACCCACCTCAGCTGGCGAATCAAACGAAAGCGTATGACCGCTTTCCGCGCGCGCAAGAAAATGTAATCCCTGGCCCGTCCAGGTAAGGTGAGCGGTCATACACGGCCTGTAGGTGGGCCCGGAGGGATTCGAACCCCCGACCAACGGATTATGAGTCCGCTGCTCTCACCGCTGAGCTACAGGCCCGTGCCGAAGGTGGGACTCGAACCCACACGGGAAACCCCACACGCCCCTGAAACGTGCGCGTCTACCAGTTCCGCCACTTCGGCAAGCGCTGCGGGGCAAAGGTACAAACAATCCGGCAAGCTACGAAGCCAAGGCCCATTCCTTTAGGCGGGCCAGCAGCGTGCTTAGCTCCTGCGCGTGGTCGGGGTCGGGTTGGTTCCGGGTACTTTCCCAGCGACTTTGGATATGCATCAGGTGCGCACGAAAGGGCAGCACCGCCATCCCACAGTAAGCCAGAATCTGCGAAAGGTGATCTAACCCCCGAAGGTTTCCAAAGCGTCCATCGGCCACGCCCACCAGCGCCGCTTGACGCCCCCGAAAAACCTCCCGAGGAAGCGCATCAATGAACAGCTTCACCACCCCAGGAAAGCTTCCATTGTATTCTGGCACTACCCACATCCAGACTGCGCACTGCTCCAGCGTCTGGATCATCGCTTCAAAAGTAGCTGAACGAGCCCCAAACAAATCCGAAAAGAGAAAATCCCGAGGCAGCGTCTGAAAGTCTACGAGATGGTAGAGGTAACCTTGCCCTTCGAGCTGGCGGGCCAAATAAAGAGCTACTCGGCGGGTATAGCTGTCGGGACGGTGGGTGCCAGAAATCAGCGCTATAGCCATGCCTTCTTAAACACAAATCCTTCATCGCCAGCCGCCGGTTTTGTGATAACTTTGGCCCGTGCGCACAGGCATCATTTCCGGCGTTCTCTTAGTGCTGGTAGGCATAGTAGCCGGCATCTTGTACTGGAGGCTCCGAAAGGTAGAGAAAGAAAAAACCGAGCTCGTCGAAGAAAAGGTTTCTCTCGAAGAAAACCTTCGAGAGTTGGACCAGCGAGTGATGGCCATGCAAAAAGAGCTCGAACGCAAAGATGTAGAACTGGAAGAAAAAAACCGCCGCCTCGAAGAGCTACAAAAAGAAGTCCAGCAAGCCCAGGCCCTCATACGCAAGTATCAAGAGCAAGGCAAAATCTCGGCTAAACAAGCTGAGGAAATGCGCTACAAAACCGAGCAAATGGCCTATTACTTGCAGAAGTACCAAGAACGCATAAAAGAACTGGAGGAAGAAAACCAGAAACTGCGCGAGCGCACCGAACAATTAGAAAAGGAAGTCGAGCAAAAGGAGACGCAAGCCCGCCAAATCGAAGAAGAAAAAGAGAAGCTGGCTATCAAAGTCAAAGCGGCTTCCTATCTCAAGGCCATCGAGTTTCGGTTTGCGCAGGTCAAGGATAGTGGCAAAGAAGAGTGGGAGAAAGAGTTTCGGGCGCGACGTCTCCGCACCCTCAAGATTTGTTTCCAGGTACTGGAAAACGAAGTTGCTGAGCCCGGCGAACGAACGGTCTACCTCGTCATCTCCGACCCTACCAATAAAGTGATCACCAACTTTGCCAAGGGCAGTGGCTATTTCACCTTGATGGACACGGAGCAGCCCTTTTCCACCAAGGCCGTTTTTCAGTACAATCGGCAGCGCCAAGAGGTATGCGCCCTCTTTGAACGTCCCGAAGAGGAGCTGAATAAGGGTACTTACACCGTCATCGCCTTCTGTGAAGGGGTCGAAATCGGGCGGGGACAGTTTACCCTGAAGTAATGCTCCCTATCACGGTGCGGGAGTCGCTGCAAAAGCAGCTCGACTCGATAGCTTCCTCTTCTGCAAAGCCCACCTTAGTGGTGCTGGACCCTTACATGGCCCAGGCTTTGGCCGGTCAGCTCGGCCCCCACTACAAGGTGCAAGACCTTTTTACTTGGGCCAGCGAAACCCTGGCTGCCCGAAAACCTAACCCCATCGATCTTTTAGAGGTTTTTGATGAATCTCTCAAAGAAAATAAAATCAAACTGCTCGAAGAATCTCTTCCCTTTCGATGGCGACTTGCGCAGCTTTTCGCTCAGGACTGGCAGGAAGTACTGCTGAGCACCTCTTCTCTTGAGGAAGCCCTCAAACGCTGGGAAGAGCTCGCAGAACACCAACACATCCAGAGTTTATTTCCTCTCCAATCTGACCCGCCCCCCTGGCTAAAGCTGATTCCCCTCCCCCTCAAGTCTGCCGATACTCTCAAAGCCTTCTGGGTACGCTTCAAAGACTTCCTGCAGACCTATGTTGAGACCCTTAAAAAGAAAGGTTTCGAGTTTAGCGAAGGTGCTTTACAAAAACTGATACCCGAAAACCGCTTTGAGGGGGTGCTCTTCCTGCATGTGTACAGTGTGTACCCTCTTTTGGAGAAGCTACTCAAAACCGCTTCCCACAAAGTAGGTTGGGACATCACGCCCCTTAACCAAGCCCTACCGGAAGCCTGGGCCGATTACACTCCTCTTTCTGAAACGTACCCTTTCCCTGCCCAAAAACCCCGGAAGGTGTATTTGCACACCAGCTTTGTGCTGACGGCCCTCATAAAGAGTGCGGCTCAGCAGATAGCTACGTGGGTGAAAGCGGCTCCTGAAGGCGCTTGCGCGGCGGTATGGTGCCATCCTGCTTCGGAGCCCTTGCTCCGGCACTTCCTCAAGCAGGAGGGGCTCGCCCCAGAACAACTCTCTCCTCAAGCTCCCACTTTATGGGAAGGCACCGAGATAGGGAAGTTTCTGCGGCCCTGTTTGAGAGAAGGACTGGAAGGACGCCTCTACACCTGGCCTGAACCCCCTCCTTTATCGGCGGAGGAGGCACCCTCCGCGGCAGAAAGTTGGGCTCGCCACCTCTACCAGATTGTGTGCCGCGGAGAAGCCCATAATCCCCTGCATTGGAACTTCCTGGTTCAGCTCTTTCAGGAAAAAGCCCCCACGCTCCCGCCTTTTCCGGGCTCGGTACGCCTGTATATTGGGCAGCTCACTCAGCTAACGGGCGGATGTTACGACGCCCTCTTCCTGGTGGACCCTCCGCTCGAACCCCTCGGGCCCTGGGCAAGGCCTTCTTTTTGGATAGCTTCCTTGCGAAAGCAGTTTTACTCGCCCGCCCAGCACAATCGTTTAGCGTGGCGTCTCCAGTCGGTGCTTTTGTGGGCCAGTCAGGAGGTTTGGATTTTCCGGCTGGCTGATCCCACACGGGTTCCCCCCATAGAGGAGCTGCTCGTCCATCGCGAAGCGCTCGGGCTGAAAGAAGAGTTCGCTGCCGTGCAGAGCGAGCTCCCTTCTGTGAAGGCGTCTGTGCCGGTGCCACGCCCCATAGAGGAGCCCCCCCAGGGCGCTCCTAAAGTGTCTCTGTCGCCCTCCCGGGTAAGTTCCCTCTTCCGATGTCCGCGACGATTCTACTGGGAATCCGCCCTCCCTGAGGAAGGCCCCCCTAAAGAAGCGCTTTCGATTGGGCGGCTTATGCATGAGCTGGTGCGCTACATCGTAGCTGGCAAAGCTTCCTCCTGTAGTCCCGTAGAGACACGGTGGACACGTCCACCCAACGGGACAAAAAGTCGCAAAGCTTCCTCCTGTAGTCCCGTAGAGACTACTTTGGCTAAGTTGGCTTACCGAGCGAGTCGTCGGCGGCTTCTTTATCGAGCGGCTCGGCTGCTCACTCCGGAGGAGCGTCGCCTTCTGGGCCGCACGCACAGCTACCGGTTACTGATGCCCATCCTTGCCGAGATGGGCCAGCCCCTGATGCAGGCCCTGGTAGAACTCCTACAGCCTGGGCTCCACCAGAAGCCCCGATCCGGCCCCCCCTGGCGCTGGCACCACTTTAGGCCCTTAGCTACCCATCGCTACCAGTTCTATGTCGAGTTCTGTCTCGAGCAGCTGCGCCCGTCCTCATCCCGCACGCCTTTGCCGAGCCTGGCCGGGCGCCTGGACCTCCTGATCGAAGCCCCCTCCGCCACCTCATCCCCGGAGAGGTTTCTGCTCGATTTCAAACAACGCCTGCCCCGAGAAACCCAACCCACCAAAGTCCTCGAAGGATTGTTAGAAACCTTGCAAGCCCTCCAAGATAAAGAAGCCTTCACCCCACCCCAGCATTATGACGAAGCCCTCTTCCAAGTGATGAGCTATGCCTGGTACCTCAACCAAATAGGCCAGTCCGTAACAAAGATCGGCCTGGTATCCCTATGGTGGCGACCCCAGCGAAAAACGCCGTCTCCTTCCAAAAACTCCCACGAAGGACCTTTGCTCTCGTTTTCGTTGGACCCTTGCGAGGAAAAGTACCTCCGAAGCTTGTGGGAGGAAATCTCTTCTCTCTTAGCCGCTCGACCTCTGGAGCCGGCTGAGTTTCCTCAGACTCCGGACAAGGAATCCTGCCGTTACTGCGATTTTGCGCTGTTATGCGACCGCTTGCGAGTGTAAGAAGCTCGGCGCAGGTCTCTCCGCTACCTGGCCACTTAGCCCTCCTTGGACAAACCCTCATCATTTGCGGCGGCTACGTCGTCGGACGCGAAGCGGCCCAAAAGTTCGACCCTTTGCTGCTTACCGGGTTGCGCGCATGGGGTAGTGCGCTTGTCTACCTCCTTTTATGGCCCCTTTTGAGAAAAACCAGCTCTGCTCCCTTGACTTGGAGGGAAATGCCAGCCCCCTGGAAAAAACGCCTTGTCATTTTAGCTGTACTCGGCATCTTCTTCAATCAGCTCCTTTTCAACTGGGGCTTACGCTATACGACGGCAGCCACCACAGCTTTGATTTATGCCCTGACTCCCTCGGTGGTGTTTTGGCTGGGGGTGTGGGTGTTTCATCGAGAACAGGTCCAAAGGCGGCGCGTGATAGCGCTGGCCCTGGCCTACGGAGGGGTCGTCTTAGCACTTTGGCATAACCTCCTGCATAGCCAGAATGGGTGGGGGTGGCTCCTCATCTTAGGAGCGGTGGGGTTCTGGGGCTGGTACCTCAACTACTCGCCTCCCGTCGTGAACCGGCTGGGGCCCATTGCCGTGACCGCTTACATTATGGGGCTGGGCGCCCTCCTGCATACCCCCACGCTTATAGCGGGGCTTTCCCGTCAGGAGTGGAAGGCCCTCGGACCCGCAAGCTGGCTAAGCTTAGCTTACCTAATCTTAGGTATGTCGGTGCTGGCGTACCTGCTTTTGAGTGTGGGCTTGAAGTATCTTTCTCCCACGCAGACTGCGCTGTATATCAACCTCCAGCCTATTGGTACGACGGCCTTAGCCGCCCTCCTGGGACAAGAACCTCTTTCCTGGCAGCTCTTCGTAGCGGCCTTGCTGACAACAGGAGGCATGCTGCTCTTCCAGCGGTGAAAGACGATCAACACTTCATGGCCTTAGCCTTGGCCCAGGCTCGCCAGGCTTACCAGCTCGGAGAAGTGCCTATCGGAGCTGTACTGGTGATAGAGGGACGGGTCATCGCCCAAGACCACAACCGCACCGAAACGCTCCAAGACCCCACCGCCCACGCTGAGATGCTTTGCCTTTCCGCCGCTACGGAGTTTCTGCGGGCGAAATACCTACGCCGAGCTACCCTATATGTAACCCTCGAACCCTGCCCTATGTGCGCGGGGGCCCTGGCTTGGGCCCAAATAGGCCGCCTCGTCTACGCGGCGGCTGACCCCGAACGAGGCTTTACCCGATACCAGCCCCCTCTTCTGCATCCGCGCACCCAGTGGCAGCAAGGACCTTTCACCGAGGAGGCCTTAGCCCTCTTGCAAACCTTTTTTCGCAGCAAGCGCCGTCCGCCCTCTAAGCCAGACCCTGGCTCTTGAGCCGTTCTTTTTCCACTTCTACCTGCTGCCAAAAAGCCTCTTCGGAATGCACAGGCAAGCGGCACGCACCCCACGTGCACAAACACCACGTGCCTTCCGGCGCTTCGGCGTAGCTTTTGAGCGCAGGAATCGCCGATTCAGGAGAAGTAATGTAGCCTACCCACCCAATCTGGGGCTCATATCGCTTCCAAAAAGAAAGCAAGTGACTACCTCGATAGATAAGGGCCAGCGGACAAGCCTCCTCCAAGAGCGCTACTTGCAAAAAGTGGCTGGCCAACGTAGGGTTCTCCGCCATCTGACGCCGTAACCGCCCCAGTATCACCCGCACCTTTTCCTCGTAGTCGGCCCGTTGGAAGTATTTGGCCAGCCTCCACAGTGCTTCAGCAAAAAGCGAGTTTGAAGAAGGGGTGCTGGTGTCAAAAATATCCTTACGTCGAACCGGAAATACACGCAGTGTCTTGGCTGTAAAGCAGAAAACTTGCTCTTTTTCGTCGTAAAATAGCTCAAGGCTTTTTTCGAGAAAGGCCTGAGCACGAATCAAATAGCGCTCCGTACCGGTAACCGTGTAAAGGTGAATAAGTGCGACAATAAAAGCGGCGTAATCTTCAGCGAAAGCTTCGCCATACCAGCGGTCTTCTTTATGGAGGCGCTGTAGGGAATCCGAAAAAGCCTCGAGGAGGGTATGGGCCACTTCGCGGGCTGCGTACAAGTAGAGGGGTTCTCCTAAGGCTTTGTAGGCTTCTACAAGTCCCCAGATAGCATAACTATTCCAAGAGATGATAGCTGCTTCGTCGCGGGGTGGGGGGGTGCGTTGGTTTCGGTGGGTGCGCAGGCGCGCATGAGCTTCTTCGAGGGCTTCTTCGACGGCTTCGATCGAGAGGCCTAAGCGCTCGGCCACTTCGGCGTCAGACAGCACGCGGTACAGCAGGTTTAGGCCGCCCTCCCAGTTCCCTTCAGGGCTCACCTCATAGGCCGTATAAAACACCTTTCGCAAGTCCGCCTCCGGCAGCAGCGCCTCCAGCTCGTCGAACCGCCACGCGTAGTAAGCCCCTTCTTGCCCCTCGCTTTCTGCGCTAAGCGAAGCCGCAAACAGCCCATCCGGCAAGCGCATCCGCTCCAGCAGAAAAGAAGCCGTTTTCTGAATCACTTTTCGATAGAGCGGATTGGGTTTTTGGCGGTAGGCTTCGCTATATAGGCCTAAGAGGAGGCCGTTGTCATAGAGCATCTTTTCAAAATGCGGGATGCGCCACTCCCGATCGGTGGCGTAACGCATAAACCCCCCTTCGATAGGGTCGAAAAGCCCCCCTAAGGCCATTTTTTCGAGGGTGAGGTGAGTAGCGCGCAGGAGTTCCGGCTTTTGTAAGAGGAGGCCTGCACGCAAGGAAAAGAGCCATCGGCTGGGGGTAGGAAACTTCTGGCTGCTCCAGGCCCCACCCCAAATCCAGTCCACATCGCGCAAGAGGGCTTGGAAGACTTCCTCCCAGGGAATCTTAGGTGGGGTAGGCACTTCGGGCACGGCCTCCAGCAGGCTGGTATCAAACTGTTGAATCGCCTGGCTGAGGCGGCGGGCCATGTCCTGGACCGTCTGAGGCTCTTGGCGATACAAGTCCGCGATGCGTCGCACTAACGCTATCCACCGGGGTTTGGGCAAATACGTCACGCCATAAAAGGGTCGGCCATCCGGCAACGCAAAGCAGTTGAGGGGCCACCCCCCCGGCCGGCCACTCAAAAGCAAAGCATCCATGTAAAGCTGGTCTACATCAGGGCGCTCCTCTCGGTCTACCTTGATGCAGACAAAGTGTTCATTCATCAGCCGGGCCACCTCTCGGTCCTCGAAAGTTTCGCGAGCCATGACATGACACCAGTGGCAAGAACTATAGCCAATGCTGATCAGGATGGGTTTATTCTCCGTCCAAGCTTTCTGAAAGGCTTCTTCTCCCCAGGGATACCAGTCCACAGGCTGGTGGGCATGCGCCCGCAGATAATCGCTTTTTTCAGTTATGAGGTGGTTCATAGTTCTGAATCTGAAGGGTAGCCCATGGCTTGAAAGAAGGCCTCTTGCTCGTCACGAGGGAGCTGCATACGAACAAAAATCTTTGCGGTGACGCGTACGTCTGTCTGACAGTATGTAAGAACTGGCTTGAACTCTTCTTCTTTCCCCTCCTTTTTCCAGCGGTAGAAGCTTTCTCGAATCTGGGTATGGGTTATACTCTTTTGAAAGGGAATACCCAAAGCCTGAGCCAGCACTTCTAAAGAGACAAAAGTACTCTCCGAGGAGGCAAAGCCCCACATTTGCATGGTGTCCCATATGGCGGGGTCTTTAAGTTGCCAAGGCTGGCTGTACTGGGCTGCATACCAAAACTCAGGTAAGTTCAAGCCCTGCATAAGCAGGCGCCGCCCTAAAAAAGGCAAGTCAAATCGGCGAATATTATGCCCACATACTATCCAAGCGGGCTCATAGGTAGAGTCAAAAGAAGTGGACTTTAGACTCAAAGCATGGCCTCGAAACTTATTCCACTTTTCAATAAACTCCTCGAGAAGAGTCCGTTCATCCAGGTTATAGAGGACCTTTTCTCGCCATGTCCAGTGTTTTTTATCGGAGGTATCGGGTAGAAAGTATCCCAGCCCTATGCACACCACTTGCGCATACAGTGCATGAATCCCGCCCTTCTCCAAGAAGTAGTCCTCAGGCAATAAATGGACCAGCTCTTTAGGGCGGTTGGAGTCGTATTTTTTTAGCCAGTGGTCATATAAAAACCCTTCCAAGTTTTGTAAAGACTCTGGGGCGGGTACCGTCTCAATGTCTAAAAACAGGACTCGTTCTATAGGTACTCGCATAGAGGGTCAGTTGAGAAGGTAGGCAGAGAAGCGTTGGATAAATTCCTCTTTTTCTGAGGGGTCAGCTAAGATAAGCTGTAGTTTAGGCTTGCTGGGGTCTTTGTTGTAATCTTTTTGTTTGTCGGCCACCTGTTTGATTTGACGGTTCAGGCCGACGTCGCTGGTGACCATGCGCACGGTATAGCCCGAATACAGGATGAACAGCCAGTTGCCTTCAGTAGGTTCGAGGTATATCGTCAGTACATCGGGGGCCCGGGTTCGTTCGGCGGGGTTGTAGGGACCGAAGGCGTATTCGATTTTGGCAGGGCAGTATTTGGCGATGCCCACGCCGCCTATGCCCGCTACCGCCACGTCCGCCATGACAAAAAGCGCACCGGTCGAGTCGCTGCGCCGGAAAGGCACCCGAGCCAGCAGCAGCGTAACCGGCAGTTTTTTCGCAAAAGGCACATTCCGAGCCAGCGCAGCTCGCTGAGCCGCTTGCACCACTTCGCGGGTGTTGACCTCGGGCTGCGTGGTATCCGGATCTAACAGCTCGGCCATCGCTTCGATAAAACGCGGTTCGGTAAACTCCATGTCTTGCAAGGCCAAAGCCCACAAGTTGAACCGGCTTCCTATAGCTTCGGCTAAGCTGGAAGGGATATTGGGGAAATGGAGCGCGACAATCAAGTCAGTTGACAGCTTCTGAAAGCGCTGTTCTTCGCGCCACAGGCCGGCCATAGCCAGTTGAGCGCCCTCCGGCGGAAACGAAGCCGGAAAACTAAGCCGGCCATACGCCGTCGTGATGCGGGAGGCGTCGTTGTACTCCACCCAGTTGCCGCGGTAACTCTCGCCGTTGAGTTTCTTTAGAGGGCCAATGCGGAAAGACTTGGTGCTGCGATCCACCGAAAGGCCCCCTTCTGCAAGGAGCACATCGAGATCGTCTTTATTGCGCTTGGGCTGCAGGAAGTTGGTGTAAAAAGTGCGATAAATAGGCACAAAGTGCAGCCCTACCGTGAGCTCTTGTCCCCGGCGGTTTTTGGGTTCTTTGATGGGGATGAAGACGGTATCGGGGTTGACAAGGCCTTCAAAGTTGAACCAGGACTCCCGCAAAAACTCATTGTCAGACTGGATACGCACTTCACCCTTGAAGTACAAGAAACGGCGGTCTGCTCGCAGTTCGACCTCGTCGCGGAAAAGAATGCGATCCGTGAGCAAAAACTCGTCTTCGGTGCGAATCCTCGCCCGAGCCGTGGTCACTCCATCTTGCACAAAAACGCTGTCCAGCGTAATAAACTGGGGTTTGCCTTCCACATCGGTGTACTTGTACTTCCCCCGGGCGGTGTAGTCAGAGCCCGACCGAATCACCACTCGGGCTTCCAGGATAGTATGGTGGTTGAGAGAAGAAGGCGCCTTGATGACCGCGTTTTCCAAAGGAGCTATGCTGCCGTCAGGCTGAAACTCCACATGCCCACCTTCTGGAAAAACCGTCGCATCCGCCACGAGAATAGAGTCTACGCGGTTGGCTTCGACTTTGCCAGTACGGAGGTTGTAGAGGAGAACCTGCGTGTTGAAGTACACGTCCTTGCCGCTCTTGCTGCGACGCACCACGAAGTTTTTGCTTTCATCACTCACATGAGGATTGAGGAAGATTTCACCTGTCTGTCGGTTATAGGTGCCCTTACCGAGAGAAGTTGCGATATTTTGCTTGGGAAAGTGTATATTCAGTTCACCTACTCGCTGCGAAACAAAATCCCCTTGATGAGTTTTGATCTGATAATCCAGTTCGATGCCTTCTGCGTAGAAGAGGGTATCCTTGCGATTTTTGGGCTCCAGTACAGCAAAGCGAGCTTCTACCGCTTTGAAGCTTTCGGGGGAAAGGAGAAAGTTTTCACTGGCTACGAGAACCTCCCCCGTCTGCAAGAGACCCGAGGCTCTGAGTCCCTCGGGTGTGTACACGAATCGCCCTCGAAAGGTTGCTTCGCCGGCATAGAGCTGCGCAGGTTTAGTCCCGGTTTCGAGCACCGCCCGGCCCTGGTAAGGGTACCAGAGGAAGCGCAAGTCTTCGGCTTGGACCTCCGGATACTGGGCCAGCGCATAGCGGCTTTTGGGTAGGGTGAAGCGAGCCTTCTCTGCCATGCACGAGTCAAAGTGAAACACAAACGTATCCGCCCGCACTTGGCCAGTGAGGTAATGCACTTCCCCCTGCCCGTGCAAGGCAAAGTTGTCCATGGCCACTCGACCGTAAAACTTACCCTTCCCTTTGTAGACCACTACGCCCCCTGGAAAAGTCTCTTGCACGCCATAACTGCCATCCGGCATGATCTTGAGCGTATCCCGAAAAGGCGGAAACACGCTATCGCTATAAAACACTCCATGAAACTCCAGCTCCAGCAAACTAAAGGTTTCTAAGCTATCGAGCATGAAGGGGTCCAACTCAAAAAATAACCTGTCGCGAGCGTATTGACTATTCTGGATGGCGCTGGACTCCCAATATTTGTACGATTCGGAGTAGCAGTCTAAAACGCTGTAATAAGGAATGACTTTTCTGCCGCTTTTATTGGAGGGCAGGTCAATGTAAACGCAGCCGCTGACATTCTCAATACGGAGGGTAGAAAGGGAACGAGCCATCCGAGGAAACTTCCCTTCCCGGAAAAGGGGATCCCGCTCAGGCCGAAACTTGAGCGAATCTACATTGAAGAAAAGCACCTTGAAGTTCTCGTAATCGAACTGCATGCGGGTATCCGGCCAACTGTATAGGTCGAGCTTTCCTGCGGCCAGCCGCCCCGCCATGCGCATAGAGCGGTTTTCGCGTAGGTATATCGTACGCTTGTACGGCGCTATCTCCACAATGTGCGAATCCGCAAAAACCACAGCCTCTACCCCGCGAAGCGTGATTTCTTTACTTTGCAGGTCCAAGCGCGCATTCTCTCCATCGGCTGTATTGGAAAAAATGCGCAACGCATCGTAATCCTTTTGCCCAAAGGCCGCTTGAGCCCAACGTATGAGCTTAGGAAGAGGTTCCACAATGCCAGTCTCCGGATCATAGCGCAAAAATCCATACGTCTCTACATCCTCAAGCCGCATTTGAAAGGGCTTGAGATAAGTCTTCAGGTCCAGACCCTGGCTTTTGAGAATATCTGTGTCGAGAATGTAGGTACGGACAGCTCTTCTTCGGCGGCCTTTTTGTTGCTTTTCCCGTTCCTGCAGCAGCCGATAAATCGCACCTATGGGATTCACCGGCAGAATATCCTTATAGCTTTCATACTCCCTTTGGTTGAAGTAGTCTATGGATTGAACGATCCCGTACTTACCTCGAGGGTCTATGATGGCCGTGAACCGCATCACCGTATCTCGGACTGGGTTCCACTGGATAGCATCAAAGAGCATCTCCATCTTGTGGTAAGTGCTATAAAAGCCCTGACGAGTGCGGGGGTTTTTACGGTTTCGGTTTAGCAAGATGTCCTGTGTGGTGACGTCGTAAATAAGGTCGGTAACGGGGTAAAAGATGGTGTCACCAAAAGGCAGGTACAGCTCTACGGCCACTTCGTTTGCGACGAGCTTCTTTGGGTCGAAGGCCAGTTTCTCTAAATAGACCCGCATAACCTCCTTGCCGCGGGCATAGACGCTCAGTTCGGCTAACGTATCGCCTACGGCAGAACCGTACTTAGTCAGGCCGCGCAACGCAAACCCTCCTCGATAGGTCGTATTGGGAATGAACTCCTTTATCTCGATGCTGCCTTGGGTCATTCGAAAAGCCGGCGACTGGGCCTTTACCGGATCAGACGCTATTGTAAAATCATCCCAGAACTCTCCCTGGACCGGATGCGGCAAAAACGACGCATAATACAAGGTGGCCCGAGGGCTGTACAAACGCCGCACATTCATGTCGATCTCAAAAGAGTCCATCTCGCAGTACAACTCCGTGAACCCTATCCCTAAACGGCTCCAATCGGCTTTGCCTTTTGTACCGATAAAGTGGCGATTGGTGAGGTTAAGCAGGCCGTCAGCTTCGCGAATCGTAATATCTACGCCCCCTGTTGAGCAGATGAGAGACGCCTTGCGAAAGAAAAAAGCCGGCACCTTTTTCTCTTCAAAGCTGGTGCTGTCGGTATACGTATAGAAGCCCAAGCGGGCCTCCGTTTTGTCTATGCGCCAAGTAAAGACGCTGGTTTTATTCACGACTCCTTCCGGGCAGAACTTTAGGATAGTTTCCCAGAAGCGGGGCAGGTAGGCTGGGCTTTGGGTAGCCAGCGTATCTGAGATCGCAATAAACTGCGGTACGGGGGCCCGCACGCGGGTTTCAGGGTTTTTGAGGACCAGAGCCGCTTCGACAAACTGTAGAATATCCGGAAAAGGCTTGAACCCCTTGCGGTAAAGTCGGCTTCCGAGGTCGGCTAAGGCCTTTTTCTCAGGCAGGGAGAGGTCTCCAGTTTCCCAGGCGGAATAGAAGGCTTGAGCGCGCGAGGTGATGTCCGGGCGTTTGAACCGTTCTAAGGCCTCCTTGAGGGCCAGCCCAAATCCATCGGGGTCCGCCGGGAGGCTCGTGCTTTGCCCCCATAGCCCCCAGCTCAAAGTTAACGTAAGCCCCAACCACCGCCACACGGGACCAAAGTTACCATTTTCCCTCGCTGCCCAGAAGTGGGGCAACCCAGGGCACAAATTTGCCGTATTTTTGCTCAAAAGGAGGTTTTATGCGATTCACACCCTTCCTGGCAGTCGGTGCCCTGCTATGGGCCCAAAGTCCCTCTTGGGGACGTGCGCTGATCGACTCGGCGGCCAGCATCATTCCCCGCTACATCGTGAGCCCTGTGGTCCAACCCAACACCCGCCTGCCATACTTTGCCGTGCTGCGGATTACAGGGCTGGAGCCGAACCGATGGTACCGGTATGTGCCCCGCATGGACAACTCTACCGCCCCGCCCTCCACGAACAACGTCAACCTTGGAGCGGGCAACCCCATCTTCTACAACGCTCAAAGTAACACCTTCTGGCGAAGCACCGCACCGAGCCTCACCACAACTGGGGGGTACGACACCATCCAGACCGATGCCAACGGCGTGGCTACCGTGATCTTTGGGATCGAGCCTACCGGTAATGCGCGCTTCCGCACCGATGGCGGTAATCGGGTGTACGTCAAAGTCTTTTTGCGGTCACATGATCCCGCATTGCCGGTGGATAGCGCATACGCAATAGGTGACAAGACCCCTATCCAGCCGTTGGCCTTGCGTACTACCTCCGAGGACACATGCGGCTCGTTCTTGTATGACTCCAGCCTGGCTGCGCCTGGTACGCTGGTGTTTTTGTATGACGGATATGGCCCTCACGAAGTAGGGGAACGCCCCCTCAGCGGCGCGGTCGTAGAGCCGGTAGGCATCTCCTGGCCGGCCTCCATGCTGGCCGCCTACACTGCCCAAGTGAGTACCCAACAGAAGCGCTACGGCACGCTTATCCCTAATCTCCTGCCTACAGGGGTTCGGGCTATTCACTACTATACTCCCTCCTCTTATTACGTTTCCCTTTCCTGCCAGAGCGGCATCTTTGACCAAGATGGCAACTGGCCTTCAGGCCTCAGCACCGTCAACTCTACCAATGGCGCCGCTGCCCTCGGCCTCCTTAATAGCCCCTACCGCCCCCTTCCTCCGGAACCCTCCAACTCCTGCATAATGAGTCCCTCTATAGATCCTACCACCGGCAAGGTAAACCCAGGCTACTTTCAGAGCCCCAGCTCGGGCTTTTTGTACGAGATGGTTGCCTGCGTTAGCTTTCCGCCCACGTACATGCCCGGGTTTACCACACTGACGGATAGCACCAACCCATGGAGTCCAGTCATGTATGGTCTATGCCAGCCGAGCTTGTGGGGCACCCTGAGCGACTCCCTGCCAGCGACCTGGCAAGTTTTGCCTCCAGGGGGGCCAGGTTCTCCTTGTCAAGAGCCCTGCTGGATGTACCAAAGCGTAGCCGGCGCCTTTTTCTGGCGCTGCTTTTCCGGCGAAGCCGGCTACCTCGTCCAAAACTTCAACTACTACGATGGGATGCCGGCTTACTCTGTGCAGACGGTAACCTTGAATCCCCTACGCGTACCGAAAAAAGTCCAATGGCAGAGTGTGCCCACCACCCCACAAAGCCCAGGGTCTCTCTTCACCCTCTCGGTAGAGCTAATAGACAGCATCAACGCTACTTGGTACCCTTCTTCCAGCGCGCCGAACTTTTCCTCCTGTACCCCCAGTGTGACCCTGTACATGTATGACGCACAAAACAGCTTGGTGGGCACATGGACCGGGTCTCCAGCCGCTGGAGGGTGGGGGCCTTTTGCTGTGTTTGAGTTCACAGGCTTTTGGCCGAGCACGCCAGGGACTTATAAGCTGGTGGTGGAGGATGTGTCTTTTCCGTTGGGGTGCTGTTCTGGGGTAAGCGGGGGGTGGTCCCATAGCGACACCCTTTTGGTTATGGTAAGCAGCACCTCCAGCTTGGCGATGCACGTACGAGCCGAAGAAAGCGCCTGGCAGGTCACCCTCCCTATAGCCGAAGGGCAGCTTCTCTTGTATGATGCGCAAGGGCGGCGCCTATGGCAAGCGGCAGCTTCGAGTTCGGTGACGATCCCTTGGCAAGGGCTGGCCCCAGGGGTTTATACCCTTCTCTGGCAAAGCGCCCGAGGCGTAGCGGTTCGCAAGCTCCTGCATCCGTAGACACCCCACTTACCTTTGTCCAGGCAGGGTAAGGCGGCCTTCCTTACCCTGCTTTTTTTTTGATCGGCAGCCTCAAGCTCCTGAAGAAAGTCGCAGGAGGAGCGCTAAGGTCTCCTGCCCGACTGAAAGAAAGGAAGATGTGGGCGTAAAAGACGTCCAAGGGGAGCTTTACGGCGCACGCCCTTCAGTAAATGAAACGCACAAAGAGACCGGTGCTGAGATAGCGTCCTGTTTCGCTGGCCAAAGCAAGTTCTCCGATCTCCTCTACGGCGGGGGGGTCTATAAGCTCACGTACCAGCCGCCGCAGGGTAAGGGGAGAGAATGCCCCCGAATACACATTGAGTAGGAAGAGGCCCTGGTCTGAAGGTAGGAGGGAGCGTAGTTGGGCTAAGAGGGCTGGTAGGTCTTCTTCCAGCACCCAGCGTCGGTGTTCGGGGCCTGTCCCGAAAGGGGGAGGGTCCAAGAGGATAGCCTCATACCGCTCACCTCGCCGAAGGGTCCGCTGCACAAAGCGCCGCGCATCTTCTACCAGCCAGCGAATTGTAGATAGCCCATTGAGTTGGGCGTTTTCGGCGGCCCATGTGATGGCGCTGCGGCTGGCGTCTACATGGGTCACTTGAGCCCCCGCTAAGGCCGCCACCACCGAAGCCCCCCCTGTGTACGCAAAGAGGTTGAGTACGCGGGCCTGGGGGTGCTTTCGCAGCCACGCGTATAGCCATTCCCAATGGGCGGCTTGCTCCGGGAAAAAGCCCAGGTGTTTGAACTTGCCTGACCGCGCCCACAGTTGGAGGCGCCAACCCACTCCTCGGTAGGTCAAGGGCCATTTTTCGGGCAGAGGGGGCTCCCACTGGCCTTGGTAAGGACCGGTAGGATGGTATACGTGACGAGCCCGCCAATGGGAACGGGCCACCTGTACAGGGCCCACAGCCCACCCATCTGGACGAATCACCGTATGAGGCCCCCACTTCTCCCAACGGTACCCCTCCCCAAAGTCTAATAGCCGATACGCCTCCCACCGGGGAGTAAGTAGATGGTATTCCACGAGACAAAGGTAGCTTTGGCCGTGCGGCAAGACGTAGTGGCCTATGCCTTCACGACTCTCTTGAGCCGAGCTCAACCCTTTTTGGAAGCGCTGGTGCTCACAGCGCTTTTGTCGGTGGAGGATTTTGGGGCCTGGAGCTGGGCCGGTGGCCTGTATCTGGGGGTGGCTGCCGTAACGCATGGAGGGCTGCCCGCGGCGGTGCTTCGTTATGCGGCTGCCTCCCCTCACGAAGGGCCTGCCCTGTTGCGTTACGCGCTCTGTCGGGCTTTACCTTGGATGGGGTTGAGCCTGGTGCTTTTGGGGGCGGTGGGGTGGACCGTGCCCCGACTTGTCGGACTTTTAGCCTGGTGCCACCTGCCTGCGCTGGCCGCTTTTTTGCCCGCAGAAATCTTGCGCGCTTACCTACGTGGCCGCTACGAAAACCGCGCTCTGGCGTGGTGGCAGTTGACCACCACCGTAGTAAGCGTAGGCCTACTGAGTGGCGCCGCCGCTTGGAAAGGCCTATGGGGAGCGGCCTGCGTGCGCCTCCTTCAGCCGATATGGCTCTTAGGTTTTGGGGCCTGGCCCTTGCGCGCGGCTTGGCGTGCCCCCCAGCGGCGCTTCCCCGGCTTGTCTCGCTTTGGCTGGCATGCCCTATGGGGTAACCTCGCCTTAGAAGCGACTTTTCTCCTGCCTACTTGGCTGCTTGGCTGGCGAACGGGCGACCCTATCCTCATCGCCTACTGGCGCTGGGCCACCCTCCTGCCCCTCAACCTACGCCAGCTTTTCACCCAGGCGGTGATGTACAACTACCCCAGATGGGTACAATCTCCAGAACCTGTTCTGACCCTCTGGCGGCGGTGGCGGCTACTGTTGTGGGGCTTAGCGGGGTTGGTCATGGCCGGCGCCGCGCTGTGGCTACCGCTATGGGAAAGGTACCCTGGACTGGCCTACGCCCCCGCCCGCCCCTATTACGGCTTGGCCCTGCTGGTGGCTTGGCTCTGGAGCACCGACGCCCTCCTGCTGCCCAACCTCCTCTCCGCCAAAGGCCACATCTACGCCTACAGCCGAGCCTACGCCTGGGGCCTTCTGAGCGCCATCCCCCTTTATAGCGTAGCCGGCAGCTCTCTCTTGGGCTACCTCGGAGCTCTCGCCATAGCCGCCCTCACCGCCGCCTTCACCGCCTACCTCTCCCTGCGAAAAAAACCAACCTTTTTTTGCAATATGCCAGAAAGTCCCTGATAAACAGAACCTTCCATACCGTTTGACCCCCTATTATTCCATCCCCAATCCTACAAACTCCGTATCTTAGTGCCACGTATGCGGTACGTACAGCTTATCGTAGGTGTAGGCTTGAGCGTCTCGCTCGCCTTTGCACAAAGTGGAGAGAGCATGTCCACGGCGTACGACATCTCCTCGATTTTCTCGAGTCCCCCTCAGATTGGCGGTGGTTTGCGGTGGTGGGAGTACACCGATTTCGATAGCACCACCTACCCCCGCGCAAACAACCACAACCTGCGTACAGGCCCAGATGTGGTATGGAAAGTAGTTTTGCCAGACTGCTTCGATAGTTTAGTGGTAAGTTTTGCCTATCACGATTCAAGCGAAGGCAATAGCCAACTTGCTACCGGCTACGCGCTATTTGTAATCAACTCCAATGCGCATGACACCACAGAACTTCTTGAGAATAGCTACGATGATAGAATGCTTTTGTGGACTTTATATCGAGGTTCTTATTGGGTTACACTGGGATATGGAGGCGGGTTTAGTGGCCCTGGCACCGCTCACGTACAGGGCGCAGAAAACTCTCTCCTTCATAAGGCCGGCACAGGAGGAGGGTACGGGTCGCCTCTTTATGACACCCTTCGGCTGGCGCAGGGAGACACCCTGTACTTTATCTTCACGCATAATAGCGACGGTGCAGCCGCCGATAGCGTGTATTTCGAGGTTCAATTTATCCAAAAAGACAGGCCCACGCCTCCTGCGCTGGACCTTTCTGTAACCGCCTCTCCTGGGCAGGCCTGCATGGGCAACTTCATCCAGGTACTATGGGCTGCAAGCGATACCTCCAATGATGGAAGGGATCCGCAAACCTACCTTACCTATTAGGTCACCTCAGCAGGCAGCGGGTCGGGCACCAGCTCCACCCCCAACGGCTCCTACTCTTTCTCTCCTGTACTACCGCTGACAAACCCCTCAGCTGGCTACATAGACTATACCGAAAAGTGGGTGGTGCGGGGCGTGTACGGGCATCCCCTGTATCCTTCGCTGTCAGATTGCAAGGATACTTCTGTAGTGAGCGATACGGTAAGCTTCGCGGTGCGCCTGACTGCCGTCCCCTCTCCTCGGATCCGGTATAATGGAGCGGACTACGCACATGGCGCGACGATTCCGATCACCTCAGGTGCCGGCCCCTACACTTTTGAAGCTCAAGAAACCCAGGGAATGGGTCCTACACTCTCCTATGCCTGGAGCTTAGACGGGAACGCAGCTGGAACAGGCCCCACGTTGAATCTCTCCTCTCTGAGTGCTGGCTCCCATACCTTGTCGCTCCAGATCACCAATGCCCCAGCGAATGCGGCTTCCTGCGACTCGACGATGAGCGTGACGCTGGATGTAACCACGGCTTTACCTTCCAGCTCCCGCGCTGAAGTGACGATCCACCCCGAAGGACAAGGTCGCTTTACCCTTACGGTCTTGCAGCCGGGGGCCTACGAAGCCCTCATACTGGACCTGAGTGGCCGGGAGTTGCGCCGCTATCGCCTACAAGGCTATGCGCCTCTTACCTTTGAACCCGGTCTGGGAGCAGGGCTCTACCTCCTGCGGGTACAGGGCCAAGGTCTTACCTATACGAAACGCCTCCTACTTGAGCCCTAAACTTCTGCCGGCTAACTCGTTGCGCGGGGAGGGCAATCCTCCCCGCGTTTTTTTGTGTAGCTTTGCGTGCTTTTATGGAGGTTGTGCTTGTGTGGAAGGGGCAGCGCTATACAGCGCAAGCGGATTCGGCGGAACCCTTATATGCGGTGGTGGAGCGGCTGGGGTTGCCAGCAGGGACAGAGGTTTTGGCCTCCAAGACGACCGAAGGCATCCATGAGCTTGCAGCTCCTGTAGGTGGCCAAACCTTCTTCCAGCTGGTGGGGTGGGAGGACCCCGAAGGCAAGTATGTCTTTTGGCATTCCAGCGCCCATCTCTTAGCTGAAGCTATCCAAAGCTTCTGGCCCGATTGCCAACTTACCATCGGCCCTCCTATCGAAAACGGCTTTTACTACGACATAGACTTCAGGGGGCATCCGCCTTCGCCAGAGGACTTCCCTCGGATAGAGCAGAAGTTTTTGGAGCTGGCTGCGCAGCCGGAATACTTTGTACGGAAGCGAGTCTCTAAAGAAGAAGCCCTTCGCTACTATGAGCAGCGGGGCAATCCGTACAAGATAGAGCTTATTCAGGAGCTGCCGCCAGACGAGATTACCTTTTACGAGTCGGGTGGATTTGTAGACCTGTGCAAGGGGCCGCATTTGTGGCATTCAGGCCCCGTGCGGGCGGTGAAAGTGCTTTCCTTGGCTGGGGCTTATTGGCGCGGCGATAGCCGGAACCCCCAACTGACCCGCGTCTACGCTATCAGCTTCCCTTCTGCAGCCCTTTTGGAGGAATATTTGCACCTCCAGGAGGAAGCAGCCCGCCGCGATCACCGAACCTTAGGCAAAATGCTGGACCTTTTTTCCTTCCACGAAGAAGGACCTGGCTTTCCTTTCTGGCATCCTAAGGGTATGCGCCTCCTGAATGCCCTTCAAGACTGGCTGCGCGCCAAGCTGCTGCGCTCCGGCTACGAGGAAATCAAAACTCCTATCCTCCTCACCCAAACCCTCTGGGAACGGTCCGGCCATTACGAGAACTACCGCGAAAACATGTACTTCACCCAGATCGATGAAATGCCTTTCGCCGTCAAGCCCATGAACTGCCCCGGTAGCACGATCGTATATCGAACGCACTTGCGGTCTTATCGGGATTTACCGCTGCGGCTTTTTGAGTTTGGGCATGTGCATAGGCATGAACTGTCTGGGGTACTAACGGGCCTTTTCCGCGTGCGGGCTTTCACGCAAGATGATGCACACATTTACTGCACACCTGAGCAGATTCAAGATGAAATCCAAGCTCTTCTGCGGCTGGTGGAGGAAGTGTATACGGCTTTTGGCTTTCAGGAAAAGGAGATCTACCTTTCTACCCGCCCTGAGAAGTACATCGGTTCGCTGGAGCTGTGGAACCAAGCGGAAGCGGCGTTGGAGGGAGCCTTGAAGGCCGCTGGACTGGCTTACCAGATCAACCCCGGCGATGGCGCTTTTTATGGGCCGAAGATAGACTTTGTGGTGCGGGATAGCCTGCGGCGGCGCTGGCAGCTGGGCACCATCCAGCTGGACTTTTCTATGCCGCAGCGCTTCGGCCTGACCTATATCGGGCCTGATGGGCAAGCGCACACACCTGTGATGATCCATCGAGCGATCCTGGGGTCGTTTGAACGGTTTATAGGCGTGCTGTTGGAGCACACCGCCGGCGAACTGCCCTTGTGGCTGGCCCCCGTCCAAGTGAAAATCCTGCCCGTAAGCGAAAAGTTTTTGCCCTACGCTCGGGAGCTGTATACCCAAGTGCTCGAACGCGGCCTGCGGCCCGACGTAGACGAAAGTGACGAAAAGCTGGGCAAGAAAGTCCGCACCGCTGAACAGGAAAAAGTGCCCTTGATCTGGGTGGTAGGGGCCAAAGAAGCCGAAACCAGGACGGTTTCTGTGCGAGACCGGCAAAGTCGCACTTCCCGCGAAGCCGTCCCTCTCCAGGAAGCGCTGCAGGAGCTGCACACGCGCGCCCAGCCTCCCCACTGAAACCCGCTTTTTCGTAGGTTTGTCTAAGTGGTCACGGTCGGTCTGTTTCTGGCGGTGCTGAGTGCGTTGATTATCGTGCACGAGCTGGGGCATTTCCTGCCTGCCAGACTCTTCGGCATGCGGGTAGAGAAGTTTTACCTATTTTTCGACTGGCCGACCAAACTCTGGAGCTGGAAGAAAAACGGCACCGAATACGGGATCGGGGTGTTACCGTTGGGGGGGTATGTAAAAATCGCCGGCATGGTGGACGAGAGCCAGCTGGGCAAGAAGGCGTCTGAACCTACACCAGCCAGCCCAGACGAGTTTCGCGCTAAGCCCCTCTACCAGCGAGCTATCGTCATTGCAGGAGGCCCTCTAATGAATATCCTTTTCGCCATCGCTGTACTCACAGGGCTTTTTTTCGTTTATGGGGTGCAGCGGGTACCTCTCTACGCTTGGAGCTACGGAGTGGAAGCGGTACCGCTATTGGGGATTCAAGCTGGGGATCGCCTGATAAGGGTGAATGGGGAGCCGGCGTACTTGGACCGGTTTAGTTCACCGGAGTGGCTCTTAGCTGAACCGCCCCTCCTGGAGCTGGTGCGAGGAAGAGATACCTTGCGGATAGCGCTATCGGCGGCCCAGCGAGACTCTTTGTTGCGCGGGTACAGTCAGGGCCGGGAAGTGGTGCCTTTACGCCTGCCGGCCCAGATCGAGCCGGTGGAAGGCGGCCCAGCCGCCCGAGCCGGCCTCCAAAAAGGCGACCGCATCTTGGCCGTCGAAGGTATACCGGTATTTAGCTTTGCCGAACTGCGGGCACGCCTCCAGGCCACCACCGGCGACAGCGTACGGCTAACCGTCCAGCGCCAAAACCAAACCTTTTTCGTACAAGTCGCTTTAGACACCGCCCGACGCATCCACGTAGTGCCGGCGGTAGAGTTACCTCGAGAAATCCGCACCCTTTCCCTCTGGCAAGCCCTTTATGAAGGCACCCAACAAGCTTACCGCCTCACCACCACCAACCTCAAGGGTCTTTTCTACCTGCTTACGGGGCGCATGCGCGCGACTGACAGCTTATCGGGGCCGATCGGCATCGCTCGTCTGGCCGGCAAAACCTACGAAAACACCGGCTGGCGGGGTTTCTTAGCCTTTTCGGCCGTGCTAAGCCTCATTCTGGCCTTTATGAACCTCTTGCCCATTCCCTTATTGGATGGAGGACATCTGCTCTTCTTAGGCTTAGAAGCCATCCTCCGCAAAGAACCCTCCTATCGCCTGCGTGAAGTGGCCCAGTACATTGGGCTGGCGATTATCTTGGCTCTGATGGTGTTTGCCTTCTGGAACGACCTACGTCGGCTATGAAAAAGCTGCTGTGGAGTCTGGCGGGCTTGTGGGTAGTGGGGTGGGGGCAAGATCCCCGGACGGCGGTGGAGCTCTTTCGGCTGGGTCGCTACAGCGAGGCCTACCCCCTTTTTAAGCGGCTTTTCGAACGCGAGAAAGACTACCTCTGGGCCACGTATGCTACAGAATGCCTCCTCCAAGAGGGCAAAACAGCGGAATGGAACCGCTGGGTGCAAGAGGAACGCCGTTCAAACCGGGCTTCCCCCTGGGCGGCCGCTTGGGAAATCCGCGCCGCTTTTTTGCGCGCAGACACCAGCGCTTTCACCGCCTGGGCCAAACTCGTAGCCCGACCCGACCTTCCCCTCTTCGTACTGGAAGCTTTAGCCGAAGTGGCATGGCGAGTATGGGGCCGACCCGATTGGCAGCGAGCCGCCCTCCTCAGCGCCAGAAACCAAAACCCCTATGCATACGCCCCTCTCCTCATCACCACCTACGAACTGGAAAACCAGTGGGCCGCCGCTTGGGCAGAATGGGTCCAGCAAGCCTACCAACAAAAACTCCCTTGGGATACCCTGCTTTTTGTCTTGCGTCGGTACCGAGCCGCCGGGATGCCGCCTGACAGCGCCGAACTTCCCCTTTTGCGGCTATGGCAGCAAGCTCCCTCCGCGCCCGTGGCGGAGCTCCTAAGCCGCTTCTACCTGTTGGAGGGGGACTTCATGGAAGCGCTGCGCTACGCCCGAGCGGCGCTTCGGCTGGGCCAGACATGCGAAACCCTCTATGAAGTCGCTTGGAACGCCGCCGAAAAAGGCTTCTTCACCACGGCTTTAGAGGCGCTTCGGCTCCTCCTCCAAACCGGAGAAAAGTGCCCGTACTTTTCCTTGGCTCTTTTGCGCTACCTGGAAATCGAAGCCTTGCAGACCCGCCCCCAACAGGTGATCCGGCTTTTGGATTCCCTGCTTGGCCAACACCCCGATCATCCTGCCTTGCAGCTGGAAAAAGCCCGGTGGCTATTGCGGCTGCATCAAGCTGACTCGGCATGGGTTTTGCTGGAGCGCCTTACCCCCCCAACCCCCTCACTCTTGGCCCAGAAGTACCTCCTGCTCTCTCAAGCAGCCCTTCAGAAAGACGACTTTGCCCAGGCCCGGTTGGCACTCCTGGAGCTGGAAAGCCGCTTGCCCCAAAGCACCTGGCTCAGTGAAGCTTACTTCGCCTTAGGCAAGCTGGCTTACTTCCAGGGGGAGTTCGAACTGGCCAAAACCCGCCTTCGCCTCCTGAAAAACAACACCCAAGACGACTTGGCCAACGACGCTATCCAGCTTTTCTGGCATATCGAAGACAACCTTAAGCCTGATACCCTAACCGAGCCCCTTCGACTATTTGCCCGGGCAGAGCTGTACCGCTTCCAAGGGAAAGCTCAAGCGGCCCAGAGACTGCTCGACTCCCTCGAAAAAACCTTCAAAGGCCACCCCATCACCGACGACGTACTCTGGCAAAAAGCCCAGCAGGCGCTGGACCAAAAAGACACCACCCAAGCTCGCCTCTACCTTCAGCTTTTGGCAGATTATCCGGACTCCGAGAGTTTGTATCGAGACGACGCCCTTTACCTGCTGGGGGGGCTGGCGCACCGCCCAGCCGAAGCAGCCGAGTACTACGAAAGGCTTCTGCGGGAGGTGCCAGGCAGCCTCTACAGCCGACTGGCCCAAGAAAAACTCCGAGCCCTGGCGCGATAAGTAAGGCGGCGCTACCTTTGCTCAATGCAAGTCCTCCTAATGATGGGGCCGCCCGGCGCAGGGAAGGGTACCCAAGCACGCCGCCTCATCGAAGAATACGGCTGGGCTTACCTGGCGACCGGAGACCTCCTGCGTCAAGAAATCCAAGCCGGTACCCCCCTCGGACAAAACATCCAAGCCCTCGTAGAAAGCGGCAAGCTCATCCCCGACGAGCTGATCGTTTCTCTGGTAGAAAAACAGCTCCAAGAAGGGCAAACCTACCTTCTGGATGGCTTTCCCCGTACAGTGGGGCAGGCCGAAGCCCTGGAAGCGCTTCTGCGCCGTAAAAACGCCCGGCTTCTGGGGGTTCTTTTCCTCGACGTGCCGCAGGAAGTCCTGCTGGAGCGCATAGCAGGTCGGGCACAAGCTGAAAACCGAGCCGATGACAACCTGAGTGTCTTTCGCATTCGCTTGGAAGAGTACCGCCAAAAAACACTCCCCCTTGTCTCCTACTACGAGAAGAAGGGTTTGCTCCGAAAAGTCAATGGAGTAGGCTCTATCGAGGAGGTGCACCGTCGCTTGAAAGCGAAGGTAGAAGAATTGTTAACGCAAGCATGAGCGAAGGGTCCCGCATTGACCCTATTGAAGCGGCGCTCAAAGCGCTTCAAGCAGGGCGCATGGTGATAGTGGTAGACGACGAAGATCGCGAAAACGAAGGGGATCTGGTGATGGCGGCGCAGTTTGCCACGCCGGAGGCCATCAACTTCATGGTTCGGGAAGCGCGAGGGCTAATCTGCGCGCCCCTCACCGAAGAGCGAGCTCGCCAGCTTCACTTGTATCCGATGGCCCCAGAAAATACAGCGCCCCACCATACCGCTTTTACAGTGTCGGTGGACTATATAGGAGCAGGTCCGGTGACGGGCATTTCGGCGGCAGACCGAGCACGAACGCTGCGGGCTTTAGCCGACCCTACGGCCCGACCCGAAGACTTTGCCCGACCTGGTCACATTTTCCCTCTCATCGCCCGACCCGAAGGCGTGCTCCGCCGAGCTGGACATACCGAAGCAGCCGTGGACCTATTACGCTTGGCTGGACTGACCCCCGTGGGCGTCATCGTCGAAATCATGAACGAAGACGGTTCCATGGCCCGACTGCCCGAACTGCGCCAAAAGGCCGACCAATGGAACGTACCGCTGATTACCATCCAGGACCTCATCGCTCACCGCCTCCGCACCGAAACCACCATCCAAAAAGAAGTCGTAGTGCAAATGCCCACGCGATATGGACACTTCGTGATGCACGTGTATCGCCACCGCATCACTCAGCAACCGCATGTGGCCTTGGTCAAGGGCACCTGGGAGCCTGACGAACCTATCCTGGTACGCGTGCATTCCTCGTGCTTTACCGGAGACATTCTCGGATCTTTGCGATGCGACTGTGGGAATCAGCTCGCTACCGCCCTGCGCAAAATCGAAGAAGCCGGCAAAGGCGTCTTGGTCTACATCAATCAAGAGGGCCGGGGGATCGGCCTCATCCCTAAAATGCACGCCTACAAGCTGCAGGAAGAAGGCTTAGATACCGTAGAAGCCAACTTGGCGCTGGGCTACAAGCCCGACGAACGAGAATACGGTACCGGCGCCCAGATCCTGAGAGACTTAGGCGTGCGGAAAATGCGGCTCCTGACCAATAACCCCACCAAACGAGCCGGCTTAGCCGGGTACGGATTGGAGATTGTGGAAACGTTGCCCCTCCTTACGCCGCCTAACCCCTACAACCGCCGTTACCTCGAAACCAAACGAACCCGCTTAGGGCATCTCCTACCTGAAGATATTTTCACTTCGGAGGCGGAGGTACATAGCTCGACGCCGGACTCTTTGTGCTGAGCCTACTTCCCGATACAGAAGCGGGAAAAGATCTCGCCTAAGATTTCGTCGGGGGTGATGGCGCCGGTGATTTCGCCGATGGCGTGCTGAGCGGTTCGCAGCTCTTCGGCCACGAGTTCGGTTCCGCCGCCGCGCTCCAGAAGGGCTAAGGCCCCCTCCAGGGCTGCGCGCGCCCGTACAAAGCTCTCGTAATGGCGGGCATGGGAAAGCAGCACTTCTTGCCCCAAGCCAGCCTGCTCTAACTGGTTCAACATAGCTTGCTGGAGCCTTTCCAGTCCTTGTTTTTCCCGCGCAGAGAGGGGGATCACCGCCTCGGGCCAGTCGGGCAGGGTAGCCAGCCGATCGATCTTGTTAGCTATCCAAAGGATAGAGGGAAGGGAACCCGTACCCAAAAGGGTGCGGGCGTAATCCTGCGCTTCTTCCCAAGTTTCGGCTGCGGCGTCAAATACATACAAGATGAGAAAGGCCTGGGCGATTTTTTCGCGGGTGCGGCGGATGCCTTCGGCTTCGATGGGGTCGGCGGGGTTAGCTCGCAGGCCAGCCGTATCGATGAGCCGCAGTTCGTACCCCCCCAAAAACAGGCGCTCTTCGACGGTGTCTCGGGTCGTACCCGGAATATCGGATACAATAGCTCGCTCTTCGGCCAAGAGGGCGTTGAGCAGGGTAGATTTGCCGGCGTTAGGCCGTCCTACAATGGCGATGGGGATGCCCTGACGTACCGCTTGCCCCGCCCGATACGAGCGCAAAAGCCGCTCTATCTCTGCAGCCAGCTGTTGTAGGAGCTGCTTCAGCTCTGATCGCGACGCAAACTCCACGTCTTCTTCGCTAAAGTCCAGTTCCAGTTCAAGTAGGGCGAGGAACTCCACGAGCTTTTGCCGGAAGGCGCGCACTTTTTCGAAGTAGGCTCCTTTGAGTTGGCTCATGGCCAGGCGGTGAGCGGCGGCGCTCTGGGCCTGGATAAGGTCGGCTACGGCCTCGGCTTGATCGAGAGAGAGTTTGCGATTCAGGTAGGCCCGCAGCGTAAACTCCCCCGGTCGAGCGAGGCGCGCCCCCGCAGCGATAAGCAGCTCCACCACGCGCCGCAGCACATACAAACTACCATGGCAGGACAGTTCTACTACCTCTTCGCCAGTGTAGGAGTGCGGGGCTGGGAACCAAGTGAGTAGGGCTTGGTCCAAAGGCTCCCCATTCGGTTCGAAGAAGGTGCCTAAATGAGCGGTGCGAGGCCGGGGGGTGGGGCCCCTCCAATAGCGCCGTACCAGCTCCAACGCTTGAGGACCACTCAGCCGCACTACGCCTATCGCTGCCGGCGCCCACGCCGTCGCCACCGCCACAATGGTATCGCCCATAAGCGCAAACTTAGGCTGCAAGCGGAGCCCTCCATCGCTGAAAGCCTACCTCCTCCTAAAAGACTGTCAAGAGGCATCCAAGTAGCCTTCCCCCTCGACTTACCTGGTTCTGCGTAGCGGGCCTGCCCCCAATCCCAAACTTAGGTTGGTATTTTTTTGCCTTTTACCTGGATAGCCTATCTTTGCCCAAGGTATGAAAAGGGCAATTTATCTAACGGTAGCCCTGTATTGGGGCTTAGGCTGGGCGCAGAGCGAGCGCCTGGTCTCTCTGCAACGCAAAGTAGCCGCTATCCAGGAATGGGTAGGTCGATGGACGAGCCCCCCCCAAGCCCGAACTACCCAGGATGTCTGGGTCTTGGACACTTTACAGCGCGACTCAATCTCCCAGGCAGGCACTTGTAACTGGACCATCGGCGAATATCACACTTACACCTACTGGCCCTCTGGCCTTCAGCGTTCGGATAGCGGTTTTATAAAAGGCATGACCCCGAACTGGTACCCCTACCAGGTCACGCACACTTGGTGGTACAGCCGCTTTCCCGCAGAGTCTATTCAGGTGTACTATGAAGTCGATGCCAACTACCAGCTCCAGCGCTCGGATAGTACGGCATGGCGCTTCACCTTGGCCGGCTCCCAAGTCCGGGCTGAAATCTGGCACTACGAATGGAATGCAGGGGCCTGGAGCGCCTATGAGCGAGACTCGGTCTGGGTGCGCCTAATAGGCAACATAAGCCTGGTGGACAGCATTAAGATCTTCTATCCTTCCGGAGGAGGGGGCGGATGGACCTCCTACGAGCGTATCGACTTTACGTACGATGCGCAAAATAGGCTCACTTTACAACACTACGTTTCTACCGAAAATCCTGACACTACTCAGCATCTTGTACAAAAATACTTCTATGAAACGACTGCACCAGGGCGTCTTTTACGAGATAGCTTGGAGTTCTACAGGATGGATCGTGTAGGCCCAGGTGCCCCTAATAAGATAAACTTTCTCCGAATGGAGCGGCGATACCGTTATGTGGGGACCGACCCTAAGATTAGGGCCGACTCGGCTCAGGCGGAAGTATTCTGGGGAAGCTGGTTTGTTGTTTCGGGAGAAAAAAATGAGTACACCTACGATCCCTCTCAAGCAGATAGCCTCACTCAACGGATAGTTTTCAGGAGTATTTTTGCAGGGCCGTGGGAATGCAGCGATCGGTACCTTTACTTTCGCCACCGCGTCACAGCGCCTACAAGCTTAGCCAGGGGGCGAGAGGGATTCTTCCTGCCCATGCCGCTTTCGGCAGGAGAGGCTATACACCTACCTCTCTCGGCTGGGGAAGGGTGGACCCTCTACACCGTCACAGGTCAGGTAGTGGCTCGAGGCGAAGCCACGGCCCATGGCGCCACCCTCATAACCCCCACCCAAGGAGGCCTGTACCTTCTACAGGTAAGAGGGCAAGCCTACAAGCTCCTCATTCTGCCGTAACCTCGCTTGTCAAGCAAAGTGCCCAGGCCGGCAGGGTAGAGTCCTGCCGGCTTTTTTTTTTACAGGTCTTAGGTAAGCTGGAGCAGGTAGCTTTTGAGGAAGGGTTCGAGATCCCCATCTAAGACGCCTTGGGCATCGCTGGTTTCGTAGCCGGTGCGTAGGTCCTTCACCAGCTTGTAAGGGTGAAGCACGTAACTGCGGATTTGAGAACCCCATTCGATAGGGCGTTTCTGGGCCTCGATCTTGGCGCGCTCTTCCTGGCGCTTTTGCAGCTCGAGCTGATAAAGGCGACTTTTGAGGATTTGCAAGGCTTTTTCCCGGTTTTGGTGCTGGGACCGCTCCTGCTGGCAACTCACCACAATGCCGGTAGGGACGTGTTTGACTCGTACTGCCGTCTCGACTTTATTCACATTCTGTCCGCCATGGCCGCCGGCCCGAAACGTATCCCACTCCAAGTCGTTGGGATCAATCTTGATTTCGATGCGATCATCTACGAGCGGATAAACCGAGACCCCCGCAAAAGAAGTGTGCCGACGAGCGTTGGCGTCGAAGGGAGAAATGCGCACCAACCGATGCACGCCATTTTCGCCTTTGAGGTAGCCGTAAGCGTAGGGGGCATCTATCTCTAAGGTAATGTTACGATAGCCGGCTCCTTCTCCCTCCAGTTCATCTACGATGACGATGGGCCACCCTTTTTTCTGGGCGTAGAGGGTGTACATGCGGGCCAGCATGGCTACCCAATCCTGGGCTTCGGTACCGCCCGCACCAGCGTTGATTTCGAGGAGGCAGCCGTAGGCGTCTTCGGGCGCCGAGAGCATTTTTTGCCATTCGAGGTCTGAGAGGGCTTTTTCTGCCTCGGCGAAGGCTTTAGCCACTTCTTTCTCTTGCGACTCTCCACTGCGCCACAGTTCAAGGGCCATTTCAGCCAGCTCCACAGCGGAAGCGGCCTCGGCAAACTTCGCTATCCATTCCTTTTCGGCTTTGAGCTGAGCCAGGAGCTTGCGGGCTTTTTCGGGATCCTCCCATAAGGTAGGGGATTGGGACTCTGCTTCGAGGTCGGCTACGAGCGCTTCGCGGCGAGGAATGTCAAAGAAACCTCCTTAGCGCCGCGAGGCGCTCCTTGAGGGCTTCGAGGGCTTCGTAGGTCATGCTGCAAAGGTACAAACGCCCCGCTAAGGAGCGTATTGGCGGCCCTTCCACCGAATAGGCGAGCGCGCAAAGTACAAGTAAACCAGCCACGCCCCCTGCAAAAAACGATAAGCCCCCAGCAAAGGGAGATACCGCAACACCCTACGAGCTCCGGTGATTTGACGCCATCGCCAAAGGGGCAGGAGTTCAGCGGCCAGGAAAACGCCCCAAGCCCACCCCTGCCACAGAAAGAGCACTACCCAGGGCACCAAACTCTGCACGCTCCAATAGAAGAGCGAGAGACCAGTTACCTGGCCTACGGCCTGACGCCAGCGTAGGCGCTGTTGGTGCCACCGTCCAAAAGTGGGCTCGGCGCGGGTTTCACCTAAGACGGCCGGATGCCACACCCACTGGAATCGCCATCCGGCTTGCTGCAAGGCCACCAGTAAGGCGTAATCTTCCACCAAGGTAGGGGGCAGGCTGCGCCATCCACCGATGCTTTGCCAGGCTACCCATCGCAGGGCCAGACTATTTCCTATAGCCGTGACAATCTGGCCTCGACTCTGCGAAGCGGCGATAAGGTACAACGTGGCAGCGGTCTCAATGCGCTGAAAGGCTTCCCAAAGGGTGCGCTCGCGCGGAAGGCTCGGCGCGCACACCCCCCCCAGCGCGGGATTGGACTCCAGCACCGCCACCAAACCCTCAGCCCAAGAGGCAGGAAAGAGCATGTCCGCGTCCGCCACCAAGAAATACGGCGCTCGAGGCAAAATCTCTTCTGCGGCAAGGAGAGCGCCCAACTTTCCAGGCGCACGGCGTTGCCCTTCTTGCAATCGCATCCACGTAACCCGTTTGGGATGATGATGGGCCCACTGACTCCAAATCTGGGGCGTAGCGTCCACAGACCCATCCTCTACGCCAACCCAGTGTAAGGGAAGGCTTTGCTTGGCCAGGCTATCAAGCGTCTGCGGCAGGTACGGCTCCTCGTTGCGAGTAGCCATTAGAACGGGTAAAGGCACCGAAAGGGTAGGGGCCGAAGCCCAAGTCGGGCGACACAGCAGCCAAGTAAGGTACGTCTGCATGATCGCATAGGATATTAGTAGAAATGCCCCCAGTCCCAGGATTAGGGCGTCCATGGTTGGGTAGTCTTCTGAGGGCCTCGGTGGGCTTGGATGACTTGGCGTAGAGTCTGGAGAAGTTCTTCAAGCCCCTCATGTGTAGCACTCGATACGAAAAGCTGCGGCACAGGCTCAGCAGGCAGGTAGAATCGGTGCCGCTGGTCGGGCGGCACAAGGTCCGCCTTAGTGAAAGCGATCAGGTAAGGTTTCTTCAGCAAGGCGGGGTCATAGAGCCGGAGTTCGGTTCGTAGGGTTTGCAAAAGCTGGCCTGGATCGGAGTGGTCAAGCGGAAGCGTAAAGAGCAAGATCGCGCCTTTTTCTACGTGCCGGAGGAAGCGGTGGCCCAGGCCTCGTCCTGCGTGGGCCCCTTCAATAAGGCCAGGTAAGTCCGCCAGCACGAAGGACCGGCCTCGTGCGTCCTGCACCACCCCCAGCTGAGGGACCAAAGTAGTAAAGGGATAGGGAGCAATACGGGGCCGTGCCCGCGTCAGCACCGACAGCAAAGTGGATTTACCGGCGTTGGGGGGACCCACTAAGCATACATCAGCCAAGAGGCGCAGCTCCAGACGCACCCACCGCTTTTCCCCAGGCTGGCCCGGTTCGGCGTAGTCAGGCGCGCGTAGGGTAGGGGATCGAAACGCATGATTGCCCAGGCCTCCTCGTCCGCCCCGAGCTAAAAGGACGCGCTCCCCGGGGCGGGTCACCTCCCCCAGCCAAGCGCCTGTATCGTCATCGTAGGCGGCCGTGCCAAGGGGCACACGCAAGACAACCTCTTGGCCTGAGGCCCCTTTTTGGCATTGGCCCCGGCCCGGCTGCCCTGAGGGGGCCTTGATCACACGGCGATACTTAAGGTCCAGGAGTGTCCACTTCTGGGGGTCCCCTTCCATCCAGACGCTTCCGCCATCGCCGCCATTGCCGCCATCAGGGCCACCCCGGGGTACAAACTTCTCCCGACGCCAATGCACCACCCCCGAACCCCCATCTCCAGCCTCCACCCGCAAACGAACCCGATCCACAAAGTCTCCTTCAGCCTGCATAAGTGGGCAGCCCCAAATGACAAGCCAGCTTCCGACGAAACTCCTTCTCTATGGCGGCTAACTCAAAAGGGTCAGCGGGATCGAGGGCGGCTTCGGGCTGATCCAGCGCCCAGGCAATCCAAGTAAAAATATCCAAGAAGCGAATCTTGCCCGCCAGAAAGGCCTCTACGGCCACTTCGTCGGCGGCATTGAACAGCGCCGGGGCGCTACCCCCCTGGGCCAAAGCCTGCCGCGCAAAACCTAACGACGGAAAAGTCTCCTCGTCCACTTCCTCAAAATGGAGGCAGCCAATACGAGCTAAGTCCGAACGGCCTTCGGAGAAAGTCTCCCTTTCGGGATAGGCCAACGCATACAAGATAGGTAAGCGCATGTCGGGCAAACTAAGCTGGGCTTTCATGGAACCATCCCGAAAAAGCACCAGCGAATGGACAATACACTCGGGATGAACCCAGACTCGAAGACGGTTGGCGGGCAGGCCAAAAAGCCAGTACGCTTCGATCAGTTCCAGGGCTTTATTGACTAAAGTGGCGGAGTCTACCGTAATCCGACTGCCCATTTTCCAGATAGGATGGGCCAACGCCTGATCTGGCGCTATGGACTCCAAGTCAGGACGCTTTTTACCTCGGAATGGCCCGCCAGAAGCCGTTAGGATTAGCGCATCTACGCTATCTAACGCTTCGCCGTGAAGGCATTGAAAAAGCGCGCTGTGTTCGCTATCCACAGGCACGATGCGCGCCCGAAACGGAGCTAACCAACGCCCCCCAAAAACCAGGCTTTCTTTATTGGCTAAAGCCAGTCGAGCGGCCGGATGTTGAAGCGTATAATAACTGGCCCAAAAGCCCGCCGCCCCGACAATCCCATTTACGACAATGTCTCCTGGGTCGGTAACAAGCCGCTCATACAGGGCTTCCTTGCTCAGGATAGGGATCGAAAGGCGAGTCCTGGCGGCAAAATCGGATCGGGCCTCCTCGTCTGTTACCGCCACCCATTCTGGGGAGAACTCTACCAAGCAGCGTTCGAGGGCTTCGGTGCGGCGATGCACCGAGACCCCGGAAAGTCGGTACTTGTGTGGGTAGGCGGCGAGAAGCGAAAGGGTTTGCCGGCCAATAGAACCGCTAACCCCTAATACCGTGACTCGCCGCAAGTGGGGCGTGATGGATTCGAACCACCGACCTCCTGCGTGTGAAGCAGGCGCTCTAAACCCCTGAGCTAACGCCCCTGGACGGGCAAAGGTAAAGCTTTCTGGGCAACCTTCAGCTCGTCCCACCGATAGGCGCACTCTACGTAGGCGTGGCGCTGATAAGGGAGCCACCGTACCTGATAACTCTGGGCTTTGCCTGAAGCCCAGATATAATCGATGCGGAGCCAGGGATAGCGCCAGGTAGGACCGGAGCCCCACGACGCCGCCCAGAACCCCTCCCACAATCTTCGCGCCAGCGCAAAATACCTCGGGCTGAAAGGCAGACTATTGAAGTCACCGCAAACCAGTAACGGCTCCTTCACCTGATCTATCCGAGCCAGAAGCACCTCCTCAAACCGTCGATGCACTTGCCATACCGAACGCAACCAGGCCCACCGCCAGAAAGAACTCTGCAGCAGCCGGTAAGAGGGAAAATGCACATTCAGAAGGGTTAGGGAGCCTTGAGGAGTGATCACTTCCACTTCTTGGAGGCCGCTTGTGCTGCCCTTTTGGAGGAGGAGCTGGGGCCGAGCCCGCAAAGGCCAATCCGACACCACCAGCATACCCATTTGTCCCCCTGCATCCAAAAAAGCTCCATACCGATACCCCAGCCGCCGAACAAACGCTTGCACTCGGTAATCTCCTAAATACACCTCCTGTAGACATAGCACATGGGGGTGCCAAGTGCGCAAACTATCTGCCAGCCGCTCTATCTGAAGGCGACTATAGTGAGCCGCATCCATGTTGAAGGTCGCTACCCGCAAGGCGCCGGCCTCGGGCCGCCCAGGCCACACCTTCCAGATGAAAGCCACTTGCACCAACCACAGCCCGCCTAAAGCCGCCCACCCAATCCAATACTTTCGGTCTTTCCACAGCCCCCACGCGCTCCAAAGGCCCCCGACATACAGCCAAACCAGGTTCACCCAAAAAGGAAGGCCCCACACCCACGGCGAGACAAACCAAGCCCCCATGGCCAAGAAACTCAAGGCCAGGCCTGCCAAACGAAAAATCCACACAAGATTACAGCTTTTCTGCTGCTCTTTTGAGGATTCTTCTTTCTCTACGGGTGAGGCTTTGGATGCCTTTCTGGCTTATTTTGTCGAGAATCCGGTCTACTTCTTCGGGCGTCACTTCGGGTTCCCAACGGAAGTTAAATAACGAACGGCCCAGAGCTTCTGGCTGCCAGCCTTGCTTGAGTGCGTAGCCCAGCAGCACCCCCATCCCCGCTCCAGACAAATGCGCTATAGCCGAAGCCTCGTTTCCATTCAGAGTAAGCAAAAGGTCCAAAAGAATCCAAATCAGGGCCAGCCACCGCAAAGCTATCGGCCCAATAAAGAGTAGGAAAACTTGAAAGTAAGGCATGAGGGTCACCGTAGCAAAAAATACGCCATTTACGGCGGCTGAGGCCCCCATCGCAAAGCCTCGATATGGATAGTGCGCCCATGCGTAGGCGAGGTATCCTATGGCGCCGGCCAGCCCGCCCAACCCATAAGCCCACCAAAGGCGCACAGGCGGCTGCGTAGTCAGAAACAGTTGCCCCATCCAATAGAGCCAGAGCATATTCATTAGCACGTGCCAGATGCCCCGCCAATCGTGCAGGAACATGTGCGTGAGAATCGCCCAAGGCTGGCGCCACAGCTCCTCCGGCAGGCCCGGTAAAGCCAGCTTCTTGTAGTAGTAGTCAAACAGAGGCAAATGGCCCCCCAACCGAAAGAGCACCGCCACCAGTACAGCCCCCACATACAAAGCCCCATTGATGAACAAAAGCCAACGAAGCGGGGAGGCTCCTGCAAAGAAGCGCCGCACCGAAGCCATCATACCTTCCTGCAAAGATAAGCCAGTCCCCTTACTCCCGCAAAAAACGCAGCACGGGATAAGGTGGAACCCATACCCCATACAAACCCGGCGGCAGCGCACCTATAGCAAGACGCTGATAGGGCTTCTCTATGGAGAAAGCCTGGATCACTCGACCCGCGGCGTCGATGAGGTAGCCTTCAGAGGCAGGTAGGCTATCAGGCACTTCGAGTACTATGGTTTCTCGGGCGGGGCTTGGATAGAGCCGCAGGCCTATTGACCGAGCTCGTTCACCCGAAAAGGAGGGGGAGAAGGCCAAAGGATTGGGGTCATAGAGGATGCCGTTAGACCAGGTGGCGGAACCTACGAGGCCTGCGCCATTGCGCACCCGCACGCCCCAATAGTAGGTCTGTCCCGGCGTGAGCGAAAGGCCCGTAGCGGTGTACGAAGTGACGGCTCCTACATCTGTCCAACTGCGCACATCCGTCAGTCCAGGGTTCGTACCGATAGCATATTCGTAGGCCGCTACGCCGGAGTGGGGGTCAGTCGAAGCGTCCCAGTTGGCTGTGAGCTGGGTGCCGTTGGTAGTATAGCCTTCATCAGGGCCGTTCCCATCTCGTACCGCCGGCACAGCGCTGGGCGGCGTCCAGTCTACATCTACCCCAGCTGAAGCTACAGAGGAAGGATTGCCGGCCACATCATACACCCGGCTATACAGACGCCCCGCGGAAGTAGTCGGCGTAGGATTCTGAGCCGCCAGCCAGCCCGAAGGCCCCACCGTAATCGTCTCAGCAGCCCCTCGGCCCCGCCACACTTCGACAAAGTCCCATTCCACCTGCGCTTGGTTGGTGCGTAGGCTAATATACCCGCCCGCCGTCAGCGGCGTAGAATCGGTCCATTCCCCGACCCAGGCCCCATTTATCCACACCCCAATCCAGCCTGAGTTGTAAACTACTTCGACCAGGTAATCGGTGCCTACCGAGAGCGAAAAGGGCACCGTAAGTCGGGTGTAAAGGGTATTGGAGATAGTTTCGTAAATCTGCACGTCCTGCTGATCATAGCGCAGCCAGATTAGATAAGAGTTGCCGCGCTGGGTCTGGGTCGGATCATCCACCAGGATATGAAAGCCCCAGCGACGATTGCCGGTGGTATTGGTGAGGCGAGCTTTTACTCGGTACAGCACCAAACTGCCCTGCGCTACAGAGCGGTAATAGTTGGTGCCCGTAGAGGCCACATCCGACTGGGTAAGCCAACCCACACTGGTGCTCCAGGTGCCGATACCGGCCGTCCAGCCGCCTTGAACCCCTGTAAAATCGTCATACAGAAACCCCGCGGCCGTAGAAGCTTCCCAGCCATTGGCCCCCAAATAAACCGGCAAAAGGAAACGAACCCCCACGCCACTCAGCGCATCCGCCTCGCTGAAGGCCTGTACGAAATCGGCGGTCTTCCAGTTAGAGACGCTCAAACCCACGGTGGGCGGGGTCCAGTCTATTTTGCTTTCGGCTGTGGCGATGGCGGACCAAAGTCCCGCTGCATCGCGCACCAGCGACAAGACCCGCACAGCTGAAGTCGTAGGATTGACACTCTCATAGCGCGCGTGGCCACCGCTCCCAACCTGAACGGCAAAAGTCGAACCTCGACTGCGATAGACCCGCAGCTCATCGTAGTCTACCAGGGCATTACCAGTGCGTAGTGATACGTACCCCCCACTTTGCAATGGCGCGGGATCAGTCCAACTGCCCACCAGCGCATTGTTGATCCAGATTTGAATCTGACCTGTAGTGGGGTCATAAACGGCCTTGATGTCGTACCAAGTGTTGGGAGCGAAAGCGTAAGGCTGCTGATACTGCGGCGAAGGAAGCGTATTACCGGTGATGCGGTAAATCTCAATGCGCTGATTGTCTAACCGGAACCACAAAAGGTACGAGTCTCCCCGCTGGGAAAGGGTGGGGTCGCTCACAAAAAGATGCAAACCGGCCCGTCGATTCGTCCCTGTGCCAGCAAGGCGCATGCGCCAGTGGTACAGCCACTGGGTAGAGGCGTCCTGTGCCAAAGGAAAGTATAGGTTGGTGTTAGACTGGGTTTCATCGCTTTGGGTGAGCTGCCCACTGGCCACCGACCAAGTACCTACACTGGCCACCCAACCTGGCGGTAACGCCGTACCCGGAAAGTCTTCGTAAGCCAACCCCTTTGTGGGGTTAGCTCCCCACCGCGAGCCGGAATAGTCTGCTATGCACACGTACCTTTGGGCTACGGCAAGGTTGTCGGCGTCCGAAAAGCTCACGACAAAATCCTGGGCATACCAAGACCGGAGTGGAGCGATGGCGGTAGTGGGAGGTTGATTATCCAGTACGCAGCTCCAGGTAGCCAGCCATCCGGGGGCGACCGTGGCGCCATCGGACTTATAGCGGAAGGTTAGGGTACCCGAGCTGCCCGTCACCGTCCCCGGCGAAGCACTGCCCGTATAAGACCCTATTAGCGGGCTCGTCGTCGAAGGGCCATCGTAAATCCAGAGGGTATCGTACCCATTCTCCAGCTGAAAGCTATGGAAGGTCACGTTTACCTGCGAAGCGCCGGTCGGCGCGAGCGTCCAGGTCCAGTTTTCCCGATTGAAGTACGACCCCAACGTGCCGCCCATGTCAAAGAAAGTATCTTGGCACGATACCACCGCGCAATCCGTAAAGTGGTCTTCCAATGCCCCCCACAGTTCGGGTCGGGTACCGTCGTACCCCAGCGCCCACATGCCTACCCCAGCAATCCCCTGCAAGAGTACTGTGCGGTATATCCAGGCCAGGCTTAGCGAATCGTGCCACCAAGTTTGGTACCATTGCCCTCCACTCTGGTACATGAAGTACCGACTACGGGAATGGGGGTCCCAGTTCCAGCCGTAGGTGTTGGCTTCGCTGTAGGCTTGGTGATACAGGCGCGAAACCCCCGACCCCGTCGTGCTGGCCGGGTAGGTATTGGTCGTGGTAGGGTAGCGAAAACCATAATAAGGTACGCCTAAGATGAGTTTGCTGCGGGCTGCGCCGCTGGCCAAATAATCAATGATCGTACGGCTATTGCAGCGACTGCCCCAGAGCTGCCCTACATGAAGAAGCCCCGTAGGGCCAGCCGTGGGCGCCGTACTCCAATAAAAATCATACCCCATGATGAAAAGCTGATCGCAGATCCCGCTCAAAGCCGTTACATCGTAGGCATTACTCCAGTCTACGGCGGGCAGAGCTACGGAAAGTTTAGCCCCAGGGCGACGACGGTTTAGCGTGTCACGCAGCTGCTGCATAAAACTCACAAAAGCGGTACGCTGGCTGGAAGGCAGCCCTTCAAAGTCAATGTTTATCCCTTGGGCATTGCGCTGGATAGTCAGCGACACCAAACTGTCTATACAACGCAAGCGAGCCGCAGGCGTGGTCAAAAAAGTCGTGAGGTCCGTCCCGCCAAAGAGGGTTGCGCAGAGTTGCACCTCGACACCGTTGCTTTGGGCGGTCGGCACAAGGTTGGTGGTGCGCCAGGTGTTGATCACGGTGGGGTTCGTGTAAGTGCCCGTGGCTGGGTCTACCTCGTAGGAGAAAAACACGAGGGTGGACAGGAGATTCCAAGGAAAGCTGGTATAAGCGGTACCCATCCAGTAGGGATAGTAGCCCATCACCTGGCGATTCAGGGCACAAGTACTGGTCTGCCGAAGCCAAGGCCCCAGAGCGGCTCGATAGCCCTGGACACTATCCCATTGCCGCTCAGAAAGGTGCGCCAGCGGCCTGTGAGCTTTCGCCTCCAGCTCATGGATAGACTGAAAGGCTGGCCCACTTTGCAACCATACAAGCAGCAGTACGATGGCCTCCATAAGACAAAGTTAGGCAACTCTCTATAGCCCCCCAATACCCCTCATCCCAGGCCTCAAGCCACAAAGGCTGGCTATTCTTCTACCTCACAGTCACCTTCCCATCTTTTTAGGGGTGTGCGTTTAGTCTCCTCACAAATGGGCTTGCCATAAGAATACCACTCGGGCTCCCCCTCTAACACCACCCTTTTCATCTTGGGAAGGTATCGGTATTGGAACTCCACTGACCCTTCTTCCTTGCAAGTTTGCTCGACCTGATAAAGGACCCACACCGTGCGCTTTCCTACCTCCTCACTCTGACCAAACAAGTGATATACGACCTTGCTGCAGGGTTCTTGGGTTTCCTCTTCACGCGTGGTTCGGCTTACAAAGTTGCGTTGATAAGGAACCGAAACGAAGCCTTCCTCATCATAGCCTTTCTCAGGCAAAGCGTCCAAATCAAAGTCCAAGCTTTCATCTCCTGTGGAGTATTTTTGAGCGTAGTCTTGGAGGGCTTGCTTCAAAAGCGAGCGGATTTTTTTGTTACGCTGGATGGTTTGGATTTCGGAGTAGAAGTGGACCCCAAGCCCTATTAGGGCGCCGCCCGCACTAATCAATAGAAGGATACCCAGCAAACGTAAAACGAGACACCCCCCTTTTGGCTCACCCGAAACAGGCTTGGCCGAGGGGGGTGTAGACTTGCTTGCCTCAGCAAGAGGCGCTTCTGAGGGGGCCTCACTGGGCGCAGAAGACGGAGGAGCCTTGGCCTTGGAGGAAGAGAGGCGTTCGGAAGGGGCCGGCTGGGCTTTTTCCTTTTGGGCTGCTTCAAGCGGAGCAGAAGCTTTAGGGGGCTGCGACAGCGCTCGAAGGGCCTCTTTCATCGCCTCGGCCGAAGCAAACCGCCCTTCAGGCTGACGGGCTAAAGCCTTTTCAAGAAAAGCTTTCCAAGGCGGGGGTGCCCAAGCTGGCACCGGAAGCGGCGCTTTGAGGAGCGTCTCATACAACTGAAACTCCGTCTTGCCTTCGTAGTCCCAAGGATACCGGCCAAAAAGACACTGATATATCACAAGCCCCATCGCATACAAATCCGTAAGGGGAGAGACCTCCCCCCCCTGAATCTGTTCAGGGGCCATGTACAGCACAGTACCCACCTTGAAGCCAGCCCGCGTAAGGGTGTAATGCGAGTCTAAAGTCTTGGCAATCCCGAAGTCTAAGAGTTTGCCCTGCCCGTTGGAGAGCACCATGATGTTAGAGGGCTTGAGGTCCCGGTGGACAATCGCCACGGCATGCAAGTAGGCCAGAGCATCTAAAACCGGCGCCAAAATGGTATAGGTTTCTTCGGCTGAGAGGGTGCCCTTGCGCTGGATATACGTATCCAAGGGCTGCCCCTCCAGGTATTCCATGACCATGTAGGGGATGCCCTCATCAATGAAAAAGTCGTAGAGCTTGACGATGGCGGGGTGGGAGAGATTGGCCAAAATTTGCGCTTCTCGATAAAATCGCTGGCGCAGCTCTTCGTTCTCTGCGTACTGAGGAAGGAGGGATTTGAGCACTACCTGGATTTCTCGGTGGGTATCTTCGGCCAGGTAGACCTTACCCATCCCGCCTTCTCCCAGTTCTTTCAGGAGCACGTAGCGGGCCGCGGCCATAAAAAAAGATGCCCTCGCTAAGCGGGATTAGGGCTGATAACTCCAGCGCTGGTACAAAGTGAGGCGCGGCGTCGTAATACGCACGAGATAAAGCCCTGCCGGAAGCCCTGCAGGTAAGTTCCACAAGTATTCAGCTGCGGGGGCGATCTGCTGCCGGGCCACAAGATGCCCCTCGAGCGTGAAGAGCTCCACCTCCGTGAAGGGCACGGCACAGCGGATGGCTACCTGCGGACTGGACGCCGGAGAAGGAAACACCTGAAAATCCAGCTTTCCGTTTTCACCCTGGGCCAGGGCCGTTACTTCTACCACTTCGGTAAGGGTAGGAGCAGCCGGCATTTGCACGGTAGGCAGCGCAAGCACCTTAAAGAGGCGAGGTGCAGCAAACCACAGTACGGTATCTACATACCGACGGGCACGCGCTTTGTCCGCATCCGTAGAATTGGAATACCATCCAAAGGGCTCGAACCCCGCTCCCTGCCAGGGATAAAGACCAGGAAAAGGCTGGTCTCCCGCGTAGTCGGGCTTGAGGGCCCCCAGGTTGCCTTTCAAGTCTAAGTTTTCGTGTAAGCTGTAGCTGCCAAATACCTCGATGATGGGGTAGTTCCCCACGGCCGTCACCACCACCCCTGAAGTATAGGGGGTGGAAGGGTCTTGTACGCCATGCAAGGAAATAACCGGGATGCCTTCGTTCTGGATGAAACTGGTGTCGCCTATAGCGCCCCCTAAGTTGAGTACAGCTTGGATGGTGGAGGGGTAGCCGGGGTTGCCGCTGCCGCCTTCGAACGCATTGGGGCCGGAACCTCGGTCCATACCTGGTGCGGTGGTGTCCACAAACGGCGTACCGTTAGAAAGCTTGAACTTAGGGTTGTCCAGCTCTTCGGGGCGGTTTAGGTAGGCCACGTGCAGGCCCACGTAGGCGCCAGAAGAGGAGCCGCCCATCACGATTCGATCCGGATCGATACGAAATGAGTTAGTGGTGGCGGCGTCTTTGCGCAAATAACGCACCAGCGCTCGCCCATCTTGGACAGCTCGCCACACCGCTTGGATAATCCCTTGTGCACGAGCTTCCTGGGTGGTGGCTTGGGCATTCCAACCTACCCGATGGTCGGCCGAGATGGCTACATAGCCCCGCCGCGCAAACTCTATACACAGCGCTACAATACCCGAGTCCACCCGCGTACCGATAGGCGTTTTCCCAAAGGCAGCACTCGCTATACTGGGCGGCAAGAAGCTCCCCGCATGAATCAGAACGATAACCGGCCTTTTTTGCATGGTATCCCCCAACGGTTCGTAGACGTCCATGTACAGGGTTACTGGCGCTTGCGTAAAGTCGACATTGCTGCCATATTGAACGCCCCGACTAACTTGAATCCGAGCAAATACGGGATCCAGAAAGCGGGTAGCGGATTGCGCCCACAGGCCCAGAGAGGCCCCTACGAAGGTCAGCAGTAGGTAAAGGGTTCGCATGAAGCAAATGTAGTACTTTCTGGCAAGAGTATAGCCCCCCGGCCTGGAGCTAAGCGCAAGCGATTGCAAACGAAGGTTGCGATTGGTTCTGCAGCGCCGCACAAGCCGGAGGTCGTATATTTGTGGAATGAGCGGGAGAAAGGTCTGGTGGGTTGGGCTCTTGACAATAGGCTGGGCACAAACTCTACGTGTCCAGGCTGCGCTGGAAGGTAGCCCAAACGGCCCTATCGAAGTGGTGGTAAAAGCGGGTTCTAAAGCCTGGCTCCTGTCCGGCCAGCTCGAAGGCGGCACCGCCGAATGGAAGCTGCCCGCTCCGCTCCATGAACCCGCTGAGGTCTGGATACGAAGCCCGGGTTACCTACCCTTGCGTTATCGCCAGCCCCTGAAGGGTCCAGGGCCTTTCCTGCTGGATTTCACCCGTCCGGAAAATCTCCATCCCCACACCAGCTATGTGGAAAAATCGGGGAAAGCCTGCCTGGCTGCTGGCGAGCTCGGAAGCCTCCCCGACGAAGCCCACCCCGTCATCAACGCCTACGACGTAGAACTTTTCCTGGAGGCGTGGAAGCAGCAAGACAAACAAGCCGACTTCGACCAAGATGGAGCCATCACTGAAAAAGATTACCAGCTGCTGCTGAAAAACCAGAACCAACTGCTTTCGACTCAGCTATGAGGTCCCTTTTTCTTTGGGGCTTGCTTGGTATAGGATGGGCGCAAGATACCCTCTGGGCGGAGATGAAAGTGCGAGGGGACTATGTCGAAGTAAGCCTTTTTTGGCGGGGGCTCCCCACCCAAACGCCCTTAGGCGCGAACTTTGTACTGCGTTTTGCGCCGGCGGCTGGCCTCGACTGGGAAAACATACACATAATAGCTCGAGGTCCCTACGACGCTCAGCAGAATCCCTTGTACCGTGCCTTGTACTTGACCCAACGCCAAGAAGACACCGCTCAGCGTGTGAGCCTCAACCTCCTACCCCAAAATCCCCCTCAAGGCACGCCTTTTTCTGGCGTCCGCGAGCTGGTGGGACGCTATCGAGTGCCCATCAGGCAGTTTGGCGGCCTTCTCTCGGCCCGGTGGAGCCTCGAAACCGGAGAAATCGTGCTGGCCCCCTTCCTTCGAGCTCGGACCCGCTTCGTGCCGGTAAACCCTCAGCCCGTAACTTTGTGCCCCTCCGTGGAGGGCTTTCACCTCCAGTTTGAGCAGGGCCAGCTGATCCTCCAAGCGCCAGCGGACTTTTTCCCTGAGAATCTTTCTATTCGCTGGATGCGAGAAGGGATCGAAGTAGGACAAGGTCCCACCCTCGTACCCTATCTACCGGGCGTTTACTGGGCCGAAATTCAGCACCGCTGCGGCTCTACAGCCCGCTCGGATACCGTGTATCACCGGGTGAGCGGCGTCTCGACTCCCCCGGCTCCTGTTTGGCGCATTTACCCTAACCCTACTTCCGGCCCCCTGTACATCGAAGGACCCGCCGGACCTGTAAACCTGGAACTGAGAGACCTACGTGGCCGACTCCTCCTCCAATACAGTTGGGAAAGCGACCCTGCGCGAGCGACCCGCCTTGACCTGCCAGGCCTGCCCGCCAGTCTGTACTGGCTGCGCCTTTCCAGTGAATCTGGAATGCATACCTTCCTACTGCATTATGCGCAGTAGCAGAGTCTGGCTCATGCTTTGCCTGGGCGGCGCTTTTCTATGGGCACAGCGGCTATATCGCTTAGAACTCAAGCAGGCTTACGTGCCCAGCGCCAGCTCCGGAACTGATTCGATAGACTTGGTGCTCCGAATCCGGCACACTGGCGGCTCAGGTCCAGCCGATACGCTCGCCAGCTCTAACTTTCCCTTTTTTTACAACTTTTCGGTGCTGGACATGGGCGGCGCCCGCGTGATCCATGAGCGCAAGTTTAGCGCCGTCACCCGACCTGCCTACTATGATGGCATTACTTATCCCTTTACCCTGGCCCGAGTGAATGTGACTGTACGCCGTAAACTCGGCTACGTCCCCCCAGGGGACGAGCTGGTTTCTGCTCCAGCTTGGGATACGATTTTAGGCTTACGAGTTCCGTTGCGCGCTTGCGGCCCTGACGATTCCAGCATCGTGGTCTGGGACACTACGAACCTCACCGTTCTCAACTCCCTCCTGCAAAACCTTAAGCCCCGTATCCGAGAGCGCGTAAGCGACACCCTGCGGCTATGCCCTCCTCTGACGAACCTCCTCTGGGCCACAAACACTTCTTACAATCGAACCCTGACCTGTGAAGGTCAGCCAGAAAACTTCCAGTTTGTTCGGCAGGGACCTGGGGTGCCCGTAGACAGCTTTGTGGTATGGGTCCAGAGGAACCCGCCAGTAGGGCTTCAAGGCTCGCTTCAGCTGCCCATCACCCAAGTGGCCGGTACAGACACCTTTCGGTTTCAGCTAACCTTCAGCGCCGCAGACACCTACCATGTATGGGTGGAAGGGATAGACCGCAAATGCGGATGCCGGATACGCTCTCTGAGACATGGGATTCGGGTGCTGCCCCGACCACCGGTCCTGCCTATCAGCGGACCCGACACGGTGTACGCTGGAGGAAGCTACACCTACAGCCTCCCCTCCTTGCCCAACCCCTATACTTACAGTGGGTTTTTTTGGTGCCTTCGCGTCACCGGTTCTGGCCCCAACTGCACTTCCACCATCGCTCAAGCCCACACGTTTACCTTCCCTACCACACCTTCTCCCTCTCCCGAGAGGGTGGATACGGTAGGGGTAGCCTATACTGTGAGTGGGAACCCTTGTAGCCAGCTCAGTTATAAGCTTGTGGTGGTGCGGTCTTGTCCGCCTTCGCCGAGGGGACAGGCGGTAGCCCGGCCGCGAGGTGTGTGTCGAGGCCAGCGAGCGGCGCTGAGCCTCGAGGGCGCAGCCCCCTATGATAGCCTCCACTGGGAAGTATGGAAGAGCTCCACCTGGGTGCCTGTAGCAAGCGGCTTGGGAGCGACCTCTTCCCTGTACTTGACGCCGCCCCTGCCCAGCGACTCGATTTACCGGGCGCGTCTCTACCTGGGCCCTTGCACCCTGTACTCGGCTCCGGATACGGTACGGGTTTCGACCAACGTAATCGATCGGGGCTTTACAGGGCTCAGCCCGAATCCAGCCTGCGCGGGCGACACGGTTTTCTTGGACGCTTACGGCCCAGGCGTATGGTATACGCCTGACGGTCAAGGCACTTTCTTGGACACGCTGGACCCCCAAGGGGAGTACATTCCCGCCTCGGCGGATGCCGGCCAGACAATCCAGCTCTGCTGGGTCATTCGATCCCAGGATTTGGGCTTCTGTCGAGCCCCCGGTACGGATACCCTATGCCTCCAACTTGCTGTCAATGCCTCTACAGCACAAGGCAGTTTTACGGTGCCGCCTGGGGCAGATACCCTATGTGCGGGGGGCCTAACTGCGCCGTTAGGGGCGCAAATCCTCTCCGGCACAGGAGGTCAATGGCTTACCGACAATGGTAGGGGGACTTTCCGACCTTCGAACAACGACCCGAACGCCCGCTACAACGCCGACCCGGCCGACGCCGGAAAGTGGATACATCTCACCTGGCGCGTATTCGGGACTTGCGGTTCGGCTGACTATACCGATTCGGTTTATGTCCAGAGCGGCCAGGCGGTCTCTATAGAGGGACCCACTCAGCTATGTGAGAATGCCCCCTTAGTACTGCGGGCCCTCCCAGCTACGGGATTTGATAGCCTACTCTGGTTTCGAGGCGATGCGGCGTCGGTGGTGGCCGGGGGTCTTCCTTCTCGCAACCACCCAGCCTACGTAGGAGAAGGTCCTTTCTACGATCCGGGCCGGCTTCCTCCTGGGGACACGGCGTTCACCCTCTATGGGGCAACAGGCAGCTGTGAGAGCTTTGCTACCTTGCGGGTGACCATCCTCCCTGCACCTACGGCCCTTTTCGATGCAGCCCCCCGCATCACCACCATGAATAATCCGACTATCACCTTTACCAATCAAAGTCAAGGGGCAACTTCGTACGTATGGAACTTTGGTGATCTCAATCAGCCCGACGTAGACAGTACGCCCAACCCTACCTTCTCTTACAGTGCACCGGGCACTTACACGGTGGTGCTTTTAGCCCGCAACGATCAAGGCTGCGCCGACTTTTACGTTTGCACCAACTGCATTCAGGTACTACCGCGCAAAGTCTTTTTGCCTTCGGCCTTTTCTCCTAATGGGGATGGGAAAAACGATGTTTTCCGTCCTCTGCCTATTGAAGAGCGGTTTTACTTCACACGGCTGGAAGTGTATGACCGCTGGGGGCAAGTGGTATTTGCAGCAGACAACCTGCCGGCCTGGGATGGGCGCGCCTCGGATGGCCGACCCCTGGACCCCGGTACTTACTCGTATCGAGCTATTATTCTCGTACCCAATGAAGGCCTTATTACGCATACTGGGATTGTGCATCTGGTGCGGTGAGCTGATGGCGCAAGAGGTGCTGCCCATTGGCCTGTGGAGCGCCGCACAAGCCCTGAGTCCCGCCCAAGTAGGACTGGTAGAAGGCCGTTTTCGGGCGGGGTTGGTGCACAGCTTTCGGCCTGCCACCGGATTTGTGCGCTTTAGTTCTACGTGGGTGGGGGTCGAAGCGCCCTTTCAGCTGCGAGAATTGCCCGCTGGGGTAGGGGCGTATGTCTTCTCTGATCTGGCTGGGGGCTGGCGTACCACACGCGGCATGCTGAACCTGGCTTACGAAGCGCCCTTAGGCACCCGTGCTCGGTATGACCACCTGCGGGCAGGCGTAGGAGTCGGCTTCGTACAGCGGACCGTGGAACCTTCTGACCTCTATTTTGAAGACCAGTTCGATGGACGCGGCTTTAGCCGCCCTACCACCGAAGACTTCTCCCGCGTCACGGCATGGAACGCAGATTACGCTATCAGCCTCCTATACTACCGCACTCAAAAAGTGCCCGGGAACGTCGAGGTGGTGCCTTTTGTGGGCTTTTCCGCTTCCCGCCTAAACCGGCCTGCAATAGGCTTCTTAGTGCGAAACGCAGAACGGCTTTCTCTCTTCTGGTGCGGATACGGGGGCGCCCGCCTGTATACTCGAACGCCTTTCCAGTTTGTAGGCAGCCTGGTCTATGCACGCTCCAACCAAAGCCAATGGATAGGCGGCAGCTTGATCACCGAGTTTGTGCTCTATGAAGGAGGATACTGGTTTACTAAGCCGCTGGGTTCGGTCCTGGTAGGAACTTCAGTGCGAGCCAAAGACCAATATGCGCTTATGGCGGGCTTTACCCTTCAGAAGGGCTTAGCGGTGGGCGTGGCGTATAGCCTGCTCTCGCGCCGAAATACTACCCCTACAGCCTTTGGAGGCGTGCAAGTGATGATGCAGTACCTGCTGGGCTACACCTATCGAGAACGCGGCGTAGTATATCCCTTTCCCCTCTGGTGAGATGGCTGCCCGAGCGATGGCCGTGGTGCTACAAGCGATGCGCCCCCAAGAAAGCCCGACTTTGCCCAGCCGCTGGCTATGGATGGGGGGAGCAGGCTTTTTTCTGCTGCTATTGGCTGGTATAGGACTTAGTCTGTGGGTAAGCCCCACCTGGAAAGGCGCGCTACTAAGCCTTTTATGGGCGGGGGTTTTGGGAGGAGGACTCTATGGGGGCTGGCGCCTCTATACCAGCGTACGCACCTACCGGCAAACCGTCCAACTCCAAGCCCGCGAAGAGATTCTGCGTATCGAAGGCCGGTACAAAGCCCTGGTGCAGTATGCTTCGGAGGTATTTTGTATTCTGGACCCGAGCGGTGTCATTCAGTATGCCAGCCCCTCTGCCCAGCGAACTCTGGGCTACCCGCCGACGCACCTTGAAGGCAGTGCTTTGCGTGAGCTGCTTCATCCGGAAGACCGAGCCTTAGTCGAGAGTGCTTTAGCTCGGCAAGGTTCAGCTTTCTTTTTAGTGAGGCTACAGCACCGAGAAGGGTACTGGCGCTATTTCGAGGCGGTGGGTCAGCCTCTTTTCACCGACCCCCTGGTCAAAGGGTATCTCTTGACGCTGCGGGATGTCACCGACCGCCAGCGAGAAGAAGCCCAAAAGCGCGAAAAAGAAGCCGCCGCCCTGCGCCTGGCCCTTGAGCGCGAGCGCGCCGAATACGAGAAAAACCTCATCGAGCAAAGCAAACGCCAACTTGAAGAAGCCTACCGCATCATCGAAGAGAAAAACAGAGAAATCACTGAAAGTATCCAATATGCGGCTCGTATCCAGCAAGGGATGGTCGTACCTCCTTCTGTTATTCGGGAGTATTTGCCAGAAAGTTTTGTTTTTTGGAAGCCGCGCGACATTGTGAGCGGGGATTTTTACTGGTTTTTGGCGCTGGAAGACTGGATTTACTTTGCGGCGGCGGACTGTACAGGGCATGGGGTACCGGGGGCGCTCATGACGATGATTGCTTCGGCGGTGCTGACGCAGGCCGTACTCCAGGAAGGGCTACGATCGCCCGATGAGATTCTGGCTGGGGCTCACCGTCTTATGCGGCGGGCTCTTCGCCAGGATGTGCCAGGAGCACGTTCCGAGGATGGAATGGACATTGCCTTGATGGCGTATCACCCCGCCACTCGTAGGCTTCATTATGCAGGGGCTAACCGTCCCCTCTGGATAGTGGTCCCCGGAGAAGCCGAACCCCAAGAATACCCCGCCGACCGAAAAGGCATTGGAGGGGCTTCGGCTCCGGCCCAGCAGTTCTTCACCCTTCATGTGGTGGAGCCGCCTGCGGGAGCGTGGATATACGCTTCATCGGATGGGTACGCAGATCAGTTTGGCGGCCCTCAGGGGAAAAAATACATGGGCAAGCGGTTCAAGCGGTTTTTGGCGCAGCTGGCCCCTCTCTCTTCCGAAGCCCAGCTACAGGCCTTAGAAGCCGATCTGGCAACCTGGAAGGGCGACTATCCCCAAACCGATGACATTTTGGTGGTAGGAATGCGGGCATAGGGCGGGGAGAGAATTCGTAAGTTTGCCTGCATGGAGCCTGTGCTCTTATGTACGCCTAACTTCAGTGAGGGGCGACGTAGTGAGGTGATCGAAGCCCTACGCCGGGCGGTGACCGAGACGAAGGGGGTCAAGCTTATGGCCACCGACAGCGGCCCAACGGTCAATCGCACGGTGTTGGCTTTTGGGGGGGCTCCTGAAGCGGTGTTTGAGGCGGCTTTTCGAACCTACGAAGTGGCCCTCAAGCTGATTGACATGCGTGCCCACCAAGGGGTGCATCCCCGTTTTGGGGCGGTGGATGTATGTCCTTTTACCCCATATCGAGGGGTAGAAGCCACCTGGCTCAAGGCCGAAGTAGAACGGTTTGCTCGTCGAGTAGCCGATACGTTTCGGCTGCCGGTGTTTTTGTATGGGGAGTCAGCTCGCACCCCAGAACGGCGCTGGCTACCCAACCTCCGAAAAGGGGGTTATGAAAAGCTGGCCGAACGGCTGCGTCTGCCGGAATGGGCGCCGGATTTAGGTCCTATTGTGCCTCATCCCCGCGCCGGCGCCACCGCCATCGGCGTGCGCGACTTTATTGCCGCTTTCAACCTAACCCTCAATACCCGATCAGAAAGCCTCGCTAAACGCATCGCCGCTCAAATACGAGAGAAGAATGGAGGCCTCCCTCACGTCCAAGCTATAGGCTGGTTTTTACCCGAACTGGGTTTTGCCCAAGTGAGCGTGAATATCGTCAATCTTCGGGAAACCCCCCTTTATCGCGTGTTTGAGGCGGTGGAAGAAATCGCTCGGGGATACGGCGTGCGCGTCACCGAAACCGAAATCATCGGTCTCCTTCCCCAGTGGGCTTTACTACAAGCGGCAGACCACTTCCTGCAAAAAAGCGGAGAAGGCACTGAACTCTCCATGAAAGAACGCATTGAAGTCGCCCTTCGTTCGCTCTTACTGAAGGACTTTCGCCCTGAGGAACGGCTTCCGGAATGGGTTTTTGGGCCAGCTGAAGGAGCCCCCGACTTGAGTGAACTCTCCTTGCGAGAGCTGATTTGGCGGCTGGCGCAGCAGCAACCTTTTATGCCGCTGGTACCTGTCGTAGTGCAAGGAGCGCTGGCCCTCGCCGTAGCGGCCCGAAGCGCCGCTGGCCTGCCTGCCCGACACGCTTTCGCCCACCCAGAATACATGGATCTCCTCCAGGATACCCTCGCTCTGCTCCAAAACCCTAACCCTACTTTAGATAGCCTGCGTCTCCTTTCCAAGAAAGTGCTACGGGGTTACGCTATCCTCCGTCAAATCGCTGATGCCCTCTCTACCGATCAGCGCGAGAACCTGGCCCTCCTGGTGGAACTTTTTACGGGCGCGGTCGAAAGCTGCGCTGCTCTCTATTTGTACTACTCAGCCGACTCTCCAGAAATCACCGAGGAAAAGCACGATGTGGAGTGGCAGGGCCGCTTTTTCCACGAAGAAATCCTCAAGAAAGTTCGCCTATGAGATTGACGGCTAAAGAAGTCGCTACAGCCGTAGGAGCCTCGAAAATCGAAGGGGATACGCACCGACTACTTACAGGCTTTTCCAGCTTGAAGGAAGCGGGGCCTTCTGATCTGAGTTTTTTCTCTGACCCCCGCTATGAGTCTCATTTGTACCAAACACAAGCCGGAGCCGTCCTCGTGCCTGAGGGCTTTGAGCCGAGGAAACCTTTACCTTCCTATCCTACTTGGATTCGAGTAACCCGTCCCGATCACGCTTTTTATAGCTTAGTGCGCAAATACAAGCTGCGTCCTTTACCTGATTTTGGGCGTGAGCCGCAGGCTTTTGTGCATCCTACCGCCGAGGTCTCTCCTCAGACTTACATCGGTGCTTTTGCTTATGTCGGAGAAAACGCCAAAATCGCTGACCAAGTATGGATTTTTCCGTTTGCCTACATCGGTCCAGAAGTGGAGATTGGAGAGCACAGTATTGTTTACCCCCATGCGGTGCTCATGCCGGGCACACGGATAGGCAAAGGGTGCATTATTCATCCTGGGGCGGTGATTGGCGCCGATGGGTTTGGTTTTTACGCGGGAGTGAACCGCCCCTATGAAAAGATCCCCCAAGTCGGGCGGGTCGTGCTGGAAGACGAAGTAGAAGTAGGCGCGAATACCTGCATTGATCGAGCTACTTTAGGCGAAACGCGGATAGAAGAAGGCGTCAAACTCGACAACTTGATTCAAGTTGGGCACAATGTGCGCATTGGCCGGCATACCGCCATTGCGGCGCAGACAGGCATAGCCGGCAGCTCTACCGTAGGAGCTTTTTGTCGCATAGGCGGCCAGGTAGGCATCTCAGACCATGTGCAGGTAGCTGACCACTCCTCCGTTGCCGCTCAGAGTGGCATTTCCCGCTCTATTACCACCCCTGGCCGTTCTTGGCGGGGTTCCCCAGCTCAGGAAGTGCGCCAACAGCTGCTGATGGAAGCTATCCTGCGAAAACTGCCGGATTTGTACCCTCGCTTGCGGCAACTGGAAAAACTCCTCTCTCAACCCTAAGCCTCATGTTTCAGAAACAGCATACTTTGAGGGACGGTTTTAGCCTGGAAGGAGTAGGCCTCCATACGGGGGAGAGTGTACGGATTCGGGTTTTGCCTGCCCCAGAGGATACAGGCTACCGCTTCGTACGGCAAGATTTAGCTCAGCCGGTGGAGATACCTGCCCGCGTGGAGTTTGTAGTGGACCTGATGCGTTCTACCACGCTGGGCCAAGGGGAAGTGCGGGTTCACACCGTGGAACACCTTTTGGCGGCGCTGGTAGGGATGGGGGTGTCAAACGCCCGCATCGAGGTGTGGGGACCCGAAATCCCCATTTTGGACGGGAGCGCGCTCCCCTTTGTAGAGGCGATCCAACAAGTTGGCCTTCAACCCCAGAAGGAACCTCAGCAGTTCTACCACATCGAAGAGCCGGTGCATTACCAGGACCGGGAGCGTGGCGTGGATATTGCTGCTTTGCCTTTTGACGGCTTTCGCGCTACGGTCATCGTAGACTACAACTCGCAGGTGCTGGGCATTCAGCCCGCCACCCTGGTTCGATGGGAAGACTTCGCCACCGAAGTAGCCCCTGCCCGTACCTTCTGCCTACTCTACGAACTGGAAGAGCTGCATCGCCTCGGTCTAATCCGAGGCGGCACCCTCGATAACGCCATTGTCATTGTAGACAGGCCTTACACGCCGGAAGAGCTGCGCCGCATCGGTTCGCTTTTTGGATACCCCGACGTCCAAATGGTCGAGCAAGGCGTGCTCAACAACACCCCCCTTCGATTCGACAACGAGCCAGCCCGCCACAAGCTCCTCGACCTGATTGGAGACCTGGCACTTTTAGGAGCCCCTCTACGCGGCCAGGTTATCGCCATGCGCCCCGGCCACAGTGCCAACATCGCCTTCATCCGTACCCTCCACAAACTCATCCAGAAAAAACAAATCATCCAGCGCTTCCAAAAAACCCCTACCTCGGGCAATGTCGTCTTTGACATTCATGCGATTCGGCAAATCTTACCGCACCGGTATCCCTTCTTGCTGGTGGACCGTATCGTACACTTTAGTGAAGACAGCATCGTCGGCATCAAAAATGTGACCATCAATGAGCCTTTCTTTGTAGGGCACTTTGAAGACAACCCCATCATGCCCGGTGTGCTGATCCTCGAAGCCATGGCCCAAGTAGGAGGCATCCTCTTCCTCAACATCGTTGAGAACCCTCAAGATTACTGGGTGTACTTCTTAGCGATAGATGGGGCGCGCTTCAAAAAGCCAGTCGTACCGGGTGACCAGCTCGTCTTCAAGCTGGACATGCTACAGCTGCGCCGGGGCATCTGCAAGATGGCTGGCAAGGCGTTCGTCGAGGACAAGCTCGTCTGCGAAGCCGAACTCACCGCCAGTTTGGTGCCTAAAAGCTCCCTCAAAGTCGCTCATGCCGCTAAGGCTCCATCTGGAAAAAATCGGGCTGAAACAGAACGATAAATGGCTTTTCCGAGGGGTCAATAAAACCTTCTCGGGCGGCGAAAGCTGGGCTATTGTGGGTCCCAACGGCTCCGGAAAAACTTCCTTTCTGGCCCTCATAGCCGGCTATCTCTCCCCTACCGAAGGGCAGATCGTAGTCGAAAAGGACGATCGGCCCCTTTCTGGGTCAGCTTTTCTCAAGCGGCTTTTTTGGCAATCTCCTGCCGTGCATCCTCCCCCTGACCTGCGGGTAGCCGACGTAGTGGAGGACTTTTACCGCCAAAAAGCTTTAGGCGATCCGGCTTCTTTTCCCAAGCGGTGGGCGACTCCCCCTCACGCCCGACTGTATGAACTCTCCTCAGGCATGACCCAGCGCCTCTTGGTAGGGCTAGCCCTCCAGGCCCCAGAAGGGCTCATCCTACTGGATGAGCCGGGCGCCTTCCTGGATAACCGCTACCGACGACTCTTGTATGAGGAGCTACGCCGCCTGCAAGCCTCCCCTCATCACCTGCTCCTCTGCGCCACCAACGACCCGGAAGAAGCCGCTCTCTTCCCTTACACGCTATCTTTACCGGCGTATGCTGCGTAAGGCTTTGATCTGGGTGATGGGAGGGTTGTGGGCCCAGGCTCCTGAGCCCCTCTCCTTACTGAACTCCATGCTCGATAGGCTGGGCACCCTCCGTACCCTGCAGTATGAGTTCAAAAAATACGAGCGAGTGCGGGGCAAGCTGCTTTTAGAGCACATGCGTTTCAAGCTTCGCCGCAACCCTTTTGCGGTGTACGGCTATCAATACAGCCCCCGCGCAGGGGTAGAAGTGCTTTACCCCGCTGAACCCGGCTCTAAACGCATCCTGGTCAAACCCAACTCCTTTCCCTACGTAGCCCTTACACTGGATCCTTACGGCGACCTGATATTGGAAAACCAGCACCAGACCATCTTAGCTACTGGCTATGACCAGATGCGTACTCTACTCTTGGCAGCCCGGGAAAAATACCGCACCCAGCTAAAAAATCTCGTCCGATACGAAGGTTCGCTGACCTGGGACGGTCGCCGCTGTCATAAGCTGGTTCTTTCTCCTCCTGCTTATCGGATCACGACTTACACCGTACAAGCCGGAGAAAACCTCTTCCAAATCGCCGAAAAACTCCACGTAGGCTGGTACAAGATTCTCGAGCTGAATGATCTCTCTTCGCCTACGGACCCGCTGCCGGCAGGCCGCGTGCTCAAGGTTCCTTCTGACTATGGCAAGGTTATCCGGCTCATCGTAGACAGCGAACGGCATATACCTCTTGTAATCGAAGTCGAAGACGAGAAAGGCCTCTACGAAAGATACGAATACTACAAAGTGGAAGTGGATCCTCCATTGACAGACTTTGACTTTTCCCGAAAAAATCCTGCTTACAAGTTTTGATATGACGATAGATTTGCGCGATAAAGTTATCGTTGTGACGGGCGGCGGCACGGGATTGGGCCGCGCCATGACCGAAACCTTTGTGCGGTGTGGAGCGCGGGTAGCGATCTGCGGCCGGCGAAAGACCGTGCTCGAGGAAACCGCTCAGGCCCTTGGCCCTCAGGTACGAGCGTACCCCTGCGATGTGCGAGAGTGGGACCAAGTCCAGGCCTTCCTCCAAGCCGTCGTGCAAGACTGGGGCCGACTCGACGCCGTCGTCAACAACGCCGCCGGAAACTTCCTCGCTGCTTCTGAAACGCTCTCGCCCAGGGCTTTCCGAGCCGTCGTGGACATTGTGTTGATAGGGACCTTCCATGTGAGCCGGTGGGCAGGCGCCTACTGGATCGAACGGCACCTCCCCGGACACATCCTGAACATCGTAACGACGTATACGGAGACGGGTTGTGCGTTTGTGCTGCCTTCGGCTGCGGCCAAAGCCGGTGTACAAGCCCTAACCCTCTCCCTGGCTTACGAATGGGCCCCGTACGGGATTCGAGTCAATGCGATTGCGCCGGGACCTTTCCCCACGGAAGGCGCCTGGTCTCGCCTCATGCCCGGCAGCGACTTTGAGGAGGTATACAAGAAACGCCTCCCCACCCAACGCTACGGCAAACCGGAAGAGCTGGGTGCGCTGGCGGCCTTTCTCTTGTCTGACCTGGCGCCTTACATCACGGGCGCCGTGATCCCTATAGACGGCGCTGAACGGCTCCAAGGGGCCATGTTCAACTACCTGGCCCAAGTAGCCGACCGAGAACAGCTCAAAGCCGCTTTCGCCGCCCTACGCGCCCAGCAGAAAAGCTGAAACCATGCGCGAGGCCTTGCAGCTCCTACTGGAAGAGCTGGTCGCCCGGCTCGAACTCCTTGAGCCGCAGGGCTTCCGCACCACCGCGTACAAACGGCTGCTCCAAACCCTTGAGAAACTGCCTGAAAAGGCGTTTACCTCAGCCGAAGCGCTCTTGGCCGCTGCACAAGGGGAAAAAGGTATAGGGGAAGGCCTGCAGCGGGCGCTCCGGCAGCTCTACGCCCAGGGTACTACCCCCCTGCTGGCAGAACTGCGCAGCGAAGTGCCGGATAGCCTGCTGGAACTGCGGCGCTTGCCGGGTCTCGGCCCCAAACGCATCCACCAACTCTGGAAAGAAGCCGGCATCACTTCCATAGACAGCTTGGAGCAAGCCCTGGAACGCGGTAAGCTAAACCGACTGACGGGATGGGGGCCGGCCTTGATCGAAAAAGTGCGCGAAGGCTTGGCTTTTTACCGTTCGGAGCGGCGGTACCTCCTCTACCTCGAAGCGCTTACCCTGTGGGAAAAGGCCACCCTCCCCCTGAAAGAACAGGGCCTGCGCGTAGAACCCGTGGGCGAACTGCGCCGGGCTTTGCCCCTGCTGGAAGAGGTGGAAGGTATGGTCTCTCAGAGTGCGGCCCCACTACTCGAAAAACAAGGCTGGCAAAGCCGCTCTTCCTACGAGCTTGAACACCCTGAACTGCGAGTTCGGCTGCGAGTCGTGCCCGAGGAACGGTGGGGAGAAGGGCTGCTGCGTTGGACCGGCCCCGCCCGCTTCTGGGAAAACCTGCAAGCTTACCTACCCGCCGAACGGTCCGGCCTCTCCGAAGAAGCACTCTTCTCCGCGGCAGGCCTGCCTTATATTCTGCCCCAGTGGAGGGATTGGGAAGACATCCTCGAACTGGCCAAGCAGAGACGCCTGCCAGAACCTCTTTCAGAAACCGCCTTTTACGGTTCGGTACATGTGCATTCGACCTACTCGGACGGAGCCGATACGTTGGAGGCGCTGGCTGAAGCCGCTCAAGCCCAAGGATGGCGTTGGTTGGGCATAGCCGACCACAGCCAGCGCGCCGCCTACGCCGGCGGCCTATCTCCAGAAAAGCTCCTGGCCCAAATCCAGCACATCGACCGCCTAAATAGTTCCTTCACCGGCTTTCGGCTGCTGAAAGGAGTCGAAGCCGACATCTTACCGGATGGACGCCTCGACTACGAAGAGGAGATTTGGCGCCAGCTGGACTACCTGGTGGCTTCGGTGCATGAGCGCTTGCGCATGAGCCGAGAAGAAGCCACTCAGCGCCTCACAACCGCTTTGCAAAACCCCCATGTCAAAGTGCTGGGGCACTGGACAGGGCGCTTGCTGCGAAACCGACCCGGCTACCCCATAGACGAAGAGCGCATTTTAGCCCTCTGCGCGGAAAAAGGGGTCGCTATCGAGTTCAACGCCAACCCCTACCGGATGGAAATCGACTGGCGGTGGGCTCGGCGGGCTGCCGAAATGGGGGTTCGTATCCTGCTCACCACCGATGCGCATCGGGTCGCTGAGCTGGCGTACTGGCGCCCCGGTCTGGCGGTACTCCAAAAGGGCTTGATCCCCCCCTCGCTGCTGCTAAACACCTCTCCCGAGTCGCCCTTTCCGCTAAAGCGCTAACTTCGCCTTATGGGGGAAAGCGGACTCCTCCCCTCTCGTCGTCTACTTTTGAGCCTTAGCCTTGGAGTGGTGGGCCTCTACCTCCTCGTAGCGGTGCTGGCTTACTTCGTGAGCTACCCGTTAGATCTTCCTGCCCTGGAAGGGGCCCCTTCCGCCACCCCCCTGAATAACCCCACCGGTTGGATCGGCGCCCAAATCGCCCATCGTCTCGTGTACCGAGGTTTTGGTTGGGTAGGGATACTGTTTCCACTGGCGCTCTTGTACTTGAGCCTACAGTGGAGCCGACGCAAGCCTGCACGCCTCAAAGTCCTGGGTTGGGGACTGGTGGCGTTGTATGCGTTCTCTACCTTGGGCGGGTGGTTGGTTCAAATCGGCGCGGTAGAAGACCTTATCTGGTGCGGGAGCGTAGGGGCAGGGCTCACAGCGTGGATATCCCTCTACATTGGGCCTGTGGGCCTGTTTTTGGGGTGGATTCTCCTGGCCAGCGCGGCGGTCTGGGCGCTGCGGACGTCAAACCGCCCACCCAAGCCCACAGAAGAGCCCCTCTCATCCCTGGAGAGCTCACCCGAAGAGTCCCTACAAGAGGAAGCGCCCTCCCAGGCCGAACCTTCTTGGTATGAAGTGGTTCCCCTTGCCCCTCCTCAGACGCTGGAGCCTGCGGACGCTTCGTTGGAGTCTCCGGTTTTGAAGGCGACCGGACTCACCGCTGGACCGGTCTCCGCTTCCGCTGACCTCGCTGCTAAGCCCCCACCAGACAAGCCGTATTCCTCTCCAAACCCTGAAGAAAGCCCCTCATCTGCCGATGTCGCCCCCCAGCCTGAGTTCTCGATAGCGTCTACCTTATGCTTCCCCCCGGAAACGCTTGCCGAGCCTCCTCGGCAGGCCGAGCCTAAAAAACTTCAGCCTGTTTCAGCTGACGAACGGCTTACCCAACCTTTTCAGTCTACTGGGGGGTATGAGCCGCCGCCGTTGGTCTTACTGGACCCTCCGTTGGATACCCAGCCCATCCTGCCCCGCAGTGAAATCGAAGCCCACAAAGACCAAATCGTCCAGACGCTCCAGCACTACGGCATCCCCATCACCCGAATCACCGCCACCGTCGGCCCCACCGTCACCCTCTTTGAGATTGTACCGGCGCCCGGCATCCGCATCAGCAAAATCAAAAGCCTGGAAGATGATATTGCGTTGAGCTTGGCGGCGTTAGGGATTCGGATTATTGCGCCGATGCCAGGTAAGGGTACGATTGGGATTGAAGTGCCTCATGCTCATCCGCGAGTAGTGCCCTTGCGGGAACTTCTCAGCTCTAACGCCTTTCAAGAAAGTGGGGCTGCCCTGCCCTTAGCCCTGGGCAAAACCATCACCAACGAAACTTTTGTTCGGGATTTGGCTCAAATGCCCCACCTATTGATTGCAGGGGCCACCGGCCAAGGTAAGTCTGTCGCACTGAACTGCATGCTCCTTTCTCTCCTGTACAAGCGTTCTCCCGAAGAGGTGCGCTTTCTGCTGATTGACCCCAAAAAAGTCGAAATGAGCTTGTACCAGGGCCTTGAGCATCATTACCTGGCGAAAGTACCCGGGCTGCCTGAGCCTATCATTACCGACGTGCGGCATGCGCTGCCGGCCCTGCAAAGCTTGGTGCTGGAAATGGAAATGCGTTACGAACTCTTCAAAGAAGCCCAAGCCCGCAACCTGCTTGAGTACAACGCCCGCTGCCGAGAAGGTCGTCTGCCCGAAGGCCACCGCCCCTTGCCTTACCTGGTTCTCATCATGGACGAGCTGGCCGACCTCATGATGACCGCAGGCAAGGAAGTGGAGACACCTATATGTCGGTTAGCCCAGCTGGCCCGAGCGGTGGGCATCCACCTCATTGTGGCCACCCAGCGCCCCTCCGTCAATGTGATTACCGGCCTCATCAAAGCTAACTTCCCTGTGCGCATTGCCTTCCGAGTCGTGACCAAGGTAGACTCTCGCGTGATCTTAGATACCGATGGCGCCGAACGGCTTATCGGACGAGGAGACCTGCTTTTCTTGATGGGGACGGAGCTTCTGCGTCTGCAGAGCGGATATGTCACCTCGGCAGAAATAGAGCGGGTGTTGGAGCATGTGATCCAGCAGCCCCCCCCAGCGCCTTACATACTGCCCGAACCGCCTAACCCAGAAAAAGAAGAAGCCTCCGAGGAAGAGGTGGCTGGAGAACGCGATCCCCTCTTTTACGAAGCCGCCCTCCTGGTGGTGCGCAGCCGGTACGGCTCGACTTCGCTCCTGCAGCGCAAACTCGGGATTGGGTTCAATCGCGCCGGCCGGCTTATGGATCAGCTTGAGCGCGCCGGCATCGTCGGCCCAGCCCGCGGCAGTAAACCCCGCGACGTACTCCTCCAAGACGAAAGCGAACTACAGGCTTTTCTTTAGGCTATCTACCACTAAGCGGCCTTTTCTCTTAGTCTCTTCTTTCGTACCTTTGCCTCACCATGGCCAGCACACCGGAAGGACAAGACAAACTTCCTACCAGCAAAATCGCTCGCGCCTCGCAGTTCCTCAAAGGAGGACTCAAAGTCGGGGCCAACATGGTCAAATACCAAACTAAAAAGCTCTTAGGCCAAGAGGTCTCTGATGAAGAGCTGGACCGCGAAAACGCCGAAGACCTCCTCAAAACTTTCACGCAGCTGCGCGGCTCAGCCCTCAAAGTAGCCCAAACCATCTCTTTAGACACGATCAACTTCTCCAAGTCCTTTGTGGAGGTGATGCAAAACGCGCAGTATAGCGTACCCCCGATGAGCGGCCCGCTGGTGGTGCAGGTCTTCAAACGCAGTATTGGCCAGCCTCCTGAGAAGGTCTTTGACAAGTTCAACATCCAAGCGGTGCGCGCGGCCTCGCTAGGCCAGGTGCACGAAGCCTGGAAAGACGGCCAAAAACTCGCCGTAAAAATTCAGTACCCCGGCATCGCCGAGTCTATCCAATCGGACATGAAGATTTTCCGCACCTTTGCACCCCGCATCACACGCATCCCCCTCGAAGAGCTCGAGCCTTACATCCAAGAAATGGAAGAAAAGTTTCTGGAAGAGGCCGATTACCGCAAGGAACTATCTAACTCCCTGGCTTTCCAACAGCTGTGCCAAGGCTTACCTTATCTTCGTTTCCCCCAGTATTACCCCGAACTGTGTGGAGATAAGGTACTCACCATGGAATGGCTCGATGGGCTGCACTTACGAGAATACCTCGCTACCTCTCCCGCCTACGAAGAACGACAACGATTTGGGCAGATTATCTGGGACTTTTACAACTTTCAGATTCACCAGCTGCGGCAAGTGAACGCCGACCCCCACCCAGGTAACTTTCTCTTTCGTTCAGACGGTAAGCTGGGTGTGATTGACTTTGGCTGCACTAAGAAAATACCTCCTGACCTGTACGAGTCCTACTTTGCTTTAGGGGACCCTTCTATTTACGAGCCGAAAAAAAGAAAAAAGCTCGACGAACTCTTTGAGAAGCTGGCCATCTACCGGCCTACAGACAAACCGCAGCAGCGGGAACAGGTACGGGACCTTTTTAGTCGGTTTGCGCAGATTCTGGCCACGCCGTACCGCCTGGGCCGGATGGACTTCCGGGATACAGCTTTCTTTGAGGCGCTCAACAGCGTAGGCGAAGAAATCGCTCGGAGTCGAGAGCTTCGGGGCTTGAGGGACTTCCTTTTCCTCAACCGCACTTTCCTCGGCCTCTTCAATCTTTTCCATCAGCTTGGCGTGGAACTGGATACCCGCTGCACGTACCTGCCCTACTACGATTATAGCCACCTGGCCGCCCCAAAAAATGTTTTGTAAGCTATGCTGATTTACACCGAGGTCACGCCCAATCCCCATAGCCTCAAGTTTGTAGTGCCGCCTGAGGCCCCACTTTTGGACCGGGGCACCTGGGAATGCTCGACGCCCACACCGGACGACCCCCCTTTGGTGCAAGCGCTGTGGGCTATACCCGGGGTGAAAAGTCTATTCTTCACTCGGGCCTTTCTCACTGTCACCAAGCAGGAGGAGGCTACCTGGCAAGCGCTTATCCCCCCTGTCAAGCAGGTGCTGCGTACGTTCCTACCTCAAGGCCCCCTGCGCAACCCCCAAGCCGCCGTCGAAATCCCCACCCCCCAAGGCATAGAACACCAAATCCGCACCATCCTCGAAGAGTACGTGCGGCCCGGTATCGCCATGGACGGGGGCGATGTAGAACTCGTCGAATACCGAGAAGGTGTAGTCCGACTGCGCTTGCAAGGCAGCTGCTCTGGCTGCCCCTCCAGTTTGTATACCCTCAAGGCCGGCATCGAAGCCCTGCTGACCCGCCTTGTCCCCGAAGTCCAAGCCGTAGAAGCGGTAGAATAATCGTTTCTTTTATATCTTTTTTTTTGGGCCATGCAAAAGAAAAAAGGGGTAGGGATATGGCTTACAGTTAGCTTACTATTATTCGTAGGGGGTTGTGCGGTGCCGGTGGCCTGGAGCACCGCGCCTATCTTTCCCCTGGCTCATACGCAAGAAGAAGGGGCCGTAGCCTATGGAGGGCTACGCGTAGGCCAGCCTACACAAGAAGACGCCACAGAACGCCTCCTGCTCACCGCTCACGCCGGCTTCTTCAGCCAATGGAAACTGGTTCGGTTAGACTTTACCGCCTGGGGCGGCCAAGCCCGGTACACTTTTCTCAAGCAGGTAGACTCCACCACATATGAAGTAGGAGTCCGGTCCACCGTTTTCCACTTGCAAGGGAACCTCGCCCTGGCCCCTCAGGTGGGGGAGAAAGTCCGGATAGAAATGGGGTTGGGCGCAGGCGTGGGCTACGAGCATTGGAACCGGACCCCTTCCGCTTACCCCTATCACCTCCCTGAGGAACTGACTCGAGCCACGATACCTACTTTCAGCTCGTTTGCAGGCCTAAGCTACAGTCTGCAACCTGACGCCACGGTGGGGCTGCGTTGGCACTTCTTAGGTGCGGGAACCGGCCTGAGCTTAGCTTACCGACTCAAGCTTCTCCAGCTCACGGCCGCTACCCAACTTTATCCCCTCTTTCGCGCAGGCGAAAACGTGGGATACGGCAACTGGACCTTCAGCGTAGCCGGATACCTGCCCTTACAATAACCCACCCTAAACGCCTCTACTTCAGAAGGATCGCTGGCCCAACCACTGCTCCAAAAAGCTTCGCAAGAGGGGTGAGGTGCTTCGCTGCGCAAAGAAAGCTCGTAAGGGAATGTGCTGCGTACGAGCCTCAATCCAGTAGGGCAAGAGGCTGCGTTGCCAGAAAAGTCGCTCCACCGGATACATCGCCAGGTGGGCCTGCCATGCTTGTACAGCCTTACTTACCTCTCGTGGACGCAAACGAGTTGTGTAAAGCAAACGCAAAAATCGAACAAAAAAGCCAGATGATGCAAATAATCTTCTATTTTTTCGAATAAAGTACATACAAGTGTGGTACTTTTCTGTTATTTTACGAACATTTGCTTCTTCTACGGCTATCAGTAAGGCGATAAGGTGTGTTTGGAGGGAATCGGCCGGTCCTTTCGGAGCGGTTTGCCAGAGCTGCATGAACGATCTTTCTGTCTGGCCAGCCAGCCAACTAAGCTGCCAGAAAAGTAAATGCAGGTTGCTTGTGAGCTCCTCTGCCGGTGGAAGGGCCCGTGCTATAGACGGGATCCACTCCCGAATGTCTGCAAGCGAGCCATACTGGAGTAGGGTAAGCATGCACCGATCAAGAAAGATAGTTCGGTAATGGACAGAAGGGAATGCTTGGACAGGCAGGGAACAAAGAAAGGTAAAGAGCTGATCGAAAGGAACCCTTTGATAGAGTAGACAGACCCAACTATTGAGTTGGAGAGGGAAGGCTTGAGCTGGAGAAAAGTGCGGTTCAGGCTGATAGGCATCGAGTGCGGCCACAAGGTCGCCTTGCAGAAGGGCGTGGGTACCTCGAAGGTTCTTTTCTAAGGCTCGAAGCGTGGGTTCTGTAGGCAAAGGCGCTATCCATCGATGCAGTCGGCCCAACTTACCCAAGAGACGACGTGCAGGAGCTGTGTACGAACCCCCATGCACATAAAAGAGTCGCACCAAAAGCAGTTGTAGCCGATGAATATAGGCCAGAGCTTGAAGTCGGCGAGCCAACATGGCTACCTTCCGTAAGGCCTGCAGTGCAGCAGAAAATCGGTTGGCTTGAGTATGCCACTCTACCTCGGTGAGGAGGGCCTCAAATGGCCAGGCTTGGCGCTGTTGCACCTGCCGTAAGAGACCTAAGGCCTCCGCCTCTAACCCGTACTTATAGTAAGCTAAAGCCCCCCAAGTCAACCAAGCGGTCGGCGCAGGACGATGCACCGGATGCCTCCGCTGCTCCGCTACCCACTGATAGCGCCAAACCCACCGCTCCAACCGCTGAACCTGTTCTTTCACTGGGCCGCGCAACCCTATCGGTTCCCAAGCCTGTCGAAGTCGCCGCAACAGCTCAAGCGATGACCTGCCGAGCTCACCCTGGGCAGCTACCCACATCTCCTGCCAAACCGGCTCCGGCAAACGCTGCAAATAGCGTTGAAGCCTACCCATATGCTGTCCACCAAATATACGCCATGTAAACGCTCCTAACGCAATAGAGGCTCTTTTCTACTGTCTACCTTGGTCCATTGTTCCATGCGTCTGCTTTTTGCCCAGCGTTTACCTTGCCAAACATGAAGGCAACCTGGAGCTGGCTACTGCATGGTTGGCTGACTGCGCAAGTGATTCTCTTGGATAGCACCAGCAACGCGGGTTCCTTTGAGAGCCAAAATGTATGCGGAGGAACCTCTGCGGATGGATGGACCCTTGTCAACGGCACCCAAACCCACCGCTGGAGCGTTGGCACGCTCGCTGGTGCCTACCACGGCTCCCGCGCCATCTTTATTAGCGATGAGCCCGACTGCTCCACTTACCAGTACGACATAGCAGGCGAAGATGTTGTCCACTTCTATAGGGACATCTCGGTACCACCGGGGTACAACTACCTTGTGGTTTCTTTCTATGCCCGTTTGCAAGGGGATAGGGTGCAAGCTTGGTTGTATGATTACCTGGGAGTATACCTCGCTCCTACCACGATAACGCCTACTCCAGGCACCCTGGTACCTAACACCTACCGCCAAGTAGGCGCGGCCCGTATCTCTAATGAATGGACCTACTTTGAAACCCACACGTGTGGGGTCAGCAGCGGAGGGACCTACCGCCTTATCTTCTCTTGGCGCACTACAAATAGTAACCCTTCCCCCGCCAATAGCGGCACCCAACCTCCAGCGGCCATAGACTGCATCCATGTCTTAGCCACGAATACCCTACCCACGGTGAAAGACGTTCCGGCCTTACCTTTCAAGGTCGGACTTACTTCTACCTGCGGGGCTCAAAATGACTTTACCAGCACCAATGTCTCTCCTTACTGCAATACAACCAACGTGGGCTATAACATGTACCGCAATGGAGAAGACTTGGTGTGGCGATTTGTGCCTTCTCAAAGCGGGGAAATCCGTATCCAAATATGGGGATGCGATCCGTACTCCCACTGGACCCTATACGAAGGCGGCACCCCTCCTACAGACTGTAGCACCGGTCTGAGTGGCGGAACCTGCATAGCCGAAGACATATGGGGTGGTGGTTACAGACGCCTTTACGCTTGTGTAAACGCTGGCCAAACCTACTACCTCGTCTTCAACCAGACTCAAAGCACGGTCACCGCCACCAACTGCGGTAAGTTTGACAGTCTGCTCATTGAGCCCGTGGAAGTCCCCATTTACGGGGTTACCTACGTGGCCAACCTACCTTATAGCCATGGCCCCGGCAGCACCCAGCTCCAACGCAACCGCTTCGACAACAGTAACTCTGGCGCTTGTGGAAACGGGATCTATAACGGAGGACCAGACTGGATTTGGCAGTTTACTCCCTCTACCTCAGGCAATCTAACCATAAATATTACAGGCAGCTCTACCTATACAGGGTGGGCCCTATACTGCCAAGGGCAGATTACTTGTTCAGATGGTTTAGACAATGCGGCCTGTGTGGCAGGAGGCATATCTGGAGGAGGGAATATCAATATAAATTCCTTTGTACAGGCCGGCATAACCTACTATTTTATTCTCAATCACTATGGCAGTGGAGGATACACTTTTGATGACCTCACTATTTCGGCCCCTACGCCCGCCACCCCTCCATCGTCCTATCCTTGCATGCCCCTTACTCAATGGATCACGGCGTGGGAAGGGGAAGTCCTGAACAACGGGACCCATCGTCTGCTATGGCGCATGGCCCCCTCACTCCAAGTTCGGCGCTTCGTCGTAGAAGCGGGAAACTCACCTCTGGAGTTGACTCCCCTCGATAGCTTGCCTCCTCATAGTACGGAGTACTTCCGAATAGCTCCCCCCCCTGGCCCCATCTGGTATCGCCTCAGAGTACAGACGTCCGAGGGAAGCCTTCTGACTTCTTCCTTGTTACGGTTGGAAAGCTCCGGTACTCTCACCCCTGCTGCCCTTTCCGCCTACGTAAACGCAGGAAATGTCCTACAAGTACGGCTCCAAGGGTGGAAAGACCGCCCTCTTACCATAGAAATGTATGACCTTCAGGGACGGCGACTCTTTAAGCAGGATCTGCCACGACCAGTAGAAGTTGTGACTCTATCCCTTACGCACCTTTCCCCAGGGCTTTACTACGTTTGGGCTTATCAAGAAGGCTACAGGGCTAAGGCACCCGTGCTCGTAGGGCCTTGATATACATTTTTGGCGTGCTTTTTGCTAAGTTTGCTGTATGCGACCGCTGTGGGCCGCTTGGGCCTTAGCTATAGCTATAGGGTGGGCACAGGAAGAGAGCCGAACCCGCAAACCTACCCCCACCACACCCCGAAGTGCACCGGTGCGGAGCGTTCCTCGCCCCGCCCCAGAAGAAGTGGTAGTCATGGAAACCCTAAGCGGGAAAGTCGTAGAGAAAAACGGCCAACCCCTTGGGAGAGTACGCATTTGGTTTGTAAACAAAGCTACGGGTCAAGTGCTGGGTGAAACCCGCACCGATGAACAAGGAAACTTTGCGCTGGCTATCCAGCGGGCCGATACGCTCATCGTACGCCTCAGCCGAGAAGGAAAAGAGTTTGTGGAGCGGGAATACGCCCTTGAGGAGCTGATTTCGAGTGAACCGGAGATTCCCTTTGTCCCATGAGATGGTTGGTATGGGGGTTCGGCTTGCTTGTATGGGCACAGAACGCTATATGGCCAGGACGCATCCTTTTTGAGCTGCACGAGGGCTTCTCGGCTGAAAAGTTACCCTCTGAGCTGGTAGAGCTGCGAAATAGGGTAGGGGGGCGGGTGTGCCTACGCTTTCCGCAATTGCCCTTGAAGGACCCTAACAGCCGGCCCATCTGGCTTTTAGAATACACCGCCGACCTGCACCCCGCCTATGTAGCCAAACTCTGGCGCCGCAGCCCAGCCGTCCGCTACGCCGAACCGGAGTACCTGCCTATGCCCTTCTCACCCAGCCCGGCAGAACCTACCCAAACGGCCTACCTCCCCAGCGATACGATTGACAACCCCTATCTGCGGCACTTACGCGTCCTCGGAGCCTGGGATAGTACCCACGGCGACACGTCTGTCGTCATAGGTATCGTGGATACTGACGTCAAGTTTGACCACTTAGACCTCGTGGACAACATCGCCTACAACTGGAATGACCCCATCAACGGTATAGACGACGAAGGAGACGGGTATGTGGATAACTTCCACGGATGGGACTTAGTAGGCCCTTCGTATAGTGGGTCGGGGTCTTTTACGCCGGACAACGACCCCCGAGTACTGCCCTATAGTGGGCATGGCACGTGGATGGCGGGCTTTGCCGGCGCTACAACGGATAACATCACAGGCGTAGCCGCTGCCGGCTTCCAATGTCGAATCCTACCGGTAAAGGTCGCTCCAGACAACCAACCGCTCCTCTATGCCGCTTACGATGGGATCTTGTACGCGGCTCAGCATGGCGCCCAAGTTATTAATTGCTCTTGGGGGGGCACCTTCTACAGTCAGGCCGCTCAAAACTTTATTCGGCAGGTGGTGCAAACGTACGACCCGCTCCTCGTAGCGGCGGCCGGTAATATTCCCCCTGACACGCCCGCCACCTTTTATCCCGCGCAGTACGACGGCGTACTCGCTGTCACCGCGGTAGATACCCACGATGTGTGGTGGGGCACCGTACAAATCGGATATGGCATAGACGTAGCCACCACTGGCGCTGGCACCACCCTACACAGCTACAACGGCACCGACCACTCTTACTTCAAGATGGGAGCCACCACTTCAGGCGCTTCCGCTATCGCTTCGGGCTGCGCGGCCTTGCTTCGATCCTGGCGCCCTGACCTCAACGCCTACCAGATCGCCGAGCTGCTACGCATTACAGCCGATTCCATAGAGCCCCAAAACCTACCTCACCTTCGCTATCGGCTCGGGCGTCGCCTCAACCTCGCCAGAGCCATAGCTACCCGCGATACCCCCGCTTGCCGCGTCACCGCCTGGCAAGCCTACGATACCAACGACTCCCTTTTCTTTGCCGGAGAAACCTTCTTCCTCAAAGCTACCTACACCAACTACCTTTCCTCCGTCTCTAACCTCACCGTCTCCCTTGAATCTCTCACCCCCCACCTCCAAGTCAACAGTGGGCCTTATGTAGTGGGCTCTTTGGGCACCCTGCAGTCGCACAGCCAAACTACCCCCTTTTCGCTTACTCTACAGCCTTCCTGCCCCCTCAATGCCAAGCTGCCTTTGCTCTTTCGCTTCCAAGGGGATGGGGGCTACAGCGATTACCAAGTCGTGGAACTGCCAGGTCTCAACCCCGCTTATGTGCACTTAGACTCGGCGCAGCTTCGCACGACCCTATGTGGAAACGGCCGCATAGGCTACTACGACTCCCCCACCAACCAGCAAGGACGGGGCGCGCGCTGGACCGGTAGCTCGGATTCTTGGCTTTTTGAAGGGGGGCTCTTTGTGATCGACGACACCAGCGCACACCTTTCCACCCGTGCCCCCTTGGGCGGGATGTATAACCACTTCGCCCCTACCCAAGCCGCTACACACCGCACCCAAGGCCTATACGAAATCGGAGAAGTACCTTTCCTGGTTAGTGGAGGCCTCTCCGCTCCCAAACCCTTTACGATCCAAGCTCGGGCTTACGCACTGCGTCGAGAACCCGCTAATCCTTTTGTGGCCTTCCTATACCGCCTTGAAAACTACTCCACCACTGACAGTTACTCAGACTTGTCGGTAGGGTGGTGGTTAGATTTTGACGTAGGAAACAACCCTACTACAGACCGCGCGGCCTTACATCCCACGTTGCCCATGGTGTACGCGTACAACAGCTCCTCTTCGCGGTTTATCGGGGCGGTGCTCCTTTCCGGCCAGACCCTTCAAAGGCGCCTTGGAAGGGCCGACACCTTTTCAGCTGCGCCGCCGAGCTATATTGATTTGGCACGGCAGCCGGGAACTGTCACCTCTACCGTCGGCGATATTTTCGTAATTCTCGCTGCCAGAGGCGTAAATCTCCCTGCAGGAAGCTCAGATACAGTTGCACTGGCCTTAGTAGGGGGATACACCCTCTCTGAGTTAGAAATGAACGCCGAAGCGGCCCTCAACTGGTACGCGTGTTTCGTACAAGGAAACGAGCCTTTAGTGGATTTGGGGCCGGATCGGAGCCTTTGCCAGGGAGACAGTCTGGTAGCGCCCCCTGGCTTGAGCAGCTACACCTGGTCCTCCGGCCAAGCTACACCCGTCGTATATCCCACCCAAAGCGGTTTGTACTGGCTCTTGGTCCAAGATGGCCAGGGCTGCTGGGGCTATGATGAGGTACAGCTCACCGTAAACGCCCTCTCCCCTGCACAAGTGAACTTCACCCCTGGCCTCACGGTGGCAGTAGGCCAGCCCTTCACCACCAGCGAACAAAGCGGCGCCTCCTACCAGTACACCTGGCGGCTCCAAACCCCTACCGGCTGGCAAACCTACTCAGGGCCTACTTTGACTTACACCTTTAGCGCCGTGGGCACTTATGCCCTCTGGCTCTACCGAACCGACCCCACCACAGGCTGCCGAGACAGCCTAACCTGGGAAGTCACCGTCACCTCCACTACAAGCTTGGCCCATGCTCAGTCCACCCTGGTGTTGTACCCCAATCCTACCCGAGAAGGCTTTGTGCTTTCGTGGGCTGGTGCGCTGGAGGGGCCTTTTCGGCTGCGAAGCCTGGCAGGTCAGCTCTTGTGGGAGACCGCCCTCCAGCCCTCAGGAAGCGAGTATACCCTGCCTGCTAACCTAACCGCCGGCACCTACCTCTGGGAAGTGGGGCCTTACCGAGGAAAACTTGTCATTCTTCCCTAAAAGGATTGTACCTTTGCCTCCATGGCACGGGTATGCGCGATCACGGGGCGTCGACCGCAAGTGGGCTATAACGTTTCGCACTCCAATCGCCACACTAAGCGTCGCTTCGACATCAACCTGCAAAAGAAGCGGCTGCCTATCGCCCCAGGTGTGAGCATGGAGCTCAAGCTCACCACACGAGCCCTCAAAACCTTGTACCGGAAAGGGTACTTGCGTACGGCTTAGACCGCTTCTCTCATGGCCCCAGCTAAGCTCCTCCATTCTATCACCGCAGCTGGGGTAGGGGTTTTGGTGCTCACAGCGTGTCAACCAAGCGGCTCCCCTACGCCTTCTCCAAAGGCGATGCCGCCCATGTTCGATTCAAGCCAGGCACACAGCGAGCTGCAACGCTGGGCAGATAGTCTAACCTTAGAGAAGCAGCGTACTATTCTGGCGAAAGTACTTTCCACAGCTGAGAAGGAAGGGTGGGCAGGGGCCGTGCGCTACTGCCGCGCCGTAGCGGAGACCCTCACTACTTACCGAGATGCCCACCTCACCCTCCAGCGCGTAGCCCTACGCTATCGCAACCCGAAGAATGCCTTAGCTGACTCCCTGGACCGAGCCGCCTACAACCACTTCCTCGAGACTCGATCCCAGCAAAGCCTGGTATGGGAGGTGGGGCAGGGCGTGTTGCGCTACTACCGCCCTATCTACATAGCCATACCTCAGTGCCTCAAGTGCCATGGAGGAGCCCAAGACTTAGACGGGCCAGCCTTAGCGCAGATTCGACGGCTTTATCCGGGCGATAAAGCCACCGGCTTCGCCCAAGGGGACCTGCGCGGCCTCTGGAAAGCCGAACTTCACCCGCCTACCACTTCTCACTAAAAAAACCCTACCTTTGTCCATCTCGTGTTCCTTGAATCCTACAAACCTCACAGCTTCCTTTTGCGTTATGCTTTCCATAACCTCTGTACGCCCCAGCCGGCTCTTCGTGAGCGGGCTGGGGCTGCTGAGCCTACTCTGGGCTCAAAACCCACAAATCCAAAAAGCCCTCGACAAAGCCGGCCTCAAGCACACCGTAGACCGGGATGGCGACTTTAAGCTCCTCTTTGAAGTAGACGAGGGACGAACCCAGCTGGTCTTCATCAACTCCAAGACCGAAGAAATGGGAGGACAAACCATCGTAGAAATCTGGTCCCCCGCCTACAACGGCCCCGCCAACCAGGATGCCTCTGTCTGGCTCGCCCTCCTCACAGACTCCCAACGAAAAAAAGTAGGGGCTTGGCAAACCGAAACCAGCAATAATCAGGTCCTCGCTATCTATAAAGCCAAACTTCCCCTCTCCAGCCTTACACCAGAGTTCCTCAAAGCCGTCTGCTCCGGCGTCGCCGCCGTAGCCGATGAAGTGGAGAAAAAAATGTCTGAAAAAGACGAGTTTTGAAGAGGGGGAAGATGTCGCTGCTTTCTGCGCCCGCTGCAGGATTCGAACCTGCGACCCTCTGGTTAACAGCCAGATGCTCTAACCGCTGAGCTAAGCGGGCACCGCAAAGATAGGGCGTTCCGCGCATTTGCAAACCCAGGGGGCGGAGTTTTGTTAGCAGAGGCATGCACTATTGGCTGATTGGAGGGAGCCATGGGATTGGACGGGCTCTCATAGACCTCTTATTAGCGCAAGGACATTCGGTTGAAGTGCTTTCTCGAACGGCCGGCGCTCTTCCCCCTTCCGTCACACACCACCAGGGCGATGTACTCCAAGACTCCTTGCCCACCCTCCAAGAGCCCCTCCACGGGGTGGTATACCTCCCTGGAACCATTTCCCTCAAACCCTTTTCCCAACTGAAGGAAAGTGATTTCCGAACCGACTGGGAAGTCAACTTTTGGGGAGCTGTGCGGGCCCTCCAGCATGCCTACCCCCTCTTGAAGAAGGCGCCGGGTTCGAGTGTGGTGCTGGTCTCGACGGTAGCGGTGCAAACAGGGATGCCTTTTCACGCCAGCATTGCCTCCGCCAAAGGTGCGGTGGAGGGCCTTATCCGTAGCCTTGCAGCCGAATGGGCCCCCACCATTCGAGTCAATGGGGTGGCGCCCTCGCTCACCGCCACACCGCTGGCCGAAAGGCTCCTAAACACCCCTGAAAAAGCCGAGCAATCAGCCCAAAGGCACCCCCTCCGCCGTATCGGGCACCCCCAAGACATCGCCGAAGCAATCTTTTTCCTTCTTTCGCCCGCCAGCAGCTGGATCACCGGTCAGATCTTGGCCGTAGATGGGGGTCTGAGTAGCCTGCGGCTGCTGGCATGAGAACAGCTGCGCGGCTCACCTGCCCAAAGCAGGACTGGAGCGGGAGCTATTCAGACGAGGAGCAAAGCACCCCCACAAGTAGATACTGCGCAGCGGCATAGGTGAGAAAAATAGCCGCTGCGACGCCGGACAGCGGCCGCTCCCAAGCTAAGTAGTTGAGCCCAATCAAGGAATCCGATAGCATAAATAGCCCAGCCCCAACGAATCCCCGCCAGAAAACTGCCGCCTTCACCCGCCTCCAGCGGGAAGCGCTGCTCATCACCATGCCCAACAGAATCAACCCATACACCAACACCGCAGGCCGTAAAGCTACCCTCTCCGGAAACTGCCCCATTTGAACCCACAAATAACCCAGCATGGCCATACTGTACGCTATAAGCAGCCCATATCCCCACAAAGGAAAAGCCCCATCTCGCCTAAATAGCGCGCAGATGTACAGTAGCTGAACCACGGCAAAGCTACCTATGCCACCTAAAAAGAAACCCACCTGTCGTGAAATGCCCCATAGCGTTGGGGGCTTGGCTGGATCAGGCATAAGCAGCAAGGCTACATCGCCCACCCAGGAAAAGCCCAAAATCACAAGGAGGAGTTTCTGCTTTCGTAGGCAGGGCCAAGCCCACACAGCAAGCAAAGGCATAGCCAGCGGTTTAGCCAGGCCTACGAGCAAAGGCCAGCCCGCCAACTCCCCCCAAGCTACCCCCACCGTTACCAGGCTATAACCCAACAAAAAGCCTCTCCGCATTTCAGCAAAGGTAAAAAAACGGTATTTTGTTTACTGCTTTTGTGCCTGTGTACTCAGTCCAAAAGCTCATGGAACAAGATCGCAGCTGGCGCATCAACTTCGTGAACTCCCTCATTGGCCCAAAAAACCTGCATGTTTTGCTGACCCGAAGCCCCCAAGGCGTAGTCAACGCCGCTATCTTCAACTCCGGGTTACATATAGGTTCGTCGCCGCCGTATGTAGGCTTTTTGCTGCGCCCCACCTCAGTACCCCGCCACACCTACGAAAATCTCCGCCATTTTCCGTACGCTACGCTCAATGCAGTGAGCCGATCTTTTTTTGAGAAGGCGCATGCTACACACGCTAAGCTTCCGCCGGAGGAAAGCGAGGCCAGTCGCTTTGGGCTGACTTTACACATAGAGCCAGGCGAACCTTTGCCCTACCTGGCGGAAAGTCCTCTCACCGCCCAGCTCCGCTGGGTAGAAGAGCACCTCCTCACCGTCAATAAGACTCGGCTTCTCGTTTTTGCGGTCCAGATGGTACGGGTCAAGGCCGAGCCAGACCCGGATGGCTTTGTGCGGCTTGATGCGCTGGATCTGGTGGCGGGGTCAGGCTGTGATGCGTATTGGACGCTTCATTTTGCGGGGCGGCTCCCGATTCAGCACAGCCCTTAACTTCGCAGGCCCGTGCAACCCCTCCTAAGGCTTCTGTGGCCTTTTTACCGCCGATACGCCCTTCTCAGCCTAATCGGCGTGTTAGCTGTGGCCAGCGTAAATCTCCTTGCGGTCCTGCCAGGCTGGGTCACCGGCCAAGTACTGGATCACCTCGCGAACATCCACCACGCCACCTCGGCTTGGAAAGCTCTGCTGCCTATATTGGGCTACCTCGGCGGCCTCACGCTCCTGATGATTGTACGCGCCGGCCTCATGGTGGCCATGCGTCTGTCTCTGGTGGTGCTCAGCCGCCGCGTCGAACGAGACCATCGGGCCTACCTACTCCAAAAGCTCCTGGAATGGGACTGGCTGACCCTCCACCAGCACCCCACCGGCGAACTCCTCACCTACTTCACCGAAGACCTGAACCGCCTGCGTAACTTCACCGGGCCGGCTATCCTGTATGGTTTGCAGACCTTCTTTCTGGTACTCTTCACAGCGGGCCTGATGTTGTACACCGAACCCCAACTGGCTTTCTTTACCCTAATCCCGCTGGCGCTGATTGGACCCCTTACCTATCTACTGCGCAAGGAAGCCCTCGCCCGCGGGCACCGCCAACAAGAGGCTTTCGCTTTTATGAGCGCTTTCCTTCAGCAGGTGTACCCCTTTCTGCGGCCCCTACGAGCCATAGCGGACCCCACCGCCCTGGCCAAAGAATGGCACAAACGCACGCAAGCCCATCGTCAAGCCAGCCTCTCCGTAGCCCGAGTAGAAGCCTACCTTCATCCCCTCACCCTTTTATTCGTAGGCCTTAGCCTGACCGTCGTGCTCATCTATGGTGGCATCCGGGTGACCGAAGGCAAAACCACCGTCGGAACCATCGGAGCCTTCAGCTTGTATGTGGTGCAGCTGATGTTTCCACTCGGTGCAGTAGGCTGGCTGATCAGTCTGGTGCAGCAGGCCCGGGCCAGCGCTGAACGGCTCCTGGCCCTTCAAGCGATACCTCCTCGCCTGCATTTTCCGGCGGTTTCAAGCCGCCAGCCCGCCCACAATGGATGGACCTGGAAAGCCCTAAGCTTCCGATACGACCCCCAGGGGCCCTGGGTGTTGTCTGGCCTTAGCGGGGAGGTGAAACCAGGAGAAAAAGTCGTCTTCTCTCTCCCCATGGGCAGTGGGAAAACAACCTTGGCGAGGCTGCTGAGCCGGCACCTGGACCCCACAGAGGGGGAAATCTTCTTTGGGGGCGTGCGCTTGCCAACCCTCAGCCAGGCAGACCTGCGCCAACGGATCGGATACGTCCCCCAGCAACCCTTCCTGCTAAGTGGAAGCCTAATAGAAAACCTCCGGCTCGTACGCCCCGATGCTTCTATCCGAGAACTGTGGCAAGTACTCGAATGGGCCGGTCTGGCCGACGAAGTGGCCGCTTTGCCTAAAGGCCTCAAAACCGACATCGGACTGTGGGGCCAACAAGTATCTGGCGGTCAACGCCAGCGACTCGCCTTGGCTATGACCCTCCTCAAACGCCCCACCGCTCTCCTATTGGACGATACCTTCGCGCCTCTCGACAGCGAAAAAATCAAAGAAATCCTCACACACCTGCGCCGTCACTTCGGGCAAGCTTCCTGGGTAGTTTTCACCCATCGCACGGAAGTCCAACCCTTCGTAGACCGGTGGGAAATGACCTTTCAGGTAGGCTTGCCCCGCAAAGAAGTGGAAACCTGGTGCAAGTAAAGACGGCCTTCCGGCGCCACCACAAAGACGGTATACCCCTCATTTTCGAGACGAGCAGCCAAGTCTTGCGAAATGCACTTGTGAGCGTCTGTATCTACGCAGAAGAGTGCTATATGGGCATACTCCCGGCGTAGACGCTGTAAAGTAAAGAGCAACCGAGTCAAGACAGGTTGCCATTCGTATAGCACACCGATTTCTGCGAGGGCTTTCTGAAAGGGGCCTTGAGCGAGGTGGGGATAATGACGCGACACCGTATGGCGTCGCAAGTCTAAGAAAGCTTGGATTTCGTATCGGTGTAGGAGGGAAGCCAAGGTGGCCCATTCCAGGGGGCAGTTGAAAAGAAAAAGGCCCTGAGCTGCGGCTCGGCGTAGGCGATCATGGAGCGCTTCTCCCAAGCCTATGGTAGGAAGGCGCTGCACTAAAATGAAGTCGGTAGGCTCGGCTTCACAACGCAAGATCGTCTCGTACAGGTGCGTGGCGGCCCTTTCCAGCCGGCCATCGGGACTTAGTACGTGAAGGTGGGGATGGTCTGGCAGGTCGGCAGGCGGAGTAAAGTATACCAACGACGCTAAGGGTTCGTCAGGAAGATTCTCCCATCCGTACAAAAGGGGCTTGGTAGGGGCGTAATGGCGAAGGAACTGGCCCGGACTTTGGGGCCGTGCACCTGAACCGCGGAAGACAAGCCGTTCACCCAACACTTCTTCCAGCAGCTCGCGGGGTAGGGCCCCAGGCCGATACAGCACGAAGCGGCCTTCCTCCTCGCCTATGATGGTAGACTCCAGGCCGTACGAACAAGGCCCTCCATCGAGGATGAAGGGTATTTGGCCTGCGAAGTAAGCGTACACATGGGCGGGGGTAGTGGGGCTGGTGCGACCAAAGGGGTTAGCGCTGGGCGCCGCCAAAGGAAAGGACACCTTCTGCAGGAGGGTTTGCACAAGGGGATGAGCCGGGGCGCGAACCGCCACCCGAGGCAACCCCGCCGTCACCGTGGGAGATATGTGGGGTCCTCGAGGCAATAGCAGCGTGAGAGGTCCTGGCCAAAATCGCTCTATCAGCCGCACCGCCCAGTAAGGCGTTTCTATGCCCAGCTTTTCCAGGGCTTGCGCATCCCCCACATGCAGAATAAGCGGGTCTGAAGCAGGGCGGTTTTTGAGCCGGAAGACTTTTTGGACGGCTTCTTCGTCCAGGGCGTTGGCTGCGAGGCCATACACCGTTTCGGTGGGGATAGCCACGACCTGGCCCGCAGAGAGGAGGGCAGCAGCCCGGTCTACGTCGGAGCTTACGAGGGTTTCCATACGAAAGCAAAAGGTAAAAGGTTCTCGATCCCTACAAAGCGATAGACAAAAGGTGCGGCGCCGGCAAAGATATAGACCCAGGGGGTTTGGCTGAGGCGTTGGTACTCATGAAGGACTTGGCGACAAGCCCCGCAAGGCATAACGGGAGTAGGAGAATGAGGAGCAAAGACGGCAAGGGCTTCGACGTGGGGCAAGAGCTGTTGGCTGCCTAAGTAGAAAAGAAGGACGCGTTCGGCGCAGAGGCCGCTGGGAAAAGCCGCATTTTCTTGGTTATTACCGGTGAAGAGGCGGGCGTCTCGAAGTCGGGCGGCGGCCCCCACCGGAAAGCCCGAATACGGGGCGTAAGCCTGGCTGGCGGCGGCGCGCGCCGCCTCGACCAAGGCTCGATCGGCCGGAGAAAGCTCTTCCCACGCCAGCTCCTCGTACACTAAGCACACGCGGCGTTGCACCCTCCAAGGTAGGGAATTTCGTAGATTTGCCCCAGATGAGTCAAGAGACGACCGTTACCCCTTCGGCGGAGGCTTCTTACCGCGCCTCCGCCATACAAGTCTTAGAGGGGCTGGAAGCCGTGCGCAAACGGCCCGCCATGTACATTGGGGATATTGGGCTTCGAGGCTTGCACCACCTCATTTTTGAGGTGGTAGACAACTCGATTGACGAGGCGATGGCAGGGTACTGCACCGAAATAGAAGTGACCCTGCACGCCGACGGGTCGGTCACAGTCAAAGACAACGGCCGAGGCATTCCGGTAGATACGCACCCCACCGAGGGGCGATCCGCCCTCGAAGTGGTGATGACAGTCTTGCATGCAGGGGGGAAGTTCGACCGCACTACGTATAAGGTCTCGGGCGGCCTACATGGGGTAGGGGTCTCCTGCGTCAATGCCTTGTCTGAGTGGCTCGAAGCCCGCGTCTACCGCGAAGGACAAATCTGGTACCAATCCTATAAAAAAGGCGAACCCCAGTGCCCCGTAGGTCCGATCGGCCCTACGCGAGAACGAGGTACAGAAATCCGCTTCAAGCCTGATCCGACCATTTTCCCGGATACAGAGTTTCAGTTTGACCTGGTGGCGAACCGGCTGCGAGAGCTGGCCTACCTGAACCCAGGCGTCAAGATTACCCTGCGCGACGAGCGCGAGCTGGACGAAGCTGGCCGGCCCCTCGTCCGGGTTTTTTACTCCAAAGGCGGCTTGCGCGAGTTTGTAAAGTACCTCAACCACGGAAAAGAGACCCTCCACGACCCTATTCTCATCCAGGGCGCCGATCCCGAAGGCCTCTACCAGGTCGAAGTGGCCCTGCAATACAACGACACTTTCAATGAGACGCTCTACTCGTACGTGAATAACATCCGCACCCACGAAGGCGGCACGCATGTAGTAGGCTTCCGCAAAGCCCTAACCCGAGTCTTCAAAAACTATGGGGATAAGGAAGGGCTCTTCAACAAGGTAAAGTTCGAGGTTAGTGGGGACGACTTCAAAGAGGGGCTTACAGCGGTGGTCTCGGTGAAAGTGCCGGAGCCCCAGTTTGAAGGCCAGACCAAAACTAAGCTGGGCAACTCCGAAGTGGCCGGTATTGTCGAAAGTGTGGTGGGCAAAGGCCTAACCGAGTACTTGGAAGAGAACCCCCGGGTAGCCCGGGCGGTGTTGCAAAAGGTGCTTTTAGCGGCGGAAGCGCGCTACGCAGCCCGCAAAGCCCGCGAAATGGTCCAGCGTAAAGGCGCCCTGGGCAGCGGAGGCCTACCCGGCAAACTGGCCGATTGCTCCAGCAAAGAACCTGAGCAGTGCGAAATCTTCTTGGTCGAAGGTGACTCCGCAGGCGGCAGCGCTAAACAAGCCCGAGACCGCCGTTTCCAGGCTATCCTGCCCCTGCGCGGAAAAATCCTCAACGTGGAAAAAACTCACCTCACCAAGATTTACGAAAACGAGGAAATCAAAAACATAGCACTGGCGCTGGGTGTGGGCAAGCTGGGACCTCAAGGCATGCACGAAGGAGACTTGGAAAACCTTCGCTACCACAAAATCATCCTCATGACTGATGCCGACGTGGATGGAAGCCACATCCGTACCCTTTTGCTCACTCTCTTTTACCGGTACATGCGCCCTATCATAGAAAAAGGTCACCTCTATATTGCTTTGCCGCCTCTTTACCTGGTCAAAAAAGGCAACCAACACCGCTACTGCTGGAACGACGACCAGCTCAAAGCCGCCATCACTGAACTGGGCGGCGGGGATGAATCCCGCGTAACGGTCCAGCGATACAAAGGCTTGGGCGAAATGAACCCTGAGCAGCTCTGGGAAACCACCATGAACCCTGAAACGCGAACCCTCCTCCAGGTAGAACTCGAAGACGCCGCCGAAGCCGATGAGATATTCACCCTGCTGATGGGGAAAGAGGTGGCCCCACGTCGTCGCTTCATCGAACAGAACGCCCGCTACGCCCGCCTGGACGTGTAAAAAAGCGGGAAAACGCCAGCCTCCCGCCTAAGCAAAAATCTCGTAAGTTTGTCTTATGGCCGAGGTGTCTTTGGCGGAGGCTCAAGCGACCATCGCCAAAACCCTTTCTCTGTGGATAGGGCTGACGGCGGAAGGGGATGCCGCGCGGCGCGAAGTGCTGCGTATCATGCTGGCCAACGCCGGTTATCGCGTAGAGCTGCCCAGCCAAGCCTCCTTAGAAGACGTGGCGCAGGTGCCTCGCCACCACGACGCTGCCTTGCTTATCTTAGGTCCCGACAAAGGGCCGCTGCTGCCAGATGGTACTCCCTTCCTACGCAAGCAGTACGAAACCCTGCTTCAGGCCGTTTCTCCCACCTTTCGGCTCATCGTATGGGCCCCCCAAGATGAGACATCCCTCTACCACTTAGAAGCCCAAGAACTGCTGACTTACGTAGAAAACACCCTCACCAAGCGGGTGATGTTCACGCGCACACCGAGCTTGCCCCTCCTTATTGGGGAAGTGCGCGCCTTCCTCTCTGAGGAAGTGGAAGCCCGCCAGGTCGTCAAACTGTACGAGATTGGCTTTCTGCACAATGTGCGCGATGCTGAAAGTTGCTTTGCTTTGACGGAAAGGCTCTCGGCGCGACACAAAGTCCAAACCTTGAGCTTTCGCCCGGAAAAAGCCGAAGAGGATGTCCAAGAAGCCTTGCGCCTCTACCGGCAGAGTCAGCTGCTGGTGGTATTTTTCCACCGGGCGGGGGATTGGGCTTTGGCGCTGGGCCAGCAGTTGTGGAAACTGGGGGGAGGCCTCAGCCAACCCACCCCAATCTTGCTTATCGGCCCCCCCGATCCACCCCGTAACCGCCGCCTCACCCTCTCGGTACCCAACATTCGCCTCCAGATAGTTGAGCTAAGCGAAGTGGAAGGCTACCTTGAAAAAGCCCTCCAAGAAGCCCGCAAAAGCGCCGTCTGGCCAGAGACCCTGCGCCGCTGTCCTTATATTGGGCTTCGGCCTTTCGAAGAAGAAGAAAGCGTCTTTTTCCATGGGCGAGAAAAGCACATTCGTCGGCTTTTGGAGCAGCTGGCCGAAAAGAAGTTTGTGATGGTGACGGGGGCCTCGGGAGATGGGAAGTCGTCGCTGGTGTTTGCTGGAGTCTTGCCGGCCCTACGAGCCAACTTGATGTCGGCCCCTTATCCGAGCTGGACGATTGCGAGCTTCCGCCCTGAAAAGCAGCCTCTAACCAACTTCGCTACGGCCGTCGCCGCCGCCCTGGGCTACAGCAACGTCGCCGAAGTCGAAACCCGCCTTTCTTACGGCTTTTCTGCCCTGGTAGACTTATACAAAGCCTCCAACGCCTACGTAGACCCCACCCAACCGGCGTTCCAAGCGCTGCCAGAAAGCGAAAAACTGGCCCGCCTACGCGAAGGCCAAAACTTCCTCATCCTCGTAGACCAGTTCGAGGAGTTCTTTACCAACGAAGAAAACTACTCCGCCGGCGTGGCCTCCCCCTTGGCTCAAATCACCGTCAACGTGCTTTCGGAAACCATCCGCATTGCCCAGCGAGAAAACCTCCCTATCTGGGTACTTTTCACCATGCGGTCCGACTACATTGGGCAATGCGTGGCTTTCCATGGGTTTGCGGAGCTGATTGGCGAAAGCACCTACTTCGTGCCACGTCTGACGCGAGAAGAGTTTCAGGCGGTAATCGAAAACCCCATCGAGCTAAACGGAGACCGCATCACCCCCCGCCTCACCCAACGCCTCTTGAACGACCTCGGCGATGGGATAGACCAACTTCCTGTGCTACAGCACGCTTTGCACCGCATCTGGCACGCCGCCAACGAAGGGAAAGAGCCCTTGGACCTGCTGCACTACGCTTTGGTAGGCGGCCTGGCCCCCACTAAGCTGCCCGAACAAGATAGACCCCTCTTTGAGCGCTACCTGGCTTCCCTCTCACCCGAAGAAAAAGCTTTGTACAGCACCCCGCGCCTCCGCAATGTACTCAACTTCCACGCCGAATGGCTCTACCAGAAACTGGATAAGCTCTATGCGGAGCGTTACCAGGAAAGCCTACCTCTGCCGCTACTCCAACGGATTGTCGAGGGGATTTTTGTCTCGCTTACGCGGATAGACGAGGGCCGGGCTGTACGAGCCCGACTGTCTGTGCAGGAGATTACGGATATTTTGGGGCTGGAGGGCCTTACTACCGAGACGGTGTGTCGAGTAGCGGCCTTATATCGCGACCTGGCGGTGAGCTTTCTCCAACCTCCGCTTTACCTTGGCCAGCCTCCTCTACTTAGCCCGACCGACACCCTCACGGTTTCTCACGAAGCGTTGATTCGCAACTGGGACCGTCTTATCCGTTGGGCAGAAAACCAAGCGCAAAGCGTACGCATCTTTCGTGAGCTGAAGTTCCAAGTCCAACGCTGGCTGGAAAACAACCAGTCGCCTCGTCTGCTGCTGAGTGGGGGGGCTTACCAGTACTTTTCGGAGTGGTATTACGATGTGCGGCCGAATGCCCCTTGGATGCGGCGCTACATCCCACCGGAGGAGCTCGTCCCGGATGTCGATCCCCTTACGCAGGCACTGGCGCTGCGCGACGCGATCGAACTGTACCTGGAGCGTAGCAAAGCCCGCATCGAACGCAACCGCCGCCTGCTCCTGCTGGCCTTAGGGGTGATTACGGTGCTTTTCCTGCTGAGCCTGGTAGCGCTTTACTACGCCAACGTACAACGGCAGCTGGCCGAACGCAACGCTCTCGAAGCCCAACGCCAAGCTCAACGGGCCGAAGAACAGCGCCTCTTGGCCGAACGCAACGCCCTCGAAGCCCGTAACCAACAACTCATCGCTGAAAAAGAGCGCTTGATTGCCCTGCAGCAAAAGCTGCTGGCCGAAAATGCGCTACGCATCGCCGAGGCCGAACGCGCCAACGCCGAACACCAACGCCAAATCGCCGAGACCCAGCGGCGCATCGCTGAGCTAGAACGAGAAAAAGCGTTGGTGCAGCAGCGCATCGCCGAAAATCAGACTCGCTTGGCCGAAGCCGCTCGCATCAACGCCGAATACAACCAAGCCCTGGCCGAATACCAAACCCAACTGGCGCTCCACCAGCGGAACCGTGCCCTGATCTTGCAATCCCTCTTTTTAGCGGCCCTCTCCGAAGAGCAGACCCGCAAAGGCCACCCCGAAGTCGGCGCTCAGCTGGCCCTCAAGGCGTTACCTCGCCGCATCGGAGACCCCACCGACCGCCCCTACGTAGAAGAAGCCGAGGCCGCCCTCTACTACGCCCTCCACGCTTACCTCTATCCCAAGCCTCCTCGTCAGCTCATCGGCCACAAAAACCGCGTCGTGTACGCCACCTTCAGCCCTGACGGTAAGCAGCTGGCTACCGCAAGCTGGGACAAAACCATCCGCCTGTGGGATACCGAAACTGGCGCTTCCCGAGAAGTTCTGCGAGGGCATACCCACATCGTAGAAAAAGTGTACTTCTCCCAAGATTTGCGCTACTTGGTTTCGCTGGCGGAGGACTTTTCGGCTCGAATCTGGGACCTGCAGAGCGGGGTGAGCACCGCCCGTCTTTGGGGTCATCGAGACGACCTGACCCATGTGGCCTTGTCGAAAGACGCAAAGGTGATTCTCACCACCTCGCTTGATAAAACTGCTCGGTTGTGGAGGGGGCCTTCGGGTGAGCCGCTTGCGACCCTTTCTACGGACAGTGAAGTGCTCAGCGGCGTGCTCACCGGAGAGGGCAAAAAAGCCGCAGTGGGCACCCGCACCGGTTCCCTCTACCTCTGGCCTACAGAAGGAGGAAATCCCCTTCGAGTGGAGGCCCATTCGGCTCCTATTATCCAAGTGGTGTTGTCTCCGGATCAGACGCGCCTGTTGTGCTTGTCTGAAGATGGTACGGCTTCGGTGTGGGATTGGGAAGGCCATGCGCTGGGCCGACTGAAAGGCCATACCGGCGCCCTCAAAGCCGCCGCTTTCAGCCCCGACGGCCAGAGAATCGTAACAGCGGCCAGCGACTCTACGCTTCGGGTGTGGGAGGCCTCCACCGGCCAGCTCCTGCATACCCTCACTGGCCATAAAGGCGTCCCGTACGCGGTGCAATGGAGCCCCACAGGCCTGCATATCCTCTCCATTGGCACCGACCAGAAGGCCCTGCTATGGAGCGGACGGACTTTCCTTCGCCTCACGGAATACAGCTTTCCTTTGCACATCTCTTTCCGGCCGGCCTTCCATCCTGCGGGCACGCATCTGGCCGTACCTGGCCCACGCGGCAGCGTACTGCTATACCCCCTCCTACCCGATGAACAGGCCCTCATCGACCTGGCCTATGAGAAGCGCTTACGCGAACTTACCCCGGCCGAGCTTAGGCGTTTCTTCCTGGAAGATCCTCGACTTGAAAAGGAACTGCCCAAAGGCCGAAAACTCCCCCGGGCGCGCATTCACACCGTGCAACCAGGCGAAACCCTCCTCTCCATCGCTCAACACTATGGCGTTTCACTGGACCAACTGCGCAAACTAAACCGCCTCACTTCGGACGACATCCGGGCTGGCGATTCGCTGATTATCACTTACATCGAAGAAGAATAGACCTTCTACCACAAGCCGAGGTCTTGCCCGATAGCTTCCAAAATCTGACGGCGGAGGTTTTGCTGGACAAAGCGGGCGTCTTCGCTGGTGGGGTAAACGCGATTGGAGAGTATCACCACCACAAGCTGACGCTCCGGATCGCACCAAGCGGCACATCCCGTAAAGCCCAAATGCCCAAAGGTGGCCGGGGAAAAGAAAGCCGGTACAGTGCTGTTTTTTCCTGGAGAGGGCTTATCCCAGCCCAGGCCCCGTCCAAGCCGATCCATCTCCCGGGTGAAGGTACGCACCGTCTGCGGAGAAAAGTAGCAAAAACCGGCATATTCTCCTCCTTTTTGCAGCATCCAAAGGAGTTTGGCCAGGTCGTTGGCACTGGCGAAGAGCCCCGCATGACCTGCGCTGCCTCCCAGCAGAGCCGCCGTAGGGTCGTGTACGTAGCCGCGTAAAGTATCTTTCCTCCACACCGTGTCCACTTCTGTGGGCACACATAGGCTATCCAGGCACTCCAGCCCAGGCCGAAAAACCATCCGGTACAAACCCATAGGCCGGTAAAAGCGCTCCATTACGTAAGTCTCTAAGGCTTGGCCCGTGAGCTTTTCTATGTACCGCCCCAGCACTACAAAACCTATGTCTGAGTACACGGGTTTACGAGTAGGGGAGGGGGCATATTGGCGGATTTGCTGCCAGACCTGCCTCGGATAGTCGGTGCGCAAGTACCGAAACCGACTCAACGGCCAAGTATGAGACGAGGTAAGGCTGTCGGAAAAAACGGTGCTTTCCTGAAGCGCTTCTTTGAGGAGAGGAAGCACAGGCGGGTAACCAGCGGTATGCGTGAGAAGCTGATACGGCGTGAGCTTAGCCAGGGGGAAGGATCGCCAGGCTGGCACCCCTTCTCCTAATGGCTGCATGAGCAGGAGGCGTCCTCGTTCGTAGAGGTCCATCGCCGCTAACGTGGTCACAAACACCTTCGTCAGCGAAGCCACATCGTACAGACTGTGCGTAGGACTGACAGCTGGACTGGCCGGATCGTAAGTAAAGCGCCCTACGCTTTGGTTGTATACCACCGTATCTCGGTATATCACCGTCACAGCGAGGCTGGGAGTGAGGCGCTCCCGCACAGCCGCCTGTAACAGGGAGTCAGTCCTGCGAAAAGCATAGGGCCTGGCATACGGATACAAAGGACGATAAGGCGTCAAGTCATACGTCACGAAACGAGGATAGCGCATAGGCACTGGGATAGGTAACCGACCCACAGGTGGGGAAGCCCCAAAAATCACCGCGGCGGCCTTCCACTGGATCAACGTATCTTCTTGATAGGCCAAGAGCGTAGCCGTTTCCTCCCCAAAAAACGAGAGCGCGTAGGGGTTATCAAACACGCATAAGATCACCTCTCGTTGGCGAGCCTGCACCTCACACAAAAGGTCCAAGAGGCGCGGGCGCACCCCAAAACCTCGTCGAGGGTTGTTGTGGAGGCCGAACACCCCGACTATCAGGGTAGAGTAGTCTTGCAGCGCCTGGGTTAGCGAATCTAAGTTCAGCCCTTCCCACCGAGGCACCACCACCGCATCCATGGCAGCGTATTGCGAGAGATACCGGTAGAATGGAGCAGGCCGTTCGTACCCAACCTGCACGTAGAGGAGCTTCTTCTGGCCTAAGTGACCTAAGGGAAGCAGACCTTGACGGTTTTGAAGCAGGGTCACCGCCTGCGTATACGCCTCTCGCAAGGGACGCAGAAGGGAGTCAGCCCACAAGTCTGAAAGGAGGTTCTCCAGTGGGGGGGGCTCAGATCGCTCAAAAAGACGAAAATGGGCTTTGAGCAGAAAAAGGCGTTCGACTTTTTCGTCTATTTCCGCTTCAGAGAGGCGTCCTTCCAGCACCGCCTGGTGGATAGCTCGAAATACCACAGGCACATTTTCCACATACAAGAGGACATCTATACCGGCTTCTAAGGCGCGCACCTCCAGTTCGCCGGGGGGGAAGTAGAGAGAGACGGCCTTCATATTGAGGGCGTCTGAGAAGACCAACCCCCGGAAGCCGAGCTTTTGTCGCAAAAGCTCCGTTACCACACGCCGAGATACGGTGGCGGTGAACGTATCCAGGGCAGGCACCAGGAGGTGGCCTACCATAACGCCGGTTACGCCTTCGTCGATAAGGTGACGGAAAGGATACAGCTCCACCGCGGCGAGACGAGCGCTATCATGAGGCAAGACTGGAAGGGCGTAGTGGGAGTCTTCGTAGGTGTCACCATGCCCAGGGAAGTGCTTGGCCACAGCGGCTACGCCCCCTTCTTGCAAGCCATGCATGAAAAGGAGGCTAAGCTGAGTCACCCGATGGGGGTCCGCGCCAAAGGCCCGGAAACCAATGACAGGATTTTGGGGGTTGCTGTTGACATCGGCTACCGGAGCGAAGTTGAGGTGCACGCCGAGGCGGCGGCACTGATAGGCGATGCTGCGGGCTACGTGGTACACGAGCGAATCTTGCGGCACCGCCGCTAAGGTGAGAGCCGAGGGGAACCGAGGCAGGCTATCCAGCCGCATAGAAGGACCCCATTCGGCATCCATGGCCAAAAGGAGGGGGATTGAACTCAGGCGCTGATAGGCGTGAGTAAGCCAGAGCTGGGCGGTGGGGCTGCCTTGCATGAAGATAAGCCCACCCAGGTGGTAGTCGCGAATCCAGCGCTCGAGTTGGGCTCGGTTGGAGCGTGCCGGGTCCGAATAAGCCGGCACCATTAGAAGTTGGCCGATTTTTTCTTCGAGGGAGAGGCGACTGACCTGGGCTCGCACCCAGGCGGTATCACCCGCGAGAAAGGGAGGGATTCCTTTGGGGGGGGAGGCCCATCCCCACAGTACCCCCACTATATACCCGACAAGAGCGCCCAATCCCGTTCAAGGAAAGCCTGGAGGTCTTCTTGTTTGAGGTCGCCGCTTAGTAGGCGGGCCCAATCCCAGGCGTGTTCGAGCCATCGCCTATCCTGCGAAAGCAAATATCGCCGATAGAGGGGATGTTGGACGTTGAAGGTGAGTCGGGCCGGGGGAGCGCTCCGCAGAGGGTCGCGGGCCTGTTCTTCTTGCCGAGTCAAGAGGGCGGCGGGCCCCTGCACCCCTAAGGGAAGGGGCTCCACCGGCAGGCCCGTCAGCTGTTCCAGCGCCGCTTTCACCGCCTGGACCTCCTGGTGGTTCAGTTCGCCTTCCCGGTCTCGGGCTTCGAGCCAGCGGGCCGCCTCTTGCGCATCCACGCGGAAAAACCGGATTCCCTCTCGCAGTTCGAGATGCGAGAGCCAATAAGGGTCTACCACCGTATCCGCCTCGATCACCGGATGCCCCTGATTTTGGAAGAGACGAGCCAGCGCGCCCTGCCGGACCCGGTCCTGCACATAAAAGCCCACCGAAAAGCCTCGAGGGTCGCGGGTGGCGCTGATGCGAGAGAGGTATTCCGGCAAGGTGAAGTAGCTTCCTTCCACCGCCTTGAGGAGCGCCAAGTCCCGCACCCTCCGAGCAAACTCCTCATCCCTTATCATGCCATATTTCACAAAAGGACCAATATGTTCCCATAGGGTTTCGTACCGCTTTCGGTCTTGCTCGAAAGTTTCTTTGAGTTTTTCGGTTACCTTGCGGACGATGTGCTGACTGATTTTGCGCAAGGTGGGGTCTACTTGCAACTGACTGCGCGAGACATTGAGAGGTATATCGCTGGATTCGATCACCCCCTGCAAGAGCTGCAAATAATCGGGGAGAAGTTCTCGCAGATCGTCGGTGATAAACATTCCCCGTACATACAGCGAAAAGCCAGCTTTTTCTAAGACCGCTTCAGGCCGTAGGGTAGGAAAGTACAGAATCCCCTGTAGGTTCACTGGGTAGTCTACATTCAGATGAAGGAAAAAAGCCGGATCCGGTTGGCCAGGGTACAGCAAAGCGTAGAACTTTTTGTAATCGGCTTCGGAGAGGGTGGTAGGGTGTTCTCGCCAAAGGGGCTTTTCGTTGATGCGGCTGCCCTCGACGTAGATAGAGACCGGTAGGAAGCGCGCGTACTTCTCGGCGATTTGCCTTACCTTCCAGACTTGGGCATACTCCTCATACTCAGGAAGGAGGTGCAAAGTGACGGTGGTACCCCGGCCCTCAGGGCGAGAAGCCTGCTCCAGCGTATAGGTTTCGGAGCCGTCTCCTACCCACCGAACCCCCGGTGCCTCCAAGCGATAGGACTGCGTGAGCACTTCCACTTTTTCTGCCACCATGAAGGCGGAGTAAAACCCCATCCCGAAAAACCCAATAATGTCGGTCTCCTTGTACTTTTCGGCAAAGTCTCGGGCGCTGGAAGCCGCAATCACGGCAAGGTACTTTTCCACCTCCTCCTCCGTCATGCCGACACCATTGTCCCGGAGGATGAGCTGGCGTTTGGAAGGGTAAACGATAATCTCGACTTTGAGCTCTTCTCCCTCTAAGGAAAGTCCCTCCTGCAGTGCCAAGGCACGCAATTTCTGACAGGCATCTACTCCATTGGCCACCAGTTCGCGCAAGAAGACGTCCGTATGGGTGTACAGGTACTTCCGGATGATAGGCAAGAGGCCGCTCAGATTCACTTCCAAGGTGCCTGTACGCATGGAGCTAAGGTACGAAGACGGCTTGTTTCTGCGGGCGAAAAGACCCTTTGCACTCCCTATCCACAGGACAAACAGGAGGTATCTGTGAGAAAGTGTACATTTGCCCGATGCAGAGAAAGTTTTGGCTACTTGCTCTGCTGCTGGGCTGGGGTCATGCTACCGACACAACCAAAAGCGCTACAGCTTCTTTTCGGATGCTGTATACGGAGCTGGAGAAGCTCTCAGAAAATCTCCCTCGTGTATGGTGGGACCGGCAGTGGGTAGGCGCTTGCCGGCCTAAGGACATTCGAGCGCTGATTCAGCCGGTGCGCATCCCCTTAAAAAAGCCCGAAGAGGGGTTCTACTTTGTGGTGCCGATCAAGGGCGCGCTCAACTCCGGCTTTGGCTTTCGGCGGGGGTGGCAGTTTCACTTTGGCTTGGATATTGACCTCAAAGTAGGCGATACGGTCGTGGCGGCGATGGACGGCGAAGTGCGTCTGGCCGGTTATGACCCTGGAGGGTACGGCTACTTCTGCGTGATTGCCCACCCTAACGGCTTGGAAACAGTGTATGGGCATTTTTCGCGGCTGTTGGTGGCGCCCGAACAGCTTGTCAAAGCTGGGGACCCCATCGGCTTGGGCGGCAGCACTGGCCGTAGCACAGGTCCCCACCTCCACTTTGAAGTGCGCTTCATGGGCGAACCCCTCGACGTGAGCGCTATCATAGACTTCCCTAATGGCCAACTCCTGGAAAGGGAACTGTACGTCAGCCCAGAATCTTTTGCCCATCTCACCACGCTGCAAAGCGCTGTGTATCATGTGGTCCGACGGGGGGAGTCGTTTTATACGATTGCTCGCCGGTATGGAGTGACGGTGCGCTACCTTTGTGCGCTGAATGGGTTATCGCCCCGGGCCATTTTGCGCCCCGGTCAGTGTCTGCGAGTGAAGTGAAAAAACGCGCGCTCTTTGGTCTGGGTAACCCGGGTCCGCAGTATCGCCTTACCCGCCACAACGTAGGCTACCGCAGCATTGAGGCGCTGGCCGCCAAACTCGGGGCCCCTCCCTTCCGCCCTGAGCGGTACGCCCTTACCACGGCTATCTCCTGGCACGGCATTGCTTGGCACCTCTTTCTTCCTACCACCTACATGAACCGGTCCGGAGACGCCGTAACTTACTGGAAAAGCCGCCTCGGGCTCAGCCCGGAAGAGCTGCTTATCGTGGCGGACGAAATCCAGCTTCCCCTGGGGGCCCTCCGACTTTCTGAAAAAGGTTCGGCTGGGGGCCACAACGGCCTGGCCCACGTCATCCAAGCCTTAGGTACAGAGCGTTTCCCGCGTCTGCGCATCGGAATCGGAAAAAACTTTCCCCGCGGCAAACAAGTGGAGTACGTGCTCAGCCCCTTCTCAGAAGAGGAAGAAAAAACCTTCCAAGCGCTTTTGCCGCATATTGTAGCCTGTCTAATCGCCTGGGGGATTGAAGGCACAGCCCGGGCCGCCAGCCGGTATAACCGCCGTTCACCACTTCTCCCCAACGCCTCCTCGGATACCTCTGCGCTTTCCCCACCGGCAGCTGAGTGAGACCCTTTGCTGAGCTTTAGCTCGATGCGAAGGGAAACGGGACTGGCCCTGTTAGGGATGGGCTTAGGGTTTTTTCTCGCCGCTTGCGGTCGAAAAGCCGCTCCCACAGCCCGTAAAGAACCCTCCTCGCAGGTGGTCGAGGTGGCGCGCCGCTACATAGGTACGCCTTACCGATTCGGTGGTCGAGACCGCAAAGGCCTGGACTGCTCAGGGTATGTGTGTATAGTTTTCCAGGAAGCGGTAGGGTTGACCCTGCCGCGCACAGCTGACCAGCAAGCCACAGTCGGTAAAGCCGTGCCTTTGTCGGCGTTGCGGCCTGGAGACCTGGTGTTTTTCCGCGAGCCAGGCCGCCGCCAAATCACCCACGTGGGCATCGTCTCCCGCATCCACCAAGGACAAGTGTATTTTTTGCATGCTTCAAGTAGCAAAGGCGTCACTGAAGACGTGCTTTCGCAGCCTTACTGGCAAAGAAGATTGGTAAAAGCCAGAAGAATCCAATAAATCGGAACAGAACTCTTCCAGCTGCTATTTCTCCCCCTTTGTGAGCAACCCCACCACATGCCGATCTACCGGGAAGGTCGCAGGAATGAACGCCGCAGGTAGCCAGTAAAGCCGCAGGTAAGGCCCCTGAGGGCGGATTTCGCCTGCCCACCAAACCCGATAGTACACCGCCAATAGCCTGGCCGCAGCATGGTAGTAAGACCGCTGAAAAAACTCCGTTGTGTAAAAGTGCTCGGCTCGGCTAAGCTGGATACTTAGCTCTTCCTCCAGCTCGCGAGCTAAGGCTTCGATGAGGCCCTCTTTGGGCTGCACGCCCCCACCAGGAAACTTCACTATCCACCCGCCCCGGAAGTACTCTTCTACTATTAGGTAGCGTCCTGCCTCGTCCTGCATTAGCCCATACACCCGCACGATCCATTGCATGCGTCAACTACTGCGCTGGTAGAAAGTGGGCGCTTTGTAATCGAAGAGCGGGGCTAAGATAGCTTTTTCAGCGGGGGACCAGCTGCGCTGCTGGTAGTAGTTCTGGAGGGTTTGACGAAAGCGGGTTTGCTGCATCCAGTAGTCTACGCATTCGCGGGCCACCGCAGCCAGGCGGGCATTAGGGCTGAGCAAGGCATCAAACAGATGGGGTAAAAGGCTATTCGGCAAGAGATTCAAGGCTTTGAGGGCGCGCAGGGCATTCTGGCGGGTGCGAAACTCGAATGAGACGCTGGCATAATCCACCAGTTTGTCTACTGCGGTGCGGTCTCCCTGCAGGGCCGCTACTTCGAGATGTTTGATGCGCACGCTGTGCCCCACGCCTAAGTCGGTAGCCGTTTGTTTGAGGTATTGGGGCACACGGCGGGGAAAAGCTTCACTGAGGCGTTCCAGCGCCAGCGCTTGCACCACATACGAAGAGTCCCGCAAAAGCACTTCCAAATCGGGCCGCAGGGACGCCGGCAAAGGATTTAGGTTAGCCAACACCGCAAAGCGCACTTGAGGATGCGGATCTTGTAGGGCTTGCCGGATAAAAGCTTGATTAGCCGGGTCAGTCGCCAGCTGAGCGGCGATCTCGGCCCGTAACCCCCAGAACTTTTCTCGCTGGTAAGCGGCGATCAGCGCCTCTCGCTTGGCAGAGAGGGGCACCTTTCGAAGGGCCAATAGTGCATCGTACCGGTCCAGCAAAGCGGGAGCGCCTTCCAGCTGAGCCAAAAGCTCCTCCACGCTTTTATCGAAAGTCACTTGCTTGAGTATCCAGCCGCCCGGGTCAAAAAGCACAAACGCAATGGGTTTTTTGTTGGGGTTAGGCACTTCTACCACCTCGCGCCGCTCGCGGATCAGGGCTCGCACGGTATCGTAACCCCCGCCCCGATAATGTACCGCTATCGTAATCGGCATACGGAAAAGCCCTATAGCCGTGTCTTGGATTTGTTCTACCATCACCTGCGTAAAGGTCTTTCCGCCTTTTTCGATAGGCTGGTAACGCACACGATAGTGGGGTTCTCCGCCTCGATATAGCCATTGCTCAAAAAACTCGGCGGGACTAAGGCCGGCCGCATCCTGAAAGGCTTGATACAAGTCATGGGTCTCTACGACATCGTAGGCGTGTTTGCGCAGGTAGTGCGTAATGACGCGGCGGAAGGTTTCATTCCCAAAGGTGTAGCGCATCATGTCTAAGACCGCTGACCCTTTCTGATAAATACGGGCGTAGCCCGGGTTGGGGTGCACAATAGGCAAGTTGTCTTTCTGACTGGCAGCAAGCGCCAAGGTATGTTCGGTGCGGCGGCCCCAGTGGTAGTAGTCTGGCCCCCACAGTTGCCCAACCAGAAAGCGCGCATAATGCGTAGCAAAGCTCTCCTGCAGCCACAAGTGCGCAAAACTGCGGGCCGTCACATAGTCGCCAAACCACTGATGTACCAGCTCATGGGCATTTACTTCCACATAGTTGCGGTCCAAATAAGCCCGGTTGTCTACGTGAAAGAAATCTCCAAACACCGTAGCGGTGGTGTTTTCCATAGCTCCATACAAATAATCTGCCACCGGCACCTGGGCATACTTTTCCCAAGGGAAAGGCACGCCCAGTTCGGCTTCGAGCTTTTCTACCAGTTCGACGCTGTAGCGGTAGGTGGGTTCGAGGCAGCATTCCTTCCGGTCCGGGTAATAATAAAGCAGCAGCGGCAGGCCGCTGGCGGTTTGTCGCCTTTCGATGCCGTATTCCCCGATAGCTATCATCAGCAGGTACAGGCTATGGGGCTTTTGCATGCGCCAGTGCCAGGTGAGTGTGCCATCAGGGTTGCGCACCGTATCTACCAGCGTACCGTTGGAAAGAACCTGATACCGGCTGTCAAAAGTCACTATCGTCTCTGTGAGCAGTTTGTCGTTGGGGTCGTCGTAGCAAGGTATCCAATGGCGGTGGTCGGTGGCTTGCCCCTGTGTCCAGATTTGTTTGCGAGCACGACCGGTAGGGTCTTTCCAGCCGATAAAATAGAGCCCTTTACGCGGGGTAGCCATGTACCGAATCGAAACCGAGTCACTCCTATCCAAGGGAAGCGCCGCCGGAAACCGGACAATCAGCTCTTTACCTGTGCTGCGGAAAGGCACAGGCTGCCCGTGAAAGCGCACCTCTTCGATGGTGAGGTCCACCGCATCCAGCACCAAACTATCTACCCCCGAGCGCAGCGGCCGAAAAACATGCGTAACAAGGCCGTATACGATACCTTTTTCCGGGGCGAACCGCACCTCCAGTCGAAGCCGCTCCATATCTACCAGCCTTTCCCGCGGCACATAGCCTTGCGCCCACACCAAAAGCCCTAAACCCCCCAGCATCCGAACCATGCCCGCAAAGGTAGAACAAAGCGTATCTTAGCCCATGGACGCGGCAGCGCTACAGCAAGCCTGGAAAGCCTTTCGGGAAACGCTGGCGGCGTATCAAGAGCGCCTGCAATCCGAGATCGCCGAAGCCGCCCAGGAAAAAGACTTAGCCCGCCTCACCCAACTCAACGCAACATGGCGGCAGCTTCGTCGTCTCGAGACCGCTCTCAAAAAAGTGGAAAATCTCCTGCCTCCCGTATCTTTGTAAAATGCTTTGGGCGGTGTGGATACAGGTGGCCCTGTGGGGCGAATGGGGCGGCCATACCAGCATGAATGACCTGGTGGCCCCCGCAGAGCGGTGGTATCGCTTCTACGGCTGGGGCGGAATAGGGGCGCGCCTACGCCCCACCAAGCGGCTCCAGCCCGGCCTCGCTTGGAGAACAGGCCGCTTCATCAGTCAGGACCGCAATCAGCACCAGCTCACCCGCACCGCCTGGACAGCGATAGAACTGACCTTGCGTCTGCGCCCCCTTCTTGAGACGGTTTCTCCTGTAGCGGAGATCACGTTGCTGAGGATTTCAGCTCAATCCCGCACTCAAGAAGGCCAGGTCCCACCTGGCAGCCCAGCGACCGTGTCAGCTGTGGGAATAGGATGGGGAGCCGGTCTCAGTTGGCAACCCCTCCCCTGGGCCGAAGTGAGCCTGTTGTATCTGCGGCGTCGCCCGCAAACCACTTACCTCGAAGGGGTGGGCGGCCCCGCACGCGACCGCCTCGAAGGCTTGGCTGGACAGCTTAGTTTCATCCTCGGCGCAACCCCAAAAGACCACTCCCGCTTCCAATGAGCCAAGAACCCAGTGGTATTTTCGACATGCTGGGGCCCATTATGATAGGGCCCAGTAGCTCACATACAGCCGGCGTAGTGCGGATCGGCAGGGTAGTGCACGCTCTTTTAGGAGGTCCTCCCCAAAAAGTGTACGTGCGCTTTTACAACTCCTTCGCTATGACCTATCGAGGTCATGGCAGCGACCGGGCTATCTTAGCCGGCCTTATGGGCCTGGCGGTGGACGATGAACGCCTCCGCGAGGCGCTGGACCTGGCCCAACAGGCCGGCATAGCCTTTTCCTTTGAGGCGGTGGTCAGCTCGGCTAAAAACCACCCCAACACCCTCGTGGTACAAGCCCAGCGCAACGAACGAACCCTCGAGGTACAAGGCATCTCTCGAGGTGGTGGCTTGATCCTCATCGAAGCCATCGACGGCCTCCATACGAACTTCACCGGGCAACTCCCCACCCTGGTAGTCGAAGCCAAAGATATACGCGGCGCCGTGGCTTTTCTGTCGGCGATCTTGGCCTACGAAGGAATCAACATCGCTACCCTCACCGTGAGCCGCCGCGCCCGAGAATCCCTGGCTCTGCACGTCTATGAGCTGGACGAAGCCCCCCGCGAAGCCAGCCTCACCTACCTCCAAAGCCTCCCCTGGATTCAACGCACGACCTTTTTACCTCCCGTATAACCTACTGCGCCCTATGCGAATACCGACCTTTTTGACCCTACGAGGACGCAGCTGGGGAGATACCCTTCAGCTTTGGGGCAGTCTGGGGGCCTTTGCTCTTACAGGGCGGCTTATAGCGCTGGTGCCTATACCGGCCTGGCGACAAGCCCTCTACAAACGCCGATGGCAATCCTTCTTCTGCCGTGCCCAACGCAGGTTAGTGTACTGGAAAAAACAGCATTGCTGGACCGACTTGGCTCACCTTCTGCACACGGGAGGCCAGGGAGACTTCCCTGAAGGCTACGTGCGTTTTTCACCGGGTGAAGTAGGCTTTCAGATCGGCGCCAACCGCGGAGAGTACACCTTCCAGGCGGCCCAAGCCATTGGCCCAGAGGGGCTCTGCATCGCCTTAGAGCCTAACCCCACCGCGTACCTGGACCTTTTAGAACTGGCTCGCCTCAACCATGCGGCGAACGTAATCGTGCTTCCTTTTGCGTGTGGGACAACCTATACCCAAGCCACCTTTACCGCCCATAGAGAGGTCGCGGCTCACTTTGGAGATTTGGTCTTTTCGATGAGCCGAGATGTACCACCAGAGCACGCAGTAGAAGGCTTCACGGCACGAGTGGTGCCCTTAGACGGCTTGGTGAAAGGTCTCGGCCTTACTCGGGTAGACTTTCTCATCATAGACGTGGAAGGCGCCGAGCTGGCCGTACTACAAGGCGCTCAAGAAACCCTGCGTGCCTTTCGGCCCAGGCTCCTTATAGAGCTGCATGGCACAGCAGAAAGCGTGCTGCCCTTCTTGCAAGGGTTAGGGTATGAAATAGCGGGCTTAGTCGGCGACTCCCCGGACCGCATGCACCTCTTAGCCTTGCCTGCTGCCTATTCAGAAAAAGGTCGTACCTTTGAGGTCCACGGCGGGTATAGCTCAGGTGGTTAGAGCGTCTGACTGTGGCTCAGAAGGTCGTCGGTTCGAATCCGACTACCCGCCCTGTGGAGGCGCCCCTCAATAAAGTCGAAGCGGCCGGGCTTCTCACCATAGATTTGGAGAAGCTCCTGCCCTTGCCTCCGCTTCAAGCGTTTGATATAGCGGCCTTCTTAGAAGAGGGGTTATTGCTGCGCGAAAAGCCCTTCCGTCAAGCGCTCGAGGAGCACGACTGGACGGCTTATACGGGTTGCGCCGTGGCGATCTACACCCGCACCGACGCCATCATCCCTCCGTGGGCCTACCTGCTGGTCGGAAAGCACCTCACTCCCTACGCCGTCTATTATGCGATGTGCCGACCTGAAGAGCTACCGGACCGCTACCGCCTCGACCGTTTAGAAAAGCTCGATTGGGCGGCCTACACCGACAAACGCTTGCTTCTGCGAGGATGCGCCTCGATAAGCCCCGTGGTATTGACCGAGTTCTTTCGAAGGGCCCTGCCGTATGCTCGGCTGATCTTCTACGGGGAGGCCTGCTCCAGCGTGCCCCTCTACAAAAGGAGCAAGCTATGAGACGCTGGGTTATATCCTTAGGCAGTGCGGTGCTCCTCCTACTTCTGGTGGGCACCGCATGCAAAACCGTAGGCGCAGGGGAGTTAGGGGTAATGTTTCGCCCTTTCAGTGGCGGTGTCGACCTCCAACGCACCTATCCCGAAGGCTTTCACTGGGTGGCCCCCTGGAATAGCCTCATCGTGTACGATGTGCGCCTGCAAGAAAAAGAAGAAGCGATGGATGTACTGGCCCGCAATGGGCTTAGCATCCACATGGATGTTTCGATCCGCTTTGCCCCTATCCCTTCCGAACTGCCGCTGCTGCACCGAGAAATCGGGCCCGACTACATGAATAAGATCGTGCTGCCTCAGATCCGCGCCTCGGCCCGCAAAGTCATCGGCAAATACCTCCCTGAAGAGCTCTATTCCACAAAGCGGGACCAAATCCAAGAAGAAATCTACCACGAAACGGACTCCATACTCCGCACCAAACATATCCACCTCGATGCGGTCCTGATTCGTTCGGTAAAACTGCCTGCCAGCATCGCCGAAGCTATCGAACGCAAGCTCCGCCAAGAGCAAGAAGCCATGGAATACGAGTTTCGCATCGAGAAGGAAAAAAAAGAAGCCGAACGCAAACGCATAGAAGCGCTGGGTATCAAACAGTTCCAGGACATTGTAAGCGCCGGCCTCAATCCCTACCTTCTGCGGTGGAAGGGTATCGAGGCTACCCAGGCCCTGGCCGCCTCCCAAAACACCAAAATCGTCATCATTGGCAACCCCAAGGACGGCTTGCCCGTCATCCTTGGAACGGAGTGATTTTGTAACTTTGTGGCATGTGTAAAACCGTACGGGTTCTGGGTGCAGGGATAGGACTTCTCTGGGTGGGCGTAGGGTGCAAGCGAGAGAAAAAAGATGCGGCGACCGACGCCGGCCACGACGCGGTCACAACCGTAGAAGTGCTCCTCACACAAGGGCCCGATTCGGTGCGGGGTCGCTATAAAGACCCCGACGGACCAGGTGGCCGTCCCCCTACTATAGACACCTTGCATCCCCGACCTGGGGTGATGTACACCTACACGCTGCGCGTGCTGAACGAAAGCGGCAACCCCACAGAAGACCTCACCGCCGTCATCACCCAAGCAGAAAAAAACACGCACCGATTTTTCCTCTTGCCGCAGCCGGATTCACTGGCCCAGATTACCCCCACCGATAGCGACGATTTAGGCCGGCCCGTGGGCGCCCAAGGCACCTGGAAACAAGGCCCCGATACCCTCCTAACAGGCACCGTCCGCATCGTCCTGAAGCACTACCTCAACCCCAGCGACAAAAACTTCGGTTTGGAACGAGGCAGTACCGACCTGGATGTGACCCTGCCTGTACAAATCCGCCCATGAAACGATCCCTCAAGGAAAAACTGCATGATGAGGGTTTGCGTTGTACGCAGCCCCGCCGTTGTATCGTAGAAGCCTTAGAAAGCGGCCCCAAAACCCACGCCGAACTCCTGAAACTTACAGGGCTGGACCGCGTAACGGTGTACCGTAACCTACTGGCCCTGCAAAAAATCGGCCTCATCTACCGCGTGTACCTGACCACCGGCGAACCCTACTACGTGCTTTGCGACACGGAAAAACCTTCCCACGCGCACTTTTTCTGTGAGAAATGCCACCAGGCGATGTGCCTACCCGACGAAACGATCCAGGTTGCCCCTCCCTGGGCAGAACGAGTAGAACGAGTACTCTTAGTGGGGAAATGCGCGAAGTGCGCGTAAAGCCTCGGCTACGACAAAAACGCTGCCGGTGATGAGGGCGTTTTGCCCGGTTTCAAGAAGGGCTTGAAAAGCCGCCTCCACAGAAGGAAACGCTTGACCATGATAGCCCAACGATTCCGCAAGGCGCTGTAGGGAGTGAGCCGGCAATGCTCGAGGCGTCTGAGCCGCAGCAAAGAACACAGGCCCTGGCCAACCCCCTAACTCCTCCAAAGCTCCTCGTACGTCTTTCTCCCGAGAAAAGCCCAGAAGCAGCGCCTGTAGCGTAACCGGAGCTTGCTGGAGAAAGCGGCGAAGCGCAGCAAAGCCTGGCGGATTGTGCGCCACATCAAAGAGAAGCCAGCAAGACCCCACACGCGCCCACTGACCCCGACCGTATAAGGGCGCCCGCCGCCCCGCTTCCTGCACACCCGCACGAACCGCCTCTTCGGGGATACGCCAGCCTTGTCCTCGCAGTACGTCCACCACCTTGAGCACCGTAGTTAGATTGACGGCTTGATAGTCACCCGTAAGGTCCGAAACCACCGGCTCGGCCCACCCCTCGACCGCAAAAGTTCGATAAAAGGTCTTTTCGTCTGAGACCCAACCAAGAGGCTGAATAGCACCTTCTGGAGCCGTGTAAAGGGGGGCTTGCCGAGCCTGCGCTACCGCCTCAAAGACCTCAAGCGCTTCAGGCGGTTGGTTTGGGCTCACTACAACCGGACGGCCGGTTTTGATGATGCCTGCTTTCTCTTTCGCAATATCCCTCAGCGTAGGCCCTAAGATTTCGACGTGGTCCCATCCAATGGGCGTCAAAATAGCCACTTCGGGAAGCACAACATTCGTGGCGTCCCACCGCCCTCCCAGACCTACTTCTACGACCGCTATGTCTACGCCCGCCTCCGCAAAATAAGCCAAGCTCATGCCCACGGTAGCCTCGAAAAAAGAAAGATTCAGTTCCACGATGGTGTCTTTCCAGCGGCTCAGAAAAGCGTCTACCCATTCTGCAGGGGGCTCACTGCCTTGGACTCGCATGCGTTCGGTGAAGTACCACAGATGAGGCGACGTATGCAGCCCGACTCGATAGCCTGCCGCCTGCAGGATAGCCGCCAAATACGCCGAAACGGAGCCTTTGCCGTTGGTGCCGGCCACGTGCAAGATAGGATACCGACGATGGGGATGGCCCAGACAAGTATCCCACGCCTGCATGAAAGCCAGGGTCGGGTGAAGGGCCTTTCGACCCGAGCGCTCATAAGCCGTGAGCCGCTCGTAAAGCCAACTTTGCCAAGCTTCTATCGTCACAGCACAAAAGTACAGGGGCCGCTAACGTCCTCCCTTAGGTGAGCCGCTCTTCAAAGAGGGCTTTCGGGAGCTCAGCATAAGTAGAGTTGTGCCAAATGAAGTGCAGGACTCCACCGGTTTTTTCCACCACCTCGAAAAGGCGGCGCATCTCGGCATGGAGCCCTGCCCGGTCTCCCCGACGCAGATACACTTGGTCCATGAGAGCGGGCCCCCAAAGAATAACCGGCCCTTCTCGTTCCCTATCTACCCTATACGCGGGCACCGGCAGCGTAGTGCCTAAGAGAAAACCGCTCCTTTCGGGGAAAGCTAAGGTGTAGTCTTCATGCAGGCCGGCCTGCTCAAGGTGTACCAGCAAGTCAGGCCAGCGATAACGTAAATAGTGCTGGCGACTAAAAGTCACCGGCTGACCCAAGTATTTTTCCAGCAAGGCTTTTTCTTGCTGGAGGAGGTGAGGGAGGTCTCGGCTCTCGTAGGAAGGATGAATACCGACGGGATAGCCCCGCTCATGCAGACGTTGAATAGCCGCTTGCAGCGCTGGATGGCGCGGGGAAACCAGGCTGTCCAGCCGGTGCCTTCGAGAAAGTAGGAAAAAAAACCGACTATGAGCGGGAGGAAAAGTCTTTATGAGGGCTTCGAGGGTGTCGTACGGGTCCGGCAAGCGGCCCAGCCTAACCTGAAGGCGGTAGAGAAGGTCGCGCCTCCGAAAGCCGCCCAGCCACCAGCGCAAGTCTCCCCGCCCCCGAAACGCAAACAGATGGTCAATATCCCAGCCGATTTCCCAGTGGAAGGGCGGTTTAGGCCATCGCCAACTGAGCCGATCCAACAGCTCAAGCGCCCGCACCAGCAGAAAGGGTTCCCTCCAAAAGGGCGCCTGGTAAAAGGGAGCCCGATGCCAAGCATACAGGCCCCACTGGTCGTAACCATAAGGCCATTCGTAGAGGGGATACAGTGTCAAGACGTAAAAGGCCATGGCGGGCAGGTCCCACCGAAAGTCGCCTTCACCCGGGAAAAAGCCGCCTTCATCCCACGTGGGCAAACAAAAAGCCGTACCCTCCGCCTCGATAAAGCCCGAATATGGTACGGTCAAGTCTGCCGCTCCTAAGTGGGAAGTGCCATACGAGACGATGCGCCAGCCGGTGGGTACCGAAAACGAAGGCCATTCGGCGGCAGGCACGATGCGGTAGGGCACGCTTAGCCATCGGCCCCAAATCACCTCCAGCACATACCGCAAACGAGGAGAAACAGCCGGTACGCGCCAGATCAGCCCTGCCGGCGCCGCCCCATCCATAACCCAACCCCCCCAATAAGTAACGCCCAAGCTATCCCAGACCCAATCCCAGAAAGCCGCGCTCCGCGCTTAGCCACTTGGCTTTCGCAGCGCACTTCGACCGTGTGACGACCAGGGGGAACCACCAGGGCTCGCAGCACGAAGTTCGCCGCAATGAGAGGTACCTCCTGCCCATCTACCCGCGCCCGCCAATCAGGTGGGTAGTAGATTTCGCTCAGTACCAGTAGCCGTGGACGATTCGCCTGGACCTGATAAACGAGTTCCTCTGGCTTGCGCTGAAGGAGCTCTACTTTTTCGGTGGAGTCGAGTGGGGCTTCGGCGGGTTTTTGCTCCAGGCGGTCCCAATCTCGTTGAGCCAGGAGCGTCACCTGGTGCACCGGATAGCGTCCAAGGCTATCCAGGGTCTGGTCCAGCCGAGGATAAATGCGCACAGCAGGAGAAAGCCAAGCCATCGGCAAGAAGCCCGCATGCCGGTAGATGCGCACCCCATCAGATGTGGTCGCTACGCTGTCATACCCGATCGGCGGGGGTTTATCAGGCTGTGTGGCAATGTACCGCACAGCCAACATACGCAGCACTTCAGGGTTCAGTGTGGAAAGATGCGTTTCGATGAGCTGTTGGTAGCGTTTGAGCTTGGCTGGGTGGTAGCCCCCCACGCTTTCGAGGTAAACGGCAGGTCGGGCGTCTGTAAAAGCCGCCGTATGGAGAGGCAGCACCCGAAAAGGTCGGAGGGTATCCGCTAAGATAAACTCTTCGTAAGGCTCACGCGGAGGCGGCATCACTACTTCGCGTTGGCGCACGTAGGTCTCCCGCCGAGGAAAGTACGAGGTATTGAGGAGCCAACCATCAGCCACGGCGAAAGCCGCCACGAGCCCCCCTGCCAGCTCGGCCTTCCACCAGTTCTGAACCCAGCCCCACAGCGCCCCCACAGCCAACGCCACCCAGAAAAGACTTCGCAAAGCCGACTGACGAGCCATCGCTATGCGATCTTCACGCAGCGCTTCAAAAAACCATTCGGGCAGTTTAGCCTGCTGGCGCAGGTAAGCATCGCCAGGCCCCTCGAAGGAAAAACCTAACCAAGGAGCGGCTACGCCCACTACGCCGATTATTCCAGCAGCGGTAAGAGCCGCAGTAAAGAGTTTCTTCTTATCGGGCTGGGCCAAAAAACGCAGGGCCCCCCGAATGCCCAGCCCCACCAGAAAGAAGCCCATCGTCACCAACCAAGTAGAAGGCGCACGAAACTTGTTGTAAAAGGGAAAGTAATCGAGCGCAAGGTCGGTGAGTTTGTAAGCCTCTTCAGGGTCACTGTCCAGTAGGCTTATAAGCCCCCATCCTCCAAGAAAAACCAAAGAGGCCACAAGCGGCACAGGCGCCTTTTGCTGAAACCGCCTGGCTACCTTATAAGCCGCATACGGCAGGAGAAAAAGCACCCCCGTAGCCCACAGGCTATACCCATACGCCCCCAACGAAAGCTGCAAAATAGCCCAGCTCGCATAGAGGAGAATCCAGTCCAGCGCTTGAAGGCCATACATCCAGCCCAAGAGTAGAAGGAAGAACCAGATCGCTCCCACATAGAAGGACCCTGCCGCAAAAGGCGAACCACCCCAATAAGTCGGTACCGCCCGAAGGAAGCTAAAATCTCCGATGCCGTGGGTTTGGAAGGCTTCTCGGAGGGCTGAGCCTGTACCCAGCCGGCGCAGGAGGTCCTCTTGAGAAGTGCCGCCCACAAAGTCAGGCAGGATGAGGGTCCACAGTTCGGCGCGACTGGCCGAGTAGCTCTGGGCATACTCGCGATCCAAGCCTTCCCGTAGAGAGGGTTCCCTCTGGGCGTCTCGTTCGAGTTCGCTCCCCCCTCGAATAGAGTACTTCCCGTATTCGTAATAAGGAAGGAGGTTGGCGATTTGGGCCAGGGCGCCAGCGCCGGCGGTTATCGCCAAGAGGCCAAGGCTAATCAGGTAGGGACGCAGCTGTCGAGTTTGCCAAGCATGCCAGGCCCGAGCCACTTCGTAGGCGGCGAGGACAGCTAAGGCGTAGTAGGCCATCTGCGGATGGTGCCCACCGACGATCCCCGCCCACCCCCATAGAGCCAAGATCAGGCCCGGACCCCACCACCGCCGATGGAAACACGCTAAAGCGGCCAGCACATATGGCACCGAAAAAAGCACATTGCTTTTGCCCCAGTGTGTGGCCACGATCATGTTGGTGTAGTAACTGGTCAAGATGAACCCAAACGCCCCCGCTAGCGCCCAGGTGGTCGAGGCCCCTTCCACACGCAGAAAAATAAAAAAACCCAAGAGGCCCATAAAAAAAATCGAGGAAGGGTACACGTGCCCAAAAAGCCAACCGAAGAAGTTCCAAAGAGGCGGGAAATAAACACCGTCTGACTCGCTCGCAATAAGGTAAGCGGGCATGCCGCTAAAGAGATGCGGCGCCCAGAAAGGAAACCGCCCCGTTTCTTCTCGAAGCTTGCGGAGGGGATAGGTCATATACTCCAGCTGGATTTGGTCAGAGGCTTTGAAGCGGTAACCCTGGTAGTAAGGGAAAAAATAGGCTACCGAGAAGGCCGCCATGAGGACTGCAGGGAGTAGCCAGGTGCGCAGGAAATGAGATAGCATCGCCGCCAAAGTTATCCCAAACTTTGTAGGGTGGAGCGGCCCCTTTCTTCGATTGAGCGACTGCGGTGGCGTCTTCAGCGGCCGGTGTTGAGCTGGCTTGCTGGGCCTTATCGGTCCGCCTTCAAAGGAAACGGCGTAGAGTTTGCGGATGCACGGCCTTATCAGCCAGGCGATGATTGGCGGCGCCTACATTGGAGCCTCTCAGCCCGTAAAAACCAGCCCTACTTGCGCTTAGGCTACGAAGAAAGAGAACTGACCTGCATAATCGCCATAGACCGCAGCCCCTCTATGTACCTCTCTCCACAGAAAATCGAGCTTTGGCAGGCGGCGGCCGTCGCTTTAGGATGGGCGGCCTACCTCAATGGCGATCGGGTGCGGTGGGTGACGTTTACAGACCGGATAGAGGGGTTTTCGCCTCGGCTCCGATCTCCCTTTGTCTTGTGGGAGAGTTTGGCTGGGCTGCTCCAGCAGCCTGTGCGTGGGCATCACTCGCGCCTCAGGCCTCTTTTAGCCTGGCTGGAAAAGGTGTCTCGCAGACGAGCCTTCGTAGCCGTGGTGAGCGATCTATTTTTTCAAGAAGACTCCGCTGAAACGCTTTTAGCGGCGCTGGCTATGCGACACTTCGTACTGGCTGCGGTGCCTCGCAGCCCTGAGGAGAACCTCTCCATTCCTTGGGGGTATCTGCCTCTCAAAGAAGTCGAAACTGGCCAGCTTACCACGATGCGGGGTGATCTACGGCCGCCCGCTCCGCAACCCCGCCTACGTTACGCCCTCCTTAAGCCCGACCGCCCCCCTATCCAAAGCTTGCGCGAAGCCCTCCTGGCCCCCTTGCAATAACCCAAATCTCCGTACCTTTGCGCCCAAACCTCAATCCTATGAGCAATATTGAGGAACGCGTCAAAAACATCATCGTCAGCAAACTCGGCGTAGAGCCCGAAAAAGTCACGCGGGAAGCCACCTTCACCAACGACTTAGGTGCCGATTCCTTAGACACGGTGGAGCTTATCATGGAGTTTGAGAAGGAGTTCGGCATCTCTATCCCGGATGAAGTGGCAGAAAAGATCGAGACGGTGGGGGACGCGATTGCATATATTGAGCAGCACGCCAGCGCCTAATGCGGCGGGTGGTCGTGACGGGGGTAGGGGCCCTCACCCCTATTGGTTTGGATGCCCCGACGTACTGGCAAAACCTCTTACAGGGTGTCAGTGGTGCGGACTACATCACGCGGTTTGACGCCTCGCACTTCCGCACTCGCTTTGCTTGTGAGCTGAAGGGGTTCGACCCGGCCGCCTATATAGACCGGCGAGAACTGCGAAAGATGGACGCCTTCTCTCAGTATGCCCTGGTCGCCGCAGACGAGGCGATACGAGACTCGGACCTGCTCAAGGTGTCTGTAGACAAGGACGCCATAGGAGTGATCTTTTCGTCGGGGATTGGGGGGCTACAAACCTTCATCGAGGAGATGCAGGGTTACACGCCCGGCATGCCGCCTCGGTTCAACCCCTTCTTCATCCCCAAGATGATCATTGACATTGCGGCGGGACACATTTCTATCAAGTACGGGTTCCGGGGTCCCAACTATGCCACTGTGTCGGCGTGTGCCTCCTCTTCCCACGCCATTGCCGACGGTTTTTTGCTTATTCAAGCGGGGTTGGCGGACGTGATGATCGTAGGCGGCAGCGAAGCAGCTGTAAACGAAGCTGGAGTAGGGGGGTTCAACGCCATGCGGGCCCTCTCAGAACGCAATGAAGACCCTAAAACTGCCAGCCGCCCTTTTGACAAGGACCGGGACGGCTTTGTACTGGGAGAAGGCGCCGCTGCCCTCGTGCTGGAGGAGCTGGAACATGCACGTCGTCGAGGTGCTCGGATCTACGCGGAGATCGTAGGAGCAGGCCTTTCGGCGGATGCCTACCATATCACGGCTCCGTGTGCCCAAGGAGCTGCCCTGGTCATGCGGCGAGCCCTGGCGCACGCCCGAATCCAACCCACCGACGTAGACTACATCAACGTTCACGGCACCTCTACCCCCTTAGGCGACATCTCCGAAACCCAAGCCATCAAAGAAGTATTTGGCGATCACGCCTACCGTCTCCACATCAGCTCTACCAAGTCTATGATAGGACACCTCTTAGGCGCAGCCGGAGCTGTAGAAGCCGTCGCCACCGTCCTGTCGGTGTACCACCAGCGCATCCATCCCACCATCAACCACTTCACCGACGATCCAGAGTGCGATTTGAACTACACCTTCCACCATCCGGTGGAAAAACCTATCCACTACGCCCTAAGCAATAGCTTCGGCTTTGGAGGGCATAACGCCTGCCTTGTCTTCAAGCGGTATGTAGAATGAGGTTATGGCTTGCCCGGCTCTTTGGACCAGACCGGGCCCTCTACGCAGAGCTCAAAAAACTGATTGGGGCGTACCCAAGTGAGCTTGAATGGTACAAAATGGCTTTCTCGGTACCGGTTCCCTTCCTTTCAAGAGAGGCCTACTTGGCCGACTCCTACGAAAGGCTCGAGTTCTTGGGGGATGCGGTCCTCCAGCTGGTGGTGACAGACTATATCTTTCGGCACTATCCACACTTTGACGAGGGAGAGATGACCGAGCTGCGCGCCAAAGTCGTCAACACCGACTACCTTGTCGAAGTGGCCCAACGGCTAATGCTGCCTCAGTTTATTCGTTCCCAAGGTCCCCTGCCCAAGCGGCTGGATTACCTGGCTGACGTCGTAGAAGCTTTGATTGGTGCGGTCTACATGGATTTAGGGTTCGATCGGGCTCGGTACTTCATCGTGCGAAGGATCTTTCCTCTTATCAACTGGGCCCGCATGGAGGCGACGGAGTTCAACTACAAGGGGCGCTTCTTAGAGCTGGTCCAGCAAAAGCAGCTGGGTCAAGTGGAGTTTGTGGTGCAGGAACGGCGCCGCACCAGCCGGGGAGAAGTGTTTGTAGTGTGCGTGCGCCTCAACGGCAAGGAAATCAGCACTGGCACCGGCCTTCGCAAGAAGGAAGCGGAGCAAGCTGCGGCTCGAGCCGCCTTACGCCTCCTCTCCGAATGAGGAGACCCCGAACCTGGGCAGAGTGGTGGCTCTCCGGCGCTGGAATAGGGTACCTCCCTGGAGCGCCGGCTACTTGGGGTAGCCTACTGGGCTTGGGCCTCTTAGTCGGATCAGGCTGGCTTCCTGTAGGGCTGGGGCTCCTCACCTGGGGCATAGCGCTTGCAGTGAGCCAAAAAGCCTTTCGCCAGGCAGCCCCCTCCCAACCAGACCCCCCTTGGATCGTGGCGGACGAAATCCTTGCCCTCTGGCTTGTGGGGTTCCTTACCCCTCCTGCCACCCCTGTGCACGTCGTAGAGGCTTTCTTCTGGTTCCGCTTTTGGGATATTACCAAGCTCTGGCCGGCCGTCGTGGCAGAAAAAGTACCCGGTTTTTGGGGCATCTTAGCGGATGACCTGGTAGCAGCTATGTACACTGTATTATGCCTCTGGCTCATGCAATAAGGGCATGGATGCAGCTTTTGCGCCCCCATCAGTACACCAAAAATGTGCTTCTATTTGTGCCGATGGTGTTTGGTCGGCGCTGGGATCTATGGCTCGAAACGACCTGGGGTTTTTTGGCGTGGAGCCTGATGGCTTCGGCGATTTACGCTTTCAATGACGCCCGGGATGCGGCCTCTGACCGTCTTCATCCTCGCAAGCGATTCCGACCGGTAGCAGCGGGCCTCCTCTCGCCCCAAGCCGCTTATCTCACCGCCTTCGTACTGGCGTTTTTGAGTCTGGCGCTGGCCCTCACCCTGAATAAACGATTTGCCGGGCTGGCTATGCTCTACGGCGCCAACGCCCTCCTGTATACCCTGTACTTCAAAAAGCTGGCTCTCATTGATACCTTCAGCATTGCAGCAGGCTTTCTGCTTCGGGTGTACGGAGGCGCTCAACTGGGTACCATTCCAGTTTCTGGCTACCTCTTCATGGCGGTTTTCTTTTTATCGCTCTTTCTGGCGCTGGGCAAACGCCGCCACGAGCTCTTACTCTTGCCTTCGGAAACGGCCCGAGCCAGCCGAAAAAGCCTCGAAACCTACTCGGTCTATTACCTGGACCAGCTTATGAACATCTCAGCCACCCTCACGCTAACCGTATACATCTTGTATTTGATGCATGCTCCTTTCACCTGGCTTTTGGGCACGCTACCGCTGGTGGTGCTGGGCGTCTTTCGCTACTACCACCTCACACACAACAAAAGCACGGGCGAACCCAGCCGAGATCTCTTTGCCGATAAGATGCTGCTCTTGACGGGCGCAGCTTATGGCCTACTGGCCCTCTTAGAGATGCTTGAAGTACCCTTTCCGTTCACCCCATGAAGCGGATTACGGGTTGGGGGCGGTACCCTGTCGGGTACTCTGAGGTCCTCTCCCTGAGCTCCACCGAACGGTTTCCGGAGGGAGTAGGCATCCCACGAGGGTTGGGACGCAGTTACGGCGATGCGGCCTTCTATAGTGGAGGGTATACGTGGGAAACCAGCGCTTTAGACCGCATTCTCGCTTGGTATCCTGAGAAAGGCCTTTTGATGGCCGAGGCGGGGGTGAGCTTGTATGCCGTAATACAGCGATTTCTGCCTGAGGGATGGTTTCCGCCGGTGGTGCCAGGCACCCAGTTTGTGACGATAGGAGGAGCCTTTGCCAGCAACATCCACGGCAAAAACCACCACCTAAAAGGAGCTTTTGCCGACCATGTCGTGTGGATAGACCTCCTTCTGCCGTCGGGGGAAGTTCGGCGACTGGGGCCGGCGGACCCTCTTTTCTGGGCCACAGCCGGTGGTATGGGGCTTACGGGTATTATCGTTCGACTGGCTATCCAGCTGGAGCGCGTGCCCAGCGCTTACCTCGTAAATACCCTGTATCGCCCATCCGACTGGGAGGCCTTGCTGCGCCTCCTGCTTGAAGAGGAAATGAAATACCCCTTTGCCGTAGCGTGGATAGATCACACCGATAAGCGCAGTGGGGGAGTAGTGCATCTGGGGCGCTTTGCTCAGGTCGAGGAGTTACCCCAGGCCTGGCAGAAGCGCCCTTTTCAGACCTACCGGGCAGGACCATGGCGTGTACCCCGTTGGCTAACGGTACCGGCCTTTGGACGCCTCACCGCAAGCTGGATCAGTACGCTATACCGGCTGCGACACACCCCCGGCAAAAAGATCCTGCCCTACGCCCCGTATTTCTTTCCGTTGGATGGGGTAGGGGAGTGGAACCGCCTTTGGGGGCCCCGCGGGTTCATCCAGTTTCAGTTTGTGGTGCCCACGCTGCAAGGCTTAGAAAAAGCTTGGGCCCGCTTGCGAAAGGCCCCGGCGCGCAGCTTCCTCACTGTACTCAAACGGTTAGGGCCTCAACGTGGACCCCTGGCTTTTTCAGGGCCCGGCTGGACCTTAGCGATAGACCTGCCCGCCACCGAAGCCGTCCGTCAGTTCTTGCGGCCGCTTACCGACCTCGTCTTAACCGAAGGAGGACGCATCTACCTCACCAAAGACAGCCTTCTTGGGCCGGAGCAGTTCCGAGCCGCCTATCCCGAATGGAAGACTTTCCTCGACCTCAAAGCCTCGGTGGACCCTTCCTATCGCCTTCGCTCTGACCTCAGTCGGCGTTTGGGCCTGAATCCATAACGCTTTTCTCTTATAGGTAGGGTTTCTCGGAGCCAGTGCTCCACCCTGAAGGGGCCTATCTTTGTGGCCGATGGACTACCGAAAACAAACCCGCCTTTTTGGGGGCCTTGTCTTAGCGGTTGCGCTACTCACCTACGGCCTTACCGTAGCGCCTACGGCCAGTTTCTGGGATTGTGGCGAGTTCATTGCCACGGCGAATGAGCTTGAGGTGCCTCATCCCCCAGGGGCGCCGCTATATCTCCTGGTAGGCCGCCTCTTTGCCCTGCTGGCGCCTTCTTCGGACAAGGTAGCGCTCTTCGTGAATAGCATAAGTGTGCTGGCCGGCGCGCTCACCTCCCTCCTGATCTCGTGGATCACCATGCACTTTGCGAAGCGAGCCTTAGGTCAGCCAGAAAGCCTTCGGGTAGGTTTTGCGGGCCTCATAGCCGGCCTGGTATGTACCTTCACCGACTCGGTCTGGTTCAATACCGTAGAAGCCGAAGTGTACGCCCCCAGTGCGTTCTTCACGGCGCTGGTGGTATGGCTCATGTGTGTATGGGAAGAGACCCCCAGCCTCCGCCGCCAAAATCAGCTTTTGATCTTGATTGCGTTCATTTTTGGCCTCTCTATAGGGGTGCACCTTTTGAATCTCCTTACCTTGCCGGCGCTCGCGCTAATGTATTACTTCCGAAAGACCGAAAAACCCACCTGGAAAGGAGCCTTGATAGCTTTCTTGGCTGGAGGGGCGCTCCTTGGATTTCTCCAGTATGGCGTGATTCAGTATACGGTGTCGCTGGCCTGGCCTCTCGAAAAGTGGCTCGTCGGCACCGAAAATCCCCAGACCGGCGAAGTAACCGGGTTAGGCCTGCCTTACGGTAGCGGACTGGCCCTTTTTATTGTGCTGCTCTTTGCTGCCCTGACGCTGCTGGTGCTGTATGCAGAAAAGCGTAAGCACCCTCTACTTAGCACCGCCGCCCTGAGCTTACTTTTTGTATATCTGGGCTACTCGACGTATGCGGTGATCTTCTTGCGATCGCAAGTGAGCCCTCCCATTGACGAAAACGATCCGGGTAACGTGCCTAACTTCCTCAGCTACCTCAAGCGGGAGCAGTACGGCGAGACCCCCATCCTATGGGGCACCCTCTACAACGCCATGCCTATCGACTACGAGGAAAAAGGAGAAGTATTCCTCCGGTATCCGCACTCTACCCGCTATGTCTATGAGGGCCCTCGGCTTGGATACCAGTACGCCAGCAAAGATTACCGGTTTTTCCCCCGCATGTGGAGCCCGTCACACTATTCAGGGCAGGGGCCTTTCAGTTACATCCACTACGTCAAAAACAAGGGCGCTGATCCCCAGAATCCCTACGACGACAAGCCCACCGGCCTGGAAAACTTGAAGTTCTTTTTCGACTACCAGCTATACCATATGTACATCCGGTACTTCCTTATGAACTTTGTAGGGCGCGAGTCGGAAGTGCAAGACAGCCGGTGGGAGAGTGGACTGGAGCTGGCCCGCTTGCGCAAGCTACCCGCTCACCGCAAGAAAGACCCCTCCAAAGCGCATTACTATGGACTGCCGCTGCTACTTGGGCTGCTGGGCGCGAGCTGGCAGTGGGGCCGCAATCGCCGACGCTTCGCCGTCATCGCTACCCTCTTTTTCTTTACGGGGATTGCCATCATCCTTTACCTCAACCAACCGCCTAACCAACCCCGAGAACGAGACTATTCGTATGTGGGTTCGTTCATCACGTTTGCTATCTGGGTGGGGCTGGGGGTCATCGCCCTGGCGGAGTGGGCTGAAAAACTCCTCAAACGTCCCGCTGACACGGCTGTAGGCCTAGCTTCGACGAGCATACCCCTGCTGATGGCCGTCCAAAACTGGAAGTGGCATTCCCGAGCCGGTAACTACGTGCCTCCCGATAGCGCTTATAACTTTCTCATTTCCTGCCCCCCTAACGCCATTCTCTTCACCAACGGCGACAACGACACCTTCCCCCTCTGGTACCTACAGGAAGTGGAAGGGGTTCGCACCGACGTGCGGATTGTGAACCTGAGCCTGCTCAACACCGACTGGTATATTGCGCAGCTAAAGTACCAGTCCAGTAACGAAGCGCCTCCGGTGCCTATTTCGATTTCCGACGAGGTCTTCATGGGGGAAAAGAGCGCCACCATGCCCTTTCAGAGCCAGACGCTGGTTCTGCCAGTGGATAAGGCCGCCTTTCTCAAACAGTACCCGGAAGCGCACCGCTTTACGTCCGAGAGCTTGGCCGACACCCTGCGGTGGTCCGTGCCAGCCCGCGGAGGCGATAAGAACAGCTACCTCCTCAAGCAAGACTACATGACCCTGGACATTGTCTTGACTAACCTCCGACAAGGCTGGAAGCGCCCCATCTGCTTTGCCAATACGCTCCCTTCTTTCAGTTACATGGGGCTACAAGACTACTTGTACATGCGAGGTACGGTGTATGAGCTCCTGCCCCTGAAACCGCAGGGCGCCCCCAAAGGCAGCATCTACAACGCCGCCATCCAAGATAGCCTCACCTACGACCTCCTCACCCGAGTCTATCGGTACCGTAATCTCGACCGGCCAGACATCTTCTACGACAGTAACACCCAGCGCATGATTGCTAACTACCGTTCGATTTTCTATCGTGTGGTAGACCAGTACATTCAGCAGGCGGATACCTTGCGCAGCGACACCCTGAAGGCCCAAAAACTACGAGAAAAAGGCCAAAACCTCCTACGCTTTCTCCAAAAAACCATTTCCCAGGAGAGCTGCCCTCTCGAACCCTATCAGATCGCCCAAGAAGCGGGCCTATGGATGGGCTTAGGCAATCGAGACGAAGCTTTCAAGTTATACCGACAAGCCCTCCAAATGCTGAAAGAAGAAGTCGCTTACGCCAGCTATCTAAGGCAGCCTTTGGACGAAATGCTGCAATACGGCATAGAGATGGTAGCTCGGGGAGCCGTAACCTTGGGAGACTCGCTCTTTGTCCGAGAAGCCTTAGATTTGTATGAAAAAAGCCGTTCTGTGCGCTTGGCTCCTAACCGCTAAGGCCCAAGTTTTGTGGATAGAACGCGCCGCAGAATCCCATGAACCTCCTCTCCAAGCCCAGTTGTATCGTCTCCAGGAGCAGGAATGGGTTTTGGTTCTGAAGATCAACTTGACCGCCTGGCTGCCGTATGGCTTTGACTCCAGCGTGCCTGTGCGAGCCGAGCTGATAGACGAAGCCGGCCTGTTGGCTGAAACCCTATTCACCCTCCCGCTTCAGCCTTACTGGCAAGGCAGCTGGCGTTGGCCCCTACAGCGCTCGCCGCGATCAACCTGGGTAGGCTTGCAAATAAGCTGCCCTGAAGCCCCCCAAGAGCCGTACTTCACCCGAATCGCTAGCGCAGGAAAGCCCGTAGGCTTCTGGATAGAGAGCCCCTCTTCGCTACTTACCCTGCCCGTGGAAGTAAAACACCCCGACGGCACCGCCGAAAAGCTCTCCCCCGACCAAGGCCGATGGAACGCCTACTTCGTGCCGGCCCAAGTAGATACCAGCCTTCCCCTGCCTCCTTACCTGCTGCGACGAAAAAAGAAGCCTGTCCTTGTATGCGGGCCGTGCGCATGGCAGCTGCGAGGCGATACCACCCGGGTATTTTGGACCTGCCGGTGGCCAGGCAGCCCCTACCCTTCACCCGGCGGCACTTTACCTGCCCCTTCCCCCCAGCAGTGGGAAAGCGCCTTCCAACGGTTCTCTGACCGCAAACCCGGCGACCGCTCAGACCGAGGGCTGATTTTCCTTTACGTAGGCGCGCCTCCCCTTCGTCTTCTGACCCTTTCCAGCGAAGTGTGGGTCTACCCCGAGCGCCAGCTCAGCTTTCACTTCGTCTACGAAGAAGGCACTTGGCGATTGGTGCGCAAGCTTGAATACCAACGCCTGTGGAAAAAACGGTAGTTTTCGACATACGAGCCCTGCGCAGAGCGTTGGAGGGCGGCGCCTCAGTAGAAAAAGTACTCCTGCGCCAAGGAGAAGCTCCACCTCGAGAACTATGGCGGCTGATCAAACAGCACCAACTCCCCTTCCAGCAGGTGCCCTCCACTCACCTGCCAAAAAGACGAAGCTGGGCCGCTTACTTGAGTCCCCTTCCGCTTTACCCTTTCGAGGCTTGCTTGGCCAGTCCTCCTCAAGGGATAGCGTTGGCGCTGGTGGGCATCACCGACCCTCACAACGTAGGCGCTATCTGCCGCAGTGCCGCCGCCTTTGGGGTAGAATGGATTCTCCTGCGCAGCGAAGGCACCCCTCTCCTTTCCAACGATACGATATGGCGCAGCAGCGCCGGCACCCTCGCCTACCTGAAGGTGGTCCGTACTCCTCGCCTTTTCCATTCTCTGCGCACCCTCAAAGAAAGCGGCTGGCACCTCGCGGGCACTGTGCGACCCACTATCGCCGGCGCTTTGCCGTACCAGAATTGGGACTGGAAAAAACCTACCCTCCTTCTGCTGGGCAGCGAAGACAAGGGGTTGGACTCGGCTTATCTCGAGCAGTGTGACGCCTTGCTTACGATCGCCCACGCCCCGCAGGTGGAATCCCTCAACGTCAGTGCGGCCGCCGCCATCCTCCTGGCCGAAGCGTATCGAAACCGGTAGCCTTACGAGAGTCGCTCCACGACCACCGCGGACGCCCCCCCCCCTCCATTACAAATGCCCACAACGCCATACCGCCCTCCAATATGGCGAAGCACAGTAAGAAGCGTGACCAAAATCCGAGCGCCGCTTGCACCTAAGGGGTGCCCCAGCGCTACGGCCCCTCCAAAGAGGTTGAGCTTTTCATCGGGAATCCCTAAGAGCTTTTGGTTAGCTAAGGCTACCGCCGCAAAAGCCTCGTTGATCTCGAAAGCCGCTATCTGGTCCATCTGCAGGCCCGCCCGGGCCAGCGCTTTTTGGATCGCGTCGGTGGGGGCGATTGTGAACCACTCCGGCTCTCGCGCTGCGTCAGCCCAGCTCACCAGCCGGGCCAAAGGCGTAAGCCCATACCGCTTGAGGGCCGCTTCGCTGGCCAGAATCACCGCCGCAGCTCCATCGTTGATCTTGGAGGCGTTGGCCGCCGTAATGGTGCCATCAGGCTTAAAGGCAGGCTTGAGCGTAGGCAGTTTCTCGAAGTTGGCTTTTTGAGGCTCTTCGTCCTGGGTGACGTGGTGGGTCTGGCCTTTTAGGGTAACCGGCACCGGCACGATCTCTTCGGCAAAGAGGCCTTTTTTCTGGGCTTCCTGCGCCCGCTGATAAGAACGGATGGCGTAAGCATCCTGCATCTGGCGCGTCAAGCCGTAGGTAGCGGCGCAGGTTTCGGTGACCTCACCCATGGTGAGACCGCAGTAAGCGTCTTGCAAGCCGTCGCGCAGAAGGCTATCTATCAGGCCAGTATGGCCGTAGCGCTGGCCTGACCGCACCGCTACCGCGTAAAAGGGCGCCAAGCTCATGCTTTCCATGCCGCCGGCCGCCACCACGTCAGCCTGACCCAATGCAATCGTCTGAGCACCTAACATCACCGCCTTCAGACCCGAAGCGCAAACTTTATTGACCAAGGTAGCGGGTACCGTCGCTGGCAAACCGGCTTTCAAAGCTACCTGCGTGGCTGGAGCTTGCCCCAGGTTGGCAGAAAGTACATTGCCCCAGTAGACTTCTTCGACGGCTTCAGGTGACAGGCGGGCTTGCTCCAGCGCCGCTTTGAGGGCGATCGCTCCAAGCTCAGTAGCGGGTACGATGCTAAGCGAACCCAAAAAGCTCCCAATCGGGGTGCGTCGTGCGGCGACGATGTAGGCGGGCTGCATTGCCCAAAGTTAGCGCATGCCGGTCATAAAAAAGGCCCGCACTCGAAAGCCCTGGGCGGTCTCCTCCTGCAGAAGGTAAACCCCCTCTGGCCAATCGCTAAATGAAGGGGGACGGGACCCCTCGTACAAGAGCTGACCGGTGAGGGTCCAAAGGCGATAGCGCAGGGGCTCGGTCTTTGGATTAGGATAGTACGCCAAGTCGGAGGCTTGGCTGGCGTCACCCCACACCCGAAAAAGGCGAAACTGCCCCTGCACAGCGTCTTTGTTGGCAGGGGTTTCCACACACCGACCAAACGTTTCCCCCGTAGCTCGGTTCGTAATAGGGTAGTCGGCTTGCCGGTGAAGGTGCCCAGCTATCCACACCCGTACCTGACTGCGATGCAGATAAAGAAGGCTCACGATGCGGTCGTACTCTTGGGGAGAAAAGCTATTAGCGCCGCTTACAGGCGAGTTGAGAAGAGGGTAGTGACAGAAGAAGATCAGAGGGAGAGGCTGAGCGGCGCTGAGCAGCGTATCCAGAAATCGGATCGTACCCCCAGGAAAGTCATGCAGATCTGCTTGGGGACCTACCCCCGCTTGCCCAAAAGGCGCGGGCTGACGGCTCACCCCATCTACTCCCACAAACCGAAGGCCCCCATAGACAAAGCTGAAGTTATGAAACCGACTCCGAAAGCCGGTTTCGGGGTTAGGAACCGAGTAGGTCAAGGAAGCACCCTCCCAAGCTGAGACCCGCTGCGCAAAGCTCTGATAGACATCCGCAAAAAACGCCGCAGCCAGACTATCCCCCCAAGCATACACCGCTTCGTTTGAAGTGCTGACATAAGGCCACACGTCGTGATTGCCAATGAGTGGCAAATAGGGTAGGCCCGCTGAATCCATCAAGGCTCGGAACCGCAGGTATTCTGAGCGTTCTCCGCTGTCGGTCAGATCGCCGGTTACGACCACGAAAGCCAGCTTTTCGCTTTGCCAGTTTTGCTTCAGCCAGCGCAAAGCATTCCGAAGGGCCTCTACGCTGTAGCCCTCTTCAGCGCCCATTAGCGTGTCGGTGTAGCCAGGCGTGCCGTAATCGCCCTGGTTCTCACCGATGTGCACATCGGTCAGCTGCGCAAAGCTCCACAGGTGAACCGTATCGCGGGCCGGATCGTCATGGTAACGAAGGTCCCACTGTAGTACATTTTGGGCCAGCAGCAGCGTGAAGCTCCACCAAAGGCGCATGCACAAAGCTAACTTTTTGGCTCCATTCTCGGATACCTCTCGCCTCTCCAAAGGGCTATCTTTGCCTAGTGCCAGCCGAAGCGCTCCAATACGCCCGAGAAGAACTTTTCAACACCCACTTGTACGAATGGCTTAGCCGCCAAGTTTCTACTCCTTCCCTAAAAGCTGTTTTGAAAAAGTTCGCCTCTGAAGAGCGCAAACACTACGACTTCTGGCGACGATGGGTGCCTACGACGGTTCGATATAACCGATTCCGACTGGTTTGGTATCAGCTTTTGGCGAAAGTCTTGGGTACTACCTTCGTGCTGCGACTCTTAGAAGAGCGAGAACACCAAACCATCGCGGAATATCGCCGCATAGCTGATAGGCTGCCAGAAGCCGAACGAACCGAGCTCCTGCACCTGATCCAAGAAGAGGAAACACACGAGACCGAGTTTTTAGCGGCCGTCCAAGAAAACGAAGCCCGCCTGCGGTATGTGGGCTTTATCGTGTTGGGGCTTTCAGACGCCATCATCGAGGTCACGGGCGTACATGCCGGGTTTCTGGGGGTATCGCATCGGCCGCTCATCGCGGGCATTGCGGGCTTGATTGTGGGGTTTGCGGCTTCGATTTCGATGGGATCAGCGGCCTACCTCCAAGCCAAACAAAATACCCAAGTCTCCCCCTTCCAATCGGCGTTGTATACCAGTGTGGCTTACCTTATTGCGGTGGTGCTCTTGGCTCTGCCGTATTTCTTCTTGGGGCGGATGAGCGCGGCCTTCTGGAGCTCGGTAGGCCTGGCTTTAGTCCTGATCTGGGGGTTTGTGTACTACAGCAGCGTGCTTTTTGAGCGGTCCTTTGGACGAGAAGCCTTGGAAAGCACCGGCGTGCTCGGGGCCACCGCCTTACTCTCTTATGGCTTTGGTGAGCTGCTACGGTACCTTTTCCCCGAAGCCGCCCTCTAAATCCCAACTCGCGTTGCGTATTGCCTTGGGGTCCAGCTCGGCTTACCTACTTTTGCAGCGATGCAACTAAGTTGGCTTGCTGCAGCCTTTTTGGTGGTATGGGCGCAGCAGTATTATCCTTTCGCTATGGGGCCCTCAGCCGGCGTGCTGAATGCCCAGATCAACCCTGCTCTCATCGCTGACAGTCGCTACCGGTTTGACCTGCTTTTCGTAGGCACCAGCCTCAACCTCACCAACAACTACGTAGGAGCCCGCTCCGAACTGTGGCGCGACCTGATCCGAGGGCAGCTCAACGACACCGTGGACTTTCGCCGTTACTACCTCGAAGACGATTACCAAAACCCTTCGCTCAAACAGGTGCGCTTCGAGCAGCAGGTGCTTCTCCCGAGCTTTCTCCTCACGCTGGGACGGCGATCTGCCTTAGCTCTCAACCTGCGTATGCGCACCCGCTTCAGCCTCAATAACGTAGACTACCGCCTGGCCAAACTGGCCTATGAAGAGCTCAAATACCCCCCCTACTGGAATACCTGGATCGAAGGCGGGGATTTGAGCTTCCAGTACGTCACATACTACGATGTGGCCCTCAGTTATGCTCGAGTGCTGCTCAATACCGGCCAGCACGTGCTCAAAGCCGGCCTCACCCTGAAGTACCTGCACGGCGTGTACGGCACCTACTTCTACGTAGATAAATTTCGGTTCCGCTATCAGTTCTACAACGACGACACCTTAGCTGTAGAGCCCGGATCTCGATTTTACTGGGGCCACTCAGCTAATGTAGACTACAACCTTTACGAGAAAATCGTAGAACGGCCTTTCGACGATCAGACGCGCTTCTCTTTAGGGGGCGACGTCGGGGTGGTGTACGAGTTTCGGCCGCGGTATGATCGCTACCTCTACGATATGGACGGTGAAGTGGGATTAGAGCGCCGCGACCGCGACCGGTACACCGTGCGCGTGGGCGCTGCTATCCAAGACATCCGCTCGCGTATGCGCTTTGCCAAAGGCCCCCTCAGCAACCAAATAGAAATCACGCCCAATAACCTTTCCGCCGCCGTACACGAATGGAACCTGCGCCCCGTCAAGTTCGGCTCAATCCGGGACTTCAACGATACCCTGCGGCGACGCTTCGGGATTGCCGACTCTAGCCCAGACTTCATCCTACAGATGCCGACTCTCCTGAATGTGCAGTTAGACTGGCACATTGCGGGGCCGCTTTACCTCGGAGGCATGGGAACCTTCCCTTTCGCCAAGAAGGTGGAAACCCTGCGCATGCCACGCGCCTACACGATCTACCCTCGCATCGAGACCCCGTACTTTACGCTGGGCGTACCCTTCACCGTCAATGACCTGGGTGAGCGGCTCTGGGGAGCGGCTATCAAATCGGGCCCTATCGTAATAGGCACCAACAGCCTGGGATGGATCGTGGGGGGACGCTCCACCCGAACCGTGGACTTTTACTTCCTCTTCAAGAGCGGGCTGCCATATCGAGCCCCTCGAGACCGAGATCGAGACGCCGTCTCAGACAAAAAAGACCTGTGCCCCTCTACGCCTGGGGTATGGGCTTTCCAAGGGTGCCCAGACTCGGATGGCGACCACATCCCAGATAAAGACGACACTTGCCCACTGGATCCTGGCGTGCCGAAGTTCCAAGGCTGCCCTGACACAGACGGCGACGACATCCCCGACAAACAAGACACCTGCCCAACCGAGGCGGGACTGGCTGAATTTCAAGGCTGCCCAGACACCGACAAAGACGGCCTGCCCGATAAAGACGACGACTGCCCGCAAGAAGCAGGTCTCTCTCGATTCAAAGGATGCCCCGATCGGGACGAAGATGGCATCCCAGACAAGGACGACGCTTGCCCAGACGAACGAGGTCTGCCCACCTTCCAGGGATGCCCCGACACCGATGGCGACGGCATCGAAGACAAAAAAGACGCCTGCCCGCAGCAACCAGGACTCTTAGCCTTCCAAGGGTGCCCCGATACCGACGGCGACGGCCTGCCCGATAAAGAAGACGCTTGCCCGCAACAAGCAGGTCCCCAGGCCTTCCAAGGGTGCCCGGACACCGATGGCGACGGCCTGCCCGACAACCAAGACCGCTGCCCCGATAAACCCGGACCTCGAGAAAACAAAGGCTGCCCTTACGCTGACCAAGACGGAGATGGGGTGCCCGATAAGGAAGACGATTGCCCCTTCACCCCCGGCCCCAAAACCAACCGCGGCTGCCCCGAAATCCCCAAAGAACAAAAACGCATCCTCGACCTGGCCTTCCGCAACCTCGAGTTTGAAACCGCCAAAGCCGTCATCCGAGAGCGATCCCTGCCGTACTTAGATACCTTAGCCCAACTCCTCCTGGATAACCCCACCTACAAGCTCAAAATCTCGGGCCACACCGACAACCAAGGCGGCCTGGAATACAACATGAAACTCTCCAAGGCCCGCGCCGAAGCCGTACGTAACTACCTGGTCTCTAAGGGCGTTTCGGCCGACCGCTTCATCGTAGAGTACTTTGGGCCGCTGCGTCCCATCGCATCCAACGCTACCCCCCAAGGCCGCGCCAGAAACCGCCGCGTGGAGATGAAAGTAGTCTTTGAGTAGCGGGGAAAAGCCCAGCCACTAAGGGGGCTACCTGCGTGGGTAGCCCCTATTTTTGTGCATGGACCGGCGCACTTTTTTGGAAGCGGTAGCCGGCCTCTTGGGCCTGCCCTTCTCGCAAATAGCGCACTGGGAACATCCCGCTCCGCCTCCTCGTCCTACCGAAGAAGAGGACTTCTGGGCCTGGGTGCGAAGTGAGTTTCCGCTGCATCCCTCGCTGCTTAACCTCAACAACGGCGGGGTCTCTCCCCACCCTCGGCCTGTGTTAGAAGCCCTCTTTCGACTGGAGCTGGCCGCCAACGAAGCCCCCGCCTACGTGATGTGGCGCCTCCAAGACCAAAAAGAGCCTTTACGTTCCCGCTTAGCGGCGCTTTGCGGCGCCGACCCCGAAGAAATCGCCCTCGTGCGCAACTCCACCGAAGCCCTCGAAACCGTGATCTTTGGGTTGAACCTACGCGCCGGCGATGAAGTGGTCCTGGCCGAAAGCGATTACCCCAGCATGATCGCCGCCTGGAAGCAGCGTGAAGCTCGCGAGGGAGTTCGCCTCCGGTGGGTACGGCTTCCGCTCCCCACCGACGACGAAGAAGCTCTCCTCCGCCCTTACCTCGAGGCTTTGACCCCGAAAACCCGTGTAATCCACCTGACCCACTTAATCAACTGGACTGGCCAAATCGTCCCTGTCGAACGCCTCACCACCGAAGCTCGCAAAAGAGGGATTTTCACCCTCGTAGATGCGGCCCACAGCTTTGCCCATGTACCGGTAGATTTCCATGCGTGGGGCTGTGATGCCGCCGGCGTGAGCCTGCATAAGTGGTTGTGTGCGCCTTTTGGCACAGGACTGCTCTACCTGCGCAAAGAACGCATCCCTGACATATGGCCCCTGTTCGCGGCACCTGCCGACCGCCCACCCACCGACATCCGCAAGTTTGAGCACTTAGGCACCCGATCCATCCCCACCGAGCAGGCCATAGCCGCCGCTATAGACTTCCACGAACAGATCGGCCAGGCCCGCAAAACCGAACGCTTCTTCCAGCTGCGAAGGTACTGGCTGAGGGAAGCTTTGACCTTGCCGCGTGTGCGTAGCCTTACCCCCGACCGTCTGGCCGCCGGCTTGGCCACCATCGCCGTCGAGGGTTGGACACCCCAAAAGCTCGCTGACTACCTCTTAGAAAAACACCGCATCCTGGTCGCCGCCATAGACTGGGCTGGCTTGCAGGGCATCCGCATCACACCGCACCTCTACACCCGCCTCGCTGAGCTGGACCGCCTGCTCGAAGCCCTCAAAAAACTGCCTTAGCGTCTCCGCTATCTTCCCGTATCGAACAAGGCAGCCCCACCAACTTGCAAATCTGACTCAAAAGTTCCACCGAATCTTCGTTGCCTAAACGCCTACTCAAAACCAAGGTTACCACAACCGGTAGCCTTTCCCGCGCAATCGTGAGAAAAAGCTGGTAAATAGCCTTCTGAGAACCGCTATTCAAATACAAAAAGCGTAAAACCAGCTCGGTACCCGGCTGAATGTGGGATTTGTGCTGCAAAAGCCAATCCCCCACTTCCTTGTAAAAGAGCTGGGCATGCTGCATATTGCTCATTCCATCTATGCGTAAGAACCGCTGATTCAAGTCAAAAACCACCATAGGCTGAGTACTGGACCCTGGAAGGAACAACCGCATCCCTCCAAAGGTAGCACATAGGCCCTTATTGGAGGAGGGTGCGGATGCGCTCTACGACAGAAGGGTCCGCTAAGGTAGAAGTGTCGCCCCAGTCGGTTTCTCCACGGGCCAGCTTGCGCAGAAGACGACGCAGGATCTTGCCGGAACGGGTTTTAGGTAAGTCGGGGACTACGCAGATTTTATCGGGTCGGGCAATGGGGCCGATCTGCTGGCGGACCGCCTCCTCAAGCTGGGTTATAAGGGCCTGGTCGGTAGGACCGGTCCACTCCGCTCGCAGCACCACAAAAGCGCAAATGCCTTCGCCCTTGATGGGGTGGGGGTACCCTACGACAGCAGCCTCCGCTACAGCCGGATGCGCTACCAAGGCACTTTCTATTTCGGCTGTGCCAAGCCGGTGCCCCGATACATTGAGCACATCGTCTACCCGTCCGGTGATCCAGTAATAGCCCTCTTCATCCCGCCGCGCCCCATCCCCTGTGAAGTAGTACCCTGGATAGGGCTTGAAGTAAGTTTCTATGAAGCGTTGGTGGTCGCCCCAGAGGGTGCGCGCTTGCCCAGGCCAGCTGCCCTTGAGTACGAGCACGCCTTCTCCTGGTCCTACGACCTCCTGTCCAGCCGTATTTAAGAGGGCAGCCTCGATGCCAGGCAGGGGAAAGGTGGCAGAGCCAGGCTTAAGCTGCGTCTTAAAAGCAATAGGGCTAATCAGGATGCCGCCCGTCTCAGTCTGCCACCAAGTGTCTACGATGGGGCAGCGGCTTTCGCCGACCACTTCGTAGTACCAGCGCCAAGCTTCGGGGTTGATGGGTTCGCCCACGGTGCCCAGCACCCGCAAGCTCCGCCGAGCGGTGCGGCGCACCCATGCCTCGCCCTCGCGCATCAGGGCTCGGATCGCCGTCGGCGCCGTGTAAAAAAGGGTGACCTGGTATCGGTCTACGATTTCCCAATAGCGGGCGGGGGTAGGGTAGTGGGGCACCCCCTCAAAGAGCACCACCGTCGCCCCACTGGCCAAAGGCCCATAAACGAGGTATGTGTGGCCAGTAATCCAACCCACATCCGCCGTACAGAAGTGCACATCCTCTGGCCGCCACCCAAAAACCAGCTGAAAGGTGTGGACGGCGTACACGAGATACCCACCTGTGGTGTGAAGGAGGCCTTTCGGCTTACCGGTAGAGCCAGAGGTGTAGAGGATAAAAAGCGGCGTTTCGGCTTCGTGGGGAGGGGTTTCTCGGAAAGGGGGGGCTGTATCGAGCGCTTCGTGGTACCAGCGATCGCGGGCAGGGTTCCAAGGGATAGGGCTGCCGGTTCGGCGCACCACCAAGACCTTTTCTACGGTGGGGGCTTGGGCTACGGCTTGGTCGGCCTGGGCTTTGAGGGGAATGGCTTTACCGCCGCGGCGGCCTTCGTCTGCGGTGATAAGCAGGCGTGCGCCGCTATCGCGCAGCCGCCCCGCCAGCGCTTCCGCTGAAAACCCCCCAAACACCACCGTATGGATAGCGCCAATGCGCGCACAAGCCAACATCGCCACCACCGCCTCCGGTATCATGGGTAGGTAAAGGGCTACGCGATCCCCTTTCTGGATGCCCAGCTCCTTCAGCACGCCGGCAAGCGCCTGGACCGCCTCCCGCAGCTCGCTATAAGTGTACTGTCGGGGCGGTTCAGCGGGGTCGTCCGGCTCCCAATACAGCGCTATGCGGTCGGGGGTACGCTGAGCGTGCCGATCTACGCAGTTGTAGGCGGCATTGATCTGGCCGTCAGCGTACCAGCGGATGTACACTTCCTCGGGGGAGAAACGCCAGGCCCCCGCCTGCGTAGGCGGCCTGGCCCAGTCCAGTAAAGCTGCCCGCTCCAGCCAGAAGTCCTGCATAAAGCAAAGATAGGACTTGCCTTGGTGGGCCCGCTGCTAAAGCAGATTCATCCCACGCTGGCAAGAGAGGGTAGGAGAGGACGCCTTCCAGACCCAAGTAGCCTACCCACCCAGGTGTGAGGCCCGAGCCGGAAGGTTTCTCCTCCTCTCAGAAGGGGGTTTTCCCTCGCCCTACTCGATTTAGGTCTATAACATACCACTCCCCATTCCACTTTACCTGAGCCTCTCCTCCCGCAAAATCTTCCACTCCCTCATACACGCATGGCACCTACTCCCGGCCCTTCTTGTTCACAACGCCCCACTGGTCCTCGCGCCTCACCGCAGTCAGGCTATAGATCAGGTGATTGGCCCCACGCCGCACTTCCTCATATCTGCTCTACCAGCTCATAGGGCAAAAGTAACAAAGCTTCTTTCTCTTAGGTAGAACAGTAAGGGAGGGGGACAGCAGAAAAAACCCTCCGTAGAGGAACCTACCTAAGAGTAGACGGGGATTTCTACCTTTGAGGTATGCGCCGCTGGGGTGGAGTAGTGGGCTTGCTGCTATGGGCTCGGCATGGAGGCACCTTCGTAGAAAACAAAGGCCAAGTTTTCGCCGAAGTGCGCTATGAAGCGGCCTGGGGCGTACATCGCATTTACCTTACGCCCGAGGGAGTAGCGCTGCTGCTGGTGGAGGACGCCCCCCTGAAAGCGGCCCACTTCGACCGGTGGAACGATAAGCCTCGGCCAGTTCGAGCGCACTTTGTGCGGATTCGATGGGTAGGGGCCACCCCGACCGAACCCCAAGGCGAAGACCCCGAAGAAACCCGCTACCACTTCTTCCAGGGACCCTGGCAGGGCACCGACGCCCGAGGATTCCGCAGAGTGTGGTATCGTAACCTCTACCCAGGCGTGGACCTGTGTTTCTACCTGACTCGAGAAGGGCTTAAGTGGGACTGGCACCTCAAAGAGGCGGCAGCCCTTCGGCAGGTGCGACTGCGCTACGAGGGAGTCACGGTCTTCTGCCAGGGCGATTCTCTCCAGATAGAAACAAGCCTGGGTACTTTTACCGAAAAACTGCCGCGGGTATACTCCAAGGAGACGCAGGCTCCACTCTCGGCCCGCTACCGCGTCGAAGGAGCGGTCGTACACTACGATCTGCCAGATAGGCCGACTGGGCCCTTCGTAATAGACCCCGTGGTGGTCTTTTCGACCTACTCCGGCTCGTACTCCGACAACTGGGGCTTCACCGCCACCTACGACCTCCAAGGAAACGCCTTTGCAGGCGGCAACGTGAACGACAATGTCTGGAATCCCAGCGGCGGCACGGTGCACTTCCCGGTCACGCCAGGAGCCGTTCAAGGCACCTTTGGAGGGGGGGTGCCGTACTCCAGCAACCAGCCCCTCTTCTGGAGTACCGACATCGCCCTCTGGAAAACTAACCCCACGGGCACTACGCGTCTTTGGGCCACTTACCTCGGCGGCAGCAACAACGAACAGCCCCATAGCCTCATTGCCGACCCCCAAGGAAACCTCTACGTCTTAGGGACCACGCGCTCCAGCGACTTTCCCACCACCACTACCGCCTTCCAACGCACCTCGGGCGGCAACATAGACCTGGTAGTGAGCTGGATCAGCGCCAATGGGACGCAGCTTTTGGGCAGCACTTACTTAGGCGGTTCCGGCGAAGATGGCCTCAACAGCCGCGTCTATCCCCTCTACTACTTCTACGCCGACGACGGTCGAGGTGAAATCGTGCTCAGTGACACCGCTTGCTACCTCATCTCTTCCACCCGATCAGCGAACTTTCCCATTACCCCGGGCGCATACCAAACGGCGCGGCAAGGCGGAATGGACGCCGTAGTGTGTAAGCTCTCGTTGGACCTTTCCCAGCTTTACGCCAGCACTTACCTCGGAGGAAGCGGAGCCGACGCCGGCTACGCCCTCCGAATAGGATTAGGTGGACTCGTATACATAGCCGGCGGAACCAACAGCTCTGACTTTCCCACCACCCCCCGAGCTTATCAAACCAGCTACCAAGGCGGCCGCGCCGATGGCTGGCTGGCTATCTTATCGCCAGACTTGGACCAGCTTTTGATTGGAACCTACTGGGGCACGGCCGACTATGACCAAGTCTTCATGATAGACCTGGATCGACAGGGCTTTTTATGGGGGGCCGGTCACACCGAAAGTAGTAGCTTAGTCCCTACTCCGGGTGCCTACGGCTTTGCTGGCAGAAAGCAGTTTGTTTTTTCCATGAACGACTCTCTTTCGCAGGTGACGCGTCTCTCGGTGTGGGGTTCTCCGGGCCGTGCCACCCCCAACATCACCATCAGCGCTTTTGCGGCGGACCGCTGCGGCTACGTCTATGTATCAGGGTGGGGGGGCTTAGACATTGGGGCGGGGCCTATTGGGTCTACTTTCGGGCTGCCCACCACCCCCAACGCGAGCCAAACCACCACCGATGGAGCCGACTTTTATGTGGTGGCGTTCGAACCGGGCCTCACCGGCTTAGCGTATGCCTCCTTCTGGGGGGGCGCCCTCGCCGAGGAACACGTAGACGGGGGAACCAGCCGCTTCGACAATCGGGGCGTAATCTACCAATCCGTGTGCGGGGGCTGTGGGGGGTATTCCGACTTCCCTACGACACCCGGCGCCCTCTCCGCCACCAACAATAGCCCCAACTGCAACAATGCCCTCTTTAAGATTGACTTCCAGCTGGGAGAGCCTGTGGTGGCGGCTTTTGCTATTACGCCTCCAGCTGGATGCCAGCCCTTCACCGCCACCTTCCAAAACCTCTCCCAAAACGGCTCCACCTACTACTGGGACTTTGGCAATGGGCAGACTTCTACGGCGACCAATCCTCCGCCTGTCACCTATCCGACCCCTGGCACGTACACCGTGACCTTGGTAGCCCAAAATCTTTTCACTTGCAACCTCCGAGATACGCTGCGACGGATCGTGCGGGTTTACCCTCAGCCCCAAGCCCGCTTTAGGGTAGAGCGAGCATGCGACCTCACCCTCCGCTTCACCGCCGAAGACAGCGTGCCAGGCCTACATATCTGGGACTTTGGAGACGGCCAGCGAGATACCGCACCCCAAGTCACGCATACCTATAGTGCAGCGGGCATTTATACTGTCCAGCTTATCGTGCAGTCGGCCCAAGGATGCCGAGACACCGCCCAGCAAACCGTTTCTGTAGCGCCCTCGCCTGTGCAGGCCGCCTTCACGTGGGTAGGCGACACTTGCCAAGGCCGCTTTAATTTCCTCAATCAGTCTCAAAACGCTGTGCGGTATACTTGGGTCTTGGGCACGGGGGACACCTTGAACGAGCCTTCGCCCACCTATACGTTTCCTGCCTCGGGCACCTACCCGGTAACCCTTATTGCCTACGACTCGGCGGGCTGTGCCGATACCCTTACCCAGCTGGTGCCGGTTTCCCGAGTGGTCACCGCCGCTTTCGACCCGCAGGTAGACTTTTGCGCCCTCACGGTGCAGCTCCAAAACCAATCTACCGGCGCCGCGCATTATCTTTGGTTTTTTGGGGATGGCGACACCAGTCGAAGCCCTGCGCCCACTCATACCTACGCCGCCCCCGGCACCTATGTCATTGTTTTGATTGCCCGCGCGCCAGATAGCTTATGCGCCGACACCACTTCCCTCGAAATCGAAATAGATTACCGTTCGCAAGCCCAGGCTTGGGTAAGGGTAGACACCTGCTCCTGGCGGGTCACGTTTATCTCTCAGAGCCGCTTTGATAATGAGGTAGAGTGGACCCTACCTGATGGGACCCTTCAGCGGAGAGACACCGTTTTTTGGACCGCGCCGGCGCCTGGGACCTACGCTTACCAGCTGCGTACCAACCCCAACGGCAGCCCTATTTGCCAGGATACGCTCATAGGCGCCGTACATATCCCCGCTCGTCAAGGTTTAGATTCCCTCCTCTGGGAAGCAGACCTGTGTGCTCGAACCCTAGTTTTTCAGGTTCCCTGGCCCAAGGACCACCTATTAGGCCTCCAAACCGAAGGGTTAGTTTATCCTCCGGGTACTTCTCAAGTAATCTTACCCCTGCTAAGCGGTCACACGTATCGGCTGGAGGTGACTTACTTAGATAAGGAAGGCTGCCGAGACACCTTGATCTATACGCTGACCGCTGAGGAGGCCGTGAAAAAGGCGCTATTTATCCCCAATGTCTTCACGCCCAATGGGGACGGCGTTAATGACGTTTTTCGGATTGTAGGCTCGGAGGCTTGCATCCAAGAGCTAACTATTTACGATCGGTGGGGCCGGGAGCTGTATCACACGCGGACGGCGCCGTTTGAATGGGACGGACGGCTGAAAGAGGGCGAGCCGGCAACGGAAGGCGCTTATGTGTATGTGATTCGGTTTGCGGGCTTTGTACGGGGAGGTACGGTGACGCTGGTGCGGTGAGAGGATTTTAGCGCGCCTAAGAGGGCGCTTAGGCTGAGGTTCATTTGTCCCATAAGGTTCATTATGTTAGATTTTTTCTTCGCCAGACCGACTGCCCAAACAAGCCCCCCGGCCCCCTCCACAACCCTCACCCACGCCGCATTTTGTGTTTTCTTCTCCAGACATGGAAGCCTTCCTCAGGCTATACCAGCGCCTGGACCAAACCCAGAGCCGCACCGCTAAGCTGCAGGCCTTGCGGACGTACTTCGAGCAGGCCGACCCACACGAAGCCGCCTGGGCCGCCCACCTCCTGCGAGGCGGAACAGCACGCCGCTTCCTACCCCCTAAAAAGCTGCGCCTCTGGCTAGCCGAATACCTTGCCTTGCCCCCCTCGCTCGTCGAAACCTGCTACCAAGAAGTAGGCGACCTGGCCGAAACCCTCGCCCTCCTCCTGCCTAACCGACACCGCCCCTATTCCCATCATTTCCCCTCCCTCACCCACCTGACTGAAGTGGAACTACCTCGCCTATCCAGCCTCCCCGAAGCCGAACAGCGCCGGTGGCTCACTTACCAGTGGGACCACCTTAGCTTCTGGGAGGCGTTTTTGCTACATAAGCTGCTTCTTGGGGCTTTCCGCGTGGGTGTGGCCGAAGGCCTCGTCGTGCAAGCCCTCGCGCAAGCCCTCCACCTGCCGGAAACCCACGTCGCCGCCCGCCTCCACCCTGCTCTAACCCCCCCTTCCCCTCACTTCTACCTCCTCCTGCGGCAAAACAGCCCCGCCTCCACCCAGCCCTACCCCTTCTGCCTCGCTTGCCCCATAGAAGAACTCACTGAACCCCTCTCTACTGCCTTAGGCCAACCTTCCGACTACCAAATCGAATGGAAATGGGATGGCGTACGAGTGCAGCTGGTGCGCCGAGAAGGGGAGGTCGCCTTGTGGTCTCGAGGGGGCGTATGCCTCAATTCCAGTTTCCCTGAGCTCCTCCAGCGCTACCAGGTCCTGCCTCCAAGCACTGTGTTGGATGGTGAACTGCTGATTATCGCTGAAGGGAAAGTGCAGCCCTTCGCAGCCTTACAACGCCGCCTACTGCGTAAAAAGATCACCCCTGCCCTCCTGAAAGCCTTGCCGGCCGAGATCCTGGTCTACGACTTACTTGAATGGCAAGGTCACGACCTGCGAGCCCAGCCCCTGATCGAACGGCGCGCACAGCTGGAACAGCTGGCTAAGGCATATCCTTTCTTGCGCCTTTCCCCTACCCTGTCTGTGCAAGCCTGGCCAGAGCTGGAGACCCTACGGGCTAAGCCTCCCCTCGGCGCGGAAGGGCTGATGCTCAAACACCGCCAGAGCCCCTACCTGGCTGGCCGCCGCCGTGGCGCCTGGTGGAAGTACAAGCGAGACCCCTTCACCGTAGACGCCGTACTGGTGTATGCCCAAGCCGGACATGGACGCCGGTCGGGGTGGTTTTCCGATTTGACCTTTGCCTTGTGGGACGAAGCGGGTCAGCTCGTGACCTTCGCTAAAGCCTACTCGGGCCTCTCAGAGGCCGAACTGCGCGAACTGACCCGCTGGATTCGCACGCACGCCCTCGAAAAAATTGGCCCCATCGTCAAAGTGCCCCCTGTGTGGGTCTTCGAGATCGCCTTTGAAGCGATACAACCCTCCGCCCGGCACAAGTGCGGGTATGCGGTGCGCTTTCCTCGGATTCGGCGCTGGCGCCGCGACAAAAAACCCGAAGAGGCCGACAGCCTCTCTGCCCTCCGACGATGGGCCAATGACTCCTACCCTTCCTGAGCCCTTCCTTCCCGACCAGACACCCCCGAACCCAGCCTTTAGGTAAGAAGCCAACACCCTTTACGGTACAGCATCAGCGGCGCACGTAGCGGAGGAAGGTGACTTCAGGATGCGGGATCACTTCGGCCAGACGAAACTGTGGCAACGGCTCGCGCAAGTTTTCAAACAGCCGTATCCCGCCTCCAAAGAGCACAGGCACCAGGGCTATCTCCAGTTCATCCACCACACCCAGGTTGAGGTACTGCTGAATCGTGTTCGCCCCGCCGGAGATGCGGATGTCGCGCGTACCTGCGGCTTCCCGCGCCCACTCCAAAGCCCGCTTAGGCCCTTCATTGACGAAGTAAAAGATCGTGCCCCCGGGCCGGGGCCAGGGTTCTCGCTTTTCGTGGGTCAGGACATACACCGGGGTGTGGAACGGCGCTTCTTCTGGCCAGCCGCGTTCGCCGCCTTCGAACATGCGCTTGCCCATGATGTGTGCCCCCGTGCGCTCGAAGGTGTGGCGAATCATGTCATTGAGCGGGCCGGTCTCGCCTCCGGGTCCAAGCTTGAGCTTTTCACGCAGGTACTGCTGGTTGAGCGCCCATGCCATTAAGGCGCCCCACTTGGCCCCCCAATTCTTGTATTGTGGGTCGTCGAAATGTGCCATATCCATACCTTCTGGCGCCAGGTAACCATCCAAACTCAAGGCGATATTAACGAATACTTTGCTCACGATTCCCCTTTCACTTGTTTGAGACCTTTTTGAGAACACTGACGGGTTCGGTGCAAGGGTAGCGCAAAAGAATATCCGTTGCACGCTGACTTTTCAAGCCTCGCATGTTCGAAAGGAGGCTACCGCACCCGCACATAGCGGCAGACTACGGCGCCGGTGCTCGCCCTCACGGCAGAAACGAGTTCGAATGGGAACGGCTCCGCCATCGCCGGGAAAAGCTTCTTGCCGCTGCCGATGACCAGGGGCACGACCGTGAGCACCAGCTCGTCCACCAGGTCGGCGATAAGAAGCGACTGCACCACTGTGATGCTACCGTAGATGTAGATGTATCCGCCCGGCTGCGCCCGCAGGTCGGCCACGGTCTTGAGAAAGTCCTTGCTGCGGATGATCGTCGTGGGGTGCCAGGTGATGTCCGCCTCGGTGAGCGTATCAGACACCACGTACTTCTGCACGCGGTTGATCCAGTCGGAAAAGTCGTCTCCGGAGCGGCTGGGCCACGCACCAGCTGATACTTGATAGGTGCGGCGCCCTTGCAGAAGCGCGTTGCTCTGCTTGGCCAGTTCGTCAAACGTCCCGCCGATAATCTCCGAGTCAAAATACTTCCCCATCCAGCCGCCATGAGCAAAACCGCCTTCGGTGTCTTCTGTCGCAGCACCGGGAGCCTGAACAACCCCGTCGAGGCTGATGAATTCGGTCACGAGTACCTTCATGGGTCCTCCTTGTAAAATTTATACTCGTTTATGGGCTCTTTCGAGCGCCGCAAGGTCAAACTTCTTCATCGTCAAAACTGTTTCCATGACTCGATCAATAATCGCCTGATCGCCGCAAGTCATAACCTCGTGCATGAACCGGGGAGAGACTTGCCAAGAAACGCCATATCTATCCATGCACCACCCGCAGGCTTCTGCTTCGGGTACAAAAGAGAGCCGCTCCCAGTAGTAGTCAATCTCCTCCTGCGTGTCGCAGTCGATCATGAACGAGATCGCCCCGTTGAATTCGAACCCATGGTCGTAGCCGCTATCCATGGCAGCCATCCAGGTCTCGCCCAGCCGAAAGTCCGAGAACATCACCGTACCTTCACGTTGAGGTTCCATGCCAGCAGGATAGCGAACGAGCTGACCTGCCTCTGACCCCGGAAACACCGAGCGATAAAATGCCCCGGCCTCTTCAGCCTTGCCGGTAAAGAGCAGGCAGGGAACGATGAAGGGGCGGGGATCGCCCTCGGGATTGCTGAGGATGAGTTGCCACGATACCCCATAGCGATCCTGAATCCAGCCATAGCGCTTGCTGAAAGGATACTCGCCCAGGGGCATAAGGGCTGTGCCGCCCTCGCTGAGGGCACTCCACAGGGCATCGAGGTGCTCTCGCGCATGGGCGTCCCGACTTGGATCAAAGTTCACGAAAAAGGAGATCGCAGGGTTGAACTTAAAGAGCGGTCCGGCGCTAATCGCCATGAACGGCTGGCCTGCCAAAGTAAACGCCACCACCTCGCAATCGCCCGAGGGGGTGTTGCGCACCATTGCGGTATAGCGGATTTCGGCATCCGGAAAGACCGAGCAATAGAACTCCGCTGACTCGCGGGCTTCTTTTTCAAACCAGAGGTGGGGTGTGAGCCGCTTCTTTTTCATAGGACCAACTGGTGTAAAGGTATCTCTTTTGGGAGTACCCTACTGGTTCCCATTCACAGCGCTGCTCCCTCCTCTAAGCCAAGGGTCGGTAGCGGCTTCCATAGCCTTGTGGTAGGCTGACCTTCTGGCCTCTACTCCCTTCGCTCAGCCCCTGAAGGGCCAGGGGGCTCCTCTGGCTTGCCTGGCAAGAGGTCCGGCAGAGGAGCTTCCCGCAGGTGGTGGTGTATGGAGGGCAGAGAAGGTAGCTGTTTCTCAAAAGAACCCAACTCTTGCAGCTTTCTCGCAGCCGGCATTAAGCGACTTTCCAGCGATCCAATACTATTGTTGTATGATTGTACTTCTTGCTCGAGATTTTTTCCTACTTTACTCAGATGATCCAAAAATACATTTAGCCTATCATATATCTCCTTGCCTTGTTCAGCTATCTGCTTGGCATTCTGGACCATTTGGTATTGTTGCCAGCCCACGGCAACCGCCTTGAGAAGCCCAAACAACGTTACAGGACCCACAACAAGGACACGCTTTTGAAAAGCAAACTCAAACAAATCAGGATCATGTTGAAAGGAGGCGCTCAAACAAGCCTCACTTGGAACGAACATGATGACAAAGTCAGCTCTATTTCTAAACATTTCCAAATATTTTCGCTTAGCTAATCCCTCTACGGCATGGCGCATCGCTCTGGCATACGAAAAGATGTAAAGAAAGCTCCCAGCGGTCCAGTGAAAAAGGCTACCGTGCCAGAAAGCAGCTATGCTGCTGGGCGAGGCTGCCCTGGGGTAAAGAAGCTCTTGAAGCTAAGCCAGCACCTAACCCACCCAGTCCAATGCCCTACCTTGAGCCCATAGCTGCTTGAGGAGGGGCCGTACTACCCCCCTCTCCCGCATCCCGTGGGTGAACGTCACTAAACAAGGGCTTCAGGTACTCATAGCTACCTTCACTGAACAAGATGTGCTTTTCTGCAAACTTGGCTTTGTCCCAGTTGCCGTTGTCGTACCGCAGACGCAGTTCATCAAAGGGAGTGGCGGAGATGATGAAGGCGTCCAGGTAGACGTCCTGCCGTCGGCTGCGCCGGGCAATCTCCGGGGCTAACTCCCGAAGTCTTTCGTGCAGGCGGGCTTTCTCGTCGTGGATGTAGGCCTTGGCGTGCAGCATGCCGTGGGGCTCAACAAAGACGATACGCTGGCTCTGGCTATCGAGCACCCAGAGGATGAAGTCCGGATAAAAGCCGCGCTCCTCGAAGAAGCCGATACCCTTGCCGCGGCTCAGGTTGCGCAGCAGAAACACCTCCTTTCCGTTCAGGGAGCGGTGTTTTTCGGCTTCCCAGTACTCCTTGAGGTCGTGCACGAACTGTGCCTCGCTCTCCTTCAAGGCCGGCGGGATGCTCTTGAGGGCCTCGCTCTTCTCTACCAACAGGGGCAGGTACAGGTGGCGGTCAAAAGCAATCCACGGCAACTGGTGATTTTCTTTAGTGCACAGACGTTCTTTTTCTTGTACCAGCTTCTGAATGGCCTCAATCAGTTCGTTCTCAGACTGCTTTACCAGTACCACATAGGCCGGGCACCCTTCCTTGACCCTATCATGGTTCAAGGCAAGGTTGGGATCTTTCTCATCCAGCGGGCAATACTGCATGTTTTCAGTTTCCCAGCGCTCCCGGCGACGTCGGTAGAAGGCGTCCATGTACTTGCACAGGATCGCCGTCACCGCTTCTTGCAAGCGCTGGCGCTGAGCAAAGGTCCGTGGCTGGACGGTTGCCTCGTCGGCGATGAGGGTGTAGTCGATCTCGCCCATCAGTTGGCGCGGGGTTTCCGGACGAAGGATCAGGTTGCACCAGCCCTTGCGTGCCTTGTAGTCCAGAAGGTCCAGGTAGACCTGCTCCCAATCCACCAGCGCCAGGCTTTCGGGCGGGATGCGACGCTCGACGCCGGTTTGCACGGTGGCGGTGTGCAGACCGAGGGCCGTGCTTTCCATCGCCTGCACTTTGACCGAAAGGTCCACCCGCACTTTGAGGTTCGTATCCGCTTCCAGGATGAGCTGTTCGTGCTCAGAAAAAGTTTTGTCTTCCGGGACACGAGGTACCACCAGGCGTTTGCGAAGAGCCTTTTTGTTGATCCAGGTGGGGAGGGTCAGTTCAATGACTGGCTCGGTTTCTACGCCCTCGCGCTCCAGGTACTCCCGGAATTGGGCCATATAGTTAGCGCGCACGGCGAAGATGTTGAGCGTTTCCAGGATTTTGATGTGCGGGGGGTGTGCGCCAGGTAGTGCCGCGCTGCGCTTGAGGCTGAGGTCCTTGCCTTTCAAGCGCACGCCGCGGCCAAAAAGCTGGATGATCTGTGAACCCTCCTGCCTGCCGATGTTCAACAACCCCATGGCGGAAACCCGCCAGGAGTTCCAGCCCTCCATGAATTTCCTGGCACCGATGAGGACATGGATGGGCGAATCCGCCCGGTTGATGCTGTCAAAGAGCGAGCCGCGGATGGCTTCTTCTTCCTGGGTAATTTCCGGTGCCTGTTCCGCTACCAGTCTCTTGAACGCCGAGGTGTCCCCGATGTAGATCACGCCGAAGTATTCGTTCGCACCAGCGGCCTTGAGCCCGATCTCCTCCTGGTTGCCGCGGATGTCGGCCAGGTGCAGCCCACCGCCGGCCGGCGCGTGGAAGACGCGTCGAAGAATGTCACTGTAGAGCGCCGCTGGCTCCTCTCCCAGTTCGGTCAAGTACTTGAAGCGTTCCCGGAACACATCCGAGCCGTCGGGGGCGTGCAGGCCGCTCTTGCCCGCCAGCAAATCCTGGATCCCCCTCTCCGCCCAGGTGCGATCCCGGAGCACTTTGTGCAAAAACCGCGCCACGGTGAGCACATCACTGCGCGGGCTTTTGTTTTCCGTGTATACGGCGTTGACGGTGCTGCCCACGAACACCCAGAGCGGTTTTTCCAGGTTGTAAGGCCGTAGTTCATCGCCGTGCTCTTCGTACAGGCGCAGTTGCTCGTAAAAGGAAAGCAGGTTCCCCAAAAGCAAGATGTTGGTGTGTTCCTCGTTGGTATCGTCCCGCAGGTTGAGGATGCGGAAGTCCTTGCCGAAGCCGTCGCCGTAGAAGTAGCGGTAAGAGTAGTCGAAGACGATGGCCTTGCCGTACTCCTTTGTGAGTTTATCGTCCCTGGCGGCCGAAAACGCCTGCCCGAAAGTGGCACTGTACTCAAAAGTGAACCCGGTCTTGCCCAGATCGTCGCGGTACTTCCGCCAGGCCTGTCCGCCCGCGCCCTTGTGCCCTTCGTCCACGAAGATCAGGTTGCGCCCCTCGAAGGCCTCTACCGGCACGCTCACCCCACCGCCGCGCTTTTCCTCTACCAGTTTGGTTATTTCGAGCACCTGTACTTCGTTCGGCGTGCGGAAAGGGCCGCTCTGGTTCAGGTCGAAGCGCCGGGCCGGAATGCCCGAAAGTTCCAGTTCCCGCAGGTGCTGTTTGGAAAGCCCTTCGTTGGGGGTGATGAGGAGGATGTTGCCCAAGAGCTCACGGTTGTAATGCAGATACTGGTAGTAGTTCAGGTGCAGGAGGAGCGTCTTGCCGCTGCCCGTGGCCATCCAGTAGGCCAGTTTGGTCAGGTCCTCCTCGGTGAAGGGCTCATCCTGGGGTTCGCCGGGGAGTTTGCGGGCGTTGCGCTCGCTCACAAAGGCGTTCAGGTCGGCCAGCAGTTGCGCCTTGCGGTTGAACAGGCGGTCCAGGAAGACTTCGGTGTACAGCGCAGCCAGATGCTGGAAGTAGCGCAGGGTGATGGGCTTAGGCCGGTGGCGGTTGATGCGCGAAAGGTGCTCGCGGATGTTCTCGTCGTAGCGGGCCAGGTCCTCTTCGGGGATTTTGACCTTGCTCCCCCGGGCCAGCAGGTGGTGGTAGAGGTGACTGCGGCCATCGGATGCGTAACCTTCGGCTACCTCCTTGCAGTCTTCCAGCATGGCCCGGTTGCTCTCGTTGCCGAAGAGGCTATTGAGCCAGGCCAAAAGCACCAGGCGGTGCTCAAGCTTGAGGTACTGCTGGGTGCCGATTGAAATCCGCTCCATCATCTGTCAGAGCCCTTAAGATGCAAGAATCCTCGATGAATTACATCAGCAATGCGCTTCCTGCGTTCTTTCAAGAACGTCTGATAGTCCATTTCGTACCACTTCTCTGGGAGCGCGTGCAGGTCATACATTGAGCGGAGCTCTTCGGCGGAGAATCGCTGCTCCATGGCGGGCACGTATTCCTTAGGAGCCTGGTCGGAGATCCTGATATTGTCGCTCCACTCTACGAGATCGCAGTTGGCAACCTGATTGATCAAACGCCCTTCTTTGATCCCAATGCTCTGCAGATAGCGACGAGGAAAGAGGTGATGCCGTTCAAGAGCCGATTTCTTCGCCCTGGTGGACGGGGCGAGTAGGTCGGTTACCTTCATCTTTGAATACAATACCGGTGCATCCAGTAAGCAAAGCGCCGCATAATAAGCGAATTGGCCGGTATTCCGTGCGGCGGCCGTTTCCAACTCGTTGGGCAGCGTAACCTCCCAATAGTCCCGCGTCAGAACGGCATCAATCTGCCGATCCAGGACGTCTACGAACTCATCTGCCGTGCCCTCCCCTCGCAAAAAAGCCAGGTCCTGCTCCATCCGGGTTTCTGGTGATCCGGTGTAGCGACTCGTCAGTGCCGCTCGCAAAGGAGCCAGGTCCTGCTCCATCCGGGTTTCTGGTGATCCGGTGTAGCGACTCGTCAGTGCCGCCATGAAGAACCAGCGCGCCATAACCTCCCGCAGACGATACGGTTCCACCTTGAAGTTACGTTTGCCGATCAGCCACAGAGCGTAGGTGTACAGCACGGCCATCTGTGAAGAGATGAGTTGATCACTGCGATATCCTGCCCGTTTCAAAACCTTGAGGAATTCGTGCCAGTTTTGCAGGTCCAGGGTGTAGGCCTGGGCTTGCTGGAGAATTTGAAATTGCCGTTTGCGCTGTTCCACAGAGAATTGCCGCGTTTGCAAATCTTTCCCTCGCAGAAGCGAGTAGACGTGCTCTAACCGTGCCCGTCCGAAGCCCAGGGCAACACTGACGCGCAAAAGTTGATCGGGATTTGGACGCAAGTAGTGATTGTACGGTGAAGGCCGGTTGTCCGCAGGTGGCGTTTTGGCCCGGCGACAGAAGTCCTCCAACTCCTTGCGCCCCTCATCCCAGAACACAGACATCAGGGTGAGGATAAAGTCCGCCTGGTTCAGAGGCGTCCCCTTGCTGTTGATGCGCACAAAAATCTCTGCTACCCGATCTTCGTCAACGGAGGAAGAAATCTCCAGAGCGGTCAGAGGATAGTTCACGATTTTTTGTAGCCGGTCGATGGCGTTGACCACCCGCTCCTCACAATCAGGTGTAAGTTCGCGCTTCTTCCTAAGCTCATCGAGATATGACTTGGTGAATGTATAGGTGGTTTGGGATGGTTGCCACAATGCACTGATATCGGCGATCCAAGTGATATCCTTTTCTATGGCAGGGTTAGTTACCTCAAATTTCTCCTCAACGGGGTTGAAGGCAATGCGAATCCGTAAATCCCGAAAGTTCTCATCAACGACCGGCTTGCCTTTGATCACGGCGTATAGGGAAGTTAGCCTTTGCTGGCCGTCCACAATCAGCAGGCGCGGCACCTTCTGTTTCTTGTCCGCGCCGATGGTGCGGTGCTCGTTCGGATAACCGTTTTCCCAAAAGAGCAAATACCCGATAGGGTAGCCGCGGTATATGGAATCGAACAGGTCGCGCACCTTGCTGGTGCCCCAAACGAAGGGCCGCTGGATATCCGGCAGGCCGATTTCGCCCATGTCTATGTCTTCCAGCAGTTTTTGCAGGGTGTAGTCTACCTTTTTGAAGAGTAAATTCGTCATGTCTTACCCCTCCCGCCCGAACAATTGCGCCTTGAGCAGTCCATCCAGGGAACGTGCGCCGGGGATGTAGGAATCGCCGTTGACGAAAACCTCGTCCGCGCCTTCAGTTAGGCCACATTCCGCCACGAACCGGGCGTCGCGCTCGTAGTCCTCTTTGGTCCAGTCCTTTGTCTCTCGCCAGATGACGGCCACCCTGCGCCGGTCGCGGGTGGTGCCGCGGTAGACCAGGTATTTTTGCCTGGGATTGCCAGGATCGCGGACGTCTCGTGCAGTCGGGACGACTGCGTTCCCAGGGGTGGAGTAGATGACCTTGCGGGTCTCCACGTCCAGGCCCAGCAGGTAGTTGAAAGTTTCAGGCAGGTCCACGGGCTGCTCGCGGGTTTCGCCATCGCGGTGGATGCGCAGTTTGTAGGAAAACGGGCTTTGCAGCTTCTCCACATCCAGCAGGGTTTCGCTCTTTCTCGCTTCCCACTTCAGCATATAGCGTAGGAGATACTCCTCGCCAAACAGGTCCAGCGCCTTCTGGCCGCTTTCCTCGTCGAAGGTGATGTTGTTGAGCGCGTCCTCATAGGACTCCAGGCGGATGACTTTCACAATGCGCGGCCCGCGCTCGAACTCTTCCTGCGTGGCGCTGCGCTTGGGCTTGCCGTCCTTCCACTCGGGGGTGAAGGTGACCTTCTTGATGCGCGGCAGGAGCACGGTGTCGAAGTACTCCCCCATCTCCACCAGGATGAACTTGCGCCGCCCGCCGTCCTCGCGGTTCAGGTTGATAACCGCATGCCCCGTGGTGCCCGAGCCGGCGAAGTAGTCGAGAACCAGCTCTTGCCCGTTAATGGAACTCAGACTAACAATTCTCTCGATCAACCCTGGTGGTTTGGGTTTTACTTGGTCAAGGTACGCCTTCATTTCTGTAGGGAACATTGATTGTAAGATCTTCGTCCCATCTGTTGTAGTCGGCAAGTCTGTCCACAGTGTAGTTGGCGCTTTCCCCTTGGCTTTGGCCTCTGACCAATAGCGTTTCAACATTGGTTTCCCCTTGCCGCTCTTTCCGAAAACGATGCGACCTTCAGCCAACAACCGCTCAAACTCGTCCTTGGGTACTCGCCAGTGTCTGCCAGGAGGAGGCAGGAATCTTTCCCCCGTGATCGGGTTTACTATCTCATAGGTGAGGTTTGGACGGATGTTTGGGGCGTCAAAAGGATCAAGAGTCCAGGGGCCCTTAGGGTCATTGTCCGGGTTGGCGAACTTACTTTTTTCCGCGGGGAGGCGAAATGTGTGCTTGTTGGCATCAACAAGTGCCTTATTTCGTGCCCAGAACAAAGTGTGGTGATGTGCCAGGGAAATTAGTGTATCACTAGAGACCGACTTCCGAGCGTTCCAGATCACGTCAGTAACATAGTTACTTTCTCCAAATATCTCGTCTCCGCATAGCCTAAGTCTGGGCTGCTCATTTTCATCGATACTTACGAAGATAACCCCGTCCTCCCTCATCCACTCCCGGGCCAGACCCAGCCGATCCGCCATCATCGCCAGCCAACTGGAATGCTGGTAGTTGTCTCGGTAGAGAAACTCGTCATTGCCGGTGTTATACGGCGGGTCAATGTAAATCGTCTTCACCCGCTCCCGGTACTTCTCCAGCAGTAGATTCAGGGCCTGCCAGTTTTCGGAGTGCACCAGCAGGCCGTCGGTCATCTCGTCCAGGTTCTCAAAACTTGCCAGCAGGCGGTCGGTGAAGTCCGGCGGGAAGTGGCGCGTGTCCAGCACCAGGGTAGGATGATCTTTGAGGAAGGCGATCCTGTCCGTAATCCTGGGATTGCCGGGATCGCGGACGTCCCGTCCGCCACTGTTCCGTCTACCCCCGTCCCGTCCGCTACCTCCACCACCGCTTGCCTGCACATACTGCTCACCACCGGTCAGCGGAGCTTCTGCTCCCCCAGCATACCCACACCAGGGCCACTCTTCTGAAACATTGACCAGACCGGCTTTTACTGGGTTCTGCAAAATGTAGGCGACTGTGGCCTCAAAGTGCTTCTCATCCCGAATATAGCGATCAAAGTAATCCTGCGCCCAAAACTGTCCGGTTCGGCCGAGAAGTTTGTTCGCCTGATGCGCTGTGTAGGATTTCCAACTCTGCACAATCTTTGAGAGCGATTCGTTCAGGACCCGAATGAGCACATGAACATGGTTGGGCATGATGCACCAGGCAACGAGGTGATAGTGCTGGCCGTCCCAGTGGTGTAACGCCTCTTCGACCAGCTTGGCGATGCGTTCATCGCGCAGGTAGCAAGCCCCCTTACCCTGATCGGCGTAGTTCTCAATACGCTTGCGTAGCTCGACGGTTTCTTGGGAATCGGCATTCAACCCTTCACGCCAACGCAACTCTTGCTTCCAGCGCTCGATGACGGAAGCCGGCACGGAGTCGTGCAGGCGAAAGGTAACGAACTGAAAGACGCCGCCGGCGTCAAAATGAGGCAAGTAGCCGCGTGAGTGCCAGCCTTTGTGCTTGGAAGCTGGGGGTACGGAGGGGTTGCCTGACGGGGTATCCTGTGCGGACGGGACGTCCGCGTTAGGAGGAATATGTGCGGAGGAGACGTCCACGTGCCCATGCCCAGGAGTAAGTCCCAGAGACCTCCATTCATTCCACTGCTCTTCGTTGGCCGCGATCTCCGGGTAGAAGTCCTCCGGAATATGCCCGACGGTGATGCAGTAGAAGGTCTCGGTGATGAATTTCTTCTTCTCCCAGAGGGCCTTCTGGAAGTCCTCGATCTGCGCCAGGAAATCAATGATGTGGCCGCCGATGCGCTTGATCAGGCGCATGAGCTGGAACCAGCCTTCGGCCAGGTCTTCGCCGGCGGCTTCCAGTTCGTCCAGGTTGAGCACTTCGTTCTTCAGGTAGAAGTCCAGTTCGCGGGAAAGGAAGCCCTTCAGGCCCTTGTGGATGAAGAAGTCGCGGGTGTTGCGGGCGGTGTACTGGCGCAGGTGGTGCTCCAGGTAAGAGACGGGGTTGCCCTTGAGCCGGGCTGGAATCGCTTCCAGGGCCTCTTCGAGGATTTTCTCCTGCTTTTCAGCGTAGGTGATCTTCTCGTGCTCGGTGAGAGGCCGGTAGTGGAAGGGGATGGTGAGCGTGCGGGTTTCGGCGTCCCAGGCCATGCCGTTTAGCACAGGCAGGAAGAAGCGCTTTTCGCCCTTCACGTTGTTCACTTCTACGTCGGCGGCCTGGAGCTTGAAGTGCACGGTCACGCCGTTCGGGGCCTTATAGGTGTAATCGGTAAAGTGCTCGGCGGTCTTGACGTAATACTGGTCGTGGTTGACCCAGTAGAGGTAGACTTCCTCGCCGTTGTAAGGGATGGCGTAGCGTTCTTTCCTGGAATAGCGCCGTTTGGAGATGAAATCACCATCCTGGTAGTAGCGGCTGAAAAAGGTGCAGAGGTGATTGTAGACCTGGGCTTCCAGCGCTTCGGCGGGTTGGGCGTGGGCGGCTTTTTGGCGGGCTTCTAAATACGCTTTCCCCAACGGAGTTTCGCGGTATTGCTCGGCCAGGTTGCCCTCGGCGTCAAGCGCGTCTTTGCCCAGGGTTTGGAGCACCTTCTGACGGGCTTCCGCCAGCGCTTGCTGGGCCTGCTGCTGTTTGGCCAGCGCGCCCTGCCGCAATTCCTCCTCGATGGCCTTTGGCAGGTCGTGCTTGATCCAGCGATCGATGACCTGCCGCTTGTGGTTCATGATGCGGTAAAGGCCAAAATCCAGGTCAGCTAAATCAAACTGAAAAATCTCACGCAGAAGCTGCTCAAGCGGCTCAAACTTTTGTCTTGCGTCATGCATAGCGGGTTAGCTTTTGAGAGAGAGGTTGGATGAGGCATTCTGAGAGTGTTTTTGCGGGATGCTGCGGCGCTGAGATCAGCCGCGACCGAAGAAGAAGTGGGCTCGCTGCCTCCATAAACCTGCCTCTCACAAAAGTAAGGAAATCCGCCGCCCCTCCGACCTGGAGAAAAGTCCTGCAAAGGGCGTGATGTCGTAGGTTTGCGGGGGATGGATCCGATTCGGTTGGAGAAGCTGGAGCAGCTGCGGGCGCTGGGGATAGACCCCTACCCTACCACGCCCTTTCCTACTAATACCACCGCTGCAGAGATTCTGCGCTACTACCCTCAGCAGAAACTGGACTTCAAAGCGGTACGGCTGGCTGGGCGCGTCTGGCGCAAACGCCTCATGGGCAAAGCCTCCTTCGCCGTGCTGCGCGACGAGACCGGCGACATCCAACTCTACTTTCAGCGCGATACCTTCGCTCAAAACCCCGAACTCTACGACACCATCTTCAAAAAGCTCATAGACCTGGGCGACATCATAGGCGTAGAAGGCTTTGTCTTCACCACCAAGACCGGAGAAATCACCGTACACGTAGAACGGTTTCAGTTGCTGGCCAAATGCCTGCGTCCCCTCCCCATCGAAAAAGCCACCGAAGAAAAAGTATACGAAGCGTTCACGGACCCTGAGCTGCGGTACCGGCAGCGGTACGTAGACCTGATTGTGCACTTAGGCGTACGAGAGCTATTCCGGCGGCGCACCGCCATTGTGCAAGCCATCCGAGAGTTTTTCAACCAGCGGGGCTACCTGGAAGTAGAGACGCCGATTTTACAGCCTGTGTATGGGGGGGCGTTTGCTCGTCCTTTCGTTACCCACCTGCATGCGCTGGATATGCCCCTCTACTTGCGCATCGCCAATGAGCTGTACCTCAAGCGGCTCCTCGTAGGCGGCTTTACCGGCGTGTACGAGTTTTCCAAAGACTTCCGCAATGAGGGCATAGACCGCTTTCACAACCCAGAGTTTACGCAGGTGGAGCTGTATGTGGCGTATCAGGACTACTATTGGATGATGGAGCTGGTGGAGGCCCTCTTAGAGACGGTAGTGCAACGGGTTACCGGCGGAACGAAGGTTCGCTACGGGGACCTGGAGCTGGTGTTTCAAGCTCCTTTTCGAAGGGTACGGTATTACGAAGTGCTGGCCGAGACGCTGGGGCAAGATGTGCGAAACCTCAGCGAGCCCGAGCTGCTGGCTCTTTTGCACCAGCGGGGCCTCCCCCTGCCCGAACCCCCCTACGAACGCATAGACCTGATTGCCCAGCTCTTTGACAAGGTGGTGGAACCCACACTGAGGCAACCGACCTTTGTGCTGGACTACCCGGTAGAGATTAGCCCCTTGGCGAAGCGGCATCGGTCGGACCCCTCGGTGACAGAACGGTTTGAGCTGATTGTGGCGGGCAAGGAGCTGGCTAACGCGTATTCTGAGTTGAACGACCCACTGGATCAACGCGCCCGGCTGGAGCGGCAGGCGGCTCTTCGGGCCGCAGGAGGCATGGAAGCCATGCCCTTGGATGAGGACTTCCTCCGAGCGCTGGAGTATGGCATGCCTCCTACGGCCGGACTGGGCTTGGGGATAGACCGCCTCACTATGCTTTTGTGCGATGCCCCCAGCATTCAAGAAGTGATCTTGTTCCCGCTTTTACGGCCGGAAGGCGGCACTACGGCCCCACCTACAAGCAGCTAAGGAATGCGAATCCCCTTTTTGTCGCTGGCGTAAGCGAAAAAGTAGCCCCACACGCGTCGGCGCCCCCCTGTGAAGTTGGAGTAGGCGTTGTCAGGGGGAGGGGAAAAGCCCCCACTCCCCCCAAAGGCATTGCGCACCAGCTGGTCATAAAACCGGACCACTTCGACGGGAATGCACATCTGCTCCACCGTGAGGGTGTCCCCCGCCTGCACCCGAAAAGGAAGCTCAAGAAACACAAGGCGGCCATCAATGTAGCGATCATCGGAGTAGATCCACTCAAACAGGCGATTTTGGAGGGTGTCATTGCGCCAGACGCGGATGCGGTAGGCGTTTTGCTGGTTAGGGGGGTCTTGTCCAATGCTAATGACCCGCGGGCCAGCAGGGAGAGGTCCCTCGGGCGGACGCTCTAACCAAATAAGGGTGTCTATAGGCACCTTCTCAGGCAGACGAGAAGAGGCTTCTATCCGCTCCTGGCCCACATACACGCGCAAGCGGTAGGTATGGCCGGTTATAGGACGAACTCGCCCTGCCGTCCGCACATACAAGCTATCTCGCCATCGAAGGGTATCGCTCTGGCCTGTCTCGATCTCTTCTAAGACCACCAGGGCATCAGGGATCGGCTGGGGTGTAGCCTCAGCGAAGTAGGGCACGGTGCGGGAGATGCGAGCGATGGCGCTGTCCGCGTCGTTGTAGTAGGCTTCTATGACGAGCTCACCGGCATCGGCCGGTACGTCTACGTCTATGGGCTTTAGGCAGCCGACGAGTAGGAGGGCTACGGCTAAGGTTCCTCTACGCCCCATGCCCCACTAAACAGAAATCTCGGCGGGGCTCAGCCGAAAAAGAAGGTCTGCGTACCGGGGAAGGGAGTAGATTGTAGTAGGGAGCAGCTGCTCGAGTGCGTCGGCATGGGCACGAAGCGACCGCAGCAGAGGTGTGAGGGTCTCGTGGACTTTTTGAGCCTGTTCGGGGAGGGGAAGGCCTTCCAGTGCCTCCCATTGAGTCTCGGCGGCGGCCAGTCCATCCCACAGCGCTTGAAGGTGGGTCTGAAGCGCCTCTAAGAGGGCTTCTTGCGGCAGCTTTGGGGCGGCAGAAGCGGCCTTCATGGACTGCAAGGCGGGGCTGGCCAGGCAAGCCGCCACCTGCCCTTGGTATTGGAGCGCCGCCGGAAGCACCTGCGTACGCACCATCGCCGCAAAAGTGCGCAGCTCTATGCCCACGGTCTTGACATACCGCTCCAAGCGCACCTCATACCGGGCGTGCAACTCTTCTTCGGTCAGGATACCGAAGCGACTAAAGAGGGCTTGGGTTTTAGGCGAGAGGTAGTGCTTGACGGCCTCGGGGATGGAAAAGTGAACCGAGAGGCCCCGATGGGCGGCTTCTTCGTGCCAGGCAGGGTCGTAGCTATTGCCATCAAAGCGGATAGGGCGACTCTCTTGGAGAAAGGTGCGAATGGTGGTAAGAAGGGCCGCTTCGCGGGAGAGACCTTCGCTGCGCTGAGCTTGGAAGCGCTGCACGAAGGTTTCCAGCGCTTCAGCCACAGCGGCATTGAGCACAATCATGGCGGGGGCGCAATGGGCAGAAGCCCCTACCGCTCGAAACTCAAACTTGCTTCCAGTAAAGGCGAAAGGAGCGGTGCGGTTACGGTCGGTATTGTCGCGCAGGATGGCCGGCAGGCGCGGCACCAGCAAAGAAAGGGGTGTACGTTCAGAGAGGCGGGGCAGTTCAGTAGAGGCTTCGAGCTGCTCAACGGCCTGGCTTACCTGCTGGCCTAAGAAAACCGAGAGAATGGAAGGGGGGGCCTCGTTGCCGCCAAGGCGATGTTCATTGCCGGGGGTAGAAATCGTGGCGCGCAAGAGGTCGGCGTGGCGCCAGACCCCCCACAGCACCGCACTCAGAAAGGCAAAGAAACGGAGGTTTTCGCGGGGACCCTTACCAGGAGAAAGGAGGTTGATACCCGTATCGGTAGCTAAGGACCAGTTATTGTGCTTACCGGAGCCGTTGATGCCGGCGAAGGGCTTCTCATGGAGGAGAGCTACTAAGCCATGTCGCCGCGCCGTGCGCTGTAAGAGGTCCATCAGCAGCTGGTTGTGGTCAATGGCGATATTGAGCTCTTCGAAGGTGGGGGCGCATTCGTACTGAGCAGGGGCTACTTCGTTGTGGCGGGTTTTGAGGGGAATGCCCAGTTTCCACGCTTCCGCCTCTAACTCCTCAAAGAAAGCCAACACCCGCTCGGGGATGGAACCAAAGTAATGGTCTTCCATCTGTTGGCCTCGGGGTGAAGGCGCCCCTATGAGGGTTCGTCCCGTAAGCATGAGGTCCAGCCGCCGTGCATACAACGGCTCCGCAATCAGGAAGAATTCCTGTTCTATGCCCAAGGTGGGGAAGACGCGCTGGACACCCCGATAAAAAAGCGCCGCTACTTTTTTGCCGGCTGCATTGAGGGCTTCGATGGAGCGCAGGAGCGGCGTTTTGTAGTCTAAGGACTGGCCGTTGTAGGAGATGTAGACGGAAGGGATGCAGAGGGTTCGCCCGTAAATGAAGGGGGGCGAGGTGGGGTCCCAAGCAGTATACCCTCGCGCTTCGAAGGTGCTGCGCAGCCCCCCACTGGGAAAAGAAGAAGCGTCCGGCTCCTGCTGCAGAAGCTCACTGCCATTGAAGGCGGAGAGCGCTTTCCCCCCAAGCACTTCGTAGAAGTTTTCGTGCTTTTCGGCAGTGAGGCCGGTGAGGGGATGGAACCAGTGGGTGTAGTGGGTGGCGCCTTTTTCACTGGCCCACTTTCGCAGAGCATTGGCGACCTCATCAGCCAGCTCCAACGAAATCGGTTCCCCTTTCTCCCAGCGGGCCAGGGCCTCCAAGGCACTCTCTGAAAGGTACTGGCGCATTACTTCGCCGTGAAATACCCGCTCCCCAAAAGCAGAAGGCGCCAGTCGAACCGACTGGCCATTGACTTGCAGGGTCTGCGTAGACATCCTGGGCTGCAAAGATAAGGCTATCCCCCAAACAGCGGATCCAAACTTTTGGCTGCCTATCCACGCCAGGGCACCAGAAGGAGGCGAGAGCGACCTGTACGGACTTTTAGCCAGTTTCGGAGGCGAGTTTCTTCGGCGGCAGGCCAGGGACGCATAGCCTCCAGCACCACAATAAGGACGGTATCTACCTGTTGGCCATTTTTCACAGGCAGCGATTCTACAGTCAGGAGACTGAGCCGAGGAAAAAGAGCCTGCATTTCTTTCAGGAGCTGGGTTTGCTCGGTGCGCTGACGCTGCTGCTTTTCTTGGCAGGCTAAGAGTTGCCGCTCCAGGTAGCGAAGGCTATCGCTAAGCTGCTGCAGTTGGGTATAGCTGCGTTCCGTAGCCTCTAAGAGACGGGCCACTTCAGGCATGGCTTGTGGGCGATCCGGCGTACCCTGCACCACTTCTAACTGGTATGTCGGTAGCTTATAGGTGGTTTGCAGCTCGTGGTTCAGGTAAGCTACCTGCTCGGGCGTGAGGGGCTGGCCTACCAACACTACTTTCAACCGCACCGTATCTTTTTGGAGGATTTTTTGCCGTTCTACTACACTGGTAGCAGGGAAGGCCGCAAAAGCTTCATCAAGAAAGGCGCGCACCCGGGCCTCCTCGATAGCGTCCTTAACTACCGTGTACGCCACATAGAAGCTGGGGATCAGGGTAACCAAAATGACAACCGCCATCACACGCCGAATCCGATTCTGGTAGGCCTTATCCACAAACTCCCGATTAGGGAAGCGTATAACTTGGAAAACAAGGTAATAGGAAGCGCTAATAAACACCGCATTGATTAGAAAAAGGTAGAGTGCGCCGAGGAAGAAGCGGGGTTGAAGCGTGGCCAGGCCATAGCCGGCGGTGCACAAAGGAGGCATCAAGGCGGTGGCGATAGCGACGCCTGCGATCACGTTCGTTTTTTTGCCGCGGCCGAGAGCCGCGATCGCCCCAGAAAGCCCCCCAAAAAACGCAATCAGCACGTCCCAAAAGGTAGGGGTAGTTCGGGCCAGCAGCTCTGAACCCGCTTCCTTGAGCGGAGTGGCGACAAAGTACAAGGCGCTGGCTAAAAGGCTGAAAAGCACCGCTACAGCAAGGTTACGCACCGAACGATAGAAAAGCTGAATATCATAAATAGCCAAACTCACACCTATGCCATTGATAGGTCCCATGAGCGGAGAAATGAGCATGGCGCCGATGATGACCGCTGTGGAGTTGACATTGAGGCCTACAGAAGCCACTATCGTAGCCGTAATGAGCACCCAAAGGTTGATACCCCGGAACGTAGCGTCCTGAGTGATACTTGCCAGAGTCTGCTGTGGATCCTCCATCTCAGGCCGAATATCAAACCGTGCAAAAAGGCGGATGACCCGTCTAAGCACTGCCTTCGCGTGCATAGCCCCAAAGAAGGGAAAAAGAAGGGAAAAGGCGGCGAGGAGAGAGAAGTCCCGTTACCTTTGCTGGGATGGATTCGATCGTGTCACTGGCCCTTTCGCTGGCCAGTGTAACGCTGTACCCCAATGGCGCCCTCTATACGTACACCGGGGTACTGTCGGCGCACCGGGGCTATACTCAAGCAGTGTGGTTAGGCTTACCTCCGCAAGCCAACCCTCAAAGTGTACGAGTTAGCGTACCCCCTACAGCAGGGGGCTATGTCGTGCAGACGGCGGTGGAACCCTATTCGCCTGCATGGCAAGCCGAACCGCCCGATCTCTTAGCCCTACGCCGGCAGATAGACTCTTTAGAAGGGGTGGTGGCTCGGTTAGCGGATCGATTGCAGATTTTAGCCTTGCAGGAGAGTACCCTCACCCAAAACCTCCGCTTAGGGGGGGAGGAAAGCGCCGTCTCTCCTGAGCAGGTAGAGCGGTACTTAGCGCTATTGGAGCGCCAACTAAGCCGCCTCTTAGCCGAACGGTTCCCCTTGCAAAAGCAATATCGATCTTTAGCGGATACGTTAGCTCGATGGAAAAAGCGGTATGAAAGCCGGTTAGTGGGCCTGTCGCAGGCGCGAGCGGCGCTGCAGCTGACCTACTGGAGCCCACAGCGGGAAGTGGTGCCCTTACGCGTAGAACTCATGGCTCCGACGGCCAGCTGGCGTTTACAGTATCGGATTCGGGCTTTGCCGACCGCCGGTCAACTTCGAATACAGCGCTGGGCCACCCTTTCCAACCACTCCGGCGAAGATTGGAAAGGTATTCCTCTCACCTTATCTACGGCTCAGCCTACCCGTTCTGCCGAAATGCCTCCCTTCATACCGTGGTACGTAGACTTTGCGGAGGTTTACCCTCTGGGTCGGTACCTTCGCTCGCAAAAAGCTACCTTAGCGGTAGGAGAGGCCGCCGACGCAGCTTCAGAGGGGGCCGAACCAGAGGAGCCTGCCGCTCCCCCGCCGCTCCCCGCCATCCAGGAGCAGATCCTCTCCCGCACGTACGAACTGGGCCCCCAAACCGTGCTGGCCGGCCAGCAAACTACTCTATTTTTCCTGCGAGAAGATACGCTGCCCGCGGCCTTTCACTTTTTCGTGAATGCGCCAGCCGCACAAAAAGCGTACTTGCGAGCTGCGCTCCTTCTTGAGGCTTTGGGTTTATGGGAACAGGCGCCCGCCCGAGTCGAAGTCGAAGGGCAAGAAGTGGGCACCCTGGTCTGGCCTCCTCAGCTTACCGAAGACACCCTCTGGTTAGACCTGGGTTCGACTGACCGCATCCAAGTACGCCGAACCGAAACCCTCAACCGCCGAGAAACCCGTTTGGCCAGTAGCACGCTGCATCACCGCTTCGCCTACACGTTACGCCTCTCCCACACCTACCCTACCCCGATTCGGCTCACGGTGTGGGACCGCTTGCCCGTGAGTCGGCACGCCGACATCAAGGTCGAACCCGACGATTTGGCCGGGGCCACCTTAGACCCCGAAACCGGTAAAGTGCGTTGGGACCTAACCCTTGAGCCTGGCCAAACCTGGGAACGGACCTTCCGCTTCACCGTAAAGTACCCTAAAGGCAAACCTCTCACAGGCCTGTGAAAACGATAGCCCTATTAGGGGTAGGCCGGTGGGGGCAAAAGCTTCTGCGGCTGCTTCATGAGCGTGAGGTGCTTTATGCGGTGTGGACACGCGAGCCATCCCGCCATGCCGACCTCCAAGCAAAGTACCCAGACGTGCGGTGGACCGCTTCGCTCAACGCTTTGTGGGAAGACCCTACTGTACAAGCGGTGGTGATCGCTACGCCGGCTTCTACCCACCCTGCCCTCACCGAAGCCGCCCTCCAGGCCGGAAAAGCGGTCTTTTGCGAAAAGCCTCTTGCCTTTTCGGCCGCCCAGCTTCGCCACCTGGTACGCTTAGCCGCCGAAAAAAAGCTCCTCTTCATGGGTGGGCATGTGCTACACTACCACCCCGCCGTAGAGCGGATCAAACAGATCCTGCAGGAAGGGCGCCTGGGCAAGTTCCTGTACTGTACCAGCGAACGGGCTCACCCTGGGCACTTTCCCCTGGCAGAAGATGCGCTGTGGGGGCTGGCGGTACACGATGTGGCGCTTGTGCTGGACCTGGTTGGAACCCTCCCCGAAGCCAGCCACATCCACGGCCAAGCCGCCCTCACGCCCCACCTGGCCGAAACCGTGTGGATTCACCTGACCTTTCCCGGAGGGGCTCAAGCTCAACTCTATGCCAGTTGGCTGGCACCTGAACGGCGACGGCGCTTCACAGTGGTAGGCACAGCGGGCATGCTGGTTTTCTCCGAAGAAGGCCCCACCCCCACGCTCCACTGGTACCCCCACCAAGTGACCTGGACCCATGGACAGCAGCCCCACCTCGCCTTGGGAGAAGGGACTTTGCTGGCCTTACCCCCCATAGAACCGTTAGCCGCAGAAATAGACCACTTCCTACATTGTCTGCGCACGGGCCAGACTCCACGCACCCACGCAGAAGCGCTTTTGCCCGCTACCGAGCTGCTGGAAAAGCTCCATCGCCAACTCTTTCCCACAGCTGAAACCCCCAAACCGTACTTTGTGCACCCTACCGCCCTCATTGACGAAGAGGTGGAGATTGGAGAAGGCACCCGAATCTGGCACTTTAGTCATATCCTGCGGGGGAGCCGCATCGGCAAAAACTGCGTCCTGGGCCAAAACGTCGTCGTGGGTCCCTTCGTACGCGTGGGCAACCACTGCAAAATCCAAAACAACGTCTCTCTCTACTACGGCGTGGAACTGGAAGATGGCGTGCTATGCGGCCCTTCATGCGTCTTTACCAACGACAAATATCCCCGAGCTTTTATCGAGCGGCGAAACGAGTTTCTTACCACGCGTGTGCGGCAAGGAGCCACGATTGGCGCCAACGCTACGATTATGTGCGGTGTGACGATTGGACGCTTTGCTATGATTGGGGCTGGCGCCGTGGTGACCCAAGACGTACCGGATCACGCCTTGGTGCTCGGCAACCCCGCCCGACAGGTGGGCTGGGTCTGCGAATGCGGAGAAACCCTCATCGAAAAAGAACCAGACGCCTTATACTACTGCTCGCGCTGCGACCTTTTTTACCGGCGCACCCTCAAGGGGTTGGAGAAACTTTCTTCTTATTTACCCCAAGCTTAGGGGGCTACCCTTCCACGGCAAGGAGGAGCCTATTGTCGGCTTGGAACATCCGGCCTGGCCATTGTAGAGGGCCTCTTGGCGCCCCACTCCCCACGAGAGAAACCTGATAGTTGGAAGAAACAGAAGTGGGCTGTGGAGGATTCGAACCTCCGACCTCTGCTCTGTCAAAGCAGCGCTCTAAACCAACTGAGCTAACAGCCCGAAAGAAAAGCTTACTCTTTTTGAGAGAGGAGGGCCTTGAGCTGGGCGATGGCTTCAAGATCGCCCAGTTTTTGCCGGCTGGCGACGCGAGTGCGCGGCTCCACCGGCACAGCTCCTTCGGGGGTCTCCTCGGCCTTTTTACGGCCTTTGCGCGCGGGCCGATCGGTCACCCGCGCCAAGACAATCGTACGGTTCTGCTCATCCAACTCGGTGACTTTGAAGAGCAGCATTTCGCCCTCTTTTGGGGTCTCACCCGAGGCCGATTTGAGGTAGTGCATGGGACAGAAGCCTTCGACGCCAAAAGCCAGCTCTACCTGAGCTCCTGCCTCAGTGACCCGCGCTACAATGCCTTCGTGGAACGTTTCCGGCTGAAAGACCGACCGGATCATCTCCCACGGGTCCTCGGAAAGCTGTTTGTAACCCAGCCGTAAGCGCTTGTGATCGGGATCGATCTCGAGCACCACCACTTCTATTTCTTGCCCGCGTTCGAGCACTTCGGAAGGGTGCCTCACCCGCCGAATCCACGACAAATCCCGCACATTGATAAACCCTTCAATCCCAGGCTCCAGTTCAATAAACGCCCCTATCGTAGTATAGTTTCGTACAATGCCCTTGTGTGTAGAACCCACGGGGTACTTCTCGGCGGCATGCAGCCAAGGGTCCGGCGAAAGCTGCTTCACACTGAGGGTAAGGCGCTGGCTTTCCGGCTCGAACTGAATCACTTTGGCCTTGATCTTCTCTCCTACTTTGTAGTGCTTGGCTACCTCAATAGGGGTAGCCGACCAAGACAACTCGAAGACGGGGATAAGCCCTTCTATGCCGGGCACGACCTCGACCGTGAGGCCGTAGTCGGCTACGGCTACGATCGTCCCTTCCACCACTTCTCCGACTTTCAGCCAATCAGGCGGCACCTCCCAGGGATTAGGTTGGAGCTGTTTGATGCCGAGCGTAACCCGCTGCGTATCGGTGTCGTAATCTAAGACCACCACTTGCACCTTGTCCCCTACTTTGTAAAGCTCCTCGGGATGAGAAACCCGCCCCCACGACAAATCGCTCACGTGCACGAGCCCGTCCATCACCCCACCCAAGTCTACAAAGATCCCAAAAGAAGCCACGTTCTTGACGGTACCCTCCAGCACTTGGCCTCGCTCCAGCACATTCAGGATGCGTTCTTTCTGACGGAGGAGCTCTTCTTCCAGGAGGGCTTTGTGAGAGACCACGACATTGTGTTGAGCGGGGTTGATCTTGACGACTTTGAAGCGTAGACGCCTGCCCAGCAGCTCATCATACGACTCCGAGGAACGGAGCGGCTTGATGTCTACCTGCGATCCGGGTAAGAACGCTTCGATTCCACTGATGTCTACTACGAAACCGCCTTTGGTGCGACGGCGAATAACCCCTTCAATCGGCGTATCATTTTGGAGAGCCTCCTGAATCTGCTGCCAGGTGCGCAGCGAGTGAGCCAGTCGCCGCGAAAGCCGAACCCCCCCTTCTCGGGCTTCCAAGCTCTCTACATAGACTTCGATTTCTTGCCCGGGGGTTGGGGGCGGTTCGTCAGGACCCCACTCCGACAAAGGCACACGTCCTTCCGCCTTGTGACCAATGGAGATAAGGACTTCGTTTTTGTCTACGGCTACGACACGCCCCTTCACGATGGCGTTCTGGATGCGAGGAGGAGAGTACGCTTCATACAGCTGCTTGAGGTCGACTTCGGAAGTAGCGCTCATGTGGGCGCAAAGGTACAAAACTTACGGCAGATACAGGCGCAAGCCGTAGTAAGCGCCTTCTGCTTCGGCCCTCAGGAAATAGGTGCCTGGAAGCTGGGCAGGGATGGAAAGCGTAGACTGATTTTTCCAGTAGGCGGCCTCGGCCGGCGGAGACTCCCATACCACTTTACCCTCGGCATCGTAAAGGCGAAACAGGAGTCGGCGAGGCATTTCACTGGGGCGACGCCATCGGAGGCGGTATTGTCCTGACCCTACGGGCCTTAGCTCAAACATTAGGCCCAGGTTTGCGGTGGCCAAGCGCGGCCACAAAGGCGGGGGAATCACTCGATCCGACGCCGCCAGCCGCATTTCGGCGAGTACCCCTCGGCCCACCCCTACCAGCCGCACCACCGCCGAATCAGGATAAAAGTCCACCACACCAAAAGCCGGCCGAAAATGCTTCTGAGAGATCCCCTGCCCACCTCGATTGAAGACGCTAATACCGAGCATTTTCGCCAAGCGATAAGAGCGACGCTCGGTCTTGCCAGCGCCACCGGTCATTAGCTCCGGCAAGCCTCCCATCGTTCCATCTTCCAGGGTACCCACATGCGTATCACCACTCACGACCAGCACACCTCGGATACCCTTCTGCCAGCACCAGCTTAGTAGAGAATCTTGATCAGCGGGATAACCCGCCCACGTGTCTGCAATAAAACCGGCTATAAAGATAGCCGGCACCTTGTACAAGCCCGCAAACAAGCGCAAGGTCTGCTCGGGTAGGGAGAGCACCCGCGTGATAAAGAGCTGGAGGTTGCGATTGTAGGTCACACCTGAGAGGATCACCTTCCATCGGGCGGTGCTGCTGGCCAGTGCTTGTAAAAGCCATTCCCGCTGGCGCTTCCCGAGAAGGGAGTATTCGGGTTTAGGACGGAAGTAGTAGCGTCCCAGTTCACCCAGTTCGAATACCCGCATGGTAGCGGTGCGGGCACTGCGATTGTCCACCAAGAAAAACTCTACATCCCCCCATCGAAACCGCTGAAAGAGGCCTTCTGTGGAGTCGATGAGGGGATAGTGCGGAAAGAACTGGCGGTAGGCGCGCATAGCGTTTTCTCGGAGGACCGGGTCAAAGGGATAGTCCCCGATGGGGAGCTTGAGGGTGCGATATTGGGCCCGGTAGTCCCGGCCCGTGTTATCGGCTACGTAGTCGTGGTCGTCGTAGAGGTAGACCCAAGGAGCGCTTTGAAAGATCGGCTGGAGGGGTGAGTCTTCGTAGCGAGCCTGATAAAGCCGGACGAGCCTTTCCCACTTTTCAGGAAAAAAATGGGCGCTTGGAGGGAAGTGGGGCTCGGTGGTGTCGGGATAGCCCCAGTCCCCCAAATGCACAACCAGATGGGGTTCGTAAGAGGCCAGGAGGCGATAGAGGGCTTGCTGGTCTTTGAGCTTGGGGTCCAGCTGATTACAAGAGAGGAAGGCCACGCGCAGTGGCGTGATGGGGGGGGTGTGGAAAGCGCCGGAAACGACCTTACCGGTAGAGAGTCGCACCTGATAGACGTAGCGCGTGGAAGGAATCAAGCTATCTATGCGCACGCGAATAGGGGGCTCCGCAGACCGCACCGCTCGGCCGTTCCAATGGGCCACCTGCACAGAAGCGGCGGTATCCCAAATCGAGAAGAGGGCCGACGCCTCGGTAACCCCCCCTACGATAACCTGCGCCCACGAAACCGACCAAAGGAAGGCCAAGTAGGGGGCTTGCATGAGCGTGGTGACGGGCGGACTCGAACCGCCGACCCCCAGATTTTCAGTCTGGTGCTCTACCAACTGAGCTACATCACCTCAGCTCGGCTCGGCAAAGGTACGCTTTTCCAGACAAATCCAAGGGCTCTACTGGGGCCGCAGGTCCTGAGGCCGAAAAGAGTACAAGAAAGCCGTGAGCACTTCCCCTACCGCCTGGAGCGTAGCTCGATCTATAACGGGCAGGTCATCTCGCACCGTGTGCCATTCTGGAAAGAACCCCTTACCCGTGGGGTCCCGCTGAATGACGTTGACCATGGGGATCCCCCCCCGCACAGCCAGGTAGTACGGATCATCTACGATGGGCTCCGCCGGAAGAGGGGGGAAAAATCGCTCATAGCCCAGCCGCTGGGCCACTTCCCACAGGAGCTTGACCAAGTGGGGGGCATATTGACGACTGTAGCCCTCTTGGAGGAAAGTAGCCTGCCGGGCACCCACCATGTCCAGATGGAGGCCCCACACGTAGGCTTGAGGCACATAAGGAGCCGGAGCGCTTATCCAGTACTGTGAACCCAGACAAAAAGAGTTTTCGATTCCTTCTCGGCCGAGGTCTTCTGCATCCCAGAGGATAAGGTCTATGGGGTAAGGCAAGGGGCGCTGAGCCCAGAGCCGGGCCAGTTCCAGGAGCACCGCTACCCCGCTGGCGTCGTCATTGGCGCCGGGCACAGGCTGTTGTGCGGTGACGGGGTCTTGGTCTGCCCAAGGCCGTGAGTCCCAGTGCGCCGAAAGCAGAATACGTCCCCGATTCGTATCGGGGCCAAAAGAAGCGACAATATTGCGGATAGGAGTACCTCGGTAAGTGCCTTTTTGTTCGTAGACCCGAGCTCCGTAGCGCTTGAGCTGCGCGACAAGCCAGTCTCCACAGGCTCGATGAGGAGCGGTACCCGGTATCCGCGGCCCAAAGCGCAGTTGAGCCTCTACCCAAGCGTAAGCGCTATCGGCGGAAAAAGAAGGCCGATCCGAGGCCAAACGCCAGGAAGGAGCCGCCGCCTTAGGCTGTGCCGCAGGCTCTGTAGTACAGCCTCCTAAGGCTACTACCCCTGTCAGCAAAAAGGAGCTTGCCCAGCATCGAGCCCTTAGCCACCCACCTGCCTTCATTCGTTCCATTCCCATAGGGTCTCATCGGGAAAGTCGAGCAGCCGCACCCCCATGTCTTGAAGCCTGTCTCGGATAAAGTCGGCGAGCGCAAAGTGCTTTTCGAGGCGGGCCTGCCTTCGTAAAGTCAAGAGCAGGTCTATAGCTTGGTTCCATTTTTTGCGTTCGACCTGGGTAATAGGCCAGAGGCCGAGGATGTCCTCCAGCACTTCTCGCCAAGTTTGTTGCAGGAGGGCCAGGTCATCGGGGGTGAGTGAGGCTTCTTGGCGGCGCAAACGCAAGACGAAGTCAACCTGCTCAAAAAAGAGAGCCAGGGCAACCGCGGTATTCAAGTCATCGTCGAGGGCCGCCAAGACCTTTTCCCGCCAGGGGGCCACCGCCCACGTCGAATAGCTACCTGGCCTGGCCTCTAAGAGGCGTTCGTAAGCGGTCATAAGCCGCAGGTACGCTCTATACGCCGCTACGAGCGCCGCTTCAGAAAAATCCACCGTACTGCGGTAATGAGCCTGCAGAAAGAGAAACCGTAAAGCCATTGGCGGATGGGGATGAGAAAGCTTAGGGTGCTTACCAGAGAAAACTTCCTGGATAGTGATGAAGTTGCCCAGGGATTTGCTCATTTTTTGGCCCTCGATAGTGACGAGGTTGTTGTGAACCCAGAAGCGAGCCTGGTTTTGGGCCTCAGGACCAAAGCAGGCGTGAGCTTGGGCGATCTCGGCTTCATGGTGGGGGAAAATCAGGTCCAGTCCACCCCCGTGAATGTCGAAGGGCACACCCAGGTAGTGGATGCTCATGGCCGAACACTCGATGTGCCAGCCGGGGTAACCCCGCCCCCACGGAGAATCCCACTGCATCAGGTGGGCAGGATCGGCGCGTTTCCACAAGGCAAAGTCGTAAGGGTGCCGCTTTTCGGCCTGACCTTCCAGCTCACGGGTGCCGGCCAAGAGCTCTTCTACTTGCCGCCCCGACAAGATGCCATACGGGAAGTCGCGCCGATACCGCTCCACGTCTAAATACACCGAGCCATTCACCACGTAGGCGTACCCCCGCTCCAAAATGCGCTCAATCAGGGCAATCTGCTGCGGAATATGCCCTGTAGCGGTGGGCTCGATGGAAGGGCGGAGTACATTCAGTGCATCCATAGCTTGATGGTAGAGGGCCGTATAACGCTGGGCTATTTCGATGGGTTCGACCTTTTCGAGGCGAGCTTTTTTGAGGATTTTGTCTTCGCCCTCGTCGGCATCCCCCTCTAAGTGCCCGACATCGGTAATGTTACGCACATAGCGCACCTGGTATCCCAAAAAGCGCAAATAGCGGAAAAGCACATCGAACGTAACGGCTGCGCGGGCATGACCCAAGTGCGGCTCGCCATACACGGTAGGACCGCACACGTAGAGACCTACGTAGGGGGGATGCAAAGGCACAAAGGGCTCCTTTTGACGAGAGAGGGTATTGTACAGGTGGAGCGCCACGAGGCAAAGATACGGTTCCACCCCGCCTGGAGGAGTATCTTTGTGGGATGCGGATTGGGCAGGTGATCTGGCCGGCAGGCCCCGTACCGCCGCTGTTTTTGGCTCCAATGGAAGATGTAACCGATGCGGCTTTTCGGCGCTTGTGCCGGGAAACGGGCGCCGACGCCACCGTAACCGAGTTTATCTCCAGCGAAGGGCTAATCCGCCACATCCAAAAAAGCTGGGCTAAAGCCCAGTTTTTCGAGGAAGAGCGGCCGTTGGGTATACAGATTTTCGGGCATGATCTGGAATCTATGCGCCAGGCGGCCCGTCTCATTCAGAGCGTCCAACCCGACTGGCTGGACATCAACTACGGCTGTCCAGTAAGTAAAGTGGTCTGCAAAGGAGCCGGAGCCGGGATTCTACGGGATGTGGACCGCATGGAGCTCCTGACGCGGGCGATTGTAGAGGAAGTAGACCTGCCCGTAACGGTGAAGACGCGTTTAGGATGGGATGCGCAAAGCATACGGATCGTCGAGGTGGCCCACCGTCTGCAAGCGGCCGGGATTCAGGCGCTGGCCGTACATGCCCGCACCCGCGCAGACGGTTACGCAGGCAATGCCCGCTGGGAATGGATCGGCCGCTTAACCCAAGACCCCACCCTCCACCTGCCCATCATCGGAAATGGCGATATTTTCACCCCCGAAATCGCTTACCAGTATTACCACACCTACCGCCCTCATGCTCTGATGATCGGCCGCGGCGCGATAGGATACCCCTGGATCTTTCGCGAAATCCGTCACTACTTTCTAACCGGGACGCGGCTCCCACCCCCTTCCCTCGAGGAGCGCATCGAAATGATCCGCCGGCACCTTGAATACGGCTTGAAGTACCTACCTCACCAGCCCCCAGAAAAAACCGTGGTCGAACTGCGCAAACACTATAGCGGATACTTCCGCCACCTACCTCACGCCAAAGAGATGCGCCTCTCTCTCATGGAGGCCCGCACACCCGCCGAACTGCACCGGGCCTTGGATAAGCTGCTTCGGCGCACCGACGAAAAAACCCCGGTAGCGTAACATGCGCCCCTGGTCTATCGCCCTGGTGCTGGGGGTGACCACCTTTGTGCATTACCTGGACCGCAACGCCTTAGCCTTGGCCTTACCCCACATCGCCGCTGAAAACCACTGGACCCAGGCCGAAACCGGCTATTGGGGCCAGTACCTCCTCGGCGCATTTTATCTCACTTTCGGCCTATTCCAGATTTTTCTCAGTCCAGCCGCCGAAAGGTGGAATATCAAGGCCACATTGATTCTCTCCATTGTAGGATTTTCCACTTCTACGATGCTTTTTTATCCGTTTGGGGGAAGCCTGTGGGCCCTGATACTCCTGCGCCTACTCTTAGGCGGAGCCGAAAGCCTTCACATGCCCATGAATAGCGCGATTGTGGCCCGCACCTTCCCACCAGAGGCCCGCAGTCGCGCCAACGCCCTCTATGTAGGGGGAATCCTCCTGGCGCTGCTTCTGGGTCCCGTACTTTTAGTGCCTTTGATAGACCAGCTGGGCTGGCGGCTTACCTTCGCTATATTGGGGCTGGGGGGCCTGTTCCTGAGCCTGCCCTTAGTTTGGCGCTTTATTCCTGCACTACCCACTACCACGAGAGACAGCCCCCCGCCCACCTCTCCTACTGATCGGACGTTGAGCTTGTACATGCTTGCGGGCAGCGCTAACGCTTTTTGTGTTTTTGGCTTGCTGAACTGGCTGCCCAGCTACCTCACTTGGAGTCAGGGGCTTCCCTTCGAGGCACTCTCTGGGCCTCTAATAAGCGTGTTTGCCGGCAGTTTGGTTGGACTTGCCTGGTGGGCCTGGCTGGGCGATCACACCGGCAAGAGAGTCTCTTTAGCGGCGGCGGGCCTCGCCGCGGCGGGCCTCTGCGTGACGCTGATAGCCCTACCCCTTTCCCCCACCGCCATCGTAGCGGCGCTGACCTTAGGAACCTTTTTCCAAAGCAGTTATAACGCCCAAGAGTTTGCCACCCTGCAAACACTTTACCCCCCTGACCAGAGCGGCGCCGTAACCGGAAAGTACAACGGCCTCACCGTCTTGCTGGGCGGCGTGGGCGGCTCCTTCATCCCTGGCACCATTGTAGCCCACACAGGTAGCTTCCAAGCAGGGCTACTTAGCATTGCGGCGGGGGCTTTCTTAGTAGCCTGCACGCTCTTATACCTGCGCTACAGGCTACGGCGCCAAGGCCGCAGCCTGTAGCGTCAAAACTTGAGCACCGCATTCATCGAGCGCACCGCCTGCGCAGACGCATGGAGAAGTTTTCTTTCCTCTTCGTCGAGGGCCAGCTGGATGATCTCTTCCACGCCGTGGCGGCCCAACTTAACCGGTACCCCTATGTAGATGTCCTCCAGGCCGTACTGACCTTGCAGGTAAGCGCTACACGGTAAGATTCGTTTTTGATCCAGGAGAATCGAAGCCACCATTTGTGCTACCGCCGTACCCGGGGCATACCACGCCGAAGTGCCCAAAAGCTTGGTTAGCTCGCCTCCTCCAAACTTGGTGCGTTCAATGATGGCGTCCAGTTTGTCTTTGGAGAGGAGGTTCATGACCGGAATCCCGCCAATGGTCGTATACCGAGGTAGGGGGACCATCGTGTCTCCATGTCCTCCGAGGAGCATAGCCTCGATGTCCTGCACCGAGGCTTTGAGCTCCTGCGCCAGGAAGTAACGATACCGCGCCGTATCTAACACCCCAGCCATGCCCACCACCCGCTGCGAAGGCAGCCGAGAAAGCTTATAGGCATAATAAGTCATCGTATCGAGCGGGTTGGTAACCACGATAAAAACAGCGTTAGGCGCATAAAACACAGCCGGCTCTATTACCGATTTGATGATTTCCGCGTTGACGTGGACCAGGTCGTCGCGGCTCATGCCTGGACTACGGGGTCGCCCAGAAGTAATCACCACCACATCCGAGTCGGCAACCGCTTTGTAATCGTTAGTTACGCCGCGCACTTGCGTATCAAACCCCAACAAAGGCGAGGTCTGAGCAATGTCGAGGGCTTTCCCTTCGGCCAGGCCAGGCTTGATGTCCAGCAATACGACCTCATGACAGTAGCCCGAGCGAGCGATGACGTCGGCGGCGGTGGCACCTACATTGCCGGCGCCGATGATGGAAACTTTAGCCATGGGGCAAAGGTACAGCAGCCCTCAATAAGACTTCAAGAAGTCGTCCTCTATCGGTTCTATCCAGATGTGCTTTTGCCAGGCGGAGCGTAGCGGAATCGTTGCTTCCAGCGGGAAGCCGTCACGCGTCCAACTTAGCTGCAGCTGAGCACCTTCGGCCAGACTATCCCAAAAAGCTGGGGTGAGGTCCTTGGCGGGGCGGCCCCCTACCGTCAACAGCAGGTCCCCCGTCTCTAACCCGCTTTTTTCAGCGGCACTGCCCGGTGCGATTTCTTCGATGCGCAGCCCTTCACTTTCGGCGCGATAGCGCAGGATACCTACTCGCCCCCACCCTGAATAAGGCTTTTGGGTCACCTCCACGCGCAAGGGCAGCCCTGCCAGCAACGCTTCATAATCGGGGGCTTCCCGCCCCCATACGTACCGCTCAAAAAAGTCCTTTAGCGCGGGTCCCCCCAGCCGAACCGCCGCCTGTTCGAGGGCTGCCTCCGGTAAGCCCTTACCCCGCAAGTAATAACGCCGATACAAGTAACGTAAAAGCGAATCCAGCGTCACGCGCCCCTGCGTCTCTCGTCGTAGCGACATATCCAACAAGAACCCCACCCTTTTGCCTGCCGCATAAAAGGACCCCTGGTACAAGGCCGGCCGATACGACGAAGGCGCTAACCAACTGTCTATGCTCAGTTCCGCTGGGGAAAACAACGCATATGCAGGGGTGTTTTCGATTTGGGTTAGCTCGGCGCTCAAGCGCTGCCAGTATTCAGAAGGTTCCATCAGGCCGGCTCGCAGCAGAGATAAGCTGGTATAGTAGTCGGTGACCCCTTCGGTAAACCAGTGCAAGCTGGTATAGACTTCCCGATCGTAGCGGTAAGGCCAGAGCGCGGCCGGCCGCAAGCGCTTTACATTCCACAGATGGAAGAGCTCATGGGCCGAAATGCCCAGAAAGCTTCGCAAGGCGGTCTCGTCGGCCGCGCCTTCTTCCGGCAACACAAACATCGCCGAATACGCATGTTCCACCGCATGCCGCATCGAAAAAGGCACCAGCAGGTAGAGGAAGTGATATTCCTTCAGCGGCACGTGACCCCAGATGCGCTTCTGCACCTGGAAGAGCCGGCACAGATCCTGAAGGAAAGGCTGCAAGTTCCGAACCCCTACTCGACCCCAGAAATGCACATGCAAGGTCACGCCTTCGCAGTCGAGGCGATCGCTACGCAAAAAAGGTGCTATCAAAAAAGGGCTGTCTACGAGGTGGTGGTAATCGGTCGCCACAAACTTTCGAGGGCCTTTGCGGGGGAGGGCTGTAGCTACAGCCCACCCTTCGGGCAAACTGGGCAGCTCCAGTTCACAAGGCTCCTCAAGCCGCCCCACCACGTACATGAGCAAGTTGATGGGGTTGAAGTACACTAGCTCTGGCGAGAGGTAGCTTGAACCGGCATCGAGTTGTCGGGCATAAAAGCGGTATTCCACTTGTAGGAGGCCTTGGCGGGGGTTTTCGATCTGCCAGCTGTCTTTGGTGATTTTTCTCCAGGGGAGGGGCCGGCCGGCTTCATCGTACGCAGCGAAGTGGGATACCGCACCTGCGTAGTTCTGGAGGATGTAGCGTCCTGGCCGCCAAGCCGGCAGAGCCACCACCGTATAGCGTCCAGCGTTGGGACGGCACTGCAGCCGAACCTGATACGTATACCGAGGCGGGGTCTCCCACGCAATCGTATATCGCAGAGGCTCAGCCACGAGCGGTGTCCAAAGCGGCCACAGCCTGAGCGAAAGCGTCCACTTCATCGGGGAGGTTGTACAAAACTACGGGGGCCGCCCGAATCACGTCCGGTTCTCGCCAGTCTACACAAAAGCCCGCCGAAAGCAAAGATTGGAAAGCTTGGCGAGGGTCTTTGACCTTGAGGCGAAAGGACACTTGCGCCCCGTGCGCTTGCGAAGGGGTCAGTACTTCTACGAAGGGAAGGACCTGCAACTGGCTACGCAAACGTTGGTGCAGCCAGCGCACACCCTCAAAGTAAGCCGGCAGATCCAGTTGAGCAAAAATATCCAGGCTGGCTTCGAGCACCGCCAAAGAAAGGGGAGAGGGGTTGCTATGGACCCAGGCTCGGGCATCCGGCGCCGGATCGAAATGAGGCCGCATCATAAACCGAGTCTCCAGCTGGTTACCCCACCAACCTGCCAAAAGGGGCACCTGACCGTGGTGTTTAGGATGCACGTAGAGCCCCCCTACGGCGCCTGGACCGGCATTGAGGTACTTGTAGCTACACCAGACGGCAAAATCCACGTCCCAGGCTTCCAGCGCAAGCGGTACATTTCCTACGGCGTGGGCCAGGTCCCATCCTGCCCAAGCCCCTACCCGATGCGCCGCCTGCGTGATAGCCGCTATGTCAAAAACCTGTCCCGTCAGATAGTGTACACCGCTCATCCACACGCCCGCCAACCTTTCTCCCAGCGTTTCTATTTGGGCCACTACCGCTTCGGTAGAAGGCACCAGTTCTGACAGCTCCACCACAGCCTCCGGATACCCCCACCACGTAGCCCAACTTTGCACCGCATACCGGTCCGAAGGAAAGGCCTGCCGCTCAATCAGAAGGAGGAAACGCCGCCTCGTAGGCCGGTAAAAGCTGGCCAGCAAAAGGTGGAGATTGGTGGTAAGGGTGTGGGCGATCGCAATCGAAGCCGGCGAAGCACCCACTAAGGGGGCCAGTTTCTCTCGCAACCGGTCTGCGTAATCTACCCAATGGGCGCGATCGGAGAAGTAAGCCTGAACGCCCTCCCAAGCCCATTGTTCCAAAACCCGCCGTACATAACTCGAAGCGGCCTTGGGTTGAGCCCCTAAAGAATGCCCGCAGAAGTAAACCCACTCCCGGTCGCGGTCACGCCGTGGAATAGCAAAAAGGTTCCGGTACACGGGGCAAACTTACCGGCTTTCTACGGCCCAGCGGGCAAAGGCAACCCCTACCTCCGCTACTTCGATTCGCAGTAGATACACCCCTGGACTCAAGGTAGGTAGCGCTATGGGAAGGCCCGACTGACCTTCAATCGTAGCCACCTCTTGCCCCAGCGGAGAGAGGACTCGTACGATACAGGACTTGCCTATGGGACCCGTCACCCACACTACGGCCGGCCCCTGGCTGGGGTTAGGGATGACCACGGCTGCAAGCCCTTGCAAAGCCGCTTGGCCCACCCCGGTCGTAACCAGGTTCACCACAAACCCATTGGAATACGTCGCCGGTCCCAATAGGCCCGCTCCGTTTCGAGCCCGGATTCCTACGTAATAGGTAACCCCTTGCTGTAAAGTGCCTGCCGGCACGCGCTCCAGCAAATAGCTCGTCGAACTGGTCGCCGTCCACCCAATCACATTAGAATCCCCTACCGTCGTCGCCAGGGTATACTGATACGCCGCCACCCCTGAATGGGGATCGTCAGCCATGCCCCACGTAGCGGCCAAGACCGTATCTTGCCCAAAGACGTCGGTATCCGCCAACAGATCGGAGCCATCCCACACCCGACTGGGGGCTGTAGGGGGCGTCCAATCTACCCGAATATCGCGAGCCGGCATGCTGGACAAGTTCCCTGCACTATCCTGGACCACACTGCGAACGCGCGCCACATAATGAGCCGGGTGATCCGACTGCCTCCGAATATCATCCGTCACAGCAGGTCCTACCCGCACCGTGACCGAACCGCTATTTGGCCGGCTGCGGTATACTTTGAAGTTGTTGTATTCGACCAACGCATTGCCGGTGCGCAGCGAAATATAACTACCCGAACTGATAGGCGTCGCATCCTTCCAACTGAGCACCAGCTGGTTATTGATATAAACCCGATGGTCGCCGGTTACCCGATCGTAGCTCCACTTGAAATCATACCACACCCCCGCCTGAAAGGGGTAAGAAACCTGCGCTACAGGGCCGCTCCCCCAGGAATCGTTCACCACCTTATACAGCTGCACGTACTGGCTGCCATCAAGCCGGAAAAAGACAAAATAGGAGTTGCCTCGGTTAGGCGAAGTAGGATTATCGGCGAATATATGCAACCCCATACGCCTATTAGTAGAGCTTCCTCCTACAAATCGAGCAGCCCAATGATAGAGATAGCGATTAGAAAGGTCTTGCCTCAAGTAGGCATATAAGTTAGTATTGCTGGCGTCTGCGCTGTTCTCGTCGTCTTGTCGCAAGACGGGGTCTCCATTGCCAGGGTCCAGGATTAGCCAGGTGCCCTTGACCGGCGTCCAGTCGGGATGAATAGCCGGCCCCACAAAGTTGTCGCTGAAAAATCCACGCTCCGCCGAAGCCCGCCAATCCCCCGCACTGTCATAGAGCACGAGGTAAAAGGCTTTCTCGACCGATCGTCCTCCATCGTCCTGGTCTTGGAAAGACACCGTAAAGTTTCCTGTCACCCAATCCGGTACGGAATCAATGCTGGTGGTAGGGGGGACATTGTCGGTGCTGCCCCCCGCCGAAAGCGTAGCCGTATAGGTCAGCTGCCAGCCCGCCATGGGCGTAGAACAGTCGGTGCGTAGCTCCAGCAGCACGACTCCCCCTGTGCTGGTGATGGGGTTAGGCAAAGTAGTGCCCGTAAGCCTGCGCAAAAGCGGCGCCGTCACCGTATCTCCATCATACACATACAAGTAGTCCCCTCCCTTCGTACTGGAAGAAAACGCATTTTCCAAGTTGAATTGCTGAAAAGTCAAAGTAATGCTTGTCGCCCCCGGCGGCGCAATCTTGATGAAATATCGCTGATTATTGGCGTAATCCCCGCTCGCCCCGCCCGGATCGTATACCGTACCGCTGGGCGCCGTCAGGGTTTGGGTGACCGTATAAGTGGGCCCCGCTATCAGCCGATAGTAGTAATCCCAGTTCCAGTTAGGCCCGGGGTCAGTATGGGTTTGGTTAGGATATTGCTGATGCCCCTTAATGCGAATACAACTCTTGGTGAGACAGTTAGAAGTGCTGCCCGAGCACGCATCCCCAAACCACACCGAAGTACGAGGAATACTCCGACGTTGGCAAATATCTCGCACCAGCGCCGAAGAAGCTTGATACATCGCCACCGTATACCAACTGGGGTTATTGATGTACCCTTCGTGCTCGATGCCAATAGTATAGGGGTTTTCGGAGCCTACGTGCCAAGCCTTGTCGGCTTCCCGGACCATCTGGGTGATTTGCCCATCCGACGAACGAATCACATAATGCGCCGACGCCTGGGCGTTGCAGTTTTTGAACCAAGAAATACACCCTGCATACGTGCCCTGAACCGTGTGTACGGTTACGTGCGTGATAGCAGTGCCATTCCGAGAGCTGTAGTTACACGAAGCGGCGGGATCCCAGAGAGCCCCAGGGTAGTCGGTGTTATTCGTCGTGCGATAGGTGTAGCCCTCCGGCGTGCGAATCTCGTCCTCTGTGATGATCACCTGCGTGGAAGAGAGAACCTTGTAGTTTTCTCCGAAAAGCTCAGGCAAGCTTACCGGCCACGGCACGAAGCCATAGAAAGCCGCCGCTTTCGGATCTACGAGAAACCGGTACAACTCAAAGAGCTCACTCTGACGGGCAAAATCCTGAGCCGGCTCGGGTGACAAAGGCAAGTAACTCAGCTCAAGAAAAAGTCCAGCCAAAGCTGCGTAGTCAGTTTTACGTAGTCCACGAGCTTGCATAAGCGCCTCGATGGCTCGAGCGGCGGCTTCGATCTGGAGCTCGGGATCAGAGCGTAGCCGGCTTTCCGGCAAGCCAGAAAGCCTCATTATCAAGGCCATGTTTTCGCGGAAAAAGCCTTTCCCGTCGGCTACCCATCCAAAAAGCCCCCATCCCTGGGGCAAGCCCACACAAGAGGGGTCCTGCGGCACCAAAGGCACAAATCGACTCTGCATATAGGCCCAGGCCTCCAATAGGCCCCGCGGCAAAATAGGATGCCGACTATACGCCGCTTCAAAAGCAGGCTGGTAGGGATTCAAAGGATACAGAGGGCTTTGAGCCCAGAGTAGCCCCAGCACCGCCACCCAAGCATAGCACATGCCACGAAGATAAGCCTTTTAGTCTAAGTCAGCCCATCGGGCTTGGAGAGCCGCTACCGCTCGCTGGGCCCTTTGCTCGTCTATGAGGTGCAGTTGCCACCGCCCTTCGACCACATCCTGCGGGCACTGGGCCCAGCCCAACCGCCGCCAAAACCGTACCTCCCCTTCGCAGAACGCTTCCCCCGGCACAGCAGGTTGGGGATAAGCCTGGCATAGCGCCTCCAGCTCCGATAAGTCCGGCACAATACACTCTACGGTTTCCCCAGGCGGCAGGACCCACCCCGCAGCTGAAGCCAGAGCTTGTAGGGTATCTTCCCCCATGGCGCGGAACGTAGTCCACTTCCCCCCGAGAAGGCTCACGAAACGTAAGTGGGGCCACACTTCGATCACGTGGCGGCGAGCCAGGCGAGCCGAAGGACCTCGACCAGCCCCCACCAGCGGACGATACCCCGCAAAACGCGCCTGCACCGGTAACGGTTCGCTCACCTCAAAGTACCGGGCCACATAGGCCCGCAAGTAAGCCTCTTCCGCAGCCGAAACCGGTACCTTCCAAGCCGGCTGGCCTTCTTCCACTTCCGTAGTGCCAACCAAAACGGTGCCTTCCTTCCACGGAAGCACAAAAAGCAAACGGCCATCCTCCGTACGGGGGATCAAAAACCCCGCTTCAATCGGTAAAGCCGACCGAGGCACCACCAGATGACTACCCCGGCTGAGCCGCAGTCGCGCAGGAACCCCCGGCTGGACTCGACGACGCAGTTCATCGGACCAAGGGCCTGTGGCGTTGATTAGCCAATTGCCTTCTTCCTCATAGCGCAAGCCCGCCTCCGTTTCCACTTCTACCCGGATGCCGCCTTTTGCAGGGTGCACGGCCACTACCCGTGCGTGGGTCCGTACCTCTACTCCATACCGCTGCCGCAGAAAAAGCGCCAGGTGTACCGCATATAGCCGGTCTTCAAACTGGCCATCCCAGTATTGCCACCCCCCTACAAAGCCCGCCCGCAAGGTAGGAAAATGCGCATACAACGTCGTTGGGTTCAGCCAGCGCGTAGCCCCTATGCGGTGAGAGCCACTCAGGAACTCATACAGCCGGAGCCCTAAGCCATAATAGAGGCGTTCCCAGAGCTGACGCACAGGCACCACAAGCGGAAGCGGCCTGGCAAGCTGAGGATGGCTCCGCAGCATCCAAGCCCGTTCTTGAAGCGCTTCGCGCACCAGCTTCCAGTCCGCGTATCGGAGGCTTTTGACGGCGCTTTCGAGGTACCGAACCCCCCCATGGACAAGTTTGGTGGAGGTGGTGGAGGTACCCCCGCCGATGTCTTGGGCTTCGAGAAGGAGTACAGCCCAGCCGCGTCGAGCCGCAGCCAGCGCTACCCCTAATCCACTACTGCCAGCCCCTACGACGATCAGTTTCATACGCCACTTTTTGCACGGCCGTAAAAAAGATGATCCAGAAGAAGAAATAAGGCGGTACACGATATCGAACCAGATTGCCAAAATTACCGGAAGTAAGACCTATGAATGACAAAATAAATATAGACGAAATAAAAAAGTAGAATGAAGCTTTTTCTTTATATATGTAGCGCAATATTTTGAATACATTGTGTCTTACAGAGAGATAAATAAATAGAATAAGCAGAGTAGTAGCTTCCAATGAGGCTAAGAAAATCATACCTTTTCGGCCTTCAGTGAGGAAAGGCCGAAATAGCGCAGTAAAGGTAGCCAAGGGAAACTTACTCAAAAAACTGGATAAAGTGGGCTCCAAAGGGCCCAGGTCGTAAACGCTGCCTCCGGTTTGTGTGTAATAGGTTTCATTGTATTGTAGATCCATATAAATCAGATAAGCTTGATCTAATACCCTATCGGGGCTGTATTTTCCTGTCTTTTCAGCCAATCGTAAAGAGAAATAGCCTGAAATAAAAAAAAATACTGTAAAAATGAGACTGTATATCATTGAATAAAATATGTCTTTCGAGAATAAAGTCTTGTTCTTCATCAAATAAGCGATGATGAAAACAACCAGAAAGGGTACCCCAAGATAGGGCTTCACAATGTAAGTGAGGTAAATAGCCAGAAGAGAGACTAATAGTCTATACAATGAGAAGACCTCTCCAAATAAGTTTTGAGCCGCATATATCATAAAGAGCAGGGCGAAACTCTCCTTAAGAGGCGCACCCGTCCATATAAGAAAGCTGGGCAAGTTGCATATGAGATAATAGTAGCCACTTATATTCAATCCATTGAAGCGAAGATAGTTTCGTATAAACTTAGCTAAATACACCGCGTAGATAGCATTAAAAACAACCAAGGAAGGCAAATACCCACCTAAGCCGAGAAAAATAAAAGGAAGGTAGAGCACGGCTACCATCTCAGAATGAAAGTCAAACATGTAAGATATCCTAAGACGAAGTTCAGACCAGTAAAAGTAAAATTCTGGATTGTAAAAAAAGTAATCAAAAAAGTTTTGATTAGAAATCGAGTAAATCAGGTAACGAATGAAGGTAGAAAAATGGAGCGTGCTAAAGGTAAAAAAACCTATCGAATCTTTTACATAATTGACTACATCTCCGCCACCGTAGTAAAACAAATAAAAGTAGTAAACAAAAACACCTCCCAAAATACGAAAATACCAGGTGTAAACCGCAAATCTATACACTTCGAAATCGCCACCATTCTGAATTAGCCTCCTTTTGATGTAAAACCTAAAAATCGGGATATACAATATAAATAGCAAAAAATGAACATATTCAAAAAGCTTTGGGATATATGGCGGAGGAACAACCCAGGTAATCCATTCAATGTACTTATATAAGGGATTCATAACGCAATCAGGATCGAATCCAACAGCGCTAACTTCTCTGGCCGGACGAACAACCGTCCCTCCGAATACACCAACACTCCGGCACGCAGCTGGGCAGCGATCCGCTCCCTAGACGAAGCCGAAGCACACCGCTCCACCCAAGCCCCGTCAACGCCTAACCGCGTACGCAACCCCGTCATCCAAACCTCTAACTCTATCTGTTCAGGGGTCAGCGCCTCCCAAAACGCCCAGGGCAACTCTCCCCGCTCTACCTCCTCCAAATAAGATAAAAGATTAGCCCGATTAGCCCAACGCACCTCAGGCACGTAGCTATGAGCGGAAGGTCCCAAGCCTAAGTAGGGCCTGCGAAGCCAATATCGCCAGTTATGCTGGCACTCATGACCAGGACGGGCCCAGTTAGAGACTTCATACCATTCAAAACCCTTCTCCTTCAGATACGCATGCAACGCCTCATACTGCTCTACATAAGCCTCCTCATCCACCGCTGGAAAGCGCCCCCGTTGATACTTCTTATAAAGTACAGTACGCGGCTCCAACGTAAGCCCATAAAACGACAGATGGGGGACCCCTTCACTTACCAAGAAATCTATGTCTGCCTGCAGGGTCTGCCACGATTGCCCGGGCACAGCAAAGAGGAGGTCCGCACTCCAACGAGTCCAACCCATCTGAGTTACGGCCTGAATGGCCTTTTGAGCCTGACCCGGACGATGCCACCGCCCCAGCGTTCTGAGCACCGCCGGCGAAAAGCTCTGAATCCCCACACTTAGGCGGGTAATCCCCAGAGCACGCCAGGCCCCCAGCTTTTCCAAAGTAAGGTCTTCGGGATTAGCCTCAAGCGTCAGTTCCTGGGGGGCGAAAGTAGTCAACCGCTCCAACCGGCGAAATATCCGTTCCAGCAAGGGAATCGGCAGCCAACTCGGAGTCCCCCCCCCAAAAAAGACCGTTTCGATACGCGTGGCTTCCAGTAAAGGACGATACAACTCGATCTCCGTCAGCAGCGCTTCAACATACGCCTCCATGAGGCTGGAACGGGGCGTAAAGTAAAAGTCACAGTAATGACAGGCCTTTCGGCAAAAAGGCACATGTACATACAACCCCCACGTTTCTCCAGGCGGGAGAGGGGGAATCCGATCCAAGTTTAGCGGCGCTTGCGGCCGACCAGAAAGCATTCGGTGCTGCCTTTACGTGTGCTGGCCGGACGAAAAACAAACACTTCAGCAAATAACCGCCGAGCTTTTCCTACGAGAACTTCGCGTTCTGGCCCTTCAAGCAGTTTGGCGACCCAGATCCCGCCGCTACCTAAAGCGTTTTCGGCCAGCTGGAGGCTTCGCTCGACGAGGGCCACCGACCGGGCTTGATCCGTGACTCGATTACCGCTTGTAGCAGGCGCCATGTCTGAAAGCACGGCGTCCCATTGCCGGCCCCCTACGTAAGCTTCGATTTCAGGGCTGCACACATCTAGCTGATAAAAGGTGACCTGAGGCGCAGCATACAAAAGCGGCTGAGTGTCAAAGGCCCATACCGTAATATCGGGCCCATACCGCTGCACCAAGTATTGAGTCCAGGAACCAGGAGCGGCGCCCAATTCCAGCACGCGCATCCCTCGGCGAAAAAGCCGATACCGCTTATCCAGCTCGATCAGCTTGTAGACAGAACGAGCCAAGTACCCCTCAACTTTGGCGCGACGGAAGTAGGGATCGTGTGGATCGTACTTCATAAGAGCTGGTCATAATACTTACGCAAGAGGGGATGGGTTTCTTCAGCTTTGATTTGCCGCAGCAGCTGAGCGATCTCCGGGTCTTGAGCAAGTCGAAGGCGCAGGTTCTGTACCAAAATCAAGCGTACATACCAGGGATTTTCTGTGCGGGCCGCTTCGGCGAAGAGGGCCCGCAGCTCAGCTCGTCGGCTGGGCAGCATCGCATAAGCCAGCACCAACCCCCTTAGCGCCAAAATCCGGCTATGAGTCGAAACCAGGCAAGGATACCGCTCCATCAAGGCCGAGAGAGCCAGGGTGTCTTGAGCCTCCATGAGGAGGAGTAGACTTACCCAGAGGACGTCTTCAGGGTTGGTCCGGGTCTGGAGCCAGCGACGGGCCGTGTCCTGCGCAGCCACCGAATCTACCGAGAAAAGCCCCATCAGCGCTGTCTGGCGAACGCTTCGGCTGCTATCCTGGAGGGCGGCTTGCAGATCAGCCTTCCACACCTGGAGCGAAAGGAGTTCCTGCTGGCCCGCTTGCACCAGAAAGCTCCATGCCGCGGCCCTCACCAGCGCCGAACTATCCCGAATCGCCTCCCGCGCCCAAGGCAGCACCTGACGAACCGCCTCTGAATCAGCCAGCAGTTCCAAAGCCTCCCACACTTCCTTTCGCCAATAAGGCCCTCCCTGCCCATAAGCCGCGCGAAGCCCCATAAGGAGCGCACTGTCCTCACTCAGGAAAGGCTGCACCTCCCTCAGGGCCTGTGTACGAGCCCAAAAGTAGCGCCCTTCCTGCAAAATCACCGGCCACCACCTGCGCGGATAAGACCGATGTACTTCTCCAATAAACAACCGACGAGGATCGACATCTACGGCCCTCAAACCCGCCCGTACAATCGTAAATACCGTATCTCCCACCACTTCTAAGGGCAACTCTTCATAACCCTGCGCAGAAAAAAGCGCCACCTGCGTAATGTACCGATAAGGTCCTTGAAGCGTATCATACCCCCGCTGCAAAAGACGAATCCGAGCCGTGTCCTCCCGCTGCTGCCCTTCTATCAGAAAGCGGACCTCGTCAGAGCGTCGAAAATGCTGGTCAAAAAACCAGGTCCAGTCCCGCCCGGTAACCTTCTCAAAAGCGTGCCTGAGGTGGTCAATATCCGCTGTACCGTAAGCCTGGTCAAGGAGATACTGCCGAAGCGAAAGAAAAAAAGCAGAGTCGCCAACCATATTTCGCAGAAGGTGAAGCGTCAGGCCCCCCTTCTGGTAGGAATGCGCATCAAACATCTCCATCGGCTCGCTATAGTCTAAGCGAATGAGAGGCACCTTTTTTTCTCGGGCCTCAGCTAAATACGTGGAGTAGGCTTCTTGGCGATGGGCTTCGGCAGCTTCGACCCCTCGACTGTACTCCAACCAAAGATACTCTGCATAATCCGCAAAGCTTTCATTGAGAGGCAGTTGGCCCCAGCTTTCGCAGGTCACCAAATCCCCAAACCAGTGGTGGAAAAGCTCATGCGCTACCACGTGTTCCTGGTCTTCGGTGAGCGCTTGGTCCCGATCGTACAAAAGCATGTCTCCATGCACCACGGCCGTGGTATTTTCCATAGCGCCGGAGACGAACTCCCGCACCACCACTTGGCTATACTTGGGCCAAGGGAAGTCCACACCCAACCGCCGAGAGAAAAACTCCAACATCTGAGGCGTACGACCAAAGATGGCTCGAGCTTGACTTTCCCAGCCCGGCTCCAGGTAGTACGAGACTTCTTTACCTCGCCAGGTGTCTTGGACCACGCGGAAGGGCCCTACCACAAGCGCAAAAAGATACGGGGCATGGGGCTGACGCAGCTCCCAACAATCTCTACGCAGCCCACCCGGCAACTTTTCCTGCCACACGCGTAGCCCATTCGACAGCGTTACCAAGGTATCTTCTACCGTGATGCAGAGGCGCTGAGTAGTTTTTTGGTTAGGGCTATCCAGGGTAGGGAACCATGCGGAGGCGGATTCGGGTTCGCCCTGAGTCCAAAACTGCCGAGGCACACAAGGGCGCTTTCCATCCGGATTGATGAAGTACGCACCTTTACGACCGCTAATGGCTACACTTTGGCTCTCTCCCAGCCGCTCCGGCTGCGCCCGATAACGAATATACACCACCAGCGTCTCCTGCCCCGAATAGAACCGGTCCAGCTCAAGGGTAAGCTTGAGGCTGTCGTAGTGGACTGCCACAATCCGCCCACCCGCCGGACGCATAAGCTTGACTTCTTCGATTTGAAAAGCCTTAGCATCCAGGGTAAGCGTCTTTTGCGGCCAAAAGTACGGCTTGAGGGTAAGAAGGGCTTCTCCAGGCACTTCTCGGTGCACCCAATCCAGCGAAAGCGACAACTCCGTATGGATAAGCTGCCAGTCTATCGGGGCACTTCCCTTCTGCCCCCGAGCCTTGAAGGGCCGCAAAAGAGTATCTACAGAACTTTCTGCCAGCGATTCGAGGAGAAAAGAATCTACCGCTTGGGTGAGAGAGTCCTCCTTGGAAAGCGCGCGGTAGGAGGAATGCACTTTCTTGGCGCAGCCGCTTATCAGCCCCCCCAGCACCAAAAACCTAAGGCCTTTCCACATCGGAGCAAAGGTAACGCACAAACCCCCTACTTTTGTATCATGCGGGAATGGCTTCTGGCCTCAGATAAACTACACACCGTGGTAACCGTATTGCTGCTTATATGGGGCGGTCTGGCAGCCCATCTATGGTATCTTACCCGAAAAGTACGTCACCTGGAAAAACTCCTGTCTGAAAAATAAAAGCGCCCTCCCTCCTCAGCAAGAGAAGGGCGCACGAGGGAACGTACTTTTCCCTTATTCCTCTTCTTCCTTAGGGAGGACTTCGAGGCTTACGGTTACAGAGACTTCGCGATGCAGGCGAAGCTCGACCTCATACTGGCCCAGGGTGCGGATAGGCACAGGGAAGTGTACTTGGCGCCTTTCAAGGGTGTATCCGCGCTCCGCGAGGAGGGAAACGACGTGCTGCGGAGTGACGGCGCCGAAGAGTTTGCCTTCTTTGCCGGCCAACATGGGCAAGGAGAGCCGCAACTGTCGAAGCTCGGCAGCCAGGCGTTCGGCAGCGGCTTTTTCTTGGGCCAGCTTGTGCGCAATCTGCCGCAAGTGCGCCGCCAAGTGCCTTTTGGCCCCTTCCGTAGCCAGCTCGGCATACCCCTTGGGGATAAGGTAATTCCAGGCGTAGCCCGGACGTACCCGCACAATATCGTACCGATGGCCCAATCCTTCGATGTCTCGATGCAAAATCACTTCTACAGAGGCCATACGCTTATTTTAGGTTATCTGCTACAAAAGGAAGCAGGGCCAAGTGACGCGCCCGCTTGATAGCCTTGGCGAGTTTCTTCTGGTACTTCCAACTGGTGCCCGTGATGCGGCGAGGCAGGATTTTACCCTGCTCATTGACAAAGTTCAGCAAGAACTCAGGATCTTTGTAATCTATGTACTTGATGCCACTCTTCTTGAAAAAACAAAACCTCTTACGCTGACGGGTGCCGGAAAGCGCCGCCAAGGCAGGATTCGACGGAGCCGGCCCTAATCCTTTCTCAACGCTCATACTTGTGAAGGAGTTTGGTTGCGGAGCTTTTCCTGACGACGACGATTGAACTCAATGGCGTGCTTATCGAGCTTGACAATCAGCTCACGCAGCACGTAAGGACGCAGCTGTAAATAACGGCGCAGCTGACCTATAAAGGAAGCCGGAGAACGAAACTCCGTATACACATAATAACCCGATTCTCGCTTAGCGATGGGATACGCCAGGCGACGCAAACCCCACACTTCTTGGTTCACGATTTCGGCTCCGTTTTGGGTGAGGAACGCATTGAACTCTTCCAAGTAAGTTTTGTACTCCTCGGGTGAAAGGTCAGGCGGCCAGATTTGCGTCACCTCGTACTGATTCACCGGGTCCAATCTCGGCATAAGCGGGGGCAAAGGTACAATACTTTCTTCACACGGCGAAAGACGTACCACACCCACAGGTGCTGCGGGCTTGCGGATTGCGAAACACAAAGCCCCGAGCTGACAGGCCGGTAGGATAGTCGATTTCCACGCCGTCCCAGAGGAAAGCCTTGTCAGGCTCTACAAAAAAAGGGATGCCGGCTACTTCTAAGGTTATTTCGCCCTCTTGGGGGCTTTCGGCCAGCTGCATCCGATAAGAGAGACCCGCACACCCTCCGGCTTCTACTCCAAAACGGATCCCTTGGGCGGTGGGGCTCTCCTGCAAAAGGCGCTTGAGTTCCTGCGCCGCCGAAAGGGTCAGTCCGATATACATACTACAAAGATACGCCTCAGGGCCGAACCAGCACGAAAGCCCCCCAGAAATAAGGCGCTGAACGCTGGGCACGCATGGCTCGCTGCGTATTCCAAAAGGCCTCCTCGATAGGCAGCTTCTTGCGAAACCACTCCGAGTAAAAGTGAATCATAAAGTCTCGCGTGGCTTCGTCATCGACCCGCCAAAGGCTAAGCAAGAGATTCCGTGCACCGGCCAGAAGAAACGCCCGCTGCAGGCCATACACCCCTTCGCCGTTCTGTACATCGCCCAACCCCGTCTCACACGCAGAGAGCGCCACAAGCTGGGTATTGGACAAGTCGAGGTTCAACAGCTCGTAAGCGTTGGCGATGCCATCTCGACTCACATCGGAAGCCCCATACACCATTGAGCGGCCAGACTGGGCCAACAGAAGCGCCGACCGAAAGAGTGGATTGAGGAGCGCACTCCCACTTTGAATGCCTACCAAACTACCCAGCCCTTCATCGTAAGGCAAAAAGACGCCGTGGGTGGCAATGTGTAAGATGTAGGGCGAAGTGGTTTCGTACAGGATCGTCTCTTCAGCTTGGGCGCGGGTGCGTACGTAAGCCAAGATGCCCTCACTTTGTAGAATGTCTCGGATGGCGCGGGCTTCTTCGGCCGTGCCGGGGAGCGGTGGCACATACACACTATCCGGCGAAATGCCCGCCGCATAATCTGGGTCAGCTATCAGCAAGGCTTTCCGCCCTTCGTAGTACCGAATAGGTTTGGGGGGCTGAACCAAACTCGCCAACCGCGAATAGTACACCACCTGGTACCGATCCACCACATACCCCCCCTGCGGAAGCGGAATCGTAGAGAGGTTTATCTGGTAATAGACTCCATCGCCCGAAACCCAGAGCTTCTGTACATCCTTCGGGAGCTTCTCAGCAACGGGGGCCCAGTACACCGCATAAGAGGTTGTATCCCGTTCAAAGTTTAGGATGCTTTGGGCATACCGAAAGAAAGCGTACTTCTCCAGGCGTTTGCCGTCGGGATAGACCACAATAAGCGGTTTTTTAGACGAAGCGAGGGTCACCACAGCGTAATACACCACCGAATCGGGCTTGAGCGGAACCCGCAACCGAATCCAATCTATGGCGGCTGCATCGGGCGGCAAAGCTTTCTTGAGCTGTTTCCACGTCGGCCGCCTTAGGCGAATGTCCCCTACATAGGCGGTAAGTTCTTTTTCCAGGGCGTTGAGACGCACTTCTTCTTCAGCCAAGTTGATACCGAGCTCCTTGAGTTCAGCAGGCGAGTAGGCATACAAGCGCACTACGTACTCTTTTTGGTCTTGCCATTCTCGGAAGAGCCGCTGTACCGTCGTGTCGCGGCTACGAGCTAAACGCGCACGCAACTGCCCTGTCTCACTCAGCAGAAGGGCTTTGGTAGCGAGATAGACTTCGTAGGCTTTGACCTGGCTGGATTCAATGCCTTCGGAAAAAGCAAACGCAAAGTAATGTTCAAGCACAGTACGAACCCGAGCCCAGTAGCGCGCCTTTTCGTTTTCACTTAGGCCATTGAAGAGTTTATCAACCTGAGTCAGGATTCGAGAGACCGCTTTTTCGTACGCTTTTTTGGCTGAGGAAACGTCTCGAGCCAACCAATAGCTATCCGCCATTTCGGCTAAGTAGAAGGGGTATTCTGGATGCTGAGTGCCGTACACTTGGCTCCAGAGAGAAAGCCAGCGCTTAAAGTCCATGAGGGCGGGTATGTACTGACCACGCGCTCGTTCAAGGCGTGCTTCATACAAGAAGGCCCGCATACGGTCGGGATGACGAAGGGGCACTTGCGCCTGCAAAATCGCCTTAGCCGAAGCAATGCGCGCCTCAGCCAAGTCGAGGCTATCCAGGGCCAAGGCTATCGCCCCAATGTCCAACGATAAGGCGGCGTATTCCAACGGCGCCGCCGATTGGGCGCGTTCGGCCTCCTGCGTGGCCGTAGCAAGGTAAAAGGCCGCAGAATCCCGCTTGCCTTGCGAGAGCGCATTTTCGGCCAAGAGATACCAGGTACGCCCTAAGTGAACACTGGGTTTGCCGGCATAAAACCGCTGCTGAGCCGCTAAGGCTTCGCGCAAGTACTGTTGCTGCTTATCGTAGCGCCCTAAGGCGCCCTCTATACGAGCCGAGACCAGCAAGGCCTCCACATACGCCGGCGAACTCGTGCCCTGCACTTCTTGGGTAAGCCCACGTGCTTTTTGGGCGGCTTCTTCGGCTTTTAGGTAATCTCCGGCCAAGAGATAAAAGTCGGCCAGCCCTACATAATAAGAAGCCACCTCAGGGTCTTTGCGGCCACTATTTTGATAGAGGGTAGTGAGCTTTTGGTAAACCTCGCGGGCCCGAGTGAGGCGCCCCGTACGTTGATACAGAAGCGCTAACCGCAGGAGGCTACCGGATTCTTCTACGTCAGCCAGGCCGGCCTTGCGCTGACGGCTGCGCAGCCGAACCGCCTCCATATAGTGCCTTTCCGCCTCTCGAAACTGCCCTCTTAGCTGAGCTACGTCCCCCAAAAGCTCTTCCAGCAGGATGCGTTCCGCCCAGTACACGGGCGGCAGGTCTTCGATAGGTCCTTGGATGGAGCGAAGGAGGGAATCCGCTAAAGCCGCTTGCGACAAGCGGATGTACAAGTCGGCTAAGAAAAGGTTCAGACGCAGGTAGTCGGCGTTTTTGTCGGGTTGGCGTAGGAGTTTTCGGTAGGTGTCGTGCTGGTAGCGGAGGACCTGCTCCGCTTGGGCGTACTGGCCGGCCTGGAGGGCCCGACGACCCATCGCCTCGCGCACCGCGAAGGTGAGGGGGCCGCGCGGCTCGCCCAGCGCCGCCAACACCTGCGCTGCCCGCGCAAAAGCCGAGTCCGCCTGCGTGTACTGATACCCCAGCAGAGCCGATTCTCCCAGTTCGGCCTGGGCCAGGGCCTCTTCGAGGGCCAGGGAAGGCACCTGGCTGGCGGTGCGACGGGCCGCCTGCATCGCATACCCTATGGCCAGGGAAGGGCGGTATTCTGCTCGCGCCAGACCTGCTGCGACCCGCTGCAGCCGAGCGGCTACAAGCCCTTCCGCTCGAGTGACAAAAAGGCCAAGGAGGTTCTCTGCCAGCAGCGCACGACGCACCAACAAAGAAGCCCGCACCAAGTTCTCCAGCGCTTCTACGGTGGCATACGTCACCGGCAGCTCCGAAGAACGCAAAAGCTTAATCAAGGGAGAAAGCTTACGCAAGCGCCGTCCATACGAGGCTGGCTTACTATACTGGAGCTCGATCAAGAAGGCCAAGCTTTGGGCACGCAGCTGCAAGTCAAGGCCTTTGGAGAAGGTTTTTCTGGCCGATCGGGCACTTTGTCTAAGGTAAGTCTGGGCTATCCGGCTCTCGCCGCGCAGCAGCGCAGCCCGAGCTAACAGGTAGGCATACGTAGCCTGGTAGGAGAAAAGATGGTCAGAAGGCTTAGCTTGGGGGTATCGAGGCGGAAGCGAATCCCAGGCCCCCACCTGCCAGAGGGCCATTAGCCGAAGAAACCCATACCGGTCCCGAAGGTAGGTCTGGTAAGGTTCCTGGAGCTGAGAGGGGATAGGAGAAGCGGAAAGGGTGTCAAGCGCAGAGGAAGCATTGCCCCAGAGAAGCTGCAGTTCAGCGGTTTCGGCGGCCAGCAAAAGAGTTTCCCAAGGGGCCTGAGCATAGCGGGCCGCCCCCTGGAGGGCTTGATAGGCTGAGAGGGTATATCCGCGTCCGCGCTGCGCCCGAGCGGCCACCCAGTAATACCGAAACCGCAGCGAAGCCGGCAAAGTCGAGGCCTGATCCAAAAGCGGTATAAACTGTCGCAGCAGCGAATCCGCCTCCAGATGCTGACCCGCTTCGGTCAAAGAGAGCGCGTACGCCACCCCCGTAGCCAAAAAGGTCGGATCCTGGAAAGACTTGCGCTTGGCTTCTTTTCGGTAGGCCGCATGGACGCGTCGGGCAAAGGCCTTGAGCTTACCCTGAAAGTACAAAGCTTCATAAGGCAGATCCTGGGCCAGAAGCCAAGTCCCCAAGCAAACCCCCCAGCGAATAAAACGCATACCGGGCTTTACTCTCTATTCTGCGCGACGCTTGAGGCGTAGGGCTTTGCCGAGCTTGCCGCGCATGTAGAATAGGCGGGCTCGCCGCACTCGATTGCGCCGCACGACCTCTAACTTAAGGAGGAACGGCGAATGCAGCGGCACGATCCGCTCTACACCCACGCCGCCAGAGACTTTGCGCACCGTGACCGTTTCACGCACACCGCTGCCCCGCCGCTGGATAACCATGCCTTCAAACACCTGGACCCGCTCTTTCCCACCTTCTACGATCTTGAGGTGCAGGCGCACAATATCACCCGCTCGAAACTCAGGCAAGTTGGTCTTCACGAAGGGGGCGTTGATGAGGTACTCTACTTCCCGAAGGAGATGACTCATGCGGCAAAGGTACGGTGTTCAGCGAACACTCTGCGGTTAGCTACGCTGGGTTTGCTTTTAGCGCCTTATATTTGCGGCGATATGGCTGAAGTCAGTACGACACCGAAGACGGGCACCACCGTGCCCCAGGTCCGCTCGAGCGGTTCCGCACTCCGGGAATTCTTCGCGACCATCGTCATCCTGACCTGCATCACGGTAGGGATCCTGATTTATGTATTTATTTTAGGCAACCCCAACAACTTTGAAGGGGGGGACCCCCGCAACAACCCCCTCCAAGGCAACTACCTCGGGATCGCCTACAAGGGGGGCGTGCTGGTTCCGATTGCGATTGGCCTGCTCCTGATTACGATCACGCTCTCTATCGAGCGGGCGATCACCTTAGGGCGCGCTTCCGGAAAGATGAGCATGGAAGCCTTCGTCCAACAGATTGAGTACCTCCTCGAACAGGATCGAGTAGACGAAGCGATCGCCTTATGTGACAAGCAGCGAGGCACCGTGGGTAACGTGATCAAGGAAACCCTTTTGCGCCTCAAACAAGTCAAGGACGACCCCAAGCTTGACAAGGACCAGAAAGTCGCCGCCATCCAAAAGGCGCTCGAAGAGTCCCTGGCCCTGGAACTGCCCATGTTGGAAAAGCACATGACCATCATCGCTACGATCGTCTCGATAGCGACGCTGATAGGGCTGATTGGGACCGTGTTGGGGATGATTCGGGCTTTTGCGGCGCTGGCGACCTCCGGCGCTCCAGACGCCGTGGCTTTGGCTACCGGTATCTCCGAAGCCCTCGTCAACACCGCCTTAGGGATTACCACCTCTACCCTGGCCACCATCTTGTATAACTACTTCACCAGCCGCATAGACGACATCACCTACCGCATAGACGAAGCCGGTTACATCATCATACAAACCTTCCAAGCTAAAGCCTAATCTATGGCCAAGTTCAAGGCCAAAAAGAAAAATATCGCCATCGACATGACGCCGATGGTGGACCTGGCTTTCCTGCTTATTACTTTCTTCATGCTCACGGTGAAGTTCCGAGCCCCCGAGGCCGTCGAAACCCAACTCCCTTCTTCGATCGCCGATACCCCCCTACCAGCTCAAGACATCTTGATTATCTCGGTGTCGAGGGACGGGCGGGTATTTTTTGGGGTAGACAGCAAAAACACCCGGCTCGCTATCCTGGAAAAGATTAAGGAACGCTACGGCTACGAGTTCACCGAAAAGGAAGCCAAAATATTTGGCGTGCTGCCGGAGATTGGGGTTCCATTCGAGCAGCTCAAAAGTTACCTCTCTTATGGCGAGATGGAACGAAAAGCTATAGATAAAAAAGCTTCCATCCCCATCGATAGCACCAACAACCAGCTCAAACAATGGATTCTTTTTGCTCGGTATAGCAATCCCAAAATCCGGATTGCGATTCGAGCGGATGAACAAGCTCCCTATCCAGTCATCGCCCGCATCATCGAAACCCTCAAAGAACAGAAGGTCCATCGCTTTAACCTGATCACAACCTTGGAAGCCCAACCTAAAACCCTCTAACCTATGGCAGCTGAAGTCGGTGGCGATAGCGGTGCACCCAAAAAAGGCAAAAAAGCCGGAAAAGCCCGCAAGCCCAAAAAACGCCCTCGTATAGACATGACCCCGATGGTAGACTTGGGGTTCTTGCTACTGACCTTTTTCGTGCTCACCACCACCATGTCTACCCCTAATACCATGCCGGTGGTCGTACCCCCCAAAATCACGGAAAAAGACGAGGTAGAACCCCCCAAGATCGCCGAGGGCAAAGTCATTACCCTTCTCGTAGGACGAGGCAAAGTATACTACTACACGGGCATAGAAAACCCCGAAATGCACAGTACAGACTTCTCGCCTAAAACCGGCATCCGTAAAGTGCTCTTAGACCGGCGCCGAGAAGTGAAGGAGCGTTACGGAAAAGAAGACGAAATGATCGTCATCATCAAGATGCTGGAGGAGGCTTTCTACAAAGACTTTGTGGACATTCTGGACGAAATGGCGATCATCCAGCAGAAAAAGTACGCGCTCGTGGACATCACCCCAGAAGAAAAAGAGCTCGTGGAAGAGTACCGCAACAAAATGAAGTAACCTATGGCTACGGCTGCATTCGATTGGGATGATAGGCTATTTGCAAACCGCAATAAAGAATACGGGGCCTACTTCCTGCGCAAAAACTATGTGCGGCATACTTTTCGAGCCCTTATCATAGCTATTGTTGCGGTAGGCACCGCCATCGCCATCCCTTTTGTCAAAGCCTACATAGAAGCCAAGCTCGAAGGCCTGAATCGGACTAAAAAACGCCAGGTTATCACCGAGCTGATGGAGCCGCCTCCCATCGACAAGAAGAACGAACCGCCGCCGCCCCCCATTGAACAGCCGCCTCCCCCGCCTCAGCGCGCCCAGATCAAGTTTGTCCCCCCTCAAGTGGTCAAAGAAGAAGAAGCCAAAAAAGAAGAAACCATCGCCAACATTGACACCCTAATGAAGGTGGACCCTGGCACCAAAGACGTGGAAGGAGACCCCAACGCGATCCCGGAGATCGGTGAAACCGAAGGCACAGGCAAAGAACCGGTAGAAGTGGTCGAAGAAAAAGACCCTGACCCAATGGCTTTCGTAGCCGTGGAAAAAGAACCCCAACCCGTCAACATAGACGACATCAAAAAACGCATCGGCTACCCTCCTCTGGCTAAGGAAGCGGGCATCCAAGGCAAAGTGATTGTGCGGGTACTGGTAGGCAAGACAGGCAAATACGAGCGACATATTGTGATCAGGTCCCCCCATAAAATCCTCACCGAAGCGGTCGAGAAAGAACTGCCTAACCTGGAGTTTACGCCAGGCATCCAAGCCGGCAAACCCATCAAAGTATGGGTTACGATTCCCTTTGACTTTCAACTGCGATGAGTGACTGGCTTGGATGGGGGGCAGTACTCCTGCTTTTTTGGGCTTGCCAATCTAACCCTGCTCAAGGGGAAAGAGAGCCTGCCTCCGGCACTTCTGGCTCTATTGTAGACAGCGTAGCAGGCTCCCTCACTGGAGAAGCGGATGTTTCGGCCTCTCCTTCTACCCCTACACCGACAAGCGGACCCCGAAAACGCCCCTTACCCCCCAAAAAGGAAGCGTGGATGGATACCCTCCTGGATCTTACCGGCATTCCCGCTCCCAATAGCGCTATCTTAGTGGAGGAGGAACCGGCCCCCCAAAATCTGCGCAGCGTCGAGATTCGGATTGCGAAGCAGTACCGTCCCCTCCGACCCATCAAACTCACCCTCCGTACCTACGTCACAGAAACCGGAGCTATCCGGCGCTTTCAACCCTTGGAATGCTCCGACCCTGGGCTGGAGCCCCCTTATTACATCCGGCCCTTATTAGAACTGCGGTTTACGCCGGCTCTCTACAACGGCCGGCCCATCGCCGCCTGGACTACCATCGAACTCAACATCCCTGCCGAACCATGAAACTCCCAACCGACCTCATCCAAAACCTGAACGAACAGCTCAATCGCGAGCTATTTGCCCAGTATCAGTATCTCGTCATGGCCAGCTACTTCCTGGAAAGGGAGATGCCCGGCTTTGGGCAGTTTTTTCTCAAGCAGTCACGCGAAGAAGGAGAGCACGCCATGCGCCTTTTCCATTACCTAATGGAAAAAGGCGCGCCCTTTCAACCTCTACCTCTTGAGATTCCTCTGAAAAACTTCGAGAACCCCTTGGCCTGCTTTGAAAAAGCTTACGAATATGAACAAAAAGTCACGCTAAGCTACTACAATCTCCTCAAAAAGGCTCGGGATCTCGGCGAGTATGACGCGGAAGAGTTTCTTTTATGGTACATTCGAGAGCAGCGAGAGGAAGAAGCACTCATGCAGTATTGGGTTGCGCGGCTGAGTCAGGCAGGTGACTCAGCGGCCGCGCTCCTCCTGCTGGATAAAGAAGCCGGCCAAGCGGCCAAGAAGGGCGACTGAGCCTGGTGCAAAAAGCCCGCCTCCTCCACATTCCGGAAACGGTAGAGGTGCTGGCGATTGACCCGAGTCGGGGCGTGGCCCGGGTACTTCGGCAGGGTTTCCAGCAGGAGGTGCCCCTAAGCGAACTGGTTCTGGAAACCGAAGAACTGCCCCCAAGGAGAGCCCCTCAAGAGTTTGGTCAGCCGCTCACCGAGGAAACGCAACTGTATCTTGTTCCCAACCTGTCTGCCTACAAAGCCTGCCTCGAGCTGCGACATGGCTTGCCTTGGCCGGCCACTTATACCTTGTACCTCAAAAGCAGCCAACAAGCCTGCTGGTCGTGCCTTGGGAGCCTTTACCTGGCACCCGGCCAAACCACCACCCTTGAGCTTTCTTTGGAGCGCTTCCCGCCCCCTTGGCACCTGGAGCTACAGCGGTTAGAGATGCCTCCTCCCTTGGCTGAACTACCTACCCCCCCTCCCGTGTTTAAGGCCACCATAAAACTGCGACGGGCGCACTTCACCCGAGAAGCGCACCGTCTTACGCTCGAGAGGCCTCAAACGCCTACCTCCACCCCCTCCGCGCTTACGCCTTCTGCGCTCCCTTCAGCTCCGGCGATGGCCCTCCCACGCGAGCTGGACCTCCACATAGAAAAACTGGCTCCCCACCTCTCAACCGCCCCAGCGGACGCTATCTATGCCTTCCAGGTGGCCGAAATGGAACGATACTTAATCGCTTGCCACAGCGCCGGCTACCTATCCGTCATCGTGATTCATGGCGTAGGCAAAAAGAAACTCCACCAGGCTCTCCTGACCTTCTGCCAAAACCAAGGCTGGCCCACCGAACCTCTTCTCACTCCGCCTTACCTCGGCGGCGCTACCCGGGTGCACTTTGCCTGACGCTCTTTACTCCTAAACCTGCTGCGACAGCTCAGAAATGCCAAAAGCCAGCGATGAGGGCTTGCTGGGTATTATACTGTAGCCCAAAACCCTTTCAAACGCAGGGCATTATACTAAACCAAGCTATCTCCTCAGAAATAACGCTATTACCTCTAAGATGTAGCTTTATACACCCTTATACAAAGTTGCAGAAACCACTTCTTTCCGACCCCTTTTCCCCCGCTACCTTTGTCTTGGTATGAAACCAGTATACTTCCTTGCAGGGGTCATGGCTTGTGGAGCCCTGCTCCAAGCCAACAACATCCGAGTGACCAACCTATCCGTCAACCAAGCTGCCGGGACGGTCACGTTTGACATTGCGTGGGACAATAGCTGGCGAGACGCCGAGAACTGGGACGCGGCGTGGGTCTTTGTTAAGTTCCGTGACTGTAGCGTACCCAAGACCACTCCTTTTACGCATGGGCTCATCAGCACGACGCTGGCGGATCATACGTTTCCTGCTTCTTTGGAGCCTACCTGCGCCAACGGAACGGCACCTTGTATAGACCCCAGCCCAGACAACACGGGCGTAATGCTACGCCGCACTTCCAACGGATTTGGTACCGTGAGCGGAACGGTCACCCTGCGAGTGACCAACCTCCCAGCTACAGGCAGCTATGATGTTCGAGTAATCGCTATCGAAATGGTCTTCATCCCCCAGGGTAGCTTTTACGCCGGGGACGCCACCAGCACCAATTTTATCCGGGTTTCTTCCACAGACAACTCGCCCATCCAAATCATGTCTGAAGCCGCTCTCCCCACTATAAGCTATAATGGTGGCGCCAATCTCTCCCTAACAGCAAACTTCAGAAAAGGCTATGCACCCTTTTACATCATGAAGTACGAAATAAGCCATGGGCAATATGTGGATTTTCTCAATACGGTCGGGCAAAACCAGGCACCCCCCCGGTTTCCGATTGTAGGCGGTACAAATCGAAACCGGGTTTTTCTGAATGGCCCTACGCTGGATTATTATACGGACAGGCCCGACCGGGCAATGAATTACCTGGGGTGGGAAGACCTGGTAGCTTACCTGGATTGGGCTGCCCTGCGCCCCCTCACCGAACTGGAATATGAGAAGGCTTGCCGGGGTCCCCTGGCGCCAGTGCCTAACGAATACGCCTGGGGCACCATCACCGCCACTCCCGGTATCACCCTAAGTGGAGCAGAAGATGGCACAGAAACCTTTGTAGACCCCGGGGCTAATGCTCGAGTCATTGATCAAGGGCTCACAGGGGGTGATGGGGGGGTAGGACCTGTACGGGTGGGTATCTTCGCCACGCCTTCTACCAACACTCGCTCCGCGGCAGGCGCCAGCTATTGGGGCGTCCTTAACCTCTCCGATAACGTTTTCGAGTACTACTACGACCTGCGAGCCGGCCAAGCCGGCCGCCCCCCTTCCAATGGGATTCCTTGGGGAGATGGGACCTTAGACGCGGCCGGTAACGCTAATCAGCCCAACTGGGTAACTACCTGCAGCAACATCGACATCATCCTTCGAGGAGTCATGTCAACGGCAGGATATGGAGCGGGTCGGGTTTCGGATAGAACAGCTATGGCACGCGGCTGTAACGGAGGTAACTTCTATCCCGGACGCTATTACACCAACGGCGGGCGAGGTGGCCGCTAAGGGCAAATCCTTTAGCTATGCCGAAGGCCGCATTGGGCGGGAGTTGGCTAATAGGATGCGTGCTTCTTGCCCAAAGTAAGTTTCAGGGAGGAAGTCGAGATGGGGGGGGGTATGTACGGCAGGGATGTACACCCGTCGTACTGGCCTCCCCCAAGTTTCAAGGAGGGCTATGGGATGGTACTCATGGGGTTTTCCTCAGTTGTACCGCTTCTTCCCCAGCTCCACCCAATAAGTTTCGCGGGGGCGGGGGTGATGGAACCGCCGTCTACTTTTTCTTGTGTCCTCCTGCCACCCTCACCTCGAACAGGTTCCAGGGAGGAGCTTATGACGGGAGCGAGCAGGGAGAGATAAGCTGCCCCATGGGGATACTCACGTCCCAGAAGTTTCGCGGGCATAGCTACGATGGAGCAGCGTTGGTAAGTATTGCCTGCCCGACTATAGTAAGTACCTCTCAGAAGTTCAGCGGGACTTTTTACGACGGGGGTACCCTAAGCCAAGCCCCTTGTGTGAGCCTTCCAGCCACTTCCCTCAAGTTTCAGGGCGGGCCCTACGACGGAGAAGCCCTCGCTCAACAAGCCTGTATCCCACCTCTCTTTACCTCCTCCAAGTTCCAAGGGGGGCCTTATGACGGGGAAGCGCTCGCCCAACTCACTTGCCCCCCTACCCTCCTCACGTCGCTCAAATTCCAAGGCGGACCCTACGACGGCGAAGCATTCGCTCAGGCAGCTTGCCCACCTCCTCTCCTTACCTCCTTCAAGTTCCATGGCGGCCCCTATGACGGCGAAGCACTTGCTCAACTGGTCTGCCCCCCTACCCTTCTTACCTCGCTCAAGTTCCAAGGCGGCCCCTACGACGGGGCTTCCTTATATCTCATACGCTGCGTTGCCCCCCCTCCCCCTACTGCCAGTAAATATGCGGGCGGACCCTACGACGGAGAAGCCCTCGCTCAACTCCCCTGCCCACCCATCCTCCTCACCTCTAACCGCTTCCAAGGCGGTCCCTACGACGGAGAAGCCCTCGCTCAACTCCCCTGCTCACCCATCCTCCTCACCTCTAACCGCTTCCAAGGCGGTCCCTACGACGGAGAAGCCCTCGCTCAACTCCCCTGCTCACCCATCCTCCTCACCTCTAACCGCTTCCAAGGCGGTCCCTACGACGGAGAAGCCCTCGCTCAACTCCCCTGCTCACCTATCCTCCTCACCTCTAACCGCTTCCAAGGCGGTCCCTACGACGGAGAAGCCCTCGCTCAACTCCCCTGCCCACCCATCCTCCTCACCTCTAATCGCTTCCAAGGCGGTCCTTACGACGGAGAAGCCCTCGCTCAACTCCCCTGCTCACCCATCCTCCTCACCTCTAACCGCTTCCAAGGCGGTCCTTATGATGGCGAAGCGATAGGAACTTTCAACTACCTCTGCCAAACGCCCTTGGCCACAGAACACACCCTGTATTTGGAAGGAGAATGGCTATCTCCGGGCCTTGCAGCGCTTAACTGGCGAGTCAGCCCTAATGAAGTATACCTCCTATTTACGCTTTTGCGACAGAGGCACCTTAGCTGGGAAAGTGTAGAAACACTCCCCGCCTACGCCACCACCGGTTCTGTGGAGTATGTCGGTTACGATCGCAACCTTCCTCCCGGTACCTATCTCTATCGGGTAGAAGCGATTACCCAAAACGGACTGGTGCAGTATTCCAACACCATTACCCTTTCCTATATGCTTCCCGAAGAGCCTATGCTGGTAGCTTATCCCAACCCTACTACCCAGGACTTCCACCTGCGCCTCACCCTTCCCTACACGACAGGGGTAGAGGTAGAAGTATGGGACATCCACGGCCGCCTTCTTACCTCTCAGACCCACAAGCACTGGGAAGGCCAAACGCAAGTGTACACCTTATCCCTGAGCAGTCATCCAGCAGGCCTTTATCTGGTTCAAGTACATCTTCCGGAGAAAGGCCGCAGCTGGCAGTTCCGGGTACTAAAAATAGAATGAAGGCCAAAGGAAACTTTAGGGGCGACTGCTTTCCCGCAAGGCATTTTGGTTTTGGATAAGCAACACGCCGTCGGCGGCGTCTACGTCTCCATCGCTATCCAGGTCAGCCCACGAGAAGCCTGAAGTGACGCCGTTGCGCGGCAGGTAAAACTCATAATCCGCTGCGTTGATGTGTCCGGCGTCTATGTGGGGACCAGGGAGGAAGGCTTGATAAAGGTCGGCGCAGTTTCCAGCCCAGGCCGCAGCCCGCATCCGGCCCCCCTGGGGATCCCACAAGAGTGTATAGTGCTGCCCTGGGATCCCTTCCAAAAAGGTAGGATCGGTGAGGTCAGCCGAGTCGGCCGCACCCACTCCCAAGCCCCTTAGCGAAAGCGCCAGCGTATGTAGCGGGAGATGCCCCGGGAAGCGGACCGTGAGATACTTAGGAGAAGCAGGGTCACAAGCACAGAAATGCAGCGTATCGCCACTACCTAAGGAGGCCAACGGAGCTCGATAGAAGTAGGCCCACCCTGCGGTGTCTATGAGGGCATACGTGCTATCTACGACGGGACCGGTGGGGGTTTCCCGCAGTTCGATGCGGGCCAACCCTGTCCAAGAAAGGCCACACCACCAGGTACCTGCGCCGGGGCAGTCCCCAGAAGGCTCTATGAGCAAGAAACCCCAAGCTTTAGCCAGGGAGTCGCCTATCACATACGGCAACCGCCAAAGGGAGTCTGAAGAAACCGATAGGGTTCGCTCGTTATAGCGGGCTAAGGTAAGTCGGGAAAGAAAAGGGTGTGGCCGCAGCCTATAACGGCCCCCGGTGGTGTCATAGGGACCTTCCATAGCCAAGCGGAGGCGAAGGCGATGGCCCCGCTTCACTTGGACCAGGTGGCTTAGCCCCGAGCCCACTAACCATCGCCACTGCGGCGCCGTTTCCACAGAAAAGGCTGCGGTCCCTTGGTCTGTAGCTTTCCAGCGTGCCACCTCGTTGCCTATGGCGATAGAGGACACAGGCCCCAAAGCGCTAAAACTCGTAAGCCGATGAGTCACCCGGCACCCATACACCACATATTCTGTATCGCGGCCTACGGCCGTGTGGAAAACCATTCCTTCGCAGACCGTATCGGGCGCCTGGAGAGCAAGCTGTACAGGGGGCAAGCGATAACTGCCGTAGTACAAACTCTTTCCAGCGCAGCCTACCCCGATAGCCATGCGCGTGGAATCCTCCCCTCCAGAAGAGGCGGGCGGAGTGAGGTAAAGGGTGTCACCCCCGGCGTTCAAGGTCCAGCCCCCTGGCCCTCCCACACTGGTGATCGCCGCCTCAGCTCGGAGGGTGTCACCCATGCTGAGGCTGTAGGCAGGCAGGGCGATTCGCAGGTCCCCTCCCCCTCCAGCAAACACGATCGCACCCCCTCGCAGCAGAGCAAAAGGCTCCTCCACGTCGGTTAAGGCGTTTACCGGACCATACCTACACCCCACAAATCCCCCCATCTCCCACAGCAGGGTATCCACTTGACGGGTAGCTATGTGATACCGAACCAAACGCTCTCCCCCTGCAGAGAAGGGAAGAAAGAAGACCAGCGATCGAACGGGCTGAGAAGTAAACTCCATTTGCCCTGGTGGTGAAGGCGCAACCCCCAAAAGGGTATCTATGGTCTGAACCCGATAGCTGCGGAGATTGCCCGCCTCAGGGAAAGCCCGGCGCAGGATCCAAGTCTGTACATTAGGACAGCCCACAGGGATCCGCTCAATCCAATAGACGGTGTCCTCTTCCACAGCCAGGGTGGAAATCTCGCTGCCTAAGAAAGCCGCGTCTCCCACGCCGTCTTGGGGGCAGGTACCGGAAGAGGGCCTCCCCGTCACTCGATAGACGCTATCCGCCGCAAAGCTCACCCGAAACAAACTCCCTTCCCACGCTGAGGTGGAAGGGTAGGCTTCCGCCACAAACACCAGGTCTCCATTGGGCAAAAAAGCCGCACGCACAAGGCCACTCACCCACGTGGAATCATACTGAAGGGGATAGCCAGGGTACGGCTGGGTGATCAGGTAGCTGGGCGTCCCCAGGTTCTTTTGGAGAAGGGGGTAAGACGAACTGGGAACAGGATAGAAATCCAGGGCGGTACGGAAGAGCAGGCGACCGCGTCCCCTATCCGGCAAAGGCCTGGGAGCTGGCGGCAAGGGGCCAGTCCGCTCCACCTGTCCGGTGGCCAAATCTATCCAGTACAAGTACCTCGAGGTGGACTCATACGCGTAGAGCCCTTCTCGCCCTCCTTGCCAAGGGAAGTACGCCAAGTCTGTGATGAAACCGAACTTGACCGAGTCTCGACGATAAAAGGGTGCTGAAACAGAGCTGGCGGATGACGTAGCGGTAGAATACCCCACAAAGGGGACTACGAGCCGGCTATCGCGATAGGATCCGGCGCGGCTGAGGTCGGGTACGGTGGTACCGGTCACGGAGAGCCAAAGGGTGTCGATCACATCGGCCCAGGTGCGGGACAGAGCTCGGACCCGCTGGGTAAGGAAGTACCGGCCAGGGGGATAGCGGCCCAAGGCATAGAGGAGAGCGGAGCCAGTCCGACGACCTTCTTGTCCTATAGGCACAGCGAAACGTCGCCCCTCTCGGAAAGCCAGCGCCTGGTGTGGAAAGTACCGCTGGGAAGCGGCCTCCGGCATCCACACAAACGCCGTATCCTGTCCTGTCGAAGTGCCCGTCCACTGCAAGGAGAAAGCAGGGTCCAGGGTATCCGGCACACAGGCAGTCAGGGTACCGGGGGTCTCCAGCCGATACCAGTCTAACCGCCCTATCCACAGCCGAGCCGTTGGCGAAACCCCCGTAGGAAGGACTACCGTATCTCCCCTTCCATCAGGCCAGCGAGGACGTACTAAGAGACTATCCCGCCAATCCCCCAGCAGGTAAAACTGCGCCCGATTAGCCTCATAGGCGGCAGCAAATAAGCGCACATCCAAACCCCGAGCCCAAAAGCGACGATACCCTAAGAGGCTATACCCAGCCCCTTGCGCGCGCAGGCCTAAAAGGAAACCGGCGCTGCGATCGGGAGCTTCAGCTAAGGGGAGATTACCAAGGAGGGCTCCCCAGTTGGTGGCGATAGCCGTCCCCGCCAAGTACAACAGCTCCCCGCCCCTCTCCCCTCCCAGATCAAAAAGGTCTATCCCATTACCAAACCGAGGCGACTCCCATGAACGCACTACAGCGACGGAGGGTGTCAGCCTCTGCTCAACCAGCAGGATCCGTTCCGCGCCACTGGAGGTAGAAAAACCACCCGTTCCCTGAATAGTGTATCCCCGGCCATCGGCGATAGCCCAGAGCAGGGTATCTCTATCCACCTGCAAAAAGGGAGCGTCACCTAAAGAGGAAGTTTCAGCCAAGCGAACCGCACTAAATGAACTCGCTGCCAGACTGCTATTCAAGGTGACTGCCCAAAGCCCTCGTTCAGCCCCAAGAAGGGACGCGGAAGAGCCGTTGTTATCTTGGTAAACAAAACTTCCACTGGTGGCTTGAGTCTCCACAAGCCAGCGTATTTGGTTACTTACAGGCTCAAAGGCTAAGGCATGGCCCCGCACCGCAAGGTTATTTAACCCCTGAGAGACATGAAGCTGCCCCACGTAGTCAGCCGCAAGAGTATTGGCATCAAATCGCGCAATAAGCGCCTGTTCAATAGCAGACCCAACTGGCAAGGAAATACCTATTGAAAGTCCCCCCAACGAAAGTGAAAGAAGACTTGTGCCTCTCAAAAAACTACCCGCCACATACAAATACCCTCCTACTTGCACGAGGTGTTTGAGGTCCACGTAGCTTCCTGTAGAGCCAGAACTAATCCCCACATAAGTACTACTCACCGTCACGCCGGTACCTACTTGCGCCTGGATCCGAACCAAGTAGGAGTAGCGGTCGCCCCCAACTCCAGTCCCGGTAAAGGAACCGTTAGTTACGGTACCGGCAGTGTCTCGGTACTCCCAGTTTACATTATCGTGAGAGATGAGGAGGAGGAAGACTTGGCCTTGGGAAGTCACCGTTATGTCGGTGCCCCAGCAGTTGGCGTAAGGTCGGTAGAACCACATCCACCAAGCTAAGCGGCCGTTGAGGCGGTTATAAGCGGCGAGGTAGGTGCGCTCGTAAACCGATCCCTCTAAAGGGTCAGGGATAGACGGAGCGGTGGTAGGCATCCCCAGGGAATCGCTGCCCCCGCCGAGTCCCTGATAGGTGCCCAGGACGTACACGGTATCGTTCACGACCCGTACCCAGCCGTATTTTCCTGTGTAGGAAGGGGAAGGGCTGGCTTGTCCCGAGCGAGCTGCCGCATGCCAATACCATGCGGTAGCGGTTTGCGCTACTACGCCTCCCAGCAAGCCCAATAAAACACCCCAGCGCATCGAATCAAAGATACACAAAGCCAATGCTTTCCCCACCTGGCCTCTTGAATCAGAACCTCAGGTTGGAAAAGGCAGGGCTTTTTGGATCAGTCTTCGCCGGGGTCTTGGCCTTTTTGCTGACGGTGCCAGGTGCGGGCGCGGCGTCGCCAGTCGGCTTTGAGGTCGCGCCACCGGGCTTTTTGGGCTTCATCCAGGAAGGCTTCAATCTGGCTATCGGTCTGCTGCCGCAGGGCGCGCACTTTTTCACGGGGTGGACGACCGCCGGCCTCCTGCCGAAGCCGCTGCATTTGCTTCTGATGGTCTGTGAGTATGGCCTTGAGCTTTTCCTGCTGGTCAGGGCGTAGCTGCAACTCCGCCGTCAAATAAGCTGTCCAGACTTCAACGCGCTTTTCGGGAGGGAGAGGAGCTCCTTGTCGGGCAGCTGGCGCCTGCGCATAGAGCGCCATCGCCAGCCCCACCATCCATACGTTACGCATATGTTTTATAAGAACCCCATCCAACGTGAGCGTTTAAGGGAAGCGCACGCGAAATACCTTGCGTCGGCTGGTACGGCCGCGTAAGAGCTCCACGTAGACGGGAGACAGACCGAAAGCCTTGGCCAGGAGCCGCCGGACCGCTTCGTTGGCCCGGCCTTCGTGGGGAGGCTCAGGAGTCCAGGCTTCCCAACGTCGGGGGTTTTCGCCGGCTTCGCTGGGCTGGAGGGCCTCACGTCGAGCGCGAGGATGAACCCATACTTCCACCTCCAAGGCCTTCATTCCGCAAAAGTAAGCCAGACCGCCAGCAGGACCAACCCCAACGCCACAAAGTGCCGTAAGGTAAGCGGTTCGCCCTCAAAAAGCACTTTCACCACAAGGAGAAATACCAGTAGCGAAATCGCTTCTTGGATGACTTTGAGCGTGACGAGGGAAAACGGCCCTCCAGTGCCTCGATACCCCAGGCGGTTAGCCGGCACCTGAAGCAAATACTCAAAAAAAAACCAGCCCCCAACTGCTCAGAACCACAAGAAGCCACCTCCTCAAAGAAAGGGAAAAGGCTTTCTGGTAGCGCAGGTGCCCATACCAGGCCAGCGTCATGAAGAGGTTAGACAAAAGGAGGAGGCCTACCACGGCCCAGCCACGCCAGCTCATGGCCTGCAAAAGTACCTTAGCTAACGGGGTATAGGGCTACCGGTGAGGGCTTCGAGGTCAGCGAGGGAGAGGAGGGGAATGCCCCATTGCCGAGCTTTTTCGAGCTTAGTGGGGCCGGCATCTTGGCCGACCACGAGGTAATCCAGGTTCTTAGTGAGGCCGCTGGCGTAGAGGCCCCCATGGGCCTGAATGTAGGCAATGAGATCCTCTCGCCGCAGGCCCGGGAAAGTGCCTGTCACCAAAAACCGCTTGCCCGCCAAAGGGCCTTCAACGGGGCGCGAAGGCCGTTGCAGCGCAAACTGCAAGCCCACTTTCCGCAGTCGAGCTATCTCCGCTTGGTTTTCGGGGTCGTCTAAATAAGCCCGCACACTTTGAGCGATGGTTTCGCCTATGGTGTACACGGCGGCGATTTGCTGGACAGGGGCTTTTAGGAGCTGGTCTATAGTGGGAAAAGCCTCTGCGAGCTTCTCGGCTACGGTCTCCCCCACATGCCGGATCCCCAAAGCATACAACACCCGCGGATAAGGCACTGCACGAGAAGCCTGAATGTTTTCCACGAGCTTGCGAGGCATTTTTTCGGCAAAGCCTTCAATCTGGGCGGAGCGCAGCTGCTCTTCCGTCAGCCTATACAGGTCGCTAAAGGTGCGAACCAGCCCTTTTTCGTAAAGCTTGCGGAGGATTTTTTCGCCCAGACCTTGGATATTCATGGCTTTTCGGCTGACGAAGTGCTCCAAGCGACCGATAACTTGAGGTGGGCAGTGTTTGTAGTTGGGGCAGTAGCGGCCGACTTCGCCTTCAGGCTGAAGGAGAGGGGTGCCACATTCGGGGCACCTGTCAGGAGGTACGATGGGCTTGGCGGTGGGAGGGCGCTTTTCCGGCAGGGCGCGCACGACCTTGGGGATGATCTCTCCGCTTTTTTCCACCACCACTACCTCAGGGAGGTGAAGGTCCAGCCGCCGAATCTCATCGTAGTTGTAGAGAGAGGCGCGTTTGACGGTGGTACCAGCCAGGCGAACCGGCTTAAGTTCGGCTACGGGTGTGATGTAGCCTGTACGACCTACTTGGTAGGTGATGGCGCGCAGCTCCGTGATGGCCTGTTCGGGCTGGTATTTGTAAGCGATAGCCCAACGAGGTGCTTTGCTGGTGCTGCCGAAAGCTTCACGCAGGGGCCGATCGTCTACCTTGACCACTACGCCATCTATATCATAAGGCAGCTGGTCTCGCTGCACCGCCCACCGCTCAATAAAAGCCCACACCCCTTCCAGGTCCATGGGGGGGGTAGTTTCTACCACCGGGAAACCCCACTGCCGCAACCACTCCATAACCAGATGGTCTGCCTCGGGTAGCCCTTCTCCTTCCGCAAAATAGGCTAAGAAACGCAAGCGACGCCGAGCCACTTCACTGGAGTCTTGTAGCTTGAGGGAACCGGCGGTAGCGTTGCGCGGGTTCATGAAGGGGGGCTCGCCCAGCTCTTCCCGGTGGGCGTTGAGCTGCCGAAAGTCCGACCGGTACATCAGCACCTCTCCCCGCACTTCCAAGTCCGCTAACGCCTCTCCGCGCAAGCGCAGAGGAATCCCCCTCACGGTGCGAAGGTTAGCGGTAATGTCGTCGCCCTGCAGCCCATCTCCTCGGGTAACCCCCTGCACAAATAGGCCTTTTTCATAGCGCAGGCTCACCGCCACCCCATCGATTTTGAGCTGGGCTATATACTGCCACGTGGCTGAGGGCAAAAGACGCCGCAGACGCGCCTCAAAGTCCCGCAGTTCCTGAAGGCTGTAGGCGTTATCAAGGCTCAGCATGGGGCGGCGATGCACCACCACCGGAAACTCTTTAGTGATAGCGCCTCCCACCCGCTGCGTAGGCGAGTCCGGACGGCGCAAGTGAGGAAACGCCGCTTCTAACTGGCGCAGTTCGGCTACCAGTCGGTCGTATTCGCTGTCGGGAATAAGGGGCTGGGCTAACACATAATAGCGGTAGTCATGCTCCTGGATGGCGGCGATGAGCTCATCTATGCGCTGGCGAGCCTGCGCCTCGGAAAGAGGAGGATGCATGCGCAGGAGCGGTCCGGACGGGATTCGAACCCGCGGCCTCTGGCGTGACAGGCCAGCGTTCTAACCAGCTGAACTACCGGACCACGCAGGGCAAAGGTAAGGAAAAAAGGCGAGATGCAAGAGAACTACGCCGCTCACCCTCACCGCAGTAGCGTAACCGTCCCCGCCCGTTCCACCCGCAAGCCATCTACAAACTCCACCTGGACCACGTAAGTATAGACTCCTTCTATCGCCCTCTCGCCCTTCCAGGGAGCCGAACCCTGGTACAGGAGCTTACCCCACCGGTCATAAATCCGCATTTCAAGCTGCCGTATCCCCGCTCCAGTAGGCGACCAGGTGTCGTTGATACCGTCTCCATTGGGGCTGAAAGCATTCGGAATCACCAGCTGCCTTTCTCCGCGCACCTCCACCGTCACCGTGAACGTATCCCGACAGTCTCCTATAGCCGCAATGAGGGTCAGTGTATAGGTGCCTGGCGCATACAAATGAGAAGCCTGCGGTTGAGAAGTGGTTTGCTGGCTGCCATCCCCAAAGTACCAGAAAAAGTCCACCCCGCTGCCTGCAGGGGCTTGATAAGTCGCAGTAAAGTCTATGGTAATCGGTCCCGCCAGGGATGGTTGAAGAGGCGGTACCGTCGTAAGGCCGGTAATCACTGGCGTAGGGCTACCCTGCGCCGTCACTGAAGCCGAAGCTGAAACGCAAGAACCCACTTTGTACACCACCGAGTAGGTCGGGTCAGCTGTAGGCCCCGGCAACAAAAACTGCGGACCTGAACCTACCGAGTCTCCCTGCGCGTCGTACCACACAAAAGTCCCCCCCGCCGGACCGCTCACCAGCTCCGCTTGCAAGGTTAGCGGGAAACAGCCGCGAGCTCCCACAGCCCGAATCACCGGCGGATCGGTGACAACAATCTCTTTTTGAACGGGACCCACCCACCCACAACACAAGGTTTGCACCCGAAGCCGAATCGTATAGCGGCCTGGCTGGGCCGTGAACCGTACAGTGTCCCGATTAGCCTGGAAAGGAACGGGCTGGCCGCCCTGCTCGACAGCCCACTCATACGCCAGGGCAAACGCCTCCGAACTGTAGAGGATAACCTCACCCGCACAAAAAGTATCGGTAACAGGCAAGATTTGTAGGTCTATCTGGTCTGGGCTGGTCAAGATCGTCCAGAAGCGAGGATAACTCTGGCCCGCAAACACGAGGTCCTTAGAGCCGGGGGTAGCATACTGAGCTGTGCCATTGTTGGCAGGTAGGCTGGAAGGCATAGCCCCAGCCCCTAAGTCTGTGAAGCTACCGGGAGCTGGACTGGAGAAGGTGAGGTCTACGCCAGTGCAGTGAGCGGTTCCCACTTCGATAGTAGGTTGAGCCGTGAGGTTGAAAGTCACCTCAGTGAGGGTTGGGGGTGTACCGGTCTGGAGGAGGGGCTGTGCTTGGCCAGGCTGGCCGTTACCGCCGCGGCCGCCGTTACCGCCGCGGCCACCGTTACCGCCTTTTCCGCCATTGCCGGCGTTGCACCCCCCGTCAAAAGCTATACAAGGACCGGCGCCCTGCCCGCCCGCTCCACCACGCCCGCCCGCACCACCAGGCCCTCCCGCACCAGCCTGCCCCGCCGAAAGAAAACACTGTATCCAAGCACTACCGGGGCCGTTATTCACCAGCACCGCTGCGAAGCTACTACCGCCGCCGGCCCCCCCGCCACCGCCTTTCCCTCCTTCGCCGCCCCCTCCTCCGCCGCCACCGCCCGCACCAATAGTAGGACAAGCGGGGGGCACGATATTGGCCCCGCCGCCCCCAGCTCCACCGCCTCCTCCACCACTACCATGGCCGCCATCTTGCCCAGGCCGACCTCGGCTACCTGGCCGCCAGAAGCCTTCTACCACTTGCCCCGGCGCGCCATCCTGTCCTGGTTGGCCGTCAGGGCCCGACTGGCCATCCTGACCATCTCCTCCAGCCGCCGGAGGAACTCCTGGCAAAGGAACTTGAGTGCAAGCGCAGTTGCCTCCCCCAATCGCCCCGGTAAAGCACAAAGCGCCTGCGCTCCCCCCAGCCCCACCTGCAGGTCCGCTACCTGCCTGGCCTCCTGCGCCATCGGCCATAAACTGGCTACTGCCTCCATTTCCTCCGACATTACCCACAGGGCTACTGCCACCGGCTCCTCCTGCTCCAGCCGAGGCCGGTGGCGGCGTCCCCAAAGGAGGCAAACAGACACCGAAGGTGGGGGTAGCCGCCGCACCAGCCCCACCGCATTGGCCATTGCCCCCAGGACGCCCATCTTGACCCGCTACGCCCGCTTCCCCAGCCGAAGCATCACCCACCGTCACTTGACAGCGCACGACTTCATAGCCTGCACACCCCCGCAAATACAGGCCGTACGTAGAAACCCCTCGACCCTCTCCACAAGCGGCGGTCGCCGGCGGGGCCGCTTCTACTTCAATCGTGAGGTCCTGGAGTCGAAAAGCCTGAGCCCCATGCACCTGAAGTGCCGTCAGGCGCGGAAAACTCGAGCCACACCCCTCTACATTCGTAGCGGTTCGTCGCAAAACAGTCAGACCCGGCGTAGAACGCTTGACCCACCCCGCAGCCGGATCGTACCCCCCCTCCAAAATCACACTATCAGTGAGGGTAGTGAGAGGACGAGTCAAAAGGTAAGTGCCCTGCGCCAGCTTGATAAGCCCTTTCCGGCAGCGCAAGCGGTCCAATGCCGCTTCTAAGGTGAGCGGATCGGCCGGGGTTCCGGCTCCGGTGGCACTGCCCGAAGGAGTAACATACAAGACATTACATGCACCGCTGGCGGCTGGGGTGGCGTCTATGACTTGCACCTGTAGGGTTTCACTGAGGCAGCCGGCTGCGGTGACGTAACGGAGAGAATGGGTGCCCGGTGGAAGGGTGAGATTGGGCGTGAGAGGCTGCCAAAGCCCGCCGCTTCCGAGCCTTTCCCAAGTGCCCCCCAAGATAGAGGCCAAGCCGGTCAGTTCGACAGGGCGACCTCCACACGTATATACTACGGGCGGCACCACCTCCACCTGCGGGAGAGGATGCACCCGTATACTGTCTGTAACGGAGTAGATACAGCCCCCCAGGGCGACGGTAAGGGTATAGTAAACCCAATACGGCTCCTCAAAGTAGGGTCGGCTCACAAAAGGGACGTCTTGGGCGGTGAGGCCGGAAGCCCCAGTGCTCCACGTGGCCACGGCTCCAGACGGCAGCCCTCCCTGCACATTTCCTACAAGCTGCACCGGCGTGGTGCCCGTAGCACACACCTCTGAAGGGGTAAGGGTGATACTCAGGGTCCCCAGTAAAGACACCTGCACTGACTGACCGGCCGGCGCGAAGTTCCCACACTTGTCTGCGACGGTGTTTCCGTCGGTGCCTGGCTGTAGGGTGATCGTGTAAGTTCCCGACGAAATCACGCCTCCTACCTCCAGATACACCTCATACGAGTAGAGGCCCCCCCCCACACACCCCGCCGCTACCGGCGTCAACCCCCCACTAATCACAAAGTCAGACCCATTCGGCGCCACAGTATTGCATGCTATTGGCTCACTAAAGCGGAGAATAATCCGATTCGTACGATTACAGTCTTGGGTCGCTGAAACCAGCGCAGGAGGCGAGTTGTCAAATATCTGGGCCGTCCCTGTAAAGGTAATCGTAAACCCCGTCTGGTCTCGGGTATAGTTATCTAAAACCAGGACGAACGTCTGCCCTGCGGTCACATTGAGCCCAGGCATAATAGGAGGTTGGGAGGCATCCCAAGAGAGAGAGCCCGGCTGCGGATTGGAGGCATCTAAGCCTGTGGTACCGTTATCTGCAGAGAAGTTACAACGAATCGGCGCCGTAGACCCCACCACCGCACAAGAGGAGTTGGTGATATCCCACAGCGCAAAGTCGTAATCATAAGAGGTATTGATAGTAAAACCAAAGGTACCGCTCTGTTGCACCGTGAAGATAAACCAAGCGGTTTTCTGCTCGTTGTTGAGGAGGCAAGTGTTGTTTTGGAGCTCTTGGGTTTGGCCGTAGTCGGGAGGCGAACTGGTGTAAGTGTAGGTTTGTTGGCAGACAGCGATGGCATTGATGCAGTCAGACTCTGGCAAGCTTTGTGCCCATACCGCTACCGCAAGCCCCAGCAGAGAAAATCCACGCATGAGGCAAAAGTAGCCAGAAAAGGCGAACCTCCTAAGGGGTTTTTATTTCTGCTGGGAGTGCACTACCCACGGAAGCTGACGGTAAGTAGGAGGAGGCAAACTGTCGAAAGGCGCGGGGGAGAAAGGGGTTTGTTTCTGAATCTGCCACACCCACCGTACCCGCCCTGCCGCGTCGTACTGCTCGATACGCTGAGGAAGTCCTTTTCGGAAGTACCGGGCAGCGAATCCCAGCCGATCCATTTCGAGATAGGGTAGCCAAGATTCCCAACTAAAGGCTATGGTCGTATCCCAGGCCACTACTTGGCGGAGGGTATCTGCCCGCAGCTCCCATATACCTTGAGCTGCTTGGACAAGCAAAGGTTCTGGGGGAGCCGGAGTGCGGACAGTCGGCACAAAGTACGCTACCTTCTGGGCAGAGTCTAAGATCCACAGCCGATGAGGGGTAAGCACCATCTCCCACCGCCCCAGAGGCCCTCCTTCTCCCCATATTCGGTAGTGCAGGGCATAGGGAGAAAGCCGGAGACGGACATACACTTTGGCCTGACCTGAGTCTGAGCGCAGCTCTAAGGGGCCTTCTATTTGATACTGCCCCCACAGAAGAGCTCCTATCCCCAGCCAAACTACGCTTCTCATGGTCCTATCCTCCCTCGGATAAGCCCGGTAAGGTAGTAGTTATCCGGGTAAGGCAGGAGGGGAGCCCCCCCGATTCGACGCACAGCGTAGCCCGCGGGCCCCCCAGGCTGCAGGATAAAGTTGTTAGGCGGATAACACCCCAAGCTGAAGGGTACAGTAGGGCCGATAGCAGGACGCACCCGCCCATCCAGGCACACTCGTACAAATCCTTCTCGTCCTGGCAAGCCATAGTCTCCTCCACGGCCCCCATACCCTTCGGGACGCACAATCAGGTCCACATCGGCAATCCCCAGGCTTACCGTATAGGTCCAGACTAAGGTGAGGAGGCCTCCCTGCCCGGCGGTAGCTGTAATGCCTGTCGTCGCATCCTGCCCAGGGGCAAAGTACCCAATCGTAAAGTTACCAGAGGGTCGACCTCCTTGCCCACCTTGCGCCCCTCCTCCCCCTCCCGCACTAACCCCTACCGAAAGCGTGCCAATAATGGGCACATTGAAGTTCTGCTCTACGCCGGCGGACGCCCCTCCACCGCCCCCACCAAAGACGTGTCCATTACGCAGGTAGAGATGCGTACGACAGGTGATGTGGAGGGCATCGCCCCCAGGCTGGCCCGGAAGGCTGTAGTTAGGCAGGGGCGCTCCACTGGCACCATTACCCCCCCGACCTAAGAAAGCCCCTTCGTGTACCAACGCCACCACCGACTGAGGATGCAAGCTGCCCGTCGTAAAAGCCGGATTGGCCGTGCTCGTGGCACTCACCTCTACCCCAGGGTGCACATGCACCACTACACATACGGGTTGCGTCGTAGGAATCTGCGGATTAGCCGCCGTCAAGTTGTAGTCCGTCGCACTATTGAGAAGGTTCACCGTATAACACGAGTCTATCGTAAGCGTGAAGACCACATTTTTGATGGTATTGCCGCACACCGCCTGGACAATCACCGGGTACGTACCCGGGGGGGCGATGGGCTCGACTTGGATAGTGAGGGTAGAAGAACCCGAACCGGTCAAAATCGTCGGCGAAAACGTGTAAGAGGTGTAGGGCGGAAGTGTAGAGTACACCTGCAGGGCAATAGGCTGAGGTGTCCCCGCCACCTGCGTAAGCGTGACCGTAGTTTGAACGCTCTGGGTATTCACATGGTCTACCGTGCCAGAAGTGGGATTCAGCGTGAGGGTGAAGTTACAGTCTTCGCAGCTTTCTGCGTAAGCAGGCAGCCAGCAGCGGCCATTGAAGTACTGCACGACGCTATCGGTGGTATTGAAGATAACCAGGCCCCAAGGAGGGTTCACTATCGCATCTCGCTGCGCTGTGGTGAGTCGAGGCAGAAGTAGGCCTTTCGTTGAGCTTTCCAGATGCAGGATAGCCGTTGGATCCGGGACGAGGGTCCCAATGCCCACCCCTTGACTCTGCTGTGCCCATAAGAAACTACCTAAAGCAAGCCCTACCCAATAGCCGTTTCGCCTCTTCATCTCTCCCAAATATAGGGCAAACTCACGAAACGCTCGGAGCACCTTTCTTTTCTGCCCAGAGATAGCCATAAGAAGGATAGGGCGCGTCAGGGCCCTCCAGCCGTACCTGGTCTCGAACCGCATAGCCCAGCTGGTCTAAGAGAGCCAATACCGGCGCCCAGGTGTTATGCACCTCCATCCAGATCGAGGGGGCAAATCGAGTGAGCGTCTGACGAGCGCCTTCGAGGATAGCGACCTCAGCCCCTTCCGCGTCGATTTTGATCCAATCCACCGTTTCCAGCCCTAAACACGAAACCAGCGCATCGATCGTGGTAGCCGGAACCTTACAAGACGAAGCCCTTTCCGAAACCCCTTGCCGGATAGCCGCGCTATAGGAAGCATGAAAAGAAGGTAACCCAGCCGGCATTTCTATAGCCAGAGAGGTAGGTTCTTTCCACATAGCTAAGGGCAAGGGCACGGCATAAAAAGCCTTGTTAAGGGCCAGATTCTGCACAAGGTAAGCGAAGTTCGCCGGATGGGGTTCAACTAAGATGACTTTGGCTTGAAGAGGGAACTTATCAGCGTGGTAAAGCGTCCAGAACCCATGGTGTGCGCCGATGTCGAGCCCGATTCGCCCGCTGCGCAGACGCGCTTGGACCCATTCTGTCCGCAAGTCCTGGTATTGGCGGCTGACGAACCAGACCAGGCTTTGAGCATCGGCCCAAAAACGCACACCGGGCCAGCGATAGAATCGCCCTTCGAGCCGAAAGGGCCAAACCAGCCAATGGCGATGAGGCTTTTGCAGGAGAGCCCACCAGGCTTTTTGCTTATCTCGATACCGCCAGAGGTAGTAAGTGCGACGAGGTAGCCAAAAGAGGGCATTCACCCATAGGGCCAGCGTATCCCGCCTGCGAAGCCCGCGGATGCGTAAGAAAAGCACATTAGCGGCCTTTACGTTTTTTCTGCTGGCGCTCCAAGGCGCGGCGCTCCCGACGCGAAAGAGGAGGTTGAGAGGCTGCATCTCCCCCACTGGAGACACTCACAGCTTCATACTGAGGGCTGGCTGGCGCCGAAGCGGTCTGCGTGAAATAATAGTCGCCCGCTTGCTGGGCCCGCAGACGCGATAAATCCCGACTTCGCCGCTGCTGCTGCGTAGTTTGCCGCTCCTCGTAAATCTCTATCCGGAAAAGCAGCGATAAGACCTGCTGGTTGAGCCGCTCCACCATCGCCTGAAAGAGCTTGAAAGCCTCGAACTTGTAGACTAAGAGAGGGTCTTTTTGCTCATACACGGCTGTTTGGACGCTATGGCGCAAGTCATCCAGCTGGCGCAAATGCTCCACCCATAAGCTATCTATCTGGCTTAGGGTCACGGTTTTTTCCACTTCGATGAAGGCGCTGCGGCCTTCCGTGCGCAGAATGTCGGGTATCGAAAGCACCACCGGCAAGCGCAGCGTTCCCTCGGTAAAATCCACTTGGAGCCATTGCGCTTCGGGAAACTGCCGCACCAGCTCACTGGTGTGGGTATAGATGAGGCGATTGATGCGGTCTTTCTTAGCCCGATAGAAAGCTAAAGCCTGGCTATGAAGTTTTTCTGCAATGAGTTCAGGTTGGAAGGGCTCCAGATCCGCCGGCGAAAGCTGGGGCATAAAAGCCAGGGTACGCACACAGTCGTAGGCGAGGGCTTCAGCGTCTTCGGGACGGCTGTATTGGCTGGCCAAGGCAACCAGATGGTCCATCAGCATGTTGGAAAGGTCCACTTGGAGGCGGTCACCGAAAAGGGCACTGCGCCGCCGCGCATAAATGGCCCTGCGCTGATGGTTCATCACCTCGTCGTACTCCAAAAGCCGCTTCCGAATGCCAAAGTGGTTCCGCTCCACCTGCATCTGCGCATTGGTGATGGTGCGGGTTACCATTTTGCCCTGGATGGACTCGTCTTCTTTGAACTTGAGGAAGTCCATCCATTTGCTCATGCGCTCGTAGTTGAAGAGGCGCAGGAGATCGTCTTCCAGCGAAGCGAAAAACTGAGAGGAACCTGGGTCGCCTTGGCGGCCGGCACGCCCTCTAAGCTGGTTATCGATACGGCGGGCTTGGTGATGTTCGCTTCCGATGACGGCCAAACCGCCCAGTTCCGCTACGCCCGGTCCCAGTTTGATGTCGGTGCCCCGCCCGGCCATGTTCGTGGCGATGGTGACCGCGCCTTTGAGGCCAGCCTGGGCAATGATCTCGGCTTCCCGTTCGTGGTGCTTGGCGTTGAGCACATTATGGGGAATGCCAGCCAGCTTGAGCATGCGGCTCAACAGCTCCGACGTCTCCACCGACGTCGTACCCACCAGCACCGGCCGCCCCTGCTCGTGGAGCTTTTTGATTTCCTCGATAATGGCGTTGTACTTGGCTCGCTGCGTACGAAAGAGAATCGTGTCGTGATCCTTGCGAATGACCGGCTTGTTGGTAGGAATCACCACCACATCCAGCTTGTAGATGTCGTAAAACTCCTTAGCTTCGGTTTCGGCGGTGCCCGTCATGCCGGCCAGCTTATGGTACATGCGGAAGTAGTTTTGGAGGGTGATGGTGGCCCAGGTCTGCGTAGCGGCTTCGACGGTGACACCTTCCTTAGCTTCGATCGCTTGGTGAAGCCCCTCTGAGTATCGCCGCCCCGGCAAAATCCGACCCGTATGCTCATCCACAATGAGCACCTGCCCATTCATCACCACGTAGTCCACATCCCGCTCATACAGTACATAAGCCCGCAAAAGCTGCTGCAAAGCATGGAGCTTTTCCGCTTTTTCAGCATAAGACCGGTAAACCGCCTCTTTTTTCTCGGCTTTTTCGGCGGGAGAGAGCGTGGGATCGCCGTCAATCGCCGAGAGCACCGAAGCTAAGTCCGGCACCGTGAAAAGCGCCGGATCTTCGCCATACTGGGCTATGCGTTCGATGCCTTTATCGGTCAGCTCAACTGAATGATTTTTCTCGTCTACCACAAAAAGGAGGTCCTCATCCACCTCAGGCATTTTGCGGGCGTTGTCCTGCAGATAGAAGGCTTCGGCTTTCTCCAAGATGGGCATGATGCCCGGTTCGGCCAAGTACTTGAGAAAAGGCCGATACTTAGGGGTGGTACGATGGATGCGTAAAAGCCATTTGCCGCCTTCTTCAGGTTTGGTTTTGCCTTCGGCGATGAGTTTTTTGGCCCGGTGCAGGAACTCTTGGCTGAGGCGCCGTTGCTCATTCACCAGGCGCTCAATGAGGGGTTTGAACTGGCGATACAGATGGTCGTCGCTGTGCTGTACAGGTCCCGAAATGATGAGGGGGGTGCGGGCTTCGTCGATCAGCACCGAGTCCACTTCGTCTACAATGGCGTAATGGTGCTCGCGCTGCACTATCTGGTCGGGGCTGGTGACCATGTTATCCCGCAGGTAGTCAAAGCCAAACTCATTGTTGGTGCCGTAGGTGATGTCGGCCTGGTAAGCTTGCTTTCGACCCTCTGAGTGGGGTTCGTAGTAGTCGATGCAGTCCACGCGGAGGCCATGGAAAGCCAGGAGGGGGCCGTTCCACTCGGTATCGCGTTTAGCCAGGTAATCGTTGACGGTGACAATATGCATGCCCAGACCGGTCAGGCCATTAAGGTAAGCGGGTAAGGTGGCCACGAGAGTTTTGCCTTCGCCGGTGGCCATTTCGGCGATTTTCCCTTCATGCAAAACGATCCCCCCCATTAGCTGCACATCGTAATGGACCATGTTCCACTCCAGTTCGTGGCCGCGGACTTTCCACACATTGGGCCAGATGGCCAGGCCATTTTCGATTCGAATATGGCCGTATCGGCGGGCCATTTCGTAGTCCCAGTCGGTAGCGGGGACGACAAGCTGCTTGTGGTGGGCCAGACGACGAGCCGTTTCTCGCACCACGGCGAAGGCTTCTGGCAAGAGCTGCCACAAAACCGCTTCGAGCTGCTTGTTTCGCTCCAGGCGCAGCGCATCCAACCGCTGAAAGAGCTGCGCTTGAGCCTCTAAGTTGCCCTCGAGCTGGGCGGCCTCGATGTCGGCTTGTAGACGGTCGCGCTGCGCTTCAAAAGGGGCTAACACACCCCGGATTTTTTCGCGCAGAGCCGCGGTGCGGCCTCGCAAGTCCACATCCGAGATCGAAGCCAAACTGGCGTAAATGCGATTGATCTCCTCGACGATGGGACGCAAACGTGCAATATCTCGTTCCCGCTTACTGCCAAAGAGGCGGGCGAGCCAGGTAAGCATAGACTAAGCGAAGGTACGGAAAAACCGCCAGCCCTGACGCAAAGCAAAAGAGAAAAGGCGCCCCAAGCGACGGAAACGGCCGATTACGCTTCGCCAGGTTCGCAACCAGAACGGTTGGGGCCGCTCGAGCGGCAAACGTATTCGGATTACGGTGCCTTGGCCCAACACGCTACGATGGACAAAGATTTCGCCCCCATGATACGTTTCGATGACGCGGCGGGCCAAACTCAGCCCAATCCCCCACCCTCTTGCTTTGCTCGAGACCCCCGGACGAAAGACAGCTTCCCACTCGGTGGGGGGAATCCCTTTTCCGGTGTCTTCCACGTCGATCCATACTTCCTTCGGGCGCAAGGTCAGGCGTACAGTGATGGTGCCGCCCTCAGGAGGCAGGGCATCCAAGCTATTGCGTAGGAGGTTTTCCAGCGTCCAGCGCAAGAGGGTAGCGTTGCAAGGCACCCTTACTTCAGATTGAGCAGGAGGGATAAAGCGCCACATGGCCCGCGTAGCAAAGCGCTCTCGAAAGTATTCCACCACTTCGGCTACGAGAGGAACGAGGGGCTCAGGCCGAAGCTGCGGCTGCGCCCCAATCTTCGAGAAGCGGTCGGCGATCTCACTCAGTCGCTTGAGGTCACCCTTCATGCGGGGCAAGAGCTTCGGCAGAAGAGCAGCGTCTTCTTCGAGCAAGTCCACGGCTCCCACCAGTCCGCTTAGCGGCGTGCCCAGTTGATGGGCCGTCTCCCTCGCCAGACCCACCCATAAACGCCCTTGGTTGTACCGATGCGCCGTATAAAGAAGGCCCACCCAAACCAACGCCACCATCAAAATAAGCACCGAACTAAGTAAAGGCATCCACCGCAGCTGCCGCAGAAGGAGCGGCTCCCCGTAGTAAATCCACAAATAGCGCCCCGGCACAAACTCTACCTTCACGGGGGGGTAGGTGAGCGTATCCGCATGTAGTAACGGCAGGGCCGATTGCAAGTCTACAATAGGCGGCCCTTCCCCCAGAATCTCATGCAGGTTGTGACTGAGCACCCGGCCTTTTTCGTTGACCAGCACAAGCGGCACCAAAAAAAGACGAGAACCTGCCCGACGATCCGGAAACACATACTCCCAAAAGAACTCGGCCAAGCACTCCTCCGGCGCCTGAGCCGCATAGCGAAGCGCTTCGGCGTACAAATGCACCAGAGCGGTTTGCTGCCGCAAAAGGCGGTCAGCCAGATACCGAGTATAGAGTGAAATCCCCGTCAGCAGCAAAACAAGCGCCGTGATAAAGAGAAGCACCCACCGAAGGCGCATGCCTTACTCTAACGAACAAGAGCTAAGAGGAGGCGGCGCATTATTGAGCCGGAGGAGGTACTCAGAACACGCATCTATGCGAAAGTAGCGGCGGCTTGGCGCCGCCGATCCGAATACCCCCAGCCCTCCCTCTACATTGGTGTATTCCGGCTTGACGGTGGTGAAGTCGGTCGTAGCCGGGTCGTTGACGCGCAGGTAGTTGTAAAGCGCCGTATCTAAAGCGGTAATCTGAAGCTGCCAAGCCTGACTGGTACGCGAAGCATCGTACACGTACTGCGCTGCAGGGTTATTGAGGTTTGCATAGGCTGTAATGAGGAGCTCTTTTTCCTGTAGGGTGTAGTTCTGGGGTCCCGAACCTCCTTGAGGCAGACGCCTCGGTCCAATCACCAGCGTACGCCAAGTGGTATCGGTTCCCACCACTTCCCCGTACGTAAAAGAAAAAGTCAGCTCGTACCCCGCCGCTAAAGCCGGAAGGCTTAGGTTAGACTGGGGGTAGAACTGGATTACATAACGCTTTGTCAGGTCTATACCCGGGTAAGCAGGGGGATTGAGGCTGGCGAGGCTTTCAGGGCGGGCGATATAAGGCGGCGAAGGTACGGTGGTCGCAGCCCTGACTGAAAGATCGGGACGGTCTGGCACCTCTACCAAAAGTACATAGCGCCGTCGAGGCTCCGGCCGCATGTCAAAGCGGTATACCACTTGTACGGGGTAAAAAGGCTGGGCGGGCACTTTGAGGACGGTTTCGGGCGTAGCGGTCCACACCGTCTGCCCATCGGTGAGGCGCACGATGGCGGCTACATTCAGGTCGGTGCGCGCGGCATAGGCCGCCGCATCCTCACGCGTCACAAAAAGACGCCCCACCCGCACATACTGCCGGCCGGTATCCGGACGTAGAATGCCGTACACCACCAGCCGTTCTCGAGCTTCGGGCGCAAGTAAGTCTACCTCCGTCTTGCAGCTCACCAGCGCCCACACTATGCTTAAAAGCGCGTATTTTTGCCGCCACACCCTACAAATGTACCAGCAAAGCCCCATACCCCTCTCCGAATCCCAACTCCAGCTGATCGAGGTGTGGGGGAAGCTTGCCTATTCCTGGGGGGTCGGCCCTACCATGGCACAGATTTTTGCGCTCCTTTATGTGTATCCGGAGCCTCTCGATAGCGACGCTATTCTCGAAACCCTCCACATCAGCCGAGGCAATGTGAGCATCAACTTGCGGAAGCTCCTTGAGTGGGGCCTGATCCACAAAATAGAGACCCCAACTTCTCGAAAAGCCCTTTACACCGCCGAGCGCGATATATGGCTGATTGCCGCCAACATCGTCCGAAAGCGATTTGAACGGGAAATCGCCCCCATCCACGACCTTCTAACCAAGCTCCTTGAGCGCCCGGACGTCCAAGCGGATCCGCATACCCGCGAGGCCTTGACTCAGATTCAAGAAGTGCTAAGCGCTGTTACGATGGTGACCCAGCTGGCCCTACCTTTGATGGTGGCGGCGGACCGCGAGCGCTTCCTGAAAATCCTACAAGCCTGGCAAAAGCGCTTCGGCTATGGAGATCGTGTATCAGGATCCCCACCTCGTAGTGGTGAATAAACCCGCGGGCATGCCCAGCCTGCCCGAACGCAGCGGTCCCCAACACAAAGACGTCCTGGCCTGGCTACGCACCCACCTTCACCCTGACGCGACCCTCCTTCACCGCCTCGACAAGCCCACTTCGGGACTCTTGGTGGCTGCCTGGGACAAAGTCGTTTTTCGTGAGCTGTACGCGCAGTTTTCAGGCCATACTGTAGAAAAGCGATACTGGGCCCTCGTAGAAGGGGAGCCAGACTTCGTGGCGGCGGAACTGACGGCCCCCCTGCTCACCACACCGACCCCCCGCGTAGACCCCTACCGGGGTAAACCCGCCCTAACTATCGCCCACACTGTGGAATCCTTTCGTGGCTACGCCCTGGTGGTGTGCGTGCCCGCCACAGGCCGTACTCATCAGGTGCGGCTGCACTTAGCCTACTACGGTTTCCCTATCGTAGGAGACACTACGTACGGCGGCCGTCCCCTCTACCTTTCCCACTTTCATCCCCACTACAAACCCGACAAACGCTACCCCGAACGGCCCCTCCATAGCCCAGAAGTGTTTTTCTTGCATGCCGGCTACTTGGCTTTCCTGCACCCGATCACCGGCCAAAAACTCCACGTAGAAGCGGCTCTGCCCAAACACTTCGAGGTAGCCCTCAAGCAATTGCGCCGCTGGGCTGCTCGAAGCCCTGCTCCTAAATAAAAATACGGGGGTCCTCTCGGACCCCCGCCAAGCTATGCGTACCCCCTATCGAAGGAGGGTAAGGGTAAAGCCCTTGGTGATCGTCCGACCGTCTACCGTACGGGCCTCCAGGAGACCCGTGTATACGCCTTCTGGAGCTGACTGGCCATTGCGCGTGCCGTCCCACTCTACTCTACCAGTAGGCCCGGCTTGCTGCTGCGTAAAAATCAGATTCCCCCATCGATCATAGAGCGCTACCCGAATATTCTGAATGCCCGTGTACCGAATAACAAAACGATCATTCATCCCGTCTCCGTTGGGGGTAAATGCATTAGGAATCAAAATTTCCTGAGCATAACGCACCACGAGCCGATACTGCGCCGTATCTCGGCAGCCATCGGCCGAAATTGCCGTCAACACAATGAGGTATTCGCCTTCCTGGTCATAGGTAGCAGTAGGGTTGGGGGCGGTGCTGGTTTGCCCATTGCCCAAATCCCACTGGTACGAAACGGCCCCCGTAGAGGCATTGGTGAGCGAGATCGTGTTCTGGTCGGGCAAAAGGAGCGTGGCAGGGCTCACGGTGAAAGAAGCCTGCGGCAATGACAAAATCTCCACCGTACGCTGTATCTGGTCGGTGCACGTAGCGCTGACCTGGGCTGTAAGGGTGACCGTATACGTGCCAGGCTGCGCGTAAGTATGCGTAGGGTTGCGCTCAGTACTGGTCGTCCCATCTCCAAAGTCCCACCGCACAGAAGAGGCATTCTGGGAACGGTCCGTAAAACTAATCACCGTACCCAGACAGTAACGCAAGCCAGCATCCGGCGCAAAGTCCGCTACAGGCGCCGGAGTCACTACCAGGGAGACGGTACCACTGGTGTAGGCGGGATTGCTGCTACGCAGCTGAACCGTATAAGTACCGGGCGGCGTACCCACAGGCACCGTGCAGTTGAGGGTGCCGCTGGGCGCCGTCCCCGCAGCTGAACAGGTAAAGACTACGGCCCCTCCTCCATCGCGCCCTTCCAAGGTAAAAGTATTGCCCGCTGCGAAGGTGATCCCCACACTCGTATAAGAAGCCGTGAAACTCTCCCCTGCACAGAGGGTATCCGGAGAGAGGCTCAACAGCGACAGCCCCTGCCCTTGCACCGTAACGGTCTGCGTGCAGGTGCCCGTACACCCAGACGCCGTATGCCGCACCGTGAAGGTGACCGTATAAGTGCCGCCGCTCGAATACGTATGGGAGAAGTTGTAGGGTAAGTTCACCCCGTTTTGGGTGTAATCTATGGTTCCATCGCCATCGGCATCTACCTGCACATCAAAGGTTCCGCCTGGAAGGCCCGTGCCCCCTATTGTGAGCGTGGTGGGGGTGCCCACCAAGGCAGGATCAGGGGTGTAGCTGCAGGTCAGGCCCGAGAGATTCACCACCTGTATCTGGAGCGTGTCGCTAATCACGACCGGCGAAGTGCTCACAACTCGTACGCTGTACGTACCGCTCAGGGTGGTAGCCGGCACCGTAGCGGTGATGGGGCTGGCGGCCCCTACCCCAATATTTTGCGGCGTGGCAAAGCTGCCCGTGACATCCGACAGCTGCACCCGGAAAAGGTTCCCCGCATTGAAAGTGCCCGACGGAGAGAAAGTAGCCGTGAAGGAACCCCCAGCACATACCGTAGCAGGCGTCACACTAACCAGGTCTATCGTATTAGCCGTGGGCGGTTGTACAGTCACCGTCACCTGGCAGGTCGCGGTGCACCCCGAAGCCGGATGCGTCACCGTGAAAGTGGCCGTATACGTACCCGCTGCCGTGTAGGTGTGCGTAAAGCTCACCGGTAAAATGACCCCATTTTGCGTTTGAGAGGGGCTGCCATCGCCCGGGTCTAACTGGACATTGAAGGTGCCTGACGGCAGGCCGGTACCACTAAGCGTGAGCGTGACCGCCGTGCCCGGCGAAGTAGGATTGGGGTTAGCGGAGCAGGCTAAACTCCCGAGATTCACCACCTGCACATCCACCGTATCGCTTACAATGACCGGGTTAGAGCTAACCACTCTAACCTTGTAGGTGCCGCTGGCCAGGGTAGAAGGTATCGGCAGGGTGATGGGGCTGGAGCCGCTGGCCGTAGAAACAGGCGTTGCAAAGCTGCCCGTAGCGTCGGATAACTGGGCCGTGAAGGTGTTGCCCGCCCCAAAGGTGCCTGTCGTAGTGAAGGCTACACTGACGCTGCTGCCAGCACACACGGTCGGCACCGGCGGGATGTTGGTGATGTCTATAGTAGGGGAAGCCGCCACGGGCACCTCAAATACCCGGATTGCATCGATGGCAAAGGAAGGGTCAGCGGCGGTGGTGCTCAGCCCATTGACAAAGCGCACCGCCAACCGAAGGTTAGCCGGCCGAGTAATCGGTAAAGTGATGGTATCAGCATACCATTGGGCCGACCGGCCCTTGAACTGCGCCCCTACCCCCGACAGCGAAGAAGAAAGGGCATTCCAGTTCGCACCCCCATCGGTGCTGTACAGCACCTGACCGTACGCGTTATTACCCCCTTCACAAAGCCAGAAGAAACTGAGCTTGACCTGGCCCGCCCCCGCAGGGATGGTAATGTCCTGCGTCATCTTGGCAAAGTAGTTTTGCGCTGTAGCGCAAAACCCGTCCGCCGCCAGAAAGCTCGTGGTAGGCTGATTAGGGGCGGTACAACCGGCACTTGCAGAGTAGTTTCCGTCGTAGCTGATGTGAAGAAAAGGCGAGCGAGGATTTCCTACAACGGCCGCGGGCTGATCAGGAATCTGAGGAGGCACGTAGTTGATACCCGAACACATTCCGCCCAAACCCGCACAAGGTACATCAAAGGCAGTGATACCGATGTTGTAGTCGGCACCAACCCGCCAGAGGTTATAGCCGTTCGTGGTACTACTCATGTCTGAGGTGTTGAGCGCCCAATCGGACCAATCAGCGGGCGTGTTGAAGTCCTGGCTGTAAAAAATAGTCTGCCCAAATAGCAGTGCACCTGTCCAGCAGGCCTGTAGGCATAGCCGTAGCATGCTACAAAGGTAAGGAGTTGGGATTATAGAAATCAGACTTTCTGTCTGATTGGTCGCTATAGGCTACCGAGATGCACGCAAAGCTAACCGAGATGCTGCGTCGGTAGAGTACCTTTGCCGGTGTGGAGACAGCCTCGCTTGAACGGCTCGCGACCCAGGTGCGTCGGGATGTGATCCGCATGGTGTACCAGGCACAGGCGGGCCATCCAGGTGGCGCACTGGGCGCTACCGACATCCTGGTGGCCCTGTACTTTGCGCATCTGCGGCACCAACCCCACCCCTTCTCCCCCACCGGCCAGGGCGAAGATGTATTTATCCTATCCAATGGCCACATTTGCGCAGCGTGGTATGCCGTACTGGCTCGTAGCGGGTATTTTCCTCTCTCTGAGCTGGCTACCTTTCGACGCCTCAATAGCCGCCTCCAAGGGCATCCTGCGACCAAAGAAGGCCTGCCAGGCGTGCGTATCGCCACAGGTTCGTTAGGGCAAGGGCTCTCCGTAGGCCTGGGCATAGCCTTAGGCAAACGCCTCCAAGGTGACCCCCACCTCGTCTACGTGATGGTAGGAGACGGGGAACTCAACGAAGGCCAAATCTGGGAAGCGGCCCTCTTCGCGGCCCACCACCACATAGACAACCTCATCGCCATCGTAGATCGCAACTACAAGCAAATAGACGGGGATACCCGCGACGTACTCAACACCGACCCCTTAGAAGAGAAGTGGCAGGCTTTTGGGTGGAAGGTGTTTCCCCTTCAGCGGGCACACGACATGCCCAGTATTTTGGCTGCGCTGGAAGCGGCGCGGCAGCACACCCGCCAAGGCCAACCCATAGTGATCATAGCCTACACCACCATGGGGAAGGGGGTAGATTTCATGGAAAACGATTATCGCTGGCATGGCAAACCCCCTGGGCCGGAGGAATACGAGCGTGCGCTGGCCCAGCTTCCCTCTACCTTAGGTGACTTCTGAACTTATGCATCGCCCACGCTATACCGACACAGGCGCTAAGGATACGCGTTCGGGGTTTGGCGTCGGCTTGGTAGAAGCCGCCGAAAAAGACTCCCGCATCGTAGCCCTAAGCGCCGACCTCATGAGTTCCCTCAAAATGGAGGCTTTTGCCAAGCGCTTTCCGGATCGGTTCTTTCAGTGCGGCGTAGCCGAAGCCAACATGGTAGGCGTGGCCGCAGGCCTGGCTACGACAGGGTTGATTCCTTTTGTCGGGACTTTCGCTAACTTCGCTACGGGGCGAGTGTACGACCAAATCCGGCAAAGTGTGTGCTACTCCGGCAAAAACGTCAAGATTGCGGCTTCGCATGCGGGGCTTACCTTAGGCGAAGATGGCGCCACCCACCAGATGCTGGAGGACATAGGGCTTATGCGGGGATTGCCGGGTATGACGGTACTCAGCCCCTGCGATTACAACCAGACACGGCTGGCTACGTTAGCGGCTGCGGCTTGGGAAGGCCCCGTGTACCTCCGCTTTGGCCGGCCCCCCGTACCCAACTTCACCTCGCCAGACGACCCCACCTTCCAAATAGGCAAGATCCAAGTGCTTTTAGAGGGCCGCGACGGCGTGATTTTCGCCACCGGCCACCTGGTCTGGCACGCCCTTCAAGCCGCTTATGCCCTGGAAGAAAAAGGCCTCTCGATCGCCGTCGTGAATGTCCACACCCTCAAGCCCGTAGATGTGGAAGGCATCGTGCGCTGGTTGGAAAAGACCCCCCTTGTCGTGACCGCCGAAGAGCACCAGATCCACAATGGCCTGGGCGATATCATAAGCCATGTAGCGACCACCTACTGCCCTCGCTATGTGGTCCGGGTAGCGGTCCAGGATACGTTTGGGGAGAGCGGCCGACCCGACGAGCTGCTCAACAAATACGGCCTGAGCACCCCCCACCTCATAGCCGCCGTCGAAAAAGCTTATCAGCGTCTGGCCCAGCTATGATTTTCATTGGCGTAGGCACCAACTTAGGCGACCGGTGGGCCGCTTTCTCGCAAGCGTATGTCGAGCTGGAGCGTACAGGGGTAATCCGCGTAGTGGAAAGTTCGCCGATCTATGAGACGGCGCCATGGGGCGTAACCGATCAACCCCCCTACCTCAATGCGGTGTGGCGCCTTGAGACGGCCCTACCGCCCTTAGCGCTACTGAAACACCTACAAGCGGTCGAAACGGCCTTAGGCCGGCCTGCGGCCTGGCGCATGCGATGGGGCCCCCGAGAAATAGACCTGGACCTCCTCGCCTACGGGGAGTACGTCTGCACCACACCCGAACTGGTAGTGCCCCATCCCTGGATTCCACACCGGCCTTTCGTCCTGGGGCCTTGGAAAGACCTCGCACCGTACTTTTACCTGCCCGTATGGCAAGCAACCGTAGCCGACTTGTGGGCGCGCTGGGCTTCCTCCTCCTGGGGGCAGCTTGTCAACCCTCCCCCCCCTCTCCTCCTGCCGCCGATTCGCTTGCCCAAGACACAACCCCTTGGACAACCTACCTGAACCAAAGCCTTACCGCCTTCGCCCGAGGCGACACCACCCAGGCCCTGGCTTACCTGGCCAAGGCCCTGCACCAAGATTCTACCCAACCCTTTCTCTACGAACTGCAAGGCTACTACTTCTACACGCAAGGACGCGATTCGCTGGCTATCCGAGCTTACCAACGGGCCTTTGAACTGGGGGGAGCTACACCTCAGCTGCATTACCGCATGGGCTCCGCTTATCTGGTCCAACAGCACTGGAAAAACGCCTACTACCACTTCGCCCAAGCGTTAGCCGCCGATAGCGACAACCCCGAAGTATGGACCGCCTTGGGTCTATGGGCCCACCTTCAAGGCAAACGAAACGAAGCCATCCGGTACTGGAAAGAAGCGCTGCGCCGCGACTCCACCCAAGAAAAACCCCGCACCTTCCTCTATGATGTGTACCTCTATGAGTTGGGGCAGCCCGACACAGCCCGACGATACTTCCTCGACCCCTATTGGAAGTTTGAGCGCTTTCACCCCTTGCTCAACTTTCAGCTGGGCAACTACCACCTCGCCAAGTACGAAGCGGCTCAGAGCCAAGGCCGTACCCGAGAGGCCGCGGCACACGCCTTCCAAGCCGTCGAAGCATACACCCGTGCCCTTTTAGCCCATCCCTCTTACGCCAAAGCCTACTACAACCGTGGGCTGGTCTACTTCAAAGTGGGCAAGTATGACCGGGCCTTAGCTGACTTCGAGCAAGCGGCTCAGCTGAACCCTCACGATGAAAAAGCTCCCTTCATGGCCGGGAGCCTGTACGAACTGCGTAAGGACACCGCCCGGGCCTGCCAGGCCTATCGCCAGGCCGTGACCCGCAAACCCGACTTTCCCGAAGCCCAAAAAGCCTTAGCCGAACTGCACTGCCCTTAGGTCTTCATCTTCTTGCGTTTGGCCGCCGGGAAGAGGACGTTATTCAGGATCAGCCGATACCCCGGCGAAGTAGGGTACTTACTGACGTCGGTAGGCGGCTCCTCTACAAAGTGCTGGTAATCTTCGGGATCATGCCCCCCATAAAAGGTCCAAAAGCCGCGCCCTAAAATCCCATGGATATACCGAGCTTCCCCCAGCGCGGGAAACTCCCCCATCACGACCACTTGGGGCTTGAGGAGGTGGAGGTCGTAGCCCGTGGTCTGGCCAAAAAAGCCCTTGATGCGGCTGGCATGATTCTGGCACAGCATGGTAGGGATAGGGTCCCACTTCGCCGAAAACTCCCGCAACACAAAGTAATCCTGCTCTTCTCGAATGCCTGCTTGACGACGCCGGTCCCCCGTGTCTATGTCCGAAAACTCGTAGTCGTACTCATTCAGCCGAACCGAAAAGTTCTGAAAAGCGATGCATTTTTCATAGCGGAGGCGGGTATTAGCTAAGGGGTCTAACGGGGTGCCATCGTAAATCTCTCCTACAATGTCTATGCCTTCGGCGGCTAAGGCGATATCGTAAGTGTCGGTGGCTGAGCACATCGCAAAGAGAAAACCGCCATTTTGCACCCATTCCCGAAGTTTCTTTACGACGGCGAGCTTGAGGTCGGCCACCCGTCGGAAGCCCCACCGCGCCGCAATCGCCGTCTGCTCCCGCACCATGGCCCGATACCACGCCCGATCCCGAAAGCTGAAAAACTTCCCATATTGCCCCGTAAAATCCTCATGATGGAGATGGAGCCAGTCATATTCCTGCAGCTTACCGGAGAGGACCTCGTCGTCATAGATGAGGTCATACGGTATTTCCGCGTACAGCAGCACCAGCTGCACGGCATCATCCCACGGCTCTGAGCTTTTGGGGGCATACACAGCTATGCGCGGGGCTTTTTCCAGTCGCACCACATCCATGTTGACTTCAGGACGGCTGAGGTAGGTCAGAATCTGGCCGTACTCCGACAGGGAAAGGGGCTGGTACACAATGCCTCGCCGCTCCAGTTCCGCTGCCGCCCACCCGTTTTCAAGAAAAGCGAAACTGCCCCCCCGATAGTTGAGGAGCCAATCTACTGGAACCCCCCGCATCAAGAGTCCATACACCAGCCCATAGGCCCGCAAATGCTGCGTCTGAGCCGCATCCATGGGAATGAGCACATACTGCGCCTGCAGGCTATCCAGCCATAGGACCGCCACAGCCAGGCCCACATAAGCCCTTCGCCCAAACCGCATACCCAGCCTAACAAATATACTCATTCTTCGGCGACCTGCCAGAGCTGTGACGCCAGAAAAGCCGCCCCTCGCCAAGCGATAATCCACCCTTCTTTGAGGTCCTCCCCGGCTATCCAGACCAGAGAGTCTCGACGCAGTTCTCGTACGGGCACGGGCACCCAACCTCCCTTGGTGGCCCACACAAACACATACGCTTCCCTTCCCCGATACCCTAAAGCCTCAGAAGGAACCAAAAAGCCCCTACCCAGCGGACGCCGGATATACCCTTCGATGGGAATCCCCGCAAAAAGTGGATATCCCGTAGGTGGAATCCGCACATGCACAATGAGGTGGGTGCCTACGCTATCTTGCATCTGCGCCACATATTCTACACGGGTGGAGAGAGGAGGCAAGTCTGGGATAGCCGGGAAGCGAAGGCGCACTTCGAGACCTGGCTTGATCCAGCCCAGCTCCCGCTCCGAGATATAGAGATCGGCGTGCAGATCATACGGGTTGGCGATATGCGCCAAAGACTGCTCGGGCAGGATGTACTGTCCTATGGAGGCCGTGACTTGGGTGACGTACCCGCTGATTGGGGCGCGCAGCTCCACCCCCGGCACCCCCCCCAAGGTATCCGGCTGTACCCCCACCAACCGAAGCTGCGTTTCGAGGGCCCGTAGCTGGCTTTGAGCCTGGCGCAGCTCAGCCTGCGCCGCCGCCACCTCCGCCAAAGTCGTAAGCTGCCCGGCGCGCAAACTCTCTTGCTGAGCAGCCCGACGCACCGCCGCCAAATACCGCTGCCGAGCCTCTCCATACTGGCGCTCTAACTCCACCACCTGGCTACTGTAAAGGCCAAAAAGGACTTGACCCGCATGTACGTACTGCCCTTCCCGTACGAAGATGCCTTCAATAAACCCAGGCACACGACTATGTACCTGCGCCTGCGCATGGGCCAGAATCACCGTACGCCCCAACAGCCGTACCTCCTCCCACACGGTATCCAATCGAAGGGCTCGCCGCTCAAGTCGGGCCCCCCGCTCCTGCACCTCAGACAAAAACAGCGTATCACTTGGAAGTTTTTCTTCTGGGGAGTAGCCGCTCGACGTACAACCCACTAAGGCCAGGCTAAAACTGAAAATAAATAAACGGCTGAACATACGTTTGCCTCATTTCAAGTAGAAGCTGAACAACCCCAATGAAAGTTAGAAACTTGACTACCCATGGGCTCCGAGCAAAAGCCTCTTCGATCCGAGTCACCCACGGCATTGGCACCGCATGCAAAAGGTACCCTAAAAGTAACAGTAGTACGAAAAGGGGACGCGCTTGGCAGAAAGGAACCGTATAAGCCCAGTCTACTTGGGTCAGGGCTTGGCGCAGGACGATCATCGCTGTAGCGAAATCAGAAGCCCGGAAAAACACCCAAAGCCCCAGCACAAGGTGAAAAGTGAGCAGCCATCCCAGAAAGCGACCGCCGACCGAAGCCGGTCGAGAAGAAAAAGGAAAACCCCGCCAAAATCGGTGCACAGCCAACGCCAGCCCATGTACGCCGCCCCACACCACAAACCGCCACGAAGCCCCATGCCACAAGCCTCCTATAAGCATCGTAGCCAGCAAGTTAAGGTAAGTACGGAAGGGACCTTTTCGATTGCCGCCGAGCGGAATGTAGACATAGTCGCGCAGCCAACTTGAGAGGCTGATGTGCCACCGGCGCCAAAACTCCGTAATGCTGGTAGCGAGGTACGGCTTGGCGAAGTTTACCCCTAAGTCGAAACCCATCATGCGCCCCAGCCCTATGGCCACGTCGCTGTAACCCGAAAAATCACAGAAAATCTGCAATCCGTAGCCGTAAATCGCCATCAGGTTTTCAAAGCCGGAGTAACCGCCAGGGTGGGCGAAAACCAGATCGTTGTACTGAGCGAGGTAATCGGCGAAGACGACTTTTTTGACCAGGCCTTGGAGCACGAGCCAGAAGCCCGAACCTATCCAGAGGCTATGTAGCCGAGGGGCTTGCAGCTGGGGCAGGAAGGGACCGGCCCGCACAATGGGGCCCGCCACCAGATGAGGAAAATACGTAATGTACAAAGCATAGTCCCAGAAAGAGCCTGGCGGCACCAGACCTCGGCGCACATCTATGGCGTAGCTGATCATGTGAAAGGTATAGAACGAAATGCCAGCCGGTAGAAAAATAGCAAGCGGCTCGAAAGGCCTGCCCAGCAACCAAGCTGCATTTTGGAGGAAAAAGTTTGCGTATTTGAAGTACCCCAGAAAAGTGAGGGGCACCAGGATCGCCAACCCCAGAAAGAAGCGGCCAGCCTGCGGCCAGCGCACCATAGCCCGCACAAGGCCATATTGTAGCACTAAGGTGCCCAAAAAAAGCCCCACAAACGCCCCCACCGACTTGTAATAGAAGAACACGGAAAAACCCAAGAGCCACAAGAGTGCCCCCCTTAGCTGCCCAAAGTGCAGGAAAAGGCCGTACACCCCCAGCACGACGACGGCCCAAAACCAGAAAGCCCCCGTCGGAAAAAGCATAGGCTGGTCGGGCTGATAGAGCAAAAGAGCCCTGGCCAGAGCCTCCCAGTCAAGGGGCATGGGGCGCTAAAAGAAAAGTTCGATCAGGGCGATCGACTCGGTAAGAAGGGGTCATGGGAAACAGATCCAGCGGGTACAGCGCCGAATCGCGCAAAAAAGCCGCTATGCTATCGGCCCACCGGTACGCCGAAGCTGGCGTAGGATGTGCGCCATCTTCGAGCCGCTCATAAGTAAGCCGACGAGAATCGAAAAACCGGCCCGGCCCCATGACTTCTTTCAGCAGGTCGTTGATGCCGGTGTCTTCTTGCCAGTTGGGGGGACCGATCCACACACAGGGCAGCTCCCCTACTTGCGCCAGAATGCGTCGCACATAGGGCTCCCGCTTCCGAATGGCGGGGATGAGAAGCTCGTTCGAACCGATACACAACAGCACATACGTGGGGCGCAGCTCTCGGATAAAAGCCGCCAGCGTGTCGGATTTTCCCCACCACACCAAAGAAGAGCTGGGCCAGATAACCGAGTACAGTACATAACCTTTTTCATGGCAAAGGCGAGCCAGTCGGAGCCGGAGCCATTCTGTCATAGAGTCCCCCACTAAGAGAACCCGTTCAGTAGCGGTAGCTTCCCTTTCGGCGGGAGGAAGATCGAGGGCCGCAGGCTTTCTCGAGGCCTGCCTAAACGAAGGAGGCACGCGGGCTATTAGCGGTGGGCCTTGCCACCGAGGCAGCGAAACCGAGTCTGGCTTTCGAGGCAGCGTAACGCGTTCCCACTCAGGGGGTAAAAAGGGGGCTGCTATCACAAATAGCAGCCCCCCTATCACCAGAATAGCCCAATGCAGCCAGAAGGCGGTGCTTCGAAACACCGAGGCGGCCAAAGACCTTCAACCCTGACCGGTTCAGTTCGTCGAGGCAGGCAATCGAAGGAGGATGCGCTGGAAGCGCGCCAGGTCTACGTAGTCCAGGTTACGGATGCCCTTCCGCTCCAAGTACCGCAGGAGGTCTAAGGCTCGAACCAGCTCGGTTTCTGAGAGGCTGGCTGTGCCGGTGACTTTGTAACGGTTCAGCTCCAGCGTAAGCATCCGGCGGGCATACCGGATCTGCGCTTCCAGTTCCATCGGTTCGATTTTCGTGAAGTCCATAGGGCGGGACAAAGTTAACACTTTTCTCACATCGGTTCGTAACTGTGGTGCAAACTCTCTTCGAGGTAGGGATGCCGCTGGGGCAAAAGCGCCGGCGCTCGCTCAAGCTGACGAGCCGCCCACCACAAAAACCCAGAGAGCCCCACCAGGAAAAATCCCACCTCCATAAGCCCTAACCCCCCCGCTTTCCCCGCTACTGAAGGCATCACCACCATAAACGTATCCAGCCAATGAGTGAAAAGAAGCACCACAGTCACCATCGCCAGCCAAACCTTATTGCGCTTGATGCTGGCGCTCATAAGCCCTAAAAGAGGGAAAAGAAAATTGAGTACAATCGTCAGATAGAAGATAGGCACATATTGAGGATTCACATGGGCTCGGATGCGTTCGTAAAACCAGAAGGTCTCCTCGGGTATGTTGGCATACCAGATGAGCATGAACTGCCCATAAAAGATATACGTCCAAAAAATACTGAAGGCAAAGACAAACTTGCCCAGATCGTGAATGTGACTATCGTTTACGCCAGAGAGAAAGCCCTGCATTTTTAGCATGACGGCGCTAAAGGTAATGAGACAAAGGGTGGTAATCCAGAGGTTAGCAAAGTTGTAGACAGCGAACATGGTGCTAAACCAGTGGGGGGAAGTGCTCATAAGCCAGTCCCAGCTGGCGACAGACCAACTCAACGCAAAAAAGACAAGGAACCCCGCCGCCAGACGCCGCAGATTATGGAAACGCCGAATGTCCCCCGTCGCATCAAGAGCTTCCCAGTTTCGCACAAAGCCCCGCCAAAACAGCCACCACCCCCCCAAAATCACCACCAGCCGCACAAAAAAGAAAGGCCGGTTGAGGTAGCTACTCTTGTGTTGGAGAATAGGATCTTGGGCCACGACGTCGGAGTGGGTCCATTCATACAACACACCCGAGAAGGCTCCCACTACCACCATTAGGATCAAGGCCCCTACGGGTAAAAACCGCGCGAAAGTCTGAGGGATTCGCTGCAGCATCACATACCAACTCGCATTAGCCGCATAGCCTACCGCCAAAAAGAAAAGCGAAAGCACCGCAATGCCCAATAGATACATGCTGGAAATAAGCAAGTTGGCCGCCAGCCGACTCAACCAGGGGGCCGCATGACCATGGGCCTGATCCACAGAATGCGAAAACTGCCCCACCAGCCCAGCCCCAATCAGCAAAACCCCCGCCACAAGCAAACCTAATAGCCACTTGGACCAAGCAGAAGGCAGGCTAAAACGCTCCTTCCAGTTGACTTGCACTTCGTGTGTAGTATGCGCCATAAGGTATTACGGTTTGGTGGTGTTTTTTTGTTCAGCTTGAGCCTGTTGCTGTTCAGCTAAGCCCTTTGCCCGCAGCTCTTTTACATACAGGATGACTTTCCATCGCTCCTCCGGATCAAGCTGGGACGCATGCGAACCCATTAGGTTTTTCCCGTAGGTTAGGGTATGGAACATTTTGCCTTCGGGCAGGTCTTTCAGTTGAGGCCCGTAATAAGAAGGCGGAGGAGGAAACTTCCCCGCTTGCACGATCGTGCCTTGGCCATCTCCTTTCTCTCCATGGCAGTGGATGCAATACAGCTCGTACAAACGCTTGCCCTCGGCCAGGTTCTCAGGCGTGGGGGGCAGAGGATTGCGGAGTTTTTTGCCGGCTTCTTCGTAGCCCTCGTTGGTGTTGGGGAAAGGGTACACGTACGAAACCTGCCCTCGAGCGACCGTACCCGGAACCGGCTCCCGTAAGTGCTTGCCATCCGGCGAATAGGGATAGTAATCTATCTGGGAATATGGCTCAAGAGGAATAGAATGGTACATCTGAGGGGCATATTCCACACCGGTATCACGCGGGTCAGACTTAGCGGCACACCCCCCAAGCAGAACTGCCCCCACTCCTACTACAGTCCCGCGAAGCACTTGCCTAACTTCTTTCATAGCTCGACTATTTTGACTTCGAAAGCACCCGTTTTTTGGAAGAGGGCCTGGGCCGCATCCCAAGCTTGAGGATCGGCCACCGCTATCACCATCGCGTCGTCGGTTTGGCGGCGGTCATACACACGAGCCGATCGCCCTGGATACAACCGGTTCACCGCCAAGTACGAGAGAAACATGAGCACCCCCGCAAATAAAACCGTCAGCTCAAAAGTAATCGGGATAAAGCTTGGAAAAGGTAAATGAGACTTACCACCAATATTGACCGGCCAATCAAGGGTATACATGTATATCTGCATGCTAAGTGCGGTAAGCGTACCTAAAGCCCCGTACACAAAAGCGGCATCCGGCAAGCGAGACTTGCGCAGTTTGAGAGCTTGATCCAAGCCATGCACGGGAAAAGGCGTGCAAACCTCGTGTATAGGCACACGCTCATGCTGAAAAGCTTCTACCGCCGTGAGGAGCTTCTCTTCGTCGTCGTACAAACCAACCAGGTACTTCGCCATACGCGTCAAGATTGGGGTTGATCGGGATGCATAGTAGGTTGGGCGGCCGGGGCCCAAGCACCCTCTTGTTTACGAGCTTGGTAGGCCTCCCAAGAAAGCCCCGCATACTGGTCGCCCGAAGTCTTGAGGATGCTTTTCGTCTCTGCCGCCGCAATCACCGGCAAAAACCGCGCAAAAAGCAAGTACAGCGTCAGAAAAAGCCCAAAACTACCTACCAAAATCGTAACTTCCACCCAGGTCGGTGCATACATCCGCCAAGAAGAAGAAAGAAAATCCCGATGCAAAGACGTAACGATAATCACAAAGCGCTCAAACCACATGCCAATGTTGACGAAAATCGAAATCACAAACACAAACCAGGGACTTCGGCGGAGCTTTTTGAACCAGAAAACCTGCGGAATAAAGAGATTGCAAGACACCATAGCCCAATACGACCACCAGTAAGGTCCAAAAGCTCGATTGAGGAAAATGTAGCGCTCCCAATACGAGCCCGAATACCAGGCGATAAAGAACTCCGTCGCATAGGCAAAGCCGACCATCATGCCGGTGACCAAGGTCACCTTGGCCATGGCGTCAATATGCTCCAAGGTAATGTAGTCTTTGAGGTTGAGCACTTCTCGGGTGATGATCATGAGGGTAAGCACCATGCCAAAGCCTGAGAAAATAGCCCCCGCCACGAAGTACGGAGGAAAGATGGTCGTGTGCCAGCCCGGCAAGATAGAAGTGGCAAAGTCGAAGCTCACGATAGAGTGCACCGACAACACCAGCGGCGTAGAGAGCCCCGCAAGCACCAGAGAAACCGCCTCGAAGCGCTGCCACTGCTTGGCGCTACCGGTCCACCCAAAGGATAGGAAGCTATAGACGTAGTAGGCAAAGGAACCCGGTCGAGCTCGATCGCGCACCATCGCCAAATCAGGAATCAAGCCCGTATACCAGAAAAGCAGCGAAATCGTAAAGTAGGTGCTGATAGCAAATACATCCCACAGCAACGGGGAGTTGAAGTTGACCCAGAGGGAACCGTGGGTATTGGGCAGGGGCAGAAACCAGAAAGCCAGCCAAGGCCGCCCCATGTGAATGATGGGGAAAAGCCCTGCACAGATCACAGCAAAAATGGTCATGGCTTCGGCGGCGCGGTTGATCGCCATGCGCCACCGCTGCCGAAACAAGAGCAAAATAGCTGAAATGAGCGTCCCTGCATGCCCGATCCCGATCCAGAAGACGAAGTTGGTGATGTCAAAGGCCCATCCTATGGTTTTGTTGAGGCCCCAAGTACCGATCCCCACCCAGATGGTGTAAGTGATCGCCGCAAAGCCAGCAAACATAACCAGGGACGTGAAAGCCGTGGTTACATACCACTTCCACGTGGCGGGGCCTAAAATAGGGGCCACCAAATCCTCGGTGATCTGGCGATAGGTTTTGCGGCCCCGTATGAGCGGCTCTCGTATAGGACTTTCCCACATAGGCTATGAGTGTTGGGTTTGTGCGAGTTCCGTGTTACGGATTTTGACCAGGTAGCGGATAGACGGCCGGACGTTGAGTTCTGACAAGGCGTAATAACCTCTCGGTTCGGCGGCGCGTCGAGAAACCTCACTTTGAGGGTCATTGAGGTCGCCAAAGACGATCGCCCCCGTGGGACAAGCTTGTTGGCAGGCGGTCTTCAGCTCACCATCGCGAAGCGGACGCCCCGCTTTTTTCGCTTCGAGCTTGGCCGCCTGGATGCGCTGCGTGCAAAAGCTGCACTTCTCCATCACGCCGCGGGCTCGTACCGTCACATCCGGGTTAAGCACCATCCGCCCGAGTTCGTCTACGGGGTTGAAGACCCACTTCTCCGCATTAGTATAGTCAAACCAGTTGAAGCGGCGCACCTTGTAAGGGCAGTTGTTGGCGCAGTAGCGAGTGCCCACGCAGCGGTTGTAGACCTGCTGGTTAAGGCCTTCGGAGCTATGGGCAATCGCCAAAACAGGACACACCGTCTCACAAGGGGCGTGGTCGCAATGTTGACACAGCATAGGTTGGAAAAAGGCTCGGGGGAAATCTTCGGGCGGCGCCGCAGGAAACTCTTCCGGCTTGCCCGGCACTTCCCGGCCCGAACTAAAATACCGGTCAATGCGAATCCAGTGCATGTCCCGCCCCCGACGCACCTCGTCGCGTCCCACAACCGGAATGTTGTTTTCCGAGACGCAGGCTACTACACACGCCGCACACCCAATGCACGTAGTAAGGTCTATCGCCATGCCCCAGCGATGGCCCGGCTGAGGATGCTCTATCCACCACAGGTTGATGAGGTGGGGCTCTTCGTGGTTACCGGCGCGGGGATCGGCCTTGTAAGCTTCCAGCGACGCTTCCCGCACATACTCTCGCCCTACAAACGTCTCCCACTGCTGGATGCGGGCCAGCTCGTACCGCTTTCCTGCCTTGACTAAAGAGACGTCCGGCGCGACGTGGCCCCGCTGCCCCGAAGGAAGTACCGGCGAAAAAGGATACATATTCTTTCCTACCCCCACGGCCGCTCGCCCTCCTGCCGTACGCCCGTAGCCTACCGCTACCCCTACCGTCTTGGGATCCGTACCCGGCAAGACGTACACAGGCAGCTCTACAGAACGTCCGTTCCATTCCACGCGTACTACATCGTTAGTCTGGAGGCCTTTTTCGCGAGCCAGGATAGGCGAGATGACCGCGTAGTTATCCCAAGCTACACGGGAAACGGGGTCCGGCAGTTCTTGAAGCCAGGGATTGCCTGCTTGGGTGCCATCCCCCACGCTGACCTTCTCATACAAGTAGAGGGTAAGGGGGGCTTCTTCTGGCCGAGGCAACTGAGCGGCCCATTCGGCTGGCTTCCAGGTGGCTTTGGGTTGAGCAGCGGGAACGGACGTCATATCTACGACGCCCCGTTCCAACGCAGCCACCCAGAAGTGCTCAGGCGTATCGGTAGGCAAGAGTCCTTCTTTATCGCCCCAGAAAGGTTGGACTTTACCGGCCTCCCGAGCTTTGGCGTAATCTCGATAAGCAGGGTAAATCTTCTTGGCCCAATAGGCCTGTAGGTACTCAAAATGCGAATCAGGCCGGCCCAACCAGCTCAAGAGCATTTCAGCAAAAGACCGAGTGGAGAAAATCTTAGCGATAGTAGGCTGCTGAAGGGTATAGAGGCCTTCGTAAGGCTGGGCATCCCCCCAACTTTCCAGGTAATGGCTTTCGGCAAAGACATACTTACACCGCTGAGCGGTCTCATGGGCAAAGGCATGGGCTGCCGCCGTGACCGGTATGTTTTGCAGGGCCTGTTGAACCTTCTCCGGCTGAGGATAGTCGTAGAGGGGGTTGACTTGATAAAAGAGGACGGCCCCTACTTGGCCGGCTTGGGCCTCCTCGAGGAAAGCGGCAAAGTCAGCGTCCTTACCGGAGCGCAGATAGCAAGCCGGCTCTACGAAGAGGGTCTGGCCGTAGTTGCCCAGCAGGAGGTTGAGGCCTGCGACCACCGCTTGCAAAGCCGGATTATCCGAACGGGCTACGACGAGGGAACGTCCCCGGGCCTCCCAGAGCTTTTCGGCGGTGGAGGCGATGTCCCCTTTGGGAGTGTCCCAGTCTTCCCCGGAAAGGGGCGCTTCACCGGCGAGTTTAGCCACCCGATTGTACAGGCTCACGAGGGCCCGCTGCACTTCGAGCGGGGAAGCAGCTACGCGCCGATCCGCGCTAAGGCCAGTGATGGTGGGCACCGACTCAAACTGTACATGCAGCGAGAAGTCTTTGTTGTCGCCGTAGAGTTGGCGTTTTTTAGACCAGCCCCGGGCAAAAGCCGTAGGATCCAGCCACGTGCCAAGGAAATCCGCATTGAAGCCTACCAGTACTTGGGCTTTGTCAAAACGATAGGTAGGGGCCACCCGTCGTCCAAAAAGCCGTTCTTGAGCGGTGAGGAGGGCGTCATACGATTCGGCCTCGTAGACGATGTGGCGAGCGTTCTTGAAGGAAGTTAGCCATTCTTGGATAAGGGCAGCGAGACTGGGGCTAAGGATAGGAGGCGTGATAAGGTAAAAGCGCTTACCCTGGGCGTCCTGTTCTTGGAGGGCTTGTCGGAAAGGCCCATCCACTACGGTCCAGTCTACCGGTTCTCCATTCAGGAGGGGCTTCTGGAGGCGGGTGTGGTCATACAGCGAGAGGATGGAAGCCTGCCCTCGCGCGTGCGTGCCCCCCTCCGTGGGTAGGTAAGAAGGGTTACCCTCAATCTTGATGGGGCGTCCTTCGCGCACTTTGACCAGGACCGACTGAAACAGCTGCCCATCAAAGTGCGTAGAAGCGTAATACACCGGCACCGAGGGCAGGTGTTCGGCCGGCTTCCTGACGTAGGGGAGGGCGTACTTGACGGGCGTCTTTTCACAGGCCGCCAGCACGGCGGCACTGATCGTGATCCCACACCACTTGAGGAAATCCCGCCGAGAACCGGAAGGCCCTTCTTCCCACAAGGCTTCTACGGGGATGTCTCGCTCGAAATCACGCATATAGGAGAAGGTTTAGTAGTGGCATTTGGAACATTCCAGACCGCCGAGGCGCTCCACCGTCACTTCTTTTTCCTTGAAGTAGCGATGCAACCGCTCATAATAAGGGTTTTTGGTGAGGTCTACCTTCGTTTGGCGGTGGCAGTTGATACACCACCCCATGCTGAGGTCACTGTACTGGTACACCTCTTCCATCTCCTCTACGGGGCCATGGCAGGTCTGGCAAGCGATCCCACCGACCTTGACATGCTGGGCATGGCTAAAGTACACCAAGTCCGGCAAGTTATGCACGCGTACCCACTCGATAGGCTTACCGGATTCCCAGGACTCGAGGATTTTGGCGATTTCTTTCTTACCGTACTGGGACCCTTCCTGAATGTACGTGTGGCAGTTCATGCATATATTGGTGGAGGGGATAGTTGCTGATTTGCCTTTCTCTACGCCCACGTGACAGTACTGGCAGGCGATTTTATACTGGCCTGCATGAAGCTTATGCGAGAAGGCAATGGGCTGTACCGGCTGATAGCCCTTGTGTAGACCTACGGATCGCGCTTTGACTGTGGTGACGCTGACCCACCACAAAAAGCCCACCAACAGAAGTACGGCGATAAAGCGCTTGGAGGTGACTAAAGGCCGCATTCTATCCCACCAGGAGGGCTGAGGCGTTTGGGGTTCTGGGCGTAGGAGCCGCGAGAGCGCCAAGGTGGCGACGAGCAAGGCGGCCGCAATGGCCCCTAAGGCGATCACCAGCACCCAAAGAATAGGACTCACGCTTCCGGCACCTCCGCCTGCCGCGGCGGCCGATCCCCCCGCAGTGGTGCTGGCTGCCTCCGTAGAAGCGGCCTTGGCTAAGGCCTCCGTCTCCGCTTTGATGTAATCCAAAATGGCCTTGATCTCGCCATCGGATAAGCCCGTGAAGGCCGTCATGACGGCCTTGTTGTACTCTTCGTATAGCTTCTTTGCGTAAGCGCTATTTTTGAAGTTTCCATTGATGTAAGCCTGGGAGTTGTGAACGAACTTGATTATTTCGGCTTCATCATTGCCCCATCTTTCATGGACGCCTTTGAGAGCGGGACCGACGACACGGCGGTTGATGGCATGACAAGAAGCGCAGTTGGCCTGGAAGAGAGCCTTCCCATCCTGTGCCCAGGCCCACGCTAAAGCCGCTATCAGGAGTCGCAGTCGCATAGGAGTTTCATTTAGGTATGAAAACGCTGGCAAAGGTAGCGAAGTTCCCTTACTTGCAAGGGGAGACCTGCAGCTGAGCCCGAAGGGAATCCACCTGTTTCTGGAGGGCAATCACGTACAGGGTAAGCTCTTCGACTTTACGTACAAGAGCCAGATGGGTCTGGGTCAAGGGCAAGCCTTCCTGCTGAATCTGAGCGGCGGATGGCAGGCCTGGCAAGTGACGATGGGCTTGCACATAAGCCTCCAGCTCCGAAAGAGGAAGCAAGCGATAATCGGGTGAAAAGACATAGTCCGGCCACTTGAGGGGGCGGTCTTTAGCGTAAATCTCCTGCACCTTAATAGGCGCATGAAAAGTGAAGGGCCGAAAAGCTTCCCCTCGACCATCACCCCATATCCGCCATCCGTCTATGGGATTCCCGACAGAGTCCAGGGTCGCAACGGCCAAGGCCTTAGTATTGGTGGCGTGGGCGCCTCTAATGTGGATAGGAAGGGCATAACTCCAGTCCTCTGAAGGTTGGTAGTCAATACCCACAGAAGCATGAAAAGTAACAGGAGCATGAAAAGTAAAAGGCCTGTAGGCTTCCCCTCGAGCGTCACCCCATACTACAAAGCCGTCGCGTTGCTCCTGCCCCACAAACGTGGATACCGCTAACGCCTTGGTATTCGCGGCATGAGGCCCTTGAACCGTGATAGGAAGGGCATAAGTCCAATCTTCGGAAGGGAAATATGAGATCTTCCAGTCCTGCGGGCAGCAGCTCACCCAGAAGAAAAGACTACTCAGCCCCACGGCCAACCTTGGCGCCTTCACGAGGCCAAAGCTACAGAAAAAGGCTCGAAGTATGGTACCTTTGGAGCCTCTATGGGCTATGGGCTATGGGTATGGCTTCAGAGCTGGATAGTCAGCACCTCCGCGGGACTCCAAGCGCAAGACCTGCGCCTTTTCTCGGGGTATGCGCAAGATGTGTGGGTGGCCTACCGCGCCAATCGCCAAGGCCAAGTCCACCTTTTTCTGCATCACCTCGACACCAGCGGATACCAGAACCTCGGCCGAACCGGCCTGTGCCTCTCGGAAGGGGATAGCACCGGTATCCAGGCTTGGGAAGCCACCCTGGGCGAGCAAAACACGTTGTACGTCGCCTGGAGCACCCAAAAAGGCACCTCCTTGACCGCCTTGAACGCTCAAGGCCTATTTCTATGGCGATTTTTCGAGCCGGCCCCTGCAGCGCAGCTCACTATACTCCCTCATCCTGAAGGGGGCGCCGTCCTGCTCAAACACACCGGCCAACACCTTTTGTTGAGCCTGTGGACCGGAACCGGCCAAAAGCTCCTCGAAGAGTCCCTGGCCCCCGATCAGCCTACCCAGCGCAAAGGCCGACTGACCTTCAGCGGACCGGAAGGGTTTTGGGTGATTTGGGAAGCCTTCGATGGCCAGCACTGGCAAGCCTGGATGCAAAAATGGCGGTGGGATGTGCGCCCTGAAACCCCTCCCCAACCCCTCTCCACCCTCCCCCACAGCATCGAAAAAGTAGAATTCATCGGAGATGGATTCGGTGGGCTCCTCGGCGTGTACGAACGCGTTTCCCTCACCGGCGCCGGAAAAGATTTGTACCTTTTTCGCTACAACCGCAGCGGACGGCTCCTATACGAAGCGCCTCTCTGCACCGAGGCCGGTGACCAACAAAACCCCCGCCTCTACAAACGGGGCACCGACTTACTGGTGGTTTGGGAAGATAACCGTCAACAGGACTGGGACTTGTACTACCAACGGATCGACCTTAACTCCGGCCGCCCCCTCCTACCGGCGCAGGGCGTGGGGTTACTGACCCTGCCAGGGCCTCAACGCAACCCCCACCTTGTTTTAGACTACTTTCAAAACGAGCTTATCGCCGTATGGATAGACTACCGACGCTTGCAAGGGGACCTCTACCTGCAACGCTATTCAGCCGAGGGCAAACCTCTCTGGGAGTTTACCGGCCGTCCCCTTATAGCCAACACTCGACAGCAGCATACCCTTCAAGTAGCTGCGCAAGACTTTCAGTATTTCTGGGTAGGGTATCTCGAAGATTACCCTCAGGAGGGGACTTACCCCCACCTGGCCTTGCTCACGACGCAAGGGGAAGTTCGCTGGCAAAAGGGCCTGTGGGGTAACCGCCAACGACCCCACGCCCGTTGTGCCCACCTGCAGGCCTACCCCTGGGGGCGCCGGCTTTTCCTTTGCTGGGCCGACGATCGCGACAGCGCTAAAGCCCTCCAGCTTTACGGCCAGGTGCTGGAACCTGACCAAACGACCTTCTGGCCAATAAGCGGACGCCCTATAGCCCCCCAGCCTCACCTCAGCCAGGAAGAAGCACAGATTACCTTCCGCCAAGACACGCTCTGGGTGCTCTGGCAAGGGCGCGAGTCGGATGTAGAAGCCGACCTCTTTGCCCAGGCTATGCTGCCCACAGGAGAACGGCTTTTTGCCCAGCCTTTTGTGGTGTGCGGGGCCGACCGCGTGCAGCAAGAAGCCCGCTGGCTCTCTACGCCCACCAAGCTCTACGCCTACTGGACCGATAGCCGCAGCCTCGAAGAGACAGGCTTCGACCTGTACGTGCGAAGCGTGAAGCCTCCCGCCCCCGAAGCCGGATGGCGTACCCAACGCCCCTTCGAAAATAGCGCTTACCTGCTGCCCGTACCGGAAAAAGCCGCCTTCCACCACCTCTGGCAAGAAGAAATCGCAGGCAAATACCAGTACCTCTACGCCTTCGGTCCCCTCGGCGAAGTGCCTGCCCAACCCCTCCTGCTTTCCCCCACCGCGAAACCTCAACGCTTCCTGCACGCTATAGGTACGCCCTCAGGCTTTATGTACGCCGCCTTTTGCGAAGAAGCACCCGGACCCTACGAACAAACCCTGCGCCTGTACGGGCTTTCGCCCACCGGAAGTGTGGTATGGCAAGCTTCGTCTCCCTTGGGGTACAAGCACCACCTCTACCCCAAACTCTGGCTCTTGTCAAACGGCGACTTAGTCTTGACGGCTTTGGGCAGCCCTGCGGCAGGCCGCTGGGAGCTGGCCTACGCCCGCTACTCGCCCAACGGCACCCTCCAGGAAAAGGGGGTTCTCCTCTCGCCGGTGCCCGAAAATGTCCGCTGGCAGCTCATAGATCAGAGGGGGCTCTACTGGTTACTGGTACAGCTTCCTACCGGCTACACCCTTCACACCGGCAAGAAGCTCGATGCCCTGAAGCCCACCCCCCTCCCTGAACCTCTCGGAGAAGGTACCTTGTGCACATGGCAGGGAAAAACCTGGCTTTTTGCCTGTTCTCGGAACCGAGAAAAGCTGTTTCTGATGCCTCTAACGCCCCTACCGTGAGGGCAAGGCAGCCTGAAGCCGTACCGCCGCTATAAACTCGTCAAACACCTCATGGCTATCGTGCGGGCCTGGGCAGGCTTCGGGGTGGTACTGCACCCCCTGCAAAGGCAGATGCCGGTGTACAAACCCTTCTACGGTATGATCGTTGAGGTTAACGTGCGACAAAATAAGGTCAGGATGCCGTTCGAGCGCCACCGCATCTATGGCAAAGCCGTGATTTTGCGAAGTAATGTAAAGCCGGCCAGTACGCAGGTCCTTGACTGGGTGGTTGCTCCCACGATGACCAAAAAGCAGCTTGTAGGTAGGCACCCCTAAAGCCAAACTAAGAAGTTGGTGCCCCAAGCAAATACCCAGTATGGGCCGTCCCCACTTCACGAGCTGAGCTATGGTGGCGATGGCCTGAGGCATGGCGGCGGGATCGCCAGGCCCATTCGAAAGTAAAAAGCCCTGCGGCTCAAAGGCCTGAAGCGCTTCCAGCGTCGTGTAAGCCGGGAAGACCCCCACATACGCCCCACGCTGCACCAGCTGGTCCAGGATGGCCCTTTTGACCCCGAAGTCCAGGAGCGCTATGCGCAGGCCGCCAGGCTCCCCTACCGTATAGGGACGACTCGTCGTCACTTGCGAAGCCAGTTCAGTACCCTTCATTGAGGGGTACTGAATGAGCTTTTCCCGCATTTCCTGGGTGGGAGGCGTGGTGGTGAGAAGGGCATTTTGGGCGCCTTTTTGCCGCACGTGCCGCACCAACGCCCGCGTATCTATCCCCGCAATAGCAGGAATCCCATGCATGCGGAGGTATTCGGGCAGGCCCACCGCACGACCTGCCCGGCTGAAAAAACCACTGATCTGCCGGACAACGAGCCCCCGGATCATGGGCTTTTCGTGCTGCCACTCTTCGGCGGCGGTGCCGTAGTTGCCGATATGAGGTAGCGTCATGACTAAAATCTGCCCCCAATACGAGGGGTCGGTGAAAATCTCCGGATAGCCCGTAAGGGCGGTGTGGAAAACCACTTCCCCCCAAACGGTGCCCTCGGCCCCTACGGAAATCCCCTCGGCCTGCCATCCATCGGCCAACATCAAAAAGGCTTTGCCGGCCATAGGTCAGTCTGGGTTGCGGATAGGTACCGACTCGAAGGGCGGCAGTTTACCTGCACGCAGCCCTTCCACTATCTGGTCAAACTTTTCCGGGGTCACCGAAAAAGCCATGCGGCGTCCCTCAATCTGGACCACGGGCGGGGTATCACAAGCCCCCAAGCATTCCGCCTCACGCAGCCAGAAGACCCCATCCGGCGAAACCCCTTCCGCATTCAGCTGGAGCTTATGCCAGGCATAGTCCCACAGCTCACGCCCTCCACACTCCCCACAAGTGAAACACGTACAAATCTCCACAAGCCACCGGCCTTTTCGTCGAGTGAGGTACATCGTGTAAAAAGTGGCCACCCCTTCTACCTGCGCGAGCGGCAAGCCGAGGGTCTCGGCCACAAGCGCCAAAACCGGCGGACTCAGCTCACCAAACTTCTCCTGAGCCAGCCACAAAACAGGCATCACCGCACTCTGCCGCGTAGGGTACCTTCGGCACAAAGCTTCGATGCGAGCTCGTTCCTCCTCCGAAAACTGGGGCGTTTCCATCCAGGCAAAGCTACGGGTTTTAGACGGCCGAGGAACCCAGACCGGCGCTTTTCACCCAGAAGGGACCTGTATCTTTGCCTAATGCAGCTCGTCGTAGCGGGCACCTTGGCCTTAGACACGATTGAGACGCCCTTTGGCCGAGCTGACCGGATCGTAGGCGGCGCCGCCACCTACATCGCTTTGGCCGCTTCGTACTTCACCCGGCCTATCGGTATCGTCTCTATCATTGGTTATGACTACCCGGCCGAGATGCTGGCCGCACTGGAGCGGCGAGGCGTAGACCTGACCGGCGTGGTGCGACACCTTACCCGCCCTTCGTTTTTCTGGGCAGGGCGCTACCACGCAGACATGCAGGGCCGCGATACCCTCGAAACCCAACTCAACGTCCTGGAAGAGTTTCCCGATACCCTCCCCCCCGCCTATCGAAAAGCGCCTTTCCTTCTGCTGGGCAACCTGGACCCCCGCTTGCAAAAACGCATCTACGACCAAATGGAAGAGCGGCCTATCGCCGTGCTGCTGGACACCATGAACTACTGGATCGAGCACCAGCGCGACGCCCTCGAAGAGGTACTGGCCTGCGCCGACATCCTCTCCATCAACGATGAAGAGGCCCGCCAACTGACTGGTGACTATTCGCTGCGGCGCTGCGCACGAACCCTCCTCCAAAAAGGTCCTCGCTACCTCCTCATCAAAAAAGGCGAAAATGGGGCCCTCCTCTTCACCCAAGAAGGCGAAACCTTCTTTTTCCCGGCTTACCCCTTAGAAGACGTATTTGACCCTACCGGGGCGGGCGATACGTTTGCTGGGGCCATTATGGGCTACTTGGCGCGAGAGCGGGTTCTGACCCTCTCCACGCTCAAAGAAGCCCTTATCCAAGGCACCGTCTTAGCCAGCCTGTGCGTGGAAAAGTTTGGCCCTACCGCCCTTTTGGAAGCTTCGCCCGCTGAGGTGGCCCGTCGGCGAGAACAGCTTATTCGCATGAGCCACTTCATGCAACTTCCAAGCTAAGGCGCTACTTTTGCGGTGGAGGGGTGCCGGAGTGGTCGAACGGGCCTGACTCGAAATCAGGTAACCCGCTACAAGCGGGTTCGGGGGTTCGAATCCCCCCCCCTCCGCTCAGGCGCTTACTTGCAAACGGGTGCGGGCATATTCCCACAGCCCAGCCAGAGGCAGAGCAAGCCAGGTAAGGTCATCATTGGGCTGGGCTTTACCACGCCACGCCTCCAGCTCAGCTACCAGCACTCGGAGCTGCTTTTGGGGAGAGCTTAGCCGCTCGGCTTCGAGGATCGCCCGCAACCGCTGGACTCCAAACTTCTTCCCTTCGGCATTGAGCAGGTCGGTCACCCCGTCCGAAAAGAGGTAAACCGTCCCTTCCTCGGCAAGCGGTAGAGTAAACTGAGGAAATTCGTATTCAGGAGAGGTAAAACTGTCTAATCCCCTTCGGCCTCCAGAGAGTTCGGTGAGCCCTTCCTGAGGGTGTGCTATCCATACCGGCCGCCCCGCTAAACCCACATGGAGGCGTTTCTCTCTAAAGTCGGCTATGAGGAGGGCTACATCGGCTCCTTCCCGTACAGGGAGGCTTTCGCCTGAGGTATCACTCTGCAAGACCAGCCGAATCGCCTGCAGAGCCCTCCTTAGCAGGGTAAGGGGAGGCTGAGCAGGGTTTTGCAGAAAGAGGTTTTGCAGTGTAGCCGCCACCACCCCCGACAAGATCGCCCCAGAAATCCCATGCCCCGTACAGTCCCCCATCCCCAAGAAGAAACGAGTGCTAAAAGGGTCCACCGCAGCGGTATAAAAGTCGCCGCCCACTTCGTGCATGGGCTGGTAATAGACGGCCGAGCCGGGAATCAGCCGTTCCAAGGGCGGCAAAATAGCCCGCTGAAGACGCTTGGCCGCCGCGTACGACTCCTGCACCGTAGAGAGGGCTTCGGTGAGGGCTTCGGAGATGCGAAGGAGCTCTTCGTTTTGGCGTTCGAGGGCGCGGGCCTGCTCTTCGAGGCGCTCGGCTTGCTGAGCGATCACCTCTCGGAAGGCCTGTTCTTCTTGGGCTCGACGCCGGGCTTGACGCACCGCATAGCCCAACCCTCCTATGGCTACCAGCCCTAATAAAGCCCCCACAGCGTAAAAAATCCGTTCCCGCCGCCTCTGCTCTTGTAGGGCCTTCACTTCGGCTTCTCGGGCTTGTAAGCCCGAGAGTACCTTCAGCTCCGCAAGGCGAGAGCCTTGGCTAAGGCGCATTTCTTTTTCCGCTTCGAGGGCCCATCGTTCCAGGGCCTTGAGGGCTGAGCCCAACCGTCCCGCCTGAATGTGCGCCTGCGCTTCTACCTGAGCCCACGCCCGCCTGAGCGAATACGGCAGGCCGGAAAAAAGCCCCTGATGCCCTGCCAGAAGGTTCAGAGCCTTCTCCGGTTGCTTCTGCCCCACATAAAGCCCTGCCAGGCCTACCAGCGCATGCGCTGTGCCCACCGAGTCGCCCGTCGTTTTGGAACGGGTCAGCGCTTCTTCGTACAGGGCATGAGCCTGAGCCAGGTCACCCTTCTCGGCGTAGAGTGAGGCCAGGTTAGCCAGCACCGCTGAGTACACTTCCAGCGGAGGGTCCAGGAGAAGTGAGAAAGACCCTTTGTCCAGCGCATCGAGGTGAGCTTTCGCGCGCTGCGCCGCTTCGATAGCTTCAGAAAGGCGGCCTTGCTGAGCCGCCAGGTAGGCCAACGTATTCTCGACCAGAGCCAGCAAAAGCTGAACTCCGGTCTTTTCAGCTTTTTCGAGGGCCTGAGCAGCGTAACCCTGAGCGCGAAGTGGCTCGGATTCAGCATAAGCGCCCGCCAGCCCCAGGTAAGCTCGCGCCTGCAGAAAAGGATACCGATCCGCAGCCTGAGCTACCTGCTCATACAAGAGGAGCGCCGAGTCGCGGTGTCCCAGGGCATAGTACGTACGCGCCAAGAGCACCCGTGCATGGAAGGCCAGAGAGTCTTCAGCTGGCACCCGCTTGAGGATCTCGTAGATGAGGCGCGGTACCCCCTCCAACAAGCGCCCCTTCGCCCAAGCATGCGCCAGTACCAGATAGGCTTCCGCTTGCGCGTGGGGACCCTCAGCCTGAAGAAGGTGCTTGTACGCGCAATCCCCTAAGCACGTGGGTTCATAGCCACAGGCCCCACACGGCCCGGCCGCTAAGACTACCCCCATCAGTAGCCCAATCCCAATACCCCCCTTCATAAACTAAAAGGATCAAAGGTGTACTGCACATAATAGATACCCCCTATGCGCGGGCCGCCCGGCACTTCAATGTGATAAAAGTTGAGGAGATTCTGCGCCCCTACTCGGACTTCACTGTGCCAGCGGGGCAAACGATACCCCACCTGTGCATGCAGCAGGTTGTAGGTGGGGACCACCCTTTCATAGTTAGGAATCTCAAAAAGGTAAGCGTGCACCCACTGCCACCACAGTTGCGCATTCCAGCGGCCCAGGTTTTGCAGCATCAGTCCCGCATTCGCTCGGTGAGGCGGCGTGTTGAAGAAAATCTTGAGGCCAGGGTCTATTTCTTTGGCCCCCTCCAGGCCCCATGCCGAGGCATAGCCATAGTTGGCGCCAAAAAGGAGGTGCCGCGTGAGGCGATACTGCAATGAAGCGGTAAAAAACTGCGCCTGGGGCGTGCCTGGAGTATTGTAGTAGCGCCCGTAAAGGGGGGAGAGGTTGCCGGCGTCTACATCTTGGGGGGTAAGGGTCTGAGTGGGATCTTTCGGACCATAAAGGCGAACATTGCCATGGAAGTCCTTGTAGCGCTGATAAGCGTAGGTAGCTTCTAAGAGGAGCTTTTGCTGCAAGAAAAGATGACGAACCCCCACTTCAAAGGCCTGAACCTTTTCTGGGCGGATGCCCGCAATGGGCAGGCTGCGCAGGAGTTTGGCGGCCTCTTCTATGGAAGCGCCGGCCGCCCGCGCCGCTCGAAAGGCTTGTACCGAAGATTGGGTGTAGTTATTGGTGCCCGCAATGCCCAGAGCTTGGTCTGTCTGAGGCAGAGCCCCAACAAGCTTGGCATCGGTTTGGAGGTTGATGAAGAGGGCTTCGTTGAGGGGGTTGCGGAAGCCCATCTGGTACGCTACACGGAAGATGTGTTGGGCTTTGGAGTCCCAGGCATAGTTGAGGGCTATGCGGGGGGTAGCTTGCCCCACGAGGTACTGCCGATAGTCGTATCGCACCCCCACCGTAGCTTGGAGCCTCTCTGCAAAAAAGGAGCGGCGCACTTGTACATACGCTCCGGCTTCCCAGTTATAGAGGGGCCGCCCCGTTGTATCTATAAAGATGGTCCCCTGAGAGTTGATCTCAAAGACGCGGAAGCTCCCCCCTACAATGGTCTGAATACCGCCCCACCGCGGAAGCTCATACTGCCCCTCTGCATGGTACAGCCCACACCGGTTTATTAGCCGCGCGCCGCCCACTGTGACAGGGATACGGCTAAGCGAGTCTACCAGTCGACGCAGCTCAGGACTACCCGGGGCAGGCCAGGCCCCACCTACGTCCCATCGAGTGCCTAAGAACACCCCGCCACGGGCGCCGCCGTGGGTAGGGTCGCCAAAAACCGCGTGTCGCTATCCGCCAGCCGCCGCGCCGCCGCATGATCACCCATCTGCGGCACCGCAAACCCATAGTGCGCCGCAAACGCCGCTTTGTCCGCCGCACTCATGCTCATATCCAAATACCCCCCATACGCCAAAAGGTAATGCGTGAACCACGCCGTATGAGGCTTGACCGTATTGAGGAGGTTAGCCCCCAGCACCCACAGCGACATCGAGCGCCCCCCATCCTCCCGAATCGCATAAACCCGGAAGAAACCCCGAGCATGGGTCAGCTCGGCTTTGTACGCCATGAGGACAAAGTCTTGCAGCGCATATCGGGTATTGTCTTGATATACCGTACGGCCACTGGCCAGATGGAACGTAAGCTGGCCTTGCAGCTGATCCGTAAACCGGTAAAAAACTCCGCCTGTAACCTTCCCTATCTGAGTACGGGTGGAAACGAGGTCGGGTTCGATCCAGCCTGTCCGACTGAGATAGAAAGCGGGCATAGGCCGGCCGTCCGCAAAGGGAACTCCCTGAATAAGGGCCCGCGCATCGTAGCCGTAGCCATTGATAGGGAGGTAACCAGGATTCCACGAGCCAGCCGTAGTATAAGGGGGCACAGCCCCCGCATAAACCCCCCGATCCGTGGTGTCGGTGGCCCGCCAGTCCTCCCCTAAGAGGCCATGCACGGCCAGTTTGATTCCAAGACGGTTGCGCCAGGTGTGGGCGTAGCGGGCCTGTACATCGTAGAGGGGCGCTGGATCCCGCTGGTAGTTAGCCAAGTGGTTTACCCCTATACGCACCTGCGCAGAAAGCCCAGGATACTGAAAAGGATCCTTGAGCGTAGTAAGCATAGCGCCATTGAAGGCGTTCGGTCCATACAACGCCGAAGCCGGCCCCGCAATCACTTCTACATTCGCTACATCTAAGTCGGGCGGTGCCGTAAACGTCAGCACCGGCACATTGAGGGCCGTAGACTGCATCTCGACCCCATCCACGCGGTTGATGAAGCGAGGGTTCTGCGTGAAGTTGAACCCCCGCGTGTTGACTACCGGAAAAGTAAAGCTGGAATAGATTACGTCCACGCCGGGCAAAAAAGAAAGCGTTTGGGCCGACACCACAGCTGGGCTGCTCCGGATAGCCACCCCCGAAAGCTGCATGACCTGCACAGGCGAGCGTAGAAGTTTCTCTTCCACTCGAGAAGCTGAGATAACCACTTCCTGTCCGACGATGTCTTCAGGCGCAAGGAGAATCGGCGCTGTCGGCGACCCCTCAGGCAGAGGATTCAGGGTGAGGCGCCGCGTAGTATACCCTACAAAGGACACCTCCACCTCGATGGGGCTCCGCAAAGTGGTCGGTATCCGGAAAAACCCCTTTTCGTCGGTGACCGCTCCGATTACGCTGCCTGGCACGCGGACGTACGCTCCACTAAGCGGTTCTTTCGTCGTGCTGTCCAGCACCTGCCCCACAAATACCAGCCGCACACTTGCGTTAGAGGGCGACTTCGCCGGTTCTTCGGTGATTTTTTGCCCCACCTGGACGCGACGCAGAAGAATCTCTTGTCCCCAACTTAGACTCAGTACAAAGAGAGACAACACCGGCTTCATCCGCGCAAAGGTATACAAAGCTGCACCAATACAAATCCCTTCCATCCCCAAGCGCCCCCAAATCTTGGCCATCCTATTTTTTTTTTGTTAGAGAGAAGCTATGACCATCGAGGCTACTTACAAAGTGGTGGGCATGAGCTGTCAGAGCTGCGCGGTGAGCGTACAAACCCTCCTTGAGCACGTGCCAGGGGTAGAAAAAGCCGAAGTCCATTTCTCTACTGGCGAACTGCAAGTGCGCCACGACCCTGAAAAAGCTCCTTTCGATCAGCTTAAGGCAGCGCTGGAACCCGCGGGGTATACGCTCTTGCCCGATGCTTACGCCCAAGTGGCGGCGCAAAAAGCGTACTTGGCTCGGCTGCGTTCCGCCTTAGCTATAGCCGGCCTTTTCGCCGTAGGGGGCATGGCCATCCATTTTGCCCATTCTTTTCTACCCTCTTGGGTGGGGAGTGTATTTTTCCTGGTGAGCCTGCCGGTGGTAGTGGGCATAGGGCGGTACTTTTTCCGGCCGGCCTGGCAACAACTGCGCGTGCGCCAGCTCACGATGGATACCCTTATTAGCTTAGGCCTGCTGGGGAGCCTGGCCTTAGGACTTTTCGAACGGTTCCAGGGAAAGGGCGGATATGCCCTCAGCGCAGCCACCGAGATTCTGTTTTTTGTGTTGGTAGGGCGCTACCTTGAAGAGCGGGCCCGGTACCGCACCCAGACGGTGTTGGAAAGCCTCTCCACGCTGGCTGTACCTACTGCAAGGCGTTTGCGACCAGCTCCCGGTACGGTGCCTACCCAGAGCTTAGCTCCAGGCGACGTAGTAGAAGTCTTAGCTGGCGAAACCTTCCCTCTGGACGGTGAAGTCGTAGAAGGCCACAGCTACGCCGATGAAAGCCTGCTCACAGGCGAAAGCCTCCCGGTCGAGAAAAGCCCTGGACACCGCGTGTGGGCCGGCACCCGTAACCTGGCCCAACCCCTACAGGTGCGCGTGACGGCTTCGGCGCGCGAGACTTTTTTAGCCCAGCTCATTGAACGGTTGCAAAAAGCCCAACGTTCTCAAGCTCGGGCACAAAGGCTGGCCGATCGCGTATCGGCGGTGTTTGTGCCTGTCGTCCTGGTGTTGGCGACTTTCACGGTGGGCTACCACCTGTGGAAGGGCGCCGACGCCGCCTTTGCGTGGGAAAGAGCCCTGAGCGTGCTGGTGATTTCCTGTCCCTGTGCGCTGGGGCTGGCTACGCCGCTGGCCGTGCAGATGGCGATCAGCGGCGCCGCCCAGAAGCAGCTCCTCCTGCGAGAGGTCTCCCAGCTGGAAAACCTGCCTCAAGCGACGGTGTGGGCCTTCGACAAGACCGGTACGCTTACCCTCGGCCGCGCTACCGTTCAACAGGCCAACTGGCACGCCCCCGAATACGCGGGCAAACTGGCCTTTTTGCTGCGGCGCAGCACACATCCCCTGGCCCAGGCGCTGGCAGACTACGTGGCCACCTTCGCCAAAGCCGAGCCCGTCGAGCCCCTCACCTGGCTCGAACTGCCCGGCAAAGGCCTGATTATCACCCTGCCGGGAGAAAAACTCTATGTGGGGAGTCCTCGCTGGCTGGCCGAAAAGCATCCCAACCTCCCCGTGCCTGAAACCACCGCCGTAGCCGCCGCCACCGACCAAAAAATCATCGGCGTTTTCACCTTCTCAGACCCCGTGCGAATAGCGCTCAAGCCGTTTTTGGCCCAGCTCCAAGCCCAAGGGAAAAAATGCGTCCTGCTGACGGGCGATCCTTCCGCCGTGGCCGACCAGGTCGCGCAAGAGCTTGGCCTCCGCGCCGTATGGAAAGGCCTCTCCCCCGTGGAAAAAGCCCGATGGATCGAAACGCAGCAAGCCGCCGGCGAAAAAGTAGCTTTTGTAGGCGATGGTCTCAACGACATACTGGCCCTCCAAACCGCCTGGGTAGGTATAGCCGTGTATCGCAGCGCGGGTGCAGCCGCCCACAGCGCCGGCATCGCCCTGCTCCAAGATACCGAAACCGCCCTCCCCGCCCTCTACCAGCTTAGCTTGCGCTTGCGCCGGATCATCGCCCAGAACTTAGCGTGGGCTTTTGGCTACAACCTCGTGGCCCTACCCTTAGCTATGGGGCTTTTCTCACCTTACTACCTCTCTCCTTCACTTAGCGCCCTGCTGATGTCTATGAGCTCCCTCACCGTCGTGCTGAATAGCTTGCGCCTCTCGGTACCCAAGCCTCAGGCCGCTCCTTCTTCAAGGCCGCCCTCGAGCTAAGTTCGGATCCCACAAGTCAGTGGGGGCTTCCACATAAAGGCAATGATTCACTCGGTCTAATCCCTTCACAAAAGGCGCCGGAATCCAGAACTCTTCTGCCTGATCGTTGCGCACAATGAAAAAATCATACGCCGGCCCAGGAAAAATCTCTACGAGCTGCCCCCGCGGGCGGCCGTCAGCTTCGCATACGGTGGCCCCTATCGCTTCGATGTAGTAGAACTGCCCCTCTGGCAGAGGGGGAAGGTAAGCGCGGGGCAAATACATTTCGGCTCCCCGGAAAGCTTCGGCTTGGGTGCGATCTGTCACGCCTACAAGTTTCAAGCGCCAGAAGCGAGCGGTTTGGCTGGAGCGATCAGGCTGCAGAAAAGCCACCCGGTGAGGCCAGGCTTCTGACTGGCCTGGAAAAGCCAGCCAAAACACGGTTCGGTCGTAGGCTCGGGGGTTCTCGGCCAGCACCTCTACCCGCAAGGCGCCTTGCAGCCCATGCGGCCGCAAAATGCGCCCCCACAAAAAAAGGGTCGACAGCGGAAGCGGCTTCAGCTCGCGGCTTTCGCGGCCTTTTGGGCCTTCCACGCTTGGTAGGCGGCTTCGATCTCTTCCGGCGTCTTGCCCTTGCGCTGCAGGTGCAGCTTCAGAAGAAGGCCTTCCTTTGAAAGAATCGAACGGACGGTTTCGGTGGGTTGGGCTCCTTGCTGCAGCCAGTACAACACTCGCTCATGGTTCAAATGGATTTGAGGCGGGTCGGTATTTGGGTTGTAATAGCCCAGCTTCTCGATAAACTTCCCATCCCGCGGCGCGCGGGAGTCTGCCGCCACCAGGTGGAAGAAGGCATAATGGCGCCGCCCATCTCGACGCAGACGCAGTTTTACGGCCATGGCCGGCAAAGGTAGGGAAAATACCTCAGGGCAGAAAAGAAGCGGTCTGAGCAGCCCATTCTGAGGCGGTATGAGGGGCTTTCAGGATAGCACGCCCCACCACTATAAGCGCCGGAAAAAGCGGTGCGCCGGCAGGGAGTTGACCTCCCTGTGCCCCCAGGCCCGGCATTAGCAACCACGAAACCGGATCCAGTTCCCGCAAGGTCTTCAGTTCAGCTCCATGACAGGCGCCCCACACCCATCCGATTTCAGCCGAGGAAAAGGGCTTTTCCCGCACCACGCGCTGCCAGACGTCCCCTTGCCAGGAGGGGGCCTGAGTCGTGCGCACCAGCACAAAGACCCATTTACCCGGCCAGTCCCAAAAAGGCTTTAGCCCTTCCCACCCCAAGTAAGGATGTACCGTCACCGCATCAAAGCCCAGCTGACCCAAGAAAGCTTCGGCGTAAGCGCGGCTGGTATGGGCGATGTCGCCCCGCTTTGCATCGGCGATCGTAAGCACAGAAGGCGGCAGCGCCTCACGCAAACGACTTAGCATCGCCCACCCCTCCACCCCCCACCGCTCGTAAAAAGCTACATTGAACTTGTACGCTATCGCGCAGGGCTGCGTCGCTTCTATCACCTCGCGCAAGTACGCCTCCATAGAGGGAGGCCCACCCCGCCACACAGCCGGCGGTAGCGCTTCTTCAGACGGGTCCAACCCCACACACAGAAGGCTCTTTTTGCCGTAGGCCTGCCTTATTAGCTCGTCCGACTTCACCGAAGGTCGATGACCTGCACACCAGGATGCTTCTTCACATCAAAAACAAACAGCGAATCCGCCAGCGGGCGAGTATCGTACCCTTTGAGCTGGTATTCTACCACCGTCCCGTCCCGGTTAGAGAGGCGCATGCGCTGCGGCAGCTCAGTCTGTGCATCAATCCACACTTCCACCCGGAAGTATTCTGTCGTATCGCTGATGGGGAAAAGCGAAACCTTGTGCACACTCCGGCCCCCAAACGCCTCCGTCTTATCAAAACGCACCTTCATGTCCTGGTCATACACCCGAAATACTCGATCCAAACTGAAGCCTTCCTTCGGATCGTAGGTGGAAATGTTGACTTCCCGCTCTTTCTTGAGGAACTGCCACACCGTCTTGCCATCGGAAAGAATCGCTATGTCTCCCAAGTCTACGCGAAACTTATTTTGCCGAGGGCGGTACCACAACGTGCCCGTCCGAGTAATCCGTTTCTGGGTAGTGTCGGCCCGGTTTTCCACGCTGTAGGTGAACTGCACCGTCATAAACTCCAAGCTTTTGAGCTTTTTGCGGGAACGGCGCACCAGCTGATCCGCCCGAGGGTCCACTTGCGCTAAAGCCACCGCTCCCAGCCAAACCCACAGGTATCGCACCCTGCAAAGGTAGCCCTTTACACCTGCATCGCCAGAAGTAGCATATCATCGGTTTGGGCGGTCCCCGTCGCCCAATGAATAAGGGCTTGTCGCAAAAGGCTCACTTGCTCCTCCAGCGGCAAGTAGGCGTTGGTCTGTAGAAAGCTTTTAAGGCGGGTTTGGGAAAAACGTTTGCCTTCGGCGTTGAGCTGGTCCGTTACGCCATCCGAAAAAAGGTATAACCGATCCCCTGGCTGAAGTCCAAGAGACTGCACCACAGGGTCAGCTTTGCTGCTATCCAGAGCCGTGGTGCTCACGTCGCCTTTGATCCCTGAGACAGGATAAATCTCCCCACTTCGCAGCACCCAAAGAGGCCGTCCTACCCCCAGGTACGACGCTCGGGGCGCCTTCGGCTCATAATACAGCAGCGCAAGCTCAAAGCCCTCCCTGGCCCCCTGTGCCCCCCCAAAGACCTCCTCAATGTCAGTTTGCAAGCTCGTGTAGACCTTGAGAAGGTCCGCTCCATATTCCCGCACCAGTCTCCGCAGCAGCGTCGTAGCGTAAATCGCGAGCAAAGCAGCCGGCACCCCGTGTCCCGTCCCATCCCCCATCGCTACCAAGACTCCCCCTTCCACCGGAAAGACCTGGTAAAAATCACCCCCGACCTGCCCCTGCGGCTGATTCCATACCACCGCATCCGAGAAGTACTTGCGCAAAGCCCCCACTTCAGGCCAAAACCGCTGTTGGATGCGCTGAGCATAGCGCAAAGAAGCTTCGAGTTCATCCTGCTGCCGGCGCAGCTGCTCTTCTCGCTCTTTGTGACGAGTGATGTTGAGAAAGGCCCCCAGGTAATGTGTGGCTTGCCCTGTCTCATCCAAAATCGGCGCCAGCGTGAGCAGCATCCAATACCCTCGTCCTTGCCGATCGTACGCATAGATCTCCTCGGTGAAGGGCGCTCGTACAAAATGCGCAGTCACAAGGGTCTCTGGTCGAGGCTTATCCTGAGGCCCCCTTAGCAGATGCGCAAAAGAAGGCGAGTCTGACACCTCCGAAATGTGTTTGCCTACGATCTCCTCGGCCCGCCATCCCGAAGCCTGCTCAAAAGTCCGATTCACCCATACTACACGCCCCTCCGCATCTAAGATAAACTTCATCATGTTGGAGTAGGCAGTGGCCGTAGCCAAAAGGCGCAGTTTCTCCGCCTGCTGCTGAAGCTCCCTCAAAAGCGCGTCCTTCTGTGTGGCCAAAGCCTGCGCCGCCTCCACCTGCTGCTCAAGCTTCTCCGCATATTGAAGCAGTTCTTGCTTCAAAGCTTCCACTTCCGTCACATCCTGAAAACTCAGTATAAACTCGTAGCCATCGCCTTTCTCGCTGGGCAGCCTTACCCAAAAGCCTTGCACAGCCCGAGGCCCCTGAGGCGTGTGGACCTGACCTTGAAATAGCCCTTCTTGCGCCCCTTGCGTATACAAACGCAAAAGCGGCTCTGCCGGCGTGAAATACGCCTCCAAAAACGACACGGGGCTCATCTTTTGAAGCTGCTTGCCCTCCACATTTAGAAGCATCAATCCTCCTGGACTGGCCCACACAATCCGGTCCCGGGACTTATCCAACACAAAAACCGGCATAGGGAAAAACTTTGCCATGAGGTCAGCTAATCGCGGGTCTAAAGGCATCTCCGCGGAACCTAACGCGCGCGAGCCATCAGACGCAGGGCGCAGCAGCTGGCTCAATAGCTCATAGGCACTGGCCATATTACAAAGGTAAAGACTTTTGACTCACTTAGCTAAAAAGTCGGGGGGGGGGGGTAAAATATGCCTAACAATCTTTCTTAAGGCAGTCTACTGAGGGCATTTTTGAGGTCCTCGATGAGGTCTTCGGGGTCCTCGATGCCCACCGAGAGACGGATCAGGCCCGGCGTAATGCCCAAAGCCAGCCGCTCCTCCTCCGGTATGGAAGCGTGCGTCATGGTAGCGGGATGGTTGACGAGCGATTCGACGCCCCCGAGACTCTCCGCCACCGTAAATATCTGTAGAGATCGCCAAAAACCCTGCAACTCCTCCGCTGAAGCGACCTTCACCTCGAAAGAAAGCATACCACCAGGCAAACGCATCTGCTGCTTGGCCAGCAGATACTGGGGATGCGTAAAAAGGCCCGGATAATACACGCGAGCGATCTTAGGGTGGGTAGCCAAAAACTCGGCGATTTTGAGGGCGTTGTCGCTGTGCTTTTGGAGGCGCAGCGGAAGGGTTTTCAGGCCCCGCAGCACTAAGAAAGCGTCCATAGGGCCAGGTACCGCGCCTACCGCATTTTGAAGGAAGCGAAGTTTTTCGTGCAGGTCGGCGCGATTCAGCATGACGGCCCCCATTACGACATCGGAATGCCCCCCCAAGTATTTGGTGGCCGAATGCACCACCACATCCGCCTCCATATCGAGGGGACGCTGAAGGTAAGGCGTAGCAAAGGTGTTGTCTACGACGAGCAGGGCATTGCGACTGTGAGCAAGGTCCGCCAACGCCGCGATGGGCGAAACTTGAAGGAGGGGATTGCTCGGGGTTTCTACCCAAACCAGACGGGTATTGGGGCGAAAGGCAGCCTCGACACGAGCGAGATCCGTCGTGTCCACGAAATCCACCTGAAGGCCCCACGGTTCGAATACCCGCTGCAGTAGGCGATACGTGCCTCCATACAGGTCCCGCCCTGCCAAAACATGGTCTCCTGGGGAGAGTAAACGCAGGACGGCGTCAGTAGCCGCCAACCCCGAGGAGAAGGCCAGCGCATAGGCCGCCCCTTCGAGCTGAGCCAGCGCCAGCTCCAGCGCGGTACGGGTAGGGTTATGGGTGCGGCTGTACTCATAGCCCTTGTGCACGCCAGGCGCCTCCTGCGCATACGTAGACGTGAAATACACCGGCACCATGACCGCCCCCGTGAGGGGATCGGGTTCGGTGCCGGCATGCACTGCTAGGGTATGCCAGTTCACCCGGCAAAGGTACGTCTTCAGGCCCGGCTAATGATGGCCGAGGCGGTGCGGGCGCGCTCGCGGGCTTCGGGCGTGAAGTAATAGCGAAAAGTAGCGTGGATATGACTTTTGCGGGCCTGAGTCGCCTCTAATACCGCCAGCATGGCGGGATTGAAATCCCCTACCCAACTCAGCTCGGCGTGAGTAATGCCCATCCTCACCACCGGCGGCACCGGCAAGTAAGCCAGCGCCGACTCCAGTCCCCGTCGTTGGTATTTAGGCCGCACCCCCATCAGCATCACCCGAGCCCGCGTCAGAATACCCCGCCGCCGGTACCAGGCATACTTATGGCGCTTACGCCACAAAAAAGCCAGTAACTGGCCCACCGAAGGCTTGCCCCGCCAAGGACGAAAAATCTGGTTCAGGTCCGGCAAGGCCAAAATCACCCCCGCCGGCTCCCCCTCCACATACGCAAAGTAGATCATCTCCTCAATCAGTACCGGCTTTAGGCTCTCGATTAGGCGCACCACCCGCTGCTCCGTCAGGGGCACAAAGTGCTCGTGGTACTGCCAGGCGTCGTTGTAAATCGTGAGAAAATCCAAAGCATACCGCCGAAGGTGGCGCAGATCCGGGTAAGCGAAGGTCACCCCCGCCTTTTGCGCGGCGCGTTCAGCAATACGCACGATGCGATCGGGAATCCGACGCAGATCCAACTCGCGCGACTCCTGCCGGAAGTACACCTCGAACCCATAGCGGCTGAGAAACTCGGCGTAATAGGGCTTATTGTAGGGCATGCCGTAGGCAGGCGGGCTATCGAACCCCTCCACTAAGACCCCCCAGAAACGGTCATTTTCTCCAAAGTTGACCAGGCCGTCCATGGCCAGAAGGCCCCGTTCGGCAAGCCAGGCCTGCGCCGTAGCCAAAAGGTCTTGCGCGACCGCATAGTCCTGCACACACTCGAAAAAACCGACCCCCCCCGTCGGCACAGGATACTTGCGCGCCTTAGGCCAATAGACAAAGGCCGCAATGCGCCCAACGGGCTGACCTTGAGTCGTGTAGGCTACCCACCATTGCGCTTCGCCTTCTTGAAAATGGGGGTTTTTGCGCGGATCGAAAAGCGCCTGGAGTTCCCAGTCAAGCGGACCTACCCAGTTGGGATCTTCCGCATAGAGGGCACGAGGCAAAGACAGAAAAGCTGCACGATGAGCTGAGGTGGTAGCGGGTACAATCGGCATGTAAAGGCAAAGTTAGCGCCGGCGGCGAGAAGCCGCAGCACGCCAAAAGCTTTTGTCTACGCGACGCTCCAACCGCGCCTCGAGCGGATCAGGCAAGGCCGGCCAAAAGTCCACCCCCGTCTCTCTTTCCACCGAATCCACCGGCACAAGAAACTCCATCGGGCTGCGACGGGTGGGCCGGTGCGGCACCAAAAACCCCACCGCCTCCGTAGGCGTCTCCCCTTCCAGCGCATACACCACCTTATAAAAAGCCCGGGGCACCGCCACTCGACTCTGCCCAATAAAGCCCAAGGGCTTACCCAGTACAGGACCGGTATACACCACCAAGCGGCCCTTCTGACGCGCCCAAGATCGCACCGTACTCTCCACCGCTTCCCAAATGCCCGCGTTGAACTCATGGAGCTGCGGGCTCATGTTGGACAGGTAAAAGGTCTCGCTCAGGCCTTGCGCATCCCACTTGAAGTCCCCCGCCGGCACCAGGTGTCCGCGATCATAACCCGAGCGCGCATAATCTTGAAGTTGTGCGGAAGCGGTCGCCACAGCGGGGTCCGGCCGAAAGTCCTGCGTACGCCGCAAGCGCCCTTGCTCAAGCCGCTTCCCTTCCAGCACGTACACCGTCCACCGAGCCTGCTCCGCCTCCTCATCATAACACAAGGCGTAATACCGATGACGAACCACCTGACATCCAGGGGCCTGGGCGTAGAAGGCTTCCAGACCCCCTTGCGTAGAGGGGGCAGAGGGACCCCCCACGTGCGGTTTGGCCGGCCCTGAAAGCGCAGCCCCTTCCGGCGATGTATCCGTAAGCTCAATAGGGGCTCTTTCAGCCTGGGAGCGCGGCAAGGCCTGCTGGCGTGGAGCTCGCTTCTCCCACACCAGCCAAGCCGCCAAACCCACCAGCCCCAACAAAATCCAAAAAACCCCCAAACGCATACACCTTCACTTTTCTGGCCGCAAACCTAAGGCTTTTAGCAGCGAACCAGCGTATTCCCGGCTACACATATAGACCGTACCGGTATGCAGCACCACCTTATACCGCCCAGAAAACCACGGGATCACCTCTCGTACCGCATCCAACTGCACGAGGCAATCCCGCGCAATACGAAGAAAAGCCCCCGCGGGGAGCCTCCCTTCCAGCCCCTGGAGCGTATAGGCCCGCGTCTGCAAAATCTCCCCCCCCCGAGTTTCGATGTGCAGGATGCGGTCTTCGACCCGCACCGCCAGAAGGTCCGTTACCGGCAAAAGAAGATGCCCCTCGTGCAAAGGCAAAGGAAGGCGAAGCGATCCCCCCGATGCTTGAGGGCTTGTTTGGCGGCGCAGCGCGCGTTCCAGGGCTTGCTTGAGGCGCTCCTGCGAAAAAGGCTTGAGCAAGTAATCTACGGCTCCACCTTCAAAGGCCTTCACCGCATGCTCCGCATACGCCGTAGTAAAGATCACCGCCGGCGCAGGGGTGAGGCTGGCGCAAAAGTGCATGAGCGAAACCCCATCCAGCCCAGGCATCTCGATATCCAGCAGCACAATATCCCAGGGGGCTTCTTGGAGTTTAGTCAGGGCCGCTTCCCCGTCGGCGGCTTCCTCCACGTGGAACGGCCCAATCCGATCCAGATATCGCCGCAGCAGCCGTCGCGCCGGTTCTTCGTCTTCGACAAGGAGTACCCGCGCCTTCATCCTGCGCCCAAGTTAGGCAAAAAACCCCAATCCCAGTAACCACCCTTCGCCTTCTACAAAGCCTACTCGAATCCGCCGACCGACCTCTCCCCGCCGGAAAACGACCGCTTGCCCGTCAAAAAAGAGTTCCCGACGAAATGACACAGCGTCAAACTCGGTACATAAAAGCTTGTAGGCCAGCTCTTTAGCGCACCAAAAATGCCAATAAGTCAGACCTTCGGCCTCAAGGCGCTCTCTTTCAGCTTCTTGCATGAAGTAAGCGACTACAGCTTGGGGGAAAGGGCGCTGCCTTTCGAGGTCGATGCCCACCGCAAAAGGGGCCGTAGCGGCAGCGGCCCAAGGGTAGCTATGCGCAAGCGAAGTGTAGCCCACTGAGGGAAGGCCTTTTCGCGCGGCTCGGGCCGCAAGCGACTCCACACGCCGACGGGGATGGGTAATCGTAGTAAGGTACGCCGCCTCAACAGGGGATAACTCGGCCTTTCTCCACAGCTCTCCTTCTTCCTCTTCGATTTTCCACACCGCCCAAGAGACGCTTTCCCACCAGCCGGTGTATTTTAGGGGCATGTGGCGAAGGTGGCATTTTCTATTGGAGCGGCCCCTAACCCCAGCAGAAGCGACGACCCTCTCACAGCACTTGCACGCCGCTCTGCAAGGCTGGCAGACCCATGGCCGGCCTATTGCGTACCAAATCCACTTTCCCTACCACCATTTCATCGAGGTACAGGCGCAGGAACCGATTTCCGGCTGCGCCACCGATGCCCTTTGGCGCCTCGTCTCACAGACCGTCCGTCACCTGGGCCTCCGCCTCCTCCCCACCAACTGGTTGGCCATCGAAGACAAAGGCAATATTTTTACAAAAAACTTTTCCGAAATAAAAAAGCTCTACCGCTTAGGGGCCTGGCCGCCAAGCTGGCGGGTGATAGAAGCCCAGGAAACCGGCTTGCGTCCCGTACCGCTTTCAGAAAGTGCGTTGGCTGTCCCCCTGCGGTTATGCGAATCGCCCTCGTAGGACCGGCTCGCGACCTTCACCTGCAGCGGTGGGGCCGCGCCCTACAAAAGGCCGGCGCTGACGTAGTTTTTGTAGGTTTAGAGCCGCCCCCGCCGGACGCCACCCCCTACTATAGTGTAGGCCCTCCCATAGCCCACCCACGATGGATAGACTTCTACCGACGCTCCCAAGCGCTGCGTGAGCTCCTCGAGGCGCTCGAAGTGACAGTAGCCCATCCCTTCCACCTGACGCCTTCCGGCGTGTGGGTTTGGCTAAGTGGGTTCCGGCCCTATGTGCCCTACGCCATGGGAGCCGACCTCTTTGAATACACGCCGGCCGCTCCTCCCCTGCGCTATAGCTGGAGCTTGCAAAACACCGCGCCCTCCCTACCTCGCCTGGCGGCCGCCTGGCTGCGTCGCCGCTTCCTGCCCCCCTTCCTGCGCCAAACCCTCCAAGAAGCCGCCTTCGCCTTAGCTGACAACTACGAACTTTGCAAAGCAAAAAAGTTTTTTGAAAAAGTAAAAAAATATATTGAACTACCAACAGGTCCAGACTTAGAAGGAGAGCTAGAGAAGGCCGAACGGGTGGGCATTCTGCTGCCTCGGGGGCTTACACTTTTTTACCAGGCCGATGTGATCCTACAGGCCGCTCGCCAGTACCTGGCTGCCCAAGGTCGGCTCGCCTTCTTTTGCCTGGCCGGCCCCTACCCCCCTCATCCTCACCTCGCCCACCAAGCTAAGTGTTTAGAAAAACAATTTCCTGATAAGTTTTTTCTTTTTGAAAAAGTATTACCAAAAAGAGAAATGAAAAACCTTTGGCAGCGAAGCTTAGCCTTTGTGTCGGCGCCCCGCTACGACGGCTACAGCTATAGCCTGGCCGAAGGGCGAGCCTACGGCGCCCTCCCCCTCATAAGCGCCCTCCCCGCTTACCAGGAACTCCTCACCCACGGCTACAACGCCTGGTTCATCGAACCCTTCACCACCGAAAACCTAACCCAAGCTTTCTTCGAGGTCGAGAAATACCTCATCGAGCCGCCCTTCTGGCCCCAAAGAAACCTCGCTTGGATCCAGCGCTTCTCTAACCTACAACAAAGCGCCCGCCTCTTCCTCTCCCTACTGGAGAAAGCCCTCTATAAAGAAGACAGCCGCCCCTAATCAAAAAGTTCCTTCTCTCGAGCTAAGAGGGCCTGCGCTTTTTTCTTGGCGAGGCGATTCTCAGCCAGGCACTCCGGATCGGTACCCACCGGCGCCTGCAACACTTCATTTAGGAGCCGGCGGAAAAGCTCACGGTTCTGCACCTCCGGATGCGCCGCGTACGTCTCAGCGTACAACACTTTGGTCTCCAAGTAGTTGGGGGCCACCCTGAGCGCCTGCACGAAGAGTTCGTGGGCTTTATGCACGTCACGGTCCCCCGTGATAGCCGGCACCAGGGCGTGGTAGCCGGCAAAAAACCGATAGGCCCCCCCATAAAAATACGTAGGTTCTAAGGCTTCGACCCGACGCCAATACAGAAGGAGCTTCGAGCGAGTGCGCACCCGCTGGGTGAAGCTGGCGTGCTTGCTCCAGCGAGCCAGAGCCGCGGCAGCCCAGTACAGGAGGGGCAAGTGCGCCTTCGTGGTCTTTGCCACGAGCACCTCGTCCTCCACCGAAGCCGAAAGGCCGAGCTGATGCACCAACTCCGCTCGACAGACCTGAAAAGCCTTGTCATACCAGGCCAAGCGCGCTTCATCAGGCTGCGCCTGCTCCCCTAACAGGTAATACAAACGAGCCAATCGAACCACCTTATCAGGCTGATGGGGCTTTTGTTTGAGCTCACTTTCCAAAAGGCTGACCGCCTCCCGAGCTTTTTCTGGGTGGTCCCGCTCAGCCCACAACGCCTCCAGGCTGCCTTGTGCCCAGGCCAGCCCTATCACTACCCCTATCCAGTGGCGCATGCCACAAGGTTACGAAACTTTCGCCACCCCTCCTACGGAAGCCGGATTGGGGCCTATCCCAAGCAAAACTCGCCGAAACCCCATAGAGCCATCTCCAGAGAGCCTGAAACGGGGAAAAGGGCTAAGTGGAAAAGCTTTTGTTTTTCCACAAGTCCTTAGTATTCAGCTGTTGGTTTGCCCAGAGCGATTGCGCACAATCACCGTGTGACGCAAGGCCGTCACAAGCGCCCCTGTGCCCTCCTCATAAATGCGAATATCCCATACATGGATGGTACGCCCCAAGTGAATGGGACGAGCCTCAGCCCATACGTACCCCTCGCGAACAGCCTTGAGGTGATTGGCGTTGATCTCAAGGCCTATGGCGTACTGTGCCGACGGATCCAAGACCAGATTTGAAGCGGTGCTGGCCACGGTTTCCGCTAAAGCCACCGACGCACCCCCATGCAACATCCCCAAGTATTGCCGCGTGCGATGGTCCACCGGCATGCGCGCCCGAAGGTAATCTGGACCCACCTCCGTAAAAACAATCCCCAGCGCTTCCATGAGCGTGCCCTTGCCCATTTCGTTGAGGAGATCAGGGGTGACAGGCACTTTCCAGAGCGGTCCCGCTTCTTTCATATCTCACTCAACCGAAAAGTCAACCCCCGTTCGTAGCGCCCTTCGGCCGTGCGCTGGACCGTACTACACTCCACCTGCGCATCGTGCTCATAAAACACAATCACCTCCTCCTCGACAAGCCAAGGCAAAAAATGCTGCCTTTCCTCCAGGGTAACCAGCGGACGCACATCGTAGGCCATCACATAAGGCAAAGGCAAGTGGGCGCTGGTAGGAAAAAGGTCGGCTCCATAGAGAAGCCAGCGGTTTTTGTAGCGAACTTGGACGAGCTGCTGACCCTCGGTATGCCCATGCACCACGCGCAAGTGCACCCCCGGCAAGAGCTCTTGCGGCCCTTCTACCAGCACGAGCTGGCCGCTCTCGGACAAAGGATCATAGTTCTCAGGGAAGAAACTGGCCCGCTCGCGGGGATTAGGCCGGTGGGCCCACTCCCAGTGGGACCGCTGCACATAATACCGGGCTTTAGGAAAAGTCGGCACCACCCGCCCATCGGCTAAGCGTCGGGTACTGCCCCCCGCATGATCAAAGTGCAGATGCGTCAAAATCACGTCCGTCACGTCCTCCACCGAAAACCCTAATCGAGCCAGTTCCCCTTCCAGCGTATGCTGACTGTGGTCTATCGCGTAGAGGTCCGCAAACTTGGGCGTGTATTTGTGCCCTACACCTACATCCACCAGCACCAACCGATCCCCGCTCTCAATGAGCAAAGCCCGCATCGCCATAGGAATGCGGTTGCGTTCATCGGGGGGTATGAGCTTACTCCACAAGGTCCAGGGCACGACGCCAAACATAGCCCCCCCATCCAGGGCAAAGCGCCCTGTCTCTACCACATAAAGCCGCATAGCAGAAGGGCTACTTCTGCCGCTGGCTCAGAAAACTTTGAAGCTGGTCAGAAGAAATCAGCTTCTTGTGAAAACGGAGACGCCCATCGGGTTGCTTCACGGGATAAATCACACGAGTCAAACCCGCCTTTTTGTCTCCGGACCGGAAGGTTGCAACTGTTTTCTTAGCCATAACCCAGATTATTTGACTTCTCGATGGATGGTATGACGGCGTAAGATGGGATTGTATTTACGAAGCTCAAGGCGACCCGGTGTGTTCTTGCGGTTTTTCCAGGTGTAGTACCGAGACGTGCCCGGCAGACCACTGGCCGCATGCTCTGTGCATTCCAACACAACCTGGATGCGGTTGCCTTTTTTCTTGGCCATAGAGCAAAGGTACGAAAAAGCCCCACTCCTGTATCTTTGACGAAATGCTGGAGGTGAAGTCGTTATCGGTGCACTTTGAAACGCGGGCAGGTAAGGTAGCCGCGGTGGAAGGGGTTTCGTTTTCCTTGGCTAAGGGTCGGACCCTGGGGATCGTAGGTGAGTCCGGCTCGGGCAAAAGCGTGACTTCGTTGGCGATCATGCGCCTTATCCCCACCCCCCCAGGCCGCATTACCCAAGGCGAAATCTACTTTGACTCCCCCTCATTGGGCCGAGTGAACCTACTGACCCTTCCTGAAAAACAAATGCGCCACCTGCGCGGCAACGAGATCGCCATGATCTTCCAGGAGCCGATGACTTCCTTGAATCCGGTCTTCACTTGCGGGGAACAGGTCATGGAAGCCCTGCGCTTGCACCAGCGCCTGTCGGTCCAAGAGGCACGGGAACGCACCTTAGCCCTTTTTGAAGAGGTGCGCTTACCTCATCCTGCCCGCATTTTTAGCGCCTATCCCCACCAGCTTTCTGGGGGTCAAAAGCAGCGCGTAATGATCGCTATGGCCATCGCCTGCAACCCTGCCCTTCTGATTGCCGATGAGCCCACCACCGCCCTCGACGTAACCGTACAAAAAACCATCCTGGACCTACTTCTGGAAGTGCAAGCCCGCCATGGCATGAGCATGGTCTTTATTTCGCACGACCTGGGTGTGATCGGCGAAGTGTGTGACGAAGTGCTGGTAATGTACCGCGGCAAAGTAGTAGAGCAAGGCTCCATCCAAGCGGTTTTCGCCGCTCCACAAGACCCCTATACGCGGGGTTTAATGGCTTGCCGGCCGCCTCTGGATAAGCGCTTGCACCGCCTACCTACCCTGGCCGACTTCCTCAAAGCCGAGGGCCGGCTCACCGTCGAAGAAGCCCTACGTACCGAAACCCTCTCCGAAGAAACTTACCGAGCCCGCCAAAAGAAACTGGCTCAACAGCCCCCCCTCCTCAAAGTAGAAAACCTCCAGGTGCATTTTCCTATCACTCGGGGTATTTTAGGGCGAGTAGTGGGGTATGTGAAAGCCGTGGACGGCGTAAGCTTCAGCGTCTACCCCGGCGAAACGGTGGGGCTGGTAGGCGAGTCTGGCTCCGGAAAAACCACCACCGGCCGCGCCATCCTGCGCCTCATCGAACCTACCGGTGGAAAAGTCTTCTTTGAAGGGCAGGAAGTGACGGCCCTCCCCGCCCAAGAGCTTCGCCGCTTGCGCCAAAAAATGCAAATCATCTTTCAAGACCCGTACAGTTCTCTGAATCCCCGCCTGACTGTAGGGATGGCCCTGACGGAACCCCTCCTTTATCACCAAATCGCTTCTAACGCTCGGGAGGCGCGTGAAATGGCCATAGACCTATTGGAGAAGGTCGGGCTGGAGGCGGACCACTTCTACCGGTACCCGCATGAGTTTTCGGGGGGGCAGCGCCAACGTATCGCTATCGCCCGCGCCTTAGCTGTGCGCCCCCGCTTCATCATCTGCGATGAAAGCGTCTCCGCCTTAGACGTCTCCGTCCAGGCCCAGGTCTTGAATCTCCTCTTAGACCTGCAAGAACAGTTTGGCTTGTCATACCTTTTTATTTCCCATGACCTAAGCGTAGTCAAGTTTATGAGCGATCGGCTGCTGGTCATGCACCAAGGCCAGGTGGTAGAGAGCGGCTACGCCGAAGACCTCTACCGCTCCCCTACACACCCCTACACCCAAAAACTCATAGACGCTATCCCAAAAGGCCGCCTCCAAGACATCGAAGCCGCCATAGAACGGCGCCAAAAAGCCCGCACCGCACCCCAACTCACTTCTTAGCTTCGATAGCCCAATATGGAGTATCTTCGCGCCACGTATGCCCAAGAACGTAGGGCAATGCCGATACTGCGGCAAGCGGTACACCACTTACTCTAACCAAACTCCCTCGCCTCGCACCTTGTATCCCTGCAAAGCCACCCCTACGGGCTACCACGTCTGGGAACGGTTCGAGTAACCCTAGAGCTGCCCGCCTTCCCCAGGCTGCTTCCAGAAAGGTAGCCGGTTACACCACCAGCCCTTCCTGGGAAGGGGGACGCAAGTTTCGGGCAACAGAGGTGTAGGGCAGTATCTCTTCCTCCAGCGGACCCGCCGGAGGAATAAGCCCTTCTAACACCCACCGCCGCAGGGCTTGGATCGATTCCCGCTGCATAACCGCCTGCGGAACCGTTTGCTCCAATACTATCTCCACATCCCTTGGCTGTAGGGGCCGCCGTAGCGCCCAAGCTCGCTGAAGAGCCTGCTTGAAAACCTGTTCTATTTCAGCGCCGCTAAAGCCGCGTGAAGCCTCTACCCACTTCTCCCAGGGCACATCCGATTCAATCGGTGGGGCTGCTCCCCTGCGCCGCTCCCCTTCTACATACCGCCGCCAAAACAGCTCCCATAGTTCCCGACGCTGCGAAGCCCCAGGAAGATCCACAAAAAACCACTCATCAAAGCGACCACGTCGTAAAAGTTCCGGCGGCAAATGATCGATATTATTAGCCGTAGCTACCACAAAAACGTCCCCTTTCCTTGTATCCATCCAATGAAAGAGGTAGCTAAAAAAGGATCCCTCCCACCTATGGAGCGTGGACCTACGTCCCTTCAAGCTCTCCAAGTAATCTAACCAGAGGATAGAAGTAGGCATCTGATTGAGGAGGCTAAATAGCTTGCGGTAGTTGGCCTCACTCGTGCCATAAGACCGGCCGAGTAAAGCCCCGACGTCTAACCGGAAAAGGGGTAAGTTCCACGTCTGGGCCAAGTAGTGCACCGCCAAGCCTTTACCGGTGCCAGGGGGGCCTATCAAAAAAAGCCCTCGAGGCTTGGGCAACTCAAATAAGTACGCTTCTTGCGTGAAAGCCTTCTTCATGGAATGTATCCACGCCCGCAGGTAAGGCAGGCCTGCGATTTCCACTTTTTCGGGTAGGGGCACAGGGATGAGGGCTTCCGGCAAAGGCAGTCGAGCCAAGCAACGCTCGCGCAGGCGCACAAGAAGGGCGGCTTCCTCGTCGGCGGCGGCCAGGGCCGCCCGCAACTCCCGAATCCCCACCGAGAAAGGCACCTGCCCCAAAAGCCGGCGCACCTCCCCCTGCGCCCAAGGCGAAAGCCTCTTCCATTTTTTCCCGCTTTTTCGATGAGCACGGAGGGCCAAGGAGATACTTTCCATTTCCGGCTCAAAAAGAGAAAGGAAAGTAGGTCGCTCAAGGAGCAGAGTCCCTGAAAAATCTCCCTTCGGATCGATGAAGAAAAGGGGCTTGACTCCGTCTTTCGTGTAAAACTCTTCTAACTGCTTGCGTATTTCTTGATTGTAGGAGTGCCAGAGTCTGTACAAAAATAGCATATGCTTATCCTTGGCCCATTCTTCATACGGGAGCACAAAGAAGCGGTATTTAGGGCCTGACTTTAGGTATCGACTGGGGTGGAGGGATTCTGAGTAGCTAATAAGCTGGAGGCGATACCCCAAGGCTCGAGCCACGTGGGTCAGCCAATCAACGGCGTAACGCTCATCCCAAGTGCGTACGACAAAGAGGCGCTGCCCTTGGCAGAGCGCTCGAACCAGCTGCCAAGCAGCAGGATAACGGGGAGACGGCTTCATGTGTCCAGGCCGTAGTAGGGGATTTGAACGGAGTCTTCATCCTCAGGAGAAACCGAGCGGATACGACCTTCCCGCACTAAGCGTCGGAGCCGATGAATCTGCTCTCGCTGCATAATCGCCTGCGGGCGCATATCCTCCAACACACTCCGCAGATGCCTCATACCTAAGGCCTGACGCAGTAAAAAAGATTGATAAAGCGCTTTTCGTACACACTCTTCTATTTCAGCGCCTGTGAAACCTTCGGAGAGGCTGGCCAGCTTGACTAAATCAAAGTCCTCAGGACAGGGAGGTGTGACGCCCCACTGTCCATAAGTAAGCTGCCGATGAGCCCCATACCGAAACACATACCGCTTTAGCATGACTTCCCATACCTCTTTCCGCTCAGAAAAGGTAGGCAGATCCACGAAAAACACCTCATCAATCCGGCCTCTCCGAATCAGCTCGGGAGGCACCTTTTCTATGTCGTTGGCGGTGGCAAACACGACGGAGCCTTCCCTTCGTTCTTGCATCCAAGTGAAAAAGTAGGCCCGGATCCGCTGCTCCGTACTCGTATTGTAGTCGCTCGTGAAGAGCTTATCGAGTTCATCCAGGAGTAGGACGGCGGGGCCGAAAGCGTCTATGCTGGCCAAGGTTTCGCGCATGCGGGCTTCACTTTCTCCCAGGTAAGGACCATGAACAGCGGATAGGTCCACGCGTACTAGGGGAAGCTTCCAGGCGTGTGCCGCCAGCTTCGCAGCCAAACTCTTGCCCGTGCCCGGCACCCCCACTAAAAGAATCCCTCGAGGACGCGGCAGGCCAAACTCTCGCCCTTCTTCGGTAAATGCCGCCTGCACTTCCCACAGCCACTGCCGGAAAAGCGGCATCCCCCCTATCTGCACCTCCTCCGGATCAATCTCTATTGGCTGCAGCGTGCGCCCTATCAAAAGCGAACCCGATCGAGCTTCCTGCGCCGCCGAAATCAACTGCTCTACGGAGTTGTGCCGCTTGAGCCCGTGCGCCAGTATCTGCACACCAGAGCGGAAGCTTATATTCACAAACAGCCCCCTGAGAAGGGTTTGCTGGTCCTTGGGCGAGAGGCGCTTCCAAGCCCGTAGAACTCGTGCCTCCTGCTGCAAGACCCTCTCCACATCCTCAGCGTCGGGGTGATCCACCTGCACCACCAAAGGCCGCTCCATCTGCAAAGAAGCCGGAATCTCCACTACCCTGTCTACTATCGCCACCGTCAGGGAAACCCCAATCCGCCAGGCATCAAATAAAAGTTCTCGAATGCCCCTGGCCACGCCAGACTCGTCTATGCTTTTAGAGCTGGCGGAGAGATCCGAGTAGATGCATAGTAGCCTTTTTAGAGTGCTGGCGGTCCTGAGGAGCTTCTTGCGGTCTTCGGCGTCTAAACTGCCGTGAAGTAGTTTCACGGAGTAGTCGAGGCTGGTAGCTACGTCCGTGAGCTTGTGAACGGCGTACAGGCTATCCCAAGCCCGTACCACCAGAAAAGGCGTCTGTTGGCGCAACTCCGCCAACACCACCTCCGAAAAGGTTCCGTGCTGCCGCATACGAAGCCAGAAGCCTTCCCATTTTTGAGTATACGTCAACCGCCGGTCAAATGTTGCAGGGCTTCCTCAGGGCTGATTGGCTATCGTATACGTGAGGGCCAAGCTCCAGCTGGTAAGGAGTTGGAGGCGCTGAGGAGCAGGCAGACGAGGGTCATAGATAGTCTGCTGCGTGAGAGCCAGGGCTATCCACTTCTTGAGTTGGTAGGCCACTTGGAGCTGAGAGACCAGGATGGGTCCCCAAGGGGCTGAGGAATAGCTGCCAAAAAGGTCCAGGAAGTGGTTGACTTGGAGGCCGGGCAGGGGAGTAACAGCGAGACGGGAGGTGAGTCGTCCTCCTACTTCCCAGCGGGTACGGCGGGCCGGACGAAGGAGCGCTCCGGCAGTGTCTCGTTCTGCGGGTCGCAGCCCAAAGGCGCCCGCTTCAGCTAAGTAGCCCCATCGCACGTAGGTCACCCGCCCAGACAGCGGAGAGAAGGTGATACGCCAGGCTTTGAAAGGCCGGTAACGCAGCCCCACCGAAAACTGCCCGTACAACGGCGCCAGAAACCCCGCAGTAGCCGGCTTGACCACCGAGTCTCCTATATACGTGTAACTGGGGGCCCACTGGGTGCGCGCATCGGCTAAGACCGCCCCGACTAAGCGTCCTCCTTGTCGAAAGCGCCGTTCTCCCTCCAGCAGCAAGAGCGCAAAATCTTGCGTCTTGCGATAGGTACGTTGAGGCACCACGCGTAACACCCCATACTGTCCTGAAAGCTCCGCCGAAAGGCCGTACCTTTTTCGGTCATAGGCCAGCTTGAGGCGGCCTTGGAGGCCGCCGCCCAGTTGGTTTTGGCCGCCTGCTTGCCAGTTCGAGAGAGCGGTTTGAGCGGCTTGTAGGCCCACCAGTCCTTCTACTTGCCAAGCACGGGCCGTATCTTGAGCCAAAAGCTCCGCTACCAGCCCCATGACCAAGAGGACCTTCTTCATGGGCGCAAAGGTACCCCTCAGGGAATTGCCCGGACGGCTTCCCAAAAAAGGCGAGGCGCCACTTCGGTATAGTGTTTAGATCGCTGGTCTGGGTCGTATTCGTACCAGAGGGGTTCCATGGCCAGGCTCCACTGGAGACTCAAGATAAACCGGATAGGCCAAGGGCGCACCATCCCGAAGTTTTGAGCTTGGGTGAGGGCTTGGACCCAAGCGGGCAGTTCGAGGGGTCGGGGATCACGCAAAAGGGGGGGCAGGATCAACCCCGTACCGGTCTTTCCGCCCGCAAGCCCTTGCACCGCCTCGTGGAAGCGGGCGTAAAACGCTTGTACCCGTTCTGGCAGGGGGACCCCGTCGGCTATAAGCGGAGCCACTACCCCTTCGAGCGAAGGCGGCTGAAGGTGCGCTTGCACAGCTTCGTATAGGCCTCGCTTGGTGCGGAAGTAGTAGTGGATTTGGGCGGTATGGACGTCAGCGGCGCGGGCGATCCGCTCCAACCGCGCCCCATCATACCCATACTGGGCAAACTCCTGGATGGCGGCTTGTAAGATTCGACTGCGAGCGTCCATGTCCACAAATGTAAAGTGCGAACCTACCCGCTATGCGGAAAAAGTAGGCTTTTTGCACAGCCCGCCTCACCGCAGCCGGTAAGCCCAACGATACAGCGCAGGTAATACCGAAAGCGCCAGGAAAAGGCACACCGGCATGCCGAGGACAATGGTGATGGCGAGAGGTTTTTGCACTTCGGACCCCATACGAGTGGAAAGCGCCGCCGGTAAAAGGCCCAGCGACCCGATCAGCATGACCATCACCAGGGGACGAATGCGCTGTTCGATCGTGGTGCGCACCGCCTCGAGGGTACGCTTGCCGCGCAGATCACCCAACAGAATCAGCGCATTGATGGTGTTCACGCCCAGGAGGATGATCATGCCCACCCCAGCCGAAATCCCAAACGGAATACCCGTTACACCCCAGGCTACCATGCCTCCTACGAAAGCGAAGGGAAGCGACAGCGCAGCCAGAAGAACCTCACGCGCAGAGCCAAAATGCATGTACAGCACAAATAAAATTAGCGCCACCGTAGCTGGCACAATGACGGAAAGCCGACGGGTGGCTCGTTCTTTGCTTTCGAACTCCCCTTCCCATCCCACTTTGACCTTTTTCAGGTCCGGTAAGGTTCGGGCCACCGCTTTTTGCGCTCGGGCGATGGTTCCACCCAGGTCGCGGCTCGTGACGGAAAAACCCACCGCTACATACCGCTGCGTCCCTTCCCGATAGATGAACGCCGGCCCCGTCAGAAGCTGAATATCGGCGATGGCCGACAAGGGTACGGTGTGCCCCGAAAGCGCAGGCACCCGCACCTGACCAATAGCTTCAGGGGTGTTGCGGTAAGAGGAGTCCAGCCGAACCCGCACATCAAAGTACCGCTCCCCTTCGTAGAAGTGCGTAGCGGTGCGGCCCCCAATCGCACTCTCTATGACGGCCTGGGCATCCTGCATCGAAACCCCGTAACGAGACATGCGCACTTCGTCCAGCTTGATGCGCAGCTCTGGCAGCCCCAGGCTCTCAAAGACCACCACGTCGGCGATATGCGGCTGCTCACGGAGAACTCGGGCCACTTCCTGGGCATAATGCTGGAGTTCTGCCAAGTTATAGCCGTAAATCTTGACCGCAATAGAGCTTTTCACACCAGACACATACTCTTCCACATTGTCCTGGATAGGCTGGCTCAAAGCCCACCGAACCCCTCGGTGCTGAGCCAGAAGCCCTCGAATCTCTTCGGCGAGCTTCTCCCGGGTATAACCCTTTCGCCAGGTTTCTTGGGGTTTGAGCTGAACATGCAGTTCCAGGTTGAAAAAACCGGTAGGGTCTGTGCCGTCGTTAGGCCGACCTGCCTGAAAGAGCACAAAACGCACCTCGGGAATCCGCAGCAGCTCTGCTTTGACCGTTTGAGCCAGACTGACCGTTTCAGATAGCTTTACGCTGATAGGAAGGGTGCCCCGGACATAGATAGCCCCTTCATTGAGCTTAGGAACAAACTCAGACCCATAAAAGTAAAAGATTATCCAACAAGTTATCACAACTCCACCATAAACTCCGATTACCTCTTTAGAATGGGTGAGGCTGAAAGCCACCAGCTTTCGCCAAGGGGCAATCAAAGGCCAGGTCCAAGACAAAGGCCGCTCCTGGGGAATCACGCGCGCATACAACAAACGCACCATGGCCGGCACATAAGTCAGGCTCAACAAAAGCGCGCCTACCATCGCATACCCCAGTGTGAAAGCCAAAGGCTTGAATAGTTTGCCTTCGACCCGCTGAAAAAGAAAGATAGGTAGCAGGGCCAGCACGAGAATCAACTGGGCCACAAAGATGTAACGGGCGTTTCGGGAGATCACCCGACGAAGAAGGCCGCTTCGTGCGCGCTGCACGGCAGAAGGTTCGATATGGGCTAAGGCCACAAGGGCAGCTTCTACGATGACGAGAGTACCTTCAAGGAGGAGGCCAAAATCCAGCGCCCCCATGGAGATCAGATTCGCCGGCAGCCCCTGGATACGCAAGAGAAGCAGCGCGAATAAAAACGCCAGTGGAATGACCGAGACGATAATGAAGGCTGCCCGCCATTCCCACAGGAAAAAGACCACCACGAGGCTCACCAACAAAGCCCCTTCCACGAGGTTGTGTAAAACAGTCTTGACTGTGGTGTTCACCAGCTCGGTACGGTCGAGAAAAGGTATCACCTGTACCCCAGGCGGCAAAAAGCGCGTATTGAGTTCGGTGATTTTTTCCTTGACCAGTGGAATCACGGTAGAAGGATCTTCACCTCGCCGCATCAGCACGATCCCCTGAACGACATCGTTGGCTTCATTGAGGCCGCAAGTACCTAAACGAGGCTTAGCCGAAACTACCACTTTCCCTACGCTTTTGACATAGATAGGAACACTACCACGCAAAGTAATCAGCACATTTTCGATATCTTCGATCTTTTCGAGCAAACCTACCCCCCGCACCACATACGCCTGATCCCCCTGTTCGATTACGTCGCCGCCGACATTAATATTGGCCCGGCTAAGCGCCTCAACTACATCGAGCGTCGTGAGCCCATAAGCATCCAGGAGGATAGGATTGAGCTGTACTTCGTACACCTTCTCTTCACCGCCAAAAGTCACCACATCGGCCACACCAGGCACTTGCAAGAGGTGTCGCCTGACTACCCAGTTCTGCAGCGCAGTAAGGTCTCGAATGGGGCGGTTTCCTTTCAGCACATAGCGAAAAATTTCCCCCGTCGCCCCATACGGAGGCTCCAGGTAAGCGCTGGCTCCCGCTGGTAGATCCACACCACTCAACCGGGAGGCTACATTCTGTTGGGCAAAAAAGTCATCTACATCATCCTCGAAAAGTACCGAGATCACCCCAAGACCAAACAAGGAGATAGAACGAATACTTCGCTTACGAGGTATATTGTTGAAAGATTGGGCAATAGGAAGCACAATAAATTTTTCCACCTCTTCTGCACTGCGCCCTGGCCATTGTACGATCACCCGCGCCCGGGTACTAGTCACATCGGGATAAGCCTCAATAGGCGTATAAAAATAGGCTACTACTCCCGCTATCGCCACCAAAAAAGTCAAAAAAACCACCAGAATGGGTTGGCGAAGCGCAAAGGTGATAACCCCTCTCATAAAGTACGAGTCAACTGCTGATACAAAAGCAGTACACGCTGAGTAGCCACCTTTTCTCCAGGGGTCACACCTTCTATGAAAGCCTCTCCGTGAGAACGAGCGATGACCCGCACAGGACACACTTCCCAGGCCCCATTTCCCTTATGCACCAGTACATACCACTGGTCACTGTCCAAAATAAGCGCGGAGTAAGGCACAGACTCAGCCGAGTCTGGCTGACTTATGAAAAGGTTAGCTTGGAAAAAGGCACCTGGACGCCACCGGCCTCCTGGATTAGGTACATCCGCATAAGCCACCAGCGTACGGCTCCCTTCTTGCAAGACCGGCAAAAAACCCTTTAGCTTGAAAAGCAGAGAATCGGTATGGCTGGGAAGGTAGGCCACCCCTTTCATGCCCGACGCTAAGGGCAGAGCCTGGTCAGGATAGACATAAATCTGGAGCCTGATCATGGCCAGGTCACTCAGCACAATAAGGGTATCACCGTTTTCGATATTGCCTCCTGTGGAAACACGCAACTCCGTAAGAATGCCTGCGCGAGGAGCCAGGAGGAGAAAATCGTCCCCAGCAGGGCGAAACAGAGCGAGCCGCTCTCGCAGGCTGGCCGCTTCGGCTTCGGAAGCCAGCAGGTCTGCTCTCGCCTGAGCTACCTCCATCAGCGTAGCTAAGCTATCCTGCGCCATGCGCTCCAGAGCCTGCAGCCGGACCTTCAGCGCACTTTGCTGAACCAACAAACTCCGCAGCCGCGCCTGAGCCGCAAGCAGCTCAGGCGCTCGCAACAACAGCAGAGCTTGGCCCGGCTGGACAGCTTGTCCTACCCGCACATACACCACAAGCACCGTCCCCTCAGCAGGGGCTCGTACGACCGTCGTCCTTTCAGGCACAGGAAGCACTTCGCCAGGCAGCCGCAGCTCCCGCTGAATGGGCTTGCGCCAAACCAGTAGAGGGGCGTACTCTTCGGCCTGAGCTACGGTGGACAGCTCCGACACCGAACGAGCCGAAGCTTTCTTTTTGCAGCCCCGCTTATCAGGCTTAGGCCCCCTATAAGCACCCCCCACCGCAGATAGTTCTTATCTACCCGTTGCATAAGAAATCTGGTTCCAGGCCGCCTGATAGGCATACCATAGGTCGGCTATTTTGCTCACCAGATCCCGATAACTCTGGAAGAAATCCACATACGCCAGGAAGCTCACGCGGCCGGCCAAGAGGTTTTCTCGGTAGGCGGCTTCGGCCTGACGATAGCGCTCGAGCAGCCCCGGATCGGTTCTTTCCCACTGCCCCCGTACGACCTGGTAATTGCGCCAGGCCCAGAGTACTTCGGACTGCGCCGTAAGATACGCGGCCTCCAGTTCGGCCTGGGAGGCCTCCAACGCCTTCCTTGCGGCAAGGATACGGCCCTGGTTTCGGTTGAAGACGGGAACCGCGGTACTGAAGCCTACCCCCCACTGAGGAAACCGATACCCCCCCAGCCGGTCGTACGTAACCACCGCGTCTACATTCGGGATAGCCAGGGCTTTTTCCAGCTCCAACGAGCGTCGGGCGTACTCCCCTTGGGCTCTGGCCAGGCGTACATCCGGCCTTGAGGAAACCCAGCTCAAGAGTGTGTCGAGAGGGGGGAGTTCCTTGGCCAGCGCCGCTGCCAGACCGGTCGTATCTATCCAGAGCACCGAGCTGCCTGCTTCGAGATGCAGGAAGCGGCGCAGATTATGCTGGCCTTCCTCCCACCGCTGACGCACCGACCGCAAATCGGCTTGCACCTGCAGGGCCAGATTCTCCATGCGCAAATACTCAGGCAAGGGTACCAGCCCGGACTGACTCAGCCCCCGGTACCGCCGGGCAAGGGATTCCAGGAGGGAAGCCTGCTCGGCTATCAGGGCCAGCAAAAACTCATCGCGCGCAAGTCCATAGACTACGAGCCTCAGGTCATTGCGCAGTTGCCTGAGCAGCTCGGCTAAAGCGGCCTCCTGCAAGCGAACGGAAGCTTCGGCCAAGGCTATGCCCTTTAGCCGCTTACGGGCAGTCAGCAAAGTTTGCGAGAGGCTGCCAGCAACCTGATTGATGCGAGGCGTTTCGAGAAAAGGCGGCAAAGGCCCTTTCGCATGGGTAAAAACATCCACCTGGTCTATGGTGAGCTGGGGGTTGGGCCAAAGCCGGGCCTGCCAAACCAACGCCTTTTCGGCGTCTATGCGCAACTTCTGGGCAATAAGCAAAAGGTTTCGCTCGAGAAAAAGCCGCTCCACCTGTTCGACCGTGTACCGCACGGTATCCTGCCCCCATACCAACGCCCAGCCCACCAACCCTATCCAGCGCATTATAGCAAAGGCCCTCGCAAAGGTAGCGTATAGCCGCTACCTTTGATGAGGCCATGTATGCTGACGCCAAGCAAGTCCGACTTCAAAAGGCGCGCTGGATCGGGTGGCTGGTATGGAGCTCCTATTGGGCCACCGCTATCCTGGCGGAGCTTTCTCCCCTGACTCCGGAAGCCCGGACGTTTTATCGCCTCTTGTATGCGCTGGGGAATTTTGTGTACCTGCCCATCGTGCTACTTCTCTATGCGCGCGGCTACAAGGATCATCCTCTCGTACGGTGTCTATTGGTAGTGCTGGCCTATCTGCCTTTGCTGGTCGAGACGGTTACACACGTTCCGCTGCAAGGAGGGCTCCTATGGTGGACCGTTTTTGTGGCTGGATACGGAGCGATACTTCTGCTGGACCCCCTCAAAGAAAAAAACTACGCTTACGGCTTGATTGCCCTTACGGCCCTTTTAGCGGGCCTGGCGGCTATAGGTCAGCCTTCCCTGGCCTACCTCCCTCCGGATGCTGTTAGTCATGGCCCTCTGCGCTACGGCTTGCTCATAGGCGCCATGACCGTAGCCGCCTTCGTAGGGCTCGTTGCCTATGCAGACGTCCTCAGACTTCTTCTTCACAAAGAAGAAACAGAACGCCAACTGCGCGAAAAAGCCGAGGAGCAAAAAGCCATTTTGGAGACCACCGTAGCGGAGCTGACCTCCCTGCGCGAAATAGACCGCCGCCGCCAAGAGGAAGAAGCGTTTGTCCTGGTGTACGAAGGGCTGATGCAGCGCTCGTATACAGAAGCCATACCAGCTTTTCTGCGTCGCCTGCTCGAGCAGCTAAGTAAAGACGAGCCAGTTTTAGGGGGGGTCATTTATCTAAAAGAAGAAGGCAGCTGGGTCGTACGAGCTCAGTATGCTCTCCCCCACGCAGAAGGAAAAAAAGCCTCTACAGGGGTCCTGGCCTTGGCTACTCACGAGCGCCGGCCTTACCTGATCTATCCGGCTCCGAAGGGCTGCTCGCCCATCCCAGGGGCTCTCCACGCCTTCTTTCCTGTAGCGATCCTGTATCTCCCCTTTTGGAGTGAGGCTTCGCGGGAGACGCTGGCGATTGCGGAGCTTTTCTTACATGCGTTGCCTGGCTCGTCGGAGCTGGAACGGATAGAACGGCTTTTGACACGGGTGGGGACCTACCTCTGGGCTCGGCAAGAGACCCACGCCCTCCTTTGATTTGCGGGGAAGTTCTTACCTTTGCCCTGCTGGGCCTGTAGCTCAGTTGGTTAGAGCGCGACACTGATAATGTCGAGGTCCGTGGTTCGACTCCACGCAGGCCCACGTAGGTGCTCTTTCGCGCGGAAGCAAGCCAGGGTGGGGAGTTAGCTCAGGTGGTAGAGCGTCGGCTTTGCAAGCCGAAGGTCAGCGGTTCGAGTCCGCTACTCTCCACGCTTAGGAGCAGTCCAGCGTTCCCTGCCCTCCTGCCACAGCCAAAGCGCCCAGAGTACTGCTGCGCCTGGTAGCGTTATCGCCACCAGGGGATTATACTCTAGCGCGCGAGCCCAGTCTCCATGCAAGGCATAATAGGTGGCCCGTGTGAGGCCACATCCAGGGCAATCTACCTGAAGAAGCAGTCGAGAAGGACACCGAAAAGGCCCGTTTTCAACCCACTTCGCTGGAAGGCCCCAAAAAATCAGCGGAGCGATCAAGATCCCTACCCATATTAGCCGCTGAATAAGCCGTTTCACCCCACAAAAATAAGAGGGCTCCCGGCAAGGCGGGAGCCCTCACTACAGCAGTCTGCAGAGTACTGCCTTTACTTGCCTGCCTGAATGATAGCGTAAATGACGCCCGGCAAGTAACACAAGGCCGTAAGCAGCATAGCAATGAGCACCTTGTCCGGGTCCCAATCCGAAGCAATCCCCACCGCCAGCGGAGGCGTGAGAATCGCCAGTACAATCAGCGAAAAAGGTGCCCATCGCCCAACCCCCTCTGCCAGGTCGGTGAGAAAAGCTTTCGCCCGCTGGAAGAAAGAAACTTTCCCGGCCCCCTTTTTCTGCGAGGAAGCTTTCTTGACCACCGTTGAGGCTTCGCTCAAACCCACTGCAGCAGGCACCGCCGCACACACCGAACGGCCGAAGCCGAAACTGAGCCCAAGGCTCACTGCGAGGAAAACGACTAACCCTTTCATACGCGTCAGGTTTGGTCTGACAAATGTAAGTCCCGCTTCTGAGCGGAGTTGTATCTTTGTGTACCGTATGTGGAAAACCGTCTTAGGCGTGGGGCTTCTCTGGGCTCAGGGGCCCTTGTGGCAGACTCAGGTAGATCGCCAGGCTCGCCTTGAGCTGGGAGAGGATGGAAACCTACTCGTTATGAGCGGGAAAGAAGGCATTTGGGCGCTCTCAGGCGAGACCGGACAGGTGATCTGGAGATGCAGCGCCTGTGATCGGGTGCCGCCTGAGAGCTGGCGTCGCCTGGGCCAGACACCGCTGTGGGAAGGCGGCTCACTAAGCCTGCCCAGCCAAGTAGAAGGCGCTACCGGCTCCTTCCAGAACCTTCAGGCAGCCTTTCAGCCGTACCTCATCCTGAACCCCTACACCGGCCGCCTCGTCTACGACGCCGAACAGATGCGGCGGCGTATGACCCGCACCCTGGGGCGCGCCGTAGTACCCGAGGCCCGAGCTATTGTGCTTTTTGGCGAAGGCCCCAAAGACCCCAGCAAAGTACTCAGCCTGCAGGTGTCACGCCTGATGGCCGTAGATGCCCTATCCGGCGATGTACTGTGGGAACGGCTTGCAGGAGAGGAGCCCATCGAAAACCTCTACAGCAACCTCGCCGTCCATGGCCAAACCGTGTATTACCTCACCCAGCGAGCCCTCTACGCCGTAGAAGCCCGCACCGGCAAGCAACTTTGGCGTCAACCCATCGTCCAACGCTTCAACCTGCGGCCCATGAGTGGTACTTACGTCTTTGTGGACGAAGAACGCAACCTGGTTTGCGCCTACGGACGAGGGCGCCTGCTGGCCGTGTACCAAGAGTCGGGCGAACCCCGCTGGACAAAACCGATTACCCTGGCACGGGACAACGTGCTGCTGGCCTTTAGCACGGCCTATGGGCTGCTTCTTTTTACGGACGACCTGCCGCCTGGTTCCATCCAGCGGCCCACCGGCAACGCTCTCCTGACCCCGCCGCTGGCACTCCTGCTTGACTACGACTCCGGCCAAAACCTCTGGGGCGAACGGCTCAAAACCCCAGGCCTCCTCGCGGGTTACATACCCCTCTCTGAAGACCGACTTTTCCTTCTTTTCCAGCGGGAGCGGGTCTTTACTTCGGGCCGCAACCTCCCCGACGACTGGGCCGTGGAAGTAGATGTCCTGGACCTGCGGAAAGGAGAGTTTCTCTTTCGGCGTCCCCGGCGGCTAATCGGCACGCCCCTGGCCGCCCAAACTGTGCCTGGGGGAGTCCTCGTACAAACCACGCGCCGCATCCAGTACCTCAGCGAAACTGGCGAAGTGCTCTGGGAGAAGCCCCTCAAGCGCCGTATGAGCATGCCTTTTGCCCTACGGAACGAAGGGGCCCTCTTCCAAGCTTACGTGGTAGACGAAGCAGGACAAGTATACCGGTGGGATGGACCTGGCAGCGCCCCCCAGCCTATCGGGAAGCCCCTCAAGCTCCTCCTCTCTGACCCAGCCCAGGGCATCGCCTGGGAAAACGGCCGCCTGTGGATATGGAACGGCTCCTCTATCTGGGGCCTCACCGAACAAGGCGAGGTGGTGTGCCGCTTTGAACGGCCGGCGCCTGCTTTCCCGCCGCTGATACGCTTCCTCGGAGGCACCCTGTCGCTGACGGGATACGCCGCCTCCACCTACCTCGCCTTCAAAACAATACAGACCGTGGCGCCGGCTCCCCAACCCGCCGACCGACCCAGCTTGGCCATCTCGCTCAAAAAAGCGCTTACCGCCACAGGCTACGCCTTAGGCGCGGTGACTTCGGCCTTCATGGCGGAGCTGACCTGGCAAAAAATCGTCGAACGCCGCACCCAACGCATGGGCACCTACCGAGACCTTCATTTCTCCCTCGGCATGGAAGACGCTAAAAACGTGGCCGCTTACCTCTTCGATAAGAACCGCTGCGAGCTGCGCTTGAAGAAGGTGTTAGGGCCCCTGCGCCTTTCTGCCACCTCCGAAGTCGAAGTGGACCCCTTTGCCAGCCGCCTCTTCCTCCTAAACGAAGGCCAAGTCGAAGCGTATTCCTTCGCTGAATAGCCTGTATGGGTGAAAAACTGCGATCCTTGGTCGTCCGCATAGAAGGCCCTACCGAAAGTCCTGAGCAAAGCGAAGAATACCTCGAAGAGCTGCTGTTTTTGGTGCGCAGCGCGGGGTACTTTCCGGTGGAGGCGTGGCGTTATCGGTGGCGCCGGCCGGATCCTGCTACCTTCCTTACTCCAGGCCGTGTCGAAGAAATCCGCTCTTGGCTGCAGACCCACCGCAACGAAGTGGACTTCGTGCTCGTAGATGCCGATCTCTCCCCCGTCCAAGTGCGCAACCTCGAAAAAACCTGGGAAGCGCCTGTCACCGACCGGGAAGGACTCATCTTAGACATTTTCGCCCGCAACGCTCGCACCGCTCAAGCCAAGGCGCAAGTTCAACTGGCCCGGCTCCAGTATGAGCTCCCTCGGTTAGCTCACCGATGGACCCACCTCTCCCGAGAAAGGGGGGGGATCGGCTTGCGTGGCGGGGGGGGCGAACAGCAGCTCGAAACCGACCGCCGAAAAATCCGCAAACAGATCGCCCAGCTTCAGCAAAAACTCCAAGAGTTTGAGCGGCAGGCGGCTATCCGGCGAGACCGTCGCGATACCCTTCCTCGAGTCGCACTGGTAGGGTACACCAACGTGGGCAAATCTACCCTCATGCGGCTGCTCACAAAAGCGCCCGTCTTAGTGGCGGATCGGCTTTTTGCCACCCTGGATACCACCACGCGGCGGGTCGTGCTGGATGGTGTACCCTTCCTGCTCTCGGATACCGTGGGCTTCATTCGGAAGCTCCCCCCAACCTTGCTCAAGGCCTTCCATACCACCTTAGCTGAAGTGCGCGAAGCGGATCTTCTCCTCCTCGTGACGGACCTCAACAGCCCGGGCTACCTGGAGCAGATCCGCACTGTCGAACGCACCCTCGAAACCATCGGTGCCGCCGATATCCCCATCCTGCTCGTGATGAATAAGATCGACCGCCTACCCCCCGACCAGCGCGAACTGGTCGAACAAAGTTGGCTGGCGCAAACTCGCTATCCTACTGTCTTTCTCTCCGCTACCGAGCGCATTGGCATAGAGACCTTCTACCAGCAGCTCATAGCTCTACTGCGCCAGGTTATCCAAACCAAACGGTCCACCCTCCTTCCTTAGAGCCTTCTTTTCCGCACACCCGCCGAGGGGGCTCGGCTTTTCCAGGAGTCTTTCCCTGCAACCCGCAGTCTTGGCCAGGCGGCTTCTCGTCTTACTTCCTAAGTTTTTTTGTTTGGCTCAGTATGGCGAGCTTCCTTTTAGTTTTCGCCTTGCTGTCAGACTCTGCACGAGTTATGCAGGTTAAGAAACGCTTATTGTACAGCTTAGGAGGGTGGGCGATAGCGAGCGTGACGGTGGGCACTTACCAGGCGGCGAGAGGGGGCCTCTTCAGCCGATATATGGGCTTCCAGCATATAGCCTGGGGCACTGTAGAGGGAGCTATCGCAGGGTATGGCCTATACACCCTTCACCGGTCTATACGGGCTGGTACGGCTAATGACTGGGCCGCCGAACGGCGCAAGCTGCGTCGCCTCCTTCTCTTCAATGCCCTCCTGGATGTAGGCTACGTAGCCGCCGGAACGTACTTAGTTACTCGAAGCGATGCGCGCTGGCGGGGTACGGGCTGGGGCGTCATCCTCCAAGGAGGATTTCTGCTTTTGTTGGATAGCGTGCACGCTTGGAGCTTGTAGTCAGGGCAGGAAAAACCGTTGCCCCTGCGTGCCTGCCCGCAGCACATAGGCCCCCGCCGGCAACGAAAGCGGAATAGAACCAGTTTCGACTTCGGCTTGCCACACAAGCTGACCTAAAAGATTATACACGGCTACTTGCACCTTTTCTCCGGCAGGCGCCTGTACTATCAAAGTCCGCTCGGTCGGGTCTACTTGCACCTGAGCCTGTAGCGCTTGCGGCAAAAGCTCTATGGTACGGGAATAGTAAGGCGCTACCCCTGGCTCTTCCATGCGCAGGCGATACAACCAGCGGGGGGCTGCGGGGGGGGTCTCATCGCGCACCTGGTAAGGCAGGCCTGCGCCATGAACCGGCACAAACCGCACCGGCACGAAGTCTGTGCCCGTGACCCCTCGCTCTACCCAGAAACCTGACAACCCCGACTCGACTGTAGTGGCCCATTCGAGGAGGTTGTAGCCCGGATACACCGCCCCACGAAGCTCTTGCGCCCACACTACCGGCAGCACCGTACAAGAAAGGGTCACTTCGTCTTGGCAGTAAGGATACTTCTGAGACACGGCATTTACGGTGAAGGTGATGGTAGCTCCATTTGCGCTACCCGTATAAGGAAAGGTGAGCCAGACATGTGTCCAGTTAGGGTCTGAGGTATCCAGCACCGTATCCGAAGCGGTAGGCGAAAGCAGACCCGGTGGGTTGGTGACTATATTCCACGAGACCGAACTAAACGGAATCTCATGCCAAAACCAGAAATGCACCTCCACCCCATTAGGGCCCCCACAGTTTACAATCTCGGAAAAAACCCGCCACTTATCGGGGTCGATGTTTAGCACGAAGGTATGCTGTTCGGTGTTGGTGTACCACCAGGTGTTGATGACTTCAGGATTGAGGTTATTGGTGCCACGGTTTTGCCAGCGGTGGCAGGCGGGGTTATTTGGAGGGGGCGGAGGGGCACACCCAGTCAGGTTTTGCACACCATCCAGAGAGTTGCCTGGGTCGTTGAGGAGCCCATCATCCCAGTACACCATAGGCGGGGGGATAGGGGAGCCGTTGGGGCGAGTGGTGGGCCGCACCAGTTGTACTCGGAAGCCGTTGGGATGATTTTCCACATCCACGAGGGGGAGGTGCGTTAGGCCTGTGAAGAAGTCCAAGACGGCGTTGACTACGGTACCATTAGGCACGGGATTACCGGCGCCGTCCGTGCCGTCCCAGGGTATGCAGTTAGGACCGGCATTGAGGTTTTGGATAAAAGTCCGAGAGGGACGGTTAGGGTTGGTGAAGTTCAAGGTTACGGACACCTGCCCCGGCTTAGATAGAGAGACATAGAGGCAATAACTGGATTCTGTGCAGGGGATCACGCTGAAAGAGTCCACACTGGCTACGATACCGGTAGGATAAAACTCGGGGTCAGGATCGTTGAGGAAGACAGGATATTCGGGGGCTGCCGGCACACCCCCCGCGTTGAGGATGTTTTGGCGGTAGTCGGAGCGGCGCCGCTGCTGAGGTGTGCCTACCGTACTGGCTCCAAAAGAGTTACAACTCACTTCAAATCCCCATGGCTGCATGCCGTTGAAGTCAAAAGAAGTCACAACAGAGTCAGGGGAATAGGTATAGAGTCTGGCCACAAAGTTGCTATTAGCGCCTCGGGTGGTAAAGTCCCATTTGCGGCTCCAGACTCTGCCCCGCCGCTCTACCCATGCAGCCCCATTCCAGCGAGCTACCGTGATGTCAAACCAGCGGAATATTCTTGACTGAATGGCATTAGGATTGTTGTTCACAGCAAACTCTATCCAGTAGTTTCCCCCACCCGTGAGCGGCACATTGTATACCACGGCGTTATAGCCTCCTGAGAAAAGCTGAGCGGGACCCGTAATAGCCTGATTACAATTGCCAATCCAGCCAGCCCCCATCGTATTGGTGATCTGAATAGGCCCCATCACCACATTCCCATTCGGGTCTTTCAGGCGGAAGTATACGTCTGTGGCGATGGTGTTGCTATTATTGTTCAGAACCACATGAAACCCCATGTAAATGCGCTCACCTGGGGCTACCCGGATGTACAAGCGAGCGTATTCAGGGCAGTTATACGTAGCAAAATTTCTCAAGGGGTCGTTATTGTCCCAAATCTGGATATGGCCAAAGTTGGCGCAGTTGCCGGCCAACAGTTCTCGGCTTCCTTCTGCCCTCAAAGCAAGAACCATCCCTATTGCGGCTATCCACCGTGGCATGCCATATATACGAGCAAAGGAGCCCGTGCGTTGCAGGAGGCCCAGCGAGAGAGGTAGGAAAGCCCCCTTTGGCATACTACTAAGCTAACACTTTTCTCGGACTTATCCAAACTCAATCGGGCGCCAGGTCGCGGGCAGTAAGGGTCTTTTCCCACAGTTTTTCCCCGCTGCTGGAAAAGGCCGTAATGGTGAGCTGACGGTTTTTCTCGGGGCCTGAGACGCTAAGCAGGAGAAAGTTTCGCTGTGGAGTGAGCGTGCCTTCGAGACGATAGGGGTTTTTGTCTCGCTGCGGCGCCGCCGTAAAAGGCGAAGCCGTGAGGGGAGAGCTGGTAATGTCATATAGCACTTGACCCGTGCTAAGACGAATAGAAGAGATTTCCGAAAAGTGCCGATCCCCCGTCAGGAAAATCACGCCAGGTATCCTTTCTGCCTCAATAAGCCGAAAAAGCTCATCCCGTTCTGCGGGAAAGTTGATGAGGTTTTCAAATCCGTGGGTTGGGTTAAGCACTTGACTGCCCGTGCAAACGAACTTGAACGTAGCTTTACTGGACCTCAGGGCGTCAAGGAGCCACTCGATCTGGGCCCGACCGAACATCTGGCGCTCACCTGTGATCCGACGGTTAGGGCTACGATAAGTGCGCCCATCCAAGAGAAAGAACTCCGCATCGCCCCACTCAAAAAAGGTGCTGATTCCCTCTGGGGCTTGGGGCACCCCAAAAGAGGGGTTAGCCCAGAAAAGGGTAAAAGCTTTTCGGGTGAGGTCCCGCGCCCAAAAGCTTCGATCGCTGTCATTAGGCCCGAAGTCGTGGTCATCCCAGATAGCGTAATGGGGACACGTAGCCAGCAGAGGCTGTAGCTCCGGCAAGCTGCGAGTGTGGGTGTAGCGGTAAAGTATACCGCTCCAGCTATTCCAGTCAGCTTCGCGCAAGTAGACGTTATCTCCCAGCCAGATCATGAAGTCGGGCTTCAGGCGGGCGATGGTGGTGAAAATCTCATACTCTCCTCCATAGGGCTGGCCGGGGCGATCATAAAGCGAGTCGTTGACGAAAGCGCAGCTTCCTATGACGAAGCGGAAGTCCGGCGGAGCACTCCGCCACTTCCACAGAGGCAGCGTGCGAAAGTACAAGGGGTACGGCAAGGCCACAGGCTTGCCATTCAAGTAGACCTGGTAGCGGTAAGTACGGCCGGGTTCGAGCGGGCCGAGAATGAACTTAGCTATGTAGCCTGTAGAGTCCTGGGTGAAGATCGGAGGGGTGCGCTTTTTCGCAGCGGGGCGAGCGGTGTCGGCGTATTCGAGTTGGACCTGAGCGGGACCCGTAGTCTGAAGCCAGATCGCCACTTCTCGCATTTGGGCATAGCCCAGCATAGGGCCTGACTGAAGGCGCACCTGGGCCAGTACAAGCCCCCAACCTAAAAGGCCTACCCAACGGCCTGACATACCCCAAAAGTAGGGTATTCGCTGTGCCCTATCTTTGCCCGGAGTGAGTAGCCCACCCGACAAAGTCGCCCAACGCCGCCGCTGGTGGCGAGAACTCGTGATTATCTTAGCGGTGATTTTATTGGTGCGCACCTTCTTTGCCGAAGTCTTTCTGATTCCCACCAGCTCGATGGAGCGCACCCTTTTAGCGTGGGACTTAGTTTTCGTAAGCAAACTGCACTATGGCCCCCGCCTGCCCATGGTGCCCTTGGCGATTCCCTTCATTCACAACCACATTCCTTTTACGGGGATCCCGTCATACTTGGACTGGATTGTGCTGCCCTACAAGCGCTTACCAGGCTTCAAGCCCATCCAACGCGGGGACATTCTGGTCTTCAACTATCCGGCCGATGACATTTTCCCCAACAGCCCCGAAGTAGGGCCCGTCTACATCCCTTCCTTGAAGGAAAACTACGTCAAGCGGTGTGTCGCAGTGCCGGGCGACACCCTTGAAGTGCGCGCCGGCGTGGTCTACATCAATGGTCGGCCCGGTTACCAGCCTCGCTACCTTCAGATGCGCTACACGGCGCGCACCCATACGGGCCCGTTGAGCTATCGAGCCCTGGAACGCTTCGGCTTTCGCCCTCCAGGCAGCTCCAACCCCAACTGGCTCCCCATAGACGACCGCACCTACCACCTCTTTATGCCCGCCTACTTGGCCCAAGCCTTCGAGCAGAATTTCCGGGCTGACTTGGACACCTTCTACCAAGACTTACAGACGCCTCAAGAACGCCTTAGAGAACTTTATCCTCATGACACGGCCTTCCACTGGAACTTGGACCACTGGGGCCCCTTTTACCTGCCCCGCAAAGGCGATCGCGTACCCCTTACCCCCAAGCATATAGCCCTTTATCGCCGCCTTATCGAAGGTTACGAGGGCCACACCCTCCACCTGGCCGAAGGACGCGTCTACCTCGATGGTAACCCCGCCTCTCATTACACTTTCGAGCAGAACTACTACTTCGTCATGGGCGACAACCGATATAACTCCTTAGATGGGCGATTTTGGGGCCCGGTGCCCGAAGATCACATCGTAGGTAAACCCGTATTTGTGATTTTGTCCATAGAGAACTGGAAGCCCCGATGGGACCGTTTCCTACGAGCCGTGCAATAGCGGAGAAAGCCGGCCTTTCGGCCGCCGAATACGAGCGGATTTTGGCTTTGTTGGGGCGAGAACCCAGCCCAGTGGAAGTATGGCTCTTCTCCGCCCTCTGGAGTGAACACTGTAGCTACAAGAGCTCCCTGCTGCATTTGCGTAAGCTTCCCCGCAGCGGACCACGCACGCTTCGCGCAGCGGGAGAGGAGAATGCAGGCCTTCTTGACATAGGGGAAGGCTGGGCGATTGCCTTCAAGGTGGAGTCGCACAACCATCCCAGTGCGGTGGCGCCTTACCAGGGGGCCGCCACAGGCGTAGGGGGTATTCATCGAGACATCCTGGCAGTGGGGGCAAGGCCCCTCGCCGCCCTGAACTCCTTGCACTTTGGGTGGCCAATCGATGCAGCAACCTACCGACTCCTGGAAGGGGTCGTCAGGGGGATTGGCGACTATGGCAATGCGCTGGGGGTGCCTACCGTCGGTGGAGAAACGTACTTCGCGCCAGAGTACCGAGGCAAGCCCATCGTGAATGCTTTTAGCCTGGGTCTGGTGCGAGTAGAACACCTGGTCAGTGCTCGTGCCCAAGGACCCGGGAACCGAGTCCTCTACTTAGGCGCCGCGACCGGACCAGACGGTATAGGTGGAGCGGCCTTCGCCTCCGAAACGCTGAGCGAAGACACCACCGAAAACTTGCCCGCCATTCAGGTGGGGGACCCCTTCAAAGAAAAGCTCCTCCTGGAAGCCTTGGGGGAAATGGTCGAAGCCCGCCTGCTGGTAGGGATGCAGGATATGGGGGCCGCCGGCCTGGCCAGCTCCACCGCCGAAACCGCCGCCCGAGGAGGCGTAGGCATGCGCATCTGGCTGGACCGCGTGCCTCTGCGCGGAGGCCTCAGCCACCCCCACGAAATCCTCCTCTCCGAGTCTCAAGAACGCATGCTCCTGATAGCCGAGCCGCAGCACGTAGAGAAAATCCAGGCTATCGCCGAAAAGTGGGACCTTCTCTGCACCGAGATCGGCGAAGTCACCGACACCGGCCTGCTGGAGTACTGGTGGCAAGGACAAAAAGTGGCGGAGCTAGCCCCTTCCGTGCTCATGAGCGGCGAAGGCGCCCCGCTCTACGACTGGCCTACCGAACCCCCCCCTTACCTGGAAGAGATCGCCCGCTTCGCGGAAGAAAGCATCCCCGACCTAAAGTCTATTGCAGACTTTTTGGGAGCGATAGAAAAGCTGTTGGCTCACCCTAACTTGGCTCATAAACGATGGATTTATGAGCAGTACGACCGGATGGTTGGGGCGAGCACGGTAGGCAGTGCAGCTCAGCTACCCAGCGCGGCGGCTGTGGTCCGGTTGCCTTACACCGATCGGGCCTTGGCAATGCGCTTAGATGGCAACCCCTGGTGGGTAGAAGCGAACCCCAAAACCGGTACCGCCTTAGCCGTAGCCGAAGCAGCTCGCCAAGTAGCCTGCACAGGGGCCGTACCCCTGGGCGTGACTAACTGCCTGAACTTTGGTAGTCCTGAAGTCCCCTGGGTGTACTGGCAGTTTGTCCAAGCGGTGGAAGGGCTGCGCGAGGCGTGCCAAGCGCTCAGCCTGCCCGTTACCGGCGGCAATGTCAGCTTCTACAACCAGGACGAAGAAGGACCCATCCTGCCCACCCCGGTGATTGGGGTGGTCGGCCTGCTGGAGAAAGCGCTCGAGCGGTGGACACCAGCCGTCCTTCCTGCTGCTCCCGCGCTCCTCTACCTGATTGGAGACGCGGAAGCGATTTTTCGCCCTGGTATAGGCAGCAGCCATTACCTACGGGTGGTGCGGGGGGTTCGCTATTCGCCGGCGCCCAGGCTGTCGCTTCCAGCCGAGAAAGCTCTGATCACGCTTTTACCCCAACTGGCTGCAGAAGGGCTTTTGCTGGCAGCGCAGGATGTCTCAGACGGTGGGCTGCTCGTGGCGCTAATGGAAATGGCTTTCTGGGGAGAAGCGGGTTTCACAGCGCGTCAGCCGGCCAGTGCCCGTACCGATGCATTCTGGTTTGGGGAAGATGGCGGGCGCGTAATCGTAGCCGTAGCCCCCGAAGGGGCTAAAACCCTCGAAGCTCACGCCCAAGCCGCAGGTTTGGCCGCCTATCACTTAGGAGAAACGCTACCTTCCCTGGCATGGACCGAACTGGACACAGGGGCCGGCTGCCTAACCCTGGATCTCGTGCGCTGGAAAGGCCTCTGGGACAGCGCCTTAGAAAAAGCCTTCCCTCGCTAAAGAAAATGGAGGGCCTTCACAATAGGCCTTCTCCTGTAGGCGGGCCGGCCTACTAACGAAGTAGAGTCACGGTACCACTGCGCCGGACGGCCTTCCCATTGCGGTCTGTGCCCGTAAACACAAACACATACGCGCCCTCCGGTAGGTCGCGTCCATTTTTGTCTCGTCCCTCCCAGACGCGAGCGGGGTCCCCGCTATTTGACCACACCTCGACCCCCCAGCGATCATAGATAAGCACCGTGTACCGATCGAAACCCAGAGCTTGGATGGCCCACCGATCGTTGAGGCCGTCTCCATTGGGTGAGATAACAGTCGGGAAAATCAGTCCGCTGCAAGCCACTAACTCGAGGGTAAAAGTCGTTTCTGCCTTACAGACCCCTCCGCTAAAGACTTCCACCCGAATGGAAACAGGCCCACTCCGAAGCGGGTCGTAGGTATGTTCTATTTGAGGAGCCTGCGTAGTCTCTTGGGTGCCATCGTCCCAAGTCCATCGGTAAGAGAAAGGTGGCACACCCGCAGCGACCATCTCAAACCGGTACTTTTTAGCGGGGCAATCCTCGACAAGCTGGGTCGACACGCCCTGAATCTGGGCATCATACATGTAACCTACCGAGTAAGAGAGCGGGCCAAGAAAGCAACCCTTTCGGTCGGTAACCTGGACGGTATAGACGCCTGGCGCCAAAGCGGTAACCGTACTACTTGTAGAAGCCAGCGGAGCACCGCCCGGACCCGTCCACTGAAAAGTATAAGGCGCATTACCGCCCGCGATGGTAAGCGTAATAGCGCCATCTGCCCCTCGCAAACAGGTAGAAGGCGTAAGGGTAGAGTCCTGGACCGTGAGGGGGGCCGGTTCCGGAAGGAGGACCGTCAAAGTTTCCCAGCAGCCGACGCCGTCGGTAGCCCGCACTTGGTAAATGCCCCCTGAGAGTCCTGTAAAGGCGCCTGTAGTGGAGGTCTGGCCCCCAGGCGTCAGGGTGTAGGTGAAGCCGCCTCCATTTCCGCCGCCGGCTTGCACGGTAAAGCCGCCTGTTTCCCCAGCACAGCGCACCGTATCTATTTGCACCAGGGCTAAGGTCACAGGGTTTCCAGGTTGGACAGAAATCGAACGCGTCGCCACACAGCCGTTAGCATCCCGCACCCGAAGGGTATACGTGCCCACCGCCAGCCCACCGAAGTAACCGTTTGCTTGCCAGGCAGGCGAAACCGGTAGTATACTGAACTCATACGGCGGCGTCCCACCCGACCCATTGAGCTGGACGAAAGCCCGACCTCCACAATCCCTAAGTAGTGAGTCCTGCACCACCACAGACAAAGCAGGCGGATCGACAAGCTGAACCACTCGTCGTTGCACGCAGCCCATCGCGTCGCGCACCCAGAGGCTGTAGGTGCCCGCCGCCCTTCCCGTCCAGGTCGAGGTAGACCCCCACCCCACCGTCGGTGGCGTCGTACCCACACCCGGGAGGAGCGCATACTCATAAGGCTGCCTTCCTCCAGAAACCTGTGCACTCACACTCCCCGTCGCTGTGCCCACACATCGAGGACCCGTGGTCAAAACCTGAATGTCCAACGTATCTAAAACGGTAAAAGTGTACGACGTAGCGGAACCCCCAAGAGGAATACTTGACAAAGGCACACTCACTCCACATTGATCTGCTATCGCATTTCCGTCCGAAGAGGTCCCGTTGTAGGCTACATGCACCGTATAACTGCGGCCGGGCACGAGGGGCTGGCTGAGGCTCAGCTCGACGGTGTTGGTTTGGGGAGGATTGATTGGTGTAGCGGCCGTTACAGGGACGGCTGCGGTAGTGGTGTTGTCTATCACGATAAAGTCGCCGCCATTTGCCGCTACCGTAGATACATCTATCAGCTCATTGAAGCGCACACGGAGTTGAGTAAGCGCCCCAAGCTGATTCTCATACGTAGGACTGCATACCCGGTAAGCGCTATCCAACTGAGGAGGAGTCGCATCGAAGTACTGCGCCGTGCCGTAAAAAGTAATGCTGAACCCAACGTTGTTATTGCTCCAGTTGTCAACCACGAGAAGGAACGTTTGGCCGGCGGTCACATTGAGGCCCGGCATGACGGCAGGCCCACTGGCTCCATAAGAAAGATTCCCCGGCTGAGGGTTGGTGTGATCTAAGCCGGTAAGGCCGTCATTACCGCAAGTCACCCCTCCACAGCAGGTGGTAGCATTCGGGACAGAGAAGTTACACCGGACAGGAGGGGGGACATTGCCTGTTCCACTGAAGATGCTACAAGGGTTCGGCAAGCCGGTCACATCCCACATGGCGAAGTCGTAATCGTTGCCGGTGGCGGCATTCGGGCAGAGCAGGAAACCCATCGTTCCGCTACTCTGCACGGTGAAAATGAACCAAACCGTCCTATGTTCCCCTCCAGTAAGGCAAGTACCCCGTCCATCGTTACCCAGTTCTGAGACAGCGCCGGCGTCGGGTATGCCGCCCGGGTAGTTATAGGTGTTGGTGCAGAGACGGATAGCGCCGCTGCAGTCAGACTCAGGCAAGGAAAGGGGACGAGGGGCACCTGGAGGTGAGGGCGGCGCTGCATAGGGGTTAATGCCTTGCTGCTTGAGGCGGAGGTACACGCTGTCAGGCAAAACCTGAGACCCTGCCAGCCCAGTCAGAGTTAGCCAAGCCAAGGCGACTCGCACGCAGCAAAGGTAAACCAGGCTTCTCCTTTGGGGAGGCCTTCCTGCATGAGCGGTTTCTCGCCCGCTTCTGAGTAGCACTCAACGCTGCCTGAGTGGTAGGGGGTCTGTACTTTTGGGCATGAAATGGATCGTGCCCATAGCCATGGCGTGGGGGCAGACGCTTTCATTACCGGCTATATGGAAGGAATACCGCTTTTATGCGCGCACCCACGATTTGGTAGCCGGTCCGGATGGTTGGTACGGCCAATCCGAAGAGGGTGTAGTATACCGCATTGCGGCTGGCCTACAGGCTGAGACGCTAAGGCGTGGAGGGGAGTGGTCCCGCTACATCCCCGCCCCCGAAGGCAAAGGCTGGCTCGCCTGGACGTCAGTTCGGCCTCTCTTTCGCCGCTCCAGCCAAGGCCCCGTCGCATGGGTGCGCGGCGCAGAGGAGCGCCCGCTTCCCGGCCAGAACTGGAAAGAGGCCGCTTTCACCCCGGACGGAGAGACGGTGGTCCTGGCCGATGGGCAGAACCTCTACGCCTACCGCTGGGCCACCCGCCGCCTGGATACGCTGACCCGCCTGACTGGACTGCGTCAAGCCGGCACCACTGACTGGCTCTATGAAGAAGAATTTGGCTTTACCCGAGCCTTTGAAGTAGCGCCTTCGGGTCGCTACGTGGCGTACTTGACTTTTGACAATGAACGCACGCCGGTGTATCCCCTACTTTTCCACAAGTTAGCTGGCCCTTCACTGGGGTACCCCGAGGTAAAGCCCCTCCCCTACCCACGCGTGGATGAGCCTAACCCTCTCGTACGACTCTACCTACACGATCTGGAAACCGGCCGACAGGAAGAAGTGTGGGCCGACACCACTGGCGGTTACCTGCCCTGGCTGAGCTGGAGCCCCATGGGCGATGAACTGTACTTTGTGCATCTGACGCGCACCCAAAATCGCTTCACCCTGTACCGCTACGAGCCAGAGAAGGGTAAACCTACCGCCTTTCTTTCGGACAGCACGAGGGGCTTTTTCTCCTGGGACGACCGGAACCTCCTTGTATGGCGCACAGACCAACCGGAACTTTTTTACCTTGCCAGCGGTTCGGCTGAACCCGAAATCTGGCGCTACGACTACAAAGGCCGGCGGCTTGCCGTGTATCGCGTGCCTGGGCTACGCCGGCTCGTTGGGTATGCCGCGGGACGGCTTTTTTTCTTGGCATCCGGCAAAACACCCCTCGAACAGCGGGTAGGCTACCTGGACGTGAACCGGCGCCAGCCTCAGCCCGCCTGGATCGGCACAACCCTGCCCTGGGCCGAAAGCGAAATCGCAGCAGACCTTCTTTACCTACGAGAAAGCGGCTTCCTTACTCCACCCCGCGAAACTATCCTCTCGGCTCGACAGCCTACCCAACGGCTTGCCCTACCTGACCTCAATAAAACACTCCCTATACCGGCGGTACAAGTGCGGTTTGTCCAGTTTCCTGGAGCCAGGCAAAAAAAGCGCTGGGGATACCTGCTGCTGCCAGCGGACTTTGACTCTACTCGATCTTACCCGGTAGTGCTGACGTTTTACGGAGGCCCAGGCTCGCAGCAAGTGCGGGAGGAGTTTCAAAATCTGGCCTTTTTCTGGCAAGTTTACCTGACCCAGCGGGGATACCTGGTGGCGTGCGCAGACGGCACCGGTACGGCGCTATATCCTGAGGAACGCTTCGCGATTTACAGGAAGCTGGGCCTTCTGGAAGCCGAAGACTTAGCAGCGTTCGTACGATGGTTACGCAGTCGGCCTTATGTGGGGAAAGTAGGGGCCTTCGGATGGAGCTACGGCGGCTACATGGCGCTGCGGCTGGCGTACGAAGCACCGGAAGGACTGGCGGCTGCAGTGGCCGTAGCTCCCGTCACCGATTGGCGCCTCTACGACAGCGCTTACACCGAGCGGTTCATGGGGCTGGCTTCGGACAACGCCGCGGGCTACCAAGAAACCGCGCTGCCCCCGGCTGACAAAACCTTGCGCGTGCCCGTCCTGCTCATCCACGGAGAGGCCGATGACAACGTACACGTGGAGCACGCTTACCAGTTTATCGAGCGCGTACTGCGGGCCCAACCCGAAGCGCCCTTAGAATGGCGCATTTTCCCCAACCAGAACCACGGCCTGGGTCGCTACCGATATCGAGTCTACTGGGAGATGGAACGGTTTTTCGAGCGGCACCTGCGCTAAAGTGAGAGTATCTCCACCAACCGCAAGAGGAAAGGATTGGGAGAAGGGTGGGTTTTAGCCGCTTTGGAGAAGGGGGTGAGGGTGAGGTGATTCTGCACCAAGCCGAGCATAGCCCCGGAAGCGCCTTCGTGGAGCAGCTCTACGGCGGCGGCGCCCAGTTGACTGGCCAAGAGCCGATCGGTAGCGGTGGGAGGCCCGCCCCGCTGGATGTGTCCCAGCACCACCGTCCGAATCTCGTAATGCGGAAAGCGGCTCTCCAGCTGGTGGGCCACCTGAAGAACCCCCCCAGCTTCATCGCCTTCGGCCACCACGATGATGGAAGAAGTTTTATGACGTTGCCAGCCGCGCTCCAGCACGCGTACGATTGCGTCGAAGTCAGTGGGGGTTTCGGGGATAAGTACGGCTTCGGCGCCGCTGGCCACGGCTGTATGCAAGGCGATGAAACCCGAGTCACGCCCCATCACCTCCACCAAGAAGAGGCGGCCCATAGCCGCGGCCGTATCCCGCAAACGATCAATCGCCTCTACCGCGATGTTGACGGCCGTGTCAAAGCCGATGGTGAGGTCTGTACCGTAAAGGTCATTATCTATGGTGCCGGGCAGACCCAGAATCTGGAGATCCGGATACTCTTCTAAGAAGGCCTGTGCGCCTCGGGCTGTACCATCACCCCCTATCACGATGAGGCGCTGGATGTGGTGGGCTTGGAGGATCTCATAGGCTTTTTTCCGGCCCTCAGGCGTGCGAAAAGCCGCACTACGCCCTGAACGAAGAATAGTGCCCCCTCGCTGGAGAATGCCACTTACGTCGCTGGCGGTGAGGGGCTGCAGCTGCCCCGCAATCAAGCCTTCATAGCCCCGGAAGATACCCACCGGCTCATACTGCAGGTAGAGCGCCGTGCGAACCACCGCTCGGATAGCGGCGTTCATTCCTGGGGCATCGCCCCCCGAACACAAAACCCCGAGGCGCGGCCGCATAGATCAGAGTTTGCCGGCGGCTATCGCCTGCCGCACCTGCTCCTCTATCCAGCGGTAAGTGATCTCCAGGCCCTGGCGCAGAGGCTGAGAAGGCTTCCAGTGGAGCTTCTGAGCAATGAGGGTATTATCAGAGGTGCGGCCACGCACCCCCACCGGCCCAGGCACATGACGAATCTCCAACTCTACCCCCGCAATCTGCATGATCAAGCGCGCCAGCTGGTTGATGGTGACCATTTCTTCAGAGCCGATATTGACTGGGCCGACAAAGTCTGATCGCATGAGGCGCAGCGTACCTTCGATGCATTCGTCTATGTAAAGGAAGGAGCGCGTCTGCTGGCCATCCCCCCAGATTTCGATGTAAGGAAGGCTTTTGAGCTTGGCGAGGGCGACTTTTCGGGAGAGGGCGGCGGGGGCTTTTTCACGACCGCCTATCCAAGTGCCTTCCGGGCCGAAGATGTTATGATAGCGGGCAATCCGTACTTCGAGGCCATAGTTTCGGTGATAAGCCAAGTAGAGCCGCTCGCTAAACAGCTTTTCCCAGCCGTATTCGCTGTCGGGGTCTGCAGGATAAGCGGTGTGCTCGGCGGTTTTGGGGTTTTCTGGGTCCATTTGGTTGTAGGCGGGGTACATGCAAGCCGAGGAAGAGTAAAAGATGTGTTTGCAGTTGCGCTTGTAGGCGGCATCCAAGACATTGAGGTTGATGAGGGCGGAGTTGTGCATAATGTCGGCGTCGTGTTCGCCGGTGAAGACGTAGCCGGCGCCGCCCATATCGGCCGCAAGCTGGTAAATCTCATCGAAGCGCCGATCTATCACCGAGCGAACAAAGTACGGGTCGCGTAGGTCGCCAATCACGAAGTCATCGGCGGGGGTGGGAGAGAACTCCGGATATTTGAGGTCTACTCCGCGTACCCAGTAGCCTTCAGCTTTGAGGCGTTTGACGAGATGACTCCCAATGAACCCCCCTGCTCCGCAGACAAGGGCTGTCTTCATAGCGGCGAAGGTACAGAATACCCGGCCTCCCCGAAATGGAAAAGGGCACCAGCCCACCCGCTGGCGCCCAAAGTGTAGGTTTTAGGATGAGGTTTCAGGAGCGATCGGAAGGGATTTCTTCGTACGAGACCTCGGTGGCGCCGGCCCCATCAGAGGCGGTCCCCCCACCCGAAGCGGCGCTCTGGTACATCCGTTGGCCCAGCGAACTCAGAAGGGTCTGGAGTTGAGGCAAGAGGGTGTCGATGCGGTTAGTGTCCTTGGCCGCATGGGCCGATCGCAGGTCGCGCACCAGCGTTTCAAGACGTTCTTTATCGGGAGCTGGGAGCTTGTCGCCCTGCTCGCGCAGGAGCTTCTCCCCTTGATAAATCCAGCTGTCAGCCAGGTTGAGCTTTTCCACCAGCTCGCGCCGCTTGCGGTCCTCTTCGGCGTATAGCTGGGCCTCCCTTTTCATGCGCTCGATTTCTTCCTTAGAGAGGCCGGTACCGGCTTCAATACGGATGGATTGTTCTTTGCCGGTGGCTTTATCTCGAGCGGTGACGGTGAGGATGCCGTTGGCGTCTACATCGAAGGTCACTTCGATTTGAGGTACGCCGCGGGGAGCCGGAGGAATCCCATCCAAGTAGAAGCGCCCAAGACTGCGATTGTCTGCGGCTAAGGGCCGTTCCCCTTGCAGCACGTGAATCTCGACGGTGGTCTGGTTGTCCGCCGCCGTAGAGAATATTTCGGTTCTGCGCGTAGGAATGGTGGTGTTGGCTTCGATGAGCTTGGTGAAGACGCCGCCCAGCGTCTCGACCCCCAACGAAATCGGAATCACATCCAGAAGGAGCACCCCTTGCACTTCGCCGGATAGGACGCCCGCTTGGACGGCGGCACCGAGCGCTACCGCTTCATCGGGGTTCACGCTTTTATTGGGCTCTTTGCCAAAAAATTCCTTTACCAGCTGCTGTACGCGGGGCATGCGGGTGGATCCTCCAACTAAGATCACTTCGTCAATGTCTTTAGCGGAGAGTTTGGCGGCGTTCATGGCTTTGCGGCAGGGCTCGAGCATGCGCTCATACAGATCCGAGCACAAGCTCTCAAACTTGGCGCGGGTGAGGGTCTTTTGGAGGTTGAGGGGACCTTTGCGCGGGTCTATGGTGATGTAAGGCAGGTTGATGTCGGTGCTTTGCTGACTGGAGAGTTCGATTTTGGCCTGTTCGGCGGCTTCTCGCAGCCGCTGCATGGCGCGAGGGTCCTTGCGCAGGTCTACGCCTTCTTCTTGCAAGAACTCTTCTACCAGCCAGTTCACGATTCGCATGTCGAAGTCGTCGCCCCCCAAGTGCGTATCGCCGCTGGTAGAAAGCACCTCAAAGACGCCATCGCCTACTTCGAGGATGGAGATGTCGAAGGTCCCTCCCCCCAGGTCGAAAACGGCGATCTTCCCCTGCTTGAGGCGCTTATCCACGCCATAAGCCAGGGCTGCTGCGGTAGGTTCGTTGATGATACGCCGCACATTCAGGCCTGCGATTTCGCCGGCTTCTTTGGTGGCTTTGCGCTGCGCATCGTTAAAGTACGCCGGCACGGTAATCACCGCCTCCGTAACCGGTTCTCCCAGGTAGTCTTCGGCGGCTTTCTTGAGCTTCTGGAGGATCATAGCTGAGATTTCCTGGGGTGTGTAGAGTTTGTCCCCAATCTGGACTTGGCAGATGTTATTGGGGCCTTTGACGACTTTGTAGGGCACCCGCTTCACATCATCTATGGCCTCATCATAAGTCTTACCCATGAAGCGCTTGATGGAGTAGATAGTGTTTTCGGGGTTGATGACGGCCTGGCGTTTAGCGAGTTCACCGACGAGCCGCTCTCCATCGGGCTTGAAGGCGACGATCGAAGGGGTGGTTCGTTTCCCTTCTTGGTTGACGATCACGGTAGGTTGGCTGCCTTCCATGATAGCCACCACCGAGTTGGTGGTGCCGAGGTCGATTCCTACGATCTTGGGCATGGGGAAGCTTTCTGCAAAGCTTGTACCTTACTGCCAAAATGGCAGCGTCAAGGCTCAAATCGCTGGCGGGGTGGAGCGTCGTCGGCGGGGAGGGTAAACTGAATGTAGGGCTTTCCCGCAGCAGTGTGGCAGCTATTGCAATGCCCCACGAGCGAACGCAGGCTTTCCTGAAAGGCGCGCTTGTCTTGGGCCTGGATAGCCTTTTCGACGCGCTCGAGGGGTTCGAGGAGGTTAGGCCGCATCATCCGACTGACGGGAACGCCGTCGTCGGTCAGGTTGAGCTTTTCGAGCTGTTCAGCTGTCTCTTCGAGCTCCTCATAATAGAAGCCCGCCAACGCCCAGTTTTGAGCCTGGCCCGCGGCATGCAGCTTATTCAGGAAGCGCTCATAAGAGGCCATGAAGGTAGCCAGTTCGACCGGCCGCTCATTTAGGAGGTGTTCGAGTTTTTTGACTTCGGTCTCGAGGAGCCGATTTTCGCGATGCACCGCATACAGGGCGTAGACGCCACCTACGAGCCCCAGCCCCACCGTCCAAAGCACCCATTGGGGAACCCGCATGGGGCGAAGGTAGTAGATTCAATCCAAACTACGATTCTGAACGAACCCTGATTTCACCCTACCTTCGCTGGGATGACCAGTTATGTGGGGTTTTTGCCGGCCGGGGTGCTGACGGTAGGGGCGCTGGTCCTGCTCATGGCCGGGACCTTTGAGCGGCTGCGAAGGGGGGTAGCCGGGGCCAGCGTAGCCATAGCAGTCGCTTCGGCCCTCCTGTATGGCTACACAGCCTGGACCTTGCCCAAACCTCAGTCCAACTTTTTCGGCATGCTGTGGGTGGGAGGCCTGTATAGCTTACTGGGGCTTTTCGTAACGGGCATAGCAGCTATAGGGCTGGCCTTTGCCAGGCGCACTTGGGCCGATCGAGTCGAAGGCTGGGAGGCCTTTCCGCTCACCTTGCTCATGGTCTTGGCCTTGAGTGTGCTGCCCGCCAGCAATCACCTGCTCCTGGCCGTGGTAGCCGTAGAGACGGTGTCCTTAGGTAGCTATGTGCTCGTGGGGCTCTCCTGGCAAAACCGCTTAGCCCCCGAAGCCGCCATCAAGTACTTCCTCCTGAGTGCCGTAGGCTTTGCGGTGCTGCTCTTGGGTTTTTCGTACCTATACGGGATCTCCGGAACCCTCTACCTGCACCACCTCTGGACCGTCAAGTGGACGGCTTGGCATGGGCATCCGCTCTTTAGCCTGGCTTTGGCGATGATTGCGATAGGGCTGCTCTTTAAGCTGTCGGTTTTTCCCTTTCATTGGTGGGCTCCTGATGTGTACGGCGGCGCTACGCCCGAATACGCCGGCCTCGTAGTAGCCCTGGGCAAACTCAACGCCGCGTTTCTGGGCGGCCTAATCCTTCATTATATCGAGGTGCCTTCTTCCTGGCTTAGCGCCTTTGCCGCTATCGCCGCCGCCTCCAGTCTCTATGGCAACTTGGCCGCCTTAGGACAAACTTCGCTGCAAAGGCTTCTGGGCTACTCTTCTATCGCCCACGGCTCTTACCTCTTACTGGCTTTGGTGAGCGGCCCCGAAGGACGCTTGCAAGCCTGGGCTTACGCGGTCGTATATGGCCTGATGAGCGTGCTGGCTTTTGGGCTGATGGGGCTCAAACCCGAACCCCTCGAAGAAAAAGCCTTAAGAGGGCTAGGCTACCGACAACCGGCGTATGCCCTGGCCCTGGCGCTCACGTTGGCTTCGCTGTCAGGCATGCCACCTCTGGCGGGGTTTTTCGCCAAGTACGGCCTGTTTGTGGCGGCCTTTCGGGCAGGGCATGCACTGCCCACCGCCATAGCCCTCGTGGGAGCTCTGATTGGCTACGCTTACTACTGGCGACCTATTGCCTGGCTCTACCAAGGCGGAGAAGGCGTGACCGCCCGCGCGCCGGTGCTCGCCGTGGGCGCCCTGCTCCTGATTGTGCTGGGGCTGATACCTTCGTTGCTGTGGGGGTGGCTGGATTACTTGTACGGAATAGCGGGCTTTTTCTTACCTCGTCCGTGACATGAGCCGGAAAAAAGCCTTTCTGCGTACCGTCGCGCTCCTGCTCGGGGTGGTAGCGATAGAAGCAGGCCTGGGTCGGCGATGGGGTTCTTTGCCGCCGCTGGGTCGCTTTTTTTCCCCAGTAGAGGGCTTTTGGCGAAACGCCGAAACCCCCGATGCCCGGCCTCCCGCCCACCTCCTCATCCCTACGCTGGAAGACTCCGTTTGGGTAGTGTGGGATAGCCGGTGGGTTCCTCATCTTTTTGCCCGTAAAGAAGCCGACTTATACCGCGCCCAGGGGTATATCCAGGCCTATTTGCGACTCTGGCAGATGGAAGTGCAAAGTGATGCGGCCGCTGGCCGGTTGAGCCGCGTGCTGGGTGAAAGCCTCTTACCCTACGACCGCGCCATGCGCCGCATGGGCACCCCCTACGCCGTAGAAAAGGCCTTGCAAGCGGTCCAGCAAGATTCGCTTACCTGGGCTATGTTGACCGCCTTCGCAGAAGGCGTAAACGCTTACCTCGACCAACTCAGCCCTCGCAACTATCCTTTCGAGTACAAGCTACTGGGGTATGCTCCGGAGCGTTGGAGCCCCATCCGGTCTCTCTACCTGGTCAAGTACATGGCCTACGATCTGACCGTCAAAAGCCAGGACAAGTACCTCACAAGGCTAATCGCTGCGCTGGGCAAAGGAGTTATAGACACCCTTTTCCCGAATACCGCTCCTTATAGGCATACCACCGTTCTCACTGGCACGTGGCGCGCCTCGAAGGAAACACCGCCCCAACCCGCTGAGTTGTATAGCCGAGCTTACGTCGAAGATACCCTCGGCCAGGCGGAAGAGCAAGACCCTTACTGGATAGGCAGCAACAACTGGGCCATAAGCGGCCAAAAGACCGCCTCAGGCTACCCCCTCTTAGCCAACGACCCCCACCTCGCCCTCAACCTCCCCTCTATCTGGTTGGAGATGCACCTGGTGGGCCCTTCCGTAAATGTATATGGGGTGTCTCTGTTGGGCGCACCGGGCATCATTATTGGCTACAACGAAGCGGTAGCCTGGGGCGTGACAAACGTGGGGCCGGATGCGCTGGATTTCTACCGGCTGCGGTATGCCGACAGCCTCCACACTTCCTTCTATTACAATGGAGAACGACTTCCCCTGCACCCACGGGTAGAAACGCTGTGGGTTCGAACCCCCTGGGATGGGCATAAGCGGGTGCTGGATACGGTGTGGTACACGCCCTGGGGACCGGTGGTGCACCGTAGCCGCGATCAGATAGCCCGCCCTCTCGAAGGCAAAGCCCGCCAAGCCCCCATAGACTGCGCCCTGCGCTGGATTAGCTACGAACCCTCCAACGAAGCGCGGTGTTTCTACCTACTCAATCGGGCTCGAGGACTGGCTGACTACAAGGCCGCCCTACGGTATTTCGGCAGCCCAGCCCAAAACTTTGTCTACGCCGACACCGCCGGCCACATTGCGCTGTGGGTACGAGGCTTTTATCCTCTTCGCTGGAAAGAACAGGGCAAATTCGTCTTAGAGGCCGAAAAGCCGGAAAATCATTGGCGCGACTGGCTGGATATGGAAGAGAACCCGCACGCCATAGACCCGCCAGAGGGGTTTGTGCGATCGGCCAATAGCTATCCTGCCGGGCCGGACTATCCCTATTGGCTGGGTTGGTACTTTGCGCTGCCAGACCGAGCCGCTCGGATTGCGGAGCAGCTGGCCGCTATGCGGCAAGCCACCGTAGATTCTTTTCGGCTTTTGCAGTTGGATGTGGAAAGCTTTCTTGCTCGGCGCGTGCTACCTATCCTCTTGGCGTATGTACAGCACGACTCGTCGCGCTGGCTGGACACCTTGCGCCGGTGGGACTACCGCTTTACAGGGGCCAGCCGGGCTCCTACGCTCTTCAAGCGGTGGTGGGTGGCTTTGCACCTCCAGATATGGGAAGCCCTCTCCGTCCGCCGACCTGAGTGGGAAATCACCCTCAAGATGTTGGAAGAGACGCATGCCGCTCGCCTCGCTAAAAAACCGGCTCCTCATCCTCGCTGGCTCTCGGTGGCCGACACCGGCGCCCGAAGCTTGCCTGCGTTGATCCAGTCGGCTTGGGAAAAGACCCGCTCATGGGCCGACCAAGCCGGGGATACCTTAGTCTGGTGGCGGTACCGGGCCACGCAGGTGCGTCATCTGGCCCGACTGAAGGGCTTTGGCAGCGATACCCTCCGCACCGACGGCGAGGCCCAGTGCGTGAACGCCATCGGTTCCACGGCAGGCCCTTCCTGGCGTATGGTGGTGGACCTCAAGCCCCCCGTGCAGGGCTACGGCGTCTATCCTGGCGGCCAGTCCGGCAACCCCGGCAGCTTTCATTATGCGGACTTCCTGCCGGCCTGGGAGCAGGGAAGGCTGTACCGGCACTTCTTCGTACGGGACCGATCGGCCTTCCCGGACAGTGCAGTGGCCGGCTACTCCGTCGGCGCCCCGCGCAGGTGAGCTTGCAAAGGTCTCTTTTGTTCAGAGAGGCATGAGTCTGTATCGTCTGGAGGCAGCCCAGCTTCTCCCAAGGCCCCTGGAGGAAGTATGGGATTTCTTCTCCCAGCCGGAAAACCTGAAGCAGATCACCCCGCCTTACATGGAGTTTGCCATTCTGTCCCCTGTGCCAGAGAAAATGCAAGCCGGCCTTATTATCGAGTATCGGGTACGCCCTCTGTGGAACCTTCCCATGCGATGGGTCACCGAGATCACGCATCTGCAGGGGCCTCAGGACGGCGAACCGCCCTATTTTTTCGTGGATGAACAGCGGTTTGGCCCTTACCGCTTTTGGCACCACCGACATCTTTTCACGCCGCAGCCCGATGGCACCCTTCTCATGCAAGACATAGTCCATTATGCCCTACCAGGGGGAAGGCTCGGCACCTTCTTCCACCCCCTGATTGTGCGACCCCGATTGGAAGAGATATTTCGCTTTCGGCAGGAAAAGGTCCGCACCCTCTTCGGCGGTAAAGTAGTGCAGCCCCCTCGCTTCACATAGGCAACCTTTCGAGGCTTTTTTTCGTAGAAGTAGTGCTATGAGCAAAAAACCCATCAAGCCGCGTGACAACCACGCCAACCAGCTTAATCCGAACAAGGGTACGCCGGGAACCAACCGGCAGTACGACCAGGCTCAGGGCAACCGAGGCAAGCAGCTCAACCCCACCTGGAAAGGGGGCGGCCAGAGCAGGAAAAAATAGCTCCTGGCAAAAGCCCTCAGACTCGAAGTCAAGCCAGCCGCCAGAACAGGAAAAGGGCAGGCCCTTTTCGGGACCTGCCCTTTTTCGTTTGCCTGCCCTCCCAGCTCTATGGGCTGATCACGATCTTCTGCACGGCGCCGGTCCCGACCTCTCGCAGGCAGTACACCCTTGCCGGCAAGCTCTCGTCTATCGTCAGAGGCCCGCGCACCAGCTCGTAGCGGCGCAGCACCTTCCGGCTCCCATCCCGCAGCTCGAACAGGCCGCCCCGCTCGCACTCCACGACAAATGGGCCCGCACTGGGGTTGGAATACACAACCATGCCGCCAGAACCAACCCCTACACCTGCACTAACCAAACCTATCTTCGTCACAAACACAGCGTATCCCCCTCCATTTATCGTCTGGAAAGCCCCGCTCGTGGTATCGTAATCCGTGGAATTCGTCCCGCCCGTGACCCAGGCCTGCCCACTCCCATCCACCGCAATGTCCCGGCCCGCTTCCTGGGTACCTGCCCCCCCAAGGTAAGTAGAATACACCAGCGGGTCTATCACCAGCATCCGGCTCCTGTCGTAAGGGCCTATCCCTATCTCATGTCTCCCCTCTTCACCTCTGAACCAGCTCGCTACCTCTCCCCTCTTTCCACCCTGATACGCACAAAGACCTCCTATCTCCACCTCCCCCAAACTCGTACCCAGCCTTATCCTGTCTCCCCTCACCTCGCTCCACTCCACCCCCTCAAGCTCAAATCCTATACGAGACACCTCCGCCCCAGGCCTCACCACAAAGTCATACCGCAGATAGCCCCCTCTCCACATAGTACCGCAGGTCTATCCCCTCCCATACCTCCTTCACCACCACCTCCCCATACAGCCCTACCCCCGTAGCATGTCGGCAAAGGTCGTTCTCAATAAAATAATTGTAGTATCCCGGCTGCCTATCCCGACCTTCCGCAGAAGGTAAGCAAAACTCGAAATACTCAAGGCAAGCGCAGGCGCTGGCCGGGGTAGATGGCGCTGCGAGGGGTAAGGCCATTGGCGCGGCAAAGGGCCTCTACAGAGACGCCGTACCGCTGCGCAATGATCCAGAGCGACTCTCCTGCCCGCACCGTATGGTACCTACCTGGTGCGGAGGACGGTCGGCCGGCGGCAGGAGCCCTACCCGAAGCACCCCGAGTCGGTATGCGCAGCATTTGACCTGCCCAAATGATACTACCTCGCAGACCGTTAGCCTGACGGATCGAGGCCACCGAGACCCCATACCGCTGAGCAATATGGCTTAGCGTTTCACCCGGCCTTACCTTGTGATACAGGTAGGTGGGTCGGGCGGGTACGTACGCCGGCGCCCCCCCCGCACCGCCAAACTGCGACAAAGAAGGGGTGAGCGGGACTGGCTTAGCGGGAGGGTGCCAAAGGCTATCTGGAAGCGTAGCAAGGTCGCGGGCCTCCTGGGCTGGGTCAGGCAGGCTATCCCGCAAGAAGTCAGCATAGCTACGTAAGAAGGCCTGCGCAAAGTACTGCCCTTTGAGGGCGTAGCCGGCGGGGTTGAGGTGCACCAGGTCAGGAAGAGCCAGGCCCGCCAGTCGCCAGTCCCGCATGCTGCCTAAAAGGGTGTAGGCATCCCAGACGGCTACGGTTTTGCGGGCAGAGACCCAGCGTACGAGCTGAGCAGCTTGAGCCAGCCAAGGCAACGGCCGCATGCGCCGGTAGAAGTCCTGGGGAGTCGTCACCAAAATAGCGGCCTGCGGTAAGACCGCCCGAATCGTATCGATGGCTGCCTCGAGCGCCTGCCGGAAAGCCGCCAGTGAGGCCTCAGCCGCATACAGGTCGTTCGTGCCAAGGTCTATCACCACCAAGTCTGGAGCCAACAAGCGCAGGCTTTCCTTGAGAAGGGGGAGCTGGGCCCAGTCTGAGAGTCGGGCTCCATTTACCCCCATCGAGTACCAAGTGAGGCCTTTTTCGCCTTCTTCGAGGAAAAAGCCGTGGAGTTCGCCGTAGGCGAGGGAATCTTGGCCTTCCCATCGGAAGCCGCCACGTAAGGTGTAAAGGGGTTTAGGCAGCCGGCAGGATACTTTCCCGTAGCCAGCTGGCAAGGGAAGGCGAAGCACCTTACCGGTATCCCCGAAGTCCAGCTCCAGGTAGATCCCTTCTCGCAGCGTGCGGATCAGGAAAGTAAGCTGGGCGCCAGAATCGGCTGCGGGCGCCCAGGCTGGGGCCCAATGCACTTCCCATTCGGCGGAGGGGTCGTACGTGCCTATAGCCATGCCCGTCACACCAAGGGGAAGGGCCGGCTGGAAGTGGGCACTGCGGGCCCAAAGCCACTGTCCCCGCCCCAGCGACGTATAGTCATAGGCCGAACTGGTACCCGCGATAGCGTAAGGGAAGCCATATCCCCGGCCACCGGGTCCCCAGACAGCGTATAGCCGTTTGCGAAGCTCGCGACCTTGCACCTCACCTTGGAGGTGAGAGTCCCCTATGTGAAGGACGCGTACTTTGCGGGTGTTGTCACACAGGAGGGTCCAGACAGGCCGCAAGTGCGCCGCCAAAAACAGCCTATTCTGGTTCTCCTGCACAAAGGGAAGGTGAGTATCTGGCGCGCTGCAGCTTAGCACCGAGTCTGGAAGCGCCCACTTAGGCAGGGAAGGGGGAGGCTGTCCCCAGCAAGCGGTCAAAAGCCCCAACCAAAGGCAGCTTCTCCCCTTCATTCACCCAGGTACGCTATGCCAGACATTTCGATGCGTGCGCCTTTGGGCAAAGCTTGCACGGCTACGGTTTCTCGGGCTGGGTACTGGCCGGTAGGAAACATCCGGCCATAGTGCTCATTGACCAGGGGGAAAAACGCCATGTCTGTAAGGTAGAGGGTCACTTTGACCAGCTGATCGGGGCGCGCACCCGCCGCCCTGAGCACCGCCTGGAAGTTCTCCAAGACTTGGGTGATCTCTTTTTCAAGAGAACTCTTCTCGACGGAGCCGTCAGGCCGCAAGGCGATTTGCCCCGAAATGAAAAGCCAAGGCCCTACGCGTACAGCTGGGCTGTAAGGGCCCACCGGCGCGATACCCGGAACCGAAAGGCGTTCCACGCTGCGAGTATAGGGTTTTTCTGGCAATGGCTGGCTCCAGAGCGTAGCGCCCAGGCTCAGACCCACAGCTGCCCATCTTTTCATCGTTACAAAAATGTGCCCTTTCTCAGGAAGTCCCTTTTCTGTACTACCTTTGTTGCATGTCCTGGCTATTAGGGATACTGGTATTCCTGTTGGTGGTGGACGCCTTGCTTCTAACGCTGCTGGTGCTTATCCAGCAAGGGAAGGGCGGGGGCTTGGCTACGGACATTCAGGGGGTAGCCCAAGCTTCCCAGATTCTGGGGGTGCGGCATGCGGCGGACTTTGCCGAAAAGGCTACGTGGACACTTTTTGGTGCGCTGGTAGCCCTTACGCTGCTCATCCATGCTGTGAATAGCGGTTTGAAGGGAGGTGGGCAAACCACCCCCCGTACGGCCGGCGTAGTGGAAAGTGCGCCGCTTGCGCCGGCTTCACCGTCTACCCCGCCGCCAGCCCCCACCCAGCCCCAGTGATATGACCGCGCCTACCTCAACAGCGCTGGCTTTCACATATGACCCCACCGGCCTGGACCGCGCCTTGCTGCTGCGCCTCTGGCGGGAAATGCGCTACGCCCGCCTAATCGAGGAAAAAATGCTCTCTCTCCTCCGCCAAGGTAAAATCAGCAAGTGGTTCTCGGGCATTGGCCAGGAAGCCATCGCTGTGGGGGCGACATTGGCCCTTCGAGAGGAAGACTACATCTTCCCGCTACACCGGAACCTGGGGGTTTTCACCAGCCGAGGGATGCCGCTACAGAAGCTTTTTGCCCAGTGGCAAGGGAAAGCCTCCGGTTTTACGCGAGGGCGGGAGCGGTCCTTCCATTTTGGTGCGCCCGAATATCGGGTGATCGGGATGATTTCTCACTTAGCGGCCATGCTGCCTGTGGCGGATGGCGTAGCCTTAGCCAGTAACCTCGAAAACGCCGAGTACATCGCCTTAGCTTTCATTGGAGATGGGGGTACCAGCGAAGGCGACTTCCACGAGGCCCTCAACGTAGCCAGCGTATGGGACCTGCCCGTGCTCTTCCTGATTGAAAATAACGGGTATGGTCTCTCCACCCCCGTCTCAGAACAGTACCGCTGCACCCATCTGGCGGATCGGGCCATAGGCTACGGCATGGAAGGTTTCGTTATCGAAGGCAACAACGTGCTGGAGGTGTACCGGACCGTACGCACTTTGGCAGAGCAGGCCCGCCGCGACCGCCGACCTCGCCTAATCGAAGCGATCACCTTCCGCATGCGCGGCCATGAAGAAGCCTCCGGCACCAAATATGTGCCTCCCCACCTTTTTGAAGAATGGCGCCGTAAAGACCCCATCACTAACTATGAAGAGTTTCTCTTGCGGGAAGGCCTCCTTACTGAAAAGGAAAAGCAAGAGACTCTCCAGATCCTGAAAAAGCAAATCGAAGCAGCCATCAAGCCTGTATTAGCAGAGCCCGAACCGACACCCGACCCTATCCAGGAAGAGCAAAGCGTATACGCCCCCTTTTCGGAAGCCCTTGTACCCCCTCCCCCTGACCCGGGAGATCGCCCCCTCCGGTTTGTAGACGCTATCACGGAAGCCCTGCGCCAGGAAATGGAACAAAACCCCCGCTTGATCCTCATGGGGCAGGACATCGCAGAATATGGAGGTGTCTTCAAGGTGACCGAAGGCTTGGTAGACCGATTCGGCAAAGCGAGAGTACGCAATACCCCCCTTTGCGAATCGGCCATTCTGGGTATGAGCCTGGGACTGAGTCTAAGGGGCTTTTCCAGCATGGTAGAGATGCAGTTTGCGGACTTTGTCAGCTACGGCTTCACCCAGATTGTCAATAATCTGGCCAAGAACTTTTACCGGTGGGGCGTCCCGCCGCGGGTGGTGGTGCGCTTGCCTACCGGGGCAGGCGTCGGAGCTGGACCTTTTCATTCGCAAAGCCTGGAAGGGATTTTCCTCCATGTGCCGGGCCTCAAGATTGTCTACCCGGCCACCGCCTACGACGCCAAGGGACTTTTGACCACGGCCCTGCGCGACCCTAATCCCGTCCTGTTTTTTGAGCACAAAGCCCTCTACCGAAGCCTCCAGGATGTCGTACCGGAAGCGTACTACAACCTTCCCCTCGGGGTAGCTCGCGTGGCCCGCCCAGGCAACCGCCTCTCCCTCATCACTTACGGCATGGGCGTAGTAAAAGCCCTCGAACTGGCCCAAGAAATGCCCGAACTGGATATCGAAGTCATCGACTTGCGCACGCTCCTGCCGTGGGACCAAGAAACCGTAGCCGCCTCTGTACGGAAGACCCACCGAGTACTCGTGCTGTACGAAGGCACCTACACCGGCGGCGTAGGCGCGGAAATCGCCGCTTGGATTGGGGAGCACCTCTTCACCTGGCTTGACGCCCCCGTTATGCGGGTGGCCTCCTTAGATACCCCCGTCCCTTTCAGCCTCTCCCTCGAAGCGGCTTTCCTTCCTTGGGGCCGCCTACGTGAAGCGGTCCAAAAACTGGCTGCTTTCTGATATGGCCTCTCTAAGCACTTACCTGGGTCTTTTTACCGGAACCCTCATCGCTGGAATGGGCCTTTACCTTTACCGGCACCCGATAGGAGGAGGACCGAGCTGGCTCACCCAGAGCGTACCCTTCATGCTAATGGGCTACGGGCTTCTGCGGGTGGTCCTTAGCGCTTACCTCTTGTGGCGTCGCCGAGATCGACGCCTCCCTCCTGAAGGCCTGCTGCTAATAGGAGTACTCACCCTCCTTCGCTGTGAGCCAGAACCCCAAGTCAATCTACGTATCCGCATGCCCTACCTGGGCGAATGTGCCGCTTGCCCCTTGAGCCGCATGGACTCCCTCTTGCGCGTCTTTTTTCCTAAGGGGTTTATAGCCGCTTCGTACGACAGCCTCCACCAAGAAGTGGTGCTCGACCTGGATACGCAGCAGGTGCGGTGGGATACCTTGCGTACCGTGCTGCTGGCCTATGGATACGAAGTGGAAGAGGACCTTCCGCTCGACCCGATTTTATCTCCTTGCTGCGTGACCACGTCCGCTGCCCCCTCCGCCCCCGAACAAAACCCCCTTGCCCTGCCCGCACCTGAAGTGGCCGAAAGCATGACCGAGCTGGAAGCCGAACTCGAAGCAGAACTCCTACCTGAGAGTGCTCCCCTGAGCGAAAAAGACCTCACCCTGGACGAAGACCTCGGTGGCCTGGAAGACCTCAACTTGGACGAAGATCTGGGCAGCACCGAAGGCCTCGGCGTAGAAGAGCTCGACCTGGATATAGACTTAGACATGGGCTTGGAAGATCTGGACGGCGCCACTTCTAAACCTAAGAAACCCGCTCCACCCCCCAAGTAGCCAGCACTTGCCTCACCCATTTTAGCACCTGAGCAGGAGGCACCCACGGCGTATACCAGTGCAGGTCGGCTTTTCGGTAAGCGGGTCGGCGCGCTTCGATTAGGGTTTGCCAGGCCTCTTCAGATCGGCCTTGAAGGAGGGGGCGGTCCGTGGCGGCCTGTAGACGCTCTCGCAGCTCCGACCAAGGGGGATCGATCCACAGACAGTAGCCCTGGCTGAGGAGAAAGTCCATGGCTCCGGGCTGCCCAGGAAAGCCCCCGCCCACCGCATAGAGGCCAAAGGCGCTTTCTTTCAAGAGCGCCTTGAGCACCGCCCATTCTTGGGAGCGGAAGGTCGCTTCGCCCTGAGCAAACCATTCAGCGATGGAAAGGCCGCTGCGCCGCTCTATCTCAGCGTCCGTATCGTAAAAAGGACATCCCAACTCGGCGGCCCAACGGCGCCCCCACCAAGTCTTGCCTGCGGCAGGCGGCCCCACCAAAAACAGCCGCGGCGGCTTCACGGCCCCTCTTCCTGAAGAAGGTTCTCGTAGACACTGAGGTTATTAGGGTCCAAAAGCTTCATCGCCGCCACAAAGCGCTGTTTCTGCTCGGGAGTAGACTTGCGAAATGCCTGCATCAGCTCCGTACCCTTGGTATCTACAAAAAGGCGCACCAACGCACTATTGGGGTTCTCTTGGCTGAAGCGCACCATCTCCGCCAGCACCTGCAGAAGCACTTCTCGAGCGGCCACCGGGTCTTTGTGGAACTTATCCAATCCCTCACGATGGTAGCGGTAAAAAAGCCGGTGGAAGAGGGCGTAGCTGCTATTGAGGAGGTTTTCCAGAATCCAATAGCGGGACCGTAGGAAGTTTCCGCCGGGTTGCCAGCCGGGCTCGCCGCTGTTGGTGGCCGCCAGGTTCATCACCTGCTGCGCTTTTTGAAAGAAAGGCAGCCCCGCCTCCGGCCCAAACGAATCGTAGTCCATCCCCAGTATCAGGTAAGCGTAAAAGTTGAGTAGCGAAGTGAGGTTATCCACGTAGGTGTTTTCTGAAAACTGTAGCGTCGAAGTGGCGTTGTAGTTGATTTTGAAGTCGGGATCGTTGAAGTTGAAGGTGAGGGTTTCATAAGTGCTGCCATAGACGGGTCGGATGGCTTGGACTTGCAAGGTTCCCTCGAAGCGGGTAGGATTAGGTAAAGCCGTGATGACAATGGTGAAAAGGCACTTGATGCGCTCATTCGAAGCGAACTGGTCTTCTGAAAACCGCGTGGTGCTGAGGTATTGCGTAATGTCTCGCTGAAGCTGCTGGAGGATAGTCCTATCTATGCCTTGTATGCCTGGAGCCTGGATATTGACGATGGGGAGCAGCTCTTGGGCCATGAGCCAGCCGGTCCACCCTATCAGCCACCGCATACCGGTAAAAATAATCCTTTCAAGCTGATGGGGCTTGGGCCAGGTAAGTCAAAAGTTGGCGGGCGATAACCGGCTTGGGGGCCAAGGGCAGTTCGTAGCGATGTCCCCACCGACTCAATAGCAAAAGGGCGTTGGTAGGGCTGGCCATGCCTGTCTGAGGGGAAATAGGGTTGTAAGCCAGCCAGTCGGCCCCTTTCCGCAGTAGTTTTTCGCGGGCTATAGCTTCGGCGCCTTCCTCTTCTAAGGCAAAGCCTATAAGCAGCTGGCCAGGCCGACGATGAGCCGCCGCCCAGGCCAGAATATCCGGAGCCGGCACCAGAGAAAGAGTAAGGTTTTCGCCGGTCTTCTTGTGTTTTTTTGGCTGGCGCTGGGCAAAGGTGAAGTCACTTACGGCCGCTGCGAAAATAAGCCAATCGTACTGCGCATATACCGCTTGGAAAGCTTCGAACATGGATTCGGCGGTAGGCGTAGAGGTCAGTCGGAAAAGCCCCCGAGGGAAGCGCACCTCGGTATGGGCCGCCAGCACATGGACCTCCTCGGCACCCAGCGCGTAGGCCGCCTCGGCCAGTGCCAACGCCATTTGGCCGGTGGATCCGTTAGACAGGAACCGGACAGGGTCCCAGTATTCGCGCGTAGCGCCGGCGGTGATCAAGACTTTTTTGCCAGCCAAGAGGGGAGGCGAGATGGCGCGTTCGACGGCAGCCACCAAGCGCGGCAGCGCAGCCAAGCGCCCCACATCGTGCGCCCCACTGGCTAAGAACCCCTTCCCTGGCGGGATGATGCGGACATGGGGCAGCTTAGCCAGGCGCCGAAGGTTAGCTTGGACAAAAGGGTGGCGGTACATCTGGCCTTCCATGGCGGGAGCTATTAGAACAGGCTTGCGCGTCGCAAGAAAGACGGCGCTGCTGAGGTCGTCGCACAGTCCATGGGCCAGGCGGGCTATCGTATGAGCGGTAGCCGGCGCAATGAGAAGGGCCTCTACGCGCTGCGCCAGCGCAATATGCTGGGTCCATTCGCCGGGGCTGGACCCCGCTTCGGAGGTGCTCCACAGCTCGCGCAAGACGGCCCGCCGCGTCAGCACCTCCAGGGTGAGCGGCGCCACGAACGATTCCGCCGACCGCGTCACCAGGGCTGTCACAGCATGTCCGCGCTTTTGCAGCGCCCGAACGATCGCCGGCGCCTTATACGCCGCAATACTGCCCGTCACCACCAAAAGAACCTCAGCCACTCGTCTCGTCCTGCCCGTAGAGCTTCTCCCACAAGGCTATAAGGGTAGGCTTAGGCAAGCTCCGATACAAGCTTACCCATTGCCGCACCTCCTGCTGCAGCTCTCGTGAAGCCTCTTCGTCGCGCAAGGCCGCTTCTTCGAACGTGTCCAACTCCTGCAGCTTTTGCCGTAGCTCCTGGGTGAGCTCATCTAAGATTGCCTCAGCCCGCCGACTCATCTCGGAAACGCCTTGGTAGATATTTCCCTTTGGAGACCGCTTGAGAAGCAGACTAATCGGTATCGCCTCCAGTTCGTGGGGCACGCCCAGCTTCTCAGCGAGGGACTTGTAGTACTCTCTGCGTGTGCTCATACTGGCTTTGCAAAGTTGGCAAATAACGACTATTTGGATAGGCCTCTACAAAGGTACGATAAAGTTCCTCCGCTTCCCGAAAGCGGGGAATCTGTTTTTCGGTGATGCTGTTTTCGGCCATGAGGAGGGCCGCCATGGCTTGTTTGAAGGCGGCTTCTTCGCGCAGGTCGGCCTGGGTGGCGTAGGTTAGAAAGTCGCCAAAAAGCATTTTGGCCGCTCGATAGCGCCCGATTCGGTAAAACACCTCGGCGGTATGAAAAGCTTTGAGTTCGAGCTTACGTTCGAGCTCTCGGAGCATGGTTTCGGCTTCGGCGGCGTGGGGCCCTTCAGGATACAGCGTCAAATACACTTGGAGCTGGTCGATCGCGCGGCGCGTCTCTCGCTGGTCAAAGTCATAATCGGCCGAAAGAAGGTAGTTGAGTCGAGCCTGCTGGAAAAGCGCTTCGGGGGCCCGAGGGCTTAGAGGATACTGCTCCACCAACTGGCCGAAGTACTTCTCGGCGGCGTAGTAGTCTTTGAGGTGCATGCGCGCCAGGGCCAGGTGATAGAGGATTTCGGCGGCGCGCACCTGGCCCCGATACAGCCCCACCAGCTCCTCAAAAAGCTGTGAGGCCGATTCGTATTGTCGCTTGCGAAAGTAGCCAAAAGCCGCCGAGTCCCGATCGGTGAGGTGGGGGCTTTTCGCAAGCCGACGATAGGGATCACACCCTCCTACAACCAGCAGTAGGAGACCAACCCCATATGCCCCCAGCCTTTTCATACACTTTTTAGGGCTTCTACGATCGCTTCAAGGCTGATGCGAGCATCTCCAAAAAGCATGTAAGTATTCGGTTGGTAAAAAAGAACGTTGTCTACGCCCGCAAAGCCAGGGTTCATAGAACGCTTGAATACAACTACGGTACGGGCTTTATCTGCGTCTATGATGGGCATTCCGTAGAGGGGACTATTAGGGTCGCTGCGGGCAGCAGGGTTGACTACATCATTGGCGCCCACGACCAAGGCCACATCCACCTGCGGCATATCGGGGTTGATGCGTTCCATCTCATAAAGCTTATCATAGGGAATGTCGGCCTCAGCTAAGAGTACATTCATGTGGCCAGGCATACGCCCGGCCACCGGATGGATAGCAAACCGCACCGAAACCCCTCGTTTCTCTAAGGCGTCGGTGAGTTTTTTGGCCGCGTGCTGGGCCTGAGCCACCGCCATACCATAGCCGGGGATGATCACCACCTCGCGGGCATAAGCCAACATCAGCGCCACATCCTGAGCGGTCGTGGAACGGATCGTTTTCTCCTTTCCTACGTCTGCCTCTACCTGCGCACCCATAGCCCCGAAAAGCACATTCCACAGGGAACGGTTCATGCCTCGAGCCATCACCAGCGTGAGGATAAAACCGGAGGCGCCCACCAATGTCCCCGCTACGATGAGGAGCACGTTTTTGTCCAGGGCAAATCCAGCCGCCGTCGCCGTAAGCCCCGACAAACTCGTCAAAAACGCCAGCACTACCGGCATATCCGCCCCCCCCACCGGCAACGTGATCCACACCCCCAGCCAAAGGGCCAGCCCTGTAAGCAGCCATAAAGCTTCTATCGAGCCCATCAAGCTCCACCCCAAGGCCCCCAGACTAAACAAGAAAAGCGCCAAACTCTGGTAGTGATGCCCCACCAGCAAAATAGGCCGACCCGTAATCCATTCTTGGAGCTTAGCGAAGGCTACCAAACCCCCTGTTAGGGTCAGGCCCCCAATTAGCAAACTCGAACCGATGGCGAAATACGCCCAAGGCGAAAACGCCTCATACAGCCCAGCCGCGCAGGCATGGGCCACTTGCCCACCCACCACGAACACCGCCGCCGCTCCCCCAAAGAAGTCAAACAAAGCCACCGCCTGCGGCATCGCCGTCATCGGAACTTTCAGCGCCAGCCATACCCCTGCCACCGAACCCACCACCAACCCCACCACTATCCACTCATACCGAACTACCTCCCGCTGGAGAAGAGCCCCTACCGTGCCAACCAACATGCCCAACGCCCCAAGAAGATTCCCCAAACGCGCCGTACGCGGCGAAGCCAATAGCTTGATCGCCAAAATAAACAGAACGGAGGCCCCAAGATAAGCCCCCTGTACAACAAGCTCCATGGTCAGCGCCGCTTAAACATCCGCAACATCCGGTCTGTCACCACAAAGCCCCCCACCACATTGAGCGCAGAAAACGCCACCGCCAGCACACTCACCAAAGCCAGCCAAGGGGAATCCGCCGGCTGACCTGCTACAATCACCGCCCCCACGATCGTCACCCCTGCCACGGCATGTGATCCAGACATAAGAGGCGTGTGCAAGATAGGCGGCACCTTACTAATCAGCTCAAAACCTAAAAACGCCGATAGCGTGAAAATGAATAGAGTTGACAGCACATCTGTAACCATAGGCTTATACGCTTTGAGGGAGAGGCTCTCCTTGCCAGAAGAGGCAGGTGGTACGCAAAATCTCATCTTGCGTATGTACACGCAAAGGGCCAGACGATGGCCGAAATAGCCCCAGAAACTCGGCCAAGTTGCGCGCCAGCATTTGCGAAGCGTGCACCGGTAAGGTAGCGGGGAGGTTGATCGGCGCAAGCAGGGTTACCCCATCGAGCACTTGGGTTTGACCGGGGGAGGTTTCTTCGCAGTTGCCGCCGGTTTCAGCGGCCAGGTCTACGATGACGGAACCGGGTCGCATGGCCTTACGCATAGCTGCGGTGATGAGCTTAGGGGCAGGGCGACCGGGCACCGCCGCCGTCGTAATCACAATATCTGCTCGGGCCACATATTGGGCGAGAGCTTCGCGCTGGCGAGCTTGCTCTTCAGGGGTCAGTTCGCGTGCATAGCCCCCTATTCCTTCGCCGGAGCCGTTCAACGTAAGGGGCAGAAACTTTGCACCCAGGCTTTCTACTTGCTCTTTAGCCGCTGGACGGATGTCATAGCCTTCCACTTGAGCGCCTAAGCGGCGAGCCGTAGCGATGGCTTGCAGCCCCGCCACCCCCGCCCCAATCACCAGCACCCGCGCCGGCACCAGCGTACCCGCCGCCGTCGTAAGCATCGGAAACACCCGTACAAAGTGATTCGCCGCCAGCAACACCGCCTTATAACCCGAGAGCGCCGCCATAGAAGAAAGCACATCCATGCTTTGTGCCCGCGTAATGCGAGGCAGCCGCTCCAACGCAAATACGGTCCACTTTTTTTCTTGTAGCGCGGCCATCGCTTCCGGATGCCGCCACGCTTGAAGTAGACCTATAAGGGTCTTTCCTGACGGAAAAGCCTCGACCTCCGCCTGGGGCGGGCTATGCAACCTCAAGATCACGTCGCTGGCTTCTATCACCGCCTGAGCAGTAGGCAGCACTTGCGCGCCAGCTTCACGATACTGTTCGTCCGAAAAGAAGGCTTCTGCCCCGGCGCCGGCTTCCACATACACTGTGAACCCCCATTCCTTCAGCCGTACCACCTGATCCGGCGTAAGCGCCACCCGACGCTCCCCCGCCTGCCGCTCCCGGACAATCCCGACTTTCATCCGCAGGCAAAGATACAATGGCTCTACTTTTGCCTCAGATGGCTATACGGGTTCTGCACTTGGCCCGAGTTATCAACCGCTACGACTTCATAGACACGATTGTACGGCACTTACCGCGCGATCGCTTCACCGTAGAGGTGGCCACCTTCTCGAAAGAAGCCAACATCGAGGACCCTGCTTACGCCGAAGTGGGGATTCCCCATCACCTCCTCCCCGTCCCCGCTATAGACGCTTACCCGTCTTACTTGCTGACAGCGTGGAAGCTACACCGCTTAGTGCGCCGGCGCCAAATCCACCTTCTGCATACCCACCACTACTACGAAGGGCTTATAGGTGCTTGGGTACGCCGAAGCAACCCCCACCTTCGGTTTATTTTGCACCGACACTATACCTACGATGTCCTCCTCTTGCGGGGCCTCAAGCAAAAAGCCCTCCTCAAAGCAGAAGGGTGGAGTTATCGGCTGGCGGATGCCTTAGTGGTGCCGACCCGCACTATCGCTGACATCGTCCGCCAGACTTACCCTACGCTCCAAACTCCCCTACATGAGATCCCTTACGGCTTCGATTGGGAGGCACCTCGCTATCGGCCGCTCACTTTAGAAGAGCGTCAAGCCACTCGGCAGCGGTATGGGGCCTCAGAAGAAACCGTGGTCATCGCCAACTTGGGTTCTCATCGCCGACAAAAAGGGCAGTTTGAGCTGATACACGCTTTCAGTCAGGTATTTGCCCAGCAGCGCCACACCCGCTTGTGGTTAGTCGGGGAAGGCCCTGATACCCCTGCCCTCCGCGAGAGAGCCCAACAGCTTAGGCTGACTGAGCCGGAAGCCGATCCCCCCTGCCGCTTCTTGGGCTGGCAAAAAGCCGACCAGGTGCGGCTTCTGCTGGGCAGCTGCGACATAGTTGCCCACCCCACCCATTCCGAGGCCTTCCCTCAAGTGATGGTGGAAGCCCTCCTCCATCAGCGCCCCCTCGTGATTACGCCGGTATCCGGCGTGAAAGAATGGCTCCGACACCTCCAAGACGCCTGGATCATCCCTATTCAAGACGAAGCCGCTCTACAAGAGGCCCTCATCGTGCTTGCCACGAATAAAGCCCTGCGCCAAGAGATGGGCCGGCAAGCTGCAGCCCACCTCAGAAACCAGCTTGCTTACTCCACCATCAATGCCTACTACGAAACCCTGTACCAGCGGCTATGCTCCCCGTAAGCGTCGTTATCCCCGCTCGCAACGAAGCCGCCAATATTGGACGACTGTTAGCCAGCATCCAAGGGCAAACGCAGCCCCCCGCCGAAGTGATCGTCGTAGATGGGGGTTCTACGGACCTCACCGCCGAGATCGCTGAAGCGCATGGAGCGCGAGTATTGCGAGTAGATCGGGCCTACCCCGGCCAAGCTCGAAACGTCGGCGCAGCCCACGCAAGCTATCCCTTCTTAGCCTTTTGGGATGCCGGCATGTGGGTGGCTCCGACCTGCTTAGAACACCTGGTGACCCCTCTCCTGCAAAACCAAGCCGATTTGGTCCAAGGCCATCTGCAGATTTGCCCCCAAACCCTTCCTTCCCAGCTCACCTTCTTAGTGCTGATGCCCCCCTACACCCACCAGATAGGAGGGCAGCTCTTTTACGCTCCGCCGGTAGCGTGTACGGCCTTCCCTAAAGCCCTGTGGGAAGCCGTGGGCGGCTTCCGGCCTTGGCGAGCCAGAGAAGACAGCGACTTTCGCCAGCGGATAGAAGCCTTGGGTATCCGCGTGCACTTTGAGCCGCAGGCTATCACTTACTGGGAACCGGCAGAGAGTTTCCGATCCCTCCTACAAAAAGTCCGTCTCTATGGCCGTCATAACCTTCTCTCGGGCAAGCCCCAAGACTGGTACGGCGGCCTTTTGCGCGTGTACGGCTTCTATGCCGCCCTCACTGTAGGGGCCGTCACCTGGGGCGGAGCTTGGGGCACCTTAGCCTTTCCCCTGCTTATGCTGGGGGGAGGAGCGTTTCGTACCCTTCGGCGCGTGTGGCGCTTCGGCCGCTACCTACGGCCTCAACTCATCCGCCCCCCTGAACATCCCCTCACCCTGCTCCACGCCACCGCCCTACTCCTCGCGACCGACCTGGCTTCTTTCGCCGGCCTCTTGGATTGGCTGCTCAAAGACCGCCTCCGCCTAAACCCCGAAACTTTCCCCGAACCTCGCCTCCTTACCTGATATTTGCACATGCGGCGGCCTCTCATCGCGCCTTCCCTCTTGGCAGCTGACTTCACCCGCTTAGGCGAGGAAATCACCGCCTTGGAAGCCCTCGGTGTAGATTGGCTCCACTGCGACATCATGGACGGTGTTTTCGTGCCTAACCTCTCCTTCGGCCTGCCTGTCTTGGAAGCCATCCGCCAAGTCACCACCTTGCCCTTAGACGTACACCTGATGATCATCCAGCCAGAACGCTACCTCGAAGCTTTTGCCGAGGCCGGCGCCGACCTGATTACCTTTCACTGGGAGGCCACGCCCCACCCAGACCGGCTGGTGCAGGAGATCCACCGCCTGGGCAAAAAAGCCGGCATCGCCCTCAACCCCGCCACCCCCGTAGAAGTGGTGCGAGACATCCTGCCAGACCTGGACCTGGTGTGTTTGATGAGCGTGAACCCAGGCTTTGGAGGACAGCGCTTTATCCCTTACGTAGCAGGCAAGGTGCAGCGTCTGGTCGAGCTGCGGGCACACCGCCAAGCCCACGCCCTCATCGAAGTAGACGGAGGCATCACCCCCGAAACCGCAGCGTGGGTGCCCCAGGCCGACGTGCTGGTGGCCGGCCAGGGCCTACTGCGAGCAGCCGACCGAGCCCAAACCCTCCAAGCCCTCCGTACTCCACCCTCCACCCTCTCCTAAAAACTCTTACCTTTGTAGCATGTCCCTTCCCCTTCGAGTCTTAGGCGTAGCCCTAACCCTTGCCCTCCTATGGGCGCAAGAAAAACCCGAAACAAGAGCCCAAGAAAACCCCACCGAGCCTCCCACGCCCATCATAGAAGAACCCGCTGAAGAAAACACCCCTCCCCCCCTCTCAGACAAAGAAAGTCGCCCCCTCCGTATAGGCCACCAGTTTTACACCGAGGCGGCCTATAACCAGTGGCTCAACGTACCCGATACCTTACGCGGCTCGGTAGAAGGGCTGGGCTCCATCAAACTCAACTTTAGCTGGCTGCCTAATCTGCGCTTAGGTCCCCTCTACTTGGGCACGGGATTAGGCCTTACTCTCCGTGAGACGCGGTTTGAAGAGCCGGTAGCCCTGTACCGCACCGGTGAAGCCCTATCCTACACTATAGATAGCCTACCTGCCTCGGTCCGCGCAAAAAGTAAGCTCCAACTGGGCTACCTCCGCATACCCCTTGAACTGGGCCTCCTGCATAAAAAGTTCCAGCTCGCTATCTTTGGCTACGGCGAATACCTCCTCTGGGCCAAACATAAACGCAAATACCGAGAAGGAGACGATTTGACTCGAGTGGTTTTTTATGGAAACCGTACTTTCCGCACCACACCGTTTCAGTACGGCGTAGGTGCCCGAGTGGGGTATAGAGGCGTAGGGATTTTCGCTTCCTACAATCTCTCTACGCTGTGGGAAGCGGGCAAAGGCCCCACAAATGTGCGTCCTCTCCAAGTGGGGCTTTACTTTTTCGATCCCATCCCCAGCGCCGCGAAGAAAAAACGTCGAAAAACAGGCTTTACTGCCACAGCTTTCTGAATGGATTCGCCCCGGCAGCAAGGCCTGCGCCGGAAACTGGTCCAGCAACTCGAACGGAAAGGCATTAAGGACCCCGCTGTCTTAGCGGCCCTACGGCGTGTGCCTCGGCATCTTTTTGTAGAGCCTACCTTCATAGAACTGGCCTACGAAGACCGCGCTTTACCTATCGCCTGCGGCCAAACCATCAGCCAACCTTATACCGTAGCTTACCAAACCGAACTCCTCCAAGTCTGTCCCGGCCATAAAGTACTGGAAATCGGAACCGGCTCCGGCTACCAGTGCGCCATCCTGTGCGAGCTCGGCGCCGAAGTGTATTCGGTAGAACTGGAAAGAATCCTCTATGAGCGGGCGCGAGAAAGGTTGACTCGGCTGGGCTATCGGCCATTTCTACGGTGGGGAGATGGGCGGTTGGGATGGCCCACTTACGCGCCCTTCGATAGGATCTTGGTGACGGCGGGCGCCCCCGAAATACCCCCCGCCCTCTTGGATCAGCTCGCAGAAGGAGGACGGCTCGTGGCCCCAGTCGGCACAGGCTCTGACCAGACCATGCTGGTGATCACCCGCGAGGGAAACCAGTTTAAGCAGGAAGAAAAGGGGCTTTTTCGATTCGTGCCGCTACGTTCGCCCGACCAGCGGGAGGCGGAATAACCGAGCGGCGTTTTGGGTGGTGACTTCGGCTATGGCGGCTTCGGGAAGGTCCCGTAGCTCGGCTATCGCTTTTATGATGTAGGTGAGGTAGGCGCTTTCGTTGCGGCGGCCACGCAGCGGCACCGGCGTCAGGTAGGGACTGTCAGTCTCGAGCACCAGTCTCTCCAGCGGCAGGCGCTGCATAGCTGACCGAAGCGGTTGCGCACTGCGATACGTGATTACCCCCCCAATCCCCAGATGAAAGCCCGCATCCAGAATGCGCTTAGCTTCTTCGTACCTGCCCGTAAAACAGTGAAAGACCCCTTCCACCTGCCCTACAAACGGTCGTAGCACCGCCAGTGTCTCATCCAGCGCCTGACGAAAATGAATAGACAGAGGAAGGCCCCGTTGTTGAGCCCAGGTGGCCTGCACATGCAGCGCTTCTTCTTGCCAGCTGCGCGTGGAAGGGTCCCAGTAAAGGTCCATGCCGACTTCGCCGATAGCCACCCAAGGATGCGCATCTAAGACTTTCTCCAGCTGGGCAAGCTCCTCACGAAAGCCTTCTCGGACATGCGTAGGGTGCAGGCCTACCATGCCGTAGTAGAAATCCGGGGCGCTTCTCCACAACGCCAAAAGAGCCGGCAGGCTAAGGGTATCCAGATTAGGCAGGAGCACAGCCTGGCACACCTGCTGGGCACGGTAGGTGACCGCTTCCCACTGGCCCTCAAACTCCTTCAAAAACAGGTGCGCATGGGTGTCCACCGCACGGCACGCCATTGGATGGTAGGGTAAATGCGTTCTAACTCGTAGCGCAGCCGTTCTATGATCGGAGCGAGCGAATCTTCTGCCCCGGCCACTTTGAAGTACGAAGCGATCATCACCGCATACCGCACCGAATCCGTAAAAAACAACAGCGCATGAGCAGGTACGTCGCCATACAGTTCATACAAAAAGCCTTTTCCTTTCGGCCCTCGCACGGGACGCTCCCCAATGTCGGTGGCTCGAATGGCATGCTTGTAAATCAGTTTTCGGTAAATCTCAAGAGCCTTTGTGGGGGTGGTATGCAAGCTCTGCAGGTCATGGGCGGTTACGTGCCAATACGCATCCAGATCAGGAAAGTAAAGGTCAAACCAGCACGAATCGCGGGGCACATACTGGAGCTTGGCGTAAGCGGGGTAAGCAAACCGCACAGGGCAGATGGCGCAGTCCAGGGTATCATAGCGGCCTGTATCAGGAAGACTCAGGCGAGGGTAAGTTTTCGGGCGGGGTAGAGGGCTCTCTCGGCAAGAGGGCATAAGCCCGAACCCGCTCAATGCGATGAGGAGTACTTTCCACCACTTCGAAGGCATAATGACGGTAAGTAAGGACTTCACCGGGGGCTGGAATGCGTTCCGCCAGCGAAAGTAAGAACTCCGCCAGGTTCTCGGCGTTGCGCACGCTTTCTTCGGCGAAAAAATCGCTGGGAAGGCCTAACTGCTCCTGCACAAGGAGAAGGGGCACTTCAGCCCGGAAGCACACGCTTCCATCGGGCCTGGGCTCATAGAGGGGCTCTGGAGATTGCTCTTCTTCCTCGCCGTAGCCAAAGATGCCTTCGAGCAGACGCTGGAGCGAAATCAGCCCGGCCACACTGCCGTATTCATCTACCACGATGGCCACATGCTGGCGACGACTCTTGAACTCCAGGAGGAGCTCGTAAGCGTTTTTGCCTTCCGGTACAAAATGAGCCGGCCGAAGGAGCGCCTGCCAGTTCGCCACCTCCGGTTTATCCCAATGCGGCAAAAGGTCTTTCACCAGCAAAATGCCCCGTATCTCGTCGAGGTTTCGGCCATACACCGGCACGCGGATGTACGGAATCTCAGCCAAAGCCTGCTTGAGCTCGCTCCAGCTCAAGCTCTCCGGAATAGCTTTCATGTCCATCCGCGATATCATGAAAGATCGTACAGGAAGATGCCGCAAAAGAAGAATGTTTTTGAGTATCCTTTTTTCGATAGGCGGGGAAAGCTCAGGAGGAAGCTGGTCAATCAGCTGAGCCAGCTGCGTAGTAGAAGCTTCGGGTTGCCAGCGCCGCTCCACCCACGCCCGAAGCCGCTCCAGCCCTTGCCCAATAGGGTATCCCAGCCATAAAAGCAATTGCACAAGCGGCGTGCCCACCTGCAGGAAAAAAAGCGGTTTCGACAAAGCCAAGGTTTTAGGCAGAATCTCTCCTACCACCACGATCAGCACAACCGCCAAGGTGCCCGAGAGCACCTCCCCATAAGGTCCCCACGCCCGACCTAAGTAGAAAAGCAAGAGGGATAAGCCCAAATTAGCCAGGGTATTGCCTATCAGAATCGCCCCCAGTAGGAGCTGGGGAGCCTCCGAAAAATACCGTAGCCAATGGGCCCAAAGGCGATACCGATGCTTCTGCCCTAAAGCAGCTATCTCCTCTGGGCTGAGACTGAAAAAGGCCGTCTCATACCCCGAAAACACAGCGACCAGTAGGAGAAAACCTACAACGCCTGCAAGCGGTACGGGATCCAACCTTTTGCAAAAGTACTACATTTGCCCTTGTGGGCAGCTTTCTTCCTCCAGCTCTGGATCCAAGACGGGACGCAGCTTAGGCCGGCCACTGCTTGGACTTGCGGTGAAGGGCTCGCATATGCCCTCCAGGATGCAGACAGCCTTCTGCGTGCTTTCGCCTTGCAAGAGACGGTAACCTTCGTGCAGCATACCCTCCCTACCGTAGAAGTATGGCAAACCAGCCCTGTGCGTCTTGTAGCTCCCGACACTTTAGGGTGGGCGTACGCCCTGTACCTTCTTTTGGAAGAAAAACAGGGGTTTGCCTTTGTGCATCCTCGCTTGGTCGTGCGCACACCACACCTACGCCGCTGGCAGCGCCTCGTCGCCCAACCTCGCTTCCGCTGGCGCGGCTTTCACCTACACACCCAGCACCCCATCGAACTGACCGAACCCCTTCATGACCCCGACTTTCCCAACGGCGAGCAAATAGTACAAGAATACCTAACCTGGTTGGCTCGAAACCGACAAAATTACTTTGAGTTTTGCCTTTTGCGCACCGTAGACCTTCGGCGATGGATACCTTACTTTGAGCGGATAGTACGGTATGCTAAGACTCGGGGTATTGCGGTGGGGCTGGACCTCTCACTCCGCATGCAGCAACAAAAGGCTTTTCAGCTGCTGCCCCGCTACAGCCTCCAAAGCAAGCGCCAGCGCCTTCGATCCCGCCTTCGCCAACTGGCCGCCACCGGCATCTCTCACCTAAACGTAGAGCTGACCACAGCCGAGTTTGTGGGGAAAGAGTGGGGACCCTGGATAGATAGCCTCTTAGCGTATGCGCACGAGCTGGGCCTTACGGTCCTCTCCCGCCAGCATGTGGTTCCCCCCGAAGCTTACGCTGCAGGAACCTTTTCCCCTCTCCAGCTGCCCCCTTCGCTCACCCTCTGCGTCCACTCCGTCATGTGCTACAGCCTACAGGACAGCCTGGCACCCGTCTACCGATGCCGCAACTTCTCCCACCTGTACCAAACCCTCCAAACCGAAAAAAACCGCCGCCCCGTATGGTACTACCCCGAAACGGCCTACTGGGTTACCTTCGACAATAGTGTACCCGTGTGGCTGCTGTCGTACCTGCGCAGCCGCGCAGAAGACATCCACCTTGTAGAAGGCTTGGCAGAAGGACACCTCACTTTTTCCTCGGGATGGGAAGTCGGCTACTGGCTTTTTGACTGGAGCGTGGCTCGCTGGAGTTGGCGCTACCAGTACGACACTACAGAAGCTCCCCTTCATCCCGCCGAAGGGTTCGTACGACTTTTCGGAGGAGACACCACCCACTGGGCCCGCCTCATCCGTTTCCAGGATAGCTTATTGGTGGGGCGCAATCTCCTCAGCTATCTCACCCCCACCACGCCCATAGACGAAATAAGCTGGCAAAGACTACCTGCCTTTCAGCCGCGCTTGCCCCTTCCGCCGAAAAAACTCTACCGTCACCCCACTCGATATACCGCGCAGTTTAGCCAGGTGCTGGCTGGCTGGGCCCAGGCTCTGCAAAACTGGCCTACTTGGCCGGCCCCCGCTCCCGCCGACAGCACCCGAGCCGCCTTAGCCCAAGAGCTATCTTTGGCCTGGGAGATCACTCGTTTGCGCGTTCTTTTCCGGTACCATTGGCTGCAAGGGCTCCTTAGCCCACGCGAAAGCCCCCGAGAAGCCACCCACTTAGACACTCTTTCCTACCTGCTCACACAAGCCCAAACTTTAGTCCGGCGCTTCCCCCTTCGTTACCCTTGGGTCACAGCTAAACGGCTTTGTCAGTCGGGATGTCGTCCTGGCCGTCATCCCCACCCCAGCTATCGATTCGGCTACTTGTACCCGGCCTATACCCTCCACTTCTGGCGACGAGAGCTCAACCAGCTGGCCTACGGACGCTGGGGACCCTTCTACCAAAACCTTTGGGACATCCCCCGCATTATCGGGCTGTGGTGAGATGCGCCAGCGCCTTGTGAAACGCTTGAGCCCGGTGGGAGTGGCAGCGTTTCCAAACCTCACCCAACTCGGCCACAGTGCGCGATTCACCTACGGGGAGGAAAATCGGATCATACCCAAAGCCGCCTTCTCCCCGAGGGGCTTCTGCCACGCTGCCGGGTAGGTAGCCGGTAAAAAACCGGTACTGCGTAGAGGACCACCAGGCTACCACTACCGCCACAAAGTAGGCGCGCCGAAGCGCTACCCCCTCCATGGCTTGGAGCAGGCGAAGAGGCCCCCCATAGCGAGCGGAGAAGACCCCGGGCTGCCCCCCCAGCGCCACCACAAAAAGCCCGCTATCCTCCGCCAACACCGGCCGCCCTACAAGCCTTCCATAAAACGCCGCCTTCGCCAAGGCATTGCCGTACAGCGAATCGTGGGGCTCCTCCGCTTCAGGCATGTCGGCCGGTAGCGCCACCAGCCGTAACGCCTCCCCTACAATCGCCTGCACTTCCGCCACCTTATGCGGGTTGCGGGTGGCTAAAACCCATTCATCCCCCACTACGCTTGACCTTATGCCCTTGGCTCTGCAGGAGAGTTATGACTTTCTCGACGAAGTTACCTTGTAGCAGGATGCCTTCTGAGGTGAGAGAACCGCCGGTAGCGCAGGCTTGGCGCAGCTGGCGGGCTAAAGTCTCCAAGTCGGCCCGCCGTCCCACAAACCCCTTGATAAGGGTAACCTCTCGACCTCCGGCAAGTCGCCGCCGCTCCACCCGTAAGTCTTGCCGAGGGGGCGTCTCAGGCTCCGGGGGCTCTTCTGGCGTCAGCCCCCGCGTCGAGTAGACCCACCGATCCTCCTCACCAGCCATACCCCAAAAATACCCCATTCCCTTCACACCATACCGTCCTCCTTTGGGCAGGCTGGGGCTCAACCAGAGCGTCTCTCACGGCAGGCTTACTCGGAAAGTCGAGCCTCTCGCCCGGTGTGGAAGGTGCCCACCTACAAGCCGGGAAAAGGGAAGTTCTCGAGATAGGTCAGCTTGCAGGGGGCGCAGTGCACCCGCTGTCCGCTGAGACTCAAGGTTTCTCGGCCGCCTAACCGGCTTCGTCGCCGCACATAGGTCCTGCGGGCTGAAGTAGCCGGCCCTTCCGGCTCTCGCGCGCCGCCCTCACATAGAGTAAACCCAACCCTCCTCACCCCACTCCCCCATACCCCAAGATACAAGCCGCCACCCCATCGCCCCGCATAGCTTGCCTGTAAAGAACTTGTGAATATCCGCAGCTTTTCCATACCTTTGTGTTAGTATATGCGTATCCAAGTGTACTTAGGGGCTTGCTTGATGGCCAGCTTCGCGCTGGCTCAAAATGTCGGTATCGGAACCGCTACGCCGGCAGCCAAACTGGACGTGTTTGGCCCCAGTGGCACGTATATCCGAGTCTCTGGCAATTTACCAGCAGGCGATGGCAACCAAGGCCTCATCGGATACGAATGGGTCAACACTTCGACTGGAGGCACCTGGCGCCTGTTTTTAGCCGATCCAGACGGAGGCTTTGGCGTCAATCCTCGCTCTCTGGAGGTTTGGGAATACCCCGCTAACTTAGGAGCAGGCGGGTGTTGTCGGCCTCGCCTCCGTATCCTCGTCTTCGGATGGTTTAGGCAACCCCGGAGAGGTCGTGATTGGGCCCCAAGGCTACGTAGGTATCGGAACCGCCACACCCGATGAACGACTAACGGTTATTGGAGCCGTACGTATCGCAGGCCTGCGAAATTCCTATCGCCTGTATTTTGCTGATGCCAACACAGACCAAACAAAATACATAGCAACTGAAGATTTCTGGCTCACATTCGGGGCACACTCCAACGAAGGCTTTCGCTTCAAAGACCAAAATGGAAATACCCAAGCCCAAATAGGACTGGGAGCGAACAATACTTACTTTCTGAGCAATGTTGGCATCGGGACGGCTGCTCCAGCCCAACGTCTGCATGTAGCGGGTACCATCCGTTCAGACGCAATCAGTGGGCCTCATCCCGGCTCTCAAACCTATAGCCTTCTTGGGGCCAATACTCTCGGCGATATCCAACGAGTCAACCCTGTCCACGGCTACCTTTTCTCCTACACACACGTCTGCAGCGGTACCGTGGAGGGCAGCGTAAGAGCTACTATCACCAGTGGTACCCTCAGCGTAGAGGTGTATAATGAAGGAGGTACGTACGTTACGACATGTTTGACCCTGTCTGGAGTAGCTAATGCCCGTATTAATCTGCTGATTGTGAATGATGATACGGGCAATTGTGGCGGTACTGCTCGGGTAAGCGGTGTGAGAACCCTCACAGTAACCAACGGCGGCGGCCCTGTTAGCGTGCCTACCGACTTGGGCTGTAATGGAAGCGACGGCAACAACATGGTTTTCTTCATTCACTACAACCCTTTATAGCCTACGGCACCCACACTCGGGAGGTTTTTTGTCCCCACGGGCCATAGTAAAGCACGACAGAGAGGCCAGAAGGCAGATAAAAAGTACGACTTTCCCCCGCTTCTAAGTGGGCACGCCAGATAAGCTGGCCTAAGGGGGTGTAAGCCACTACTTCAGCCGGTGATAGGGTCTTTATGGAGAGGCCGCCCTCTCCAACCCAGAGTGAAACGGGGGCCTCACTTGTCTCTGAGGGGCGAAGGGTAGAGCTGCTGGTAGACCCTCCCGTTTTGAGGACGTAGGCCTCTACCCCTCCCCGCAAACCTCCTATGAGCAGGAGGGTACTGTCAGCGGTTAGATAAGTAGCGGGGCTGGCACGACGAGCGCTAATACCCACCAAGGACAGGTCCCCCACCATCGTCCAAGCGGCGGTAGGCTGAGACCACTGTGGTAGGTACACCCGTAAAAAGCCCGTGAGGTTACCCACCAGGAGTTCGGGCTGGCCGTTGGTGTCCAGGTCTATGAGGGCTGGCCGAGCAAAACCCAGAAGGGGGCTGACGGTGTCGCGCGCTTCGATTTGACCGAGAAAGTCCGTCACGAGGGAAAAAGTCCCGCCGACATCGTGTCGATAGAGGGAGAGGCGGCCGTTGCGCCCCCCTACGATCAGGTCCAGGTCCCCATCGGCGTCGTAGTCATAGAGGAGAGGGGCGGCATACGCCGGTCCCGAAAGGCCGGCAAAGTTTGGCGTCACCAGCGAAAAGTCCGCTAACCCCGCTTGACTCTCCTCCCAATGCCAGAAGGCGCCGGTACTGGTGCCGGCAAGCAGGTCTATTCGGCCGTCTACATCCAGATCGCCCACCGCAAAAACCGGATTACGCAGAGTGTAGCTGGAGAGGTTGAGCCAGTTGGTGTCGGTGAGGGAGAGTCCCCCCGGTCCACCCTGGAGAAAGAGTGCGCGGGCTTTGGGTCCGCTGGCGGTGTAGTAGCTTTCGCAGCTCACGATGAGGTCCAGAAAGCCGTCTCGATTCAGGTCGGCCAAGGTAGGATGGGCCGCCGTACCGGCATCCAGTTGGGTGGTATGGAGCCAGCCAACCTGAGGTGGGGCCCAGGCCGGCGAATCCGCCCGACCAACGTTTTCGTACATCCAGATGCTGCGGCTATCCTCCCCAGCAAGGGGGTCATTGTTAGCCACGATCAGGTCGGGCTTAGCGTCTCCTGTCACGTCCTCGTAATACGCAGCGGGAAAGTCGGGCAGCTGCACGGGATTGCCAGGGGGGTACGGCGAGATAGCCGTACCCGTCGGAATATGAGCGCTATCCACCGTGCCCGCATTGAAACCGGCAATCAAATAGGGGGGGCCATTGTCTCCCACGATCAGGTCTTTGAGCCCGTCGCCATTGAGGTCTGTCACGAGGAGCGTACCCCCACTGTGGTGAGTCCTGGAGAAGGAGGGTTCGGATTTCACCCCGGCCCGCTGCCCAGCCCCACAGTAGTACGATTGAAAGGAAAACACGTTGGTTTGGGGGTCGTAGGTTTCGTACACATGGCCCCAGCAGGCTGACTGGAGCCGCATGACGAGGGTGTCGGGGCGGCCGTAGAGCTCTTGAGCCTGGTTGCGGTGCCACTCAATAAGGGCGCCGAGTACTTCGTAGACCAGCACATCCAGATCGCCATCCCCCTCTACATCTACGAGCGCCGGGATGTCGGCCGCGCTCGAATAAAGCGGCGTAGTGTAGCCGTAGTAGTTGGAGTACAGGGTATCGTACCAAAGCCGCCACAGCGGTGGAGCACCCGAAGCAGCCAGGTTACGAAAGACCCGGATATTGGAGTTGCGGTTAGTGAAAAGGTCCTTATCGCCGTCTCCATCCGCATCCCGCAAAAGCACCCAAGCATTGAGGTGGGCCTTGGGAAAAAGGGTCTCGGCTCGAGGAAGGTATCGCCAGGCGTTCCCTACTCGACGAAAGACCTGTACACTGTTGTCGGTGCGGTCAAAGACGAAAAGCTCCCCTTCACCGTCCCCATCTATGTCTATGCGGGAAAACTGAGGGGCATTCCAGCCGCCCGTCCAGGCATTAGGCAAGCCAACCACGGGCCACTGCAATGGGGTGAGTATAAACTGTGCAAAAACCCAGTTTGCGCCCAGCACCCAGAGGTTCCGCATACCCAACAAATCTACTTACTTTTGCCCGTATGCGATGGGTATTCAGTATCGCCCTTTTATCCCTGACGTTGGGATGGGCACAACAAAAGAAAAAAGGTGGTGACCCGCAAAAACAGCTCAAGAAAGAGTGGAAGAAAAAAGCCAAAGAGTATGTCAAAAATCCTCTGGCCCTCAAAGCTCGCGAAGAAAGCTACCAAAAACAAATACAGGACCGGGATCGGCAGATTGAAGAGCTTCAGCGCCGTAACCGCGAGCTGGCTGAGCAGCTGGCCCAGTTAGAAGATCAGATGCGAGCCCGGCAGTATTCTTTTGATTCGCTGCAAAGTGAAGTCATTCGGCTCAAAGCGGCTTACGAAGCTGAGAAAAAGCAAGCTCGGCTCGATGTGATGCCGGGCTTAGTCTTCAAGGTGCAGATTGGGGCTTTCCGGCTCTTCGACATGCGTAAGTATGCGCAAGACAACCCCTTTTTCGAGGCGGAAGCCTTGGGTGACATCAACCGCTATACGGTAGGTCGCTTCCGCAGCCTCGAACTGGCCGAAGCCTTCCAGAAAGACCTCAAACGGCTCGGCATCCGCGACGCGTGGGTCGTGCCCTTTAAAGACGGTGTGCGCATCACCATGAAAGAAGCCAAAGAAATCCTGGCCAAAGGCAGTTCGCAATGAGATGCTGGTAGGGCTTCTTTGGCTCCAGCAGGCGGTTTTCCTGGTGGGGGATGCGGGAGCCCTGACCGCTGCTCAAGTCAGGCAATACACCCTTTTTTGGCAAAAGCACGCTCATAAAGAAGACATCCTCATCTGGCTGGGGGATAACGTTTACCCTCGGGGGCATGATGGGTCTGGCGGAGCGGTTCGCCGTTGGAAGCGCCTCGTAGCCGTTTCCCGCGCTTTCCCAGGTCGGGTGTACGCCATTGCGGGTAACCACGACTGGAAAAGTGGGATAGCGGGGCTCCGGCGCGAAGCCCAAGACCTCTACCTGCTTCCTCCCCCCGGCCAAATAGGCCCCGCTACCATAGAGACTTCGCCCTGGCTGCTCATCGCCCTGGACTCTGAGCTGTATATCCAGACTGGCGGAAAGGACTTTCTCTGGCAGGCTCTGGACTCGCTGGTGGTGACGGCTCGAAAGAAAAACCTGTACCCCCTTTTGCTTTTGCACCACCCAGTCAGGACAGCCGGCGCCCATGGGGGGCATTTTCCCCTCGGTGCGCATTTGTTTCCTCTGCGCGTCCTGAGCCGGTATCTTTACCTGCCGCTGCCGGGGCTGGGCACGATCTTCATCCTGCTGCGCAAGGCCGCCCACCATCCCACCGACCTCAGCTACCCCGCTTATCGGCAGCTTAGCCAGGAGCTCCTTCGACGGGTGGACTCGCTCGCCGTGCCTATCTACATCGCTTCGGGACACGACCACAACCTCCAGATCCACCGCATCGGCCCAAACAGCTGGGTGATAGTGAGCGGGAGCGGATGCAAGACCGAACCGGTTGCCCGGAGCCAGGCCACCTGGGCCCGAGCTACCTTAGGCCTTTGGCGCCTCACCCCCTCCACCCTCGCCGCCTACGCCCTGACCCGACCAGACCAACCCATTTGGAAGTTTCCCAAAACCCTCGTACCTTAGCGGCAAGTCAAACCGCATACGACTATGCGTACAAAAGCCTTTTTCTCGCTGCTGGCTTGCTGGATGGTAGGCAGCCTATCCGCTCAGCCCTACCTCTTCTACAACCAAGGCGCGCTCGTTTACGTCCAGTCGGGCGCCCTTGTGTACGTGCAGGGCGGCATGCAGGCCAACGATAACGGCGCACCCAATCAAGGGGTTCTCGAAAACCTCGGCGACATCTGGTTGGTGGATGGCGCTGGGGGCTATCGCGGCCACTTCTACATCGGTCCTGGCGCTGAAGTCAACTCCCGTCCTAACTCCAACATTTTCCTCCAGGGCGACTACCATAATAACGACGGTTACCACCGCTCCACCGGTACTTACACCGCCAACGGCAATACTAACCTGGGCGGCACGGTGACCTTCAACGGCACCCAGACTCAAAACTTCCAAATCAGCGTGGACGCCACCACCGGCGCCAACAGCCAAAATTGGACCCTCAACAATGTCGTCCTCAATAACACGGCTCCCGTGGCCAACCGCCACGTCCAAATCGCCAACCACCCTACGGGCGGCTACGACAGCGACCGGGATATGTGGATAGCGGGCACGCTCACCTTCACTTCGGGGCGCATCCACACCACGGGAGCCACCCTCAATGGAGGGGCCCCCGCCGAAGTGCGCATTCTCAACACCGCTCCCACCGCCATAAGCCGCACCCCCTGGCCGCCGGATGCCTCCAGCTTCACTACGCTGGTCGCAGACAACCAGGACCGGTATGTATACGGCTACCTGCGCCGCAATCTGGTCGCAGCAAGCGGAGCCTATCGTTTTGCTGTGGGCGATGCGCCTACGGGAGCTACGGCAAAAGGCCTCCAAGGCATCGATGTCACAGCAGCCAGCAACCACTATGTGCGGGTGCGCTTCGATCCTACGCCCGTGGCCAACAATACCCTGCCCACCTACTGCCGCCCAGGTGATCCGACTCCCAGCTACCTCTATACCGCCCTCAACAATGGCCGATGGACGATAGAGCCCTTTGGCGCAGTGGATGCTACTACGGTCGGTGCCCAAACAGGGCCCGCCAGCATCACGATGTACAACCGAGTGGTGACCAATGCCACCGCCACAGGCGCTTGCCCAGCTGCGGGAAGCTCGCCAGACGACTATTGGCCGGCCAGGCCCACCGACCTATGCTATGTGGGCTTCAACGCCAATGCCACCCCCGCCGTCCAGCTGGTAAACCCCAACAACTGCGAGGGCAGCAACACAGGCTTCACGGTGACCCGCACGGGCTTCACAGGGGCCGGATACAACACCAATGGCAGCGTGCTCTTTGCCACCGCTTGGACGCAAAACCACCCACTCCCTGCCGAAGATATCCGTCTCACCGCCGTCCCAGCCGGCTCCGCCATTGCGCTTACGTGGACGGTTAGCCCCGAGCGGGAATACGTGCTGGGTTACGAGCTGTACCGCAGCACCGACGGCGTGAACTTCTCCCGCATCGCCCAAATAGACAAACAAGGTCGCACCACCTACAACCACCGAGATGCCTATGTACAGCCTCTGACACGCTACTTCTACCGAGTAGGCCAGCATGACCATTTTGGTCAGGTGCGCTACTCCAACACCGTCGAGGCTATGCTCCCTGCCCCAGACGAGGCTTTTGTAGTGCAGCTCCAGCCTAACCCCATAGTGAGCGAAGGGTACCTTGTAGCCACACTTCCCACGGCTGGCACGCTCAACTTCCAGTTGTATGACGCAGCCGGCAAGCTCGTCGCCCAAAGCACTTACCCCCTCCAAGCGGGCACCCATCAAATTGACCTCTCTCCCCTCCTGGTTCAGCTGGCCGCCGGAAACTACAACGCCCAGGTCTCTTATGGCGGCGAAATACGCACGCTGCGCCTGATCAAGGCAGACCTTTCCCGCTAAGCCAAGTTTCGCTTCAAGCCAGGCCCGACCCGCTGAGCGGGTCGGGCTCTTTCTTTTATAGCCAAAGCCCTACTACCGCACAGACCCCAAATATCACCGAGGCTATCCCGTTATGGGTGAAAAAAGCCCGAGTAATGCGGCTTTTGTCCAGGCTGACTTTATGCTGGCGCAGCACAAAAGCGGTAAACCCTACCCATCCTCCCGCATATACCATCAGACCCAGCGAGGTGTACCGATACACCCCTACCCCTGCAAGCAGCAGGATAGCCGCCAAGTGGCTGCCCAGCGCTATATGTCGAGCCCAGCCTTCCCCTACCCTTACCGGCAAGCTGTATAAGCCTGCCTTTTGGTCAAACGCTACATCCTGCAGCGCATATAACACATCAAAGCCACCTACCCAGAATAGCACCGCCAGACCTATGGTTATGACTTCTAAGGAAAACCGTTCTGTCACAGCCAAGTAGGCTCCGACGGGGGCCAACCCCAACGCCAGGCCAAGTACATAGTGCGAAAGGGGCGTAAATCGCTTGGTGTACGAGTAACCCAGCAACACCAAGAGGGCGACGGGGGCGAGGGCTCCACATAGCATGTTCAGCTGCCACGCCGCTACACCAAAAAGCGCCGCAGCCACCCCCGTCAGGCCCAGGGCCTCTTTAGGTCGGACTTCACCTCGGGGAATCTCTCGGTTAGCTGTGCGGGGGTTCTGGGCGTCTATAGTGCGGTCTGCCCACCGGTTGAAGGCCATCGCAGCCGTGCGGGCGCTCACCACGGCTACAAGTACCCAAAAGAGACGAACCGGCCAATCCCTCGGCATTCCTTCCCGAATTCCTAACGCAAACCCCCACAAGGCAAAAGGCAACGCAAACACCGAGTGGGCCAGCACCACCAAGCGCGCATACTTAGCCAGCATATAGCAAAGAAAAGGTTCTCAAACGACCGATCTACCCTCTCCTTAGGTAGCCACCCCCGGATCTAAAAGAGCCTATGCACTCCCCTACCCAGCCTGTGCCCAAGTAGCTTTGGACATAATCCTGCACAGCGAGGATCGACCTCGATGAGCGGACTCAATCGGTGCTGTTCACATTAGGGACCTTACATTGGCGGTATGTAAGCCCCTGATTTCGTACGGCTCCCCCCCAATCCAAGCAAGACTTTTTGGCTTCTTATTTCTGGTATCAGAGGGGCGCTGGAGCGGGAGACGGGATTCGAACCCGCGGCCCTCAGCTTGGAAGGCTGATGCTCTACCGGCTGAGCTACTCCCGCAGGGTGGGGAGTGGAGGATTCGAACCTCCGTAGGCAAGTGCCACCTGATTTACAGTCAGGCCCGTTTGACCGCTCCGGCAACTCCCCAGCTACAACCCACGCAAAGGTACAAGTTTCTCCGCAAACAGAAGAGGGGGCTGACCCCAGCCAGCCCCCCTTCTGCGGGATGGCCGCTTTTAGCGCACCACGACCAGGCTCTGCGAAAGGCGGACTGTGCCCGTATTCAGCACGACTCGGTACAGACCCGCCGGCAGCGAAAGCCCATGCCGCTGCTCCCCAGCGCTGTACAAGCCGGTATGCCCATAGACCTGACGGCCATCCGCCGTGTACACCTCCAGGCTGACCAGTGCAGGCCCATGCAAACTAAAGCGCACCTCCGCCTCGCCATACGCAGGATTCGGTAAAACCGTAAAGCGGGCTACTTCTCCCCGTCCTTGCGCTAACGCCGCAGGAATGGTAGATGTGACGACCACCACATACCGGAAAGTAGTGTCGAGCCAAGCATTTTGGCCGAGCAGTTGCGGGGTTAGGTTTGTAGTGTCTTTGCCTGAACCGTCTCCCAAAGTCGGGATAAAAGCCCGTACCTTCACCCGAAGGGTGTCAGACCCCTCAGTAGGCCCTCCTTTTACACATACCCGCGCACAGCCGATGGGAGGTGTTTGTCCTGCCGTCCCTCCAGGGTTTTGATACACCACGAAGTTGGCATACCGATCAGGGTTCGTCGCATAGGGCTTATAGCGGTGCATCTGATCAAAGGTAATCGGCCCAGCCGTGGGGTTGGTGGTGTTATAGGCGAAAGGCATCTCACTTTGAGCCATAATGAGCCCCCGATCGAGCTTGAGGCTGTCTACCCAGATGGCGTAGTTGGGGTACACCGTAATGCTACCTTGTTGCACCTCGTCAGGGAAGGTAAAGTAAATCGTGAGGCTCGTATCCACTCCCGGCCGAACGTACAGCACGGCTGGGTTGAACCCATACGGCGTCGGGCTCTGGTTGGCATCCGGGGTACAAGCCCCACATTGCGCGTACAGAAACGCGCCTACTGCATACAGGAATGCTACGTACCGCATATCACCGCAAATATACCACTTTCCCAAAAAGTCCAAGAGGGCTGACTTACCTTTGCTCATATGGCCCGGTATCGGCGCCCCCTGCTCAAGCTGGAGGAAATCCTGGACACGCCCTGGCAGCGCATGGTCTACCGCCTGGCTGGTCCCTGGGTCGAAAAACTGCTGGGCATCGAAAAACTCAACCGCTTTTATGAACTGTGTGAGGACAGCGGAACCAGCCCAGGAGAGTTTGCTCGGCGAGTGCTGGACCTGATTGGCGTGCGGTACGTGCTGCCGCCCGAGGCCGAAATGGACAAACTGCGCACCCATACCGGACCTCTCCTCGTGGTGTGTAACCATCCCTTTGGCGGCATAGAAGCCATCTTCCTCGTGCTTTTTCTGAGTGAGATACGCAAAGACTTTCGGATTATCGCCAACCTCTTTCTGGAGCGCGTCACCGAAGTAAAGGACACCCTCTTACTGGTAGACCCCTTTGGAGGCGCAGGGGCCCGACAATTCAACCTGCAGCCCATCAAGCAAGCCATCCAATACCTGAAAGAAGGAGGCCTGCTGGGCATCTTTCCCTCCGGCGAAGTGGCCAGCCTGGACCTACGCACAGGCCGCATCCGAGAACCCCACTGGAACCCCCTCGTCGGCAAACTGATTTTGCAAAGCCAAGCCGCTGCCCTGCCGCTTTACTTCCACGGAACCAACAGCTGGCTTTTTCACCTGGCCGGTCTCTTGGATGCGCGCCTGCGTACCGGCCTGCTGATTCGGGAATTTGTCAACCCGGCCGCCCGTAAGGTGCACTACCGCATCGGACGACTCCTCCCCTATGAAAAGCTAACTCCCTTAGGCAGCGCCGAATCGATCACCGAGTATCTGCGCACCCGCACCTATCTCCTGGGGGAAAGCGTAGAAAGCCGACGAAAGCGGCTGCTTCTACGCAGGAATCGGATTCCCTCGGCGAAGCTGCCCAACCAGCCCGAACCGATTGCCGCGCCGCTGCCACCTGAAGTACTTCGTGCCCAGCTTGAAGCGCTCCCTACTTCCCAAAAGCTCCTCACCCAAGGCGAATGGACGGTCTACTACTTCCGAGGCAGCCAGCACCCTCTACTGCTCATGGAACTGGGCCGCTTGCGAGAAGTCACCTTCCGAAGCGTGGGTGAAGGCACCGGTAAAAGCCGAGACAACGACCCCTACGACCAATGGTATGACCACCTCGTGCTCTATCATGCGGCCGACCAGACGATCGCCGGCGCTTACCGGATCGGCCGCTGTGATGAAATCTTGCGCACCATGGGCCTGCGAGGCCTCTACACCTATTCACTCTTCCACATGAAGCGGCGCCTTTTTCACGAAATCCACCCCGCGCTCGAACTGGGCCGGGCCTTCGTCCAGGAAAAATATCAACGCTCTTACGCGCCACTTTACCTCCTGTGGCGAGGGATCGGACAATATCTCCTCCAATATCCCCATTATCGGTTCTTGATTGGGCCGGTCAGCCTTAGCGCGCAGTTCCCCGATCTGTCAAAAGCGCTCTTGCTGGCTTTCCTCGAAGACAAACACAAAGAAGCCGACCACTTTGCCGAAATCCGAGGCCGCACGCCCTATCAAATCCCCCAAAAGTATCGCGATTACTATTATACTATCTCGGTTCAAAGCCTACAAGACGTACAGGAGCTTATCGAAGAGCTGGAAGGAAGCCACATCAAAATCCCCATCTTGATTAAGCATTACCTAAGAATGGGGGCGCGTATTTTAGCCTTTAACATCGATCGCTCTTTTAGCGATGCACTCGATATCCTAATGGTTACGGACCTCCTCAAAGCTGACCCGGATCAGATGCGTAAATACATGGGGGAAGACGGATATGCCCGGTATCTGGCCTATCATCAAGTGCAACCTACTTCGCAGCCATGAAGCTCATAGCCCAGAAGCTCCAGAAAACTTATGGGGAGCGTCGGGTGGTAGATGAGGTCTCGCTTTACTTGGAGCCGGGAGAGATCGTAGGGCTACTGGGTCCCAATGGCGCCGGCAAAACCACCACTTTCTACATGATTGTGGGTTTTATTCGGCCCGATGCGGGGGAGATTTACCTGGGGTCCGAACGCCTCACCCTTCTGCCTATGTACCGCCGCGCCCAGCGGGGAATCGGCTACCTGCCTCAAGAAGCCTCGGTGTTTCGGCGCATGAGCGTAGAAGACAACCTGCGCACCGTACTGGAGCTGCGCCCAGACCTGTCTAAAAAGGAGGTCCGTGCCCGCATAGAGAGACTCTTGGAAGAGTTTAGCCTAACCCACGTGCGCAAGTCGCTTGGGCAGCAGCTGTCCGGCGGGGAACGGCGCCGAACCGAGATCGCCCGCGCCTTAGCCACCGAACCTCGCTACCTCCTTTTGGACGAGCCCTTCGCGGGCGTGGACCCCATCGCCGTAGAGGAAATCCAGTCCATCATTGTGCGGCTGGCGCAGCGCGGCATCGGCATCCTCATCACCGATCATAACGTGCACGAAACCCTCAGCATTACGCATCGCGCCTACCTACTCTACGAAGGCCGTATACTCAAAGAAGGCAGCGCCGAAGCCCTGGCCGCCGACCCCGAAGTGCGCCGAGTATACCTTGGAGAAAAGTTTCAACTCATTCGCTGAGATGTGGGGCCTCCTACACGCGCTGGTTCGACGGCCGTACCGCCGGCTCGCCGCCATGCGCGAAAATCCCCTCCCCTTCCAGCAAAAATGGCTGGCTTACCTCCTCCGACAAGGCAGTAAGACCCATTTTGGGCGCGCCCACCGACTGACCCCCACCCTATCGTACGAAGCTTTTCGCACCCAGGTGCCCGTTCGATCCTACGAAGACCTCTACCCTTGGATCGAACAAGCCCTCCAAGGAGAACGCGATGTATTGTGGCCTGGCTTTGTGCGTTGGTTTGCGCGCTCCTCCGGCACAACGAACGACCGCAGCAAGTTCATCCCGCTGCCCCCCCAGAGTCTGCGCTACAACCACTTCCAAGCCGCAAAGGAACTTTTCGCTACTTACCTTACGCTCTACCGGCATGATACCCACCTTCTTGCAGGCAAAATCATCAGCATTGGCGGCAGTCACCAGATTAGCCATGTAGGTCCGCACGCTCGATACGGGGACCTGAGTGCGGTGCTACTGGCGCAAATGCCGGCCTTTTACCGGCTTTTCCGGGCCCCTGAGCTGAAGATTGCCCTGCTGCCCCGCTGGGAAGAAAAACTGCCCCGCATGGCCGAAGCGCTCCTGCGCCAGCGCAAAGCCATCGTAGGCCTGGCCGGCGTGCCCACCTGGACCGCCGTGCTCTTTGAGGAGCTTTTGCGACGCACCCGTGCAGCCCATCTCCTCGAAGTCTTCCCTCGGTTCGAGGTGTTCTTTCATGGGGCGGTGAGTTTCACTCCCTACGAAAGCCTCTTTCAGCGATATTTGCCTTCTCCGCGCGTCCGTTACTTGGAGATTTACAACGCCTCTGAAGGATTCTTTGCCTTTCAGGACCAACCCGATCAAAAAGACCTGTTGCTTTTGGTCGACCACGGGGTGTTTTATGAGTTTTTGCCACTCTCCAGCTTTGAGCGGGGCGCCTTTGAAGAAACCCTACCCCTGGAAGCGGTACGAGTCGGAGAGACCTATGCCCTTGTGATCACCACGACGGGCGGCTTGTGGCGCTACTTGATTGGCGACACGATTCGGTTTGTAAGCACTCGTCCCTATCGCTTGCGGATTGTGGGGCGTACTCGACACTACATCAACGCGTTTGGAGAAGAGGTGATGGTGGAAAACGCCGAGGCCGCCATCCGGGCAGCCTGCGAAGCCAGCGGGGCCTCGGTACGCGACTTTACCGTAGCACCGGTGTATCTGGAACAAGGCCGACGCGGCGCACACCAGTGGGTGATTGAATTTATCACTCCGCCGTCGGACTTAGCGCACTTTGCCGAGGCGCTGGATCGCGAGCTGCGCCGCCTCAACTCTGACTACGACGCCAAACGCGAAGGAGACCTGGCCCTGGGACCGCCCCAAGTGGTAACTGTGCCTACCGGTACTTTTGACCGGTGGCTGGCGCAGCGGGGGCGGCTCGGCGGCCAAAATAAAGTGCCCCGCCTCTCCAACGACCGAACTTATGTGGAGGAAATCTTGGCTTTGGCTACTCTGGCTTGAAGGATGTCGGCCAGCCCCTTCCCCACCGCCTATCGCCGAAGATACCATCTTGGCCATTTTAGGCCCTATCTACGAGCGCAAGACCCTTCTCCAGCTTGAGAACGTCCCCCCTGCCTATCAAGAGTCCCTCTTGCGAAAGGAAACTTTCCACCTCCTGACTCGGTACCGCATAGATAGCCTACGCTGGGAAGCGGCGCGACGATACTACGCCACCTACCCCGACCGATGGGAGCAGCTCCTTGACCGCTTGCTGACAGCTGATTCAGTTCGGTAGGGAATGGGTTTTTAGCCCCCGATCCAGCAAACCCTGGAGGAAAGAACCCAACGACTCACTGTGCTCCTCATGAAAGAGAGAAGCCCCCGAATCGCCGAGCACCTGATGCCCCCCAAGACTAAGGAGAAACTGGAGCGACCCCATTAGAACCCGGTGGAGCGTAAGCTCCACAAGCCGCTGAGAAATGCCTACCTCACAATCCAGATGGAAGTCCCCATAAAAGTGGCCGTCACGCCAGTAGATACGAGGCCAGCGCCGCTCCATATTCCACTTGTTGGCTTTGCGCAAGGCTTCCTCCTCCGAAAACACGTAAGGCCCCTCATAACGGACCACGACGGAGAGAATCTCCCCTTGGGCTCCCTGCTTGAGGAGGAGCATCCGCGCTCGGATCGGCACTTGAGAAAAGCCTACCACCAAGTGGTAGTCACCGTCGTCATCTACCTTGTACTTGAGCTGGTGCCCCTCCAGAAACCGACGAATCGCTCGGTCTAACTGATTCCGAATGTCCTGCTGCATAGTTAGCGTAGTTTATTTTATCGTTATAGGGTAAAAACTTAGCCACGTGCTCACCCCTACAATCTACGGTACTCACACTACCCTTTTCTCTAAAGCCACCAGAAGGGCTCAGAGCTATGCTAAACTTTGAGTGAGCCATTTCTATGCCAAATATACGCAAAAAGGTTCAGATATGTGGCAAGAGGGCCTGGGCAGTAACGAGGGCGAAGTCATAGCGGAGTGGATCGGTTGGGGAAAGTTGGCGGAAGAGGGCCGTCAGAGCAAGGACCTGCTTCCAGGTAGGGGTACGGTGTGGGAGGAGTCCCCACTGGGCGGCCCATCGGGCTACGTGAACGTCTACCGGCACGAAGAGCACAGCGGGGTCAAACCCTTCCCAAGGGCCTGGATCGACCGCATCGCGCCGCACCATCCACCGCAACCAAAGCTGAAGTCTCTTAGAGGCACTGCCAGCCCGAATATACCCTATATGCCGGCGCAGCGTGGGGGCTTGGCGCAAGATAGCCTCCTGAAAAGCAGCAATGCCCTCTTCCCATCGCTGCCGATAAGGATAAAAAAATGCCTCCAGCCGACCATACCGCCGATACAAGTCTCTTAGCACGCTCCACAGGGCGGTGATGTCGGCGGGGCTCCAGGTTCGGTGCCGAAGGGATGCCACGAAAGGCGGCCCTTCTCGGAGGGCAGCAGCGGGATGAGGCCCCACCGCCTCCAAGAGGAGGCGCGCTTTTTGGATCGCCACTTCCCGCCGTCCCCACGCAAAAAGAGCCGCCCAAAAACCTGCTACTTCTTGGTCGGCCGGATCGGCATACGCCCATACCACCGAAACGGGGTCCCTTTCCCGGTACCCTGCACAGTGGTACCGCTCATATAAAACCTCCAAGTGGGTTTTTAGGGAAGCCCAATCCGAGCGTGCCCTCTGAGGTAGGATAACCCCCTTGCGAGACTTCATACCTACGCTGGCCGTGGCTTAGCTAAATCGGGAGACCACCCACCTCTCAAACTCCTGGAAGGCCTGAGGATCAGAATGGGGACCTTTCCAGATTTGAAGGAGGGCTTGCGCTTCTTGGAGGGAATGGGTTTCATTTAGGCGATCCAAGGCTTGCCGGAAAGCGATCGAATCCCCTTCAAATATTCGTTGAATAAAAACAAACTGCTTGTGAATGGGAATCGTCTCCAAGTCGAAGCGTTTGAGGACATCTGCCCTTCGCGGGGTCGCTTGAAAACGGTCTCGCAGCACTTGGCGGGGCTCATAATCAATCGCAGAGAGCAAGGGGTTACGCGCACGGGTCTCTTCCGCTTCGGCGGGGCCTTTCGGAGAGGTACCAAAAAGGTTCTTGAGAAGGGTGTCTTCGCCCGAGTCGTCGGAGATCACCGACTTGATAAGGTCTTCTGATTCGGCCTCGAGCCGCCGCCAATGCTCCTGGATCTGAGGCCACTTCTTTTGGGCCAGTTCTTCAAGCAGGCGTGTCTGGTAGGCTTCAATAGATTCTTGGGTCTCTTCTTCGTACACGGCCAGCACTCGCGGCGCCTTCTCTTCCCAGAGTTTTTTATCTATGGCCTTGAGGCCATGACGCTCAGCATAAGACAAAAGCGCTGAAGGTAAAAAATCGAAATAGACCACATACCGAGTGTAAAAGCTAAACTCTTCCAGCATAAGGGCGGCACGCTGCCCAAAGTAAAACTGACCCAACGCCGCCTGCGGCCGAAAAAGAATCTGCAAGCTATGGTAGAGCGCATTGAAGAGTAGCGGCGAGAGTTGGGTAGGGCTGAGAGCAAGCTTTTCTTCGATCCGATCGAAGAAATCACCTACATGAGCGATGAGCTGCCCATCTTCCCAGTCCCAGAAACCCGTGTCTTGCATTTGCTGCAGTACTTTGGTTTCTACCTGGAAGAGGATGAGCTTCACCACTTGCTGAGAGGGGAAGTTTTCTTGGAGGCTGGCCAGGGTCCAGGCAGGGTACACCTTTCCCGCTACCCAGGTGCGCTGAAGCTCCCGAGCAAAAGCCTCTATGATGGCATCGGAAGGAGCGGCAAGCATACTCCCCCAAAGATACACAAGAGAGCCCTATCTTACCGGGGTGAGAATAAGGTGGGCTGCCCTGGTATTAGGCAGTTTGGGTTGGGGATATCCGCAGGATTCCCTGGACCCTCGAAGGCGCCTCCATCCCTATGACCTGGCCCGCAAGCGAGAAGGGTGGGTGATCGTAGGCTATCCAACGGCAGGCTACGACCCCCTGCGCAGCATCGGAGCCGCCATCGTAGGTTCCATCGCTTACAACGGCCAGCGTACCAGCCCTACTTTTACGTACCAGCCTTACAAGCATTACCTTTTCCTCCAAGCGGGGGGTTATCTCAAGGGCAGTCAATACGTTCGCTGGGTGTACGATGCGCCTTGGCTTGGCGAGCGTCCCTACCGCCTCACCCTACGAACCCAATACCGGCATGAACCTCAAGGGCAATTCTGGGGGCTGGGTAGCCGCTACCTAAGCCAAAGGCTGCCGGCCCCCCTGTTTCGCTATGAAAAGGCGCTTCAGGTGCCTTTCCTGGGCTCAGATGGGCACTGGTACACACGCTTAGGACAGTATCACTTCGAGCTTCGCCAGTGGCAGGGCTGGGTGATTGGCGAACGCATTGCTTGTCGGGGGCTGCTCCGCCTGCTGGGAGGCCTGCGAGCCCTCCATGAAGAGGTGTTTTCGCTGGCAGGCCGATCGTACGAACTCCACGCTCCCAACGGCCAGAAGGTTTCCGCGCGCCAGGGGCCTACCCTACTGGATTCGGCCGCAGGGGGCCTGGTCCCCACGCTTGCTGGGGTAAGGGTACGCCCAGGCCCAAGTACCCGCTTTTTTGTCGGAGGAGCGGTGGTATGGGATGCTCGCGACTTTGAGATCAGCCCAAACGCGGGTTGGTGCGCCGAAATAGCCCACGAAGTGAGCTTGGGTACCCTCCCCACCCACAAAACTTTCCTCGGTGTGCGCGCCTACCACACGCTGTATCGCAGCCCTTCCGAAAAAATCCAGCTGGTCAGCGCCGTAAACGGACTTTTGGCTTTTACCTATGGTCGGCAGGTGTTTTTCACCGACCTCTACTACGCCAACCGCTGGTCAGAGGGACGCTCTTTTGCGATCTTGACGGGACCGACCAGTGTGCGTGCTTTTCGTGAGAATCGCTTCGTGACGCCGGCGGCTTATCTCTTTCAAGTTGAGCTACGTAGTCGGGTAGCCGAAGTGCGCCTGCTGCGGCAGCACTTCACGGGAGGGCCTATCCTTTTTTGGGACGCCGCCAGTGGAAGCGATAGACTGGGTCTACCCCGCCATGGGGTGCAAGGTGGAGGAGTAGGCCTACGCCTCTTGTGGAATATGACCACCGTACTACGGGCCGATGCGGCGTATGGAGCCGAGGGCTGGCAGCTTCACTTTACCACCGGCCATACGTTCTAAGCCTCCAGCAGGAAGTACCACGCCGGTGCCACCCATAATAGGGCATCCACCCGATCCCATATCCCACCATGGCCAGGCAGTAGAGTTCCGGAATCCTTGATTCCAACTTTTCGTTTCCAGGCCGATTCCCAGGCATCCCCCCAAAAAGCGACGAGGGCTACGCCGGCTCCGAGGAGAGCACCTGGAAGCCCCTGAGTGGACAAGCCTGTCCAAGGCACCGCCCAATGGCCCCAAGCCGCCGTAGCTAAGGCGGAACCTATCAAGCCTTCCCAAGTCTTATGAGGGCTGACGCGAGGCAGAATGCGAAACCGACCTACCGCTTTGCCTACCAAGTAGGCCGCCGTGTCAGCCACCCACACCAGCGACAGAAACGCCAGCACCGACGCTGCGGCATAGCGCGGCCAGAAAAGCCATAACAATGCGCCCCATCCCACACTTAGAAAGAGGCCTCCCCAGGCCAGTCGGTACACGGCTTCGAAATCTCTTTTGGGCTCCAGGCCGAAAACCATCCCACCCAGGAAAGCCAACAAAGCCGCAAAGAAGACCTTCCAGCCGCCTTCGTAGAGCGGCGCGATCCCCAGCAGAGCCGACAGCAGCCCCAACGCCCCGGCCCATCTCCAGGAGAGGTCTTCTCCTTGCCGCCACTCCTTCAGCAGCAAGAAGCCCAAAGCCGCCCAGAGCAAACCAAACCCTACCCTTCCTATCCATAAGAGGCCCGTCACTACGACCAGGCCCAAGAGAGCAGTCAGAACGCGCTTACCCACGCGCGCGGCTGCGGTAAAGCTGATAAGCCGCTATACCGGCCAGCGCGGCACCCACCAGAGCCAGCACAAAAGAGGGCCGGTAAGAAGATTCGACCCACTCCGGCGCGCCTAAGTAATGCCAGCCCACATAAGCCACCACCGTAGCGTAAAAGTTGTTGAGGAAATGGGCCCATATCGCTGGCCATAAACGTCCCGTGCCCAATGTAAGATAGCCCATTATGGCGCCCAGCAAGGCCCGCGGCACTAACCCATAAACCTGAAAGTGCACCAGACTAAAGAGCACTGCGGTCACCCATACGGCGGCATGGCGATTCATGAGGCGGCTGAGCTGGGTTTGGAGGGCCCCCCGGAAAAAAAGCTCCTCCGCCAGGCCCGGCGCCACCGCCAAGCACAGCACCAGCACCGGCAGAGCCCCATACTGGATAAGGGCCTTCATGAGGGCTTCAATCTGGGCTTCCTGCGCTTCGAGGCGGGCCTCCCAACTCGATAAGCTCGAAGGCAACCGAAAACTCTCGGCATCCAGCCCCAACCACGGCAGGACTGGAAAAAGCCCCAACATCAGCAGCGCTATCCACCCGTAGAAGCCTACGCCCCCCCCAAGCCCTCTGAGCAGCTGAAACCCCTCCAGCTGCCGAACCAAAAGAAAATACAATAGGGCGCTGCCCCCAAAGCTCAAGAGAAGGAGTAAGGCATTACCCGCTGCGGCCCGGTGCGCTTCAGCCGTTGTCGTAATCGCCCCCGCAGTAAGGCCTAACCCGTGCACGACCACCGCCGCTACCACCATAGACAAGCCCAAAAGCCCTAAGAGGCCAGCCACCCGAAGCCATTCTCGCATTAGACAAAGGTAAGTGCTTACCTTTGCCCATGGGTGTGTTTTGCGTGGAAGCCCTCTCGAAAACCTTTCACACCCCGGAAGGGCCGGTGCCGGCCCTGAAAGCGGTGTCAGCCCAACTGCCCGCAGGGCAGATTGTAGGGCTCTTAGGACCCAATGGATCGGGAAAAACCACTTTCTTGCGCATTGCAACCGGCATCCTTCCGCCAGACGAAGGCCAGCTCCTCTGGGAGGGCAGGCCACTCACACGGGAGCTGCAGCGGCGCTTCGGGTACATGCCCGAAGAACGAGGTCTTTATCCCCGCATGCCGGCTGAGGAACAGCTCCGGTATCTTTTGCGCCTACGGGGTCTTTCTAAGGCAGCGGCCCAACAAACTATACACCATTGGGCTGACCGGATAGGGGCCCCCTGGCTACACCGCCCAGCCCGTACCCTCTCCAAAGGCATGCAGCAAAAAGTCCAGCTCATCTTGGCCCTGGCGGGAGACCCCCTGGCGCTCCTGTTAGATGAGCCGTTCTCAGGGTTAGACCCCCTCGTAGCCAGCGAGATTGAGGAGCTGCTGAGGCAGGAGGCGCTCACAGGGCGCCTCGTCCTCCTGTCTACCCACCGCCTCGAGCAGGTGGACCATCTGTGTGATTACGTGCTGCTGATTCACCAAGGAAAAGTATGCCTCGAAGGACCGGTGGGTGATTTACGGCGCCGCTTCTGGGACTTGAGGTACGAGATAGAGACGGCGACCCCCGTAGCTGAGCTGAGCTGGCCCGCTGAAGTGACCGTGACCCCTCTCACGCCCTATCGCGCCCATCTGATCCTTCCCCCCACCTACTCCGCCCGACACCTCCTGGAGAGGCTCCTCCCGCAAACCGAAGTCCGGTCTTTCGCCGAACGGCTGCCCACGATGCGAGAAATCTTCCTCAAAGTCACCGGTCAAGCATGAGCCCCTTTACTCTTATTTACCTGCGCGAAGTGCGGGTTCGCTTGCGCGACTGGCGTTTTTGGGTGGGTCTGCTGGCGCTGCCGCTGGTCGGCGGGGCCCTGTTCGCCTTGCCTGGCCTCCTGCGGCGAGGCCCCCAACCCCTCACCGTATTTGTAGTGGGCGACTCTACTTTAGCCCACGCTTCCGTACCCGAAGTGACCTTCCAGCTTATCCCCTTTAGTGCCGCCGACTCCTTCAAAGCCCACCTCTCCCCCAACCAAGCCCTCCTCCTTTACGAAGCTGATAGCGGACCCACACCCCGCCTGCGCATCTTTAGCCAAGAAGGCCTCTCTCCTATGCAAGAAGATGCCCTGCGCGGCCTGCTGCGACAGCATATCCTCACTCAAAAAGCCCAGCAGCTGCGCCTCTCCCCAGAAACCCTGGCCTACCTCTTAGACCCGCCTAAAATCTCATTCTACGAGATAGCCCACAAAAAGGAGAGTCAAAAGGGCTTAGCGACGATAGCTTCTTCCCTTTTGAATAGCCTTCTGTACCTGCTGATCATGCTCACAGGCTATGCTACTCTCCTCTCTACCCTCGAAGAGAAGTCTAACCGGTTGGCTGAATACTTGCTTATTTACACCTCTCCGGAGCAGCTTCTCATGGGGAAAGTCTTAGCGATGGTGAGTCTTACGCTGTTACAGCTAAGTTTATGGGCGGGGTTTGGGGTGGTAGCCCTGCGGCAGCTGCCGCCTGAAGTGCTCGTGCGTTTTGGGCAGTTGGCTTCGCCCCTCGTCTGGGGAGAAATCGGGGGTTTAGTTCTGCTTGGGGTGCTATTGTATGCGTTTTTGTATGCGGCGGCGGGGGCCACCTCCGACTCGGTCACCGAACTATCCGGCTTAGCTCAGACGCTCCAATGGCCTTTAGTGCTGGCGTTTATCCTTGTCTTTGCACTGCAAGCCGATCCTACGAATCCTTTCCTACGAGGGCTTTCTCTCTTTCCGCTCACGGCTCCACTGGCTATGCCCGTGCGCCTTCTTTTCGGGATGGTGCCCTTGTGGGAACGGCTTATTGCGCTGCTGCTATTAGGTCTGACGATAGGGCTTAGCTGGATCCTGGCCGCCCGCATCTACCGGGGAGCCTTACTGCTCTATGGCCAAAAGCTTAGTTGGCGAGCTATTTGGCACCTGATCCGTCGGTAAGCTCGACGGTGTGCAAGGGTAGCCACACCGGCAGCGGACTGCGAGGAAAGTTCCGTAGCCGGCGACTCACCTGCCATATTCCATGCGCATGGTAGAGAGGTATGACCGGCACTTCTTCGGCTAAGATAGCTTCTATATGGCTATAGATCACCCGACGCACCGAATCCGAAGCCTCTTGGCGCGCCTGCTTCAACAAGCTATCCACCTGCGCATGAGTAAAACGCGTGGTATTAGGCCCATTGGGCACTTGCTGCACCGACTCAAAAAGCAAGAGAAAGTTCTCCCCGTCGGGGAAATCCGCGAGCCAGCTTGCTTTCCAGAAGTGGATGTGCCCTTTGGTGAGGTACTCCCGAAGCGAAGGTCCTAAGAGGTATTCTATCCGGAGCGTCACTCCATAAGGGCGCAACCGCAACTCCAGGTATTCACACAGTTCTCGAAACGCCGGCTGGGCATAGAGGGTGAGTTCTAACCCCTGGAGTTTTTTCCGATCGGTCTCAGAGAGGGTTGTATCGAAAGGCGGGAGATAAGCCAGGAGGGGGGGCGGCACGAAAGAGCGCGCCGGGGTAGCGTGTCCTCCCCAAAGGTCCTGCACCAAAGGTAGACGTCCGATGGCAGCCCGCAACGCCCGCCGCACTGGCCTATCGGCTAAGGGACTGCCAGGCCGCACGTCCATACCCAAGTATTCCGTACCCAACTGGGGCGTCTCTACTTGCCAGGCCCATCGACGCCAGGTAGAGTCCGAACGAAAAAGATACTCCAGGGCGCGGTCTTGCCCTTCAAAGGCGTCTATTTCCCCTCGTTGTAGCGCTTCCCAGGCCCAAAGGCGATTGGGAAACCACCGAAAGACCAGCTTCTGCACAAAAGGAGCTGGGGCTGGCCAGTGACGCCGAAAAACCAGCAACCGACCCGCCTCTTGCCACTCCAGCTGAAAGGGTCCACACCCTACGGGTTGTTGTCCAAAGGTGCGCCCGAGGCTTTCCGCGGCCTCAGGCAGCACCACCATGGCATAAGGCAAGGTCAGTAGGTGTAAAAAGGGGCCATAGGGGGCTTCGAGGGCCACTTCGAGGACGGAGTCACTCAAAGCCCGGAGGCCTTGGATAATGGGGGTTTTTCCTTCCTGGAAGTCTTTCCAGCCTTGGATGAGCCCCCGGAAGAGATAAGCGCCGGGAGAAGCCCACTTGGGCGAAGCGAGCCGGTGCCAGCTGTACACCACATCCGCGGCCCGGAGAAACCGATGCGGCCGCCCGTGAAAGGTGACCCCCTCACGCAGGTAAAACCGATACACCCGCCCATCCCCAGAGATTTCCCACCGGCTTGCCAGAAGGGGGATAGGCCGTAGCAAGCTATCGTAGCCTACCAGCCCGGCAAAAAGCTGCTGAACCAGCCACACACTCATCTGGTCTCGAGCATAGAGGGGGTCCAGGCTGGTATAGGGCGCAAAAAGCCCAATGCGGAGTATCCCCGGTGGAGGAGGCGCTTTCGTCTGGCAACCTACCAGCGCCCAACAAAGCGCTTGCACACCGACTTTCCACCTGCCGGCCCCAACCATCTCCCACAAAGTAGCAGCGTTTGCGTAGCTTTGTAGGGCAGTATGGGCAAAGTCATCGCCATCGCCAACCAGAAAGGCGGCGTCGGCAAAACTACTACCGCTATCAACTTGGCGGCTTCGCTGGCGGCGTACGAGCTAAAAGTGCTGCTGATTGACGTAGACCCCCAAGCGAACGCTACCTCGGGTTTGGGCCTTGACCCCCGCAACGTCAAACACACCATTTACGATGTGATCCTCGGTAACATCACAGATCCTCATCAGCTTGTTCACCGTATACCCGGCCTGGAAACGCTTCACCTCATTCCGGCGCACATCGACCTTGTCGGCGCAGAAGTGGATATGATCCACCTTCCGCAGCGCGAGTTTCGCCTTCGCAAGGCCATCGAACCGGTGCGAGGGGAGTACGATTTTATCTTTTTCGACTGTGCGCCTTCGCTGGGGCTGATCACCGTAAATGCCCTGGTAGCAGCGGACAGCGTCCTGATCCCCGTACAATGCGAGTATTTTGCCCTCGAAGGCTTAGGCAAGCTCCTCAACACCATCAAGATTGTGCAGCAGCGCTTGAACACCAGCCTGACTATCGAAGGCATCCTATTGACCATGCATGACAGCCGCTTACGCCTTTCTCGGCAGGTGGTAGAAGAAGTAAGCCACCACTTCTCGGAGATTGTGTTTCGGACCGTGATCCAACGCAACACCCGCCTAAGCGAGGCCCCCAGCCACGGCAAGCCGGTGATTCAGTACGACGCTTCCTCCCGCGGCGCACAAGATTACATGGCCTTAGCTGAGGAAATCCTCCAGCGTAATAACATTCCTATCCCGGCATGAAACCGCGCGGCTTAGGGCGGGGGCTGGGGGCTATCCTGCCCGTAGACGAAGAGACCGTTCAGAGTTCGCACGCTGTCCAAGAGATTCCCCTCGAAGCCATCGAACCCAACCCCTACCAGCCGCGCCTGGACTTTTCGGAAGAGGAACTGGAAGCACTGGCCGAGTCGATTCGCCAACATGGCCTGATTCAGCCTATCACGGTAAGGCAGGTAGGCCAGAAGTACCAGCTCATCGCAGGGGAAAGGCGGTGGCGTGCCGCCAAAAAAGCCGGTCTCACGCACTTGCCCGCTTATGTACGCACCGCCGATTCCACCGAAATGCTGGCTTTCGCCCTGGTGGAGAACGTCCAACGATCCAACCTCAACCCCATCGAACTGGCCCTGGCCTATAAGCGCCTAATGGAAGAGTGCGGCCTCTCTCAAGAAGAAGTGGCACGTTACGTGGGCAAAAGCCGGCCTACCATCGCCAATACCTTACGGCTCCTTCGCTTGCCGCCCGAAATCCAAAAAGCCCTCAAAGAAGGAACCCTCACCGAAGGTCATGCCCGCCCCCTCCTCACCCTCGATTCACCTGACCTGCAGCTTCAGGTCTTTCGAGAGATTCAAGAAAAAAACCTCACCGTTCGTCAGGTCGAAGCCCTGGTGCAAGCTTATACTGCGCCTTCCTCGACCAAGCCCCCTCCCAAAGCCCCCCGCCCTCTCTCAGAATGGGAAGTGCACCTACAGCACCTTGCCCAAAGCCTCTCCTACCGCTTGCATGCGCCGGTGCAGATTCGAGCGCGGCCCAGCGGCCAAGGGGAAGTGCGTATCCAGTTCAGCTCTACCGAAGACCTGGAAAGGCTACTGGAACTCCTGAACGTCAAGCCATGACCAGCTTTACCCTCCCTAACGGCTTAGAGGTTTTTCTCTTGCCGTCGGATAGTCCTTTTACGGCGGTGGTGCTGGGGTATCGGGTAGGCGCCGCCCACGAAGCACCTGGAACCTGGGGCTTGGCCCACCTCTTGGAACACCTTCTTTTTGAAGATGAGCACATCGGCTACGATAAACGCATCCAACAAATAGGCGGGAGCACCAACGCCTACACAGGCCAAGACTACACGGTGTATTACGCCCGGGTGGGCCGGCAAGCCGCACGCCTCCCCCTCCAGCTTGAAGCCCAACGGCTTTTCGATCTCAAGCTTACCCCTCAAAAAGTGGCCATTCAACAGCAAGTGGTCGCAGAGGAGTTTCGCCAGCGCTACCTAAACCCCCCCTACGCCGACCGGTTTTTCTCTTTGCTAAAAGCCGCTTTTCCGGACCATCCTTACGCCCAAATGGTGATTGGCGAAAGCCCCGAAAGCCTCCTTCAGCTTCCTTATTCGGCGCTCGAGGAGTTTTACCAGGCTTATTATGCTCCAAGGCATGCGGTTTTGTGCGTAGCCGGCGGCGGCATAGACGAAGGCCTCTCAGCGTTTATTCAGGAGACCTTTATGCGCGACAAGCCCGGCAAGCCCTTACCCCCCGTACCCCCAGTCGAAGGCCTCCCCCTCCAACCCCTCCTCCAAATCGAAAAAGACGTGCCCGCCACCCTGGTCACGTGGGCCTTTCGTGTACCCCCTTTGGAGGACCCCGCTACACCGGCCATAGACCTGCTGGATGACTTCCTGGGCGATGCTCGAAGTGGGCTCCTGCCCCAAACGCTGGTTCGTACTCAACGGTTAGCCTCCCAGGTGCAGTCGTATGTGTGGTCGTTTTACCAAGGCGGCTTGTGGATCATAGAGGGGTACCTAACCCCCGGCACTTCCATAGACGCCTACGAAGCCGCCCTCAGAGAAACCCTGGACAAGCTCCTCACGATGCCGTTGGAGGGGGTGCTGGATCGCTACCGCCCTCAAAAGTACCTCACTTTGCACAAGCAGCGAGAAAAAGCGCTGGACAAAGCGCTGGCTTTGGTTCATGCGGTGTTGGCCGGCCACCTGGAGTGGTACCTTGACCCCCTTCGCCCTTATGAGGAGCTGACGCCCGCTGCCCTCCGAGAAACGGCCTCCAAGTACTTACAACCGGATCGCCTGGTTCGTCTGCACTACATTGCCCGCAAAAGAGGCGCGACCGGATAAATGCCGGCGCCGTACTCTGCGCTGAGGGCCTCCACCACATCTCGGATGTGGCGCCACCCAATAGTCTGGCCCCATTCAGAGAGGGTGCGAGGGTAGTTTAGCCCCAGTTTGACGGCCAGGTCAAGCGTTTCGAGGGAAAGGGCGGCCTCTCCCGCAAGCAAGAGGGCTTCATTGAGGATCAAGCTCAAGATGCGGGCGCTTACCATACCGGGTGTATCGGGCACGCGCACGCTCTGGGGTTCCCAAGCCTGGAAACGGGCCCAGGCTCCTTCTGAGAGGGCGGTCGCCTCTATGAGCGCGCGCTCACAAAACCCCGGCAGCAAGTTCACGCCTACGCAGCGTTCGGCCCAAGCGGGGCTTGGAAGGATTTTGCGTAATGGGCGCTTTACACTTTGCAGGACCCACAAAGCGCGGCTCGAAACCTCAAAAGCCGGAGAAGGGCGTTCGTCGGCCTCCAAATCTACGATTACGTCATAGACGTTCCAGCCAGGGCTCACGCGGCTGGGCCAGACCCATAAGTCTGGATTCCAGCGAGCGCCTACCCCCCGCCTGAGCGCTTCGATCCGTTCGGCCGAACCGATAACGAGCGTTGGCATCACCTCGAAGGTGGAGACTTTTGCGCATATTTGCGGCGATGTCGTACCTCTTCACGTCCGAGTCGGTAGGAGAGGGGCACCCCGACAAAGTGGCTGACCAGATCTCCGATGCGATTTTAGACGCCATCTTAGCGCAAGATCCGCAGGCCCGCGTCGCCTGCGAAACCTTGGTAACCACGGGCTTGGTGGTATTAGCAGGCGAAATCACCACCTCAGCCCGCATTGATTACGAAGCGACCGCACGAGAAACCATCCGAGAAATCGGCTACAACCGTTCGGAGTTGCGCTTTGATGCAGACAGCTGTGGGGTAATCGTGACGATCCACCGGCAATCCCCAGACATTGCGCAAGGGGTCAACCGCGGACAGGGGTTAGATCCGGATTTGGGGGCTGGCGATCAAGGCATGATGTTTGGGTATGCGTGCCGCGAGACGGAGGAGTACATGCCGATGCCGATTGCGTATGCGCACCGGCTTTTGCGGGAGTTGGCTCACATCCGAAAGGCCGAACCTCACCTAATGCCCTACCTACGGCCAGATGCCAAGTGCCAAGTGACGATCGAATACACTGAGGCAGGCCAACCGCTGCGGGTACATACCATTGTCCTGTCTACCCAGCATGAGGAGTTTGCTGAGGACTGGCGCACTATGCAGCGTCGCATTGAAGAAGATGTACGCACGATTTTGCTGCCCCGCGTGCTACCGCCCCAGATGATAGACGAACGAACCTGCCTCTTTGTCAACCCCACGGGCCGCTTTGTGTTAGGGGGGCCGCACGCCGATACCGGCCTCACCGGCCGCAAAATCATCGTAGACACGTACGGAGGACGCGCCCCACATGGAGGCGGGGCCTTTTCCGGGAAAGACCCCACCAAGGTAGACCGCAGCGCCGCTTACATGGCCCGCTATATGGCTAAAAACCTCGTCGCCGCCGGCATAGCCGACGAAGTCCTCATCCAAGTGGCCTACGCCATTGGCATCGCCCGCCCCGTCGCCCTCTATGTGAACACCTACGGCACAGCCCGAGTACCCCTCTCCGATAGTGAAATCGCCCAAAAGCTGTTGGAGTTATTTGACCTGCGGCCCGCCGCCATCATCGAACACTTAGGGTTGCAAGCGCCCATCTATCGCCCCACCGCAGCTTATGGTCATCTAGGCCGCACTCCTACCGAAATCACCTTCACCCACACCACCTGCCAAGTAGAAAATACCCCTGACGGCCCCCAAGAAAGGTACCGCGCCCAAACGCTCAAAGCCCTCACCTTCCCCTGGGAAAAACTGGACCAGGTCGAGCGGCTGCGTGAAGCTTTCGCCGTAAAGGAAACCTTCTCCAACTAAATAACCTATGGCTACGCTTACTGCCCTAAAAGAAGTCCAGTCGTACGAAGACGTCATCCAGATCTTGGGCGCTGAAGCCGAAAGCCTGCTTCAGCATGTGTGCAAGACTGTACCCAAAGAACAGCTCCACTTGCCCGGGCCCGACTTTGTGGACCGAGTATGGGTGCACAGCGACCGGCCTCCCCAAGTCCTGCGCAACCTCCAAACCCTCTTTTCGCATGGGGCCCTGGGAGGCACCGGCTACCTCTCTATCTTGCCCGTAGACCAAGGCGTAGAACATTCAGCGGGCGCTTCCTTTGCCCCTAATCCTATCTACTTTGATCCCGAAAATATCGTGCGCCTCGCTATAGAGGCCGGCTGCAATGCAGTCGCTTCGACTTTCGGTGTGCTGGGAAGCGTTGCCCGCAAATATGCCCACAAAATCCCCTTCATCGTCAAAATCAACCATAACGAGCTCCTCACCTATCCCAACAAGTACGACCAGATTCTCTTTGGCACGGTCAAACAAGCCTGGGACATGGGGGCCGTGGCGGTGGGCGCCACGATTTACTTTGGCTCGGAGGAATCCAGCCGCCAAATCCAAGAAATCGCCGAAGCGTTCGCCTACGCCCACGAGCTGGGCATGGTCACCATCCTCTGGTGCTACCTCCGCAATAAGGCCTTCAACGCCGACAAAGACTACCACCTGGCAGCCGACCTCACCGGTCAAGCCAACCACCTCGGCGCCACCCTCCAAGCCGACCTCATCAAACAAAAACTGCCGGAAAACAATGGCGGTTACACCGCCCTCAAGTTTGGCAAAACCAGCAGCAAGGTCTACGAAAAGCTCACTACGGACCACCCCATTGACCTGTGCCGATACCAGGTGGTCAACAACTACATGGGCCGCATCGGCCTTATCAACTCAGGGGGCGCTTCCTCAGGCCAGTCGGACCTGGCAGAGGCCGTACGTACCGCCGTCATCAATAAACGCGCCGGCGGTATGGGCCTGATTATGGGCCGAAAAGCCTTCCAGCGGCCCATGGAAGAAGGCATCACGCTCATTCGATCCGTACAGGCCGTCTATAAAGAGCCCCGCATCTCCATCGCCTGAAACGCTGCCCCTCCAAAAAGAGTAAAGCGGAGGCCTGCAGGCCTCCGCTTCTTTGTTTGCTTCACCTACGGCAAGAAAGGATCATACACCCATTGCACATAGTACAGCGACCCTAACGTTGGACCCCCAGGCACTTCCACATGGCGGTTATTGAGGATGTTTTGCCCTCCTACCCGCAACTGGCTCTTGATCTTAGGGAACTTGTAGCTGATCTGAAGGTCCACCAACTGATAGGTGGGGATAATCCGCTCATGGAAAGACTCCTGGAAAAGGTAAGCATTGACCCAGCGCCACCCAAGCGTACCCCCCAATCGCCGATTCTTGAGCAGCTCCCGGGCACTAAAGTACACATTGGCTTTGTAACGCGGCGTATTGAACCGGGCAATGAGTTTGTCGGTTTTGGCTTCCTCACTTAGGATAATGTCCGCATAAGTGAGGTTCCCGTTGAGGAAAAACCGGCGGCTAAGCGTGTACTGCACGGTGATCGCAAAATGATGAGTAAATACCAGAGAAGAGGTGTTGTAGTAGCGACGATAAGGGACATACGCCCCCGCCGCCACCGAATCAGGCGTAAGCCGACTTATAGTCCATCGGCCATCCGGCTGGAGATACCGCCGAGGCCCTACCAGGTCTATACTGCCCAAAAAATCCGTAAACCGCGAGTAGGCGTAGTCCAGGTCAATATAAAGCCGATTCGCAATCAAGTGACGAGAACCTACTTCAAAGGCAGCCACGCGTTCGGGCTTGACGTTTTCAATGGGGAGCACCCGAAGAAGGTCCGCATAATCGGCAGGATTGCTGCTACCCCGCGTGCGCTGGGCCAGCGAATCTCGAAAAGCCCGCACCGATTCTCCCGAATAGTTGTTGCCGATAATGCCGTAGTACTCGTCTGAGGGTCGAAGGCCACCTATCAGCTTGAACGGTCCAATATTCAAGTCTAAGTATTGGGCTTGCAAGGTAGGCATCCGAAAGCCAGTCTGATAAGAAGCGCGTAGGTTGTGCTGCTTGGCTTTGTCCAACGCCAACAGCACACCCACTCGAGGCGTGAAGCGCCCCTGGAAGTTGACGTTTTTGTCATACCGGAGCGAACCAATCAAGCGCAAGCGCTCCGCCCAAAAAGCTTTGGTGGCCTGCACAAAGGCCCCTCCTTCCCATACGCCAATCGGTCCACTGGTATCCGAAAAAATCGTCCCCCGCGAGTTCATAAGAAAGTACCGAAAGTTGCCCCCCACCAGGAGATTGACCACACGAACCCGACGCGAAAGATCGTATTGCCCCTCTACATGGTAGAACGAGCTACGATCAAAAAACTTAGCGCCACCCTCAGCAAAGTTAGGCTGCTCGATCACCCGCTGCAGCCCCTCCCGAAAAGCCGCACTGCCTGGCTGCGGATAAGCTCCCCCCTGAAAAAGGGTGTATACGTCAGGCGGATAGCCAAAACGCTGCATGGTTTCGGCCAATCGCGCCCCCCGATCCGAATCCGCATACGTCCTCGCCGCCGCATGATCGCCCCCTTGAGGAATGCCATAATCCACCGGATTGAGCCCTAAACTCTGCGCCAAGCGGTACAACTGCCCCGTATAAGCCAAAGTATACTGAACCATCCAGTTGGTGTGGGGTTTGACCGCGTTGAGCAGGTTGAGCGCCGCAAAGCGGCTGTCATAGCTGCCGCCAGAGCTTTCCAGAGCTGCATACGCCCACACCCGAAAATCCGGTCCCGCTATCTCTACCTTATTGACCCCAAACAGAAAATCACGCAGACTGTACCGATTTACGCCTTGGTACACGGTAGCCCCCGTAGAAACAAACCCCGTATAGCTCAGCTGTAAGCGGTCAGAAAGCCGGTAGTACAGCCCCACCACCGCTTTCCCTACTCGAGCATTGTAGCGAATCACCTCCCGCTCCCAGTAGCCTGTGCGAGCAAGGTAAAAACCCAGATCGTTGGTGTCATTAGGCAGCCCACCCCCGAGGCTCGGTCCAAGGCCGATAGCAATACTCCGTACCGTGGCGGGATCAATGCGCGCCTCGTCTCCATAGATATTTACCGCATCGTAGCCAGGATTTTGAGGCCCAGGAATCCCATACCGCCCTACCGCCCCCGCATATACCCCCCGATCCGTAGGGTCCTGCGCAATCCAGTCGTGTGCATCAAACCAGTTGGCAAATACTTTTACACCCCAGCGGTTATTCCACGCCCGCGCATAGCGCACAGCCACATCGTAAAGGGGCTGCGGTGTGGTATCGATTCGGTCGGTATGGTTGACCCCTACCCGCACAGAAGCCGAAAGCCCCGGAAACCGAAAAGGATCTTTGCTGTATACGTTCATAATCCCACTGAACGCATTAGGTCCATAAAGAGCTGAAGCGGGCCCAGGCAGGATCTCTATGCTCTCAATATCCAGGTCACCCGTATTGAAAATAGCTCCCACAGGAAAGTTGAGGGCTGGAGCCTGCATCTCTATGCCGTCCAGCCGCTGGACAAAACGAGTATTCGTAGTACTGTTGAAGCCGCGAGTGTTGATTACCTGAAACGTGAGGCTACTGGAAACCTGCTCGACACCTTTTACGAAGGTGATATTCTGAAAGAGATTCAGGCCTGGGGCTTCTTGCACCTCTCGGGCGCTCATCTTGAGGACGGTAACCGCCGAGTTCATCACCGTTTCACTTACTCGGCTGGCGGAGATAACCACCTCCTGCGCACGCACGCCGGTCTCCTGGAGCTGAAAGGTCAAAGGCTGGCCAGCCTTTGAAAGAGGCACCGTCACCGTAGCCGGATCATACCCCACAAAGCTCGCTTCCAGCACAATCGGATCCGACGGCGAAAGCAGCACCAACCGAAACTCCCCATTCGCACCCGCTACCGTCCCTTGTATCGTCCCCTGCACCTTCACATACGCCCCAGGCAGAGGCTCCCCTTCGGCAGAGAGGACTTTCCCCTGTAGCACGACGCTGGTAGGGGCCTTAGCTGGGGCTTCTTTACGGGGCACTACGCGAGAGCGCTCCCGCTCTTCCTGTGCATAAAGGCAGGAGCTGACGAAGCAGAATAGGAGAAAAAAGCGCATGCCTCAAAGTTAGGCACTTCAGACAAACTCCACCAAAACCACAGAGATGTTGTCGTGCCCCCCCGCGGCGTTGGCTGCCTCGATCAGGCGCCGGGCCCGCACCTCCACAGGCGCAGACTCCGCGAGAATAGCGCCTATCTCCTCGTCCGCCAGCATACCACTCAGCCCGTCGCTACACAGTAAAAGCACATCGCCCGACTGCACTTCAATAGGCTCAGGAGCTACCTCCGGCTCCGGCCGAGAAGACAACCCTAAAGCCCTCAAGATCACATGCCGCCGCGGATGAAACTGCGCCTCTTCCGGCGTAAGCAGCCCCTGCGAAATCAAAAATTGCACGTAGGAGTGATCTTGGGTTTTTTGCACCAGTTGCCTATCGCGATACAAATATAACCGGCTATCTCCTACATGGGCATAGTATACTCGCCCATGGGTGTACAAAACCAGCACACACGTGGTGCCCATGCGACGGTACTGAGGATAAAGCTGGCCGATTTTGTAGATGGCTTCGTTGGCTTCGTAGAGAGCCAGCTCCAAAAGTCGAGGGGGTTCTTCTTCTGGGGCCCGGGAAAAGAAGTCCACCACCGCCTGAATAGCCAGTTCTGCGGCCTTTTCTCCGGCCACATGCCCCCCCATTCCATCACACACCATCCATACAATCCCACGAGGCGTACGGGTATGGGCCACCCGGTCTTCGTTGTGCGCGCGAACCCGCCCTGCATCCGACAACGCTGCGGCCCTATAGCTTATAGCCATCGCCGTACCGCTGCCGTAGGAGACGTACCTTGTGCCTTTCCAGCCGAACCCGCATAGGTAGGCTTTCTCGAGGTCGATCGCGCTCATCCCTTTCCACCTGCGAGAGAGCTTTCGCCACCTCTATCCCTTCCAAAACCCGCCCGAATACCGTGTAACTTCCATCGAGGAAGGGGGTTCCCTGCGGTGCCACTACGATATAAAACTGACTTCCATTGGAGGCGCGGGTGGGGTTTACGGCATCACCCAGCCGGGCTGCCCCTACCGCACCCAAAGTATGCTTGAGGTCAAGCCGGATTTCAGCCGGCAAGGTATAACCCGGCCCTCCCATGCCATCATTAGTAGGATCGGCATCGCGGGAGTTGGGATCGCCCCCCTGGATCACAAAGCCTGGAACCACCCGATGAAAAGTAGTGCTGTCATAGAACTGGGCTTGAGCCAGCCGGAAAAAGTTGGATCGATGGATCGGCGTCTCCCGGTACAACTGAAGCTTCATCACGCCCTTAGGGGTCTCTATGACGACTAAGGTATCCCACTTAGGGGGTTTCTTAGCGGGCTGCGCCCACCCGCTACTCAGCAGCAGAACGTACCATTTCCACTTCTGCATAGGCACTCTCCGCTAAGATACCAACAGGCGGATGGATTTTATGCACACGCAAGCGCACTTTTTCCACAGGCGCCCACCGATCGAGGATAGCCTGAGCCAGCTCTTCAGCGATGTGCTCAATCAAGTATCCTTCCCTCGAGAACCGCTCTCGAACCAGCGTCGCTATCTCCCGATAGTCTATAAGAGGCTCACGGCCGAGTTCGTTCACTTGATATTCGACGTGCACCTCAACGCGAAAACGGCGACCCAACTTCCGTTCCTCGGGAAGGTAGCCTACGTGACCGTAGACTTCTATCCCACAAAGGCCTACGGCTCGACGAGTTCTATGCATTGTTTGTTGGCGTTCCATTGGAGTTGGAGGGGTTCATCGTGCCCAGCCGGCACCAAAAGAAAGGTTTTTCTTCTTCGGTCCAGGAGCCAAGAGACGCCGGACGAGGGCTGAGGAGCTCCGCCTACTTCCCAGCCCTGTTCGGAGTGGGCCAGCAAGACCGAGACTTTTTTACCTTGCATTTCAAGCCACACAAAACGCACATGCTGAGCTGAAAGGGCCGAATCACAGGAAAACAGATATTCTCGGGTGCCGTTTTCGTTGATGTCTAACGGGAGGCCCGCATTCAGCAAGTATACACGACACCCTAAGAGGCGTTGAGCTTCAGCGAGCAGATAGGTTTCACGAGCTTCTTCCCTAGTCTTCATGCCCCGCCGCCATAGCGAGAGGCTCAGAAGTAAGATAGCTACGCCCAGCGCAAGGAGCCAGAGTTTGCCCCAAGTGTCTCTCATAGCAAAGTAGGATTGAGCAGCTGCCCTATGCGCTTGCGGAGGAGCTTGTGTTGGAGGGCCTGACGCAACGCCACCGTGTCCGTCGCATGGTGCAAATCGCTGCCCACAAAGGCCACCCAACCTTTTTCAAGCAGGTATTCAGCCTTATGCTGGACTTTTCTGCCGTACTGATTAGCCAGAGAGAGGAGATTAATCTGCATGAGCACACCCTTTTCGTGCCATTCTTTCAAGCTTTTTTCGTTGGCGTATTCGTAGCGTTCTGGATGGGCCAGCACGGGGGTATAGCCTGCTGCATGCAGCGTAAAAAAGAAACGCTCCCACCCCAAAGGAGGAGCCCACCATCCCAGTTCGATGAGTACATAGCGCTTAGGGCCAAAGGTACGCAGAGCCGCGAGGTGCCTCTGCAGTTCCGGCTCCAGAAGGTATTCGGCCGCCACCGTAAGATGGAGAGGAATCTCCTGCTCCAGCAGCTGTGCCTGCAGACGCTGCGCAGCGTTTTCGATGACCTGCGCAGGGGCCCACATAGAAGTATTCTGATGGGGCGTGGCGATGACCTTCTGGTACCCCATTTCAGCCCAGAAAACCAGCATCTGCATCGCCTCTTCGACGGTGCGGGCCCCATCATCTACCCCGGGCAAAACATGGTTATGCACCTCTACCACCAGCTCCGCTCCCAAGTTAATGGGCACGACCTTACGGAAAAACCACCCCATACGCTTCAAACGGGAAGCCAAGTGCGTACGCGCTCCCAGAAACTGGTCGAGCCGCTGTGGTAATACTTACGGGCATAGCCTTCTCCATAGTACCCATACCCATACCCATACCCATAACGTGGACGGGAAAGTTTAGTGCCATTGAAGAGAAGATAGACCTTTTTGAGGTGGTGCTTTTCTATAATATCCGCCAAATGCGAAAGAAAAGGAATACGTGAGTAATCGGCTCGGAAAACATACAACGTAACGGCATTTTCCAGATGCCGTAAAATGGCGAGGGTATCGGGCACGATACCCACCGGCGCTGTGTCAATCACGATATAGTCGAAACTTCGACTGGCTTCGGCGATCAGCTGGGAAAAGAGGGGTGTCTCTAACAACTCTGGGGGGTTAGGGGCGCTGGGCCCCGCCGGGAAAAGGAATAATCCCGGCTGTTCCAACGGCACCAGTAGCTCTTCGAAGCGCTCTATTTCCACCAGGCGAGCTAAGACCAGTGATAACCCTCGATCGCGCACCCCCACGCTTTGAGAAAGCGAGGCCCGCCGCAAATCGGCATCTACCAAGAGTACCCGATACCCCGCCAGCGCATGGACATACGCCAAACTGCGAGCTACAAAAGTCTTTCCTTCCCCACTCACGGTAGAGGTGACCAGCAAGAGGCGGGGTTTTTCGCCTTCCCATACAAACCCCAGCGCTCCCCGCAAAGCACGCAGCACTTCAAGCTGTAAGGGCGAAAGAGAAAAGCCTGTCTGGGACTTCTGACGCTTGTAGGGCAGCTCCCCTAAGACAGGTACCGGAGCGATCTGCTCGATATCCACACGGTAAGAGAGCTTTTGTTGGATAAGGTGGCGCACCAGTACCCCCCCCACCCCTACAACACCCCCTGCCAGTAGAAAGAGCACATACACCTGAAGAGGATTGGGATATAAAGGCGCCGAAGGGGTCACCGGCGGCTGCGTAACCTGCAAGGCAGAAAGAACGGCCTCTCGTTCGATGGCTATTTGCATTTTTTTCTCGAGGAGGCTTTTGTAAATCTCCCGCCGAAGTTCGATATCTTCTTGCAAGAGCGCGATTTGCCTTTCAGAGAGTACATCTCTATATAACTGCGCTCTCCCCCTTAGGAAGTTTTGGCTAATTGTACTAAGCTCGTAAAGTAGCTCCTGTTTCCTTTGCTCCACCTGATCCAGTAAGGCTCTCACCCTGGAAAGAATCAGTTGATTATGCACCGACAAGATAGGAGAACGGGGCTGATAGACCTTGAGGAGCCGAAGGCGCTTCTCTAAGAGCTGGTTCAGTTCAGCCATGGGCTCCTCCAGCTCGGGCAAAGCCCCAAGGGGAAGGAAAGCCACCTCCGCTCCCGGGTCTTGCCTCAAAGTATCCAACACCCTTTGAAGTTTTTCTGAAAAAGCATTTAGGTACTCCACGGATAGGGACTTATCTAACTTGTTTAGATCCTCGTATAAGCTCAGTGTTCTACCCTTTCTTGCCTCCATAAATAAAATATCCTCTTTAGTTTCCGCTCTATACAAAGTGTCTTGAGCAACCAAGAGCTGATTTTTGAAGAAGTTTAGAAGTGTATCTATATAACTCAGAGCTTTAGTATATTGGAGCTGGCGAATGCTTCGCTCATGTTCGCGCGCCTGTTCGATGAGGGCATTAAGAAATCGAGCCGCTCTCACCGGCGAAATGTCGGTTACACTAACCTGTAAGATGGTGGTGCCCCGCTTGAGGATAACGCTCACACGACGCTGCCAAGCAAACGCCGTCGCCTGAGGCGCAAAGACCACCACTTCATACTGACCTTCACTCGGGCAGTTAGGATCGCAGTCTACCCGGAGCTGTGCAGAGGAGGCACCCGGCAAGGCCATCCACTGGTCTCTTTTCCCCGAGGCTATCAGAGTTTCCGCGCGCCATATTTCCACTTTCTTTTCTGGACCGAAGATTACGCTTACCCTGCCTCCATGCCAGAATAGACTCTCTGCCCTTGGAGAAGTGAAGCTTATTCGAAAGGGGTGGGGGAAAACCAAACTTCGCCCTACTTTGCCTACCGAGTACACCTCATAGTTCAGGCCGAGCTGCTCGACCACTTGGGCTATCAGGTCATACCGACTCCACAGCTCGAGGTACGCCTCGGTAAACACCTCCATGGGGAAAAAGCCCCCCACCGCATTCTGGGTCTGAAGGCCTCCTACCGCCTGAGCCAAGTTGACTTGCACCACGGCTGTAGTCTGATAAGTAGCCTCGGTATAGCGTAAGTAAGCCCACGCCGTAAAAGCCGCAAAAAGCACCGAGAGAGTAGGCCACCACCACTCTCGGCTTAGCACAATAAGCACCCGTCGAACATCCCACTCTTGCTGGATGGGCATAAGCTACCTACGATAAAGAAAAAGCAAGAGCAGATTCGCTATTTGCAAGATACCCATTAGAGCAAGGTAGTTTTGTAGCTCAAGACGCAAACGCACAGCTCCTCGTTGCTGAAGGTAAAGAATATCCCCACTTTGCAAAGAAAAATCATGGAGCAGGGTATGCGCTTCTCTTGCATCCACCAGAAAGACCTGCATAGAATCTCGGCTTCCGCGCAGCACTTTTACTCGACTGAAGTCTGCTTCCCGATTCGGTGAGGCTAAAAAAGGAAGTAGTTCTACAAAAGAGATTTTTTTGCGGTCCATGAGCACGGTCCCGGGTTGGGTTACCGCTCCAAAGACGTAGTAAGGGTAGAGGGGGTACACCCGCAAACGAGCCCCGACAAAGATGCGCTGAGCCGCCGCTTCCAACACCTTCTGCACCGAATCTCGAGGCACCCCCCCTATCCGTAGCCCCCCAGCCCAAGGTAAATAGACAAGGCTATCTTCGTAGACCCGGAGGGTATCTACTCGAATCACCGACCAAGAAGAAGACTCTTCGCCTAAGGGCTGGGGCGTTTCCAACACCACCCGCAGAAACTGCCCCGGCATTATGCGGTCGGAAGCCCCTTCCGAAACCGCTGCAGGGTGCCCTCCCTGACTTACCCAGCCCCCGCCCTGTTTTCGCAGCGCCCGCTGGAGGGCCCTATCGTAAGGCGTACGAAAGAGGTCAGCCCGCTTGCCACAGCCGGTCACCACCCAGCCAAGAAGAAACGCCCAGAGACACCCTTTCCAGCCCATCCTGCGCAAGGTTAAGAAAAAAGGCGCAGGCTCAGAGCCTGCGCCTGCATGACACCCGCTCCTTCAGAGGGCTTACTTCTTGGGAGCGTACTTGGACTTGATGGCCTCTTGCAGAGCCTGGAGGTTGTTTTTGAGGTTGGTCAGCTCGCCCTGGGCCTCATCCACCTCCTTCACCGCTTCAGAGACTTTGCCCTTTATCGCCTCCCACTCTTTTTTGAGTTCCTCTTCTTTTTTCTTCTGGGTGGCCAAGCCATCTACGAACGCTTGCGCCTCACTCAGCGCACTGTTGAGCTTGTTTTCGGCTTCGGCCACTTCCCCAGAGAACTCCTTCGCTTCTTTTTCCAGGGAAGCGATCTTTTCGCTCAGCTCTTTGTCTTTTTCGACCTTGTCTGTCCAGGTCTTGCCGAGCTCCTGTTTGAGCGCGGCGAAGGGATCTTGCAGGCCGGCGACGTCATTCTTTAGGGCATTGAGCTTGTCTGCCGCCCCTTTGAGGTCATTGAGCTCCGTCGTCACCTGATTGATGAACTCCTTGCTGGGCCCGCTTTGACAGGCCGTCACAGCCCATAAAAGGGCTGCTCCTACGATGTACTGCGCGTACCGCATAGTGTGTGTGTTTGGGGGCAAAGGTACGATATTTCTCTCGCACATTTGCAAGCGATGCTGGACTCCCTTCGCGGCCGGGTGGTTCGAGCGGCCCCCCACCAGGTCTTACTCCAAGTAGGCCCTCTCGGTGTGCTGGTACGAGTGCCACTCTCCGTGAGTCGAGCCCTTACGCCCGACACCGAGACCACCCTGCTAACGGTGCTGCTTTTGCCCCGAGAAGAAGGCGAACCCCTCCTGTACGGCTTCCTCACCGAAGAAGAACGCCGGCTGTTTCTCCTTCTCAAAGGCGTCTCAGGCGTAGGGGCCCAGAAAGCCCTGGCCCTCTTGTCGCATTTCTCACCCCCCCAACTCACCCAGATCATCCAAACCGGTAACGCCCAGGCTCTTACCACCGTAAAAGGCATCGGCAAGAAACTGGCTCAGCAAATCCTATTGGATCTGGGGCCGGCTTTAGCCAAACTGCCGCAAGCTACCCTGCCCCCCGCCTACAACGACGCCTACCAAGCCCTATTGGCGTTGGGCTTCCCCAGCGCCGAAGCTCACGCCCGCTTGGAAGCGGCCTTCCGCCAAGCCCCCGAAGCCAACGCCGAAACCCTCGTCCAACTGGCCCTGAGAAATGCGTAGATTTGCCCCCGATATGAGCAAAGTGCCCATTGCTGTCGCCTACGGAGATGGCATCGGACCCGAAATCATGTCCGCTTGCCTCCACATCCTGACCGAAGCTGGCGCCCAAATCGAACCCCACGTCATCGAGATCGGCGAAAAAGTATACCTCCAAGGCCACTCCGCCGGCATTACCCCTGAAGCGCTCGAGGTGATCCGCCAGACCCGCGTTTTCTACAAAGCCCCTATCACTACTCCCCAAGGCGGGGGCTTCAAAAGCCTCAACGTCACCACCCGCAAGCTCTTCAACCTCTTTGCCAATGTGCGGCCTGTGGTCTCCTACCATCCCTTCATCGAGACCAAGTACCCCGGCATGGATGTGGTGATCGTACGCGAAAACGAAGAAGACCTCTACGCCGGCATCGAACACCGCCAAACCCCCGAAGTGTATCAAATCCTGAAACTGATTACCCGTCCCGGCAGCGAAAGGATCATCCGGTACGCTTTTGAGTATGCCCGCGCCTACAACCGCAAAAAAGTTACCTGCATGACCAAGGACAACATCATGAAGCTGACCGATGGACTTTTCCACAAGATCTTTGACGAGATTGGCGCGCAGTACCCAGAAATCGAAAAAGAACACTGGATCATAGACATTGGCACCGCTAAGCTGGCCGATACGCCGGAGCAGTTCGATGTGGTGGTGACCCTAAACTTGTATGGCGACATTTTGTCAGACATGGTGGCTCAGATTGCGGGTTCCGTGGGGCTGGCAGGCTCGGCCAATATTGGTCCTTCGGTGGCGATGTTTGAAGCCATTCACGGTTCAGCTCCTCGTCGAGCCGGTCAAAACCTGGCCAATCCCTCCGGCCTGCTTCATGCGGGGATTCTAATGTTGGTGCACATCGGCCAACCGGAAGTAGCCGAGCGCGTGCACAACGCCTGGCTGCGTACCATCGAAGCAGGCTACCACACCTACGATATCTACCGAGAAGGCGTGTCCCGAGAAAAAGTCGGCACCCGAGAGTTCGCCCAGGCTGTGGTCCGCCACCTCGGGCAATACCCCGAAAAACTACCACCCGTCTACTACGTCAAAGAAGGGAAAGCCCCTACCAAGATTCAGATTCCTCCTTATGTGCGCCCGCCTCGGCCTCAAAAAGAACTTGTAGGGGTGGATATTTTCGTGGATTGGACGCCCGGCACGCCCGCAGAACTCGCCGAACGCATCCAGAAAGCGTTGCCGCCGCACCTCAAGCTGCACATGATCACCAACCGGGGCACGATTGTTTGGCCGACGGGCGCCGCCGAGACCTTTTTGACTGATCACTGGCGCACGCGGGTGGTGAGCGCTTCCGGCCAGTCTATCACGCATGCTGACATCCTGTCAGCCCTCCAAGCGTACCTCCAAGCCGGCCTCGACTTCATCAAGACCGAACACCTCTGCCGCTTCGATGGCGTAGACGCTTTCTCCAAAGGCCAAGGCGAATAACCTACCCCTTCCTACCCTACTTCGAGAGGCAAGGCCTAAGCCTTGCCTTTTCTTTTTTGGCGAGCGATCCTGCCATTCTGTCACCTAAGGCTTTTGGCACGCCCCTTGCCTTAATCTCCTCCAAACTCAAACGACAGAGCGTATGGCGATCAACATCAAGCCCTTAGCGGACCGAGTCGTGGTAGAACCGGCTCCAGCCGAAGAAAAAACCGCAGCCGGTATCATCATCCCTGACACTGCCAAGGAAAAACCGCAGAAAGGGACGATCGTGGCCATCGGCCCCGGCAAAAAAGACGAACCCCTCACCGTCAAAGTCGGGGACAAGGTGCTGTACGGCAAATACGCCGGCACAGAAATCACCATCGATGGTAAGGAGTACCTGATTATGCGGGAATCAGACATTTACGCTATTATCAGCTAACAACCTAACGCAGTAAGACTATGGCAACCGGAAAGCTCATTCGGTACAATGCAGAAGCGCGAGCCAAGTTGCTCGCAGGGGTAGATGCGCTGGCTAATGCGGTCAAAGTGACCTTGGGTCCTCGTGGCCGGAACGTAGCGATCGAGAAGAAGTTCGGCGCGCCGTTGGTTACAAAGGACGGGGTGACCGTCGCCAAAGAAATCACCCTCAAAGACCCCCTGGAAAACCTCGGCGCCCAAATGGTCAAGGAAGTCGCCTCGAAGACGGCAGATGTGGCAGGCGATGGCACCACCACCGCTACGCTCTTGGCCCAGGCAATCTTCCGTGAAGGGCTCAAGAACGTAACCGCGGGCGCGAACCCCATGGAAATCAAGCGGGGCATCGACGAAGCCGTCAAAGTGGTCGTGGCTGAACTGAAGAAAATCAGCCGCCCTATCACCAGCTCCAAAGAAATCGCCCAAGTGGCCACCCTTTCTGCCAATGGCGATGAAGAAATCGGCAAGCTGATCGCCGATGCCATGGACAAAGTAGGCAAAGACGGCGTCATCACTGTCGAAGAGTCCCGCAACATTGACACCTACTTAGAGGTCGTAGAAGGGATGCAGTTCGACCGGGGGTACATCTCACCTTACTTCGTCACCAACCCCGACAAGATGGTGGCCGAACTGGAAGATGCCCTCATCCTCATCCACGACAAGAAAATCTCCAGCATGAAGGACCTTCTCCCCATCCTCGAGCAAGTGGTGCGTATCAACAAGCCCCTCCTTATCATCGCTGAGGATGTAGAGGGAGAAGCGCTGGCTACGCTGGTGGTGAATAAGCTGCGGGGTACTCTCCGGGTGGTCGCCGTCAAGGCTCCGGGCTTCGGCGATCGGCGCAAAGCCATGCTGGAAGACATCGCCATCCTCACAGGCGGCACCGTCATCTCCGAAGAGCAAGGCTACAAGCTCGAACACGCCACGCTGGATTACCTCGGCAAGGCCAAGAAGATCACCGTAGACAAGGACAACACCACCATCGTCGGCGGCCAAGGGGAGCCAGACAGAATCAAGGCCCGCATCAACCAAATCAAGGCTCAGATTGAAACCACCACCTCCGACTACGACCGCGAAAAACTGCAAGAACGGCTGGCTAAACTTTCGGGCGGGGTGGCGGTGCTGTACGTAGGGGCGGCCACCGAAGTGGCGATGAAAGAAAAGAAAGCGCGCGTGGAAGACGCTTTGCACGCTACCCGAGCGGCGGTGGAAGAAGGCATCGTACCGGGCGGCGGTGTAGCCTACTTGCGATGCTTGCCCGCTCTCATGCCGGGTAAAGGCGGCATTAACGACAAACTGCTCAAGGGCGATACCGCCATCGGGGTAGAAATCGTCCGACGCGCACTCGAAGAGCCCCTCCGTCAAATCGCCTATAACGCCGGCAAAGAAGGCGCCATCATCGTCGAAAAGGTCAAGGAAGGTAAGGACGACTTTGGCTGGAATGCCCGCACCGAGCAGTTTGAAAACCTCTTCGAGAGTGGCGTAGTGGATCCGACCAAGGTGGCACGCACAGCCCTGGAGAACGCAGCCTCCATCGCTTCCCTCCTCCTGACGACGGAATGCGTCGTCGTGGAAGAGCCGGAAGAAGAAAAGGCCCCAGCCCGTCCCAGCGGCGGCGACATGGACTTCTAAGGTCAACCCGCCTGCAATCTACGCAAGCGCCCTCCCCCACAGGAGGGCGCTTTTTTTTTTTTTTTTCAAACTGGCCCCCCAAAGCCTATCCAGAGTGGGGAGAACTGCCGTACTTTGACCTATGGTGCGCCTGCGATGGGACCTGGTGTGGGACGCTTCGATCCTCCTCATCGCCACCGTAAACGTGCTCCTCATTCTTTTCGACCTGAGTTACCTTTCGCTGCGTCCTTGGTATATACGCCATGCCCCGGCCATAACCACCTGGTACGATCCTTACAAAGGCATAGAACCGCACTGGACCACCGACCGCTACCGCCAACTGGGCGATAGCTTGGCCACCCTCTGGAAGCACTACCCTACCCGACTGGATAGCCAGACCCTGCGCAGCTTGGGCGATACCCTCTTTCGCCTCTCAGTCCAAATCCTGTCAGAGCGGCCCTACGAACGCTTCGGACTGATGGGCTACCAAGAAGGCCTCAAACATGCCGTGAAAGACTACATCCGACTTACCGAAGGCCTCCAAGTGCCCGCCACCGATGCTTTCCGCCGGTTCTGGACCCTGACCCCTGCTCAACTCCCCAGCCGAATCGCCTTCTACGAAAAGGAAATCCGATGGCGCCTGCAAGTGTGCTACTATCGCCACTACAGCCTCGATGGCGGCTTCGTAGATAAATTCTGGAAGCTGGACCTGCCCTTTCTCGCCTTTTTCTGGCTAGAGTTCTGGGCGGGCTGGTGGGCCGCCCTTCGCACCCGACAATACCGCTACTGGTGGATGTATCCTCTCGCCCATTGGTACGATGTGCTGGCTCTGGCGCCCGTAGAAGCGCTCCGATTCTTTCGCCTTCTACGCATCTGGAAGCTGTACGTGCGCCTCAACCGCAGCCAGCTTATCAACTTCTCCAACACAGTCTTGGGACAGGTGCTGGCTCAACAGTCGCGCACCATCGCCAAAGCCATCTCTAACGAAGTAGCCTACCAAATCCTGGAGCAGCTCAAACGACAAGTCGCCTCCGGAGAAAACATAGCCCAACTCCAGACCCTGATGGCCGAGAGTGGGACCTTTGTGGGGGAGCTGATGGCCAAAGAAAGCCCAGCTTTCCTTCGGATGCTACGCCGCCAACCGGCCCTCTATCAGCTCGTAGAGAGCAGCTTAGTGCAAGCCGCCAACACGGAGCTGCCCCCCATACCGGGCTTGCCCCGCGAACGGCTCTTGGCTTGGCTTCGCAAAACCGCCCACCGCACCACCGAAAGGCTCCTCCTCCAAGCCGAAGCCTACCTGGCCACTCCAGAAGGACAAGCTGCGCTACAGGACTTGACCCGAGCGCTCTTCCTCCACATAGAGGGGCGCCTACGCGAACCAGAAATGCAAGAAAAACTACAAGCCTACCTCCGAGACATGCTCACCGCTCTACAGCGCAACTTTCGCTTGCTCCCTAACCTTTCACAATAAACCCGCTTCGCGTAAAATATCCCGCGAAATCACCAGACGCTGAATCTCCGACGTACCCTCCCCAATCGTACAGAGTTTGATGTCTCGATAGTACTTTTCGACCGGGTAGTCTTTGATGTAGCCGTACCCTCCAAAAATCTGTACAGCTTCGTTGCAGATTTTGACGCCGACTTCACTGGCGTAGTACTTGGCCATCGCCGAGAAGCGCGTGACCGGCTGGCCAGTATTTTTGAGGTAAGCCGCCTGAAGGGTCAGAAGCTCGGCGGCACTGAGCTCCATAGCCATATCCGCCAGCTTGAAGGCGATAGCCTGATGTTCAATAAGCGGCTTACCGAACTGGTGTCGCTGCTGCGCATAAGCTAAGGCCGCCTCATACGCACCTCGAGCTATCCCCAGCGCCAACGCCGCTATGGAAATGCGCCCTCCATCCAACACCTGCATCGCTTGGTGGAAGCCTTCTCCCACCGCTCCAATGCGCTGGCTGTCGGGCACCCATACCCCATCCAGGCCTATCCAGCTCGTCTCGCTGGCCCGCATGCCCAGCTTGTCTTCTTTTTTGCCGGGCACTAAGCCAGGCGTACCCTTCTCCACTATGAAGGCCGTGGCGTTGCGGGAAGCGCGCCGCTCCCCTGTGCGCGCCACCACCACATACACATCCGCTGAAATGCCGTGGGTAATGAAGTTTTTCTGGCCTGTTATACGCCAACCTTCGCCTTCAGGCACCGCTACGGTATCCATGTTCGAGGCGTCTGAACCGGTACCCGGTTCGGTAAGGGCCCAAGCACCCAGCCACTCGCCCGAAGCCAACTTGGGTAGGTAGCGGCGCTTTTGCTCTTCACTGCCGTGGTAGTAGATATGCCCCACACAGAGGGAGTTGTGAGCCGCCACCGAAAGCCCAATGGCGCCGTCCACCCGCCCCAGTTCCATGATAGCCGCTACGTATTCGTAGTACCCTAACCCAGCCCCCCCATATTCCTGAGGAACAAAGAGGCCCATCAACCCTATTTCACCCGCCTCTCGCAATAAATCCCGCGGAAAAGCCTGCGTCTCATCAAGCTCCCGCACATGAGGGGCAACCTTCTCCTGCGCAAACCGCCGAACTATCTCCTGCACTTGCCGAACCGTTTCCGGCACTTCGAGCGAAAAACCCGTTTCACCCGCTACAATGGTACTCAGGCTCACGGTGCAAATTAACGCAAAAAAACGCAACGAAGGTCCTAACGCAGCAGGGTCCCCCAATTTTTCCCGGTGATGCGCTGGTAGAGGCGTCGGGCCGGCTCATAATCGGGATCGGCGGCCAGGGCGGCGCGTAAGTGCCGGTGCCCTGCTGCCGTCTGACTCGTCCCAAAAGCCAATAGAGCTGCGTTATAAGCCAGCTGAGGGTTGCTGGGTTGCACCCGGGCCAAGCTATCAAGCACGCGGTATACCGCCATCGGCGCAGCCCGCCCAAGCTGATACCGCAAAAGCGCTACCCGAAACTGCGCGTCCGGATGGAGAGGTGCGCGGCGCTGGATAGCTTCCCACGCCTGGAGCGCCTTTTGAAGCTGCCCTGTCTGCTCCAGCGCATACGCCCAGCTCTCAAGAAGCCGCAGCGAGGAATCCGAAGCCAACGCGCTCTCCAGCAAAGGTACCGCCTTCTCCGGGCGCCCCGTAATCAAGTACAACTGACCTAACACGCCCTTTGGCCCCCACCGCTCAAGCAGAACCTCCGCTTCTCTCAGCGCCTGCGGTCCTCCCTCTCCCTCCACATACCATCGGAAGTACGCCTCAGCCACTTCGCTGGAATCCGGCCCTGCGCTCGTCGCACAGACCAGACGATGGCTGGAGACCCCCCTTTGAGGGGCCTCCCTTCCCACCACTCGGATGTAGTGGTCAGTAAACTGCGTATGCGGGATGTCGCTTGTAGCCCCCTTAGGCATATGGCAAGTGGGGCAGCCTGTACGGGAGTGAGTAGGGTTAGCACAACCAGCGGTATGGCAGCTCAGACAGCGCTGATCGTAAGAGGGCACCGCTTCTACTGGATGCGGGGCATGGCAAGTAGCACAAGTGAGGCCACCCTTTCGGTAGCAGGCAGAGCGCAAAAGCCGCTCGGCGTGGGAGGCAATGCCCGCTACGCCAAGCTCCGGCCGCTCCGGCAAAAACACCGCATAAAACGCAGCTAAGGTGTCGCCAGGTTTCCAGCCGGGTCGCTTTTGGATGGTGAGGCCTTCGAGGTGACAGCGGCTGCATACATCCATTTGGCGGGCTTTGGGCCAGCGGCTCCAGTGGTAGGTGGTATCGGTGGGGTGCTGGACATGGGCGCTACCCGGCCCATGACAAGACTCACAGCCCAGCGCTTCCCCCACCCACTCATAGCGGTTATACGTCCAAGGGATGGGGTGGGTACCCTGCGCATGACAGGCCAGGCAAGTCGGCTCTATCTCCCGATCAAAGCGGCTATTACGCCCTTCATGATACCCAGGCGATAAATCCCACTTTCGGGCACGCACATACCAGGTAAGAGGAGCTTCATATAAAAAACCATTGCGCCACAGTAGGTATGAGCGCGTCTGATGCCCCGAACCAATCACAAAGTCCAGCCGTTCCTTGCGCAAGTATACGGTGTCCCGGCCCCGCAGCCGATACTCATACAAGTAAAGAAAGGGGCCTTCCCAAGTGGCCCGGTAGAAAAAGTCCCGATGGGGATCGTACACGGCAGGCTGGCTAAAATCCTCAATGCGCGGCAGCTCAGGCGTAACAGGAAGGAAAGAGTGAGCTTTCCACGTTCGAGCGAAGGCCTGAGCTATCTGACCATGGCAACGAGCGCAGGCCCTATCACCCACATACTGGAGGGCCGCAGAAGGGGGCGCTCTTCGCTGGCAAGACAGATAAAGCGAGAGGCCCAAGGCTACCCAGCCTGGCCACCCGCCGCGCATGAGCCATCTGGCGGATTCGAACCGCCGACCTGCTGATTACGAATCAGCTGCTCTACCGCTGAGCTAAGATGGCGTGGGAACTGGTGGATTCGAACCACCGACCTTCTGCTTGTAAGGCAGACGCTCTCAACCCCTGAGCTAAGTTCCCGCCCTACAAAGGTACAAACTATCTGGTTAGAGAAAGGCTGAGCAAACCAAGTGAGGCGCATTCAACGCAGCTTGAAGGGCACACCCCCGAGCTGAAAAGTACTGCCTACGTGAATAAGGGCTGAGCAATAGCCAAGAGAGAAGTGCCCCGCCAAGTAGGCGGCAAGAGCGCACTTTCCCACACAAAAAAGCTTCCCAACCCTCTATGCCATAGTTTAGCCAGCCCCCGAGGAGCAGGGATGGCCTCGCTGCGATGCCCCTTAAACCTGAGCACAGCCCACATAACCCAATACAGACTGTGAAAAAAATACCGCACCTCTAAGACCCTGTAGCCAGCTAAAGTCAACTCCTCTTTCAGGGTAGGTATATCATAACGCAGGTAGTGGCCACAAAAAACATCATAGTTAGACCAGAGGTCGGGGGGGCTTGGGACGGTAAGGTACAAGTAGCGCAGCGCAGGAAAGCGAGATCGGAGCTCCCGTAAAAAAGCTACTCGATCAGGCAAATGTTCTAAGACATCAAAGAGGCCTACTGCACAGTAACGGGCCCGTTCCTCCTGCGGCAGAGCGAACGCATCTTCCCCGTACCGAATAGGCAAATCTGGCCAGCGTGGAGAAGTAATACTCAACTCTACCCCTTCGGCCTGCCATCCTCGCCTGCGAAAAGCAGCCAAAACCAAGCCTCGTCCCGCCCCAATCTCCAATAGCGGCTCCGCACGATAGCGCCCCACATACCGTAGGAGGATAGCCCCCCGAGCCCGGTGCCAGAAATGATGCTCTACCCCGTCGGGATAGATTTGCAGGTACTGCGCCTCGGAAAAAGCCGTATCCTGCTCTGCGCTCATCTATGTAGCAGATCGCGAATCTTCTTGAGGTGGCGTATCACAAAACGGAAAATCTCCTCCAGATCGGCTTGTGTAAAAAAGAACTTGACTCCGGCCGCCTCGTAAATCTCCGGCACGGTCTTCAGGTACCCTAAAGACAATGCATAGAGGTATTTTTCCACCGTGCCCTTAGGGTCTCGGTCGTAGTGATACCAGAGTTGGAGAGCGCCGATCTGAGCCAGGCCGTACTCAATGTAGTAGAGGGGATAGTCAAAAATGTGAAGCTGTCGGTGCCACAAAGTTTCCAAGGTGCCTTCTGGCCAAACGACGTCGTCTCCATGAAAACGCCGGTACAGTTCGACCCATTTTTGGCGGCGCTCCTGGCGAGTATGGCGGGGATTCTTGTAGAGCCATTCTTGGAAAGCATCGATGGTAGCTATCCAGGGGAAAATCGTGAGAATGCGGCTGATTTGCTGGAACCAAGCTCGGGCCTGCTGCTCAGCCTCTGGGTAAAACACCCGCGGGTAGAGGGCCATCAGCTCCATACTCATAGAAGCCAGTTCGGCCACTTCAGAGGGGTATTCCCGCTGTAGGACAAAGGGCAAATGCCGGCTCTGAAAAGTATGCACAGCATGCCCCACTTCATGCATGAGCGTAACCAGGTCCCCATGAGAACCCGCCGCATTCATAAAAATGAAAGGCAAACCCGACTCTTGCAGGGTATAGTTGTACCCCCCTGGCGCCTTGCCAGGACGCGAAAAGAGGTCCAAGTGACCTACTTCTCGCATGTAAGCCACCATCTCTGCGATACGAGGGTGGATTTGCCGGAAAACCGCCAGGCTTTTTTCGATGAGCTCTTCTTCGGTTTGGAAGGGCCGTAAAGGCGCCTGGGTATTGCACACATCCACAGACAAATCCCAAGGTGCAAGCCGATCCAGCCCAAGCTTGTTGCGACGATACAGGAGTAGTCGTCGATAAAGCCGGCGAATGGTGTTTTCCACTACGCTGTGGAAAGTGTGGCACAAGTCCACGGTCCAATCAAAGCGCCCCAGCTGCCGGAACCGATAATCGTAGTAGTTATCGAAACCTGCGTTATGGGCGATTTGGGTACGTAACGCGACCAACTCATCCATGATCGCTTCGAGGCGATCGGCATGAGCCATGCGCGCCGCCTGAATCTTGCGCCACACCTCTTCCCGCCGCGACCGATCGGGCAACTCCAGAAAAAGACTGGCTTGAGAAAGCGTATAGGTTTTCCCCTCCACCTCGACCGTAAGCTGCCCAATGATTTCGTTGTATTCCTTGGCCAGCAGTTCGGCCTTTGTTTCGAGCGGAATATTCTCAGGGCGGTAAAGGGAAAGGTAGTTCTGTACGGTGCGGTTGAAGTTGAGAAACTCCTCTTCAGGCAGGAGGGAACGCCATGGAGATTCCCAGTAGCGCTTGTACAGCTGATATTGGATTTCGGTGAGGCGGGGCCGAATCTCCTGAATGTACTTTTCGTAGGCCTGTCGGCTGGCTACATCTTGGGTATTCTGGGTGAAGCGAATGAAACTCCAGGCGGCTTCTTCGCTGATAGCGGCTTCCAGTTCGTTCAAGCGCCGCAGCCACTGATAAAAGTCGGTAAACCCTTTCCACGAGGTGGTCAGCAGCTCCTCAGCAAAGGGAGCCACGGCTTCCCATCCGGTGAGCTTGAGCTGAGCGGGGAGCCACTCCCGAACCGGGCGCGTGATTTGCATACGCAAAGAAAACAAAATTCCACCGGAAGATGGCTATCGGCGGGCCTCCCCAGGTACCGGGTAGCGCTTGTTTTTGAGGCGCTCGTAGCCGGCCTTGGCTTTCTGGACGACGCCGGTTCGGCCTACGGCAGCCCCTATCTTCTGCGCTTCGGTGTAGTAGAGCCGGGCAGGGTGCCAGTCACAGGCGCGTTCGTACAGCTGAGCCAAGTAGAGCGCTGCATAAGCTTGCATCCAGCGGTTGGCTTGCGCTACCTGACGAGTCGCCTGGTAGTAGGCAAAGCGAGCCAGGTCGTCCTTACCCCAGCGGTGATACAACCGACCATAGGTATAATACAGAGCGGTGCGTTGGTCACCACTGAGCCGAAGGGCGGCCACCCGCAAAGGTTCGAGGGTATCCTGCGCCGCGGGGTAGGCCCCCTGGTGAAGGAGCCATCGCGCCGCCCATAGTCGTTTTTCTACCGAATCCGGCGGCTGGTGTAACCACTGCCTGGCCAGGGCTTGGGCCAAAAGGTCCTCTTCCCACAGCAGGCCTGAATAAGATACGGCGGTTTGCCAGTAGCGTTGGGCCTCGGCGCTGTCTCCCTCAAGCCAGGCCAGGTAACCTCGCCACCCGTACTGCGCCGCCACGCCAAAAGGTTGTGTCTGGCGCTGCACGAAAGCCTGCCACATCTGACGGGCCTTCTGCCCCTCGCCGCGGTATAGGTACAGCTTCCCCAGCCAGTAGTAGGGATAGGGAAAACGAGCAATCTGCGGCTTGCGTGTCAGCTCTTGAAAGAGGGATTCCGCTTGGCTTAGCCGCCCCTCCTCGAAAGCATAGATTCCTAAGGCAAACCGCCATAAGTAAGGAGGCGGAGCGCTTTGAAAAAGCCGAACCCGACAAGTATCAATCCAAGCCCCCGCTAAAGTATCGAAGTTGCGCAGCACAAAAAAGTACACCAGGCTTGACTCCCAGGCGGTGTAGCTACGAGGTGCAGTAGCTTTTTGGAAGGCCGTCTGGGCCGCTTCCCAACGAAGGGAAGGCTTGCCGGGGAGCCACCGGCTGTAGGGGGGAGGAAGGGTGGCGAAGATCACCTGCCAGAGCCCTTGCCATTGTGCGGTGAGGGGGTCGTGGGCCAAGCCTCGCTGCAAGTACCGCCAGCTTTGCCAGGCGGCATATCCCGCAAAAGCCCAGTTCGACTCCAGCGCGTGTACGATAGCCCTTTGGGCATACATGTCGGCCACCAGCTCCGGCAAGGCCGGCGCTATCTGTCGCTCAAACCGCCGCTCATACAGCTGCGTAGCTTCCCAAAAAGCTTTTCGCTCGGCAGGCTCGAGCGGAAACACCGCCCGAAAGAAAGCCAAACGATGCTGGTCCCAGGTGAGGTAGGAGCCATTCCACTCAAAGGTCATTTCACGCTCGGCCGCTTCAAAATCCAGGTCCCACAGCGCATACAGGAAAGAAGCGCGCTGAGCCCAGAGGCTACTACTCCAGATCAGCAGCCACCTGCTCAAAAAACTCCGCATCCACCAGAAAACGCCCGCAGCCTTCACACACAAAGAGCCGATTGCGCTGGGAGAGCTCCCACTGCAACTGCCGAGGCACCAGAATGTAGCAACCGCTGCACGCCACCCGTTCGTCTCGCCCCTCTACAGCTATGATGGGCACGAGCGCTCGACCTTCCGGAAGGGAACGCCGCCGCCGCTCAAAAAGCTGAAAAAGCCGCGCATCCTCTTTCTCTATCTGCTTACTGAGCTTAGCAATGCGCTGCTGAAGATCTTTTTCCTGACTGGCCGTCTCTTTCACAATCCGATCCAAAAGCTCCTGCTTCTCTGCAATGAACTTGCGAAGCTCCTCTTGCTTAGCTTCCTCTTCTTGCCTTTTTTGCTCTAAAGCCTCCACCTGATGCTGAAACCTCGCCATGTCTTTCAGGTTTTTCTCGAGCACCAGACGCGTCTCTTTGAGATCGGTTTCCACCTTGTAATATTCCTGCTCATTGCGTACCTGCAAGAGAAGCTTGCTAAGTTTCTGCTCATGGTCTCGCAAGCTATCGTTACTGGCATGCAGCGTACGAATCTCCTTTTCGTACTCTTTGATCCGGCGCTGGAGCTCAGCCAGGCTTCGGGCCCGAGCGGCGAGCTGAACCTCCAAATCTTCTATTTGCTGGGGCAAGTCGCCTTTCTTCTGCTGGACAGCATACAACCGATTGTACAAAACCTGGAGCTGAATCAGCTCCACCAGCCTCTCATGCACATGCAGGGTCTCTATGGCAATCATATCCAGTGTTGTATGGGATTAGTATAGAGTCGGGTGCTGAAGACCGGAAGGTCCGGAAAATGGGTACGCAAGTAGATGGCCATCGCTTCAGCAATCTGATGTTCAGACTCATAATGGCCTACGTCTACCAGCCAGAGACGATCGTGGGCTTCAAAGAAACGATGGTAAGGCACGTCCGCTGTAATGAACGCCTCTACGCCTGCGGCGAGGGCTTCTGGCAGTAGGAAGCTCCCTGCTCCGCCACATACCGCTACTCGACGGATAGGTTTGTCAGGTCCACGGCTAAACCGCAAGCTGGCCGCACCGAGTGCCTCCTTGACATGAGCCAAAAAACGGGGGGGGGCTAAAGGTTGGTTCCACTCGCCGATATAGCCGGCTCCGTAGCCTGGGCCTACCGGCCGTAAAAAGCCCACCGGCTGAAGCCCCAAGGCTTTACACAGATGAAAGTTGACCCCTTCCGGAACTTGATCTAAGTTGGTGTGCATAGCGTAGACGGCCAAGCCGGCCTGAATAAGCTCGAGGATAAGCCGATCCGCGTAAGCTTCCCATTGCAAGCGGGTTTTCGGCCCAAACCATATCGGGTGGTGGCATACTACGAGGGTAGCGCCGACTTCACGGGCTTCTTGCAGGACAGCCGGCGTAATATCCAGCGTAGTCAGCACACCCTCTACCGGCTGATGGGGGGCTCCCCACAATAGCCCCACCGTATCGTAGGACTCCGCGTAAGAAGGGGGAGCCCACCGTTCCAGGGTTTGGACCACGTCGGCAAGACGAATCACGACGCCGATTTCTTTTTAGAGGAACGCCCTTTGCCGGTGGAAGCTGAGCTTTTCGAAGAGCGGCGCGCAGTCTGAGCGGAAACCGGCTCTGCAGGCTTGGCGGCAACTTCTTCGACCCACTCCAGGCCCGAGAGGCGGACTATCTCCTCCTGGGCGGCGCGCTCAAAATAGCCCGTCCCGGCAGGGATTTTTTGCCCTGTTATCACATTTTCTTTCAGGCCTACAAGTTCGTCGGTGCGAGCCATGACCGCCGCGTCAATAAGCACCCGGATGGTTTCCTGGAAGGAAGCGGCCGAAAGCCAACTACGCGTGGTGGAAGCGGCCCGAGAGATGCCCAACAGAACCGGCCGAGCTACCGCCAAGCGGGCCGGACGCGTCCTCACCAGGGCTTGCCCCGCCGCCTCCAGCCGTTTATTGATTTCTTCGACCTGCTCTTTCGACACAAGCATGCCCACGTGCACCTCCGAAGAGGCCCCTGCATCCGTCACAATAAGCTTGTCTCGCAAAAGCTGATTTTCCTGGAAGAACTCCGACTTCTCCACGACTTCGTTGGGCAAAAAGATGGTATCTCCCGGTTCTACAATCTCTACCTTCTGTAGCATCTGCCGCAAAATCACCTCCAGGTGCTTAGTGCTGATGCGTACCGCCTGTGGAGCGTAGATAAGCTGGATATTCTGAAGCAGATACTGGGCTACGGCCGAAGGCCCCAGGATACGCAGCACATCATGGGGGCTAATGGGGCCATCACACAAGGGCTGCCCGGCTCGGACCCGATCGCCATCCTGCACAAGCAGCAGCGAGCTGGTCGGCACCGAATGAGGCACACGCATGCGGCCGTCGGGGGATTCGATTTCTATTTCGTGGCGGCTGGAGCGACGCTTGCGCATGCGTACGATCCCATCAATCTCGGCCAACACCGCCGCGCGGTTCGGATTGCGTGCCTCAAACAGTTCGGTGACGCGAGGCAGCCCCCCAGTGATGTCGGCCGTCCGAGCAGCCTGGACGGGCGTGCGGGCCAAAATCTGCCCCGCCCAAACCGATTCACCGTCTTTGACCATGATGCGTGCCCCCACCGGAAGGGTAAAAGATTCCACTATCTCTCCATAGTCGTTGACAATCTGCAGCGCCGGCGAACGAAACCGATCCGACGTCTCCACCACAATATACTCGTCCTGCTGAGCTTCCTCAATGTGCTCTTTCCGGTAAGTCTCGTTTTCGATAAGGTCTACCCACTGAAGCTTACCTTCTCGACTGGCCAAGATGTGTCGAGCATAAGGGTCCCAGCTACAGATTTCCTGGCCCTTGAGGACGGTCTGGCCAGGCTGTACCTTCAGCACGGAAGCGTAAGGCAGGTCGGCCCGCCACAGCACCTGCCCTGTTTGAGGCGACCGGATAAAGACTTCAGAGGTACGGCTCAGGACGACGATTTCCCTTTCGCCGCGGGTGGTGCGCTCCACCGTACGCAAGTCTGCACTGAATTCCACCACCCCTTCGTACTTCGCTTTCAAGGCGCTTTGGCCGGTGATGCGCTGAGCAGCCCCGCCGGTGTGGAAAGTCCGCAAAGTGAGCTGAGTGCCAGGTTCTCCAATCGACTGGGCGGCGATCACGCCTACGGCTTCGCCGATCTCGACCAACCGCCCAATAGCTAAGTGACGGCCGTAACATTTTTGGCATATACCCCGTTCGGCCTCACAGGTAATCGGAGAGCGCACGTCTACGCTTTCGATGCCAGCTGTTTCGATTTTTGCGGCCACTTCGTCGGAAATTTCCTCACCCGCCGCGCAAAGCTTCTCTCCCGTTTCAGGATGAAAGATGTCATTGAGGGCATAACGCCCTGCAATCCGGGAGGCAAGCGATTCGACGAGTTCGTCGTTTTCGTCGTAGAGGGCTGTGAGCCGCAGGCCTCGCAACGTGCCGCAATCCTCCTCGGTAACCACCACATCTTGGGCTACATCCACGAGCTTGCGGGTCAAATAGCCTGCATCGGCAGTCTTTAGGGCGGTATCGGCCAACCCCTTTCGAGCACCATGCGTAGAGATGAAGTACTCGATCACATTGAGCCCTTCTCGCAAGCTGGATAAAATGGGCGTCTCGATGATCTCGCGGGCACCCAGACGGCGCTGAGGCTTGTTCATGAGCCCCCGCAAGGCGCACAACTGCCGTACTTGTTCTCGAGAGCCGCGGGCACCCGAGTGCATCATCATGTAGATGGGATTGAAGCCATCTTGGTGCTTTTCCAGCTCCCGAATAAGCTGATCAGCAATCTCATTGGAAGTGCGGGTCCATAGGTCAATAATCTTATTGTAGCGCTCTCCATCGCTGATAAGCCCCATGCGATACTCCTCGCGTATTTCCTCGCGCTTAGCAAAAGCCTCCTGGATAAGCCGCTCCCGATTCGAGGGTACGATCACGTCGTAGAGGGTGAAAGACAACCCTCCTTTGAAGGCGGTCTGAAAGCCCAGTTCTTTGATGCGATCCAGAAACTCGGCTGTACGACGGTGGTCAGTACGCCGAAAGACCTCCATGATCACGTCTCGGATAGCGGTTTTGGTAAGCAGCTTGTTGACGAAGGGGACCTCGGGGGGAAGGGTTTGATTGAAGATCACCCGCCCAGGCGTAGTAACCACCTTTTCACCGCTGGGCAGGCGGACCGTAACTCGCGCATGCATGGCCACCTTACCCGCTTCGTACGCTTGGATGGCTTCCTGCAAGCTGCCAAACAAAGCGCCTTCCCCTTTTGCGCCAGGCTTTTCTTTGGTGAGGTAATACAGCCCCAGCACCATATCCTGAGAGGGTACGGCGATAGGCGCCCCGTTCGCGGGATGTAGGATATTATGGCTGGAAAGGAGCAGCACCTGAGCTTCCATGATAGCCGCCTGGCTAAGCGGCACATGTACAGCCATTTGGTCCCCATCGAAGTCCGCATTATAACCCGTGCAGACGAGGGGATGGAGCTGAATGGCTTTTCCCTCTACGAGCTTAGGTTGGAAAGCCTGTATGCCCAGCCGGTGTAGCGTAGGGGCACGGTTCAGGAGTACCGGGTGGCCTTTGAGGACATTTTCCAGGATGGGCCATATGCGGGGGTCTTTACGTTCAACGAGGCGCCGTCCACTTTTCTCGGTGCGGACCACCCGCTGTGCCAAGAGGTCTCGAATGATAAAAGGCTTGAAGAGTTCCACTGCCATATCTTTAGGTAAGCCGCACTCATGCAGTTTGAGATGCGGCCCCACCACAATGACCGAACGCCCCGAATAGTCCACCCGCTTGCCCAGGAGGTTCTGGCGAAAACGGCCCTGCTTGCCCTTGATATTTTCGCTAAGGGAGCGGAGGATACGACCGCTGGCGCTTTCGGCCGCAGCCGAAGTTTGGTTGCGTCTGCGGGCGCTGTCGAGCAAAGCATCCACTGCCTCTTGGAGCATACGCCGCTCATTATTGAGGAGAAGTTCCGGGGTTCGGTTCTCCATCATGCGTTTGAGGCGGTTATTGCGTTGGATTAGGCGGCGATACAGGTCATTGAGGTCTGCGGCGGTGTACCGGCCCCCCGGCAAGGGTATGAGCGGGCGCAGCTCCGGCGGCACTACCGGGATCACCCGCAAAATCATCCACTCGGGGCGGTTTTCGATGCGGCGATTGGCCGAGCGAAACTCTTCTACGACTTTGAGGCGCTTGAGTATCTCGCTGCGACGCTGCTGAGAAATCTCATTTTCGAGCTGGGCTCGTAGCTCAGCGGCCAACTTATCCAGGTCCAACCCCCGTAGGATTTCATCCAAAGCCTGAGCCCCCATCTTAGCCACAAAAGACTGAGGTTGAATCGCGGGGTTTTCTCGAGCCAACGCTTGGAGCCCTTTGGTGATTTTCTGGTAATCTCCCGTTTGGAGCAGGGCCCCCTCTCGGAGGTTTTTGTTAACATGCACGGCATCCCCTACCCGAATCACCACATAGCACTCGTATTGGACAATCTGTTCGAGATTTTTAGCGGTGTACCCTAAGAGGGCAGCCAACTTAGGTGGCGTCTGCCGATAATACCAGGGGTGTACGACCGGTTCCTGAAGGGCGATGTGGCCCATGCGAACCCGGCGCCATTTTTTCTCGATGACTTCTACGCCACATCGGTCGCATCGGATGCCTTTGTAGCGAGCACCTTTATATTTGCCGCAGGCACATTCGTAGTCTTTTACCGGACCGAAGATGCGCTCGCAGAAAAGCCCTCCCATCTCGGGTTTGTGGGTACGGTAGTCTATGGTCTCGGCCCGGACGACTTCTCCTTTGCTCCATTCGAGGATGCGGTCAGGCGAAGCCAACGAAATCGTGACCCTCCGGATCGGAATCGGGATGGTGATCACCGAATGGCGAGCCACCCACGGATTGGAATTGTTTTTTATGTCTTGCATACGTAGAGGCGATTTAGTCGAAACGGACATCTAAGGCCAAACCCCTCAGTTCGTTTACCAAAACCTGGAAGGAATCTGGCACACCAAAATACGTGATGTTTTCCCCTTTGATGATAGCCTCGTGAGCTTTCATGCGGCCATCCACATCGTCAGATTTGACGGTGAGCATTTCTTGGAGGAGGTTGGCTGCGCCGAAAGCTTCCAAGGCCCAGACTTCCATTTCTCCGAGGCGCTGACCGCCGAAATGCGAACGGCCCCCCAGCGGTTGGGACGTGACAACCCCATAAGGACCCACCGAACGGGCATGCATCTTGTCATCCACCATGTGGTCGAGCTTCAGCATGTAGATCACACCTACGGTGGCGGGCTGGTCGAAGCGTTCGCCGGTCTGGCCGTCATAGAGGTACACGCGTCCGTCCCGGGGCAGTCTGGCTTTTTCAACCCAGGCGTTGACCTCTTCGTAGCTGGCGCCCGCAAAAGGCGGCACTTCAAACTTCACGCCGAGCTTCTGCCCGGCCCACCCCAGCACCGCTTCGTAGATTTGGCCAATATTCATGCGAGAGGGCACGCCCAGGGGATTCAGCACAATATCCACGGGCGTACCATCTTCGAGGTAGGGCATATCCTCGATGGGGGCCACTTTGGCGATAACGCCTTTGTTGCCATGCCGACCGGCCAGCTTATCCCCTACTTTGATTTTGCGCTTGGTCGCAACGTAGATTTTGGCCATTTTGAGGACGCCGTTAGGCAGCTCATCGCCGCTGGAAAAGTATTGCTTCTCTCGCTGCGCATCGGCGTAGTAGCGCGAATAAAGCGCCATATAGTTCTGGAAGAGGCGCTCAATCAGGAGGTTAGTATGGTGGTCGCTGGTCCAACCTGTAGGACTAAGCTCCTCGAAGTGCTGCGCCGCCAGCCAAGCCGAAGAAATCTTCTTAGAGGGAGGAAGCTGCTCCTGACCATACTTATTTTGGATCGAGACGAGCTTTTTGCCGGCGAGGAGCTTTTCGAGTTTTTCGGCCATGCGGCGACGCAGGACCTGGACTTGTTGTTCGAAACGGGCATCGATTTCCCGGTCTTTCTGGCGGCGTTCCTCTTGGGTGGTGGCGCGACGGTCCTTTCGGTACAAGTAGGTCGCGATCACGTAGCCGTGCGAGGCAGGCGGCATGACCAGCGGCGTACTTTTGACCTCCGAACTGCGATCCCCAAAAATCTGGCGCAGCAGCTTTTCTTCGGGCGAGAGCTCAGAACTTTGTCCCTTTGGGGTGACCTTCCCAGCTAAAATATCCCCTTCCCGTACTTCAGTGCCGACTACAATCAGCCCTTCCTCATCAAGAAAGCGCACGCGATCCTCAGACTCATTAGGCAGTTCTCGGGTCAGCTCTTCGGGACCGGCTTTGGTTTCGCGCACTTCCACTTCAAACTCTTGGATGGTGATGCTGGTGAGTACATCATCCTGCACCAGGCGTTGAGAGATCACGATGGCGTCTTCAAAGTTGTACCCTTGCCAGGGCATGAAAGCCACCAGTAGGTTTTTGCCTAAGGCCAGCTCTCCCTGTTCGATGGAATAGCCTTCGACCAGGGGTTGGCCTTTTTCGACGCGCTGCCCCTTTCGGACAATAGGGCGTAGATTGAGGCAGGTACTTTCGTTGGTACGACGGAACTTGGGAATCTCGTAAGTCACTTCGTCGCCTTCAAAGGAAACCAGCGCTTCTTCGGGAGGGCGCTCGTATCGAATCACAATGCGGTTGGCATCTACATACTGAACGACACCGGGGTATTCGGCGTAAATGAGCACGCGGCTATCTCGGGCCACATGCTTTTCCATGCCTGTTCCTACAATAGGGGCCTCAGGGCGCAGGAGGGGTACCGCTTGCCGTTGCATGTTGGAACCCATAAGGGCTCGGTTGGCGTCGTCGTGTTCGAGAAAAGGGATGAGGCTGGCCGAGAGCCCCAAAAGTTGGTCTGGGGCCACATCGACAAAATGCACTTCTTCCAGAGACACTTCGGGGTATTCGCCTTCGTAGCGTACTTGCAGTTCGGCCGGCGTTTTACCATTTAGCAGGGGCCTAAGCGGGGCAATGGGATGCTTTTCTTCTTGATCTGGCGTAAGGTAGACGACTTTAGAAAAGTCGGGTTTACCGTTTGCTACGGGGTGGTAAGGCGTCTCCAGGAAGCCCAGCTCATTGACCCGAGCGTAGATAGCAAGGGAGTTGATAAGGCCAATGTTGGCGCCTTCGGGGGTTTCAATAGGGCATATCCGGCCGTAGTGGGAGTAATGCACATCGCGCACTTCGAATCCCGCGTGTTCTCGGGAAAGGCCCCCATTAGGTCCGATGGCGGAGATCCGGCGCTTATGAGCCAGTTCGGAAAGGGGGTTGGTTTGGTCCAAGAGCTGGCTAAGCTGACCCTGAGCAAAAAACTTGGTTATAGCAGATTGGAAGGACTTGGACTGGATAACCTCCGAAGGGCTGAAGTCCTCGCCTTCTCGGGTACTCAATTGCTCCCGAATCGCGCGAGTGAGCCGATTGAGTCCCTCTAAAACCTGGAGGTACATCTGTTCTCCCACCGTGCGGATGCGGCGGTGGCTGAGGTGATCTTCTTCGTCGCCTTCGACCCGGCCGGTGAAAAGGTCTTGAAGCCGATTCAGAATCGCTACTAAATCTTCCAGCCGCAGAAGTCTATCCTCATAGCGCTGTTCTCCATAGAGCTTTCGGTTTAGTTGGAAACGGCCCACCCGTCCCAAATCATACCGTTTCGTAGAGAGGATTTGTTTTTCCACGTACTGGCGGGCCTCTTCTGGGTTTCTCTCTGGACGAGATTCGGTTGCTCCGCGCATGAGTTTGTAGATTTCGACCATGGCCGAAGTCTGCGAATAGCTGAGGTCTTTTTTGAGCGTGGCCAAGACGACATGGCGTTCATCCTCGTACTGAGGCTTGAGGAGGTAAAGCATATCTACGTGGCGGTCACGCAGGGTATAAAAGTCTTCTTCCCTGAGCACATGCCCTATCTCAAAAATCGGCACAGAACGGTCTATGGGAGATATTTCGCCGGTTTCGGGGTCAGGAAACTCGTCCTGAGTGACGTGCATGATGCGCGCAGCGAGCTTGCGGCCCACGTAGGGCGCAAAGGCCTTTTCTGATCGGAGGGCGCTGAACTTGACCTCGTCAGCTAAGCCAAAATGCATGACGATGTCGGCGTCCGAACTGAGCCCCATCGCCCGCAGCAAAAGCGTAGCCGGCACCGCTTTCTTCCGATCAAAGTAGAGCCGCGTGTAGCCTGTGGCGTCGGTGGCGACCTCGGTCCAGCTGCCTCGCTCCGGAATGATCCGCGCCCCATAGGTCATCTCCGTAGTGCCCGAACGCAGCTTAGCCGAGAAAAGAATCCCCGGCGAACGATGCAGTTGATTAATCACCACCCGTTCGACCCCATTGATGATAAAGGTGCCTTGAGGCGTCATGTAGGGAATCTGACCCAGATATACCCACTCCTCCTTCGGGTGAAAGACAGTGTTGTCGGGCTTGAGGGCTCGCAGAGAAAACTTGACCTTGAGCTGAACCCCATAGGTCAGCTTCCGAACTTTACACTCCTGAGGGGAATACCGAGGAGGTTCCAGCAGGTACCCCTCGAAGTCCATAATGTACTCTTCCCGGCTGTCCTTGACGGGAAAATACTCCCGGAAAGCTTTATATAGTCCTTCCTCAGCCTGCTTCTCAGGAGGGGTATGAAGGTCAATGAACTTCCGGAAGGACTCAATCTGGACCGATAATAGGTCGGGTACGGCTACGCCCGACCGATGCTCAGAAAAACGAATGCGGTTTGTACTCATATCGGGTAAAGGAAAAAAAGAAGGCAGTAGACTATCCCCACACAAAAGCAAGGGCCGTACTTAGCGTTCATAGCGCTAAGCACGGCAAAAAAGAGCCTGGAGAAGGGACACGCTTACTTGACTTCAACGTCGGCCCCCAGTTCCGCAAGCTGCTGACGGATTTGCTCGGCTTCTTCTTTGGAGATTTTTTCCTTGATGGGCTGTGGGGCTTTGTCCACGAGTTCTTTAGCCTCTTTCAGGCCAAGCCCTGTAATGTTTTTGACTACTTTCACCACATCGAGCTTACGTTCGCCAGGCGATTTGAGGATGACATCGAACTCGGTTTTAGCGGGGGCCTGTGTTTCGGGTGCCGCGGCCGTCGGAGCAGCCGCGACCATCACCGGCGCCGCCGCAGCGGGTTTGATGCCATACTCGTTCTCCAAAATGGCCGCAAGCTCGTTCACTTCTTTGACGGTGAGATTCACCAGCGTTTCTGCAAGTGCTTTCAAGTCTGCCATAGGTATTGAGGAATGGGTTGGTTAGGATTTTCGTTCAGAAAGGGTTTTCAAGAAGCCTGCAAGAGTTTGGCCCGCGCTTTGAAGCGCCCCCATCACTCGATGGACAGGGCTTTGGAGACGGGCCACGATCTCTCCAAGGAGCTCTTGTTTGGACTTGAGGCGCGTCACGGCCTCCAGCTGCGAAGGACCTATGTAAAAACTCCCTTCTATATAAGCCGCTTTGAAGGCCGGAAAGTCCTTTTGCTTGTCTTGTTGGAAAGCTTGGACCACCTGCGCGGGCACCTTGGGGTCAGCCCCGCACACAATCAGCGCCGTACTACCTCGAAGGGCTTCTTCCAAAGCGCGCCAATCTGGGACTTGCGCGCGCTCAAGCGCCTTGGCCAGCAGGGTGTTTTTGACCATGCGCACCCGCAATCCCTTTTCGTAGAGACGTCGGCGAAAGGCCACCGTATCTTCCGCATTCAATGGACCTAAGTCCACAAGGTAAAAAGCCGAAGCCTGCGCAAGAGTTTGGCTGATTTCGGCTATCAAAGCGGTTTTTTCTTCTCGGGTCATAGGCGACTGCGATCAAGGGCGACAGCAGGACTCATCGTGGTAGAAAGCCACACCGACAAGATGTAGTTTCCTTTGACGCCGGCTGGCCGGAGGGATTCCACTGTCTTGAGTACTTCCACGGCGTTCTCGCGCAGCTTTTGGGTGTCAAAAGAAGCTTTCCCAATCGGCACATGCACTACGCCGGTTTTATCGTTGCGGATTTCGATTTTACCCGCTTTGAGCTCTCGAATCGCTCGAGCTATGTCAGGAGCGACGGTACCGCTTTTGGGGTTAGGCATCAGACCTCGAGGCCCTAAGATTTTCCCCAATCGAGCGACCTTGGGCATGACGTCGGGGGTACAAACGACGGCGTCGAAGTCTAACCAGCCCTGTTCGATGCGGACGAGGTATTCGTCTAAGCCGGCATAGTCCGCACCCGCTGCTTCGGCTTCCTTCTGCTTGTCAGGAGGCACCAGCGCCAGCACGCGAAGGGTTTTGCCCGTTCCATGCGGGAGTGTGACCGTACCGCGCACAAGCTGGTTAGCCTGGCGGGGGTCAATATTGAGATCTATAGCCAGCTCAAACGTAGCATCAAACCGTTCAAAGCGCACTTTCTTCAGCGCCTCTATCGCCTCTACCAAGCCATACGGACGCTTCTCCAAAGCTTGGAGGGCAGCAAGGTATTTTTTGCCTCGGCGAGCCATAGTCAGCGTTCTCCTTGGATGGTTAGCCCTAAGCTACGCGCCGTACCCGCTATCATGTTCATTGCGGCCTCGATAGAATAGCAGTTCAGGTCAGGCATTTTTTTCTCCGCGATTTCTCGAATCTGCGCCCACGTCACCGAACCCACCTTTTTTCGATTGGGTTCAGCGGACCCTTTTTCGATGCGGGCTGCTTTTTTGAGGAGCTCAGCCGCCGGCGGCGTCTTGATGACGAAGTCAAAGCTCTTGTCTTTATAGATGGTGATGACGACGGGGAGGACTTCCCCCGGCCGATCCTGCGTACGGGCGTTGAACTGCTTGCAAAACTCCATAATGTTGACGCCCTTCGAGCCCAAAGCCGGGCCGATGGGCGGAGCGGGATTAGCTTGCCCGCCTTTTATCTGGAGTTTCACGATGGCGGTTACTTCTTTCATAGCTTTTGAACTTGGTGATAAGGAAGTTCAATAGGGGTTTCTCGGTTGAAGATTTTCACGCGAACCTGGAGACGTTGTTTTTCGGGATAGACCTCAGCCACATACCCCTCGAACCCAGCAAAAGGCCCTTCCACAATGCGCACAAGCTGCCCCACTTCGAAAGCGTGCACGACTTCCACCACCTGCTGTTGCAAGCGAGCCCGGGAGAGGATGGGAGCCATCTCCTGCTCCGGCATAGGGACGGGCGGAGCTCCTCGCGCCGGTGAGACAAAATACATCACATCGGGCACGCCTCGCAGCACCTGTGCCAGTTCGGCCACATGCTCCTCCACCGGAATCTCCAGAAAGAGGTACCCCGGCAAAAAGACTCGGTCTCGCTCGCGCTTTTTGCCTCCTTTTCGGTCCTCCAGTACGCGCTCCATGGGCACCAGGATATCCGTCACCTGATGGGAAAGCCCCAAGCGCTCGAGCTCTTGTCGAATACGCTCAGAAGCCTTTTTCTCCTGAAAAACCCGAACTTTTAGCGCGTACCACGGCATACCGGTCAAAAAAGCGAATAGACCCCTCGCATGATCGTGCTAAAGACCAAATCTATAAGCCCAATCACGATAGCCAGTAGGAGACTCCCTACCAGCACCGCAATCGTGGTGCTTACCAGTTGTGGAAAGGAGGGCCATTCTACTTTTTCTCGCCACTCGGTCAGGTATTCTTTCCACAACTGTCTTAGGCGAGACTTCATGGCACGGGTGGCAGGACTCGAACCCGCAACCTGCGGTTTTGGAGACCGCTGCTCTACCAGTTGAGCTACACCCGTGTGGGTCGGCAAAGTTAGTCTAAAATTTCCGTAACTTGGCCGGCCCCGATCGTGCGACCGCCCTCACGAATGGCGAATCGGAGCCCTTTCTCCATAGCAATAGGGTAAATCAGCTCCACCTCAATGCTAACGTTGTCGCCTGGCATGACCATCGGCACATCCGGGGGCAGCTTAATCGTACCCGTGACGTCCGCCGTACGGAAGAAGAACTGAGGTCGGTAGTTCGACTGGAAGGGGGTGTGCCGACCGCCTTCTTCCTTGGTGAGGATGTAGACTTCGGCTTTGAAGCGCTTGTGAGGCGTTACGCTATTGGGGGCACAGACCACCATCCCCCGCTTGACCTGGTCCTTGTCAATGCCCCGCAGGAGAAGGCCCACGTTATCCCCCGCCTGCCCTTCATCAAGGAGCTTGCGAAACATTTCTATCCCAGTCACCACCGAGGTAAGCTTCTCTTCTCGCAGCCCCACGATGTCTACGGGTTCGTTGAGCTTGATTTTACCCCGCTCTATCCGACCGGTCACCACGGTACCCCGGCCCGTTATAGAGACCACGTCTTCCACCGGCATCAGGAAGGGTTTGTCAATGATCCGCTGAGGGGTGGGAATGTAGGTATCGAGCACGTTCAGCAGCTCCAGCACTTTTTCTTCCCACTTCGGATCCCCGTTTAGGGCGCCCAGCGCTGAGCCTCGGATGATAGGGGTAGTATCGCCTGGATACCCATAAAAGTTGAGCAAGTCTCGGATCTCCATCTCCGCCAGCTCCAACAGCTCTTCATCGTCTACCATGTCCACCTTATTCAGGAAAACCACGATGTAAGGCACGCCTACTTGCCGAGCGAGCAGGATGTGCTCGCGGGTTTGGGCTTTGGGGCCATCGGTAGCGGCTACTACGAGAATAGCGCCATCCATTTGCGCCGCCCCTGTCACCATGTTTTTGACGTAGTCGGCGTGGCCCGGGCAGTCGATGTGCGCATAATGGCGCTTATCGGTCTGGTACTCTACATGAGCGGTGTTGATGGTGATACCCCTTTCCCGCTCTTCGGGGGCATTGTCGATCGAGTCATACGTGCGCTCTTGAGCCAAACCCCGCTTCGCCAGCACTTTGGTAATAGCGGCGGTCAGCGTCGTCTTTCCATGGTCAACGTGGCCAATGGTACCCACATTGACGTGCTCCTTATCCCGTACGAAAACCTCCTTAGACATAAGCGCCATCGTCCGGAGTCGAACCGGCTCAGCCCTCCTTTTGAGGACCGCTCACCCGAGCCCAACGGCAAGAGGCGGCGCAAAGGTACAAAAAATCACACACTTCCAAATGGTCTGGCTGCAGAATATCATCGCCTGCTCCACCTCCTAAAAACCACCAAGCCCACCCACCCCATCAGTAAGTAAAGGAAGGGAATCCCCGGGAAAAAGTACCGCCATTCCGAAGCCCCAACCCAGCACGGGACCACCATCGGCCCTAACCCATACACAATCAGCCAGAAAAACCACATCCGTTCGCGCCAGTCCCGAAACCAACCTCGAAACCACCCCCACACCCCCAGTATCATCGCCAAAAGACCCCCTACATAAGCTACGGCTACATACACCTGCTGAAAGGCATAATACACCTTGCGCATCCAAGAAGCATACCTATGCCCACTTTGTCCTAAGTCAAGAGCCGGCGAAGGATGCAAAACATTATATCCAAAAACCCTTAGCACTCTATAAATAGGAAGCCACCTACATTTAGACTTTATCTCAAGAATAAGCCTATCTATCTCTTTTTGAAGCGCATAAGCACAGAACGCACGTGTACTATCATTATAGGAGCTGTCCAGAGAGCACCGATATAAGTTAATAACCGATGTCCAAGTGGAATCAGATAGACCGCAGCCACGAATATAGCCAGGCAAACAATTGGTATTCCGGTCTATACATTCTTTTATCCTACGAGGTCTATCATGGATGTGAGGAAGGGCCAAGGTATGAAAAAGCTCGATCTCGAATTTTAGCATAGGGAGAGTATAGTGCGTTACCTTTGAAGTGGGAAAAGCGCAGGCAGAAGGAAAATGCCCTTCACAATCTGTATAACCCAAATGATCTATAGAATATGTAAGAGCCCAACGACAAGTGTACTTATAGACATGATAAGACCAGCCCGCTTGAACCAAAGAGAAAATAAATGTGAAAAAAGAGAACCACAATAAATTTCTATTTTTGACAGATAAATAAGCTGATACAAAAAACAAAGGAAAAAAAACGCTCGCAAAGCGCCAATTCATAAAATAAGATATGGCAGAAAAAATCAAAGCAATAAGTAAAAATAAAATACTACCTTTCTGATCAGCGGCATACAATGCAAGAGACAGAAAAGATAGCATATGGAATAAGCTCGAAGCATTTATGTGGACGTTTATAGTGTAATAAAAGAATACGGAAGAAAATCCAAATAGAAAACTTAGAAAATAGACAAGAGTAGATCCACCGATTTTATTAAGGAAGATCAGACCGACTAAGAGAAAGATTGTAGAAACAACTATAGGGTAAACATAAACTGAAATAAAAAACCAAATAGTGTCATACATTTTTTCTGCTCCTGCCAGGTCCAAGCCTAATAAATTCACCGCTACAATAAAAGGAACTGTCCAAGCCAGGTTTCCAGGGTAGTTCCCGGAAGGGGCCAAACAGGTGGCTTGAGGATCAGTGCGCTGAATATAGGCTCTCCAGAGGGGAGGAAGCCTGGCTAACTGTACACTATCAAAGACCATAGAAAAAGTGCCATTATAAACGAAGTTCAAACTGGGACGAAAATAAGCAATATTATCAGGAAAGAGGAGACGAGAAGACGCGTAGGGCCTTACCGTAAAATGGATAAAAACGTGATTTATGGCTCCTGCTACTACACCGATAAGGAGCCCCCGCCCCAAGGCCGTCCTCACCCACACCATAACAGCCCCACGCGTCCTCTCCTGTCTAAGGCTGCTTTGATCGTGCTACTGAGCTTGAGGCCCATCTGCGAGCCATCGGCCGGGATCGAACCGGCGACCTCTTCCTTACCAAGGAAGTGCTCTACCCCTGAGCTACGATGGCTAAAGCCGGGCAAAGGTAAAGAAATCCCGACAACTCCCCCTACCGATGCACGGCCACCCGGCCCGAAGCCAGCCCTTCCGGACCCTCTGCCTGATAGAAGTACAGTCCACGAGGGAGGTCAGGTGGTACTTCCCATCGGAGCGTTCCGCAGCCGGAGAGAGCGGCCACCCGCCGACCCAACTGATCCCATATTTCCACCCGCAGAAGCCCCGACGGCACCGCAAAAAACACCTCCGTCACAGCGGGATTGGGCCAGACCGCAAGAGGCAAACGGGGAGGAACGACACGCACGACTGCGGATTCGATCTCCTGCCCTTCCTGATTACAGGCCGTCACCCGATACCAGAGAGGTCCCATCGGCTCCGCTGCATGCTGGAAGGTGGTGCCGACCGTCTGCCCCACCTCCGCCCAAAGCGTGCCTTCTTTCGACGCATACACGCGATACTGGGTCACGGCACCCCGTTCTCCCGTCCAACGCCAGTGCAGCTCTACCACCGACGGGGAAATCCACCGCCCTTCTACCACCAGCGCCGTTGAAGAGAGGGGCACGGTCTTGTACCCAATCACCTGGATGTCATCCACCGCAAAAGAAGGGTCCGAACCGCATGCATCGGCATTGTTACGCCAGCGAAACCCGATCCGAAACTGGGTGCTCGTCATGGCGCCGGCCGGCACTCGCCAGCGCACCCGAGTCCACCGGCCCTGCCCCCCAGGACAGAGGTTTGAAGCCAAGTAGTTCATCGTATTGGCCCAGGGCTGCAAGCCGCCCGCTACTACCCAAGGCACGACGGCCGGTGAAATCCAGGTTACGCCGCCATCCACGCTGTACTCAAATGCCCCATAATCGCTGGGCCCCCCGCAAACGTCATCTCCCCCGTATCCAATCAGGTCGAACTGAACCACGATAGAATCATAAGGATAAAGCGGGCCCGTAGTAAGGTCGATATTGGTGTTTAGGTAAATGCGTTTGTCAGTAAGTGTAGAGGGATCAGCCAGGTAGCAGGCGCCCGAGCACATCAAGGCACATATCCCCCCTGTGGCCCCCATGTAAAGGGATTTGTCTGAGCCGCCCCCGGAGCCGCAGTTAGGCGGGGTTTGTCCCGCTTCGTTGGCATCAATGCACCAGTGGTTACAACAGGTACCCAACCAGTCTGTGTAACAGTTATTAGCCAGAAACTGGGTGCGCCAGCCGCAGCCGGTCTGACCGTTGGAGCTGAAAACCATATTGGGACACCCGTCAAAAGCCTCACTATAGAAGTTATAAGTACTCTGCGCCCAGATAAGCGCCAGCAAGCCAGTCAGGCACCAGAGCCTTTGCATACTCCCCAAAGTTAGGCAAAAAGTTCGGACTTCTGCAAATAAAAACTCTGGCAGATTTTGTGGAGGGCCCACTCGCTTCCAGCACCAGTACGCTCTACCTTTGTGGTAGGATGTGGGCGAACCTATTGCGGCTGAGCGTGCGATCAGGGGGAGTAGCCCTGGGGACTACCCTTGTGATTCTGAGTATCGGACTCTATGGGCTGGTGCATGTGCAGATCGATGCAGTGCCCGATATCACCAACAACCAAGTCCAAGTATACGCTTACGCCCCGGGCTACTCCGCCACAGAAGTGGAACTCTTGGTGACTCGTCCCATTGAGACGGCGCTGGCCACGGTACCGGACCGCATCGAATGGCGTTCGATTTCGCGGATGGGGCTCTCGCTGGTGACGATCGTATTTGCGGAGGGGGTAGACCTGTACCGGGCACGGGCCCAGATTGCCGAACGGCTGGTCACGCTACAGGGGCAGTTGCCAGCCGGTGTACAACCTGAGATAGGCCCTCTCAGCACCGGCCTCAGCGAAGCTTATCAGTACGTTCTGGTGCCGTGTGAACCGGTGCCTTTGAGCGAGCTGCGCACGATTCAGGACTGGCTGGTGCGCCGAGCGCTCTTGGAAGTGCCTGGGGTGGCCGATGTGAGCAGCTTCGGTGGGTACGTTCGGCGGTGGGAAATTCGGTTTCGCCCAGAAGCTTTAGACCGATACGGCCTCACCCTCACCGAAGTAGAACAAGCGCTCTTCACCACCAACCAGCTTACGGGAGGGGGGTTTATCGAGAAAAGTCACGCCACGCTGGCGCTGCGAGCAGAAGGGATATGGCGCAGCCCCGATGACATCCGGACCGCAGTCGTAGCTATACGGGGTGGGCGCCCCATCCGCCTAATAGACATCGCTACAGTCGAGGAAGGTCACCTGCCCCGGTATGGAGCCCTGCTGCGCGACACCCTCGGCGAAGCGGTAGGGGGGATCGTGCTGGTACGCAAGGGCGAAAACACCGCTGAGGTGATTCGCCGGCTCAAAGCCCACCTCCAGACCCTGGAAAGTCGCCTCCCTCACGGCATCCAAGTGGTGCCTTTCCTGGATCGGGAAGACCTTATCCAGCGACTACTCCACACCGTAAGCCAAAACCTCCTCGAAGCGGCGCTGCTTGTGATTGCGCTAGTGACGGTACTGCTGGGCAGTTGGCGAGCGGGGCTAGTGGTGGGGGCCGTTATCCCGCTTTCGATGTTTTTTGCGCTGGGGCTGATGAGCCTGACCGGCCTTTCCGCTAACCTCATGAGTCTGGGTGCCATAGACTTCGGGCTCATCGTCGATGGGACGGTAATCCTGGTAGAAGCCGTGCTGGTTCGCCTGGCGACGGAGCCAGACCGCCTCGCCGCCGCCGAAAAAGGCGCTATCCAGATTCGACAAGCCAGCCTCTTTGGCGAAATGGTGGTGCTCTCGGTATACCTGCCCCTGCTCTTTTTGAGCGGTGTAGAAGGCAAGATGTTCCGGCCAATGGTGCTGACGATGATGTTTGCGCTGGCGGGAGCACTGGTGCTCTCACTAACTTTCGTGCCCTGGGTATGCGCCCGTTTTCTACGACCTGGTCAAAGCACCTGGGCCCAGAAGCTTCACCACACCCTGCAGATCGGTAGCATAAGGCTGCTTCGCTGGACGGCCCGCCACCCCCGTATAGCCCTGGCAAGCTGGACCCTTTTCTTAGTAGGGGGAAGCTGTGTGTTGGCCTTTTCAGAATCCATCTTTCTACCTGAGCTCGAAGAAGGCGCCCTTGCGCTCGGAACCCGCTTGCCTTTGGGCAGCTCTCTCTCCCAAACCCTCACCTATTGCCAAGGGATCCACCGCCTACTGCGAGAGCGGTTTCCTGGCGTTTTTCAGGAAATGGTGGCTAAAGTGGGTACTTCCGAGATTCCCATGGACCCGATGTTCGTCGAGAGTGCGGACCTTATCTTGACATACAATCCCGACACGCACCTTTCTCGAGCCGCCCTCGCCGAAAGTGTCAAAACGGCTATCCAAGCTCACTACCCGGGTATCTTTATCAGCGTCCAGCAGCCCATCCAGATGCGCTTCAACGAGCTTTTAGCCGGTGCTCGGACGGATGTGGTGATTCGGCTACTCGGTCCTGACCTGGATACGCTGACTAAATGGGGAGAAATCTTAGCTGGCCACATCCAGCGCGTGCCAGGTGTAACCGATTTAGCTCGACCGCTCTTTTTTGGCGCCCAGCAGGTGGTGATCCGCTGGAAGCCCGAAGCGCTGGCCTTCTACGGGGTAGACCTGGCCGAAGCCCAACGCTGGATTCAAGCCTACCGGATAGGCCTGGCTTTGCCCCCTGCCCTGACTCCAGAAGGGCTTCGAGTTCCTGTGGTCCTTTGCCTGACCAACTCTCCCGAAACCCTCTCCGAACTAATGCTCCCCACCGGCCGAGGCACTTGGATACCCTTAGCCCAGGTAGCTGAGATCCGGTATGTGCCTTCCTTCAACGAAATACCCCACGCCGAAGGAGAACGGTCCTATACTATCGGCGTCAACGTGCGCGGCCGGGGTACCCTATCTGTCGTAAAAGAGATCCAAGCCTTAGCAAGTCGGCTCCCCTTGCCGCCCGGGTACCGCCTCTCTTACGGGGGCCAGTGGCAAAACTACCTCGCCGCCCGAGAACGGCTCTTTTGGATTATTCCGCTGACGGTATTGCTGGTGGGAGGGCTGATGTACCTCACCCTCCGCCAACCTGGAGCGATCGGGTTGATTTTGCTCGTGTCGCTCTCGGCCCCCGCAGGAGGGCTGCTAAGCCTGGCACTACGGGGGCTTCCCTTCAGTTTGTCGGCAGCCATTGGACTGATTAGCGTATTTGGCTTGACTACGCTCCAGGGCACCGTCCTACTGAACCGCTACTACAGCCTGCAAACCGTGTACCCTGCGAGTCTGCGCGCCCTTCTGTATGCCCTGCGGGAACGTACCCGGCCCATTCTCACTACCACCCTCATCGCCGCCATAGGGCTATTGCCTATGGCGTTTTCCGAGCAGGCCGGCGCCGAAGTACAGCGGCCTTTCGCTACCACCGTAATCGGCGGTTTGCTGACCGGCACTTTCTTCACTCTATGGCTTTTGCCCCTCTTTTATGCTCGACCCCGTCAGAAGTTCACCCCCACCAGCACACCTACCTCAGCCAAGTCGGTAGCGACCGGCGCCCGATAGAGAAAGCGCCAATCCGTAACGCCTCGATTCACCCGATACCGCTCCCAATCTTTCTCACCTGAACGCACCCCCGTGTACAAAAGCGAAAGTCCTACAAAAAAGTCATCCGTTAAGGAAAAGTTGGTGATGAGGCCGGTGCTAAAGCCGAGCTGAGCGGTAGAGCTTTTTGATTGGAACCAAGTCTGGGTAGCGCTCTTGACGCCCTGTATCTCAGGAAGCGAATAAATCCCCAAGGCAAACTGGACAGGCAAGTAAAAACTCACCCAATCGAGACGAACGCCGGTGCCCACCCCCAAGCCGACCGTAGCATGGGAAACGGTAGGGTTCTTGCTGATCGCCACCGGCTCAGGAAAGAGGTTGTCTTCTTTGCCGAGGCTTTTGGCGTCCAGCGAGAAAAAACTACCCGTTACGCGAAGGTTCAGGCTCAAATACGGCGCGACGAAGGTGTGCAAGTGCAGGCCTACGGCCGCGCCCGGCTGCACATACCCGTCGGTGGGGTACATAAAGGTTTTTTGGGCGGATCGGCCCGTCGGCGAAACGGCTCCTACCGAAAGGGCAATGAAGCTATTGGGGCTCTCAACCTGAGCCTGTACCATGCCCAGTAAGGCTCCAGCGACGACTACGTACCTCATACACCACAAAGGTAGGCGCAAGACGCTAAAAAGGTGATTTGAAGAGCAGGCCCAGGGAAACCTGCCCGTGGTGAGGAGGCAGGTACCACGTAGCGCTCTGGGCTATGGTGCTTCCATCCGGGAGAGTGCGCCGCACAAGAACCGGTGCCGGACGTCCCCACAAAAAAGGCCAGTGCAACCCAAGCGTGAGAGAGAGGTTGGAGTCATCGGGCAGCGCATACACCCCCACCACCGAAAGACGCAGGCCCACGAAAGTATTGAGGGTAGGTTGGACAAAAAATCGCCCTCCATCGGTCAGGGGGAGGTTTAGCGGATTCACACGAGTACTTAGGAGATACAAACCGGCGCTGGACAGAACTCCCCACCGGCTACGCATCCACCGACCCACCAAGCCTACTTCCACGCCCCGGCAGGCCATAGACTGGCGGATGGTGTGCGAGTCAGGAACTACTTGGACCCCCGCTGGCAAATACGAAGCGGCTAAGCCGCCCTGCAAAAAAGACCAAGAAAAAGTTTCGCCCGCAAAAAACCAGCCTACCCCTCGGCCAGGGGCAAAGTAGATTTTCCTTGCCCGCAGAAAGAGTTCTGTCTTGGACAAGCCTTTCCATTGTGCGGGTAGGGGCGGTTGGCGATCATAGGAAGCCCGAGAAGGCCAGGTATACCCCACTTCGACATGCCAGGGACGCAGCGGCAGAACTTGGGCCCAGAGTAGGCCCCCTACGAACGCACCCAAGAGAGCCGAGCAGACCACGGGTCTTCCGCTTGGAGGAGGAGGCGCCCTTCTTGTATCCAGTCCAAAAGCAAAAGGAAAGCCACCGCCCGATAAAAAGGATGGGGATAGAGGCGCTGCCACAACTGATCGAGCGGCCAAGTAGGGCTTTCCTGAAAAAAGCTTACGAGGCTGGCTTCGACCTCTTCGAGGGTGAAGGGAGGGGCAGTGAGGCGAGTGCGGGTCTGACGACGACGCAGACGCTGCAGCACTTCTTGGTAAGCGCGCACAAGCCGAAAGGCTGAGAGGCCTGTAATGACTTTTTCCCCTTCGACGGCTTGTGGGGAAGCAGGACGCGGCCAGCGAAAAGCCTGTTCAGATAAAAGCGGCTCCCACGCTTCCAAGATCGCCGCCAAGGGAAAAGAAGCCCACGAAGGCTGCTCGGGGGAAGGTTCCGCCTGAGTGGGTTGAGGAGGGGCAGGCAACAGGGCCAGCGCCTTGAGGCGAATCAGATGCGAAACAAACACCAGCAGTTCTGCCTGCTCTTCCAGGGAAAGGTGGGGGAAAAGCGTCACCAGCCCGTTAAAGAGCTTTGACAGGGAGAGGTCCCGCCAACTTAGGCGGGCCCGCTGAGCAAAAACCAGCAGCAGCTCGTGCGGCCCTTCGTAAAAAGGAGCTCGAATCCAAGCTTGTCCTTCTTGCCAGACAACTTCCACAGGCGCTCAGTCTTCGTCTTCCTCTTCGTCGGAGTGGCGGCTTAGCAGATCACCCAAAATATCTTTGAAGTGCAGCTCTCGGTCAGAAAGCGTGCGTCCAATGAGGGACATATCCGCTAAACCATGGAGCACCAGCTCCATCCAGATGTAGGGATCGCCAGAAAGGCCCGCATTGTCTACAAAGCGCCGCAAGTGAGGCACCCGATTGAGCGCCGCCTGATACTCGGTATCCGACATCCAGCGAGAAAGGGAAAGCTGCCCCCCACCAGAAAACCATTCGATGATAGGCTGATAAGGATTAGGTTGAGTGCCTCGGCGAAACTTCTCAGGAGAAGGAAAGTAGGTCAAAAACTCTTCTTTGAGGGCGCGATTGCACAGGTAGAGCGCTACATTTTGGATACCTTCTTTCTCGCCTTCGTAGACCAGTTCGACTTTGCCGGCGATAGCGGGCAAAGCCGCATATAAGTCCATGGGGCGCACGGTAGTACGGCTTTCGCGATTGAGGAGCATGCGCTGTTCAGCCCAGGCCAGCACACACTCGTAGGCGGAGATGGTAAGGCGCGCAGAGACACCACTCTTAGCATCGATGTGTTCGCTCTCCCGAGCCAGAAAACCCAATCGTTCTATGGCATTCTGAAGGACTTCTGGCATGTGGATGCGCTCGCGCTGCGAAGGATGAATGGCTGCTTCCTGAGCGGTGATGCGCCGGCTGGCTTCTAAACTACGAGGATAATGGGTCAGGATTTGGCTGCCAATCCGGTCTTTGAGCGGCGTGACAATGGTGCCCCGCTGCGTATAGTCTTCGGGATTAGCGGTGAAGACAAACTGAATATCCAGCGGGAGCCGGATTTTATAGCCACGGATTTGCACATCGCGCTCTTGCAAAAGGTTGAAGAGCGCTACTTGGATGCGCGGCTGAAGATCGGGCAGTTCGTTGATGACGAAGATGCCCCGATGCGCCCGCGGGATAAGCCCGTAGTGAACCACGCGAGGGTCAGCATAAGGTAGCTTAAGGGTAGCGGCCTTGATAGGGTCAATGTCGCCAATCAGGTCAGCCACCGACACATCGGGGGTAGCCAGCTTTTCGGTGTAGCGCTCCTCACGGGGGATCCACCGAATCGGCGTGTCGTCTCCGGCCTCCGCAATAAGGGCCTGCGCCTGCGGCGTGATTGGGTGAAACGGGTCCTCCGGCAGTTCTACCCCCTCAATAGCGGGAATGTAAGGGTCCAGCAATTCTACAAGCTGGCGAGCTAAGCGAGTCTTAGCTTGGCCACGCAGGCCCAGAAACAGAATGTTGTGTCGAGCCAAAATAGCGGTACGAAGCTGCGGCAAGACGGTGTCTTCATAGTCGTAAATGCCCTGAAAGAGGGGGCGCCCTTCCCGAAGGGCTTCAATGAGATTGTCACGCAGCTCATCCTTGACCGATCGGCTTCGATACCCGGCCCGCTTAAGCTCCCCCAGCGTGCGAATGCGCGTCCAATCTTGCATACCTGCTGAAAACAAATATAGGGAGGCTCCAGAAATCCCCACAACGACTGGGGAACAGCCACGCCACTTTAGGCCGAGGACGGCGCCCAGCTACGGAGCCAGACGAGACCTCCTCCACTCACCTTGCGCAAGCATATACAGGATGCGGTCATGAAGGCGATGAGGACGCCCTTGCCAGAACTCAATCCGCTGTGGTAGGATGCGATACCCTCCCCAGTGGGGAGGACGCGGTACGGCCCCCGGAGGAAACTTCTGCTGGTAGAGAAGCCAGCGCTCCTCCAGTTCTTGCCGTGAGATGGGCCGGCTCTGCGGCGAAGCCCACGCCCCAATCTGGCTCCCATAGGGACGGCGGGCAAAGTAGGCGTCGGAAACTTCGGCCGGAGCTCGCTCGACTCGCCCTTCTATGCGCAGTTGACGCTGAAGAGGCTCCCACCAGAACGTCGCCGCTACTTTCGGATTCTGGGCTATATCTTGCGCTTTGGCGCTCTCGTAGTGGGTGTAAAAGTAGAAATACGGCGGCTCGAAGCCTTTGAGCAGGACGATACGGACATGGGGCTGACCTTCCTCATCGACAGTGGCCAAAGCAAAAGCATTGGGTTCGGGCACCTGGGCCTGAATCGCCTCCTGTAGCCACCGTTCAACAAGGGGGAAGGGATCCAGCGGCAAATCTTCCTCCTCAAGCTGGGCCAGGCTGTACTCCTGTCGCAGGCGCGCCAAGTCTATAGGAGCGTTATCCATTCGGGGGGGGCGGGTAGAGTTCCATCTAACAGGCTATAGTAGTCGGCACGCAGCATCTGAGCATAAGGCGCTTCAGGGGGGAGTTCCCAGAGCTTTCCTTGGTACCAGAAGGCTTGAACCGGCATGATGGTAGCGGCGGTACCGGTCCCAAAAGCCTCGAGGAGGCGGCCTTCGGCAATACCCTGCACGACTTCCTCGATGGCCAGGTCACGCTCTTCTACGGTCCAACCTCGCCGACGAGCTAAGTACAAAAGGGTATCCCGCGTGATGCCAGGCAGAATCGTACCCCGTTCCAAAGAAGGCGTGACGATCACTGGCCCCCGAAAAACAAAGAACGCGTTCATGGTGCTGTATTCCTCGACCCACTGCCGTTCTACCGCATCGAGCCAGAGAGAAACTTGACAGTGATGGGCCTTGGCTTTTTGGCCGCTCAGGAGCGCCGCAGCGTAGTTGCCCGCCATTTTGATCGAGCCGGTGCCTCCAGGCGCTGCTCGGCTCATCTCGGTCTCCACGTAGGCCCGTACAGGACCTTCGTAGTAGGAGCCCACCGGCGTAAGGTAAATGACCAAAAGGTAGGTGTCCGAAGGGCGCACACCCAGCCAAGGGTCTGTCGCAAACAGAAGGGGACGTACATACACGGCATGCGAGAGATCGGGGGGGAAGAGGGGCTCTTCAATCCGCAGCAGGGCAAGCACCAGCTCTTGGAAGAGTTCCCACGGCACCTTAGGCATGACCAGCCGACGAGCTGACCGATTAAGCCGCTCGTAATGGTCCCGCAGCCGGAAAACCAAACGCGTGCCATCCCTCCGCCGATAGGCTTTGAGCCCCTCAAAAATAGCTTGGCCATAGTGCAGCGCAGAAGTGCCAGGGTGAAGGGCCAGCTCCTGCATAGGCCTGATCGTGGGGGCTTCCCATTGGGCTGCGTCATAGCGCGCCAGCGCACAATGGCGACTGAAAACCCGTCCAAAGGGAAGGTTAGCCCAGTCCAGCGTCAAAGCCTCGGGCTCTGTCTGCCGCTCGATGATCACAGGCCACTTCATACCCCCGTCTGAAAAGGCTTTGGACCCCTGACACCTTCAAGGCGGATAAGCTCACTCATACCACAAAAATACACCGCTTGTACCTTTGCGCGGTGATATGGCCCACTCCGCTGGAAAGAGGGGCTAAGATTGCGCTGGTGGCGGCTTCCCGGCGTGTCACGCCCGCCGAAGTGCGCCCCTTCCTCAACCTGGCTCACCTGCAAGGATGGAAGGTAGAGTACGACTCGCCCGCACTTTTTGCGCAAGAAGGCCTCTTGGCTGGACCCGACAAACAGCGCTTAGCGGTGCTTCAGCAAGCGCTGGATGACCCTTCTTTGCGCGCGATCTGGTTTGCTCGAGGAGGGCATGGCAGCTCCCGACTCTGGCCCCAGCTCAACTGGACAGGCTTCAAAAAGCAACCTAAATGGCTTATTGGCTTTAGCGATGTCACGCCTTTTTTGTGGGGAGCGGTTAAAACGGGGGTGTGTGCTTTACATGGGCCTGTAGCGGCCTACCTGCCTCACCGCACCCACATCGAGGCCGTAAACCGGTGCTTGGACATCCTCCGCTCCCCTAAACCTACTTACACCCTAAGCTGGCCGCGCCAGCCCTGGTATGCCTGGCAGAAAGGAAAAGCCCAAGCCCCCCTCCTCGGAGGCAACCTAACCCTCCTACAAACCCTCTGCGGAACTTCATTAGACCTGCGAACGTGGGCCACGCCCCCTATCCTATTCTGGGAAGAAGTAGGAGAGTATCTATATCGGCTGGATCGCATGAGCTGGCACCTGCACAATGCAGGCTGGTATGCTTACAGCGAGGCAGTCCTTATAGGGGAGCTGACACTTTTGCGGGACGAAGAAGAGACGCCTTTTGGACGATCCCCTTCAGAAATCATTGCCGAGAGTACCGACACTCACGGCCCCCTCCTGATGGGCCTACCTGTCGGCCACAGCCAGCGGAACTGGCCGCTCGTGCTCGGCGCCCTTCATGAGATAGAGGCCACTGACCACGCCGCTACCCTCTCGCTGATCTAAGCAGAAAGCGGCCGCACCTCAACGTAGCGGCGACCCTTGCGCTCACGAAAATGCACCACCCCCTCCACCAGCGCAAAAAGCGTATGGTCCTTGCCCATGCCCACCCCTTCTCCAGGCCAGAATCGAGTGCCTCGCTGCCGAACAAGAATATTGCCTGGCCGGGCCAACTGCCCTCCAAAAAGCTTGACCCCTAAGCGCTTGCTTTCTGACTCGCGCCCATTACGGCTGCTACCGAGACCTTTTTTGTGCGCCATATCCTATAGCGATTGGATGGTGACAAGGGTCATTTCTTGACGATGGCCACGTTTACGTTTATAGCCTTTGCGGCGCTTTTTCTTGAAGACAATCACCTTAGGGCTGCGGAAGTGCTTTTCTACTTTCACCTGCACCGCTGCAGGAACATAAGGTGTGCCTATCTGCACTTGACCATCTTTCTCCATCAGCAAGGCCTTATCCACGGTAAACACCGCCCCTTCTTCATACGGCAAGCGGTTCACCGCCAAGCGGTCCCCCGAGGTCACTTTCCATTGTTGGCCTCCCAATTCTATCACGGCAAACATGGCGGATGCAAAGGTAAAAAGAAACCCGGAGAAGCAAGCCGCTTCCCCGGGCGAAACGGTTGAAAGGCGGGTACAAAACTATGGATGGAGGAGCTTGAAGGAAGTGGCGAACTGGCGGCCCGCGCCATCAGCCCCCTCTACCCGTAAAACATACAGGCCCGCGGGCAAGGCAGGCACTGGCCAAGCCAACGTATGATAGCCTGCGGGGAGCGCCCGAGAGTAGGTCTCCGCCGCTACGCAGCGGCCATCGAGGGTATAGAGCCGATAAGTGAGCTGACGAGCGCCTTCCGGTAAACGCACTTCTAAGAAAAGCTGAGATTGGAAGGGATTCGGATACACTGAAACGCTAAGGCCTCGAGGCAGTGCACCGGCCCCCACTAAGCTCGTGGCAAACCGGCTGCTAAGTTTCCATATTCCTCGGCCCCAGGTGGCAATGTATAGGGGCTTTTCGGGGTCTGGCAGCAAGCGTGCTTCTACTTGAGGCAAGTCGGGCGTACCGCCTACCGTATCTACCTGATACCGATAAGGCTTCCAGGTGATGGCGGTCACCGGCACTCGACCGACGACTTCGCCGGTCATTTCCTCCCACGTAGGCGTCCTGACATCCATGCAGCGCCAGAGACCCCACTCCGTACCCGCAAATAACAAGTACGAGGAGTCCGGATAGAAGAAGAGGCTATACACCGGTACATCCGGCAGACCTGTAGAGATAGCGGTGAAAGTAGGGGTAGAGGCCGTGGCGTTGGTAGAGAGGAAAATACGGTCTGCAGGCCCTGCATAGCTTCCTACCGCTACAGCCAGCAGGTCTGGGTTCTTAGGATGCACCGCCACCGCGCTGATGTAGCGCCCTCCTACCCCCGCCAGCAGCGCAGCCGTCAAATCCTCCACCCCATCCTGAAGGGTACGATCAATGGTGATGTCATGGGCATTTTTGACTCGCAAAAGCTGTCCATTGGAGGTTCCGATCCACACCGTGTAGGCCGAGTCCGCTGCTAAGGCCGTCGGGATGGCATTAGAGGAATTCAAGTAGTTGGCGTAAGTCAAGTTGGCATTGACCCCAATCCCCGTCGTGCCACTTACCCGATTCCAATGGGGAATGGTATCCGGATTGGTAGAAATGGGATTGGTTATGGTCCATAGCCCCCTTCCTGTAGCAATAAAAAGGTAGCTCGTACCCGAGCGCGTGCCGTCCCGATTGAGTACTTTTTCTCCAAACTTCTCCACCAGAGCAAAAGGCGGGTAGAGTGGCCCATAAGCATCCGGCCGATCGTCCGTAACAGCCCCCGAACTGGACTGGATAAAAGTACTATCAAAGGAAGAAGAGGCTGGAGCGGTGTAAAAGGAAACGTAGTTCTGCCCTCGGTCTTGAGAAGTACGCAGGCGCCCAGCTTGATAGGAAAAAAACGATATATCGGGATCTATGCTGCTCACCGCTACATGCCCAAATGGAGAAGAAACCGTAAAAGTACCTAAAGGAACAAGCCGGAAAAGCCCTGCTGGATCCGCTTCCCGTCGAGAAGTGATAAGCACAGGAGAAGGACCCGAAGCATAGACGTCCCCTCGCGGAGAGACGGCTACGGAAAGCACGCGCGCCGCCTGGATACCCTTACTGGCGTCTTCGATACGAGTCCCTCCCTGGGTGACCCGCACCAGCCGGCCATCGCCAATCACGAGCCACTCGCCATTCGGTAAAAACACTACATCCCGTATAAGGGCTGGCAATCGCAGAATGATAGGGTCCTGATTGGCCGGATTGATGCGCTGCCAACCTTGGACCGGACTAAACTCCCACAAAGTAGCTCCTCCTAAAAGGAAGTGCGTCGGATCTGCAGGGTCAATCTCTAAGGCCAGTGTACTCACACCTTGACCGCCCAGTACCGCAAAAGAGGGCGTTTCTTGGTTGGCGATGCGCGTCCAGGTGTCTCCGTTGTCGGGGGAAGCCCACACCGCCACGAGCGTGCCCGACGCATTGGCCGTGGCGAGATATACCTTAGAAGGGTCAGATGGTGCGGTGCGCACCACCGCATTGCCTCCCCCTAAGGAAGAGCCCGTCACGCCTGGAGGCAACTGGAGACCCGACAGCGGCACGAAACTCTGCCCACCATCGGTGGATCGATAGATCGAATCGTTTGTCGTCACGAAGAGCGCGTCGTTCGCGCCCCAAGCGACACTCCGCAATCGCCTGCCCCCTGCTATACGCCCTACCCCCTGCAGGGTAACCAAGCCATCAGTAGAAAGAAAAAGCGAATCGGGCGTTAGAATCGCCACTTTCGTCGCGTTTACGGCGATATCTACTACATTGAGGATGCCCGTATTTGCGTAATCGTTAGCGTAAGAAAGAGCAGGATAAGTAAGCTTCCAAGTGGAGTTTTGGTTGGAGAAGGTATTGCCGCCGTCGCTGGAGACGAAGACCCCCATACCTGGCCGCCCGAAAGCCCCTACCAGCCCCGGCGCAGTAGTCGCTACCGCAGACGGACTTATGCCAGAGGGGTTATACTGGACGATGGCGCCCGTGCCTACATAGAGGCGGGTGCCATCGGTGCCCAGCGCCGTCACCGCAGGGCAGCGGTATACCCCTTCGCCGTTCTGATTGAGATTGAACCCGAGCACGACTTCCCAGGAACGACCATTGTCGGTGGATCGAAACAGCCCCCCAAAGGCCGATCCCACATAAAGGACATTGCCTACACGTAGGCCGGTTATCAGATTATGCCCCAGATTTACAGGCCCTACCGGCTCCCAAGGGAAGTAACTACTCGAGACTCGCAGTTGAGTGGGCGTCGCTCGCCACGCAAGGGCAAGTAGTAGCAAAGCAAGGGCACCGCCTAAAGCGAAAAGCTGGCGCATACCGCAAAGATAGTGTAAACCTCATTCTTGCAAGCGCCGAACAGACCACCACCGTGAGGAAGCCGGTTCTACCCTTTGAAGAGGGCCTTCTCCCCACGTGGGGGGCGCGTCTTCAGAAAGGGGGGGAGTCGGCACGTACCGCAGCAGCTGCGAAGGCGGCACCTCTGGCGGCCTTCTCAGACGCAGGCGAAGCCATTGATAGTTCACCCGCGCGATGGCATAGGCAGGCCGGTAACGCAAACTTTGTTCCCACAAGTAGAGGGCTTCGCCGCTGTCACCCCGCTGAAGGGCGATATACCCAAGTTGCTGGCAAATCAGCGCGCGAGCCGCGGAGTCCCGCTCACTCCACAAGAGACTGCGCCAGGCCGCCAACGCCGCCTCCCATTGCCGCAGGCGGGTATAGTCTTGCGCCCTCTGGTAAGAAGACCTGCGTGAAAGCCCTTGGCCTACCACCAGTCCTCCTATGGCTACCCACCTCAGCGCCGAAACCATCTCTGCATGCGGGCCCGTTTCTGAGCTATCTCAGCCCGGTTCTGCTTTCTCTTCTGAACTTCCCGCAGCTTGCGAATCAGCTCCTCCTTATCTACAAAACGCTTCATCACCAGCGTTTGCGCTATCGTAAGCACATTCAGCACGAAGTAATACCAGCTTAGCGCGGCCGAGTAGGAGTTCAAAAACAAAAAGAAAATCACCGGCGTCAAGTACGGTAACCACTGGAGAGAAGGATTCACCGCAGGCTGGGAGCGCTGCGTGAAGTACGTATACGCCAGCGTAGAGAGCGCCGTAAGCAACGCAAAAGCACTCAGGTGATCCCCCAGCACAGGAATCCGAAAACCCCATTTTAGCACCGCATCATAAGAAGACAGGTCAGAAGCCCAAAGAAAACTCTGCTGTCGAAGCTCAAAAGCATTCGGGAAAAAGCTCGTCATCGCAAAAAATATCGGTATCTGCAAGAGAAGCGGCACACATCCACTGAGGGGATTCACACCAAGCTGCTGGAAAAGTAAACTACGCTCAATCATGAGCTTATCGGGCTGGTCTTTATACTTTTCCTCCAGGGCTTTCACCTCAGGCAGCTCTTGAATCACCTGCATACGCACCCCGACCAGGTAGCTACGCCAAGTGAGCGGAGACAAAATAACTTTCACCAGAAACGCCAGTATAGTAATGATTACGCCGTAGGAAGGAATAAACTTCTCCAAAAAGCCGAAGACCGGGATGATAAACGCCGTATTGATGTACCGGATAAAGCTCCAACCCAGGTTGAGTTGTTTTTCATAGCCTTCTCCATACTTTCGCAGGAGCGAATATCGGGTAGGGCCGAAGTACCACGTTTCTTGCGCCTTGCCGTCCACTAAAGGCAGCTGAAGCTCAGCCTGGTATACAGGCAGCCCCTCTCCATACGGCAGGGCGCGAAGAACCACATCCGAGAAGGCCTCCTCGCCTTGGAAGAGAGCACAGAAAAACTGCCCTTTAGCCGACACCCACCGGATACGCCCCTGTAAAGCCTGCTGGATCGGTTCGTCTTCCTCCGGCGTAAGCGAAGCGACCTCTTCGCCTTGCCGATAGTAAAAAGCGCAATGAGGGCGCATAAGCTCGGCTGAGGCCTCGGTGCGCGGCGTAGCGTACCGAACACTGTGCAGCAAATAGGGGTTACGCAGACGTCCAGCCAGCCCCACAAACCGCACCTCCCACCCCACTCGATAGTCCAAACCAGAGAGCCGGTACACCACTTGAATGAACGTATCAGGCGAAAAAGCCAGCTGAAACACCACACTATCTAACTCCTGGACAAGGCCTTTCGGGGCATGGAGGAGGGTAAAGTATAACTCGTCCGAGGCCAGGATAGTGCGTCCTTCAGCGAAGAGAAACCGCTGCACCTGCGTAGAGTCCCACAAAACCACAGGTCGACCTTCAGCTGTGCGGAACTGCGACAAAGTGTATTCTACAACACGGGCCCCCCGCGTGCCAAAGACCCACCGACCATACGGAGTTTCCACGGCAAACAAGCTGTCTTTGCCCTCAGTAAAGGGCGCATACGCTCCATACCGAGCCGCTCGGGCAGAGGAATCAGCGCTTCTATCGGTGAGGGGTGGCGGAGTAGAGCGAGTAACCGCTTGTTTAGGCTGGGCGGGCGTAGCGAGGGTATCGGCCCCCACCCCTGAAGGTACGCTGGTGCGCGCCATCCAGAAGGTCCACAAAAACATCAACAGCGTAAGAAGAAAAAGGCCTATCCACGTCTGTCGTTGCACGGGGCAAAGATAGAGGACGGGGGCTTACCGCTCTTCGCGCTCGATGGAGAGGGGCTCTTCTTTCAACTCGACGATACGGACGGGCGCCTGGGCCGGCAGCAACTCAGACTTCAGCAGGAGGCGCTGACCGTCGGGCCCCGCCGCATAGCTGATAAAACCGGAACCGAGGCCCAAGCGAGGTTCCCGGCTCAGGGCATATACATCCCGAGCCAGCGGATAAAAACCTGGTCTGAGGTAGCCCGCATACGGATAATAATAGGCCTGCCCCCCCGAAGGAGCCAACGCAAAGAGGCGCACCTGCTGAAGGAACTTCCGCGTAGTCGAATCATCTCGGTCACAAACCCATGCCACGCCGATGAGCCCTATTGCGCGGGGGTTTTGCTGGACGTAAGCGATGGCGGCCGGCGCCGAGTCGGCCCGATATAGCGGCGCTCGGATTTCGGCTCCTTTCAGGAGTGAATCGCGCAGGTAACGCAGGATACCAGAACCAGCTCCTCCTTCCACGACGAAGGTGTAGGGGCTGCGGGGGTTGGTAAGCCAAGCCAAAAGGGTGTCTACGCGCAGTAGGCTATCTTTTCGGCTGGGATGCCCAATCACGGCGATGCCTTCACGCACCAGACGCGTTTGCTTGGGGCGAATGCGCTGACTGGCCAACTGAGCGGAGTCCTCCGGCGTAAAAGGCCGCGCTACCACCACCACCCGGAAACTATCCGAGAGCAGGCCGGCCACGGCTTCCGCTTCGGGTAGGTAGCGCACCTCGATGTGCGCCCGAGGATACGTACGATGAAACTGATCCAGCAGAGGGTCCAAGGCCGGTCGCAAGGACACATCCGCAGCGAGGCGAATATGGCCACTGGTGGGGGTATCCTCCGGCTGGCTGGGCTTATCGGGGCTATGACAGGCCCCTACCACAGTCATTACAAGGACCTTACCGAGCCGAAGAGGCCGCCGCAGAAGCACGTTGCCGACGAAAACGCGCCAGTAAGAGCGCCGACACATCGCTGGCCACATAAATCGTAGAGATGACCCCAAAAATAAAACCCAAAAGCATAAGCAGCGAAAACCCTTTGGTGCTCTCCCCGCCTATCAAGAGTAAAATCACCACCACCTGTACCACCGTGAGGGTAGTGAGCAAGGTTCGGATGAAAACCAAGTTGACACTGTGGCTGTGTAGCTCAAAAGGCGAGAGGTTCTCCATCCCAGGTCGCTTTCGTTCCTCCCGAATGCGATCAAAGAGAATGACCGAGTCATGCACGACAAAGCCAATCACGGTCAAGGCCGCAGCTATGGTATCTTGATTTGCTTCGAGGGAGAAAGGCAGAAGGTCCGACCAGCTCAAAAGCCCATACACCCCCAGGATAACCAGCGTAGTCACCAGCAGCGAAGCCGCACTTCCCAGCGAATAGGCCAAGCTCCGAAAACGCAAAAGCAGATACAAGGCAATGACCAAGATGCCGAGGGTGACCGAGATCACAGCGCTGGAACGAATATCTTCGGCGACGCTGGGCCCTACGAGCGCCGAACGCACAATCTGAGGATTGGCGTCGGCGTGCCGCTTACGCAGGCCTTCCATAAGGGCCTTTTCCACATCCGCTTGCCGATTGGGTTGGTCGTAGAGGTAGCTCGTACTTATCAAGAGGTCGTTTTTAGCGCCTACGGTTTTGATGACGGGCACGGTCCCCTCAAAAGCGGCGGTCAGGTCTTCCTGCACCTGGTCCAGCGAAGCGGGTCGAGTAAGCGCCACTTGGAACTGATACCCCCCCGTAAACTCCAACCCTGGCCGAATCCCTACCGTCAGGAGGGCAGCCGCTCCCGCCAGCGACAGCCCCCACATCACCCACCGCATCGTACGGTAATGCCGATGAAAAGCAATGTGAGGGACTTTACTTAGCAGCCTTTCGGCCCAAGCGGTACGAAAATATAGCTTGGAAGACCAGCGCTTAGAGTTGTAAACGGCTTCTACGAGGAGGCGGGTAATCAGCACGCCCGTGAGAAAAGTACCCGTAATCCCGATAATGAGCGTGACCGCAAACCCCCGAATCGGCCCTATCCCAAAAGCATACAGGATGATACCGGTGAGCAAAGTGGTGATATTGGAGTCGGTGATGGCCGAGAGCGCTCGGTTGAAGCCATGCTCGATCGCACCTTTGAGGGACTTGCCGGCGTGCAGCTCCTCCACCACACGCTCATAGATCAGGATATTGACGTCTACGGCCATGCCCAGCGTAAGCACAATACCCGCAATACCCGGTAGCGTTAGTACCACATTCATAGCGGCCATCACCCCCGCGATAAAAAGCAGGAGGAAAAACAACGCGAGGTTGGCAATCAGCCCCGCCGTACCATAGATAACCGCCATCACGACCAGGATCGACAGGAAAGCCAATACCAAAGCGATCACCCCCTGCCGGATCGCTACTTCGCCCAATGAAGGACCTACGATTTCTTCGGCTTCGATGCGGATGGCGGCAGGAAGGCGGCCCGCTTTTAGAACGTTAGCCAGATCTTTAGCCTCCTCTATCGTGAAGTTTCCCGTAATCTGGGAGTTTCCGTTGGCTATAACGCTCTGTACTACGGGATAGGTGTAGACATACCCATCTAAGACGACAGCGATAGACTTGCCCAGGTAATCGGTGGTGAGCCGTTTCCAGATGCGGGCCCCCTCGGGGTTCATGCGCATAGTGACCATAGGGCGGCCATCGTCGGGGTTGAAGTCTTGGCGCGCATCTTCTATGGCCTCCCCAGTGAGAGGCGCCTGACCCGCAGGATTGACCCGAAGGGCAAGGAGCGTAAGGATGTCCGAGCCTTCCTGCTCGGGTTTGACCGTCCACGCAAAAGCCAGGTTGTCGGGAAAGAGCGCTCGAACTTCCGGCCGACGAAGGTATTCCCCTACCACAGCCGTATCCGCTATGCGGGCGTATCCCACCACCGGGCTATTTTCCGAAGCGTTTTGAGGCGGCAATAACACCGCAAATAAGGGATTCTCCTTTTCAAACTTTTTGCGCTTTTCCTCTTCTGAAAGGATAGTGGTATCCTTTTGGGTTGTATCGGCCCCACTGGCAGGTTTCTTTTTACCTAAGAGGATCTCTTCGGTCGAGAGGTCGGTAGGCTGGGCGGTGGTGTCGGCGGAGGCGAGGGTATCGGCGGCAAGGGTATCCGCCCCCGGCTGGGCAGAAGTGAACGCCCTTAGCTTCTCGTTGGCCTTTTGGAGGAGCGGGAAAACTTCCTTCAAGGTGTAGGTAGGCCAAAACTCCAGTTGGGCGGTGGTGCGCAACAGACGCCGAACCCGCTCACTGTCTTTCACGCCCGGCAGCTCCAAGAGAATACGGCCTGTGCCTGGCTGACGCTGAATATTCGGCGAGACCACCCCAAATTGGTCTATGCGCACGCGAAGAATCTTATAGGTGCGTTCGACGGCGTCTTCGACTTCTTGGCGAAGTTTGCGCAGCACTTCTGCGTCGGAAGCGTTGTAAGCTAAGCCGAGCTTAGGCCCGGCAAAAAACTGCGCCAGTGACGTGCCTGGGCTGCGCCGCCTCAGCGTCTCGGCAAAAAGATCGACGAGATTACCCTCACCCCGACGATAGCGGGCGACGGCCTCCTGGAGGACCGCCTGAAAAAGGGTATCATTGGGCACCTCACTCAAGCCCCGCAACAGATCTTCTACCCCCACTTCGAGCGTTACGTACATCCCACCCTGCAAGTCCAGACCCAGGGAAAAAGAGTTTTCGACCGCTCGGCGATAGTATTTGTAGTTGTCGGGGTCTTTGAACCAAGCGCTGCGAGCCTCAGGCGTGAAAGCAGAGAGCTTGGCTTCCAACCGAAACCGCTCGAATACCCAATACAGGTTGTACAGGACTATGGCAAAAAAAATGCCCAGAAGGGTCAGAATGAAGGGCTTATGCCGGATCATGTGGGGGGCAAAGTTAGGGCTTTCCGATGAAGGAGCGTCTCTACGTAGAGGAGTCCCGCCACCGTCAGCGAGTCGGTGAACTGGCCTGCATGGAGACGCTCGATCGCTTCCCAGAAGGGCAAGCGCCAGATATGCAGTTTTTCGGTTCCTTCTGGGCGGGGCGGCCCTGGCTGAAGGTCCCATGCCAGGTAGATAAGGGCCTCTTCGTCGGAGACGCTATTGGAGAGGTGCATGCGCAAGAGCAGGCGCCAACGCCGGGCGGTGAGGCCGGTTTCCTCGGCCAGTTCGCGCTGGATTTCGGAGAGGGGATCGAGATCCAGTTTACCGCCCCCTTCGGGTATCTCCCAAGAATAAGCGCGCAGGGGGTAGCGGTATTGCCCGACGAGGTAAAGGCACCCCTCTTGATCTATGGGGATCGCCCCCAGTGCGCGGTTTTTATAGTGCACGACGCCGTAAATGCCGGGCTCTCCAGCGGGGGTTACGACGGTATCTTCCCGGACGGCTATCCAGGGGTTGTCGTAAACCGTTCGGGAGGCCAGGGTCTGCCAAGGGTTCTCTTCCACCTGGGCAAAGCTACAAAGACAAGATGCGAAACTCGACGCGACGGTTTTTGGCGCGGCCTTCAGGGGTGCGGTTATCCGCCACGGGGTGGGTGGGCCCTAAGGCCCGTATCTGCAAGCGATCGGGCGACACACCTCGCGCCTTTAAATACTGGGCCACGGCATGCGCACGCCGCCAAGACAGCTCCATATTCTTCTCGAAGAGGCCGGTGCTATCGGTATGCCCCAAAATCTCAATGCGCATAGTAGGCCGGTCGCTCAGCAGCCAAGCCAGCCGTTCCAGCTCCAAACGACTTTCAGGCTGCAGGGTGCTATCACCGCTGGCAAAAAAGAGTCCATTGAGTCGAATCACGGTGCCCACCAAAAGGGGGGCCACCTCGATGTCCTTTTTAAGGGAGGCCTTAGCCGGGGCCTGCCTAAGGTCAATGTATTCGCTAAGGCTGAAATACCCTGGATTTTGGACGAGGATGCCGTAGATCGCCCCTAAAGGCAAGAGCACGCGGTATTCGCCGGTAGCGGGGTCTGAGACGGCGGTGCCTTCAAGGGTGTTCTGGGCCAGATCGTAATAGCGTATCTCTGTGCCGCCTATAGGACGTTGCGTACCCTGTTCGAGGACTCGGCCTTCTACCACGACCACCGGCCGCGGACGATAAGCCTCAGGCAAAAGCACTCGGTAGATCTGGCGGCCCCACCGTTCTATGGAATCGGTCGAAACCAAGTAGGCCACCTCTGGATGCAGCGCAGCAAACTTGAAGTAGTAATCGTCGGCGCTGGAGTTGAGGGGTTCAGGCAAGCGCTGGGGCAAGGTCCACCGCTGCCAGCTCTCATCAAGCCGCCGAGCCACATAGATATCTTGCCCTTTGCTATCCGGACGACCATTGGTGGAAAAATAGAGGGTAATCCCATCCGGTGCCAGGAAAGGGGTCACTTCATCCGCAGGCGAGTTGAGAAGGGGCCCCAACCAACGGGGTTCGCTCCACAGCCGCTTTTCGGGATCGTAAAAACTCACATAGAGGTCTTCTCCGCCGAGGGCGTTGGGGCCGTTCATAGAGAGGAGCAAGGTCCGACCATCCCAGCCCAACGCCGCCGTGAGAGAACTGCCACTACGGCTGGCAAAGTTTTGGATTCGCAGTTGGACAGGCACGGTCCACAAGTCTCCGGCCAACCGCCGAGCAAAACCCAACTCACAAGGGTTTTGCGGATTGCGGAACTCTTTGTAGACCAGGAGATATTGCCCGTCCGGTGTGATGCCAAAGGGAATATTGCCTCGGGGATCGTTGACGCCCCCGCCCAGGTGCAAAGCCGGCCCAAAGTCCCCGAGCGAGTCGTCCCACGTAGCGTAGAAAATATCCTGCGCTCCATAACCGATGGGGTCGTCCAACCGCCAGAAAAAAAGCTGCCTTCCATCGGCCGAGAGTACGGGCGCGCTTTCATGGAGGGGGGTATTAACATAAGGCGGTAAGGGTACCCGCTGCGCCCACAGCAGCCAAAAAAGCCCTGCAGAGAGGGTGCGCACGGGTGCAAAGTTACCCTACTCGGCTTGAGAGAGGAGCCGCACGTGCCGCTTGCGGGGGTAAGCCAGAAAACTGAGTACTGCCGCCAGCCCCAGCGCTACTCCAGCGACCGTATAGAACGGTCGGCCCTCCCACGAGATAGGCAAGACCGACAAAAGATAATTTTCCGCATCCAACTGAACCCAGGCCCACCGCTCCTGCCCGGCCAACAGCAGCGCCGCTATACCCTCCCCTAACAAAACCCCCACCCCTACCGAAAAAACCGCCTGCCCCAACGTGATCGAGAGAAGCTGAAGAGGCCGTGCCCCCAACGCCCACGCGATTTCATATCGAAGCCGCTGCGCAAACTGCAGCACCAGAAAAGCCGAAGCCACCGAAAAAAAAGCCAGCGCCAGCACAATCCCCAGAATCACTTGGAGGTTTTGCTCAATCAGGCCCAACCAATCGAAAATATCCGGATAGAGACTTTCGATAGGGAGCATCTCGTAAAAGACGGGCAGGTTTGTACTCCACGCCTCCGCCAGGGAATCGACTGAGCCGCCCCCTGACACAAACAGATGGCCCACCTGAACTTGGGTAGAGTCCCATCCTAGCAAAGCCTGCCCCATGGAGAGAGCGACGAACCCCACCTGCCGATCTATCTCTTCGAGGTGGGCTTGGTAGAGGGCCGCCACATGCAGCCGTCGCAAGCGAGGATGCTCATTACCCAACCAAAGGAGGGTGACGGGATCGCCGATTCGAACCCCAAGTCGGCGGGCCAGCGTCTGCGAAAGCACAATCACAGAATCACCCTCCAAAGGCAGGCCTTGTTCGGTGAGTAGCGCTTTCCAGGCGGTTTTTTGCCACCAACTCGGCGCGACCGCAAGAACCGTAATCCCCTCGTAGCGACGGGCTGCGCTCTCGATCAGCACCGGCAGGTGAATGGCCGGCACCACCACGACTCCCCCCATAGACTCCAGCTTAGCCAGAAAGGGCTTCTCGAGGGGAAGGGGACGACTCTCTTGCTCTTCGCCGTAGTAGCGGACCCAAAACCGCCCCATGTACTGATAAAGGCGCTCCGTGATCGCCCCACGAAAAGCCTGAGAAAGGCTAAGCAGCAAAACCGTGCCAGCCACAGAGCAGGTAACAAGTCCTACCTGGAGAAAAAAAATCATGCGCTGGCGCCGCAGCCCTAATCCCCACACCAGACGCCATGAAAGCCCTATCAGACCGATAAGTCCTCGGAAAGCGGATACAACTTTCGCCACCGGTTGAAGTAAAACAAATACCGCTGTTCGTAAGCTTTACGCCCCAGGGCCCGAAAAGCTTCAAGGTGTATAGTTTTCTCCGCTTCGGAGAGTCCTTGGGCCCACTTGGTAGGGTCTATGCGCTTTTCTCGCAGAAAGGCGGCGAAGGCCTCCTCCATCCTATGCCGAGGACGGGACTCGAACCCGTACCGCCTTTTTCAGGCGACAGGATTTTAAGTCCTGCGTGTCTACCGATTCCACCACCTCGGCCTGGATAAGCAGGAGCGGCAGACGGGACTCGAACCCGCGACCTCAACCTTGGCAAGGTTGCGCTCTACCAGCTGAGCTACTGCCGCAAGCAGGGCAAAGATACGACTTTTCCCACTTTCGCAAGGAGGCTACTCGACCCGCAACACCAGCCCCTTGAGGTACTCCCCTTGAGGATGATACAAGTCTATAGGATGGTCTGCGGGGGCATGGAGCACAGCCAAAACCTGGACCGGCCGATCAGCCTCCATTGCCGCCTGGAAGATCACATCCCGAAACAGGGCAGGCGTCACATGACCCGAACACGAAAAGGTAAAAAGGAGCCCCCCCGACGGCAGAAGCCGAAGGACCCGCCGATTGATTTCCCGATAGCCTCGCAGCGCTTGGGGAAGGGCATCCTGATGGTGGGTGAAAGCCGGCGGGTCCAGCACTATAATGTCCCACGCTCCTGGCTCAAGCCGCTGTAACGCTTCAAAAGCATCCGCTACCCACACGGCATGTGGCACCTGCAAAAAGCCGTTGAGGGCCAGGTTTTTCTCGATTAGGGCGGCGGGTTCAGGCATGATTTCCACCGACAACAGCTGAAGGGCCCCCCCCGCCGCTGCATACACCGTAAACCCCCCCGTGTAGGCAAAAAAGTTGGCTACTCGCTTTCCTCGGGCATACTGGCGCAGGAGTTGCCGATTGGCCCGCTGATCCAAGAAAAAGCCGGTTTTTTGGCCGCGTTCGATCGAGACCAGGAAGCGCAAACCATTTTCCTCGATGGTGACCTCGGGGGTTGGGGTACCCCAAATCCACTTAGATTGAGAGGGGTGCTCCCTCCGCAGGTAGATGCCCGTCAAAGAAAACTCGCGGGTCAGGAAGCGTACCAAGCTGGCGCGCAAGCGCTCAGCCCCCGGCGTGCGAAGCTGCATCACCGCCACCGTATCGTACTTATCCACGATGAGGCCCGGTAGGTGGTCTCCCTCGCTGTTGAAGAGACGGTAGGCGTTGGTCACCTGAAGGTCCGGTAGTCCACGACGCCAGCTTAGCGCCTGCTCGAATCGATCCTGCCAGAAACGCTCATTGGGCGTGAGTTTTTCATCGGTCCAAGCAAAGACCCGACAGCGAATAGGACTTTCCGGATCCCAATGTCCATACGCCAAGGGATTACCGTGCTCGTCGCAGACCAAGACGGTATCGCCGGCGTCAGCGGTGGCTTCCGGAGCAAACGCCCCAGAAAAAAGCCAGGGATGCCGCTGCTGTCGAATCTTGGAGGCCTTACCTGGACGGAGACGGACTTTTTTGACGCGAGCCATTCAAACTTGAACCGGAATCCAAGGCACCAGCACCCCCTCCTGATAATAAGGTAGGACCGGATGCAGATCCCGCCGCAAACAGTACTTGACATCCCGCTGCATGCCTAACTCGACCAGCCGCTCAAAGTGGGCCGAGTGTTCGAGGTAGTATTTTTTCCGGTGGTCGGCCAGCTGGTAGAGGCTCATCGCAATGAGGGTAGCGTCGTCGTTGACGCGGAAGGCGCCTTCGAGCTCGGTCGCCAATGCGCCGGCAAAGAGGGTATCTTCGAGGTTGACGTGGTCTTTCCACCCCGAGCAAACCAGGAGTACGGGTTCGTCCTGGGTGCGCAACCACGTCAGCAGCACAGACATATTGACAAAAGCGCCGGCTACGACTTTCTTAGCTCGGCGCACAGCCTGAAGGGCGCGAGTGCCGTTCGTCGTAGTGAAAGCCAGTTTTTTCCCTTGCAAATCCGCTTGGAGGAGTTCGTGGGGGGAATTACCTAAGTCGAAGCCAGGTACTTTTTGGGCGCCGCGTTCGGCGGCGGTGAGGTAGCCCTCTTTTTTGAGCTGGCGACAGGCCCGTAGCGAAGAGACCGGCCGAATCTCCTTCGCCCCCCGATCCAGCGCCACACAGAAGCTGGTCGTAGCCCGCAAAATATCGATCACCACGACCACATATTCCTCCACCCTGAAGGTGGGAATGAGCGCGGTGGAGAGGCAAACCCGCACAAGCGGCCGAACCCTCATAGGCGAGCTTTTTGGCGACGCAGCAGCGAAGTGTCTGAGACGAAGGGAGGCCGCGTAACCGTCAGCGGCACCCGCTGCCCCCGCAAGTCTATCCACACTTTTTCACCTATAGAGACGGTTGCAGGCACATAGCCCAACGCTATGCCCCGCTGGAGCGTAGGAGAAAGGGTGCCCGAAGTGATACGGCCAAGGGGCTGGCCCGCTTCCGAAAGCAAGGCTATCCCTTCACGAGGGATGACTCGGGGAGATTCGCTGACCAGGCCTACGAGCTTGCGTGTGAGGCCCTGAGCCTTCTGCCGCAGAAGCGCCCCCCGCCCTATGAAGTCGCCTTTCTCGAGCTTGACGGCCCAGCCGGCTCCCGCCTCCAAGGGCGTAGTCTCTTCGTCTATATCTTGTCCACAGAGCAAGTAGCCCATCTCCAGCCGAAGGGTATTTCGAGCCGAAAGACCTGCGGGTTGCACCGACCCTTGATTCATTATAGCTTCCCATAGGTGGGTTCCTGCTTCTCGCCGCACAAAGAGTTCGTAGGTCCACTCGCCGGTATAGCCGGTGGTAGCCACCAGGACCTCTGAGATGCCAGCGACCACCCCTTTATAACAGGCGTAGTACGGGAGAGTAGACACCTCAGCGCCTTCTGTAAGAGGGGTCAAGATCGTCGTGCTGTCGGGGCCCGAAAGTGCCAGGAGCACGGTCTCCTCCGAGATGTTTTGCAGCTCCACGCCAGCCGAGGGAAGGTTATCCTGGAGCCAAGCCCAGTCTTTTTCTATGTGGGCGGCATTCACGACCAGGAGGAAGAGCTGGGGTTCGAGCTGGTAGACAATCAGGTCATCCAACACACCGCCCTGGGGGTTCAGGAGAAAGGTGTATTGAGCCCGACCAGGGGTAAGGCGAGCCAAGTCATTGGTTAGGAGGCGTTGTAAGTAGGCGGCGGCGCCGGGCCCTCGCACCAGAAACTCACCCATGTGGGAAAGGTCGAAAAGCCCTACCTTTTCTCGTACGGCTTGGTGTTCTTTGAGTTCACTCTGGTAGCGAAGCGGCATCGCCCACCCCCCAAAAACGGTGATCTGCGCCCCCAAGGACCGGTGTACCTCTAAAAGTGGGGTTGCTTTTTGCACCAGGCAAAGGTAAGCAAGCCGTATATTTGTACATGGCCGAGACTCCCATATGGTTTTCCTCAGCGTAGTGGTGGTTAGTTTTCTCTCTGCCTGGGTATGGAACGAGATTTTTTTGCGGTTTGCGCGTCGGCTGGGTGCTCTTAGTCAAGGTATTCCTAATCAACGCCGTTGGAATAGCCAACGTAAGCCCATTATCGGGGGGCTCAGCTTTTTTGTTGTGGCGCTGGCTTTGGGTGCTTGGCAGCCGGAAGGCTTGAGCGTGTCGCGCGCTTTTTGGGCAGGAGGGTTTGTGGCTTTTCTTACCGGCCTGGCCGACGACGCTTTCGTAGCCATCCCTTTTCTGAAGCTCATAGGCCAACTGGGCGCCGTCACGGCTGCCCTGGCTTTCGGGGCCCCTACCCTCTCCCTCCAACCCGACTGGCTGTCCATACCCCTGACCCTCTTCTGGTATGCCGCCGTCATGAACGCTTTCAACATGATGGACAACATGGATGGGGTCTCAGGGAGCCTGGCCTTGGCGCTTCTGCTCACCAGCCCTTGGCTTCTGCCTTCCGAGGATCACCTGCTGCTTTACCTGGGGCTGGCCGGAGCTCTTGCCGCTTTTTTGGTGCGCAACTGGCACCCTTCCCACCTCTACATGGGCGACAACGGCAGCCAGTTTTTGGGGTTTGTGCTGGCCTACTGGGGTACACAAGTCTTCCATACGCTGCCCTTTGAGAAGGGCTGGATGCGGCTGGTGTGGTTAGTAGGCCTTTTTGCTCTCCTGGCGGGAGATACTTTCTGGGTCATTATTTCCCGCCTGGCGCGCGGGCAACATCCTTTTCATGGAGGTACCGATCACCTGACCCATCGGCTGGCGCAAATGGGCTGGGCCGTCTCCGCGATTCCGCTCATCTTAGGGGGCACTCAGACCGTGCTGGGCCTCTTGGCTATTTCGCTCACTCGGTATAAGGAAGGGTGGGTCGGTAGCCTTTTTCTGGTGGGGGTGGTAGGCCTGCTGATGGGGTATGTGCATCTACGCCACTTACGGCGCCTTTTTTCGCTGGCTCGGGTTCGCCTCCCCTCGTGAAAGTCCTGTACTGGCAATACTACTTCACCCCGCCAGGTGGCTGGGGAAATCGCCGCAGTTATGATCTGGCCCGCTACTGGAAAGCCTACGGGCTGGAAGTGTGGATTTTGGCTGGGGGTACCTACTTTCCTCCTACGCTGAAGGCTCGCCTGCAAAGCCGACGCTGCTTTCGTACGCCGGAGGGCATTCCGGTCCTTTATCTACCGACGCCCTACCATCAGAGACGAAGCTGGTGGGGACGCCTCTGGGATTGGATGCGGTTTGCGGTCTGGAGTGCGGCCCTCCTATGGCGATGGCGCCACCACCACCTCGCGCTCATAGTTACAGTGCCCCCACCCCTCCTGGTCTGGTTGGCCTGGCTAAGGAAAAAGCTTAGCGGCGCGCCCTACGCCGTCGAGCTGTATGACGCCTGGCCCGCGATTCCTGAAGCGATGAAAGCGGTGCCCCTCCTGCTGCGCAGGCCCCTTCGCTGGATCAGCTACACCGCCTATCAAGAAGCTAACTTATGCGTGGTGCTCTCCCCCGCTATCCAGCAAGCCCTGAACTTGCACCACGCCCACCTCAGCTACAATGGCACCCGTACAAGCCTCTTTCGTCGACGAAGCCCACCCCCTTTTTTACCCTTTAGGGTCGTGTATGCGGGTACCTTCGGACGCGTAAACCACCTCACTTTCCTCCTTGAAGTGGCTCAGCGCCTGCAAGCCTACCCCGCTATCGAGTTTTGGCTACTGGGAGACGGAGCGGAAAAACCCCTCCTCATCGAAAAAGCTCGACACCTCTCTTGCGTACGCTTTCTGGACCCCGTGCCGGTAGAAGAAGTGCCTTATTACCTCTCCTGCTGTCACATTGGGGTGTCTACGGTTTTGCCCCTTCCTATTTTGGAGAGCAATAGCGCCAACAAGTTCTACGACTACTTAGCCAATGGGCTGGTGGTAGGGCTGAACTACGGCGGCTGGCAGGCTGAGCTGGTGGAAAGGGCCGCATGTGGGTTTTCGGCGCCTACTATAGAAGGATTTGTGGAGGGCATTCTGCGCTATTACTGGGACCGCAAAGCCTGGAAGGAGGCGGCCGATCGCGCTCGCCGTCTGGCCGAGGCGCTTTTTGATCGCCGGCGATTGGCGCAAGAGCTGGTACCCCTCCTGGAAAAGGCTTTTTCTTCGCCGGCCCGCCTTTCCTAACTTCGCCCTATGTGCGGTGTGGTGTGGCTGCGCCTACTGAAGCCATTGGACTCGTACCCTTCCCCCGTTTGGGGTCTCAAACGAGTATCCCTTCTCCTACAAAAGCAGCGCAACCGAGGCCAAGACGGAGCCGGTCTCCTCACCTATAAAGCCCAGGCAGCCCCCGGATCACCGTACTTTTTCCGAAAAAGGCTCGTAGAACCTTCACCTCCTTGGAAGTTTCTCATAGAATCCATCTGGAAAGCCTGGATAGAGCACCAAAAAAAGGAAGAAGACCCTTATACCTTTCCCTTTGTAGGCGAAGCTTACCTGGCTCACTTGAGGTACGGCACCTTTGGCGGTTACACGATAGAAGAAACTCATCCGGTGATTCGTCAAAACAGCTGGCCCTCCCGCTCGCTGGCCTTGGCCGGCAACTTCAACCTCACCAATGCGCAGGAACTCTTTGATCGCCTCATCGAACTGGGGCAGCATCCCCTCTACCGCAGCGACACCTACACCATCTTAGAAAGGATGGGGCACTTCCTGGACCTGTACGTAGAAACCCTCTACCAGGAAGCGAAAGCCCAAAACCTCAGCAAAAGCGAGGCTACCGCGTACATTACTCAGCGCTTTCCGCTGGTGGAGTGGGTGGCGCGCAGCGCCCGCCGCTGGGATGGCGGCTACGTAATTGCGGGGTTTTTAGGGAACGGCTGGGGTTTCGTGATGCGGGACCCCCTCGGCATTCGACCCGCTTACTACCTTGCTACCGAAGACGTGTTAGCTGTAGCCTCGGAAGCCGCCGCCCTGCACAACGTGTTTGGGGTGCTGCCCAGCCAGGTACAAGAGCTGCCCCCCGGCCATGTGCTAACCGTAGACCCCCAAGGCCGCTGGGAAGTGACCCCTTACACCGAACCCGCCTCTAAGCCTACCCGCTGCGCCTTTGAACGCATTTACTTCTCTCGCGGAAACTCCCCTCATATCTACCAAGAGCGCAAAGCCCTCGGCGCCCTCCTGGCCCATGAGATTGCCCACCTGCTCGATTACAACTTCGACAAAGTTATCTTCACTTACATCCCCAATACCTCTCAGTCGGCTTTCTGGGGCCTGCTGAAAGAACTCGAAAACATCTTGATTCTGCGCCAGTACAAAAGGCTACAGACCTTCACTCCTGACGAGGAAGAGCTAAAAGCCATCTTGAGCCAGCGCATTCGTGCCGAATACTTAGTTTGGAAAGACACCCAAAGTCGAACTTTCATCTCAGCCCCCGAACTGCGTATCGAACTTTCCCAATACGTCTACGACGTGATATACGGGGTAGTACGCCCCGGCGAAGACACGCTGGTTTGCCTGGACGACTCCATTGTACGAGGTACGACCCTGCGCCAGACCCTCCTACGAACCCTGGCTCGGCTCAAGCCCGCCCACCTGATCATCGCCTCTTCCGCCCCTCAAATCCGGTATCCCGACTTTTACGGCATTGACATGGCTTCGCTGGGAGACCTCATCGCTTTCCAAGCAGCCATAGCCCTCCTGAAAGAGTACCACCTGGAGGAAGTCTTGACTCACACGTACGAGCTGTGCCGCCGCGCCGAAGGGACGGCCGACTTCACCACCACCAACTACGTCAAGGCGATCTATGCCCCTTTCACAGAAGCGCAAATCGCCGCCAAAATCGCGGAGCTGGTCAAACCTCCTGAGCTGGAATGCCCTCTGACGCTGGTGTTCCAGCCTGTGGAAAACCTCCTTAAAGCCCTACCTAACCACCGAGGAGACTGGTACTTCACAGGCAACTACCCTACCCCAGGCGGCTATGCCCAGGTAAACCGGGCTTTTATGCAGTTTTACGAAGGACGGGTAGCGCAGCGCGCCTACGAGCTGCGCTGATCAGCCGGCACTTTGCCATAGAGCTGGTACCACCGCCAGAAGTATTTCGCCACAAGGTCAAACTCTACATTCACTCGCTGGCCTCGGCGCAGCGCCGGAAAGCGCGTGTGCTGATACGTCCACGGAATCACCGCCACACGAAAGGCTTTTTCCTCTAGGTGGGCCACAGTCAGACTCACCCCTTCTATGGCGATGGCGCCCTTTTCAACGACGAGGTGGGCCCAATCCGGCGGCAGCTCGAAGGTGTAGTACCAACTGTCACCCCCTACCCGTTCGATGTCGAGGATAGCCAGGGTGGTGTCTACATGGCCTTGAACGAGGTGGCCTTCCAGTCGAGCGGTAACCGGCAAGCTGCGCTCCAGATTTACGGGGTCGCCCAGTTCCAAAGCGCCCAGATTCGTGCGGCTCAGCGTCTCTTGCACAGCCTCCACGCAGTAAAAGCGGTGCTTGATGGCGATCACCGAAAGGCAAGCACCATTATGAGCGACGCTGGCGCCCACCGACAGTTCCCCCACAAAAGGCGCCTGAATCCAAAATCGCCGTCCTCCAGCCGTAGTCTCGATAGCCTGGACGGTACCCACGGCCTCTATGATGCCCGAAAACATACTTACCGCAGCAGAGTAATAGAGCCCGCCTTGCGAAAGATGCGCCGCTCTCGCGTGTCGAGCTCGGCTTCAATCAGGTAAAAGTACGTGCCCTCTTGCGCAGGACGCCCCTGATACAAGCCATCCCAAAGGCGATTGAGGTCCCGACTTTCAGCCACTAAGCCTCCCCACCGATCATAAATCCAACAGCGAACTGACCGAATATTTCGATAGATAAAAGGCCGAAAGACATCGTTTATCCCATCGCCGTTGGGAGAAAAGGTATTAGGCAGCATAAGGACGGGGCAGTTATCGAAGCAGGTAGGGGGGCCGAGGGGGCTCTCGTTGCCGGCGGTGTCTCGGGCCGTGAGCGCTATGCAGAGAAGCAGAGAACCGTTTCCCTGCCAAGTGTAGGTACGGGTAGGTTCCCTTACCTCAGCTACCCGTTCGTAGGGCCCTTCTGGAGCCGAAGCTATATAAATGCCGTAGCTGCCCACATCGCCCCCACAGCTGCTATCCGGCTTGGTCCAGGAAAAGTGTACGCGATAGGTTTCACAATCGGCTTCGTAGGTGTACTGAGTGGGGTCAGGCAAACAGGGGGGCACCGTGTCCCGAGGCACCTCACAAGCCTTGTTAGAGGCGTTCCAGAGGGGATCTCGAAGACCAGCCACCCCATACGAACCCTTGCTTAGCACATAGTAGCAGTAAGTCTGGCCGTTGGTGAGGCCCGCATCCAAGTAGGTAAAAATAGCCCTTCCGGTAGCCTGAGCGGGCACAGCGGCGATCCGAACGAAAGTACCGGGCTGGGGGGGATCGGCGCGGTAGATGTAGAAGGAGTCGTTTATCCAGGGCACGTTTTGCTCCCACTGCAGGAGGACGGCACCATCTCTGGGCTGGGTGGTCAGGAATAGGCTGGTGGCGGTGTTGCTGGAGGCTACTTCGCGCCCGGTCCCATCTATCAAACGCACGCGGTATCGGTAAGGCTGGATGGTGGTGGAGAGCCCGCCAGCATCGAGGTATCCGGTAGTGGTGAGGCCCGTAGCCACAACCTGGAAAGTCCCTCCACTCCAGTTAGGGGCGCGTTCGAGCGTGTACCGGTAAGGCGGCGGAAAGAAAGTGCTATCCAGCACAAGGGGGTTATTCCACGAGACCCAAATAACGCCCGCCACCGGATCGGTCGTATGAACGCTGTCTTGCGTCATGAGAGGGAAGTTGATAGGCAGCTGAATGCAAGCCTCTGGAGAAGGGCAGCTCAAAGCCCCCCGATACATCGCCCGCACCCGGTAGCAGTACCGAGGACTAAACTCAAGATCCCTATCCGTGAAGGTGGTATCACTTCCCGACACCTGCCCTACCAGTACGTAGCCGGTGAGGGGGCTTCGGCAACAGGGGGTGTCGGCATACGGCTGCGGAGCCGGTGCGCGATAAATCAGGTAAGAGTCTGGCCGGCATACAGGCGGGCTCCAAGACAAGGTCACCTGCCGAGGTCCCGGCGTCAAAGTCAAAGAAGTCGGCGGCGGACCCACTACATAAATGCGCGTGATACGATGGGCCGCCAGAGGAGGACGATAACCCAGGTTGTCGTGGGCGTACCAGTCCACCTGATAAAACCGCGAACGAATGTGCTGGCAAGCCGTCTGCCACGAGAAAAGGGCTTGAGCCTCCGGTGGACGATAACCCAGAAGGGGAAACGTGTTAGGCGTGAGGGTAGCCGGCGGTTGAGCCTGAAAAGGCCCATTGAAGCCTTGACCTCCGTTATTGAGGTAAAAGTACAAGCTATCGCCTGCGTCGGGATCGTAGGCTCTTACCAAGAACTGCAGCAAGCTCCCCGCCGCTATGCAGGTTTCCGCCGGCGCTTCGATGATGGGAGGGCGATTAAGACAGGGCGCCACAAAAATCGCCATATCGCGAATCACGTACCCAATCTTGCGACCGTTGCGATACTCCTCGATAAGAATAGAAATATTGTACACGCCGACTTGCTGAGGGGTATTCCAGGTAACTAAGCCCGTTTGCGGATCGATGGTGAAGGATCCTCCAAAAGCGCTGGGATACTGGTAGTTGCCGACAGGGATGGGGTTTTGCATGGTGCCGGGGTCATACTGCTGGCAAGGAATAAGGCTGAAGACCAGCGAGTCGCCATCAGGGTCGTAGGCGCCGGGATTGTGGGTCCACAATCGGCCCGTGCAGGCGTCATCTATGGGGTCGTTAAGCAAAAGGGGAGACCGGTTGGTGCCAATGAAGGGGTTGTTGTTCAGCAGGGTACCCACATAAAAAGAGGTAGCGCCAGAGTTGCTCATGTTGCGCACATTCTCGACGCGCGCAAAATCGCTATACCGAAGCTCGTACAAGCCCGGTCCCGGCAAAGTAATGTCTACGATGTAGAAGTTTTTCTTGACTCGGGGTCGCAGGTGGATGCCCAGCCGGGCGGGGGCCTGACAGCCCCCGCCCGCGGGACCGTTTGCCCGCGGAATGTCCCGATACGTCTGCACTAAGGTACGGGTGCCTCCGATTACGCTCCACACTTCGATGTCGGCGAAACAGCGGTCCACCCCCGCCGCCGCCGAATCGGTGTAGGTGGTAAGGGTGACCCGATAGCGATTCGGCCCCAGGTAATCGTACGTGATCTGCCCCGCCAGGTTATGGGAAGCCCACAACACCGACACCCCTATCCCAATAAACAGGACTCGCATGGCCTACCGGCAAAAGTAACATATTTGCGGGGTGCTACTTGACCAACTCCGCTCAGCTACACAGCAGGTCGTCATAGGGCAGGCGGAGACGATAGAACTTTTGTGGAGTGCCCTGTTTGCAGGGGGACATGTGCTCCTGGAAGGGGTGCCTGGCGTAGCCAAAACCCTTATGGCCAGCACGATAGCCCACCTGTCCGGGCTGGAGTTCCGCCGAGTACAGTTCACGCCAGACATGCTCCCGTCAGACCTCACGGGAGGGCTGGTGTACGAAGGACCTGGCCGCTTCTCCGTAAAGAAAGGGCCTATTTTTACGCAGGTACTTTTGGCGGATGAGGTCAACCGCGCCCCCGCTAAAGTCCAAAGCGCCCTCCTGGAATGCATGCAAGAAGGACAAGTAACGCTGGGCGAAGAAACCTATTCCCTCCCTCGCCCTTTCTGGGTGCTGGCTACTCAAAATCCCATCGAACAGGAGGGTACTTACCCTTTGCCCGAGGCCCAGATAGATCGGTTTCTCTTTCGGATCGAGGTGGGCTACCCCACTGAAGCTGAAGAAGAGGAGATTGTGCGGCGTTGGGCTCGCAAAATCTACCCTGATCCCCCTCCTCCCCTTCTCTCCCCTAAGAAAGTACTCGACTACCAAGCTGAAACCGCCCAGGTTGAGGTGCATCCCCGCCTTGAAAAGTACATGGTCCAGCTTGTGCGGGCTACGCGAGAACCTCTCCGAGTAGGGCTTAAAGAATGGGTGGAGAAGATTCTATACGGGGCTTCACCCCGGGCGGCGCTGGCGCTTCACCGAGCCAGCCGAGCCAGGGCTCGCCTTCACGACCGCTCCGCCGTGCTCCCCGAAGACATCAAAGCCGTGGCACCAGCCGTATTACGCCACCGCATACTCCTTTCCTACACCGCCCTGGCAGAAAATCTACGCACCGACCACTTCATCGAAGCGCTGCTCAAAGCCGTCCCCTACTGATGCGGCTTAGCGCACCTGACTGGATGCTGTATGCGCTGGCTGGCTTGCTGGTAGCTATCGGGCTGGCTAACCTCTACTCTATTGAGAATTTCCCCTCTCCCAGCTGGTCAAGCTCTTTCTACCGCCAACTGGTTTGGACAGGCGTCTGCATAGCAGTCACTTTGATCAGCACCCTCATAGCAGGCCAGACCTGGCGCTACCTGGCCTACTTGCTGTATGGGCTTGGGGCGATAGGTATGCTGATAACGGCGTTTGTGGCCCGCGAAGTGAACGGTGCCCGCGCCTGGCTCGATATCGGCCCCTTCCGGTTTCAGCCGGCCGAGTTCATGAAAGTACTCACGGCCTTAGCCCTGGCAGTTTTCCTTCAGCGGTACGACTTCGACTGGAAGCGCTTCTCTGATAGAGTAGGGATTGGGGGGCTTATTGGCCTGCCAGTGCTGCTGACGCTCCTCCAGAAAGACACCGGTACGGCCCTTACGTACGGCGCTTTGCTGGTTCCTCTGTACCGGTGGGGCCTCTCCGGTTGGGTAGTGGGCTTGCCCCTGCTGTTAGGTGGGCTGGCTTTCCTCAGCCTGATCTGGCCTTGGTTCTACCTCGCGGCAGCTGTCACCGCCGCCGGCGCGCTGTCTTATGGGCTGATCTTCCGCCGAAAGTACTTAGGCCTGCACCTGCTTGGGGTGAGCTTTTTGTGGGGGTGGCTTGCCCTGTCGAGTTTCCTCTACAGGCATATCTTAGCTCCGCATCAGCGCCAGCGCATCGAAGTGCTTCTGGACCCCCAACGCGACCCCCTCGGAGCAGGATGGAATGCCCTTCAGGCGCGCATAGCCATCACCGCAGGCGGACTTACCGGCCAAGGCTACGGCCAAGGCCTCCAAAGTAAACTTAACTTCATCCCTAAGAAGCACACCGACTTTGCTTTTTGCGGCCTGGCCGAAGAATGGGGATGGCTGGGCGTTGTAAGCTACCTTCTTCTGTATGGAGCTTTTTTGTGGCGCCTGACCTACCTCGCCGAAAAAACCCAAAGCCCCATAGGCCTTCTCTTTGGATACGGGCTTGCCGGCTTCTTGAGCCTACACCTACTCATCAATGTAGCCATGGTGATGGGCCTTTTCCCTGTGGTGGGGATACCCCTCATTTTTCTGAGCTACGGAGGCTCTTCCTGGGTGGCTGCCAGCTGGGGAATAGGCATCCTACAGAGTTTTTACCGGGAGCGGCGGCTGCGGCTATTTGGCTAAAGCAGGCACCAGAGACTGCAGTAGCGGCTCTTCGGCCACTTCACTCAAAATGTCGGGGTTGAGCTGGAGGCACCGTTCAAGGAGGGCTGCGGCTTCGGCGGTCTGGCCCAGCCGGGCCAGAAACAGCGCCTGATAGTACAGGACTTCCGGCGTCTGATGGGGCAGTTCACTGGCCCGCTGAATGGCCGCTTCGGCTTCGTCTTGCTGTCCAAAGTACAGGGCCCAAAAACCCTTATGAAGCCACCAGCGAGGGTTTTCAGGGTCGTGTTTGAGCACTTCCTCCAGCACCTGATAAGCCTCTCGAATGCGATTCTGGCGCAGGAGTTCTTCGTAATAGGCCTGCAAGGCAGGCAAATAGGTAGGCCCCACACGCCGGCATTCTACCAGCGCCGCATAAGCCTCGTTACTGCCGAGCCTTTTCAGCAAGCGGTATTTTTCATACCACAGCTCCGGGCTCTGCGGGAAAAGACCGAGTCCCACATGTAAGGGCGTGAGGGCTTCACGCAGCAGGCCGGCTTCACTGAGCTGGCGACTCTGCTTGAGGTAGTCTGCGGGCGTATGCATAGATAGACAAAGGTAGGATTTTCAGGGCAAGTCCAAACAGCTTAAGGCGAAACGTGTACGTCCAAGGACCGAACGGCGGCTTCAGCGGCGGCGAAGGCGCCTTCGATGTAGCCCATCCAAGTGTGGGCGCGCTCCGTGCCTGACCAGTAAAGAGGAGGAAGGGGTTCTCGTAGGGCACGACCCACATACCGCCACCCGCCAGGTCCGAAAAATCCCACATAACAGCCCCCACTGTAGGGTTCATCGGCCCAGGTTTTTTGGTAGAGCCAGCGAGATGGGACCCCGAAAAGCTTGTCCACTTCCTGGCGGAAGAAGGCCAACCGTTCATCAGCTGGGAGAGATAGCAAACTTCGGGCCAGATGCCCTACGGCAAAACCGGTGATCTGCCCGTACGAGCCATCCGGTGGGGAAGTATCGAAAGTAATACGCAAAGCTCCCTCCAGCCTGAGCACATGCCCGCTTAGGCCTTTTTCCCGCCAATAGGGTCGGTCATACACAGCGACCACTTTGGTTACGCTACCCATGGGCATGCGCTGCGCAAGCTGGGCATAAGAAGGAGGCAGCGGCGGATCCCACTCGATAGCCAGCTGGAGCGCAGGAGGAATAGCCACGATCAGTGATCGGGCCGTTAGCTTTTCCCCCGAAGCTACCCAAACGTGTACGCCTGCAGGTCCCCATTCTACACGCCGCACCGGCGCCGAAAGCCGATACGGCACTTTTTCGGCTATCGAAGCCACCAGCGACGCCGCCCCTTGAGTGAACTTGCGTTCTTGAGCGCCGCCTTCGGTCTCGATGAGGGCTTCGAGGCCGCCTGCACTCCGCACATAGAAGAGCGCATGCCATAGGGAAACTTCTTCGGGTTCACAACCGAGTACGGTCGCCAACCCCACAGAGAAGGTTTGACGAGCCAGCTCGCTGCGCAGGGCTCTGCGCATCCACGCGGCTAAAGTCTCTTCGTCCCAGGCGGGACGGGTCAAGTGCCAGGGGTGCGTCGCAGAGACCCGTTTAGCCATGCGCTTGAAGCGCTCAAGGCCCCACCCTAAGTCGAGTAGCGCCCCTACCGGCAATCGGGGAATAGTGCCCGTATAGAAGCGCACTTTGCCCCCAGGCAAGATAAGAAGGTTTTTACCGGCGGTATGCGTGCGATGCAAAGGGATGCGATGCGCTTCCACCCAGCGCAACACGCGCATATGTTGAGGCCCTACCCACTGCCCACCCAAGTCCACCGGCTGGCCATCGGGGGTGTACACTGTATGTAACCGTCCCCCCAGCCGATCGCGCGCTTCGAGCACTTCGACAGACAAGCCGGCCTGCTGCAGAAGGTAAGCCGCATACAAGCCACTTACCCCGCCGCCTATTACCAGGGCGTCGTACACCAGACAAAAATAACCACCCCCTAACTTTGCCGGCCATGGACGTACGCTTGGAACCCTGGCTGCCCGGCCAGCTCCCCCAACACCCGCACGTGCCTCTCTTGTGGATCCTTCCCCCTCTCCAGACGCCTGACTTAGCCAGCTGGTGGGAAAGGGCCCTCCAACCTTTTGGCGTACAACCGGACCAGTTTCCGCTGAGCAAGCAGCTCCGCTTTTACGCCGATGGGCGCTACCAAGCGCTGCAGGTGACGCTGCCCCACTATACGGTTGAACACCTGCGACGAGGGGTATACTACGCCCTGCGCAAAGCCGAAGAAGTCGGCTGGCCTGAAGTCCAGCTCATATGGCTCCAGCCCCCCGGCACCTCGAACGAAGAGGACTTTTGGCAAGCGCTGGCCGAAATGGCCCTCATGAGCTTGTACCGCTTCACGAAATACGCCGCAGAACCGCCCAAAACTGTAGAAAAAATCACTATTCTGGCTCCTACAAGCGCCAAGAGTTCTATTGAGAGAGGTCTTATCATCGGCGAAAGCGTAAACATGGCCAGAGATTGGGTCAATGAACCGCCCAACGTGCTCACGGCCGAGGAACTGGCACACCGTATCGCGGCCACGGGACAAGAAGCCGGCTTTTCAGTCGAAATCTGGGACAAAGCCCGCATTGAGGCCGAAAAGATGGGGGGCCTCCTGGCGGTCAACCGAGGCAGCCTCAATCCCCCTACCTTTACGGTCGCCGAATATCGCCCCGCTAACCCCGTCAATCACAAGCCTATTGTGCTGGTGGGGAAGGGGTTAGTCTTCGATACGGGAGGGCTAAGCCTCAAGCCTACCCCCGATAGCATGGATTACATGAAATGCGACATGGCTGGGGCGGCAGCGGTGGTCGGGGCGCTGCGAGCGGCCGCCCTACTGAAACTGCCCTTCCACCTCGTGGCGCTGGTGCCCGCCACCGACAACCGCCCCGGCGAAAACGCCTATACCCCCAACGACATTATCCGCCTCTACGACGGCACCCCCGTGGAGATTCGCAACACCGACGCAGAAGGCCGGCTCATCTTAGCCGATGCTTTGGCTTACGCCCGCCGATATAACCCCGCTTTTGTGCTGGACTTTGCGACCCTGACGGGGGCTGCAGCCTTAGCTGTGGGCCCTTATGCCTCCGTACTCTTTACCAACGCGGGAGAAACTATCCGTGACGCCCTCCTCGAAGCCGGCTGGGCCACCTACGAACGGCTGGTGGAGTTTCCCCTCTGGGAAGAATACGGCCACCTCATCAAAAGCGACATCGCCGCTATCAAAAACTCCGCTGGCCGCGAAGCCGGCGCCATCACCGCCGCTAAGTTTCTCGAATACTTCGTACGGTACCCCTGGGCGCACATTGACATTGCCGGTACGGCTTTCCTCACCAAGCCTGTACCTCCTGAACGCGGCTTTCCCCGCCACTACCAGGTCAAATACGCTTCCGGCGTAGGAGTGCGGCTAACCGTGGCTTTCCTCATGCGGCATGGAGAACGGCTCTTCGGCGGCTGACCTGCCCCGAGTAGGCTTCTCAATAGGGGAGCCGGGCGGCCTTGGACCCCAACTGCTCTTCCAGCTCTTGGCGCAAGAGGGGTGGGAAACTCGCTTTATCCCCATCCTTTTTGCCCACCGCCGGGTAATCGAACGATGGCGGGGTTTTCTGGGCCTTTCTACCCTCCGTTACCATCGCCTCTCCCACCCCCAAGAAGCCCGACCCGGCCAACTTAACCTCCTCGAATGTGCCGCTATACAAGACATCTCGATTGGGCAGCCCTCTGCGGAAGGGGGGCGTCTGGCTCGGGAAGCTTTCCGCGCCGCCGTCCAAGCCGCCCAAGCCGGCCACCTCGACCTACTCGTTTCGCTCCCCGTAGACAAGCGAACCTTCTATGATGAAGCGACTTTTCCCTACCGCGGACACACCGAATACCTGCGCGCCCTATATCCCGACGCTCCCCCTCTCATGGTCATGGTCGGAGAAACCCTCCGCATAGCGCTGGTAACAGAACACTTGCCTCTGGCTGAGGTGGCCTCGGCCCTCACCCCCGAAAAGGTCGAACAAGCCGTGCGCACCTTCCTATCAGCTCTGCAACGAGACTTTGCCGTGCCTAAACCCCGCATCGCCGTTTTGGCCCTCAACCCCCACGCCGGCGACGACGGCCTACTCGGCACAGAAGAACACACCTGGCTCCTCCCCCTCTTAGACAAACTTCGGTCCGAAGGCCACTTCGTAGGAGGACCCTTTGCCGCGGACGGGTTCTTTGGTGCCCGCCAGTACACCCGCACCGATGGCGTCCTGGCTCTCTACCACGATCAGGGGCTCATCCCCTTCAAGCTCCTGGAAGGCTGGGAAGGCTTCCAGTACACGGCGGGGCTGCCCTTCCTACGCACCGCCCCAGACCATGGCGTAGCCTACGACAAAGTAGGAAAAGAGGAAGCTGACCCAAGCAGCTTGAGCAGCGCGCTCTGGGAAGGGCTGGCGATCCTCCAGCGCCGACAAGCACTGCCCTAATGCAGGGCTGGGTCTGGCTCCTCCCCGCTCACGAAACCACTCACTACGATTGGAGAGGCGAAGTCTACGCCCAGGTCGCCGCCCACCTGGCCCAAACCCAACCCCTCTGGACCTTGAGCTGGAGCCCTACCTGGCCCACCCCAAAACCCGGCTACACCCTTCAGATTCACCACGCCTACGGCCGCCACATCGGCTTCTGGGGCCGCTGGCGTCTCAGGCGGCTCGCTCGAGAAATAGAGACACTCTGGACCCAAGAAGGCTTCCTCCCTCTGGCTTTTCAGCCTTCACCATCCCAGCTTGGGGCTTTTTTGGCTCGAAGGTGGAAAAAACGGTTCTCATTGCATGTTTATTCGCCTTTTCCACCTGCTTCAGAAAAAATACTTAGCCTCCCCACAGCTGAAGCCCCGAACAGCCCGCCCTTGCCTCGTACCCTAGCCTTACTCACTGGGCAGGAAGACCCAGCCGAGTCCGCCCATATAGCGGAGCTCTTGGCTTTGGAGGGCTACACCGTGTGGATTGTAGGGAGCCCCCCTTCGATTACCCGCTACAGGCAGGCCGGTTACCGTTTTCCGAGCCGGATCCACCTTAAGGTGGGGCTGCCCTGGGCTCAGATGGTCGTATACCTGAGTCGCGCGAGCCTCTTACTCTGTACCGATCCCACCTGCCTTGAAGCCCCCTTTCTGGAGGTGGGACGCCCCTGGATAGTTCCCCACCACCATCCGCACGCCCCTGCCGCTGCAGGCACTTTCTCCAGCCCAACCGACCTCTCCGCCCTGGTTGCCCGCCTCCTCTCTACACTTTGATAGCGAAATCAAGCTGATTGTGGCGAAACATCTCCTTGCGTAGCAGCTTCGGATACACCGCCCCCGCCATGAAGGGTAAGGTAGCTCGCAGCTTCTCCCAAAGCGGCAGGTGCTCCGAGGGCAGATCGAGAGGCTTTTTGAGTTTTTTGGCCAGCGAGAGCAGCATCTGATAGCTGGGCAAGCAATCGGGAATATGCTCAGGGTGGCGCCAGCGGTCTACGGCTTGCCCAGCGGCGTCTAAGCGGCTTTTCGGTAGGTAAAACCAGTCTTCCGGCTTCATTTGCTGCCACTGGCGAGCGGGCTGGACCGTCTGCGCCCGTCCCTCGAAGTTCACATACGTGCCGAAGCTCTCGAGGTGAGTCGCCGCCGGCAAGATCCCATCCAACCGTTCGTAGCCTTCGATGAGCTGGTAGAGGTGCGCCACCACCGCTACTCCAGCCGGCAAGGCAGGAAGCAACTCCGCCAGCGCCCGGTCATCTTCTACCCAGTACAAGAGCGTGTACGAGCCCCCCTCAAGCCAAGTCAGAATCTCTTGCACCGTAGCCGCGCGATACCCTAAAGCCTGAGCGCCATAGCTATTGGGGGTACGATCGTCCTTTCGCAAAAGGTGATCGCCCCAGCCTGGTTCGACATGGGGCACATACAGAAGCGGGCTTGTAGGCGAAACCTGATCTCGAAACGCCTTTAGCACATACAGCGTCTCGACGCTGGCATACGCTGAGCCGACAATAAGCACCTTGCCCCAATGCTTCTCTAAAAGCTGGGCCAGCGCTTCCCAGCCTTCTTCCCAACCCACTGGAATACCCCCTACCCGCCGCAACCCCGAAGCACGCCGCTCGTTGTACTTCACATAGTCCAGCCGCCCGGCATCACAGAGCCAGTACTGATTGATTTCGAGGTTTTTACGGGGGGTCAGGCGCATGACAAGGTTGTCTCGCACCCACACATAGGCGTTGCAGCCCCGAGCACAACCCGTACAAATCGTAGGCGTGTAGTTCATCTCCCAGGGGCGCGCCTTAAAACGGTGGTCAGCGCTGGTGAGAGCCCCTACCGGACATATATCTACCGTATTGAGCGAATACGGGTCGTCAAACGGCTGGCCCTGCGCAGTAGCCGGATAGTTTAAGTTGCCGCGATGGATAATGGTAAGCTGGCGACTTTTAGAGATTTCCTCCGTGAAGCGCACGCATCGCGTGCAGTTGATACACCGTTCAGCGTCCAGCACCACATGCGGCCCAAGCCGAACGCGCTTGGGTTTGTGGACTTTCTCCTCCTCGAAGCGGGACCCTTCAGGGCCGTATTTGTAGGTCCAGATTTGTAGAGGGCATTCGCCAGCTTGGTCGCAGATAGGACAATCCAAGGGGTGATTGATAAGAATGAACTCCAGCACCGCCTGCTGGGTTTGCCGTACCGTTTGAGAGGTGCGATGGGTGCGCACATGAAGGTCTGGCACCAGATCTGTCGTACAGGCCGGCACAGGCTTGGGCCCCCAAACTACCTTGAGCGAACCGTCCGGCTCTCGCACATACTCACCGGTCTGTCGATCTTTCTGGGGTAGGCCCGTCTCCACCAGGCACATCCGACAGTTAGCCGGTATACTTAGCGCAGGATGGTAACAGAAAAAGGGAATCTCGATCCCGTGATCCAGGCAGTACTGCAGGAGCTTGACGCTACCTTCGTAGGTGTAAGGCTGCCCGTCGAGGTAGAAGGTGGGCATACCACAAACATAAAACGAAATAAGCGCTCCCTCCTCTCAGCGCATGAGGACCATCTTCCCCCACCCACCCCGAAAGTATCCTGAGAGCCCTTCTTCTCGGCGCTCCAGACTGGCCTGGCCAGGCATCTGCACCACCACCCGATATAGATAGACTCCATTGGCTAAGCGATCTCCATATTCGTCCGTGCCATCCCAAGCGTACTGAGTCAAATGCCGCCCGATTCGCACTTCCCCTAACGCCTTGAGGTCTATGACTTTGACCAAGCGACCGGTCACCGTGTAGATGTGTATCTGAAACACCTCTGGCAACACCGACCCCGTAAGCTCATAGTAAAAGCGCGTCGAAGTCGAAAAGGGATTAGGATAGTTCACGACGTAACTGAGAGTACTTTCGTTGATTATGCGAAAACTCACTTCATAAGGCTGGCTGCCAGAACGGTTTCTCTTTTTATCGAAGGCTTCCACGGAGAGGATGTAGTCGCCATTTTCGAGGCGTCCAGGCCGCAGCTCCACCCGCGCCCGGTTGTCAGGTAGCCGGGCCGGAAAGAAAGTGAGTTTCCCCGAGCTGTAGTAAAGCCTTTCCCCTAAGCTGCGGTCCCCCGATCGCCGCAACCGCACCACCACCGAACCGGTATCGTCCAGCGCCAGAAAGCGATTCTCGTCTTTGACCTCGATGAGGATAGTCGGCTCCGGTGAAACGATGTCGCCATTCTGGATGCGCACGCCATCGAAAAGCACATCGACGACAGGGTTGATGCGGTCCACGTTTACATAGAAGGTGGCTTCCCACCGGTTATTGAGGAAGGTGCGCTCCCCAAAGCGGGGCTGGGGATTAGCCACGAGGCGCAACCGGTTCACGCCGCCCAACCCTATCGTAGAAAAGCGGTATCGGATCACCACCGTATCCAGCCCGCCAAGCGGCCGATAGAGCTGGTGGCCTACCGTATCCCAGTCGCCGGAGGCTTTTTGCACGAGATAGAGTACTTCAAGGCTGTCGGGGGTAGCGGCAGAAAGCAAGTTACGCAGTCCCAGTTCGATTTCAATAAACTCGCCCTCTTCGACGGTATCGCGCCGCAGCACCCACCGCAGCGCCGGATCCACCGCGATGTCCGGAAAAGGCCGAAAGAGCACATACCAGTAGCGCAGTTGTGGAGTGGTCCACCCCATTCTATCTTCGAAACGCCCCTCGAGTCTCAGGTCGGTATAAGTGGCGGTATTGTAGGGGCGCAGGTCGTACACCCCCTGTTGCGGCACCTGCCGGTACAACGTATCCACTCCCCCATCGGCCCTCAGGCCGTAAATGGATAGGGTGAGCGTATCACCCGACGATAGAGAAGTGTAAGCAAAAAAGGCGTCTTCCCAGGCGACGGGGCGGGTTATTCGCGGCGAAAGCATCCACCCCAAGGGCAGCGATACCGAGAAGTCTTGCTGAGCGGCACAGGAGAGCGTGTCGGCACAGAACACCTCTATGGCCGTGCCTGGAGCGGCCCCCTTCCGTCCAATGAGTATGGCCTTTTGCCGTGGCGTCAAACCTAAAGCCGTAGCTGTGGCGCCAATCTGATTTAGGACCTGAGCCATGCGAGCTGGCCAGTTCTGAGCTGAGTGCCCCACCGTGAAGAGCAGCACCACCGGCGCCCCCACCGGCGCGCGTCCCACCACCGCTAAAAGCGACTCTGCCATCGCCTCCGCACTCATCGTCACCTGGTAATACACTGGATCCCACCGCTGATAGCAGAAACCCGGGCAGAAGAAACGCCACCCCCCAAACACCGGATCCTGTTCTAACGGCTCAAAAGTAATCGGATCAAAAGACGCGATGAATACGCCCGGCTGACGCGCCCCATCCCACCACCCCGCAGGCAGCGTATGGCTGGCCTCCTGCGAAAGCAAAACCCCATCTTTCGAAAGAAAGCGTCGCGAGCCTACCGGCGTATAGGTATCTCGGGCTTCAAGGCGCACACGCACTTGGGTGAAGTTCCAGGCAAAAGCCGGTGCACTGTAAGTGAGCCCGCGCAGCTCATTCTCTAAAAACTGTGGGCGAGCGCTTTGGCCCCAGCCTTCCCGAGGACCGGCTATGTACTGGAAGGACTGCGTAGCCCACTCCTGGGGACCACTGCCCTCCAGTCGCACCCGCCAGTAGTACACCACACTATCTTGCAGCCGAAAAGGTAAGCCCCACTGCCCAAACGTAGTCGTTCCTTGCACCCGCCCACTGCGCCGCAAAAAAGGCGAGTCAAACCGGTAGCTGGTGTCTATCTCGAAGTAATACCCCTGAGGCGCAGCAAGGGACTGATTATAAGTGGCCGCAATGAGCACTATGGAGTCTTTATTGATTACGGCGAAAGGCCAGGGGTACAAAGGCAGCGGACGCGCCGATCGGACGAAAAACTCTATCCGAGTCTGATTATTGTCTTCGCGCAGCTCGTCGATCACCTCGTTATAAGCGTCTACAAATACGGTAATCTCGTTAGGGCCGGCCCATTCACCCGGAGGGGCGGGCAACACCACCTCGAAGCTATCTACCCGCACAAAAGGCGCTCGCCGGTACAAATACGAAACCTGCTGGCCCGTACTGACGATGCGATGCGTCACCTGCACCCCAAAACTATCCGCCACGGCCAGACCCAGGTTTCGGTACCGCACACGAAGCCGGAAGCTGCCCTGCTCTGCAGTAGGCTCCGCAGGCTGCACCTCCACATCCGCCGGCCCTATCGCCAAGTCCGGATAACGGGGCCCCGCCAACGCTACACAAGGATCGCCTAAAAGCGGTTCCCCAGCCAAATGGTAATAATCAAACGCGCTCACCCCTGTCTGAAAAAGCCTACGAAAAACCTCGACAAGCCCATCTCCCACCGGCCGCCCAATCGAGTCGCGAAACCAAACCTCGTACATCTTGCGGGTCTGATTGCCCAGCGGACCAATAAAACCACTCCCCGACAAAGAAAGGTACCACAGGCACCCTCGCCCAGGCGCCAGCAAAAAACGCTCGCTGTGAATCTGAGATAAGCTACCTATCTCATCGAAGTTCCCCTGGTAGCAGCCATTGACAATCACCAGCGGATATTTCCCCCAGTTATCGTAATCTACCGCCTCGTAAAAACTCACATCGAATATCTCGGACCCTGTATGCCCGAAGGTCTGGATTACCACCACGCCACTGTCTACCCGTTCTTTGATTGAAGGGCTGCCGGGCGGCGCCTGCATGCCTCCACTGCGCTTCTGATAGTAGACCACCTGCCCTTGGTAGGGGTTGCCCTCAAAAACTTGCTGGCAAGCTCCCAGCTGCGCGCCAATCAAGGCTTGTTCTACGGCATTGGCCCCCCCACCCAAATGCAACGCCCACTTGAGCCAAGGGGGGTTCTGCATGGCCTCATACGTGCGCAGCTTGTCTATGTAAGCTAAGCCTTGGTCGTCTGTCTGAACCGGCACCCGACCTACGGGTATCTCCGGTATGAGACGCCCGTCTCCGTAAAAGTCCGACACATACCCCCAGTCTGAAGCCGGCACGCCAAACACAGGCACTTTATGATGCGCCGGCAAAGCCCCATTGTAAGGAATACGAAACAACCCCACCCCGTCGCCCCACAAAAGCAAGTACTTCGGCCTAATGGTCCAGCGGTCAAGGGCCCATCGAACCAAATTCCGGATGGCTAAGGGATGATTCACCCGCCCCCATCCAAACTCATCGTAAATCGCATCGGTGTAAACAATGAATACCGAATGAGGATTAGTCGGATGCGTCTCCCGGTACTGTTTATAAGCCTGGGCCGAAGCGGCAAGGCTGCGGTGCGTCACAAGTAGGATCTCTGCGCCCTGAGCCCCGCTGTAGTTTTCCAGCATGGCCGGCTCCACGACCGGCCCTTGCACAGAGGCCCCTCGCACCAATAAAAGAGGAAACGTATCCCGTATAGCCGGAATGGGGACGTACCAGAGCCCCCCATTAGGTACGGCCTTCCACCGCAACCGATGCCGAAGGTCATATACCAGCAGGGAATCCCCTCCACTTATCGGCACTCCAGCCAGGACCAAAGCCAGCGGCGCCCCAGTGGTATTCACCACCCCCCCCTGTAGCACGGTATCCCCTCCCCCCAAAACCGCTTCTCGGGGATACGTCACGGTCACGTAATGCAAAAACTCCCCCCCATACCCTGCCCCTGAAGCGGTGACCTGAACGCTAAGGGGATTACTGAGAAAAGTGGTGGGAATCGACAATCGAGGCCGAAAGTAGTACGGCGCCGTAGTCGTAGCCGTAGCCGCACTAAAGCTATTCACCTTCCACTCCAAGGTGAAAGCCCCACTTATCGAAAGGCCCGCATGCGAAAGCTCCACAAAAAACACCGGACTGACCCCTGCTTTGGGCGAAGGGAGCGTATAACTCCGGCTCAACGGATTCACCCCTGCCCCCCGCCCTTCCCCAGCTATGTATAAGGGGTTGTTGTGCAGCTCGTAGCCTCCTACGAAAAGTCCGCCTGGTCCAGCCCAGTAGCCCGCCCCATGAAAGCTCTCCTCATACCGCCACCAGAACCAGTCCTGCGTCGGATGAGTCAGCGCATTCGGATCGGAAAAATCCAAATACCGCAATCCAGCCGCGCCGCCCCACGTCAGAAAGTACGCAGAGGTGTCATTTTGATTGAGGGGCATTTTGGGGTTGCCATGCAGGCCAGCAAAACGCCGCAGCTGATGAGGATGACGATAGACCACCGAATCCGGCTCGCCGTCGTTGCGCTGTCCGACAAACTCAATCCAGTCACTGCCCTCAAAGGTGCCGTCCCCCCCATCCTGTACATAGAGCGGTACCTCTTGTCCCCGCCAAAAAAGCCTCAAGCTAGCCGAACCGACGCCGCTTAGCCCCAGTTGGGCGGCGCTGATCCGATATACCCCCTCTCGCGCCAGGCGAAGCTTCCGATACGGCGCCCCAGCTTGTATCCAGCCGTTGGCGTACTCATACGACTGGGCCCATAAGCCGCCCATCAGCCCTACCCAAAGAAGCCCCCGAAGCTTTTTTTGCATAGCGCTTTTCAAAGGTAAAAAGAAACTGGGAACTTTCTCGGAGTTTTTTGCGTTTCCCGAGGCATGCGCCTCTTTGGGCCGACCGTCTGGGCTACCCGCCATCGCGTCACCGTGTACGCGCTCACGGTTTTGATTACGGTATTTGGCGTCACCTCGTACCTCACCCTGCCCAAGGAACTCTTCCCCGACTTGGTGATCCCCACCATCGTGGTGAATACCGTATATCCGGGCTCTTCGCCCAGCGATATCGAAAACCTCATCACACGCCCCATCGAAAAACGGCTCAAAGGCCTGACCGGCGTCGAAAAAATCACCAGCTACTCCCAGCAAGACGTGTCTACAATCGTGGTGGAGTTTTCGGTCAGTGAAGACCCCCAAGAAGCCAAAGACCGCGTCAAAGACGCCGTAGACAAAGCTCGCTCCGACCTCCCCAACGACCTGCCCCAAGAACCCTCCATCACCGACGTGGACTTCTCGGAGTTTCCTATCATGTCCATCAACCTGGCCGGCGATTACAGCCCCGCCCAACTCAAGAAATACGCCGACGAACTCAAAGACCGCATCGAAGCCCTCCCCCAAGTGCGACGAGTAGATATCATCGGCGCACTCGAACGGGAAATCCGCGTGGATGTAGACATGAACGAACTCCAAGCTCGGAACCTCACCTTTAGCGACATCGAAAACGCCATCGCCCGGGAAAATGTGCTCATCTCCGCGGGTGAAGCCGACTTGGGCCGGCAAAAACGCACCCTGCGCGTAGACGCGCGCTTCCGCTCGGTCCAGGAGCTGCGTAACCTCGTAGTGCGCTCGGGGTTCGGCGCCCCGGTCTACCTGAGAGAAGTGGCGGAGGTGTACGATGGCTACAAAAAGCGCGAAAGCTATGCCCTTCTCGACGGTAAGCCCGTGATTACCCTCAACGTCGTCAAAAAAGCAGGAGAAAACCTGGTCGAAACGGCCGATGCTATCTTCGCTTTGCTGGAGCGAGCTAAACAAGACCTCCTCCCCGCCGATCTGCGCGTGGTGGTGACCAATGACCAGTCCGAACGTACCCGCCTCCAGCTCGATGACCTCGTCAACACTATTATCATTGGCTTTTTGCTGGTGACAGCCGTAATGATGTTTTTCATCGGACTGGACAACGCCCTCTTTGTAGGGTTTTCTATCCCGCTCTCTTCTTTCGTGGCGTTCATGCTTTTTCCCAGCCTGGGCTACAGCCTCAACCTCGTGGTACTTTTCACCTTCGTATTGGCGCTGGGGATCGTAGTAGATGACGCTATCGTCGTGATCGAAAACACGTACCGTCTCTTCGACAATGGGCGGCTTCCCATCCTCCAAGCTACCCAGATCGCCGCCACCGAAGTATTTGCCCCCGTGCTCTCCGGCACCCTCATCACCGCCTTACCCTTCGTGCCCCTGCTCTTCTGGAATAGCATCCCCGGCAAGTTCCTCTACTACTTGCCTGTAACCTTCATCATCACGCTCTTTGCTTCGCTCTTTGTGGCGTACATCATCAATCCCGTCTTCGCCGTGGACTTCATGAAGCCCCGAAAGCCGGGAGCCCGGAAAGTCTTCACACGCGGCTTTTTGCTAAGCTTGGTTCTGCTTCTGGTGCTGGCCCTAATCTTCTACCTGACAGGCTCGAAAGGACTAGGCAACCTCACGTTAACGATCATAGCTTTTTCCATTTTTACGCGCTCGATTCTGAGCCGGCTTATCGAGAAATTTCAGCGCTCGGTCCTCCCCAGTCTGGTTACCACTCATCAACGCATCTTGGCGTGGTGCATCCGCCCCGACCACCCCAAGTGGGTCCTCTTGGGGGTTCTGGCGCTGTTTGTGGGAGGCTTTACGCTCTTTGCGCTAAACCCTCCTAAAATCACCTTCTTCCCTACCCGAGACCCGAACTACATCTACGCTTACTTGAAACTGCCCGAAGGCACTTCTGTAGACTACACCTACGCTGTAGCACGCACCGCCTACGAAAGGGTCAAAGCGGTCTTCGGTCAAGATAACCCGCTGGTGACCTCTATCCTGGTCAACGTAGGCGTAGCGGCCGGCGATCCTTTTGATCGCACTTCGGCCAGCGCCCCCAACCGCGCCAAGATTACGGTGGCTTTCGTAGAATACCGGCAACGGAAAGGCCGTTCGACTCGTCCCTACTTGGATTCGGTGTATGCGGCGCTGCGCGACCTTCCTGGTGTGACCCTTTCCGTGGAAGGCGACCGAGCCGGCCCCCCTGCCGGTAAGCCCATCCAGATCGAAATCGCCAGCGAAGACGCCGACCTGGCCATTGAAGCTTCCCAAGCCGTCAAAGCTTACCTGGATTCCCTGCGCATCCCCGGCATTCAAGAGCTGGCCAGTGACCTGGTGCTAAGCCGGCCCGAAATCCGCCTACGCATAGACCGCGAACGCGCCCAACGATCCGGCCTCTCCACAGCCCAACTGGGCATGGAACTGCGTACCGCCCTCTACGGCAAAGAAGCGTCTAAGTTCCGCTACCTCGAAGACGAATACCCCATCCAGATTCGGTACAAAGAAGCGTACCAGCGCCAGCCAGAACGGCTCCTCACGCACCGGATTGTATTCCGAGACCTTAGCGATGGGCGCCTCAAACAATATCCGCTTTCCAGCTTTGCCAGTTTGCACTACAGCTCCGGCCCTGGCCTGATACGCCGAAAAAATCTCAAACGCACCATCACCCTTTCCTCTGACGTGCTGCCGGGCTACAACCCTACCCTCATCAATAACCAGATTCGCAAGGCGCTGGCCGCCCTGCCGCTGCCTAAAGGCGTATCGGTCCGCATCGGCGGCGAACAGGAAGAGCAAGCCAAAGCCGCGCGCTTTCTGCAAGGAGCTTTTCTGGCCTCTATCGGAGGCATCTTCCTGGTGCTATTGGTGCAGTTCAACTCGCTGGGGATTGTGCTGGTGATCCTGTCGCAGGTGCTTTTCAGCATTTTAGGTGTGGTTTGGGGCTTTGCTTTGAGCCGTATCGAGTTCTCGGTCGTCGTAAGTGGCATCGGAGTGGTAGCCCTCCTGGGCATCATCATGAAGAACGGCATCCTTCTGGTGGAGTTCATCGAAGAGCTGCGGGGACGGGGTTACCGCACCCGCCGAGCCATCGTAGAGGGGGCCTCCCTCCGGCTCAAGCCCGTACTCCTCACCGCCACCGCTGGGGTCTTGGGTCTGATACCGCTCGCCGTCGGATTCAACATAGACTTTGTTTCACTTTTCACCCACGGCGATCCGAAAATCTTCTTTGGCGGGGATACGACCTTTTTCTGGCTACCGTTGGCCTCGACGATCATCTTCGGGCTGAGCTTCGCTACCGTGATAACCCTCGTCGTAGTGCCCGTGCTATACTACCTCCTGCATGTAGGCCAGCTGCGATGGGGGCATTGGCTGCGCAAAGTGCGCCACCGTTACCTAAACGACTGAGTCACCCGGCTCCAACTCCTCGTCTTCGGCCTTCAGAGACTGCCCCACTCCAGGGCAACCCTCCCTCATCCAACCCTATATACAGCGCCGCCTGCGCAAGCTGCGCCACCGGCACCGCCACCAGCAACCCTACCCCAAAAGCTAAGCCACCCAAAAACACCAGACCCAACGATAGAAGCTTGACCGCAAGAACCTTCTTCGGATGCTTCCAAAAAAACCTCAGGCTGTCCCCCATACTCCTAAATACCCTCTCGGCCCCTCTATCCCCATCCAACCGCGTAATATCCGCCTGGGGATCTACATAGACATAAAGGGCGCACCAAAGCGGAAGCTCTGCAATTGCCAACATAACGATATGCGCCATGGCTTCCTGCCCTTCAACCACAGGTCGGCTAAAAAGGAACCCTCCAAACCAACTCAGCACCCCACTCCAGGAGCCCCAACCATACGAGCTGATCAGCCATGCCCCGACGAGACGGCGCCACGGACGAAAAGCTTGGCTGAAAGAGACGCGACCTAGGCGAACCGCTATGACCGCAGCCCGAGCCAGGGCCGGCATAAACACAAAAGGAGTGAGCAAGAATACGCCCAACCACATTGAGAAAGTAAAGACATCTACCACAAGCCGGGGAAACAAGGAAGCCAAAATAGTTCTGGCTTCAGACAAGACGAGCAAGACGAAAGGAAGGACGGAAAAGCTCACACCAAGGAGCCAGAGCCCAGTCAGCCCGAGCAGTGCGATCCAGTTGCGCTTGAAGTGCACCCAAGCAAAGCGGAAAACGCCCCGTACCGTAAAACTCGCCATGGTGCAAGCATAAAGCTTCTACGCCAACTCCAGCCCCATACTACGTCCTGCCGGTGTCCCTTCTCTACCATCGAGGTCCCAGAACCTCGCACTCCAAAGCGCTCCCCCTAAGAGATAAGCCTTGGCTGCCGCCTACCGCCTGGGGAAAATAAGCCCTCTTTTACGTTCTTGGATTTCAGCTGAGCAGAAAAACGGCGGCGAGTCCTGCCCGGCCTACCCCTGCCCTCCTGTGGCGGCCTCGGGCAAAGCCCCCTCCGCCAGCCCTACATACAGCGCCGCCCAGGCAAGCTGCACCACCGGCCCCGCCACCAGCACCCCTACCCCGCAAGCCAGCCCCCCTAACAACAAAATCACCACAGAGACAACCAAAAGTCCAATAACCTGCCCAACATGCCGCTGAAAAAGCGAAAAACTCGCCCCAAAAGCTTCTCCCATTCCCTTTTTGGAGTCTAAGATAAAGTACGGCCCCGCCCAAAAGAAAAGGCTAAATAAAACCACCAGGATTACCCCCAGCACCACCAGTACGAAACTCCCACTTAGCCAGGCCCCCCCTCCCGACTCCATATCCTCCCCACCGGCCATGCTGAAAAGAGCAAGGAAGCTACTACCATAGCCCAAAAGAATCAACAAAGCAGGCACCAACTGGATTACAAGCAGGAAGAGCCCTGCTTCCAGTAGCTTCCCGAAAGGACTAAAAGCCTGTTCAAAAGAAGCCTTTCCTTGTCGGATAGCCACCAGGGACAGGCGAGCCAAGGCAGGTGAAAAAACTAAAAGGTACGCCAGCGAGCCCACTATGGGGATCAGGCTTACGATTGCCGCCAGGAGAAAAAGCCCTATGAAAGGGAAAGCATTGGCCTTGAAGCGTGCCCAGGCTAAGCCCACGACACGGGATACAGTAACCTCCTGCATCCGGCAAAGTTAAGAACATTTCAGCCAAGTTGGGCCAGTAGCCTTTCCCACAGCTCAGGGGGTACGGGCATGACGGAGAGGCGGGGCTGGCGCACCAACGCCCACTGGCCAAAAGCGGGGTCTCTTTTGATAGCCTCCAAGGAAAGGGGGCGATCAAAAGCCCGCACCGCCCGAAGGTGCACCACTACGAGATGGGGGTTTGTGGGGTCGGGGTAGGCAGGTCGGGCCACTTCCGCCAGGCCGACGATCGCCCGCTGCGTGCCTGAGTGGTAATACAACACCGGATCGCCTACCCGCATCGCACGCAGGTACTTCTGCGCTTGAGGATTGCGCACCCCATCCCACACTACTTCCCCCTCCGCTACAAGCTGATCAAAACTGTATTCCTGCGGCTCCGACTTCACCAGCCAATACGCCATGCACAAAGATGCACCCACGCCCCAAAAACCAGAGGGGGGGGGAGAATGTCCCCCTATTGGTTGGGTGGGGGTGTCGGGGCTGAACCGGCCTGCACGGAAAAAGCTATATTGACCTCGTCTCGTATGAGGTCGTCAGGCTTGCCCTTATAGGCAATACCCCACTCTTGGCGGTTGATGTTGAAGGAAGCCTTCGAAAGCAAAGTACCTCCCTCCATAAAAAGTGTAGCCGGGAAGCGGATGTTTTTCGTGACGCCCCGCAGGGTAAGGTTGCCGGATAGGTAAACGGTATCCTTTGCTCCCTTTTCGCAGCCAGTGATTTCAAAAATAGCCTCAGGATGCTTCTCCACATCGAAAAAGTCAGGGCTTTTGAGGTGACCTTCAAGCTTGGCTTTGAGATCACCCTGGAGGTCCAAAACTTCCAATCGAGTAAGGTCCAGGACGATGCGTCCGCCTGTCACACAGCCTTCGGGGCTTGGGACTACCCGCCCTTCCTTGAGCGGTAGGCGGATTTGGTGACGGCCTGTGACTTTGGTACCCGTAGCAATGACCTCGGTTTTTTGGGGGTCCAGGGTCAGAGCTGTCTCCATTTCTGCTGCAGGGACGGACTGGGCTTGCGTAGTCTGAGCCTGAGGCGCCTGTGGCGCTTGTGTACATGCGCTCCACCAGAGCGCAATCAACAGTAAGGCTGGTACGTGCTTCATACCGGCAGAGAGAAATATTTTTTCCAACGATGGGAGTTCCCCTCCTTAGTCGGGGTACACTTCGAGGCGGAGGCGATGACGGACTTCGGCGATGCGGACAGGGAGTTGAGCGGGGTCTTCGACAAGCACAAGGATATGGCCCAGTTTGCGGTACGGTGAGCTGCGGCGTTTGCCATAGAGATGGACAGACGTACCGGGCAAAGCCAGCAGCTCAGGGAGGGTGGGAAAAGCCACTCGGCCGTGCTGCCCTTCGGGCCCCAGGATGTTGACCAAGCCTGCGGGGGTGTGAACGCGGGTATCGCCTAAAGGGAAGTTGAGCAGCGCCCGCCAATGCTGCTCAAACTGGCTGGTCCAACAGGCTTTGACGGTGACATGGCCGGTATTGTGGGGGCGGGGGGCCGACTCATTGAGGTAAAGCTGACCCTGCGGAGTGTAAAATAACTCCACCGCCAAGAGACCTACCATACCGAGGCTTTCCGCGAGGTCTTGGGCCAGCGCTTGGGCTTCTTGAGCGGCCTCAGGGGGGAGGTCCGCCGGAATCCGCAAATACTCCACCACATGAGCTTGCGGATGAAAAACCGCCTCTACCGGCGGGAAGGCTCGGACTTCACCTCGGCGCGAGCGGGCCACCAGGACACTGATTTCCTTAGCGATGGGCACAAGCTCCTCTAATAGGCTGGGGACGGGCCATAGTGCTGTAGGGTCAGTTACCCGTTGCACACCCCGGCCATCGTAGCCCCCTCGGCGAGACTTTTGAATAAGGGGAAAAGGCAAATGCACAGGTTCACCCGGCTGCCACACCTGAAAGCGCGGCGAAGGAAACCCGTGCTCAGCGTACCAAGTGCGTTGCCGCCCTTTGTCTTGGAGGAGCGCTACAATCTCAGGGGCCGGCGCGACTTGGACGCCCTTGGCCGCGGCCCGCTGCATCCCCTCCACCGATACCTCCTCCAGTTCTATCGTGAGCAGCTGGACCTCCGCAGCGAATCGCTCTACCGTGTCAGCCTCCCGTACCGAACCCACCCGAAAATGGTGGGCTATCCCTGCACAAGGGGAGTCAGGCGCACTGTCTAACACATGCACCTTGAGGTCCAGGTCTATCGCCGCCTGAATCAACATACGACCGAGCTGCCCCCCTCCTAATATGCCGGCTCGAAGCATGCCGGCGAAGTTGCATATTTTGCAGAGTGAAGGCCGTAGCCCCATGGAGTACCCTGGCCCTGCTGATCGCTATAGGCTACTACCTACCCCACTGGAAACGAAGTGCTGAACGCCTCAAAGACCCCTTTGTGTATCAGGGTTGCGCAGGCGATATCTATTGCAGCCCCAATCTTCTGCTCGGGCCCGTTATGTGGTTCATGGCCAGCCCAGATACCTATGGATACTTAGACCCGGTCTATGCAGTCATACAGGGGGGGGCTTACCAGCCTGACTATCGGCTACCCGGGTATGGAATCGTGTATGGACTGGGATATGTGCTCACCGGCAGTTGGACGGCAGCCTTCTGGTTATTGGGAGTGGGGGGCGTGTGGCTCTGGGTCTTGAGTCAAGGGCTATGGGCTGCGGCGCTGGTGCAAGCAGGCCGTCCCCCCTGGCAAGTGGCAGTTGGGCTGCTCCTCGTAGGGCTTTCTCCCTTTACTCCGTATACCCGCGTCCTCATTACCGAACCTTACGCAGCCAGTGCGGGCCTCCTCGCCCTATACGCCCTCTGGCGGAAAAAATGGGGCATAGCTGGCCTACTCACCACTTGGGCGTTTTTTCTGCGACCCGTTTTGGGCGTCTGGATAGGGCCCGCCGCCCTCTATGCCTGGAGACAAGGGGGGGGACGGGGTAGCCTGGCGTTCCTTCTACCCTTCCTCCTGCTTGAAGGGGCCTGGATAACTCGCAACGCCTACGTGTACCGAGATTTCCGACCGCTCAGTGGCACCCGTACTACGTTAGCCTTGGGGATGTACCATGACCTTACGCCAGGGGTTCGTGCTCTATTAGGGGCCTTGGGCAAAGACGTGGGGATGTGGTGGAATGAGCCTACCCATCCGTACAGTCTTCTTTTGTGTCGAGCGGACTCGGTTTTACCCTTTTCAGTGTGGGAAGAGGCCTTTGCTGCGCTTCGGGGCAGTTGTGCCTGCCCCCCTGAAAGCCTATACCAATGGGGAAGCGCCCTGTGCCGGCTATGGCACTCCCCTACCTACGTGATTGGGCAGCGAGCGCTTCGGTGGGCGGATGACCCTGTGCCTTCACCAGCCGACTGCCAGCTTGAAGCTTACCTCAGTAGGCGCCTCACGCATTGCGCAGAGCAGTACAAGGCCGAACACCCTCTTTGGTGGGCCACGGCTACCCTGCACCGCTTGTATGATTTGCGCTATATACCGACGGCGGGCAGGCCGACAAGCCTCCCGCGCAAAGTCTACTTTACTGTTTATTTGGGAGTGCTGGGGCTTTTTCTCGGATGGGGGCTGGGGCGGCTCCGCGAGCAAGAGGCTTTCCGTTGGCTCCTGGTAGGGTTTGCTTGGCTGCCGATCCTGGTGTATTTAGGGCTGGGGGTGATAGAGCGGCGCTATGTGGACTTGCAACTGCCCTTTGCGCTATTGGCGGTGGGGTTCCTGCCGCGACCCCGGCAGGACTCGAACCTGCAACCGCGGGATTAGAAATCCCGTGCTCTGTCCGATTGAGCTACGGGGCCAGCCGGTGTCGAGGCGAGCGGATTTGAACCGCTGACCCCCTGCTCCCAAAGCAGGTGCGCTACCGGGCTGCGCTACGCCTCGCCGCGGTGAGGGCGGGATTCGAACCCGCGGTACGGGCTTTCACCCGTACAGTAGTTTAGCAAACTACCCCCTTCGGCCACTCGGGCACCTCACCTTGCCAGGCAAAGGTACAACTTTCCTTTGACCCTTACCCCTACGCCTCACCTACACCCTCTGAGATTTGGATTTTTGATTTGCAAGCGTATAACTTTGCCTTATGCCTAAGACAGTATACCTGATCAGCTGCTGGGCCCTCTTAGCCGCCCAAACTCTCCACTACCAGGAAACCTTCAACAGTGGGGCGGGCGGCTGGCAGATGAACACCAGCGACCTCTCCTCTACGACCACCACCCTCTACAACCGCTGGGTCGTCAGCGCCGACTACAATGACGTCACTACCCAAGTGCCGGTTGACGTGAGCTATTGTCAGTTTCCCTTAGGCTGTCAGAACTATCCTATTCCCCTTATTCCGAGCCAGCCCACAGGCGTCACAGGCGGGCCTCGTTCCGCTTTCCTGCATGTGTCTTATGATCCGGCTTATGGGAACTCCTGTCCACCCTCGCTTACGACCTTCTCTTATCTTGCGCCCACGGTGATTTTTCCTTGCTTCCCTGCAGCCAATATCTTTGCCAAGAGCCCGTCTATCTCCATACCAGCCGGCAGCCAGCCTGTGTACTTGAGCTTCTTTTGGCTATGCCAAGGCGGTACCAAAGCCTACGGCGAAGTCTACTACAGCACCAATGGGGGTTCCACCTGGACTAAGCTAACTTCCCGCATTGGCCGAGATAGCCTCAACCGCAATGGCAGCTGGTACGCCGACACCATCTTGCTTCCGATTACTCGGCCCAGCACGATCCTGATAGGGTTTCGGTTTGTGAACTTAGCACCCAGTAGTTCCAACCCTCCTGCGGGTGAACACGACGATCCGCCCTTAGGGGTGGACGAAGTGCGGGTGTGGGAACCGAGCACGGGAGGTGGCGGCCCCTCTGTGACCATCACCCTGACCCCCCCTGTAGCTCAAGCTTGCGCAGGCAGCGGCCTTTCACTCTCTTTCTCGACCACCGGCACGTTTGATCCCACCAACACTTTCACCGTCCAACTCTCAGACGCCACAGGTTCTTTCGCCAACCCTACTCCCATAGGTTCCGGCTCAGCCAGCCCCCTCTCGGCTACTTTGCCTGCTACCCTGCCCAGCGGCACCTACAAAATCCGCCTCGTAAGCTCCAATCCGCAGGCCGTCAGCAATGAAGAGTCCCTCTATGTGGTCAGCTTTGCGGGACTTACCTGCCAAGCCAGCCCTAACCCAGCCCCTCCCAACTCGCCCGTGACGTTTACGATCGGAGGCACGGGCCTACCCACCGGGCCCTTCTCTATCGTATGGAACCCTGACGATGGAAGCGGTCCCCAAACCACCTCCGCCTCCAGTTTACCCACCACGGTATCACACACCTACACGAGCCAAGGGGGATATGCGGTAAGTTTCCGGGTCACCCATACCTCCTCGGGATGCTTTCAAGACTGCGCTGTGCCGCTTACCATCAGTTCTACCAGCGGGCTGCCTTTTCTGATTCGCCCTGGCGACCAGCTCCACCTGGAGACGCCGGAAAAAGGCCAGATAGAACTCTACGACCTCCAAGGCCGCCTGCTGTATCGGGGGGGAAGCGACCAGCCCTGCCCGATGCCAGTTAGAGGGGTGTTCTTACTGCGGCTGATTACGCCGACGGGCGCTTACCACTGGAAAGTATGGAATCCTTAGGGGCCGCCCCGGCGAATCGCCCACACCAGCTAAATTGTTTACCTCAAGTATGCGGTGGTTATGGCGCGCTTTTGATCCGCGGGCTTCGCAAGTCCAGCACTTGTCGGGCACCAGTCGGTTCAACCTGCTATTTATGCGGCGAACCAACTTTGTCTCCCTCTCCCTCTTCGTGCTCGGGGTGCTGGCCAAGCTCTTGTGGAACTGGCTGGCCCGATAGAATCGCCGGCGCCACCTTCTGCATGTAGGCGAAGGCCGCCTCAAAGTCGTTGGGAATAATCCCTTCCAAGATGGCTTGACGAATAGCTTCTTTGATTTGGCCGACCAGCGGCCCAGGGGACAGGTTGTAAGTCTGCATAATCAGGTCGCCCCGGATAGGCGGCTGAAACGCAGCTAAGCGATCGCGCTCGCGCACCTCCCATACCCGCTGCATCACCCGGTCAAAGTTCTGAAGGAAACGGGCGCGCCGCCGTGGGTTTCGGGTCGTGACATCGCTGCGGCACAGGAGGATTAGATCTTGTAGGTCTTCGCCCGCCTCTACGATCAGCCGGCGGATAGCGCTGTCCGTCACGCCTTCCTGGGCCAGCGCAATAGGCCGACCATGCAACCGAACCAGCTTCTGTACATACCGCAGGCGCTCATCTAAGGGGAGCCGAAGCCGCCGAAAAACCTCCTTGACTTTTTTGGCGCCGACTTCTTCATGTAGGTGGAAGGTCCACCCTACTTCGGGGTCGAAGCGCTTGGTGAACGGTTTGCCGATGTCGTGCAAGAGAGCGGCCCACCGCAGCCATAGATCGGCGTCGGGACGCTGGACCAAAAGCTGCTCCAGCACCTTGAGCGTATGAGCAAAGTTGTCTTTATGGCTGTAGCCCTGCTGCGTCTCGGTGCCCGCCAGCGCTGCTACCTCTGGCAGAAACTGCGCCAACAGGCCTGTATCGAAAAGTAGTTGGAGTCCCCGAACCGGATTGGGACTGAGGAGGATTTTGTGGAACTCGTCTGTGATGCGTTCAGGTGAGACGATGGCCAGGCGGTGGGCTTGACTTTGGATGGCGGCGTAGGTTTCAGGCTCGATAGTAAAGTCGAGCCGCACCGCAAAACGCACAGCCCGCAGCATCCGCAGGGGATCATCCGTAAACGTGCGCACCGGATCGGTGGGCGTGCGGATGATCTTTTGGGCCAGGTCGCGGATGCCGTGAAAAGGATCTATCAGTGCTCCTTTTTGAGCCGAGTGGAGGGCCACATAGAGGGCGTTGATGGTGAAGTCACGCCGGATAAAGTCTTCTTCGAGGGTAGCGGGGGCTACTTCGGGGTTGCGGGAGTCGGGACTATAACTTTCTCGGCGGGGGGCTACGACTTCGATTTCGTAGTCGCGCCAGCGCACCACCGCTACGTAGAAGCGTCGATATTCGGCGGCGAGGGTAGTGCCAAGCCGCTGGGCCAGCCCTTCCGCAAAGCGCGTAGGGTGTCCTACCGTTACCACATCAAACGATCGCCCCCGCTGGCCCGTGAGAAACCAATCGCGCACCCATCCCCCAACCAGGTAAGTAGGCTGACCCAGTTCGTCGGCGGTGGCGGTCAAGACCTCTAACAAGGGCTCTTCCTCCCACAAAAGAGGGGGAAGCGAAGTCATGCTTACACCATAGTTTCGGGCCGCACATACCGGTCAAACTCCTCAGCCGAGAGGTAACCCAACTCCACCGCGGCCTCTTTGAGGGTTTTGTCCTCTTTGTGGGCCTTTTGGGCGATTTTGGCCGCCTTTTCGTAGCCGATGATGGGGTTGAGCGCCGTGACCAGCATTAGGCTCCGATCTAAATGTCGCTGAATCGCAGGAAGGTTAGGTTCGATGCCCACCACACAATGGTCTGTGAACGAATGGCAGGCATCGGTGAGCAGGCGGATAGACTCCAGGACGTTATAGATGATGAGCGGCTTGAAGACGTTGAGCTCGAGGTGGCCTTGGAAAGCGCCGCAAGTGATGGCGGTATCGTGGCCGATCACCTGGCAGCAGACCATGGTCATAGCTTCGCTCTGGGTGGGGTTGACCTTGCCGGGCATAATGGAGGAGCCAGGTTCATTTTCGGGCAGGTTGAGTTCGGCCAAGCCGGCGCGCGGCCCTGATCCCAAGAGTCGAATGTCGTTGGCTATCTTCATCAGGGCCACGGCGGTACGACGAAGAGAGCCAGAAAGCGCTACCAGCGCATCGTGCGCAGCTAAGGCGGCAAACTTATTGGGCGCCGACACGAAAGGATACCCCGTCAGCTCGGCGATTTTTTGAGCGACTTTTTCGGCGAATCCTTTGGGGGCGTTGAGACCGGTGCCTACGGCGGTGCCCCCCAGCGCCAACTGGGCCACTTCCGGCAAAACCCGTTCTATGTCGGCGAGGCTATCGGCTACCTGCTGTGCATACCCCGAGAACTCTTGCCCCAAGCGGAGGGGCACCGCGTCCATGAGGTGCGTGCGCCCCACCTTGATAATGGAGTGAAAAGCCTGCGCTTTCTCGGCCAAGGCGCCGTGGAGTTTGCGCAGGGCCGGCAAAAGCCGCTCCACCACCGCCATGTACGCCGCAATGTGCATCGCTGTGGGGAAAACATCATTCGACGATTGGGAGCGGTTGACGTCGTCGTTGGGGTGAATGGGTTTTTTACTACCGAGGGGCTGGCCCAGCTTCTGGTTGGCTCGGTTGGCGATCACTTCGTTGACATTCATGTTGGTTTGGGTGCCCGATCCCGTCTGCCACACCACAAGCGGGAAGTGGTCATCCCACTGCCCCGCCAAAATCTCATCGCACACTTCGGCGATAAGCTGGGCTTTGTCGGCGGGCAAGACACCCAGGTCCAGGTTAGCCAAGGCGGCGGCTTTTTTGGCCAGGGCCAGCGCGTAGATGACTTCCTTAGGCATGCGATGCCCGCCAATTCGGAAGTTTTGGAGCGAACGCTGGGTTTGAGCGCCCCACAGCCGATCGGCGGGCACCTGGACTTCGCCCAGGGTGTCGTATTCGGTTCGGTAGGCTTGCATAGGGGGCAGCTAAGTTACGGCTTTTTGGCGGGGTAGGGTCAGGCCAGCAAGCCCGAAGCCTGGAGGAAAGCCTGGAGGTTGGGCGGCAAACGATCCGGATGAGAAAAGAGGCTTTGGCGGTCACCTTGCCATTCCGCCCGCCCCTCGTACAAAAAGAGAATCTTTTCTCCCATGTCTACTACGCTTTTGAGGTCATGCGTGACGACAATGGTGGTGGTGCGAAACTCTTGGGTCAGTTCGCGGATAAGGTTATCTATTCGTCGAGCGGTAAGTGGGTCCAATCCGGAGTTTGGTTCATCGCAGAAGAGGTATTGGGGGTTGAGCGCGATGGCGCGGGCCAGCCCTACGCGCCGTTTCATGCCCCCTGAGAGTTGGGCGGGGTACTTGTCTTGCGTGCCTGCCAGCCCCACCCGTTCCAAGCAATAGGCTACCCGCTCCTGAATCTGCTTTTCCGACTGGCGGGTAAAGACCCGCAACGGAAACGCCACATTTTCCCCCACCGTCATGGAATCAAAGAGCGCCGAAGACTGAAAAAGCATGCCCAGGTTGCGCAGGATCGCTTGTCTGTCTTGAGGCTTAGCACTCAGAAACTCGAGATCGCCAAAAAAGACTTTTCCCTGCTCAGGTTGAATCAAGCCTACGATGCACTTCAGGAGGACGGTTTTGCCGCAGCCGCTGGGGCCAATGATCATGTTGACCTGGCCGGGCTCAAAGGTAAAGGAGATGTCCTGCAAGACGAGCTGAGGGCCAAACCGCTTAGAAATCCCTTCGATACGAAGCCGGCTCATAGTAGTAACTGAGCCAGCACATAATCCGCTACCAAAATCATCAGGCAGCTAATCACCACGGCGCGGGTACTGGCCGCCCCCACCTCTAATGCCCCACCTCGCACATAGTACCCTTGGTAGGCTGAAACGGTAGAAATGATGAAGCCGAAAGTCACCGCCTTGATCAGCATGAAGACGACTTGGAAGTCCTCGAAAAAGCTTCGGGCGCCTATGCCGAACTGGGTAGGATTGACCGCTCCGGTGAAAGCGCCTGCGACGATCCCCCCCAAATGCACGATGAGGCAGGCATAAATCACCAGCACCGGGAAAAACACCAGCGCGCTAAAGAGCCGGGGCAGAATCAGATAGGTGGCCGAGTTGATGCCCATCACTTCCAAGGCGTCGATCTGTTCACTCACGCGCATAGAGCCAATTTGGGAGGCGATGTTAGAACCGATGCGGCCAGCCAGCACCAGAGAGGTAATCGTAGGGGCCAGCTCCAGAATCGCTGACGTCGACACAATCGCCCCAATGGTCGATTTGGGGATGAAAGGCGAAACGATCTGATAGGCGGTCTGCACGGTCGTAACCGCCCCCACAAAGAAAGAAATGATCGCCACGAGGAAAAGGCTATCCCGCCCAATCTGAATAGACTCGTACGTCCAGAGATTCCAGTAGAGGCGGAAACGCAAGAGACCGGTAAAACTCCGGCGCAGCAGCAGAAGATACCGACCAAAATGCTCAAAGGCGTTCCACAGCAGTTCCATCTTCGTGCCAGTGAGGCTGGGCTAAGATACGCGGAAGGTAAACGGTGAAGGTGGTACGACCAGGTTGGCTGTCTACGGTGATGTGGCCTCGGTGCTTTTCGACGATGCGCCGGCAGATGTCGAGCCCTAAGCCGGTGCCTTCGCCTTTAGGCTTGGTGGTGAAGAAGGGTTCAAAGATGCGGGGGAGCACCTCAGGCGGAATGCCTGGCCCCGTATCGGTGATGCGCACCGCATAAAAGTCCCCTTCCGGGAAGGTGCGCACCGTGAGCTCGCCTTGGCCCTGCATCGCCTGATAAGCGTTTTGGATGAGGTTGGTCCACACCTGGCCGATCTCATCGGCATACAAGTAAAGAGGGGGAATTTCAGGGTCGTATTCGGTATGGACGGTGACCCCGTGCTTGAGCTGGTGGTGGTACAGGGTAAGCACCGTCTCCAGACTCTCTTCCAAGCGCGTGGGAACAGGGTGCGTCCGATCGGAGGTGTGCGCATAGCTTTTGAGGGCGAAAACCGTCTTACGGGTGCGGTTAGCCGCAAGGACGATGTTTTCGAGCTGGAGCTTGAGCTGGCCGGCCAAATACACCAAGTCCAGCCCTTGAGGCAACCGCAAGAGGGGCAAGAGCGGGCTCAAGTCCTCCAGGATGAACCCCGCTTCGACGAGGCGGCGGGCAATCGAATCGGCCTCTTCGGTCCAGCCGGCCGCTTCGAGCTGTTGGAGGTATTTTTTTCGCAAAGCTCGCTCCTCTCGTGAGGTGAGGATCACCCGATCGCTCCCCTGCAGATAAGAGCGAACCCACTTCAGGCCTGCCGCTATCGCAGCCGGATCGTGCGCCATCCCCACTAAAAGGCTCTGCCAAAGCGTAGGCAGCGCTTCAAGAAGGGTTTCAGCCGAACCCTTGATAGCGCCGAGAGGGCTATTGATTTCGTGGGCTACACCGGCCACCAGCTGCCCCAGAGCCGCCATCTTTTCAGAAAGGATAAGCTGCTGTTGGGTACTGCTCAGCTCTTCGAGGGCTCGGCGCAGCTCGTGGGTACGTTCTTCCACGCGCGCTTCGAGGGAGGCGTTCAAGGCCTGCAGTTCGGCCTGCGTCTCCTCCAGCCGGCGCAGGTTTTCCTGCAAAAGGGCATTCTGGGTCTGCAGCTCAGCCAAAAGCCGTTGGATGCGCTCCTGCTGGAAGACCCCACTGGCTAACATAGCCAAAAGCGGCCCTTTCTCCTCAAGCCAGGCTTCTTCCTGGGGATCAAGCGCCCGCCAAAGGAGGGCTTCGACGGCGGCACGCGATTGGCCTTGATAGACCCACGGGTAGGCCCAGTAAAAAGCCGGCTTCACCTCAGCCAGCCCATACGGCCGCGGGGAAGCCTCCACCAAAGGCTTTAGAATAGGCTGACCTAAGCGAGCCGCTTCCCCCAAAAGGCCTTCCCCCCACAAGAACCGAGCCGGGGGCGGCGCCTCCACCGCATACCCCGCCACATACTCCAAAACCCCTTCCTCAATGTGGCCGTACAACACCGCTTGCAGACAGGGAACCCGATCTTTGAGCAGGTGCAGAAACCGAAGCCCCCACTTCTCTAAGGTATCTTCCGCCTGCCAAGCCAGCTCAATCAGCAGGTCTCCATCCCTCATGAGCGCCCGCAGAAATGCAGCAGGAGCACCGGCGCAATCAGCCAAGCCAGCCCCTTCAGAAAGAAAAACAAGAAGAGCCCCACCCCGCCCCGCTTGATCCACTTACGCCAGGTGGAAGAAGGAGAAGCTTCAGGAGAAACAGGTTTTTTCGGCATAATCAGGAGGTTTGGGCAGGTTGCAGGGCTTTTTCGATTTGGTGGAGGAGGTGGTCTTTTTCCCAAGGCTTGCGCAAAAAAGCGAAGAGGTTAGCGTAACGCTGGGCTCGCCCGATGGCCTCTTCGTCGGCGTAGGCTGAAAGCATAATCAGCTTGATGTCAGGGTACTGCTGCGCCACCCGAATCAGGAAACTATCGCCTTTCTCTAAGGGCATCAGCCAATCACTAATGAGCAGGACGATACGACGCTGAGCTTCCTTATACTCCTGCAAAAGGTCCCAGGCTTCCTCGGCACTTTGAGCAATCTCATAATCATACCGTTGTCCAAAGGCCGACCGCACCTGCACCAGGAGGGTATCCAGTACGAGTCTTTCGTCGTCCACAAAAAGGATCACAGGCCGACTCATCCGCCCAACGCTTGCTGTACGAGCTGCATGAGCTGGTCTTTGTCCCAGGGTTTGCTGACAAAGGCCAGGATGTGGGCTTCTTTTTGGGCGCGTTCGATGGCCTCAGGATTGGCCTGCCCCGACAACAAAATGAGTGCCACCTCAGGAAAGCGCTTATGCACCCGCACCAGAAACTCATCGCCTTTGAGGCGCGGCATGAGCCAGTCGCAGATAATGAGGTCTACGTTCTCCCCCTCTGCGTACACCTCGTCAATGAACTCTTCGGCTTCTTCAGGGCTGGTGAAGGACTCGTAGAGGTAGCGGTTTCCGAAAGTCTGGTAAAGCTGGCCCATAAGGGTGTTAAGGACCACTTTCTCGTCATCCACGCAGAGGATGCGCTTTTTGGGCATGGCCTTACAAAAGTACTTTAAGGCGTTGGACGGTGCTTCAGCCGCTCGCCGTACCACTGCTCATAGTAGGCCTGATACTGACCGGATCGCACACTCTGCCACCAGTCAGGATGAGCCAGGTACCACTCGATCGTGCGACGCAGCCCCTCTTCAAAAGGCATTTGGGGCTGCCATCCTATCTCAGCTAAATGCGGCGAAGGCTCAATGGCATAGCGCAGGTCATGGCCTGGCCGGTCTTGGACAAAGGTGATGAGCCTCTGGCTATCTTGCTGGCCGGTCAGCTCATCGTAGAGCCGGCACAAAAGCGAAACCACCTCTATGTTGGGGCGGGGATTGCAGGCCCCAATGAGGTAGGTGTGCCCCCGGCGGCCCCTCTCCGCTATCATCAGAAGGGCCCGCACGTGGTCTTCGACATAGATCCAGTCTCGCACATTCTGGCCTCGACCATACACAGGAATCGGCCGACGCTCAATCAAGTGCACAATCGTCAGCGGAATGAGCTTTTCTGGGAACTGGTAAGGGCCGTAGTTATTGCCGCAGTTAGAGATCACGAAGGGCAAGTCGTAGGTGTGGCCGTAAGCGCGCACGAAGTGGTCGGCCGCCGCCTTCGAAGCAGCGTACGGACTGCGGGGATCGTAGGGGCTGCCTTCCGTGAAAAAGCCCCCCTCTGGCAAGCTGCCGTACACTTCGTCGGTAGACACCTGGAAGAAAAGCACATCGCGGCGGCCTTTCCAGCGCTCGCGGGCCAGCTCGAGCAGGGTGAGAGTGCCTCCGACGTTGGTGTGAAAAAAGTCGAGAGGAGAAAGGATGCTGCGGTCTACGTGGCTTTCAGCCGCCAGGTGGAAAATGAGAGCGGGGGGGTACGCTTCCCAAAGAGCTTCCATAGCGGCTCGATCGGCCACATCCACGCGATGAAAGTGGTGCTGGGGCGCCTCCTGCACCTCGGCCAGGTTAGCCAGGTTGCCGGCATAAGTGAGGGCGTCTAAAGTGTGTACTTCCCACTGGGGCCGCTCCCGCACCAGATGCCGCACCAGATGCGAACCGATGAAGCCAGCCCCTCCCGTGACCCAAACCCGATACACCCCGCGAAGGTAGGCCCATAGCAGAAAAAAATCTTACCCCCCTGCCCACCGCACTCTCCCTTTTTTTGAAGGGCATGCATTGGGCTCGTTGCACTCGGTGCGGTGCAAAAAGGATTTTTACTCCTCGCTTTCTTTCCCTTCTGCACCCATTCAGAAGAGGGTTGGCTGGTCGAGGAAGGCTTTTATGCGTCGGCTGGCCAGCGCTACATAGTCTGAGTGGATGTCGTAGCCTACGAAAATCCGTTTTGTTTTTAGGGCGGCAAGAGCTGTCGTCCCACTTCCCATAAAAGGATCCAGGACGACTTCCCCCTCAAATGTGTAAAGCTGAATGAGCCGATAGGGCAGTTCCACTGAAAAGGGGGCAGGATGGCCTACTTTGAAGGCCGGCTCGGCGGGAAAGCGCCAGACACTTTTGGTCAGTTCGAGAAACGCCTCGCGCGTGAGGGTAGCAGGGCGGTTGGAGGGGTTAGCCCGCCTAAAGGTCTGCTTGCAGAAGACAAGGATGTATTCGTGGGTGTCTCGCAGGGTGGGGTTTTTGGGCGAACACCAGCTACCCCAGGCCGTGGAAGGGCTGGCGCTCGCCGCTTTGTCCCAGATGATTTCGCCCCGCATGAGAAAGCCTAACTCCAGCATGTCTTGAATGACGAACGCATGCAAGGGTAGGTAAGGACGCCGGCCCAGATTCGCCAAGTTGAGGCAGGCCCGCCCACCAGGCACAAGGACGCGGTACACCTCCCCCATCACCCGCTTCAAAAAAGCCCGATACTCCCTTAGGGTTAGGTCTTCGTCATACTGCTTGCCGACGTTGTACGGAGGCGAAGTGACCATCAGGTGAACAGAACAATCCGGCAGTTCCTCCATTCGCTCTGAACTTTTACAGAAAATGCGGTTAGCACACTCAGGCGGTAAAGGGTTCTCCCAGTAGGTCACCGACTCTTCCTGCGGCAATCCCTCGTAAAGGCGGCGACGGTAAAAGACGGTAGAGTCATGAGAAACCCGCGCTGGGCTCCCAAAGGCGCTTGTCTTTGAGCCTTTCCTGGCCATAGCCTGCCCCGCTAATCCAACTCCCAATCCGGCAGCCACAGGCTGTAAGAACCCCCTCGCGCCGCTTCATCTCCCCCCTCAGCCGGTCGCTGCCAGTTGACTTCCAGGGGTCGGGTGCACCGACGGCTAAGGAGGGCCTCGACGGCTCGAGGTGCGATCTCAATGCCCTTCGGGTGGGTGCCAGCTTCCGGCGTCTTGAGATAAGCGGACCAACCCATTTTCTCAAAAGCTTTCCGCTGCGCTTGCAAGGGCGTGTCCTATAGGCCCCTTATCTGACCTCATCGGATACTCACCGTCACGCCTAAGCGGGTTGTGTGAAGGCTCCAACCTGCATCCTATCCACCTTCCCCGAGGTTGTCCCCGCACCGGCGGCCAGCCGATGAGGTCACTCTCCCCCATAGCCCCAAGCCTAGGCATTCTACAAAAATAGCGCTCACGGCAAGAAGAGGCGATGGACTGTTCGGTCCACCCCAAGAAGCCCTGCCCTCGGATGAGGAGAGAAAGCCCCCAGGACTGGCCTTATGCCTCCAGGCCCGGGCGGCCTTTCACCGCAGTATAAGCAAGCCCCGGCCACTGTGCCGATTTTGAGACCTTTATCCATAAGCATGAATAAAAGACTTTGAAGGCCGGGGCAGACCGGCTGAAAGGCTGGCCTGCCTCAGCTCAAACAGACAGAGAAAAGCCAGCCAAAAAATCTCCAGCCCTATTTGAATAATTGAGACGATTTGCCGTACCTTTGTCCCAAAAGGAGGACACCATGATCAGGACTTTGTTTAGCGCAGTCCGTCACGTAGGTTCCCCTAAGGGAGAGGCACTGGGCCTCCCTCAGGAAAAGCGCTATCCCAACTCGGCCGCGCCTTGGATGAGCCGGGTAATCAGCAGCCACACCTGCGCCGTCAACGACATCAAAAAACAAGGAGGTGGAAAATGATAACGCCAGCGTATAAACCATTCGATCTTTGTGACCTTATTCATAAAGCACACAAGGGTGAGCTTGTGATTCCTGATTTCCAGAGAGACTTGGTCTGGAAGCCTGGGCAAATAGTGGATCTCTTGGTCTCGATACTGGAAGGCCACTATGTGGGAACTCTTTTGTTACTTGAGGCAAGGATTGACGCAAGGAGCAGTCCCATTTTTCGATTTAAGCAGGTTTATGGCGCTAAAAAAACTTCCTCCTCACCTCCCTATTACATATACATATTAGACGGCCAGCAACGAACCTCTGCCGTGCACTATGCCTTTACCCATCCTTCTCTCCCCCTGCCTGGATACAGAGACCCGCATCGTTTTTTCCTAAAACTGGATAAACTTCTAAGCGGTAGGATTGAAGATGCTATTATCGCAGAAAATCGACCCAGTGAAATAAGTCTACGTATCCATGAATGGGAAAAAGGAGAAGTAATTCCATTTGGACCAATGTCCGGTCCTCAATTGATCACCCTAAGCAACCTCATTTGTTGTGAACGAGGTAAAGAAGCAGAATTAATGGAATTTTACCTTAAAGAAACGAAAAGTCCACATGAAGGTAAAGCCGCCATAATCACGGGAAAATTAACACAGCTGATAAGATACACGTTCCATACTATAATTCTTTCTCCCTCAACTTCAACAAAAGTTTCGAGGCTGATAGGTGCGATAACCCCTATATTTGTAAAGATAAATTCCAAGGGAACCCGGCTTGACCTTTTCGATTTGGCCGTAGCTACCCTCTATCCTATTCTGTCACCTCTTAACCTCAGGGATGAATTAAACAATCTCGCAAGTACTCACCCTACGCTACACCAAGCTATCGAAGAAGGAGTAATAGATCCTGATGATATTCTGCGTCTGATTGTCCTCATCATGAACAAAAGCCTAAAAACTTCTAATATTTTAGGCGAGCTCAAAACAATCGCAAATAAACTCCATAGTGGGAGCCCAGGCAGTGGCACAAGCTTGGCACGTCACTCTTTCCACAACTTTAAGGACCTTTGGGACGAATCAGTGAACTGCCTGCAGGCGGCTTATGAGCGAATCCTCAAAGAGTATGGAGCTCTCAAGCCCGATTGGATTCCTTACACCGCTATGATCGTGCCGCTTGCAGCCTTGCTCCACGTGGTAAGCGTACACCATAAACCCTCTGGCCTCACCACAGGGGCCCTGCGAGAGGTAGACTGCTGGTACTGGCATAGTGTGTTTAACGAGCGATATGAAAAATCTGTCAATACCACGACAGAGAGAGATGCGAAGGAAATAGCCCGTTGGATTATGAACCCGGAGGACCCGCGAGCCAAGCCAGGCTGGATTGATTGCGCAGTTCCCAGTGGCCTGAATCTCAAGGAGGTCAACAAGAAAACTCAGGCCCTCTTCAAGGCTGTCATCAACCTTATCGCTCTGAAAGGCGCGAACAAGCTAATAGATGGTAGTCCTGGCCCGACCCACCCATCAGACCTGGCGTTAGACCACTTGTATCCGAAGAGCAAGTATAGTGGCCCGATTTGTGAATCGGTGCTCAACTTTACTATCTTGGACGCCACTACCAATAAGAAAAAGGGTAAAAAATCTCCAGGAGATTTCTATTTAGATATCCACGCTGGGCACTGTACGACAGGAAAGAGCTGCAGGGACACCTTTGAGAGCCATCTTATTGGTAGCGACGCGGAAGATGAATTCAAGGTAAGCTTCGGTAAAATGCCGACCCCTGAGATCGAGAAATTTACCGACAAGCGCGAGAAAGATGTACTGAATGCTATTCATGATAAACTAAAAGGATGCTGCCCAGGCAGCCGGGGAGGTACAGAGGGTCAGCAGGCAGAGCGTCAAAAAACCGAGCCAGGAGACCTGCGTGAGAGTTGGAGGGAGGGATGAGAGGGGCTTTCCTTTGCTCCCCTTCGATGGCCTTTCCCTCCTGGGGCATGCCTTCGAGTGAGCAGGCTCAGGTTTTGAGCTGGGCCCTGGGCAGGGGCGGCTTTCTTACAAAAGCCGCTCGACCGATGTGCACAAAGGGAAGGCGGTTCGCTTCGTTTGGAGGAATGAGCGGGCAAGGGCATGGAGGAGGGCTTGCTACAAGGAAGGGCAAGCGCCCACCTAAAGGGCTGCCAAAGGGGATAGCAGCCCATTTCGCCGCAGCGGGGGTCTGGCGGCAAAGTGTCTGGCGAAATCGGCGCTTCTTCTTCTAAGGGGGTAGAAGGAGCCGGGAGGGGCGGCCGCCCGGCCACGTGCCACGCCGTATACCACAAGCTGGCCAGCTGATGCACCGACCGACGTAAGCGCGCCTCCACCATACCTTCCAAAAGCGCCTGGTACACGACCAGGAAAGCCTCAGAGTAGGTGCGCAGGGTCTGGCGGCCCCGCACTCGATACACCCATTTTCGTTCGAGACCGACCTGCGCCGTAGCTTCGCGTTCGGCCGCCAAAACCGCCTCCACCAGGCTATGACTCTCCTGCACGATCGCCCATATCGTATCGCGAACCGATCGCCAGAGACGCGCAGGCCCCACCCAGTAGTCATACCCCTCCCCAAAGCGCTCGGGGATATACGACTCCCACAAGGCATGAACGCCTTCTTGGCCTGTGAGTTGGCCGTTGTAGTTGGCGGTGGTGTGCAGGGGCACATGAGCATCAGCCAGGTAATGACCTATTTCGGCGGAGAGTCTGAGGATGCGGGGGGCCTCTTGGGCTCGGAAGGCTTCCACGAGCTGCCAAAAGGCCTTTTCCAAGTGCCAGGGGAGGATTCCATGAGCCAAGAGGGTGTCTTCGCTGAGACGCTCTACGGCTTCGCGCCAGGTACGGGGCAGGTCAGGGGGGTACCGGTCCAAGTCTATGTAATGGCGGGGCGCTTCCCAGGAAAAGGCGGCGCGCCGTTCGTCGGGCTTGGTGGCTTGGCGAGTGAGGTATTCGATATGGGGCCGGTAAAAGGCAAAGAGCGTTTCAGGCAGGGCAAAAACCGCCAGGCGATTGATGCGCCGATGCGCCCAGAAACCCCAACCGTATGCCAGAAGGGGTAACAGGAGCAGGGTTCCTCTGGGCATGGGGAGCAAGTTATGTATTTCTGGCGCTATGTGGGGCGTACTGGGTAGTGTTAGCGCTGGGGTGGCGGCGGGTTCGGGTGAGGAAGGGGGAGAAGGTGCCGCCCGTGTCGGTGCTCGTGCCAGCGCATAACGCCGCTTCTACGCTGCCCGCGCTGTTGGAGAGCCTGGCCCAGCAAAAGTACCCCGCTCCTTGGGAAGTCTGGGTGATCGCCGACCGGTGCACGGACGAGACCGCCGCCGTGGTGCGCGCCAGCCAGGAGAAAAGCCCCTTCCCGGTGGCGCTCATCGAGGTTTGGCAGAGGCCTCCCGACTGGAGCGGTAAAAAGTACGCTTTGTACTGCGGGGTTCAGGCCGCACGGTATAGCTGGTGTGTGGTGGTGGATGCAGACGTGACGCTGCCTGAGGGTTGGCTCTTGGGGTTGATGGAAGGGGCTGACGAAAAAGCCGCCATGATTGGTGCGGCGTGGCTACAAGGGGGTTCTTCCGTGGCCAGCCAGCTGGCTGCGTACGAAGCGGCCCTCGTGCAAGCGGAAGGGCTGGGGTGGGCGGGCTGGGGCGCGCCCTACTTGGCCACCGGACGAGGGTGGGCCGTGCGAAAAAACTGGCTGCTGGCCGGCCTTTTTGCGTGGCGCACGGTTCTCTCGGGCGATGACGACTTGACTGTGCAGCTGCTGCCCCGCTCCAAGGTAGGGGTAGCCCGCGTGGCCAGCCTATCACCGGCCCCGAGAAGCTTCTGGGCGGCTTTTCAGCGCAAGTGGCGTCACCTACAGACTGCGCCTTACTATCCCTGGCCGCTGCGGCTGCGGCTCATGGTAGCGCCGGCCCTCCAACTGGCTGGCTTGGTGTGTTGGGTCCTGGCCCCCCAAGCATGGCCCGCCCTCCTTATACCCCCTGCAGCGAAACTCCTCACCTTGATGTGCCTCCAAGCCCCCATCAAACCGCACGTTTTTCTGTACGATTGGCCACTCTTTTTCTTGCAGATCAGCTATCCGATCGGGGCGTGGGTGCGTAAACATGCCTGGGCTTTGCTACCTTTGTATGGAGCCCATGCTATCTAATCAGGAGGCCGAGCGGCTCGTTGCGCTCTATCAAACTTCGCCAGCAGCGGAAGAGGAAGCTTACAATGGCCTCGTTGAAGGCTACTATGCTTTTATCATAAAGGTGGCCCGCGCCACACTGTATAAAAACAGTACAGCACGCCTTATCTATGAGGGGTTAGAAGAAACGGCCCGCGATGTAGCGCATGATTTCCTCACTGAGCAGTTTCCTCGGGTGCTAAAAAAGTACACTTCAGGTCGGGGTAGCTTGCGTACTTGGATTGCGCGCTGCGTAACCAACTACACCATTGACTACCTGCGCAAACGCCCCAAGGGGCATTTCGAGACGATGGGCGTAGAAGAGGAAGAGTGGAAAAGTGCGGCCCTTATCCAAGAGGTGTTAGGGGAAGAGGGACCGTACGCCGTCCACGACCGCCGAGAGCTGGTGGCGATTCTACAAAAGTACCTCAGTGGCTTACCCCCCCATTATCAAGAACCTATCCAACTGCGGTTTTGGGAGGGGATGAGCGTCGAAGAAGTAGCCAAAACCCTCCGTTTACCGGTAGGCACGGTCAAATCGCAACTCAGTCGAGGGCTTTCCATTTTGGCCCAGCGGCTGCGAGCGGACAAGTGGGATCAAGAACTGCGCTGAGGGGGTTTTGTTTTACCTTTACGCCGTGGAAAAGGCTCTGCTAACGCTGCAGGAAGCGCTGGCCTCCGAAGCGGTAGAAGCGCGCCTGCAGGCGGGTGAGCTCACCTTTGTGGTGACGCGCGAGGCGCTCAAGCCCTTCCTGCGCACGCTAAAAGAAAAGTACGGTTTTGACTACCTTGTAGACATAGGCGCAACGGACCTTTTTGTGGAGGGGCTTCGCTTTGAGGTGGTGTACAACCTGGTGAATCTCACCCAACGGCTGCGCGTGCGCGTCAAAGCCCGCGTGCCCGAAGACGACCCCGTGGTGGAGACGGTGACAGACCTCTGGCCCGGTGCAGCCTGGCATGAACGCGAAGCGTACGACATGATGGGGATTCGGTTTGCGGGGCACCCAGATTTGCGGCGGATTTACCTGCCGGAGGACTTTGCCTACCACCCCCTGCGCAAAGAGTTTCCCCTGCTGGGGATTCCGGGCACGCTGCCGCTGCCGCCCAAAGAACCCCCTAAGCCTTACTTATAACCGGGGGGCGGGACCGCCGCTAAGGGAGAACCCGCTTCACGCAGGAAGTGCCGGTACACCAAGCGGTCAAGCCACCCTGGGAAAAGGCGGTTGAGCCAGACGGTGAGGCGGCCTTGGGTGGTGAGCAGTAGGTACTTCTGCCGGCGAAGCATCGCGCGGTAGATGGCTGCGGCCACCGCTTCGGCGGACATCAGGCGCGCTTCGGGGAGGGGGCTTTCACCTTGGGGCTGGCCCGTGGCCGTAAGGGCCTTCTCGCGTATTTCACTGCGGGTAAAGCCGGGCGCCGCAATCAGCACACTTACGCCTGTTCCGTACAGTTCGGTCCGCAGCGCCTCCAAAAACCCATTCAACGCAAACTTGGAGGCGGAGTAGCCACTGCGGGCCGGCAAGCCCCGGAAGCCTGCCACCGAAGAAACCCCGACTATCCACCCCTGACGGGCGCGCACTTCCGGCAAAGCGGCTTTGATGGCGTGTACAGCCCCCCAGAAGTTCACTTCAAAGACTTCTCGCAAGACAGAGAGGGAGACCTCTTCCACTCGTGCACGATGGGAGAGGCCCGCGTTGGCGACGACGGCATCAAGCCGGCCGAAGGTCTTCAAGGCCTCCTGGACGGCCTGCTGGCAAGCTTCAAAGTGGCGCACATCCCCGACGAAGGGGTGGATACGGCCAGGGTAAGCCTGCGCCAGCTTTTCGAGGCGGTCTTGGCGGCGGGCCTGTGCTAAGACCGCCCACCCCTCCTCAGCCAGATGCCGCGCCAGCGCTTCCCCAATGCCCGAGGAAGCGCCCGTCACCCAAGCTACCCTCACCGCTCAGCCGATACTTGCTCCTCCTTGTACTTGGAGGGGCACTTCATCAAGATTTTCTCCGCATAAAAGACCGAATCACGATACTGACCAATGAGCACGATTTTTTGGGCCGACTCAAAGTTGATGGGCTTAGGGTCTGGATACCGCACTCGGGCTACCCAACCGGTGCTGTCTTGCGCCCAGAACCAAAAAGCGTCTTCGGCGGGGTCATAAGCGCTTTTTTCGCGATCGATCCACTCGGCCACTATATGGTAGGTTTGGCCGGGATGCGCGGCAGCCGTGCGGAAGTCTGTGTAAAGGGTCAGCTCTTGACCCAGGTTATACACCAGCAGGGCCAGCAGAAGCCCCACCGCCACTGCGCCTACCAGCAAACGCATACACAAAGGTAGTAAACCCTATATGGCTATGAGGTGTTACCTTTGCCAGAGGCCCAGATGGCGGAACTGGTAGACGCGCCAGTCTCAAAAACTGGTGGAGGCGACTCCGTGCCGGTTCGAGTCCGGCTCTGGGCACCGATAGAACGCTCCCCCCATGGGCAAAACTGGCCGTATAGGGCGTGTATGCGGGCGCCTACTGCTGTGGGGAGCCATCACATGGATAGCTCTTTTGCTTGCGATTCAGGGGGTGCTCTCGACCGAAAGCGGCCAGCGCTGGGCCCGTAAGCAGGTCGTAGCTGCCCTCTCTGAAGCCCTCGAAACCGAGGTTACCCTTGAACGCTTGCGTTTGAGTGGGCTGGCACACCTGGCCCTGGAAGGACTGGTGGTGTACGACAAAGCTGGCCAACCCTTCCTACAGACCCAAGCCCTGGAAGTGCACTGGAACCCGCTCTTTTTCTGGCGGGGTATCTGGCGAGGACGGCTCTACCTGCCCGTGTCTTCGCTGCGTCTGGTGCGCCCCCAGGTGTACCTCTACACCGAGTGCGCCACCGGCCTGACGAATATAGACCGGCTTTTCCCTCCCGATACCACCGAATCTCCAGCCCAACCCCTCCGAATAAGCCTGGGTTCGCTGCGCCTGGAGGCTGGGCGCCTTCGATGGGTAGATTCCACGCAAGGACCCAGCCGCCCCACACCGCCTTTCCTTGCCTACGATAACCTCGACTTGGATAGCCTCCAGCTCGAAGCCGCCATAGAATGGCTCGGAAATGGACGACTCTTCTTGCACCTGCGCCATCTCTCTGCCCGCGAAAGGCACACCGGCTTCACCCTACAGCGCCTGAATGGCCTAATCCAAGCCTACCCCGATAGCACAGTGATACCTCACCTCGAAATACGGCTTGCGGGCAGCCAGCTTCGACTTTCGGGCCGCTTCACCCAAGAAGGCCTGGACAAGCTCTTCTCCGACACGGAGACCAAGTTTTTCACCACGCTCATAGAAGGAGAAGTAGACTGGGCTGACATAAGTGCCTTAGCGGGGGATTCCCTGCCGATCCGAGGTCGCTGGAGGCTTACAGGCACCCTCCAAGGCGATGAGTACCACTTCGCGGTCCGAAACCTGCGCGTAGGCCTCACCCCAACCGAGTTTCTCGACCTGCGAAGTGGAACGATCTGGCACTACGCCCGTCCAGAGCGCTTGCATTGGCAAGCCGAGATAGCGGAAGCGGCCCTCTCCGCGGCTACTTTGACTTACACGCTACCTGACGTAGGTGAGCTGGGGTTCCTGAATACGACGTATATCTGGCACCTGAAGGGCCGACATACCGGTCGGCTTCACACGTACACCGCCGAGCTGGAGGGGGAGGGCCTGGCACTAAAAGGCACCCTCTCTCGCGATTCGGTATGGCGGTACCGCGCCGAGCTACAGCTACACCACTGGCCCGCCCAAACGATACTCCCCCTTAGTCCCGTTGACTCTTTGACAGGCGAAGTAGCTCTGGAAGGCGTCACTTTTGACCTGGCCACCCTCACAGGCGCCTTGCGCGCTGAGCTGGCCGGCCTATATCCTAAGTACGGTCCTTTTCGGGCAGAAACCCACCTCCAGTTAGCGAGCCAACAAGCTACCGGACATCTGCACTGGCAGAGTGGTTTTGGAGAGGTGGTGTTTAGGGGTACGCTGCCCTTGGGCCCTGGAGGCGCCTTTGCCGGCGAAGGGGCTTTCTCGGCTCTTCACGGGTCGTTATGGGGGGCCAGCGGGCAACTTTCTGGGGCCTTTTCCCTGGCTGGGAATGGGCGCCCTTGGGCAGAAGGCCAAGGTAGGCTCCACCTCTCTACCCTACGCTGGCAGCGGGCCGATACGGTGATTCGCCTGCCAGACTTGCACGTAGAAGCCGAACAGGGCACTTTCTACCGCCTCGAAGGAAGCGGCGTCTCCGTGTCTATACGCGCAAGCCCCGGCTGGATAGAAGGGATTTCCGCCTGGCTCGACAGCTGGAAGAGCTGGATAAGTGCAGGCACTTGGTCCCGTGACACCCTGGAGCGGCCCTGGCACCTCCAAGCTCACGCTTACTTGGCCTTGCCGGTATGGGGACCGCTTGTGGGCCTGGCCAACCTGCCCGAAAGCTACGGCCTCAACCTCAATGTGGAAGCGCAGATGGCCCTTCCAACCCCCACCGTGCAGGTGCGCCTGATGTGGGATAGCCTCCTGCAAAAAGCCCTTCACCTTGGACCTACGAGCTTGGCGATCACCCTGACAGGGACAGGCCTGCCTACCTTCAACCTTACTGGCACTTCGCAGAGAGGCCGCTATTACCTCGTGTATGAAAACCTTCACCTCACCGCGGGAGGCCCCCTCTCAGGCGGTCAAATAGCGCTGCAGACCCAACTCGGCAGCCAACGTGACACTTTACACCTGGCCCTGCGGTGGGTATGGCCAAGTGGACAAAGCCCTTTCTGGCTGATGCTGGAGCCGAGTTCGTTTTTTTCCCTGGGGGGGCAGCCCTGGCGCTTTGTCCGAGAAGGACGCTTCACCCTCTCAGCTGAGGGGCAGTGGTCTTTGTCTGAAGTCATCGCTCAAGCCCCCGAAGGGCACGTACACTTGAGTCGTGACACTGCAGCCCTTTCAATCCAAGCCGATAGCTTGTCTCTAAGTGCTCTGCTGGGGGTGCTGGGATATGCGCTACCGGTGGAAGGACGCCTTTCTGCTCGGTGGTTCCAAGCGCATGAGGCCCCCACCTTCCAAATAACCCTGGAAAGCCTGGCGTACCAAGGCCAGACGTATCCGGACTTTTGGGCTGAGGGCGCCACACAAGGCGACTCCGTAAGCTTTCTGTTGGGCCTGGGAGAACACCGCCAGCCCCTCTTTAGCGCGCGAGGGTGGTACAACCTCGCCGATAGCCTTACGCCTCTACAGATAGAGACGGGGCCTTTCGCCTTGCCGGTGGCCTGGGCTCAGCCCTTCCTCGGCCAGTACTTCGAGCAGGTCCGGGGAACCCTCCGTTCCAGCCGGCTTGTCGTACGAGGCCCCCTTTCCGCCCCCAACGTATATGGAGAACTTTTCTGCGATGGCGTGTCCTTTTATATGCCGCTGACTCGTACATCGTACCGGTTAGAAGGGGTAATGCGCCTACGCCACGATACCCTCTTCCTGCCCGCTGTGGAACTGCAGGATGCCCGCCGGAAACGAGCGTATCTGTTGGGGTATGTAGCTTTTCCCCACTGGTCTGACGCTTACCTCCAAGTGAAAGCCCGCCTGAAAGACCGTTCTTTCCTGCTTTCGGCTCTCCCTCCTACCACCGACGCTTACCTATACGGCCGGGCCGAACTGGAAGAAGGAGAGCTAACCCTGGAAGGCCCCTGGCGAAGCCCCCTGCTGCGGGGCACCGTGCGCCTTGCCGAAAGCACCGAACTCACCCTCCCCCTCCAAACTTACGAGCGCAGCGAAGGATTGTCTTATGTGGAGTTTGTCGGAGCGGAAAAAGACACCTTACGGGACACCACCCTCCACGCCCCCACCGGGGTAGATATTCGCGTTACCTTACTGACAGTGCCCCAAGCGCGCTTTCGACTGCTTTTCGACGAGCGCACAGGCGACGAAGTGATCGCTCAAGGCACCAGCTCCCTGGTGCTCTCCATTTCTCGAGATGGGGAAGTGAGGCTATCTGGCTCCTACGAGGTCCAAGGAGGCGAATACCGCGTAAACCTACAGGGGCTGGCCGCTAAACGGCTCTTTCTTGAAGCGGGCAGCTTTATCACCTGGGACGGCGACCTGTACGAAGGCCGCCTTAACCTCTCAGCGGTTTACCGGACCTTTTCTTCGCTGCGCATGATCGACACCGCTTACACCAACACCCTGCCCGTGGAGGTGCGCGTCTTTCTGGAAGGCACCCTCCTAAGCCCTAAACTTCGTTTTCAGGTGGACGTGCCCTCGATCTCGGGGTCGGCGACGCCGCTGGTGAATCTTTTTCTGCAGCGGCTGGCCAGCGACGAAGCTGAGCGAAACCGCCAAGTGTTTGCGCTGCTGGTGCTGGGGTCATTTGTACCCCCCGAGCAGGCCATCGGCAGCCAGGAGGTGAGCTCTGGCGTAAGCGCTACCCTGGCGGAGTTTCTCTCCGCCCAACTGGCCAGCTGGCTCGGCCAGGGCCTGAGTAATCAGGTGGGGGTGGCCTTTACGATGGGACAGTGGAACGAATTCTCGGCACAGCTGCGCCTCTCGCTGGGAAGCCGACTCACGGTAGAGCGCGACGGTATCTTAGTCAGTCCCAGCCAGAACGCCGCCTCCTTAGGCAACCTGTCGGCTCGATACCGGATTTTGCCTAAGCGGCTGACTCGGCCCACACAATGGCAGCTCGAAGTAGAAGGGTTCAGTCGGCAGACCTTTCTCTTAGGGACGGTAGGTAGCACCAGCCAAGGAGCAGGCTTCCGCGTGAAGAAAAGCTTTTACCTGCCTGAACGGCGCCGACGCAGCGCCCCCCCACCCAAAGAGCTTCCCAAGTAGCTAATATCCAAAGAGGGCTTCCAGCGTGATCTCCTCGACCTCGAGGCCGGCCTGTCGGAAAGCTTCGAGAGGTATTCGGTTTCGGTCGCCCATTACAAGCAGGAGGCGAGGCTTATGCTGTAAGTAAGTCTGATGGAAGCGGACTAAATCCTCCGCTTTTAAGGAAGGGAGGGCCTCCCATAGGTCAGCTCGGCGTTCGCGAGGTAAGCCCAAGCGTCGAGCCCCCCAGAAGCTATGGAAAATCTCTTCATGGCGGGGGCGCTCAGTGGCCAGCTGCGCCGCAAGAGACTGGCGAGCCACCTCGGCCAAAGCCGGCACCACTTCTACGCTGTCTATGAGGGTTTCCATGGCGCGCCACGCTTCTAAGGCCTTATCGGCCTGCGTACTGACACGCGCCAGGAAGTAATGATGGAGGTCTGGCCGACCCGGCGAAGCAAAAAAAGCCCCCGCCGAATACGCCAGTCCCTTGCCTTCGCGGATTTGCTGGAAAACCACCGACGACATACCCCCCCCAAAATATTCGGTAAAGTAGCTGACGAGGGGATAGAGATCAGGCCGATAAGGCACAGACCGGTGAATCCAAGTCAAGTTCGCTCGGACCATAGGGAAGTGTACGAAGTAGAGCTTTTTAGCTGGGGTTTCCTGCATGGGGAAGCTGCGCGGGGTAGGGGGCGCTTGCCAAGCAGCGGGCTTAGGCAGCGCTTTTTCGAGGACAGGGGCTACAGCGCTCCCCCCTGGGCCATCGTAGTAGAGCTCCCACGGGTAGCGCCACAAGGAAGAAGCCCTGCGCGCCAGCTCCGGGGCCGTCATTTGTTTGAGTTCAGCCTCGGTGGGGATGTGCTTACGGGGATGGTCTGGCCCATAAAGCCCATACGAAATGGCCATTGCCTGGATGGCTTGGGGTGTCTTCTTGGCATCGGCGCGGTTTTTGAGGGTGTTTTCACGCAGAAAAGCCCACGCTTTCTCATCCGCCTCCGGCTGCCGCAAGAGCGAATCCACCAGGCTCACTATGGCAGGTAAGTTTTCCACGAGGCCTTCTACTTCGACGTACGCTTCGTCTTCGGAAGCGGAGAACTGAAGGCGCCCGCCCAGCGCAAAAAGCCGGCGTTTGAAGGCGGTGAGCCCCATGCCCTGAGGCCCTACCACCTCATAGTACCGAACCAAGAGCGGAAGCCATTTGTCGTGCCGCAGGCCCAAAGGCAAGTACCACACCAACGTGAAGAGGCTATCGTCGCGATTCTCAAGGGCATAGAGAGGAATCTGCCCGTGTACAGAAGCCTTTTGGAGGACCTTGTCAAAGACCAGGAAGGTAGGGGACGGCAAAGGCACCTCGCCCGCTTCGGTCAAAAACGCCTCCGCAAAAGAGGAAGTTTGGGATCGTTCGATTTTGATAGGGGTAATGGGAGGCTTAGGTACTTTGGGTAGGGAGGGGCGTTCGCCTTGGCGCTTGTAGGCCACGACGGCACGCTGGGGGATGTAGTACTGGCGCGCCAACGCCACCAAGTCTTTTTTGGTGATCTTACGCAAAGCGGCCAGCTCATACAGGGCTTGGTCCCAGGGTCGCTCTTTGACAAAGATGTCCAAGAGGCGCTGGGCGCGAGCCCGATTGTCGCGCCAACTCTTTTGCTCTCCAAAACTCAGGTCGTTGAGGGCCGCGGCGATAAGCGATTCGTCCCACTGGCCCTTGCGGAGGCGCCGCATAGCCTGCCAAAAGAGTTTTTCGGCCTCTTCGAGCGATTGGCCTGGCTTGGGTTCGATATAAAAGTAGTGTACGCTGTGGTCGGCTAAGATTAGAGGAGAACTGCTGGCGGATTTGACTTGGTGGGTTTGTACGAGCCACTCCTCCAAGAGGCCGGTTACGCTATTGGAGAGGATCTGGTCCAGGAGGCGCATTTGCTGGGCTTGCGGCGTGCCAGCGGGGGGCATCCGAAAAGCCACCACCAGTTGGGGCGATTGCGGGCCTACCACTTCTACGAGGGTACGTTTTTTGACTGGGGAAGGGGCTCCCTTGACATACGGAAAAGGCGGCACAGGCTTAGCAGGTCGATCTCCAAAGTACTTCTCTACCCACTCTGCCACGCGGTCCGGCTGCACATCCCCCGCCACGATGACCACCATATTGTTGGGCACATAGTAGGTGTCGTAATAGCGTTTTATGGCGGTAATGGAAGGGTTTTTGAGGTGTTCGATAGTGCCGAGGGTCGTCTGGGTGCCGTAGGGGTGGTCTGGAAAAAGGGTCGCTAAGACTTTTTCGTTTAGCTCGCGGTACTCATTGTCTATGGCGATGTTTTTTTCTTCGTAAACGGCTTCGAGTTCAGTGTGGAAGAGGCGCAGGACCGGCTTGCGGAAGCGTTCGGCTTCGAGGCGCAGCAGGCGTTCGACCTGGTGGGCCGGCACATCGTTGATGTAAGCGGTAACCTCAAAGCTGGTAAAGGCGTTGGTGCCGACGGCGCCTAAGGCGCTCACCATGCGGTCGTATTCGTTGGGGATGGCCCATTCTGCGGCAAGCTGAGATACCGAGTCAATCTGCTTGTAAAGGCGCCGCCTCTCCAGGGAGTCACGGGTGCGATGGTAGGTCTCATAGAGGGCTTCGATGGCGTCGAGGTAGGGCTTTTCGCGATCATAATCTTTGGTGCCATAGCGATCGGTGCCTTTGAAGAGGAGGTGTTCAAGGTAATGGGCCAATCCGGTATTATCGGGGGGGTCTTGTTTACTGCCGGCCCGGGTGGCTATCATGACGAAGGCCCGGGGCGTAGCCGAGTTGGGACTCACTACGACAGTCAGGCCATTTTGGAGGCGGTACACATACACCTGCTTGAGCGTATCACGATACTGAAGCTGCGGCTGGGCCAGGACAAGCCCTACTAACAGGAAAGCGCGCACGCCCCAAATTTACGCCTCTTCAAAAGAGGCTGACCACACGCCGAACCACCTGGTCAATCAACAGGGAAGGGCCCTCTTCTTTGCCGTGGAGTTCGTCCATCTGAATGACCATTTTAGGCCCTCGGTCATAGGCTTGGTACCACTGGTCGTAAGCTTCGTTGAGCCTGCGCAGGTATTCCAGGCCGATGTTTTCCTCGTAAGGGCGGCCCCGCGCCAGAATCTGATCCACCAGGGTAGGCACCGAGGCCCGCAAGTACACCAATAGATCGGGCGGACGCAAAAGCGAAGCAATCTTTTCAAAGAGGGCTCGATAGACGTCGTATTCCCGCTCAGGAAAAATGCCCATTTCTCGCAGCACAGGGGCAAAGACTTCTGCGTCTTCGTAGAGAGTTCGGTCTTGGACGTAGTCTTTTCCTGAGCGTTGGATGGCCAGGGCGGTGTCTAACCGCCGATTGAGGAGGTAAATCTGCATTGGAAACGCCCACCGCACCATATCCTGGTAAAAATCGAAGAGAAAGGGGTTTTCGGAGTCTTCTTCGTAGGCGGCCTCGAAGCGAAGAGCCTGACTGAGTAGGTGGGTAGCGTAAGTCTTACCGGCTCCGATGTTACCTGCGAGGGCGATGTGCATGTTACCAGCGAGCGATGGGGGTTACCGCGCCGCGCACGCGCATGCCAGGCTGTACCAGCACTTCCGCTGAGAGCGGCAAAAGCACATCTACCCGCGAGCCAAACTTGATGAAGCCTACTTCCTGACCGGGCTGGACACGCTGCCCTACAGAAAGGTAAGTGCGAATGCGGCGGGCCAGAAAACCCGCAATCTGCCGAAACGCATACCCCGGGCCCCCCTCAGACGTCAAGGCTACAAAAGTCTGTTCGTTCAGTAAGGAAGACTTGGGGTGCCAGGCTACCTTATAGAGGCCTGGGGTGTGGTGCAAAAACACCACCTGGCCCGCCGCCGGAGCCCAGTTGACATGCACATCGAGCGGAGACATGAAGATGCTCACCTGCCGCATCTCGGTGTGAAAATACCGCGGTTCAAAAGTACGGTGAATGCTTACCACCCGCCCATCGCAAGGCGCATAAAAGAACGAAGGGTCTGCGGGGGAAGTCCGAAGAGGATACCGAAAGAAGTTCAGCACGAGGGCCATCCAGACAAGCCAGGCCAAGCAGAGCCCGACCCCTACCCATAAGGGGCCGCCCCAGAGCAGCCACAGGGCCCCCCCAATCAGCCCTATAGCCAGCGAACCCGCAATCCAATACTTCCCCTCTGGATGAAAGCGCACTATAGCCATGGTTTTATGCCTTCCGAGCAGTTTCGGCAAATATCTATACTTTGCCGGTGGTGGAAGACGGTTTGTCGGAAGCGGTGAGCGGCGGGGCTATGCCAGGCTTCGCTAAAGGAGCCTTGCTGTAAGTTCCCAAAGGCGTGGTCGGCGTTTTTGTCGAAGCAGCAAGGCAGGATCTGCCCATCCCAGGTGATTTCGGCGGCACGCCACAGGCGCCAGCACCCCTTAGGTAAAGGCCCCGCCAGCTGCACTTCCCCATCTGGGTCTACGGTGTACCGACTGGCTTCGGGGGGTATCCATTCGGCATAACTCTCGGCGGAGGGCTGGAGAAGCTGGGCTTTTTTGATCGAGGCCCGTTCTACCCCGATGCGATAGGCCCACCGAAGAAAAACCGGGATTTCATGCACATTGTGGCGGAAGGCGATAAACTGCACTTCGACGAGGGGGAAAGGACTTCGCAGCGCCTTACGCAAGCGCAGGAGCCGCTTGAGCCCCTCAAGAACCGTTTGGAGGTCCCCTTCTTGGCGGTAGCGGCTGTAGGTTTGGGGCGTCATCCCATCCAGTGAAAGGCGCAAATGTACCAGACCCGCCATGAGGAGCTCGTAGATTTTTTCTTCGGAGAGGAAGTGGCCATTGGTGCTAAGCGAAGTAAGAAGCCGGTATTGGTCAGCCAGACGGATGAGCCGGCCTATCTCGGGGTGCAGGAGGGGTTCGCCCTGGAAGTAAAAGAGCACGCCCCAGAGGTAGGGATGCAGTTCGGCCAGCAGGCGCTCTAAGAGGGCGGGGTCCAGGCGGCCGGTAGGCCGCGAAAACGCCCGAAGACCTGAGATGCAATGTGGACACCGCAGGTTGCAGGCGGTGGTGGGTTCAACCCCTAAGAAGAGGGGATAGCGCGGCGGACGAAAAGCCCATCCTTTACGAGCCAAGAGGAAGCTTACCCAGCTGTAGGCGGCTTGTACGGCGCGGCGGGAGGTGCAGGTGCGCAGCACCGCCCGAGTACCCCACCCTATCCATCGCAGATGAGCGGCCCACACCCGACTCACGGCGGGTACGAATCGGCTCGCTGGCGATCCGGCCTTCCAGCCCAAGGGCTTTTTTCGGCCAGGAAAAAACTGAGCAAGCTGGCCACGTACTTCTCTTGGCGCCAGAAAGCGGGGTGGTCATCGTACCGCTCATACACCGGATGCTCTAAGATGAAGACGCCTTGCTGCGTGAGCCAGCCCCGTTCAAAAACGCGTTCAAGCACCGCTCGCTTCCGCCAATCTCGAAAAGGCGGCCCCGCAAAAATGTAATCGGCCGGCTCTACGGGCCCCTCAAGGTAGCGCAGCACGTCTGCACGGATCACTTGGGCTTCTTTTTCTGCGCCCCACGCCGCAAGCAGCCGCCGCAGATGGCGCACCGCCACCTCGTCGCGCTCCACAAACCGTACCCACCGAGCCCCCCGCGAAAGAAACTCCAGCCCTACACTACCCGAACCCGCAAACAGGTCTATGACCACTGCGCCCTCCAAACGAGCCCGATGAACCAGGATATGAAAGAGCGCCTCTCGAGCCTTTTCGGTGAGCGGGCGCGTAGGAGCACCTTCTGGGAAGGGAATAGCCCGCCCTCGCCACTTACCCTGCAGAATCCGCACCTACTAAGAGAAGAGGCAGCACATCTTCCACCACCAGACCCGCCTCCTTCAGCGTAGCAGGAGCGGGGAAAACCTTACCCAGGTCCCGGTAGCCCGCCCCAAAAAAGCGGTAAAACACCGTGGCCACATACAGCCTAAGCCCCGAATACCCCCCTACCACCACATTCACCTGACCCTTGTCTATGCCCAGCAGGCTATGCAAACCCTGTACATAGTAGAGCACATCTTCAGCGGTGGCCGCCTGAAAGTGGTTGACAAAGAGCAGCTGATCCCCTTGCAGAAGCACGTAGTAGAACCTCCCCAGGAAAAGCCACACCGCCCCGAAAAAGGGCCGCTGGGCCAGCCCCACCTGCCGAGCTAAATGAAGGGTTAGCTGCACCACACGCGTACTCTGATGCCAAACCCGATAAGCTGAGGCACGGGCTTGGAGGTACTCCCCTACCGGCCGAGGAACCAAATAAAGAAAAGCCACCCCTGTGCCCCGCAGCACTTCTTTTTTATAGAAGTAAGCCTGCTTGCCTTCCTCAGATTGAATCTCGTAGTAGACTTGGAGGTAGTCGGCTTCTTGGCCGTCTGGGACGTATTCGGCCGGAACCACCATCCACCGATCCAAATCCAAAAGAAGCTGCCCCTGGGCAAACCGCTTGCGCAGAAACTCATCCTGGTTCCAAATCGTCTCTAAAAACGAAACCAGGTCCACCCCATCGCGGTTTTTATACAGGCGAAGGAGGAGTGGCTCGTTCTGCACCGTGGAAATCCCATACAGCAGGTGCTGCCCTTCTACATACACACCCAGATGGTAAATGCTCAACGAAGCCGGCTCAAAAGCCGCTGACACATAGACGTCCTGAGCGGTGAGCGGTTTAGCGACAGACATGGGCGTCAGTAGATTTCGTTAGCTAGTTCAGACAAGGCCTGCCGAAGAGCCTCCTGCATATACGATCGCAACAGGCCGCGCACCGCTGGCACATCCTTTTCAATCGAAAAGACGATCGGACCCAAGCTCAGGGGAAGCGGGGCAAAAAGATAGACGGACTTTTCCTTTCGGCTGCGGCGGCGCCCCCGAACGCGCTTTTGCTGGTACTTCAGCGGTTCTAAAAAGTGGAGCAAGGCCCCTACCGCTAAGGTGGCGTCGTCATGCCCTACGTGATGCAGCGGAAATACAAGCTGGTACTTTTTGTTAGCCGAGAGGGAAAACTTAAGCTTGAACCAGCCCCTCGGCAAACCCCGATTGAAATAATAGCCGTACTTACGGGCATATTCGACGATGTCGGCGGTGAACTGATAGTAATACGGAGAGTCGGGGTAAGCCTTCGCTACGAGCGCGCGGGTGCCTTTGCCTTCTTCGACCTGGAGTTTTTCTTCCAGTTCGGTGGCGGTTTGGCGCAAGAGCTCCTCCAAGTAATCGAAGACGGTGTAGCGGTTAGTCATAATGCGTTGGGAACGGTCACGGTCGTGACGGGCTCGCCAAGCAGCAAAACGGCGATGAAAAGCTTCAAGGCTTTCTTCGTAGGAAGGGAGCGGTACCCTGCCCCAGCTAAGGGCATACAGCACCGCTTGCTGGAGGCCTTCTAAGAGCAGGTCAGCCCAAGAGTTGAGGTGGCCTTCGTCGGCGGCACGGAGCGCAGCATAGTAAGCCCCACGCTGGGTGGGCCTCAAGTGCAGCCCAGGCAAACCCGCCCGCCACAATACATACTGCGACAGTAGAAAAGCAGCCCGGGCATTGGCTTCGGTGTAAGGACGAATCTGCGTAAAGGCATGATGGACCCACCCGGCCACCCATATCGGCGATACGCCCGACCTTAGCTGGCTTTCCATCTCGGAGAAGAGCTGATCGAGGGCAGCCGGAATCTCCACCGGCGGCAGCCCCGGCACCGGGTGAACCCCTTCCCCTGAAGCCTGCCGCAAGTGAACAGCCCCACCAGCCGCTTTTTCCATCCACTGCTGTAGGTCTTGGGAAGTAAGCGGTTGGTTGGCTTGGGCTTTGCGGAAGGCCTCTTCAAAAGCCTCCACATACCGCCGCAAACGATCATGGGCCTCCTCGATGGTGGGGCCCGCTCCTACCAGCCCTATGGGCGAATACCCCGCTCGACGGTAAGGTTCCCAGCTTTCGGGGGAAAAGTACACCAGTCCTTGCAACGTCAGAAAGTCTCGGGCCCAGACCCAGAAAGCGTCTTTTTGGTAAGCTTCCAGCTGGCCTTGACTTTCCAGAAAGGCCCTTCGGGCTTCCCACGAAGGGCTCAAAAGCTCCCATCGAGTGAGGGGAAGGTCCAGCCACGCTGAGCGAAAACGCAGGTCCCCAGCAGATAATGCGATCCTCATAGGCGCGTTGCGTTGGATAGGTCAAAGGTACAGAAAAATGCCTTAGGCAAAAAAGGCTATCCGGCTATATGGCGGGCCAGCTGTCCGCAGCCCGCGGCGATGTCAGCCCCCCGACTGCGACGCACCGTCGCCAAAAGCCCTTGTTCAAGCAGCTTTTTTTGAAAGGCGCGGGCGCGCCGCGAAGGTCGAAACGGCAAGCCCGGCACAGGATTGTACTCAATGAGGTTGACTTTGGCCTGGAGGGGTCTTCGAACGAAGGCTCGCAGGGCTTCGGCGTCTTCGTCGCCATCGTTGACTCCATCCAACAGCACGTATTCCAGGGTTACCCAGTCGGAGCGGCGCACGCAATAGTCGGCTAAAGCCGCCCAAATCTCTTCGAGGGGGATGTGCGCAGCCAAAGGGATGAGCGCCCGACGCTTCTCTGGGAGAGCGCTGTGAAGGGAAAAGGCCAGTTCAAAAGGCTCGGTGCGCTGCGCCAGCCGCCGAATGCCCTTAGGGATGCCCACCGTCGAAAAAGTGATTCGCCGTGGGCTATACCCCATGCGGTGTACCAGGCCCTCAAAAGCTTCCATCACGGCGCTATAGTTGAGCAAGGGTTCGCCCATGCCCATGAAAACCACATGCGTAAGGGGAAGGCCCAGTTCATAGCGCAGGGTATAAGCCTGCAAGAGAATCTCGTAGCCGGCCAGCTGCCGCTCCAGACCCAGTTGTCCTGTAGCACAAAAGCGGCAGTTGAGGCTGCACCCCACCTGACTGGACAGACACACCGTATAACGGCCCTCGTGGGGTATCCAAACGGTTTCCACCGAATCCCCGCCCGGCATCTGCCATAAGAACTTCTGCGTGCCGTCCCGACTTTCTGTACGATGCAAGAGGCAGAGTCGCGGCGTGGGAAAGTCCGCCGCCAACGCTTCTCGCAGGGCCTTAGGCAAGTCGGACATGCGCATAGGGTCAGGTTCGCCCTTTGTCCAGATCCAGTTCCACACCTGCCGAGCCCGGTAAAGAGGCTGGCCTTGCCCTGCCATCCACGCCTCCAGCTCAGGCAAAGACGCTTCCCACAGGGTCATTCGGACCACTTAGCCATCAGGTCCAGAAACTCCTCATTGGTGCGGGTGTGCCGCATCCGCTCTAAGAGAAACTCCGTCGCTTCAAGCGGCTTCATCTCAGCCAGAAACTTGCGCAATAGCCAGATGCGGCGCAGCTCCCGCTCTTCCAGTAAAAGCTCTTCGTGACGAGTACCAGACTCTAAGACGCTGATGGCGGGGTATAGGCGCTTATTGGCCATCTGCCGATCCAAGACAAGCTCCATGTTGCCGGTACCTTTGAACTCCTCAAAGATCACTTCGTCCATGCGGCTGCCGGTGTCTATGAGGGCGGTGGCAATGATGGTGAGGGAGCCGCCTTCTTCGATTTTGCGGGCTGCGCCGAAAAACCGCTTAGGCTTGTGCAGAGCGGTGGAATCCATACCCCCAGTCAGGATACGCCCCGAAACCGGCGTAGCGGCGTTGTAGGCGCGCGCCAGGCGCGTGATCGAGTCCAATAGGACCACCACATCTAAGCGCGTCTCAGCGAGGCGACGAGCTTTTTCCAACACGATTTCAGCCACTTCGACTTGGCGCTCGGCCGGCTCGTCAAAGGTGGAAGCCACCACCTCAGCTGGCACGTTGCGGGCAAAGTCCGTCACCTCTTCCGGCCGCTCATCAATCAGGAGTACGATAACGTATGCTTCCGGGTGGTTTTGGAGAATAGCGTTGGCGATTTTCTGGAGGAGGATGGTTTTGCCAGTTTTGGGCTGGGCTACAATGAGGGCACGCTGCCCCTTCCCAATCGGAGCAAAGAGGTCCACTACCCGCAAGGAGAGGTCATTGGTCCCTTCGGAGAGGCGAAAGCGCTCCGTAGGAAAAAGCGGAGTGAGGTGTTCAAGCGCTACCCTTTCGCGCAGGTAGGCTGGAGGCAGGCCATTGACGCGCTCGATCGAGACGAGGGTGTAATATCGTTCGTTTTCTCGAGGCAGGCGCACGGTCCCCTCGATGGTATCGCCAGGGCGCAGGCCATACTGACGCACCAAAGCCGGGGGCACATACACATCGTCCGGCGAACTCTTGTAGCTGTAGAAAGGCGATCGCAAGAAGCCATGCGGTTGCTTTTTATCTGGCCAGAAGGTACCCGTCACCGGTATCACGAGCCGCTCCAAGAGCTCCGGCAGAGCAGGCGAAGGAGGAGAAGGAGCCGGCGGGGGCGGCACCCAAGGTTCCCCCGCAGGCGGAGAAGTAGGCGGAATGGACGTATCAGGCGGGGGAGGCTCCCCAGCTATTAGCTCCCCCCGGCGAAAGCGGCGCCGCTGTCGCTTCGGAGAAGCGCCGTTTTCGGAGGCCGTTGAGGTAGCGTCTTCAGGGAGGGGCATTCCGTTTTCGCTCGCCTCAGTAGGCTGCCCTGACGAATCCAGAGCCGGCAAACCCTGCGCGGGCCCCTCAGAAAAAACCACCTCCGCAGCCGCCTCTTTTCCAGTCGGCTCAGAAGAAAGCGTCTCACTCCCTTGTTCGGCCCGCCGAGACCAATACTCGGCAATGCGTTTTATCAAGGTTTCTTTTTTGAGGTTAGGCGACAACTTCAGGCCCATCGAACGGGCTTCGGCCAACAGGGCAGGACGATCCAAAGCCTCTAACCGAGACAAGTAAGTCGCCAACGAATCTGGTGTTTCTCCCATAGCCTTATCTCGAAGTCACACGGGAAGCGCCACGTAGGCAAGCTTCTGCACAAAGATACGGTTTTCCCTACAACCCAAAGAAGGGCTTCAGGCCTTCCCACGCGCCGGCGAAGAGGCTGGCCCACACCACCATAGCCACGCTCATGCGGGCCACGATCATCGAACGCGGCGTCCCGAAAGCTAAGGCGATGGCGGTACCGATAGGGGGGCTCAAAATAGGCGGTGTCAGAAAAGCCACGCCCCACAGGCCATATCGGTGCCATAGAGTAGCCCATCGAGGGGAGAGAGGAGCCACAGGCCGACCTCGCCACCGCGCAATCCAACTTCGCACTCGATCCCCCAAGTAGGTGAAAAACACCACCCCTACAATGCCCCCTAAGCTCGTCGAAAGAAACTGTTCCCAAAAACTAAGTTTTAGTGCCACACTCATGCCTACCCCTACCATGAACTTCAGTCCGCTCATCAGCGCCACCGAAAGGTATCGTCCCCACTCTACCTCACCCATGTAAAGCCCCATACGCTAAGTCCCCTGCATCGCCCAGCCCGGGTACAATGTACCCCCGTGCCGTAAGCTCTTTGTCCACCGCCCCTACGTAGATTTCGGCTTCAGGCAGGCGTTTTTGGACGGCTTTCAGGCCGTATTCCGAAGCGATAAGGGCCATGATGAAAAGCTGCCGAGGCTGCCCTCGGAAAAGGAGGGCTTCGTAGGACAGGAGTACGCTGCTGCCCGTAGCCAGCATAGGGTCCAACAGGATTACGATACGCCCCTTCAGCGAAGGCACCGCCAGGTAGTCTACCTGTACTTCCACTTCACGGTTGGTGTGTTCAGTGCGGTAAGCGGCCACAAACCCCACATCCGCAAAGTCAAAAGCCTCCATAGCCCCAGTCAGGAAGGCGTTACCCGCTCGGAGAATACTCACCAGTACGGGTGGCTCTGCGAGGACCTTCACCGAAGCCTGGCCCAGCGGCGTGCGCACCTCCGCTTCGGCATACGGCAGCCGACGGCTAATCTCGTACGCCAGCAGAAACCCCGCCCGCTGGAGATTCCACCGAAAGCGATGTCGGTCTTTTTGGAGCTTTTCATTGCGCAGCTCGGCCAGCACCTGCGTCAGCAAAGACGGTTCGGCCCCGACTATATGCACCGCCATGCAGCGAAGTTAGGGCAAGAAACAGGAGTCTGCGCGCCCTTTTCTTACCCGCCTTCCAAGCCCCAGCGCCGTCGCAGCCACAGGCGATTTTCCCACGTGCCGCCAAACTGACGGAAGAATCGTTCGATGCCAGGCAGATACGACCCCATGAAGTCGAATAGTTTGCCTTCTTGACTGGCTGTCTCGAGGGCGTGGGCCATAAGGCGCGTAAAGGCCTGGCCAGGTTGCCAGTGGGCTCCGGCCACATACCACACGCGCGAGCGGCCCCACAGGAAAAGCCCCACCCCTTCGGGCGGTTGGCCGACCACCCAGGCCCGCCAAGGAAAAGGTCCCTCCACCCAGAGCTTAATAAGCGTCGCAAACTGAGCGGGCACGCCAACTGGCCGGTGAGCCGCCCACACGCGCCAGGCCTCCCCTACCAGTACCGACTGTAGCGGCACCTCCGCCACCTGACGAAGCTTACGGCGCAGATCGGCAGAAGGCGCAAAAGTCCCCGGCCTTAGAACAAAGCTTCCCACTACCCGAGGCCATACGCCTCCTTGTCGCAAAGCTGGCACATATTGCCACTCGGGGGGCAGCCCTCCTTCTACCCAAGCGATTTGTGCCCGTATCCAAGCAGCCAGCGCCCGCAAAATAGGCGCCTGCTTCTCAAGTGGGGGCACCTCCTCCCGACAGGCCCCGCGCCACAAGAGCGGTGACCAAGGCACCCCTAAGGGCTGCCTGTAGGCTCGTACAGGCCCGATTCTCCGAAAGGCAAGCGGCCATAACGCCACCGGCTCCCCTTTGTTTTCCACCACGACCGCCCCAAAAGGCCGCTGCATAGCCTGCCACCAAGCCCAAGACTCAAAAGGCTCTTCTGCCGGAAACTGAGACCAAATCGCTTGAAGAGAAGCGCCCGTTACCCAAGAAGCTTTCACAAGAGGGCGGGTTTGACCAGTAGCCCACTATCTATGAGTGTGGTACCTACACTAAAGGTTGCTCTTCGCAGCCCCTGCTCCAGGTTCCAATGCACCCCTCCACTCAGCCCCCGGAAAAAAGCCAGCCGTTTGCTGGAAAAAACCAGGTAGGCGCTTAGCTCGGCATGCCATCGTTTCTGCGCGGAAGAGAATACCCGGACCCCGATCCGTTCCCGCAAGGGCAGCCTTTGCAATAGGGGGATCGCCCGCAGGAGCGCACCTTGTGGAACCCAACTCCAGACCCCTTGTACCAGGTAAGAGCCTGCGGAAGCATACGCCGGATACCGCATCAGGGTAGTGGGCGATCGGTGCAAGAGAAGGGGCAAAGCCACGGGATACAACGCATCGGCCCACGGCGCTACTTTATTTTGCCAGGCCAATCCTATTTGGGTTTCCAGTGCGCCTAAGGGGCTTATTGAGAGGGTGGAAAGCGCTTCGAGATTGCCGGTGAGGAGGAGTTGGTCAGCTATCCAAGCGGTCTCGAAAGCCCCCCGCAACCGATAAGCAAATACCTTAGCGGGCACGTCGAGCAAGAATGCGCGCGGCGTTCGCAGGAGCCGCGTGCCAGGCTGCCATTCCAGGGCCAAGGCACCCCGCCAAGCCGAGTACACCGCTGCGCCTTCCGGTCCCAAAGGGCGCTCGTCCCAGCTTAGGCGCACCCGAACGTGGAGCGTTCGATGCAGGTACCGCTTCCCCTCCACCGCTACAAAAGGGCGTATATACCCCTGCCAGGGGAGAGGAGCTTGGACCAAGTGGTACAAGCCATTCCAAAGCAGGGGCACTTGGACGCGGTCGGTGGGTTCTTGCGGGCTAAGCCCGCCTTGCACTTCGACTCCCCACCCTGGGAAGGCCGTACTGGACCAACTCAGTCGCGCCGCGGGCAACATCCGCTTCCACCCCCATCCATACCGCAAAGTGACCGAAGCCCCCCACTGCTCAGCGCCTTTCCCCCGACGGAAACGCCCGACTACCGGCAAGGCCCACCCTTCTTGCCTCGTGTAACTGGGCCACAGCACCCCTAACTCTACCCCCCATCGGTCAGCAGCGCCGCGTCGCTGGCTGCACGCCCACCACAACCCTTCCTCATCCGGAGAAAAACGAACCCGTCTTGAGGAAGCGGAAGGGGTATCCGGCTGCTTCAAGGCCTCTTGGGCGCGCGTGAGGTACCTGATCTGCTGAGAGTCCAGCGGTGCCGCCCGTACCCTATCCCAGAAAGCCTCCGACGCCGTATCGGCCCCAGGCAAAACTCGCACATACTCCTGGAAATCTATCTTGCCCACTCGTAGTGTCTCTATCGGAGAGGAGGGCTGGGCAGCTCGGCTGGCTTCAGCTCCACTCGAAGGGAAGGCCTGCCAGGGAGGCGGGGTAGATTTTTTCTTTTGAGATTCTGAAATAAGAAAACGATATTTCTGATAGGCGGCATGCCCTTCGGCTTGGACGGCTACCGTGCCTAAAGCCGGAATCGAAACCCGAAACCAGCCTGAGAAGTTGAGGCCGCCCAGCTGGTAGCAGGAACCCACCGGAACCCAGGTAGCTTGCACCCTAAGGGTGTCTGTATAGCGAAGCGGGCGCGAGCGGTCCACTTCCCATTCTAAGCCCACCAACGCATAGCTCTCATCGGCCAGGAGCACATAGCCTCGTACACAAGGCGAGACCGGACTGCGGGGTTCGACGGCTATTTTGTAGAAAAAGCCGCTTTCATCCCACACCTGCCCTATAAGGCGGTAGCGGTAAAACAGGAAAGCGTCTCGGGCCAAGGGCAGTACAAAGGGCGTCTCGGTCAGCTCAGCGAGCGCTATCCGTTCTCCATAGGGGTCAAAGTCTTGGAAAGGCCAACTGCCCAGCACGCTGTAGGCACGGTGCCCCACAATCCGGGAACGGACGATTTCTTCCCGGTATTTGTCCGGTGAGACGAAGTGCACGCGAGACACGGCCTCCGACATAAAGAGGACTTCGCCTTTTTCGGTGGAGACGGAGAGCGCCTTGCGCACAGGAGCGGGAGGGGGTTCAGCCCATCGAAGCGTGTAGAGGGTATAGGTTTCCACCTGGAATGCGGGCAAGCAAGCCCGATTAGCGGCTTTGGCGGCGATAGCTTTTCGGATAAGGAGTTCGGCGGGGTCCTGTCCGCCCTCGGTGATGACGACGGCTGGCAAACGCACTTCCTGGGGGGTCAGCATAAAGACCTGCGTAACCGCCTCTCCCTGTCGCAGCACCGTATCTCGACGGGTCCTATAGCCCAGCCTTCGCACCTCCACCACGACGGTATCCTCCCACAGCGACAATACAAACCGTCCGTTCGCACTGGCCGCTGTTTGAAACCCACTTTGCACCAGCCTTACCACCGCATAAGGGACCGGATGCCCCGCGGCCTCTACCACCTGACCTTGGAGGGTCCAAGGCTGGGCCCACACCCCTCCTACCGCCCCAGCCAACCCAAGGCTTAGCAGAAACTGCGCCCGCATTGTCTGGCAAAGATGCACAAACTCCAAAGGGAGAAAAGCTTATCTTTGACGCATGCGCCTCAGTATAGGATGGCTTGCGGCTTTGGCTCTGTCTTTATGGGCCTTTCGCGAAGCGAACTCTGGTCAGCCGCCCGTGGGCTACACCGGCGCTCCAGGCGATAACGGCACCTGTGCCAGCTGCCACTCCGGAGGCAGCGGTTCGCCTACCCTTACCCTTGTGCAGAACGGAGGCGGTGCTTTTACGACTTATACGCCTGGCGGTCCAGCGGTCACGCTCCAGGTTAGCGTCAGTCATCCCGCCGCCTCAAAGTACGGCTTCCAGCTGACGGTGCTGGACGCCAACAACGCAAACAGCCCTAACCAGACGCTTAGCACCTCCGATCCCAACGCCACCCTCCAAACCGGCAGCGGCGGCCGTAAGTATATCAGCCATCAAAACGCCAGCGCTGTCAATACATGGACGTTTTCCTGGACGCCTCCTGCCACCAACGTCGGCTCTCTCACTTGGTACATTGCGGCCAACGCAGCCAATGGGAACGGGACTAACAGTGGGGACGCTATTGGCACCCTGCAGGTTACGATACAGCCCGACGCTTCGGCGGGGTTAGTCAGTGCTTCGACGGAAAAAAGGCCGGTTCGGTGGGGGGGCCAGGCCCTCTGGCTCGAAGCGCCAGCCCAAGAAGCGACGCTATACACCCTCGAGGGCCGCGAGGTGGCGCACTACACCGGTGAAGGGGCACACGGGCTTGCGGTGCCGCCAGGCCTCTATCTGCTTCGGTGGAAGGGGCAGGATAGGGAAGGGACGCTTCGGTTGTTTATTCCGTAGGTCCCCAGCGACGCCACCGGTGGGCTTCGTTCCAGAAAGTCCGAAGAAGCTCTTCCAGCTCCGCTTCGTGGCGTTCAAGACCGTCCAGGACTTGGTGAGACTGGAGGGGAAGTTCTCGCCGCTCTACAAAGCGTGTAAGGTGCGCCTTCATGCCTTCGGGCGAACCGAAGCGCAGTAAAAGGTTTTCTTCTTCCAACGCTTGGAGGAAAGCGCTCCACGAAAGGGGGGCGTAAGCTCGCCAAGGTCGCACCGTTTCTCGAATAAACCGCTCCGTAAAGGTGGAGAGAGATTCGTGAGGCAAGAAATCCTTCCAGTGCTGGCCCAAGACTACATCCAGCCAGAGGTCTACAATGAGGCCGGCATAACGCCCTGCATAGGGGCGCAAGAGGGCTCTGGCGGCGCGAAAGGCGGAATGGCGGTCTGTTTGCCAATCGACCCACCGGTGAAAAGCCACGCCTGCCTGCACAACCGAAGGAAGGGCCCGAAAAGTGGGTCCGCGCACCCCATCCGCAATGAAAGCCCCGAACTGGAAAGGAGGCGGTCCAGCTGCCAGAAACACATGCCCCAAGTGGTGCATCACGAAGGCTTTTGAGCCAGCTCAAGGGCCTTGCGGAGGCTCCCGGTTTGTTTGAGAAGGGCCTCGGCTTGGGCAGGGGAGAGTCCCGTCGCTTCTTGCAGGTAGCGCAAAGCGCGCCCCCAGAGTTTACGGTTCACGAGCTGGAGGTCCACCATCCGGCTCTGGCGCACATGACCCAGCCGAGTGAAGGTAGCGGTCGAGATCAGATTGAGGACGAGCTTAGTGGCGGTGCCGGCTTTGAGGCGGGTGCTGCCGGTAAGGATTTCCGGCCCAGTCAGGACGAGGACAGGGTACTCTACAAGGGCAAGGAGGGGGGCGTCGGGGTTGGCGGAGAAGGCGCCGGTGAGGGCTCCTCGGCTGCGAGCGTGGCGCGCCGCTGACAAGACATAGGGGGTTCGGCCGCTGGCGCTAATCGCAAAGACAGCGTCTTGCGCAGTGAGATGAACCCCCTCCAAGTCGGCGATGGCGGCTTCTTCGTTGTCTTCGGCGGCTTCGACGGGGCCGCGAAGGGCGGCCTCCCCGCCGGCAATAAGCCCGATCACCTGGCCTGGACGCGCCCCGAAAGTAGGAGGACATTCCGCTGCGTCGAGCACCCCCAAGCGGCCGCTGGTCCCGCTCCCGACATAGATAAGCCGTCCTCCCGCCTGCATGCGCTGGACAAGCGCTTCCACGAAAGCCGCAATCTGAGGAAGGGCCTTGCGTACAGCCAAGGGCACCTGCTGGTCCTCGTCATTCATGGCTTCTAAAAGGGCCAGCGTATCGAGCGTTTCGATCGCCGGGTGGGGCGAATCGGCCTCGGTAAGCCAAGACACCTTCGAAGGTACGAAAAACTACCTTAGGGCTTGGGTTATGGCCTCACGCAGGCTGGCTGGGGGGCACTGACCGGCCAACACTTCGAGCACCGCCCTGAGTAGGGGGAACTCTGACTTGTGCGGCCAAGTCTGCAAGCCCTGGGCGGCGTAGTACCCCTCGACCACCATCCCGACTTTTTGGAGGGCGGTTTGGGGGGAGTACCCCTGGCCCAGCAGCTGGCCAAAGCGCTGATTGCGACTGTACATGCTAAAGGCCGTGACCAAAAAGTCTCCAGCCCACCCCGGCGAGAGAAAAAAAGGAGACTCTTCGGGGACGAGCGCTTGGAGCACGCGCTGCATTTCGGCCAGGGTTACGGCCGCCAAAGCCGCTCGGGCGTTTTCCCCCCAGGTGCTGACCACCCCCAATAAGATGGCGTAGAGGTTTTTGAGGATACCCACCCATTCCAGAGCATTCAGGTAAGGAGTAGGGAGCAGCCGGAAGGTCGGCTGATCAAAAAGGGCCTGGCCGACCCCATAGAGTTCAGGCTTTGAGGCGGCGAAAGCCACCCAAGTAGGGCGGTCCTGAATGACCTCTTCGGCGTGGCTGGGGCCGCTAAGCACCGCCACCTCGGCGCCCTTGGCTTGCAGGTACTGGCTGGGGCGCTGCATACCTCCTCCCCCCACCAGCCCCTTCGTGCAAGAGACCCAAAATCCTGGCAGGTTGGACCAGCCTCCCAATACGCTTTCGATATGGCGGGCTGGTAACGCCAGTACGCAGGCCTCCACTTCCTCTAAGGCCGCCTGCAGATCCGTGCCCACCCAAGCCAGGTCAGGATAGACTACCTCAGGAAAAATAGAGGGATGCTGCCGCTTGACTTGGAGGTGATGAGCAATGTCCTCGGCGTGCACCCACCAGCGTAGATGGTGGCCCTTTTTCAGGAGTAGGCGGGCCAGGGCACAGCCCCAGCTTCCCCCTCCTACGAGGGCTACCTTCATGGGGTTTTCCGAGAAGGCTGGGGTTCCACGCGGGCGCTGTCGCGCAAGCGATCTTGAAGCACGTCGTACGGACCGGTAACCACCACTTGTCCCTCTTGCAGGCCTTCGATCACTTCTACCAGGTCGTCGGCCGTTACACCGGTTTGCACCGCGCGCTCGCGGGCCAGGCGGTTTTCTACCACAAAGACCACTTCTTTACCCTCTCGCGAGACGACGCTTTGCAAGGGCACGGCCAGTACATTTTGCTTGAGGGCATAAAAGATCCGGACTATGGCGGTCATATCTGGCCGGAGGGGATAGCGGGTTCGGTCGTGCTGGGCTGTGTCTATGGCGATACGCACGAGGTAGGTACTCACCTGTTCACCTCCTAAGGCTGAGGTGGCCTCGTTGGCGGCGGAAGCCGCTTTGCCGGAGCTATAGCCGATTTCTTCTACCCGTCCTTTGAGCTGGAGGCCGGGGTAAGCTTGCACTTCGACCACGGCGGAGTCGCCTGCATGCAGGCGCACCACATCGCTTTCGGAAACCTGCACTTCGGCGATAAAGCGGCTAAAGTCGGCGATACGGACACTTTCGGTGCCGGCCATCTGGCCCACGCCCACCACCCGCTGGCCGACCTTGACCAGGAGGCGCGTGACCACCCCATCCATCGAAGCGTAGACGGAAGTACGCTGGTAATCCAGCTGGGCGCGCGTGAGGTTGGCCTCCGCGCTGCGGATGCGGTAATAAGCCGCTTGTAGGCTGTTTTCGGCGCTGCGAAGTTGCGACTGCGCCACAAGATACCGGAATCGGGCCGCATCCCACTCGGCTTCAGAGAGGGCTTGGCCCTCATAGAGCTTTTTAGCCCGCTCGTACGCTATGGAATCTTGCAAGAAAAGGGCGCGCTGCTGAGCCAGGTTGGCCTGGGCCGCGGCGTACTGCGCGCGGGCTTCCTGGACCGCCGCCTGAATCTGGAGCAGCGCCGTACGGTAGTTATCCGGCCGAATCGTGAAAAGCACTTGGCCCGCCCCCACGCGATCGCCTTCCTTCACGTAGATGTGGACCACTTCGCCGGAGACATCGGGGCTAATAGGCACCTCCACCGCCGGACGAATCACCCCCGTCTCGATGATGAAAGGACGCAGCGTTTGACGGCGCACGGTATCGACTTCTACAGGCAGGCCATTTTTTCTACTCAGGGCCCACCGTCCGGCTGCCCATAGCAAGAGCAGCCCGGTCCCACCTATGGCTATCCAGCGCCAGAACTTCATAAGTCGTGAAACTTGCCTATGTAAGCGCTAAGTAGGAGCTCCCGCAGGCGGCGGTCCATCTGGGCTTGAGCCAGTTCTGCCTGGGCCTGCGAGTAAGTCAAAAGCGCTTCTCGATACTGCCAGTAAGAGAGGCGCCCCGCTTCGTATTGAAGGCGGGTTTGCTGGTAAGCCCTTTCGGCGGCCTCTACGCTTCGCTGGAGGGCCCGTTCCTGTGCCAGCGCATTCTGCCAGGCCAGGTAGGCTTGCTGGGTGCGCCGGATCACCTGCTGGCGCTGGAGCTGTTCCTGAAGGCTCGCGTTCTCCATGGAAGCCTCGGACCGGACTACCTGCGCCCGCTGGCGAAACTGCCTAAAAATGGGCACCGACAGCGAAAGGCTCACCGATTGATTGATATTGTCCCGGATCTGCCGATCAAAAGGCAGAGGCTCCCGCACCAGGCCCAGCACTGGATCGAAACGAAGATTACCCGCGTTGGACGAGTAGTTGGTCTGGATGGAAGCGCTCAGGGTCAGAGTGGGAAAATAGCCGGCGCGGGCCGTCTTGAGGGCATACTGCTGGAGGACGAGGCGCCAGCGGGCTTCTTCGAGTTCAGGGGCCCAAGCTAAGGCCAGCTGAATCGCTTCTTTTTCTGTCAGAAGGCCCAGCTCCGGCACCTCCAGGCCCAGATGAAATTCCACCGAGTCCGGAGAAACTTCTTCCTCGCCCATGAGCTGAAGAAGCAGGAGCTTGTTTTCCCGGTGGCGGTTGAAGAGCTGGAGGTATTGGGCCTCTTCCCGAGCCAGCTGGGCAGCGAGGGAAAGGCTATCGGAGAGAAGGGCCTGTCCTGCTTCCATCTGGAGGCGCAGGCGGGCCAGCTGGTCGTTCAGACGGGCCAGACGCTGCTGAGCCAGCACCAGCGCCACCGAGTCGCCCAGCGTCTGGCTGAACTGGGTGAGGGCCTGAGCCAGGACTTCGGCCTGGGCCCGGCGCACCGACGCACGGGTGGCTGCCGCGCCCGCTCGGGCCTGCCGCAAAAGGTAGTGGTTGGCCAGACCCGAGAACAAAACCCAGCTCGCCCCAACGGAGGCCGAACTGAAAGTCGTCGTTTGCTGCACTCGGGAAAAAGCAAACGGGTCGAAAGTGGTGCCGTAGTTTTGGGTAGCGCTCGCGCTGGCGGAGAGGGAAGGCAAAAAGTTGAACCGCGCCTGGAAAGCGTCCCATTCCGCCGGCCGAAGTTGAGCAGCCGCTTGCTGTAGGGTAAGCGCCCGCTCCGAAACCGCCCGCAGAAACTCCCCCAGTGAAAAGTACCGCACCCCCTGAGGCGGAAAAGAAGGCAACGTAACCTGTGCCCACATCAGAGCCCCACTCAGGGTCGTACACACTGTTTTAGCCTTCATAAGCGATCCAGTGCAGGCGATCGGGTAACCGCTGAAAATAGAGTGCTTCCCCATTGGGGGGGGATGCCGTCGAATCCGGATAAAGGAGGGTATAAAGGTGGACAGGCTGGCGCAGTTGGGCTATGCAGGCGGGGGGAAGGCCAGCCTGCCAGCGTTCAATCGCTTCGTAGGGCCCCTTGACGGCGAAAGCCGCCCTAAAGAGCCCCCCCTGGACGAAAAACACTTCCACCCCTTCGGAGGTGAGGCCCTCGAGGAGCTCTTCCAGCGCCAGCGGCTGAAGGTCCTGGCTTTCTACTTCGATGAGCACCAGATCGCGCCGCTGAGTCCAAATAGGGGGGAGGTTTTCAGCTTTTCTGTCGGTGATGAGGGTGCCTTCGGCCTCCGGATCGAAGTAAGGGCGTACATACAAGGGTATTTTAGCGTCGCGCAGGGGCTTGAGCGAACGGGGATGCAGCACCTGGGCGCCGTAATAGGTCATTTCGGCGGCCTGGGCATAGCCCAGCTGAGCCAGCGGAACGGCGTCGGCATGCTTTCGAGGATCAGCCGAATAGAGACGCCCCACATCCTTCCAAGCAATCAAGCCTTGAGCCCGGAGCATAGCCGCAAAGAGGGCGGCCGAGTAGTCTGAGCCTTCCCGGCCTAAGGTAACGCTACGCCGTCGCAGGTCCGAAGCGATGTACCCCTGGGTGATGACGAGCTTGTGCGTGCGAAAAAGCGGCACCAGCTGAGCATCTACGCCTGCTTGGCTAAGGGCCATGAGCACCGAGGGCTCCGGGTAGCTCCCGTCCGTAACCAAGAGCCGCCGTGCATCAATCCACTGGGCTGGGAAGCCTTCCTTTTCCAGGAAGGCCCGTACAATCTCGCTGCTCACCAGCTCCCCGTACACGAGCACGGCGTCGGTGGCGGGGCCGACTTCTTCGGAGAGGTGGATGAGAGCCTGCGCCCGCTGCCATAGGGGGGTCCAGTACCGTTCTACCAAATAAGACCAGAGCGCTTGCGCGCCCGCAGGGGGAAAGAGGCCCTCTATCACCGCCTGGTGGAAGCGCTGGATTTCCTCGTACACGGTGCGGCTGTGGTCGAGGTCCCCGCGGCCGGCGGCTTCAGCCAACTGAAAGAGGGCGTTCGTAGTCTTACCCATGGCCGAGACCACCAATAAGCGCGGCGAATCAGGATGAGCATGACGCAGCACATTGACCAGCTGCCGCACACTATCCGCGTCTCGGAGACAGCCTCCCCCCACCTTCATCACCCACATGCGGCAAAGGTACAATGTCGCCCTCCCTCTTTTGTTACATTTGCCCAGTGCGCCTGCATGCAGACTATGTGGTAGTCGGGACGGGGGTAGCGGGACTGTTCTTTGCCCTCAAAGCCGCTGCGCACGGAGAAGTCCTACTTCTGACCAAAGACCGCCCCGAAGAAAGCAACACGCTTTATGCCCAAGGGGGCATTGCGGGGGTGTTTTCTTCTGAAGATAGCTTTGAGGCGCATATTCAGGACACGCTGAGGGCTGGGGATGGCCTTTGTCGGGAAGCGGTGGTTCGAGACCTCATCCAAGAGGCCCCTGAAGCCATCCAAGAGCTGATGGCGCATGGGGTAGAGTTCGACCGGGACGAGAGTGGGGCTCTGCTGCTGGCTCGAGAAGGGGGCCATTCTTACCCGCGCATCTTGCATAGCCGAGACGCCACCGGCGCCGCCATATCTCATGCGCTGCTGAAAGCCGTTCAAGCCCATCCCCGCATCCAGATAAAGTCGCATTGGTTTGCGCTGGACCTGATTACCCAGCATCACTTAGGCGTGTACGTCAATCGAGGGTTTCCGAACCTGACCTGTTTTGGCGTCTATGCCTTGGAAGAGGCCACAGGAGAAGTTCACACCGTGTTAGCTCGGGTGACGGTGCTGGCCACCGGTGGGGCCGGCCACGTATATGAAGTGACCACGAATCCACCTACCGCCACGGGCGATGGGGTGGCTATGGCCCTGCGCGCCAAAGCCCGCATCGCAAACATGGAGTTCTACCAGTTTCATCCTACGGCCCTGTACGAACCCGGGAAAAGGCCGGCCTTCCTGCTGACCGAAGCGCTACGCGGAGCAGGCGCTAAGCTGGTAGACCCCCGCCGGCATGAGCCCTTTGCCCACAAGTACCATCCGCAAGCAGACTTGGCACCTCGGGATATTGTAGCCCGGGCCATTGACGCCGAAAGCAAAATCGCTGGGCTGCCCTACGTGTACCTCGATGCCCGAGGGGTAGAGAACTTACCCCAGCGCTTCCCTACCATCTACGAATACTGCCAAAAAGTAGGGCTGGACCCTACCCAAGATCTCTTGCCTGTGGCCCCGGCCGCCCATTATATGGTGGGGGGCATTGACACCGACCCGGTAGGCCGCACCTCGATTCGGCACTTGTACGCGTTAGGCGAGACCAGTTATACGGGCCTGCATGGCGCCAACCGCCTGGCCTCTAACTCGCTCCTGGAGGCTTTGGTGGTAGCCCGCCGCGCCGCAAAGGATACCGCCTCCCAGCTGGCCCACATCTCCTACAACGAAGAAGTGCCCGATTGGGACCCTCAGGGTACCCACCACCCCGAAGAGCACATCCTGATTACCCATAACCTGGAAGAGGTGCGTCGCCTGATGTCGAACTACGTAGGGATCGTACGCACGAGCTTTCGGCTGGAGCGGGCCCGCCGCCGCCTGGCCCTCCTCTACGACGAAACCGAGGCCTTCTACCACCGTACCTACCCTTCTCGGGCCCTTTTCGAACTGCGTAACCTCATTGCGGTCGCTTACCTGATTGTCAAAGGCGCCTCCCTCCGCAAAGAAAGCCGCGGCCTACATTACATCCTTGACTACCCCCACAAAGCCCCCAAAGCCTTAGATATCCTCATCTGAGTGTACTTTTACTTTGTGCAGAGGGCCGCTCTTTGGATAGCTGCGCTAAGCCTGCTGATGGCTCGGCATATCGCCGGCGCAGACCTGTACTACCGCTGCCTTCAGCGTACGAACGGCATAGACACCTACGAGTTCGAGCTGTGGCTGTATCGGGACTGCACCGACCCAGAGGGCGCGACCTACGACGATCCCCTCTACATATACGTATTCAACGGCGATGGCACCCTCTACCAGGAAAAGCCCATTCGCCTCACCCGTGCCGTACCGTGGAACCCTGAGGGCGTGGACGCCTGCTTTATCCAGCGGCCAGGCACCTGCCTCGAAGAAGGCGTCTACCGCTTCCAGCTGGATTTACCGCCATCGGCGACGGGGTATTATGTAGCGTGGGCCCGCTGCTGCCGCAACGCCACCATCACCAACCTCCAGAACCCGCTCTACATGGGTATCACCTATCTGGCTCGCATCCCCCCCGCCCGGCGAGCCCCCTGCAACTCCAGTCCTGTCTTTCGTCGGCGGCCACCTTTCTTTTTGTGTGCCGGGCGCGACTTTTACTTCGACCACGGAGCGACCGATGCCGATGGCGATTCTCTGGTGTATGCTATCGTGCCGGCTTACCATAGCGTAAATACCCAAGGCGTAGGTGCGGTCAACCCGGCGCAGGGAGGCAGCCCCGCCGTATCCCCCGCCAATCCCATGGGGCCTCCCCCCTACCAGACCGTAACTTACGCTCCAGGTTACTCGGCTACCCAGCCTTTCGGCGCGGGAGGAGTATGTACCATAGACCCGGCTACCGGCCGCCTCCATCTCTATGCTCCGAACCCCGGCCTGTATGTCGTCGCTATCGCCGTCTACGAGTATCGCAACGGCCAGTTTCTCGGCGAGACGCGCCGAGATATGCAGTTTTATGTAGCGCCCTGTCGGGAGCTTTCCCCGCCCCCGGTACTTACCCATGACTTCGGCACGCTGCCCCATCGAGGCGACACGCTCTTCCTTGTAGCCGAAACGCCCTTTTGTGTGCAGGCCACGCTCACCGACACCGCTCCTCCCCCCCCTCCAGTCTCTCTATCCTGGGCGATCAGCCCGGCTTTCAACGTACAGGCTTCCGGCACGAACCCGCTCCAGCTCCAGGTATGCGGCCGGCTCAGTTGTCAGGACACCGGCCAAGTACTGGTAGTACGACTGACCGGCATCAAGACGGAGACCTGCGGCTCGACCCTGGCGCGGGACAGTTTCTGGATAGCGGTGCTGGCCCCCCCTCGCCGCACCCTCACCGGCAGGGTGGAACCTCTTTCTCTGCCCCAAGAGAATGGCGTCTATCTCCTCCCTCTGGATAGCACGGCTTGCGTACGGTTCTTTTTCACGGCGACGCCGCCGACGCCCCCGCCTCAGGTAGCGATTTCGACCGATCCGCCAGGAGTTCAGACAAGCCTCTCGACGCAGTGGGAGAGAGATACGCTTTTCGGGCAGGTATGCTATACCGGCGGCTGCGAAGGGATACGCCAACCCATACAGCTCATCTTGCGAGGGTGGGTCGAAGGCACTTGTCCTCCTTACCCCACCCAGATAGAGACGCTGCGTGTCCAGGTAGTAGGCCGTCCTACCTATCCACCGGCTTTGATACTGCCCCCTACCCGAGCCGATAGCCCCTTTGTGGCGATCATTCACGGGACATATTGCTTTCCAGTGGTGGTGCGAGACACAGGCCGCAATGGCGGTAGTCTATCCCTTGCCGTAGCGTCTCCCCTTCCCCTCGAGGCCGGCCCCACACAGAGTCCCGCCGATAGCCTCGTAGCGCAATTTTGCTTCCACCCTTCCTGTGCCTGGAACCCCGACTCGGTCTATGCTTTGGTGTTTACCGCTGCGAACGATCCCCCCTGTGCCTTACCGCCGCCGCCCACACAAGATACCTTTTGGGTACGTCCTCAGCCCTTGCCGCAGCAACGCCCTCCTGTCTTAGATAGGGACCGGCCCAGCCCTTGGGAGGTAGACATCACCGGCGACACGCTGTGTTACACGATTCGCATCACCGACCCAGACTCTATCGCCCTGCTGGTGGTACAGTTTGAGGGGTCCGCTTTTTTGCCGGACTTTTATTACGGCTCGAACTTCCAACCTGAAGTGAGCGGAACCAACCCCCTTTATGTGCGTCTATGCGCTCGCCTCAACTGCTATGCGCAGGGGCAGACTTACCCCGTGATCGTATGCGTGGACGACACGACTTCCTGCCGGCCTGAAGAACGGTGGCGGGTCTGCGACACGCTCTGGATGCGCACGCGACTTTGCCATGGCCTCTTGCCGAATGTGTTTACCCCCAATGGAGATGGCTTCAACGACGAGCTGTACCCCTATGCACTGGCTGGGATCGCCGACTGGCGGCTGGAAGTGTGGGACCGCTGGGGGCAGCCCGTCTTCTCAGGTCAGTGGAACGAACCTTGGCGCGGACAGACGCCCCAAGGACCCGCCCTCGAAGGCACTTACTTTTACCAGCTGACGTTGCGGCTTCTCTCAGGCCGCGGCCCCGAATGGACCTTCACCCGCACAGGCAGCGTTACCCTTCTTCGTTAACCCTTCTCCAGAAAAAGAAGCACTTCACGCCCTGCTCGGGCCGGATGAGAAGAGGCCGGCTGCTCCTGATGCCGCACCCGAAAGCCAGCTTCCTCAGCCAGGGCTTGCACTTCGGCCAGGTCTACCAAAAAGGGTGGGCCGCCCACATAACCCGCACCCATCGAGAGCGGAAAAAACAACCCCACAAGCCATCCTCCCTTTACAAGGAGGCGGGCCGCCTGCTGCATATAGACCCTGCGGTCAGCCGGCGCAATGGCACACCAGCAGGTGTATTCCCAAATCGCCTCGAAAAGGCCCACCTCTTCTACAGACAAGGTAAGAAAGTCCCGCAACAACACCTGCGCTGAAGCCGGCAGGCGTTGTGACAAAACCGCTAAAGGTTCCGGCGCGAAGTCTATCCCCACGACGTGGTAGCCGGCGCGGGCCAGCTCGATCACATCATGACCATAACCGCAACCTGGCACCAATACCCGAGCTGGGGGCTGCACCGGAAAGGCTCCTCGGGCTAAAAGGTCCACTAAAACGGGTGTAGGACCACCCAAGTCCCAACCGGTTTGTCCCTGCTGGTAGCGCTGACGCCAGTACTCGGGTTCATGAACCGCTTGCATAGGTAAAGGCTATGTCTTTCCAGCCCATTTCAACCAACAAGGTACGCAGGAGCTTTTCAGCCTGAGCCTGCGCCGCTGAACGCGAAAAGTGTTGGCTCAAACGCACCCGCAAGGTTTCTTGGGCCGCCGCCAAGGCTTCGCGGACACGCTCAGCCTCCCCATCTTGCCACCATTCCACGATCGAAAAGCTGGCGTCGTATACTTGAGACGCCTTAGGGTCTACCCGCACCGAACACAGGTAAGGGGGCGGCAAGCGCAGCTGAATCCGGTGGTCAGACCAGTCAGCTTCTTCGACCTGGACCTTCGAGAAGTCCATGCACACGGTGGCGTGGCCCGCTACCACCATCAGAATCCGGGAAGAAGCAAAAGGCACAGAATAGTGCCATTCTCGGCTGACCACATCCCGCACCTGATATTCGAGGAGCTGGAGCTGCCCCAGCGCCGTCAGACGCTCTATCACCAAGGCCTGCGACTCCACCGAAGCAGGCGGCTCGGGTGCCCGATAAAGGCGATACACCAGCCACCCTCCCACCCCTGCACCAGCTGCTGCAACAATCAAGTAGGGGAGGAGCCCACGCACCTCAGGCTTGCTGGGCGCGCAGGGCGCGAGGCACTTCTATACGAGCGATGCCTGTATCCGGCGAGGCCATCACCGTAAGACCGGGTAAGTTCACCTTACCTACCGTGAGGGTTTTGCCCAGCTTGAGCGAAGACACGTCTATCTCTACGACGGAGGGCAGGTCCTTAAGACGGCCCCGTACTTTAAGCCGTCGCGTCAGAGGTACCAGCTTGCCCCCCATTTGAACCCCTTCCGCCGTGCCCACGAGCTTCACAGGAAGGGCTATCGTCACCTCCTCCTCCAGATCACAGGCCAAAAAGTCCAAGTGTAGCACATAATCGTGCACCGGATGCAGCTGATACTCCCGCAGAATCGCCGAATAGGTACGATCCACCAGCGTCAGCTCAAAGCGATACACATGGGGTGTGAAAACGATCTTATGGGCTTCGGTTTGGGGCAAGGAAAAAGGTATCGAAAAGCCTTGGCCGTAGATAGCGCAGGGGACCCACCCTGCACGACGAAGCCGACGCGCTTCAGCACTCCCCAACCCCTCACGAGGTTGACCCTCCAGCTTGTACACCTGCATAGCGCACCCGGGAGGACTCGAACCCCCAACCGCCAGATCCGAAGTCTGGTGCTCTATCCAATTGAGCTACGGGTGCAAGAGGTACAAAGGTAACTCAATCTCACGTCAAATAGCGCAGCAGGAAAATAAGCAAGACCACCAAGGCAATGACCATGATAAGCACATCGAGGGGCCAAGGTAGGAGCCACACCACAATGCTCACAATGAGGGCCACAATAATCGCAATAATCAAAATACGAATCAGGTCGTCAGTGGCTTCTCGGATAGGACGTAAGACGGCTTCGCGCAGGTGGTGCATTTTTTCCTTGAAGCGGCTCCAGAAGGTGCGTTTTTCCGCTTTTTTCGTGGGGTGAAAAGCCAGAGACGAGGCCTCAACCTGCCGAGGCAGAGAAGCGGAAGTCGCAGCAGCCCATAGCGGTCCTCCAGGGAGGAGAACCAGAAGGAGGCACACGAAGTACTTCATAACAGGGGCAAAGGTAGGGATTAAGCTCAAAGTTAGCTCAGGGACGGACCTTCTTTCCGGGTTTCGTAGGGCCGCCGGGGGTTCGAGGTGCAGGTCCAGGGGTTTTCTTGAGATGGCCAGGGGGAGGACCGGGAGGGGGGCCTACAGGCCGGCCGGGTGGCGGCCCGGGTGGCACGACAATCACCGCGGGAGGTCCCTTCTTCTTGCTCTTCCACTTCCAGCGGAAGAAAACTCCTCCAAGGGCCAAGCCAACAAGCAGGGCAAGCAGCACTCCTATGAGAAGCGCCGCTAAAAACACTTCGGGCCCTCCGACCGCAAGGCCTACCAGGGCTATCGCCAGCACCAGGACTACCGCGGCCACCACCCACAGAAAAGGTTTGGGCGGGTTGTCCGGAGGCCTGCGCAGCACCATGTGGACGGATTTCTCTTTCTGCCAGACGCAGCAAGCCGATGCCGCTCGTGCAGAAGCGCCATCCGCCAGAAGCGTCAGCGCTCCTATCGCAAGCCCGAGCAAACTTTTACGCATACAGGCCCAAGATAGGCCTTTTCTCTCACAGGTGCAGGGGGCTACCTTCGCTGGCGGCCAGAGCGGCTTCCTTGAGGGCTTCGCTGAAGGTAGGATGCGCCAGCGGCAGACGAAAGAGGTCCTCGGCCGAAGCGCCGTAAGCCAGACCCGCCACTCCGACCGCTATCAGGTCAGCTGCCCGAGGCCCCACGATGTGCAGCCCCAACAGCATATCGGTTTTCGCGTCGGCGATCACCTTCACGAACCCACGGGTTTCGTTCGCGGCACGGGCCCGACCCGAAGCCCGGTAAGGAAACTTTCCCACTCGATAGGCGCGGCCTTCTTTCTGGAGCTCCTCTTCGGTGTAGCCCACGCCTGCCACCTCTGGCCAGATGTAGACGACGCTGGGCACCTGCCGGTAATCCAGGTGGGGCTTGCGCCCGGCCAGCCGCTCCGCCACATAGATGCCGTCTTCGGAGGCTTTGTGCGCCAGCATAGGCCCTCGAATCACATCCCCAATAGCGTAAATGTGCGGCACCGCCGTCTGAAGGTGGTCATTGACCGGGATGCGGCCCCGATCATCCACCGACAGGCCAGCCTTTTCCAAGTCTAACCCTTCCGTATAAGGCCGCCGGCCTACCGCCACCAAAACGTACTCGGCTTCGAGCTGGAGAGGGTCGCCCCCTTTGCGGGGAGCCACTTGCACCCGAACCCGGCCATCCTGCACCTCCGCTTGCTGCGCTGTATGACCGGTCAGGATTTGTGCACCGTAGTCCGCCACGAGAAGGCGGCGCACTTCCTCGGCTGCGTCGGCGTCCATGCCCGGCAACAGCCGGTCCAGGTACTCTACGATCGTTATCTGGCTGCCCAACCGCCCAAAAATAGAAGCCATCTCTACCCCTATCACCCCGCCCCCAATGATAAGCAGGCGTTTAGGCACTTCAGGCAAGCTCAACGCCTCCGTAGAAGTAATGATCCGCTTCTTGTCTATGGTCAGCCCTGGCAACGAAGCCGGTTTGGATCCTGTCGCAATGAGAATATGCTGGCCGTAGAGGGTAGGGCCTCCTTCTACCGCGACTTCGTTGGCGGAGACAAAACGCCCCTGCCCATGAAAAACCGCGATACGGTTTTTCTTCATGAGGTATTCCACGCCGCCCACAGTCTGCTTGACGACGGCGGCCTTGCGGGCCAGCATCTTCTCCCAGTTCAGCGTAAGGCCTGTTATTTCGATGCCTTCTTCAGCCAGGTGCTTGCGAGCCTCGTAGTACTTCTCCGAGGAATCAAGTAGCGCTTTGGAAGGAATGCACCCTACATTGAGGCAGGTACCGCCCAGAGTAGGGTACTTTTCCACGAGAGCCACGGAAAGGCCCAGTTGGGCTGCCCGAATGGCGGCCACGTAGCCCCCCGGCCCACTGCCTATCACCACCAGGTCGTACTTCTCCATGAGGACAAAGGTACAAGAATGCGTCCGTGCCGCTACCTTTGCTCTCTATGCGCTTCCTCCTGGTAAGTTTTATCCTAACTCCTTCGCTGCTGCAGGCACAGCGTATAAAGGCTTTCTTTGGGCTTTTTGAAGGCACGGGCTCAGGTGCTTACCCTTACAGTGGGCTTTATTACCGCCAAGAAAACCCTTCTACAGGGGCCTTGACCAGTGGAGTAAACCCGCTCACCGGCATAGACGCGTTCGGAAACGACCTGGCATACGACCCTCAGACCAAACTCCTTTTTGTGGTAGGGGGCCTTAGCAGCACGTCCACTTCCGGTTCGGTCTATGCGCTGGATGTATGGCATAGCCTGGTGCCGCTGGCAGGCGGACTGATGGGCATCGAAGCCCGCCGGGCCGTGGTGAAAGATACCCTCCTACTGGTGACGCGAAATCGAGACCCTTTCTTTACGGCCTATCGGATTAGGTACAATGCCCAGCAGGGGTTACTTCAGCTGGACTCGCTGTGGTCTTTTCCTGTCCACCCCCTGCGCCGCAGCGTCCCGGAAGCCCTCCTCGTGAAAGGCGACACCGCCTACTTGGCCCTCTCCTACGACCCGATGAATCCCCTTACGGGTAAAGATAGCTTCGTCGTAGCGCTGGACCTGCGCACCCGTCAAGTGGTCGGCTCCTGGGAAACGCCGTCCAACCCCACTGAATTGGTCCAGATTGGCTCCGCCCTCTATGCCGCTTGTTATGGGGACTATTCGGGCCACCTGCGCATTGCCCGGATCGTGCCCAGCTCCTCCAGCGTGACGGTGTGGGACGCCGGATACACAAGCTATGGAGGCTTCGCAACGGATACCGGCGGCGTGAAAGACACGATTCTTTTTTGGGCCTCCGACAACACGCTGCGGGCTTTTTCGGTCACCACCGGCCAAACCACCCCTACCGCCTACCTGGGGCTGGCCTCAAGCGGCTTTCCCTTCCTGCCCTACGGCCTTTTGTGGGTGGGCCAGAACCTTCACATGAGTTTCACCAACTTCACCGATACCAGCCTGATTGTCTTTCGGGATCCGAGCTGGTGGCCTACGCCCCCTTACTTGGATACAGCCTTTGTAAGCATGGGCATGGGGGGCATTGGGTATCCCAGCCTGCGGCGCTTCCTGTATGTAGAGGATGACACCAGCCGGGTCACCACCGCCCTTCCAACAACTGACTTGCGCGTGCGCATAGGTCCTGTGCCGGCTACGAGTTGGCTTTTTTGGGAAGCGCCTTTTGACGTGGGAAGCCTCTCTCTGTGGGATAGGCAGGGCCACTGCGTGCGGCGGTTTTCCCCGCAGGAGAAACAGCTCTTTGTGGGGGACCTGCCCGCCGGCCTATACCTGCTCCACTTCACCAGCGCAGAAGGCGACCGCCAGTGGAGCTACCGAATCATAAAGGAATAACCTTCGCATGCGGCGGGTTCCAGCCTGGCCTGCGTGGTTGAAGGCGCCGCCTTCGCCCAAGCCGGGTAAGCTCCTGGTCGTGCTGACGGGGGCGGGCATCTCCGCCGAAAGCGGCCTCTCCACCTTCCGAGACAGCGGCGGCCTGTGGGAGAAGTATTCCATCTACGAAGTCGCCACCCCCGAAGCCTGGCAAAAAAACCCCCAGCTGGTCTTAGACTTCTACAACGAGCGGCGAGCTCAGCTGGCCCACGTCCAGCCCAATCCTGCCCACACCCTCCTCAAAACCCTGGAGAAGCATTTCACCGTGGTGGTCATCACGCAGAATGTAGACGACCTGCATGAGCGGGCCGACTCCAGCTACATCCTTCACCTGCATGGCGAGCTTACCAAAGCCCGCAGTACCGGTGACCCGGAGCTGATCTATGAGATTGGGTACCAACCCATCCGCCTTGGGGATACCTGCGAAAAAGGCTATCCACTTCGTCCGCATGTAGTGTGGTTTGGAGAAGAAGTGCCAGCCTATCCAATAGCGGAGAGCTGGGCTCGGCGGGCCGATATCTTCGTAGTGATTGGGAGTTCGCTGCAGGTGTACCCGGCCGCCGGCCTCTTAGAGGAAGCGACACAAGCGCGCCGACGCTTTCTCATCGATCCGCGTCCGACCTTGACCCAGGGTATAGAGGTGATAGCGGCGCCTGCCAGTGAAGGCGTCCGCTTGCTGTGCGAAAAGCTTCTCGGATGAGGACCACTTTGGTCGCGGTCCTGCTTTTAAGCTGCGCCTCTATCAAGGCGCCGGACGGCGGCCCGCCCGATACTCACCCTCCTGCCCTGCTGCGCACCCGCACTCGACAACAAGGCTCCACCCTCTACCTGCGCTTGCGCTGGGACGAGTTTCTTTCGCCGGCTTCAGAGCTGAGCGGCCGGGGACTCTGGGTCAACCCGCCGCTTCCCTTTCGAGCCCACCTGGAGGGCAAGGTCCTGCGCCTCCGCATAGACAGTGCAGCAGGCTGCTTGACTGTATGGGGCGGTCCGGGCCTGAAAGACTTCACCGAAGGGAACCCCTTCCCCCCTGCGCCCCTCTGGACGAACTGTCCCCCTGCCGAAACGCTGCAGGTGCCCCTTCGGCTGGATCCACCTCCCGACGAGCACACCCCCGCCTGGATAGAACTCGAGCGCGACAGTACCCCGTACCGGTTTCTGGTATGGCAAGGAACCCCCCAGGTGGGCTTTCTCCCACCGGGCCCTTACCATGGCTACGCCTGGGAAGACAAAGACAACGACGGCCGCTGGAGCCTCACCGAACCCGTCTGGCTGCCTGAGAGTACCCTTTATGTGACCGCTATGGCCGGTCAGGATAGCTTGCGGCGCCTTTTGGCAAGTTGGTCCCGCTGGCTGGCCGACACCTTCCCACCCGCTCTACCTCGACCGGTGATCCGGGAGCCGGGATGGGGGGTGTTTGTCTTTCGAGAACCAGTAACCCTCCTCCGAGGGCAAGGCCGCCAGCTTTCGGAATACGCCCTTTTGCTGGTGGTCGGCTCCCCCGTCCTGCTGGCCGACTCTACCGGAAACCTCCGACAAGATACCTTCCAACTCACCCCCGACACCCAAAAAATAGGCCGACAAGCCTTCTGGCCCGCCGCAGCCAACCTGCATTTCCCTCAGCATTACTTTACGCTTTCCCATCCTCTCCCTGACCAGGACACTTTTTGGGCGGCTACGGATACCACCGCTGTAGCCGCGGCCTTTGTACGAGGGGAAGAGGTGTATTTAGACCCCTTACCTACCTGGCAGACGACGCCTTTCCAGGTGGCAATCCCCGAAGGAGACACCCTGCGGCTCACCGTTCCAGGCCAGAAAGCACGCGTGACCCTTCCCCTCGACACGACCGGCCAAATCCAGCGATGGCGGATATACGGCCCGCCGATGCTGGGAAGGCCTTTTGTAGCCGACGCGACCCCAGGCCAAGTCGTCTGGCTCCCTCCCGGCCACTACGAACTGGTGGGCTTACCGGTGAAGGGCCCCTTCTGGCAGCCCATTCAAATCCAGCAAAATAAACCCCGTCTCCAAGCTCCCCCCCTCCAACGACACTTCCTCACCGTGCCCACCTCTCACCCCTGATAGGCGAAAACCCCAGCCTTCTTTGGGAGACGGGGGCTTTTCCCCTCCCAGCACTACCACAAGCGGGGGTTTACTTGCGCCACTTGATGGAGCAGCCAATGGCCTTTGTCTCAGCAAGGGGTACCGGCTTGCCCGCTAAGATGGCCTCTACCGCTTCTACGACGTACCGCTTCTGCACCTTTTTGGGGTCGTTGGGGCTATCATCAATCGTGCCGATGTAGGCCACCACAAAGCCCTCCGGCGTGTTTTTCAAGAGAAACACATGCGGGGTTTTCTGCGCTCCGTAAGCTTTCGCTACCGCTTGCGTTTCGTCAAAAAGGTACACAAAAGGGTACTTCTTCTCTTTGGCCCGCTTTTGCATGTTTTCGTAGCTGTCTTCGGGCACGATCTGAGGGTCGTTGGGGTTGATGGCAACGACGGGGAAACCCTTGGGCGCCAGCTCTCGATGCAGCGCAATAATCCGCTCTTCGTAAGCCTTCGCGAAGGGGCAGTGGTTACAGGTGAAAATCAGCACGACCCCTTTTTCTTTTTGGTAGTCGGTCAGGCTTACGGTGCGACCATCTACATTTTTGAGGGAAAAGGTGGGGGCTTTATCGCCCACTTTGACGCCTCCGTCTCCGAGGAGAAGGAGGAGTGGCAGCGTTATTTTAGGCAGCATGCCCGGCTAAACAAAAAAGCAAGAGGAAACGGTTCACCGGCTGAGGTGCCTGTACGCTTCTCGAAGGAAAGTCGTGACTTCCTCGGGGCTGGCGAAGGCCTCGGCATGGACCGGGCCAGACAGACCTGCCTGGGTGTAAGGAATCGTGCCCTGCCAGTCAGGATTCACTTTCAGCATATAGGTGTTGGGGTCTGTCTCGGCCAGCCAAAAGGCCGGCAAGGTGATACCCTTTTGGCGCAGGAGGGCGGCCGCTTTTTTTGCGCCGTCGGGGGGAAAGTCCAGGCTAATCAGCCACACCTGCAGAGGCAAGCTGCCTCGCACTTCTCGCCAGGCCGCCTGGAGGTGGGGCAGTTCCTCAATGCAGGGCCGACACCAAGTCGACCAAAAGTTCAGCACATACACCGTGTCGGGATGAGCGCGCAAGTGCGCCTCTATTTGCGCCCACGATCGGGCTGGCAGCGACTGCGCCCACACCAGCCCTACAAATACCACTCCCATCACACCTCGCATAGGGTAAAGGTACCGCTTCCGGGGCACAAGCAAAAGTCCTTACGGTTCCAGGCCTTCAAAAAGGGAAGGTTGCCCACCTCGTCGGAAAGCGTGGAGATTGTACGGGGGCATGGGGGGGGAGCCTGCGAAGTAGCGTCGCAGCCCCACTTCGAAGGTGCGGGCTATGGTGGCGGCTAAGGGCCCTTCTCCTCGGAGGCGCGGGCCCCACCGGCTGTCGTGGAGCCGGCCCCCATGACACTGTGCGATCTGATGCAAGATGCGGTCGGCGCGGTCGGGAAACTTCTCCCGCAGCCACACTTCGAAGAGTTCGGCTACGGCGCCATTGAGCCGGACGATCGTGTAGGCGGCGGTTTGGGCGCCGGCCTGCGCCGCCGCCCGCAAAATAGGCAGGATCTCGTCGTCGTTGAGGCCTGGGATCACCGGCGCGACCATCACGCCGGTGGGGATGCCCGCTTCTCGCAGGCGACGCACCACCTCGAGGCGCCGGGCGGCCGCCGCCGTACGCGGCTCCAGCTGCCGCCGCACCTCCTCCCGCAAAGTGGTGATCGTGATATAGACATGCACCAGGTTCTGCGAGGCGAGCCTGGCAAGCAGGTCCAGGTCGCGTAGGATAAGGGCGTTTTTGGTGAGGAGGCCCACCGGATGGCGGAACGCCCACAGCACCTCGAGGATCTGGCGGGTCAGGCGCCGCTCCCGCTCTATGGGCTGATAGCAGTCGGTGTTTCCTGCCAGCATGATGGGGTAGGGCTGCCAGCGAGGATCACTCAGCGTCTGGCGCAGCAGCGCTGGAGCGTTCTCCTTCACCAGTATGCGTGTCTCGAAGTCCAACCCCGCCGAGTAGCCCCAGTATTCGTGGCTATTGCGCGCGTAGCAGTAGATACAGCCGTGTTCACAGCCTGCGTAGGGGTTCATGGAATACCTTAGGGGCAGGTCCGGGCTTTCGAGGCGGTTGACAAGGGATCGGGCCTGGATGGGGATGTACTGGACAGGCGCCGCGTCCGGGTCGAGAGGTACTTCATACTCGTAGGCCTGCGGGTCGAAGCGGGAGTCGGGGTTGTGGCGGGCACCTCGGCGCATAAAGAAAATGTACAGCTCCCTGCCAGGACCTGAATGTGGATAAACTGGGGATAACCTCCATCCAGCTTCCAGGGGACACCCTCCTCTGGCATTTGCATGTCTGGTTTTTTCGTATATTAGGCGCGAGTCCAAAACTGTACGGTTATGTATGGCTACTCTTACTTCTCGGACGCTCCCCGACAAGGGGACGGGACCTTCCGGTCCCACAGCCGATCAAAGTACGGTATGGGTGCTCTCCTGCTGCTGGGCTATCTGGCTGGGGGGGGGGGTAGCGTGGGCTCAGCCTCTCCGGCCCCAAGGCTGTGGAGACCCTAATCTATCCCGTTTCTGTGTGTTTGCGCTCAAGCGTACCTGTACCTCTACCGGAGGGTGGGCGCCTTCTCTGCCACTCACCACTACTTCTCTTGAAACCATGTGGAGTGGGGAGCTGCTCAAAAAGTGCTACTGCCGTACCCCAAACAATGTAACCTGCCCTGACTTATGTGATTCGCACCCTAAGGAACCCGTAAGAGATTGCCTTCCTCCGGATTCTGTATGCGACTCGGAAGCACGTATTCTACGGGTATGCCGGAACGAGGGGTTATTTCTGGCTTTTGCTGTATACTTGGAAACCCCAGTACCAGGTGTTAGCTGCGCGGGATGGTGGGATGGCTGTCACCGAGCGGGGATCTACCACAACGGCCAGCTAATCAGTAGTTGCGTTTTTGATTCTGACATAGATATGCCTGAAGGAGTAAATACTCCCTGTTTGCCTGATCAGGCTTGCACTTCACCCTTCCAGCTTGGATGGGATACTATCATTACGACGGGTGGTAGCACCTTTCTCCGACAACTTTTCTGGTTCCCCCCTTGTCCCTTGCCTGGCCTCTATTGGGTAGAGGATAAAGTCAACTGTGGGGATAGCGTTCCTCCTCCTTCTTCTCCCACTGCTTCTATCAGTTCTGCCCAAAGCCCTATCATTGAAGTAGTCAATACCCAGGTGTGGTGGGTTGACCCCCTGCCCTCGGTGGCGTGCACGGGGCAGTCCATTCAGGTTTGTGTGAAGGTAGGGGGGGCGCCGTATGTAACCGGCTACACGTGGGAGCTGTGTGGGCAGTCGGTGTATGTACCTTCGGGTCCCCTGGGCTCTGGCGATACGGCCGTGGTGTGCACCACCCTCGTACTGCCCTCCACGCCCGGCTCGTGCACGGTAGGCCTTTCGGTTCAGTACGACACGAGCCAGGTCTTCTGTCCGGGGTGCTGCAGCGGCCTCCTGACTCGGCCCGATCCCACAGGCAGCGGATGCGACGGCTGCTTTGGCGTGCGCCATACCCTGCAGGTGGAGAGCCCGACCTGCGTGCTGACGGCGGCGCCGGAAACGGTATGCGTGGGGCAGCCGGTGGCGTTTGACCTGGGTTTCCTGGCCTGCTCTACCGCCTGCGCCCAGGGATGGACCTACCTGTGGAGCTTCGGCGATGGGCAAGGGACGACCTCGTCCAGCCCCACCCTCACCCATACCTACAGCGCTGCGGGCACTTATACGGCCCGGGTGCACGCCTGCTGTCTGCCGGCCTCCCGCAGTGGAGACGGGCACGATCACGGCGAGAGTTCGCCGCCCCCCTGTGCCTGCGAAGCTTCGGTAACGGTGCACGTCGTAGCGCCGCCCCAGCTTACCCTTTCGGGGCCTACTCAGATGTGCTGGGATACGACGGTACCCCGCTTCGTGGTGAGCGGTGTGCAACCTGGCGACCAAGTAAGCTGGTCCTTCTCGTGCCAGGGCGGTGGCCCCACCTATACCCTGAGCCCTATGCAAGACACGCTGACGGTGTGGAACTGGGGCGGCGCCGAAGCCTGCCTTGTGCAGGTGTCGGTGCGTCGGGGTCCCTGCCAGGCCAAGCGCCAGCGCTTCATTGGGAAGGGACGGCTGCTGGCTACCCTGGAGGGCACCTCGCTCACCACCTGCCGCGCCGCGGAATACTGGGTGGCTAACCCGCCGCCCGGTAGCACCGTCCAGTGGATTGTACCCGCCGGCGTCTCCTACACGCTGGGAGGGAGCAACCCCGCCAATCCTCTCCTCCTGGTGCACAAGTGGGGGCCTTTCTTCTCGCAAGGGGCGCGCCTCTGCGCCGTCGTCTCGGCCCCCTTCGGGTGCAACGATACCCTCTGCCTGGAGCTGGCCAGCTGCTGCGGCGACACCACCACCGCCCGCGTCTATACCCACCCCGTCTCGGTAAAGGACATCCTTACCCAGTGGGGAGCCGACGCCTTCACTTGCCAGACCTACTACATCAACGATACCCTCTACGTCAACCAGCCCATTGAGTGGGTCAACTGCCAGTTTTACTTCGGGCCGTACGGGCTGGTGTGGGTCGAGCCCAACGTCACGCTCACCATCCGTTCAAAGGGGGCCCACTGCAACTGTGCAGCCAACAAGCCCTACTGGAGCCGGCTTGAGCCCTGCCAGCAGCGCTGGCCCGGCATCTACGCCCCTAATCGAGGTCAAGTCCTCCTCGTCGGAGATAGCCTCTTCCGCTCCGACCACGTCTGGATACCGGTGTGGATCATCGCCGCCGATACCGGCCTCTCCGCCAAAAACGCCAGCCTCTGGCAGGTGGACAAAGCTGTTTTCAACCGGTGTGGCGTCGGCCTCTACTGGGAGGCCCTTGACTCCGGAGAGGCGTCCCTCCTCTCCAACTGCAGTGTCCGCCGCACCCTGATCACGCAGGCCGATAGTGTAAGGTTGATCTTTCTGGCTGGCCGCTGCCCGGTGGTGGATGTGCGAGACCGCCGGCAATGGCCCCTCAACCGCCCCTTTATCTCCCAAGACCCTCAGACCAAACGGGTACGGGCCACCGTCGGTATCTGGGTCGTGAGCGGCGATAGCCTCACCCTCACCGATAGCCTGGTGATCTTGCGCGGCCTGCATTACGGTGTGGTGGGCGAGGGCAGCCACCTCCACAGCACCTTCACCCGCTACGAACGCATAGAAGGGGAGCGCTGCGTGCGCGCCGAAACCCTCAAGGCAGCCCTTCGCATCACCGACCTCTCTATCAAGCCCATCACTTGCCCACAACCCTTCCTCTGCCCGCCCGGCACCGGCCTCTGCTCCCAAGGCGCAGAAATAAACATTCGCGCACAACGAGGGCTCACCGTGCACCAGAGCACTTTTGACACCGTGGGCGTGGGCATCCAGGTGCAGGGCGGTAGCACCGCCTTCCCCCTTGTACGCTTCCCCCTCCAACGCATCACAGTAACCCAATCCACCTTCCGCATCGGCAGCGTGGGCTTTTCCGGGATTCAGCTCAGCCCCCCTCCCTCCCCGGTTCCACCTCCGCCCCTCCAGCTTACCCTGGAGCAAAATACCTTCTCTGGGTATGAGCGGGGGATAGAGCTTATTCGCACCCACGATGTAGGGGGGACGATAACCTCCAATACCCTGACGGCGCCGGCCCGAGCTCGCGCCACCCGGGCCATCTGGATTAGCGAGCGGCGCCTTACGCTCAAGCCTCTTCCTGTCCTTCTCCTCCGATCGAATGCGATCCAAGACTACCGGGAGGGCGTGGTGGCTACGCTGTCAGACGGCCAGCTTTTCCTGCGGCAGAACCAGATTAGGCTGACGCCTGTGACGGGAGCCAGCGGCGTGGCGGTCTTGCAGCCCCTGGCCGGCCCTTACCTCCTCTGCCAGAATACCCTCACCGGTGCCCCCGTGGCGGGACTGGACACCTGTAACCCGCTCAACCCCACCGCCGTGCGGACTCTGGCGTTCAGCGTGGGCGCCCCCCTCCACCTCTTCTGCAATACCTCCCTCGGCCTGCCGTGGGGCTATCACTTCCAGGACCCTCTCCCCAGCCCCCTCCAGTTCTACCGCAATACCCTCACCCACCCCTACTTGCACTTCTACTACGAGGGAAGCGACACCCTGGCCATAGGCAGCCCCACCACCGCCGCCACCAGCCAGTACCTCTTCCCCCCTAACCGCGTTAGGGTAGGAGGAATAGGCAATGGACGGGTAAACTTTTATGAAAGACCACCCTTGGTTCCCTTACCTTCCTTTGCTTGCCCGATAAGTACCAAATGGTTTCCCACCCCGCGGGCGGCGCTGCCCTGTGTGGGGGTAGTGGGGCTGTGTGAGCGGATAACGCCTCCGCCGCCGCCCTTCCCCGGGGTGGTGGCGCGCCTGGGCCGCCCTTACCCTCGCTGGGCCGCCTTCCGATCCCTTCTCACCATCCCCGACTCGCTCTGGCGCCGCGATCCGGACTGGAACCGCTTCTTCCAGCAGGTGGAGGCCGCCCCCGATGGGCAGCTGGAGCTGAGCTACCACCACTGGCGAGCGGGGGACCCCTCCGCCCTCCCCGTCAGCCAGCTTTTCCCCACCACCACCCCGGCCGAGGCCGCCTTCCAGGCGGTGCTGGGCTACTTGGATAAGGCCGAGCGCACCACCCTCGACCCCACCGAAGTCCAGCACCTGTGGGCGCTGGCCACCGCCTGCCCCGATAGCGCAGGCCCCGCCATTTACCTGGCCCAAGAGCTCCTGCGCTGGCTGGGCACCGATACCCTCTTCCTGGAGAGCCGCTGCCCGCAGAGCGCCGACGAAACCACGCGGCAGCGACCCCCCGAAATCGATAGCCTCCTCTCCCAAGAAGCCCACAAGCTAATAGACCCCAGCCGACCCTTCCTCTTTGATCGCGTGCCCTACCGCCCCATCGAAGAGCGCAGGCCCGGCTCCGTGAACCCGCTGGACACCGCCGCCCCAGCCCCCGTGCCCATGTACCTCCACCTGCTGCCCAACCCCGCCGAATACAGCGTGACGATATGGTACGGGGAGCTGCCGGCCTCCGAAGGCCTCCTGGAGATTTACGACACCCAGGGTCGCCGCCTCTTCTACAAGGAGATCGTAGGGCGGGAGGGCCACCAGCGGCTCAACCTGGTCTCCTGGCCCCGCGGCGTGTATCGCGTGGTCCTGCGCAGCGGAAAAGCCCTCCGACAAGAAACCCTCTGGATCTACCCCTAACAGGGCTATGCGAGCCTGGATCCTCGTGGGGGTGGGCCTCCTCCTGGCCCAGCGGCGCTACCCCCTTCACCCCGACCTCGTCCTCAATGGCGGCTTCGAAAACATGATAGAAATCGTGCGCCGCTGCTCGGCCGAAGTGCTCACCCCCACCGGCCAGACCCACCCCCTCCTCTACCCCGCCTTTACTCCCCACTACAGCGCCGTGGGCTTGAACCCCTACATGGCCGAGTACGCTTCCATGCCGGCCTACAAGGGGCGCTTGCAAACCCTGCCTCGCGATCTGGACTACCGCCACCTCAAGGACCCCGTCCCTTACCTACCCCTCCGCTACCCCCACCCCAGAGGCCATAGCATCCTCGGTGGTGACCTACCGGGGCTGGAGGAAGACCACCCGGACTTCAGGCCCTGGTACCCCTATGTGCCGCCAAGGATACACGCTCCCTTGCCGGCCTGGAGCCCCGCTGAAACCCTTACCGCCGAACGGGTAGAAACCTCCTTTCTTGCGCCCCTGCGCCATTGGACCGCCCGCGGCCTGGCCTGGGGCAATACCCGCACTCACCTCCAAGGCCTCTTTCACTTCGCCCCCTACTGGGTCTCCACCCCAGGCCACCCCCTCTTCTTCTTCTACCCCGAACTCCCCTTCCCACCCCTCTCCACCACCTCCTACGAAACTACCCACCGATCCTTCCCAGATGTTATGTCAATGCTCTACGACAACGTTGGATCAGATGTCTTTTTCTTGGCAGGACCTGACGATACTTTATTTGCAATGTCTCACACTATTTTTGGTAACAACATATGGCCGACTCATCGGTTTGATTGGTATCCGGGGCACATGGCCCACTCCTCGGTGGGGCGGGTAGGGCAGCTGGGCTGGCGACAGGGATACCCCGCCCCCCGCTGGGCCCAAGACACCATAGAAACCGTAAACTGGAGCTTCATGCGCCCTACCCTTTGGCGCAGCCCTACTTCCTTCCCCTACCAGTGGCTGCACCTGAACCGCTTTGCCGGTCCGCACCACCTCCTTTGGACCCTCGCCGCCTACCCCAACCCTCGCCCCACCACCGCACCCTTCTCCCCTTGGTTCGGCTCCCTCTACGACAGCCCAGAAGCCCTCAGCCTCGGCCTGGACCCCCTGCCCGATACCATCAAAATCAACAATGCCTACCGGCGCGCCTACTTCCTCCCCTACAAAAGCGTCTGGTACCCCGCCGAGGAAATCCTCGAAAGCTTCACTTTCCAAAACCTTACCGCACCCCTCAACGAGGGTTGGTATTGGAGTTCCGGGAGTCCACCTCCAGAACCTTTCTGGTACTGGGGGCTTGGTGGGCCCTCCTACTACCTGAGGATGCGGCGTTTTTTACCGCTTTGGCGTCGGGGGGAGCCGTGGGCTTGGATGGCCAGGCACCGCCTCTTCACCGCGGGGAACCCCTGGTACATCCAGCGGGCGGGCACCTACGGCCTTCTCTGGGAGCTCTTTGGGTCCCTTTACCTCCCCCCCCTCCGAGCCTTGGGCGGCATCCCTCAAAACCGGCCGCTCTGGCACCACACCCGCTTGGCCCAAAACCTCATCCAGCCTAAAACCGCCCCACACTGGCACCGCCTCACCGTAGAAGCCACCCGCCCCACCGGCCCCTGCGCTACCCTGCCCCCCTTCCGCGGCCAAGGCTACATCACCCTCGCCTACCCCCTCCGCTACTTCCACGCCTTCCACTCCCCACAAGCCTACCAAAGCTGGCTCGCCGCCCTCGACGCCCGCTTCCAAATCCGCAACAACCTCGCCCGGGAAATGTGGTTCTACGCTCCTACTTCCCGCTGGGCCTACGACAGCCTCCTACGCCGCCAGCCCACCCTCCCCACCTACGCCGATAGCGTCTGGAAAGCCGCCTGGGATACCGCCCTCGCTTGGAGCGCACCCCGCTGCGGTAGTCCCACCTTCCTGGCCGACCCCTTCTGGCTCACCCTCGCCGAGGTCAACCGCGCCTGGGTCGAAGCAATGTACCGCGACCTCGGCTGGCCAGAAGTCCCTCGCGACTCCCTCCGCCTCCTCGCACTCGGCCGCTGCTGCGGAACCCTCTGGAACGCCCGCGGCGAAGAAGGCGGACCCTCCGCTTTCCCCTACGACTCCGGATGGGGGCTCCGCTCCGCCTGGACCTTCGGCCCTACCCAAGCCTCCTTCCCAACCGGTAGAGGATGCCCAGACACCGCCACCCTCGCCGCCCACAGCCTCGACCCAGACTGCCTAAGTCAATCCTACTGCATCGGCTCCTGCCCCACACACCAGTACGGCCCCAGCTCCGCCGACTCCGCCGCCATGGAAAACCAGGCCGTCAACGTCGCTGGATACTTCTTCTTCGTCGGAAGAAAAAGATTCGACACCCACTACGCCGGCACCACCTCCTTCGCCACCTACTCCGGACCTGAATACCGGTATGCCCCCGTCATAGACGTCTGGCAAGACAGCTCCACCATCTATACTCCCCCCCAATACCGTGAACTCTCCTGGGGCTGCACCTGGTGGCCCTCCTTTCCTGTAGACACGGGGGGGGCGTGGCCAGACGCATACCCCCTGATTTCCCGCCGGCTGCCCTCTCTCCGCTGGCACAAAACCACCACCGCCCTCGATGTCTGGTGGAAGGGCTACCAAATAGGCCGCCAAGGCTGTTGGGTCTCTTTCAACCACGGCCCTACCTCCTCCTGCTGCCCCCAGAACTCCCACCTCGTCAACCGCGCCTATACCGCCATGGGCTACCTCACCGAGCCCCTCCAGCCTGGCCGCCGTTACCGTATCCGCCTCGCCGTAGCCGTGCCGCCCCGTTCCACCCATATCATCCACAACATCGGCGTCGTGGCCAGCACCGAACCCCTCCCCAACCTCTGGCCTTACTGCCGAAAAGACCTGATTACCAAACTTAGCTACAGCTGGCAGTACCCCCACTGGCTCTCCAAAGCCCACCACTCCTGGTGGGAAAACTCCACCCGCCTCGACTCCGCCGTGGGCCGCTGGATCCAAATCGAAGGCACCCTCGTCGCTAAGGGTGGCGAACGCTTCCTCTACCTCGGCTGGATCGATAGCCTCCGCCTCGACACCACGCCCCTCCCCCACGACCACACCCCCTTCTGGAAGCAGGGCGTGACCACCTGCGCCAGTGAGCTACTGCCCGACTCCGCCTGGCAGAACGCCCTCGACTCTCCCGTCGCGCAGGCCGCCGCCTTCGCCGAAGGCTGGGTCAGCGCCGACGCCGGCCTCCACATAGACGAAGTCTCCCTCTGGGACGACGAAGCTACCCCCTCCACCCAAGGCGAAGTCCTCATCTGGGACGCCACCTGCTCTCAACCCGCACACGGCCGCATCCGCCTTTACACTGGCACCCCTCCCTTCGATTGCCTGTGGCTTACCCCAGACCGCCAGCGCGCCTACACCGGCTGCGAATGGTCCAACCCCCCTCCCGGTTCCTATCAAGTCATCGTCCTCGACAGCACCGGTAAAGAATGGCGCACCTGGGTAGAAATCCGCAACCTCGCCGCTACCCCCCCGCAAATCCGCCTCGACTCCCTCTGGCCCATCTCTAACACCCCCGGCGGCGCTATCCTCTCCGTCGTCGGCGGTACCCCACCTTTCTCCTTCTCCTGGTCCCATGGCGCCAGCGCCCAAGACACCTTCCTCACCTTCGAACCCGGCACCTACGAAGTCCGCGTCCTCGACTCCGCCGGCTGCTCCGCCTCCCTCTCCTTCACCATCGAAGCCCACAACGACATCTACATGCCCTCCGCCTTCTCCCCCAACGGCGATGGCGTCAACGACCTCGTCGGCCCCGTCGTCCGCATCCCCTCCCGCATCAAAGAACTGCGCTGGAACCTCTACGACCGCTGGGGACGGCTCGTCTTCCAAGGCTTCGGACCTGATAGCCGCTGGAATGGCACCTTCCAAGGCAAACCCGCCCCAGAAGACGCCTACACCTACTACCTCTGGGTCTACTTCCTCGACGACCCTAAACCTCGCCTCCTCAAAGGAACCATCACCCTTGTACGATAAAAGGATTTTCCTTACTTTAGTGTGAAACTCAAACTTCACAACGTATGCGATACGCTTCTCTGCTCGCAGCAATAGCCCTTCTGGGCTGGGCTCAGACGCCCGCACCGCTGGACCGCTGGGCCCTGTATGTCAAAGCCGGTGACTCTCTCCTCGGCCCGCTGCCCAACCTGGCTATCCTCCCCGCTTCCGACTACGGCACCTTTTACCTCCCCGTTCACGCTATCCTGCACGACCGGCGAGGCATAGACCGCTGGCGATGGGAAGTCCAAGTAGCCGAGATCTGGAGTAGTACCCCCTACCAGGTGAGCACCGCAGAAACCCTCGTGATTGCAGGCGTCCCCGCCTATGGTCTACAGAACTGCGGGGCAGAAGTGCGGCTTTGGCTCTTTGTGGGAGGAGACTCGGTGCTGAGCCAGCCGGGTGATTTTTCCTACCCGATCTAAGGCTACTATGCAGCTCTACGACTTTGTAGCATGTGCAGGCAGCCTGGCCCGCATCACAGTGCAAGACATGCACCAGGACGTAGAAAGGGTACAGGTGAGCGTAGAGCAAAACGGCCAGGTTTATGCAACCACCTACCTGGATAGGCCGGGCTTCTGGGACTTTCCCGCTCCCCCGCCCGGTACTTACACGGTGTACTTGCGCCCCCAGGTGCGCGGCAGCGTGCCCTACTCCTACCCAGCAGACTCCTACCGGCTACTCGTATGGGACCCCCAAAGCCGCTTGCCTACTTTTAGAGACCACTTGTATTCGATGGAAGCGAGCAAAGGCTGTCCTGGCGAACCGATCGCTTTAGCCCTTTCCTGGAGGGAAGCGCTGGCCCCCCTGCCTGAGGACCCACCCCGCTGGGACCTGGACGGAGACGGCCAGACCGAGGCCCAAGGTTGGACCCTTCAGGCCACTTTCCCCACCCCGGGCTGGCATCCGGTGTACATGCGGCTCACCCTGCCCGGCGGATGCCAGATCCTCGACACCTTCCGCATCCAAGTGGAGGACCCTACCCCAGCCTCCCTGTACCTACGGAGAGTGCCGACTTACACCCTGGGCACCCCTATCGCCCTGCAGATTTCTCTATGGAAAGGACTTCTCTCGTGCGACATCGAGGACGACGGCTCGTGGGAAGGCCAGGGGATTTTACCTCCTCTCCCGTATGGCGGCTGGCCCCAGCTGCCCCCTTACACCTTCCACACGTCACCACTCTCAAGTCAAGGGTACCCTATCCGACTACGGCAGGAGATATGCGGCCGAGTCTATGACACCCTCCTCTACTGGAAGCCCGATTCGGTGAGGCCGCCGGTGCCAGGCGGGGCTTTGCAGTTGGAGCGGCCCCCCCGCTGCGTCGGCGACCGGATCCGCGTGCGCCTGAAGGCCCTCACAAACTTCTCTCCTGGAGAGCCCGGCTACTGGCTCAACTGGCAGGTCAACGGTCAGTGGCTCGGCTACACCACCCGTACCGAGACAACCCTCACCTATACAGGCACGCCGTTCTCCGTGGCTTGTCTGCTGATCCCCCCTTCCGGGCCCTCTACCCTCGTGGGACCGCTTTCTATCACCCCTACCCAAAGCTCGCCCACCGCCCTGCACCTTGTCAAAACGTGCACCACAGACTGGTGCCCGGACTGGGATGTGGCCCTCTGCAGCGGAACCCGCATAGCCCTTGTGCTGCCGGAAAAAGACCAGCATCCCACGGGCGTGTGGCGCTTAACGCTACCCGACCAGACTGTGGAATGGCCGCTCTCTGAAGCGCCCGATACTTTTTACTACGTGCTCCCGCCAGGGCAAAACGTCTATCTCATCGAAAGTGCCCTCCTCCTGCCCTGCGGCACCTTCCGTTCTGTGCAGGCGATCCGGACGCCTGAAGGGTACAGCGGTCGCCCCGCCGCTTATTCCGAGGAAGCCGGCTGTACGCCCCACCAGCGCCTCACCGTATGCGCTCATGAGAATGTGCCCCTACTATGGCACTATCCTATTGACAACGGAGCCGGCGGCTTTGAAGGGGTGCGCTGGGTCTACGCCGACGGCCAGCCCGCCGAAGTCTATATGGAAAATACCCCCTTGGGGTCCTTCCCGCAGCTCTTAGCCCCCGGCCGCGCCGGCACCTACCTCCTCTACCAGATTTGGGCAATCTGCGAAGGGCGCCAAGATACCCAGCGCCTCACCCTCGTAGTGCGTGAGGAGGAAAGCGCCTACTTCACCCTGCCTGAAGAAGCCTGCGTCGGCGATCCGGTACCGGTGCGGCGTCTCAGCCCGACAGCCTTCCGGGGTTCGCCGGCTGGCCTGCGGTGGGAGTGGGGCGATGGGCACCTTACCTTCGATACCGCCCAGGTACTCACTCACTTGTACGAGCGGCCGGGCACTTATCCGGTTACGCTAACTACCGTTTCGGGCGGGTGCACGGGCCGACTAAGCCGAAGTCTACGCGTGCTGGAAGGGCCCCCTCGGCTAAAGGACCCCCTCTTACGCCCGCAAGGCCTTACCTTGCACTTCGAGGTGGGCCTCTTAGGCGAAGGCCAGGTAAGATGGGACTTTGGCGATGGCACGACGACAAGCGCACTCCAGGGCACCCATACCTACCTGCAGCCGGGCCTCTACACCGTGCGCCTGCGCGCCACAAATAGCTGCGGCGAAGACCTCCTGACCCGTGAAGTGCAGGTCTGGAACGAACGCGACCAGGGGCCTTGGCGAGCCTTCCCTAACCCCGCCAGCGACCTCCTCTGGCTCGAAGTGCCCCTCCAAGATGAAGGCACCGGCACACTCCTCACCCCAAGTGGCCAGACGCTGCTCACCTTCCCCGTCAAGCCCGGCCTGAATCCCCTTACCTTGCCTCCCCTACCCAGCGGACTCTACTTCCTACGCTGCCGCGGGAAAACCTACACCGGAACCCTTCCCCTGCTGATCGCTCGTCCATAGCCTCTCAATCCGTAAGGTTATGCGATACACAAAGCTTTTTGCGGTAGCCCTGGGAGGCTTGCTGGGGGCGCAAGTCGCGCCGTGGACCCGCTGGAGCTGGTACAGCAACCAAGCAGGGGCCCCGGCCGGCCCACCCCTCCCCACCTCCCTACTGGCCTGGCCCGGAGACACCGTGTGGGCCATCGTAGACACGAGTGGCATGGCCGCCGCCGGCATAGTCCGATGGCGCTGGATAGGCGACGTCTCTGACCCCTCCAACGACACGGTATCCAAAGTGCTCGCAGGAGACTATTCCACCTTTTCCACCGGGAGGGAGTATTCCATTGGCCTGGTGGTGGTCTATGCCAACGGCGACTCAGCCCTCTCGTATAAGACCGCCATGCTGCGCCGAAACTGGGCCACCCTCGCCAACTACAGCACTTACAACTACGCTTGCCCCGGCGGTGAAATCTGGGTCCTACCTGACCTTGTCAATACCGACATAGACTCGGTGCGGCTGTACTTAGGCCAAGGGGGCCTGCCCTTAGACAGTTCGCCGGTGCTAACCCGGCTCTCTCGCTGGGTTTTCCGCGCGCCAACCATCCCGGGAACCTATGAACTGTGGGGCCGCACCTACCTGCGAGAAGGCCGTACAGGGAATATCCCCATCTTTCCTCTTACCACAGTAACCGTAGCACCGGCCCCTTCTTTCAATAGCTCGCTGCTGGCTTGTGTGGACGTGCCCCGAGGAATATGCCCGAATGAGCCGGCAGTCCTAACCCTCGTCTGGTCCACCGAGAAGGCTGCTCCCCCCTCTTCGCCGCCTCAGTGGGACTTCAACGGAGATAACACACCCGACGCCATAGGCTGGCGCGTCGCCACCGCTTTCCCGGCGCCGGGCACCTACCCCGTCACCGCTACCGTCCAAGTGCCAGGCGGGTGCTCTCTCTCCTTTTCGGGTAGCGTGCTGGTGAGCGGGGACACACTTAGCAGCCCTACCGTCTCCTTCCCTCTGCGCTTTGCGGTGGGCTACCCCGTCCAGGCGCGCATCTCAGGCGCTAAAGGTCTCCTCTCCTGCGATTGGGAAGCCGATGGCACCTGGGAGGTCATCGGCCTTCCAAACACCGGTGGCGTCTTATACACCCCGCCCTATACCTTCTCTGCACCGCCCCCCGCTGGGGGCTACCGGTTGGTTATCAAACAGGAGTTGTGTGGTCAGGTACGCACCGATACCTTCACCTGGAGCCCGCCTACTACGGTGCCTGTGCCCAGCGGCGGCATTGCACTCGTGCCCGGCACGCTCCTCTGCTCGGGCGATAGCCTGTATGTGCGGCTCGGGGCCCTCACAAACTTCCTCCCTGGTCAGCCGGGCAATACCGTAGAGTGGGACTTTGGTGGGGGCTTCCTCCCACCTACCCTGCGTACCGACACCGCTATCCTCTGGAACGGCCAGCCTCTCCCCATCCGCGCCCGCCTCACCAACAGCGCAGGCGGCACCGCCGTACTGGGACCTACCACCGCTAACCGCCTGGCCCCTTGGCTCCTACCAAACCCCACGGGCTCCTCCTACGGCCTGGTAAGATATCGCCGCGCAGCCCCCTCCACCCCTCACAGCTGGTCTCTCCCCAACGAGGAAGTCTTCTGCCCCGGGGACTCGATCTACTTCTGGCTGGTAGGGGCTCCCTTAGGCGAAGGATGGACCTGGCGCCTTCTCTTGCCGGATGACACAGTTACCCTGCCGGCATCGCAGGCCCGCGCAGGCTACACCTGGCGCCTCCCCACCACCCCCGGCCTCTATACCATCGAACACCAGCTTATCGGCGCTTGCGGCTACACCCGCCGGGAAGTCTACCTCTTCCGCCTGGACGCCCCCACCGCCCTGCATGCCGGCCGCATGCTTCTTACCCCTGCTTGTGGGTGGCATCACACCTTCGGTGATCAAGCCTTTACCAGCGCCTGCGCCCGCGAGCCTATTCCTTTCTTCTGGAGAGACGCCAACCAATACGGTCGAGGCGGCTGTCAGCGAGTACGTTTCACCTTAGCCGATGGCACCCCGCTATCTATCATTTCTGCCACATCAGACTATCCCCAGGTGCTGGCGCCCGAGCAACCTGGCTTTTACCTGGTGTACATGATCTGGGAAGGCTGCGCGGCCCCCGATACGGTCCGCCTCTGGGTAGAAGTGCGAGATAAGCCAGCGGCCTTCTTTACGGGGCCGTCTGGCGGATGCGTAGGGCAGCCCGTAACCTTCCAGCGGGCCACCGGTCTCCTCAGCCCCGGTCACCCCAGCGGCATCCAGTGGTACTTTGAGGAACCGACGGCCCCGGATCGGGCCGTCGTCCGCTACGACACCGCCGCTACCCAGACCTACACGTGGACCCAGCCTGGCCGGTACCGCGTTACGCTGACGGTTATGACGCCTCACTGCGGCACCACCAGCTTAGAACGCTCCCTCTACATTGCGAGCGGCCCGCCTGCCGTCCAGATCACCCAGGCCACCTTGCAAAATGGCGTCCTCACCTTCGCCGGTTCCGCCTCAGAGGCCGATAGCGTAGTATGGGACTTCGGGGATGGGACTACCCTCTCCGGCGTACTGAACGGAACCCACACCTACACCGGCAATGGCCCCTATCGCGTGCGTTTGTACGCCTTCAACGGCTGTGGAAGTAGGATGGCCGAGGTTACCGTGACCCACCTGCGCTCCGCCTCACCTCTCCCTTGGCGTTTCTATCCGAACCCCGCTTCAGGCCAGCTGTGGGTAGAAGTGCCAGCTGACGACCAGGGCGAAGTGCGCCTCTATTCCCTCTTAGGCCAGCAGATAGTTCGCTATGCTGTCCAAAGCGGCCTCAATACCTTGCCGCTCCAAGGGATACCCCCAGGCCTGTACCTCTTGGAACTGAGAGGACGCCACCTTGCCACCTACCACCGCTTGATGGTAGAGTAAGCTACCTCGGCCCAGCACAGACGGGGGTCGACCTTAGCTCGACCCCCGTTTTTCATTCCAGCTCAAGGCGCGCCAAAATGAACCGACCCGTACGGCCCTGCGTATAAGCCAGAAGCCCTTCCGTATTTGTAAGCTGACGGGTGAGCTTGCGATAAAACACATCCGAGGGGCGAAACCCCTGGATGAACGGCCGCGGCGCCGTCAGCTCGCCTCTTTCCCCCAGCGTAACCACGAAAACCTGGCTACCCACGCCCCGCGCATAGCCCCGATAAAAAAAGTATAGCTGCGTAGGCCCCACAAGAAGGCCGTAGGAAAGTTCAGTGTCGGTAGTACCAGCTTGACTCTTGGGGATCACCCGCCACCACTCAAGCCGCCCCAGCGAATCCACCGCAAACACCACGATATCTTCATAATGGTACGTGTCTTGCGTGTACCAAAAACCATAAAAGTCTCGAAAGGTCGTCGTAGTGATGTAAAACTGCTCTCCCACGAGGAGTGCGCCCCCGCCTGCCCGGGGGATAAGGTGGTCCAAGTACAGGTCGGGTATCCCGCGGCCTCGTTCGATTTGGCGCTCGGAAAGGTAACGCTGAAGCACTTCGCGGGGGAGCGGTGTCTGCTGCACGTTCGAGAGGAAGAAACCTGGCCCTTCCACCCGAGCAAAGAGGAGCCCTTGGACTTGAGGACCGCTCCGCCGCTGAGAGTAAAACGCCGCAATCCGCACCCCACCGCCCTTCTCAATCCGAAAGGTCGGCTCAATCAGGTACACCCCTTCCACCTCTAAAGACAAGCTCAAGGTTAGGTTTTCCGTCGGGATATACTGGAAAAGGTAGTACTCGGGGAAGGGGGCCTCGCGCTTACGTACGGCCCCCAAGGCAAAGAGTCGGCCCTCATGGCTGGGCTGTACAGGCCGCCGAATCTCCAGCTCCCGCTCCGAATAGGGAAAAACCCAGGTTCCGGTCTGGGTCGTCTCAGGCCCCACTAAGAAAAACCTTATCCGATCGGCGCTGTCAGGAGCCAGGCCTGTGGCGACGCTGAGGCAGGCATAGCGACGGTTAGGGGCATAAGTCAGCTCCACCCGAGGGTCTTTAGACCCGCGCTCCACCTCAAAGAGCCGTTCCCCTCGCTTGTAAAAGCGCCCCTCTAAGTCAAGGGCATAGCCGTAAAAGGCCAGTTGCGATCGTTCCACCCGCTGGGTGAAAACCCAAATCTGCGTATCCACGACAGCCAGGTGGGCCAGCTCTTCGCCGGAGCTCTGGTCGAAAAGGTCTTGAGTCCATTCCCAGCGTAGGTCGGCGTCGTATTTGTGCAAAGCAAAAGTACGGATAGAAGTCGGCGTCTTGTAGGAGAGGGTGACGAGCCCGCCGTCCGCGGCGACATACTCGGCGCGCAGGGGCCGCGGCTGGCGCCGATCCAGCGCCAGTTCCGCCACTACCGTCTGCCCCCACACCACCGTCCCTATCCCCCATAGCCAGAGCCGCATAAAAACCAAAGTTACGTCAGAGTGCCCGAGCTATGCCAGCGACGCAAAAAAGCCACGGCGGCCTCCGACAAGAAACCCGCTTCTTGCCAGTAGAGCAGGGCTGTGGGGAAAGTAAGAAGGACATAGCGGGGATAAGGCAGCCATTCGGCCTCGGGCAGTTCGTAACTCCAGAGGGCGGCTACGGCCCCCACAAAGAAACCCGCCTCTTTCAAGGCCTGCGCAGCCCTGAGTAAGCTGCCGCCTGTCGAAATCAGGTCTTCAACGAGGAGGACGGGGCCTAAGGGCTGAGCTAAGCCTTCGACCTGCTGACTCAGACCGTGTTTTTTGGGCTGAGGGCGCACATAGGCAGTCGGCAGGTTCAACCTCTCAGCCAACCAAGCCGCCCAGGGAATGCCCGCCGTGGCTACACCCACCACCGCTTGCCAGGCGGGGCCCTGCTCTATCCGGCGCACCAGCGTCTCCACTACCCACCGCCGCCAGGTGGGATAGGCCAGCAGCCGACGATGATCCAGGTACACCGGACTCTCCCGTCCCGAAGCCCACACAAACCAAGGTGGCCGTTCACGCACCTGTACAAGACCCGCTTCCCACAAAAAGCGGCAATAGGCAGCGTACGACACCCCGCAAAAAAACAAAACGGGGGCGAGCTACGCCCGCCCCCAAACACCCTCCAACAGAGGGCTTACTTCACTTCGATTCGAGCCACTTGCGCCTTCTTCTCGTCCTTGGGCAAGGTGAGCTTCAGAATGCCGTCGGTGTACTCCGCCGAAATGGCGTCGGTCTTCACATCCTCCGGCAAAATGAAGCTCCGCATAAACAACCCATACTGGGTCTCTACCCGATGGTAAGTCTTCTTGTCCCCTTCCTCTTTGTGGAACTTCCTTTCGCCGGAGACAGTCAGACGGCCTTCCGTCAGCTCGACCTTGATGTCTTCCTTCTTCATGCCCGGCACAGCCAGGTGAATCTCGTAGGCCTTGTCGTGTTCTACGATGTCCACCCGCGGCACGAAAGTCTCGAGCCGAGTGAAGTTACTCGCCGTTTCGTTGAACATCCGTTCGACCACTTCCTGAAGCGTACGCATCCGCTCCGGAAGGGTTTCCGTCCAGTCCATCAGTCTTACCAGGCTGCTCATAGGCACCTCCTTTTTGTGGTTGGTTTGCATGGGGAAGTCTAAAGCATATCCCATGCCAAGCCAAAAACTTGTGGCAAAATGTCAGCCTTGTAAGCGAAAAGTCATATAAAACAGGCAAAATGGCAGACTGGTCTTATTTTTGTCCTGACAGGCTTTCCGTATGGCCAGCGTAGGATTCAAGGACTATTACGCCATTTTAGGGGTTCCCCGCAACGCTTCGCAGGAGGAAATCAAACGCGCTTACCGTAAGCTGGCCCGCCAGTACCACCCCGACCTTAACCCCGGCAACAAAGCCGCCGAAGAGCGTTTCAAAGAAATCCAAGAGGCGTACGAAGTGCTGAGCAACTCCGACACCCGGGCCAAATACGACCAGCTTGGAGCCAACTGGCGGGAGTACGAGCGCATGGCCCAGGAAGGAAGAGGGGGCTTCAGCTGGGAAGGAATGCCGGGCTTCGAAGGGTTCGGGGATTTCTCGGACTTCTTCCGGATGTTTTTTGGACAGGACTTTGTGGGGAGGAAAAGAGACGTGGAGGCGATTCTACCCGTCACGCTGGAAGAGCTGTATCGGGGTTCCACCCGATCGGTACGGGTAGGGAACCAGATGGTGGAAGTTACCCTGAAACCCGGCACCAGCCCCCACACCCGCGTGCGCGTCCGGGGAAAGGCCCCTGGTGGAGGGGACCTGCTATTGCGCCTGGACCTACAGCCCCACCCCCGCTTCACGCTCAAGGGGAAAGACCTGCATGCCACACTACCCGTGCCCCTCTATACGGCGGTACTGGGCGGACCCGTCGAGTTTACTCACCTCGATGGATCCCGGCTGCGCATCACGCTGCCCTCCGAAACCCCCAATGGACATCTCCTGCGTCTGCGCGGGAAAGGCTGGCCCGGCTCGCCTCCCGGTGACCTCTACCTCACTACCCAGATAGAACTGCCCCGGGGCCTTTCTCCACGCGAAAAAGAACTCTTCGAGGAGCTACGGCGTCTGCGCAGCAGATAGGCGCCTGGGGAGAAGCCCTGGCGGCCACCCACCTCAGACAGCAGGGCTACCGGCTCCTTTTCCAGAACTGGCGCCAGGGCCCCTACGAAATAGACCTGATCGCCTGGCACCAGGGGGAACTGGTTTTCGTGGAGGTACGAACGGTTTCCGCCTCCACCCCCTTCTCCCCGGAAACTTCTATCGGCCCCGACAAACAAAAAGCCCTGCGTGCCGCCATCGAACACTTCCTGGCAGAAAACCCCGCTTACAGTTCTCTACCTGCGCGCATCGATGTGATAGGAGTGCGGCTCACCCTCCCACCCGAAGTGGTGGTGCTGTGCGATGCTTTCCGCTAAGCGGTAACCTGCAGTCTGTAAAGATGGGCGTACAAGCCACTACGCCGCAAGAGGTCGTCATGGGTACCTTCTTCCACCAAGCGCCCCCCATCCAATACATAAATCCAGTCGGCGTGGCGCACCATCGAAAGGCGGTGGGCAATCAAGATGAGGGTGTAAGTACGGGGGAGCTCCGCCAGCGCCTGATGAATACGCACTTCAGACTCGCTGTCCAGGGCTGAGGTCGCTTCGTCTAAGATCAGAAGCTGCGGATCGCGATAGAGCGCCCGAGCTAAGGCCAGTCGTTGTCGCTGCCCCCCCGAAAACCGCTGGCCTCGTTCGCCTACCAGCGTGTAAAGGCCTTCTGGCAGCTCTTCCACAAACGCACGGGCCTGCGCCAGCTCCAGCACCCGCCACACCCGCGCCAAATCCGGCGGGCCCTCCACCCCGTAGGTGATATTCTCCAACAAAGTGGCGTGAAAGAGCGTACCATCCTGCGGCACAATGCCCAATAGCCGCCGATAGCTCACAGGGTCTATCTCCGACAAAGGCCGCCCATCTATGAGCACCGTCCCGCTTGTAGGCGGATAAAACCCGCAAATCAGATCTACCAAAGTGGTCTTACCACTGCCGGAAGGCCCTACCAAAGCTATCCGCGCCCCTACCGGAATCGAAAGCGTGACGTCCCGCAGCACCTCCTTCTCCCCATAGCGGAAACCTACCCCCTCTACTCGGATGCCTTCGGTGAGGCGCTCAACCGAAACTCGGCCAGGTCGGTCGTACTCTTCAGAGGGCGGCTGCTGCAAAAGCCCCTCAATCCGCCGATACGACACCACCGCCTTCTGCAAACGAGAAACCGCTTGGTTGAAGGTCTTCATCGGCGAAAGAAACTGCCCAAAAATCGCAATGAAGGTGATAAACTCAGAGGCTTTGATTTGGCCTTCAAGCACCGAAAAGGTCCCATAATACAAAAGCCCCAGCACCACTAAGACGCTGAGCACTTCGGTTAGGGGGGAAGCCAGCTCCATTCGACGCCGCAAGCCAATCATGAACCGCGTATAAGCGGCGTTGGCCGCCAAAAAGCGCTGTCGTTCGCGGGCTTCGGCGCTAAAGGCCTTGACGGTGCGCACCCCTTGTAAAAACTCTTCCAGGATACCTAAGACCACATCCATCTGACGCTGGCCGTGGTGAGCCTTTCGGCGCAGCGAGCGCGCCAGCCGGCTAATCATCCACCCCGTGAGCGGCAGCACCACCAGCGAAACCAACGTAAGCTTCCAAGAAAGCACCAGCATCGCCCCCAAGTAAAAAAGCATGGTAAGCGGGTCATTTAGCAGGTTGTAGACGGTGCCGATGATCGCTTCTTGGACGATTTGCACGTCTTGGGTGGCCAGGTTGAGGAGACGGCCCTTGCGCATGCGCACAAAAAAGCCCAACGGCAAAGCCGTGAGGTGCGCAAAAAGACGATTGCGTAGGTTCTGAATGAGCGTATGCTCGTAATAGGTCATGTGCCAGGCCCCCAAGTACCGGAAAGCGTTCTTGAGCAGAATAGCCACGGCGATAGCGGCGCTGAAATACACCAAGGCCGTCATAGGGCCGACTTCCAGCCGGAAAAGGTAGAGCTGGTAGAAGAGGTACTTTTTCCAGGCTTCGAGGGAAAGCGTAGAGGGATAAGGCTCAGGCGGCGCCGCCTGAGCAAAAAGAATCTCCAGGAAGGGAATGATAAGGGCCAGCGAGAAGACATTGAAGAGGTTGAAGCAGAAAAGGGCCGCCAGCGCTACAAGCAGACGGGTCTGAGCCGGCTGTCCGTAGCGCAGGATGGCCAGCAGGGTACGCACCCCCCAAAGGTAGAGAGAAGCGACTTTTTCTTAACTTTGTGGTCGCCTAAACCGCTGGCCCCATAGTTCAAGGGATAGAACGTGAGCCTCCGGAGCTCAAGATCCAGGTTCGAGTCCTGGTGGGGCTACAGACAGATCCCCGCTGGGGGAGTGGTCTTATGCTTCTTGTCAAGACACAGGATAGAAGCACTGGGGTGCGCAGCTTGTAGGAAGGCCGCCGCCTAAAAGTGATTACTCCACCCCGTCGCATCCTCCAACAAGAGGCCTGCGTCCCTATATATCTAAACAGGAGCTTAGGCCTGGAATGTTTCTATCAGCTGAGCGCTCATGCTTTCTAATAGCTCCGAGATGCGCCGCACCTCTAAAACCGAAAGAACTTCGGCCTTTTGCAGGGCCGTTGGAAGGAAGCGAAAAAGAGGTGGCAGGGCCAACCGAAGCCCATAACTACGCCACCGCCTCTCGACAAACTGCTCTATCACATCTGCCTCGAGGCTTCTCAGAACCCGTTCTAACGGTACGCTGCCAGGACAGCTCACCCGCCACCCATCCACTTCTGGGCTTACTTCACTCGCCTCTTTCAAAAAATCAGCCCTCATCTTGCAGGGCTTTGCGTCCCAGGTCTGAGATCTCCCAAATCCCATGAGGAGAATCCCTCTTCATCAGGCCTTCTCGAACGAGAGTATTTCGGCACCACTGAGCCGTATTGCGCCAACGGAGGCAATGGGGAGAAGACGGCAACGGTTCAAGGTCATATTGTGTAAGCTTGCCTTGCATTTTCCTTTCGACAAGGTCCAACACCTGGCCAACCGACGCGCTCCCGCCAAGCTCCACCAGCGCTTCCAAAATGGGCCGGCGAAAAGCGTCCTCTGGCGTGCGAAGCCCCCGCAACAATCGACTTTGGGCCTTGCGGCTTTTCTTCTTCAAGCGCAGGGGTTTACCAGCCAGGAGAGAAGACCATTCTTTTTGAAGCGCTCTGACTTTCTCCCGGAACTCCGATAGACGAGCCGCCTCCTCTATAGCGCGACGGGCCGTATGATAATCACCACTGTTGAAGGCTTGTACACCCTTTTCGTGGAGTTGGTTGGCGACCACCTCGATCTCTTCAAGCAAAATCTCGAAAGCGGTATAGACTTCGTTACCTTGCATCGTTCACCGTCTCGCATTGAGTTTGACTCAGCAAGACATACCACTCCGTTAGGTCACTTTCACAAAGAGGTGCTTCGATGAGAGTTTCTACTTCGGGTTCACCCATAGAGGGGCTTTGGAGGTGAAACAAGAAGAAGGGCAGCGCCTCGTCCCCCTGCGCCTCCCCGAGCCGGCCCAGGTATGAGGCAGATTCCACCCGCGCACAGCAGGCGCAGATCTTAGTTCTGGACTTAGCACCCAGACAACAAACGCCAACCTTCTGCCCATCCAGCCTAAAAAGATACCAGCACTTGGGCGCTAAGCCACTCCTTTCACAAAAAGAACACGAACTTTCCATCCTCAGGCAAAGATACCCATCTCAGGGCATATACAATAGGGTACCGCCTACCTACGTAAACTATCCCCCGATAAAGGTCAGGGCTGACGTCCTGCTGCGCAGGTGCAGCTGTAAGGAATCTTTATCCTACCCCATACATACTATTCGGCTTCCCATACAATCGTAGCGGCCGGCAGAAAGGCGAAGCTCTAAGGGTGGAGTCCTTGTGAGGGCAAGGGCGCTATGCGCTATCGAGTTTGGCTGCGAGGATTTCTGCGACGTCCAGCACTTCGACTTCCTGGTCTTTGCCGGCGTGCTTGACGCCGTCTCGGATCATGGTCATGCAAAAAGGGCAGCCTACGGCTATGCGCTGCGGCCCCATTCGAAGGAGCTCCTCCGTGCGCTCGATGTTGATGTCTTTTTTGCCGGGTTCGGGTTCTTTGAACATTTGGGCGCCACCCGCCCCACAGCATAAGGCAAAGTCCTTATGGCGGGGAGGTTCTTTGAGGAGGGCACCGGCCTTCCGCAAGAGGTGGCGCGGGGCCTCGTATTCTCCGTTACCCCGGGCCAGATAACACGGGTCATGGAAGACGGTCACTTCCCCCCCACCATCCCGGACAGGAAGTCGAAGCCGCCCCATCTCAAGGAGATGTAATAGATACTGGGTGTGATGCCAAACTCGAAAGTCTCCTCCCAGCTGAGGATACTCATTTTTGAGGGTATTGAAGCAATGGGGGCACGTCGCGACGATCTCTTGCACGTCGTAGGTGTGGAGGACTTGGATGTTTTGGAGGGCCAGCATTTGGAAGAGGAAGTCGTTCCCGGCACGTTTGGCGGGGTCGCCTGTACAGCTTTCTTCGGTACCGAGGATACCCCACCGGACGCCAGCGGCCTCAAGGAGCCGGACAAAAGCCCGGGCTACCCGCTGCGCTCGGTCATCAAAGCTGGCCGCACAACCCACCCAATACAGAACCTCAGGTTTTTCGCCGGCGGCGGCCCAAGCGGCTAAGGTCTTGCCTGGCATAAACGCTACACCAGATTTTCAGCCCACTTGGCGCGGTCCGCCGACGGAAAGGCCCACGGCGAACCGTTGTTTTCCATACTCATAAAAGCTGCGTTGAGGGTATCCGGCGCTTGTGAAGCCTCCATCACCAGATACTGCCTCAGCTGCATGAGGATAGACACCGGATTGATCAGCACAGGACAAGCACGCACGCACGCCATGCAAGTGGTGCAAGCCCACACTTCCTCCGGTGTGATGTAATCGCCCAATAGAGCTTTTCCGTCGCCTTGCCAGGAGCCGGTGCGGTAAAGGTGCTTTTTGATCGCCTCCAGCCGGTCGCGGGTATCCATGAGGATTTTGCGGGGGGAGAGTTTCTTGCCGGTGAGGTGAGCGGGGCACACCGCCGTACAACGGCCGCATTCGGTGCAGGTGTAAGCGTCCAAGAGATTTTTCCAGGTGAGGTCCGTCACGTCTTTTGCACCGAGGGTGGAGGAGTTTTCGGCGGTTCCCTCTTCGGCGGGCAGGCCTAAAGCCTCTTTCACGACGGCGGTCACCTGCGGAAGCGAAGGCAACTTCGCCGGCGGCTCCGGTGAAGCGTAGTAGGTATTCGGAAAAGCCAGGAAAATATGCAAATGCTTGGAGAAAGGAATGTAGTTGAGGAAAGCGAAGATGCCCAAAATATGCACCCACCAGGCGGTGCGTTCGAGAGCTATGAGGGCGGGATTGGAAAGGCCAGACAGCAAAGGCACGATCCCTTGGCTAAGGGGGAAGGTACCGGCTTTGTGGTAGGGTTCTACGCCCCGTGTTTGGAGCACCTGGTCAGCGGCGTTCATCACGAAGAGGGCTACTACTAAGGCGATTTCGGTCCAGAGGATGATATTGGCGTCGAGGGGGGGCCAGCCGCGCATTTCGGCGGTGTGGAAACGGGGCAAGCGAAGCACGTTCCGGCGCCAGAGAAAGATCACCGCAGCCACGAAGACCAGCCCCAAGAAGAGCTCAGCGCTCACGGTCATGACGTCGTAGAGGCCCCCAAGATAAGGGGCCAGCAGCCGATGGCCGCCCGTAAGCCCATCCAGTACGATCTCGGCCACCTCCACGTTGATCACGAGGAAGCCCAGGTAAATCACCCAGTGCGCGGCCGAAGCGACGGGCTTGTCCATCATGCGCTGCTGAAGGACCGCTACCCGCAGCATCTGAAGCCAGCGCTGACGGGCAGAAGCCGGCGACTGGTAAGGGCGGCCCAACAAAATCGTCTTGCGCAAAAGGCGCACATGATAGACAAAAACGGCCACCGCCCCCACCAGCACCAGCGCAAAAGCTACCTGACTCAGCACGTTACGCTAAAACAATTTGGGAGCTACAAGTCTTCATCTTCTTCAAAGAAGAACTCATCCAGCGAAGGATAGTCGGGCCATACGTCCTCGATCCGTTCGTAGATGGTATCGTCGTCGGGCAACTCCTTGAGGTTGTCTATCACTTCGAGCGGTGCACCGATGCGTTCTGCGTAGTCGATAAGCTCGTTTCGGGTCGCCGGCCACGGCGCGTCTTTCAGGTAAGAGGCCAACTCCAGCGTCCAGTACATACCGCGGCGAAAATACAATAACCGCCGCTAACTTAGCCCTATGACTTTCATAGACGTGGCGGGGGCCACTGCGGCCGCTTCGTTGCTGGGTTGGCTTCTGGGTGAGCGCCTGAGCCTCGAGCTTTTTGGGTTCAGCCCCCGCTTTCTCGAAAATCCTCTACACCTGTATCGCGTGGTGACAAGTAGCCTATTTCATCTAGACATAGAACATCTGGTAGTCAACCTGATTGGCTTTGTACTTTTCAGCTTGCCGGTGGAAAAAGCTCACCCTGATACCTACCTGGGACTACTGCTGTTCTCAGGAATCAGCTCCACGCTCGGCACTACGCTCATTTACCTCCTCCATGACCGGGATGTCCTCAGCATTGGCCTCTCGGGTGTGGTATATGGCCTGATAGCGGCCTTTTTGGCAGAGCGGCCGACAGACCTGTTCTTGGGATTTCTGCCGGGGTGGCTTCTCGGGGCCATTTACCTGGGGATAACCCTCTACGACGCTTTCCTCAGCGACTTAGACGATCATATAGACCATTTGGGCCACTTAGGTGGAGCCGTCGGTGGTCTGGTTTACGCTGAGTTTGTGTGGTTTTGACCTGCCTACCTTTGCGCCATGAGCCTAACTTTGCTTTGCCTCCTTCTCTCGGGCCTACTCTCGGTGTGGGCCTGGACAGATAAACCAGAACATGTATGGGAAAAATGGGGGTTGGCTCCGTATCGCATTCGCTTTTACAACGAATGGTACCGATTTTTTACTTCTATTTTCTTTCACGCGAACTCGGTCCATTTTTTCCTCAATGCGATCGTTTTTTACTCTTTTGGGACGCAGGTAGAGCGGTTTTATCACGCAGGGCCTTACTTGTTGCTGCTTTTGGTAGGGGCGCTAAGCAGTGGAGCCCTGACCTACTGGCGGTACCACCGAAACCCCTATCACCTTAGCATTGGCCTCTCTGGCGTGGTGAATGCGACCGTGTTTGCCTTCATCCTGAATCATCCGCAGGCTACCTTGCTGGTGTTCTTTGTGCTTCCGGTGCCGGCTTGGCTTTTTGCGCTGCTGTACTTAGCCTATAGCTTTTACGAAGGGCAGCAAGGACGGGGGCTGGTCAACCACTGGGCCCACGTAGGAGGAGCTTTAGGTGGTATAATTTTTGCCCTTCTCATGTGAGCCAGCATGCAGCGCTCTGAGATAATGTCAGCGGCTACGGTGGCTTCTTCGTTTTTTGATCGTCCGGTGTGGGAGGTAGCCCAGGATCTATTGGGGAAGGTACTTCTGACCCGTTTGGAGGAGGGGGAAACGGCGGTGCGCCTCACTGAGGTAGAAGCCTATGCGGGTGTGCACGACCGAGCCTGTCATGCGTATGGGGGGCGCTGCACGCGGCGTACCGCCCCGATGTTTGCGGAAGGGGGTACGCTTTACCTCTACTTGTGCTATGGCCTGCATGTGCTTTTGAACCTCGTCACCGGTCCGGTGGGGGACCCCTGCGCCGTGCTGCTACGCGCCGGCGAACCCCTCTGGGGCATAGACCTCATGCAAAGACGCCGGAGAGGGGCTCCTCGTGCACGCCTCACCGTAGGGCCTGGAGCTTTGACCCAAGCTTTAGGCATTCCCTTGGCTTGGTCAGGAGAACATCTTGTGGGCCATCCCCATCTTGTCCTCCTTGACGATGGCTATCGACCCTTAGCCATAGCGCAGGGACCGCGCATTGGCGTGGCTTACGCTGGGCCTGACGCCCTCCATCCTTGGCGATACTGGATCGCCGACTCAAAGTTTGTATCGAAGGACCGCACCTCAAAAGAAAAAACTCTGTAACTTTGCTCAAAAGGGAATACGCATGCTTGAGCGCCTTGGACTGATAGGCTTGCTGCTCGGGTTCCTCCTGCAGGCGCAGGAGATGTACATACTCAATGACATCGTGTATGTGGCCAACCAGGAAACCTTAGCTGTGGTAGGGGCCCCGCCGGGCGACTTGCAAGTAGATGGGACGGGCATCATCGAAAACGACGGGGGGGTTGTCTGGCTAACCGGCGACTGGATCAACTCCTCGTCTGGAGACGGCTTCGTGACGCCCCGCACGGGTTGGCTGTGGCTCGTGGGCGGTTATCAGCGTCTCTTCGGGCCTACCCCTACCTTCTACAATAGCCTGGCCCTCTTCAACAACGGAGGCGACCTGAAAGAAATGATTGGAGCGGATGGCCGCATTGAGAACTTTCTCGTGCTCAATGACTGCGAGCTGCGCACCAACGGCCAAACCATGCTGGTGGAAAACCCCGATCCGGCCGCCATCACCCGCACCGACGGGTTTGTCAGCAGTACGGGAGGGGGGCGGTTGGGTAGACGTACCGATCGCGCAGCCTCGTATTTGTTTCCGGTAGGGGATCGTCAGCTGGGGCCTTTTCGCTACCGCCCGGTCGAAATCACCCCTTCGGCTGCGCCTCATACTTTCCTTGTGCGTTTCGCCAATGTAGACCCTACGGTGGAAGGTTTCGATCGGACCGCGGTGCTGGCCCCCATTGACGAGGCAAACGAGTTTTTCTACCACATCATTGAGCGCAGCCAAGGGGCGGACCCTTTGACCTTGCGCATCTGGTACGACGAAGCCAATGATACCTACAAAGACACGCTGGCCCACTGGGAAGTGCCCGCTGCGCGCTGGGAAGCGATGAATACCACCATCAACCGCAGCGCAGGCGTAGCCCAAACTGGCATGACCCAAAGCGCCTACATGGAAACCTCCAACTGGAACAACTTCTCCTCGCCCAACTTTGCCTTAGCTCGCACCCGCCTGCCTTTCGTTATCTATGTACCGACCGTCTTTTCCCCGAATGGCGATGGGAGCAATGATGAGTTTTTGGTGTACTACCGGGGCTTTGCGCGCATCGAGCTGCGCATTTATGATCGGTGGGGACTCCTCATCTGGCGCGGCGAACAGGGACCCGAAGGACCCATCCGCTGGAACGGTAAAACCCAAAAGGGCGAAGACGTGCCCGAAGATGCCTACGTCTTCGTGGTGAAAGGCTATCTATCCGATGGCCGATCAACCGAACGCGCAGGAACTGTAACCGTAGTTCGATAACTATGCTGGATATGAAGAAGACGCTCACTGGTTGGCTTGCTGCTGGGTGGCTTTTTGGACAGGTAGGGATAGGGACGACCACCCCTACCCACAAGTTAGACGTAGCGGGGGAAGCTCGAATTCGTACGCTCAATCCTCAGACGGCTCCTTTTCGCCTGGTGGGCGCTACCGCCCAAGGGGTATTAGGCGAAGTACGAGGCCAGAACAACGGCGACATGCTGCAATGGGACGCCGTGCAGAACCAATGGGTTTTAGCTCCGGCCCAGGCCAACGCCTGGCTCCTCCTGGGTAACGCCGGCACCAACCCCGCCAACAACTTCTTAGGCACGATCGACGCCGTGGACCTTGTGATCCGGACCAACAACACCGAACGAGTGCGTATTCTTTCCACGGGCGAGGTACGCATCAACACCGCCACCACTGCCAAGCAGGTTCACATCGGCGGGGGGAATGCGGGCGGCCTCCAGGTGACCGTGAATAGCACCGGGGCAGCCGGCCTGAGCGCGAATCTCTTTACCTCTACGCTGGCAGGCGCAGGTACTACCGCTCATGGGATAGAAGTAGTGACCAACGGCGACGCCACTTATCTCATTGGGATAGGCAGCACGACCTCCCCAGCCCAAGCAGGCACGAATGTAGGGGTGCGCGGTATAGCGGGCAATACAACGGGGCGAGCCATCGGCACGTGGGGGGCCGTAGGCGATGCCACCACCTACCTCGGCACCGTGTCACCCACTTTTAGTGCGGGAATGCTGGCCTACAATGAAAATGCGCTCTTACCTGTAGCGGGCGTACTGGCAAGCCCCACCGCTCCGGCCCCAGCTGAGCAGCGGTATGCCCTTTTCGCCCGAGGCCGCACCTACATAGAGAATGGCCAGTTCATCCTCACCGCACCTATCTACAACCCCGCCGCGCCCCCTCCTATCCAAGGCATCCCCACCGGTCCTGGGACGCGGATTTTATGGCTGCCAGAAAGGGCGGCCTGGCGGGCTGTGGGGATAGCGGCTCGGCCAGATGACCCCTTCGCCCCCAATCAGACCGACCACGCCGACCCCGCTAACATTGGCTACGCTTCCTTCGCTGCAGGGCTCAATGTACGCGCTTCCGGTACGCTCTCCTTTGTCGTAGGCGTGACCAGCGAAGCTACCCAGACCGGCTCCGTAGCCCTCGGCAAGTACGTCTCCACCACCCACCCGGGTTCCTACCAGATTGGAGACGACCCAGGCAGTCCTACCAGCCGAGCCGTCTCCATGCTCCGCTCCAGCCTCAGCAACCAATTCAGCGCCCGCTTTTACAACGGCTACCGCTTCCTTGTGCGGGAAAAAGACAACGCCGCACCTTGGAGTACAGCGCCTTTTCCCCCGCCTGACCCCAACCAACCCTCTACAGCTTATCCTAACCGCATCCCCGGGGTCTTCATCGCAGGGATGTATAACCACTTCCGGTTGGGTAGCATTGATTATGGGGTGGGGGATAGCTGGGTGGGTATTGGCACGCAACTTCCTGATGCGCCCCTGCATATCGTCTCCACCTGGAATAACCGCGGCATCCTGGTAGAGGATGGCTCGGTAGTGGCCCGCGGCACAGGCGACATTGAAGTAGCGGGTACGGGCACGTTCCGAGCGGCTGGCCAGCCAGGGCTCACCCGAGTAGTAAACGTCATGGGTGCTGGAGGGGCCCCTTGTCAGCTCACCTTCGTGAAAGGCATCCTTGTAAGCACCAACTGCCCTTGAGGAGGGCTCCCTGGTGCCGTGGCAGTGGGGCGGATGACACAAACCCGCCCCACTTTTTTTAGCCGAGGGGAGTGGCCCATACTTCCTCCTCGGCGGTTGTGATCACGGCCCGCACCAGCTCTCCGACCGGCCCTTCCGTACAGAATTGTACGCGTAAGTAGTTTTCTGTGAGGCCTTCGGTGGGCGTCTCCAGAAGCACAGAGAAAACCTGCCCTATACACCGCTGCGCGAACTCCCACCGCTTACGGTGGGAAAGTTCTCGCAGACGTTCACTCCGGTACAGGCGCAGGGGCCAAGGCACCGGGTCCGGTAAACTCGCCGCCACCGTACCGGGCCGTTCACTATAGGGAAAAACATGCAGGTAGCTCACCGGTAAGTCAGCCAAGAACCGCCACGTAGTCGTAAAATCGGCTTCTGTTTCGCCTGGGAAGCCCACAATCACATCTACGCCTATGCCCGCCAAGGGGAATCGTTTGCGTATGGCTTCTATGCGGTCTTCGTAGAGGCGTCGGCGATAGCGCCGCCGCATCCGCCCCAAAAGTCGATCGCTACCACTTTGGAGGGGCAGATGAAAGTGGGGAGCCCACCGAGGATGGTCCGCTATAAAGTCCAAGATGGCATCGGAAAGGAGGTTGGGTTCGATGGAAGAGAGCCGCAGCCGCTGGACAGTAGGGGGCACTTCGCGCTCAAGCCGCTGCAGCAGATCTAAGAAAGAAGCGCCGTGGGGTTTACCGTAATCGCCCAGGTTGATGCCGGTCAAGACGATTTCTCGGAAGCCTTCTTGGGCGAGGCGGCGGGCTTCTGCGGCCACCCATTCGGGCGGCGCACTACGACTGGGGCCCCGCGCCTGCGGCACCGTACAGAAGCTACAGCGGTAATCGCACCCATCTTGCACCTTGAGAAAGGCCCGCGTGCGTCCCTCGCCGGAGGAAGAGGGCCAAAAAGTCCATTCCTGGCTGGGAGGTGGGAGCGGCAAGCCCGGTTGATGGCCCTGCAGCAGCGAGGTGAGGGCCTGAACCAAGTGGGGCTTCTGTCGGTTGCGGGCCACCAGCACTATACCGGGTTCTTTTTCAAGCGCTTCGGGCCGCAGCTCCGCATAACAGCCCGTCACCACAATCTGAGCCCCTGGTGCTCGTCGCCTTACTTGACGGATAAGCTTATGGGCCTTTCGTTCGGCCTGATGGGTCACGGTGCAGGTATTGAGCACGTAGACCTCCGCCACGTCGTCCCAGTCGATGAGGGTATGACCTGCTTCCACAAGCTGCCGGGCTAGCGTCGCTGTCTCCGCAAAGTTGAGCTTGCATCCCAGGGTGTGCAAGGCTACGCGCGCCATCTTAGCAAAGGTACGTTATCCTAAGCTGCGCCTTTCAATTTTGTTTGTAGCTTTGAGCCATGCGTGCCTTACCCCGCCTTTCCCCTCAAGAAGAAGCCCTCTGGGAGAAAGTCCAAGCCGCCGAGCCCCTCTCCGACGAGGAAGCCCTTTTCCTCTACGAGTCGAAAAACCTGGCTTTTCTGGGGGCCCTGGCTACGATCGTACGCCAGCGCCTGCATGGTAAGACCACCTTCTACAACCGCAACTTTCACATCGAGCCGACCAACATTTGCATCTACGAATGTGCGTTTTGTTCGTTTGCTCGCAAACCAGGGGAGCCTGGCGGATGGGAATACACCCCTGAGGAAATCGAGGCCCTCGCAGCCCGGTACGTAGGAAGCGGCGTAACTGAAGTGCATATCGTAGGCGGTGTGCACCCTAAACGAGGCATCGAATATTATGCCGACCTCATCCAGCGCATCAAACGGATTCTACCCGGTATCCATGTAAAAGCTTTTACGGCGGTGGAACTGAAAGTGATGTGTGCTCGCTCGCGGATGAGCTATGAGGAAGGGCTCCTCGCGCTCAAGGAAGCGGGGTTAGACTCAATCCCAGGGGGCGGTGCGGAAATCTTTCACCCGGAGATTCGTCGTCAAATCTGCGCCACCAAAGCCTCTACCGAAGAGTGGCTTGAGATTCACCGGACTGCTCACCGGTTGGGCATCCCGTCCAACGCCACCATGCTCTACGGACATATAGAGCGATACGAACATCGGGTGCACCACATGCGGCTGCTGCGGGAGCTTCAGGCTGAAACAGGGGGGTTCAGCTGCTTTATTCCCCTCAAGTATCGGCGTGAAAATAACGCCCTCTCTCACCTCAGCGAAGTCTCTATCATAGAAGACCTCAAAAACTACGCTGTGAGTCGGCTCTACCTACACAACATCCCCCACCTCAAGGCCTACTGGCCGATGATTGGGCGCACGGCGGCTCAGCTTAGTTTGGATTTTGGGGTAGATGATTTGGATGGCACCATAGATGACACGACCCGCATTTACAGCATGGCAGGCGCCGAGGAGCACCCCGCCATGAGCACCGAAGAGCTGGAACACCTAATCCGAAGCGCGGGGTACGAGCCCCAAGAGCGTGACTCCCTATACCGGCCCATACGACGTCCTACGCCTACCCTTTGATGTGCCAGCAGGTGTTTTTCCTTCGGCATGCCGAAGTGGGTGAGCCTATCTTACTGGGGCAGCGCTACGATGCTTCTCTCTCGAAGGAAGGCCTACGGCAAGCCCACGCGTGGGCCGAAGCCTTGCAAGGTATTCCTTTCCAGGCCATCCTCACAAGTCCGGCTCGACGAGCTCGGGAAACGGCCGAAGTCATAGCGGGAGGCCGAGCGCCGGTCTTGGCTTTCCCCCACTTCTTGGAAGTAGCCTGGGGAGAATGGGAAGGTCTGCCTCGCGAAGAAGCGCGGCTCCTTCTGCGAGCCCAGAGTCAAAAGTGGGCCGAAGAGGCGTGGGACTGGGCCCCCCCCGGTGGAGAGACGCTGCGCACTGTGCTGACCCGCGCCCTCGAAGGGCTCCAACTCGCTTACAGCCTGTACCCCACTGGCAACCTGCTCATTGTCACGCATGGGCGCCTGCTGCAAGCGCTACTGTGTCATCTGTTAGGCTACCCGCCGGCGGCGCAGCCTCGCTTCCACCACCGGCGTGGCCAACTCACCTGGGCTGTCCGCCTGCCACAGGGCCTGTATTACTTGCGAGCCTTGGCCGTAGATGCGTATACTCCTCTTTGATTTTCTGAACGCTTACCCTTACCAAGCTGCCCTGGAAGAAGCAGGCTTGCCCTACCAGTTGCTTGCGGACCCCCGCCAGGTCACCGAAGCCTGGAAAAGAGAACGGCCCGATGCGGCGCTTCTGCCTCTGCCGGCCGTCCTCCATGAGCCTGAAGCCTGGCTTGCCTGGGGCATTGGCAGTAAAGGCGCTGTGCGCAGCGTTCTGCTGGTAAGCGATACTTCTCCTGACCAGTGGCGCGCTATCGCCGTGGACAGCCGATCGACGGCGTCGGTGGCTTTGGTGCGGTGGCTTATGGCTCAAGGGCACCTGCCCCACCGCCCCCTTGTAGAAAAAGCCGAAGGCCCCCATGGTCGGTTGGTCATTGGCGATACAGCACTACGCCTGCAAAGGGCTTTCCCGGTCATCATAGATGTGGGAGAGAGGGCCGTCCAGGCAGCCGGCTTGCCGGTGGTCTTTGCCGTGTGGTGGGTACGCCCCCCCCTGCGCGAAGTATTGGCTAAGTTGTGGGCAGCACGGGTACCTGACCTGAATAAGGCTCCCCTCGCAGCCGTCCGTTACCGGTTCTCACCCTCCGAAGTGCACACCTACTGGCAAAGTTTACTCTATTCGCTGCCGCCACACTGCCTCCAAGTCTGGGCCTCGCATTACCAGCCCTACATTCAGGACTCTCCCTGAAAAAGCGCTTTTTTCGTACCTTTGCCTAATGCCAGCGCTCTCGAACCGAGCGATAGAAGTACCGCCCTCCCCCATCCGTAAGCTGGTCCCTTACGCCAACGCCGCCAAAGCCAAAGGCAAGAAGGTTCTCCATCTCAACATCGGTCAACCAGATCTCCCTACACCCCCTGCCTTTTGGGAAACGCTCCAAAAAGCCCACCCCAAAGTGTTGGACTACACCGAATCAGGTGGAATGCCCGCCTTCCGAGAAGCCTATGCCCGCTTCTACACTGAGATTTACCATATTCCCTTGGAACCCAAACATTTCCTCATCACCACCGGCGGATCCGAAGCGCTTCTTTTTGCTTTCCTTACGCTTTTCAACCCTGGTGATGAAGTCTTGGTGATAGAACCCACCTACGCCAACTACATTGGGCTTGGGCATGCGACGGGTGTGCAGCTGCGAGCTGTAGAAAGCCACATAGAAGAGGACTTTGCGCTCCCCTCCCCCGCCGCCCTCGAAGCAGCGCTCACCGAAAAAACCCGGGCTATTCTTCTATGTAACCCCTCCAATCCCACCGGTAAGCTGTACTCGGAGGCGGAGGTGCGTCAAATCGGCGCGATTTGTCGCCAGTATGGACTTTTCCTCCTAAGCGATGAGTCGTATCGGGATTATTGCTACGATGGGGAGCCGTTCTTTTCGGCCTTAGAGATAGAAGGGGAAGAGGAGTTTGTGGTGGTGATTGACACCCTGTCGAAGCGGTACTCTGCGTGCGGGGCCCGCATTGGTGCGTTGATATCTCGGAATACGGACGTGCTGGAAGCGGCCCTTAAGTGGGCACAGGCCCGGCTTGCTCCGCCGACTTTAGGGCAGGTAGCCGGCATGGCTCTTCTTTCCCTGCCTGAGAGCCACTACGCGCACGTGCGGGAAACCTTCCAAAAGCGACGAGACGTCCTATTGGAGGGGCTGCGCAGCATTGCCGGCGTAACCTGCCCCACTGTCCAAGGAGCTTTCTACCTGATGCCCCAACTGCCTGTGTCCGACAGTGACGTGTTTGCTCAGTGGCTGTTGGAATGCTTCGACATCGGCGGAACGACCGTCATGGTGGCTCCCGGTACCGGATTTTTCACCCACCCCGAAAAAGGAAAAAAGCTTGTACGCATTGCCTACGTGCTGGATGAACCTTACTTGGAGCAGGCGGTAGAAATCCTGCGCGCCGCCCTCAATATCTACGCCCGGGAATACTCCCCGTTGCTATAAGCCTCCCCACCGTACCGCCACGCCTACCCAAGCCAGTCCCAGTCCGATAAGGGTAACCAGCAGCACATGCAGGGCCAGCAGAGGCAGGGTTTGCATGGAAAGCCGGGGCAACAGGTGCAGCCGCGCATGAAGAGCCAGCAAGAGCGTAGCGGTGAGCCCCGTTATTTTCCACATTCCCAGGCGTCCATAAGGGGTGTCGAGCGGTCCGAAGGGCCAGGCTTGATAGTGGGCCAGTAGCAGTAGCCCCGTAACCACCTGCAAGGCCAAGGCCGGCAGACCGAGGCCCTCGTAGCGCCGCTCAAACTCGCGCAGGAGGCCGGGTTGGCGGGCCCGCCAAGCTTGGGGTAGGTACCGCACCAACAACACCAAATGCCCGCCCACCCACACCGCCGCCCCCACTACGTGCAGCCACACCGTCCATCCTGTCCAGCTCATACGCTCACCCTGAGGTAAGGTTTCGTTTCTGAGGGCCTGATGAGATGTCGGTAATCGCTCCCGGCACGCCTCCTGGGCTGGCCCTGACCAGAAAGCACAGAGCCCTCTCGCCAGCACACCTGGACCATACACAAAGGTAATCAATCTGGACTGAATACAAACAAGGTCGGCTACCGCCGCACGAGGCGGATGCGCGCATGCACTTCTTTGCCCTCCAGGGGCGCTATCATCCCTCCCAGGGGATTGATCACGAGGGCCCGGTCCGGCGCATCGAGCAGGTATATCGAAGCGGTACCCACGCCCACCCAAGTTTTACCGGCAGGGTCGTAGGCCCCCTTTCTGGAAGGGGCGAAGCGATTCAGGCGCTCGGGCACGAAGTTGATCACCTGAAGGAGCTTTTCGGCCTCTGCCACAGTGGGGAGATCCCACCCTGCTGGCAGGGTCGCCTTGATCTGGGCTATCTGCCGGGAGGAGAAGTAAAGCGTACCGTCCTTCCCCCGGGAAGCCGCCAGCGAAGCCGGCCCCTCCCAGTCGGCGGTAGCCCAGCAGACCCCACCGGCCCCCACGACCTCGACCTCCCTATTTCCCCATGAGGCCGGCGGACACGCTTTGTAGGAGACCCGTACAGAGTCTTTTCTGTACCAAGGGGAGTGGCCACATTCTCCCCTGCGCCGAAGGAGTACCGTGTAGAGCCCTCCATGAGGAACCGCCGTATACAGGACCGGAGCTTCTCCTTCCACCCGCACGCTATCGGGCAGAAGGAGCATCTCTACTTTTTCGCCGGGGCGAAGCGGCTCCCCAGACCAGAAAACAAGCAGGTCAGAAAAAGCGCTATTCAGCGAGTCTATACGCACAGGGGCCGGGGGTGGGTCACATTCGCCGCAGAGGCGATACCAGCGCCCTGCTCTGAAATAGTAGAGGCAACTATCTTCGGCGCCCAGCACGCAATACCCATCGACTACGCCCGCTTCTACGAGGGCTTTCCGGTCTGCCTGAGATTTGATGGGGAGGACGACGCGTCCTTCTGAACCCCAGAGCTGCCCCCAAACCAGCCCCACGCTCAGCAAAGCCCATCCCTTCCTCATAAGCCCGTCTCTAAATAAGCGCTAAGGGCCCACGCCGCCAGCAAAGTGGTGTGTAGGTGAGAAGGAGCGCCTTCCTCGCAACTATAGGGGAAGCCTCCATCCGGCCGCTGATACCGTAGCCCTTCCTGCAACCGCGCCCGCAGAAGGTCCCGATACTGCCTACTCTCTGCCCAAAAGGCCAAATGCTCCCACGCCACATCCCGGCACAGATCCTCGGAACGTACCTGCCGAAAGTATAACGGGGCATACCGGACCACCTCTTCCAACAAGGGATGGGAGATTCCCCGCTCCACCAAACGCCACGCTACCAGATAGGCATGGGTGATCCCGTAGCCTTTTTTATCGGCCCACCAGGTACGCACCAGCGCCACATCGCTGGTATCAAAGCGGCCTTTGCCTTCACTGGCCCACAGCAAGCGGACATATTGTTGCGCTTGGGGTGAGAGGGCCTCCCACGCCTCCCCCACAAAAGGCGGCGGCGAAGCAATCGGATATCCTACAAAGAAGCGGGCTTCGCCCTTGGCGTGGCGGACATAGCGACGCCAGGGCAGACGCAGCCCCCACCCATATCGCCTATCCAGCCAGACCGCCAACCCCACCGTATAAGTATCTACCCACCCCAGGCGGTGAGTACGCAGCCACAGGATCGCCCGCCCCTGCGCCACCCGAAACAGACTATCTACCCCCAAAAGAACCGCTATCACGGCACCACGACGCCCGTTACCGTACCGGTATTGACTACGAGGCGCGAGCCGGAGCCATTTCCATTGATGGCGTAACCGGGTCCCCCGCCAGCCCCCGCCACACAGCCACTACCGCAGCAGCCATTCGCCGTACTGCCTGGCGAGCCCGCCGCCCCAGCATTGCCGCCATCGCCGCCAGGACTGCCACATCCACTGGGTGAGCAGGAACTGCTACCTGAAGTGCAGACCCCCGAACCGCCATTCCCACCTAAGGTAGCAGTACCTGGGGAACCCGCAGAGCTGGAGCCCGTACGTCCTCCACAACCACATACGAAACCCGCAGTACAGTTGTAACTATTTGACCAGCCCCCTGCTCCCGGAGGCGTACCTGCGCCTCCTCCTCCACCCCCGCCTGCACTGCAACAGCCTCCCCTTCCGCCGCCACCACCGCCCCCACCCGCTCGCAAAGTACCAAAGTTGTAGACAAAGACGGGTACATTCGGGTTGGTAAGCACAGCATCTCCGCCTCGCCCCCCTGGCCCGCCATCGTTGTCTCCCTGACAAACCGCATCCCCTTCTCGACCGCCCTGCCCTCCATTTCCTCCACCAGCCAGGATAGATCCATAGTTGTAGAGGATGACTTTGGCGCCGTTAGGCATGGTAGAAGCATTGAAACCGGGGTTGCCTGGGGCACTGGGTCCCCCACCATTACCAGCCGCTTGGAGCGTCACGCCAGCATTCACATAGACACAATAAGTATAGGCTCCCAAAGGTATCCCCGCTGCTGCAATGGCCGCAGCTAAGTTGAAGCCCGTTTGATTCGTCGTAACCGTCAGCGTATAATCACAGTATTGGCACAGACTATTCCAGAAGCCGCCTGTGGGACCACCCGGCGGGTCGGCACTGGTGTCAAAAAACTCAATACAGTTGGCATCTGTGTTGTAGATGATGAGCCCTTGAGGACAAGCGGTGCAGAGCGCATCCCGCTGGGCCGTAGTAAGGCGCGGAATCAAAATGCCTCGCGTGGTACTGGCCACCTCTAACTGAGCATAGGGGTTGGGCAGAGCTGTGCCTATCCCTACATTCCCCAGAGGACGGACCCCCATCACCTGCCATCGCCATGCCGCCGCACTGGCGTCATATACCCCCACCTCCATGCGGTCTCCCCCCGCGGGATTGTGGAACATGTACACATGCCCGTTGATCGCATCTTCGAGCTGAATCCAGTTTTGCCACCCATTACGGATGGTGAGGTGCCCGCCCGGATTGGTCTGACCAATGCCCACATTACCCGTGCTGCCTTGAATGGTCATATGCACAGGGGTCCCAAACATCCCGCTAAAATGTATATCCGCCACCGAACCCGAGCTCCATGCACTCCCACTCTGAATCCAAAGCTGGCCCCCAGAATACGCTAAAAAACGTGCCTTGTTCGTTCCCTCCAGACGAATCTCCCCATCGGTGGGGTGATACACGTGCAGCCTGGCTTGTGGAGTCGCCGTCCCAATGCCGACATTCTGGGCTAAAGCCCATCCGGCAAAGCAAGCCAAAAAGCTCTGTAGCCGGTTCATAGCTCCTTACAAAGTTCATAAAAAAGTCCCGGACAAATGCAAGTCCTCTGCTTATCGGTCGCTCACGGGAAGGCTTCCCAGAAGGCACTTTCCCAGCCAAGAGAAGGCCAAGTTTTTTTCCTCTTTACAGGTCCAGTTCAAAGGCTTGGGCGGGCCATAAGGCCCGCCCAAGGGAGAGAAGACGACCACCTGGTGCGTTAGCGGGTGAGGGTCACTGTACCTGTAAAGGTCTCTTGCTCACCGCTATCCTTGATGCCTTTGAAGACCCACACGTAAACTCCTTCTGGAGCCGGTTTGCGCAGACCCCCGACACTTTCGTAGCCGTCCCAGTACTTCACCTCACCGAGCCGCTTCTGGAAGACAAGCTGACCCCACCGGTTATAGACAAAGAACTCATAATCCCGATACCCCAGCGCCGGGAAGAAGAGCTCGTCGTTAATGCCGTCGCCATTCGGGGTGAAGCCTGTAGGCACGAAGGAACCCTCCACCGGCGCGATGGTGATAGGACCTTTGCGGATAGAGTCTACGCAGTTGCCGTTGTACATGTAGAGCGTGACATAGTAGGTGCCACTGGTAGGGAAGCGGTGCACTGGATCGCGTTCGGTAGAGGTCGTGCTATCGCCGAAGTTCCACCGGAAGAAGGTGTTCGGCGTGATGTTTTGCGAGGTGTTGATGAAGCGGACGACAGGGTTGGAAGAAGCGAGGCGAGCGGGGATCGCAGGCTCGGTCTCAAAGTCTGGGCGAGGGGCCGGTACAGGCTGCGCCACCGCCACATCCGAACCGGAACACCCACTGGCCGTGGTGATCGAGACACGCCACACCCCGGAGCGGGTATCCACGAGGCGATACAGGCCCACCCCTTGGGCTACTTGTGTGCCATTGAGGGTCCATAGGTAAGTCGCCCCCGGATAGTAAGGCGCTTCGAGCTCTACCAGGGGGTTAGACGGGCAGAAACGCACCGTATCGGGGAGGTTCACTTGGACAGTGGGGGAGATAGTCACGGTAACGGTATCGCTGCCAATGCAGCTGCCCGCTAACACCACCACTACGTACGTGCCAGAGCCTGTTGGGGTGAGGGTGGGGCCGTTGGCGCCGGGTACCGTCAGGTTATTGTGGTACCAGACGTAGGTGGCACCGCCCACCGTGGGCGCAGTAAGCGGTTGAATAGGATCGCTGGTGCAGTAAAAGACATCGGGTCCGAGGTTCACGGTGATGGTCGTGTCAAAGCGCACTACGACAAAGTCCTGGCCAATGCAGGAGGAGCCAGTGGGCTGTACGGTAACCCCATAGACGCCAGGTTGGGTTACGACGAGGCTATCGGCCGTAGCGCCAGGGATAACTTGGCCGTCTTGGGTCCAAGTGTGGGTAGCGCCTGGATACCCACTGTAAAGGGTTACGGAGGTGCCCCCACTGGCACACAAGGTGATATCCGGCCCCAGGTCTACGGGGATTTGGCTGCTGACTTGAATGTTGATGGCGTCTTGTCCGACGCAGCCCGTAGCGGTGGTCACCCGTACGGCGTAAATACCGCCTTGGGTTACGGTGAGGGTTTGAGTATTGCCACCGATGGGCTGGCCGTTGAGGGTCCACTCGTAGAGGGTACCGCCCGGTCCCGCATCCAGCGTAATCGGCAGGTCAGACTGGCAGAGCACTCGGTCCGGCCCCAAATCCACCCGCAAGGTGCTATCCACGGTGAAGGTCACCTCCGCCGTATCGGCACACCCATCCACAATGACGATGAGGCGAGCGGTCTTCGAGCCTGGCGTCGGGAAGGTTACCCCGACAGGGTTCGGGTCCAGGGAGGTGCCTGGCTGCCCATCCGGCAAAAAGCTCCACACAAAGAGCGCCGTCGGATCGCTGGTGCCCACCTGCGTGAAGTTGTATGGGAGGCCGTAGCAGAGGTTAGGCACCGGCCCAATCGCCGCTGTAGGCTGCGGCTTGACATACACGGTTTTAGTGACACGGGCTACACAACCGGTAGCTGGGTCCGTAATGGTGAGGCTCACCGATTTCGGCCCAGGGGTTGAGAAACGAATACCCGTAGGGTTTTCCAGGTTGGAAGTTTGAGGGGTAGCCGACGTGCCAAAGTCCCAGAGATAAAGAAGGCCAGCACCCGTTGAGCCACCGTTCTGGAAGTCAAAAGTCTCGTACACGCACTTGGGCGCCGGAGGAGTGAAGTCGGCTACCGGACCATTGATCACGGAAGCGGTCAGAGAAGCGGTATTGGAGACGCAGCCTTGCGGAGAGGTGACGGTGACGGCGACTACGTCGCCATTGCGGAGGCTATCGGTAAGGTAGGTGCCCGTGGTGACGCCAGGGAGGGGGTTGCCGTTGAGAGTCCAGGTGTAAGTAGCCCCCGCCGGCGCCCCGCCTACCGTAAAGGTAACCTGGCTACCTCGGCACACCGTGCCGGCTGGCGTTTGTGTGAGGGTAATCGCCGGCACCGGATGGACGGTCATGAGGATTTGGTTGGAGGGCTGGCCGCCGGCTGGACAGCCTTGCGACGAGGTGACCAAGAGCTGCACCACATCGCCGTGGCTAAGTGAGCTGGTGAGGAAGCTCGGCCCCGTAGCCCCCGGCACATTGACCCCGTTCACCTGCCATTGATAGGTCGGCGTAGGCCCCCCACCCGTGACCGTAGAAGTGAAGACAACGGTTTGCCCCGCACAAATAGGATTGGCGGAGGCCTGAATCTGGACGGTGGGATTCGGATGTACAGTAACCACCACCGGCGCAGAGAGCGACGAGGCGCCAGTACACCCACCCGAAGAAGTAACCCGCACCGTTACCACATCGCCATTTTGGAGGGTGCTACTGGAAAAGATGGGGCTATTCGTGCCGACCGCGACGTTGTTGACATACCACTGGAAGCTCGGAGAAGGACCCGCTCCACTGGCGGTGGCGGTAAAGACAATCGTTTGCCCTTGGCAGATGGTGGCGGAAGGAGGATTTACCGAGACGCTCACGGCAGGTTGCCCCTGCACAGTGATGGCGATTGAGTTGGAGTTGGCTACGCACCCACCAGGCGTAGTGACCTGTACATAGACCACGTCTCCATTACTAAGCGTACTGGAAGTGTAAGTATTGGCCGTAGCCCCCGGGATAGGATTGCCATTGAGGTACCACTGGTATGTGACCGTAGCGTTAGCCGTGGCGATAAACTGCACCGATTGGCCCGGGCATATCGTGGTAGCCGAAGCGGTAACTGCTACGTTCGGGGTAGCTTCCACCAGCACATTGACGGTATTGGATTGAGAGGCGGGCCCGGTACACCCCGCCGAAGACACTATCACCACATACACTGCGTTATTGCCCGGCGGCAAACTGCTGGTGGTATAGGTAGGTGTCGTCGTAGAAGCCACTAAGAGGCTGTTGACATACCAGTTGTACGTAGGAGTGGGGCCGCCATTGGTGGGGGTAGCGGTAAAGGTCACGCTGGCCCCCTGACAAACGCTACTGGCCGAAGCCGACAAAGTAACCGTCGGGATAGGCGAAACGCTGATAGTGATGGTGTCGGAAGGGGCACTGAGGCACCCACCGGAGGAAACTACCGTCGCATGCACTTGGTCTCCACTGGCCAGGCTGGAGGTTGTGTAAGTGGGGGTGGTGCCACTGGCCACCAGGTTGCCATTCACATACCAGTTGTAGGTGGGGTTAGAGCCGGCGTTGGTAGGGATAGCGGTGAAGGTGACCGGCTGCCCAGGACAAATAGGGTTTTGAGAGACGGTGACGCTGACCGAAGGTACAGGCAGCACCGTAGCCGTGTACACATTCGAGAGAGGACCGGTACATCCCGCAGCCGACGTCACCTGGACCCAGACTTGGTCTCCATCGCTTAGGCTGTTGGTGGCATACGCCGAAGCCGGACCCGATTGTACAGCGGTGCCGTTCACATACCAGGTATACGTAGCCCCTGGGAAGGTCGTAGCGGTGAAGTTGACCGTCTGACCCGCACAAATAGGCCCCGAGGGAATAGCCGTGAGGGTAGGCACCGGCTGCGGGTTCACCGTGAGCGTGATGGGCGTGCTTTGCGAACCCGGACCACTGCACCCATCGGTGGAGGTAACCTTCACATACACCTGGTCCCCATTGGCGGGGTTAGACAGGAGGAAAGTCGGCGAGTTAGTGCCGACGGGGTTGCCATTGAGGTACCACTGATACGTCGGCGAAGCCCCACCCCCCACCACCGTAGCCGTAAAGGTCACGGCCGTACCCTGACACACCGTCGTACCCGGTGCTACACTGACATTCACCGTAGGGCTGGTATAATGAGCCACCGTAAGGATATTGGACGAGGCGCTGGTACACCCGGCTGAAGAAACCACCACCGCATGCACCTGATCCCCCGCATTGAGCGCAGCGGAATAGGTGGAGGAAGGCCCCGACTGGACCAAGTTGCCGTTCACGTACCAGTTATAGGTGGGGGTAGGACCGGCATTGGTCGGCAGGGCAGTAAAGGTCTGGGTGGCTCCCGGGCAAACGGGATTCGCCGAGACGGTAATGCTCACCGTAGGAATGGGGTTCACGACGGCGGTATAGACCGAAGAGGTGGGGCCGGTGCAGCCCGCCGCCGAGGTCGCCTGCACCCATACTTGATCGCCATTGACGAGGCTGCTGGTGGTGTAGGTAGCCGAAGCGCCCGATTGCACGTTCACGCCATTGACATACCAGTTATAGGTAGCGCCGGAGATGGCCGTGGCGGAGAAGGTTACCGACTGGCCTGCGCAGATAGGCCCAGCGGGCACAGCCGTGAGGGTCACCACCGGAGCAGGATTGACCGTCAGGGTGAGCGGCGCACTCACCGAGGCCGGACCCGTACAGCCCGCCGTAGACGTGACGCGCACCGTCACTACATCCCCATTCTGCGGACTGCTCAGAATAAAGGTTGGCGAGTTGCTGCCTACGGGATTGCCATTGAGGTACCACTGATAGGTGGGCGTGGGCCCAGCCCCCGAAGGCGTAGCGGTAAAAGTAATCGCCGTGCCTTCGCACACGGTCGTGCCCGGTGCAGCCGCTACCGTCACCGTAGGAATGGGGTTGACCGTCAGCGTGATGGCATTGGAAGGCGCACTCTGACAACCCAGGTCCGTTGTGACGATGCAACGCACCACATCTCCGTTCGCTGGGGTGTAGGTGAAGACTGGGCTGTTCACGCCCTGGGAAGTGCCATTGACCTGCCAATCGTACGTGGAGTTAGGGCTGCCGTTGAGGACGCTGGCCGTGAAGGTCACCGACTGCCCTGCGCAGACCGTCGTAGCCGAAGCGGAGATAGTCACCACCGGTAAGGGCACAGCATTGACGGTGCTGGGCGCCGAAACCGCACTGGAGCAACCTGCAGCTGTCACCACCTGCACCGTGACCTGGTCGCCATTGGCCAGTACCACCGGCCCGAAGGTGCTCGCATTGACCCCCTGCGGCACACCATTCACATACCATTCATAAGTGAGCGGGGCTGGGGTACCCGCACTCACCAGCGCCGTGAAAGTCACTGGATCGCCCGCGCACACTTGGGGATTCTGAGGAGAAACAAAGACCTGAGGTATAGGGTTGACCGTAATGGTAATGAGATTGGACCGGGAGAGCACCGCATCGGAGCAGCCCGCCGTCGAAGTCACCACACAGCTTACGATAGAGCCGTCTGTAAGGGCACTCGTAGTGAAGATGGGGCTATTGGGGCCCACCGGCACATTGTTCACGTACCACTGGTAAGACGGGGTGGGACCCGCATTCACAGCCGTAGCCGTGAAGGTCACCGTCTGCCCCGCACATATCGTGGTAGTGCTGGCTGTGATAGTAACGGTGGGTATCGGGTTGACGGTGATCGTGATGGGGTTGGAGGCGAAGGTACCGCTGCACCCTGTCCCAGATGGGGTCACGAGGCACCGGATGACATCCCCGTTGTTCAGGGTGGTGGAAGTATAGGTACTGCCCGTAGCGCCGGGGATATTCGTCCAACCTGCACCAGAGTTGACTTGCCACTGGAAGGTAGGGAAAGCCCCTGCGTTGTAGGTTACCGCCGTGAAGGTCACCAGCTCGCCCGCACAGATGGTGGTTCGGTCGGCGGAAATAACCACTGTCGGTGCAGGCGTGACATTGACGGTGATTACATTGGAGGTGGCGCTGCTGCAGCTGCCCTGTACGGCGATAGCGTACACCTGGTCGCCATCGTTGAGGCTGGTGGATGTGTAGGTCGTCCCCGTCGCGCCGGTGAAGGTGCCATTCACATACCAGTAGACCGTAGCGGTGGCCGGGTTCGGCGTGGCGGTGAAGGTAGCTGGACTACCCTGACACACCGCAGAGGCCGGGCCTGAGATGGTCACCGTGGGCTTCGGGTTCACCGTCATGGTGATCGTATTGGAGGTGAAGGTACCCGAACCACAAGTGCTGGTCACCTGCATTTCGACATAGACCTGGTCCCCGTTATTCAGCGTAGTGGTGGTGTAGGTATTGCCGGTGGCGATGACGGGCGTACCGTTGACATAGAACTGGAAGGTCGGAGAAGGCGGCGCCCCCACAGGAATAGCCGTAAAAGTCACGGCATCCCCCTGACAGATGGGGTTCTGCGACACAGCCAGATTGACGCTATAGTTCGTGCCCGGAACGATGTTTACGGTGGCTACAGCCGACGTAGCCGGACCGCACCCTTTATTGAAGACCAGCGCCCGGTAGAAGGTGGTGCCCGTGATAGGACCGGCTAACCAACTGTCGGAGTTTGGCCCGACGTTGGTCCAGACCCCGCCGACCAGCTGCTGCCACTGAATCGAATCCCCCGTATAGCCGGTCAGCGTAAGGAGCACATTCGATCCAGAACAAGCCGGATTGGGGTCTACCAGGATGGTGCCGGCGACCGGACTGGGGGTCACGACGACCGCCACCACATTAGAGAAGGCTTCGGAACACGGCCCGCCGCCTGGGATGTAGGCCCGCACCCGGAAGTACGTCGTCTGCGTGAGACTGGGAAAGGTAATGTTGGCCGTCGTATAGCTGGTCGTGACCCAGGAGGTGGCTATCCAAGGCGTGGTGGTGTATTGCCACACAATGGAGCCGGAGAAGCCCGCCACGGAGAGGTTGGCCGACTGCCCCGCACATACGGTATCGGTAGCCGGGTCCACGGAAACCACCCCTGGATTGGCCCCCGCATTGAGGTAGAAGACCACCGCCGTGGAAGTATCTGGCGCGCAGGAGCCGTTTCTCACTACCACCCGGTACCGAATGCCATTGACCGTGATGGGATCGGTGAGGATGCTCTGCGTGACACCACTGAGCACCGGTGACCAGGTCGCCCCTCCGTCCGTACTCATGATCCACTGGTAGGTGACGTTAGGCCCCGTAGACTGCCCTACCACCCCGATCGTATGCTGCTCGCCAGGACAGACATTGAGCTGGGTGATGCCCGGCGCGTTGATGTACGCAAAGCCCCCCTGCGAGGGCGCACTCACCGTGATGGTCTTCGTAGCATAAGAAATCGCTGGATCGTAGCACCAGAGCGGCGCCGTCGAACGAATCTCTACCTTGATTACATCCCCGTTATTCAGGCTGGCCGGCGTGAAAAGGTGCCCGTTCGCACTCAAGGGAACCCAGTTGAAGGTCTGCGGGATACCGTTGATGTACCAGCGAAACTCGGGATTCGGGTCTATCGAAAGCGGGATCGCCGGCACCGCCTGGAAGGTCGGCATAGGACCCGTAGCGCAGACTTCGTTGGGGCCTAAGATGGTGACCTGAGGCTTCGGAAGCACATAAATAGTGTCGCGAATGGGCTTGGACCAGCCGCAGCAATCATGCCGCGCCCGCAGCGTGACTACATAAGTGCCCGGGTTGAGGTAATAGATAGCGCCGGGGTCTGCCTGGGCTCGCACAGCAGGAGGAACCGGCGCACCCGACGCATTAATAGAACCGCCTGGAAAACTCCACTGCCACTCGACGGTGTTCGCATCGCCAAAGCGCCCTAAGGCTGGGATGTGCTCAAACACCATAAACTCGCCCGCACACATCCGCTTGCTGGGATTGCCGTTGTAAAGGGTGCGAATCCCAGGCAATAGCCGGTCTGTAAAGATGTTGATAAACTCGGAGTACTGGACATCAGGCCCCCCCGCCCCGGCTGGAGGCCCATCGCGGGTAATGGTATACCATCCTTGGGTGGGGTAGGACACGACCAGTACGCTATTGCCGCCGGCGCTATCGAGCCGTTCGGCGCCAGGCGTGACCCAGTTGGCCGAACCCCCAACCGTTTGGGAAATCGTAATCTCGGAGTTGGTGCACCCTTCGAGTAGCTGGACGTTGAAGACATAAGGGGGATTCGGCACCGCGCCACAGGAAGGCGAGCTGTTGAGGGTGCAGCCAAAACCGGTGATGGTAGGCGCCCCCGTAGCTGAGAAAGCCGGGGTGAGGCCAGAGACATTCGCAATGGCATAAGAAGGCCCATCCAGTCCTCGGCCGCCATTGCCACCGGCTGCACCAGCTCCGCCCGGCTGTCCCGCTGCTCCACGCCCTCCATTCTGGATTGCTCCGCCTCCATTGCCTCCCCCTCCACCTCCTCCTCCATTAGCTCCAGCTCCGCCATTGCCTCCAGTTCCCCCTCCACCCGAAGTGAACCGACAATCTACAACGAAGCCACCCGCTCCATTGTTGATAGTGAAAAGTCCGAAGGAGCCTCCTCCCCCGTAGCCGCCTGCACCGCCACCGCCGCCGCCACCGCCGCCACCGCCACCTCCACCGCCACCACCCGCATCACCCAAACAGCAACACCCTGTACAAAGAAAACCACTACACGTACTTTGGTTAGAAGCGCCGCCACCACCGCCCCCTCCACCACTACCCCCACCCCCCCCGCCACCACCACGCCCCCAGTTGGGCGCATAGTAGTTGGCTGCGAAAACGAAACCCGTAGCATTCGCTCCGTTTGCGCCGGGTGCCCCTCCTGCACCGAATCCGCCCAATTGCCCATCTCCTTGTCGGGTGCAACATTGGCAGTTTGGTCCATTTGTGCCACCGGCCCCCCCAAACCCTCCAGGTGCAGCGCCGGCCCCCCCAGTCGCCCCGCCCGGTGCTCCGGCCGCCCCTACAGCACCACTTGCTCCTGCTCCCCCTGGCTTACAAGGATTGGTACTGGCACCAACTCCCCCCACTCCCCCTGCTCCTCCATTTCCACCGTTACCGCCAGCCTGCCCAGGCTGCATATCCGCTATAAAACCTCCCCCTCCGCCCGCCCCGCCACCTCCGCCACAGGCATTACCCGTCCCCCCACAATTGTTACAACCGAACGCT